>Ga0265327_10000001_pt1 | contig 894475 bp, 813 predicted proteins | sample 41621metaG_FD_202089 | JGI IMG/M metagenome (GOLD analysis project Ga0265327, IMG submission 202089) | Rhizosphere microbial communities from Carex aquatilis grown in University of Washington, Seatle, WA, United States - 4-16-21 metaG | ecosystem: Host-associated > Plants > Roots >...
GCCCGCCACCACATCGACCCCGACCACAACTACTGGCCCAACAAACAGAAAAACCCCGGCCAAAAGCCGGGGTAAATCCGTAACCCATGTCGCGACTCATCTGTAACCGATGACGCGACTCATCACATGGCGGAAACGGAGGGATTTGAACCCCCGGTGGTTTTACCCACGCTCGCTTTCAAGGCGAGTGCATTCGGCCGCTCTGCCACGTTTCCAGTGAGTGTGAGGATACTGGACCCATGCGCGCGATCACGGTGGCCCAGCCCGGTGGACCCGAGAACCTGCGGCTCGAGACGGTCCCGACACCGTCGCCAGGTCCCGGAGAGATCCTGATCAAGGTGGTCGCCGCCGGCCTCAATAGGGCCGATGTGATGCAGCGCATGGGCTTCTATCCGCCGCCACCCGGCGCCAGCGACATCCTCGGGCTGGAGGCGTCCGGAATCGTCGAGCAGGTGGCCGATGACGTCACGGCATTCGCGCCGGGAGATACGGTCTGCGCCCTGCTGACCGGCGGCGGCTATGCCGAGTATGTGAATGTGCCGGCAGCCCAAGCACTTCCGGTTCCGGCCGGCGTGGCGGTCACCGAGGCTGCCGGACTGCCCGAGGTGGCGGCCACGGTGCTGTCGAACCTGATGATGACCGCGCATCTGTCGCCGGGCGAGACGCTGCTGCTGCACGGCGGATCGAGCGGAATCGGCACGCATGCAATCCAATTCGCCAAGGCACTGGGAACGACGGTGGCGGTCACCGCAGGCTCGGACGAGAAGCTCGAACTATGCCGGGAGCTCGGCGCCGACATCCTGATCAACTACCGCACGCAGGAATTCGACGAGATCCTGAAGGATCGGGCCGACGTGATCCTGGATATCATCGGCGCTAAGTACCTGTCCCGCAACATCTCTGCGCTGTCCTTCGACGGGCGCCTGGTGACGATCGGGATGCAGGGCGGCGTCACCGCCGAGATCAACATCAACGAGCTGCTCCGCAAACGCGGCACGTTTGCCGCGACCAGTCTGCGGGCCCGGCCGTTGGATCAGAAGGCCGCGATCATCAGCCGGGTACGCGAGGTCACATGGCCGCTCATCGAGTCCGGAGCCATCAAACCCGTTGTCGGGCGGACTTTTCCGCTAGCCGACGCCGCGGAGGCACATCGATACCTGGAGTCCGCTGATTCCAGCGGCAAAGTCCTACTGACGACGTAGATGTGGCCGGCGGCGGCTACCCCAGAGAGCCGAGAGCGCGCACCAGCTGATCGACCTCGTACGGCGTCGAGTACGGCCCCAGGCCGATCGTCACCGCGCCGCCCACGTCACTCACACCGAGGCCGCTCAGCAGCCGCGACGGAACATCGGCGAGGGCGCAGATCCCGTTGTCTGCCAGCCGCCTGACGACCTTGTCGCCCGAAATGCTGCTGACGGTGAAACTGACCGTCGGCACCCGCACCGGCGCGCGACCGATGACGCGGACGGAGTTCAGCTGCTCCAACGAGTTGATTAGGTAGTACAACAGCCGCTGCTCGTAGTCGGCCATCGCGTCGATCGACTGCACCAGCCGCTGCCGACGCGTTCCGACCGCGGCCTCGTCCAGCCCGGCGAGGTATTCCACCGACGCCACGACACCGGCCAGCATCGCGTGCTGATGCGGCTCCACCTCGAGACGCTCCGGTCCGCGGGCATTCGGATCGAGCGACATCGGCCGCAACCGGTCGATCAGGCTCGGGTCCTTGAACGCCATCGCGGCCGCACGCGGACCGCCCCAGCGCTCGGCCGACACAACCACGACGTCCGCATGCAGGTCGTCGATGTCGAGCCCGATGTAGGGCGCCGCGTTGGTCGCATCCAGCACCAGCAGCCCGCCGACCGAATGCACCGCGTCGGCGGCCGCCTTCACGTCGGTCACGGTGCCGATCACGGAGGACGCCAGCGTCAACGCCAGCACACTGGTGGCGGGAGTGACCAACTGAGCGAACTGCCACGCGGGCAGCTGGCCGTCCTCGATATCGACCTCGACCCATTTCACCGAGGCCCCGTACAGATCGGCGGTCCGGATCCAGGGAGCGATGTTGGCCTCGTCGTCGAGCCGGCTGACGATCACTTCGCGACCGAGGCCGAGCCGCGGGCCCATGGCCTCGGCGAGGACGCCGAGGAGCTCGCCGCGCGACGCACCCAGCACCACGCCCCGGGGATCGCTGCCGACCAGATCGGCGACGGCGGAGCGGGCGGCCTCGATGATCTTGGCCGACTGCTGTGCCGCCGGATAGACACCACCCGGAGCCGACACCAGACCGCGGAACGCCTTGGACACCGTCGTGGCCACCGAGTCCGGAATCTGCATCCCTGCCTGCGGCTCCAAATGGATCCAGCCGTCGCCGAGAGACGGGAACAAGCCCCGGACTCGGGCGACGTCATATGCCATGGCGACAACCATAACGGGTGCGCTGCGACGACTCGCATGGATCTGGCACGCGGCTAGGCTGTGCACCATGGCTTCTGGAGCATTCGGTGGACCGCCGTCGGGCGGACAGACAGATTCCGGTGATGAACAGGTCATCCTGATCGGCCCGGCCGACGACGTCTCCGATGAGAGCGGCGGCTCCAGCTTGACCGACATGGTCGAGCAGCCGGCCAAGGTGATGCGTATCGGCGCGATGATCAAGCAGCTGCTCGAAGAGGTGCGCGCGGCTCCGCTCGACGACGCCAGCCGCACCCGGCTGAAAGAGATTCATCAGTCGTCGATCCACGAACTCGAGGACGGTCTCGCACCCGAACTGCGTGATGAGCTCGAACGCCTCGCGCTGCCGTTCACCGACGACTCCACGCCGTCCGATGCCGAGCTCCGGATCGCCCAGGCGCAGCTGGTCGGCTGGCTGGAGGGCCTGTTCCACGGCATCCAGACGACTCTGTTCGCCCAGCAGATGGCGGCTCGCGCCCAGCTCGAGCAGATGCGTCAGGGCCAGCTGCCCGCGTCCGGCCATGCCTCCGGCCATGCCTCCGGGCACGGCCCGGGCGGCTCGGGGACCGGGCAGTACCTGTGACCAGCGGCACCTGTCGGCTCGCCTGAGCAGGCACCCCGTTACAAACTCCCGGTAGTCTGCTCTTTCGTGTCCGTCACCGATCTCACCGACCAGCCGAGTGGCACGCCACCACCGCCGGTCATCAATTCCCGCAGCTTCGGCCGCGCCTGGGGCGATCTGGTGTCGGGGTTCCGCAACCATGAGCTGTGGCTGCATCTGGGCTGGCAGGACATCAAGCAGCGCTACCGCCGCTCGGTGCTCGGTCCACTGTGGATCACGCTGGCCACCGCCGTCACCTCGGTCGCGATGGGCCTGCTGTACAGCGAGCTGTTCCACATGGACCTCAAGACGTTCCTGCCGCATCTGATGCTCGGCTTCATCTTCTGGAACTTCCTGGCCGACGGCATCAAGGAAGGCTCGGACGTCTTCGCCACCAACGACGGCCTGCTAAAGCAGATCCCGGCGCCGCTGTCAGTACACGTGTACCGACTGGTGTGGCGCCAGTCGATCATCCTGCTGCACAACATCCCGATCTACATCGCCATCCTGATCATCTTTCCGCAGCCGGTGAATTGGACCGTGGTGCTGGTGCTCCCCGGCATGTTCCTGCTCGCGCTGAATGTGGCCTGGATGACCGTGGTCTTCGGCATACTGTCCACCCGCTTCCGCGACATCAGCCAGCTGCTGAACACGCTGGTGCAGCTGGTGTTCTTCATGACGCCGATCATCTGGACCACCGATTCGTTGAAGAAGAACGGCAACGGCAACTCCGCGCGCGTCAAGCTGGTCGAGCTCAACCCCGCCCTGCACTACCTGGACGTCACCCGCGGACCGCTGATGGGCCAATCGGTTCCGTTCTATCACTGGGCGATCGTGCTGGGCTGCACCGCTATCGGCTGCACCGCGGCCATGGTCGTCCTCCGCAACTACCGGGCCCGCGTGGCCTACTGGGTGTGATTCGCAATGTCTGACGTTCGAGTAGACGCCTGGGATGCCTGCGTCGACTTCCCCATCTTCGACGCCAAGACGCGGTCGCTGAAGAAGGCGGTGCTCGGCAAGGCCGGCGGCACCATCGGCGCCAACGCGTCCAATGTGGTTGTCGTCGAAGCCCTCAAGAACGTCAATCTGCACCTGGAGCACGGCGATCGGGTGGGACTCGTCGGCCACAACGGTGCCGGCAAGTCAACGCTGCTACGCCTGTTGTCCGGGATCTACGAGCCGACCCGCGGCGCCTGCCGGATCAACGGTCGCGTCGCGCCGGTCTTCGACCTCGGCGTCGGTATGGATCCGGAGATCTCCGGCTACGAGAACATCCTCGTCCGCGGCATGTTCCTGGGCATGTCGCGGCGGGAAATGCTCAAGCGGGTCGACGAGATCGCCGAGTTCACCGAGCTGGGCGACTACCTGAAGATGCCGCTGCGCACCTACTCCACCGGCATGCGGGTGCGTGTCTCGTTGGGCGTGGTCACCAGCATCGACCCCGAGATCCTGATCCTCGATGAGGGCATCGGCGCGGTCGACGCGGAGTTCATGAAGAAGGCGCGCGTCCGGTTGCAGGATCTGGTGAAACGCTCCGGCATCCTGGTGTTCGCCAGCCACTCCAACGAGTTCCTGGCGCAGCTGTGCGACCGCGCCCTGTGGATCGACCACGGCGAGATCAAGATGGACGGCGGCATCGAAGACGTCGTGACCGCATATGAGGGACCCGACGCCGGATCGCATGTCCGGCAGATCCTGAAAGAGGTCGCGGCGGAAGAGGCCGGCGTAGCCGAGAAGTCCAGCGATGGCGTCTGATCCCCGAGTCATCGCAGTCGTCGTCACGCATCGACGCCTGGAGCTGCTCACCCGGTCGCTGAAGGTGTTGTCCAATCAGTCCCGACCGGTCGACGAGCTGATTGTGGTGGACAACGGCAACGAGGCCGAGGTAGCCGAACTGGTTGCCGGACAGCCGGTTCCAACCACGTACGTACCGTCGCAGCACAACCTCGGCGGTGCCGGCGGATTCGCGCTGGGCATGCTCACCGCGTTGGCCCACGGCGCCGATTGGGTCTGGTGCGCCGACGACGACGGGACCCCCGACGGCCCGGATGTGCTGGCGGCCCTGCTCGATTGTGCGGCGAACCATCAGCTCGACGAGGTGTCGCCGGTGGTCTGCAACATCGATGACCCCGACCTGCTCGCCTTCCCGTTGCGTCGCGGCGTCGTCTGGCGTCGGCGGCGTTCCGAACTGTTCGTCGACGGCGAGATCGAAACGCTGCTGCCGGGCATCGCCTCGTTGATGAACGGGGCCCTGTTCTCCGCGAAAGCCCTGGACACGGTGGGCGTTCCGGATCTGCGGCTGTTCGTCCGTGGCGACGAGGTCGAGATGCATCGGCGACTGGTCCGGTCGGGACTCGAGTTCGGAACCTGCCTGACCACCGCCTACCTGCACCCGGACGGCTCCGACGAGTTCAAGCCGATCCTCGGGGGCCGGATGCACACGCAGTATCCGGACAACGAGACCAAGCGGTTCTTCACCTACCGCAACCGGGGCTACCTGATGAATCAGCCCGGCATGCGCCGGCTGCTACCCCAGGAGTACGCGCGGTTCGGCTGGTATTTCTTGGTACAGCAACGGGATTGGTCCGGTTTCCGGGAATGGCTGAAGCTGCACAAGCGCGGCCGCGCCGAACGATTCGACCGCTAGCCGTCGGCTAGTCGTCGAGCTGCCAGAGCCTGCGCCAGTTCTCGACACTCGTCAGGCCCGGCAGTGCCTCGGTGTAGGTCCGCTTCATCTCGGGGGCGCGCTGCCGGATCTCCTTGCGCACCGCCTGCAGTCGGCGCATCAGCTCCATCGCGGTTTCCTTGTCCCGCTGCCGAATTCGCACAGCACCCTGCGACGCATCGGTCACGACCACCCGATCGAACAGCGACACATGCCACCAGCGGGCGAAATGCGCGGGCATGCTCACCGGCCGGCGCTGCACCCGGCCCAGATATTGATTGACCGCCCGCTTGGCGCGCACCCGACCAAGTTTCGACTCATCCGGCATGCTCGCCGGGGCATCGATGCGCAGATTCGGGTTCTCTTGCGCGCCAATGGTATCCGCCGGATGCATCACGGTATCCGGGTATTTCGCTCGCAGCGCACTCAATTCGGCGAGCTTGGACTCGCCGCCGTCATGCAGACCGTCCGGGCCGGCCAGAAAGTCCTCCACCGCCAGCAGCAGCGTGGCGGCGAGCCCGTACTGCATGGCGACGATGTGCTCCAACAGATCCCGGAACAGCTGGCCGCCGATCACCTTGCCGTCGAACTGTCCGTACACCGCCGACACGATGAGCCCATTGCGGACGCTGAAATAGCGCGACCAGTGGTCGTAGTCCTTCAGATGGAAATCCGCATGCCAGACACCGGCATTCGGCAGCGTCACCGTCGGGAATCCGGACTGCCGGGCGCGGATGCCGTATTCGATGTCATCCCACTGGAAGAACATCGGCAGCGACAGCCCTTGCTTCTGTACCGTCTCGGCCGGCAGCAGGCAGGTCCACCAACCGTTCCAGCCCGCGTCGAACCGGGCGTCCTGGTTCTGCTCCAGCATGCTCGGACCGATTTTGGTGAACGTGCTCGGCACCCCCGCCTTCAGCGTGTCCAGCGCCTCCCATTCGGCGCCCATATGCAGCCGATACGTCTCCGAGAGCAGCAGCATCTGAGCGCCGACCAGCAGCGGCTGCGTCGCGAAGTTCGCGAATGCGTTCTGCCGCAACACCGATTCGGGTTCGCAGACGATGTCGTCGTCCATCACGATGACATTGCTGCCGGTGTCGGCCCGCAGCACCTCGTAGATGCCGCGGGTGAATCCGCCCGCACCGCCGAGGTTCGGCTGGTTGAGATAGTGCAGCTTGTCGCCGACCAAGCTCTGCACATCGGCGAAGCCGGCGGCATCGGCGACCCGCTTGTCACCCTGATCGACCACGTACACCGCGTCGATCCATTCCATCGCCACCGGATCCGACGCGAGCGCGGTCACCGTCGTGACGCAGTCGTCGGGCCGGTTATGCGTGCAGATCACGACCGACGACGGCCGGATCGGCTCGGTGCGCTCGATCGACCAGCGCACGTTGTCGACCGACGCAGGCTCACCACCGCATTCCAGATCGAGCCAGATCGCACCACCGTCGAGGTAGCGGTCGATGGGCAGGTCGACCGAGAGCGCCCCCGTGCCGTCCACCGTCAGGACGTCCAGCGGCCGCGGCCGGCCGGAGATGTCGGACGCGAACAGCTTCACACGCAGGCGTCCGGATCCGCCACAGGTGTAGTCGAGCTCGAGCCGGACCGTCGAGACCGCCGTGTAGCGCTGCCAGAACGCCGCCGCGAAGCGGCCGAAGTAGGCATTGGTGCTGACCGTGACGCCGGGCTCGAGGTCGATGCCGTCCCGGCGACGCCGGATCCTGCTCTCCGGACCGACCGCGTACATCCGCTCGTCGATTCGTGGCAAGGGGCCGGTGAATGGGATTCGCTGCACCATCGTCCACGTCACGCGGACAAACATTACCGAGCGGACATCTGCACCCGTGTTCGCCAAGCCGGATGACGGCCGAACTAGAACGTGTTCTACTTGACTGGAGAAGTCCACATAGGAGGTTCCGTGCGTTTCACATTCGCCGAAGCGATGACCAATCCGTCGTACTACGCCCCGTTGGCCCAGGCCGCCGAGACGGCCGGATACGAGGGATTCACCATCCCCGACAGCGTCGCCTACCCCGAGGAGTCCGACGCGACGTATCCGTATACCGAGGACGGCAACCGCGAATTCCTGGACGGCAAGGCGTTCATCGAGACGTTTATCCAGGTCGCCGCCCTGGGCGCGGTCACGAGCAAGATCCGCTTCAACCCGTTCGTGCTCAAGCTGCCGATCCGGCCGCCGGTGCTGGTCGCCAAGCAGGCCGCATCGATCGCCTACCTGACGGGTAACCGGCTCGGCCTCGGCGTCGGCACCAGCCCGTGGCCCGAGGACTACGACATCATGGGCGTCGACTTCAAACGTCGCGGCAAGCGCATGGACGAGTGCATGGACATCATCAGGGGTCTCACATCCCCGGGCAGTGACACCACTGACGGGGGCACAAGCGGCGAATACTTCGAGTTCCACGGCGAGTTCTACGACATCGCCAAGATCAAGATCAACCCCGTGCCGACGCAGCCGATCCCGCTGCTCGTCGGCGGTCACGCGGACCTCGCACTCAAGCGCGCCGCGATCCGTGGTGACGGCTGGATGCACGGCGGATCGCAGCCGGAGGAGCTGGACCGCCTGATCGACCGCCTGCAGGACATCCGCAAGGCCGAGGGCGTGGCCGACAAGCCGTTCGAGATCCACGTGATCTCGATCGACGCCTACACGCCGGACGGTTGTAAGCGGTTGGAGGACAAGGGAGTCACCGACGTGATCGTCGGTTTCCGGTTGCCGTACATCATGGGCGACGACCCGGAACCGCTGCAGACGAAGATCGACAATCTGAACCGCTTCGCGGACGACGTCATCGCGAAGGTCAACGGCTGACGTCACTCAAACCGTAAGAGATACAGGGCGCCGTTGACGATATGTCAACGGCGCCTCTGTATGGCCACGGTTTGAGGGCGCGCTACTGCTGAGCGTGCGCCTCGTGCTCGTGTTCCTCGATCTTGAAGATCACCAGGTGCTGCACGAAGAAGTTGATGACCGTGGCGGTACCCTGCGCGACCACATAGGCGCCCAGGTCGGTGACGGCCGATTCACCCCACCAGGCCAGCAGGCCCGCATAGATCCCCGTCTGCACGCCGAATGTCACCAGATACAAACCGAAGACCGCGATCATGCGGCGCGTCGACGGCGGCGCCTGGAACGTCCAGCGCCGGTTGATCAGGTAGGCGACAGTCGTTCCGCACACCCATCCGACTGCCTTGGCCGGCCACGGCGCCCAGTCGGCATAGGTCTGCAGGGTGTACGTGAGACCGAAGTCGATGATCCCGGACCCGACGCCGACGACGACGAATCGGTAGATCTTGACCCACAGGTCGGGCGACACGCGAGATAACAACGTCGACTGCACATTCGGCACCGGGTCACTCTAGCCAATCGACCAGCCCTTACAGTGTTGTGATGCGTACCACTGTTGTTCGTCGGGGGCTGGTCGTCGCAAGCATCGCCCTGATTGCCGGATTCTCCTTCGCAGGCCCCGCGGCCGCCACTCCCGCACCCAACTGGTCGGGCATGAATGTCAGCAACTACAGCGGTCCCGTCCCGGCCGCGCCCGGCACCCTGATCGAGCAGGTGCCGCTGGCCAAGCCGCTGTGGGTGAACGCCGCAGCGTCGGCCTACCGCTTCCTGTACTCGACCACCAACCAGCACGGCCCGCGCGCCACCAGCACGGCCGAGGTGTTCCTGCCGAAGGGCACCCCGCCCAAGGGCGGCTGGCCGGTGATCGCCTGGGCACACGGCACCGTCGGCCTTGGCGATAACTGCACGCCGTCGGCACAACCGACCGCCAGTCGGCAGCAGGCCTACCTGGGCCACTGGCTCGACCAGGGCTACGCCGTCGTCGGCACCGACTACGCCGGCCTGGGCACACCCGGGCTGATGAGTTATCTCAACGGCAAGGTGGAGGCCCACAACCTGGTCGACTCGGTTCGGGCCGCCCGGCAGCTCGGGCAGCCGCTGTCGAACCGGTGGGCGCTCGTCGGACAGTCGCAGGGCGCCGGCGCGGCGATGAACGGCGCCCGCTACGCCACCGAGTACAGCCGCGGGTACGGCCTGGACTATCGCGGCGTGGTCGCGACCGGCACCCCCGCGAACATCGAGACGATCGTGTCGTTGGGCGGACCGACCTTCCCGCCGGTGAAATTGCCCACCGGGCTGACCACCTACGCGATGTACATCCTCGCCGGCTTCCGCGACGCCCGACCCGACCTGAACGTGAACTCGATTCTCAGCCCGGAGGGCCGTCAGCTCGCCGACCAGGCCGAGACTCTCTGCTACGACGAGTTCTCGCAGGTGATGACCGGCCGCGACCTGCGGGTCATGTTCGTGAAGCCGATCAGCTCGATTCCGAACGCATACGGCCAGCTCAAGGACTACATGGGCACGCCTGACAACGGCTACGACCGGCCGATCTTCCTGGGCCAGGGCCTCACCGACATCGACGTCCCGGCACCGTCGGCGCTGTCGCTGGCGGCCGCGCTCACGGCCAATCACCAGCCGCTGCAGTTGCACGTGTATCCGACCGATCACAGCGGAACGGTGTACGCGGCCACCAACGACGCCACGGCATTCATGCAAGCGACCATGCGCTAGGGCATTCGGGCAGAACGGTCGAGTTTTCTGCCCGCTGCGGCCCAGCCGGTAACCTGACTGCCGATGTCTACCTCACATGATCTGCCCATCGAGACCCGTCGATTGGTCGGCTTCAGCCGCACCACACCGATCAACGGGCATGTGCTGTCGACGCCCGACGTCGACGTGATCGCGAAGGCCGTCGCGCAGGTCGCCGACGACAACGCTGACAAGCCCGACTACCTCAAGCGCGGCGTCATCGCCCGCGGCCTCGGAAGCTCGTACAACGAGTCCGCGCAGAACGTCGGCGGCCTCACCATCGATATGACGCGCCTGCGGGGTATCCATTCGATCGACGACGAGACCGCGATCGTCGACGTCGATGCCGGCGTCTCGCTGGACGCGCTGATGGCCGCCGCCCTGCCCTTCGGCCTCTGGGTGCCGGTGCTTCCCGGAACCCGCCAGGTCACCGTGGGTGGCGCGATCGCCCACGACATCCACGGCAAGAACCATCACAGCCAGGGCACCTTCGGTCAGCACGTCGTCGAAATCCAGCTGCTGGTCGCCGACGGTCGCGTCCTGACCCTCAAGCCCGGTGGCTCGCCGGATGATTCGGACGGCAGCCTGTTCTGGGCGACCGTGGCCGGCATCGGCCTGACGGGCATCGTGCTGCGCGCGAAGATCCAGATGAAGCGCACCGAGAGCGCCTACTTCGTCGCGGACCTGGCCACCACCAACAGCCTCGACGAAACGATCGACCTGCATCTGCAGGACGGATTCGAGGACGGCTACGAGTACGCCTCGGGCTGGTTCGATTCCATCAGTGCCCCGCCGAAACTGGGTCGCGGCTCGTTCAGTCGCGGCAACCTCGCCAAGTACGACGAGCTGCCGGAGAAGTTCCAGAAGGATCCGCTGAAGTTCGACTACAAGCCGCTGATCACGTTCCCGGACCTGTTCCCGGTGAGCGTGATGAACAAGCTCAGCTTCCAGGTGATCGGCGAGGCGTATTACCGCATGGGCGCCAACAAGACCGGGCTCATCAAGTCGCTGCCGGCGTTCTATCACATGCTCGACGTGTTCGGCGGCTGGAACAACGCCTACGGTCGCGGCGGCGGTTTCGCGCAGTACCAGTTCATCGTCCCGACCGGCAATGAGGACGAATTCAAGAAGCTGATCGGCCACATCCAGGCGTCCGGACATGTCAGCTTCCTCAACGTCATCAAGCTGTTCGGCGACGGCAACCAGGCACCACTGAGCTTCCCGTTCAAGGGCTGGAACGTCTGCCTCGACTTCCCGATCAAGCCCGGCCTGCACGAGTTCCTCACCGACATGGACCAGCGGGTCATGGAGATGGGCGGCCGGCTCTACACCGCCAAGGATTCGCGGACCACCGCGGAGAACTTCGCCAAGATGTACCCGCAGCTCGACGAGTGGAAGGCCGTCCGCACGGCGATCGACCCCACCAAGGTCTTCGTCTCCGACATGGCCCGCCGCCTCGAGCTCGACTAATCAGGCTTCTCAATCATCTACTGACAGAGGACAATCAATGATCAACGCCGTCGGCGTCCCGAAAACCCTGCTGCTGCTGGGCGGCAGCTCTGAGATCGGTCTGGCCATCTGCGCCGAGTACCTGAAGAAGGGCCCGATGAAGGTCATCCTGGCCACCATCCCCGGCGACCCCGCCGGTGACGGTGCCGTCGAGACGATGAAGTCTGCCGGCGCCTCCGAGGTCATCCGCATCGACTTCGATGCCCTCGCAACCCAGTCGCACCCGAAGGTGATCGACGAGGCATTCAGCCACGGTGACGTCGATGTCACCGTCGTCGCGTTCGGTTTCGACGCCGACGCCGAGAAGCTCTGGCAGGACCAGGCATTGGCGGTCAAGGCATCCGAGATCAACTACACCGCGTCGGTGAGCGTCGGCGTCCTGGTCGGGCAGAAGCTCAAGGCCCAGGGCCACGGCCGCATCATCGCGATGAGCTCGGTCGCCGGCGAGCGGGTGCGTCGCTCCAACTTCGTCTATGGCTCCGGCAAGGCCGGCCTGGACGGCTTCTTCCTCGGCCTCGGCGATGCCCTGCGCGAGTTCGGCGCGGGCGTCACCGTCATCCGTCCGGGCCAGGTGCGCACCCGATTCTCCGCACACGTCGACGAGGCTCCGCTGACCGTCGACAAGGAGACGGTCGCCCAGCTCGCCGTGCAGGCCGCCGCCAAGGGCAAGGAAATCGTCTGGGCGCCGCCGCCGTTCCGCTTCGTGATGATGGGCCTGCGGCACGTCCCGCGGCCACTCTTCCGGCGTCTGCCTGTCTAATCGACGGATGACGATCGCCGCCATCACCGACCGCCGCCCGCGTCTTTCCGGGTGGCGGTCGCACGCTGTCATGCTGATTGCGGCCGGAGTGCTGGCCGCCGTCGTCTCTGCCGTCGGACTGAAGGTCATCAAGTCCGTCCATTGGCCGGCGTTCCCGTCTTCCAACGTCAGCTACGCGCTGACCACGGCCGGGCAGGTCGTCGCGATCGTCGTGCTGCTGATCGCCGTGGTGCTGTTCCGCACCGGCCGGTATCCGAAGGCCGTCAATCCGCTTGCCTGGCTGGGCATCTCGGGTTTCACCACGGTGACGCTGGCAATGCCGCTGGGCGCCACCAAGCTCTACCTGTGGGGCATCTCGGTCGACCAGCAGTTCCGTACCGAATACCTGACGCGGCTGACCGACAGCTGGCATCTGCATGACATGACCTACCAGGGCCTGCCGCCGTACTACCCGGCCGGCTGGTTCTGGCTGGGCGGTCGGTACGCCAGCCTCACCGGTCAGCCCGGGTGGGAAGCCTTCAAGCCGTGGTCGATCATCTCGCTGGCAGTCGCCGCGACGATCGGTATGGCGCTGTGGATCCGGATGCTGCGGACCGACCGGGCCATCGCGGCCGGGCTGGCCGTCACCGCGCTGACCATCATGCAGGTCGGTGACGAGCCCTACGGCGCCTCGCTGATCCTGGTCGGTGTCCCGATGCTGATCGTGATGTTGCACGGGCTGCGCAGCGGATCGATCCCGGCAATCGTGGCGTCCGGACTCTTCCTCGGCGTCAGCGCCTGCTTCTACACCCTGTTCACCGGGCTCTTCGCGATGACCGCGGTGCTGATGGCGATCTACCTGGCCGTGCAGGCCTGGATCAGCCTGTCCAACAAGGCGATCGAGCATCTCGGGCGCAAACGGCAACTGACCCGGATAACGCTGCGACTGATCGGCATGGCGGCCGTGGCCGGCGTGCTGGCCCTGGCCGTCTGGGCCCCGTACCTGTGGCACCGACTGCGCGGCAGCGCGTCGAGCGGCGGCACCGCCGAGCACTACCTGCCCGCCCGCGGATCGACTCTGCCGTTGCCGATGTTCCACTGGTCGCTGATCGGCGCGCTGACATTCGTCGGATTCTGCTGGCTGGTCGTGCGTTTCCGGCAGCGGACCGTGGCCTTGGCCCTCGGGATCACACTGGTCGCCTGCTACCTGTTCTGCATTCTGTCGATGATCGCGACGGCCGGCGGCACCACGCTGCTGGCGTTCCGGTTGGAGCCGGTGATCGTCGCCATCCTCGGCGCCGCCGGGGTCTTCGGCTTCGCCGAGCTCGCGGTGGCGGCAGTTGCCCGCGCAGGTGACATGCGGCTGCTGATCGGCGCCCTCGGCGCGGCCGCGGCGATCTCGGTGGCGCAAGGTATTCCGGCACATCTGAACGACGAGATCACGCTGGCCTACACCGATACCGACGGCTATGGCGTGCGCGCCGACAACCGGGAGCCGGGCGCGGAGGCCTACTTCCCCAAGATCGACCGCGCGATCCTGATGCAGACGAATCGACCGCGCACCGAATCGGTGGTCCTGACGACCGACGGCGGCTTCCTGTCGCTGTACCCGTACTGGGGATTCCAGGGCATCACATCGCACTACTCCAACCCGTTGGCCCAGTTCGACCTTCGGGCCGCGGCCATCGAGCGCTGGTCGAAGGCGACGTCGTCGCACGATCTGCTCCATCAGCTGAACACCGCCCGCTGGACGCCGCCGAACGTCTTCCTGTTCCGTCAGTCGTCCGATGGCTACACCCTGCAACTGGCCCAGGACGTCTACCCGAACGATCCGAACGTCAAGCGCTACACCGTGACGTTCCCGGCTGCATTATTCGACGATCCGCAGTTCACCAAGACCACGTTCGGTCCGTTCGTGCTGATCGTTCGGAAGTAGCTGTGGCGCACTCGATCACGATCGACTCGATCGCAGGTGCGGGCCGTTCGGCGACGCATCTGGTGCGGTGCGGGCCGGCCAACTGGGTGATCCTGCAGGACGGCGACGACCTGACGCTGATCGACGGCGGCTATCCGGGAAACGCGGCGGACGTCGAGGAATCCATCGCGCGGATCGGGCGGTCGATGGGGGATGTGCAGGGCGCGTTGCTGACTCATGCGCACGTCGATCACCTCGGCGGCCTGGCGATCGTTGCGAAGCGTCATGGGTTCTCGATTCATCTCGATGAGGTCGAAGCCGCCCATGCCCGCGGCGACGTCGACGAACAGATCAGTCCGGTCGGCATCTGCCGCCTGCTGCCGCGCCGCGGCACCCTGCCGTGGCTGGCGACGGTGATACGGCTCGGCGCGCTGAGTCATCAGCACGTCGCCGCCCCGGTCACCTTCACCGGCGACGGCCCACTGGATCTCCCGGGGTCGCCGAAGCCGGTTGCCACCCACGGACATACCGACGGACATAGTTCGTATCTGGCTGCCGACGGCGAGATCCTGATCTCCGGCGATGCGCTGATCACCGCCCATCCGACGTCGTCGCGCGGGAACGGACCGCAGCTGCTCCCGGATCCGTTTCATCACGATGTCGCGGCCGCTCATGCCGCGCTGGAAAACTTCTCCACCCTTGATGCGACGGTCCTGATTCCCGGTCACGGGCCGATCCACCGCGGCAGCATCGCCGCGGCCATCGCTCAGCTCGACTAACCGCCGCCGGAGACCCACGCACACCGAATGGAACTCGCCCGGTTGCGTGCGGCATCTTCACTGCAGCGATAGCATTTCGGCACGTAGTGCGGGACATCAGGCAAGTCGGGGTCAGGGAGCGATGGCCGAGTTCAATCATTCCTACGTTGTCGGCGAGCGTCAGCGTTGGTCGACGGGCACGCCGCTCAGTGGCGAGCAAGATCTTCGCGAGCTGTCCGTGGCTGTTGGTCTTGCCTGCGATGGCCGATTCTCGGGCCGGTTCTGGACGGGCCATGCCGGCTCGGTGGTGTTCAGTAGATATGTCGGCGTGCCGTTGCATCTGGAACGCACCTCGGCGCATCTCGGTGACATGTTGTCCGGCTACATCCGGCTCGGAATCGTGTTGCGCGGCCAGTGGGTTGGCACGCAAGGTTCTCGGGAGTTCTCTGCCTCTGCCGGCCACGTGGTCGCCAACCGGTACGACGAGCCCTGGTCGATGGAGGCGCGCTCTTCCGACATCGACAACATCGACCTCTTCGTACCGCTGTCGCTGGTTCGTGCTGCCGGCCTTGATCCATCGGATGTGTCCGGCCGCACCTGGAAGCTGTCGGCATTCACCACTGCCGCTGCCGGTTTCATCAGTTCGGTGCTCACCGAGGGGGTTCACCTGGACCCGGTGCGAGTTCTACGGCTGGACGGCGTGATGACCCGGATCGCCATGCTGCTACTCGACGACCTCCGGGACACTTCGGCTGCCGCACAGATCTCGCACCGCGATCAGCTGCGCAGCCAGGTGCTCAAGCTGATTGACGCGCAGTTCGGCGATCCGCAGCTCACCGCCCGGGCCATCGCCGATCGACTCAACGTCAGCCAGCGCAGCCTGTTTCGCGCGTTCGAGGGCACCGACACCACCGTGAGCGAGTTGATTCGCTCCACTCGACTCGATCGGGCAGCGTCCGAGCTGTCCCGTCCCGAGTCATCGAAAACCATTGCCGCAGTTGCACGTTCGCACGGATTCAGTGGCGCCGACACCTTCGCCCGCAACTTCCAAGCTCGGTTCGACGAATCACCCTCGCAATTTCGAAACCGAGTTACCGGCGGCTGACCAGCGTTCAGCGACGACCGAATAGGGCGTATCGTCCAGCTCGAGAACTTGGTCCGATAACGTACTTGCGTGAATCAACGAGTGGTGAGGCGATGGGCCAGGCCCGTCGGGCACGTCGGCTGGTGGACCTTCGTCGTCGCGACGCTGTACGCCGGCGGGGTCTACTGGTGGGGTTCTCGCCAGGGAATCGGTGCACCCATGATGCATAACGGCAGCTGGTCCGTGTACGTTCCGCTCACCTCGGGGGCCGGCTACGAGGACATCCCCGCCGACACCTTCTCGTTCTGGCGCGCAACGTCGACCGACAACTGGCATGCTCCGTCAACATGCGCACTGATCGCGTTCGTGGTGGTGGTGTTGGCTGCCACGATCGAGGCCCTGACCGCGAGACGAGTTGGTCCGGGAATCGTCACTGTCGCCGTGCCGTTCATCTCTCTCGGACTATTCGTGCTTGCCACGCCAGACACGTTCGATGGAATCCGGTTGAAGTGGGAACTCGCGATGTCGATCACGTTGGTCGGCATCGCGATTCGCGAAGTATGGACTCGGTTCCTGCTACCCCGCGCCGAGTCCACTCGGCAAACGTCAGCGTCCACTCGGCGCGCGTGAGAGTCCGGTCAGTGACTACTTGGTACAGCCCGACGGCTGCTCGGAGAGGACGCCTGGCAGCGTGACCTGACCGGACAGGGTGTAGTTGCCGGGCATCAAGGCGCGCAATGTGATCCAGCCATCCGGGGTCTTGGCGATACATGCGGCGATGGTCTTGTCGGTACTCGATCGAGCTACCAGGTAGCGCCCGTACCGATATTTCAGCAGGTGTGATGCGGTGTCCGGGACATACATCGTCACCTGTTTCGGCGAGGCCTGCAGCAGCTTCAACGGCGCGGGCACGATGGGCTTCGGGTCGGCCACCCGGTACAGGACCCAATCCTCGTTGTGCCAGATCTCCGAGAGATACGGCAGACCCGACTTGGCCAGCGCGGCCTCCGCCTTGTTCTGGCGCAGCGGCTCGGCTGCCACCGCCACGTAGGCAACCGCGTTGTCCGACAACCAGTCCCGGTACGACGCCGGCGTCAGCGCGTCCTTGGTATAGAAGATCTCGTTGTATTCATTGTCGGACTGGTTCTCCCAGCCCCGCGCCAGCGAAACGCGTTCGCCCAGCGCGTGCGAGCCCGCGTGCGTACCGGCGTCGACCAGCTCGACCCGGTTGTTCATCAGGTCGGGCTTGGTCAGCAGTTCGGTGCGCAATGGTTGATACGCCTCGTCGGACCCGTCGGCGTTCGCGACGGCGACCTGATCGGCGACGGCCACGAACGCGGCGTAGACGATCGCCGGGAGGATCGCGATCACGATCACCTTCCACGACCGCCGCGAGAACTGGAAGCACAGCGCCGGCACCACCAGGCAGAAGAACCGGGCGAGGTTGGACCCGACGCCATTCGGAATCGCGAAGATGACCAGCGCCGACGCCAGGGCCAACGGCATGATCCATCGCACCGGCGAATCGGTCAGCACGAAAGCCGCACACACGCCGATCAAGATCACCCAGAACAGCGTGGTCGCCGGGAAACCCTGCGCCCCAGGCGCGCCGAACAGCACGAAAGGAATAAGGACGCCCAGCGCCGCACCGATCAGCACTCGCCACGACACCCGCGCACGCGGCGAGTGGCCCGCGGCGAACGGCACCGCCACCAGACCGACGAAGGCCGGCGCGAGCGGGCTGGCGAGTCCGCTCACCGCGACCAGGACGAGCGCCACCCCGTGCGCCCCCCGTTGCAGCGCAAGCAGACCCACGATCGCGATGAGCGCGCCGACGGCGAACGTCACCCGGCCGGACATCAGGTTGAGCACCGCCGCGATCGCGATCGTCCAGGACAGCAGCGTCGGATGGGTGCCGCTGCGGGACAGCGGATAGGCAAGTGCGGCAATGAGAATCGTCGACAGACACAGCAGGGTCAGCGAGCCGAACCAGGATGACAGCGTGGGAACGATCAGCGAGTAACTACCGGGAGCGAGTCCGCCGTACCAGCTGAACCAATACCCGAGGCCCACACCCGACTCGGCGGCCTGTTCCCGGGCGATGGCGGCCTGCAGATCGCCGAGCGCCGGATGCGCGATCCAGATCGCGACCGTGGCCACGACCGCCGCGATCAACGGTGCAGCCGGAAGCGCACGCCGCCACCGCGGGGCGCTCAATGCCGCCACGGTCATCCGTCGGCTACTACTGTCGTCTCGCCGAGCGAGTTCCGGGATCCACGCCGCCATCGCACTATCCATAGCGGTAGGTAGACGATCAGGGCCGCGACGGCCAGCGTGCCCAGCCCGGCGAGCACATCGAGCAGATAGTGGTTACCCGTCGCCATCACCACGAAATACGTGGTGAACGGATAGAGGACGCCGAGCGTGCGCACCCACCAGCGGCGGGCGTACAAGAAGATGGCGATGCCGCACCAGGTCGCCCACGCGCAGTGCAGCGACGGCATGGCGGCGTACTGATTGGAGACGGCCGTCGAGCCGGGCGCGCCGCTCTCGGGCCACCAGCCCCACGAGCCGGTCTCGGCCATGATGTCGTAGAAGCGGCCGGTCATCTGCGGGAAATGCGTGTTCAGCAGTCGTGGCGGTGCGGTGGGCATCGTGTAGAAGCCGACGAGCGCGAGGGCGGTACAGATGACCAGGACGCTGCTGACGCGGCGGTACACCGCCTTGCGGCGCAGCATCAACCAGATCAGCACGGCCGGGGTCACGATGAAATGCAGCGAGGCGTATTCGATGGCGGACGGATCGGCGACCCACGGTGTGTGGTGCACCCAACTGTTCAGCGGTTCCTCGAGCGCGATGTTCCAGCGCTTCTCCAGGTCATAGATGGCGCGGCCGTTGGCGAACGCCTCGGTGGTGACTTCGCCGACCATGTTGCGGATCGACGAATAGACCGCATACAGCGAGCCCAGCAGGATGATTTCCAGCCACCAGCGCGGCTGCGCCAAGTAGCGCGTCACCCGCACATGCCACGGCAACGATGCGTTGAGCTGAGCAGCGTCGATTTCACTCGACGGGAGGGCGGTATCGACGTCGACGGAAGCCTCGTCGCCGGAATTTCCCGGCCGGGTCGTCGTCTCGGACATCGTCACCTCCCAGTGCCCCTCGCGGATAAAGCTGCTTAAGGGCCCGAACGATAATAGCGGAGAGCACCGTCAGACAATTCCCGGTGACCAGTCAGAGGGACGGCGAACTGGGCAAATAGGTCAGCCCAGGAGTTGCGCCAGGCGGCGCACGGCGAACTCATAGCCATCGATTCCGCAGCCGGAGATCACCGCCGAGGCGATCGGCGACACGTACGACACATGCCGGAACGGTTCGCGGGCGTACACGTTGCTCAGGTGCACCTCGATGATCGGCACCTCCGGGATCACCAATGCATCCGCCAGCGCGACCGACGTGTGCGTCCAGCCGCCGGGGTTGATCACGATGCCGGCGACCTGCCCGCGCGCCGCGTGCAACCAGTCGATCGCCTCGCCCTCGTGATTGGTCTGACGGCAATCGACACCCAGTCCGACCGACTCGGCGGCGGCCCGCGCCCGTGCCTCGACATCGGCCAAGGTGTCATGCCCGTAGATCTCCGGCTGCCGCAAACCCAGAGTGTTCAGATTCGGGCCGTTGAGCACCAACAGCGTTTCGGTCATTTCCCTACTGTAGGTCCTGTTATGAGCGCGGTTTAACATCTGACCTTGTGTCAGCGCAGCGTAACGGCCCCTCTCAACGTGTCCGCACCGCGAGAATCATCGCGATCGTCACCGGTGTCCTCGGAGCGATCCTGGCCATCGTGACGCCGCTGCTCCCGGTCACCCAGACCACCGCGGAGCTCAATTGGCCGCAGCAGGGACAACTCAACGCTGTCCAGGCCCCGCTGGTGTCCTACGTCCCGGTCGAACTGACCGCATCGGTCCCGTGTTCGACCATCGACGCCCTGAATCGGGCTCCGGCGCAACCTGTCACGGCCGATGAGACCCGCACCGAGGCGGTGTTCAACAACCCGTCCGTCCTGCTGTCGACGACGCCGAAGCAGGCCGACAAGGCGGTCGAGCGTGGGCTTTTCATCCGGGAGACCGGCGCGCCCGGCGATCCGGCCGACAAGCGCTCGATCGAGGTGGTGGTGCGCAACACCGCCATCGTCAGCGCCACCCTGGCCGAGATAGATGCGCAGCACTGCAGCTCGATCGACGTCAGCGCCACACACTCCGAGGTCAAGGCCACGTTCGTGGGCATGACCGACCCCGCCACCGGGGGGCCACTCACCGGCTCGACCGCCGACAACGACCACACGCAGGGCGATCAGCGGCCCCAGCTCACCGGCATCTTCACCGACCTGACCGGCCCGGCGGCCACGCAACCCGGTCTGTCGCTGCACGCCACCATCGACGATCGGTACACCACCACCCCGACCGTGCTGCGCTGGATCGCGATCGTTCTCGGCATCGTGCTCACCCTGATCTCACTGATCGCGCTGTACCGGCTCGACGCCACCGACGGCCGACGTCATCGGCGCATCTTCCCGGCCCGCTGGTGGCGGCTGAACCCACGCGACGCCTTCGTCATCGTCACGCTGATCTATTGGCATTTCTTCGGCGGCAACACTTCTGACGACGGCTACATCCTGTCGATGGCGCGGGCCGCGAAGCACGCGGGCTACATGGCCGACTACTACCGCTGGTATGCGGCGCCCGAGACCCCGTTCGGCTGGTACTACCGGTCGTTCGGCGCGCTCGCCGAGATCACCACCGCCAGCCCGTTTGTCCGGATCCCCGCACTGCTGTGCGGAATCATGGTCTGGCTCATACTTTCTCACGAAGTCTTGCCGCGGCTGGGCCGCGCTGCCACGCATCGGCTGGTGCCGTGGACGGCCGCACTGGTGTTCATCGCCGCCTGGCTCCCGTTCAACAACGGCCTGCGCCCCGAACCGATCATCTGCCTGGGAGCGCTGCTCACCTGGTGCTCGGTGGAACGTGCGATCGCGACCGGCCGGATCTTGCCGGCCGCGGCGGCCTGCATCCTCGGCGCCTTCAGCGTCGCCGCCGGACCGACCGGCGTCATGAGCGCGGCGGCAATCATCGCGGGGGCGCGGCCCATGATGCTGGCCATCAACAAACGCGCCCACGTCCTCGCGGAGATCGCGCCGCTCGACAAACCGAGCCGCAGTTATCGCGTCAGTCTGCTCGCGGTGATCGCGCCGGTGATCGCCGCCGGCACGTTGGTGATTCCGGTGATCTTCAACAGCCTCACCTTCGCCGCGTTCCTGGACTCCACCAAGATGAAGCAGAAGCTCGGCCCATCGCTGCCGTGGTGGGACGAGATCTCCATGTACGACTCGTTGTTCAACCAGTCCGCCGACGGCTCGATCGGCCGCCGTTTTGCGACGCTGGTGATGCTCGCCGGCATCGTCTTCGTCGGCGCCATGCTGTTGCGTAAGGGACGGATACCGGGCACGGCGGTCGGGCCGACGCGGCGCATCGTGTCGATCATCTTCGCGTCGTTGATCTTCCTGATGTTCATCCCGACCAAGTTCACCCACCACATCGGCGTCTTCGCCGGGCTCGCACCGGCTTTGGCCGCGATCGCAGCGATCGCCATCGGCGCGGGCGCGATGCAGGTCCGGCGCAACCGCACGCTCGCGGTCGCGCTGCTGCTGGCGGTGGCGGCGTTCTCCTTCGCCGGCACCAACTCCTACTACTTCGTCTCGAACTGGGGCGTTCCGTGGTCGGGCAATCAGGTGACGATCGGCGGGGTGCGCGTGGCCAGCCTGCTGCTGGCCGGCTCGGCGATCGCGCTGCTGGTCGCCGGATGGCATCACTTCCGGGAGCCGTTCCGGCATCCGGATTCGGTCGAGACCGTCAAACGCGAGCGGTGGTGGCAGCAGCTGCGGGGCGCGCCGCTGGCCGTGATCGCCGCGATCGTCGTGGCCTTCGAGCTGATCACCGTGATCTTCGGCGCCATCCACCAGAGCGGCACCTACTCGGTGCCCGCGGGCAACCTGGCATCGCTGCGCGGCGACATCTGCCAGATGGCTGACAAGGTGCTGGTCGAACCGGACCCGAACGCCGGTATGTTGCAACCGGTTTCGGCGCCGATGGCGACCGCGCTGACCGGCCCGGCCACTCCGGCACCCGGCGATGAAGACGCCTTCGGCACCGTGGGCTTCGATCCCAACGGGCTGCCGAAGTCCCTCTCCTCGCCCGCGTCCGCGGATTCCCTCGGCGTGCTCGCCGGCGCGGCGAACGAGGATCCGGACGTCCTCAACTCGAATGGCGCCGGCACCGGCGGCGGCGAACTGGTCCGGCCGGGTGTCAACGGCAGTCGCGCGAAGCTGCCGTTCGGTCTCGATCCGGCGACCACGCCGGTGATGGGCAGCTATTCGACCGCCGACCAGGCTCCGGCCCGGCTGCGGTCCTCGTGGTTCCGGTTGCCGCCGAAGGAGCCCGGACAGGACGTGATCTCGATCGCGGCGGCCGGTCGATTCGAGAGCTCCTCGGTTCACCTCGAGTACTCCACCGATCCCGGTACCACCGACGCGAACTTCCACGCGGCGGGCTCGGTCCAGATGATCGACCCGGGACCGTCACCGTCGTGGCGAAACCTGCGCATCTACCGCAGCTCGCTGCCGACCGACGCGACCGCGATCCGGATCGCCGCCGTCGACAACAACCTCGGCGTCGATTCCTTCATCGTTCTCACGCCGCCACGGGTGCCGCACCTGCAAACGCTGGAGAAGCTGGTCGGCCGCACCGATCCGGTGCAGATCGACTGGACCTCCGGCCTGGCCTTCCCCTGCCAGCGGCCGTTCAACCACCGCGATGGCGTCGCCGAGCTGCCGATGTGGCGGATCACACCGGGCGCAGATCTATCGGCACCGGTCACCGCGTGGATGGATGCCTCCGGCGGCGGCCCGATCGGCTGGCAGGACGTCTCTCTGGAGGCGACCACCATCCCCAGCTACCTGCGGAACGACGCCGGCCGCGACTGGGGCACGTTGCAGCGCCTGGTCCCGTATCAGACGACCACACTCGCCGATCTGAACGTGGGCGAGGCGACCCGATCGGGGCTGTGGCGACCGGCGCCGATCCGTGACTGACCCGACTGACTGAACCGAACCGACCCGCCGCCGGCCCACCCGGCCCCGCCCGGTTTGCCAGACCGGCATCGATGCACGCTGGCACAGTGGTGGCGTCACCACAGGGCCACCAGGTTCGTCGCATAACATCGTTGGTCGTGTCGGTCTCCTCCCTGTTCTCGGCTGTCAAGCCTGTCGTCCCAACCGGACGGACCCTGCGGATAATCGCAGTGGTCGCCGGACTGATCGGAATCTTCCTCTGCGGCATCACTCCGCTGTTGCCGGTGAAGGAACACACCGCGTCGGTCGACTGGCCCCGCAGCCAACCGCTGTCGGGGCCGACGGCGTCGGTCACGGCGCCGCTGACGCAACAGACGGCGCAATCGGTGACGGTCCGCATCCCGTGCGCGACGATGGCGACCGCCCGGCCGAATGCACTGATCTTCTCGACCGTTCCCACCGACAGCTATCAGGTGATGCAGAAGGGCCTCGTGGTCATGGCCAGCGGCGCCCCGGCCGCGAACGGGCCGCACGACCCGAACGGCCCCAGCGTCAGTGTCAGCTCGCGCGGCACGCCGCTGCTGACGGCCACCCACGCCGAACTGCAGCACTGCAAGGCGCTGCTGGTGACCGCCGATCTGCACGGGGTGCACGCGGAGCTGCGCGGCATCGCCGGCGGCACCACCAGCACGATCCGCACCGGGAATGCCGATGCCCAGGCCCGGCCGCAGGTCGACGGAGTCTTCACCACCCTCACCCCGGAGGTCGTGCGGGCCGTCGACAACGTCGGCCTGACCGCCCACATCGAGATCGACACCCGCTTCGACAGCTCGCCGTCGGCGGTCAAGATCGTCGCGATGGTGCTCGGCGTGCTCGCCGTCCTGGTGTCCCTGGTCGCCCTGGCGCTGCTGGACTGGCAGGGCGGCTACCACCGCCGGGTGGGGCGTCGTGACTGGAAGCGGCTGCTGTGGCCGCGGCCGGCCGATATCGCCGTCACCGCCGTCCTGGTCGTCTGGCACTTCCTCGGTGCGGGCACGCCGGACGACGGATACATCCTCAACATGGGCCGCGGCAGCGCCCATGCCGGATATCTCCTGGACTACTACCGCTTCTTCGGCGTCCCCGAGGCGCCGTTCGACTGGTACTACACCTTCCTCGCCGACTGGTCGCATGTGTCGGCCGCCGGCATCTGGATGCGCATCCCGTCACTGGTCGCGGGCCTGATCTCGTGGTTCGTGCTGTCGCGGGTGATCCTGCCGCGCATCGGACCGGCGGTCCGCGGCGGCAGCCGCAACCTGTCGCGCCGACTGCCGGGCGCCTCGGCGTGGGCGGTCTGGTCGGCTGCCGCGGTGTTCACCGCGTTCTGGATGGCGTTCGCCAGTGGCCTGCGCAGCGAGTCGATGATCATCCTCGGTTCGCTGCTGACCTGGTGGGGCGTCGAGCAGGCGATCGCCACCCGGCGCATCCTGCCGGCCGCAGCGGCCGCTTTCGTCGCGACCCTGACCCTGGCGCTGGCGCCGCACGGCGTGATCGCCATCGCGATGCTGGTGGCCGGATCGGCGGCGATGCTGCGAGTCGTGTTGCGCCGCAGCAACGTCGACAGCAGGGCCAGCGGCGGAAACCGACTCGTCGAGCTCGCCGCCTTGCTGGTTCCGGTGGTGGCCGCCGCCGCGGTGGTGTCGGTGATCGTGTTCCGCGACCAGACCCTGATGACGGTCATCGAGGCGGCGCGGGTGCGCTGGAACGTCGGGCCCACCGACAGCTGGTATCAGGAGTTCGTCCGCTACTACTTCATCACCGTGCCGAACGCAGAGGGCGCGTTGACTCGGCGCGTGCCAGTGCTGATCCTGCTGGCCGCACTGCTTGCCGTCGCGGCCATCATGTTGCGTCGCAAGCGGATTCCCGGAATCGATCCCGGGCCGGTCTGGCGCGGTGTGAGCACCGTGTTCATCACGATGCTGCTGCTGCAGTTCACCCCGACCAAGTGGACGATCCAATTCGGCATCTTCGCTGGCATCGCGGCGGCGCTCGCCGCGGTCGCGGCCGTCGCCGTGGCCGAGGTGTCCCGCACGTCGGTGCGCAACCTCACGCTGTTCATCAGCGCCCTGCTGTTCGCGCTGGCGGCCTCCACCGCCGGCGTCAACGCCTGGCCGTGGGCCCGCGAACTCGGGATCTCCTGGTACGACAAGGCCCCGTCGCTCGGCGGCACCGCGGTGTCGACTCCGTTGCTGGCGCTGGCCGTGCTCGTCGGCGCGTTCGGCGTCTGGCAGCACCTGCGCATGGACTACGTGAAGAACAAGGGTCTGGCGCACACCTCGGCGGCCGATGACGGCGAACTCAGCAAGGCCGATCGTCGGCGGCTGTTCCTCGCCCCCGCGCCGATCGCCATCATCGCCGGCATCCTGGTCGTCGCCGAGCTGCTGCTGTTCGCCAAGGCCGCGGCCGATCGCACGGATTCGTACACCGTGCTGCGCGGCAACCTGAAGGCCCTCGGCGGCGACTCCTGCGCGATGGCCGACCGAGTGCTGGTCGAACCGGATTCCAATGCCGGACAACTGGTCCCGGTCGCCGGTATCAGCATCTCCGACGCGTTGGCCGGCAAGGGCAACCCCGTCGGCGGCGGCGTCGCGGCCACCGGGTTCACGCCCAACGGTGTCGCCGGAGACCTGAGCCCGGACCTGGGTTCGGCCAAGCCGGGACAGATGAACGTCGCGTCCAGCCCGACCGCCCAGTACTCGATCGCCGGTGGCGCGGCCGGCACCCTCGGCGGAAACGGCCCGGTCGGCGTCAACGGTTCCACCGCCAGCCTGCCGTTCGGACTGGATCCGGCGCACACCCCGGTGCTCGGCAGCTCCGGCTTCAACACCGGTGACGCCCACGTGGTGACCGACTGGTACCAGCTCCCGGATGCCGCGGCCCGCAAGGGATCTCCGCTCATCGCGATCACCGCCGCCGGCTCCATCATGTCCACCGACAACGAGCACTTCACGCAGTACGGGCAGTTGCTGCAGGTCGAGTTCGGTCGCATGGACGGCGATCAGTTCGTGCCGATCGGAACTCGCATCACCCCGATCGACCCGGGCGACTCGACCCGGCCGAATCGGCCGTGGCGCAACCTGCGGGTACCGATGAATCTGGTGCCGCCGCGGGCGACCGTGATGCGCATCGTCGCCGACGACGCCAATCTCGATCCCGGACAGTGGCTGGCGTTCACGCCGCCGCGGATACCGGAACTGAAGACCCTGCAGCAGGTGGTCGGCACGACACCGTCGCTGATCGACTTCACCGTGGGAGATCAGTTCCCCTGTCAGCGACCGGTCACCAGTACCAACGGGGTCGATGAGATTCCGCAGTTCCGGATCCTCCCGGACCGCATTCGCGCTGTGTCCGAATCGAAGTCGTGGATGGCCGCCAATGGCGGTGGTCCGCTGGGCACCTACGACGCGCTGACCAATGCCGACACGATGTCGTCGTACCTGCAGGGCGATCTGTATTCGGACTGGGGCGAACTGGAGAAGCTGACACCCGTCGTTCCCGACGCGCCCGCGGCACACATCACGACCGGCGAACGCTCGGTATGGGGCTGGCACCGCGCCGGCGGCATCTGGGTGGTGGCTCAAAATGGATAGGCAGGCTGTGAATCAGACCCTCGGTGACAACAGGTCGAAGCTTCGCCTCGGGGACAACGGCTTCCGAGCGCGCATCCTGGACAGCGGGCTGACGCGCCGCATCCGGGCGCTGTACGGACCCGATTACCGCAACGTCAAGTGGGCGTCGGTCATCACCGGCGTACTCGGTCTGCTGCTGGCTCTGCTGACTCCGCTGCTGCCGATCAAACAGACGACGGCAGAACTGAATTGGCCACAGCAGGGCCGGGTCTCGGACGTATCGGCCCCGATGGTGTCATTCGTCCCCATCGACATGAACATGTCGATCCCGTGTTCGGCCGCGGCCGCACTACCCGCCGACGGCGGCGTGCTGCTGTCGACGATCCCGAGCGGCGGCGCGGGCGCCAGCGCGCATGGCCTGTTCGTCAAGGCGACCGACGACCGTATTCAGGTCACCGACCGCGACATCATGCTGCTCGACGCCAACCGACATGCGCTGCAGTCGAATCCGTCGTGCGCCATCACCATGTCGGCCGACACCAAGGGGATTTCGGCCAAGATCACCGGCGTTCCGGACAGCCAGACCGCTGCCGCCGACGGCAAGTTCTCGGCCGCGATCGCCGACCCGAACATGCGGCCGCAGATCGTCGGCATCTACACCGACCTGCCGGAGTCGGCCGGGGCGACCGGTATGTCGTTCCACTCCGTGATCGACACGCGCTTCATCAGCACGCCGACGACGCTCAAGTTCGCCGCGATGGTCTTCGGCATCCTGATGGTGATCTGCTCGCTGATCTGCCTGGCGATCCTGGACAACCGGGACGGCCGTAAGCACCGTCGACTGCTCCCCGCCGGCTGGTGGCGCGTCAAGCCGCTCGACCTGGTGGTCATCGCGGTTCTCGGACTCTGGTGGCTGATCGGCACCAACACCTCCGACGACGGCTACAACTACATCAACGGCCGCGTCGCGCAGGCGTCCGGCTATGTGCCCAACTACTTCCGCTACTTCGGCGTCCCGCAGGATCCGATGGGCTGGCATATGCAGTTCATCGGGATGATGACCCGCATCACCGACGCCCAGCCGTTCATGCGGCTGCCCGCGTTGCTGATGGGCGTGCTCTGTTGGTGGCTGCTGTCCCGAGCGGTCCTGCCCCGTCTCGGCCGGGCGGTCAAGAACAGCACCGCCGCCTACTGGGCGGCCGCCGGTGTGCTGCTGGCGGTCTGGCTGCCGTTCAACAACGGTCTGCGCCCCGAGGGTGCGATCGCCCTGGGCGCACTGTTGACATGGTGCTCGGTCGACCGCGCCATCGCCACCCGCCGACTACTGCCGCTGACCTTCGGCATCCTGTTCGCCGCATTCACCCTCGCGCTGGCGCCCAACGGCCTGATGGCGGTGCTGGCGCTGGTCGTCGGCGTCCGGCAGATCGTGAAGATCCTGGTCAAGCGGAGCAAGCGCGACGGACTGCTGCCGTTGCTGGCGCCGATCCTCGCCGCCGGATTCGCGGTGCTCTACGAAGTCTTCGCCGACCAGGGCGTGGCGACCGATCTCACGTCGACCAAGGTGTCCGGCGCGGTCGGCCCGAACGAGAAGTGGTGGGTCGAGCCGATCCGTTACTACTACCTGCTCGGCCCATCGCAGGACGGCGCGCTGTCGCGGCGCTTCGGCATGCTGCTGGGTCTGCTGTCGGTCGCGGTCGTGATCGCGGTGATGCTCAAGCGTCGCCACCCGGTCGGCATCGCCAAGGGCCCGGTGTGGCGTCTGGTCGCGATCGTGCTCGGCACGATGTTCGTGCTGGCGTTCACGCCGACCAAGTGGAGCCATCATTTCGGTGTCTTCGCCGGCATCCTCGCCGCGGTCGCCGGTGTGGCAGCCGCAATGGTGATGCCCGCGTTGATGCGGCGTCGGCGCAACCGTTCCTTCGTGATCGCGGCCTGCCTCTACGTCGCGGCACTCACACTCTCGGGTTCCAACAACTACTGGTTCGCCGGCGCCTGGGGCGTTCCGTGGTGGAGCCAGCCGCCCGTGCTGGCCGGCATCAAGCTCTACTGGCTGGCCCTGGCCGCGGCATTGGTGTTCACCGCGCTCGGACTGTGGCAGCACTTCCGCGACGACTACGTGGACGAGGATGTCGCCACCGGCCCGGTATGGGGAAAGCGGTTGCCGTTCAAGGCGTCTCCGATCCCCGTCGTCGCCGCGTTGATGATCGCCTTCGAGTTGCTGACCATGCTCAAGGCCGACGTGCATCAACGGCACAGCTGGTCGTGGCTGAACTCGAACGTGTCGGCGCTCAAGGGCGACAAGTGTTCGCTCGCCGACCGGGTGATCGTCGAACCCGATCCGAACACCGGAATCCTCAGCCCCGCACGGGTTGCCGGGCAGACGAACCTGTCTGCGGGCGCCGCCCTGGCGGGAAGGGATTCCGACGGCTTCACCCCGAACGGCGTGAAGAGCGGAACGAGCATCGACGCCACCATCAACAGCGACGCCTCGAGCGCACCGGGCGTCACCGGCAGCAACGACACCGATGCCACCCAGGGATCCACGGCGACTGCCGCAGGAGCCGAGAACGCCGGCGTGAACGGTTCGACGGTGCAACTGCCGTTCGGCCTCAATCCGAAGACCACGCCCGTCCTGGGCAGCTTCGGCGCCTCCGGCGGATCGGCGTCGCTGACCAGCGACTGGTACGCGATGAACCGACGCTCGTCCGACACCCCGTTGATCACCATGTCGGTCGCGGGCGCGGTGCAGGCGGCCAGCGCCCAGGGCGTCAAGTTCGGCGGCCCGCAGGTCCGACTGCAGTTCGGTCAGGTCGACGCGGCCGGCAACGTCACCCCGATCGGGTTCGTCGACCCGTACGACGCCACCGGCGGACCGTTCTGGCGCAACCTGCGGTTCCCGATCGACAAGGCACCCAAGGCGGCCACCGTGGTCCGCGTCGTCGTCAAGGACACGTCGGGTGGGTCCAACGACTGGGTGGCGATCACCCCGCCGCGGATGACGCCGATGATCACACTGGATCAGCTTGTCGGACATACCGATCCGGTGCTGATCGACTGGGAGGCGGCGTTCGAGTTCCCGTGCCAGCGGCCGATGCAGTACCGCTACGGGCTGACCGAGGTCCCCAAGTGGCGCATCATGCCCGACACCCTGGGTACGTACTTCAACTCGCAGCGGTGGCAGTCCGGCAAGTTCGGCGGACCGCTCGGCGTCACCGATTCGATGCTGACGTCGACGCTGATTCCGGGATACCTGAAGAACGACTGGGGCCTGGACTGGGGCGGCCTGCAACGGTTCACCGAGATCCAGCCGGCCCCACCGGCACAGCTGGAGATGGGCACCGCGACCCGGTCCGGACGGTGGACGCCCGGTCCGATCCGGTCGGTCGCGTACTAGTCCGAGCCTGACCGCCCCCCCCGCGCGCGAACCCGCCTCACCGCCAAATCCGCGCCACTTACGCAGATCCGCGCCGGTTGCTACCGGCGCGGATCTGTATTTGTGGCGCGGATTTCGCCTGACCGAGTGGCGCTAGTCGGCCATCTGGTAGCGACCGCACAGATCGGCCACCGACTTCCACACCTGATCGGCGCGTGCACCGTCGACCACCGGCCGGGCGACGACCTCGTCGGCCCAGCGCACCTGCGCCTCACTCGCGCCGGCCTTGCCGAGCAGCGTGACCGCCTCAGCGTTGAAGTCGCGGATCAGCGTCTCGAAGATGGTGTCGAGCAAGTCGTCATCGAGCCCGACGATGCGCGCCTGCTCGAGGATCAGCCCGCCGTACACGACGAGGGTGAACAGCTCCCCGATGGTCAGCTGCACATCCATGTCGGCCCCGGTGACATCGCCGGACTCCGCCAGCGCCGCAAAGGATTCGGCCAGCGAGGTGAACAATGCGACGTTCGGCAGGTCGGCCCGCTCGCGATAGGCGTCCCGCCACTGCCCGAACCGGATCTTGGAGAGCCCCCGGGCCTCGCCCTGCCGGAACAGGAACTCGTCGTCGGCGGCATCATCGCGGGTCGCGATCTCCGGAACCTCGGTGGGCGCCAACAGATAGTTGGGCAGGAACTTGAGGATCAGGGCCAGGTTGACGGCGACGGTGCCCTCCAGCTTCGGCAGACCGTCGACATCGACCTTCGCGATCGGAACGAACGTATCGGCCTCGAATCCCTTGGCCGCCACGATATCCGCCAGCAGGGTGACCACCCGCTGCGCCTCGGTGGTTACCTTCATCTTGGTCACCGGGTTGAACAGCAGGTATCGCCGGTCGTCCGGATTCGCCGAGCGGAAGTAGTCGATCGCGCGGTTGGAGAACAGCCGCATCGCGATCAGCCGCGCGTACGCCTCCACGAACGCCGTGCGGATATGCGGGAAATCGGTGACCGGACTGCCGAACAGGATGCGGCGGTGGGTATGGGTGATCGACTCGTACAGCGCGTGCGTCGCCAGGCCGACACCACCGAAGCACAGATTGAACTTGCCGATGTTGACGGTGTTCAGCGCGGCCGAGAAGGCGTCGGTACCGCGATGCAGGATGTCCGCCTCCGCGACGGGGTAGTCGGTCAGCTCGAACTCGGCGACATACATCTGCGACGGCACGATGTTCTTGACGACCCGGTAATTCGGGTGGTTCGAGTCGGCCTTGAAGAACACGTAACCATCGGCATCTCCAGCGCCCTCGATGCGACCGAAGACCGACACGATCTCGGCGCAGTTGCCGTTGCCGATGTAGTACTTGGAGCCGCTCGCGAGGTAGCCGCCGTTGCCGTCCGGCCGCAGCACCATATCTGTCGAATAGATATCGGCGCCGTGCTCCTTCTCCGAGAGACCGAATGCCGCAACGGCTCCCGATTCGAGGGCCGCGGCCGCGGCCACCTTGGCCGACTCGTTGTCGCTTTGCCAGACCGGGCCCAGGCCGAGGACCGTGACCTGCCACGGATACCAGTAGTTCAGCCCGTAGAAGCCCAGGATCTCCGACAGCGCCGCGACGCGGGAGGTGTCCCAACGCTTGTCGGGATCGCCGCCGGCGTAGGCCGCCGGGGTCAGCAGGGTCGCGAACAGCTTCTCCCGTGCCGCGAAGTCGAGGAAGTCGTGGTAGTAGACGTTGCGGTGATAATCGCTGGTCAGCGTCGCTTTGCCACGCTTTTCGAACCAGTCGACGGTGGCCCGCAGCAGCTGCGCGGTGCGTTCGTCGAACTCGTGGAAATCCCATGTAGCGGGGTCGAGCAGCAGATCGGTCATGTGTTGATCACCTCGGGGCTTGGCATCGGAAAACAACGAGACCGTAGCAATGGGTTCCGAATCAATGCAACGGTTCAGTTTCATTCAAGTCGGACTATGATGCTGGTCAATGTCCATTCCAGTCACACCGCCCGCCCGCCGCCGCTATTCCCCACGGATGTCGCCGGCGAGGCGCCGCGAACAGGTGCTCGACGCGGCTCTCGCGGTGGTCGCGCAACGCTCGCTGGCCGAGTTGTCCATGGAGGCGGTGGCCGCCGAGGCCGGCGTGGCCAAGACGGTGGTCTATTCGGTGTTCCGCTCGCGCACCGAGTTGGTCAGCTCCCTGCTCGCGCGCGAGCATGCCGCCGGCATCCGCCAGGTCCAGGCGGCCATCCCCGATCGGCTCAACGGCATGGACGCGAGCGCCCGGTTCGGCGCCACCATCAGCAGTTTCGTCACCGAAGTGCTTCGGCATCCGGTGCGCTGGCAGCTGATCCTGGCGGCGCCGGACAACGCGCCGACCGAGTACCGCAACGAGCTCAGATCCGGCCGGAGCGGCCTGATCGCCGCAACCCGGCAACTCCTCGACGCCAACCCGACCGTGCTGCCCGACATGGACACCGAGTTACTCGCGCATCTGATGATCTCGACCGGCGAGATGCTCGGCCGCCTGGCCATCGGCGATAGACAGCGTTTCACCACTGCCCGCCTGACCGAGTTCGCCGAGGACATCGCCGCGAGGATGGTCGGCTGACGGGACGCTAATGTACGGTGGTGTTCAATTCATCGCCTCGGCGGTGACGACCCGATCCGACCTGCGAGGTGACGCATGGCGAAGACCCCTGACCGCGACGTGGCCGTCCGATTCCCGTTCGGCGACCCCAACGACCGCGAAGACTACGGCTTCTTCGGGCCCGGCTCGCCGACCTGGAAGGTATGGACGTCGCCCACGGCCCTGCTCGGTTTCCAGCGTTCGGTCGTTCTCGAGCATTTCGATCCGCACCTGGCCGCCGCCGTCGCCGACGCCGACGGGATCTACACCGACCCGCGCGGTCGGCTCGACGGCACACTGGCCTACTTCCTCATCGTGGCGACCTGCGACGGCCGCACCGCGATCGAGTCGTCGGAGCTGCTGAAGAAGGTCCATGCGCGGATCACCGGAATCGACCCGGTCACTGAGAAGCGTTACAGCGCAAACAATCCCGATTCGCAGCTGTGGATCCACGTCACCGGCTGGCATTCGGTGCTCAAGTGCTACGAGATGTACGGCCCGGGCAAGCTGAGCGCGGCCGACGAGGCACAGTACTGGCGCGAATGCGTGGTCGCCGCCGAACTGCAGACGTGTCGCATCGCCGATGTGCCGACCAGCCGGGCCGAGGTGCACGACTACTTCGCCGCGGTGCGGCCGACGCTGCGCTCGTCCGAACACGCGGAGCGCGCCATGCACTATCTACTGCGCACCGACCGGGAGCACGCGTCGCCCCAGTTCTGGGCGATGAGCCGGGCCATCGCGCCCGCCACCATCGCGACGCTGCCGACGTGGATGCGCGTCGAGGGCCGCTTCGATCAGCCGCGCGCGATCGACGTCTCGGCCCGCGCCGCCACCAGGCTGGCCATGCGAATCGGCAAGTCACCGACCCTGATGCATCAGCTCATCCGGACCCCGCTGCCGATGACCGACGCCGTGCTGCAGGCCCACTATCGGCGCCGCGAGCCGGCCGTCCGGCGCACGGTCACGCCGGCCGAGGTGCGCACGCGGCTCGCTGCCGCCGGCTGACCACTCCCCGCGAGAAATCCGCGCCGCTTTCGTGGATCCGCGCCGGTTACAACCGGCGCGGATCCGCATTTGTGGCGCGGATTTTGGCGAGATCAGTCGTCGTCGGTCGTACGCAACGACGTCTTGAGCACCTTCCCGCTGGTATTGCGGGGCAGCTCTTCCAGCCAGCGCAGCACCGTCGGCTGCTTGTAGCGGGCAAGCTTGTCGCCCAGGAACTCTCGAAGTTCGTCGACGGTCGGGCGCGGTGCGTCGGGCTTGGCGACGACGGCGGCCACCACGGCCTCACCCCACTTGTCGTCGGGACGGCCATAGACGGCGACGTCCACGATCGCGTCATGATCGGCGACCGCCGCTTCGACCTCGGCGCTGTAGACGTTCTCACCGCCGGTGATGATCATGTCCTTGCTCCGGTCGACCACCCAGAGGAACCCGTCCTCGTCCTCGCGCACCAGATCCCCGGAATGGAACCAGCCGCCCGCGAACGCCTTCTTGGTCTCCTCGGGCTTGTTCCAGTAGCCGAGCATCATGTTGGGCCCCCGATAGACGATCTCGCCGACCTCGCCTACCGGCACGTCCTCCATCAGCGGATCGACGATGCGGTAACTGATCGCCGGCACCGGCTTGCCGACCGAGCCGATCTTGCGGATCGCATCCTCGCCGAGCAGCAGGCACGTCACCGGACTCATCTCCGTCTGGCCGAACGCCGCGACGGTCTCCGCGTCGGGGAACGTCTCGGCCATGGTGCGCAACAGTGCCGGCGTCGCCGGGGCGGCGCCCCAGCTCATGGTCCGCAGCGCCACCTCGCGCGGCTGCCGCAGCTGCTCGGCGCAGACCGCCTGCCACATCGCGGGGACCAGGAAGATCGACGTAACCCGCTCTGCGGCAAGCTGGTCCAGAAGGGCGCCCGGGTCGAACGAGCCGGCGTCGTAGATGACGGTCGGAATGCCGGCGAAGATGTTGCCCGCCACTCCCGCCAGGCCGGCGACGTGGAACATCGGCGGGACAGCCATCGCGATGTTGTCGTCGCGCCGTTCCTTGGCCGCTCGTAGCACGGTCACGCATTGACTGAGCAGATTGCCGTGGCTGAGCACGGCACCCTTGGGGCGGCCGGTGGTGCCCGAGGTGTACATGATGACCGCCGGCGTCTCCGCGGCGAGTGGTGTGGGCGGATGCGGGTCACCGGACTCCGTCAGCAGATCGTCGTAATCGACCGTGTCGCTTTCGCTTTCCCCGTCCAGAACCACGACCAGCGACAGCTCCGGCACCGCCGCGCTCACTGCTGTCGCCAGCGATTGCAGTGCACGATCGGTGATCACGACCTTCGCTCCGCAGTCGATGGCCTGATACTCCATCTCGGCCGGCGTGAGCCGGAAGTTCACCGTGACGACGATCGCGCCGACCGCGGTGATCGCCAAGGACGATTCGATGTATTCGGGCCGATTGAGCATCAGGGCCAGCACTCGGTCGCCGGCTTCGACGCCGCGACGATGCAACGCGTCGGCCAGCGCATCCACCCGGTCCCGGGTCTGCCGCCAGGTCTGCACCCGGTCGCCGTACGTCAATGCCGGTTCGTCCGGTTTGTTCTCCGCATGCCGCGCCAGATGCGCGTTCCAATTATCTTGTCGGGCAAGGGAAATGTCCGGATCTTCGAACCCCCGGCCCAGCGCGGGCGCCTTTTGCGTCATCTGTTCCCCTTCGCCGAACGACCCCTCGAACCTATCGAGCGATCGCCCGGCCGTCAGGAGATTGGGTCAGATGCCCCTCTCGAGACCGTCAGCCGTGCGCCTCCAGGATCAGCCTGGCCAGTTCCGCCTTCTGCGCCGCCAGCTCGGGAGTACCCAGAACCGCCACCGATCGGACGCCGGGCTGGTCGTCGCCCGGCAACTCGACCTTCCGGTCGGCGATCACGCGTCCCGGCCGGGCGCTCATCACGATCACCCGGGTGGACAGGAACAGCGCTTCCTCCACCGAGTGCGTGACGAAGACGATGGTCTTCCGTTCACGCTGCCAGATCTCCAGCAGCTGCACCTGAAGCTGTTCGCGGGTGAACGGATCCAGCGCGCTGTACGGCTCGTCCATCAGCACGATCCCCGGGTTGTTCACGAACACGCGAGCGATCTGCGCCCGCTGCTGCATGCCGCCGGACAACTCGTATGGCCGCTTGTCGGCGAAGTCCTTGAGCCCGACCAGGTCCAGGGCCTCGAGGGCCCGCGCCCGCCGCGAGGCGCGCTTCTCACCGCGCGCCCGGGGACCGAACTCGACGTTGCCGCGCACGCTCAGCCAGGGATACAGCGTCGGTGCCTGAAAGACCACGCCGCGATCCGGGTCCGGGCCGTCCACTGCGACCCCACCGACGGTCACGGACCCGGCCGTCGGACTGACGAAGCCGGCGACCGTCTGCAGCAGCGTCGTCTTACCGCAGCCCGACGGCCCGACGACGGCGACGAACTCGCCGGGCTCGATGGTGAGTGACGTCGGGGACAGCGCGATCACCTCGCCGTCCGAAGACGGATAGGTCTTGGCCAAGCCGTCGAGCACGATCGGCTCCGCCGCATGCACGGGGGCGCTCTGCGCTTGATTGATTCGCTCGCGGCGCTCGCTCACGATGCCACCTCCTTCAGCGCGTCGGAATACAGTGCGGCGCCATAGGTCTGCGCCGGTGAAACCGCGGTCACCCCACCGTCGGCGGTGCTGTGCAGGAACGACGCCGTGCTCAGCAACGCCGCCGCCAGACCGGGCAGGCCGGATCCACCGCCGAAGTATCTGTCGCCCAATTGATCCTTTGCGGAGAGGTACTGATAGCCGGCCAGCTGCGGAACCACCAGGGCCGGCGAGATGCTCAGCTGAGCGGCGATGTGCTCGGCCGCCTGTTGCGGATCGGAGTTGATCATCTTGACCGCCCAATCCTCCACAGTCGTCCAGTATTTGAGGAACGGGCCGTTCTGTGCGACGAAATCGCTACGTGCCCCGGCCAAGTCGAAGGTCGGCGCGCCCTGGTTCGCGGTGACGCTCGAGTCGTCGATCACATGGCCGTTCTGCTTGAGCTTGGAGAGCACCGGATCCCACACCCAAGCGGCATCGATGCCGTTGCCCCACGCCGCCAGCATCGCGTCCGGCTGGGTGTTCATGATCGTCACCTGATCGGTGATGCCGGCCTGGTCCAGCGCGGTCAGCAACGAGAAATGCGACGTGCTCGCGAACGGCACCGCGATCTTCTTGCCCTTGAGCTGGTCCAGGCTGGTGATCGACGGATCGTGGACGACCAGCGATTCGGCTTTGCCGATCACATCCTGAATCCAGATGACCTTCATGTCGATGTCCAGGGGCGCCGACAACGCTCGGGCGGCGGGTGCTGATCCGAGCAGGGCCAGATCGAGGCTGCGGGCCTTGAATCCCTGCAGCACATCACCACCGGAGGAGAACTTGCTCCAGGTGATCTTCGCGTTCGGCAGGCAGGTCTTGAGCACCGACGTGTCCTTGACGATCAGATCACCGTCCGGGATGTCCTGGTAGCCGATGCGCACCGACGTGTGAACGCTCGGGTCCGCGGCAATCGGGCAGGCGACCTTCTGCCCGATCGACCGACTCTGCTCGGCCCGACCGGATTTCACGATGCAGCCCGACGCCGTGAGCGCCACCACCGCCAGAATCGCGGCGGCCGCAATCGTTTTGGTCCGTCGCCGACGGAACTTGTTGTGCATCATGCCTTCCCCTGCCACGGAGTAGCGAGCTGCCCCAGGTATTTGATGATGGCGTCCAGCGCCAGCGCGGTGATGCCGATGACGATGATGCAGGCGATCGTCAGCGGGGTGTTGGTCTGCTGACCCGCGTAATACGCCAGCCCGCCGATGCCGGGGATACCGTTGTTCAACTCCGCGGCCACGACGGTGGTCCAGGCGAATCCGACGGCGAGCCGGATGCCGTTGACCACGGCCGGAAGTGACGCCGGCAGCAAGACGTGCATGACCACGTGCAGTCGCGATGCGCCCAACGCGCGTGCCGCATCGATCTGCGCCTCCTTGACCTCCTGCACACCGCTCAGCGTCGCGATGGTGATGGCCGGGAAAGCGGCGAGGAACAGCAGCCAGATCTTCGAGGAGTCACCGATGCCGAACCAGACGATCAGCAGACCGATGTAGCCCAGCGGCGGCAGCGCCCGCAGGAAGTTCAGGTATGGCTCGATGACGATGGCGATCGGCCGCGCCGTTCCCATCAGGAAGCCCAGCGGCGGGCCGACGATGATGGCCAGGCCGACGCCGGCCACGATCCGCTGCAGACTCGCGATCAGGTGTTCCCACAGGAAATAGTTCTGTTCGCCGAGCACCTCCCGCGGGACCCCGGGCGCCACCTGATGCCAGGTGTTGGCGCGATAGAAGGCATCCCACACAGATCTCGGAGTCGGCAGGAACAGTGGGTCGACCCAGTTGGCCGCCGTGATCGCCCACCACACCAGCAGGAACAACAGGAGCGCGCCGACGCGAATGGACAGGGCGCGGAGCATGGGCGGGTAACTGCTGGGCAACCGGAGAAACGGCGGCCAACTGGCCCGTTGCACATTCACGAGGTCCGATCCTGCACCGATCGACGCCCGATCGGTAGAGATCCGCGCAATCGGACGTTAACCCCGGCAAATATTTGCGGACCTGCTAGGGCAGTTTCCGTCAGAGAGCGCTGTGCAGCGGCGGAAGTTCATCGCGCAACAGCGCCCGGCCCAGATGTTGGTATTTCCAACGCACCGGGTCGTGCAGCGTGTGCGTACGACCGTTGCGCAAGAAATGATCCAGGCCGTTGCCGGCCCCGGCAGCCCGGGTTCCGCCGACCTCGAACAGCGCCGACGGCACCTCGGTGGCGGCGCGATCGGCCAGGATCTTCGCGGCTGCCACCGCAAGTGACGCATCGCCCGCGTTCTCGGTGCACGGGTGCGCAACAGCCCGGTCGACCTGTACGCCCGCCGCGGTAAGCGCGGCCTCCGCCGCGGTCACCGTGACCGACAGCTCGCCGAATCGTTGCACCAGCAACGGATCGTCCACCGCCCGGTCGACGCCGGCCTCGAACCACGGCCGGCTCTTGGTCTTGACGAACTCGGCCGCGGCCCCCAACGCACCACGGCCGATGCCGGTGTCGATCGCCGCGTGCAGCAGCTGAGCTACAGCGCCGTAGCCGGTCGGACAGCTGGTGGCCAGGGCGCGGGGCGCGATCGCATCCCCAGGGACCGCAACGTCGTCAAAGGTGATGGTGCCGCTGGCAGTTGTACGCTGCCCCAGCGCATCCCAGTCATCGGCGATCTGGACGCCCGGGGTGTCAGCGGGAATGAATGCCACGTACTGTCCCGGCTCGGCCCCGTCGAACGGCTCATCGAGCTGAGCCAGCACGGCCAGTGTATCCGCGAACAGCGAGCCGGTGCAGTAGAACTTGGTGCCGTCGAGCCGATAACCGGAACCGTTGCGCCGCAACGTGGTCGCCACGTCGGCCGCGGTCTTTCCACCACGTTCGGTCTGCGCGTTCGCGACCTGGCCGCCCGCCAGCACCCCGTCGAAGATCCTGCGCCGCAAGGGTGGCAACGCCGCCAATCGCACCAGACCGAGATATACGTAATGGCTGTGCGGGATCTGCGCGATGTTCGGATCAGCGGCGGCGATGATGGCGCTGGTCTGCGCGATCACGCTGGGCGGTAGACCCGGTCCCCCATCGTCGGTCGGGACGCTGATCGCCAGCAGTCCCGACTCCCGCATTCGCTCCAGTTGCTCGAACGGCAGTCGCCGATCGGCGTCACGCGCCGCGGCGCCCGGTGCGAACTCGGCGGCCAACTCGCGGGCCGTGGCGATCGCCGCGCCCGCTGTCGCGGGAACGTCGATCGTGCGCGGCCGCTGCGGCCGTACCGCGGTCACGACGCGACCAATTCCTCGGCGGCCTCGAGTTCCCGAACCAGCGGAAGCACTTTCTCCCCGAAGTACTCGATCTCCTCCTGGAAATGCAGGAAGCCACCGAGAATCAGGTCGACACCGAGACGTTTGTAGGCGACGATTCGCTCGGCCACCTGCTCCGGAGTGCCGATCAGCTTGGTCCGGAATCCGTCGTTGTACTGCACCAGGTCCTCGAACGTCGAGTCGGCCCACATTCCGCGGCCGTCCTTGGTGGCATTGCCCGCCTGCTGCACCGCGTCCCGGAAGCCCTCCACGGCAGGCTTGTTCGCCTTCTCGATGATCTCGCGGAGGGTGTCGTGCGCCTCGGCTTCGGTGTCGCGAGCGATGATGAAGCCGTTGAGGCCGAACTTGACTTCCCGGTTGTTCTCCCGCGCCACGGTCCGCAGATCGTCGAGTTGTTCGGTGACGCCGTCGAAGTCCTTGCCGTTGGAGAAGTACCAGTCGGCGTATTTGCCGCCGTTGCGGCGGGCCGCGCTGGAGTTGCCGCCCTGGAACAGCTCCGGATTGGGCCGCTGCGGAGTGTTGAGCGGCTTCGGCTTCAGGGTGAAGTCACGGATTCGATAGAAGTCGCCCGCGTACTCGACGTGATCCTCGGTCCAGATCTTGCGGATCGCCTCCAGGAATTCGCCGCTGCGGCGGTAGCGCTCGTCATGCTCCAGCCACGGTTCGCCGAGTGCCTTGAATTCGTCTGCGAACCAACCGGATACGACATTGATCGCGAAGCGGCCGTTCGACAGGTGGTCCGCGGTGGCGCCGAGCTTGGCGAGCACCGCCGGATGCCACAGGCCCGGGTGGACGGCAGCGATCACCTTGAGTCGTTCCGTCGCGCCGAGCAGCGCAAGACTGAACGACGTCGACTCGTGCTGGTACTCGGCGCCATAGGAAGCCATGTACCGCACCTGCGAAAGCGCGTACTCGAAGCCGTTGTTCTCCGCCGTGCGGGCCAATCGCTTGTTGTACTCGAAATCCCAGCCGGTGCGCTGCTCGATGGTGCTGGTGACCAGCCCGCCCGACACGTTCGGTACCCAGTAGGCGAACTTGACGTGATCGGCGATGGACTCGGTTGTCATCTGTGGATCCTCCGAAATCGACTGTGGCTCAGGACGCCGTCACCGGCAGGGTCAGGACGCGGCCGGCTGACGAGCGCCGGCGGCCGGCTCGGTGTAGCTGGTCAGGCCGACGGCAGGTTGATCTGTGTAGCTGGTCAGGTCGGGGAGGAAGGCGCCACCCGCATGGTCGTTGTGCGACAAGTCATTCGCGGTGATGCCCTTCGCCGCCAGCCGCGGGCGGACGCCCTCACCGAAGTGATAAGCCTCCTCCAGGTGCGGGTATCCGGACAGGATGAAGTGTGAGAAGCCGGCATTCACGTACTCGCCGATCAGATCCGCGACCTGATCGTGCGAGCCGACGAGCGCCGTACCGGCGCCGCCCCGCACCAGGCCGACCCCACTCCACAGACCGGGGTAGATCTCGAACGCGCGGGCATCGACGCCGGCCGTGAATTCCACACCGCCGCCATGCAATTCCCGCATCAGCCGCTGTCCCTCGGACTCGCTGCGCGCCAGGGTCTCCTGCGCCCGGCGGACGACCTCGGGATCGAGCGCCCCCAGCAGGCGATTGGCCTCGGCCCACGCCTGCTCCTCGGTGTCCCGCGAAATCACATGCAACCGAACGCCGTAGTCCAGGACGCGGCCGTGGTCGACGGCCAATGACCGCACCTTGTCGATCTTCCCGGCCGCCTGCGCCGGCGGCTCACCCCAGGTGAGGTAGGTGTCGGCGTAGCGCGAAGCGACGGTGAGTGCCTCGGGCGAGCTGCCGCCGAAGAAGATCGGCGCCGCCGGGTCCGGATAACGCTGCAGCACAGCCGATTCGACATCGATGTACTCGCCCTTGTAGGTCACCGGCGATGGATCCGGTGCCGACAGTTCCCGGAATACATGCAGGAACTCGGCGGCCCGCGCGTACCGCTGGGCCTTGTCCAGATGATCGCCGAACGCGCGCTGCTCGGCCGAGTCGCCACCGGTGACGATGTTCAGGGCCAGCCGGCCCTCGGACTGCCACTGGAAGGTGGCCGCCATCTGCGCAGTCACCGTTGGGCTGACCAGTCCGGGCCGCGCCGCGACCAGGAAGCGCAGCGTCTCGGTGGCGTCGACCAGCATCGCCGTCGTCAGCCACGCGTCTTCACACCACAGCCCGGTCGGCGTCAGGACCGCATCGAAATGATTCGCCTCGGCCGCGGCGGCCAGCTGCTTGAGGTACTTGAGCGTGGCCGGCCGGTCACCCGACATGAACGCACCGTGCCCGCCCGCCATCAGATTGCGGGAATCCCCGTACGTAGGCAGGAACCAATGGAAGGACGCGTTCGCGGACACCGCTCACACCTTTCGGTCACGTGATCAAGTGCTGCCATGTAATCCCGTGAGCCTGGGTCACGACCAGGGTTGCGCGCACCGCGGTTGCAACCATCTTGAACGGAACTGGGTTCAGAGCTCGAGTTTCGTCCAGCTGTACCGCCGCGTGGGGGCCGGGTCACCCTGACACCAGGCGAGCACTAGTTCCGCCACCGCATCCGCGCCTGCGGCCTTGGTCGCATAGTGCTGGTCCGGGCCACCCGCGCGGTACTCGACGTCGTAGTCGTCGTCCGAATTCCGGCGGGTCTGGATATAGGTGTTGAGCGCCGATTCGGCGATCACGTAGCCGTTGTCGCCGCTCAGCCGATGCACGATCTGGTCGATCACGTCCGCGGTCGCATACGGGAAGTCGCCGTACTGGCCGGTCATCAGCCGGACCTCCAGCCGCCATGCCGGATCGAACAGCAGGGCGAGCTGGGGATCGAACACCGCGTATCCGGCGGGCGTCGCGATGTCGAAGCAGATGTCACGAACCCGCTCAGCCTCCGCGAACGGCGACGGCACAACGACGTTTGCACCCTGCGCCGAGATCGGTGTCACCGACAGCAGCGAGCCGCCCTCCGCGAGTGCGGGTTCGTTGATCCGATTGATCGCGGCGGCGATGCCCTCGGCGACCGGTGCCGGTGGACCGTCGTACGGCGGGAACCAGTTCCCGACCGCCGCGCTGGACCCGAACATCCCCGACGGAATCAGCCAGTGGTCGTAGCTGATATCAGATGCCCATCAGCTTGATTCGCCGCGGCGTACTCAGCAGCTGCTTGTCCTTGAGCTGGCGTAGCGCCTTCCGCAACTCGAGTCGGGTCGACGACGGTTCGATGACCGCATCGATGTATCCGCGCTCGGCCGCCAGATACGGCGTCGCCATCATCACGTTGTAGAAGTCGACGAAGTCCTGACGGATCTTCGCGGCCTCAGCCGCCGGCTTGCCCTCGGTCTGACGCTTGGTCAGCACTGCGGCCGCCGATTCGGCGCCCATGACCGCGATCTTGGCGGTGGGCCACGCGAAGTTGATGTCGGCACCGAGCTGCTTGCAGCCCATCACCGCGTACGCGCCGCCGTAGGCTTTGCGCACGACGACGGTGATCTTCGGGACCTCGGCCTCGACGTAGGCGAACATGAACTTGCCGCTACGCCGGATCACCGCCTTCGATTCCTCCGCGTAACCCGGCAGGATGCCCGGGGTGTCGACCACGAAGACCAACGGAATGTTGTACGCGTTGCACATGCGAACGAACCGCGTGGCCTTCTCGCTGCTGTCAGTATCCAGCACGCCCGACATGACCGCCGGCTGATTGGCCACCACGCCAACGGAATTGCCGTCGATGCGGGCGAACCCGGTGAGGATGTTCGGCGCGAACAGCTCGCCGATCTCGTGGAACGCGCCGTCATCGAACAGATGCAGCAGCAGGTCTTTCATGTCGTAGCCGGCATTGTCGTTGTCCGGCATGAACGAATCGAGCGCCAGATCCGACTCGGTGATCTCCGGCTCGATGCCCGGGTTGATCACCGGCGGCTTCTCATGGCAGGTCGACGGCAGGTATTCGAGGTACTCGCGCACCCACTCGAAGGCCGCCTTCTCGTCGTCGGCGACGTGGTGGATGTTGCCCCACATCGCCTGATTGTGTACGCCGCCAAGATCTTCCGCGCTGATGGCCTCGCCGGTCATCTGCTGCAGCACATCCGGCCCGGTGACGAACATGTAGCTCTGGTCCTTGACGCCGACTAGGATGTCCGTGTTGGCCGGGCAGTAGACCGCGCCGCCGGCGCACTTGCCGAGGATCATGGAGACCTGCGGGGCCATTCCACTCAGCAGCTCGTTGCGTCGGCCCATCTCCGCGTACCAGGCGAGCGAGGTGACCGCATCCTGAATACGCGCACCGGCCGAGTCGTTGATGCCGACCATCGGGCAGCCGATCTTCGCCGCCCATTCCATGAGCACCGAGACCTTACGGCCGAACATCTCGCCGACGGTGCCGCCGAACACCGACTGATCATGCGAAAAGGCTGCCACCGGACGGCCGTTCACCATCCCGTGGCCGGTGACGACGCCGTCCCCGTAGCCGGAGTTCGCGGCGCCGGGCATCTTGGCCAACTGGCCGATCTCGACGAAGGTGCCCTTGTCGAACAGCATGTCGAGCCGCTCACGCGGCGACGGGATCCCCTTCTTCGCGCGCTTGGCGATACCCGCCTCGCCTGCCGGTTCCTTTGCTACCTCCAGCTTTTCGCGAAGGTCCGCCAATTTCGCCGCAGTGGTATCCATGGCCTACTTTCCTCGGGCTGCGATGTCGTCGAGCCGGCGGGTGAGATCGGCACCGACCTTTGCAATATAGGGCTCATCGACGATCTGCAGATGGTCTCCGCCGATATGCACTTGATCCAGGTTCGGCATGTATTGCGTCCAGCCGCCGTCCTCGGCAACATCGGCCCACCGCGGATCCAATTCGATTGCGCCGTCATGCATCCGGTCTGCTCGGTACAGCACCACATCGCCGTCGTACGGCAGCGGGGTGACGGTGTCGACCATCCGGTTGTCCAGGAACGAGGTCCGCTGGTGCTCGATGATGCCGCCCGGGATCTTGATACCGGACACCTTCATGAGATCCATGATGACGCGGAACTGGCCCTCGTCGTCCTGATCCATGAACAGTTCCAGCGGGAACGGCACGTCGCCCAAGTTGTAGGTGCGCTTGGCGAACTCGTACCAACGGGTGAGGCGCTGCGCCTTCTGCTCCCGCGTCTCCGGCGAGGTGTCCTTCGGCAGCACCAGGTCGATGAGCGTCAACAGCGCCACTTCATCGCCCTGCTCCCGCAGCCGATGCGCGCAGCCCAGGGCCAGCGCGCCGCCGATGGACCACCCGCCCAGAATGTACGGACCGTGCGGGACAACCTCTTTCAGCTTCGGCAGATACTGGTCGACGCGCTCTTCGAGTCTGCCCTCGACGCGGTCGAACCCGATCACCGGCTGATCTGCGGGCAGCCGCTTGAGCAGCGCCTCGTACGCCATCGTCGATCCACCCGCCGGGTGGAACAGCAACAGCGGCGGCCGGGTCGGGTTCTCGACGGTGCGCAACGTGCGGACGAATCCGTCGACGCTGCCGTCCTCCAGAACGTTCCGAACATGCTCGGCGAGCTGCTCGATATCGGTCGCGGACTTGATCTGCTCGACGGTGATCTCACCCTTGTCGTCGCCGCCTTCCTCGCCCGAGCGCGCGCGCTCGGTGAGTCGCTGCGCGAGTTGGGCCGCGGTGGCGTCGTCGAGCTCCGGTAGCGGGTTGAAGATGCCGCCGGCCGATTTGCCGGTGATGACCGCCCACACGCCGAAGGTCAGACGCTCGGCCGCATCACGCGGCGGCACATCGGCACTCGCCGCGGCCGCGATCGCCGCGGCATCGGTGATGTCCGCGGGCTTGGTGGGCTCCGCGGTCGCGGCCGGTGCACTCGGTGCAGGCTGTGCGCTCGGCGCATCCGTGGCGGGGGAGTCCGGCTCCGTGTTCGCGGCGTCGATCAGCTGCCCCAGCGCCGCGGTATCGAGCTCACCGCCCTCGGCGGACTGATGCTCGGCCAGCGCCGCAACCTGGTCGCGGTGCTCCACTGCGTAGGTGATGAACTTGACCACGTCGAGCATGTTCGCGTCCCGCAGCACCTGCAATTGCATTGGCGGGATATCGAATTCGTATTCGGCACGGTTCTTGATCCGCATGCCCATGAGCGAATCCAGGCCCAGATCGATCAGCGGAACCTCGCGAGGCAGATCCTCGGCGTCGTAGCCCATCGACTCGGCGATGATCGATGCCAACCGGTCTTCGACGCTCTCGCCACTCTCCGGATCCCAACGGCTGCCAAGGGATTCGTCGTCCTCATCGTCGACTGCGACCACCGGGGCCTCATCGACCGGGGCCGCCGGGACCGGCAACGCCGGGGCCGTGCCACCCGCGGTGACCACGGCATCCGCCAGCGGTACGAACCCGCCCTCGGTCTGCGCGTGTACCTGCAGAGAAGCGCCGCCTGGGTGCGGGGTGAGCGTGGTGGTGTATCGCGTTGCGGTCGCGCCACTTCCGCGATGCTCGAAGCCGGTCAGCACCACATTCGTCAGCACCGACGACGCCGCGGCCGACACCAGCACCTGCAGATCCGGCGCCGCGGTGGCATTGACCTCCCAGACATGCCGGCCGTCCGGCAATGCCACATGCGAACCCGGAACCTTGCCGGTACCACTACCGGAGGCGAGGTTCACGGTGAGCCACAACGGCTTCCGCTCGAAGGCGGTACGCGGGATGTTCGCATAGTCGCCGGTGCCGAACAGCGATCCGACATTCACCGGGTGACCGTGCAGGTACAGCTTCATCAACGCGTTGACGACGCCGAAGCTCTCGTCTTCCTTGCGGCGCAACGTCTCGATCAGCTCGGCGTCCTGCACGCCCGCGCCGAACGTCACGGCCGCGACCGAGATCAGCACGCCCGGGTTCGGCGAGATCTCCAGGAACGTCGTGTGACCGTTCTCGACCGACTTGGTGATCGCCTGCGAGAACCAGACGCTGTGGCGCAGGCCCTTGGTGAAGTAGTCGACCGTGTGCACCGGCCCGTCGCCCGGGCGGTAGAAGGTCTCCTTGTCGACCGAGCTGTAGAAACCGACGTCGAGCTTCTTCGGCTCGATACCGCCTATCTCATAGGCGAATTCGCCGAGCAACGGCTCCATCTGCGAGGTATGGCTGGCACCCTTGGTGTTCAGCTTGCGACCGAGCTTTCCCTCGGCCTCGGCGCGGGCCACGACCGCGTCGATCTGCGCGACCGGGCCGCCGATGACGGTGTGAGTCGGCGCCGCGTAGACGCAGATCTCCAGGTCCGGGTAGTCCGCCAGCACCGTCGTGATGTCGTCGGCGCTGTACTCGACCAACGCCATCGGCTTGATGTCGTCGCCGCTCAGCATCGCGTCGCCCTCGCCCATCAGCCGCGAGCGGTGGCAGATCAGGAGCGTCGCGTCTTCCAGCGACAGGCCGCCGGTCAGATAGGCGCCGGCCGCCTCGCCCATCGAATGGCCGATGACCACACCGGGCTCGGCGCCGTGGTGGCGCAGCAGCTCGATGAGGCCGATCTGGATGACATAGATGCCGACCTGCGCGGTCTCGATGCCGTACTCGGTCCCGTCGTCGAGGAACTGTTCGACCATCGAGTAGCCGAGCTCGTCCTGAACGATCGCGTCGACCCGGTCGACCGCCGCGGCGAAGATCGGATTCTCGGTGTAGAGCTGCTTGCCCATCTTGCGGTGCTGGGTGCCGAATCCCGACAGGATCCAGACGGCGGACGCCGGGTCGGGTGAGTTGGACGAGAACACCAGCGGATGGTTCTTCTTCTCCGCGATGGCCCGCAGACCGGCGACCGCGTCTTCATGGGTGCGGGCCAGGATGACCGACCGGGTCCGGCCGTGGTTGCGGTGTGCGAGCGCACGGCCCACGTTCACCAGCGGTGTGGCCCGGCCCTCGTCGGTCTCCAGCCAATCGGCCAGATCCTGCGCCGACTTGCGCCGACGCGGGGCGATGAATCCGCTGATCACCAGCGGGATGACGCTGCCCTCGGCCTTGCATGGCGCGAAGTCCTTGGCCGGATCCGCTTCGGCGACAACCGATTCGGCCTCAGTCTTCGCCGTGGCGAAGCCGCCCATGGCAGCTCGCTCGGCGTCGGTGAGAAACTCCTCGTCGTCATCGTCGGCGTCCGCATCGACCGAATCGATCTGCGGCGCTTCCACCTTCGCCGGCTCCGGGGCGGCATCGGCCAGGTCGGCAGCCGTCACCTCGCGCAGAACAACGTGCGCGTTGGTGCCGCCGAAGCCGAAGCCGGAGACGCCGACGACCTTGGCGCCCGAGTACTCGGGGAAGTCGGTCGGCTCGGTGACCACCTTGAGATGATTGGCATCGAACTGGATGTACGGGTTGGGCCCGGCATAGTTCAGCGACGGCGGGATCGTGCCCTTACCCATCGCCAGGATCGCCTTGGCCAAACCTGCTGCGCCGGCGCCGGATTCGATATGGCCGAAGTTGGTCTTCGCCGAACCGAGCAGCAGCGGCTTGTCGGCATCGCGGCCACGGCCGACGACGCGGCCGAGGGCGTCGGCCTCGATCGGATCACCGATCGGGGTGCCGGTGCCGTGCGCGTCCACGTAGTCGACGTCGCGCGGATGGATCGCAGCGTCGCGGTAGGCGGCCCTGAGCACACTGACCTGGGCCTCGGGGTTGGGCGCCGGCAGGCCGTTGGATCGGCCGTCGGAGTTGACCGCCGAACCTGCGACCACGGCCAGCACCGTGTCGCCGTCGCGGCGGGCGTCGCTCAGCCTCTTGAGCACCAGCAGACCGCCGCCCTCGGCACGCACCATGCCGTCGGCATCGGACGAGAATGCCTTGATATGACCGTCTTTCGCGACCGCACCGATCGAGTCGAAGCCCAGCGACGCCGCAGGCGTCAGCAGCATGTTCACGCCGCCGGCGAGAGCCACATCCGACTCACCGCTCCGCAGGCTGCGCACGGCCTGGTGCACCGCCACCAGCGATGACGAGCAGGCGGTGTCCATCGCGATCGACGGGCCGTGGAAGTCGAAGTAGTACGAAACCCGGTTCGCGATGATCGACGTCGCGGTTCCGGTGAGGCCGTATGCCGCGGTGTCGCCGTTGGACTCTGGATCGGCCACGGCCAGCAGCTGGTAGTCGTTGGTGGACGTGCCGATGAACACGCCGACCTGCTCGCCGGCCAGGTCGCTCGGCGGGATATGCGCGTGTTCCAGTGCCTCCCAGGTCAATTCGAGCGCCAGCCGCTGCTGCGGGTCGACCATCTCGGCCTCGCGCGGCGACATCTGGAAGAAGTCGGCGTCGAAGCCCTTCACATCGTCGAGGTAGCCGCCGCGGGTGTTGGCCGCGTCCATGATCTCTTTCAGACGTGGATCCGCCTTGAACTCGGTCCAGCGATCCTCCGGCAGATCCGAGATACCGTCACCACCGGAAATCAGGAAGTCCCAGGTGGATTCGGGAGTCTGGCCCGCCTTCGGGAAGCGGGTGGACAGACCCACCACCGCGATGTCGTCTGCCGGCCCGCGCTCGCGGCTGTACTGCGCATCGTCCGTGTCATCGTCGCCCGCGTCCGGGTCGCCCTCGATGATCCGCTTGGACAGCGAGGCGATCGTCGGATGTGCGAACGCGACGGTCGCGGTCAACACCACACCGGTCTTGTCTTCGACGTCGGCCGCCAGGCTCACCGCGTCGCGCGATGACAGACCGAACTCGTCCATCGGCCGATCGTCCGAGATCTGGTCCTCCGGCAGACCGGTCGCCTGAGATACCCACGCCCGCATCCAGTCTCGGAGTTCCGCGACGGTGAGGTCACCGGCGGTCTCCCCCGCCGTTCCGGTCGATGTCCCAGTTTCGGGCGCTTCGACTGACTCGGTGGGGGTGGTGCCGTCGGTATTCAGTTCAGACATCTGCTTCCAGACTTGGTCGAATTTAGTTGACGGAGTTGGCGTCGGCGTCCGGGAATGCCGTCTGCGTGTAGCCGCCGCGCAGAGTTCCGTCGATGTAGGCCGCTTTGCACGCGCGGCGGGCGATCTTGCCGCTGGAGGTACGCGGGATCGAGCCGGCGGGAACCAGCAGGACGTCGCGGACCATCACACCGTGGCGCTGCGCGATGGCCGCACGCACGATGTCGCCGACCTCCTGCGCGTCGACCTTCTTGCCCATGCCCCTTTCGGCCACGATCACCAGCTGCTCCGACGAGTCGTCGGCGTCGAAAGACAGACCACTGGCCGAGTTCTCGAACACGACAGCCGGTAGTTCATTCGCCGGGACCGCGAACGCGGCCACGTAACCCGGACGCAGCGCGTTGGTCGATTCCTGCGCGCTGAACTCCAGGTCCTGCGGGTAGTGGTTGCGGCCGTCGACGATCACCAGGTCCTTGACGCGACCGGTGATGTAGAGCTCGCCATCGAGCCAGACGCCGTAGTCGCCGGTCCGCATCCACAGCCCGTCTTCGGGCACACCCTCGGCGTGGCTGCCTTCGGGGAGACGCGAAACCAGCTTGTTCTCAAAGGTTTCGACGGACTCTTCCGCCTTGTTCCAGTAGCCGTGGCCCAGATTCATTCCGTGCAACCAGATTTCGCCGACATGGCCCTCGGGCCGCTCGGCGCCGGTCTCCGAATCGACGATCGCGGCCCACTGGCTGATCGACACCTGACCACAGGAGACCTGGGCGATCGCGCCGGGGTCGTCCTTGTCCACCAGCACCATTCGGCCGGCATTGAGTTCGGCACGATCCACGTACACGATCTTCGCGGCGTTCGCGCGCGCGGTGGCCGACACGAACAGGGTGGCCTCGGCCATGCCATACGACGGCTTGATCGCGGTCTTGGGCAGACCGTACGGACCGAACGCCTCGTTGAACTTGTCCATCGAGCTGACGGTCACCGGCTCGCTGCCGTTGATCAGGCCGACCACGTTGGACAGGTCGAGCTCTTCGCCCGCCTTGGGCAGACCGCGCGCCGCGGCGTGCTCGAAGGCGAAGTTCGGTGCGGCGGCGAAGGTCTCGGCGCCATCCTCCTGCGCGGCGAGCTCCTTGATCCATCGACCCGGGCGACGCACGAAGGCGGCCGGGCTCATGATCGTCACGAACCGGCCGCCGAGCGCCGGGAGGATCACGATCAGCAGGCCCATGTCGTGGAACATCGGCAGCCAGGTGACGCCGCGGGAGTTGTGGTTCAGCTCGATCGCGTCGAACATCTGCAGCGCGTTGGCGGCCACCGACTCGAACGTGATCTTCACACCGGCCGGCACCCGCGTCGAGCCCGACGTGTACTGCAGGTACGCCACCTCATGCCGGTGCGGCGTCGGCTTCGCCCAGGTATCGCCCACCGAGTCCGGAACCGCGTCGACCGCGATGACGCGGGGGCGTTCCTTGGCCGGCAGCGGCTTGAAGAAGTCGCGGACCGCCTCAGCCGATTTGCTGGAGGTCAGGATCGCGGTCGGTTTGCAGTCGCCTAGGACGGCGTGCAGCCGGTCAGTATGGCCCGGCTCATCCGGCGAGAACAGCGGCACCGCGACGTTTCCGGCGTACAACGCACCGAAGAAGCCGATCACGTATTCCAGCGACTGCGGAGCCAGGATCGCGACCCGATCGCCGGGCTTGGTCACCTGCTGCAGTCGCGCAGCGATCGCCCGGGCCCGCTTGCCGAACTGCGACCAGGTCAGATCGATGTGCTCGCCGTCGCGCTCTCGGCTGAAGTCGATGAACCGGTAGGCCAAGGTGTCGGCCTGCTCCACGACGTTACGTTCCACGTAGTCGACCAGAGTGGCTTCCTCGCTGAAGAAGATGTTGCCGTTCTCATCGAGAAACTGGTCCACCTCGTCGTTCATTCACACACTCCCACTGGGCTTACATCGTCATTGGGCGGGTTGCCGTTATCCGCGCTGTCTCGACCGCAGTCGACCATCGCGCCCGATCGCGTCAGTCACGCAGGCGAATAAGCACCCCAAACCTGCCACATACTACCGGCCCGACCTCACGATTCCGTAGTCGTCCGGCGTCGCCCGCCCGAGATTCGATGACGTAAAGATCAGGTGTGTGCGGGATGGGGCGCCTGGGCCACCGTCCGCTCCGCCCAATCGGTCATCCATTGGGTCGCCGTCTGGCCGTTGAGCTGCCAATACTTGGTGGTCCCGTACATGGCGTGGATCGGATTGTTGATGGCCGCCACAAGTTTGTTTGCGGCATCGAAAAGGTTTCCGATAGTGGGGGCATCACAGATGAGGTCACCCGGGGCGCAAATCGACTCGACCTTGTCGGCCAGCACGCCGAACCCACCCGAGCGGGTTCCCGTCAACGTGATTCCCGGCAGCGGCAGTCCCTGCGCCGCCCGCTCCGCACCCACACCCGGCGGATTCGGACCGATGTTCTGCACCTGCGAAGCGTCCCGGCGGCCGTCGGCGATGAGCCCGACGCCCAGGACCAGATCCGGATCGACCGGCCCCCGGCCGTTCGCGATGTCGCTGGCGATGTCGCCACCGATCACGGCGCCCTGCGAGAAGCCGATGATCATGTAACTCGTCAGCGGGCAGTGCTCGTTGACCTGGGCGATCTTGTCCTGGGCCCGCTTGGTGCCCTGGGCCCGCGACTCGTCGTAGGTGACCTGGTCGTACGTCTTGGGGTCGAGCGGATTCCGGAACTGCGCGACGTACGGCACGGTGTAGACGTCGTTGCGCGACTGCGGCGCGGCGGCCGCCAACGGCCGCGACACCTGCAGCAACAGCGAATTCGGGTTGGCGTGCGGCGCGGTGGGACTGTCGTTCGCCGCCGACTCCCAGGTGCCCGGGATGACGATCGTCTGCACATCCGGGCAGTCGGCGGGCTGTGCGGTCGGGCGCGCGGTGGTCGGCGCTGGATGCGGCGGCTGGCGCTGCTTGGGAGCCCGGTTGTTGATGGCGAAGATCGCCACGATGGCGACCAGCACGATCGCCGCCACGGCGAGCGCCCCCAACACCAACGCGGTGCGGTTGCGCTTCTTCTGCTTGTTACGGGCGTTCATCGAGACCGGCCGCTCAGCAGTAGGTCGACTTGGCGATCTGGATGAACTTGTCCGCCTTGGCGTTTGCCGCCGCGTCCTGACCAGTCATCCCCGATCCGACGACCGCCAACACGAACGTGCGCATCTGATCCGGCGGCATCTTGCCCTGTGCCTGGCACACGTACTGAGCGAGCCCGGGAGCCAGGGAATCATCCAGGCCGACGTTCTGCTTGTGCAGCTCGGCCAGCAACGCCTTGGTCTTCGGGTCGGTCGGCGTGGACTGTGCCGACGTGCCGCCCGGGAAACCCTCGGGGACGGTCTGGGACGAGTTGGGCGCGGTCGACGGCAGGCCCGGGCTGGTGGTCGGGTTGGTCGCCGTGGATTCGGTCGGGTTGCCCGTCATGTTCGGCGGTGTCGTGGTGCTCACCGACTGCTTGGTGGTGGTCGGACCGCTGGCCGTCGACGAATCCCCGCATGCCGCCAGGGTCAGTGCCGCGGCGCCTGCGACGACGGCCATCACCATCGTGTTTCGCTTCATTACGTTCCTTCCGCCCGAATGTTCCCGGCCCTGTCGCGTGACGGAGTCACACGGTACCGAAGGTCTCTAAGGAGACCCCTTAGGAAATGCCCTTACCTGCGCCGACCAGCGTTGTCAGCCTTCGGCCGGACCCATCTCGGCGGGCGCCGGCGCAGACGCCCCCGGTGCCGGGGCGGGCGCAGTCGGCGGAACTGCTTCACTCGCGGCCGGAGCCGGAACCTGAGCGGGCAGCGAGGCCGCCGGGGCGGGAACCTGGGCCGGAACCTGAGCGGACGGGGCCGATGCCGGAGCGGGCGCCGCAGGAACGGGCGCCGCAGGAGCGGGTGCCGGAGCCGCCGCCGGGATCTGGGCCCCGGCACCGGTCCCCGTCACGCCACCATTGATCGCCTGCAGGGTGCCGTTCTCGAAGTTGACCTGATATCCGCCGGAGGTCTGGAACTGATCGCTGATCGGGTAGCCCAGCTTGCCGTTCTCGTAGCCGGTGCGGCCCCAGGCGTCGAAGATCGCGCCCGCCGGGATTGCGAAGGCTCCACGCTGCGGCGTCCAGTAGATGTTGCCGCCGTCGAACCGGGTCAGCTTGCCGCCGCGAGCCAGTGAGATCTCGTCCGAGGTCGGGAATCCGAGCCAGCTGCCCTCGTACCCGATCGCGCCGAACTTCTTGAAGATCGCGCCCTGCACTCCATGAGCACCATCGGCGGCGTTCCAGTAGTACGCGCCGTTCTGGAAGCCCTGCACCTTGCCCTTGCCGTTCGGGGTGCTGATCTCGTCGCCCAGCGGGTAACCCAGCGGGCCGCGCTCGTATCCCTGACGACCCCAGGCCGCCAGGATCGCGCCGGCGACCTCGTGCGCGCCGCCGAAGGCGGTCCAGTAGATGTTGCCCTTCTGGAAGCGGTTGAAGCGGCCCTTGCCGTCGGGGGTGACCAGTTCGTTGCTCGTCGGGAATCCGAGCGAGCCGCCCGGGCCACCCGCCTGTACATAGGCGCCGCCGATCGCTCCGCCGACCACGTGAGCGCCGGTGCCCGGCGACCAGATCACTCGACCGCCGCGGAAGTCCTGCGCGATACCGCCCGGCACCGAGTACTCGGGGGTCAGGCATTCGGCGAGTTCCGGATGCGCCTTCGCGACCGGCGCGATCGCCCCGCCCACGCCGCACTTCGGACGGTCGGCCGACAGCCCCAGCGCCGCCGCCGCCTGCGGCCACGCCTGGCTCATCTCGAACTGCCAGTACGGCCAGGTGTGCGTGCCGGATGGGCGGAACACCGCCTGAGCCGGGACGCCGATCTGGTTCAGCTTGGTCGCGAACTGCTGAGTCGTGGTGCGCGCCAACACTTCCAGGCCGACGCCCGCGTAGTTGGTCGCCAGGCCGGGGATCGTCGACGGGGTGTCGTACTGTCCGAGCAGACCGTTGCCCGACGAAATGTACAGACTGGTGCCACGCAACTTCGGTGCCAGCAGATACGGATCGTGCGCCGCCCAGTTGGGATCGCTCGGCGGGCCGAACATCTTGCCGGAGTCGTAGCCACCGGCATCGTTCATCGCGAACTGCACCGCCTGCGGCATACCGAAGCTGCTGAGCTGCAGGATGCCGGAGAACGACCCGGCGAACCTGAAGAAGCCCGGATTGCGTCCGGCGAGCATCATCGCCGACGAGCCTCCCATCGAAAGCCCTTCGATGCCAAGGACATTCGTCGACCGCCACTGGTTCTCCAGCACCGGTGGCAGCTCCTTCATGAGGAAGGTCTCCCACATGTAGTGCTTACCGTTGTCCGGCTTCTCCCAGTCGGTGTAGAAGCTCGACTGGCCACCGACCGGCAGCATGACGTTGACGTTCTTGTCCTTGTAGAAGTTCTCGGCGTTGGTGTTGATGGTCCAGCCGTTCTCGTTGTCCTGCGCGCGCAGGCCGTCGAGCATGTACAGGACCGGGAACTTGGCAGTCGGGTTCGAGTTCCAGTCACGGGCCAGCAGCAGCTGCACGTGGATGTCGGCGCCCATGGCGGGCGAATGCACCCACAGCGCCACTCGGCGGTCGCTGTACCAGAAGGTCTTGGTGATCGAGACGCCCGGAACCGGATTGACAGCGGCGGGGGCCGGCAGTGCGTTCGGAGCCGGCTTGGCGCCTGGCGTGGGAGCTCCGGGAGCCGGGGCCGGCGCCGGGGGCGCACCTGCCGCGAGGCCAGGAACGCCGATCACCAGGCCGGCGGTCACTGCGATTGCCGTCAGTCCTCGGGTAACTGTCCTGCGACGCATCCCACTGTCCTTCTCCATTACGGCCTCTCGGGCCTGCCGTCTACATCTGGTCGGACATCCGCCCACCAGGTGCCCGCCCCACGGACACATGTGCACACCATTGCGAGCTTGTGTTTACCGGTCCGCGCGCCGAAAGTGTGGGTGCCACGCTGTTACTTATGAGATTTGTGTGAATGTTGTTACGCCAGTGACTATTCTCAATTGGCCGAATACACACGAAAATGCCCGCCCCCTCATCAGAGGGAACGGGCATTTTCGGTCTTACGCACTCCGGGCGAGCCGGAGGCCGGTCTATCTCAGTGTCAGTTGAAGAATCCCGTACGCAGGGCGTTCCACATCGAGTCCTGCCAGTTGTTCCAGGTGTGCGCACCCGTCAGCGGGAAGTACGTCTGGATCGGGACGCGGTTGATCAGCGCCTGGACCTGGAACGAGCGGCCCTGTGCCTGCGCCAGCAGCTCCAGCGGAGTGCCCTGGATCAGGGTCATCGGGTTGGCCCAGAAGTTGTCGTCGCCGCGCAGCGGACCCATGCCCGCCGAGACGTAGACCTTCTTCAGCGTGTGCATCTTGTTGATCTGCACGAATGGATCGTTATCCAGCCAGCGGGTGCTCCACGGCGGGCCCCACATGGCGTCGGAGTTCATCGCCGGCGTGCCACCGTCGAGGATCGGGAAGATCATCGACATCCGGATGGCCTCACGCATGCCCGGAGCCGAGAGGTTCAGGTAGCCCGACAGCGAACCGGCGCGATCGAAGCTGTTCTGGTTGTTGGCGCCGATGACCAGCGCCGCGTTGCCACCCATCGACAGACCCATGATGGCGTACTTGCCCGACGGGCCACGCAGACCCTGGCCGTCCATCCAGCCGACGACCGACCGGGTGATGACGCAGTTCCACATGTAGCGGAACTTCTGGCCCGAGAAATTGTCCGGTGCGTTCCAGTCGGAGTACCAGCTCTCGTAGCCGCCGACCGGCTCCACGACGTTGACGCCGTAGTTCACCATGTTCTGGACGTTGGTGTTGATCTCCCAGCCATTGAAGTCGTTCTGCGCACGCAGGCCGTCCAGGAGGACCACGGTCTTCCGGTTGCCCGGGCGCGTCCAGGCGCGAACCTGCACCGCGCCCGGCATGCCGCACGCGTTGACCCAGCCGATCTTGTTGGGACGGGGGCTGGGGAAAGCACTGGCCGAGCCGGTTCCGACTGCAGCGGCGAGACCCATGGTGGTCGCAAGTGCCGCGACCAAGGTCACGACCTTGGCTGCCATACTGTGGCGGCCATTCACCCGACGATTGCGCAAACGCATCGTTCTTTATCTCCTTCTATTACCCCGGCGGCAGGATCACGATTCACCCGCGCATCAGCAGCGGGGGCCGCCGAGAGGATCGTTGGGAGCCTATGCGACTCAGCTGATTCTCACAAAACCTGTGACCAGCTTCACATCCACAATTTGCGGTGTGACCTGCGGTTTTCGGTCCAGAAGGAGTATCGCTACCTCCGGCTACCAACGTTACCGTTTCGAGATAATACGGATCATTCCGACCATGAACGACTCAGTTGAAGAACCCCCAAGCCAGTGCGTCCCACATCATCTTCTGCCAGTACGGCCAGGAGTGCGTGCCGGTCGGCGGGAAGTCGGTCATCACCGGCACCCGGTTGATCGCGGCCTGCGCCTGGAACACCCTGGTCTGCGCGAGCGACAGCACCTCCAAGGGCACGCCCTGCAGGAGCAGCAACGGATTCGCGAGCACGTTGTCGTACTGACCCGGCACTCCGCTGCCGGCGCCGATGAACACCTTCTGCCCGTGGAACTTGTTGATCTGGACGAACGGATCGTTGTCGAGCCAGCGAGTGCTCCACGGCGGACCCCACATCGAGTCGGAGTTGAACGGGCCCACGCCGGCCTCGATACCCGCATCGAGCAGCGCGATGCGGATCGCCTCCCGCATTCCCGGCGCCGACAGGTTCAAGAAGCCCGACATCGAGCCGGCCCGGTCGAAATTGCGCGGATTGTTGGCGGCGATGACCATCGCGGCATTGCCACCCATGGAAATGCCCATGACCGCGTAGTGCCCCGACGGGCCGCGTAGACCCATCGCGTCCATGGTGTTCACAAGCGAACGGGTGATGACGCAGTTCCACATGTAGCGGTAACGCTGGTTGTTGAGATTGCTCGGCGCGTCCCAGTCGCTGTAGAAACTGGCCAGACCGCCGACCGGCTCGACCACATTCACACCGTGATCGGCGAGCAGGCCGACATTGGTGTTGTGCTCCCACCCGCTCATATCGTTGGTCGCCCGCAGCCCGTCGAGCAACACCACGGTCTTCGCGTTGCCCGGGCGACTCCACACCCGCACCTTCACCGTGCCGGCGGGCCCACCGCTCATGCTGGGCATGCCACAGCTCGGCACCCACCAGGTAGTCAGCTGCAGAGCCGAGGCCGAGCCCGTCCCCGAGGCCACCCCGATGCCGACGGATAGCGCCACGGCGGCGACGGAAGCGGTCACTCGTTTCATCCGGAGCAGTCGCCCTGGACGCAGATTCATCAACACGGATTGTGACGCTAGTGACCGATGTGACTCAGCGGCACTAGTGGGACGCAACTGTGGCGCAGGCGATGATCAACTGTCGCTGAATCGAGATATCGCGTACCGAGTCCGTCATCGCTCCCCGGTCCACCCGGAGATCAGCTGGACGAGCGGCCAGGCAGAAGGAGCTCCGCTAGGGCACCTTCCCCTGCGGAGCTCCTGATAACGCAGCCGGTCGTTCAGCTGGCTCCGGGGGGTTTGCAGCGGAGGACCTCGTACTGGGGATCGCGATCGATCCGGTACTTGGTGAATTCATACGACTGCCGCAGGTTGTGCCGGAACTTCGTGAGATCCATCGGCCCTTGGTAGGACGCCAGCAACTGCTGGGTCTTGGTGCAGCGCAACGAATCCCTGGCCCACACGAACCAGTCGGGCCGTAGGTATCCCGGCAATTTGGTGGGATCGACCTGCGACTCGGCGACCACCCACTCCGGCGCCATGTCCTTGTCATGCCCGATGCGACCGTCGGTGAGGCGCTGACTGTGCGCCGCGAGCGGATACGCCAGACCCATCTGGTCGACGACCCGCACATCCAGCGGAGCGTTCATACTCGTCATGCCCAGATTCAGGAAGTAGACCGTCAGGTCCTTGCGCGGGGAACCCGGCGCCGGCGGGATGTAGAACCACTTGTCGAAGTCCGGCCCGGGCAGCAGTATTCCGCCCTGGTCCTTGTACTGATCGATGTCCTCGATCATCGTCGGCATGCGGCCGTAGTTCGCGTAATCCTGCGCGGTGATCGGATGCGGGTTGGCGAGATTGGCGATGTAGAAGCGGCGTTCGTCCACGATGCCGCTGCGGCCGATCTCGTCACCGTTGTGCAGACCCGGCGATTGCGCGGTGACGATCGCCCAGATCATCGTCGCGATCCAGATCACGCCCATCGCCGCACCGCCGGCCCAGCCGACGACCTTGCGGCGTTGTTCCTGCTCCTGGGGCACCGCGATCGGAATGACCATCACCGGCAGCAGCAGGATGAACAAGGGCGCCAGCAGAACTCGCGCATGCATGAAGTCGCCGCCCTGGCGGAGCCAGTAGAGCGCCTCGATCAGGCCACTGAGGAGTACCAGCGTGACCACCGCCGGCGGCGACTGCAGCCACTCGCGGAAGTTCTGCAGCCGGGCCCGCCAGTCGACCGACGGGGCCGACTCACCGGCAGCCGCGGGCGCTGCATCGGCCGATCCCGTGCCACCCCATCCGCGCCAGATCACCACGGCGGCGATCACCGCGAGGATCAACGGCAGCAGCAGCACGTATGGACCGAACATGTTGGCCAGGTAGCGGAAACCTTCGCTCCATTTGGCACCGTTGGCGTCCTTGGCGATCGCGGTGTTGGGCACCAGCAGGCCGTAGTAACCCATCCGGAAGATCTCGTAGGCGACCGGCAAGGCGGCGGCAGTCGCGACGAACGCGACGCGCATCCGCCAGCCCATGTGGGTGCAGAACACCATGAGCAGCACCAGGCCACCGAATATCGCCAGTTCCGGGCGGATCAGCGGCGATAGCCCGGCATTGAATGCCAGGGCCAGCATCGCGATCCAGTAACCGCGCCCGGATCGCACATTGCGGTCACGCTGGCTCCACGCCACCAGCTGGCACCAGAGCACCGCGATCCAGAACAGGCACAACGACACCTCGAGGCCGCTGGTGGCGAAGTCTCGGGACGGCGGCAGAGCGATGTAGATGATCGCGCCGAGCGGCAGGATCAGCGTCCACGCCGGATTGAAACTGCGGCTGCGGCCCAGCAGCCGGTAAGTGCCGTACATCGCGATCGGCAGCGCAGTGACCGACAGCGTCAGCGCGACCCAGAGCACCACATATTCGGTCTGACCCTGGGTGACCCAGGACCAGAACCAGACCAGGTACGTCCACGCGGTGGACGTGTTGGCCTCCACCCGCTCGCCCTTGTTGAACACCGGACCGTTGCCGGCCAACAGGTTTCGCACCGTGCGCAGCACGATGAGACCGTCGTCCGCGATCCAGCGGCGCTGCCAGGCACCGACCGCGAAGATGATCGCGACGACGAGAGCGCTGATCGAGAAGCTGGCGGCGGCCGGACCCGGGACCGAGAATCGGCCTACGGTGATCCAGCCGCGTCGACCAGAACCCGACCGTTCAGTAGGCATATACCGCGACACCCACGAATACTAACCAGGCCACGGCGAGCACCTGGAGTACGCGGTCGCCGAGGACGATCTCTTCGGGCTCGCCGGCCTGACCCGCGTCGACATCGACGGCATAGCGCAGCATCGCGACGGTGACCGGCACCATCGACAACGCGAACCACACGTTGTTGTTGTGTCCGCTGTCCTTGTCGAAGGCCCACATGCCGTAACAGAGAACCAGCGCGGTTGCGGACAGCGTCCAGACGAACCGCAGGTAGGTCGTGGTGTAGTACTCGAGCGACTTGCGGATCTTCGCGCCCGTGCGCTCGGCCAGCTGCAGCTCGGCGTAGCGCTTGCCGGCCGCCATGAACAGCGAGCCGAACGCCATCACCAGCAGGAACCACTGGGACAGGCCCTTGGGCAGTTCGGCCGCGACACCACCGGCGATCGCGCGGAGCAGGAAGCCGGACGAGACGATGCAGATGTCGATGACCGGCTGATGCTTGAGTCCGAAGCAGTACCCGAGCTGGATCGCCAGGTAGACGCTGATCGCCACGGCGAGCTGCCAGTTCGCGATGAACGAGATCCCGATGGAGGCGGCGGCGAGGACGACAGCCAGCGTGTACGCCAGGTTCACCGGCACCACCCCGGCTGCGATGGGCCGGAAGCGCTTGGTCGGGTGGTTGCGGTCGGCCTCGACGTCGCGCGCGTCGTTCACCAGGTAGATCGACGACGCCACCAGACAGAAGGCGACAAAGGCGATACCACTGCGCCACAGCACGTCCCAATGCCCGATTTCGCCGGCCGCCACCGGTGCTGCCAGCACCAGGACGTTCTTCACCCACTGCCGCGGGCGAATCGCCTTGACCAGGCCGCTCGCCAGATTCTTCGGCGGGCCGCGGACCTCGTCAGGCTCGATCGGCTCCTCGCTCATTTCTCTCCTACCGTGGTCGCCCGAACCCGGGCGCGGCCGGATCCCCGGCGCGTCATACGACGAATCAGTTTGTCACCCGTGGTCACCGCAGCCGCACTCGCCGCACCGATAGCGGCCCCGGCCAGTACATCGGTCGGGTAGTGCACGCCGAGGACCAGCCGCGACAGCAGCATCGGCGGCACGATCGCGGCCGGCAGCGCACCCTTCGGCAGGCCCGCGGCCTCGCCGATCAGGACGGCCGCCGCCGTGGTCGAGGTGGCGTGCGACGACGGGAAGCTCAGCTTGCTCGGGGTTCCGACGCCGACCACCACTCGCGGATCGGTCGGACGCGGGCGGCGCACGATGCGCTTGATGACCACTGACGCGGCATGCGCACCGAACGCGCCCACCCCGGCCAGAATCCACTTGCGCTGCCGATCCGGCTGGTTCCGCGTGAGGACCGCCCCGGTGCCCGCGATCGCCAGCCAGCCCAGTGAGTGCTCACCGAAATGCGACATGCCGCGGGCGGCGCGCACGGTGGCGTCGTTGCGCGCCACCTTCTGAACTGCCACCAGCACGGACGACTCGGGAGTGATCACCGGGCGCTCGTCGGTCACCGGCGCGGCCGTGTCACTGCTCTTCAAAGACACGACCCCACCCTTCGACGCTGGTCATCTCGGGCAGCGCGGCGCGGTAGCGGGCCTTCGCGCCCTCGAACTCGGCCTGCAGACGCTTGTGCAGGTCGTAGGTCTCGCGGGCGAGGGCGATCATCTTGTCGCGATCACGCTGGCGATAGACCACACCGCGACCGTCGGCGGTGGTGACGGTGACGCCGTCGACCCGGCCGAGGGAGAACCAGCGCGCCTCGACCGGCGGGTAGTTCGCCTGCGGCACCTCGTGGTGCCGCGGATCGGCGGGCGTCGCGTTGTTCCACACCGCCGACGCCAGCGCGCGCAGTTTGCTGAGCGGATTCTTCGGCTCGTTCACACCCAGATGCGTTGCCTCACCGGAGGTTCGAGGCAGCTCGGTGGACGACTTGAGCACCACGGCGTCCGGGAATTGCTTGCGCATCTCGGCGATCTTCGGCAGCGCGGTCGGCAGCAGATCACGGATGTGCTCGGGGCCTTCCAGGAAATCCCGGATCGCCTCGTTCTGGATCGCGACCGTCGAATACTCCAGGCACAGCAGGTGTTTGGCCGTCGCCTTGCGCATCGAGGTGAGGATGCCCGAGAGCGGGCCGTCGTGATGGATCGACGCGACCACCAGCCGGTTGCGCAGATGGAAGTACGCCTGCCAGTCGATGGCGTCGTCCTTGTCGCTCCATGCCATGTGCCAGATCGCGATTCCCGGAACCGTCGCCGTCGGGTAGCCGGCCTTGCCGGCCCGCAGCGCGTACTCCCAGTCGTCCCACTTGATGAACAGCGGCATCGGCAGGCCGATCTCCTCGGCGCACGCCCGCGGGATCATGCACGTCCACCAGCCGTTGCCCTCGACATCGATCCGCCGGTGCAGGTTCTTCGAGTTCTCCCGGTCCCGCAACGGGTATTTGGCGAAGTTGTGGTCGTATTCGACGAATGGCGCCGCGGTCCACATGAAGTTGTGGCGGTTGATGACCTCGCCCATGCAATGCAGATGGCTACGGTCCTGCAGATTGAGCATCTGCCCGCCGACCAGCATCGGCGTCTTGGCGAAACGCGAGAATGCCAGTGCCCGCAGGATCGAGTCCGGCTCGATCTGGATGTCGTCGTCCATGTACAGGACGTACGGGCTGTCGGTCAGGCGCAGCGCCTCGTACATGATGCGCGAGTAACCGCCGGAGCCGCCGAGGTTGCCCTGCTTGAACAGATGGAACCGATCCCCGAGCGCCGCAGCGGCTTCGGTGTATCCCGGCTCGTCCTTTACCAGCTTGGTGCCTTGATCGGGCATGATCACCGCGTCGATCACGCTGTCCACCAACGGGTCCGACGTCAGCGCGGCCAGCGCCGCAACCGCGTCGCCCGGCCGGTTGAAGGTGGGGATGCCGACGGTGATCCGCTTGGTGTCCGGTCCGGCCGGCGCGTCGATCGGCGCGTACCAACCGGCCGACCGGATCTCCACGTCGGTGTCGGTGGTCAGGTCGAACCAGATCCAGCCGCCGTCCTCGAACGGCCCCAGGTCGACCTCGAATTCGATTGCACCCCAGGCAGGATTGTCGCCGTCGGTCTCGGCGACCTGGACCAGGTCGCCGGCGATCGCGATGCGCGAGCCGTCGATCTTGGAGCGGTAGACATCGACCCGGCAGGATCCGGTGACCTCGACCCGCAGCACCACCGACTCCAGCACCGTCCAGCGGCGCCAGTACGACGCCGCGAAGGCGTTGAAGTAGGCCTCGAAGCTGATCTCCGATTCCGCGCCCACCGACAGGGTGGTGCGGGTGGGCGCATGGGCGCGCCGCGCGTTGTTGTCCGACTCCACCAGGTAGAGCGAACGCACGTCGATCGGCTCGCCCGGCCGGGGCAGAATGACGCGCTGCAGCAAGGTCTTTGCGCGTTCCGAGGCAGGCACCTCGGCGGTGGGATCGGCGGTCCCTGCGCGTTTCGTCGTTTCGGTCACCTGAGTCACTCGTCGTTCTCCTTCAGCGCGGCGCCCGAACTCCAGTGCGGCGCCAGCGTGTTCTCGAACATGGTCAGCGCCGATGCGATGGCCATGTGCATGTCCAAGTACTTGTACGTTCCCAGCCGTCCACCGAAAAGCACCTTCTTGGAGGCGGTTTCGGCCTTGGCGAGCTCCCGGTACCGCGCCAGCATGTCGCGGTCGTCCGGGGTGTTGATCGGGTAGTACGGCTCGTCACCGTTCTCTGCGAATCGGCTGAATTCCCGCATGATCACGGTCTTGTCGGCCGGGTATTCGCGCTCGGGGTGGAAGTGCCGGAACTCGTGAATGCGGGTGTACGGCACGTCTGCGTCGTTGTAGTTCATCACCGGGGTGCCCTGGAAGTCACCGGTCGCCAGCACTTCGGTCTCGAAATCGAGAGTGCGCCAGCCGAGTTCGCCTTCGCTGTAGTCAAAGTAGCGGTCCAGCGGCCCGGTGTAGACGATCGGGGCGTCCGGGGACTGCTTGACCAGTTCGTCGCGCACATCGAACCAGTCGGTGCTGCAACGCACCTCGATGTTCTCGTGGGCGGCCATGTTCTCGAGCCACGCGGTGTAGCCGTCGACCGGCAGGCCCTCGTAGGTGTCGTTGAAGTAGCGGTTGTCGAAGGTGTAGCGGACCGGCAGCCGCGCGATGTTGGCGGCCGGCAGGTTCTTCGGATCGGTCTGCCACTGCTTGGCGGTGTAGTCCTTCACGAACGCCTCGTACAGCGGGCGGCCGATCAGGCTGATGGCCTTCTCTTCGAGGTTCGACGCCTCGGCGGTCTCGATCTCGCTGGCCTGCTCGGCGATCAGCTTGCGGGCCTCTTCGGGCGTGAAGTATCTGCCGAAGAACTGCGAAACCAGCCCCAGGCCCATCGGGAACTGGTAAGCCTGGCCCTTGTGCATCGCGAAGACGCGGTGCTGGTAGTCGGTGAACTCGGTGAACTGTGTGACGTAGTCCCACACCTTCTGATTGGAGGTGTGGAACAGATGAGCTCCGTACTGGTGGACCTCGATGCCGGTCTGCGGCTCGGCTGCGGAGTACGCATTGCCGCCGAGGTGGTGGCGGCGCTCCACGATCAGGACACGTTTGCCCAGCTGGGAAGCGGCCCGCTCGGCGATCGTCAATCCGAAGAAGCCAGAGCCGACGATCAACAGGTCATAGGGCGCTGAGTTGGCGGTCACGGGGGTTCAGGGTATCTGAGACGACGCCTCAAACCGATTCGAGCAGGGCCTCAAACCGATTCGTGAGGGTCTCCGGTCGGGTTCCCAGACTTCGGTACCGACCGCCCCTGAAACCCTGACTGGACAGCGGTCATATCGCCGTGGGGCGGTTCTTGGCCCTGTCCAGTCAGGTTTTCAGGGCTACTTCAGACCGAGCGCCTTGCCGGCCAGCATCGCCATCTGCCGCTCGCCCAGCGCGTTGGGATGGACCGGCACCATCTGCTGGTCGGTGACCAGGGGCTCGACCCATCGCACGCCGACCGGCTGGCAGGAGTCGTGGCCGACTGATGCGGACGCCGCGTCGACCACTGTGAACCCGACCGTCTTGGCCGCTCGCGAGATCGCGTCGTTCAGCGCCTTCTGCAGGCCGTAGGTGTACGGCACGTCGCCCGGCGCGACCGGGAATCCGGCGCAGGCCTGCGCTTTGTTCGGCAGGATCGACGGGTAGTTGATCACCGCGACGGTCGCGTTCGGGGCGTGCGCCCGGATGGCCCGGTAGGCGTTCACCAGATTCGGATAGGTCTGGGTGTTGATGGTGTCGGCGATCGAGCTCCCATAGCGGTCCTGGCACGGGTGGCCGGTGTATCCGGTGGTCGCGCCCATCGCGACGCATTCCGCCACGGTCATCCCGAATACGTTCTCGTCGTTACCGCCGATCAGCAGCGTGACCAGCTTGGTGTTCGGACCGAGCGCAGCCAGTTGCGGCTGCAGGCCCGGGTACTGCGCGCCGAAGAAGTCGCTCGTCTTGGCACCGCCGCAGCTGACATCGGTGAGGCGGAATCCGCCCGCCCGGGCGATCAGGTGCGCCGCGTTGTTCTCCGACTGGCTGCACAGCGGGTTGGTGCCGGGCACCATCGGGACGACACCACTCGCGGCCGAATAGCTGTCGCCGAGATTCACATATTCGGCTCCCGGTCCGAGAGTCGTCGGAGCCGCCGACGCTTCGCCGGCACCGACGCCGACCGCTACGGCGGCCGCCAGAAGGGCAGAACTGAGGACTGCGGCCGACCGCCGCGCTATTGAACCCATGTACATGAATTCTGTTCTAGCATCCTTGCCCGCAGCGCTCAGCCGTTTGCCGGAACAGTCAGCCCGAGCGCCGACTGCACCGCCGCGGCCATTCCCTGCTGACCGAGCGCCGTGGGATGCACCGGAAAGTCCGGGATGCTCAGTTTCAACTGCAGCAGCGGTTCGATCCAGCGCTCGTCCTTCGATCGGCACACGTCGTGCCCGACCGATGCCGACGCGACATCGACCAGCGTGACCTTCGCCTGCGCCGCAGCCTTCGCGATGTCGTCGTTCAGCGCGGCCTGAATCGAGTGCGCGTACGGAATATCTCCCGGGGCCAACGGCAGCTCCGGACAGGCCTCCGCCTTCGCCGGCAGGATCCACGGATAGTTCAGCACCGCGATCACCGCACGCGGCAACGCCTTTCGCACCAGTTGATAGGCGGCGACCAGGCCCGGGTAGGTCTGCTGATTGATCTCGTTCGCGATCGAGTCGCCGTACTCGTTCTTGCATGGCGTGCCGAACCACAGATGCTTGGCGGCCGTCTCCAGGCAGTCCTTGAGAGTCTCGCTGAAGATGTTGCCGTTGTCGCCGCCGATCAGCAGCGTCACCAGCTTCGTGTTCGGATCCAGCGCCTCGATCTGCGGTTGGAGATCAGGATGCTGCGCGTCGGTCAGATCGCTGGTCTTGGCGCTGGCGCAGCTGACGTCGGTCAGCGCATACCGCTGCGCGGCGGCGATCAGGTGCGCGTAGTTGCTCGACGACTGCGCGCATTGCGGGTCGACGCCCGGCACGGGCGGGTCGAGACCGGCGCCCGCGGCGTAGCTGTCCCCCATGCCGACATACGCGATGCCCGGTTTCAAAACGTTCGAGAATGTCGGCGATCCGGTGGGCGCGCTAACGGCTACCGCGGTCAGGCCCGCGGCCGCGACGGCGACCGTCCCCATCGCCATCCACCGCCACGCGGCGGACCTCAGCTTCACGAGTCCGTTCTAGCACTCTCGGCACCGCCACCAGCGCCGACGCGGCGACCGCGAAAGCAACGCCGCAGACCATCAGCAACAACTGCACGTGCCCGACGAACATCCGACCACCGGCGGAACCGGCGACCGCGGCCATCACCGCGACGCCGAGCGCGCCGCCGATCTGCCGGGCCGTGTTGCTCGCGCCCGAGGCCGCTCCCGGTGTCGACGGCGCCGCCGCGAGCGCAGCCGCCACGATGGCCGGTGTCAGGATCCCCACCCCGCATCCCCAGATGACCAGCGCCAGACCCAGCTCCACGAATTGACGGTGCGGAACTGTCATCCACAATCCCGCGAAACCTGCTGCGGCAAAAGCCAATCCGATCGCCGAGGTATGCCAGGCGCCGATTCGGATGCTGATCCGGGCGGACATCGGGCCCAGCAGGGGCACCGGGATCATCGCCGGAAGCAGCATCAACCCGGCCGACCACGGTCGAAGCCCGTGGCTGACCTGCAGCACCTGGGTCAGCACGAACAGCGACCCGACCATGCAGAAGTTCATCAAACCGGCGACACCGCTTGCGATCACCAAGCCGAGACGCTCGGCCGGCGGCACGGCGAGCAGCGGCGACGCCGCGGCGCGTTGCTGTCGGACCAGCGCTCCGACCGCGATGACCGCGACCAGCCCGGCGCCTACCGCGATCTCCGTCGACGAAGCACCCTCGAGCACTGCGAACACCGACGCGCCGATGGTCAGCGTGAGCAGGCCGGCACCGAGCCAGTCCACCCCTGCCCTCGACGTCGCGTTCACGGCACGGACGCGCGGCAGCCGCGCAAGGACCAGCAGCGCGATCACGATCACCGGGACGTTCAGCCAGAACACCGACTGCCACCCGGGCCCGGACACCAGCACCCCGCCGAGCAAGGGCCCCGCCGGCAGCGCCAGTCCACCGAGGGCGGCCCACAACGCGACCCGGCGCGCCCGCACCTGGTCGTCCGCAGCCGACTGTGCAATCAGTGCCAGCGTGCCCGGCAGCATCACCGCGGCCGCACAACCCTGAAGCGCCCGCGCCACCGCGAACATCTCGATTGTCGAGGCCAGCGCACAGCCGACCGACGCCACCCCGAAGCCGAGCAGGCCGAGCAGCACGATCTGCTTGTGCCCCAGCCGATCTCCCAACGCCCCTGCCGGTAGCAGCAATGCCGCGAGCGGCACCGCGTAGGCATCCACCGCCCACGCGAGCCGCGGACCCGATGCCGACAGGTCGTGTCCGATGGCCGGCAGAGCGACGTTGACCACCGTCACATCCAGCAGGATCAGGAAGTAGCCGGCACAGAGGGCGGCGAATCGCATCCGCTGCAATCCGGCAGATTCGGCGGCGTCAGTCATATCGACAGGATCACCCGGGAATACTTCGGTCCTCATCGAAGCGATTTCGCCCTAGCATCGGGACATGGCCGACAGCGAGGCGCACGTATCCGCCGACCCGGACTTGGCCGCCGTGGCGTCGGCGTTCGCCGATCCCCGGCGTATTCGGGTGCTGATGGCGCTCTGTGACGGACGCGCGCTGCCGGCCGGTCGGTTGGCCGCCGAGGCCGGCGTCGCCGCGTCGACCGTCAGCAGCCATCTGTCCATCCTGTTGGCGCAGAACCTCGTCGACGTCGAGCAACACGGTCGCAGCCGCTACTACCGGTTGGCGACTCCGGAGGTCGAGGCAGTCCTCGAAGCCCTTGCCGGCCTTGCCCCGCAACGCCCGATCACCTCGCTGCGTCAGCACACCCGTGCTCACGCGTTGCGCACCGGCCGCACCTGTTACCGGCACCTGGCCGGAAAGCTGGGCGTCGACCTTTTCCAGAGCATGTTGTCGCGCGGTTGGGTCGTCGGCGGCGACGGCCGTTTCCGCGCTGATGCCGGCGATCGCCTATCCGCACCCGGGACCGCGATCGAGTATCGACTCACCGCAAAGGGCGCCGATCGACTAGCCGAATTCGCACTGCCGCAACACCTTCTGCGCCCCGGGGCAGCCTTGAGCTATTGCGTGGACTGGACCGAACAGGCGCACCACCTCGCCGGGCCGCTCGGCACCGCCCTCACCGCGGCGATGTTCGAGGCCGGCTGGATCGTTCGCGGCAAGACGCCGCGCAGCGTCGTCGCCACGCAGTCGGGCGAACGTCGGCTCGCGAATCTTTGATTTGTCCTGATCTGTGGGGTCCATGACGTAGACGCCATCGGCGGGCGCACCCAGACTGGATTGGTGATCCGAACCGTTGTCGTCCTCGGCTACCAGGGCGTTCAAGCTCTGGACGTGGTCGGGCCTTTCGACGTGTTCAGTGCCGCCACCCTGCTGCTGGCGAGCCACGGCCGCGCCGACGACGGCTACGCTCCCATGCTGGTGTCGGCCGACGGATCCGCGGTCGCCACCCTCACCGGGCTCGAATTCGTGTCGAAGCCGCTGCCCGATCCGACCTCACCGATCGACACGCTCCTTCTTCCCGGCGGGATGGGTTTCGATCGCGCCCGCACCGACCGCACCACGATCGAGTGGATCCGCGCAGTCGCCGAATACGCCGGCCGCGTGGTGAGCGTGTGCAGTGGCGCCTTCCTCGCCGCCGAGGCCGGTCTACTCGACGGGTGCACCGCGACCACCCACTGGGCGTCGGCCAATCGGCTCGCCGACGAATTTCCGGCCGTCACAGTCGATCCCGAGCCGATCTTCGTCCGCAGCTCCGACCGCGTGTGGACCGCAGCGGGCGTGACGGCCGGCATCGACCTGGCGCTGGCCCTGGTCGAAGACGACTTCGGGACGGAGATCGCGCAGTCCGTCGCGCGCTGGCTGGTGATGTATCTGCGACGGTCCGGTGGCCAGACGCAATTCGCGCCACCGGTGTGGATGCCCCGGGCCAAGCGTCAGCCGATCCGGGCCGTACAGGAATATATCGAGGCCGAACCCGGTGCCGCACACAGCATTTCCGATCTCGCCCGGCATGCGGCGATGAGCCCGCGGCATTTCACTCGGGTATTCACCGCCGAGATCGGCGAGTCGCCCGGCGCCTATGTCGAGCGCATTCGCACCGATGCGGCCCGTCGCCAACTCACCGAGACCGACGACACCGTCACCACCATCGCCGCCCGCTGCGGGTTCGGCACCGCCGAGACCATGCGACGCAATTTCGTTCGGCGCGTAGGGATTTCGCCGGATCACTTCCGTAAGACATTCGCCTGATCAAGGAGGCAACCATGCAGATCGCCATCGTTCTCTATCCCCGATTCACCGCGCTCGACTTCATCGGACCGTACGAAGTGTTGCGCAACCTGCCCGATGCCGAAGTCCGATTCGTCTGGCATGAAGCCGGGCCGGTCACCGCCGACTCCGGGGTGCTCTTGATCGGCGCCACCCACTCGTTCGCGGAGACTCCGTCGCCCGACCTGATTCTGGTCCCGGGTGGCCAGGGCACCGTCGAGTGCACCCGAGATGAGCGGCTTCTGGGCTGGCTGCGGAACGCACATCGGACATCGACCTGGACGACGTCCGTATGCACCGGGTCACTGCTGCTGGCGGCTGCCGGCATCCTCGACGGTCGGCGCGCCACGTCCCACTGGATAGCGCTGCCACTGCTGAAGACCTACGGCGTCACCGCCGTGAACGACGAGCGGATCGTCGACGCCGGCGATCGGATCGTCACGGCTGCCGGGGTATCGGCAGGCATCGATCTCGCGATGTGGCTCGCCGGGGAGATCGTCGGCGAATCCAAAGCGAAGGCGATTCAGCTCGCCCTCGAATACGACCCACAGCCCCCGTTCGACTCCGGACACATGTCGAAGGCGTCGGCATCGACGAAGGCGACCGCAACCGCCTACCTGGCCAAGGATTCATTCAACCCCGCTGCACTGCAGGCGACGGCGGCGCTGCTGTGGGATCGAGCGCTCGACCGAGTTCGCGCCCGACGTTAGGAAACGCCGGGTTCAGCCGCGCAGCGCCGCCAAGGCCTGGTCCGCGTGCGTGTCCATGTTGATCTCCGACGCGATCACCTTCGCGATGGTGCCGTCGGCGCGGATCGCGAACGTGGTGCGCTTGGTCGGCATGAACTTGCCGAGCAGCGAGCCCCGGGCCACCCCGTAGGCGGTGGCGACAACGCCGTCGACATCGGCGAGCAGTGGGTAGTCGAAGGAGTGTTTGTCCGTCCAGTCGTGCTGCTTGGACACGTCGTCCCGGCTGACGCCGAGTCGCTGAACACCCGCTTCGGCGAACTCGCTCGCGAGGTCACGGAAATGGCAGGCCTCTTTGGTGCAACCCGGCGTGAACGCTGCGGGATAGAAGAACAGCACCACCGGGCCGTCGGCCAGCATCGTCGACAGCCGCCGGGCCTCTCCGTTCTGATCGGGAAGTTCGAAGTCGGGTGCGCGGTCTCCAGGTTTCATGGTTCCAATCTAACGAGATGCGCACCGACTCACGCCGCGAACCGGTCCGGCAGTCGCGCGTCAGCCCGCGAGAGTCGATGCGCCCGTCGCCGGATCGATCGACAGAGTGCCGTTCTGGAACGGCGCGATCAGCGGTTGGCCGGGCACCTGCGCACCGGCCGGAGTCCCCAGCGAATCCCGGGTCGGCAGGCCCAGCACCGTTTGCGCCCCTTGGGCGATGAAGCTCTGCAACGACACCCCCGTCAACGCCTGCGCGCCGGTGGCCGGCGAGTAGTAGATGTTGCCGTTCTTGTACTGCTGCATCGCCGCCTGTCCCTGCAGCAGCGAGATCACCGGTCCGATCGCGTCGCCGAGCACGCCGGTGACGCCGCCGAGGTCGGTGTACTTGCCGCCGATCGCACTCAGCGCGGTCTGCAGCAGCGGCGTGATCGGATCGGAGCCACCGGCGAGCGATCCCAAACCCGGGATCGACTGCGCCAGATCGGTCAGCGGACTCGCCGCACCGACGCCGGCCTGCGGGCCGATGATCTGCGGCTTGGTGGTCTGCCCTTGCACCGCAAACCAATTCGACTTGAGACCGAGCTTGGTGCGCACGTCGTCGGCCGAGGCCTGCACTGTCCGGCCGGATCCGACGAGGGTCACCTGGACCGCGCGGCCGTTGTCCGGTCCCAGGCCATTGGCCTGCGTCACGGTCATCGAGGTCAGCGACCCCAGTCCGAACGCCGATGCCACCGCCGACGCGGGAATCGTCGCCGTCCAGTTGTGGAACGGCGAGATGGTGTCGCCGTCGTCGACCACCGCCGGAAAGTCCCGGCCGTCGGTGTATCCGCCAGTAGAAGAAGAGAATTCGGTGAAGGCCGGCTGCCCGCCCTTGAGCAGGATCTGGCCGGCCGTCTCCTGGACCGCCGCGTTGGTTCGCGGATCTTCGCCGGCGGCACCGCCGTACATCTGCGAATTCTGGGTGTCGTCAACGGGTTTGCCCTGCTTGACCGATGCCAGCGCATAGCTGCGCGCCACGATCGCCTGCGCCTGCAGGGCCGCCGCGCCGCCCTGGTCGGCCCAGCCGGCGATGCTCTCCTTGGGGACCACTCCGCGCACGTAGTCGTCGATCTGCACGGTGTTCGTGACCTGACCACCGGCGGTCCCGATCGATCCACGATAGGCCGCATTGGATCCGCAGAACTTGAGAAGCTGATCGACCGGCAGGTTGGGTGCCGGGTTCACCGGTGAAACCTCGTGTGCCGTCACGGTTTGTGCGCCACCGCCGCCGCATCCCGAGGTGATCGTGGCGGTGTTGCCGTTGATCAACACCGCCTGGCCGGGAGCCGTGGTCACCGGCCCCACCTTCATCGGCGCCGATGAATACACGTTCGCGCTGTGCTGACCGGTGAGCGTGACGGTGACCGTCTGATTCGACGCGTTGCCCGGTGTCGTTCCGCCGTAGAAATGCGACACGATCTGGGCGGCGTTCCAGCCTTTCTTGGCGTATCCGAGGGCGCCGTATTGCCCCATGCCGCGACCATGACCGTTGCCGTGCCCCTTGAGGACGATGTCGCCGCCTGCGGTCAGGGCGATATGGGTACGCACGATGCCCGGGTCCGCGATCACCACCGCCCCGCCGATGACGATCGCCGCCGCGGCTCCGGCGGCAACGACCCGTCGACCTTTCGGCAGGTCGGACCGGCCGTCGATCGGACGAAACGTATACAAGCCGGGCACTGCGCGCAGCAGCCGACGCGCCTTCTGGGCCATCGAGATGGTCCTTCCCCGCTGTGGCTGCGTTCCACCAGCAGTGTTGCGAATGTTACTGGAGTGACGGTAGTGAACGTTTGTCGTTCGCGCCAAGCACGACCGATCACAACCCGGTCACAAATCCGATAACCCCGCCCCGAGCTGGGGCGATTCCGTCATGAGGCGGCGCGTCTCACAGGTCGGACGGCGAGATGAGCCCGTCTTGGATCGCCCGCGCCACCAGCGAGGCCTTGGTGGACGCCGGCCGGCCGGCGGCGGCGTATTTGGCGCGGATCCGCTTGAGATGGGTGTTGACCGTGCCCACGGTGATGAAGAGGCGGCTCGCGACGAGCTCCTTCGATTCCGTCTGGAACCAGCTGATCAGCACCTGCTGCTCGCGGGCCGACAGTGATGGCCGCTCCGCGGACTCGTCATGACTCATCGCCTTCGCCATGGTCGGCGACAGGTAGGGCTGGTCGGCCGCCGCCGCGTGAATCGCGGCGGTCAGGTGCTCGCGGCCTTCGGCTTTCGACAGATAGGTGACCGCCCCGCGATCCAGGCAGCGCAGCACGATCGAGCTCTCGGTGTGCTGCGAGAAGACGATCACGCGAAATCCGCTGTCACACAGTCGAGTGATGCCCTCGACGTAGGGTTGCGCCGTGCCGTACTCGAGGTCGAGGACAACGACATCGGGCTCGTCCGACGCCGTTTCGAACGCATCCACCGAGATGTAGCTCCCGAGCATCTCTATCGGCGGATCCGCCACCGAACACCACACGGCGATGCCGTCGTGGATGATCGCGTGATCATCGATCGCCGATACCCGAACCGGCTGCGCCCCAACGTCGCTCAACCCACGACCGCCAATCGCCGCTCGGTCGGCAGATCGACCGTCAGCTCCACCCACACGAGGTCCCCGACCAGCTGCGACGTCGCACCGTCCAGACTTTCGAGCGCAGCGCGCGCGTTGGCGCTGCAGTCACTCACCACACTGATCCCGATCTGTTCGGCCGATCCGTTGAAGATGACCCGACCCCGCGACGTCGCATCGGCCAGGGCCGTCGATGCGACCGCCAGCAATCGATCGCGGACCGCATCCGGCACGCTCGGGAGCTCCGACGCGGAATCGACCGTCACCGCGACGCCACGGCGTTCGGCCCGTTCGATCAACGGCCGCAGCGCCGTCAGCAGGCCGTTACCGGCGTTGTCCGACTCGGCGAACAGCCGGCGCAGCCGTGCGTCTTCGATCATGGCGGCCATCCGGATCCGCGGATCGTCGATATCGATCTCGGGATCCTGCAGCCGCTTCAGCAACGGCACCAGCGAGACCGAGATCTGATCGAACCGCTCCGCAAGATCCTCCGCCGTTGCGCGGGCGGCGATCTCGCGCGACACCCGCCGCACATGGTCGTCCTGCAGCCGCTGCGCGTTTGCGGCGACCTTCGCCAGGTAATGCGTCAGCATCAGGGCCGCCGCCGGCACCACCCCCACGCTCACCAGCAGGTACAGCGGAATGACGACGCCGCCGCTGGACGAGTCCTGCATCATCAGCGCGACCGATCCGACGATCCAGTAGACGCCGAGCGCCGAGAATGCCTGCCAGCGCGGCTGGCGATAGGTCAGCGCCACGATCACCAGGCCGATCGCCCACACCGTCCAGTTGGCCGAGGTGCGCAATTCCGGATTCGGGAGCATCCACTGTTGTAGCGGCGTGATCGCCATCGCGACCGCGCAGGCGCTCCACAGCAGCGTCGATGAGATCGGCCGCCGGACCGACACGGCGGCCAGCACCCCCAGCCCGACGGCGACCCCCACCAGGAGAACTTCGCCCCAACGATGGGCCGTGTCGACCCAGATACACCGTGGGCACTGGAGAAGTACTTCGCCGATGGCCAACGCCGACAGGCCATAGCCGAACATCGCCTGCAGCTTCCGGGTGATGTGCACACCCTTGGAGAGATCGGTGCCCACGGCACCCGACATGTCGCCCCACGCGAGGACGACCGTCGTGCCGGCGCCCGGCTCGCTCTCGATCGCCGCTCGACCCTCGACGTCCTCCATCCGCCCCAGGATCGAGTTACGCACCCCGAACCGGCGCGAAAGCGGTTCTGCGTCAACGGAAAAGCCGATGCCGTCGTCGGCCACCGATACCGTCTGCCGCGTCACGGTCACCACCGCCCGCGTCGCCTTCGCGTGGCGATCGATATTGGTCAGAGCCTCGTACACCGCGCCGAGAACCGCGTCGGCGACATCGGCGTCCAGCTGGAGTTCCGGCTCTCCGGTCAGCTCGACTGGTGTGCCGATACCGCGAATCATCGGCTGCAGCAATGGAACTACATCGCGGCGTTCCCCGGACGACTCATTCGTGAACGATTCGATCGCATCCAGATCCCGGCCGATCTGCCGACTCAGTTCGCCGCGATCGGCCACCGCGCCCTGCCCCACCATCAGCAGTGTCGACGCCGCCGTATCGTGCATCAACGCGCAATGCCGGCGGGCCGTCCGATGCCGCGCCACCGCGACCGAACTCGCGACCTCTTCCTTCGCCGCGCGAACCATCATGTCGTCGGTGACGACCGCGGCCCGGATCAGCAGCCACCGGCAGAGCGTCGCGAGCAGCCATTCCACGAACAGGATGTCCAGCAGGTACACCAGCCACGGTGCGGGCGCCCCGGGGATGCGGACCACCCCGATGCCCCAGGCGATCTGGATGCACAGGGTGCACAACAACGACCACCGCGTCGGGAACCCGATCGCGAACGCGGTGACCGCCGGCAGCGCCAGGGTCAGAACGACGCTGCCCGCCAATTGAAAGGCACTGTCCGGCGTCAGATACGGCGCCTGCGTCAGCATCGCCGCCACGACGGCGAGATCGGCCAGCATCCACGGGGTTTGCCGGCGGCGGGTGGCCAACCGCATCAGTGCCCACACCACCAATGCGGCACACAGCCACCGGCCTGAATCGCGGGCGCTGGGATCGGCGATGTGTACGACGCCGACGCCGCAGCACACCAGGTTGAGGCCGACCACAGCGATCAGCCGAGCCCCCCGCACCAGCTCGCGATAGGTGTCACCGCCATCGGTCGGCTCCACCCACCAAGAATCCAACCCGCGCAGCCCCGCGCCCACGTCGTTCAGCCTCCCCCGATTGCACTACCCCCGACGTCGCGCCCGTGCCCGAACGCGTTACACAGTTAGAGGCTAGGTCGCGGGCTTAACGAAAGTTCGCGAATCGGGGATGATTTTTAGAGATTCGCGGCGTCGGCGAACACCGGGCCCAATGCGCCGCCGATTCGTTTGAGCTGCTCGAGGTCATGGGCCACCGGCGCGGCCACCGTCAGCCCCTCGATTCCGGCCGCCCGCAACGCTTCAGCTTTCTCGATCACGACGTTCTCGGGGCCGATCAGCGCCGAATCGACCAGCGGCTGCGGCGTTCCCAGTGCCAGCAGTCGGTCGATCCATTCCTGACGCTCCGCGTCGGTGTCGGTGACGATCACGCGCGCCATCGCGGTCTTGGTGATCTCGTCGAAGTCCCGATCCAGCCGATCGCAGTGCTCGCGCAGCACACCGAGCAGATGCGTGCACTGATCGACGTCGCCGAAAAAGTTGCAGCCGTCACCGTATTGGGCGACGAGCCGGAGCGTCTTCTTCTCCCCCGATCCGCCGATCAGGATCGGGATGTCGCCGCGGATCGGCTTCGGGTTGTTGTACGGTTCGGCGATCCGGAAATGCTGTCCGGCAAAGGTTCCCGAGGTGCTGGCGTCACCGCGGAACATCTGCTTGTAGATCTGCAGGGCCTCTTCGAGCATCTCGAAGCGAGTCTTCAGCGGCGGGAACTCGAAGCCATAGGCGTCGTGCTCGGCCTCGAACCAGCCGGCGCCGATTCCGTGCCAGACCCGTCCACGGGAAATGATGTCTAGCGTCGTCGTGATCTTGGCGGCCAGCGCCGGGTTGCGATACGTGACCGATCCGACGAGGAGCCCGAAGGTCAGCGTGTCGGTTCGCGCGGCCAGCGCCGCGAGCATCGTCGATCCCTCGAACATCCACTTCTCCGGGGTGCCCACTCCGGGGATCTGATGCAGGTGATCCATCAGCGACATCGAGCTGAATCCCGATGCCTCACAGGTCGTGGCCATCGCCACGAGCTTCTCGAAGATCTCGTCCGGTTCGGTGGTGTCCGGATAGGTGAAGTTGCCGACGTGCAGGTCCAGGGTGATGGGTACGCGCATGCCAGCGACGCTACGCCGGTCCGGAGGGATCCTCCGGTACATGCGCCAAATTTCCGATTCAGCTCCCAGCGAAACGGCGGCCCACATGCAAATCCGCGCCATCTTTGCATTTCCGCGCCAGCGACGCGGATTTCGGGTTGGTGACCCGGAACATTGCTCGGGGACACCTCACAAGACAACAACCGCATCACGAGTTTCACGAAACGCCGCACATGGTCGTGGACTTCGACCCCCGAACCGGACACGATATGCACGTCTGCGGTGTCGAAGGGGAAGTCGACCACCGGCCGGACCTGCTCGGCGTGCCATTGTGCGCCGACGGATCGACCGGAGATCGCCGGGCAGGCCGGAGGCCGGTCGGGTCGACTGAACACCGATAAAGGAGACATCGTGCGCAAGCGAACCGCTCGCCCGCAGGGCGGATTTCGTCGTACCCGCCCCCGCCGCCTTCACCGATCCCCGCGCACCTCATTGGCCATCGGTTCCGTCGCGGCCGTCGTGATCGCCAGCCCGCTCGCAATCCTCGTGGGCGAGGCTCCGCAGGCTGCGGTGAACCATCAGGCGCCCGGCGCGGTCGCACCGTCGAAGACCGTCATCAACAGCATCAGCCTCAACCAGCTGCCGACGATGGCCCTGGATCTGGTCCGCTCCGGTCTGGCGCAGGCCGGTGTGACCTTGCCGCCGATCGACGTCTCCGGAATCCAGCTGCCGGACATCCCGATTCAGGTTCCGCCGGGGCTGATCCCGCCCGGCCTGCTGCCGACCGAGACGCCGACCCCGGCCGCCCCGGTGGCGCCCGCTCCGACGCCGGCGGCCGGCTCCCCGAACCTGCCTGCCGGTGCCACCGATGCGGCGATCAAGGAGATCAGCCAGTCCAAGCCGTTCTCGATGGTCGCCCTCACCTGGGACGGTATCACCGACACCACCGCCTACATCCGCGCCAAGCAGCCGAACGGGCAATGGGGACAGTGGTTCTCGACCGACGGTACGGACGGGAACGCGCAGCACCGGGCCGGCACGCAGGGCACCGAACCGATCTGGGTGGGCAATACCGACGCGGTCCAGGTGGCCGTCACCAAGAACGGCCAGGCCGAGCGGGTGCAGCCCGCCGCCACCGGTCCGGCGAGCGGCAACGCCGTGCCGTCGACGACGCCCAGCGCTCCCGCGATGCCGTCCCCGGCGGCCGACTCTCTGCCGACCGTCAGCGTGGCGCCCGGACAGATCAAGCCGCAGGCCTTCACCGCCCGACAGGAACCCCCGGCGGCCCCGCCCGCGAGCCCGGCGCCGGCCGCTCCCCCCGCGACCAGCGGCGCACCCGCACCGAACGGTGCCGCCCCCGCGCCGACCACCGGCGGCGGCGGAGCCCTGCAGAGCGTGGTCAACACCCTCAAGGCGATCCTGATCTCGCCCGGTACCTCCCCCGGCGACGGCCTGCTCGGCAGCTCGGGGTCGAAGGGCGGTGAGCCGCCGATCATCAGCCGCGAGCAATGGGGCGCCGATGAGTCGATGCGCTGCTCACAGCCGACCTACGACCCGCAGCTGAAGGCCGCGGTCGTGCACCATTCGGCGGGCAGCAACGACTACAGCCCCGCGCAGTCGGCGGAGATCGTGCGCGGCATCTACGCCTATCACGCGCAGACTCTCGGCTGGTGCGATATCGGCTACAACGCCATCGTCGACAAATACGGTCAGATCTTCGAGGGCGCCTACGGCGGACTCGACAAGAACGTCGAGGGCACGCATACCGGCGGCTTCAACCCGGACACCGTCGGCGTGGTGATGCTGGGCAACCTCAATGACGTACCGCCCACCCCCGCGCAGATCGAATCGGTCGGCCGCTATCTCGGCTGGCGCCTGGGCCTGGCGGGTCTGAACCCGACCGGTACCGCAACCCTTGTCTCCCAAGGGTTCGACGGCAGCCAGTACGGCGCCGGCGAGTCGGTCACCAAGCCGGTGATCTCCGGGCACCGCGACTACGACAACACCGACTGCCCCGGCAACTACGGGTACCAGGCGCTCGATCAGATCCGTCAGGTCGCGGCCGGACGGCTGACCCTGCCGATGCAGCCGAGCCCGACCGATCCCGACTCCGGTACCCAGAACAACCTGCTCGACAACACCTCCACGGCACCGAATTCGACCGGCACCGACCCGGCGACCACCACCGGCGCGGTTCCCCCGGCCCCGAATCAGTCCGGGCCCGGCACACCGACCGGCCCGGTGTTGAAGACATCGGACCTCGGCGCGATCGCCGCCAAGTGGGTCGAGCTGGGCGGGTCGAACGGCCAGCTGGGCCGCGCATTGTCGGCTGAGACCGTCACCCCCGACGGCAAGGCCACCTTCGCGAACTTCCAGAACGGCCTCATCTACTGGTCGACCACGACCGGCGCCCAGGTGATCTGGGGCTTGATCGAGAAGGCCTGGGCGGCACTGGGATTCCAGAACAGCCCGTTGGGGCTGCCGACCGGCGGCGAGACGATCACCGGCAACCTGGTGAGCCAGACGTTCCAGTTCGGCAAGCTGATCTTCAACACCAGCACCGGCATCGTCAGCCAGGTGGTGCAGACGTACCTCAACGAGCTGCAGAAGAACCTGCAGAACCCGCCTGCGTCACCGCCGGCCCCGGCAGCGCCTGCCGCCCCCGCACCGGCGCCCGCCGCAGCCCCGGTCCCGGCTCCAGCTCCGGCTCCGGCTCCGGCTCCAACCGTCCCGGCTCGCTAGTCGGTGATCAGAAGGGCGATCCGGCGAGGCTGAGCGCGGGAGGTCGGCAATAGCGAAGCTACGCCGACCGACCGAAAACGCAGCCGGGCGTTCTTCGGGGGCCGACTAGAACCAGCGCGCGAGCACCCGGCCGACACCGTCGTCCTCGACCGACGTGGTGATCTCGTCCGCGGCCGCTTTGGCATCGGGGTGCGCATCGCCCATCGCGACACCTCGGCCGGCCCACTGCAGCATCGCCACGTCGTTCGGCATGTCACCGAATGCGATCACCGAATCCGTTGGCAGATTGGCGATTTCGGCCAGCAGCTGAAACCCGGCGGCCTTGCTGACCCCCGGCGCGGCCAGCTCGATGAGGCCGTTGTCCGTCGAGAAGGTGAGGTCGGCGACGGCCCCGACGATGGGGCGCATCCGCTCTGCCATTGCCGCACTGGGCATTCCCGGGCACCGCACCAGCATCTTGACCGCCGGCTGCGAGATCAGATCGCGCTCGGACAACTCGACGTGATCGGGGTTGAGCCACGCATGCCGGTAGTCGGTTGTCGCGACGAACGGCGCGGTTGCGGCATCATGCGCACTGTTTCCCGCGCGTTCTGCGGCCAGACCGCAGCCCGGCAACTGCTCGTGGGCGACGCCGGCCAGCCAGGCCAGCGTCGCCGCATCCAGGGTGATGGAATGCAGGATCCGATCCTGCGAGATGTCGTACAGCACAGCGCCATTCGCGCACACCGCGTACGGCAGCGGGGGCAGCTGGTCGATGATCTCGGCCAGCCACCGCGGCGGTCGGCCGGTGGCGGGCACCACGATGATCCCGGCGGCGATGGCACGTTCCAACGCCTCGCGCGTCCGGCGGCCGATCAGGTTGTCGTCCCCGACAAGCGTTCCATCGATATCGCAAACGATCAGGCTCGGCGGCCCGAATACGGTGCGCGGCACGCTATTCGGCCTGCTCGGCGCGGGCTGCTGCCTTGGCCGCCAGCTCGTCCGCATCCATCTTGTCGGCCTCGGCCAAGGTCGGCGCGCTGCCGCCGAGACGGGCCGGCAGCCACCGAGCGCCCGCCGGATCCGTGCCGTATTCGATCTGTACCTGTTCCAACAGGGCCTGCATCTGGGTGCGCAGGACTGCCGTCAACGACTCCGCATCTCCGGTCGGCGCGATCGGCTCACCCACCCGCACCAGCACCGGCGTCCGGCTATAGCGCATATGGCGGGGCTGCCCCTTGGTCCACTTGCGCTGCATGCCCCACACGATCACCGGGACGATCGGCACGTTCGCCTCGAGCGCCATTCGGGCGGCCCCGGACTTGAGCGTCTTGATCTCGAAGCTGCGGCTGATCGTCGCCTCGGGGTAGACGCCGACGACCTCCCCATCCGAAAGCGATTGCACGGCAGCGGCATACGCGTCAGCGCCGGCGAACCGGTCGACCGGCACCGCCTTGCAGCTCCGAATCAGGAACTTCATGATCGGAATCTTCTGCAGCTCGGCCTTCAGCATGAAGCGCACGAACCGGCCCGCCGCCCGCCCGCCGAGGCCGACGCCGATGAAGTCGATGTAGCTCGTGTGATTGGACGCGAAGACCGCACCGCCCGTGGGCGGCAGCCGATCCGCGTTCTCCACGCGCGGGCGCACGCCGATGACCGCGATCAGTGTGCGTGCGATGACGACAAGAACTCGATAGACCGGTTCCATGCTCCGAGACTATCGACCGAGCCGCAGGGGCGCACTGGCTGCCCACGCAGCGCGTACCGGCATGCCCTAGCTCGGCTCCGGTTCGCCGTCCCGGGTGACCCGCTTCGCGACTCGCGCCGCCTTCTCCTCGTCGTCGAGACGGGTGGCCTCTTCCAGCGTCGGCGCGCTGCCGCCGAGACGAGCGGGCACCCAGTACGCACCGGCCGGATGCTCGGGGTAGCCGTCCTGCAGCTCCAGCAGCTTCGCGGACATCACGTCATGCAGCTTCTGCGTGAGCGCCGCGGCGTCGCCGGTCGGCTCCAGCGGCTCGCAGACGCCGATGTGGATGGGGATGTTGCTGCGCCCGATGTTGCGCGGATGGCCCTTGGTCCAGACCCGCTGGGCCCCCCAGATCACGGTCGGGATGATCGGCGTGCCCGACTCGAGCGCCATCCGGGCGGCGCCGCTCTTGAACTCCTTGATCTCGAAGCTCCGGCTGATGGTCGCCTCCGGATAGACGCCGACCAGCTCGCCGCTCTTGAGGTAATCGACTGCCGCCCGGTAGCTTTCCGCGCCCGCCTCCCGGTCGACCGGGATGTGGCGCAGGCTCCGCATGATCGGGCCGGTCCACTTGTTGTCGAACACTTCCTTCTTCGCCATGAAGCGCACCTTGCGATTGTGCGCCTGAAAGGCGGGCAGCCCGGCGTAGGTGAAGTCGAGGTAGCCGGTGTGGTTGATGGCGACGACACCGCCGCCGACCTTCGGCACGTTCTCTTCCCCGGTCAGCGTGAACTTGAGCCCCTCGGCGAACCACAGCGTGCGAGCGGCGGTGATGACGGTGTCGTAGACCGGTTCCATAGCCGCCGACTCTAGCCCGTCCGACATGCGTTCGCCCATCAACCTACGGGACCGTAACCTAGCGCTGAGCGGCCCGAACAGGGCGGCCGTTAGGCTTGACGCGTCGTCCATCGGACTCATGCTCGATCAGAGAGGGGCAACGCGTGCAGGTCACCAGCGTCGGCCACGCCGGTTTCCATATCCAGACCGCGGCAGGTTCCATCCTGTGCGATCCCTGGGTCAACCCCGCCTACTTCGCCTCCTGGGTGCCGTTCCCGGACAACTCCGACCTCGACTGGCGGTCTCTCGGCGACTGCGATTACCTCTACGTCTCACATCTGCACCGCGACCACTTCGACGCCCAGCACCTGGCCGAGTACGTCAACAAGGACGCCACCGTCCTGCTGCCGGACTACCCGGTGCCGGACCTGCAGCGCGAACTCGAAGCGCTCGGCTTCCACAAGTTCATCGAGACCGAGGACTCCACGAAGCATCGGATCCGCGGGGGTGAGCTCGTCGCCCTGGACGCTCCCCGGCAAGCGGGCGATCTCGACGTCATGATCATCGCGCTGCGCGCGCCGGCCGACGGGCCCATCGGCGACAGCGGCCTGATCGTCGACGATGGCGAGACCGTCGTGTTCAACATGAACGACGCCCGCCCCATCGACCTGGATGTGATCACCGAGGAGTTCGGCCGCGTCGACATCCATCTGCTGCAGTACTCGGGAGCCATCTGGTACCCGATGGTCTACGACATCCCCAAGCGCACCAAGGCCAACTTCGGCGCCCAGAAGCGGCAGCGCGGGATGGACCGGGCGCGGGCGTTCATCGAGGCGATCGACGCGACCTGGGTCGTCCCGTCCGCCGGACCGCCGGTGTTCCTCGACGACGAATTGCGTTATCTCAATGACGATCACGACGATCCGGGCAACATCTTCCCCGACCAGGTGACGTTCCTCGATCAGATGCGCGAGCACGGCACCGATACCGGCGAGAAGCGCCGCGGTCTGATGATGATCCCGGGCTCGACCGTCGACCTGACCGGCGCCGAACTGCACGAACTGAGCCACCCGTTCGCGCCCGACGACGTCTTCGGCGACAAGGCCGCCTACATCGAGAAGATGGCCCAGAAGTTCGCGCCGGTGATCGCCGCCGACAAGGCGACCTGGGCACCCGCCGAAGGCGAGCCGCTGCTCGGTCCGCTACGCGACAAGTTCGAACCGATCATGAAGCAGAGCGATCTGATCTGTGACGGCATCGGCTATCCCGTGGGTCTCGTGATGGGAGACGAGACGGTTGTCCTCGATTTCCCGAATCGTGTTGTGCGCGAACCGGAAGAGGGCGACGGCAAGTACCGCTACGGCTTCCGCATCGCCAAGGAACTGGTCCGCACAGTGCTGCGCGACGACGAGCCGGACTGGGTCAACACGATCTTCCTGTCGACACGGTTCACCACGTGGCGCATCGGTGGCTACAACGAGTTCCTCTACACGTTCTTCAAGTGCCTCACCGACGAGCGCATCGCGTACGCCGACGGCTGGTTCTCCGAGGCGCACGACGACACCGCGGTCATCGAGAAGGACGGCTGGGAGATCCAGCGCCGCTGCCCGCACCTCAAGGCCGACCTGAGCAAGTTCGGCATCGTGGAGGGCGACAAGCTCACCTGCAATCTGCATGGGTGGCAATGGGATCTGCCCACCGGACGCTGCCTGACGTCCAAGGGTCACGAGCTCAAGTCGAGCAAGCTCGGCTGAAACCACCCGCGAATACGAGCCTTTGAGGAGATATCCTCCTCAAAGGCCCGTATTTCACACGTTTCCAGCGGTCTAGCGCTCCGCCGACGTCCACGCGGGGTGGGTTTCGATCGCACCGATGATCCGCGGGCGTAGTTCGTCCGCACGGATCACCGCGTCGACCGAACCGACCTCGACCGCGCGCCGGATGCTGTGCACGGAGTCGAATTCGGCGGCGATCTCGCTGATCTTCTCCGCTCGCACCGACTGCCGGACGTCGTCCAGCTCCGCCGACACCGTCGAGCGCTCGGTTCCCGCGAGGCTCTCGAGCCGTGCCTGCAGTTCCTGCACACGCGGGTCGGCATCGGTCCGCTTGGCCACATCGCCCGCGAACACCACCGCTGCGGCAGGCGCGCCGCCGAGCACCGAGGCGAAGGACCCGTCGATGGCGAGCACCGTCATATTCGGATTCAGCGCCTTGGAGAACACCACGAACGCTCCACCGTGGTAGCGCGAGATCACACAGAACACGATGGGGCCGTCGAAATTGACGATGGCGCGGCCGATCTCTGCGCCGTACTCCAGCTGAAGTTTGCGCAGCGACTCGGGCGAACCGTCGAACCCGGATAGGTTGGCGAGCACCACCAGGGGCCGATTACCGCTGGCCACGTTGATCGCCCGCGCCGCCTTCTTGGACGACTGCGGGAACAACGTACCGGCGGTGTAGGTGTCCGGCCCGTCCGTGGGTGTGTAGCCGCGCCGCTGCACCTCGCGCGATTCGATGCCGAGCAGGCACGCGGGGATCCCGCCGATGTGAACGTCGGCGACCACGGCGGTCTCGGCGTCGGCCATCCCCGCCCACCGCTCGCGGACCGGATGATCCTGATCGGCCAGTGCGCGCATGACGGTGCGAATGTCGAAGGGCTTCTTGCGATCCGGGTTGAACTCCGCCGAAAAGATCTGTCCCACCGTGGTGAAATCACTGTCCGCGAGTTCGTGCGGGAAGTCGGACACGTCGCGATCGGTCGGGTCCGCGGTAACGGCGCGGCGCGGTGTCTGTTCGCCGGGCACCACGTACGTGTGATCGTAGTGCGACATGAGCACGTCGCGGGCGGCGCCTAGGTTCGGCGCCCAGTACTGCGCCTGGCCGTTCGGCCCCATCACGCGGTCGTATCCGCCGATACCGAAGTTGTCTTCGGCCGACACGCCACCGGAGAAGTCCAACGACTGCTTGCCGGTCAGCACCATCGCCGAATCCGGAGTCATCACCAAGACGCCCTTGGTGTGCATCAGCATCGTCGCCTCGGCATTCCAGTACGGCTGACCGCCGACGTTGATGCCCGCGACGACGATGTTGATCTCACCGCCGGCCTGCGTGAACTCGACGATTCGCTTGAGCGCCAGCGCAATCCAGTCCATGTTCTCGGTACCCGAGTCCATCGAGATGCGAGCACCGGACGAGAGCGCGTACCACTCCAGCGGGACGCCGAGACGCTCGGCGAGATCAATCGCGCCGACGACCCGCGCGCACTCCGGCTCGGCCAGTGCACCAAGGGATTTCGTCGGATCGCCGAGAAGAAGCACCCGGGTGATGCCCTCGGGGTGCTTGTCGGTCGCCGTAGTGACCACGCCCGCGACTATCGCCGCGGAGTTCAGGCCCCGGGCGCGGTCGACCGGCACCAGATGCTGCGCGGCGGCCGTGACATCCGGCCCGCTCGCTGCGCTCCCGGCGCCGAGATCGTATTCGCGGAAATCGCCCAGGAGAGCGGCGAGCTCGTACGGGTACACCGTGCCCCGGCGGGATGCCCGCAGCACCTTCTGCCGGTATGCGTCGATCGGCTCGATCGGCTCATCCGACGGCTCGCCCACCTCGACATCGAAGACACCGGTCGGGCTGACCGTGAACTGCAGCGACACCTTGGTGAGTTCGCCGGTGTCCCGATTGCGGCGGCGCGCGATCACCTCCACCCCTTCGATTCCGGCGCCGGTTGCGGTGCCGCGGATGTAGTCGGCGATCCGATCCAGATCGGCGCGCGTGGCCTCGAGCGGTGGCCACACATAGATGACGATGCGACTGGTGGCCGAGCCGCGGTCGCCCGCCCGGCGGGCGCCACGAATCGACTCGACGCACGAAGCCAGTGCCGTCTCCGCGCTCGGGATCGTCAACAGGCGGCCGTCGTGGTCACGCAACGCGCTCAGATCGCGCACCTGCGCGAAGGCGATCAGCCGGCTGTCGGCCGCGTTCTCCTTCGCCACCGCGCGGAACAGGTAGACCTCTTCGTCGTCCGACGACGGCAGGCGCGTCAGGTCGAACTTGCGCAGCCGCTCCATCCGCATTCGCTGAGCGATGTAGGGGTGCAGCCCCCGGATCAGCCGCTCCTCGACCATGCCGGTCGCCGACGGCCGGAACGTGAAGTGGTGGTGCATCAAAGCACCGTCCGCGCCGGCGACCGTGGTGGTGATCCGGTGCACCTGGTTGGGCAGCAACCGCGCGGCGATGATCTCGTGCAGTGTGCCGACGATCGCATCGAAATCTGCCGGCTGGTCCTCCCAGCTCAGGTAGATGTCGGCGTCGATCGACGACGTGTCGCAGGCGAGTTCCGCCAAGCCGTCGATGGCCGGCCCGAGGGCGTCGAGGCTCACCGCCGCCGAGACCAGACTCGCGCCGTCACGCTCCGCGATGACGAACGTGGTGCCGGCGGCCTGCGCCGTCCGAACACGGCTGAGGCCTTTGTTGCCGTAATAGCGGCGCGTGAGCACCTCGAGCATCACGGTGTTGTCCGCGACGCCGTCGACCATCCGCTGCCCGAGTAACCGGACCAGCGGTTCAGTGCTGCGCACCATCTGGGCGATGCGGTCGGCACGGTCGGCGGCGTCTGGATCGGCGTCGAGGACGGCCAGATGGCCGCCGACCTCGCCGTAGACGCGCGACCGGTTGTCCTGGACCAGCGGCTGCCCGAACCACGCGTACAGCAGCCCCCGGGAAAGATCCGCGATCGCCGGGAACCGCAGCTGCGCGGCCGCCGCCAGGTGCTCGAGGGCGGGACCGATGGACTCGCGCAGCTCGGCCGGCGGAGTGGGCTCGCGCAGCAGTTCGCGCAGCAGCGCGACGATCGCCGCGCGCGACTGGTCGGTGTTCTGCAGGGCCAGGAAGATGCGGAACACCGCCGCTTCCAGTTCCGGCGTGCGTTCCAGCTCGGTGACCCCGTAGTGCGCGAGCGCCGTTCCGAGCTGCGCGTGGAACGACTCGGGCAGCCCGTCCCGTTCGACGTCGAGGCTCTGCAGGTAGGTGTGCAGATTCTCGCGGGCGCTGTGCACGTGCTCGTCGGAATCCTGGTCCGACAGGCGATTCTGGCTCAGTTCGGCCAAGTCGGCGAATACGGTCAGCAATTCGACCTCGCCCGCGAGACGGGCGGCGGTGCCGGCCGCATCGGCATCGCGGCGGGCCGCGAGATAGTCATTGAGCAGTCGAGCACTGTCGAGCGGGTCCACGTCGTAGCCGAGGAGCTGGCTGCGCAGATCTTCCTGCCCGCGCGTGATGCGTTGCGCGGCAGCGACATCGGCGGGCGCATCGGGCAGATCGATCTCCACCTCGTCGACGGTGGTGGCAGTGTCGGCGTCTCCATCGTCGTCGGCGATCGGTTCCAGACGCATCAGCGGGGCGCCGGTCTCGACCTGCGTGCCGACCGACACCAGACATTCCTTGAGCCGCGAGCGGGTCGGGGCGCGCAGCACCGTCTCCATCTTCATGCTCTCCAGCACCAGGACCGGTGCGCCGGCCTCGACCTCGGCACCGACCTCCAGCGGCGTCGCGACGACCAACGCGGGTGCGGGGGAACGCATCACGCCGCCTTCGTCGCGGCTCACCCGGTGGGTCACGCCGTCGACGTCGACGAGGTGCACGGTGCCGTGGGTGTCGGTGACCAGGCGGTACCGGACACCGTTGAGGACGATCTGCGCGGCGTGCTCATCGAAGCGCTCCAGGTCGACGTCCGCCGTGCGGGTCTGGTCGCCGGCTTCGACGCCGACGCGGAACCGATGTGCGCCGATACGGGCGACACGCACCCGGTACGCGACGCCGCGCAGCTTCAGGTCGACCGGGGTACCGCTGCGATGCTGCACCTGCGGGCGGCCACCGGATGCGGTGGACAGCAGACGCTGTCGCTCCACCGACTCTTCCTCTTCGTAGGCATCGATGGCCGAGGCCACCAGGGCCACGGCCGAATGCTGTTGTGCGACAAGGCGTCCTTCGCCGCGCACCCGATCGATCCAGCCCGTATCGGCGCTGCCGTCGATGACCTCGGGCTGACCGAGCAGGTCCAGCACGAAGCTCTTGTTGGTCGAACCGCCCTCGATGACGACCCGGGTCTGGGCCATCGCGCGACGCAGTCGACCCAACGCTTCCTCTCGGTCACTGCCGTAGGCGATGATCTTGGCGATCATCGAATCGAAGTCTGCCGGTATCGAATCGCCTTCGCTGACACCGGTGTCCACACGGATGCCCGGTCCGGCGGGCAATTCCAGGCGGGCGATACGCCCGGGGGCCGGCGCGAAGTCGCGGTCGGGGTCTTCGGCGTTGAGCCGCGCCTCGATGGCATGACCGCGCTCGGCCGGTGCAGTGCCGGTCAGCGGGACGCCGGACGCGACCTGCAGCTGCGCCCGAACCAGATCGAAGCCGGTGGTGATCTCGGTGATCGGGTGTTCGACCTGCAGTCGCGTGTTGACCTCGAGGAACGCGAACAGCTTTTCCCCGGGGTGGTACAGGAACTCGACGGTCGCCGCCCCGCAGTACCCGACGGCGATCGCCAGGCGCTCGGCCGAGGTCTTCAGCTCGGCGACCTGCTCGGGCGCCAGGACTGGCGACGCGGACTCTTCGATGACTTTCTGATTGCGCCGCTGCACCGAGCAATCGCGCACGCCCAGGGCCCACGCCGTGCCCTGACCGTCGGCGATGACCTGTACCTCGACGTGGCGGGCGCCGGTGACGAGACGTTCCAGGAAGACCACGCCGCTACCGAAGGCGCGCTCGGCCTCGTTGCGGGTCAGTTCGTAGGCCTCACGCAGGTCGGCATCGTTGGTGATGACGCGGATGCCGCGGCCACCGCCACCGGCAGTCGCCTTCAACATCAGCGGGTAGCCGATTTCGGCGGCAGCGGAGACCGCGTCGTCGACGGTCTCCACCGCTCCGCGGCTCCACGGGGCGACCGGCACGCCGACCTCCTCGGCGATGAGCTTGGCGCCGATCTTGTCCCCCAACTTGCGCATCGCCTCGGCCGACGGTCCGACGAACGTCACGCCGATCCGGTCGCACAATTCGGCGAAGGCCGGATCCTCGGCCACGAATCCCCAGCCCACCCAGGCGGCGTCGGCGCCGGTCTCGCGCAGCGCGGTCTCCAGCAGTTCGAGGTTCAGGTACGGCCGATCGACGGCGGGGCCGAGGTCATAGGTGATGTCGGCTTCGCGCACGAACGTTGCATTGCGGTCCACATCCGAATGGAGCGCGATCACCTCGATCGGGTCGCCGGTCTCTGCGGAGAGTCCTCGGACTGCATGGATGAGTCGCATGGCGGCCTCGCCGCGATTCACGATAGCGATGCGTGTAAAAATCGCCGATTCCATTCTCTCGTCGTATCCACCGGTCCGCCCAGCGGTGTCCGCGGGTCGAAGAGGGGGCGTGCCAGATGATCATTGCGAAGAAACCTCGTTACGCGCGAGTACAGACCGCTGATCTGCGCCGCGCGGGCGTTGTCCAGGACTCCGTATTCCGCCCGCTTCCAGCAACTACGCTCCGTAGTCATGACCGATCGCACCCGCACGTACAGCTGGATCGATCCAGGTGATGAACGCACGTCACGGGCCGGCCGTACCGGTCTCGAATACGTGCACGCCCTGATCTCCGGAGCGGTGCCGAATACCCCGACATCGGCGACGATGGACTACCGGATGACCGCCGCCGGGCCCGGCTGGGTCGAGTTCCAGATGGAGCCACACGAATTCCTCACCAATCGCGCGGGCGGCATCCAGGGCGGAGTGATCGCGGCGGTGATCGATTCGGCGTTGGGTACCGCACTGCTCACCACCGTCGACCAGGAGAACTTCACCACTCTTGACCTGAGCTGCCGCTATATCCGCGCGATCCGGCCAGGCACCGGGACGGTCACGATCCGCGCCGAAGTGCAGCATCGCGGGCGGACCACCGGCACGGTCACCGCGACCGTGCACGACGGCGCCGGCAAGCTCGCGGCGAGTGCGACGTCCACGCTGCTCATCCTGAGCGCCACGCCTTCGTGAGCGGGACCATCCCGTGACCAGCCATCATATTGTGAGCTCCGTCACGTAGTCGTAGCATGAAGGTGCCGAACAGGAGGTTCGCTCATGCATCTGCATCACGACAGCAGGATCCATCACGAGAGCCACGGCAACCATCCGATGGGCGTGGTGGCATTCGTCCTCGTGCTCGCCGGATTCGCATCTGCCGCACTGTGGCTTGTCGCGTGGGGCGGCGGCTATGTCGCGCAGGCCGTCTCGCTCGGGGTTCTCGCCTTCGCCTGCTTCGCGACGGCCATCACCATCATGGCGACACTGATCCACCGCACACATCGTTCACCGGTGCTGCCCGACAACACCCCGAACGAGATCGCGCGCTACCGCATCCTCTACCGGGGTGCCGGCCCGCGTTCCGCCTAGACCCGGCGGGGGACGAACTGCCGCAGTGCCGCGGCGAACTGCTCCGGCTGATCCTCGGGGATCAGTGTCCGTGAGTTCTCGATCTGCACAAGACGGGCGTCGGGGAAGACGTCAACCAAGCGATGCGCGTGTTCGGCCGGCATCATCCGGTCCTCGGTCGCCCAGACCACCAGTACCGGACCATCGAAGGTCGAGAGGCGAGAAGCCCACTTCAGCAATATCTTTCGCGGCGGAGTGCCGGTGACGAACTTGCGCAGATCCCGGCGAATATTCGCGTCGCGGGTGGCCGGGCCGAACCAGTCGTCCATGATGTCGTCCGGGATCCGCGTCTTCGTCAGCCCGCCGTAACCCTGGTCGCCGTGCCGGAAGAAGCTCGTTGCCATCAGTCGCATGAAAAGGCTGGTGCCGCCGGGTATCCGGCAGAGCGTCACGCCCGGCCGCGCCGGCTTGGGCGGAAAGTTGTCGAACGCCTCGCAGGACGCCAGCACCAGGCGGCCGAGGCGATCCGCGCGGCCGTCCGAGATCATGAATTGTCCGCCGCCCCAATCGTTGAGCACCAACGTGACGTCGCGCAGTTCCAGGGCCGCCAGGAAGTCCGCGATGATCCGCGCGATCCCCCGCTGCGAGAGATCGGCATCCGGGTTCATCGGGTGCCGCTGCGACCCGAGTGGCAGCGTCGGCGCGATGCAGCGATACCCGTCGAGCAGTGGAATCACCTTGCGCCACTGGGTCTCGTTCATCAGCAGCCCGTGACCGAACACGAGCACGGGCCCGTCACCCCCGGTATCGAGGTAGTCGATCGGTCCCGCCGGGAGCTGGACACTCGGCATGTCGCCTCCACTAGATAGATCGTTCTAGTGAATTTGACGGTACGCTGAGAGATCACCGCACGCAAGGGAGGCGCCGATGGCGAACGACACCCGCGCCCGCATCCTCGACGCGACCGCCGAGCTCTATCGACGCCAAGGCATGGCCGCGACCGGCCTCAAGCAGATCGCCACCGCGGCCGGGGCGCCATTCGGCTCGATCTATCACCATTTTCCCGGCGGCAAGGAACAGATCAGCGAGGAGGTCATCCACGCCGAGGGGGTGCGCTACGGGCTGCTGGTCGGCCCCCAACTGGCGGCCGTCACCGACATCGCCGAAGAGATCCCCGATATATTCGCCTCGGCGGCAGCACTTTTGGAAGAGCTCGACTACACCGAGGCGTGTTCGATCGAGACCATCGCGCTGGAAGTGGCCAGCACGAACGAAAGACTGCGCACCGCAACAGAAACCGTCTTCTCCGGCTGGATCGATGCACTGACGCAATGGTTTACCCAAACCGGGCTGTCGGAAGACGCCTGTCGAAGCCTGGCGCTGGGTTGTCTGACAAGCCTCGAAGGCGCGTTCGTGCTGTGCCGCAGTCTGCGGTCGACCGAACCGATGATCGCCGCAGGCCTGGCCGTCCAGGCGCGCGTGCGCACGGCGACGGAAAGAGACTGATCGAGCGATGGCTGTCAGGTCAGCGCACGGTATACGACAGCGGGCCGGCGAATCATCATCGGCAGTGTCCGTAACGCGATAAGCGTGAGCGCCAGCCAGGGACGTTGATGTGGTTGGAATCGCGCGATCGATCCATCTGCAGCCAGGTCGATCACCGCAGCGTCATCCATCTGGATACCAAAGATCTTCGCTGATCCACATGCGACGCAACGACCGTCACGGACCTCGGTGATATAGCTCCATCGGATATCAGTCAGCGCAGTGAACACCGCGGCGAGGATCAGTCGCACAGAGTCATGTCCCCGAAATCGCATCCGATTCGATAGAGGCGAGATGATCTCGCCATCATCAGCGAAGCACGCCACCGCAGCATCTACGTCTCGCGATTCCGCTGCAGCGCAAAACCGCGCGGGAACGCCTGCCGTTGAATCGCTCACAGCACCCCTTCTTGCCCGTCATCCAGCTAACACCACCCAACGAAACGAGCTGGGAGCACGGACCTGCGCGCTCGAACAGCGCTAGCGACAGACCTGGCGAGTGTCCGTTTTGCGGTGTATATTCGAACGTATGAGCGAATCAATCGACGGTTTTGTCAACCGGATCCGAGGTCTGGGTCCGGTCGATCTGCTGTCGATTCGGGAGGCCTGCTCACGGGCACTGGTTGCCGCCGATTGGACACCGCTCGCGGACGAGCAAGTCATCGACGCCGTGCAGACCGTGGAGAGTGGCCATCGACGGGACACCTTGATCCAGGTCCAGTTGGTCGCTGAGGTTCGGATGCGGTCGATCCCGTCCGCGGCCAATCAGAAAGCAGGCCGATGGCTCTCGGAACTATTGCGGCTCAGCGCGCGTGCCGCATGGTCGCGCGTGCATGCGGCTGAAGACCTGGCGGTATTGGCGGATATGTCTGGCGAGCCGGTTGCCCCGCGTCGGCCCGCGACCGCGGCAATGATGGCTGAAGGCGTCGCCTCGGCCGAGCATCACGCCGCGATCGCCGAAGTCCTGAGGAAAGTGCCGACGGCGATCGCCGCTGATGCCACCGAAATGGCCGCTGTCGAGTCCACATTGGCGCAGTTCACCCGAACCTTGAACCCGAACCAATTACGCACAGTCGGGATCCGGCTCCTGGCCCACCTGAACCCCGATGGCGAGTTCACCGACGACACCGACCGGCAACGCCGACGCAAGCTCTCGGTGTCAGCGCAAGACGTCGATCACATGTCCGGACTGACCATGACGATGACCCCGGCCACCCGCGCGTTGTGGGAGGTGCTGGCCGCAGTCTGGGCCAAACCCGGAATGAACAACCCCGACGACCCGCAATCCCCCTGCGGCAGCGCCGATGACGCCGACCCACAAACACTCGAGACCGCCGCCGAACGCGACACCCGCAGCACCGCACAACGCAACTACGACGCCTTCCACACCATGCTCCGATGGATCACCGAAACCGGCACACTCGGTCAACACCGAGGCCTGCCGGCCCAGGTAATCGCCACCATGACGTTGGCCGAACTCGAAACCGAGACCGGGATCGCCACCACCGCCTCCGGCGGCACCCTGCCAGTGCGAGATGCGTTAGCGCTGGCCGGCGCCAACCGCCCGTTCCTGGCACTGCTCGACGACCGCGACCGACCCCTGTTCCTGGGCCGCCAACGCCGCCTGGCCTCACCCGAGCAGCGCATCGCATTGATCGCCGCCGACAAAGGCTGCACCCGCCCCGGCTGCGACCAGCCCGCCGACCGCTGCCAGGTCCACCACATCCACGAATGGGCCGACGGCGGCCGCACCGACATCACCGTCCTCACCCTGGCCTGCGACAACGACCACGCCCACATCAACGGCAACGACCGCGCCTGGATCACCGACACCATCACCACCGCCACCAACACCGGCCGCCTGCCCGACGGCCGCACCGCCCGCATCGGCTGGACGAGACGCGGCAGCAGCGAACCACGGCGCGGCAACACCATTCACCAACCCCAGCAGTACGTCGACTGGTTCCGCAGGCGCCTCGAAGCCGAACTCGCCGACGACCTATTCCGCCGCCAACACCCCGACTCGTGGACAGACGCCCGACGCTGGGAAACCGAGTCCGACCACATGCCACCACCCGACGAACACTGGCTCGCCCAAACCGCCGACCCACCCTGGGCCGCCTGACCGGTCGGGCCGACATGTAGTCCGAACTATTGACAGTCCATGCCATATGGCACAGACTGTCACTTATGGAATCTACGGCTCACACACGGCGCAGCTGGTTCGCGCTCGCCGCTATCGCCTTCGCGATGCTCACCATCGGCCTGGACACCACCGTCCTCATCGTGGCGCTGCCCACGCTGTCCAGTGATCTGCACGCATCCAACGCACAGCTGCAGTGGTTCAGCACCGCGTACACGCTGGTCCTGGCCGCGCTGCTGCTTCCGGCGGGCGCACTCGGCGACCGTCTCGGCCGCAAACGGGTGCTGCTCGTGGCGCTGATGGTCTTCGGTGGTGCATCGGCCTGGTGCGCCTTCGCCCCCGACGCCGGCAACCTCATCGCCGGCCGCGCGTTGCTCGGCATCGGCGCCGCCGCGATGATGCCGCTGTCGATGGCGGTCCTCCCGATCCTGTTTCCGGATCCGGCCGCTCGCACGCGGGCGATGACCATCTGGATCACCGCAATGGGTCTCGGCATGCCGCTCGGCCCGATCATCGGCGGCTGGCTGCTCGAGCATTTCTGGTGGGGCTCAGTGTTTTTGATCAACGTCCCGATGATCATCGCCGGAGTCATCGCGGTAGCCCTGCTGGTTCCCGAGTCACGATCGGACGAACCACGACCTATCGACCTGCTCGGGGTCCTGCTGTCCTCCGCGGGCCTGGCCGCACTCACCTACGGCTTCATCCAGCTCGGCAACAAGAGCTGGACGAACGCCACCGGATTGTCGGCCGTCGTCGGCGGCGTCGCGCTGCTGGCCGTGTTCATCGCATGGCAGCGCCGCGCAACGCATCCGCTGATCGATCTGACGCTGTTCCGCGACCGGAGCTTCACCGGCGGCGTCGCTCTCGCGACGGTGGTCAACTTCGCGCTCTTCGGCGTGATGTTCACACTGCCCCTGCTGTATCAGTCGGTGCAGGGGCACAGCGCGCTGGAGACCGGGCTGCGGCTGCTGCCGATGATCGGCGGAATGGTCGTCGCCACCCGGCTGGTGGAGACGCTCATCGAACGGACTTCGGCCGGCATCGCGATCGGCATCGGCTATGGCCTGGTCACGGTCGGCCTGATCGTGGGCACCTTCACCGACGCCGGTACCTCCTACGGCGTCATCGCCACGTGGCTGGCCGTCATCGGGTTCGGCTTCGGTATCACGATGCCGACCAGCATGAATGTTGCGATGAACGCGCTCGACGTGCAGCGTGCCGGGGTCGGCTCGGGCCTGATTCAAGCGATGCGCCAGGCCGGCGGCACGATCGGCGTCGCGATCTGCGGATCGGTGATGATCGCGGGATACCGTGCCAACCTCGGCGAATACCGACACCCACCGATCACCGATGGCGTCGGGCCGGGAATGGCGGTGGCCCACCGCAGCGGTTCGGCCGACTTGGTGCACACCGTCCAGACTGCGTTCGCGCACGGTATGTCGTCGATGCTGTGGGTGGCGGCGGCCGTATGCCTGCTCGCGACCATCGCCGGCCCGCTGATGCTGCGTCACCCGGCGAGCCCCGGCGACTCGCCCGTCGCGTTGACCGCCGGCGACCCCGACTCGGACATCGATGAGTCAGAATCGATGCATGCCCGCCGATGACGCCGCCCCCGGTCTGCGTGAACGCAAGAAGCTGCAGACCCGGCGGCACATCCGGCAGTGTGCAATGGATCTATTTGCCGCCAAGGGGTATTCGCAGACGACCGTCGACGACATCGCGGCCGCGGCCGACGTCTCGCCACGCACGTTCTTCCGCTACTTCCCGTCGAAGGAGATGGTGGTCGTCGCCGACGATATGGACGCCCCCATGCTCGCCGCACTCGATGAACAACCAGCCGACCTCCCCGTCCTGACCGCTGTATGCCAGGCGGCCGAGAAGACCATCGCGCAGGCGTCCGACGACGAGTGGGCCATCAACCGCGCGCGCACCGAACTGCTGTTCAGCGAGCCGGAACTGCGCTCGGCGCTGCTGACCGAACTGTGGCGCACCATCGACATGATCGCGGAGGCGGTCGCTAAACGCACGGGACGCGACCCCGATGACTTCGAGGTGCGCGTGCTCGCGGGGGCGGTAATGGGTGCCACTATCGCGCCGCATGAGCGGTCGGTCGATCTGAAGGAGAGCGCACGCGCCGTGCGGTTTCTCGAGGCGGGCCTACCCCTCGACTGAGACGGTCTCGTCGGGCTCCGCACCGTCCGGCTCGGCGGCGCCGAAGACTGCGACCGCCACCGCGCCGACCACGGCCAACACGAAGCCCACAACCGCGAGCCATTCGAGTCCGGGAACCGCCTTGTCGCCCAACGCGATCACGCCGATGATGCCGGGCACCACCGTTTCACCGGCGACCAATGCCGCGGTCGCGCCGTTCACCGAACCTAGCTGCAGCGCGACGGTATGCATGTAGAACCCGCCGCAACCGGCGATCGCCAGCGCGTACGTCGCCGGGTCGGCGAGCAGCTGTCCCAGGTCGAACGGGTCGACCCCGTGCATCACCCGCACCGAGATCGCCACCGCACCGAACAGCACACCGGCCGCCAGGCCGCAGAACACCGCGGCCTTGGATCCCAGCCACTGCATCGCCACGATCGACGCGGCGAACAACACCACCGCCGAGATCAGCAGACCCCAGTGAAAGGCGTCCGATCCGCGATCGGTGCCCTCGCTCTTCGACGCGATTCCCAAGGCGCACAACGCCACGATGACCGTGGTGATGGCGATCCAGTCGCGCGTCTTCAGGTGGATCTGCAAGAAGAAGATGCCCAAGACCGCGGTGACGATGAGGTTCGCGCTGATGATCGTCTGCGAGAGGAACAGCGGCGCCAATCGTGCCGATACCGCGTTGCCGGCGAACCCGCCGACGTCCAGCACGGTTCCGACGATGAACGGCACCGACAGCACGGCGAGCAGCGTCGAGCGCAAACTCGGTGCGCCGCTGCCGGTTTCCAGGCCACCTTCGCCTCGAGCCAGCGCCGCCGACTTCGACTTGCGGGCGCCGTAGGCCTGCATGACCGACGAGGTCCCATACGCCAGACTGGCCCCGACGGCGGTGAGGATCCCCCAGATCATCACGGCGGAGGTCAGCGCGGCTCGAGGATGTCGGTGCCCATGAACGGCACCAGCGCCGCCGGAATCCGCACGCTGCCGTCCGGCTGTTGATGGTTCTCCAGGATCGCGGCGATCCACCGAGTGGTACCGAGGGTGCCGTTCAGTGTCGCAGCGATCGCCGGCTTGCCGTTCTCGGCCCGGTATCGCACCGACAACCGGCGCGCCTGGAAGGTCGTGCAGTTGGACGTCGACGTCAGCTCGCGATAGGTGTCCTGCGTGGGAATCCATGCCTCGCAGTCGTATTTGCGCGCCGCCGAGGATCCGAGGTCCCCGCCGGCGACATCGATCACCCGATACGGCACCTCGATCGCCGCCAGCATCTCCTGCTGCCAGCCGAGCAGCCGCTTGTGTTCGGCGTCGGCTTCTTCGGGCGTGCAGTAGACGAAGGCCTCGACCTTGTCGAACTGGTGCACCCGGATGATGCCGCGAGTGTCTTTGCCGTAGCTTCCGGCCTCGCGCCGGAAGCAACTCGACCATCCCGCATAGCGTTTCGGGCCGGACTGCAGATCCACGATCTCGTCCATGTGGTAGCCCGCCAGCGGAACCTCGGACGTACCAACGAGATACAAATCGTCATCGGCCAGGTGGTAGACCTCCGCCGAATGCTGGCCGAGGAATCCCGTGCCGCCCATGACCTCCGGGCGCACCAGTACCGGGGGGATCATCATGGTGAAGCCGTTGCGCACCGCCATCTGGGCCGCCAACTGCAGCAGACCCAGCTGCAGCATCGCGCCGTTACCGGTGAGGAAGTAGAACCGCGAGCCGGAGACCTTGGCGCCACGCTCCATGTCGATCAAGCCGAGGGCCTCACCGATTTCGAGATGATCTTTCGGGTTCTCGATGGTGGGTGGGGTACCCACGTGCTCGAGCACGATGTAGTCGTCTTCGCCGCCGGCCGGCGCACCATCCTGCACGATGTTGCTGATCGCCCGGTGCGCGGTATCGAGTTCGGCGTCGGCCGCGGTCTGCGCGGCCTGCGCGGCCTTCACCTTCTCGGCAAGTTCCTTGCCGCGCTCCAGGAGCGCGGGCCGCTCCTCGGCGCTGGCCTTGCCGACCAGCTTGCCGAGCGCCTTCTGCTCGGCGCGTGCCGTGTCGGCCTGCAGCACCGCGGCCCGCCGGGCCGCGTCGGCCGCCAGCAGCACATCCACCAGTGCCGGGTCCTCGCCGCGGGTGCGCTGGCTGGTCCGTACCAAGTCCGGGTCTTCGCGGACCGTCTTCAGGTCAATCACTCGCCAAACACTACTAAGTCCCTGCATTTGGCGGGGTGTCGGCACATCGACCGCCCCGACGGGCATGATGGTCACGGTGAGAGCCCATTCACGTCTGACGGCCCGATCCTTACGCTTCGCATTGGCGGCCGTCGTCATCGGCGCCGTCGTCGCGGCTGCGATCGTGGCCGCACTCGGGGGTTTCAAAGACGCCGGCAGCGTCGATCGCAGCTTCATCGGGTCCGGCGAACACCCGGAGCAGCGTGATGATTTCGCCACCGCGAAGCGCGGCGACTGCCTGTCCTGGCCGGACGGCAACTCCAATGACCGCAGCCGGGTCGCCTGCGCCAGTCCGCACCGGTTCGAGGTCGCGGGGGCGATCGACACCAAGGCGCTGCCGCCCGAACAGTCGGCCCAGTTCGGCAAGAAGGCCGACCGCCCCACGCCCGAGCAGTTCACGGCGCTGCGCGACCAGGCCTGCCCCGCGATGGTCAACCAGTACCTCGGCAAATCGCTCGACCAGCAGTACGGCCGATTCGTCTACGGCCTGCTGTATCCCAACCAGGCCGAGTGGAATGCCGGCGTCCGCGACGTCTACTGCGGCATCCAGCTCCGCGGCGAGAATCCCGGGCTCTTCACCGGAAACGTCGCCAACCTAGATCAGTCGCAGCAGTGGCCGGCGGGCACCTGCCTCGGTATCGACCCGGCCACCAAGCAAGCGACCGAACCGGTGAAGGACTGCACCGAGCCGCACGCACTCGAGGTCACCGCGCAGGTCGACCTCGGCGTCAAGTTCGGCGGTCCCGGCGCACCCTGGCCGACGGAAGCCGCTCAGCAGGACTACCTGAAGCAGACGTGTCCCGGCCTGACCGACACGTATCTCGGCAGCAAGGACCGCCTCGAGCAGTCGACACTGAACGTCCAGTGGACCACGATCCCGGAGCCGACCTGGGCCACCGGTGCCCGCAAGGTCTCCTGCTACGTCGCCCTGCCCGACGGCAAAGGCTTTGCCACCCTGGTGAATTCGGCCAAGGGACTGCTGCTCGTCAACGGTCGGGTGCCGGTCCCGCCGTCAACGGCGCCGCCCGGGCGCGAGATCAACCCGCCGGTCCCGATGCCGCCGGGCGTTCCCAGCAACCCGATGCACACCCAAGCTCCGCTGCCCGGCTGATCACGTTCGATGCCGGTGCAGCTGTCCGACAAGGAATTCGAAGATCTCGTGGGTGACGCGCTCGATTCGATCCCCGCCGAGTTGACCGATGCGATGTCGAATGTCGTGGTGCTGATCGAACCCGGCGACCCGGAAGATCCCAATCTCCTCGGTCTCTATCACGGGGTCGCGCTCACCGAACGCACCAGCGACTACGCCGCGGTGCTGCCGGACACCATCACGATCTACCGCGAGCCGATCCTGCAGATGTGCGACAGCCCCGAACAGGTGGCCGACGAGGTGGCCATCACCGTCGTCCATGAGATCGCCCACCACTTCGGCATTTCCGACGCATGGCTCCACGCCAACGGCTGGGCCTAGCCCATCGGGTCGATCTCCTCGTCGGGAACCTGCTCGATGTCGGGCGGGGGTTCGAACGGCGGGGTGAGATTGCCCCACGCCAGGCAGGTCCAGCTGCCGTCGTCACCGTATTCGAGCTCGATGGTGCCGGTGTTCGGCAGCCGTTCTCGCTCGCCGAAATCCATCGTCAGCCCGGTCAGCTTGGACGCGATCATCCGCATCACGGCCCCATGGCTGACCAGGTACACCTCGGCAGCGTCCGGCCCCGTCAGATGCCGCGTCGCGAGCTCATCGACGACGGGAAGATACCTGGCGTGCACATCCGAAAGGGATTCTCCGCCAGGCAGTCTCGCCTCGGCGTCGCCTTCGACCCATTTCCGGATCACCTCACCGAACGCCGCATGCGCTTCTCGGTCGTTGGCATCCTCGAGGTCGGGACCGACCTGAACCTCGTGCACGCCTTCGACCACATGGGCGTCGATGCCCCACGCCGAACCGATCAGCTCCGCGGTCTGTCGGGCCCGGCGCGCGGCTGATGAGTACAGGACCGCATCGGAGATGGTCTCGCGCTCCAGCCCGAACCGAACTGCCTGACGCGCGCCGAAATCGGTCAGGCCCGCACCCGGTAGCGCGGTGTCCAGACGTTTGACGATGTTCGATGTGGTCTCGCCGTGTCGGACCAGGATCAGCTTGCCGGACAATCACTTCCACCCTTCATGCATTCAGTCCCGACCCGCTTGCATCCGTGACAGCCATTCCGTGCTCGCTGAATGATCCGGCGGCGCGCTCCCCGACGGGCGCTCGGCCGGCCACGATCCCAGGTACCGCAACTCTGCCGCATGCCGATGCAGCGCACCCAGCGCTTCAGCTACGGCCGCGTCGTCGAGATGGCCGACCGCATCGATGTAGAAGTAGTACCGGCCGATGGCGCCCCGGCGCGGGCGCGATTCGATGCGCGTCAGATCGATTCCGCGAGAGGCGAATTCGTCCATCGCGCGCATCAGGGATCCCGGAACGTTCGACAGGTCGAAGACCACGGATGTGCGATCCGCACCGGTGCGCGCCGGCGGTGGTCCCGGTCGACCGATCAGCACGAACCGGGTCCGCGCGTCATCGATGTCGGCGACCGAGTCGGCAAGCGACACCAGGCCGTATAGCTGCGCGGCCGACGCCGTGGTCACCGCCGCATCGGCGCCGCCCTCGGCAACCATTACGGCCGCACCGGAATTCGAGGACGCCGTGACGAATTCAGCATTCGGCAGCAGCCGTTCGACCGATTCGCGCAACTGGGCGGCCGCCACCGGGAACGCGGCCAACGTGTGCACCTGATCCAGCGGCAGCGCCGTGCGGGCCGCGATAGTGAATGCGACATCCAGTCCGATCTCCGCGAAGACCTGCACCCGCGATCCGCGCACCAGCGCATCGAGGGTCAGCGGGACCGACCCCTCGACCGAACTCTCGATGGGCACGCAGGCGTAGTCCGCCCGGCCGTCGCGAACCGCGGCGATCGCATGCTGCGGCGAATCGCAGCTGAGCTTGGTCACGTCCCGGCCCGCGAGCACCTCCGGCGGATCGGCGAGCATCCGGTCCAGTGCCATCTCGGTGAAAGTGGCCTGCGGGCCGAAATAGGCGACTACCAGGCCGACCCGCGGCGTTGTAGCGGCATCTGCAGTGGTCGGCACGGTTTTCAACAGTAGTGCACCGAACCGGCCGACAGGCTTAGAATTGATGTTAGGTTAGGGTTACCTTGCCTATACCCACACTGCCGACTATCGGAGGTTTCGCGATGCATGCCGTCGACGCAACGCACACCCGGCCGCACGGTCCCCGGTTCGCCGAGATGGTGCACTCGGCGTGCCGTCGCGCGGGCGACGCCACTCTCGCCTTCGACTCCCCGGTTCCGGGCACCGGCGACTGCCCGCCCGTGCCGGCCGGTGTCATTCATCTGTATGACGAACAAGCGTTCATCGTCACACCCGACTTCTGTCATGCCGCGCTGGCCGCACAGGAGTCCGCCGATCCCGAGATCGGGCGCTCGGGGATACCGGCGATGGTGGAAGTCGCCGACGTGGCGCCGGTCGAGCTGCGCGAGCCGGTCCGCGCGTTGATCTGGCTGCGCGGCTCCCTGCACTCCGTGCCCGCGGAGCTGCAGCGCGAGCTCGCCCTCGAGATCGCCACCGAGCATCCGCATGACGGTCTACTCGACCTCGGACACGGCTACAGCCTGGTGCGACTGAACCTGTCATCGGTGGTGGTGGCCGGACGCGGCGGCGCCTCGCTGGTCACACCGACCGAACTCGCGGCGGCGGGACCGGATCCGTTCTGGTCGTACGAGACCGATTGGCTGGCGCATCTGGACGCCGACCACGCGGACCTCGTCGGTGAACTGGCCCGCCGGCTCCCCGAAGAGACCCGCACCGGCCGGGTGCGGCCCCTCGGACTCGACCGCGGCGGCATCGACCTGCGGATCGAAGGACCCGCCGGGGACAGCGACGCCCGACTGGAGTTTCCGCGGCCGGTGAACGACGTCGTCGAGCTCTCCCAGGCACTGCGGCTGTTGACGCACCGATAGCACCACCTGCTCGCCGGCACTCAGCTCCTACGATCGTCGGGTGACCCTCCGCAGCCGTTCCACCGTCGCCGACTGGCTGCGCGCGCCCGGCTCACCGATCGCCGTCGTCACCGACCCGCGACAGCGCCGGGCCATCGGCATCGAGATCGCGATCGTGCTGCTCCTGACATTCGGCCTGTCGGCACTGAGTTCGCTGCTGTCGCTGATCGAGTCGGAGCTGCGGGCCGGCGGCATCAGTGGTCAGCGAGTTGCGCTGAACGAGTCCGTCAGCACCATCGGCGTGATCGATGCGTTGAGTCAACTGCTGTCGGCGGTGCATCTCTTCGCCATCGCCGCACTGGCCGTATATCTGCTGTGGCGCAGCGAGATTCCACTGTCCGTCGTCGGCATCAGACGGCTGCGCGGCCGGTCGGAAGTCCCGGCCGGGTTGGGCCTGGCAGCGCTGATCGGTCTGCCCGGCCTCGGGCTGTACGTGGCGGCGCGGGCGCTGAACATCAACGCCCAGGTGGTGCCGTCCGACCTCACCGACACCTGGTGGCGGCTCCCGGTGCTGCTGGTGTCGGCGGTGGGCAACGCCGCCGCCGAGGAGCTGCTCGTCGTCTGCTGGCTGATCACGCGGTTGCGTCAGCTCGGGTGGCACGAGAACCGGTCCTTGCTCGCAGCGGCCGTCCTGCGAGGCGGCTACCACCTGTACCAGGGCTTCGGCGGCGGACTCGGCAACGTGGCCATGGGCCTGGTCTACGGCCGCTACTTCCAGCGCACCGCTCGCATCTGGCCCCTGGTGATCGGCCACGCGACCATCGATTGCGTCGCTTTCATCGGTTATGCGCTGCTCAGGCCGCATCTGGGCTGGCTCGGCTAGTCTCGGATCTCATGCCACCCGTCGACCCGCCGCCCCGTCGGCCCGCTCCCGGCACTCCGCCGGGCGCGGATCCGAACGTGCCGACGCGGCGAGTTGCACCCAACCCAGCCCCGGGCGACGCGCAACGGGCCTGGTCGCAGACCACCCGTCCGGAACACACTCGGCGAGCCGGTCCGCCCCCGCCACCGCGTCCGTCCCGCTCGGCGGGTCCGGGCGCGGGTCCCGCTGCAGGAGGCCCGGCCGGCGCCGGCGGCTATGCACCACCGCAGCAACCTCAGCCGATCCCACGCGAATATCAGCGTGGTCCCGGATACGAGTATCCGCGGGGCGCGAATCGGCCCGGCGGGAATCAGGCGCCGTATCGGCGGGGCGGTCCATCCGGGCCGCCACCCCCTCCGCCCGCTCCCTGTCGTTCTCGCTTCGGACGACGACCGGGGCGGCGACGCTTCCCCATCTTCCGAACGATCCTGGCGCTGATTCTGGTGCTGGTACTGGTCGCGGTCGGCCTGTTCTTCTACTACGACAGCAAGCTGCATCGTGTCGACGCGCTCGCGTCATACTCGGGGCGCATCGGCGACACCCCCGGCACCAACTGGCTTGTGGTTGGCACTGACTCGCGTGCCGGGCTGACCGAGGCGCAGAAAGAACAACTCTCGACCGGAGACAGCGACGGCGCCCGCACCGACACGATCATGCTCGTACACATCCCCCGCAGCGGCAAAGCGATGCTCATCTCCATCCCGCGTGATCTGTATGTGCCGATTCCCGGCGCAGGCTCGGACAAGATCAACGCCGCGTTCAACAACGGCGGCGCCAGCCTGCTCGTCCAGACCGTCGAGACCAATATGAAGGTGCATATCGATCACTACGCCGAGATCGGCTTCGCCGGGTTCGACAAGTTGGTCAACGCCGTCGGCGGGGTCGACATGTGCCTCACCCAGCCCATCGACGACCCGGACGCCGGTATCAATCTCAAGCCCGGCTGCCAGAAGCTCAACGGCAAAGAAGCCCTCGGCTTCGTCCGCAGCCGGCACACGTTCGCCAATCAGGACCTCGGACGAGTCGTGAACCAGCGAAAGTTTCTGTCCGCATTGATGTCCAAGGCCACCAGCTGGTCGACGCTGCTCAATCCGTTCCGGATCATCCCGTTCACCAACGGCGCGGTGGGCACGCTCACCGTCGACAAGCACGACCACATCTGGAATCTGCTCGCACTCGCCTGGGCGCTGCGCGGCAACCCCGTCACCACCACGGCGCCGACCGGTGGCGTCGAGAACACCGATGCCGGCAGCTCACTTGCCTGGGGAGACAACACAACTCAGTTCTTCGACCTCATCGCGCATGATCAGAAGATCCCCGCCGACATGATCGAAAACACCGGTGGCGCAGTAAGTTAGGCTTTCTTCAGTAAGCCTGCACTTGGGTGCGAACCAGCGAATCGGACTCTACGATTACAGCCATGATTGCCCAACCGCCCCGTTCCAAGTTCCATCAGTTGCTGCACGACCAGATCCGTCATGAGTTCCAGGCCTCGCAGCAGTACATCGCCCTCGGCGCGTACTACGACAACGAGGACCTGCCGCAGCTGGCCGCGCACTTCTACAAGCAGTCGGTCGAAGAGCGCAATCACGCGATGATGATCGTCCAGTACTTCCTGGACCGCGACATCTCGGTGGAGCTGCCCGGGATCGACCAGCCGGAGAACTCGTTCGAGGACTACCGTGCGCCGATCGAGCTGGCCCTCAAGCAGGAGCAGCAGGTCACCGAGCAGATCGTCACGCTCGCCAAGACCGCCCGCGACGAGGGCGACTACCTCGGCGAGCAGTTCATGCAGTGGTTCCTCAAGGAACAGGTCGAGGAGGTCGCCAACATCACCACGCTGCAGACCGTCGCCGAGCGCTCCAAGGGCAACATGTTCGATCTGGAGAACTACGTCGCCCGCGAGATCAACGCGCCCGATGGATCGAAGAACGACGCGACCGCACCCCCAGCAGCGGGTGGAAATCTGTAGGTTCGCCACGGGGTCAGCCGGAGATCCAGTTGTCGATCTGCCAAGGCAGAGGGAGGTCGACAATAGCGGAGCTATGTCGGCCGACTGATAACGCCGGCAGGCGGCAACTGGGCCCGGCTAGCGAAGCGTGACTTGGCGGCCGCGGATCCCGTCGCGCGAACGGCGTTGTGCGGCAGTCAGTTCGGATGTATCGGCGAGGGCGTCCGCCAGTCGCGCCGCAAATGCGCTGACCGGCGCCTGCCACTCGTCCGGGTGCATGTCGTTGTCCAGGTCGAAGACCGGCACCAGCAACCCATGGGTGCGGAAAGATCCGGCGTACTTCGATCCGTCGCCCAGTGTCAGCTCGCCGGCAGCGGACAGCCGCGCCAGCGCCACCATCATCTCGTCTTCGGATTCGGGGCGTACCCAGCGCAGATGTGCGCGATCGCCGGCGTCGACCCACCAGGGCGCACCAGGGGCATCGACGGCGATACGAGCACTCGGCATGATCGCCTCCCGCGCCTGCGCGATCACCTGCTCCAGCTGCGGATTCGACTCGGCGCCGTCGGCCAGCCACCAGTCGAAGTCGTCGTGCACGACGATGTCGAGGGCAGCGGCCGGATCGAGCACGTCGGTGAGAACCGCGTCCGGGGCATCAGTTGCCCGTTCCAGGACCGAGCCGGTGTCGGTCGAACTCGCCCAAGCGATGGCGCCGGCCAGGGCCGCACCCAGATCGTCGGGTTCCGGTTGATATTGCAGCGCAACCGATCCCAGTACCGAGCCGTCGGCGTCCCGGACTTCGGCGGGCACCGCCCCCGGAAGCACGGTCACCAGCCGCATGCGGCGGCCGTCGAGTGCGTCGGGCAGTTCGACGGTCGCCGACGGCACGAACGACTGCAGAGCGACCAGGTCGCATTCGGCCGCGAGACCGGCGAACGGACGCGGCGCGGGAGCGGCGCTCTGCTCGGCACGCGCCCGTCGCTCGGCGATCCGCTCGGCGCGATTCGATCCCGGCCGTGGTCCGCTGCCGCGCTTGCTCTTCTTTCCCATTCGCTAGAAGTTACACGCGCACGACCGGGACGTTCGTGCCCCAGCGCAGGGCCGGCATCGACCGCCGTTCAGGCGCCGATGGCCGGCGGATTGAGCAGGGCATACACCCGATCCGGATGGTTCGTGGCGATCCAGCCGACGCCGAGCTCGCTGCACAGGCTCACATCGTCGGCCTCGTCGACGGTCCAGCAGTACGTCTCGCGTCCGGCCGCCGCGGCACGGTCCACGAGATCGGGGTGCTCGCGCAGGGTGGCGATCGACGGTCCGATGCCGGTGGCCCCGACCGCGGTGGCGGCGCTGCCGCCGAACAATCGCGCGGTGTCCCCCAGCAGCACGGTCGGCAGCATCGGCGCGTTTCGACGGATGCGCCACACTCCCGAGGTCGAGAACGAGATCACCACCGCCCGGCTGTGATCGGCCGACGGCGGCTGGGCCACACCGAAGCGGTGCAATTCCGCGAGAAGCAGCTGTTCGACGAGCCCGCCCTGCCGCACCGGATGTTTGGTCTCGACGAACAACCGAATCGGGCGGCGCTTGTGATCGAGCGTCAGCGTCAGCAGCTCGGCGAGGGTCAGCACGGGCGCCGATACTCCAGCCGGATGCCAACTGCCGAAATCGAATTCACGCAACTGGGCCAACGTCATCTCGCTGACCACGCCAGTCCCCGACGAGGTGCGGTCGATCGTGCGGTCGTGCACGCAGACGAGCTGCTGGTCCTTGGTCAGCCGGACGTCGCATTCCAGACCGTCGGCGCCCTGCTCGATGGCCAGCTCATACGCGGCCAACGTGTGTTCGGGCCGGGCGGCCGACGCCCCACGATGCGCCACGACTCCGGGGCCACCCCGCCGCCGGACGCCGGCCGATTCATCAGGACCGGGGTCGCTCGTCGGCTCCGCACTCATACCGCAACCAGCCATCGTTTCGCCGGTTGCGGCTGCTGTTCCTCGTCCGCGAGCCGCCGGACGGTTTCCGCGAGCAGCAGTGCCAGGCCGGCGACGGCGAGGTCGCACAACGCGGTCATCAGGACGGAGTTCGCCTGCCACTGCAGCGAATTGGCACAGATGCGGATCGTGACGGTGGCGATGGCCCAGAAGTTGAGCAACAACCATGCGGCGCCGCCGGCGTACACCAGCCGGCGCGTACGGTCAGCGGGCAGATCCGGCCGCCGGTCGACCAGCTCACGCGCAAAGACCATGGGCCACACCCAATTCACCACTGGTACCACCGTGCCGACCAGTAACTGCGCTCGCGAACGCGGATCCTTCATGCCGGCCCGCCGATATGACTCGTCGCGCTGAGCGATCAACCAGACGGCGACGGCGATGGCGGCCGCAACCACCGCCAGCACCGAGAACGCACCGAAGATCACCGCAAACCATTGCGCCACAGTCGCGCTCACACCCACCGGACTCGTCCGGTTGACAACCAGCAACCCGTACAGCCAGAACTCCGTCAGAGCGGCCACGCCCATCACCCCGGCCAGAATCCACAGGACTCTGCGGGTGACGAGACGGATCGCCGGGAGGTCGCCGGCCCGAAACCGATCGGCGAGCGCCATCGGCGCGGCCGGCTCGAACGCCTGAGTCAGCCCCCATCGCGGGATATCGGAATATCTCGGCATCGCGTCGACCGCCGGACGGCGGGGTCGCCGCGGCCCCGGACGCGCCTCCGGAGGTCGTCTCGCGACCCAACGCACCGCGAACCGCCGAGGCTGTGGCGCTCTCATCGGCGGCCGGGCCGGCACGGGCGCTGTGCGCGGGGGCGGCATCACCGGGATCGGGCCCCGGCTCGGCGGCGGCGGAATAGGCGGTGGCGGAACCGGCGCCGCCGGAGTGAACGGTGCGCCGGCGCGGCGGACGACTCGTCCGTCGTCGCCGACGAGCAGCAGGGCACCTCCGCAACGCGGACAGCCCGGTCGGCCGTCCTGATGCGGCGCCTGGATGCGGCAATGGGGGCAGTAGTCCTTCACGGCGGCCGCTACGCCCCGTCGCCGGTCACGACGGTCCGGGAGGCGCCGATCCAGGCGATCATCCCGCCGTCGACGTTCGCGCCTTCATACCCGACCTGTTCCAGATAGCGCACCACTCGCTCGGAACGACCGCCCCCGTGACAGATGACGTAGAGTTCGGCGTCCGGATCGATCTCTCCCAGCCGCGCAGGCACCTCGCCGAGCGGGATGTGCAAGGCGCCCGGGACGTGCCCGGAGGCCCACTCATCGTCTTCGCGCACGTCGAGGAGAACGCAGTCGGTGACAGCGGAGAAGTCGTCCGGCAACTGATCGACTGGCACAGAGTTCGGCATGCATTAAGTGTTCCACGCAAAAGGCCGCAGGGCTGTCGGTCAGGCGGCTTGGTTCTCAAGAGAACTTATCCACAAGTTATCCACCGCGCTTCACGATGCCACTGCATCTACACCAGAAGCCGATCACTTTGCTATAGAGAAACCTCTTCAAGTTTCTCCCGGGATTGATGTGACGCCGGTCACGGGGCATGGCGCTCAGATTCGTGAATGTCCATCTTTGTCCACAGTTTCCACAGGGTCATCCACAGGCTGCACACCGCGCCGATGCCGGTTCGTCTGGGCAAATCCGCGCATCTGTGGATAACTCTGAGGCTTACGTTGCCTGTAACCCACAGTCACATCACAGCTGTATCGTGATGCGGCTCACTTTTTGGAATCGATGATTCGCGCCTCACGGAAATGTCCGCTGTCAAACTCGGCAGCGCCCGCTGTCCATCGCTCGGAGAATGCTGCAAGCCACCTTTCAGTGCTGTGCCAGACTTGCGGACATGGCAGTCCGATGGCTCAGCGCTCTGCTGGACTTTCCGGCGGACCAGTTCAGTTCCGAGGTGACTTTCTGGCGCGCGATCGCAGGCAGCACCGTCTCTCCGCCGCGTGGACCGAACAACGAGTTCGCCTCCCTGGAACCCTTCAACGGCGACCCACATCTGATGGTGCAGCGCGTGCAAGAAGGTCCCGGCGGCGTTCACCTGGATCTTCATGTCGACGATTTCGACGCGGCCGTCGCACTCGCCCAGGAGCTCGGTGCGCAGTTGCTCTCCTCGACCACCGCGCTCGCAGTCCTCCGCTCGCCTGCCGGCTTCACGTTCTGCCTGGCCCGGTGGAACGGCGAAGGAGTACGTTCCCGGCCCATCCGATGGCCCGGCGACACCATCAGCATCATCGACCAGCTGGTCATCGACGTGCCCACCGACGAGTTCGACGCCGAATGCCGCTTCTGGGCCGCGCTGACGAAATGGAAGCTTCACGAGGTCGGCGAGCCGGAGTTCCGGCGGCTGGACCATCCGGCCAACATCACGCTTCGATTGCTGTTGCAGCGCACCGATTCCGGCGAGATCGGTGCGCACCTGGATCTGGCGAGCACGCATCCGGACGACGAAGTGAAACGACACGAGGGCTGGGGGGCCGTCGTCGTGGAACAGCATCCGCATTGGACGGTGATGGCTGATCCGGTCGGCCGCCAGTACTGCATCACCCATCGCAACCCGCGCACGGGCAAGTTGTCCGACACATAGCGATCGGCCAGATCATTAGGGGCCGAGCAGGAGCGGCGGCGATTCCGTTGCCAGAGGCACAACGGCGACGTCGCGTGTCACGCGCGTAGTTGCGTCGCAAGCGGGCAGTCGAACGGGTCCCGAGCGCGCAGACCGACGTTGTTGAGGTAGCCGATGACCAGCCCGAAGGAGTGCAGCAGAGAGGTCTCGGTGTAGACGATTCCTTCCCTCTCGCAATGTGCGCGCACCAGCGGTTGGGCCTTCTTCAGATTGCTGCGGGGCATGCTGGGGAACAGATGGTGCTCTATCTGGTAGTTGAGTCCGCCCATCATGAAATCGACGGCCAGCCCGCCCCGGATATTGCGCGAGACCATCACCTGCCGCCGCAGAAAATCGAGCTTCATCGTGGCCGGAATGAGCGGCATCCCTTTGTGCGCGGGTGCGAAGGCGGCTCCAAGGCACAGACCGAACACAGCCATCTGTATAGCGAAGAAGGCGGCGGCCAGTCCGACCGGGAGAAAGACGAGCAGAACGGCGATGTAGGCGGCCAGACGGGTAGCCACCAAACAGAATTCGAGGCGTCGCCACGGATGTCCCGATGCGCGGTCCAGCCCGATCTTGAGACTCTCCAGATGCAGGTTCAGGCCCTCGAGAGTCAGCAGCGGGAAGAACAGCCAACCTTGGTGCCGGGCCATCCATCCGAGTAATCCGCTGCGCGAGTTGACGATCGCGGGCGTGAACGCAATCGCGCCGGCGGCGATATCCGGGTCGTAGCCTTCCCTGTTCGGCGACGCGTGGTGCCGGTTGTGCTTGGCGCGCCACCAGCTGTAACTCAGGCCGGCGAACACGCCGGCGAGGATGCGGGCGGTCCAGGCATTCCAGGATCGCGAGTCGAACATCTGGTAGTGGGCGGCGTCGTGCCCGAGGAACCCGAATTGGGCCACGAGCACACCGAGGGCCGCGGCCAACAGAAGTTGGAACCAGGAGTTTCCGAGAAGGAAGAATCCCGCCCAGAGCCCCGCGAATGCGGCGATCGCGATGACGATACGGCTCCAGTAGAAGCCGTATCGGCGACGGAGAAGCCCGGATTCGCGGATGTCCTCGGCGAGTTCGGTATAGCGACTGACGAACCGTTCGCCCGAGGCCGTGGTGAACAGCCGCTCGACGGTCGCGCCGTTCGCAATCCGCGTCGGCTCGCCGGCCGCTACGGCCCTGTGGTCCATGATCATTGGCAGTCCCTGACTGATCTCGGCGGAATACGCTCATCCGGTCAGGGTCTGGGACCGACCACGCGCCTCCTGGATCAGGAAGCAGTGGTATCTGAATGATAGGCCACGCCACTACACCTCGCCACGGCGACCGACCCGCGGGCGCGGGCGCGCGGGCTACGATCGCCTCAGGCTCAGCCGACCGGCGAGCTCACGTGCTTCCTCTGACGGGTGGCACCTCCGCGGCCGACGTTAGGCCTGTCCATCGTTGAGTTTTGGGTCGATCATTCTCGCCACCAGGCGCAGCGTGCCCGGGTCTGGGCGTTGGTCGACTCCGAACCGAGAGTCGGCCCGGGCGCTGGGCTTCGAGAACTCTGCCACGCCTCGGCCAAAGATCTCGGGCTCCTCGGCGTGGTCGTCTCCCTCATCACGGCCGAGCCGACGGGACAGATCAGCGCAGAGGCCGTGGCGGCATCGTCGGGCCCCGAGGTCAAACGCTTGCAGGAGCTGCAACTGGATCTCGGCGAAGGGCCGAGCCGCGATGCGTTCCTGGAGACGCGGCCCGTGCTCGTACCAGACCTGGAGCAGGCGACCGGACGCTGGGCCGGATACGCGCCCGCGGCCTGCGACACCGGCGCCCGGGCCGTGTTCGCGTTCCCGCTGCATGTCGGCGCCGCCCGTTTGGGCGTGTTGAGCCTGTACCGGGCGCGGCCCGGAATGCTCAGCGACGAACACATCTTCGACAGTCTGTTCCTTGCCGAGCTGTCCACCGAGATACTCCTGAACAGCCCCGCCAGACCTGAGCCGGTCTCCGACTCCGGCGCCGCCAGTCGACCGGCTCTGTTGGCGACAGTGGACTTTCGCGACCAGGTCTACCAGGCGCAGGGCATGGTGATGGTCGCCCTGGGAGTAAGCCTCGGCGAGGCCCTGGCGAGGATGCGTGCGCATGCCTACGTCAACAACCAAGACCTGAGCGACCTCGCCGCCGACATCGTCGCCGGCCGCACCCGGCTCCCCTCCGACAGAGATGGGCAATGATGGAACGCAGTCACGCTAGAAGACGAGGAGTCAACCGATGATCTCGGCCGCACAGCTCTCAGACGTGTTCGTCGAAGTCGCCGACACACTCGTCGACCAATTCGACGTGATCGACTTCCTGCACAAACTCACCGAACACGCTGCGGACATCAGCGGCGCCGATGCCGTCGGGCTGCTGTTGGCCGACCAGCGCGGCAATCTCCAGTTCGTGGCCGCCTCGCACCCGAATGCCGCGATCTTGGAGCTCTTCCAACTGCAGAACTCCGAAGGCCCCTGCCTCGACTGCTTCAACAGTAAGCAGCCCGTGGTCAACGCGGATCTGTCCAATGCCACCGATATCTGGCCCAGATTCGCTCCGCGCGCTGCACAGGCGGGTTACAAGTCGGTGCACGCATTTCCGATGCGTTTGCGCGACAGCACTATTGGGGCCCTGAACCTTTTTGCTACGGCCGAGAGCCTGTTCAGCCCGGAGGACGTGCGTGTCGTCCAGGCACTCGCAGACGTGGCGACCATCGCGATCCTGCAGGAGCGCAGCATCTCCCATGCGGAGATTCTCACCGAGCAGCTCCAATCGGCGCTCACCAGTCGCGTGATCATCGAGCAAGCCAAGGGCGCGATTGCCGCCGTCGAAAACATCGATGTCGATGAGGCCTTCACCCTGCTACGGCGGCGGGCCCGGTCAACAAACCGCAGACTCGTCGACGTAGCACGCGACATGCTCGCGGACTCGTCACCGGAGCCGGACCAGAACAGCCTCGGTCAGCGGTAACCGACGCGCTATCGCGCAGATGCCGCGTAGGTCGTCCGCACCACCGGCCCCTGCTGCTTCGCGCCGGTCATCTCCAGGTGTTCGAGTCCGGTGAACAGCCGGCGGCCACCACCGACGGCGGTCGGGAACTGCAGCAGCCGATACTCGCCGACCAGGCCCGCCTCCTGCAGCTGCGTCACCACCGAACCACTGCCCATCACGACGACATCTTGTGCCGCAGCGGTTTTGCGGACCCAGTCGATAAGGTCGCCGCTGATCACCTGCGAATTGGACCAGGCGGTCGTGTCCGTCAGCGATCGGCTCGCCACCGCCTTCGGGGCCGCATTCATGGTGCGCGAGAACGGATCATCCCGGCCCGGCCAGAGCTTCGTGAAGTGTTCCCACATGTGTCGACCCAACAACAACGTCCCGTTCTCCAACACCTGCGTCAGCCCGAACGGATCGGCGGCGATGACCTCCGGGCCGTGGCGCATGGCCCAGCCGCCGAAATCCGTGCCGTCGGACCCGTCCGGGTCCTCGACCACCCCGTCGAGGGTGATGAATTGAACGACGATGACATTTCCCATGGTGTGCTCCTGAGCAGTGATGGATGCTTCACCACGTCATACGAACGGCGCCCGGCGAACTAATCGGTCTGCTCGAACAACTGGAACAACCGCTCATCCCGGTAGACCAGAACATGCCCGATTCCACCCGACCCGTCGCCGTCGAATAGCTGCACCGTATGCGGCCGCGGACCGTCGTCGGTGACGATGTACAGGAGCATTGCGGCCTGACCATTCGCCGACACCACCCGGGCGGCCCAGTTCCGGCCCTGCCAGTCGAAGAGATACGCCATGAACGTCGCGTAGGGCTCGCGTCCGCGCGACCACTGCGGAACCGGCGGCATCTCGAAGAGGACGTCGTCGGTGACGAGAGCAGCGAGTGCGGTCACATCGGCATCGACGATCGCCTGCGCATAGCGTTCCACCGCGCCCGGCTGCAGCGCGGCCGATCGACCTCCGCCGCCGACCGCCGTACGCGCCCGTTGTAACGCCGAATTGACGGCGGGCACAGTCATTTCCAGGATTTCTGCCGTCTCGGCGGCCGACTGGCCGAGTACTTCGCGCAGAATGAACACACCGCGCTGCCGCGGCGGCAGCGACTGCAACATCGCCGTCACCGCAAGCCGCATCTCCTCGGCCGCAACGACTTCTCCCTCGACCTCGGAGTCGGTCCACCAACTGGTCGGCGCAGGCATCAACCAGGGCACATCGAGCGCCGGCACCAGCGGAGCGCCGATATCGAGGCCCGGATCACGCAGATCACGGGGCAACGCACGCCGCGGTGCCGCGCGCAGCCGATCGATACAGACGTTCCGCGCAACCCGATACGTCCACGTCGACAGCGAGGCCCGAGCCGGGTCATACGAATCCCGCGCCCGCCAGGCGCGTTCCATCACATCCTGCACCGCGTCCTCGGCATCGAACGGCGATCCCAGCATCTGATAGCAGAAGGCCAGCAACCCTTTACGCAAGCCCGCCAGGTCGTCGGAGGTCACGGTCATCCTCGGATCGTACGGTCACCAGTGATACGTGAGGGTGCGCCGGCGCGCTTCGAAGCGGTAGATGACGCCGCCGAACAGTGCCGTCTGAACGATCTCATCGGCGAGATAGCTATCTACATCGTCGATTTCGCATTCCGGGTGACCCTGGAGGTATTCCGCGAATGCCGGCCGGATCTTCGCCGGCGACAGCTCGTAGGGCTCTCCGCCGATATCGGTGATGAGTGCCGAGTGCGTACCGTCCCATTTCTGCACGCCCGCCCAGTGCCCGATCCCGCAGCCTTCGATCGCTTCGATGAGTACTCGGACGACGAAGTCGTCGAGCCGACGGCCATCGCTGCCCCGGCGCCGAATGATGTCGAGCGCCTCCCGATAGGTGACGCCGCACTCCTGGGCGTAATTCCGTGCTGCCTGCTTGATTGCGTGATTCTCGGTCATCGGTCCTCGCCGTTCACTCCTGCGACGAATCCCGCGTCCTCGTCGCTTGTCGACGTGGCTGGCTCGGAAGTTCGCAGATCCGGTGGACCTTGCCCTCGAATGCCGGCGACGGCGACGCGGGCGCCGATGACGACTTGGGTGGCTATGCGATTAGCACTCTCCGAAGAGTATCAATGCCGCACCCGATACGTCCGGATTCGCCTACGAGTTTGCTACCAGGTTGTTGGCAGAGCGGCCTTTTGGCGTCCCGCCTCGATAGTTTCAAAGGGACGCGCGCGAACGGGCGCTGATCGGGGATCGATTGCTGATGAAGACTGTTCTGAATGCGCGACGACTCATCCTGTGGGCCGCCGCAGGCGCAGCGGCCACGGTTCTCACTCTGGGGGCAACCGCTCCGGATGCGAGCGCCGCGACCTACCGGGCGTGGGACGGCCCGGGTGTGACCACCCGGGCCGCGGCCACCGACGTCGACTTGTCGATCGCGGCGGACGACGGGACGGATGCGGGGACGGCCCCGGACACCGGAACCGACACCAGCACAACGCCGGACACCACCACTGGGACCGACAGCGGCACCACGCCGGACACGAGCACCGGCACCGACAGCGGCACCACCCCCGACACCAGCAGTCCGCCCGCGGGCGGCCCGCCCGCGGGCCCGGGCCCGGCGATCGGCCCGACACAAACCCCGCCCGGCGCAGCGCCGATCACCACACCTGACGGTCCCCATGGGCCGGGGCCTGTCCCGTCACCACTACCCGGTCAGGGCTTTCCCCCGCAGTCATGGTTGCCGTGGTCGAACGGCACCCCGCCGTCGGGGCCGACGCATCTGCCCGGCACCGATCACGGCCAACCCGGAACTCCGCCGGACGGCACAAATCCGCCCCCGACCGGCGGCCCGCACCCGGGTCCGCCGAACCCGGGCACGCCAGGGTCGCACAATCCGCCGCCGAGCGGGGGGCACCCCGGGCACCCGGGACACCCGGGGCATCCCGGTCACCCGCATCCGGTCAACCCCGGACCTCCGCCCCTGGACCAATGCCCGTTCCCTGCGGCCGACGACGTGCCGGGATGGTGCGCACCGACCTCACCGACGCCATTGCCGCCGGTGTCGTCCACGCCGGCGCATCCGTCATACGTGTGGTGCGGCAACCCGCCGCGCCGAGTGCCCTGGCAACTCCGCCTGCTCGATTGCCCTGCGCCCCCTACGAAATCGCCCGGGCACCGCGCGCCCGCCGCATCGCACCGGCCGCCGGCGATCATCGGTAGGCCCTAGGCCGGCGAGCCCGGTCGCGGGCTATCTCGACGACAGCAACTCGATCAACCGCTCGACCTCGGCGGCTACGGCCGCCTGCGCGGCCCGGGAGACATCGCGCAGATAGGCCGTTTCGATCGTGAATGAGGTCTTGTCCCGCACCGGCTTCCATGACCCCACGACGCGGCCGTCCACCATCAGGTAGCCCGGCGACAGCCCATTCGGTGTCTGCAATGCCTTGAAGACGTCGTCGTCGATGACGCGGGCGCGGTCAGCCTGCGCTTGGACGACGTTGTCGAACGGTGCCAGCAGGCGGGCCGGGGCCGGCTCATCGCCGGCCGCCAGGTTCAACCCCTCCAGGTCGTACAGCGTCGCACCATCCGGACTCTCGTAGGTCTGCAGCTCCCAGTCGTCCACCATCGCGTCGAGCACCGGACGCAATCTGGTGAGACCGCACCAGGTCTGCACACCCGCTGCACTCGATGGCCCAAAACCCCTCAGGTACAAGCGGATCAACTCCGCAACCGCCTCGTCTCCGGTCAGCGCGGGTTCGCCCGGACCCGCCCAGTCGTCGAGCAGCGCGTACTGCACACCGCCACTGCGGCCCCACAGACCGCGCGGCGGCGTCTGGACCAGCAGCAGCCCACACCGCGCGATGGTGACCAGCGCCTCCGTCGGCTCGTCGGGCCAACGTGCCGACAATCGGGCACCCAGATCCTTGACGGAAAGCTCTGTGCCCGAAAGCAATTGCCGTGCATGCTCGACGATGTCCGCGGGCCGGGCCGACGCCAACTTGCGCACATGGTTGCTCTGCACGCCACGATCGAGCACCGGCTGCACCGCCGGCCGGATCCATCGCGAATCCTCGGCGTCCATCAGGAACACCGTGCTGCGCAGGCTCGCCATCCGAACGACCTCACGGTCCGCGAGCAGATCGTCGACCTCGGCCGGGTCGTAGTCGACGATCCGGGCCGCCAGCGCATAGTGCGGTGCTTGCGGATCCTGCGCCTGCAAGCCGACCGAGCGGTCGAGCACCTCGATCGCGTCCTCGTCCGCCCGCGTCAACAGGTGCTGACGCTGCAGCAACGTCCGATTCCACTGCTGCAACGAGATCCGCGGGGACCTCGGAATCCCGTCGGCCACCATCAGCCTCGTTGGGCGGCGGCCAACTCGCCGAACGTCGCGGCCCGCGCGTCCGAGCGGGCACCACTCTTGTCGGTCTTCTTGTCCACCAGGATCACCTGTCCGATGAACGGCTCGACGATGCCGACCATGCGGATCGGCGCCGCGATGATCAGCTGGAACCCGAACTGCTCGAACGCCTGCAGCGACTGTGAACTGAATGTCTCATCCGACTTGCTGAACGCTTCGTCCAGCATCAGCGGCGCGAATCGAGGTCGATGATCAAGCTCGTCGTGATGGACCCGATTGCCGTGCGAATCGACGGAGTCCGCGCCGTGACTGAGCGAAAAGCTCAAGGCCGCAGCCAGACAGAATGCGACCAGCTTCTCCTGCTCGCCACCCGAGTTCGTCGCTGTGTTGCGGTAGGTGTGCACTGGCGCGGCGTCGAGGCCGGCGCCGCGCGCCAACTCCTTGCCGTAGAACGTATAACTGTTGCGCACGTCGAGCACGTTGTCGCTCCAGCGACGATTGTCCGCGTCGGTTCCGGTGAAGCGCGCCACCAGATCCCGAATTCGATAGAACTGGCGGGCCAACACGGCCGAATCGCCGGACTTGGCCGTGGGCGCGTCCCTGATCATGGCGTCCACGATCTTCCCGAACTGCGCCGACTCATCCGTCGGATTGTGCACCGCAGCGATCTGCAGATACGTACCCTCGTTGAAGTCGACCCGTTCCAGGCCGACATTCACATCCGAGATGCCTTGCGAGATACGCCGATTGGTGTCGGAGATCTCCTTGTACAGGTTCGACACCGAATGGCTGATATCAGTGGTGATCAGCCGCCGGAATCGGCCCTCGGTGGACGCGAGTCCGTGTTCGACCAGATTCTGGTGCAGGGTCACGAAATCCGGCGTCGCCTCAACCGTCGCCGCCAGGTCGGTACCCGCCTCCGGCCACTCCCGCAGGAAGGCATCGGCGGCGCGGAGAATGCGACTCTCGGCGGCATCGCGCTCGGTATTGGCCTTGCCCTGAATGCCTTCGAGGGCTCCGCGCAGATCGGCGCGGATCTCCCCGTAGGTATCCAGTGTGAGCACCTTGCCAGAGTCGGTCAGCACCTGAGTGAGGATCTCCCCCAGATACTCTCGCTCGTCGTCGTCCAGCTTGGCGCCGTCAGCCTTCACCTGTTCGAACTCGGCGAACCAGCGATCCCAGTCCGACCCGATGTGCTTGAGCTGATCATTCAGCGCACCGACACGGGCCACGGCCTCGCGCCAGTCGGTACGAGCCAGCTCCACCTGCTCTTCGAGTTCGGCGAGGTCGACGCGTCCCTCACGGACCAGGCCGATCCGACGATTCAACTCCTCGGCGTCCCGCCGCGACGACCAGTGGTTGAGCTCGGCCCACGAGGTGTACCCGCCCAGCGCTTCGGCCGCCTTGACACGTTCGCGGTTGTCGTCCAACAGTTCTCGAATGTCGGCGCTGCGCTGGCGACATTCGTCGTAGCTACGCCGCAGCGCCGCCTGTGACGCTTCCAATGCTTCGCGCTTGCCGTCGGTGTTGGAGCCGAGGATCCAATGCGTACGGTCCGACACCGAGCGCCGGTCGTCCTTGCGGTAGCGATCGCGACCGGACTTCACCAGCCCCGCCGGCGTCACCGCCACCTCGTACTCATTGAGCTGCAGGGGCGAGTCGACACAGAAGTGATCGGCCGTGCGCGCCACGACCCCGGAAAGCCATTGTCCGGCAGAATGTTTCAGATCCACCGCGAGCTTCTCGGCCAGCGTGCCCGGAACCGGCGCCTCGGGCGCGGCGGCCGGGGAATAGATGCGATATTCCAGCACGCCACCGAGATTGGTCTTGTTGACGAACTCCGCCACCGCATCGCGACGATCGGCCGGAACCAGCAACGACATGCCCAGACCACGCAGAATGCGTTCGGCCGCACCGGCCCACACCGCCGCCTCTTCTTCACGCACATCGATGAGTTCGGCGGCGAACGGCAACTCCGCCAGCGGAATGCCGGTGGCATTCGCGATCACGTCGCGCTGCATCAACGACTCGCGCGGCAGCAACGACCGGCGCGCATCGAGGGTCTTGAGCTCCTCGACGACCGCCTCGTAGCTGCGGCGCGCATCGGATTCGGCGGTGAAGGCTAGATGCGCCTTGCCGCCCATCTCCTTGGCCGCCTTGTCGGCCGCCCGGCCCAATTCCGGTGCCCGCAACCGCAAGGCGGAGAACTCGTCCTGCGTCTCCGGGGTCTGTTCGCCGAGGCGATGCACCAGTGCGGCATACCGTTCATAGGCCCGGTTGCGCGCGGTCATCTGCTGCTCGAAGGACTTCTGCTCCGACTCCAGCGCGGTCAGCTCGCCTTTCTCGGTGATCAATTGGTCGCGCAGTGACGAATGCCGCTCCTCGCGCTCATCCGCGAGGTTCTCCCAGTTGCCCACTTCGTTGTCCAGGCGTAGCCGATCGGCATCGATCTCATCGAGCCGGTTCTGCAGCAGCGTGAGCCGGTGCTCGCGCATGAACGCCCGCATCGGCGCGCCCAGCAACGTGCCGGCCCGGGTCGTGGACTGCTCGGCACCACAGAATGCATCCCAGGCCTCCGGGATCGGCCGCAGCAACTTCTCCTGCGAATGCGCCCGTGCCGCAGCCTGATACGCCTCATCGAGCTGGGTGAAGTTCTCCACCAACCGCTGCGCCTTGCCGTAGGTCTCCGGCCGGTCGAGCATGTAGGTGCGGATGAAGAGATTGAGCTCGCCGACGTTCTTCATCGCCTTGGCTTTGCCCATCAGCGACAGCGCAGCCGAGGACGAACCGATCCCCACCCGTCGCCGCAGCGCCTCCGAATAGGCGGTCTGCACGTCGAAGCAGTCGACCTCCGGATGCGTGGTCCGATATCGGCGGATGTCGAAACCGCTTTCGGCCCAACCGTTCAGACCCAATAGATCGAATTCGCCGGTGTGCAGCTGGTACCAGGATCGCAGCGAACTGCCGTCGGTGCCGGCCGCCGGGAACCATTTGATCGCCACGGCCGTCGTGACACTGCCGGCGCCGTTGTCATAGGTCGCCGCGATGGCCGACCAGGTCGCTCCGTCGCCGCGCAGATACTGCACCTGCGACTGCTGATATTGATCGTCATTCTCGGCCCAGGCGCCACGCACGTAATCGGCCATCGATCGAGCGGCCTTCTTGGCACCCTTTGCCGTCAGATCCGCCGAGGCGTTGAACACCTGGTCATAGGTCGGCAGCAGCACCACCGAATGGCCGTCCATCATCGACGACTTGCCCGAGCCCGACGGCCCGGTCAGCATGACACCGCGCTCGTCGATCGCATAGTCCTTGTAGCCGTGGAAGGTTCCCCAGTTGACCAGTTGCAATCGGGTCAGCCGGTACTGGCCGATGTTGATGGTCCGCGGCTCACTCATCCGCCGTCACCTCCACTGCGTCCAGGTCCGCATCGGCGTCCGGGGTCGCGGTCTCGTCCAAGTCGAGCATGTCCGGGGCGCCGGGTTCGGCATAGTCGCCCGAAAGCTTTTGATACGCCGCCGTATACGAATCGACCTGCTCGGGCGTCAGCAGCGCGGCAATGACGCCGTACACCTGAAATCGATCGGTGCCGGGGATCAGCCGAATGATCTTGCGGCCCTCGAGCTGGTTGATCGCGGCATCGATCCGCTTGATGAACCCGGCCTCGTCGGTGTCACTGACCGGCTTGTAGGTCAGCATGTGATCGATCATCTCCGACCGGTCCACCACCGCCGAATCGTCCACCGATGTCAGGTATTTCTGGCGCAGGAACAACGCCAGCACCGACGCCGCGAGCGTCAATGTGGCTGAGCGCAACACATTCCGCTGACGCGGGTCGTTCTCGCTGACCTGCCGGGTGAACGCGAACCGGTGTTCGTGATTGATCTCCAGTCGCAGATTCAACTCCGACAACCGGGATCGGATGATCTCCTCGTGGACCTCGATGGTGCGCCAATTGCGCGACTTGGCACTCACATGCGCGGCCGCGATCAGCTCCTGCAGCGCGTAGCAGACTGGCGCCGGCAGCTGTCCCGAATCGCCATCGAAACGCGGCTGCAGCTCGACGTCACCCGCGATCTCGCCAGCGGGCGGCGCCTGGTCGAAGCTGAAGTGCGACAGGTCGACCGGCGGTGCAGTCACCGCATCATCGCCGAAGAGTTCCCCGCCCGCGACATTCTCGACGTTCTCGGCGCCCTCGGCGGCCGCCGGCGGATCAGTGAGCCCGTCGGCCCCGGCCGATTCTTTGAATTCCGTCATTGCGCCCCTTCCATCTCATCGAACAGGTGGACGGCGGGGCGGCCCACCGTGACCGTCGGACCCGGAATCTGTTCCGTGAACCGGCAATCGGGCAGCATCACCTGACGGACTCCTCTGCCGGTGGTCGCCCACACCGCGATCTTCGGCGAATCCTCGAGGACCACACCATGTTTGGCGGCCAGCGACCAGACGCCGATGATGTCACCGGCCCGTGGATCGTCGATCTCGGCGAGCGCGGCGGCGAGATCGACCGAACCGGAACCCACGGCACGGTTGATCGCATCGGTGAGGCGCTGCCAATCGATGGACTCCGCGCCGACCAGGTCGGCAGGATCGATGGCGAACTCGCCGGCGGTGTCCTGGACGGCCTCGGGCAGCTCCACGATGCCGTCGTGAAACGACAGCGCACCAACCGAACTCGACGACGCCGCGGTCATCGGCACCGGGATACGCATGTCCGTGCCCGCGGGCGCGTGTTCGAACGCTGGCACCGCAGCCTTCTGCGCGTCCGCGATCTGCGCTCGCAACGCCCGGTAGTTCAGGACGTCGCCGTCCTTGACGAACGTGTTGATGCGGCGATACACCTGCCCGCGCACCTCGTCGACCAGCTGCACCTCATGCCACATCCGGTCGATGAATCCGGTCAGCGTGTCCGCCAGATCATCGGGCAGATCGGCTATGCCGGAGACGATCTGGCCGATATGGCCCTCGAGCTGAGCACGTAGCCGGTGATCGGCGATGAGCGTGTAGAAGCCGTCGAAGGACCGCCCCTCCGGCGACTCCGCCAGCGCATCATGCCCGTCGAACATCCGGTTGAGGGCCTCGGCGTAACCGCCGTCGCTGCCATCGAGGCCCTGGGTGAGCAGCGTGCGGGTGTTCTCCCGCATCTTTTCGCCGTAGCCGATGATGTCGGCCGGCATGCGTTCGGCCAGCGAGGTCACCATGCGCAGATCATCGAGAACTTCGCGGGTGTCGACCGTCGGCAGTGCACCCGCCGCCAACTGTTCCCGGCGCCGATTCAGCTCCGCGATCTTCTCGTCGATGTCCCGCAGGTGTTCGGCCACATCCGGGCTGATCGCGACCGCGATGTTGGAGAGCCGGTCGAGCATCATCGACACCACCGTCTCCGTGGCGACGGTGCGGTCCTGCCGCACCGACTGCACCTGCGCGATGGCGCGCGTCGCTCCGCGTGTCAGTTGGTAACGCTCAACCTGAGCCTCATGGTCGGAGCCGGCGGCATGCCCGGGAGCGATCGTGCGCGCACAGAACCCCTCCTTGACCCAGCGGTCCAGCAGCTCGGCCGGCGTCGGCACTTCCCATCCACGGGTGGTCCAGTGCTCGGCCAGTGCGCGCAGATCGTGCTCCAGGCCGGCGGCCAGATGATCGCCCGCGACCTGGCCGTCTCCGAGCCGAGCAGCCATCATCGCGAGATAGACGACCGCATGTCGCGATCGCAAGAGCCGCAGGGTGACGTCGCCATCGGTGTTGTCCGAGAACGCCCGATACAGCTGCGCAGCCGTGTCGCGCGGGAGCGATCTCGGGCTCATCGAACTCCTGTGTGGGGGCGGAAAGACACCTGATTTACGACCGGCCTCCGGCCTGCCTCGAATTGCGACCGGCCTCCGGCCTGCCCGACGATCATAGTGGGTAGGAGGTAGGCCACATGCGATTCATCGCCCTCGCGATCGGCGTCATCTGGATCATCTTCTGGGTCGGCTGGTTGGCCGCAGCATTCACCGTCAAGCGCGGCCGGCGCAACGGCACCGGATTCGCTCTCCGCTTCGGGATCGTCCTCGTCGGGTTCCTGATCGTCCGGCTGATCGGCAGGCATGTGCACGACGTCGACAACGTCGCCCAGGGTGTCATCGGTCTGGCGATGGTGGTGTGCGGCCTGGCGTTCGCGGTATGGGCACGGGCGCATCTCGGTCGCAATTGGGGCCCGCCGATGACCGTCAAGGTCAGCGACCACGAGCTGGTCACCGGCGGCCCATATCGATTCGTGCGCAATCCGATCTACTCCGGGATCCTGCTAGCCCTGGTCGGCACCGCGGTGGCCATCAATCTGACCCTGCTGATCATCGCTGCAGGTCTGGGCTGCTACTTCGTGTACAGCTGCAAGGTCGAAGAGCAGATCATGTTGCGTGAGCATCCCGACACCTACCCGGCCTACCGGGCCAGCACCACGATGCTCATCCCATTCATCCTGTGACAGAACAGGACTCGTCAGCTCGGGTAGGTCAGCCCGGTCGACGCGTGGCAGCGATATCCGTTCGGGTTCTTCGCCAGGTACTGCTGGTGATAGTCCTCGGCGTAGTAGAACGCCCGATCGCCCAATTCGTCGATCTCCGTCGTGATGTCGCCGTATTTCTCCGCGGCCAGCACTGTGCCGAACCGCTCGGCCGAGGCCCGGGCCACCGCGAGATCGGCGGGGTCGGTCACGAAGATCGCCGACCGGTACTGGGTGCCCACGTCATTGCCTTGCCGCATCCCCTGCGTCGGATCGTGGTTCTCCCAGAACACCTTCAGCACCTGTTCAAAGGTGATGACGTCGGGATCGAACACCACCAGCACGGACTCGGTGTGTCCGGTCTTGGCCGTGCACACCTCTTCATACGTGGGGTTCGGCGTATACCCGCCGACATAGCCGACCGCCGTTGTATAGACCCCGGGCAACTGCCAGTAGATCTCCTCGACGCCCCAGAAGCAGCCGCCGGCGAGCACCACCGAATGCAATCCGTCCGGGAACGGCGGCTTGATCGGATTACCGTTCACGAAGTGCCGATTCGGGACGACAAGTGGGGTGGCGCGGCCCGGCAGTGCGTCATCAGGTGTGATCATTGACGTCTTCGATCCGGAAACCAGCTGGTCAAACCATGACATGCGGCCATGCTACGCCCGATTCCACGGTCGGGATCGGGCCCCGATCACACGACTGTGAGCTAACGCATATGATGTGCACCACAGCCTGCGTGACGCGTATCACTCGCAGCAGGATCTGCCGGACCGACCGAGGAGGCGCAATGGCAACGAGCCGACAGACGGCACACCGTGCCGCAGCGCCGACGTCCGGCGGACAGTCGAACGACGCGGCCGCGTTCGTCGGCGTCGGCTTCAGCACCACCGACATTCCGGTCTCCACGCCCGCCGCCGAAACGAGCGCCCGCAGCATCCCGTTGTGCGCGATATCGGTTCTGCTTCTGCTGATCGCGCTCGCGCTCATCGTCTTCAGCTGACCGCCGGACCGCCCCAACAGACCTCAACCCAGGTTCAGGCCGGTTTGTCCCACCCCGTTGCAGAACGCGATTGCGCAGTGCAAGGGTGGAACGGTACGCGCACTATGTACCCCGATTAACCACTAGCAATAGCGAGAGGAACACCGTGGCTGAATACACGCTGCCCGATCTGGATTACGACTACTCCGCGCTGGAGCCGCACATCTCCGGACGCATCATGGAGCTGCACCACAGCAAGCACCACGCGACCTATGTGAAGGGTGCCAACACCGCGCTGGAGAACTTCGCAGCCGCGCGCGAGGACGGCAGCATCGCCGGCAAGGTGTACCAGCTCTCGGCCAACCTCGCGTTCCATCTGGGTGGCCACACCAACCACTCGATCTTCTGGAAGAACCTGTCGCCCAACGGTGGCGACAAGCCGACCGGTGACCTCGCCGACGCCATCGACGATCAGTTCGGCGGCTTCGACAAGTTCCAGGCGCACTTCACCGCGGCCGCCACCACCCTGCAGGGCAGCGGCTGGGCGATCCTCGGTTACGACACGATCGGCGGCAACCTGGTCATCCAGCAGCTGACCGACCAGTCGGGCAACACCTCGGTCGGCCTGGTTCCGATCGTCATGCTGGACATGTGGGAGCACGCCTTCTACCTCGACTACCAGAATGTGAAGCCGGATTACGTGAAGGCCTGGTGGAACATCATCAACTGGGCGGACGCGCAGGAGCGTTTCGCCAACGCCCGATCGAACACGATCATCAAGGGCTGACATCGCCTCAAGCGCGCGAACTGAAGCGGCGGTCACCCATCGGGTGGCCGCCGCTTCATTTCGGGGCCCGTCCCGACCAAGGAATTCGGCCTCCCCAACTCTCAAAATAGGGCCTCCTACCTGCGCGAATAGGCCTTGCTATCAGTTGCAAGCACCGTCCGCCTGCGCTTACCGTTGATGAATGCTCACCGCCCTCCTCATCAGCTTCGGCGTCATCTTCGTCGCCGAACTCGGGGACAAATCCCAGTTGATGGCGATGACCTATGCCCTGAAGTTCCGCTGGTGGGTGGTGCTCGCGGGCATCACCATCGCGACAACGTTCGTGCATCTGGTGTCCGTCGTGGTCGGCCACTTCATGGGGCTCTCGATTCCCAGCGATGTCATGGCGATCGTCGGCGGCCTGGCGATGCTGATCTTCGCCCTGTGGACGCTGCGCGGCGACCGTCTCGACGACGACGAATCCGGACAGGCCGATCGGGTCTCCAAATCGGTTCTGCTGGCAGTGATCTCGTCGTTTTTCCTGGCCGAGCTCGGCGACAAGACGATGCTCGCGACCATCACCCTGGCCGCCGACCACAACTGGGCCGGGGTCTGGATCGGGTCGACGGTCGGCATGGTCGCGGCCGATGCGCTGGCGATCCTCGTCGGTGCCACCCTCGGCAAGCATCTGCCGGAGCGGGCGATCGCGCTCGGTGCCTCGGCGCTGTTCGCGGTGTTCGCGGCATGGCTCCTGATCGAGGGTCTGACGGGCGCCGGCGCCATCCTCATCGCCGTCACCATCGCTGCACTCGTGGTGATCACCGCTGCGGGCGGGTGGATCATCCGCCGCGACCGCCGGTCCGTGGAACCCGCCACCGCCGAGCTGGAGACCGACCCTGACAAGCTGACCCCGGCGCCCTAGTCGCCCTGCGGAGCAGCGCCGTCGCCGCATTCCGGTCCCGCTAGGATCACCGCCATGCAGATTTCAGGTTCAGCAGTCCTCGTCACCGGTGCCGCCTCCGGCCTCGGTGCCGCCACCGCCGCTCGTTTCGCCGCCGCCGGCGCCACGGCCTTCGGCCTCGACCTTCAGCCGAGCATCGACAAGGCCGGCTCCGTCCCCGGCGTCGAGCTGATCGCCGCGGATGTGTCGAGCGAGTCGGAGGTGGCCGCGGCCCTGACCACGATCGCCAATTCCGGTACGCCGCTGCGACTTGCGGTCAACTGCGCCGGTGTCGGCTGGGCGTCGCGCATCCTGACCAAGGACGGCCCGCACGATCTGGACCTGTTCACCAAGATCATCACCATCAACCTGATCGGCACGTTCAACGTGATGCGTCTGGCCGCCAACCTGATGCAGACGCAGGAGGCGGTCGACAGCGACGGCCAGCGCGGCGTCATCATCAACACCGCCTCGGTCGCCGCGTTCGAGGGTCAGATCGGCCAGATCGCCTACGCCGCGTCCAAGGGCGGCGTCCACGCGATGACTATCAGCGCCGCCCGCGATCTCGCGCGGATCGGCGTGCGCGTCAACACCATCGCGCCCGGAATCATCAAGACTCCGATGATGGCCGGCATCACCGAAGAATTCCAGAAGACCCTCGAGGCCTCGGTGCCGTTCCCGGCCCGACTCGGCGAGCCGGACGACTACGCGCAGCTGGCCGAGTTCATCGTCGGCCACGACTACATCAACGGAGAGACGATCCGCATGGATGGCGCCATCCGCATGGCCCCCCGCTAGTCGGCGCCAGATGAACGATCGGCTACGTTTTCGGTCGGCCCGCATAGGACCGCACTATCGCGTGCCTCCCTCAGCCTTGCCGATCGTCCATCTGATCACCGACTAGACACCGGACCACCCGAGACGAACCCGTCGGCCCGATCAGTGGCCGACGGGTTCAGACTTCTTCTGCCCCAACGCCTTCGACAGTCGCAGCAGCGGCGCGGCATCGCCGTCGAGCCCTTCACCCTCACCGGACAGCACCTCGTGTACCGCGCCCTGGGTCTTGCCGTGCTCGCGGTAGTAGTTCAGCGCGTAGCGCAGCCAGTCGACCTGGTCTTCCGGCTCGTGATGTTCGAAATCTGCTGGGAGACAGGGGCTCAACTGCACGAGAGCGTCGCGAACCTCGACTACCCGGCGCTGATAGCGCAGCGTGACGGAGCCGCCGACGCTGTCGTCGCCGTCCCGACCGGGCAGCACGACCGCGGGAATGGTGTCGGTCACCGTGCGCCACAACGGATCCAGCGCGCGCAGGTCCCGTCGATGACGCCGGTCGCCGGCCATCTTGAGCCACCGCGCCCGGGCCATCGGATAGATGACTCCGGCGAAGAAGAGCACCAGGCCGGCGCCGGTCAGATAGGTCGCGATCGTCAACAGCACGGGCTCGGTGGCCGCGTTCGTTCCGGACAGCAGCACGAACACCGTCTGGACCAGCGAGCCCAGCCCGACGAACAGCAGTCCGAGCAGCATCGTGGCCAGCGCGTGGCGCAGATAGCCCTCAGCCACCTGCACGTAGCGGAACAGTGACAGCACACAGGCGGCAAGCCCGTACACCAGATAGCAGCCACCGATGATGAAGAACAGCGCGAAGCCGATGTTCTGCACCGACCACGCCGAAATACTCACCGTGCGAATAGGGCGGGGGGTCACCTGCATCGCAATGTTGAGCCCCACGACCGCAACGACCAGAGGCAAGGCCTCCATGCCGGCCCGACGTTGGCGGCTCGACTCCGCCGACCCGAAGAACAGCACGACGATCAGGGCGGCGACACCAATGGCGAGCAACGTGTAGAACAGCGCCCGATCGGCCCCGTTGAACACATGACGATCGATCCAATGCTTGGCCGATGATCCCTGGATCACGAACGCCAGCGTGATGGCCGTGATCGACACGGTCATGGCGATGGGCTGCAGCCCCCCGCCTTCGCGGCGCAACCGGTCGATTCGCCAGCACAGCGCCAGGGCAAACAGCACCAGCGCGATCGCGTTGATCAGTCCAATCATGAGCGCTACCTACAACCACCCGTCATGGCCGCCGAGCACCCGTTGCAAGCCACGCAGGCCCTGGTGGCTCGCCGACGTACCGATGCCCTGTTCGGCCCGCGAAGACCATTCCCCGATGAGTGACGCGAGCATCTCCGCCTCCCATTCACGCTCGTCCGCATAACATGTTCGCCGCATCGCCGCTGCGGCATCCTCATCGTCGACAGCGCCCGCCGCCGCGGCCGTGAGTGCGTCAAGCCCGGCCTCGCCGACCATCTGATGGCCGGCGATCAGGTGGCCGAATTCATGAATGATGATCTGATCGCGATGCATTTTAGTGGTGTTGGCCTGGTAGAAGAAGTAGTCCGCATCCTCGGCGACCAGCCACACGCCGTTGGGCATGCCGGCCGGCAACGGGTGGGCGATCAGCTTTATCGGCCGCCCGCGACGTTCACCGAACTTCTGGCAGAGCTGCTGGGCGTCCAACGGAAGGTCCAGATCCAGCGACCCGAGAACCTTACGAGTGAGACTGCGGAGTGCGCGCTCGGAGCGAATGACGCAAACCCCCTGCTGACGAACTAGTCGGCCGCTCCGCCGGCCGCCAGGTCCGGCGGATCAGCCGGAAGACCTTGCTGTACCCGCAACACCTTAATCAATTCATTCACGACGGTGACGGAGTCGCTGGACAGTCCGGCCAACCGGAACGCAGCGAGCTGCACGTTGGTGTCGGCCTGCAGGCGCATCAGGTCGATCTCGTCGCGCGTGCGCTGAGCTGCACGATCTTCGAGGAAGTAGTGGACGTCCACACCGAAAGCGGCCGAGATGCCCTCGACGGTGCGGAACGACGGCGACTTGGCCTTGCCCGAACGGAGCTGGCTCAAGTAGGACTCACCAAGACGAAAACCCATCTCGGTGGACCGCTGGGCGATCGCCTTCGCGCTGTATGCGCGCCCATTGGGCCCGGGGACAGTGCGGAACAGCTCCTCGAGCCGACGCGCAAACAGTCCAGGCTCGATTTGCGTAGGTCCCTGAATCGGCATATCACTAGCCGTCATTTGCTCCAACTCTCTTCACCACCACAAGTGCCGCCCCGACTGGCGTCACGTATCCGCCGATCCGCGGCGGATACGACCAAGTAATGCCTATATCATTCACTACTTCGCACACTGTTTGCTATAGGGTACTGGTGGCCTTTGCCGTAATCAAGGCACAACAACTAGTAAGCCACCTCACCTAGACTGCACAGCAGGTTGCCACAATTGCCGGGAGCCCGCCCGCCCAAGACCGGGTTCAGCCTCATAGACCAGCACCGATCAACCAAGGACGACATGCACCACCGACCGCGTAAGCACCCTGCATCACACCGCGCCGTGGCGCGGCGTCGCAGTCTTTTATACGCGTTCCTACCGGTTTTGTTGTTGACCTTCGCGGCCGCGTCGATCGGCTTTTCCACCGCATCTGCCGTACCTGTGGACGGAACCGGAAGCGCCGGCACGGGCAGTGCAGGAACGGGTAGCGCAGGAGCCGCGGCCGGAAGCCTGGGCTCGGGCAGCCTCGACGCCGGAGCGGGAAGTCTCGGTGCCGGAGCCGGCAGCGTCGGTGCCGGTGCGGGCAGTCTCGGCGCCGGAGCCGGCAGTCTCGGGGCTGGAGCCGGCAGTCTCGGGGCTGGAGCAGGGAGCCTTGGGGCGGGCGTCGGCAGTCTCGGGGCTGGAGCGACCGGAAGCCTCGGCGCAGGTGTCGGCAGCCTCGGCGCCGGTGCAGCCGGAAGCCTCGGCGCGGGCAGCCTCGGCGCCGCCGGTATCGGCATACTGCCCTTCCTGATCCCCGGGCTGCTGCCGCCACCGGCCGGCCCGAATCCAGGTGGTCCCGCCCCGGCGGCACCGAACACTGGGGTGTCACCGCAGTCCGGACCTGCACCGTCGGTGCCGCCGTCGACCGCCACCCCGCACGGCGCCGGCCCGGGCGGTTCCGCAGCGCCCATCAGCCCGCACATCACGCCTACCCCGGGTGGCGCGCCCGTGCATCCGGCACCCCCGAACGCGACTGCGCCGCACCCGCCGACACCCGCGACCGCTCAACAGCAATCGCACGCCGCGAAGTCCGCGCCCGAGGCGCTGCAGATCACCCCGAGCGCCGATCACTTCTGCCTGTTCGGTGCCGCAGACAACGGCAGCTGCTCGGGTGCCGACGCTCTGCGTCAGCTGGCGCCGGCCGGTCTGCTGGTTCTCGGGGCCCTCGCCCTGCTCGGCAGCGGCGCGTTCGTCGAGGCTTTGCGCAGCGCGGTCCGGCGCTGAGGCCCTACAGGTCCTTGAAGTACGGAATCTGCTGCACCGCAGCTGAATCCATCCATTCGCGCAGGACCTTCGTGGCCCGGACGTCATCCTCGTTGTACTCCAGCAGCCGCGTGCGCTGAGCAAGATCCGGTGCCGCGGCCAGGCCTGAGTCATCGGCCATACCCACGGCAAGCTGGTACCAGTCCATCGACGCTTCGCCGCCGGCCTCGTCGTCTCGCCAGGCGAAACCCGCGGCCGGAGCAATTCGCTTGAGACCCTTGCCATGCGGGCAGATGAACGAGAGCCCGACATACTCGAAGACGTCGACCCACTGGTCCGACGCGATGAAGCTTTCGACCTCGGCGATCGGCGGGATCCCCGGTCGACCGGCGAACCGCTTCGCTGAACCCAGCAGCCACCGGTTCTCGGCCTGCTGCGAGTAGCAGTACGCGGCAAAAGTCTGCCCGGAGTCGGCAGCCAGTTGCCGCTGAGCCATGAGCCAACCCCAGAATTCGGCGAATGACCGGGCCTCGTCGTCGGTGGGGAGCGGATCCCACGTCACGAACGGTCGGTAGCCGTCCGACGCCGGCGGGGCCGTGGTGTCGGTCCGCAGCGTGCCCCACAGATAGGCCCCGTCCTCGCCGAAACTCTCCATGTCCACATCGATCTCGATGTCGGCTCGCGGAATCGACACCTCCCGCACCCGTCGCACCAGCGGCACCCGTGCCAGCCAGGCCCGGGCCATGATCACCGTGTCGTCGAGGTCGGCCTGCGGGCCCTGACCGCCCCGGGTGGGCCACCGCTCCGGGGGCGGGCCCGCATAGCGGGCCAGATCGTCGATGGTCGCGATCCCGATGCCCCGCAGGGCCTCCGCCCGATCGCCGGAGACGACCACGCTCACGTCGTGTCGCGCCTCCAGTTCGGGCCCGCACCGCACCCACCAGCGGCAGCTGCGGCATTCGGAGACTCGGCTCGGCGTGGTCTGCTCGTCGCCCGCGGCGATCTGCTGCGCCCGCGCGAATCGTTCGTCGTAGTCGGCCAGCACCGAGGGCGAGTCCGGCTGCGCGCGGCCCGGAGCACTGAGGTCGATCACCACCATGCAGTCGGCATCCAGGCCGATGACCGCACCCAGCACCGATACGTCGTTCTCGCCGTCCCGGTCGACGACGGCGGCACCGAGGTCCTGCAGCATTCGCGTCAGATGGGCCAGCCGCAGCTGGTCGCGACGCTGATTGCGTAGTTTGCGGGTCGGGTCCGGGGCGGGTGCCCACGCGTCGATCGGGCTGGTGACCGGCCACTGCTCGTCCGCGGACTGCGCCGCCGGCTCGGCGACCGGTCCGCGCGGAGTGCTGATCCGGTGGTTCACCACGATGATCGGCACATATCCCGACCCCGACGCCATCAGGAGCTCGCATCGGCCGGACCGCCCACCCTCGGCGTCATTCGGCAGCACCGCGTTCCAGATCCAGGCGGCGCCGGACTCGACGGCCGCCATCGTCTCCCTGGCCGCCCCGCGGGCCGGACCGTCGGCAACCGTCACCCAACCGTCGGATTCGAAGGTCGCCCGCAACGTGTCCCGGACCCGGGCCCGATGCGCGGCCGCGGCCTCTTTGCGGCGGCGAACGCTCGGCGGGTCGGCAACCGGCGCAGGCGGACCACTCTGGTCCGGTGCGACGCCGTGGTCGAGCGCCAGGCGATGCTCGCAACCGGTGAGGTCACGAGCGGCGAGAACGGTGACACTCACGGGTGTTGTCTCCCCTTCCGTCCGCGCTCGGGCGGCGACGATGGACCTCGCGACACCTGAGGCCGCTACGGACACGCTATGCAATGCTTGTACCGCATCACACTGACAACACGTGACCGCATTGACTTGGCCGGACCGCGAGTGCCAAGCAATGCCGGCCGGATCGTTCCGGCCGAGGCACCGACGGCATCGATGGAGGTTCGGCAGATGGGGCTGTTCAAGAGCCGCGCGCAGAAGAAGGTCGAGGCCGAGAAGAACAAGGCCCACGCCCAGGCGATGATCGCGAAGGCAGAACTGTCCGCCCGGCTCGACGCGCAGGCGGCGAAGAAGAAGTTCCGCAAGTCGCAGCGGCAGGAGCGTGCGCTGGCCCGCAAGGCCCGCGGTGCCCAGAACAAGTCGGAGAAGCGCGCGGCCAAGGTCGTCGCCGAAACCAACAAGGCGAACCTGCAGATCGCGCAGCTCAACGCCCAGGCCGCGGCCGACGGCACAGCGCTGAACGTCAAGCGCGTCAAGCGCTATCTGTCGGTGGCCAAGCTGGTGTCGCCGGTGCTGGTGCCGGTCGCCTACCGCGCGGCCACCGCCGCCCGCGAACAGCTCGACAACTTCCAGGCGAACCGTTCGGGTCTGGCCGCGGCCGATGTGGCACGTTATGACGGCTACGGCGCCCGGCTGTCGGCGCGGATCGCGCGGACCGACGCCTCGCTGACCACGCTGACCGAGAGCAATCCCGATGCCGAGACCGCGGCATTCGCCAGCGCCATGCGGGGCCGACTGACCAATCTGACCGAGGCCGTGCAGAGTTCCGAAACGATGCCGGCCCCGCGCCGCCGTGCCGCCCACCAGGCGATCGGCCGCGAGCTGGCGGCGATCGACGCCGACCTCCTCGCGCGCCGCGGGGTGCGTGCTTAGCCCCTGCCAGTCCCATGAACCGCTCCCAGCGCGCTGATCGCGATGTCGCAGCCGGTGCCGTCGCGATGACGACGCCGACCCTGGCCGTCGCCGCACACGCGCTGTCGAGCGGGATGGCACCGGGTTCGGCCGGGATCCTGCTCGTGACCGGCAGCGGGCTCGCCGCCGGGCTGATCGCCCGCGGGCTGCGCTCGCGGTCCGCGATGGCGCTGCTGCTGTCGGCCGCCGCGATCGTCAACCACCTGCTGCTCTCGGTGGCGTCAGCGAGTCAGATGCCGCAGATGCCGCACGGCTCCGACACCTCGATGCTGCTCCTGCACACCCTCGCGATCCCACTGTGCGCGTTGCTGATCGTCGCTGCCGACCGCCTGTACGACGTCGTCACCGCGGTGCTGATAGCGGCCGGCCGGCGTCGACTGCCCCGGCCCGTCGGCATCCAGCCGGTTCGGATCGTCTCCCCGCTCCCCCCGCTGACCGGACGAGACCTCGTCGGCAGCAACGGGTTACGCGGCCCGCCGCTCCCGCAGTAGTCGTTCATCCAGAACTCGGCCGCACCAGCCGCCGGGTCCACCGGTGCCTGGCCGATCGACTCCGGCACGGGTAATACCTACTGCAGGAAAGAAATACCGTGAACAACACTGCCATTCGCCGTGCCCGCACCGCCGGCGTCGTCTCCGTCGCCGCATTCGCCGTGGGCACCAGCTGCCTGTTCGGTTCTGGCGCGGCCAGCGCTCATGTGACCGCCAGCGCCGCCGGCCTCAAGCAGGGTGGCTACGGGGTGATCACGCTGAACGTCCCCAACGAGTCCGACACCAACGCCGCGACCAACACGCTCATCGTCGCCATCCCACACCTGAAAGCGGCTCGGCCGCAGGCCAAACCCGGCTGGAACGCAGTCATCCAGAAGGATCCGGCGACCGACGAGGTCGTCTCGATCACCTGGACCGCTGCGCCGGGCAACCCCGGAATCCCGGCCGACCAGTTCGACCAGTTCCAGTTCAGCGGCGGCCCGCTGCCATCGGCACCCGAGATGGCCCTGCCGGCCACGCAGAAGTACGCCGACGGCGAGACGGTCGACTGGAACCAGCCCACGCCCGCGGACGGCGCCGAACCCGAGCATCCGGCACCGACGGTGAAGCTCGGCCCCAAGGACAAGAACGCCATGGGCGACGATGACGACATCTCGAGCGATGACTCGACCGCATCCGTCGGCCACAGCGACGGCAAGGACGACACCGCGCGCTGGCTGGGTGGGGCCGGCATCGTGATCGGCGCGCTGGGTCTCGGTGCAGCCGCAGGCAGCCTGCTGACCCGTAAGAAGGGTGGCGACAAGTCATGATCCGTCGCGCGCTGATCGCCTCGGTCGGACTGCTCGTGCTACTGCTCGGCGGTGTCGTCCTGGCGGGACCGGCGTCGGCGCATTCGCGGCTGGTCGGCACCGACCCGGCGAACAATGCGTCGCTGTCCGTTGGGCCGCAACGAATCACGCTGACGTTCAACGAGGCGATCCAGTCGGACTACGCGGTGCTCAATGTCGTCGGACCCGACGAGAAGCACTATTGGCAGCAGGGTGACCCGGAGGTCAGCGCCAACCACCTGTCCGTGCCGGTGCGCCCCCTGGGGCCGGCCGGCAAGTACACCATCAACTGGCGGGTCACCTCCGCCGACGGGCATCCGGTCCAGGGGCAGCTGGCGTTCACGCTCACCCAGGCGGGCGCCGGAACACCCGGACCGGAGGTGTCGTCGGGCAAGTCGGGATCGTCCGGCGTCCCGTGGTGGCCGTTCGCGATCGTCGCCGTAGTGGTGTTCGGTGGCGGCCTGGCCGGCACCGTGCTGGTCGGCCGGAAGCGGAAGTAGCGGTGGTCGCGGGTTCCGCCGATCCGGTTGCACGCGTGCGCATCTGGCGTGTGCTAACCGGACTGGCGGTGCCCGCTGCGCTGGTCGGGGTCGGGCTGGGTTGGGCGCTGGCCCACCCGTCCGGACCCCAGGCCTCGGCCCTGACGGGCGCGGTCGCGGTCGTCGCCGGCATCGGCGTCGTCGGCCTCGCGTGGCTCCCGAGAACCGTCGATGCCGCCGACACCACGGTGACCCGGCCGATCGCCGCGTGCGCGATGGGCTGGGCCATCGCGTCATTCCTGACCGCGTGGATCGAGGTATCGCAACGCACCGGCCGCTCGTTGACGGCCGTCAGCGCCGGCGACTTCCTGACCGTCAGCGCCGACGGTCTGCCGTCGCTGGTCGCCACCGGCTGCGCGCTGGCCGCCGCGGGATGGGCCTGGTGGCGACTGGTGCGCGGCACCCGGCCGACTCCGATCGGTCCCGAACTCGCCGGCGTCGTCGCAGCAGTCGGGGTCGCGGTCGGCCCGATCACCGGGCATCTGAGCCAGCACAGCACCGGGTCGGTGATCGTCGCGGTGCATACGCTGGCCGCGGCCTGGTGGTGTGGTTCGCTGGCCGCGATCGCGCTCGTGGCCCGCGGGCGGCGCGACTGGGCCCGACTGCTGCCCACCTTCTCCCGACGGGCCCCGTGGGCGGTCGGCGCGCTGGCCGTATCCGGAATCATCGCCGCCGCACTGGAATTGCCCTCCGTCGGCGCAATCGTGGAAACCGGCTACGGGCGTGTGCTCATCGCCAAGGCTGTGGGCCTGGCGATACTGCTGGGCTTCGCGTGGCGCCAGCGCACCGGCTGGGTGGCGCGGGCCGCGGGCCACCGGGCGACGGAGGCCGAGTCGCTTCGTCGGGCCGTCATCGAGACGTCCCTGATGGGCATCGTTCTCGGACTCGCCGCGGCGCTGGCCACCACCGCCGGATAATCGACATCGGTTCGTGGAATGCTGCGGATTTCTGCAATCCGGACAGCGAGACGGCGCGGCGCGATGACAACAGGAGCATCATGGAGACATGCGGGTCGACCGAACGACCGGCCTCCGGCCCGCCCGGCCGACGATGACGGAGGATCAGATGACTGCCAGTAATCCCGTCAGCCCACCGAACCCGACGCCCCTGGTCGGCGCGACCATGCCGGACGACGACACCGCTGACGCGCATACCGAGCCGCACTTCACGCAGCTGCGTCGCGTCGAGCCGACCGCGCTCTCGGACAAGGACCCGATCAATCCGGTTCCGCTCGAGGCGGTCGCCGGTATCGTCCTGCTACTGGTCGCGTGGCTGCTGCTTCGACATCGCCGGCGTCGGCACGACTGACCCCGCCGCTACCGGCCCGGGAAAACCCGCATCAGCCGTACGACGTGGGGCACCAGCCGCACATATAGCCGCCGGGGCAGGAACGGCAGCAACGCCGAGCCGGCCAGCCCGAGTCCGCGCTGCGCGGCGATCGTCTGTGACTCGGTGTACTTGAGCAGCCCTTCGCTACCGTGGCGTCGGCCGACGCCGGAGATACCCATGCCGCCCATCGGCGCAGCGGTCGATCCCCATGCGGCTCCGTAGCCCTCGTTGATGTTCACGGTGCCCGACCGCACCTCGGCGGCGATCCGCCGCGCCTCGGCCGAGTTCCTGGCGAAAATGCTTGCATTCAAACCATATTCGGTGTCGTTGGCCCGGGCGACCGCCTCGTCGGCGTCGGCCACCGGGTAGATCGACACCAGCGGGCCGAACGTCTCGTTGGCATAGCAGTCCATGTCGTCGCTGACATTGGACAGAACCGTCGGCTCGAAGAAGAAGGGGCCCAGGTCTTCTCGACGCCTGCCGCCCGCCAACACCGTGGCCCCCTTGGCCACGGCGTCGTCGACATGCTGCTGCACCGTCTCGACCTGCGCAGCCGAGGCCAACGATCCCATCTCCGGGGTGAAGTCATAGGTGTTGCCCAACACCATGTTCTGGACGCGCCGGGCGAATTTCTCCGTGAACTCCGCGGCGACCGGCTGCTCGACATAGATCCGCTCGATCGAAATGCAGAGCTGGCCGGAGTTGGAGTACGCGGCCCGGGCCGCGCCCTCGACGGCCTTGTCGATATTCGCGGTCCTGGTGACGATCATCGGATTCTTGCCGCCGAGTTCGGCCGAGAAGCCGATCAGCCGCCTGCCGGCCTTCTCTGCCAGGGAGGCCCCAGTGGCCGACGACCCGGTGAACATCAGGTAGTCGGCGTTCGCCAGAATCTCTTGCCCCACAATCGATCCCGGCCCCGGGACCACCGCATACAGATCCTTCGGCAGCCCGGCCTGGTACAACAGCTCGGCGGCGACCAGCGCCGAGTACGGCGTCTGGCTGTCGGGTTTGAGCACCACGGCGTTGCCCGCCATCAGCGCGGGGACCGCGTCCGACACGGTCAGCGTGATCGGGTAGTTCCACGGCGAGATGATACCCACCACACCCTTGGGCTGATAGCGCACGCGGGTATCGGTGGCGATGGGCATCATGCCCTGAACTCGCTTGGCGGAGAGCAGCTTCGGGCCGACCTTGGCGTAGTGCCGCGCCGTCATCGCGACGTCGAGAACCTCTTCCTGGGCATAGTGCCGGGCCTTACCGGTCTCGGCCTGCACCACGTCGATCAGCTCGTTGCGGTTGCGGTACACCAGATCGGCGAACCGGAGCAGGATCGCGGCACGATCCTTGGGCCACGTGCGCGACCATTCGACCTGCGCTGCGCGGGCGCGTTCGAATGCGGCCTGCACGTCCTCCGCAGTACCCACGGGAATGGTCGTCATCTCAGTTCCGGAGAACGCTTCCAGGACTGGTCGACTCTCGCGCGCGGCCGGATCGTCGATGGCAGCGAGCGGACGCAGGCGGTCGAAAACGGCGGCAGACGGCTTGGGCATCGATACTCTCCGAGTCGCAGGTGGGGCTTGAGGCGCTTGTTGACGGTATGTCTAAAAAGCGGCTGTAGGCAGTCTAGCGATAGCTAGACGTGCGCTCACCCGCTACTACGCCCGGCCACCGCCTCCTACGAAATCCGCGCCACAAATGTGGATCCGCGCCGTCTGCAGGCGGCGCGGATCCACGAAAGCGGCGCGGATTTGCGCCTTAGGTGAGGTCGGCCTTCCGACGAACACTCGGCGTCACGCCGACCGAGTATCGGGAGAGATTTCGGGTTCGGTAGGTCCGGCAGGTGGTCCAGATCACGTGGGTTCCTTGCCAGCCGATGTTCGAGCTGCTTTACATCAGGTCGGGAGTGTAAAACTCACTAGTGAACATTGTAGTTTGCTTTGACCAATTGTGTTTAAGTTGCCGGATGCCTCGGCTAAGGTCCATGAAACTCGTCCATCGCGGACGGACCGCACACCCAGAAAGTCGAACACCATGACCGAGACTGTCATCGATCGCTCCACCGACGCCGCTGCGACGGAACCGACGGTCGGCCTGCTGGTGACCCTCTTCGCCGGTACCGATCAGCAGGTCGAGGGTCATATCGTCGACGACTTCGGCGACCGCTGCGAGACCGAGACGGACACCCACACGGTGCAGCTGGACAGGCCCAAGCGATGGGCGGTGCACACCTCCGACGGCCTGCTGGTCTTCGCCGACACCGTCGACATCGAGATCGTGGAGAGCGCCTCAGACAGCTGATCCTTTCCCCTACGACAAAGCCCACACGATTTCGTGTGGGCTTTGTCGTCAGCTGCAGGGGTTTGTCTATCCGGCCGTGACCACCACGATGCCGTCGTCGTCGCTGTAGAGGACGTCCCCGGGATTGATCGTGATGCCGCCGATCTCGACCGGCACGTCGCGCTCGCCGGCTCCGGTCTTGGTCGACTTGCGCGGGTTGGTGCCCAGCGCCTTGATGCCGATGTCCATGGTGCGCAGCATCGCCGAGTCACGGACGGCGCCGTGGGCGACGATCCCCGCCCAGCCATTGGACCTGCCCAACTCGGCGATGATGTCGCCGACCAGCGCGGTATGCAGCGATCCACCCCCGTCGATCACCAGCACCCGTCCCTCGCCCGGCTCGCCCAGCACCGATTTCAGCAGCGCGTTGTCCTGGAAGCAGCTCACCGTGACGACCCTCCCGACGAACTCGGTGCGGCCGCCCATCTGCCGGAACTGCGTATCGCAGCTGCGGACATCGGCTCCGATCTCATCGACCAGATCGGCGGTAGCGGTAAACGTCAGATCACTCATGCGGGCAACCCTACTGCGGGTGGTCCACGGCGACCCGGGCCGTCATCCCGGCGATCTCGACGACATCACCGGCCCGCAGCTGTCGGCCACGCCGGGTTTCGATCTCACCGTTGACCCGCACATCGCCGTCGCCGATGACGGCCTTCGCGTCGGCTCCGGTGTCGATCAGGTTGGCCAGCTTGAGGAACTGACCCAGTCGAATCGACTCGTCCCGAATCGGAACCTCTGACAATGTCCTCACCTCGCGCACTAGATATTCAGGCATATTCGATAATCGACCAATGACTCAGCTCGTTGCGCCGCCCACCGAGGCACCCGCCGGACAGTCGGCGGACCGCGTTCCGCGCCGGCTGCCCCAGTGGTTGCACCGCATGCTTGTCAACGCCCCCCACCGGGTATCGGTCGTCGTCGGCGTCCTTGCGACCGTGTCGTTGCTGTCCAGCGTCTCGATCGGATTCCGGCATCTGACCCAAGTACCGCGCGACTATCTGAACGACTACATCATCCTCTCACCGGACACGAGCTTCGCGTGGGCGCTGGTGCTGGCATTCGTGGCGATCGCACTGTCCGCCCGCAAACGGATCGCCTGGTGGCTACTCGTCGGCTACGTCGTCCTGTTCGGCCTGTCCAACGCGCTGTATCTGTTCGACTACATCGCCAAACAGAACTACGGGGCCCCGCTGGACTTCACCGAGAAGGCCAATACCTATGTGGGACTTGCCGTTCAGATCTTCGTACTGCTGTACCTGATCGCCACCTACCAGCAGTTCTACACCAAGGTCCGCCGCGCGGCGGTCCTGCAGGCCGGACTGGTCCTGGCCGCCGGACTCGCGATCGCGACGCTCATCGGCTGGGGTCTGGTCGAGTTGGTCCCGCACACGCTGCAGTCGTCCGAACGGCTCCTGTACGCCTTCGGCCGCGTCGTCACCTTCGCCGCAATCGATACCCGAACGTTCGACGGCCGGCACACCTACGGATTCATCAACTCGATCCTCGGCTTGCTCGGCGCGCTCGCCTTGATCGTCGCGGCGCTCGTGCTGCTGCGTTCGCAGCGGTCGAACAATTCGCTGACCGGCACCGACGAGCGGCTGCTGCGCGCCCTCGTCGCTCGCTACGGCGACGACGATTCACTCGCCTTCTTCTCCACCCGCCGCGACAAAGCAGTGGTCTTCGCCCCCAACGGATTGGCGGCCATCACCTATCGCGTCGAGGTCGGGGCCTGTATGGCGGGCGGTGATCCGGTCGGCGATCCGAAGCACTGGGGTGCGGCGGTGCGGGAACTGATCGCCGTCGCCGATCGGTATGGCTGGCAGCCGTGTGCGATGGGCGTGAGCCCCGCCGGCGCTCAGGTCTACGCCGATGCCGGCTTCATCACTCTCAACATCGGCGACGAGGCCATCGTCAAGGCGCGGGCCTACAGCCTGTCCGGACCCGACATGCGAATGGTGCGCCAGGCCGTAATGCGTTGTCGGCGCGCCGATATGACCACCCGCACCCGTCGTCATCGCGACCTGTCGCCCGATGAGATGGCCGCGGCGATCAAGCGGGCCGATGATTGGCGCGACACCGAGGAGGAACGCGGATTCGCGATGGCCCTCGGCCGCCTCGGCGATTCTCAGGACGGCGACTGCATCCTGGTCGAGGCCGTCCAACACGCCGGCACCGCCGACGAACGTGTCGTCGGGATGCTGTCGTTCGTGCCCTGGGGACCGACCGGCGCCTCACTCGATCTGATGCGCCGCGACCGCGGTTCCATCAACGGCATCGTCGAGCTGATGGTGACCGAATTCGCCGAGAACGCAGAGGAATTCGGCGTCACAGAGATCTCGTTGAATTTCGCGGCGTTCCGCGAGATCTTCGAGTACGGCAACCAGATCGGCGCCGGTCCGGCGATCCGCCTGATGCACGGCGCATTCACCTTCATGTCGCGGTACGTCCAGATGGAGTCGCTGTACAAGTCGAACGCGAAGTTCCTGCCCGAGTGGCGACCCCGCTACCTCTGCTACGAGGACTCCCGGGCCATCCCGCGCGTGGGCATGGCCGCACTGCTCACCGAGGGTTTCGTGAAGCTGCCGCGATTCGGCCGGCCGCCGCGCCACACCCGGGTGGCGCCCGCGATCCCGCCGGGGGTCGACGTCGATACGCTGGTCAGCGCGTTGGCGAAGGACAAGACGGCGCTGGATGCGGGCCCGCGCCGACCCGAACAGGTGCGGGTGCGGCTGGCCAAGGTCCATCAGCTGGCCGCCGAGGGAATCGATCCGTATCCGCCGGCTGTACCGCCCACCCACACGGTCACCGCCGCCGCGGCCGCGGCCGACGGAACCGAGGTCCGGATCGCCGGGCGGGTGCTGCGACTACGGGATTTCGGCAAGGTGGTGTTCGCGGTGGTCCGCGACTGGTCCGGCGAGATCCAGGTCCTGCTCGATTCCGACGAAATATCCTCCACCGCACCGGATTTCGCGGCCAGTGTGGACTTGGGCGACCTCGTCGAGGTCGCCGGCACGATGGGCCTGAGTCGTCGGGGCGAGCAGTCGGTGCTGGCGACCGACTGGCGGATGCTGGGCAAATGTCTGCATCCGTTGCCGGACAAGTGGAGCGGGCTGACCGATCCAGAGGCGCGAGTCCGCCAACGGTATGTCGACCTGGCCATCAACGAGTCGTCACGCGAGGCGCTGCGAATCCGCAGTGCGGCGGTCAAGGCGATGCGCGATCACCTTGCCGCACAGGACTTCCTCGAGGTCGAGACGCCGATCCTGCAACGGATCCACGGCGGCGCGAACGCACAACCGTTCCAGACCCACATCAACGCCTACAACCTCGATCTCTACCTGCGCATCGCACCCGAGCTGTATCTCAAACGCCTCTGTGTGGGCGGCGTCGAACGCGTCTTCGAGCTGGGCCGCAACTTCCGCAACGAAGGCGTCGACTTCAGCCACAATCCCGAATTCACCAGCCTCGAAGCGTATGCGGCACATGGTGATTACCAGACGATGCGGATCCTCACACAGGAGATGATCCAGGCCGCCGCGATCGCGGCGCACGGCGAGCCGGTGGTGCTGCGCCCCGATGTGGACGGCCGATTGCAGCCCGTGGATATCTCGGGCGAGTGGCCGGTCAAGACGGTGCATGACGCTGTGTCGGAGGCGCTCGGTGAGGAGATCGGCCCCGACACCGAACGCGACGAGCTGCGGCGCCTGTCTGCCGCGGCGCGCATCCCCTTCCGTCAGGACTGGGGCGCCGGCCATCTGGTGCTGGAGATGTATGAGCATCTCGTCGAGTCGAAGACCACGCATCCGACCTTCTACCAGGACTTCCCCGTATCGGTGTCGCCACTGACCCGGCAGCACCGCACGACCCCGGGGCTCGCCGAGCGTTGGGATCTGGTGGCCTGGGGGTTCGAGCTCGGCACCGCCTACAGCGAGCTGACCGACCCGATCGAGCAACGCAAACGGCTCACGGCCCAGTCACTGCTGGCAGCCGGCGGCGATGCCGAGGCGATGGAACTCGACGAAGACTTCTTGCAGGCGCTCGAGCATGCGATGCCGCCCACGGGTGGATTGGGGATCGGGGTCGACCGGGTGATCATGATGATCACCGGACGCTCGATTCGCGAAACGCTGCCGTTCCCCTTGGCGAAGCCGCGCACGACCGAATAGCCGCGCGGCTGCCGCGAAGTGGCTACTTCGCGAAGCGAGCCAGGTCGGCGTTGGTGACGAGCCGTTCCTGGTCTGCGCACAGAGTCCGGGCCAACCGGCGGTGTGCGAGATAGCCACCGGTGCCGAAGATGTAGCCGCCGAGCACGACGGGACGCGCAAGCTGCGCGCGACCAGCCAACCGCATAGCAATCACTTCCTGATCAGAATCACAAACACAATTATCGATAGTTTATGTACCCGCCAGTAGGGCCGCCACTTAAATCATCGTGGTGACTGTCACAATGGTTAGCCCGCAACACACCTTTTGATCGAACTGCAATGATCGCGCCGCGATAATCAGGCTGTTCAGCCCAGGCCGGCCAGGTAATCGTGCGCCCACTGCAGCGCGCTCACGCCCGGTTGCACCTGATATGCGCCATAGTCGGTGTGCGCGCCGCCCTGGATGAAAGCGTTGTACTCCACGATCTGCTGACGTGCTTTGGCGTCGCTGAGCTCATCGGGGACGCTGCCGATGCCGCCCTGGAGAACCATCTGACTCAGCACGCTCGCGGCCAGCCCCGGATTCTGGCCGCCTTCGGCGAGAGCGCCGGCGATTTTGGTGACGTAGTAGTTGGGCGGCGTGTTGCAGTACATGTCGTCGGGGTCGCAGATCGTGTTGATCCGGTTCGACACCCAGCCGAACCCGCCGGCGCGCGGTCCGCCGACACCCTCCCCGCCGAGCGGCCGCCCGATCAGGTGGTCGGCGGGGCTCCGCCGCGGATCCGACACCAGCACCACACCCGCGACCTGCTGCGGGCGGATCGGCGCCTGTCCGGTCCCGATCCGGGCGGCCAGATCGCCGGCCGCGTCAGCCCCCTGGCTGTACCCGATCAGCGCCACCTTCGACCCCGGGCAGCGGCTCAGTGCCTGCGCGCCCAATCGCTGCGCGACATCGACCGCCTGGGCCTTGGAGTTCGGGTAGACCTTGCCACCGTTGTCCCACGGGAAGAACGACTGGCTGTAGTTGACGGCGAGCACCTGCTTGCCCGCACCCAGTCCGGCGGTCGCCCGCGACAGCATGCCGGGCACACCCGCACCGTTGCGCGGACCGTTGTCCCAGGTACCCGGAATCGCCAGCACGAACACCTTCGCGCAGCCGCCGCCCGGGGCCGGTGCCGCGTTCGCCGACGTTGCGGCCACGCCCAAACCGGCTGTCGCACAAGACAAAACTGCCAGACCTGCCAGCGCGCGGCGCAACGACATCGTGGATCTCCTCAGCCTCACGGAATGCCTTGCGCGGGACCGGATGCCGGTCCCGCGTATCGGATCTGAGGCTACCGAGGCACCGCGCGGTCAGCCACCGGACGGACGCAGATCACAGCTGGCGCCAGAAGGTCGTCGGCTCCGCCCAAGTCGACGCTGACGATCAGATTGTCGTCTGCCAAGGTTGACGGAGATCCGCAAAGGGGCTTTCCCTTGCGGACCTTCGTCATAACGCCGGCAGGCGGCAATCTGGCGTCAGCGCTGTGGGGCTTGCGTCGGCACGATGGGTGACGGCAGCGTCGTCGATCCGGTGAGGAACTCGTCGGCCGCGGCCGCGGCCGAACGGCCCTCCGCGATCGCCCACACGATCAGCGACTGCCCGCGGCCCGCATCGCCGGCGACGAACACGCCCGGCACGGTGGTCTGGAAGTCGTCCCCGCGCTTGATGTTTCCGCGCTCGTTGTACTCGACACCGAGATCGTCGAGCAGCCCGGCACGCTCCGGGCCGACGAAGCCCATCGCCAGCAGGACCAGGTCGGTCTCGATCTCGAAGTCGGTGCCCTCGACCCTGTTGAAGCGGCCGCCCTCGAACTTGACCTCGTGCGCCTTGAGTCCGGTGACCTTGCCGTTCTCGCCGATGAACTCCTCGGTGTTCACCGCGTACACCCGCTCGCCGCCCTCTTCGTGAGCCGACGAGACGCGGTACATCAGCGGGTAGGTCGGCCACGGAGTCGACTCGGCGCGCTCGTCCGGCGGCCGCGGCATGATCTCGAACTGGTGCACGATCTCGGCACCCTGCCGCAGCGAGGTACCCAGGCAGTCGGCGCCGGTGTCGCCGCCGCCGATGATCACGACCTTCTTGTTCCGGGCGTGCAGCGGCGGCAGACCATCGGCATCCACGACGTCGTCGCCGACCGCGGCCTTGTTGGCCCACGGCAGGAACTCCATCGCCTGATGGATGCCGTCGAGCTCGCGGCCCGGGACTGGCAGATCCCGCCACGCGGTCGCACCGTTGGCCAGCACCACCGCGTCGAAGTCCGCGCGCAGCTGCTCGGCGGTGATGTCGACGCCGACGTCCACACTTGGCTTGAAGACCGTGCCCTCAGCCTCCATCTGCTCCAGACGGCGGTCGATATTCGACTTCTCCATCTTGAATTCGGGGATGCCGTAGCGCAGCAGACCGCCGATGCGATCGGCGCGCTCGAACACCGTCACGTCGTGACCGGCGCGGGTGAGCTGCTGTGCCGCAGCCAATCCGGCAGGCCCGGAACCCACGACGGCGACCTTCTTGCCGGTCTTCTCCGTCGGCAGCACCGGCGTGACCCAGCCCTCGTCGAACGCGTTGTTGATCAGCTCGACCTCGACCTGCTTGATGGTCACCGCGGGCTGGTTGATACCCAGCACGCACGACGCCTCACACGGCGCCGGGCACAGCCGACCGGTGAACTCCGGGAAGTTGTTGGTCGCATGCAGCCGCTCGATGCCGTCGGCCCAGCGGCCCTTGTACACCAGGTCATTCCACTCGGGAATCAGATTTCCGAGCGGGCAACCGTTGTGGCAGAACGGGATACCGCAGTCCATGCAGCGGCTGGCCTGGGTCTGCAGCGTCGACTTGGCGAAGCCTTCGTAGACCTCTTTCCAGTCCATCAACCGCAGGTCGACCGGCCGGCGCTGCGGCAGCTCACGTTCGGTGTTCTTCAGAAATCCGCGCTGATCACCCATTTGCCGCCTCCATGATCGCTTGGTCGACGTTGCGGCCTTCGGCCTTGGCGGTCTCGATCGCCAGCAACACTCGCTTGTAGTCCCGCGGCATCACCTTGCGGAAGTTCTGCCGTTCGGTGGCCCAGTCGGCCAGGATGCGCACGGCCACCGGTGATTCGGTCTCCTTGGCGTGCTCGCCGACGATCGCCCACAGGAAGTCGGCGTCGTCGAGGTCGATGGTCTCCATGTCGACCAGCTCGGTGTTCAGGTTCGCCGAGAACGTCGAATCCGGGTCGTAGACATAGGCGATGCCGCCCGACATACCGGCCGCGAAGTTACGTCCGGTCTTGCCGAGCACCACCACGCGTCCCCCGGTCATGTACTCACAGCCGTGATCGCCCACACCCTCGACCACCGCGGTGGCGCCCGAGTTGCGGACACAGAACCGCTCGCCGACGCCGCCGCGCAGCAGGATCTTGCCGCCCGTGGCACCGAAGCCGATCACGTTGCCGGCGATGATGTTGTCCTCGGCGACGAAGCCCTCCGGAGCATCCTTCGGCGGCCGCACGACGATCTCGCCACCCGAAAGACCCTTGCCGACATAGTCGTTGGCGTCGCCCTCCAGGCGCAGCGTGATGCCCTTAGGCACGAACGCGCCGAAGCTGTTACCCGCCGATCCGGCGAAGTCGATCTGGATCGTGTGCTGCGGCAATCCGTTCGCGCCATGCGCCTTGGTGACCTCGTGGCCGAGCATGGTGCCGACCGTTCGGTTCACGTTGGTGATGGCGGAACTGAAGCGCACCGGCTCGCGATTGTCGATCGCCTCGCGGCTGGCCACGATCAGCTGCTGATCCAGAGCCTTGTCGAGGCCGTGATCCTGGGTGCCCGAGCAGTACGGATCCTGGTTCATGAACGGCGACTCGACGACGGCCAGGATCGGCGACAGGTCGAGCTTACCGGCCTTCGCGCTCTTCCAGTGCGCCAACGCCTTGGTGGTGTCGAGCATCTGGATCTGGCCGACGGCCTCGCGCAGCGTACGGAAGCCCAGGCGTGCCAACAGCTCTCGCACCTCTTCGGCGATGAACATGAAGAAGTTCTCGACGAACTCCGGTTTGCCGCTGAATCGCTCGCGCAGCACCGGATTCTGGGTGGCCACACCCACCGGGCAGGTGTCGAGGTGGCAGACACGCATCATCACGCAGCCCGACACCACCAGAGGTGCAGTGGCGAAACCGAATTCCTCAGCACCCAGCAGCGCGGCGATGACCACGTCGCGGCCGGTCTTGAGCTGACCGTCGACCTGCACGACGATGCGGTCGCGCAGACCGTTGAGCAACAGCGTCTGCTGCGTCTCCGCCAGACCCAACTCCCAAGGGGCACCGGCGTGCTTCTCGGACGTCAGCGGCGTCGCGCCGGTACCACCGTCGTGACCGGAGATCAGCACGACGTCCGCGTGCGCCTTCGAGACACCGGCGGCGACGGTGCCGACGCCGATCTCGGAGACAAGTTTCACGTGAATCCGCGCCTGCGGGTTCGCGTTCTTCAGATCGTGGATCAGCTGCGCCAGGTCCTCGATCGAGTAGATGTCGTGGTGCGGCGGCGGCGAGATCAGGCCGACACCCGGCGTCGAGCCGCGGACCTCAGCGACCCACGGGTACACCTTGTGCGGCGGAAGCTGGCCGCCCTCACCGGGTTTCGCACCCTGCGCCATCTTGATCTGGATGTCGGTGCAATTGCTCAGGTAGTGCGCGGTGACCCCGAAGCGGCCCGATGCGACCTGCTTGATGGCACTGCGGCGCCAGTCACCGTTCTCGTCCGGGGTGAAACGACGCGGATCCTCGCCGCCCTCACCGGAATTCGACCGGCCGCCGAGGCGGTTCATCGCGATCGCCAGCGTCTCGTGCGCCTCGGCAGAGATCGAGCCGAAGCTCATCGCGCCGGTGGAGAACCGCTTCACGATCTTCGACGCCGGCTCGACCTTCTCGATCGGGATCGGGTCCCGGTCGCTGAAGTTGAACTCGAACAACCCGCGCAGGGCGGCGAGCTGCTTCGACTGGTCGTCGACCAGCTTCGTGTACTCCTTGAACACGTCGTACTGCCCCGTGCGGGTGGAGTGCTGCAGCTTGAAGACCGTGTCCGGGTTGAACAGGTGGTACTCGCCTTCGCGACGCCACTGGTACTCGCCGCCGACCTGGAGCTCGCGGTGCGCCCACTCGCTCGGCCGCTCGTTGAACGCCAGCGCATGCCGGGCCGCGACGTCGGCGGCAATCTCGTCCAGGCCGACGCCGCCGAGGTGGCTCTGCAGTCCGGTGAAGAACTCGTCGACGAGCTCCTGCGACAGGCCGATGACCTGGAACAGCTGCGCACCGGTGTACGACGCGATGGTGGAGATGCCCATCTTCGACATCACCTTCAGCACGCCCTTGCCGGCGGCCTTGATGTAGTTCTTGCGGGCGGTGGCGAAGTCGACCTCGCCGAGCACGCCGCGCAGGCTCATGTCCTCGATCGACTCGAACGCCATGTACGGGTTGATCGCGGCCGCGCCGAAGCCGACCAGTGCCGCCATGTGGTGCACCTCGCGGGCGTCGCCCGCCTCGACCAGCAGGCCGACCTGGGTGCGGGTCTTCTCCCGAACCAGGTGGTGGTGCACCGCGGAGGTCAGCAGCAGCGACGGGATCGGTGCGAGCTTGTCGTCCGACTCGCGATCGGAGAGCACGATGATGCGGGCACCGCCGGCGATCGCCGCCGACACATCGGCGAGGATGCTCTCGAGTGCCGTCCGCAGTCCCGCGCCGCCGTCGGCGACCGGGTACAGGCCGCGGATCACCACGGACGTGAAGTCCGGATGGTTGTCGTCGGCATTGATGTGGACCAGCTTGGCCAGCTCATCGTTGTCGAGGATCGGGCCGTCCAGCGCGATCTGGTGGCACGAGTTCGGACCCGGGTTCAGCAGGTCGGCCTCGCCGCCGATCGACGTACCGATCGAGGTGACGACCTCTTCCCGGATGGCGTCCAGCGGCGGGTTGGTGACCTGCGCGAACAGCTGCGAGAAGTAGTCGAACAGCATCCGCGGCCGCTTCGACAGCACGGCGATCGGGGTATCGGTACCCATCGAACCAATGGCCTCGGCACCGGTGCGCGCCATCGGCGTCACCAGCACGTCGAGCTCTTCGGTGGTGTAGCCGAACACCTGCTGCCGCAACGTCACCCGGCTGTGCGACATGTGCTCGTGCGGGCGGTCGGGCAGATCCGCAAGCCGGATCAGGCCCTTCGACAGCCATTCCGCGTACGGCTTCTCGTTCGCCAGCTGACTCTTGATCTCGTCGTCGCCGACGATGCGGCCCTGCTCGGTGTCGACCAGGAACATCTTGCCCGGCTGCAGCCGGACTCGGCTGACGATCTCCGACGGCTCGATACCCAGGACGCCGACTTCGGACGCCATGACGACCAGGCCGTCTCTGGTGACCCAGATTCGGCTGGGGCGCAGACCGTTTCGGTCGAGCACCGCGCCGACCACGGTGCCATCGGTGAAGGCCACCGATGCCGGGCCGTCCCACGGCTCCATCAGCGTCGAGTGGTACTGGTAGAAGGCCTTCAGATCCTCCGGCATGCTCTCATGCCGCTCCCACGCCTCGGGGATCATCATCAGGACCGCGTGCGGCAGGCTGCGACCACCCAGGTGCAGCAGCTCAAGTACTTCGTCGAACCGGGCGGTATCCGAGGCGCCCTTGGTGTTCACCGGGAAGATCTTCTCCGCAGTGCCCTCGCCGAACACGCTGGTGTCGATGAGCGCCTCGCGGGCCCGCATCCAGTTCTCGTTGCCGGTGACGGTGTTGATCTCGCCGTTGTGGGCGACGCGCCGGAACGGATGCGCCAGCGGCCACGACGGGAAGGTGTTGGTGGAGAAACGTGAATGCACCAAGCCCAGGGCGCTCTCGACCCGGTCGTCCTGCAGATCCAGGTAAAAGCTGCGCAGCTGCGGGGTCGTCAGCATGCCCTTGTAGACGAAAGTCTTGCCGGACAGGCTCGGGAAGTAGGCGGTCTCGCGGCCCGGACCGTCCTGGCCGGCGCCCTTGGTGCCGAGCTCAGTCTCGACCCGCTTGCGCACGACAAACGCCTTGCGCTCAAGCTCCATGCCGCTCGCACCGGAGACGAACACCTGACGGAAGTTCGGCATGGCGTCGCGCGCAAGAGCGCCCAGCGAGGAATCGTCGACCGGGACATCGCGCCAGCCGAGCAGAGTCAGGCCCTCGGACTCGACGATCTTCTCGATCGACGCGCAGGCCTGCTTGGCGTCCTCGGACCCCTGCGGCAGGAACGCGATGCCGGTGGCATAGCTGCCCTCGGCCGGCAGCGTGAAGTCGACGACCTCACGCAGGAACCGGTCCGGAACCTGGATCATGATTCCGGCACCGTCACCGGTGTTCGGCTCGGCGCCTGCGGCACCACGGTGCTCCAGGTTCACCAGCGCGGTGATCGCCTTGTCGACCAAGTCGCGGCTGCGGCGGCCATGCATGTCGACCACAAAGGCCACACCGCAGGAATCGTGCTCGTTGACCGGGTTGTAGAGACCGGTCGCGCCCGGGGCTTGCTTCATTTCTTCACACCTTTTGCAACGCGTCGCATGGACGCACCCAACCAGCTGCCCGCATACAGTCCGTGCGAGCGGCGCGCCGGACAGGTCGTGACCGGACACGAGTCGGGGCGTCGGTGCTACCGATGCCCCCCGCTGCGCAACTGGGCTGTGTGCGCGGAAGTCGGGACCATCAGCACCGTTGCTTCCGGTCTACTCAACTGGCCCGATCCGGCGGGTGGTGACCTGCGGATCCAGCCATTCGATAGATTTTCTCACGCAGGAGCCCCAACTCGAAATCGGATTCGCATTTTAGCCCGCCGACCTGCATAAACGCCATAGACAGGGACCGGCAAACGGGGTAAACGACGCCTATCGCCGGGCGACAAGCAACTGCGGCGGCCGCACCGGATCGATCTGCGCCGCGGCGTCGCCCCGCCCCTGTTCACGCAGTACGTCGCCGGGATCGGTGACCTCGATCGCCCAGCCCAGCGGCCCGAGCCGGGCTTGCACGTCGACCGCCGACCGCCACAGTCGACGCACATCCGCATAGGTGTCATCGGCCGCAGGCAATGAGCGTGGCGCATCCCGATTGCGAGTGGTGAACGCGGCGATCGAGCCCGGCGCCGAGAGCCGGTCGATGCCGTCCAGCACCGCCTCGGCGTCGGCCGCATCCAGGTAGACCAGCAGCCCCTCGGCCAGCCAGAGCGACGGCCGGTGCGGATCGAAACCGCTGTCGCACAACGTCTTTTGCCAGTCTTCGGTCAGGTCGGCGACCACCGGCCGCCGCGTCGCCCGGGACTGCGGCGCGACGGCCGACCCCGCCAGCACCGGCTCCTTGTAGTCGAAGAGCTGCTGACGATCGAGCTCATAGACGACCGTCGTCTCCGGCAGCGGCAGGCGCAGCGCCCGGGTGTCCAGGCCGGCACCGAGCACCACGATCTGGTCCACGCCCGCGGTGGCGACAAGTGCATCCAAAAACACTGTGCGAGCAACGATCCAGTTGTACATGCGCAGCACGGCGGCCGGATCCCGCCGACGTCGGCCTTCGGTCGCGGCGAATCCGCCTGGATCGAACGCGGCGGCATACGGGTCGTCGAACACGGCATCGGGCCGGGCCGACTCGGCAGCCCGCGCCCGGGCGACCCCTAGCGCGGTATGGCCCACGGCGTCGATGGCTGCGGCGGCATCGGGATTGGCACTCATCAGAGCGATGATTCCCTGAAACCCTGACCGGAGCGACCTCTGATCGCGATATCGGACATAAGGGAGCCCAGCGGTCAGGGTTTCAGGGCCCGTGAACGGGTCCTCAGAGCGGTACCGTCATCGAGTGCGCCACGCATCGCCGATCGCGGCCGGTTCCACAAGCACCGTGGTGCATCTGGGTCCGGCGCTGGGCGTCGTGATCGTGCTGCTCGCCCTCGCCGCCTCGGCCATTCTGTGGCTGGGTCGCACCGGTTATCACTGGGCCGCGCTGTCGGCGTCGGCCCGCGGTGCCATCCAGCTGGCGCTACTCGCCCTGCTCATCGGTCTCGTCGTGCACAACCTCTGGGCCACAGCGGGATTCGTGATCCTCATGGCCATCATCGCCTCGATCACGGCGACGTCGCGGATCACTCGGGCCCGGCCGACGCCGCGGGCCGTCGGCGTGGTCGGCCTCGCGGTGTGCGCCGCACCGATCATGCTGGTGCTGATCCTGATTCCGGTCGGCGTCCTGCCGGCCACCGGACTCGCGATCATTCCCACGATCGGCATCCTGCTGGGCGGCGCCATGAACACCGCCTCGCTCACCGGACGACGCGCCAACGACGAATTGGCCAGTCGCGCCGGCGAGGTCGAGGCAGCCTCTTCGCTGGGCTTCCTCCCGTTCGACGCACGGATGGAGATCTGCCGCGACGCGGCCGCGACCGCCCTGGTGCCCTCGCTCGATCAGACCCGAACCGTCGGGCTGGTAACCATCCCCGGGTCCTTCGTCGGCATGGTTCTCGGCGGCGCCAGCCCGGCCGCGGCGGCGATCATGCAATTGTTCGTGCTGGTCGGCATCCTCGCGGTCAGCTCGCTGTCGCTGGTGCTGACAACGGTGCTGGTCGCGCAAGGTTCGCTGTACCGTCCGCCGGACCGCTCGCCCCGCCCCCGCCGCCGGCGGCGTCCGTCGCGGCAACGGGCTCCCTGAGCAGCATCGTCAGCCCCGTCCCGGCGATCGGAATGATCGCCAGCACCACGAACACTCCCTGCGTGCCGTGATGCGAAGCCACCCAGCCCAGCAGCGGCATGAAGATTCCGCCCGCACTCACCGCCAGCCCCAACGTCACGCCGGCGGCGGTACCCGGCCGACCGGGGAGATAGTCCTGCCCCAGCTTGACCAGCACCGAGAACGGCAGGCCGGTGACCACGCCGACCAGCAGGCTCAACGGCAGCGCCCCGTAGGGGTCGTGGCAGACCAGCATCGCCACGATGGCGAACGGCAGCAACACATTTCCGATCCGCACGGTGCGCACCAGACCGATCCGGTCGGCTATCCGTCCGCCGGCCAGCGTTCCCAGCGCCCCACCCAGTAGCTCCAACGTCAATGCCCAACCGCCGACCGTCGAGGTCGCCCCCAAGTGGCGGATCCAGTACAGGGCGATGAAGGTGTTGATGCCGAAGGACACCGTGGACCGGGAGACCTCGATGGCCGTCAGCAACCCGAACATTCCCCATCGGTCGGGACCGGCCGCGTGGTGCGGTGCGCGTGCGGCGGCTCCGGCGTGGCTGCGGAACTGGTGGCGCCCCAACACGATCGCCATCAGCACCGCCGGACCGATGAATATCGCCGTCGCGCCGACCCCCCACGCATGCAGCGCGGGGGTCGCCAGCGCCGGAGCCAGGAAGAAGCCGACGTTGCCGCCGACTGCGAAATAGCTCATCGCCCCGGCGCTGTCACCCGCCGCCCGGCGGGCGTCGCGGCCCGCCGGCGGATGGAACATCGCGACACCGATCCCCGACAACACCAGCAACGCGAACACCGCCGTATACGACGCGACCACCCCGGCCAGTCCCGCACCGATCCCGGCGAGCGCGATCCCGACCGGCGACATCCAGGCCACGCGCCGTCGGTCGGCGATCACGCCGATCAGCACCTGCGGCAACGCGCTGCCGAGCGTCGCGGCCAGGGCCAACCCCGACGCGCCCAGATACGAGTAATGGCGCTCGAGCACGAAGAACGGCACGGCGGCCGGAACCAGGCCCTGATAGAAATCGTCGACCGCATGCGCGGTCGCCCACAGTCGCATCCGACGCCACGGGCCCGGCGGGGCCGACGTCGTCGGAGAGGAGATCACAGAAGTCATACGTCGATATTTCGATAGACCGACCATGTAAATCTTCCGGTATTCTGCCGATCAATGTCGAAAATCCGCCACGATACGGTTGCGCCCACCACCACGGCGCTGCATGCGGCCGGCGAGATGATCGACCGCCACAGCCACGAGGAGCACCAATTCGCCTGTGTCACGTCCGGGGTGCTGGCCGTGCGCACCCCCGAGGGACTCTGGGTCGCGCCGCCCGGACGCGGCGTCTGGCTGCCCGCCGGCACCTGGCACGAGCATCGCTTCTACGGCGACTCGTCGTTCCATACGATCGGCTTTCCCACCGCCGATCCAGCGCACGGGATTCCGGCCGCGATGCCGCTCGACCGGCCCGTCATCGTGGACGTCAATTCCCTTGCCCGCGAGGTGATCATCGCGTGTACCGCGCCCGGGGTCGCCGATGACGAATACTCGCGTCTCGCGGCGGTGCTGGGCGACCAGCTCGCGCGCCTGCCGCACCGCCCCACCTCCCTGCCGACCCCCGCCGATCCGCGGCTCGCGCGCGCCTGCGAACTGGTGACCACCGATCTCTCACAACCGCTTTCGCTGCCCGACCTGGCCGGGGCGGTGCACGTCAGCGACCGGACGCTCGCCCGACTCTTCCGGGCGGAGCTGGCGATGACCTACCCGCAGTGGCGTACCGCGGTGCGGATCTATCAAGCCCTCATCGACCTGGCCGAAGGCCGGTCGATCACCGAGACCGGTCACCGCTGCGGATGGGCCACGACCAGCGCGTTCATCGACAGTTTCCGTCGCGCCACCGGCCAGACGCCCGGCGCCTACGTCCGCCATCGTGGCAATAACGTCCCCCTCCCCGTCAACGATCTCTGATAGAGAGAACATAAGGAGGCATCGATGGAGCTGCCGCATTCTCGGGTCGCGCGATTGATGAATCGCTCCGCGAGCATCGCGGCACCGGCGGCCATGACCACGATCGCTCGGCTCGGGCCGGTCTCACGGGCGGCGATCCCCCGCGTCCGGCCGCTGGTAAATCGCGGGATGCAGCGGGCGATGTCGGTGCCCAGGGGCACCCGCTGGTGGCCCGCACCCGACAGCCCGGTACCCGGCGAGTGGGTGCTCGGCCCGTCCGTGGCCGCCGAATTCGCCGCGCGCGGCATCGAATCACCCCTGGCCGCAGCTGAACTCGGCTACGGCGCGATCTACTACGTGCACGGCAGCGGATACACCGTCGCGTCGCCCGCCACGCATCGTGCGCTCGTGTCGCTGCTCTCGCATCGCACCGGGTTGCCGGCGTTCAGCGTCGACTATCGACTCGGACCGGAGAACCACTTTCCGGCCGCCGGCGACGACACGATCGCGGGCTTCCGGTGGCTGCTCGCGGGCGGGATCGACCCCGGCCGGATCGTGGTGTCCGGGGACTCCGCCGGCGGCCACCTGGGCCTGGACCTGGTGCGCTGCAACCACCTCGACCGACTACCCGGGCCTGCCGCACTGGTGTTCTTCTCGCCACTGCTCGATCCGAGCTTCACGCTTTCCGCTGCGCAACAACGGATTCGGCGCGATCCGGCGTTTGAGGCGGCCGCCGCCCGCCGCATCGTCGGTTGGTACGTCGGGGATGCGTCCTACGACGATCCGCGCCTGACCATTCCCATCACACCCGACCTGCCCATCCCGCCGACCCTCATCCAGGCCGGCGAACTCGAGATGATGTCAGCCGATGCCCGGGAGATGGCGCGGCAGCTGCGTGCTGCGGGAGGCGATGTGACACTGCAGATCTGGCCCGATCAGGGGCACGTCTTCCAGATGCTCTCGGCGGTCAGCGCGCCGGCCGACCGCGCGGTGTCCATTGCCGCCGACTTCATTCGCGATTCTCTCGGCACCGCCGAACGCACACTGGCCCGCTGAGCCCGGAGGCCGGATACTGGACAGCACGTTCACGCATCCGGAGGTGCCATGATTGCCGCATTCTCGATCAGCCCGATGGGCGGCCCGGATGAGGGCCCCGACGGCGGGGTTTCGGCCGCAGTGGGCGAGGCGATCGCCATCGTGCGAGCCTCGGGCCTGCCCTGCGAGACCAACTCGATGTTCACCAACATCGAGGGCGACTGGGACGAGGTGATGGCCGTGATCAAGGCGTGCGTCGATCGGCTGGCCGAGACCGCACCGCGGGTGTCGTTGGTGATCAAGGCCGATATCCGGCCGGGATACGACGGCCAGCTGGCGGCCAAGGTCGATCGCGTCGAGCAGCACCTGCGCGACCGGCCCAATCACTGACCGTCACAACCATCCTCGTTGCTGCGCCGTCTGCGCGGCCTCCGCCCTGGTGCTGGTGCCGGTCTTGCCGATGGCACTGGACAGATAGTTGCGCACGGTGCCCGCCGACAGATGCACCGAGCGCGCGATCACCGCGACCGTGGCGCCCGACAGCGCCGCCCGCAACACATCCCGTTCCCGTTCGGTGAGCGGGTTGTGGCCATCGGTGAGCGACTCGGTGGCCAGCGTCGGATCGATCACCCGCAGACCCGCATGGACCCGGCGCACCGCGTCGGCCAGTTCGGCGGCCGGGGTGTCCTTGACGACGAAGCCCGACGCCCCGGCGTCCATCGCACGGCGCAGGTATCCGGGCCGACCGAAGGTGGTGACGATGAGCGAACGCACCTGCGGGAGCGCGGCTTTCACGTCCGCGGCGGCCGCGATTCCGTCCTGGCCCGGCATCTCGATATCCAGCAGGCACACCTGCGCACCGGACTCGCTGGCCGCCGCCACGACCTCGTCGCCGCGGCCCACCTGGGCGACGACTTCCAGGTCGGGCTCGAGTTCCAGGAGCGCGGCCAGCGCGCCCCGAACCAGCGCCTGGTCGTCGGCCAGCAACAGCCTGATCGGTTCGGTCATGCCGTCACCACCAGCCGGGTCCCCTTTGCTTCGGCCGGACCAACGTCCAACTGTCCGCCGACGTCGTGCACCCGGTCGATCAGTCCGCGCAGCCCGTTCCCGACGCTGCCGGCGAAGCCGTCCCCGTCGTCCACCACGCTGATCGTGCGCGGGCCCACCTCGACCCGGCACCGGGTGGCCCGGCTGTGTCGCACCACGTTGGTCACGGCCTCGCGCAACACCCAGGCGAACAGGGGGCGCATGTCGTCGTCCACCACCTCGACGTCCGCCGGCAACGACGGATCGATCTGTGCCGCATTCAGCGCGGTCCGCGCCGCCAGCAGCTCGGATTCGAGGTTCGGCGCCCGCAATCCGCCCACCGTGGCCCGCACCTCGGCCAGCGCCGATCGCGCGATCCGCTGCATATCGTCCAGTTCGGCCTTGGCTCGTTCCGGGTCGATGTCGACCAGCCGCGCCGCCAACTCCGATTTGACGGTCATCACGGTGAGCGAATGCCCGAGCACGTCGTGCACATCCCGGGCCACCCGTTCGCGTTCCGCCACCAGCGCCAGCCTCTCGTCGATCGCCCGTTGCCGGCGCTCCAACTCTTCCCGCTGCAGCTCGCGGATCTGCAAAGCGCGCACCGCGGGCATCACCAGACCGACGATCAGCAGCATCGCGAGGGTTCCGCTGTCCAGCGACCACCCGGGAACCAGCTCCGGGATCACCACCGCTGAACCCACGATGAGCACGACCAGCCCGTAGCCGACCACCGCAGCCCACCACGCCGTCGAATCATCCTCATCGCGAAACAGATTCGGGACCGCGAAGACGGCACACGCCACCAGATAGGGCGCCAGTCCGAAGACGTCCTGCTGCAACATCGGGATGAGTGCCGCCACCACCACGACTAAAGCCGTCAGTAATGACGCCCCGACCCAGCGTGGACTCCTGTCGTCGTACTCGGGCCCGAACATCGCCATCATGCAGATGCCGACGTACAGCAGCGCGAAGAGTGCGAGCAGTACGAGGTTGACGATCTTCACGACCAACGAATGATGCGAACCGGCCACGGCCGCAATCGGATAGATCAGAAAGACCAGCCAGATCGCCGCGAACATCCACCGCCGGTCCTGCCATGCACCGCGCAGCCAGGCGATGATCGCACCGCCCGGCTGCGCAGAGGCTCTTTCTGCTGTCCGCTGCCGAGCAGCGGAATCAGTGGTCACTGGCGTTCGGTCCCTCGACGGAAGAAGTACATGGCCGCGGCGACCATGATCGCCGCCCACACCACCACATTGGCGATGATGATCAGGAGCGATACGTGGTCACCATGTACGGTAGCGCCGCCGGTGATCGGATAGGTGGCCAGTGCGTTCACCCCGTACATCGGCGTGAACTGGGCGAAGGTAAGCATGTGACCGGACATCGGCACAAAGACGTTGCCCGCGAAGGCCAGTAGCGTGAGCGCGCCGCCCAGCACCTGCATCGCCGCTTCGGCCTTCAGCGCCGAACCTACCGCCAGACCGAAAGCGGCGAACACCGCCGAGCCGAGCCAGCCGAGCAACACCGCCGCGACCCAGTCACCCGTCGGCGCCTCGGCCCCCGAGGCCGCGCCCACGATCGATAGCAGAATCACCGGCATCGCCGCGATCGTCAGTGCGACAAGAACTTTGGTCAGAACGTAGGACCCCGACGATAGCGGCGTGAGCCGTAGGGTGCGGGTCCAGCCCGCCTGTTGTTCGAGCGCCACGCTGGCCCCGTTGGTCGCGGTGGCCAGAATCGCGCCGTAAATCGCCATGTGAATCATCACGTAGGCCGATGTGTTGGCGCTGCCGATCTTGTCGTCGCCGTAGTGCTGTGCGGCGCCGAAGACCACGTACATCAGCGTCGGCATCACCAGCGTGAAAATCATCGCCCGGCGATTGCGCAGCACGCGCCGGATATCCAGGCGCACATAGGTGGTGCTGAAGCCGCGGGGCAGGACGTTGGCGGTCGGAGTGAGGACGGTCATCGTGGATCCTTCTGTGCGTCGGAGTCGGAAGTGAGGGCGATGAAGGCATCTTCGAGGCCGCGGGTGACTATCTCGATCTCGGCGGCCTGCGTGCGGGTGAGCAGGAAGCGCGCGAGCGAGTCCGAGTCGGCGGTGGTGAAGTAGTAGCGTCCGCCGCGCCGGTCGGCGTCCATGATCTCGGGGAATGCCGACAACACCGCGCTGACGTCGGCTTCGGCGATCTCGGCGGACACGACCCGCCCACAGGCCCGGGCCCGGATCTGTGCGGTGTCACCGTCGGCGACCACCTGACCGTCCGCGATCATCACGATCCGGTCCGCGAAGCCGTCGGCCTCCTCGAGGTAGTGCGTGGCGAACAGCACCGTGCGACCACGTTCGGCGTCGCGGCGCATCGTCGCCCAGAACTCGCGACGGCTGGCGACATCCATTCCTGCAGTGGGTTCATCGAGTACGACCAGGTCCGGGTTCGGCAGTAGCGCCAACGCGAACTTGAGCCGTTGTTGCTCGCCACCCGAGCATTTGGACACCTTCCGATCCGCGAGGTGCGCGATGCCCGCGGCGGCGAGCACCTCCGGCACCTGCTCTTCCACGCCGAACGTGGACGCGATGATCCGGGCTGACTCCCCTACGGTGAAATCCGGTAGCAATCCACCGTTTTGAGTCACCGCCGCCACGCGGCCGGTCGCAGCCGCCTGTCCAGGCGTGCGGCCGTACAGCCGCACGGAACCGGTGTCCGGCTCCGATAGCCCCAGCAGCATGTCGATCGTCGTGGTCTTTCCGGCCCCGTTGGGTCCGAGGATCGCCACCACCTCGCCGGGCTGGATGGTCAGTGAGATCCCCCGAACCGCCTCCACCAGGCCGCCGGCCGTCGAGCGGAATGACTTTCGCAGGCCTGACATCTCGACGGCGGCGGTGTCGACCCGGTCACCGATTCTCGTGCGGTTGCCCAATTCGTTCATGCGTCAACCATGCCGACCGGGGGCGGCCATCGAGAATCTCGAATGTCATCTATCGGAGATGACAAGTGTCATCGCGTAGGCGCCGGCGCGGGGTCTTTGTCAGGCCGCGATGTCGCCCAGCCAGTTCACCAACGGCCGCAGTGCCCGCCAGTCGGCGCGCACCCGGTCGAGCAGCTCGGCCGTGTGGACATACGGCTCGAAACCGTAGGAGCGCATCCCAAGCACCGTCTTCATCCGGAGCAGCTCGATCCGCGGATGATCCTTCTCGTAGCCGCGTGGCGCGGTCTTGAGCCGTTCCCCGTCGATCTCGAAACCATCGCGCTCGAGCTTGCGCAGGATCTGCGCCAGCTTCTTACCGCGCTTCTCGTCGACCATCGCCTCGCGCAGTGCGGCCAGCCGATCGCCCGACGCCTCATACATGCCGCCGCCCACCCGCACACCCGGCGCCGCCACCTCGACGTACCAGCCGGTCGCCGGCCCGACCCCGACGAATGCGCCCTGATGGGTCTTGTAGGGGGTCTTGTCCTTGGCGAATCGGACATCCCGATAGGGCCGAAAGATCTTCGCCTCACCGAACTCTCGGGCCAATGCCTCGGTCAGCGCCGCCATCGGCGCACGCACTTGCTCGGCGTAGACGGTCTTGTGCGACTCCCAGAACGACTTGCTGTTGTCGACCTCGAGGTCGTCGTAGAAGTCCAGTGCCGCCACGGGAAAGCCGGTGAAGTCCACCTCGGAAGCCTACGGCGACCCTCGGACGCAATTCGGCCTAACGGCCGGGGAGTCAGATCGCTGTTCGGCCGGTGAGAGCGTCGGCCCAGCCGGAGTCGGCGGCGCCGATCCCGCGCAGCAGCCGGGCGTACCGCGGCATGACATCGACCGGCCGGTGGTCGATCGCGTACACGATCCAGTCGGCCGCCTCGTCCGAGGACAGGGCCGGCAAGGCGTCGTAATCGGCGGTCGGCGCGATCATCGGGGTCCGGATCAGCGGGAAGTACACCGTGGTCACGTCCACCCCGGTACCGCTCAGCTCGGTGGCGATGGATCGACCGAACGCCGAGATGGCCGCCTTGGATGCGGCGTATGCCGAGAACTTCGGCATCGATCCGGCTGGCACGCCCCACGTCGAGACGTTCACAAAATGCCCCGAGCCCGCCGCCACCATTGCCGGCAGCAGGCCCAACGTCAGCTGCACCGGGCCGAAGTAGTTGAGCGCCATCGTGCGCTGGAAGTCGTGCAGCCGATCGGTCGAATCGAGCACGCCGCGCCGGATGCTGCGCCCGGCGTTGTTGACCACTACATCCGGGGTCCCGTGCTCAGCGGAGATCACGCCGAGCAGCCGGGTGATGTCGTCCTCGCTGGACAGATCGCCGGTCACCGCGTGTGCCCGGCCGCCGTCCGCCGTGATCCGATCGACCACGGCCTGCAGGTTCTCCGCATTCCGAGCGATGAGAACGAGCTCGCCTCCGAGGTCGGCCAGCTTGATCGCGGCCGCCTCGCCGATGCCCGACGATGCGCCCGTCACCAGAACCTTCTTGCCGGACAATCGATCCGGCGCCTTGTCGCGTGCGGTGAGGTCTCTCACCGCGAGCGGACGCTGGAGCCCGAACTTCACCAACCTGTCGCCGATCAATCTCTCGGCGGTCGAACGCACCGTACTCATAGCCTCACGGTAGGTCATTGTTCGTGCGCCGCATCGGACACGGGAGCACAATCGATGCATGCGAACACTTCTGAATGTGGTGCTGAACATCATCTGGCTGGTGCTGGCCGGGTTCTGGCTGGCCCTGGGCTACATGCTCGCGGGGATCATCTGCTTCATCTTCATCATCACGATTCCGTTCGGCATCGCGTCGTTCCGGATCGCCTTCTATGCGCTGTGGCCATTCGGGCGCACCGTGGTACGCGATCCGCATTCGGGTGCGATGTCGCTGATCGGCAACATCATCTGGCTGATCTTCGCGGGCATCTGGCTGGCGATCGGGCACATCATCACCGGAATCGCACTGTGCCTGACGATCATTGGCATCCCGTTGGCGATCGTCAACTTCAAGCTGATCCCGGTATCGCTGATGCCACTCGGCGCCCAGATCGTCAGTACTCGCGATCGCTCGACGATGTACTCCCCCACCGCATGACCGAACGGTTTCCCTGGCGAGTGCCGATCATCGCCGCGCCCATGGCCGGTGGCCCGTCCACGCTGCAACTGGTCGAGGCCGTCGGTCGGGCCGGCGGCCTCGGATTCGTCCCCGGCGGATACCTGTCACCGAAGGCCTTCGACGAGCTCCTCGATGAGGCCGATGCGCTGGGAGTGCCCTACGGCGCCAACCTGTTTCACTCGACCAGACGCACCGGCGATCCCGCGGCGATCGCCGCCTACGCACAGCATCTGCAGCCGCTGGCCGACGAGTTCGGCACTGCGCTGGGCGATCCGGCCTGGTCCGACGATGACTACCCGCAGAAGATCGGCATCGTCGCCCGGCATCGTCCGGCGGTCGTCAGCATCACGTTCGGCAATCCGACACCGACCGAGGTCGACGGCATCCGATCCGGGTGCGGTGCCCTTGTCGCGGTTACGGTCACCAGTGCCGAAGAAGCCGCTGCCGCAACCGCGGTGGGCACGGATCTACTGGTCGTCCAGGGCTCGGAGGCCGGCGGTCATCGCGGCATTCACGACGACGACCCGGCACATCCATTCGGCGCCCCGCTCGTGCCGATCGCGGCGTTGCTCACCGAGATCTCCGGCGTCACATCGCTGCCGCTGATCGCGGCCGGCGGCATCATGGACGGCGCCGGCATCGCGTCCGCCCTGCGCCTGGGCGCTACGGCGGCGCAGCTCGGTACGGCGTTCCTCTGCACCGACGAGGCGGGCACCTCCGCGCCGCATCGTGCGGCGCTACTGGAGCGCCGGTACGACGGCACCGTGGTGACGCGGGCATTCTCGGGGCGACCGGCCCGTGGTCTCATCAACGAATTCGCGGCCGACCACGACACCGACGCCCCGTCCGGATATCCCGAAATCCATTACCTGACAAAGCCCTTGCGCGGCGCCGCCACGGCCGCCGGCTCATCGGCCGCGCCGAGCCTGTGGGCGGGAACCAACTGGCGTTCGGTCACCACCGGCCCGGCAGCCGATCTGGTGCGGCGCCTGGCAGCCGAACTCGATCGCGAGCTCTGACGATCAGATCTCCGGGCCGCCCGGATTGCACTGCGTCATGATCATCTGATCCGGACTGACGACCGGACGCCATGGCTCCAGATTCCAGCTCGGCTTGTTCGGTTCGATGACCCGCGCGAATTGCCAATGGCAGTTGAACTGCGCCTGCATTCCCGGGGTGTCCGCCTTCGGATCGTCCTTGACGACTTCGCCCCACGCCTCGTCCATGTCGGCCGGCGCCTGCGCGACGCGTCCGTTGTGGGTGGGAACCACCTGCAGGCTCGATCCCTGCGGCGTCTGTACCCACTGCACGTGATCGATGAACGGGGCGCTCACACCGGGCGGATCGGTCGGGCCCGCATAACTCGGAGTCGACGCGACGGTCGTCGTCTGCGGCACAACCGAACTCGTCTGGGTCGTCGAATTGCCCGCATCGTCCGCCGAATCGCCGCCGCTTCCGCATCCGGCTACGCCGAGGGCGAGCACGGAGATGCTGAGGCCGACGGTCATTCGACGAATCCCCACGCAGCGCATGGCTGCAGGGTAATCGACCCCGGCGAGTGTTCACGGCAGACCGCGTCCGCTCAGTGCCAGCGCTTGGCCCCGCCGACCGCGCTGGTCTCCGCCGGGTAGTCGATGATCGAGCGCCAGAAGTGGTCGGGCAGCTCACGACCGGAACGGAGCGTCATTGCCAGGCCGGTCGCCATCAGTACCCCCGCCAGCGCCAGCCACACCGCCGCCACCGCGATCACCACCCACATCGCTATCACCAGCGGCCGGTACGGCGCGATCACCATGACGATCGGCGCGAACAGGAAGCCCCAGCCGAGGAACGACGCCGACCAGGCTCGGTCCGAACACATCACCCGGCGCAGCCAACGTGGGGCCGGTAGGTCTCTGCTCTCGGTTTCCATGCATCAATCGTCGACCGGGCAGCGCGGCCAGTCGATTACCCGACGGGTAATGGCCGAGCGCTACCCGATGATCGCCACGAGCCGCCGGAGCGCGGCCAGCTGGCTGTCGAAATCACCGTCGAGCTTGATCAGCAGGGTCCCGATGCCGGCGTCGGCGTGCAGCCCGATTCGCTGCGCGATCATCTCGTCGGTGCCCAGCAGATTGGTGCGTCGACCGATGTCGTCCGGTACCGCGGCGCGGGCGGCGTCCTTGTCGCCGGCCTGCCACAACCGGGTCACTTCTTCGACCGCGTCGCCGTAACCGGACCGCGTGAACGCGTTGTTGTAGAAGTTCGCCGATCGAAAACGACCGGCCTCCGGCCTGCCCGGCCCACCGGCTCCCATGGCGCCGATGGTGAAGGCGTAGCCCCCGGCGTGCTTGCGCGCCAACGCTTTCTCGCCGTCGGCGTCGTCCGCGAACTCCAGCGCCACCGGTGCCACCAGATCGATATCACTCAGTGACCGACCGGCCCCGCGAGCGCCTTCGGCGATGGCATCGAGGAAGACCTCCGGGCTCTCCGGCATGAAGGTGTTCCCCAGCCAGCCGTCCGCTGCAGCACCGGTGAGCCGCAGATTCGCCGGGCCCATGGCGGCCACGTAGATCGGCAGCTCTCCCGGGGCGATCATGGGGCGCAACGGTTTACCCGGACCGTCCGGCAACGGCAGCTGATACACCTGTCCGTCGTGCACCAGCCGCTCGCCGCGGCTGACGGTCCGCACGATCTCGATCGTCTCGCGCGTCGTGGCGATCGGTTTGGTGAACCGGACGCCGTGCCAGCCCTCCATCACCTGCGGGCCGGACACCCCGATGCCGAGCCGGAAACGATTGCCGGACAACACCTGCAGGCTCATCGCCGAGGTGGCGAGAAGCGCCGGGCTTCGCGAACCGAGCTGCACCACAAAGGTGCCCAGCTTGATCGACGACGTCTTGGCGGCGACGTATGCCAAACCCGTCAGCGCGTCATACCCCCACACCTCCGGCGCCCACAGGCTGTCGACTCCGGCCTGTTCGGCGCGCTGGGCGAATTCGACCGCCCCGGGCAGTCGTGGCTCGATCATCACGCCGACCTTCACATTGCCTCCCGCAGCTACCCGGTTGTCATTAATGTCAAAGGCTATGTTGCTGCGCGATGCCCCGACCACGGAAGCCACGATCAGGATCGACGCCGCGCCCGCCGCGGTGTGGGATCTGATCACCGACATCAACCTGCCGGCCCGGTTCTCGCCGGAGCTGCAGTCGGCGGAATGGCTCGACGGTGCCACCGAGGTCGCGGTCGGCGCGCGTTTTCAGGGCAACAACCAGAACCCGCATATCGGCGAATGGTCGACCACCAGCCGCATCGTCGAAGTCGAGCCGCTGCGGCGTCTCGTCTGGCAGATCGAGGGCGAGCCTGGCGCCGAGGCTCCTGCCACCTGGGCCTTCGAGATCGACGAGGCGAGCAGCGGCGTCATCCTGCGGCAATGGGCGCGCATCGGTCCCGGGCCGTCCGGGCTGAGCATGGCTATTGCGACGATGCCCGGCAAAGAGGGCCGCATACTCGAGCGCCGGCTCGGCGAGCACCGGGCCGCCATGGAGCTGAATCTCGAGGGCATCCGAGAGATCTTGGAGGGTTCCGGGGCGTGACACCTCGGGCCGGCGCACCGTCAGGGCTTGACACTGTCGCCGGGGAATGGCAGAACTGAGACGAAACTAGAACATGTTCCAGTTCTGCCCCGTTACTCAGTAAGGCCTGCCGATGAGCACCGCGTCCACCCGTACCGAGATCGCGTCCACCACTTTGTTCGACCCGCTGCGTACCGGCGTGCACAACGGCCACATGATTGCAGCGGCACTGACTCGACATGCCAAGCGGCCGGTCCTGCACCTGGGCGATGTGACGCTGACCGGCGCCGAGATGGCCGCCTCGATCAGCCAGTACGCCCAGGCGCTCGAGGCGCTGACCACTCCGGGCAGCGGTTCGGCCCTGCTCGCGCTGAACCGGCCAGAAGTACTTCTACTCATCGGCGCCGGCCAGCTGAGCGGTGCCCGCCGCACGGCATTGCACCCACTCGGATCGCTCGATGACCACGCCTACGTGCTCGCCGACGCCGGTATCAGCAGCCTGACCATCGACCCGGTCCCGATGTTCGTCGAGCGGGCCGCCGCACTCCTGGAGAAGGTCGACTGCCTCACCCAGATCCTGACGCTCGGCCCGGTGCCGGATGCACTCGCCGGCCGGGCGGTCGACCTCATCGCCGAGGCCGCGAAGTACCAGCCAGGGCCCCTGCAGGTCACCGATCTGGCGCCGGATCACGTCACCTCGATCACCTACACCGGCGGCACCACCGGCCGGCCGAAGGGCGTGATCGGTACCGCCGCCTCGATGGCCACCATGACGCAGATCCAGCTGGCCGAGTGGGAGTGGCCCGAGAACCCGCGCTTTTTGGCCTGCACGCCGCTGTCGCACGCCGGCTCCGCCTTCTTCCTGCCGACCCTGATGAAGGGCGGCGAAATGGTGGTGCTGCCCAAGTTCGACGCCGCCGACGTCCTGCGCACCATCGAGGAGCAGAAGATCTCGACGATGATGCTGGTGCCGTCGATGATCTACGCGCTGCTCGATCACCCGGACTCCCGCACACGTGACCTGTCGTCCCTCAAGACCGTGTATTACGGTGCGGCAGCGATCAATCCGGTTCGGCTGGCCGAGGCCATCGATCGCCTCGGCCCGATCTTCGCCCAGTTCTACGGCCAGTCCGAGGCGCCGATGGTGATCAGCTACCTCGGCAAGGCCGACCACACCTCCGAGCGCCTGACCAGCTGCGGCCGCCCGTCGGCATTCCTGCGCACCGCCCTCATCGGCGACGACGGCCAACCGGTCGCCCCAGGTGAGCCGGGCGAGATCTGCGTCGCCGGTCCGCTGTTGTCGGCGGGCTATCTCGGCCTGGAAGAGCAGACCGACGAGACCTTCGGCGGCGGCTGGCTGCACACCGGTGACGTCGCCCGTGCGGACGAGGACGGCTTCTGGTTCATCGTCGACCGCACCAAGGACATGATCGTGACCGGCGGCTTCAACGTCTTCCCGCGCGAGGTCGAAGATGTTGTCGCCGAACATGAATGGGTCTCGCAGGTCGGCGTGATCGGGGTGCCGGACGAGAAGTGGGGCGAGGCCATCACGGCGATCGTCGTGCTGCGTCCCGATGCGCCGTCCGACGACGAGTCGATCGCGAAGCTCACCAGCGAGGTCACGGCGGCGGTCAAGGAGCGCAAGGGTTCGGTACAGGCGCCCAAGCAGGTGATCATCGCCGACGAGATCCCGGTGACGGCGCTGGGCAAACCGGACAAGAAGGCGCTGCGCGCCAAGTACGGCGTCGCCTCCGCGGTCGGCCGCTAGGTCACCGGAGCAATCCACGCCGAGTCCCGTCACCCAGACCGACTCCGCGCCACTTGTGTGGATCCGCGGCGGCTGTAGCTGACGCGGATCCACGGAACCGGCGCGGATCTCACATGACTGGGCTCAGACCGTGCAGGCGTCGGGCCCGCAGGTCTCGCCGGTCGCATCGCCGTCGACCGGCAGATCGTCCCAGCACTGTTGCAGCGCTTGGGCGAACAGCTCCGGCGGCTGGGCGCCGGAGACCGCATATTTGTCGTTGAGCACGAAGAACGGCACGCCGCCGGCGCCGTACTCGGCCGCCCGCTGCTCGTCCGCGCGGACTGCCTCGGCGTACTCATCCGAATCGAGGACGCGACGCACCTCGGACTCGTCGAGCCCCGCGCCAACGGCGACCGCGATCAGCCGGTCACGATCGCCGAAAAGCGGTTCCGGCGCAGCGAAATTCGCGGCGTAGAGCGCATCGATCAGGGTGTCCTGCTTACCTCTGTCCCGCGCCAGGTGCAGCAGCCGATGCATGTCGAAGCTGCTGCCGTAGTCCCGGCCGTCGACCTGGTACCTCAGCCCGGCCGCTTCCGCCTGCGCCGCGATGTTGCGTTCATTGTCCGTGGCCTGCTCTCGGGGCATCCCGTATTTCGTTGCGATCCAATCGATCACCGGTGCACTGTGACCCGGCGGCAAGCTGGGATCCAGCTCGAACGACCGGTGTGTCACCCGCACGTCGTCGCGGTGCTCGAACTGCTCCAGCGCCTGCTCGAACCGTCGCTTGCCCAAATAGCAGAAGGGGCAGTTGATGTCGGTCCAGATATCGACGGAAACTGTTGGGGCCATGGACCTAACCTACGCCCGTGGCCACCCAGACGAAGCAGCGCTTGAGCCACGACGGCGAGATCGCACCCAGCCACGACAGGATGTGGAACGGGACGCCGACCGCGATGTGCACCCGGACCGGGATCCAGCGGTACTTGACCGCATAGACGACTGCCTTGGCCACCCGGTCAGGAGTCAGGTGAACGCCGAGGCGCCGGGTGGAGCCGATGTCCATGCCGTCGGTCATCGCGGTGGCGACGAACAGCGGCCACAGCGCCTGCACCTTGATGCCGTGCCGACGCCATTCCAGATTCAGCGCTTCGGTGAGCCCACGGACCGCGAACTTCGAGGCCGAATAGCTAGCCAGTTCCGGTTGCCCGTAGAGCGCCGACGCCGAACACAGATTGATGACCTGCGAGCCCTCGGTGTTCTTGAGGTAGGCGAACGCCTGGTGACAACCGTTGGTGGTGCCCGTGATGTTGATGTGGACGATGCGCTGATGCTTGGCGATATCGATCTCCTCGAACCGGCCCGACCAGAGCACCCCGGCGTTGTTGACCAGCACATCGAGCCGGCCGTCTGGGCAGTGCCGAGCGAGCACCTCGCTCCACTGCTGGGCGTCCGTGACATCGAGCCGGTCGATGGTCAGTCGGCCCGGCGCATTCGGGTCGATCGACGCCGCGAGCGATTCGAGCCCGGCGGTGTCGACATCGGTGACGATGACGTCAAAGCCCTTGTTCACCAATCGGATTGCGGTCGCCCGGCCGATGCCCGCGGCACCTCCGGTGAGAAACACTCGCTTGTTCATACCCTGCCCGTCGCAGTCGAGTTCGTTGTATCGATCCGCGCCAGGATATGACACCAACCGGGGCGGCCGGTCAGTTCTGTCCGACGAGCAGCGTCGCGCGCAGTCGTTCGGCCAGCGCTTCTTTGCCGGCTCGCGACCAGGTGAACCCCGCGTGGGCGCTGTTGAACCACTGCACTGTCCCGTCCCGCCAAGCGTCGCCGAGCGCCACCGACTGGTCATGCGGGATCAGCCGATCGGCGCGCGCAGCGAGCAGCGAACGCCGGTCGAGCGCAACGGCCGTGGGCAACGCCAGCGTCGAGATGACGCGATAGGCGCTGCGCCCATCGGCACTCGCGATCACACCCCGGTACGCGTCAGGCGGGCCGTGGTGTTCGAGCAGCCCGAGCGGATCGACGAACGGAATCGCCGCAGCCACCACGTCGACGGGTTCTAGCGCGGAGATCAGCGTCGACAGGAATCCGCCGAGCGACACCCCGTAGATGCCGATCGGCGCCGCGGAGTTCGCTCGGATCCAGCCGATGATCCGGCGGATCTCCCACACCGCCTGGGTGATCCCATGCAGCATCGCCGGCAGGTCCAGCGACAGCAGCTGCCCATCACCCTTCGCGCCGCGCGATCCGTGCAACGGCGACGTCGGCAGCACGACGTTCAAGCCGAGCTTCTTGTGCATGTATGCCGCGCGCAGCGCACTCAGGTCCTGCCGCGAGGACCCCATCCCGAATCCGTGCAGGCAGACGACCCACGGCGCCTGCGGATCGCCGCGCAGCGCGCGCAGCGGGACGGTCGCGTTGTACTCGTCGTTCCGCCATCGATTAGCGCCCGGCTCTTCGGGGCGCGGCGTGAAGCCCGACTCGAAGGTGACCGTCTCGTGGCGCCACATGCCCGCGCGCGTACGCCAGCCGACCAGGTCGGCATCGGTCAGCGGCGGCGGCGTCCGGTGGTAGCCGACAGGGTTCGCCAACCAGCCGCGGTCCTCGAAAAGCTTTGCGGCCTCGGCCATCTCGACCGCGATGCGCTCTGGCGTCGCCTCGGCCGGCAGCTTCGCCGGGAACCATCGCATGATCGCCAGCACCGTGTCGTCCAGCGCGATCTGCGGCGCCAGCCGTATGCGCTGCATGCGGGTGAGCGTGTCCACCGATGTATCGGTCATGCCGATGCCCTCGCATTCAGCGCCTCACGGATGATCACGTAGACCTCGTCGTTTGCCTTTGCGGCCTCGGGGAGATGGTCTGCGAGATTGAAGAATCCGTGGAAACCCTTGGCATAACGCTGCGCCGTGACCTTCGCGCCGCCCGCGTTGAGCATCCGGGCGTACTCCTCCCCCTCTTCACACAGCGGGTCGAGGGCGCCGGTCACCACGTGACCGTCCGGCAGTCCGGACAGGTCGCCGACGATCGGCGAGGCCAGCACGTTCGCGTTCTCCCCGCTGTCGCCGAGATACTGCTTGGTGAACCAGTACATGTGCGATCCGGTGAGCACCCCGCTCTTCGTCTGCGCGCTGGACGTTACCGACTTCTTACGCCGCTGGTCCACGACCGGATAGATCAGTACCTGGTAAGCGATCGCCGGCCCGTCCTGATCGCGCGCCATCATCGCCACCACCGCGGTCAGGTTGCCGCCCGCGCTGTCACCGGCGATCACCAGCCGCGCCGGATCGCCGCCGAGGTCGGCCGCGTGCGCCGCCGCCCATTCGGTGGCCGCCCAGGCGTCGTCGACGGCGGCCGGGAACGGATGCTCCGGGGCGAGTCGATAGTCCACCGAAATGACCACCGCACCAACGCCATTGGCCAACCGCCGACAGCACGAATCGTGCGAATCGAGATCACAGAGCACGAAGCCGCCGCCGTGAAAATACACCAGCACCGGCAGCCCACCGGGCCCCGGCTCGGCATCGAACGGCTGATAGATGCGGACCGGAATTTCACCCGCAGGGCCCGGAATGGAGCGGTCCTCGACGCTGCCGACCGCGACCGGCTTGGCCGGCCGGCGGCTGGCCTTGAGCCGAGCACGAACCTCGACGGCATCGCCGTTGCCGGCAGCGATCGAAGCGAAGGCGTCAGTCATCCGCTGAGCGACCTCGCGCTTCATCGCATCGGAGTCGCTCACTGTGCGCGTTTGGTCAGCTCGCCGCGCTTCACCTTGCCGGTGGCGTTGCGAGGCAGCTCGCTCAGGAACTCGACATCGCGCGGCACCTTGTAGCGCGCGAGGTTGGCCCGCACATAGTCCTTGACCTCGTCGGCGGACAGGGTCGCGCCGTCGACCAGCGCCACGTAGGCGTTGAGCCGCTGGCCGAAATCGGGATCGCTGACGCCGATCACCGCGACTTCGTTGACGTGCGGGTGCGCGGCGATCAGGTTCTCGACCTCGAGCGGGTAGACGTTCTCGCCACCGGAGATCACCATGTCGTCGTCGCGGCCATCGACATACAGCCGACCGGTCTCGTCGAAGTGGCCGACGTCGCCGCTGCTCTGCAGTCCGTCGATGGCAGCCTTGGTGCGGCCATCCGAGTAGCCGCCGAAGCTGACGTCGCTGCCGGCGAAGATCCGGCCGATCACGTGCGGTTCGGTGATCTCCTTGTCGTTCTCGTCATAGAGCCGTACGGCACAGCCCACCGGGGCGCGGCCGGCGGTCCGCGAGTCGTGCACCAGATCCTCAGGCATGGCGACGGTCATGACGGCCAGCTCGGTCGAACCGTAGAGGTTGTACAGCACCGGGCCGAACTCGGCGAGCGTGCGTTCGACCAGGTCGGGCGACATCGCCGACCCGGATACGAAGATGATCTTCAGCGACGAGGTGTCGTACTTGGCGCGCACCTCGTCCGGGAGCGCAAGGATCCGCTGCAGCATCGTGGGCACGACGACCAGCACGTCGCACTTGAGGTCCGCGACGGTGCGCAGCGCGGTCTCGGGATCGAAGCGCCGCCGCAGCACCAGCCGGTTGCTGAGCGCCAGCGAGAGCACGGCCTGCCCCAGTCCGGTTCCGTGGAACATCGGGGCGGCGAGGTAACAGGTCTGGTTGGGCCGGCGCGGCACTCGGTCCAGCAGCTGTGCGGAGAACAGCGGCGAGGTCTTGCCGCGTGGCGCGCCCTTCGGGGTTCCGGTGGTACCACTGGTCAGCAGCGTGAGTCCGCCCGGTTTGGCCGGGGCGGCGACCGGCGAGCCGGACGTCGCTGCGATCAGGCCTTCCAGGGTTCCCTCGACGTCATCGACCGACCGGTCGTCGGTCCAGGCGAGGAACCGCCGGGTATCGCCCTCGATGGCGCTGACCAGATCGGTGAACTCTTCGTCGTAGATCAGTACGTTGACCTTTTCGCGCGCGGCCACGTCGGCCAGCTGCGGCTTGGCGAAACCGGTGTTCATCAGCAGCAGCTGTGCACCGACCTTGTTGCAGGCGGCCAGCACGGTGAGCAGCCCGCGGTGGTCGCGGCAGAGCGCGGCGATGACCGAACCCTGGCCGATGCCCCGAGCGTTCCACGCTCGCGTCAGCGCGTTCACGCGGCTGTTCAGCTCCGCGAAGGTGATGTCGCCGATCTCGTCGGTGACGGCGACCAGATCCGGGTTCCGGAGCGCGGCGCTTTCGATCACTGCGGCGAAGCCGCCGAACTGGCGCACCAGCCGGGCCTGGCGCATTCCGTCGGCCATACCATGGGACAGACCGGATTCGCGGAGAACGGCGAGGCTGCGCCCGACGGTGCGCATCCGCTGGATCCGGGCGCCGACGTTTTGAGAGATCGCTTGCTTCATGGCGGCAAACGTACGAGCGCATCTTAGGTCCGTCGAGGATCCGTTCCCACTGGACGGGAATGAATGTCTAATAGATCACGCACCTGGTTCAGAGTGACTTCGATCACGTTAAATGCCGCGGTTTGCGGCCAGCACCACAGGGGGCAGACATGCGTCGGCTAAAAGGTGAGGACAACAGCTTTTTGGCTTGGGAAAGCCCGGTCCAACCGCAACACACGGTCAAGGCTGTCGTACTCGATCCAGCAAAGATGAGTGAACCGTTCGACTTCGAGCGATTCAAAACGGTCGTCCAGGCCTGGGCTGCCCAGGTCGAGCCGATGCAGTGGCAGCTGCTGTCGCCCCGGGTGGGCGTCGGGCGCCCGTGGTGGGTGTCCCGGCCACGCCTCGACATGGACTATCACGTGCAGCGGACTGTGGCACCGGCCCCGGGCGGCGATGAAGAGCTCGCGGCCACGATCGCGGAACTGTTCGAGGTAGCTCTCGATCGCGAACGACCGGCCTGGCAGATCTGGTACGTCGACGGTCTCGCTGATGGGAAGGTCGCCCTGGTGCTCAAGATCCACCACGCGGTCGCCGACGGCGGCGCATCGGTACGGCTGCTGGAAAGCATCTACAGCACCGACCCTGCCGCCCCACTCCCCGCGCCGTGCGAGACGCCGGACGACGAACAACGCCCGGCGGCGACGACCTGGCTGCCTCAGGTGGGGCGCGTCCAGATGACGTCGTGGGGCAAGTTCCCGAGCATCATCGGCCGTACCGCGCACGTCACCAGCGTCATTCGCGCCCGGCAGAAGGCCGGCAAGCCCGGCTACGCCGAGGCATTCACCGCGCCGGCGATGAAGTTCAACGAGCCGCTCTCGGCCGGCCGGAGCTTCGCGTACCGCCGGTGCGATATGGCCGAGATCAAGCGCGTGGCCAAGGCCTTCGGCGTGACCGTCAACGACGTCTTCCTGTCCATATGCGCCGGAGCCCTCCGCGAATACCTACAGACCCAGGGCGATCTCGACCACGAGACCCCGTTGACGGCAGTCGTGCCGGTGTCGATGCGCGCGGCCGACACCGAGGTCGAATGGGGCAACCACGTCGCCCGCTGGAACGTCGAATTGGCCACGCAGATCGCCGATCCGGTGGACCGTCTCAACGCCATCGCGACCTCGACCCGCAACGCACGGGAAGTGCAGGCCGAGCGGGACGAGTCACTGCAGCACGACTGGATGGAGTACTGGCCGCTGTTCTGGGTGTACTCCCGGGTGCTGCCGATCGCGGGAGCCCGGGTGTCCAAACGCCCGATGTTCAGCCTGATCGCGTCCAACATGCGCGGGCCCAAGCAGCTCTACCTCGGCGGCGCGCCGATCGAGCAGCTCATCTCGACGGGCCCACTGGTCTTCCCCATGGGGCTGAACTTCACCGGCTGGAGCTACGAGGGCGACATGACGATCTGCGTCCTGGCCTGCTCCGATCACATTCCGCAGACGTATGACATCGCCAACCACCTGCCGGCGATGCTGGCCGAGCTGTCGAAGAAGGTACCCGCGGCCGCGGACGAGAAGCCGGCGGAGAAGCCGGCCAAGAAGGCGCCCGCGCGCAAGTCGCCGCGTCCGCAGGTAGCCAAGTAGGAAGTCTGGATGCCAGAGGGGGCCGACGCGTGAGCGTCGGCCCCCTCTGGTTTCCGGCGTCCGGGCGTGCGCAACCCGAATACCGAAACTAACTGCGCCAGCGGAGATTCAGGGCTTTGCCCACGCTGCTCAACTGCTGCATGACCTCGTCGAGCCGATTGCGCGGGAGCTCCAGCTGCCACTCGGGCAGCCGACCGGCCAGATGGACCGAGTTGGGCCCGAAGTCGACGGACGTGAGTTCTAGTCTGCCCGGCAGGCTGGGCAGCGGAATCCGGTAGGCGGGTGTGCGCTTGGGAAGGCTCAGCCGGGTCCGCCACAGGACCAGGGCGCGCGGTGATATCCGCAGGCTGGAACCGTCGGTGTAGGCGTCCACCTCGACATGCCCCAGAGCCGGGCGACTCGTCAACTGGAGGGTGGCGACGCTGTTCTCGTCCACCTGCGAGGTCAGCTTCGGCACGGCGCCCCGCATCAGGGCCGCGAGCCCCTCCGGCGAGGTCTCGACCTCCAGCTCGATCGGCGCGCCGACCAGCGTCGGCGGGGTGGTCGGCTTGATGTGGACGTTGTGCGCCACCACCGTCGCCTTGTCGAAATGCGTTCCCTTCCAAACGATGTCGACAGCGCCGAGACGTATCTCGTTGAGCTGTCCGACCGACAGCTCGCGCATGTCGAAGTCGGTCTGGAATTGGGTCACCGTCAACGCGATATCGCCCGAATCGGTCCTGATGTTGAGCCGCCGCCCGATCAGCTGCTCACGAAGTTTGGTGAGCAGCGCCTTGTATGCGCCGGCCGGCCCCGTGGTGAGGAGGTTGGCCGACGATGACGAAGTCGACCACAGCCACGACAGCGGGTCCAGCACCCGTTTGGAACCCCAGTCACCCCAGTCACCCCAGTCGCGAAATGGGTTCGGGTATGTCATAGCTCACAATCATCGCCGCGGCCGACACGCCTGGCGCACGGCCGTACCGCTGGACGGGACATGTTTGTTCATCGCCCGTCACGGGAATCTCGACAAGGGACCAATCTGCAGGCGCCTCCCACACGAAGTGCCTATATCGCAGATCGCCAGGAGGACCGCGTGACCACATACGACATACCTCGCACGATTACCGGCTCGACCTCGACCTTGCCGCTCACCGCGGCCCAGCGCGGCATCTACTACGCGCAGTTGCTCGACCCCGAGGTGCCGTTGTCGGTCTCGGCGTTCGTGGAGTTCGACGGGGACGTCGACCCGGACGTGATGAGCCGAGCGGTCGCCGACACCGCCGCCGAGACCGAATCCGCTCTGCTGCGTCTGGTGGCGCCGGATTCGGACGATCTGGAGCCCCGCGTCGTCGTCGACCGCGGCCGCGTCGTCGAGCTGGGCCGTCAGGACTTCTCGGGCTGCGAGGACCCGCGGACGGCGGCGCTCGCCTGGATCGACGAGCACCGGTCGCGCACCGTCGATCTTTTCGCCGATCCGCTGTTGGAGACATACCTGCTTGTCCTGGGGCCCGGCCATTCCATCTGGTACTGCTGGGGACACCATCTGGCCTTCGACGGCTACGGCGCGATGTACATGATGGTGCGGGTCGCCCAGCGGTATACGGCCTTCGCCGACTCGACCGCGGTCCCGGCCGCGTCCGTTGCCGGCCTCGCACAGATCGCGGAGCTCGACGAGGAGTACCGCGGTTCCACGCGATTCGCGGACGACCGGGAGTACTGGACCGCGCGGCTCACCGACGGTGGCGCCGACCCGCAGCCGACATCGTTCTCTCCCTCGTGCGACGCCGCGGCGCCCGTCGCGACGGTGCGATCGGCGGTGCTCGACGACGATCTGGTCGCGCGGATCCGCGCGACGGCACAGAGCCTCGACGTCCGTCCGGCGTCGGTGATCACCGCGGCCGTGGCCTCCTACCTGGCCCGGTTCAACGACGTGCCCGAAGCGATGCTCAGCCTGCCGGTGGCAGTGCGCGATGCGGCGATCCTGCGCACGTCGGCCGGGCTGACGTCCAACGTGGTTCCGATCCGCGCGGCGCTCGGCACTCCTGGCGCCGCGGTATCGATCGGCGAACTGGTGGCCGCGGTCAATCGCGAGATCAAGGGCGCCGTCCGGCATCAGCGCTATCGACACGAGGAGATCGCCACCGACGTCCTGGGATCGACGACCGGGCGGCGCGGCTTCTTCGGACCGATGGTCAACGTGATGCTGTTCTTCGAACACATCGATTTCGGTGCATTGCGCGGCGAGCTGAACGTGCTGTCGACGGGTCCGGTCGAGGACGCGTCGGTGAACGTCTACGACTCCCTCTCCGGTCAGATGCGACTGGATCTCGAGGCCAACCCCCGGGTGTACGAGGCCGTCGAGATCGAGACGCACCACCGCCGGCTCGTCGACTACCTCACCCGATTCGTCGATGCCGATCCCGATCGTTCGATCACCGACGTCACGCTGCTCTCGGCCACCGAATCCGCATCACTGCAGAGGTTTTCGTCGGGCGAGACCGTCGATACCGGTGAGCTCACGCTGGTCGACCTTTTGTCGGAGGCGGCCGGCCGCTTCGGAGAGCAGACCGCCATGATCGATCCGCACGGCGACGCCATGAGCTACGCCGACCTCCGCGAGCGCACCGTCGCAATAGCCGCCGGCCTGCGCGCCCACGGCATCGGCCAGGAGTCGGTCGTCGGCGTCATGCTGCCCCGCGGAGCCGATCAGATCGTCGCGCTGCACGCGGTGATCCATGCGGGGGCGGCATTCGTGCCGATCGATCCCACCGAGCCAGACGAGCGACTGGCGCACATTCTCAGCACCGCGAGGCCTGCGCTGATCATCGTCGAGCCGGGTGCCCGACTGGCGCACATCGCCACCGCGACCGTCGAGGAACTGGCCGCCCGGGGTCAGCACGCGTCCCCGGAGCCGGCGGCCGTGCATCCCGACCAGGCCGCATACCTGCTGTTCACCTCCGGCTCCACCGGCCGGCCCAAGGGCGTGCTCATCACGCACCGGGCAATCGTCAATCGGCTGCGGTGGATGCAGGAGACCTACGCTCTGACGCTCGCCGATCGAGTGCTGCAGAAGACTCCGGCGACCTTCGACGTCTCCGTCTGGGAGTACTTCTGGCCGTTGACCGTCGGTGCCGCACTGGTGGTCGCCCGGCCCGACGGCCATCGCGATCCGTGGTATCTACGCGAACTGATCTCCGAGCATCGAGTCACGGCACTACATTTCGTGCCTTCGATGCTGTCCGCCTTCGCCGACGTACTGGCCCCGGATGCCGACACATCGGCCGCCCTGGAGTCGGTGCGGCTGATCTTCACCAGCGGCGAGGCACTGACGCCGCAGACCGTGGCGACGACCGCCTCGATCACCTCTGCCGCGGTGCACAACCTCTACGGCCCCACCGAGGCCGCCATTGATGTCACATTCCACAATGACTGCCGCCCAAGCGATTCCGTGATTCCCATTGGGTTGCCCGTTTGGAACACGCAGGTGCATGTGCTTGACCGGTCGCTGACCGCGGTGCCGACCGGCGCGGTGGGCGAGCTGTATCTGGGTGGCATTCAACTGGCCCGCGGCTATCGCGGCCGCGCCGACCTCACGGCCGGGCGCTTCGTCGCCGATCCCACCCGGATCGGCGGCCGCCTCTATCGCACGGGTGACCTGGTCCGCCGCCGCGCCGACGGGGAGCTGGAGTATCTCGGCCGCGACGACTCCCAGATCAAGATCCGCGGCCAGCGGGTCGAACTCGGCGAGATCGAGGCCGCCCTCAGCGCCCTGTCCGGTGTGCGCGCCGCCGCGGCGATCGCACGCACCGACCTCGTCGCCGACACCGTCGTGATCGGCTATGTCGCCGGCGACGGTCGGCTGGGCGGACGGGACCTGCGCGCCGAACTCGCCAATGCCCTACCGGCCCATATGATCCCGACGACGGTGACGATCTGCGACGATCTGCCGACCACTGCGAACGGCAAGCTCGACCGGCGTGCGCTGCCGGAGCCGGACCTCGGTTCGGCGGACCAGGTCGACCCGGTCACCCCCCTCGAGACCCTCGTGCACGACACCGTTCGGTCGATACTCGACGTACCCGATCTCTCCATGACCGCGAGCTTCTTCGACATCGGTGGAAACTCCTTGGCGGCCACCCGAATCGCCGCACGGCTGTCAACTGCCACCGGCCGGCGCATCGGCATCCGGGCGATCTTCGACGGCAGCGACATCGCCGGGATCGTCGCCGCGCTCCGTACCCTCGGCGTGCCCGACGACATCGTGGCGCCCGATCCAGCCGACCGGCCCGATCCCGTCACCATCGACGGTCCGGTGCCGCTCTCCCCCGCTCAGCACCGCTTGTGGCTGGCGACGCAGCTGGACCCGGTATCCGCGGCCAGCTACAACATCCCGTTCAGCGTGCGACTCATCGGCGCGATCGATGTGGCCGCGTTGCGGGCGGCCCTGAACGATGTCGTCGCGCGGCACGAGCCGTTGCGGACCACGGTGGCCGACGTATCCGGGATCGCCTGCCAGCAGGTGACTCCCGCCGAACCCGGACTGGTCGAACTTCCCGTGATCGAGGCGGCGGATGTCGGCAGCACCGATACCCGCGACTACGCACGCGCGCCGTTCGACCTGCGGGCGGAGCTGCCCATTCGGGCGCGGCTGACGCGGCACAGCGACGACAACCACACGCTCGTCGTGGTCATCCATCACCTGGCCGCCGACGGGTGGTCGTTGGCGCCGCTGGCCGACGATCTCGCCGCCGCGTATCGCGCGCGCCACGATGGCGCCGCACCACGGTGGAGCGAACTGCCCGCCGGGTACCGACAGATCAGCGCCGAACGTACCGCGTGGCTTCAGCGGCCGGATTCTGGTGCCGCAGAACAGGTCTCCTACTGGTCGCAAGCCCTTGCGGGCGCACCGACCGGCATCGATCTGCCCTACGATCACCCGCGGACCGCAGCGCAGCGCTCTGGGTCCGCGGTGCGCACCCACCTCGGTGCGAACACCGCCGAGCAGCTCGCCCGCGTCGCCGAGCAGCACGGATCGACGCTCTTCATGGTCGTGCACGCAGCCGTCGCGGCGCTGCTGCGCAATATGGCGCAGACCGACGACATCGTCGTGGGCACACCGGTGTCCGGTCGCGGCGACGCCCGGCTCGATCGCATGGTCGGCATGTTCGTCAACACGCTGGCGCTGCGCACGACCGTGGACAAGTCGTCGTCGTTCGTCGAGCTGCTCGACCGGATCCGCGAAACCGACCTGGCCGCGTTCGACAATGCCGACGTACCGTTCGATCAGCTGGTCGCCGAGCTGAATCCGCCACGCAGCAGCAGCGGGCAGCCCTATTTCGATGTGACTGTGGCGCTGGAGAACTCGGCGCGCATCGAGCTGGACTTCGCGGGTCTGTCCGCCACCGCCAGCCGCATCGATATCGGCACCGCCAAGTTCGACCTCGAATTTACCTTCAGCCAATCAGCCGATTTCGGCATTGATATCGAGATCGGCTATGCCACCGATCTTTTCGACCGACAGACGGTGACTGCCCTCGCGTCTCGGCTGGCCCGGCTGTGCGAGATCATCGGCGCGGACCCCGACGTCGCGGTGGGCGACGCGTCCGTTCTGGCCCCGCATGAACGTCTCGATCTGGTACCTGCCACCGGCGCCGGAGCCCGGCCCGTGGAACACCTCGGGCGGCTGCTGGCGGCCGCGGTCGCGGCCGGCCCCGACCGGCCGGCGCTCGTCTGTGCGGCCACCGGACGAACGCTGACCTACCGCGAGTTCGACGACGCCACCAACCGACTTGCGCGCCTGCTCATCGACGCCGGCGTGGGCCCAGAAGACTTCGTGGCAGTGGGGCTGCCCCGCGGTCTCGACTGGATCATCGCGCTGTGGGCGGTCGTCAAGTCGGGGGCGGCCTGGGCACCGGTCGATCCCGCCTATCCGCGCGCGCGGATCGAGTTCATGCTCGCCGACTCCGGCACGCGGCTGCTGCTGACCGATCGAGCCTCGCTCGCCGATGTGTCCCCGGCGGACGACAGCGCAATCCGGTGCATCGTCGTCGACGACGAGCCGACCGTTTCCGAGCTCGCCGGCCGCTCCGGCCTGCAACTCGACGACCGCGACCGGCGGCTGCCCATCGCGGTCGACCAGCCCGCGTATCTGATCTACACCTCCGGAACCACCGGCGTGCCGAAAGGCGTTGTGGTGAGCCACCGCGGGCTCGCCGACTTCGCCGCCGAACAGGTTTCTCACCTGCGCCTGACGCCCGACAGCTCGACCCTGCACCTGGCCTCGCCCAGCTTCGACGCGTCGGTCCTCGAGGTGCTCATGGCCGTCAGCGCCGCGGCGACCATGCATATCGTGCCGCCCGGCATCGTCGGCGGACGCGAGCTGGCCGAGCTGATGGCACAGACCCGGATCACGCACGCCTTCCTGACGCCGTCGCTGTTGACCACGATGGCTCCCGACGATCTGCCCGACCTGAGCACCCTGGTCATCGGCGGCGAGCACCCCAATCCGGAATCGGTGCGTCGCTGGTCGGCCGGGCGGCGACTGGTCAACGCCTATGGCCCGACCGAGGCCACGGTGGTGGCGACCATGTCGCGCGATATCGGTCCGGACGACACGGTGACCATCGGCCGGCCGATCCGCGGAGTATCGGCGATGGTTCTCGACGAGCGGCTGCGCCCGGTGGCCCCCGGCACCATCGGCGAGCTGTACCTCAGTGGCCCGCATCTGGCACGCGGCTATCACGGCGTGCGCCCGTTGACGTCGAAGCGATTCGTCGCCAATCCCTACGCCGAGCCGGGCGAACGCATGTACCGCACCGGCGACCTGGTCCGCTGGCGCGTCGACCACACCCTGGAGTTCCGCGGTCGCGCCGACCATCAGGCCAAGATCCGCGGGCACCGGATCGAACTCGGCGAGGTCGACGCCGCGGTCGCCGCCGACGATCTGGTCCGCGATGCCGTCACGGTTGTCGACGGCGACGGCGAGTCGGCCCGTCTGGTGTCCTACGTGACCGTGCCGGACGGCCACTCTGCCGGACCGGACCACGTACGAGCGCTGCGTGACCGGCTGGCCGACCGGCTCCCCCGATACCTCGTCCCGACCGCGGTCATCGTGCTGGATCGGATCCCGACCACCCCGATCGGCAAGGTCGATCTCCGGGCACTGCCCGCCGCCGGACCCGAAATCGCCGGTCCGACAACATATGTTGCGCCGCTCGATGACGCTGAACGGGCGGTGGCCGCCGACTTCGCCGAGCTCCTATCGATGGGCGTCGACAGGATCGGCCGCGATCACGACTTCTTCGACCTCGGCGGCAATTCGCTGCTGGCGACCCAACTCGCGGGCCGGCTGGAACAGCGGTTCGGGCGGCGTATCGCCGTCCGCGATCTGTTCGACGATGCGCGCGTGACCGCACTCGCCCGCCTGTCGACGACGACGGGCACCGACGACCGGCCGCTCGTGCCGCTGACACACGATCCGGACGCCGAGGTGTGGCCGGGGCCGGCACAACAGCAGCTGTGGTTCCTCAACCAGTTCGACGACACCGGCGATGGCTCCGCGTCGGCCGGCTATCACATCGCGTTCGCGCTCGGCCTGCGCGGCGAGCTCGATCGCGAGGCGATCGCGGGCGCGCTGGCACATGTCATCGAGCGCCACGAACCGCTGCGCACCCGCTACCCGGCGCGCGACGGCCGGCCGGCCCTGGACGTGCGGCCCCCGCGGCCGGGGGCGGATTCGCCCGCCCGCATCGCCCTGCCCCCGGAGACGATCGCCGCGTCGGCCTGGGCGGACTCGGCCGCCGAGTTCGCTTCGGAGCCTTTCGATCTGACCACCGATCTGCCGTTGCGTGCGCGCCTGCACCGCATCGAGCGCGCCGACGACGACCCGGATCCGCGTATCGAGCATCGACTCACCATCGTGATCCACCACATCGCGGCGGACGGCTGGTCACTCGGTCCGCTCGCCCGTGACATCGCATCCGCATACGCGGATCTGCACGCCGGCCGGCAACCGCAGCCGGCGCCGCTTCCGGTGTCCTACCGGGACTACCTGCGTTGGCAGGCAACTTCGCTCGGCCTGGACGGCGATGGCTCGGACCGCCGGATCGACGAGCTCACCGACTGGTGGCGCACCGAGCTCGACGGTGTCGACGACACGCCCGTGCTCGCCCCGGACGTCGCCGGACCGGTGCCGCCGTCGGCGGCAGCGGGATTCGTGGAAGTGCCCTTTGATCCCGCACTACGGGGCGCGCTACGCGATCACGACGGCAGCGGCAACACCGAATTCATGGTCGTGCACGCCTTGCTCGCCGCTCTGCTGCACCGTCTGCATGCCGATCCCGCCGCCCATTTCGGTGGCCGACAATCGGATCTGGTGATCGGGACTCCGGTGGCCGGGCGCGGCGATCCACGACTGGCCGAACTCGTCGGCATGTTCGTCAACTCGGTTCCGCTGCGCACCGCCGTCGCGTCCGATACCCGGTTCGCGGACCTGCTACACACGATCCGGGACACCGATCTCGCCGCGCTGGCGCATGCAGATCTGCCGTTCGAACGGCTCGTTGCGGCACTGCGTCCGGCACGCGCGGGCGGCCACCCGATCTTCCAGATCGCGCTCACCGTCGACGAGGTGCCGCTCGCCGACCCCGGCGCGCTCGGCCTCGACGGCATCGACGCCGAGGTGCTCCCCGTGGAGACCGGCGGTCCGCGGTTCGATCTGGAACTGCGTGTTCGCGGTGACGTCGCCCGGTTCACCTATGACACAGGGCGGTTCAGCCGGCGCCGCATTGCCGACCTCGCCTCCCGGTTCGTCGCCCTCGCCGATCAGGTCGCCGCCGATCCCGCCACGCCGATCGGCGAGCTGCAGATCGGTCACCTCATCGATGCTGAACCGGGAGCGGCCGCACACCTCCCGCCGCGCCACCTGGCCGATCTGATCGACGACGCTGTCGCCGCGCATCCGGACACCGTGGCCCTCGACGACGGATGCCGGAAGTTGACCTACCGGGAGGCCGATGACCTCGCCGATCGGTGGGCGATGCAGTTGTGCGGGTATGACCTCGGTCCCGAGACGGTGATCGCTGTCGCCATCGATCGGTCCATCGAATCGGTGCTCGCGACGTGGGCCGTCGCCAAAGTCGGGGCGGCGATACTGCCGATCGATCCGCGACTGCCGGCCGACCGGGTGGCCCACATGCTGGCCGATTCCGGCGCCCTGCTGGGCATCACCACCGCCGAACGGTTCGACACCCGGCCCCGGGACATCTGGTGGGTGTGCACTGACGAACTCTCCGCCGCCCCGACGCCGACGCACCCCGGGTCCACCGGCCCACGTCTGCCGGATACCTGCGCGTACGTGATCTACACGTCGGGCACCACCGGCCTCCCGAAGGGCGTGGCCGTGACGCATCGCGGCCTGGCGTCCTTCGCGGCTGCCCAGACCGCGCGCTACGGCGTCGACAGCGAAAGCCGCACACTACATTTCGCGTCTCCGAGCTTCGACGCGGCGATGCTCGAACTGCTGCTGGCGATCGATGCGGGAGCCACCATGGTGATCGCGCCGCCGACCATCTACGGCGGTGACGAGCTGATCGACTTCCTCGCCGAACACTCCGTCACGCACGCGTTCGTGACGCCGGCCGCAGTGGCCGTCGCGGCCCCGCGCGAGTTGCCGCGACTCGAGTGCGTGGCGGTCGGCGGCGAATCCTTCGGCCGTGAGCTGGTCGACCGTTGGGGTACCGGACGCCGTTTCCTGAACTGCTACGGCCCCACCGAGACCACCATCGTGACGGTGATTTCCGAGCCGTTGACTCCGGGCGGCACGCTCCCCATCGGCACCCCGATCGGCCAGACCGCCGCCCTCGTCCTCGACGACCGCCTTCGGCCCCTGCCGCCGCACACACCCGGCGAGCTCTACCTGCTCGGGCCCGGTCTGGCGCGCGGATACACGGGCCGCCGCGGCCTCACGGCCGGACGGTTCGTCGCTGCCCCGGCCGAGCTTGCCGCGGCCGGTAGCCGCATGTATCGCACAGGCGACATCGTGTCCCGCGATCTCGACGGATCGTTGACCTATCTCGGGCGCCGCGATCGCCAGGTGAAGGTTCGCGGATTCCGGATCGAACTGGACGAAGTCGATTCGACTTTGGCCGAGCACGCCGCGGTGCGGTCGGCGGTCACCATCGTCGCCGGTACGGGTGAGGGCGCGCGGCTCGTGTCGTACGTCGTCGCACAGGCCGGTCGACGGTGGGAGCCGGAGCTGGAGCGAGAGCTCATCGCACATGTTCGGGATCGCCTGCCCCGGCAGTCGGTGCCGTCCGCGATCGTCGCGATCGATGCGATCCCGCTGACCGTCAACGGCAAGGTCGATCAGGCGGCGCTACCCGAGCCCGCCGCGATGACACTGAGCGACTCTCTGCGTCGCGCGCCGCGGACCACGGCCGAGCGGCTTGTCGTCATGCTCGCCGCGGACACCCTCGGACTGCCGGCCGACTCGGTCGGCATCGACGACGACTTCTTCGAACTGGGCGGGACGTCTTTGCAGGCGACCGCTCTGATCAGTCGCGTCAACGCCGTCCACCGAGGCGCGCCCATGCGGGTTCGGTCGATCTTCGACAACTCCGTGTTCGAGCGATTCGCGGCTCTGCTCGACGTCGACGAAGACCTCGCTATCGAGACGGCCACGGTCGCCGAACCGGGCTCGCCGTCGGGTGACGCCGAGCGGCCGGAGCAGTTTCCTCTCGCGCCGCTGCAGCGACGCTTGTGGTCGCTGCAGCGCAGCGTTCCGGACGCCACCGACTATGTGATGCCGCTGCGGCTGCGGCTCCAGGGCGAACTCGACGTGGCGGCCCTGCGGGGCGCGCTCGTCGATATCGTCACCTGGCACGCCGGCCTCCGCACGATCTACCCGGACAGCCCGGACGGTCCGTTCGGCACGGTCCTGGACGACGCGGCGACGGTCATCGGTCCACTCACTCCCACCGACGATCCGGCCGCGCTCATCGAGGACATCTGTCGGCGGCCGTTCGACCTCACATCCGATGCACCGCTGCGCGTCGGGCTGGCGTCCGTCGGTGACACTCACACGCTTGTCCTCGTCATTCATCACATCGCGGCCGACGGAGCGTCGTTGCCGGTGCTCATCGGCGACCTCATCCGCACCTATCGCGAACGCCTCGCCGGGCGCGGCACACCCTGGCGGGCGGCACCGATCGACTACCGCGACTACGCCCTGGCGATGGCCGAGGCCGACGAGCGGATCGTCGAAGATGATCGCCGGTACTGGGCCGATCGGTTGGCCGGCGCGCCCGCCGAGACGACCATCGCGGCCGACCCGGCCCTGGCCGACCGCCCGGGCGGAGCCAACGTGTCGGTGCCGCTCGATACCGAGCTTCGCGACGCCGTGGTCGCATTCGCACAGGCGCACACGACATCGGCGTTCACGGTGCTGCACACGGCGACCGTCGCCCTGCTGTGCCGGCTCGGTCTCGGGTCCGATCTCGTCATCGGAACACCGGTGGCCAACCGGAATCCAGGCGGCGCGACGAACGACTACCGGCAGGTGGTCGGGATGTTCGTGAACACGGTCGCCCTGCGCACGCCCGTCGATCCGGGCGCCACCGCGCAGGCGTTGCTGGACGAGGTCCGAGCCGGCGACCTGGACGCGTGGGACCATCTGGACGCGCCGTTCGACGACGTGGTCGCCGAGCTCAATCCGGAGCGCCTGCCCGACCGGCATCCGCTCTTCCAGATCGCGCTGTCGGTGCATGACTTCGCCGACTCGTTCGCCGGAAATCGACTGCGGGTCAACGACCATCTCGCACTGGAGATCGACGAGGCGGAGACCCACACCGCGAAATTCGATCTGCAGTTCACCGTCACCGGAATGACGGCCCACGCTCCGGACCCCGCTCTGACGGTGACCTATTCCCGCGGCCGCTATTCGGAACAACAGGTGCGGCAGTTGGGAATTCGCCTGCTCCGCACGCTGCGTGCCCTCGTCGACGACCCCGACCGCGCGGTGGGCGATATCCGAATCACCGATCCGCTCGAGGTCTCCGCGCTCAGTCCCGTGTCCGGGCCGCCGGCCACCGCGGCACGCACGCTCAACCAACTCCTCGATGCGGCCGTGTCGCGTTACCCGGACGGGATCGCCGCGCTCGCCGAAACGGAAGGCGGCGTGCGGACCATCAGTTATCGCGAGCTGGACGCGCGAGCGAACCGGCTGGCGCGGGTACTGCTCGCGCGTGGCGTCGCCGACCGTCCGGAGACGCTGGTGGCGATGGCGATCGGCCGGTCGATCGAGGCGGTCGTCGCGATTTGGGCGATAACCCGTTGCGGGGCAGCATATGTGCCGATCGACCCGACGTATCCGGCGTCGCGGATCAACCACATGCTCGACGACAGCGGCGCCGAGCTGGTTGTGACGACAACGGCGGCCGCCGAGGCCGTGGAGACGTCGCTGCCAACGGTTCGGCTCGACGATCCGGACACCGAGCGACACTCGGACGCGATGTCGTCGGCGCCCGTTACCGATCGAGAACGTGGTGCGACGGTCCGGCCGGACCAGCTGGCCTACGTCATCTACACGTCCGGTTCCACCGGCACGCCCAAGGGCGTCCTCGTACCGCACCGCGGCCTGGGTGCGGTCCACGACGAGCTGGCGGTGCGGATGCGTCCCACTCCCCAGTCGCGGGTGCTGCATTTCGCATCCCCGAGCTTCGACGCGTCGATGCTGGAGTTCCTGCTCGCCGCGGCCGGCGCGGCGACGTTGGTCATCGCGCCGACGACGCTCTTCGGCGGGGACGACCTGGCGGCCTTCATCGAACGCCATCAGGTCACGCACGCGTTCATCACGCCCGCCGCGGTGGCGACCATGGACCCGGGCGCGGTGCGCTCGTTGCGGTCGCTGGCGGTGGGCGGTGAAGCGGTCAGCCCAGACCTGGTGCGGCACTGGGCAGCGGATCGCCGGCTGCTCAACGTGTACGGCCCCACCGAGTCCACCATCATCTGCACCGGATCGGCACCACTGTCCGCGGACGGCGCGGTCACCATCGGTACGCCCAACAATGGAGTCGGCGCGCTGGTCCTCGACGCGCGGATGCATCCGGTACCGACCGGCGTCATCGGCGAGCTGTATCTGCTCGGCGATCAGGTGACCCGCGGATACCACCGCCGACCGGAGCTGACCGCCACCCGGTACGTGCCCGCTCCGCTGGTACTCGGCGAAGACTATGCGGGACAACGGATGTACCGCACCGGCGATCTGGTGCGGTGGACCGACGACGGCACCCTCGACTACGTCGGACGGGCCGACAATCAGGTGCAGATACGCGGATTCCGCGTCGAGCTCGCCGAGATCGACGCGGCCCTGTGCACACATCCCGGCGTGCGGTCGGCGGTGACGGTCGCCGATACCGACGTCGATGTCACCACGTTGCACAGCTACCTCACCGCGGCGGACGCCGATCTGGATATCGCGGATCTGCGCCGGGCGCTGACCCGGCAACTGCCGCGCCATCTGGTACCCGCGTCACTTACCGTGCTGGACCAGCTGCCGCTCACGCCGGTCGGCAAGATCGACCGGGCCGCGCTGCCCGAACCCACACTGCAACAAGCGGACACCGCGGTGGGTCGGACTCCGGCAGCGGGCCTGGAGAGCACCATCGCCCGGATCTTCGCCGAGGTCGTCGCGGCTCCGACCGTGGGGGCCGACGACAATTTCTTCGATATCGGCGGCAACTCGCTGCAGGCCACCGCGGTCGTGACCCGGCTGCGCGAGGCAGGCCATCAGGTCGGCGTCCCGGATGTCTTCGCGGCACCGACACCCGCCGAGCTGGCTGCGGCGCTGTCCGGCGACGCGGGCGGGTCCAGCGCGCTGGACCCGGTATTGACGTTGCGGGGCAGCGTTTCCGGCTCGGACGCCGCACCACTGTTCGTGATCCATCCCGCGATCGGACTGTCCTGGAGCTTTGCGAGCCTGCTGCCCTATGTCGACGAGGGCCGGGCTGTCTACGGGCTGCAGAATCCCGCCCTCTCCGGGCAGCGCCCGGCATCATCGATCGGCGAACTGGCCGCCGACTATGCCCGCCGCATCAGAGAGATCGCCGGCCACGGGCCCTATCGACTCCTGGGCTGGTCGCTGGGCGGCATCATCGCGCAGGAGGTTGCGGTGACGTTGCAGCGCGCCGGCGAACGGGTGGAACAACTGATCCTGCTCGATTCGTACGTCCTTGCCGATCACCCGCATCTCGCTGCCGGTCATTCGACCCGAGAGCTGCTGGGCGAGTTCGGCTTCGACACCTCGGATATGGCCGATGATCCCGAGATCGACGAGATCTGGTCGGCACTCCGCGAGGCCGGGGGTGCCCTGGCCGATCTGTCTCGCGACGATGTCGCCGCAGTGCTGGCGACCTTCACCGCGGCGGAGCCGCTGGCCGCGTCCTGGCAGCCACGCACCTTCGTCGGCGACGCGGTGTTCGTCAGTGCCGGCGAACGTCCACCCGGCGATCCACCTGCCCGCCCGGACTGGATCGACCGGATCACCGGTCACATCGCGGACGTCAGGGCGCCGTGTACGCACGCCCGAATGTTGTTGCCCGCCAATGTGAGCGAGTATGCCCACGTGATCGAGTCCACAGAATCCACCGCGTCCCGGCCGCCGGGCGCCCATCGAAAGGCATCGTGACCATGACCAACCCCTTCGACAACACCGACGGAACGTTTCTGGTGCTGGTGAACCACGAGGGCCAGCACTCGCTGTGGCCCGATTTCGCGCCCGTGCCCGACGGATGGAATCAGGTATTCGGCCCGGCCGGACATGACGCCTGCCTGGAGTACGTCGAAGAGAACTGGCGAGATATGCGGCCGGCCAGCCTGATCGCGGCCATGGCGGAGGCGGAGAACGCCGCCGACGGCCACCGGAGGAGGGACGCGGATGGGTCGGCACACCATGGCTGAAACCCTCGATGCGATCGTCACCGAGACGATTCCGATCGTCACCGACGACGCACCCGATGTCGCCGCTGCGTTGGATCTGATCGGGGTGACCAAGACCTTTCGGTCCGGCCCGGCCGGCCGCCGCGTGGAACACATCGCGGTACGCGAACTCGACCTCACCGTCCGGCCGGGCACCGTCCACGCGCTGCTGGGCCCCAACGGCGCGGGCAAGACCACGACGGTGTCGATGGTCGCCACGCTGCTCCGGCCGGACTCCGGGCAGGTGCTGGTGGGCGGTATCGACGCGGCGCACCATCCCGACAAGGTCCGCGAGATCATCGGCGTCTCCGGCCAATACGCCGCGGTCGACCAGAATCTGACCGGCTTCGAGAATCTGCGGATGACGGCCCAGCTGTACGGCATGTCCCGGCGTCGGGCGATCGTGGTGGCCCGCGAGATGATCGAGCAACTCGACCTCACCGCGGCCGCCGATCGACCCGCGCGCACCTATTCCGGGGGGATGCGGCGCCGGCTCGATCTCGCCGGCGCGCTTCTGAACAAGCCGCGCCTGGTCATTCTGGATGAGCCGACCACCGGTCTCGACCCACGCGGTCGGCGGCAGATCTGGGACAGTATCGGCCGGCTGGTCGAGTCGGGCACGACAGTCCTCCTCACCACGCAATATCTGGAGGAGGCCGACGAACTCGCCGATCAGATCACCGTCATCGATCACGGCTCGGTTCGCGCGCAGGGCACCCCGGACGAACTCAAAGCCGAGTACGGACAGGCCGTGCTCACCGTGGAGGTCTCGCCGGGTTCGTCTCGCGACGATGTATTCGCCGCACTCAAGGCGCTCGGCCCCGGGGCACCCCGCCAGCTGGATCCGACGCGATGGGAGGTGCCGGTCGCCGGCGGTACCCGCAGCGCCGTATCGGCAGTCAAATCGCTGGACAAGCGCGGCGTCGACATCGTGGACGCCGTCATCGCCGCGCCCACTCTGGACGCCGTCTTCCTGCAGCTCACGGGAACGGCCGAGCGATCGGAAACCACTGATGTTCACTGATACCGCGGTCCTCATCGAACGCAATCTGCTCACCGTCCGCCGGATCCCGACGCTGCTGCTCGGCGCGACGGTGCAGCCGCTGATGTTCGTGTTCCTGTTCGCCTACGTCTTCGGCGCCACCCTCGGCGGCGGCGAGTACCGCGAATTCCTGATGGCCGGAATCTTCACCCAGACTGTCCTTTTCAACTCCGCGTTCACCACGGTCGGGCTCGCGAACGACATGGCCGACGGGATCGTGAACCGGCTCCGATCGTTGCCGATGTCGCGCCTGGCCGTGATCGCGGCCCGGGTCAGCTCCGACATGCTGCTCGGCGTGATCGGGCTCGCGGTCATGGTGGCCTGCGGATACGTCATCGGCTGGCGGATCCGCGGCAGCGCGTTCGACGCACTGGTCGCGTTCGGGATATTGCTGTTGTTCGCTCTCGCCATGGCATGGGTGGGTGCGGTGACCGGCCTGGCGGCCAAGAACGTCGAGGTGGCGCAGAGCGTCGGATTCCTCTGGATGTTCCCCGTGACATTCCTGTCCAGCGCGTTCATCTCCGCGGCGAGCCTGCCCGGCCCGTTACGGGCAATCGCCGAATGGAATCCGGTGACGACCGTCGCGACCGTCTCCCGGGCGCGTTTTCACAATGCGGCACCGCCGGATTTCCCCGCTGCCACCGGCTGGCCCGCCCAGCATGCGCTCGGCTACTCCGTCCTCTGGAGCGTGGGGCTGCTCGCCGTGTGCATTCCCTTATCGCTCGCCCTCTATCGCCGGTCTGCGCGCCAATGAGCGTCCGCCGGTCGTCGACGGTCAGTACGGTGAGAACGTGCCGATAAGCGCGCCCGGTGACACCGATCTGTCGCAGCTGCTGACCCAGTCCTCCCACGGGGACCGGGACGCCTTCGCGCGACTCTATGACCTGACCAGTTCACGTATCTACGGTCTGGCCCTGCGGGTGCTTCGTGACCGCCACCATGCCGAGGAAGTGGTGCAGGAGTCGTACATGCAGTACTGGCAGAAAGCGCACGAGTACGACGTGAGTCGCGGCAGCGTCACAACGTGGATGATGACGATCGCGCACCGGCGCGCCGTCGACCGTGTCCGGTCCGAGGAGTTGCAGCGACGTCGCGGCGCGCAATATCTGGCCGCGAACGGCCCGGTGCCGGCTGCGCCTGTCTCCGATGCCGTACTGGCGCAAGAGGAATCATCGACGCTGCGCCAGTGCCTGGGACGGCTGACCGACCTGCAGAGAGACTCCATCGAGTTGTCGTACTTCGGTGGCCTGAGCTACCCGGAGGTCGCGGCACACACCGCGACTCCCCTGCCGACGACCAAATCGCGCATCCGAGACGGCCTCCGCCGGCTGCGTCTGTGCATGGGGAGCCAAAATGGCTGACAGCGATTGGATCGAAGATCACGTCGAGCTGTACGCAATCGACAGCCTGCCCGACGAAGAGCACGCCGAGATGGAGGCTTCACTCGCAGGCCTTCCGGACCTCGAACGCCGCATCTACGAGCGTCAGATCGTCGACACCCGGTCCGCCATGACCGACTACGCCGGTCGATATGCCGCCGAACCACCCACGCAGCTGCGCCGCCGAATCCTCGCCGACTACACCGCCACCGCTCACCCGGTCGTACCGATCCGACCACGCCGGCGGCGCCTCGTAGCGATGGCCGCGGCCGCCGCCGTGGTGATCGCGGTCGCCGTCGCCGCGGGTGTCGGCATCGGACGAGTGACGGCACCGTCGACCAAATCCACGACTGCCGCCCGCAGCGATGCGACGCTCGACGTGCTGACCGCGCCCGACGCCACCGTTAACACCGAGCCACTGCGTGACTCACGGGGCACACTGACCCTGGTCGTCTCGACCTCGCACGACCAGGCGGTTGCCATCATCCGCAAGATCGCCAATCCGGTACCCGCCGATCGGTCGCTGCAGTTCTGGCTGGTCGGCAAAGCACCTGCACCCATCTCTGCCGGCCTCGTCGACAGCGGCGCCGCTCCACCGCTACTCATCAATGAGATCGGCGGCGCGTCGGCGATCGCGGTCACGCTGGAACCGCGCGGTGGCTCGCCTGCACCGACCACTCCCCTGCTGACCGCGGTTCATCTGTGAACCGACTGCCGACTCAGCCGTGAATGTCGCCACAGAGGATTGGGGCGAACAGCATCGTCGGCTTGCCGTCCTGAAGGATCTGCTGCATCGAGCCGAAGTGAACGTTCAGGTACCAGCCCGAGGCCGGCGGCGGCCCGGACACTGCGACGGTCGTGGTCTCGTTCGCATTCCCGGACGCGTCGGCCTTCAGGTCCGGCAACCCATAGGCCACCGCACCCTGCTGCACACACGACCCATCGTGGATGTGCGCGGCGTGCACCGTGTTCGGCGGTAACCCGGCGGCCTTGATCGTCACCGTCAGCTGATGCGACGACGGCGCGTAGCTCAGGTCGGTGGTACCGCTGATCGCCGTCCCGCCGTGCTTGGTCGGTGCCATCGTGAGTTGCACCGGCCCAGCACTATTCGATCCCGACGGAATGTCGGCGCAGGAGATCGGTGTGAAGCTGACGTCCTTGGGCGAGCCGAGCTGCGCCATCGGCGCCAGGTGAATGTTCAGATAGGAGTTGCCCGGAATCCCCTTGGGCACCTTGATCTTCGACTCCACCGTCTGCTTGACCACGCCGGACCCGTCGGCAGTGATGTCGGCGAAAGGCACTGAGGGCGGCTGGGTCTGGTCGGCACACGTGCCCGGATGGATATGCATCGCGTGTGCCCCGCCCGGCGTGAATCCCGACATGTCAAGGGTGGCCGACACGAGTTGGGTTGCGGGATCCCATTTCAGGCTGACCGTTCCGGTCGGCGCCGGAGCCAGCTGCACCGTCGGGTACATCTGCGAACTCCCGCTCGCGCTCGGCGAGGCCGGCGCAGACGAGGAGGACGAATGGTTGGAGCTGCTCGAACAGGCGGCCAGCGCCAACAGTCCGGCAGCCGCCATGCACACACCTGCGAGTCGCTTCATCAGAAACGCCCCCTTCACGGGTTGATGTTCTGACGTCTTCTGCGAGGCTAAGCCCGCACAAAATCAGGGGCAACGCCTTTTGCCCGTATCCACCGGATCATTCGAGATGCGCGGCCCGTGCAATTGCCTCGGACGGCGTCCTGTGTTCCCGGCGATAGGCCGCACGAAAGTGAGTCCTACCTCACCAAATAGGCCGTGCGGACCTACGGCGTGTTAGCGTTGCCGTACTTGACCTGCATATTTTTATGGGTCTCGCGTCGATGAACGCATCTCACACTTTCCTCGGCGACCAGGCGCGCTGATTTGCGCGCTGAACCCGGCCACCAACTGGCGCCGGGCCATGTCCCAGAAAGACACTTTTTCGAATGACTACCTTCGCCGATCTCGGCGTGCCTGCAGCCCTTTCCAAATCACTTGCTGCACAAGGCATCAACGATGCCTTCCCGATTCAGATCAAGACCCTCCCCGACTCGCTGAGCGGCCGCGACGTACTCGGTCGCGGGCGCACCGGCTCCGGCAAGACACTCGCGTTCGCGCTGCCGCTGGTCAGCCGCCTGGCCGAGTCCGGCGCAGCTCGCCGCGCGGCCCGTAAGCCGCGCGGGTTGGTGCTCGCACCCACTCGCGAGCTGGCCACTCAGATCGACAACACGGTGCGCCCGCTCGCCAACGCACTCGGGCTCAACACCACGGTGATCTACGGCGGGGTCCCGCAGCAGCGCCAGGAGCGCGCCTTGGCTGCCGGCGTCGACATCGTCATCGCCTGCCCGGGCCGGCTTGAGGACCTGCTCCGCCAGGGCGTGATCTCTCTGTCCGTCGTGGAGATCACCGTCCTCGACGAGGCCGATCACATGGCCGACCTCGGCTTCCTTCCGACCGTCAAGAAGATCCTCAACGCCACGCCTCGTGGGCAGCGGCTGCTGTTCTCGGCAACGCTGGACAACGGCGTGGACAAGATCGTCAAGGCGTACCTGAACAACCCGGTGACGCATTCGGTGGACGAGCCGAAGGCGGCCGTCTCGGCCATGGAGCACCGGGTGTTCGCCGTCGCGGATGCCGGCGCGAAGAAGCAGCTGGTGAGTGCGCTGGCGTCCGGCACCGGCCGGCGCGTGCTGTTCACCCGCACCAAGCACCACGCCAAGAAGCTCGCGAAATCGCTGACGGCCGAAGGGATTCCGGCAGTCGACCTGCACGGCAACCTGTCTCAGGGCGCCCGCGACCGCAACCTTGCCGCCTTCTCCCAAGGCAACGTGCGGGTTCTCGTGGCCACCGACGTCGCAGCACGCGGAGTCCATGTCGATGACGTCGAGCTGGTCGTCCACGTCGATCCGCCGACGGAGCACAAGTCGTACCTGCACCGCTCCGGCCGCACCGCGCGTGCCGGTGCCGCGGGCACCGTCGTCACCGTCACGACGCCCGAGCAGCGGCGCGATGTGCAGAAGCTGATGCGCGCTGCGGGCGTCACCGCAGACATCGACTCTGTGTCCCCAGCCTCCCCGGCCGTCACCGATCTGGTCGGCGAGGTGGCGCCCAAGGTCCACACGCCGCTGCCCACCGAGCGGCCGACGGCCGGTAATCGGCCCAAGGCCGCGGGTTCGGGCGGCCAGGGACGACGGCGTCGCAAGCCTGCGGCCGACCGCGAAAGCACCGGTCGCCGTTCCGCGGAACGCACCTCAAGTCACGCCGGGTCGGGCGGCGTCCGCCGGACCGGTCAGTCTGCTCAGTCACCGCGCAGCGGCGGTACCGGGCGAGCGAACGGTGCCGGGCGTGCGGCAGGTGCCGGCTCGGCAGCGCACGCGTCCGCACCGCGCCGCAGCCGTCGCGCCGCGGGTTCCCCCCGCTAAGACAACGACGGAGCGACCCGCGGCGAGAACGCCGCGGGTCGCTTTTGTTGTCGCGCTACGAGTTATGCCGGGCTCGGCACGAACCCGCCGCGGATGAGCTCCAGTGCCTCGGCACTGAACACCTCGGTCGGAAACCGGCCCGCGACGAGGTCGGCGAGATACGCGACCAATCCGCCGGGGTGGTAATCGTTGGTCCAGCCATCGCCGATGACCACCGCCGCCCAATCATTCGGGCCGCCGTCGATGTGCCAGTAGCCGGTCTCACCCCCTGGGGCGCCGCCCCAGCCGTAATACGGCACGGGATCGACCTTCTCGATCGCCATGGAGGTCTTGGATCCGTCCGGATGGATCCAGCTGTGGTCGGCGTAGGTATCCCGCAGGTCGGTCAACGACTGCCGGCAATAGGCACCGCCCGCGATCAGATCGTCCTGGGTGGGGGCCATCAGCCCCAGATATCCCCCGAACGATCCACCACCGTAGGTGCTGACGAGTTGCTTGTAGTCGTCCGGCAATGAGAATCCCACTGCCGCCTCCACCACCCCAAAGTCATAGTGAGGTACCGACTTTGGGGGCGGCACCAGCGAGGTCAGCTCTTCGATCGACATGTTTCGGACCTTACGGGATATTCGGGATGATCTTGAAGTCGATGACGCCGGTGCGAACACCGACCGCGCCGACAATGATCTGCGTCGGGGCCGTGGCGTACCCGTTGCCGTAGATCGGCGTCACGTTGTACCACACCGCTTCACCGCCCCGAGCCGCTGCGATCACCTTGCTCTCGATCACCTGCATGGCATCGTTTGCCGCTTTGGTGCCGGTGATCAGATTGCGGGCGTCATCGCCCGAGCCGGAGGCCGCCCGTGGCAGCAAGTGCAACCGCTGCAACGCATTCGGGCCGTAGCGGCCAGGTCCCCAGGCACGGCTGGGGTCCCACCCCGGCGGGTTGATGTTCGGGTTCGCCTGCGTCCCACCGCCGCGCATCATGTCCGGCGTGACATAGGAGGTCTGGCCCGTAGCTGCGCGGTTGATCATCGGATTGAGGACGGTGCGTCCGCCGTCCTGGAACTGGGTGACCCGCGATCCGGGGATGAGCGAGTCGTACAACTTGTCCTGGGTTACAGCCGGATTGTTGATCGGCTTCGGATTCGGATAACTCGGCGTCGGGTTCGTCGGCGAGGACTGCGGGCCACGCTGCGGCGTGGGGACCGATCGCGGCTGCGGCCTCGGTGGGGCCGGATTGGACGGGCGTTGGTTCGGCGGACCGAGCGGCGTCCGCGGGATCGGCTTGTTGATGCCGTTCTGCAGGTAGCAGGCCTCGAGGGCGCTCTGCGCGAACGAACCCTCCGAATTGATCTCCGCTGCCTCGGCGTTGTATGCGTACGCCTCCGCCTGAGGTTTGGTCGGTGTCCAGTGCGCGTTATGCGCGGCCGCCCGCGCATTCACCGCAGCGAGCGCGCCCTCCTGTGCGATGCATGGATTCGGCGCGGCGGTGGCTAACCCGCCTGCCGCGACTGGTGCGGCAACAAGTCCCAGCGCCAGCAGTAACGCCAGCACGAATCTACGAACAGAATTCATCGTCAACAGACCCCTCAACATCGAGTTAGCCGAGCTACCGGCCCTGATTGTGTGCTGAAGGTATCCATCTCGACGACGCCCGGTCGACTTGGAAGAGCGAAAGTACGTCGCCTGAATGACGTTCTAACCCAATGCCTTCGGCTATGTCAGTCATTCGGCCGACGCTCGAGGCGCGGCCGGGGCCGGTCAGCAGTTGGCGGGCGTGGCAACGACCAGGATCTCGGCCGGTAGATCACTTGAGTTCTGGACGCGGTGCGTGGTGCGCGACGGGAAGTGGATGGCGTCTCCCGCCGCAAGCGTGAGGGCGTCGGTTCCGATCCGGATGTCCACACTGCCGGTCAGTATGTAGAGCCATTCCTCCCCACCGTGGCGGCTGTCGGGTGCTTCCGTCGCACCGGCGAGGGTCAGGTGGACGGCCTCGAGTCCCGGAAAGTCGCCGCTGAGCAGGGCGAGAAGCCCATTCGCGCTCGCCCGTTCGACCCGATCGGCCGACCGCGTGAGGTGATAGGGAGCGGTGTACTGCTCGTCGACGAGCTGGCTCAGGGAGACTCCGAAGGCTTGGGCGATCTCGATGAGGGTGCCGAGGGAGGGCTGCCGCACCCCGGACTCGATGCGCGAGAGCTGCGTGGTGGACAACCCGACTTTGTCGGCCAGCGTGGTGAGGGTCCAGTTGCGTTCCCTCCGATGCTCGCCGACTCGCCGGCCGATCCAGCTGTCGTCTCGGTGTTCAGGCCCTGGCACCGGACAACCCGTCCCACTCGCGTCTTGCCTCATGGGCAAGAATATTACCTCAAAGGTTGCTTGCCGTGTGCTGACGTGCGATGGTCGTTCGGAGCAGAGTACTGAATGGCAGCCGCGGATGTCGCCACACCGGACCTGTTGACATGCTGCCGGGCATTTGCCGGCCTGCCCATTGGCGTCGTCCGTCCACGGCGGCCCGATCAGCAATTCTTGGCAGGTCTGACCGACAACGGATTACCCACGGCCGCAACGGCTGTCGAGGTGATCACGCTGCCGCAGCGACCGCGCGCCATGCCGACTCCCGCGATCGCCGAAGGCGTCTGGCGACCAGGACGGACCGCTAATGCTTTGAACGCGTTCGTTATTCGCCACCCGCGCGCAACCTTCCTGGTCGATCCCGGTGTCTGCGTTGATGTCATCGACCGCGCAGTGGCTGAATTGCCGTGGGTTCTTCGGGTAGCGGTGACACCTCGGCGCGATGCCATCGCTATTCGGGAAGCCCTCGAGCTCGCGAACATCGATGCCGCCGGCATCGACTTCGCGTTGCCCACGCATCTGCACTGGGATCACGTCGCCGGACTACTCGACCTCGACGGGCTCCCGGTCCACCTTCATCGTCCCGAACACGCCTGGGCAATGAGCGGACCGATTGCGCCGCAAGGCGGCGTGCGTTCGGCCATCCGGAACCGGCCGGTCAGCCTTTACGAGCTCGATGGCCCGCCCATCCTGACGTTCCCCCGCAGCCTCGACCTGTTCGGCGACCGATCGGTCATCCTCGTCGATCTGCCCGGGCACACCCCCGCCAGCATCGGAATCCTGGCGCAGACATCGTCCGGTCCGATATTGCTTGCGGGCGACGCTGTGTGGGGCAAGATTCAGCTCGAGCGGTTTCGGCAAAAGGCGTCCTACCCAGAGCTACTCGCCGACGCCGACCGCGACGCCGCATGGGAGACCCTGCACCGGCTCGTCGCCATTCGGCAACGGGTCGCGATCGTTCCCAGCCACGACCACGGCCGGCACGAACCTCTTACGTAGGCGGGAATGGCGCTCCCGCAAAGTGCTTCAGTTCGCCTTCGGCAAGAGGTGACGCCTCTGTGTCTAGTCAGGCTGGCGCGAAGTGCGGGTCGCCGTTGCGATTCATGTCATTGAGAATCGGCCCGATGTTGGGGCCGGCCTCAGGAGCCACGCATGGAACGTATTGGCCCGCAATGCGGTAGACGCCGTGAACCATGCCGACCAGCTTGTCGCCGACCACTATGGGCGCGCCGGAATCACCCTTAGCGGTACATACCTGAGTCGTATGGATCGTGCCATCTGAGTTCCACACCACCCCACAGGTGGTTCCAGTGGTACGACCGGTCTTGCAAGCTACGTCCGGAAACGCAAGGGGCGCAGTCGAAACTCCGGCGATGACAACACCGCCGACGGTGGCGGACGGCCGAACCTTGTTGGGGTCGAACTGGATCACTGCGTAGTCCAGGCCGCGGTTGATGTAGGTCGCGTGTCCGAGCACACCTGCACGCGGCTGAGTCTCCGAGTACACATTGGCCGACTTGCCTGGCGTGAAGCAGTGCGCGGCGGTCAGGCCGATGAGTCGACCCTCGGAATGACCGATGGTGGTCAGCGTGCACGCATCGCCTGTCGATGCACTCAGCGGGATCATGATCCCCGACCCGCCGCCCATCGTGACAACTGTGCCGGCGGACGCGACCGCCGCCCCGAACAGTACTGAACAGCTTGCGGCGACAAAGGCCGCCGCGAGCGCTGCAAATCGGCGCATTTTGATACTCCATCCGCTCTCATGCCCGCCGGTGGCGACGGACGGCTTCGGTCGGTGGTTGGCTTGATCTATCCGCCAACACAGGGGCAGGTTTAGGGCGCGCAGGCGGCCGGGTTGTGGAAGAGCTTGACGTAGTCGCTGTTGCCGGCCGGGTTGAGCCCGACTCCGATCTCGATGCAGGTTCCGTGCGCGGCGGCCTGGTTCGCGTTGCTTTGAACGATCTGCCCGAACGTCGGGTTGTAGATCAGGTTGGGGATCGACGGAAGGCCCGCGGCGGCGCTGCCCCAGCCATTGGCGGCGACGGCAGCGGTCTGGGATTTGGTGAGTTTGATGCCGTGCTCGTCGTACGTGCGAGCCGCGGCGGCTCCGGCCCCGATCGCTGCGGTGATGCCGGCGGCGATGGCCGTGGTGGCGACGGCTGCGGTGACGATGTGCTTCATAGATGCCCCTGATGCTCACAAATTACTATAGTGAATTTGCGATGTAGCATCGTCGGTCGCGGCTGGCTACCAGAGGGTCACTAGCCACCTGCTGTGCGACGACGGCTATCGGATGCCGTCTGTGCATGTGCCGTCACAGCGTGTCTCGCCGCAGGCGTGGCAACGGTCCGCGGCCAAAGGGCCACAGCAAGGGACAACATGCAACACCGTTAGGCCCCTTGTGTGGCAAGGACATTGGCACCTGCTGGGACTGCCGTCGTTCGCCGTGGCGGTGGGCTTACTCACCGTCAAACTCCTGCCTCGCATAAGACGTCCGCCATTCAGGAGTGAAAGTCCTGACTGGCCTATGACCCGAGGAGTTCGTCATCGATGTCGATATCGATATCGATGACCAAGACGGTGCGTGTGGTGCGCCGCTGAACTACCCCAGCCAGGCCAACTATTCTTCCGTCAACCGGAGCGCGGGTGCTGAAACCGACTCGGACGCAGCGTCATTGAGCACCACTAAGACCGCATCGTCGTCACAAATCGTGAGCACAATACCGAAAGCTGAATTGCAAATCACGGACAACTCGTCACGGCTCAATTTGACCGCTTTACCGTGGTTGCTGCTGGCGGCGCCGAGTAAGGCGACCGTAGGCGTGCCATACATGGCCGCGGACATGACCCGGGACAGTGGCCGGGAGTCTAGGTTTTGGATCCCTTCATACCAGATTATATTGTCTGTCCCCAGAGTGAAGTAGTCCATATCCGCGGAAGGAGGAACCGATTCAGCGGGGAGAGTTGGGCAATCTGCATATATTCCGTATGGAAAAGGGACCGTCCGACCGATGGAATCTAAAGAATCAAAAGGATTCCCTTCGATCCCCCGTGATCCGAATCCGCGCTCTATTGACCGATATGACGGAGGCTCCACCGCGCCGTAACAAATATACGAGGTCCAACCATGTAGCGTCGGCAACGTCTCTGGTCGAAACGCGACTGAGTAGTCGTCGACCGTGGCTAGAAGGTGTCGAATTAGTCTGCCGCCATCGTCCGCTACCTTGCACAACTTCGATCCGTTAATGTTCACTAGTTGACTTTCGTTGTTGCTTTGGGCTCGATGGTTCCATCTGGGAAAACTCGCCATTGATTGCCGTTTGAGTCTTTCCAATCATAGTGCGGCCCTATCGGCTCCTCATGGTTTAGATCTGGGTGCAGCGACTCACCCGTGCGGGGGTTGAACCAGCTCCCCTTGTTGGATGAGGGCGGCCCGTTCCCTCTCCATTGCCAGTCTGGTCCTGGTGATTGGGCTCCGTCTTTCCAATCTAATTTTGCATCTTTGGGGCCTTTAGGCACCTCAGCGGGGGCGGGCTCGGTAGATGGTCTGGTTGACGTTGTTGGACCCTGTTGCGCATTGCCGGGCGCCGTCGGCGCCTGGTTTGACTGCTCAGTGGGACCAGCTTCGGCTGGGGGCGCTGGCTGGTCGGGGCTGGCAGGAATAGTGGGAATTGGAACCGCTGGGACCGGCGGATGGGGAACGTCGCCTTTTGAGATCCCCGGCGGTTTGGGATAGGCGGGCATGGGAATCGCCGGGGCCTGCGGGTCGGTGCCGGGTGTGGCGGGCTGGGATTGTCCGGGCCCGGGTGGGTGTGGGGTCAGGCCGCCGTTGTCTATCCACCATCGGATGGCTTGTTCGAGGAGTTTCGCATCACGGGCCAGAGCAGGGGCAAGAATCCCGATGATGCCGGCGATGACCTTTTCCGGGTTGAAAAAGCCGCCGGCCAAAGACTCGATGAACCCAGCGATCTGGGGGCCGAACTTGTCCATAAACGCCTGTAGCGCAATGTATAGCTCTTCGAGTGCGGGATCATCAGTCGGGATCCCGATGTCGATTAGCTGACTATGCGGCCCGCCGCCCACACCACCGACCGTGCCGCTCCCCCCGCCGGCAGCACCGGCACCGCCTGCTGTGCCGCCGGTACCCAGCCCGCCGGCCGTGCCGCCGCCTGCTGTGCCGCCGGTGTTGTTGGCTGGACCAGTATTTGCGCCGCCGCCGCTATCACCACCGTTGTTACCGGACTGGTCACCACCACCGCCGTCACCGTCGTTGTTGTTGGTATCGGGGGCTGGGGCCGGCGCTGGCTGAGGTGTGGGAGTGACGCCGCCTTGGACCGGCGCTGGGGGTTTGATGCCGTCTTTGCTCGGTCCGTTGTGTGGTTCGACATACCCTGCGGATGTGGGTTGCAGTAGCGACCCGCCGTTGGCGGTAGCGGCAGTGTGCTGGCCGTGCAACCGTAGCCGCCAGGTCGCACCGACCACCAGCCCCGCCGAGGCAACCGCGAGTAGATCGGTGGTCATCGGGCTGGTACCACTATCTCGGTGTGCCGGTTGAGTGGTCGCCGGAACGTTTGTGTGGACCCGCGCCAGCCCGGGGGTTGGTGATTGCGTCGGTGGTGCCGATTGTGGTGTTGGTGTGGGCGCGCCGGCAGTGGCCGGGATCGACGGAATCGGTGCCGGGGCAACCGGTTTGCCGGCTGCCGGTGGCCCGCCGCCGGGGACCGGGACGATGGGGGTGCCGTTCCCGACACCGGGGCCGGGGCCGGCGTCCACGCCCATGTGTACGCCGTTGCCGTCGGTCGGGCCCGCGGGTGCGGTCGTCGGCTGATACGGAGTGGGCGTCACTGTGTGCGGATCGGACGGGATGCATGGCCACAGCGGGCCGTATTGGGCCCGCAACGCATCACAGCGGGCATCGGCCGATGCCCGGCCCGTGCCGGCAGAGAGCAGTCCGGCGATCAGCATCGCCAGTGCGGCCACCACAATCGCGGAGGCCAGCAGTGCTGCGGCGATTCGTCGTGAACGCCTGGCCGGGTGAGCGGGCCGGGTTGAATGATGCTCGATGCCAGCGGGTTTCATCAGGAATCCTGCGCGCTACCGGCCGGGCGGATACGGGCTTTGGTCCAGTCGATGGCCTTGGTGATGCCGCCCATGATCAGCAGGCCGGCGATCAGCATCAGGGCGAACAGGATCAGGAACGACCAGATCGGTCCGCCCATGTGCGGGTTCCAGTGCGCGGAGTTCTTCACTATGAACGCGCACAGCACCAACACCGCACATCCCGCCGCAAAACCTGACCAAGACAAAACGGTTCGCAATCGAGGCTTTTGCTTGCCAACTTCCCGCCGCCGATCATGGCGGCGCTGAGCCGATATGTCGGCAGCAGCATCGGATGCGGCGGGGTGCACAGAAGTCATGGTCAGCTCACCTACGGGTGTGGGCGGCAGGCCAGTACGGATCCATTTCGACGATGTTGTTGGGGTCAGTCGAGACGTGAATTCCGACCTGCCCGTTGGATTTGCTTGCGGCCTCGTCCAGGAGCTGCTGCTTGTTTGCGCCGACCGTTTGCACACCGTTCACGGTGCGGATCGACTTGACGTAGCGAGAGTCGTTCAGTACCCGCACTTTGGTGTGCGGATTGATGGTCGGGTTATCCAGGACACCGATCACTCCCGAGTGTGCGGCCGCGACCGTCTCGTCATGGTTGAGCCAGACCGTCGTTCCGCTTGGCCCCGGCCCTACGGTCGCCGCCGACGCCGGCCCTGCCCCCAACGCAAGTGGTACCGCGATCGCCGCCGCGGCAGCACTTCCGACGATAACTCGTTTGATCGCAAACTTTTTCATGTGGATAACTCCTTCTATTGTTGGATGGGCTTAGAGGGTGGCGGGTGTGCCGTAGACGTTGGTGGTGGTGTCGTTCGTCGCGGTGGAGATTGCGGCGGTGGCGTAGGGGCGGATGGAGATGCCGGACAGGCATCCGGAGATCACGATGTGTACGCCGGTGGCTTGCATGCCGGCCTGGGCGCCCTTCATGGTTTTGGTGCCGAACTTGAAGTCGTTGATCACACCGGGTTTCACCGTCGCGGACACGCTCGGCGTGATGCCGACGTTCCCGGTCAGTGCGGGCGGGTAGGAGATCGTCACGCCCACACTGGGACTGACCGACAGGCCCAGCTGGACACCGTTGGAGACATCGACCCCGCACGCCAGCTGCAACCCGTAGGTCAACGTGCCCGAATCAACGGGAACGTGGCCGTTGCCGCCGATCACCCCGTTGCTGTTCAGATCGATAAACGCTTCCCGGGTGAAGGCGGATTGGTTCAGGACGGGCACCTGGTGCACCGCGTAGCCGCTCAGCCCGACCCCGACGTTCCAGCCATCCGGCGTCGTGCGCGTGGTGGCTGCGTTCGGATAGTTGGTCGCGTCCGCGTTCCCGGCCTCGACGGCGACGCCGGTCAGACCGACCACCGCTGCCGTCGCCGCGACCACCGCACATCTCCGAAATCCCACAGCCAGCCTCCCGAAGCTTCGGTAAATGCATTCATAAATTCATGTTGGTGAATGGAACATAAGCGGCTCGCCGGCACGCCGCAACAACGTTTGGCTCAGATCCGCCGGAGTCACCGCGACTCCCACCCCCGGCGACCAGCAGCGACCTAGCGGTTAACGATCACGGATGTGACTATCGACACAGCGAATCATGCGCACGTGCCGCCGTCGCCGGCGGAGCTGCCCGACCCTGTCTCCGCAGGAGGGCCGCTATGCCACGTCGGATATTTGTGATAGTAAATCTGCGCATGGGCGACCCTGAAGACGAGCCGTGGTGGCAATACGACGCGCTCGAAGAGTGGAAGGACCTCCATCCGCGGCTGCGGTGGCTGCCGCGGGTCCTCGGCTGGGTTCAACTTCTTCTTGCCGCCACCGTGGCTTATGAACCGGCTTCCGATGTTGATTTTCAATTGTGCAGCAATTGAATTCGTCGGCGGAGAACGCTGGTGGTCACGATGAGGATCGGCGATCGTACGAGGGCTGCGAGAACAGTGCGGGGCGTCTTGATTCTGCTGCTGATCTTTGTGGTGCCGGTTGCTATCGGCGTGTGGGCGGACTCCCGTCAGGCCCGCTACGCGCACAGGGTGTGCCTGGACAAGGACTCCCGTGTCCGCCAGGACCAGATCAAGTGCACTGGCGATCCCACTGGAAATGGCGTTTGGTGGTACCTGCCATACAGTGCGACGGTGCCTTCTGTGGGCTCACCGGTGGACGGCGGTTCTTCGACTCCGCCTCGGAACGGCAAGATCAACTCCATGGGAGACAAGCAGTTCGGTCGTGGAACTACCGTCGATGACGAAGATGCAAATGGTCGCGGCGCCACCGGTTCTCGGTCTGGTCGCCGGTTCGGCGGTGGTTTCCGCGGCGGCGGCGCGCGTCGATAAATGCCTCCGGGAATTGGCCCGACATCCCGCTGAAAGCCGCGCACCCGTCTCACATGCACGGGGCGACGACTGAGCGTCAATGAGGCTCTCACGAGAGTGTATGGCCTACGAACCGCGGTCCGCAGCTTCCCACGGTGCGAACATGGAGGTCGATTCGTCCAGCGAATCCCTTAGCGGAATGTATTCCGAGACACACGAATACACGCCCTCGACAGCCGCCGCGGAATGGGGCTCCCGTCATCGCACCCGTCCACTACGCGTGTGCAGATTGTCCGCGCTTCGCGTGGACCAGCCAGATCGAACTCCGAAAATGTCCGAGGGCCAGTACGGTGTCAGCGTGGCCAGCTGGAACGTAGATGCTGAAACAAGTCGTGCGGTGGACTATCTATTGGTCCAGAACTCGTTTGTGACGATGTTTCACGGTTTGACGCTACTTGAGAGCACAGTGGCCTGGCTGCGTGCACATGGATATGACGTGATCGAATTCGATTCCCACACTTGGGAAATCGACGCGAACATGTACGACGACGTCGCCACGCGTCTCGATTTCCCCAACCACTTCGGCCGCAACGTGAGTGCACTGAACGACTGCCTCAGTGATGTGGCGTGCCATGAATACGGTTGTCGCCCTGACGCCACCGGTCTTGTGCTTGTCATGCGTGGCTTCGACACGTTCGCAGCGGCAGATCCAGGTACGGCGCAGGCATTGCTTGACATCGTTGCCGATCAGGCCCGACGTGCCATCCTGGTCGGACATCGCCTGATGTGCCTGCTGCAATCGAATGATCCTCAACTCCGCTTCGCAGATGTCGGCGGCACGCCAGTGGTCTGGAATAGCCCAGAGTGGCTCAACGCTGTCCGTGAACGCGGTTGATCCGGTAGCCCGGCATCGCACCAGCGGTCGACTCATCGCCAGCCGCTACATCGACCCCGACTGCATCTACTGGCGCAATCAACAGAAAACCCCGGCCAAAAGCCGGGGTAAATCCGTAACCCATGTCGCGACTCATCTGTCACCGATGACGCGACTCATCACAATTGTGAGTGGTTCGCGTTCGCAGCTCAGCGTGAAAGTCCAGTGACGGCTTCCAGGTGGTTTGCTCCTCTATTCCCGAAGGTTTTGTCCGGATAGCGCCACATCATGAGCCGACGTGCCGGTAGCCGTAGGCCCTCAGCAAGCCGTCCGGGAGCGCGGCGGTCGGAGCAGTTCGTTCGTGAACTTCGTTGCTGCTGAGCTGGTTTGAGACGATCACTGCCGTTGGCGGCAATCTTTTCCAGGACGTTTCCTTGGGCGTAGATATGCGTACTCCCCGGAACCTGTTGGGTTCCGGGGAGTTTTGCTGTCGGGGAGGCTGGTCAGGTGCGGGGCGGTGTCCTTGTCGGTTCAAAGCCGAGTCCGTCGGCGATCTGCCGCCAACGAGTGTGGATCGATTCCGGTTTCGGCTGGCGCTGGTAGTGCGCTTGTTGGGTGCGGTGGTTGGCCACGGCGACAGCCGCTGCCAGGATCAGTTTCAGCAGTGGCTCGCGACGGACGCCGGTGAGCAAGTCCCGCACGCCGGTGACGGTCGGTGACTTCAGGAGCGCGAATCGCTGTTCGGTAAGGGCGCGGGCCGCCTCGAAGTACACGGTGTGCTCCCACGAGCCGGGCACCATGTCCCATTGCGCGAGCCTGAATTGATCGTCGGTAAGTGACACGGTGGTCACCGAGTTGGCGCAGCATGCCCGATCTGCGGCGTTCCAGGAGGGTGCCGCGGTTGGGGTTCCCGGTTCGGCCTGCGTCATCGATGCTGGTTTGAGCGGACACCTGACTCTCAGTTGAACTGCAGGACAAACCAATTCAAGTTTCACTTTCATTTCTGGGGCACGATGCGCTGCTGGGCGGCCTCCCGTGGCGCGGGCGACGGTCGGACGCGCGTTGGTCCCCATCAGGAAGGGCAGGGTTCTGCGGAGGCGGTCATCGTGTGCGCGCCAGCCACCGCTTTCGAGCAGGTCGCGGGTCTTCGGGGGACGGGGCTCGGCGAGCAGTTCCGCGGCCGCAGGACAGTAGAAGGCACCGGCGGCCTGGATCGGTCCGGGCAGTCGGCCGGTTGCGGTGATCGGCGCGGCCAGGAAGGTGAGCTTCCAATGCTGTGGATAGCGGGCTACCGGCGAGTACTTGAGATCGAGCATCGTGTCGCCGAAGTCCCGTTTGATGTTGTACCCCATATCGATAGTGAGGTAGGGCCACCGGCGGCGGCTCGGCGGCGGACCAGTCAGTCCGTTCGAGGCGGCGTGTCTCAACGCATTGCGCAAGCCGTCGACGCTTCCGGAGGTTGGTGCGTGGACATCGATTCCGATGATGACCGGTGGCACCGAGTGCAGCGCGGTTCCCGCGCCGACACGGGTGACTGCTGACAGTCCAAGGCCGAACCCGGCTTTGCTGATCTGCTGGCCTCTCAGGTCGGTGGTGATGGCTCCGGTCTTTGCATCGCGAATGTAGTACTGGCCGATGTAGGCCGCGCCGCGGTTCTTTTCCGGTCGTGATCCCAGACCTCGTGACGGCTTGGCGAGGTCGAAGACGGACTCATCGGCGACCACGTCGCCGCGGTAGCCGCTCGGTGCGGGGTCGTCAATCGATGCGGCGACGATCCTGTTGATCACGTGAAGCGCCCGCTGATTGGCGGTCGTGGCGACCGCTTGCTGTTCTCGTGTGCGTGCGGCGAGCTGGCGGTGGTGATCGGCATTAGAGATACGGCGGGCTGGCAGATCGGGTCCGCTGTCAAGGGGCCGCAGCATCGCGGTCGCCCACTGATGAAATCGCGCATATTCGCCGCGGCTGTCCTCGTGGATCGGCGTGATGTCTTGCTCCCCCATCCCGACCGTGCTGAGTTGATCCCGGGTGAAATCGGCGATCGTGGCGTGGATGCCACGCAACGTCGGCGGCCGCTGCAGACAGACGCGGATGATCAACGCTGTCAGGAATGCACAGGTCGTGTAGGTGATGGTGGATCGTGTTCTGCCACAGCCTTTGTGTGTGTAGCTGTCGATGACTTCGGCCGCCCCGGATCGGTCCACCATGAAGCGAGCGGCGTCAAAGATGGTGTCGCTGACGACATACTCCGGTGTGATGGGAGTGATCACGGGTGCTCCTGGGTGAGTGAGGTGACGAGGTCGGTAAGGGAGTAGTCGTCGCGGCGGTGCCGGTTGTCTGCGAGGACGCGGGTATCGACCAGATCGGCTAGCTGCAGCATTTGCGTAGCTGGGATCTGATCGGCGATCCGCAGGATCCAGGCGTAGCGCAGGCCGATCAGGCTGACGGTCGGGTAACCGCGGTCGCGCAGCCGCTCATTGATCCGATTGGCGAGGTTGCGCTCCCCGGTCTCGGCATCGGGGCTCAGCAGCAGCTGTTCACCGCGCAGGTCGGCGATCCTCAGCAGCCTGGGGATCATCGAGTCCGAAACAACCGGCACCTGCCGGTAGCCACCGGCATTGTTGGCCAGCCGCACAACCGCGTACTGATAGCCGTGCTGCTGCACTGGCCGGATGTCGGTGCCGCGCACGGTCCGCAGATCCGCGGCGCGGGCGCCGGCGCCGAGTGCGAGGTCCATGGCCAGCAGCAGCCGCTCGGACAGCGGATGTGGCAGTCCGGAGCTCATGCCGTACCAGGTGCGGATCTCATCGTTGGTCGCTGCTTCCTGCCGTTTGGCTTGTGGCGCTGGAACCTGTTGCGGCTGTGGATATTCACGCGGGTGCAGCATTCGGCCGACTCTGAACAGGATCGTGCGGACCTGCCGGACGGCTCGTTCGTTGCGGCGCTGCGCATGCTCGGCGAGGTACCGGTCCACGTTGGAGCGCCGGAAGGCGCGCCGGTGATCGACCATCTGATGAATCACCGCCTCCCGATACAAATAGCGGGCCACCTCACCGGTTGCCGTGTAATCGGTTGTCAGCGCCGATGTTTCGGTGGCGCACCATAGCCGGGCCGCGGTCTCGACCGCTTGACGCGCGATCGATGAGGCCGGAACACGCAACTGCATTCGGTGCACGCGGAAGTAGCGTTCGGCATCCAGCGGCACCGGCACCTCACCCAGGAAGTCCGCTGGCCGGGCCGGCGGCATCTGCTCAGGCTCCGCCGATATTGGGCTGACCTGTGGTGGTTCATCGGGCGGATCAGATGCGGCCATCGCCAGAAATCGCCCCATGTCACACCGCCCTTCGCAACACGCAGCGATGGTCGTTGACATAGGCGTGGGGACACGCTGAAATAGACACAGTCCTCCTCAGGGGACAGTTGAGTGTTGAATACGACGCATAGGTCGTTCCAAAAGGAGCCGGGATTGCCGCCTGGCTCCTTTTGGCGTTCTATGTGAAAACTGCTGTGCGGCTACCTGATCGCGGTACCTCCTTCGATTGCTGAGAGCCCCAGCTCCAATGCCTGCGAGCCGACCATCGAGATGGTGGTGCCACGGGTATCGGCGACCGCATACAGCCGCTCAGCCAGGCCGCGGTCCAGACGCAGCTCGACGCGAATGGTGTCGCGGCGGCGCGCACGGCGCGGCCGGTCCGCGCTGTCTGACGGGTCCATAGATGTCATCCGATTCCCCGGCCTCCACCGGCCGGCACCGGTCAGCGTACCGACGTGCGAAACCTTCAGGAATCGATGAAAGTCGTTGGTATGTAGTATATTTACTACATACTCCGATTTGGGAATGTGAGCAACGGATCCGGTCTGGACTGGATCCGTTGTGCCGCAGGCAATCTGATGATTGCAGACGCGACCGCATCGACCGCCGTCCTGGCGGCGTAGTTGCGGCGGATTCGCTCCGGCTGTCCGGCGTGTCGCGGTGGCGCACCGTGCCGGGTGTGTCAGCTGGTGGCCAGACAGGGTCTGGGTGCCGGCGGATCTATACAGGGGTGTGCGCCGTGCATCGGTCGAACCCCCACGTATATTTCCCGAAGCCCGCCGCTCAGACCCGGTGGAGCACAGGCTTCTTGTCCTTTTATTCAACAAAATTGCTGCCTAGGCTTGAACGATGGCTGAAGGGACGAACAAGAGGCAACCACGCAACGCAGCCGCCGCTGGCGTGCGGAAGGCCGGAACACTGAGCAGCGGTGCGACGCACCGCACAACCGACAGCCGTGAGGCGTCGGCCCGGAAGATGCCGCGTACAGCTTCGGCGACGCCCCGGGTAGCCTCCGATCGAGTGGCGTACTTGGTCGACACGTTCGGAAAGAGGCAGCTGGCAGAGATGGTCGGCATACACCGGGCCCAGCTTTCCCGATGGGTGGCCGGTTCCGACCAACCCCGCGAAGCCGCAGGATTTCTTCTCGACCTGGAGCATGCGCTCGCAAAAGCACGCCTGGCCTTTGGCGAACAAGCCGCCAAGGACTGGCTACTAGGGAACAACTCCTACCTCGGCGGCGCCCGGCCGATCGATGTTCTCAAAGCCAACGGCTCCCGTACGGTCATGGACGCGCTCAACGGCGAGCAGTGGGGGTCCTCCGCCTAGTGCTCGCCTATCCCGGGTGTCCCGTACCTGGCCCGATGCGATACCGAGCCAGCCTGGCCATCCGCTCTAATGTCCACAAGCCGCAACGCGCCGGCCGGCCCGACCACCCCGCTTACTCTGTTTGGCGGGACTCGGTTGTGAGATGTTTTGTCCTGTTGGATCTTTCACCGCGCCACCTGGACGATGATCGCATCTTGAATTGGACCGAAAGCCCAAAACGGCGCTGAACTAACCCTGGATCAGCCTGCCACTACAAAAGGCGCGCAAAGCTCTACTGCGGCCTGTTTGAACGGCGGCGACCTCGACTGTCTCCGGTCCACACTCTGATCCGAACGCAGGGGATCTCGCTTCTCGCGTGCGATGCCGCTTGTCGGGGCTGCTGGGTACCGTGGAGGCTATGCGGCGCGCGCACACTCAACCCGGTGCCCGGGTACAGGGAATATCCATCTAGCAGCACCGGGCCGAAGCGCCACATCACCTTCACAGGCGCGCTTTCGAACGTCCGCGACCGTCACCCGATCATCTGGGTTCTCCGGTCCGATTGCACGCCAAAGCAGCACCCATCTACGCATCCATCCATTCCCACTTTCGTGTCGACACTCGGGAGCACCCATGACCGTGTATTACACCGCTGATCTTCATCTCGCCCACCCGATGCTCGCGCGACTACGCGGGTTCGACACCGTGGCCGAACACGATGGCGCGGTCATGGCCCGACTCCGCGAACTGGACGCCGACGATGTCCTATGGGTGCTCGGGGATATCTGCGCGGGTGGCATCGCGAGCATGGCTGCGGCACTGGAACAACTGAGCAGTCTTGACCTGCCACTGCACCTGGTCGCCGGGAACCACGACCCGGTCAGTCCGATGTACCGAAACTCGCAGCGACACTTCGGCGCATTCGCCGCAGTCTTCGCGAGCGTGCAGCAGTTCGCGCGCGCCAAGGTCGGCGGGCGCGGTGTGCTGCTTAGCCACTTCCCGTACGCGGGCGTGGATCGAGATCCAGGTCGATCGTTCGAGCAGCGGCAGCTGCCGAATCACGGTCAGTGGCTGATTCACGGACGTACTCATTCAGAGCAACGGCGGTCGGCCACGCGCAGCATCTGCGTATCGCTGGAAGCCTGGGGACTGCGGCCAGCAGCCGAGGACGAACTCGTCATTGAGATGGGCCGGGGTTCTGTCGCGTAGTCTCGGCCAGCGCGGACCGCGCGCAGCGCTCGCCATTTAAATAGACTGCGCCGCCGTAGATGCCAGACCTCAATGGCCGCAAATGCCCTGCCTACGGGACCGCGGCAAGATCGAATTCCTCTAGCGAACAACCTGTTGTCCGGCTCGCCGGTGCGGTGACAGCTGAGTACAGCCGACTGCTCGCGGCCGATCGTGTCGAGCTGCCACCAGCATGCGTAGTCGCTGAGAGCTACCTGTTGCGTTCCTAACGATCACAGCCTACATTCAAGTTCACTATAGCAAATTTATAGTTGCTGTTGTTGGCTTCAATGAGGGGTGCGGATGGTGTTTCGCAGGTGCGCGGTAGTGGCGGCAGTCACGATGGCGGTCGGAGTGACGGGCGGGGTAGTGGAGGCCGGGGCCGCGGCGGCGAACTATCCGAGCGCGTCGACCACTCGGACCACGCCGGATGGCTGGCAGGTCGGGGTCGGCCTCAGTGGCTATGCGGTGCACCAGGTTCCCGTCCTGAACCAGTCCGCTTTCACTCGTGAGGCTTTCGTGGACTTGAACAGCAACGGGGTGATCGGCGGCACCGGCCGCGTGCCGGTCGATTCGGGCACCCTGACTTACGGGTTGCAGCTGGCGTGCGGGGTCGATGTGTCCAACGGGATGAACCTTGGCCTGTCGATCACTCCGAGTGTGGGGGTGACGATCTCGTACCCGCCCGCGCTGACCGCGAACGTCGGCATCACACCGAGCGTGTCCGCGACCGTGAAACCCGGGGTGATCAACGATTTCAAGTTCGGCACCAAAACCATGAAGGGTGCCCAGGCCGGCATGCAAATGACCGGCGTGCACATCGTGATCTCCGGATGCCTGTCGGGCATATCGATCCGCCCCTACGCCACCGTCGCGATCTCGACAGCCGCCAATGACACCACCACCAACGTGTACGGCAAACCCGTCACCCTCTAACTTGTGCTGATCACCCGGAGCCATGTGATGACAACCGTTGTTACCAAACAAATTGTTGCAAGCGTGGTCACCTCGGTTGCAATCGCGGCACGGCCGATCTATCCGATCGGCGTCAACGAATACTGGCCCACCCCAACACATAAGTGAGCTGACCATGACCACTGCGCACACCACCACATCGACCCCGGATGCAGCCGACACAACCCCCACCGCGCCGATCACGTCGGCCGACCGCCGGCAGGATCGTCGGCAACAGGAAGCGAACAATCAACACCCGCGGTGGCGTATCGCGTTGTCCTGGGCGGGATTCGCGGTCGGGTGTGCGGTGTTGGTGCTGTGCGCATTCATAGTGAAGAACTCCACACACTGGAACCCGCACATGGGTGGACCGATCTGGTCGTTTTTGATCCTGTTCGCCCTAATGTTGATCGCCGGCCTGCTGATCATGGGCGGCATCACCACAGCAATCGGCTGGGTCAAGAAGCGTCTCGACGGCACCGGCGATGGTCGAGAACAATGATGACACCCACTGCAGTCCAACCCGATTCGACAGCGGGCGCGCCACGCGCCCGCCGGCACAAGCTGGCTGCAGCCATCCTGGCAACCATCTTCGCGGTCACCGGACTGTCGCTGCTGATCGCCGGACTACTCTCTGGCGGCACGGGCCAGGCCAGGGCCGATGCCCGCTGTGATGCGTTGCGGGCCCAATACGGCCCGCTGTGGCCATGCATCCCGTCCGATCCGCACACAGTGACGCCCACTCCGTATCAGCCGACGACCGCGCCCGCGGGCCCCACCGATGGCAGCGGCGTACACATGGGCGTCGATGCCGGGCCAGGGCCCGGCACCGGGAACGGCACCCCCATCGTCCCGGTCCCCGGCAGCCCACCGGCACCCGGCCAGGCACCTGGTAGTTCAGCACCCACCGCCGGCAAACCGGTTGCCCCGGCACCGATCCCGTCGATCCCCGCCACCGCCGACGCGCCCACACCAACACCACCATCGGAATCGCCGACGCAGTCGCCAGCTCCGGGGCTGCAACAACAGGTACCCGCGACCGCCCCGCACACTGCGCAGCCCGCCATATCCAACGACGGCACCAGCCCGATGACCACCGACCTACTCGCCGTCGCGTCGGCGGGCCTGGTGGTCGGCGCGACCTGGCGGCTACGGCTGCAACGACAAAAGGCGCCCGCGATCGTGGGTGGTGACGAGCCGCCACAGCCGTCGCTGCTGCCGGTAGGTGGCAGCGAGCGTGGCCGGGTCGGCAACTCGGACCTGGTGCTGATCAACGACCCGACCAGCCCGAAGACCTACACGTTCGACGAACATGTCCCTCCGGGCGGGCACATCCGTATCAACCCGGACGGATCAGTCACCGTCGTGGACAAGGATGGAAACCCGGTCCGCCAGATCGACAAACCCTGGGCCTACGACTCGCTGGGACGGCCACAAAAGACTTGGTACACAGTCGATTCCGACGGTAAACTCGTCCAACACGTGCAGCCCACTGACGATGCGCTGTATCCAATACTGGCCGACCCGTATGTGTGGAACGGTTCCGAATGGGTTTGGGTTGATCCGGAAAACTTCCAGCTCGCACCCACTCTGCAGAATCTGCCGCACTCGGACAATCCGCAGGGCCAACCACCGACGGGCGCGCCCGGCCCCGATCCTTCGTTCAAGGCGACGGATCTGCCGTCGCTAGAGAATCCCGACAACTATCAGCCGAACACGTCGGTGAAGACCGGCTCAGGTTCGACAATGAGTGTCAGTCAGCCAGATTCGGGCGGCTACTCGAACGTCACCCTCACACCATCAGATCCCCGGTCGGCGCCGGTGACTTCCCAGCTCCCGGTCAGCGACGACGCGATAGCCGACACACGGCAGTCCTGGCAGATCCTGCCAGCAGGCACCCCGACGCCCGAGCGCGGCGCCCCGCCAGCGCAATGGACCACCAACGACGGCAGCACCCACAGTCTGCAGATCGACGAATCCGGCCAACGAACCTGGAATACAACGCAGTCCGACGGAACCACCATCGGTGTTGTGCAAGGCACCGACAGCAGTGGCAAACCGTGGACTCGAACCACGATCAAGCTGCCCGGGCAGCCACCAACCACCTCGTACGACGAGTCCGGTGTCACCATGTCGGTAGCCCAGCACCCCGATGGCACCAACCAAACCGTGGTCCGCAACGCCGACGGCGACACCGTCGTCCACAACACCGGCGGCGGTGTCGACAGCATCACCACCTTCCACCCTGATCACTCACGGGATGTCGAACTGCGCGGGCTGGACGGGTCCGTCGCGCAATGGCGGTTCGACAAAGATGGCAACGCCCAGACACTCGGCTCCGACGGCATCTGGCGCGCTGCGGTCGTCAACCCTGACGGGTCAGTCACCTACCCAGCGCAGTGGCAGCACGTCATGCACTCAGGTCTGGAACGCAACGAACAGTGGACGATTCGGCCTGACGGCACCAAAGAGTCGATCTACCAGATCCGTGATGGCGACAAGATCGTCGGCTACAACATCACCGACTACGACGCCGCGGGCAACATGATCCGCGTACGCGCGCGCACCGACGGCACGGGCCCCCTCTACGACGTTCCCGTCAACAAAAACAGCGCCGAGATCATGTACACGGCCAAAGAAGCCGGCATGTGGCTTATCCCGGTGCCTGGCGGCGGACTAGCCGCACGCGGAGCACTCAAACTTGCCGAACGCGTCGGACTCGACGGGCTGGGCACCAAAATCATTGAAAAGATCCCCGGTCTCGGCGGGCCCAACACATCACTAGGCGCCGGCGTCGACACACTCCCCAAACACGTCCCGTCGCTAGACCCAGACCCGCTACCAAATGGACCCCTGCCGGGCATACACCCAGCCCCGAACACAGCACCCAAATCACCGCCCCTCGACTCCACCTGGCCGGGCACCGGCAAAATCGATCCGGCACCAGGTCAACCCAAAGTCGATCTACCTCCGGCCAACAAATGGCCCGATACACCTAGTGTTTCCGGCCTCGGCGGAGCGACGAAGCAGCCAGACCTGCGTGCGTCACTTGGGGACGGGGGTCCGACGGCCTATCGACAGACGTTCTTCACCGCGAACCCGACAATCAACCAAATGAGCACAGTCGTTCATCACGCCATTGAACAGGGCGTGCTGAAGCGCTATCCTAATCTACTGACGCCAGGTCAAATTAACTCACTAGAAAATCTTCGGGGGATACCGCTTCACCTAAACAACGAAGTGCATCTATCGCAGATTCGAAAAATGTGGAACTCATTCTACAGAACTAATCCGGCACCGACGGTCGATGATCTACTAGACTTCGCGACTGTGGTAGATGATACGTTCGGCCATTTGTTTACCCCGCCAGTTCGATGAATGGAGCCCGCGCAAATGCCTCGAACTCTTGACCCCGAAGTTGCCGGCAACTTTGGCAACAGCTCGGAACTCGACACGTCTGTGCACCCTCCTCGAGTGCGCCGCCTAGAGTATCGCGTAGAAGGCTGGCTAGGAGACGATCTCATACAAACATTTCCCGTCTACCTAGCGTCCCCCGGTTTGGTGGACGCGATGACGCGGTCTGGTCTCACCGGGTTCACGGATCGTGGGGCAGGAGTCGTTACAGTTGACCCTCAAGTGGCGAGTGCGGTCGACAAGAAGATTCTCGACTTCCATTGGATTGAAATTGACGGCCAGCAAGAATCGGACGATCTATTCATCACGTCAGAGTATCTGCTAGGAGTTTCCGACCGCGCGTGGGCCATATTTGATTCGTTTCAGTTAGAGCAATGCGATGTTGAACAAGTGTGAGAAGCGCCCCGGGGCGGCTATGGTTTAATACGGCCGGGCGATCGCGGCCCTGGGGCTGGCAAAAGTTCTTTTGTCTGTGAATGAGTGCAGCGTAGGTATCCGACGCCGCCCGGCAACCCAGAATGCAACTCTTTCAGAGATTGCGCAACCCATCACATCCCAGTTTGGCGGAATCACGATTTCAATAATTTGATACCGTTGCCGAAAGAAGTTCACTTCCTGTTCACGGATTGGTTCGAATACTGTGGGATCAAGTAGACTGGCAGATCTCGTAGCGTCGTATCCTGCGGCCGTCAATCAAGAAATTGTCGAGGGGCATCCCTATGTTGCGGAGACCCGCATGGATCCACCTGCAACCGACCAGGAAATAGACAGGGCCTGGGAAGGCCGGGGCGTGCCTTTGCAGCTGCGTGAGCTATGGACCACTTCTCGCCAGATCTATCTCATCTACTCCGAGGGATCGGATGGCCTTCATATTCTAGATCCGGAGACGAGTCGCGTACGGACAGACCGCCTTCACGACGAAAACTGGATCGAGGATGACAGCTACCACGCCGATGATGTGCTCATGGGCGATTTTCAAGGCGACGATCGGCGACTCGTATTCTCGCCCAGTGACGGCTGGCTGATCTACAGTGCCATCGAAGATCGGGAATCGTGGTTGCGTCTTGGCAGCACCCTTGACCGATTCTTGATCGCGTTTCGCGACGCTGGCGGCTCCGATGGCGACTGGACGAGCGCTTTTTCCGGCAGTCGCTAGGGAGCGATGGATCAAGGGGCGCTATGAAATTTGACCTCGACGACTCGGTGCCTGCGATCATTCAGACATATCCTCGAGAAATCGTTAGGGGCCTCGCCGGTCACAAGTGCGTGCTTGTATCGTCGATGGAGCTGCCCGCCGAAGCTACAGATATCGACCGGGCTTGGAGCGGACGCCAACTTCCAGCGGCAATACGCGATCTATGGTTGACAACCAATCGTGTCTATCTCTTGTACAAGAAAGACTCGCGAGGACTGCTGATCTATGACCCTGTCACGAGCCGCAGAGAAACCGATGCGGTCGAGGACGAACAGCGGATCGAGGACACCGGATTCCACGAAGACGACGTGGTAATGGGCGACTTTCAAGGCTACGATTCTCGCCTAATCTATTCACCGAGCGACGGTTGGCTAGTGTACAACGCGATCACCGACCGGGATGATTGGACGCGACTCGGCGACACTTTGAACAATTTTCTTTTGGTCTTTCGAGATGTTGGCGGGACTTCCGGAGATTGGGAGCGACCGTTTTTTTGAGATTTGTCACTCGATATCGCCGCCGCTGAGGCCGCACAAACCGAGCACTGGCGACACGTTGCTTCACCGTCACGTCTGGCATACGGATGACGGAACTACCACTGCAGCTGCCACCGAGAGCTACCGACGACAACAACGTTCACAATTCGCCGCGACGCCACACTACGTTGAGCGGTGACCTAAGTATTCAACGCGTCTTGGGTGTCGGAGCGGCTGCGTAAGGTCCGGCGTATGCGCCGTGCATACGTCGAAACCCATGTGGACCTCCCCGAAGCTGTCGCTCTCGCCTTGAAATGGGCCGGGGCAACCGCCACTATCTCGGTGCCGAACACGGCCTGCGTGGACGCAAACCCCTGGCTCCGTGAGCTCGGCCTGCCGATCACCTCTCCATCAGCGAAATCGAAGCACCACGCCCCAGCCTCGGGAACCGTGATCGCCTTCGATCTGGGAATGCCTGGGGTTCTTGAGGTTGACCGGCTGCCGTCAGTCGACGGTATGGTCGCCATCCGGGCACACGGACCTGACCGCTACGCGCCAGGCGTCCTCGATTACCGCCCGTGGATCACCGCCTACGACGTAGAGCATCTGGGCGGCGAAGTCATTGCGCCGTTGGACGCGCCGAGCCCGCAGGTCCGCGCAGCCATCGAGGGGATGACCAGTATCGCGATCAGAAATCAGGGCCTGATCGATCGGCGCGATCGTTCAACCGTGATCGAGGGGTTGATGTTTCTGCAACGCAACAATATTCAACTGGATCCCGACGTCGTCATGGTCGAAGCTTTGCGCAACCATTGGGGTGGCGATGGAGCCGAGAAGGTTCGCCAGACCGTGATCGACCTCAATCAGGGCAAGAAGCTCAGCTATACAGGTGGCCGACTGCGTCCGGCCTTCATGGACGAGTGGCTTCATGCCGGCTAACCACCAGCCCACCTACCTCCGGGAGATCTCCACGCTGTCGGCAGGCACCCGCGAAACGATCGCCTGCCCCATTGCGGCGTTCTCCGAGTTCCGTTCGTTCCCGATAGTTGCCGCGCTCGGCTGGCCCGACGACGTGCTACAGCAGTGGCTGTTCGAACTCGGCGACAACCCTCCGTTCCTTGCCGACTACGGCGGTGTCGATCTCTCCAGTATTCGTTGGGGCGTGGAAGGCATTGCGGCCGAACAGTTCCTGACGATGCCGACCGGCCCCACCGACCATGACTGCATCGAGCAGTTCGCACGTAATCCCGACCACTGGGTCGAAGTGCGTAAACACGGCCCGCACATCGGTGTCGCTGAGTCGTGGGCAACGCATGGGACCTGGAAACGCTGGCCACTGCTAGTCGATCGGTCCCTGCTCAACCCACCGGCGACCGGGTTGCAGGTGGTCGAGGGCCGGACCAGGGTCGGTGTGCTCCGGGGGCGGCACCGGCAGGGCGACAAAGTCGCACCTGCGCATCTGGCCTGGGTCGGTCGTGCACGGTGATCATCAGATCAAGCCGGCGGTATCAATCGGTGGCGCGCGCTGCCGCCGAGCAGTGGGGCCTCGTCACCCGAGCACAGGCACTGCGCCTCAGCGCGACTTCCCGCGATCTTGTGCATTGGTGCCGTCAAGGTGTCATGGAGCGGGAGGCAGCAGATGTCTATCGGATCGTCGGTGCGCCAGATGATCTCGGTCTCGATGGGCTTCGGGTTCCGTGGTTGTTGACCCAGTCCCGGCTCTGGTCGTATGAGCGTGAGCTACCGGCGGTAGTCTCGCACCTCTCTGCGGCACATACGGTTTACGGTTTCGGCGTCGCATCACCGAACATCAATCATCTGACCACCGCCTACCCAATCGCCGCACCGCTCGAGGTGACCCAGCTTCACATCAACGCCACGCTCAGCCGCGACGACTGGAAATGGATCGACGGCCTACCCGTCACCACTATCGAACGCACCGTCGCCGACCTCTACGCCTACGGCATCGACGGCGACCATCTCGGACGCATCATCTGGGACGCACTGCGGTCCGGTATCGCCGCGCATTCACTCGCCGGCGCGCTGGACCGCGTCAGCGACGGTCGAGGGCGATCGGTGCTCGAAGCATCGTTGCGCGACTGCAGCGCACCCCTACATTTGGCCGACGCCAGCGACAAAATGGATCTGGGCTGACAAAGCATGCGTATGCCCGAGGGCCGTCGCGTCGCGAAGATGGAACGTGCCGTCGATACACTCTGCAACTTCTCAGCCTTGTACCAGCGGACGATTGGTCTGTCTGCTATCTATGGGGACGGTGTCGTCGGATGTGCACTTCGCAAATCACAGAAAGTAGTCACAGATGTCAAAGAAGCAAGCCGTCGAGCAACGCGAAGAATTCTGCATAATTGGGCAGGCCCACGACGGTCTAGTTCGCAATTTTGATGTTGAGCTGATAATCGACACAAATGTGGTCTCGGTTGCCGAGACAATTGTGCGTAAGGGTTATAATTCGTCAAGCATACAGCACCAGCGTTTCAAAAATCTCTACCAATGGATTCGTAATGGCACCAACATCGACGTCAGCCCATATGCAGGCAGTATTGAGAGTTCCGGGTTTGACGGCTGCACAGTTTCCCCCTATCAGTTGACGAGGCGGCTGGGCTGCGCTCAGCTAATGTTTCGGCTGGCACTTTCGGAGCACGATGTGAATGTGTTTTCGGGTGATCCCGTAATTGATAGCGCCTACCCAGAGGTGCAGGGAATCGATGGCGCAGATAGTTTTGCCCGTGATTTCTTTGGAACTATATTCTTCCCCAACTACATTGCGCTTCTCAAATGGCGAGAATTGACCACTGATACCAACAGGAGAACGCGGACCGCCATCGATTCATGCACTTTGCTTCGCCAACTTGCCACATGGTTGGCCGATTCCATTAACTACATTCCTCTCGCCTGGTCTATGCTGATATACTCCGAACTCGGGACTTTCGATACTTCACGCACAGTGTCAGCAGGCCTGCTGAAGCTGGACAAAGCAAATGTAGCCAAGAGCATGAAATCGGCCGCCTATGACATCGGCCTATTGAGTTACATATCGATGTTGCGGGCCGCGGATAGCGGTGATACCAACCTCGCTGATTCCGATCGACGCCTGCCTGTGCTGGTAACTGACGATGAGCAGTTCGCAAAGGCGGCGGCCATGCTTACGGCACGAGGAGATAGCGGACTATTTGCGATTGAATTCGATCTACTGCGACCTGAAGCACAGCCATACGTAACGTCGCTACTTGCGCAGCACCATCTCGAGAGAAGTGGATCAGTTCCAAGTTTCCCTGCTTGGGAGGGGCTGGTCGACATCGTGATTGATCTACAAACTGAGCTGAAATTTGACGAGATAGATCGATTTCGCCGCGACACCCCTGTGATAGAGCTCGAACCAGACGGGTCCAAGATGACGGAGCTTTTGCAGTTACTGGAATCAAAGGACAGGGCCGGAATTGTTGATGCTTTGTCGGGACATGACAGTGAATATGTATTCGCCGCACTATTCTTGGGTAACTACACGGTCATGGCAATGCAAGATATCGACGCTGATAGAGCTGAGGTATTCATGTCCGCGGCAAAACATGCCTTTCCGGAGTTTAATGGCGATCTTAATCAACCGGGCAGCACATACATTGGCATAGCTCTGGCTCTCCTCGACTGCTGGCTCCGCGACGATGATACCCAAAGGCAGATACACATAGAACACGTCTTTGCCACGGAGTCCTGGCGCGTCGCATATCTACTCATACTGCTCATCTGCCAGACGCTCATGACAAAACTGGCCGATAACCGCTCTGTAGAACTGTCACAGGCCTACGAGGTGATGCGGAGGAAATACGAATAGTACCCGGTGATAGGACGGGCGAGATGTGGAGCTGGCTTCAAGGTTTAGCCCGTTAAAGCGGTGTGGGGTCCGAAAAATGGCTCGTAGCCGGCGCGAACTTGTCAGTCTTGAGGTAGCGCTCAGCAGCACTCCGGTACTCATCCCTGATCTCCGCTGAGACTGTGGTGGGTAGGTAATGGGCTATATCAAGTGTGTCCGCGCATGCCACCGCGTATTCGTAGACGCGATGGAGATGAAGCAGCAGGTGCGTGTAACCATGCGCCATGAAGGCCGCGTTCGTGTCGGGCTCAGGGACGTGGCCAGCGTAGAGAGCCCCGTCCGGGGTGGGGTGTCCGCCTTGCTCGCAATGCTGCGTATAGTCCTTGCGCCGGTAGTCGTTCGTGTCCTGGGAATACAGCCGAGCCGGCTTCCAGTTCGATTCGCGCTCTTTCCAATCTGAACGCATCCACACCGGAATGGTGCTGGGCTCGGTGCTGAATTTCCATAGCAAGTACTCGCATTCGACAACCTGGCGCAGCAACGCCCATGCCGGGTAGTGGTTGCCGATGGACGTCAGCGCGAGGACTCCGGCGGCCAGCGACGTTGCAGCCTTACAGACACGACTCGTGCCGTTGTAGGCGAACGCTGCTTCTGCTGCTCCGGCCTCATGCAGAGATACGGAGGCATTGAAGAGTTCATTGCCCACGATGTCGGTGAGCCGCCACACTGTCTCCGCAGTCTCCTTCCGGCACACACACATTGCGGGATCACTTGCATAGGCGGCCAGGGTCGCGACCGCTCCGGCCCTGTCCGCGAGCTGCACTGACGAGTCCTGCCTCTTGATGAGCCTCGGCAACTCGCCGACGACCTTGAGCGGGTGGTCACCGGTGACGTCAGCAATGACGTGTATCGCTGCGGTGCCCACCTCCTGAGCAGCCGCGGCCAGCAGGGCGGGATCGCAGACAAGTACGTCGGGGACCCCGCCGTCGATCACGGTCGACACCAAGGTCTCGAGGTTCGAGTATTGTTCGGCGAAGCCCTGGCAGCAGCGCTTACGAACCTCCGCGAACGCCGTCGCACCGTTGGTGCCTGACTCGATCGCGGCCCTGCGGACCAGGACACTCGCGATATGGACCAACGGGTCGAGCGCTTGCTTGACTGCGTCGATGTCGCTGCGCTGAAGCGCAGTATCGAGACTGCGCTCAAGACCCCGCATGTGACCATTGAGCAGATCTGCACCGTCCCGGCACAGCTGCACCTGTCTCCGATTCACGGCTGAATCATCGCAGTGCTGCGGTGCTGTCCACTTCATGTTCGACTTGTTGCGTCGAAATCGCTCGTGGAAAGTCGGGCGCTCGCTTGCGGGACTTGGGGTCGCAGTGGTGGCGCCACCACCGGTCAGTGTTCTCAGCTAGCGAACGCCACATGGTGCTGGTGTGACTGATGTGGTTGACAGAAGGTTGGGATGGACCTAGATTCGTAGTCACCCACCCAGTCCTCTCGTAGGGCTGGGTCTTTTTCTTTCCGAGTCCGGCAGGCGTAACTTCTAACGTCATGCGAGTCGGTGTCTACGTTGACGCATACAACCTCTACTACGGCATGCGCAACCATTGCGGTCGAGGTACCGCTGGCTGGCGGTGGCTCGATATCCGCAGCCTCGCGACCTCGCTCTGCGGATGGCAGAACGCGACCATCGATCGAGTCGTGTACTGCACCGCGCGCGTTGACCAGAACGATGACCGCGCCGCATTCATCGACCAAGATATCTACCTCAAAGCGCTGAAGGCACACGGATCCATCGACGTCCTGGAGCTCGGACAGTACGTCGCACGGGCGAAGAAGGCCCCCTTAGCGGCACGCGCCACACGGTCGGGCAGTCCGAAATTGTTGAAACCAACAAGCAATGAAAACTTCCCTCCGGGAATGCCTCTCGAGGTCACCGCAGACAACGAGATGGTGCTGGCGACCGTACGCGTCCGCGAGGAGAAGGGTTCAGATGTCAATGTGGCCACCCACCTTGTCGCCGATGTACTCCTGAAACAGGTCGACGCTGCGATCGTGATCTCGAACGATTCCGATCTGGCACTTCCGCTGAGCGTGGCTAGGACGATGGTGCCGGTGGGCACGGTGAACCCTGGGACGAGTCCGCTCGCCGGTGCTCTGAGGGGCCTGCAGAACGAGGGGCCCGGCGGTCACTGGTGGGCATCGCGACTGTCGACCAGGCATTTCTATTCCCACCAGATGCCAGACCAAGTCGGCAGATGGCACAAGCCAACCGACTGGTAGACGCCCGCGGCCGCTGGCCCGACGAGGCCAAGCACCGGAGCTCACCACCAGTCGGCGGACCGCCATAGCGCTGCCCATGCCCAGCGCCGGATCTAGGCCGAGTAACGCATGGGTTCGCGTCTATGTCTGTTTGTAGCGGCAAACCATCCACAAACCCGAAGAGTTGTCTCAGAGGCCAAATAGTTGAACGAAATCAAAAATAGTTGACCCAGGACAGTGCGTCTGATCGACTTGTGCGGTGTCGCCGAACAGTCATCTATCACTGGCAGCTCAAGAAGCAGTCCTGCATTCCATCTTTCGTCCATCCGCACCGACCGAGGATCCGGAGATGTTCAAGGGACGCACCGCGGAGCTCGGCGGCGTCGTGAGTGCGGTGCAGCAACTGGGCCAACACGTGATCGTGTACGGCGAACGCGGCGTCGGCAAGACCTCCCTTGCGTACATGGCTCGTGACGTCTTTCGGGAGGCATCCGCCAACGTCGGCATCTGCGTCAGGCTCGCCTGCGCAAACGACGATACGTTCGAGTCCGTATGGGCGAAGTTGACTGCGCGTTTGCAGGAGGCAGCCGATGTCGCGGCCGATGATCTTGTCGACCGGATAACCGCGGCTGTTGACAAGTACGAGGACATCGTCCAGATGTCGGAGACACTGACTCCGGACGCGGTATCCCGAGGACTCAAGGTGGTCAGCAGTTCGGTTCCGCTGGTAGTCATTCTCGATGAGTTCGACCGTCTTGGCGCCTGGGACGACACCGTGATGTTCGCCGACCTCATCAAGATGCTGTCCGATGATCTCGTGAAGTGCACTGTGTTCATAGTTGGTGTGGCAGACAACGTCGCAGGCTTGCTATCAGGGCATGCCTCGATTGACCGGGCGTTGCGGCAGGTCTACATGCCAAGAATGAGCCCGGCGGAACTGGGGTCGATCGTCTCAGGTGGATTCGACCGCCTAGAGCAACGTGCAGGTATCGCGGTCAGCCTAGAGAACGGCGTAGGTGACGCAATTGTCCATCTCTCTCAAGGCTTTCCGTACTACACCCACTTACTCGCCGGATCACTCGGTGAAATCGCCCTGCGTGAAGGCCGCTACGAAATCTCGAAAGTCGATGTGTACTCCGCACTACTGAATGCAGTGTCAGAGGCCGCACATAGCATTAGAGTCGCGTACACCGATGCCGTCTCGTCCGCCAAACCCGCCGAGTTCCACCTGACCCTGCTAGCGTGCGCCCTTGCAACCGTCGATGAACTCGGGTTCTTTGCGCCGGCCGACGTCCGTGCACCTCTGACCGAGCTGTCAGGCCGAGACCGTCAAACGTCGTCATTCATAGCCCATCTCAAGCGATTTGCTGACGCGCCGCTGTACCTGCTCGACACACGCGGTGAAGGTCGCAAGACACGGTATCGATTCCGGGACCCGCTCATGAAACCCTTCGTAATGATTAAGGGCATCAACGATGGGCATCTGCGCCTTCCGAGCGACGTTCAAGCGAACGGACAGTAGTACCGAAGCCTGATGTTCTGGAGCGCCAGCAACCACTGCCCCTCGATCACCGGTACAGCGGGGCACGGCGAATCGGTCACACCTCCGCCCGTCTGCCACAGGACAATCTGAAATCCCATACGTGTCAACCAAATACCCGCGAATCGGTTCCAAGTTTCAGCACGGCCAGGCGGATCGGGCCATCGAGGCATGCCCGAGACGGCGCATGCCGGGCAGTTCTACTTCAGACTGTCCCGTACAAACAGCCGCGCGTTGAGAGTGATGTGGAGCAGGTTCTCTGCCAGCGCCATCCGGATCCTCGATCCCGAGCTCTTGCGTCGCTCAGACCTCAGCAGTAGCCACTTGATAGAACCAGCTGGCGATGTCGGAGATCAGCCGTGTTCGTCCTGGCGCGTTGGTGAAGAAGTAGTCGCTCATCTTCGAGTGTGCACCTTGGTTGTCGGCGACGGCGCCGGTGACGGCGTCATCGAAGTCCGGGGATTCGGCAAACTGTCTGGCGGAGTTGACTTTTGCTTGCTGCACCAGCGAGTCGTCATCGAGCAGAGTCCGCAGCAGCGCCTCGAGGAACGAGACCTTCTGCGACTGGGTGAAGTCCTCGGACCCGAACAAGTCATTTAAGCGATCCAGAACCTGTTGGAACGCAACCATGGTCGGGTCCCGCTTCTCGCCCGAGCCTGCAGCGGTGACGCCGGAGAGACCGACCTTGGCACCAAGGCTGATGTCACTCTTGCCCTGATCGACCTGTTTGACATGCTGCAGCACAACATCAGAGAGATCGATGGGGGCGGTGTAGTTCTCGGGCTGGATGACGCGGTCGAGGTGGCGCAGGTAGATCTGCTTCTTCTCCAGGTCCGGGTCGCCGTAGTTGATGATCTGCGACATGAAGTCATACAGCCGCACGAACGAGCCGACGTCTTTGCGGAACATGTCGAGCTCGGCCAGCGCCTGCTTGTCGCCCTCACCGCCATTGTGAATCAGGGCAGCGGTGTAGCGGTTGGCGAACCGCTTCTGTCCGGGACCGACCGCCGCAGCGAGGGCGTTGTTGCCTTTTCCTTTGACGAATGCGTCTGCGCACTGGTCGATCTCGGCCGGGGTGTAGATGCCGGCGGTGTCGAGTTTCGCGGACAGATCGTGCACAAGGTTCGGGTCGGTCTCGGTCTCCAGGAACGCGTCGGTGAAGTACGGCTCGAACGCTTCCTTGATCGTGGCGGGTTCGTTGACGAAGTCGACCACTTGCGTCATCGCCGCCGACTTCAGATCGCCCGACGGGGTTCGGTAGGTGCGGTTGAGCCGCGACAGCGTCTGCACCGCGGTGACTCCGGTCAGGATTCGGTCGACGTACATCGCGCACAGCAACGGTTGATCGAAGCCGGTCTGGAACTTGTTGGCGACGATCATCACCTTGAACTGGTCCCCGGTGAATGACGTCCGCAGGTCACGGACGCCGGGGTTCATCGTGGCCTCGGTGAAATCGTCGGGCCCGGATTCGGGGTCCTGCACCGCGCCGGAGAACGCCACCAACGTGCCGTAGCCGTAGCCCTTCTTCGCGATGAAATCATCGATCGCGAGTTTGTACCGGACGGCGGCTTTGCGGGAGTCGGTGACCACCATCGCCTTGGCGTGCCCGTCGAGCAGGTGCACGACGTTCTCGCGGAAGTGTTGGACGATGATCGTGGCCTTCTGCGAGATCGTCTGCGGGTTGAGCTTGACCCACCGCATCACCGACTTGGTCGCCTCGGACTGGTCGACCTCGTCGCTGCCGGTGGCCGCGTGCTGACCGATCTGGAAGGCCAGCTTGAACGAGTGATACCCGGTCAGCACATCAAGGATGTAGCCCTCTTCGATGGCCTGCTTCATCGTGTACACGTGGAAAGGGGCCGGCGCCGCGTCCGGAGAAGGCCTGCGGCCGAACAGTTCTAGCGTTTTGCCCTTGGGAGTCGCGGTGAACGCGAAGTACGAGATGTTCGCCGACTCTGCCCGCTCGAACGCTTCGGCCGCGAGTAGTGCTTCGACGTCGACCTCGCCGCCGTCCTCGATGTCTTTGACTTCTTCGGCGGTCAGGACGGCTTTCAGTTTCCCGGCGATCTGCCCGGACTGCGACGAGTGCGCCTCATCAGCGATGACCGCGAATGTTTTGCCTTTGAGGCCCTTGTTCTTTCGGATCTCGTCCATCGCGAACGGGAACGTCTGGATCGTGACAACGATGATCAGTTTGCCGTCGGTCAACGCTTTGGCGAGCAGCCCGGACTTGGAACCGCCGGCCTTCGCCGCCTCATCGCGGTCGATCGCGACCACGATGCCCTGGTCGTTGTCGATCTGCTTGATCGCGTCCTGCAGCTGCGCATCGAGGACGTTGCGGTCGGTGACCACGATGACCGAGTCGAACACCTTCTTGTTGGCGACCTGTAGTCGCGCCATCCGGTGTGCGGTCCAGGCGATCGAGTCAGTCTTGCCCGAGCCGGCCGAGTGTTGGATCAGATACCGGTGCCCGACACCTTCGGCGGTGACCGCGGTGGTGAGTTCGGTGACGGCTTCCCACTGATGAAACCGCGGGAACCGCAGCGCCGACGACTTCGACGTCTTCCCGCTGATGGGGTCCGTCGAGGATTCGTGCTTGATGTACATCAGCCGGCCGAGGATGTTCAGCCAGGCATCGCGCTGAAGCACCCGCTCCCACAGGTACGACGAGCGGGACCCGCTCGGATTCAACGGGTTCCTCGCACCGCCGTCCTCGGTACCGCGGTTGAACGGCAGAAAATGCGTCTTCTCACCCGCGAGTTTGGTGGTCATCCACACTTCGTCGTTGGAGACGGCGAAGTGCACCAGCGCCCGTGCGCCGGAGACGAACAGCGGCTGAACGTGTCCTGTCGCAGGGTTTTTCGGCAGCCGCGAGGTCCGGTACTGATTCATCGCGTCAGCGATCGTCTGGGTGAACTCGGTCTTCAACTCCGCCGTCGCAACCGGAAGGCCGTTGACGAAGAACACCAGATCCACCGACCGGGTATCCGCGGTCGAGAAGTGCACCTGCCGCATTACCCGCACACGCACCGCCGCATAGTCGGCGTTGCGCTTCTCGTTCAAAGTTGTCTCCGGCTGGAACTGACACATCGCCAGCTTCGCCGACAGGTGAGAGAATCCTTTACGTAACAGGTTCAGCGTTCCGCCGCCGTTCTCCAACGGGGTGTCGAGCACCTTCACGATCCGGTCCAGCAGCTGATCCTGTTGCTTGGCAACATCTTTCGAGCCCGGTTTGACCACCTTTGCGAGCTGGTCAGGTTGCGTGTCAGCCAGCCAGCCGAGCACATCGTCGCGGAACAGAGCGCGTTCCTTGTCATAGCCAGAATCATTCGACGAGTACAGCCACCCGTGCGCGGCAAGATACTCAGCGATCTCCCGCTCGAACTCAATCTCGTTGTGCTGGGCCACGATCAAACAGCCTCTGTTCGTACATTGATCAGCCCCGTCACTGCTGCAGTGATCAACGCTGCCCGCCGCTCACGAGACAACTCGATGAATTTCTCAGTTTCAACGATCAACGTGTCGATCTTCGACGTCTGCTCGTCAAGATGGTCAGCGATTCGTCGTTGCTCATCGGCGGGTGGCAGCGGTATCGGCATTGCGTTCAACTTTTCCGCTGTGAGGTGCGGCATCGAGACAACATTGCAATAACCCTGGAGGAACCCGCTCGCTCGAGCCATGATCAGAAAGTAGGCAATGTACCGCCCATCAACCTGTCGATTGGGCCGGATCCGGTTGATGCTGTTCTGAAATCCCCACCCGAGCAGGTCAGAGTCCAGGTATGCGGCTCGACCATAGCCACCCACACCTCCCTCGACGACAACGACATCGCCCTGGCGCAGGTCAAGTGCCTCCAGTTCAGCTTTTGAGAACCACATTTCTTTCACGTCATCTTCACGCAAGAAGCCGTCAGGCTGTACGTTCGCTGCTCGCATATACGGCGCTCGAACATCCGAGCCTGAGTTGGCCCCTTGAAGCATCTTGCCAAGAGTCACAGCTCCCAGATGCTTCACCTTGGCGGGGATCCAGTTGGCGGGCAACACACCAATCCAGCTGAACCGCTCAGTCCCAAGCCGGCACTTATCAATCCCGCGGACAACGGCATCCGCGATGACAGTGGACCGCCTGTTACGCAGCAGGTCGATGAGGCGCTGCTGCTCGTCAATGAGCGTGTCGATCCGGGCCGTCTCCCGGTCGAGGAAGTCGGCGATCGTCCGCTGCTCGGCCGGTTCTGGCAGGTAACAGTCGACGGTCTTCAATACCGAGAACGGGACTTCGGTAGTACGTACGTTTGCCTGGTCACCAGCTCCTATACCCCGCTCGCGCTTGATAAGTTCCTCGGTGAACCATGCCGACTTCATCACGTATACGACATATCGCGGATCGGACTCGTTCCGCGCCCGCATAACTTCATAGTGGTACGTCACAAGGCCGTCTTCCGGGGCCACGCCCATCGCGCCAGCCCGGATACTCATTTTGTTGAATACGACATCGTTCTGTCTGCACACCTTGTATGCGTCCAGGGACTCGGCCCGTTGAGGTTTGTCGGTGAGTTCACTCCTACGAATGACACCTCGGGTTTGTGACACTGACATAAGCGGGAGGTCGATTCCCGGAATTCGTTCATCGATCCGCTCCATCGCACTGCCGAACCTCGTCAACGTTCGATCTCCCGCAGTAGGTCCATAATCTTGGCGACTTGCCGTTCCAAGTCGGCATCGATCTCGGCAAGCGGCCGGGGCGGTACGTACTTGTAGAAGTGGCGCGTGAACGGGACCTCATATCCCACTTTTGTTTTTGAGGTATCGATCCAGGCGTCAGGGACATGCGGCAGAACTTCGGCCTCGAAATATGCCTTGATTGCCGCGTCCCTGGCATAGGCTCCGTCGGCGTTTCCTCCGTAGATAAATGGGACGTTCTCGGTGTCGCGCTTCTTGGTGTCGGGTTTGGAGTTTCCCTTCTTGTCAGTCACCACTCTGCCGTCGCCATCGAGTAGCGGGCGCTCGACGGTGATCGTCCAGTATCCGAAATCATTGGCGGTGAACACCTTTGAGAAGTCACGGTCGGCGTCGTCGAACGCGTCGTAAAGGCCGAGGATTTCGTTGCGGGCATCGATATCGAGTTCACGGCTCTTGGCCCCGAGGCTTTTGCGCATTTTGGTCCAGAATGAGGTGGCGTCGATGAGCTGGATCTTGCCTTGGCGCTCGGGGCGTTTCGTGTTGTCGAGCACCCAGATGTAGGTGGCGATGCCGGTGTTGAAGAACATGTTGGTCGGCAGCGCGATGATCGCCTCGACCAGATCTGATTCCAGGAGCCATTGCCGGATTTTCGACGGCCCTGATTCGGCGGCGCCGTTGAACAGCGGCGAGCCGTTGAGGACGATCCCCGCGCGTCCACCCCCCTCGTGCTGGGGTCGCATCTTGGAAGCAAGGTGACAGAGGAATAGCATCTGTCCGTCGCTGACTCCCGGGAGCCCATGGGAGAAGCGCGAATTTGGGCCTAGCGCTTCCTTTTTCACCGACTCTTGTGACGCTTTCCAGTCGACACCATATGGGGGGTTGGACATGCAGAAGTCGAAGGTGCGGTCGAAGAACAGGTCGTCGGCGAGAGTGTCGCCGAGCTTGATGTTGTCGGCGTCCTGGCCTTTGGCGATCATGTCGGACTTGCAGATGGCATACGACTGGTCGTTGATCTCCTGCCCGTACAGGCGCAGTCGTGCGTCCGGATTGCGTTCTAGGAGACGTTCTTCCGCGACCGACAGCATGCCGCCTGTACCAGCGGTGGGGTCGTAGATGGTCCGGACGGTACCGGGTTCGAGCAGTGCTTCGTTGTCTTCGGCGAACAGCAGGTCCACCATCAGCCGGATCGCATCGCGCGGCGTGTAGTGCTCGCCGGCCTCTTCGTTGGAGGCTTCGGCGAATTTATAGATCAGGTACTCGAACAGGTCGCCCATCTCGGCGTTCGAGACGCGATCGGGGTGCAGATCGACTTCAGCGAACTGCGAGACCACCAGGTATAGGCGGTTCTTCTCGTCCAGGGTCGTGAGTTCGTTCTCGAACTTGAAGCGCTCGAACACGTCGATGTTCGACGAGAAGCTGGTGATGTAGTCCATCAGGTTCGCCCGCAGCCCCTCGGGATCTTCGAGGAGGAGCTTGAAGTCGAACGGGCTGGTGTTGTGCAATGCAAGCCCGGTCTTGCGCTTGACCTGAACATCGAGCGCACCGCCGGAGTACTTCTCGGCCAGCGCGCGGACCTCATCGCGAGTCGGTTCCAGGATGCAGTCCAGGCGCCGCAGGATCGTGAACGGCAGGATCACGCCGCCGTACTGATGCGGCTTGTACACCCCGCGCAGTTGATCGGCGATGCCCCACACGAAGTTCCCCAGCTTGCTCAATCCATCTATCCCGTCTGACGATGCGGCCCTGACTGCCCCTTTTGGAGACTAACTACAGCAGGCGAGCGCATCGACCGAACTGCAGGGTCCAGCGATATTCGCGCAGGCATCGACTGTGAGCAATCTGCGCGTACGGTGATGCCTCCATCGGTAGTGGCCACTTTCGCGGGACGGACCGCGGACGCGGCCACTGCCACCGTCCCCGCCCCGCGCGCCGCCAGTGCCTTCGTGTGTGCGAGGCAAGTGCACCGATCACCGCCCAGGCTGGAGCTGGCCCGGCTTAGATCTCGGTGTGACCACTACACGCGACACCCTCACCGAGTCCTTGCGACACTTCGAATACGAGTGCGCAATGATCGTCCGCGCCCAGCAGCAATGCCACGCCCATCGAGTGCCCTCCGGGACGATCGACACCGACGGCTACTACTGGGATAACCCCGACGCGATCACCTATCTGACCGGCCTCGAGTCGGCCGTTACCCACACGCGGCTCCTTGATGACTTTTACGCTCCATCATCGGCGCAGGTCACAGCAATCCGGCTGGCGAAGCGCTCGAACCACCGCGATCGGTTCGCCGCCGACTACTGCACCAAGGGCGACTGGCCGGGCTACCGCATCGCCAACGATGACCAACATCAGCGCATCGACCGCCAGCTCTCGCACTTCTCGACCGACCGGGCACCCCGGACGCCCCACCCACTTAGCACCTTCGCACAGCGCGCTCACGACGCCTTGAAGCTCCTCGCCGCCATCTGCGACGACGATCACCGCGAGCAGTTCCGGCGGACCGAACGACGGATGGCCGACGCCCTCGCCCATCCTGTGTGACGTCTAAACCCTGACAGTGGGCCAGGTGCCCCGTGAGCTGTTCTATACAAGCAACAAGGGGATTCTCGAACGCCCGTCCCGTCGACCTCGAAACTATCCATCGCACGGTATTCGGCCTACAAAAAGGCAGTTCAGGGACCGTTTCTGGTTCCTGAACTGCTTCTCGTTTTGAGCTTAACCGCTCATTGTGGGCGAAGGGGGACTTGAACCCCCACGTCCCGAAGGACACTGGCACCTGAAGCCAGCGCGTCTGCCATTCCGCCACTCGCCCGTGGCATCCAAACCGGTCGTTGGATCGTTGATCGACCATCCGATTAGGACTGGAAGACGATAACAGTCGCAAAGCGCTGGTCCCAAATCGCTACCGGTCACCTGCGGCGATGACTGAGGCAGGTGTGACGGCCGGTACAGGTGTTGTCTATAGAACCGCACAGACTCGACGTACTCGGTATCATCAAACTTCGGAATAAGCACGCCGACACGCGGAACGATTCGCAGTGTCGGCCCGTTGGCGTCATACATGAGGGAAGGAGGCAGCGATGGGGATCTTGCAACGCATCGAGCGCAAGCTTGAAGGCGCCGTCGACGATGCCTCGGCCCGGGTGTTCGGCGGCAAAGTCGCACCGCAAGAGGTCGAGGTAGCACTCCAGCGCGAGGCGCTGGACAAGCTCGAGAACCACGGCGACGGAACCAAACTGGCGCCCAATCGGTACGACGTCGTCCTCGGTGAAACCGATCATCGCCGGCTCTCCGCCGAGTATGAACTCAACCGCAAGACCTTCTCCAAGCACCTTGAGAACTACATCCGCGACAACGGCTGGCAAACTTACGGAGATGTCGTCGTCGAGTTTCAGTACTCCTCGACGCTGCACACAGGCCAGTTTCGCGCGTACGGAGCTGTTGACCCAGACGCGGCACCAATGCCAGTGTCATCAGCAGCTCAGCCCGTCCCGAACCGCCAAGAACCACCTTCAATGCACACAGAAGCAGGAGCCAGGCCGATGACTCAGAACTCCGGATACGATCCGCGCGGAGGCTATAACCAGGGCGCTCAGGGCTACCGTCCTGAGCCCGAGCAGCAGCAGGGCGGGCAACAGGGCTACGGAGCTGGCGGCTACGACCAAGGCGCCCAGCAGGGCTACGCCGACCAGGGTCAGCAGGGCTACTCGCAGCAGCCGCAGGGCGGCTACGACCAGCACTACGGCCAGCAAGGCGGCTACGAGCAACCTCAGCAGGGCGGTTACGACCAGGGTTACGCCGACCACCAGGGTCAGCAGGGCTACGCCGACCAGGGCTACGCACAGCAGGGTTACGCGCAGCAGCCGGCCGGCTACGACCAGGGCTACGGCCAACAGCCCGGCTACGACCAAGGCGCCCAGCAGGGCTACGCCGACCAGGGCTACGCGCAGCAGCCCGCCGGCTACGACCAGGGCTACGGCCAACAGCCCGGCTACGACCAAGGCGCCCAGCAGGGCTACGCCGACCAGGGCTACGCGCAGCAGCCCGCCGGCTACGACCAGGGTCAGTACGGCGCCCCGGCGGCCGGCTACGCGCCCAATGCCATCACCCTCTACCTCGAGGACGGCAGCAACCGCACCTTCCAGCTGCGTGACGGCTCGAACGTGATCGGGCGTGGCCAGGATGCTCAGTTCCGCCTCCCTGACACCGGCGTCTCGCGCCGCCACGTGGAGATCCGCTGGGACGGCAACTCGGCTCTGCTCAACGATCTGAACTCGACCAACGGCACCACCGTCAACGACGTCCAGGTCAGCAGCTGGGAACTTGCCGACGGCGATCGGATCCGGGTCGGACACTCGGATATCACCGTCCGATTCTCCTGATCGACCCCTCCGCGCCCCGCGAGAATGACACCCCTGTCGTCGCGGGGCCATAGGATGCTTTCGAGCACCGGGAGCGCCATCTGCGGACCCCGGCTACAGCGGTCCGCACAGCCCGCGTAAATACACGGACGATGAGGAGGTGACGGCCGCATGCAGGGGATCGTGTTGCAACTGACCCGCATTGGGTTCCTGCTGCTGCTGTGGCTGTTCGTCTGGGTCGTCGTGCGTGCGGTTCGCTCCGACGCCTACTACGCGACGGGACAGCGGCCGCTGCCCCGAGCGGCTCGCAAGGCGGCTCCGCCGGCCCGCGTCCGTGGCGGTGCCCGGTTCCTGGTGGTCACCCACGGCGCCTTGGCCAACACCCGCATCACCCTCACCGACCAACCTGTGCTGATCGGCCGGGCGCACGATTCCACGCTGGTTCTGGCCGATGAATACGCCTCCGATCGCCACGCGCGACTGTTCCGCCGCGGCGACGACTGGTACGTCGAAGACCTCGGATCGACCAACGGCACGTACCTGGACCGCTCCAAAGTGACCACCGCGGTGCGGATTCCACTCGGAACGCCGGTTCGGATCGGCAAGACTGTAATCGAGTTGCGCCCGTGACCCTGGTTTTGCGCTACATCGCGCGCAGCGACCGCGGCCTGGTGCGCTCGAACAACGAAGACTCCGCCTACGCCGGGGCCCGGCTCCTGGCCCTGGCCGACGGCATGGGCGGTCACGCGGCCGGCGAGGTAGCCAGCCAACTGGTGATCCAGGCGCTGCGCCCGCTCGACGACGACGAGCCCGGCGACGATCTGCTGGGCAAGCTCGAACGCGCCACCCACGACGGCAACGTCGCGATCGCCGACCAGGTTGCCGAGGCACCCGAACTCGACGGCATGGGCACCACGCTCACCGCAATCCTGTTCGCCGGTTCCCGGATCGGGCTCTGCCACGTCGGCGACTCGCGTGCCTACCTGCTGCGCGACGGCCTGCTCGAACAGATCACCCGCGACGACACGTTCGTTCAGACATTGGTCGAAGAGGGCAAGATCACCGCGGAGCAGGCGCATTCCCATCCACAGCGCTCGCTGATCATGAAGGCGCTCACCGGAACCGAGGTCGAGCCGACTCTCACCATCCGTGAAGCGCGTGCGGGCGATCGCTACCTGCTGTGCAGCGACGGGCTGTCCGACGTCGTCACCGAAGAGACCATCGCCGACACCCTCGCCAGCATCGAAGATCACAAGCAGTGCGCCGATCGCCTCATCGAGCTGGCCCTACGGGGCGGCGGCCCGGACAACGTCACCGTGGTGGTGGCCGATGTCGTCGACGATCAGTACGGCGAGTCCCGGCCGATCCTCGGTGGCGCCGTCGGGCATGACGACGACGGCGATTACGTACCCGACCCCAGTACGTCCGCCGGTCGCGCCGCCGCACTCCGCCCGCCCGCCCCGGATCGGCGTCGGCCGTCGGTACTCACCAACGATGAACCCCGCCCCCGGCGCCCGCGCCGCACCTGGCTCATCGTCGCGGTAGCGATCGTGACACTGCTCGTACTGGTAGCCGGTGCGATCGCGGCCCGCTCGATCATCCGGTCCTCGTATTACGTCGGCCAGGACAACGGCAACATCGTCATCTACCGCGGCCTGCAGAGCGACATCCTCGGCATCAAGATGCACAACGTCGACACGGTGACCTGTGTCGAGGACTTCGCCACCACCTCGCCGACCGTCCGGGTGCTGAGCAAGTCGTCCGCACCCGCAGACTGCCGTCCGCTCCGGATGACCGACCTCACGCCGGCCGGCCGCAACAACGTCACCGACTACAAGCCGAGCTCGAAAGGCAACGCCGAGCGGGCCGTTCAGGCGTTGTTGTCGGAGGGCACGCTGCTCCCGGCCTGCGAAAGCCAGACGCCGACACCGGGCGTCACTCCCCCGCCGCCCGGCGCACCCGGCAGCACTCCTGTCCCGGCTCCGGCGCCCCCCGGCCAAACCATCGCTCCGCCACCGACTCCCGCCGCACCGCCGGCTCCCGCCACCACCCCGGTGACGACCAGCCCCGCCGCACCGAGCGGCGAGGGCCCCGCCACCACGACTCCGTGCCGGGAGCAGTGATGGTCGCTTCTCCCGCCGGCAACGAGCCGCGCACCCAGACCGGGCGCAATCTCGAGCTGATCCTCCTCGGAGCGTCCAGCATCGTCGTGGCCGCCGCCCTGATCATCGTCGAGGCGGCGCAATCGCAGGGACTCAGCTGGGACCTCGCGAAGTATTTCGTTGCCTACCTTGTGCTTTTCGGCGCCGCGCACATGATGGTCCGCCGCTTTGCGCCGCACGCCGACCCGTTGATCCTGCCGATCGTCGCCACCCTCAACGGGCTCGGCCTGGTGATCATCCATCGGCTCGACCTCGGCTCCGGCAACAACACCGGCGGCGACGCGGCGAGCAAGTCCAGCGACGCCAATCAGCAGGTCCTCTGGACGGTGCTGGGGCTGGTGATCTTCGGGGTGATCCTGGTGGTGCTGCGCGATCATCGAACGCTCTCGCGGTACAGCTACCTGCTCGGCATCGGCGGAATCATCTTCCTGGCCATCCCGATCGTGCTGCCGGCGTCGATGTCGGAGATCAACGGCTCCAAGAACTGGATCAAGACGGGCGTCTTCAACATCCAGCCGGGCGAGTTCTCGAAGATCCTGATCATCATCTTCACCGCCGCACTGCTGGTGGCCAAGCGCGACCTCTTCACCACTGCCGGAAAGCATTTCCTCGGCATGGACCTCCCCCGGTTGCGCGATCTCGCGCCGCTGCTGATCGCCTGGTTTGTCGCCATCGCCGTGTTCGCGATCGAGAACGATCTCGGCCAGCCGCTACTGATCTTCACCACCATCCTGGCGTTGCTCTACGTCGCGACCGAGCGCATCAGCTGGGTCGTCATCGGGGTGGTCCTGTTCGCCGCGGGGGCGATCCTCGCGTACCAGCTGTTCCCGCATCTCCAAGTGCGCGTGCAGATCTGGAGCGATCCGTTCAAGTACTTCAACGACATCGGCTACCAGCCGTCGCAGGCCCTGTTCGGCCTTGCCACCGGCGGACTGTTCGGCACCGGTCTGGGATCGGGTCGCCCGAACATCGTCCCGTTCGCCAACACCGACTTCATCGTCAGCTCGATCGGCGAGGAGCTCGGGCTCGTCGGCCTGGCCGCGATCCTGATGCTCTACCTGGTGCTGATCGCCCGCGGCCTGCGCACCGGCATCACCGTGCGCGACAGCTTCGGCAAACTGCTCGCCACCGGCCTCGCGTTCTCCGTTGCGGCACAGCTGTTCGTCGTCGTCGGCGGAGTCACCAAGCTGATCCCGCTCACCGGTGTCACCACCCCGTTCATGTCGTACGGCGGGTCGTCGCTGCTGGCCAACTACATCCTGGTGGCCATCCTGCTGCGCATCTCCAACGCCGCCCGTGAACCCGATACCGCCAAGCCGAACGGACCTTCGATCGCCAGCGCCAACACCCAAATCGTGAGGCGCGCATGAACATTCCGATTCGGCGAGTCATCATCGTCACGATTGTGATGGTGATGATCCTGATCGCCAACGCCACCTACGTCCAGGTCTTCAAGGCCAACAGCCTGGTCAGCAATCCGCACAACAACGGTCGGGTCCTGCTGGACGAGTATGCGCGCCAGCGCGGCCAGATCACGGCCGGCGGTGATGTCATCGCGGTCTCGCATGCCACGAATGACCGCCTGAAGTACCTGCGCACCTACCCGGAACCCTGGGCGGATGCCTACGCACCGGTGACCGGGTACTACTCCTTCACCTACAACAGCTCCGGGCTGGAGCAGGCCGAGAATTCGGTGTTGTCCGGCAACGACGACCGCCTCTTCGGCCAGCGCTTCGTCGACATGTTCTCCGGTCGGGATCCCCGCGGCGGCAACGTCATCACCACGATCAACCCGAAGATGCAGCAGGCCGCCTGGAACGGCATGCAGCACGGGTGCGACGGAGTCTGCCGCGGCGCCGTCGTCGCTCTCGATCCCCACACCGGCGCAATTCTGGCGATGGTGTCCAGTCCCAGCTACGACCCGAACCCGTTGTCCAGCCACAACGGCGACGAGCAGCAGAAGGCCTGGGCTTCGTATGACCCGGCGTCCCCGGACAGCCCGATGCTCAACCGCGCACTGCGCCAGACCTATCCGCCCGGATCGACCTTCAAGGTCGTCACGACGGCCGCGGCACTGGCACAGGGCATCGACCCCGACACGACCCAGCTCACCTCGGCCAGCGGCATCAAGCTGCCGGGCACCGACACCACCCTGACCAACTACGCCGGCGAGACCTGCCCCGGTTCCTCGGGCGGTCAGGTGACGTTGCGCGACGCCTTCCAATACTCCTGCAACACCGCCTTCGTGCAGCTGTCGACGAGCCGCCTGCAGAATCCGATCAACAGCATCGAGAACCAGGCCAGCGCATTCGGTATCGGTTCGGACGCGCCGAGTGTGCCGCTGTCCGTGGCGAATTCACAGGTCGGCGACATCGCAAACCTCGCGCAGCTGGGCATGAGCGCGATCGGCCAGTTCAATGTCTCGATCACCCCGCTGCAGAACGCGATGATCGCGGCGACCGTCGCCAACGGCGGCACCCAGATGAAGCCGTACCTGGTCGACCGGCTGCAGTCGCCGGACCTGAAGACGCTGCACACCACCAAGCCGAGTTCGATGGGCACGCCGATCAGTTCGCAGGTGGCGCAGCAACTCACGTCGCTGATGATCGATTCCGAAAAGCACACGGCCGGCGCCACCAACAACATCGCGTCGAAGACCGGTACCGCCGAACACTCGAACACCTCGGCATCCGATGACGAGACCCCATACGCCTGGTACATCGCCTTCGGGCCGACGTCCGACGCCAAGGTCGCGGTCGCCGTGCTCGTCGAGAACGGCGCCAAGGGATTCGACACCACCGGTAGCTCGTCCGCCGCGCCCATCGGCCGCGCGGTGATCGCGGCGGGATCGGGGGCCTGAGGAATGAGGACTTCTTTTGTGACTGAACGTAATTCGACCGCCGCGTCCGGTGCCCCACCGGTCGTCGCCGCGGCAGGTACAGAGTGGAGTGACCGATGAGTTTGCAGAGCGGCGCGATGATCGCCGACCGCTACCGCCTGATGCGGCTGATCGCCACCGGCGGAATGGGCCAGGTGTGGGAAGGCCTCGACACCCGATTGGACCGACGGGTCGCGATCAAGGTGCTCAAGTCCGAGTTCTCCGACGACCCCGAGTTCCTTGAGCGTTTCCGTTCCGAGGCGCGCACCACCGCACAGCTCAACCATCCCGGCATCGCCAACGTCTTCGACTATGGCGAGACCCCTGACCGGTCCGGTGGCAGCCCGCTGGCCTACCTGGTCATGGAGCTGGTGAACGGAGAGCCGCTCAACGCCGTGCTCGCCCGCGTCGGTCGGCTGTCGCTGAACAATGCCCTCGACATGCTCGAGCAGACCGGCCGTGCACTGCAGGTGGCCCACCAGAACGGCCTCGTGCACCGCGACGTCAAGCCGGGCAACATCCTGATCACGCCGACCGGACAGGTGAAGATCACCGACTTCGGCATCGCCAAGGCCGTGGACGCGGCCCCGGTCACCCAGACCGGCATGGTGATGGGCACCGCGCAGTACATCTCGCCTGAGCAGGCCCTCGGCGAGGACGCCGTCGCGGCCTCGGACGTGTACTCCCTGGGAGTCGTCGGCTACGAGGTGATCTCCGGGCGTCGGCCGTTCGACGGCGACGGCGCGATCACGGTCGCCATGCGTCACATCCGGGAGGCCCCGGCCCCTCTGCCCGCAGATCTGCCGGTAGGCGTCCGTGACCTGATCTCGATCTCACTCTCCAAGACGCCCGCGCAGCGCTACCACGACGGCGGCGAGTTCGCCGATGCCGTGGCCGCGGTGCGCGCCGGTCATCGGGCACCGCGGCCCGGCGGTGCGGCCGTCGTGGGTCCGCCGACGGCCGGAACACAGGTCATGACCGGCGCCCCCAGCCCCGCCCCCCGAGCCACCTCCCGGCCGGTCGTGCCGCCGGCGGACAACCGGTGGACCACGGGTCAGAAGGCACTCGCCGGAGTCGCCGTGCTGCTGCTGATCGCCGCCCTCGTGGCGGTCGGGCTGGTGGTTGCCCGGTCTAACGACAACAATGGCAGCGTCGACACGACCACGACCACCCCGGCGTTCACCACCACCGAGGTGCCGACGACGACCACTCGCCCCTCCTCGACGGAGACGACGACCACCACCACGACCACGACGACCGAGCCGACCACGACGACCACCACGACGACCAACGGAGGCATCGCCGTGCCGTGCATCCCCGGAACCGCGTTCCCGCCCGGGTGCGTGCAGGGCATGCTCGACCGTGACTGGGGCGGCGGGGACACCGGCCGATGAATACCCCGCAGCACATTTCCGATCGCTACGAACTCGGCGAAACCCTTGGTTTCGGCGGGATGAGCGAGGTGCATCAGGCACGTGACCTGAGACTGCATCGCGACGTGGCGATCAAAGTGCTGCGCGCCGACCTGGCCCGTGACCCGAGTTTCTACCTACGCTTCCGGCGGGAGGCGCAGAACGCCGCGGCCCTCAATCACCCCACCATCGTCGCCGTATACGACTCAGGCGAAGCCGAAACCGAGTCTGGCCCACTGCCGTACATCGTCATGGAATACGTCGATGGCGAGACACTCCGCGACGTGCTGCGGCGCGAGGGCAAGGTGGCACCCCGGCAGGCGATGCTCTGGGTCGCGGATGTGGCTGCGGCACTGGAGTTCTCCCACCAGAACGGCATCGTGCACCGCGATGTGAAGCCGGCGAACGTGATGATCGATCACGCCGGCGCGGTCAAGGTGATGGACTTCGGCATCGCCCGCGCGATGGCCGACGGTGCCAACACCATGACGCAGACGGCGGCGGTCATCGGCACCGCCCAGTACCTGTCTCCGGAACAGGCCCGCGGCGCTTCTGTCGATGCCCGCAGCGACGTGTACTCCCTGGGCTGTGTGCTCTTCGAGCTGCTCACCGGCCAGCCCCCGTTCACCGGCGACTCGCCGGTTGCCGTTGCCTACCAACATGTTCGGGAAGATCCGCCGACCCCGTCATCGATCGATCCCGAGATCCCGCGGGAGCTGGACTCGGTGGTTCTCAAGGCGATGGCAAAGAACCCCGACAACCGGTACCAGTCGGCGGCCGACCTGCGCTCAGAGCTGGTGAAGGTGCTGGCGGGCGGAAAGCCCAGCGCGCCGATCGTGATGACCGATGCCGATCGGACCGAACTCATCGACACTCCGGTCCGGGCCCGTTCGGTGCGGGTGCCGGGCACCGCGGACACCGCGCGACGAGACCCGCGGCGGCGCAGGCTGATCGGCGCGATCATCGCCGTCATCGCGCTGGTGATCCTCAGCGTGCTGTTGATCAGCAAGCCGTGGTCCAGTGGCTCCCAGGTCACGGTCAACCCGGTTGCCGGGGACTCCGAAGCGAACGCGCGCGCGTCATTGGTCGCCCAAGGCTTCAGGGTCGACGGCACGATCATCGACGAGAACAGCAACACCGTGGCGCCGGGCCTGATCACCCGCTCCGATCCGAGCCAGGGCACCAAGGCGAGCAAGGGTTCGACGATTCAGCTGTTCCGGTCGATCGGCGCGAAGTCGGTGCAGGTGCCCGACCTCAAGGGCAAGACCCCGGACGATGCGGTCAACCAGCTGAAGAACATGGGCTTCGCGTCGCCCGCTCCGGTGACCGTGGCGTCCGATCCGAATATGAAGGGCAAGGTCGTCGGGACCGATCCGCCGGCCGGCACCACGCTCGCCCTCAACCAGCCGATCCGGGTGCAGGTGGGCGGCGGCCCACTCAAGGTGTCGGTTCCCGATCTCACCGGTCAGACGGTGGACGCCGCCCAGACCAACCTGGACCAGCTGAAGCTGAAGATGCAGGAGGTCGACGTCGACAGCATGCTGCCGGCGGGACAGATCGTCAGCTGGACACCCGGGACCGGCAATCAGGTCGACCAGGGTTCCACGGTCGACGTCGACGTGTCCCGCGGCAACCAGTTCCGCATGCCCGACCTGCGCGGAATGACCCAGGATCAGGCCACGCAGACACTGGCCGGCCTCGGCTACAAAGTCGCGCTGACCGCCAACAGCGCCAACCTCGGGCTGGGCAATCCGGGTATCGGCAAGGTCGTCAACCAGAGCTCGCCGCCTGGGTCCGTGGTCAAGGACACCGATCCGATCACCGTGGCGATCGGTCAACTGACCCTCCTGCCCGGCGGCTAGACGCGGCTCGGACCGATCGGCTCGTTACGCGCCCGGTGCCGGCGAGAGCGCGGCGGCCACCTCGGCCTCGAGCCGGCAGACCAGTGCCTCGTCGAATGTCCAGCCGCACCGCGCCAACCAGTTGGCGAGCATCCGGTGACCACCCTGGGTCAGCACGCTCTCCGGGTGGAACTGCACGCCCTCGATCGACAACTCCCGGTGACGCAGGCCCATCACGATTCCCGACTCCGTCGTCCCCGTCACCTCGAACACGTCCGGCACGGTTTCCGGCAAGACCGTCAGCGAGTGATACCGCGTCGCGGTGAACGGATTCGGCAGCCCCGCCAGTACGCCCTGGCCCTGGTGGAACACCAGAGATGTCTTGCCGTGCAAGAGTTCCGGGGCCCGATCGACGGTTCCCCCGAACACCGCACCGATGGCCTGATGGCCCAGGCACACGCCGAGCAAGGGCGTACCGGCGTCGCCGGCGGCCGTCACCATCGACATGGTCGCGCCCGCGCGCTGCGGGGTGCCCGGCCCGGGGCTGAGCAGGATGCCGTCGTAGTCGGCCGCCACCGCAGCAGGGTCGGCCAATCGCTCGTCGTCATTGCGCCAGACGTCGCACACGACACCCAGCTGCCCGATGTACTGGACCAGGTTGTAGACAAAGCTGTCGTAATTGTCGACGACGAGGATCTTCACCCGACAGACACTACCGACAAGGACAGGGCGCACTCATCGGTCCGGTGATCGATCGATTCCATATCGACCGAGCTTGTGCGTTACTTTTGTACTGACTGTGTTTACAGAACCGCCGGCTCCGCGGCGGGGTCTACCGCTAGGAAGTCATGCCCAAGTCAAAAGTCCGGAAGAAGACCGACTACACGATCAACACGGCCAATCGCACGCCGGTGAAGGTCAAGGTCGGCCCGTCGAGCACCTGGTACGTGGCGCTCATGCTCGGCCTGATGGTGTTCGGGCTGCTGTGGCTGATCGTGTTCTACCTCGTAGCCACGCCGTCGAGCCTCGGCGCCGACGGCAAGGCGCTGCACTGGATGTACGCGATGGGCTCGTGGAACTTCCTGATCGGCTTCGGATTCATGGTCGCCGGCCTCCTGATGACCATGCGCTGGCGCTGACCTGCACGTTCACTCACTCACAGCCCCCAAACAACATGTGTGTAATTCATCCCCACTGGGGATAAGTCCTGTGGATAACTCTCAACAGACCTCCTGGGCCACCCCTAAACCGGCAGCATGGGCCATGCTCGCGGGCGGCATCGCACTGATCGCCGCGGGCATTCTCAGCGGCGATCTGGCCGGTCTGGTGCTGCTGCTATGCGGCGGGGTCGCGTTGGCCGCATTCGGCGCCGGATCGCTGATCTCGCGACCCCAGCTCGCGATCGTCCCGGACGGGCTGCGCGTGCGCACCATCGCCGGAGCCGCCAGCTATACCCGGGACCAGATCGTGCGGATCCGCATCGTGAAGTTCCCGCGATTCGGTCGCAAGGTCGCCCATCTCGAACTCGAATTCACGCGGCGGCCCGGCACCCCGGCCGACCGCTCCAGCGCCGATACCCGTCTGGTCGTGTTCGGCCGTTGGGACCTGGGCGCCGCTCCGGCCGATGTGGCCGATGCCCTGAGCCGAGCCGGCCTGCAGGTCGACGCCCCGCGCGGATAGGCCTCCAGGGGCTCCATCGCGACGTCAGCGGCCGACTGCCGCGCCGACCCCGAGTAGTGCGGTGACGACGATCAATCCGGCCAGCGACACCCAGGTCAGCCGGTTGACGAGCGCCCCCCGCCCGGGCCGATCGGCCGGCAGCAGTCTCGGCAGATACACGACGACCGCCATGGCGATCGTGCCGAACGCGAGTCCGCCCAGGTGGTCCCACAGCGAAATACCCGGCACCGCGAAGGTGATGAAGAGGTTCAGCGCGATGATCACCAACACCTGCGTCGGCGGCTGGCCGCCGCGCAGCACGATCACCAGCAACGCTCCCAGCAGGCCGTAGATGGCGCCGGATGCACCCGCCGTCAAGGTGTGGATATCGCCGAACCAGAGCACGGCCGCGGCGCCCCCCAGCATCGACACGAAGTAGACGCCGGTGAATCGCGCTGTACCCATGAACTTTTCGAGCTGCACGCCGATCAACAGCAGCGAGATCATGTTCGCGGCGATGTGGATGATCGACAGATGCAGGAAACCCGACGTGATCAGACGCCAGTATTCGCCGTCGGCGACCTTCGGTTCATAGAGTCCGCCGTTCCAGAGAATCCGGCTGTTGACCGCGGTCAGCGCGGAGGTGTGCGCCTGCAGGGCGGCAGCGAGGTACACCACCACATTGATCGCGATCAGTGCGTACGTGGCGTACGGGGTGGTGGCGCCCACCTGCCGGATCCGGGGCGCCTGGCGGCCCGTGGTGCCGGCGCAATCGCGGCAGAGCTGGCCCACCGGCGCCGGACTCAAACAGTCCGGACATGCCGGCGTGCCGCAGCGCGAACAGGCCAGCAACGTCGGCCGGCCTGGATGCCACCGGCAGACCGCGCCACCAGGACCGGTCGCGCGGTCTGCTGGGTGGGTCAAGCGATGGTGATCTTCTCGATGACGACTTCGTCGACCGGCCGATCCCGGCGATCGGTCGCAGTCGTGGCGATCGCGTCGACGACCTTCTTCGACTCTTCATCCTCGACGATTCCGAAGATGGTGTGGCGACGGGTCAGGTGCGGGGTCGGGCCCACGGTGATGAAGAACTGCGAGCCGTTGGTGCCCGGGCCGGCGTTTGCCATCGCCAGCAGGTAGCCCTCATCGAACTGCAGCTCCGGGTGGAACTCGTCGTCGAACTCGTAGCCCGGGCCACCCATGCCGGTGCCGGTCGGGTCGCCGCCCTGGATCATGAAGCCATCGATGACGCGGTGGAACACCGCACCGTCGTAGAACGGGCCGGACGCGGAACCGGAGGCGTTCGGCTTGCTGTATTCCTTGCTGCCGTCGGCGAGGCCGACGAAGTTCGCGACAGTCTTCGGCGCGTGGTTGCCGAACAGGGCGATGGCGATCGGGCCCCGGTTGGTGTGCAGGGTTGCGGTTGCGGTCTTGGCTGCTGCTTTACTCACGGGCTCCATCGTGCCATGCGCCGGACGGCGCCCGTAGCGATCCGCCCCCGACACCCGAACATCCGGCACAGTCGGCGCGCGTGCCATGCGCCGGACGGCGCCCGTAGCGATCCGCCCCCGACACCCGAACATCCGGCACAGTCGGCGCGCGTGCCATGCCCGGAACATCGCCCATAGCGGTCCGGCACCGACACCCGGTTTCGTGGCAAGGTGGAGTCCCAGTCGACTCATCACCTGCATTCCTAGGAGCATTCATGGCCGCGCCCACGTCCGCCACGACGACCTCGCCCGGCCGATCCCGGCGGTCACCGCTGAAGGCACTGGTGTTCAGCGGGGGCCTACTGGCCGTCGGCGCCCTCGGATACGCCGCCGCCCGGCGGGCCCGGGCCGCCACTCCCGCGGTCGCTCCGGGGCCGCCGCACGTCGCCGACGTGCCCTCGGCCGGCGACTGACCAGCCGGTGGGCACCACCGCCCGCACCAGACCGGTACCTTGTAAACCGTGAGCGGACCAGATAGCAATCGCCCGGCCGGGCCCCCGCGGCGTCCCCACCCGCCGGCTGCCGGTCAACGGCCGACTCCGCCACCCCCTGGGCAACGCCCCACCGCGCCCCCGCCCGCCGGCAATGGTCCGGCGAAGTTCGGGCCCGGCGGATCCAATCCGGGCAACCCGCCGACTCCTCCGCGACCGGCGGGACCACCCCCGAACAAGCCCCCGGTCCAGCGTGATCCCGTACTGAACGGACCCGCCGCCGGAATCGGTGAGCAGGGACTCGGTTCTGTCGTCGGAGCGCGCGCGTACTCGCAGGTGCCGCCGCCGGGCCAGGCACCGCCCGCTCAGCCCCCCGCCAGCACTCCCCGCCCGCCCGCCCGGCCCGCGTCGATCGGGACACCACCGGCCGCAAACCCCCCGGTCGTCAGCGGCACAGCGGTCGACCCGAAGCCGACTCCGCCCGTCTCCACCTCGAAGCCCCAGGATTCCGCTATGAGTGCCGCACCGGCGCCGAACTACACCAATCGACTGGCGATCGCCGCCATCGTGTTCTCGATGCTGTTCGTCACCGCGATCGCCGGCGTGATCTGCGGCCATGTCGCACGCCGGCAGATCCGCCAGACGCGCGAACACGGCGACTCGCTGGCGGTCGCCGCGCTATGGGTCGGGTACATCGGTCTTGCCGCCGAGATCCTCGCCCTCATCGGCTACACCTGGATCGTCGCGCGCGGCAGCTGACCGCCATGAATCGGGATCCGGATCAGCGCCAGATCCAGAACTGCAGGCCCGGCGCGTTGTTCAGGAAGCCGTAGCCCACGTACACCCCGTTCGGTAGGCGACGCAGTTCGTCGTGCCCGGCCGGGATCCCCGCCCGACGGTAATCCACGCGGAGAACCGGTCGCCCGTCGATTGCCGACGGGGCGACGAACACGTCGGCCGGCAGCGCCTCGAGCCCATCCAGCCGGTTGTTCAGCCAGCCTCGGTAGAAATGCTTTCCCTGCCACAGCGCGCCGGCCGCCGCGGTGGCGACGGGATTGGGGCCGCTCAACGGCCGCACCATGCCGTTGTAGACCGCGTCGACCGGAATCGTGACGTCATGCGAGTATGCGAACAGCAGGTCGAATTGGCTTGCTGTGCAAACATTTTCGAGGGCCGCGACACTCGCATCGCACCCGGCGGCGGCGGCCGCACCGGTTCCCACCGGGATCAGGACGGCGGCCGCACCCACCACCGCGGCGGCTAGTGGAACACGCAAGCGCTTGATCATGACCGATCTCCCCAGGGCGACGACGAAGGCCGCAACAAGTATCCGTCTGCCGGGTGAGCACCAGCAAGCAAAGGCCTGAGACGGACAACCCAGCTGCTCCGCGCCGACGACGCCAGTGCGTCGGAATCTTCCTCGGTAGCCGTCGAGGCACCCTCGCGGCTGCTCGACGTTCTTGATCTGTGGAGCCTAGGAGATTCGAACTCCTGACATCCGCCTTGCAAAGGCGGCGCTCTACCAACTGAGCTAAGGCCCCGGGCGCCGACCTGCTGGCCGACTGGGTTGCGATGGTGGGCCTAGGAGGACTTGAACCTCCGACCTCTTCGTTATCAGCGAAGCGCTCTAACCGCCTGAGCTATAGGCCCGTGAACCGAGTTGAAAGGCTACCGGAGCAACCCCTGATCGACCAAAACGCCTGCCGGAGCAACCGTCCGACGGCCGTCAGTCCCGGTCGGCGAGGGTGATCTCAATACCCCCGACCAGATCCGCACAGATGTTGTAGATGACCGATCCGACGGCCGCCAGCGCAGTCACCAGCACCGCGCTGACCGCGCCGATCAGCGCCGCGAAACCGAATACGGTCCCCGCGCCGATCGTCGTATCACTCGAGGAATCGCTGGTGGTGATGCTGCCGAGCGAATCGTTCAGCGATCCCCAGACGCCCATCCCGTCCATGATCAGGTAGAGCACCGCGACCGCGACCATCCAGACGAAGAATCCGACGATGGAGACGACTGCGGTGATCTTCAGGGTCGCCCACGGGTCGATCCGCCGAATCTGCACCGATGCCCGCAGCGGCGCGCGCCCGTTGGTCGGCATCCGATCAGCGGGCGCACCGACCCGCTTGGGTCCCTCCGACTCCACCGCGCCAATGGCCGACGAGCTCTTCGCGTCGAGCGCCTCCGTGGCCGCCGCGCCGCCGACGGCTACCGGGGCAGTCTTGGTGGCGGCCGCAGTCGGCTTGTCCCGCAACGCTTCCGGGATGGCTGTTCCGGTGATCATCGTCCGGGTCCGATTGTTGGACGCCGGCTCTTCCGCGGCGGACTTCATCGACTGAGCCGGCGTCGCCGCGGACTTCTTGGCGTCCGCGGGCGGCCGCGGGGTGCGATCGAGCGCCGATGTCGGCTGGGGCCGATCGGTCACCGGCGGCGGCACCGGCCGGTCCCCCGGCTTTCCGGTGCCACGCTGCCACGGCGGCACCCCGCCGGGACCGGTGCCGGACTTGGCCGCACCCCCGGCTGCCGCGGCGGCGGCCGCCGCCACCTCACCTGCGGAACGCGGCTTGTCGCCGGCCGCCGGGGGCTTGCTGGCAGCGTTGCCGGACGGCTGGTCGTCGGGCTTGTTGGTGCTCAACACGTCATCCTTCACTCCGGGGGCTCGCCGTACCGGCACGGCACGGCGCTCGACCTTCGATGGCCCAGCCTACTTCTTGCCGTCCGATGCGCCCCGCATTCTGTTGGCTTCCGGATCGTCCGCCACGTCGGTCTCGTCCGCGTTGCGGGCAATCGCGACAAGCACCGTGCCCTCGCCCAGGTTCATCAGGCGTACGCCCTTGGTCTGGCGGCCCGCCTTGCGAACCTGCTTGGCGGCCGTACGGATGACGCCGCCGCCGGAGGTGATGGCGTACAGCTCGGTGTCGTTGTCCACGATGAGCGCACCGACCAGGGCGCCGCGATTCTTGTCGTACTGAATTGTCAGCACGCCCTTGCCGCCGCGGCCCTGCACCGGATAGTCATCCATCGCGGTGCGTTTGGCGTAGCCGCCGGACGTCGCCACCAACAGGAAGGTGTCGGGCACCACGACGTTCAGTGACAGCAGCTGATCCTCGTCGTTGAACCGCATCCCCTGCACACCCGAGGTGGCCCGGCCCATCGGCCGCAGCGCCTCATCAGTGGCGCTGAATCGAATCGACTGGCCGCGCTTGGACACCAACAGCAGATCGTCGTCGGACGAACACAGCTGTGCGCCAACGAGTTCGTCCTCGCCACGCAGGTTGATCGCGACGATGCCGCCCGACCGGTTGGAGTCGAAGTCCACCAGCCGCGACTTCTTCACCAGTCCGTTCTGGGTGGCCAGCACCAGATAGGGCGCATCCTCGTACGACTTGATCTGGATGACCTGAGCGATCCGCTCTTCCGGTTGGAACGCAAGGAGATTCGCCACGTGCTGGCCGCGGGCCGTGCGGTTGGCCTCCGGCAGCTCGTACGCCTTCGCCCGGTACACCCGGCCCTTGGTGGTGAAGAACAGAATCCAGTCGTGTGTGGAGCACACGAAGAAGTGCGCGACGATGTCGTCCTGCTTGAGGCCGGCGCCCTGCACCCCCTTGCCGCCGCGCCGCTGACTGCGGTACAGGTCGGTCTTGGTCCGCTTGGCATAGCCGGTCTCGGTGATCGTGACGACCACGTCCTCGCGGGCGATCAGATCCTCGTCGGTGACATCGCCTTCGGCCGCAATGATTCTCGTACGTCGATCATCACCGAACTTCTCGACGATCTCGGTGAGTTCGTCGCGCACGATCGCGCGCTGCCGCTCAGGTCGGTCGAGGATGTCCTTCAGATCGGCGATCTCGAGTTCGATCTCGGCCAACTCGTCCATGATCTTCTGGCGCTCGAGAGCCGCCAACCGGCGAAGCTGCATCGCCAGGATGGCGTCGGCCTGGATCTCGTCGACATCGAGGAGGCTCATCAAGCCCGTACGGGCGATGTCGACCGTCTCGCTGCGGCGGATCAAGGCGATGACTTCATCCAGCGCGTCAAGCGCTTTCACCAGACCACGCAGGATGTGAGCGCGCTCTTCGGCCTTGCGGAGCCGGTACCGCGTCCGGCGCACGATCACGTCGATCTGGTGGGCGACGTAGAGCCGGATCATCTGATCCAGGCGCAGGGTGCGCGGCACGCCGTCGACGATCGAGAGCATGTTGGCGCCGAAGCTGGTCTGCAGCTGGCTGTGCTTGTAGAGGTTATTCAGCACCACCTTGGCGACGGCGTCGCGCTTGAGGGTGACGACGATGCGCATGCCCGCGCGGTCGGATGACTCGTCATCGATCTTGCTGATGCCCTTGAGTTTTCCGTCGGCGACCTGTTCGGCGATCGACTGGATCATGTTGTCGGGATTGACTTGATACGGCAGCTCGGTGATCACCAGGGTGGTGGTGCCCTTACTGTTCTCCTCGATCTCCACCACGCCGCGCATCCGGATCGAGCCCCGGCCCGTGGTGTAGGCGTCCTTGATGCCTTGGCCGCCGACGATCAAACCGGCCGTCGGGAAGTCCGGCCCCTTGATGCGTTCCATGCAGGCGGCGAGCATCGTCTCTTCGTCGGCCTCGTGGTTGTCCAACGACCAGAAGATCGCTGCGGCAACCTCATTGAGATTGTGCGGCGGGATGTTGGTCGCCATGCCGACGGCGATACCGCCGGAGCCGTTGATCAGCAGGTTGGGGACGCGGGCCGGGAGGACCGTCGGCTCCTGGGTCTTGCCGTCGTAGTTCGGAATGAAATCGACTGTCTCCTCGCCGATATCGCGCAACATCTCCATCGCCAGCGGCGTCAGCCGGGCCTCGGTGTATCGCATGGCGGCTGCGCCGTCGTTGCCGCGCGAGCCGAAGTTGCCCTGCCCGTCCACGAGCGGATAGCGCAACGACCATGGTTGCGCCAGACGCACCAACGCGTCATAGATCGCGGTATCGCCGTGCGGATGGTAGTTACCCATCGTCTCCGCAACGGGTTTCGCGGATTTCACATAGCCGCGATCGGGTCGGAACCCGGCGTCATTCATCGCGTACAACAGGCGGCGGTGCACCGGCTTGAGGCCGTCACGGACCTCGGGGAGGGCGCGGCCCACGATGACGCTCATCGCGTAATCGATGTAGCTGCGCTGCATCTCCTGCTGGATGTCGACCGGTTCGACGCGGTCGCCGGAGTCCTCGGTGGGCGGCAACGTGGTGTCGGTCATGATCTCCTCTTCGGATCTGCCACCGGTACCGGAATCTCGGGTTCGGCAGCGAAAGTCGTTGGCGGGCTGGTTATCTGCGGATTATCGACTAGACGTCGAGGAATCGAACATCCTTGGCGTTGCGGGCGATGAAGCTGCGGCGCGCCACCACGTCTTCACCCATCAGGACACTGAAGACCTCGTCGGCCGCGGCGGCGTCGTCGAGGGTGACCTGGCGGAGCACCCGCACAGCCGGATCCATGGTGGTCTCCCACAGCTCCTTGGCGTTCATCTCGCCCAGACCCTTGTAGCGCTGGATGCCGTCGTCTTTGTTGATCCTCTTGCCGGCCTGCAGGCCCGCCTCGAGCAGTCCGTCGCGCTCGCGGTCGGAGTAGGCGAAGTCCGGCTCGGCACCCTTCTGCCACTTGAGCTTGTACAGCGGCGGCTGAGCCAGGTAGACGTGGCCGTGCTCGACGAGCGGTCGCATGAAGCGGAACAGCAGCGTCAGCAGCAGCGTCGCGATGTGCTGTCCGTCGACGTCGGCATCGGCCATCAGCACGATCTTGTGGTACCGCAGCTTCGAGATGTCGAACTCGTCGTGGATACCCGTACCGAATGCGGTGATGATCGACTGGACCTCATTGTTCTTGAGCACCTTGTCGATCCGGGCCTTCTCGACGTTGATGATCTTGCCGCGCAGCGGCAGGATCGCCTGGTACATCGAGTCGCGGCCGCTCTTGGCCGAACCACCGGCGGAGTCGCCCTCCACGATGTAGACCTCGCAGAGACTCGGGTCGTTCGAGCGGCAGTCAGCCAGCTTGCCCGGCAACCCGCCGATGTCGGTTGCGCTCTTGCGCCGCACCAACTCTCGGGCCTTGCGGGCGGCGAGGCGCGCCTGGGCCGAATCGACCGCCTTCTTGATGATGATCTTGCCTTCGGCGGGGTTCGATTCGAACCAGTGGGCCAGGTTCTCGTTGCAGACCTTCTGCACGAAGCTCTTGACCTCGGTGTTTCCGAGCTTGGTCTTGGTCTGGCCCTCGAACTGCGGATCGGCGACCTTCACGGAGATGACCGCCGCGAGCCCCTCGCGGATGTCATCGCCGGTGAGCTTCTCGTCCTTCTTCAGCAGTTTCTTGTCGGCGGCATACTTGTTGACCGTCGTGGTGAGTGCGGCGCGGAAGCCCTCCTCGTGGGTGCCGCCCTCGTGAGTGTTGATGGTGTTGGCGAACGTGTGCACCGACTCCGAATAGCCGCCGTTCCACTGCATGGCGATCTCGACCTCGTGGCCGGTGCCCTTCGCGGTGAAGCCGATCACCGACTGGTGGATCGGGTTCTTGGTCCGATTCAGGTGTGCCACAAAGTCTTCCAGACCGCCCGGGTAATGGTAGATCTTGGTGCGCGGCTTGGCCGGCTTGATCGGCTTTGCTTCTTCGGCCGCGGCGACCGGTGATTCGCCGGCACCTTCAGCGTCTGCGGACCCGACCTCGTCGACCTTGTCGACATCCTCGTTGTCCGCCGCATGCCGGGGCCGCTCATCGGTGAGGGTGATGGTGAGGCCCTTGTTCAGGAACGCCATCTCCTGCAGTCGCCGCGCGATGGTCTCGAAGCTGTACTCGGTGGTCTCGAAGATGTCCGGATCGGCCCAGAAGTTCTGGGTGGTGCCCGTCCGTTTGGTCGCGGCGCCCTTGATCAGCTCGCCGGGTTTTGCGTAGGTGTACTCCTGCGACCAGTGATGTCCGTCGGTGTCGATCTCCACCAGCATCCGCGTGGACAACGCGTTCACCACCGAGATACCGACACCGTGCAGACCGCCGGAGACCGCATACGACTCGCCGTCGAACTTGCCGCCGGCATGCAGCTGCGTCATGACGACCTCAACCGTCGGCACACCGGTGGCATGCATCGCGACCGGAATTCCGCGGCCGTCGTCGACCACCTTCACCCCGCCGTCGGCCAGCAATGTGACATCGACCCGGGTCGCGTAGCCGGCCATCGCCTCGTCGACCGAGTTGTCCACGACCTCCCACACGAGATGATGCAGGCCGCGCTCGCCGGTGGAACCGATGTACATACCGGGACGTTTGCGGACGGCCTCGAGACCCTCGAGAATGGAGATCGAGTCGGCGCCATAACTGCTGCCGCTGGCCTTCTTCTTGGCGGCTGCCTTCTTGGCGGTCTTGTCAGCTTCGTCGGCCACAGTTCTCCTCGATGTCGATGGGCACAGACGTGCCCCGTGACGACACTCCCGAGAGCATCGTCACAACCCGGGTTACATACTACTGGCTGGCTCGCACAGAGTGGGCCCGCCTAGCCGTCTGACACGCGCTCTGGCGGATTTTTTTCCGTCAAACTAATCGCGACGACGGTATGCGCCCAAATCAGCCTTCTGCGAGAGATGAGCGTCCCGGGCCCAGCGCGATCACGGGCGTTCAGCCGTAGGTGTCCCGCGGCCCCCGACCGCGCACGTGGAATTCCCCTTTTCGCCAGGACGGCGCGCGGGGGCCGGTGATTCGCAGGCTGGTGACCACACCGTTTCCGACAGCCGCGGCGATCTTTCCGAGGATCTGCGACTGCATCAGCCGAAGCTGCGTCGCCCACGCCGTCGATTCCGCCTGGATGTGCAGGACTCTGTCGCGCAGCAGGGTCGGTCGGGCATGGCCGGCGACATCCGGCCCGACCACGGTGTCCCAGGACCCGAAGATCGATCCTTCGCTGATCCGGTCGCCCCAGCCGCGATTGCGGGCGATCTGGCCGGCGACCCGGCCGAGCAGCTGCGGATCGTTGGCGTCCGGCCGGGGGCCACTCCATCCCCGGCGGGCGGATCGGCGAGATCCGCCAGATGTCTTTCGCGGCGATGATCGGCCCTGGCCGACCGACTTGCCCGCGGCTCGCGCCGCGGCCCGCGCGTCTTCGAGTGCTTTACGCGCCAGCTCGTATCCGGTCGGCTGGCCCGGGTCGTCGTCCGTCATGCGGTCACCGCCGAATCGACTTCCGAAATACGCTGGCCGTCAATCTCTTTCATGACGACCGCGATCCGATTGCCACTCAGCTCAACCGGAATGTCCGCAGCCACCGCCGCCGTGATCAAAACCTGTTCGGCGTCCCGAACATGCTCGACCAGCGCGGCCCGGCGCGCCGCGTCGAGCTCGGCGAAGACATCATCGAGCATGAGCACGGGTTCGGCGCCATCAGCCCGGATCAGCTCGACCGATCCGAGGCGCAACGCCAGTGCCAACGACCACGACTCGCCGTGGCTGGCGAAGCCCTTGGCCGGTTCGGCGCCGAGCCACAGATCCACATCGTCGCGATGTGGTCCGACCAGACATACGCCCCGATCGATCTCCTTCGAGCGCACCCGACTCAACTCGGACAACAACCACTGGCCGAGTTGCATTGGATCGGCGGGCTGGTCGCCGGATTGTTCGGGGAGATCTTCTCCAGAGTTTCGGTATCCCAGACGCACCGGCCGCGAATCCGGAGCGATGGTCGAATACGCCTGCACCACATGTGGTTCGACGTCCCGAAGGACATCCAGCCGAGCCCCCATCACCTGTCCGCCGAACTGCGCGAGCTGCTCGTCCCAGACGTCGAGCGTGCTGATCACCGACTCCGCATCACTGCCGCCGCGGCGCATCGCCGACGCCGCGGTCTTCAACAGGGCGGTCCGCTGCCGAAGGACTCGGTCATAGTCGGTCTTCGCCGCGGCGGCCGCCGGACTCCGCATCGCGGCCAGCTCGTCCAGATATCGCCGACGTTCGGCGGGATCTCCGCGTACCAGCTGCAGATCCTCCGGAGAGAACAGCACCGACCGCAATACTCCCAGCACATCGCGCGGGCGACGTCGCGGCGAGCCGTTGATCAGTGCCTTGTTCGCGCGGCCGGCGGTGAGGTGCAATTCGACGGTCAGCTCTCGACCCGAATTCTCAACCGTCGCAATGACCGTCGCAGACTCGGCGGTCGTGCGAATCAACGGCGCATCGGTGGATACCCGATGCGACCGCAGCGTCGCCACGTAATGCAGCGCCTCGATCACGTTCGTTTTTCCGAATCCATTGCGTCCCACCAGAACCGACACACCCGGACCGAACTCGAAATCTGCCGACGACCAGGAGCGGAAGTTCTGCAGCCGCAGACTCCGGACGTACATGTCTTATCCGGACTCGTCCGCGGACTTCATGGCGTGTCCACCGAATTGGTTACGCAACGCCGATACCGCCTTGAGCGCCGGCGAACCACCGTCCTGCCGCGACGCGAATCGCGCGAAGAGCGCGGCCGAGATGACGTTGGCCGGCACCGAATGCTTGATGGCCTCTTCGACGGTCCAGCGGCCTTCACCGGAATCGGTTGTGTAATCCGATATCTGGGAGAATCCGGGATCTTCCTTCAGCGCATCGACCAGCAGATCCAGCAGCCAGGACCGGATCACCGTTCCTCGAGTCCACGCCCGCAGCGTGCCCTCGACGTCTTCGATCAACGGTTCGGCCGACAGCAGCTCATAGCCTTCGCCATAGGCGTGCATCAGCCCATATTCGATGCCGTTGTGAATCATCTTCGCGTAGTGGCCGGCACCCACCGGTCCCGCATGCACGAACCCGTCGCCGCGATCACCCGCCGGCCGCAATGCGTCGAAGATCGGCATGGCCCGTTCGATGTCGGCAGGACTACCGCCGGCCATCAGTCCATAGCCGTTGTCCAGTCCCCAGACGCCGCCCGACACGCCGCAGTCGATGTAGCCGATTCCCTTGGCAGACAACAACTCTGCGTTCGGTTGGTCGTCGGTGTACTTCGAGTTACCGCCGTCGATCACCAGATCGCCCGGTTCCAGCAGGTCGGCGAGTGAGCGCACGGTGTCGCGCGTGGGATCGCCCGAGGGCACCATGATCCAGACGACCCGCGGCCCGGTCAGGCCCTTGGCCAGATCGGCCAGCGACGGGACATCGCTCACCTCGGGACGTGGATCGAAACCGATGACTTCATGTCCGGCCCGCTGCAGCCGGGTGCGCATATTGGCACCCATCTTGCCCAGCCCGATCAGCCCGAGTTGCATCGCTGTCCTCCCGACTCTCTCCGATCGATCCGAATCATTCTGCAGCGCAACATACCTGGTGCCGCAGCCGCGGTCAGCCCGGCAGTCGGACCGGCATCAGCAAATACGTGTAGTCGCCCGACGGGGCCGGGAACTTTCCGGAATCGTCCGGTGTGGGCTCGGATGCGTCGTCGTGCGCGCGGAGCACTGCCGGACGGCTCGGCGTCGTGAACCCGAAGTCCACGTACTGCGTGTGCAGCGAGCCCAATCCGTCGAGCAGGTATCCCGGGTTGAAGGCGATGGTCAGCGGCTCACCGTAGAACTTCACCTCGAGCGCTTCCTCGGCCTTGCCCGCATCGTCGCCACCGGCCGACAGCGTCACCAGACCGTCCGAGAACTCGAGGCGCACCTGTGCGCCGCGTTCGGCGACCAACGCGACACGCTTGATCGCGTCCGTCAACGGCGCGATTTCGATGATCGCCACCGAGTCATGACTGGCCGGCAGGAGCTGACGGAACTTGGGGAACTCAGCGTCGAGCAGCCGCGTGGTTGTCTGCCGACCGCTGCCGAGGATGCCCAGCAGACCAGCCGCACCGATCGAGCTGCCGGTACCGAATGCCAGTCCGACACCGGAGCCGGCTTCGCTCGCGGCGGTTTTCGCCGACTCCGACAGCGTCTTTGCCGGAACCAGCACGGCTGTCGCCGGTGCCGTACCCACCGGCTCCCAATTGAGTTCACGCACCGCGAGCCGGAATCTGTCGGTTGCGGCCATCACGACCTTGTCGCCGTCGACCTCGACCCGAATACCGGTGAGCATCGGCAGCGTGTCGTCCTTGCCGGCCGCGACGGCGACCTGAGCGATCGCCTCGCCGAACAGCTGCTGCGGAATCGAACCGGTCGTCTCGGGGACGTCCGGCAGCTGTGGGTAGTCCTCGACCGGCATGGTCGGCAGGGAGAACTTGGCGCTGCCGCAGGTGATCGCCACTCGCGTACCGTCGACGGTCACGTCGACGGGCTTGGCCGGCAACGATCTGGTGATGTCCGCCAAGAGTTTTCCGGACACCAGCACCTGGCCGGCGTCGGCGATTTCGGCCGGAATGACGACCTGGGCCGAGACCTCGAAGTCGAATCCCGAGATCGTCAGGCCCGTATCGCCGGCATCCAGCAACACTCCGCCGAGCACAGGCACCGGCGGTCGGCTGGGCAAACTACGTGCGACCCAGGCAACGGAATCTGCGAATTCGTCACGCGCCACCCGGAATTTCATGCTCGTTCTGCTGCCCTTCGTCCGTGCTCACGAGGTGAACACCATGCCTGCGGTCGCCGCGACATCGATCCGCGGTCGTGGAATGCACTGTATCGCGAACGATCGCCGCGAGCGGGCGGGCCGGTAGCCCGGGCGAGCGAGCGTCCACAACCGTTCATCCACACACCTGCTTTTAAAGAGGTTCTGTAATGGAGAAATTCTTGGCAGTAATAGGGCATGTGGATTCTGTGGATAACAGGTTGTGCGCGCTGGTCGCCGGATGCGCCGGACTGTGAACAGATGTCGAATGGCCGGTGGATGGCGGTGACCGCCCGGTGGACAACTGTCATTTGTTCGAGCCCGGTGCACTGGTTGTCCCCAGTTTGCGAGAGTTATCCACGGGTTTGTCCACAGCTGGGGAGAAGTCGCTTCTGTCACACCAGTAACAAAATTATGGTCCAGAGTCTCGTGCTGACATCGAGAGTCGGTCCGGTGACCGCGCCGCGAACGACACATGCCGCCCCAGAATCTGGGACGGCATGTGTGCGAGGACGGAGGAATCAGCGCTGCGAGCGCTGTTTGACCCGCGCCGTGAGCTCCTGGATGTCGTTGTACGTCTTCTGACGTTCCTTGATGTCCTTGCTGATCTTCTTCACGGCGTACATGACGGTCGTGTGGTCACGATTGAAGTGTTCGCCGATCTTGGGGAGCGAGAGTTCGGTCAGCTCGCGGCACAGGTACATCGCGATCTGTCGGGCGAACGCCAACTGCCGGTGTTTGCCCTGGCCGCGCATGTCCTCGACGCTGACGTCGAAGTACTCCGCGGTGGCGGCGATGATCGTGGCCGCGGTGATCTCGATGGACGCCGAATCCGGCAGCAGTGCCCGCAGCACGATCTCGGCCAGGGACTGATCGAGTTCAGTCTGGTTCAGCGAGGCGAAGGCGGTGACGCGGATCAATGCACCTTCGAGCTCACGGATGTTGCGCTCGATCTTGGACGCGATCAGCTCGAGGACGTCGTCGGGAACCTTGATGTTGTCCATCTGCGCCTTCTTGCGCAGGATCGCGATGCGGGTCTCCAGCTCGGGCGGCTGCACATCGGTGATCAGACCCCACTCGAACCGCGTGCGCAGTCGATCTTCAAGGGTCGCAAGCTGTTTCGGCGGCCGGTCAGAGGACACGACGATCTGCTTGTTGGCGTTGTGCAGGGTGTTGAAGGTGTGGAAGAACTCTTCCTGGATACCTTCTTTGCCCTCGAGGAATTGGATGTCGTCGACCAGCAGGATGTCGACATCGCGGTAGCGACGCTTGAATCCGACTCGGCGATCGTCACGCAGCGAGTTGATGAAGTCGTTGGTGAATTCCTCGGTCGACACGTACATGACCCGCATCCCGGGAAAGAGTCGTTGCGCGTAGTGGCCGGCCGCATGCAGCAGGTGCGTCTTGCCCAGTCCGGATTCACCCCAGATGAACAAGGGGTTGTAGGCCCGGGCGGGAGCTTCGGAGATCGCCACGGCGGCGGCATGGGCGAATCGGTTGGAGGCACCGATGACGAAGGTGTCGAACGTGTACTTGGGGTTGAGGCTGGTATTGCTCACCCCGCTGCTCGACGCGCTCGAGTCGGTCGGGAAGTAGCTGGACCAGCCTTCCCTGGAGTCGCCGATGGCCTCGGCTTCGCGGCGATCTTCTCGGCGTTCGAGAAAGGTGTCGCCCAGCGGCGGCTCGGGTTCGGATTCCTCGCGCGGTGCCGAATCGATCACCAATGGGGTGGTCTCGCCGTCCGCCGGCGGACTCGTCCGCACGCCCAGATCGACCGATTCGCCGAGCAGCCGGGACAGCGTGGCCACGATCGGCTCGCGCAGCCCGCGCTCGATCTGTTCCTGAACAAACTGATTCGGCACGCTGAGCAGGGCGAATCCCTCGGTGAGGGTGAGCGGCTGCACCAGCGACAGGTAGGCCTTCTGCTGGCGGGTGATGCTGTGCTGGGTATCGCTTTCGTCCCCGAGTTCCTTGACCACCTGCTGCCAGACTTCGCTGAAGCTGGATCGGGCCGGTCCGGGTTGCGTGGGGTCGGAGGGCTGCGTCATTGATCCTCCTGTGAGCTACGTCTCGGCGATGATGGTCGGGCTCGCCTGCATTCGCCGGTGAATCAGAAGCTCAACCAATTGTGCACACTCTTATCCACAGCTGTGTACAAATGCAAGCATTGCCCCAGGTGGCGGGGAATTCCCGGAAGTGTGATCGGTGGCTCAGCTCGGCGCCGTGCTCCGCTAAACACTGTTGCAGAAGCTAACAGAGCCCCTGCCGAGCAGCAACACTACGGCACAGATTCCGCAATAGAGCAAGGATCCGACGCTCCTCGGAGTGTTGCTGATCTGAATCTCGAGTTGAGAGTCGCGACGAATGTGCTGGTGAGCGGCTCGCCGCGGGCCGTACTCCGCAACGCGACGCGGTTTGACCGGTCGTGGGGTCGATCAGTACCCTCGATAGGTCGCTCAACGAGCGTGTGGCTGCCGCGCGCGATCAGTCGATTCGTCCCTCCGGGGGTCCGAACCTGATCGCCGGCGATCACGCCTGTTGAGCCCGCAGACCACCTCTATTACAAGGAGTTCAACCCATGGCCAAGGGCAAGCGCACCTTCCAGCCGAACAACCGTCGTCGTGCCAAGGTGCACGGCTTCCGTCTGCGTATGCGGACCCGCGCCGGCCGCGCGATCGTCGGTAACCGTCGTCGCAAGGGTCGCGCCAGCCTCACGGCCTGATCGCTGTCGGCCGGCTTACGCCTCGGCTAGCTGATCTCTCGGTGCTGGCACCCCATCACCGGCTTACCCGCCGGTCTGATTTCACTCGCACGCTCAAATCAGGTGTGCGAGCGAACCGTCGGCACTTCGTCGCCTATGTAGATCGTCCGGAGTATGCGCCGGGCGAGGTACTGGTCGGCGGTCCCCGGTTCGGGCTGATCGTCGGCAAATCCGTCGGCAACGCGGTGACCAGGCATGCGGTCTCACGCAAGCTGCGCGCGGCCGCGGCGATGAACATTTCTGTAGAGCCGCAGACCATGGTGGTGCTTCGGGCGTTGCCCGGTGCCGTGCAGGCGAGTTCGACGACGTTGGCCGCCGAGTTGGCTGGTGTCCTGTCTCCCGACGTGGTTGATCGAGAACATCGATGACCGATTCCGCCGAGCCCGAGATCACGCCTATCAGCAATGGTTGGCGGAGCTGGGCGTGGAAGTCAGTCGTCTTCCTGGTGCAGCTCTACCGAACCTGGGTGTCGCCGATGCGGTTACCCACCTGCCGATTCGAACCTACCTGCAGCGCCTACGCAGTCGAAGCCCTGACCACACACGGCCTGTTGTACGGAGGGTGGCTCTCGGTCATCCGGCTGCTCAAATGCGGCCCTTGGCACAAACCGGGTTATGACCCGGTACCCGAGCGCACCTCCGATAGCGTTCTTTCAAAACTTAATCCCTTGCGCGGCAACAACTTTGGTGCGCAATCAACTAAGGAGCACACAGTTTCGTGCTGAACTTCATCTACTACCCGGTCTCGTGGATCATGTGGTTCTGGCACTGGATCTTCGACGCGATCCTGCCGAATTCGCCGAACTGGAACGGTATCGCCTGGGCGCTGTCGGTGGTGTTCCTGGTCTTCACGCTGCGCGCAATTCTCTACAAGCCGTTCGTCAAGCAGATTCAAACGACGAAGAAGATGCAAGAGATCCAGCCGCAGATGCAGGCGATCCGGAAGAAGTACAGCAAAGATCGCGTCAAGATGAGCGAGGAGATGCAGAAGCTGCAGCGCGAGCACGGCTTCAATCCCCTGCTGGGCTGCCTTCCGATGTTCATGCAGATCCCGGTGTTCATCGGTCTGTTCCACGTGCTGCGCTCGTTCAACCGCATGGGTACCGGAATGGGCCAGCTGCACATGACTGCGGAGCAGACCCGGAGCATCGGGAACTATGCCTTCAGTCCGGAGTTGGTGCGGAACTTCCTTGACTCCCGTCTCTTCGGTGTTCCGCTGTCGGCGGCGATCAACCTGCCGAAAAACGAGTGGATCGCCTTCGTCGACACGATGAAGCCGCAAGACATCGACTTCACCCGGATGGACATCGTCTATCTCGCCGTGCCGCTGATGATTCTGTCGTCGATCGCCACCCACATGAACGCTCGCGCGTCGGTGGCCCGTCAGACGCCGGAGGCGCTGGAGAACCAGCAGACCCGGATCATGAACCAGTTGTCGCTGTGGATCTTCCCTCTCGGCATCCTGGTGTCGGGTCTCTTCTTCCCCGTCGCGATCCTCCTCTACTGGATGGCGAACAACATCTGGACGTACGGACAGCAGCATCTCGTGTTCGGCCGCATGGCCAAGGAAGAAGCGATCGAGAAAGCGGCCAAGGCCGAAAAGCTCAAGGCGAATGCTCCCAAGCCAGGTGTGAAGCCGGACCGGCAGAAGAAGGCGATCTCCAAGGCGGCGGATTCTGAGGATGCCGCGGACGGGGACAAGTCGACGAATACGGAGTCGACGGCGAGCGAGGCGTCGGATGCGGACGACGCGGATTCCGCCGCACAGGACAAACCAACCAAGGCCCCGCCGCCGAAGAAGCCCGCACCGGGTAGCCGGCCGAGTGGCCAGAACAAGCGACCGAATCAGAATCAGCGCAAACGCAAGAAACGTCGCTGACTCCCCCGCTTGATCGCGATACAGACTTATCCCCTACTGAAATATTGAGGTAGCTACATGACTGCAGTGCATGCCGATGGCCCGGACTCACCGGAGACTCCCGATGCCCCGGCCGACGACGAAGCCGTCAACCCGTCGATCGATCCGGGTGTCGAGGCGGAGGTCGAATCCGACGACGACGCTGAGCCGTCGTCGCAGGAGGACCGTCTCGTCGAAGAAGGTGAGATTGCTGGCGACTACCTGGAGCAGCTGCTCGACGTCCTCGACTACGACGGCGACATCGATCTCGATGTGGATGGTGACCGCGCGATCGTCAGTATCGACGGCGGCGGCAAGGAACTGTCGAAGCTCGTCGGCAAGAAGGGCGAGGTGCTCGACGCGCTGCAGGAGCTGACGCGGCTCGCGGTGCAGCAGGCGACCGGCGATCGCAGCCGGCTGATGCTGGACGTGGCTCGCTGGCGCGCTGACCGCCGGGAGCGGTTGGCCCGGCTGGGCACCGAGGTCGCCGAGCGAGTCAACGCTGAGGGCGGACGGGAGTCGCTGGATCCGATGACGCCGTTCGAGCGCAAGATCGTCCACGATGCTGTCGCCGCCGTCGAGGGCGTGACGAGCGAGAGCGAGGGTTCGGAGCCGAACCGCCGCGTGGTCGTCCTGAAGGTCTAGCTAGTCTTAGCGGAGGGCCCCGACCAATTGGGTCGGGGCCCTTTTTGCTTTCCGGACCACGAACTACATCGATGTGATTTGGAGCGTGTTTCACGTGAAACCGACCGACCCGGAAGAGGCGAGGGCACTGGAATCGGCCGCGTCGATGTTCGGCGAACGGCTGCCACTGGCGCAGCGCTACCGGGAGCTCCTGGCGACCGATGGCGTCGATCACGGGCTGATCGGGCCCCGCGAAGTCGAACGGTTGTGGTCACGCCACATCATGAACTCCGCTGTCATTTCGGAACGAATTGCAGACGGTGCGGTCGTCACCGACATCGGTAGCGGAGCCGGTCTGCCCGGTCTGCCACTCGCGATCGCACGGCCGGATCTGATCATGACATTGGTCGAGCCATTGGAGCGCCGCGCTGACTTTCTCCGCGGGTTCGTCGAGGCAACCGGATTGTCGGTGACCGTCGTGCGGGGGCGCGCCGAGGAACCCGCGACCATCGCCGCGGGCGGGATGGCGGATGTGGTTACCTCGCGCGCCGTCGCGTCCATCGACAAGCTGGCGCGGTGGAGCACTCCCCTGATCCGGGTCGGCGGAAAGATGATGCCGATCAAGGGTGCGTCCGCGTCGGACGAAGTCGCGAAGCACGCGAAGGCGCTAGCGAAAGCGGGCCTCGTCGACGCTCAGGTGTTGTCCTGTGGCGTCGGGTTGCTGGAGACCCCGACGACGGTCGTCGAGTTGACCAAAGCACGTCGCTGACCCACTGCATTTCCCGGCGGCGCTGCGGCCGCCGGATCGTCCGGCCATGAACGACCAGCCTCCGGCCCGCCCGGTTGGCATCAAGCCCGAGAGGGCCCAGAATATTGAGGGGTACGAAGTGCTGAGGAACATCGGGCGAAAGGGTCGGGACTTGACTAGTCAGGCGTCGTCGAAGGATTCGACAGCGGATCAGAACCCCGCGGTTTCACGTGAAACCGTTTCACGTGAAACCGGCCCCGACGTAGACACCCCCATCGCGGTCGCGGCCGAGCGTGCCAGCCAGGTGCTCACTCCCGGCGGCACGGGTGCTCTCCCCCGGCCCGCCCAGCGGCGCGTGCTCACCGTCGCCAACCAGAAGGGCGGTGTCGGCAAGACCACGTCGACCGTCAATCTGGCCGCGGCGCTGGCACTGCACGGACTCGGCGTGCTCGTCATCGATCTCGATCCTCAGGGCAATGCCAGTACCGCGCTCGGAATCGACCATCGTTCGGGCGTCCCGTCCGTTTACGAGATGCTGCTCGGCGAGGTGAGCCTGCGCGACGCGATCGCCGAGAGCCCCAACAACAAAGGCCTCTACTGCGTGCCGGCCACGCTCGATCTGGCCGGCGCCGAGATCGAACTCGTGTCGATGGTGGCCCGCGAGAACCGTTTGCGGAATGCCATCGACGAAGAGGTTCTCGATGAGTACGGAATCGACTACGTCCTCATCGACTGCCCGCCCTCCCTCGGCCTGCTCACCATCAACGCGATGGTCGCCGCTCGTGAGGTGCTGATCCCGATCCAGTGCGAGTACTACGCGCTGGAAGGCGTCAGCCAGTTGCTCCGCAATATCGAGCTTGTCCAGTCGCATCTGAACAAGGAACTCTTCGTCTCGACGATTCTGCTGACGATGTACGACGGCCGGACCAAGCTGGCCGACCAGGTCGCCGACGAGGTTCGCAAGTACTTCGGCGACAAGGTGCTGTCGACCGTGATCCCACGAAGCGTCAAGGTATCCGAGGCACCCGGCTTCGCGATGACGATCATCGGCTATGACCCGGGTTCGCGTGGCGCCATGAGTTATCTGGATGCGGGCCGCGAGCTCGCACACCGAGGAGGACAGCAGTAGTGAGCACTCAGCAGAGCAAGCCGAAGCCGGCCGCGAACGCCCGTCCCAATCGCGGCGGCCTCGGCCGCGGCCTCGCCGCACTCATCCCCACGGGCCCCGCCGACGAGGAGGCCGGCACCCCCGGTGCGCCGGGACTGGGTTCGCAGGCGGCCGACGTCATCATCGGCCGTGCCGCCGGGTCCCCCGCCCCCGCTGTGAACGCCGACGCGGCGTCGGAGGTGGGTGCGGTGTACCGAGAGATCAAGCCGTCGGACATCGAGCCCAACCCGCAGCAGCCGCGTGCGGTATTCGATGAGGAAGCGCTCGCCGAACTCGTCCACTCCATTCGGGAGTTCGGACTCATGCAGCCGATCGTGGTACGCGCGCTGTCGACGCCGACGCCCGAGGGACACCGGTACCAACTCGTCATGGGTGAGCGGCGTTGGCGTGCCAGTCAGGAGGCCGGGCTCGAAGCGATTCCGGCTATCGTCCGCGAGACCGCCGACGGTGACATGCTTCGGGACGCGCTTTTGGAGAACATCCACCGCGTCCAGCTGAACCCATTGGAAGAGGCGGCGGCCTACCAACAGCTGCTGGAAGAATTCGGCGTGACTCACGACGAGCTCGCCAACCGACTGGGCCGATCGCGGCCCGTCGTCACCAACATGATCCGACTGCTCAAGCTGCCGGTCCCGGTTCAGCGACGAGTAGCGGCCGGCGTGCTGTCCGCCGGGCATGCCCGAGCGCTGCTCTCCCTCGACGCGGACGCGGCCGAGCAGGAGGCACTCGCGGCGCGAATCGTCGCGGAAGGGATGTCGGTCCGCGCGACCGAGGAAGCCGTTCATCTCATCAACAAAGGCGACGGCGGTACCGCACCCGCGAAGCCGAAACGCCGCCCGATGCAGATGCCCGGGCTGCAGGACGTCGCCGATCGGCTGTCCGATCGCTTCGACACCAAGGTGTCGGTGAACCTCGGCAAGCGCAAAGGCAGGATCGTCGTCGAATTCGGGTCGGTGGATGATCTCGAGCGCATCGTCGGATTGTTGGACGGAAAATGATCGGTAATTCCAGGTATAGGGCCATTGCAGTGAAACGTCACTGTGACGCCAGGGCCGCCGATCGCGCAAATCCTTTGTAAGACAACAAGTTTGACGACCAGTGCCATGCAAGGCTGGAAGCGTCGTCCGGATCCCCTATTCTGAGAGAAATCGTGCGACGGAGCACGGTCGGGGGCCGAAGCCAGGCGGCCGATCGAACCCATAACCGTCAGGAGGCGTCGGGCCCGTGTCGTTCTCGATCTCGGCGTTGACATTGGACCGGTTCGACAGCCTCCCCCGCCATGTTCGGCGGTGCGTCTTCTGGGAAGTCGACCCGGACAATCTTGCGCAGTTGGCGAGCGGGTCGCACGGACCCGGCTCGGGCGCGCGGACGTCGGGCGACTTCATCTCCGAGTTCGACAAAGAAGCATGGGTGTCGATGGTGCTCCTCGAGTGGGGCACCTGCGCACAGGTCGCCACGCTGCGCACCGACGAGTCGGTGCCCGGCACCATGCCGGGCGCACTGCAGACGATCGGCACCGCGTTCTATGCGCCGCCCGGTCTGGTCCCCCGGGCCCGCCACTTTCCGACTGCACCGGTCAGTCCGGACGCGGTGCTCCTGACATCCATTCGCGCCAACCCGGGAATGCCCGGTGTCGCGGAGAGTTTGCTGCAGGCGGCTATCGAGGATCTGATCCGTCGTGGCGTGCGCGCGGTCGAGGCGTTCGGGATCGTCCGATCGAATGACGACGCCGGCCTGGTCGCCTCGGAACTGGTGCGACCGGTCGAGGCGTGTGCCAGTTGCATGATCGACGAACACTTCTTGACCGACGCCGGATTCAAGATCGTCGCGGCGCACCCGCGGTTTCCGCGGCTACGGCTGGAGCTCGATCAGGGATTGGGCTGGAAGGCTGAAGTCGAGGAGGCGCTGGCCCGGCTGCTCTTGACGTCGACGATCCCGGCGATGACGGGGATTGAACGGATGCCTGCGGCGGTACCCGCCGGAGCGGTGTCGACAGAGCCGGCCGGCAGGCCGCGACCAGCGTCAGCGGGCTAGCGAGTTCTGTTCTGCAGCAAGCAGTTCAGCGAACGTATAGGTCCCGGTGGGTTGGTCGTTCTTCCCCAACAGGTACAGCCGCTTGACGGCGACGAGGATGGCGTAGGCGATGGTGTCGCGCTGATGCGGATCCGACAGGATCGCGCTGTCACCGAAGTTGCTCAGATAGCCGAGATCGATCTGCACCGTCGGCATCTGCGTGAGTCGCAGAATCTCCCAGGTGCGCTCGTGAGACCGGCAGTCCTGCAACGGGGTTCGCGCAACGATCTCGCGCTGCACGAAACCGGCCAGGCTCCGGCCGATGGTGGAGTGTGAGCCATGCGAGTTGCCGAACGCGAAGGTGGCTACTCCGTGCGCGGCGGGATTGGAGTAGTTCGCGCAGCGCAGGGAGATCATCAGATCGGCGTCGAAAGAGTTTGCGGTCCGAGCCCGTTCGGCGTCGGTCGGCGACTGACCGGCTGCTCGTGACAGATAGGTCTCCATCCCGGCCGCGGCCATCTTGCCTTCGAGCAGAGAAGCCAGGTCCCACATGACCGACGACGCCAGCTCGGCGTCCTCGGGCGACATCTCCGCGCTCCCCGAGCCGGGATCGATGACGATCCGCTTGCCCGACAGCTGCGGTCCGGAGTCGCGCACCCGCTCGACCTCACGGATCCGGTGCGGCGATCCGCCCGTGACACGAGTTCCCAGCAGTTCCAGCGAGCGCAGGGTCTTCGGTCCGCAGATGCCGTCCGGCGTCAGGCCGAAGTCTGACTGAAACTGTTGCAGCGCACCGTAAGTCAGCTCGCCGTACTTGCCGTCGGCGAGGCCGGTGTAGAAGCCGAGGTTCAGCAGCCGAGTCTGCAACTCGGCGATGTCGTCGCCGGTCATCGGAGCCGACAGCTGATAGCTCAGGACCCGCGAGCCGAGTCGGTAGGACGCGGCGCGCAGCACCTGGTAGGTCTCGGGGCCGACGAGTCCGTCGACCAGTAGGCGGCGCTCCTGCTGGAATGCGCGGACCGCATGATCGGTCGCCGCGTCGAAAACCGGATCGGCGGTACGGATCGTGTCGTCTGCGAGCAAACCGAGCTCGGTGAGGTAGGCGCGAATCTCGGCGACGGCCGAGCCGTGGTCACCAAAGCGGAGAACCCGCATGCTCGCTCCTCTCGCGCGGCGATGGATAGCTCTGCGTACATCATGGCGCAGGGCGGAACCCATATGAGTGTTACAGGTCGGTCCGAACACGCCAAATGCCGAGCGATGTGTCACATCCCTCGGCATTTGTGTGCGACGGTCTTGCCCATATCGGGCGAATCGTCGCAGTGCTACCGATCAGGCGGGCGCGCCGAGAACTGGCTCGAGCTCACGCAGCAGCGCGGCCTTCCCCTTGGCGCCGACGATCGTCTTGCTCGGCTTTCCGTCGACGAACAGGATCATGGTCGGGATCGACATGATCTGAAAGTCGCGGGCGATGTTCGGGTTCTGATCGACGTCCACCTTGGCCACGGTGAGCTTGTCGGCGTGATCGCGGGCGATCTCGTCGAGAACTGGCGCGACCATCTTGCACGGTCCGCACCAGGTGGCCCAGAAGTCGACCAGGACCGGCTTGTCGGCGCCGGTGACCACGTCGGCGAATGTCGAATCGGTGGCCTCTACAGTATTGGCTCCCATGTGAATCTCCCTGTCTTCCTTGGTATTACGCAGAGTTGCCGCTAGGCGGACGCGGCGACGGTCTCGGCGACCGGCGCGACCTGGTCGGCCAGCCAGCGCTCGGCGTCGATCGCCGCGCGACATCCGGTGCCGGCCGCGGTGATCGCCTGCCGGTAGGTGTGGTCGACCAGATCGCCGGCGGCGAAGACACCCGGAATAGAGGTGTAGGTCGACGAACCGTCGGTCAGCACGTAGCCCTCATCGTCGAGGTCGACCTGACCGCGCACCAGCTCGCTGCGCGGATCGTGCCCGATCGCGACGAACATGCCGGTCACCGGCAGGGTCGACTTCTCGCCGGACTCGCGGTCAGTGAGCTGCAGACCGGTGACCCCGGTCTCGCCCTCGACGCCGTCGACGAGCTGGTTGGTGAGGAACCGGATCTTCTCGTTGGCGCGGGCCCGCTCCAGCATGATCTTCGACGCGCGGAATTCCTCGCGGCGATGCACCAGCGTCACCGACTTGGCGAACTTGGTGAGGAAGGTCGCTTCCTCCATGGCCGAGTCGCCGCCGCCGATGACCGCGATGTCCTGATCCTTGAAGAAGAAGCCGTCGCAGGTCGCGCAGGCGGACACGCCCCGGCCGAGCAGGTCCTGCTCGCCATCGACGCCGAGATAGCGAGCCGCCGATCCCATTGCCAGGATGATCGCGCGGGCCTTGAGGACCTCGCCCCCGACCTCTACCTCTTTCACCTCGCCGGTGAGGCGCATCGCGTCGACATCTTCCATGCGCAGGTCAGCGCCGAAACGGAGCGCTTGCTCGCGCATCTCGTCCATGAGTGCGGGGCCCATGATTCCCTCGCGGAACCCGGGGAAATTCTCGACCTCGGTGGTCGTCATCAGCGCTCCACCGAACTGGGTGCCCTCGAAGACGATCGGCTTGAGTTCGGCACGCGCGGCATATACCGCGGCCGTGTATCCAGCCGGGCCCGAACCCACGATGATGATCTCGTGGACGGTGTCGTTCTCGGTTGTCATCAGTCCTCCGCTTCGCTATCCGCTGGGGTCAACGTCAGCGTAGTTGGAAACCTTCCCGACACTGCGCGCCACCGGTAGGAAGCGGCCCGCTGGTAGGAAGCGGCACGGTCAGCCGCCGATGACGTCCGTACTGATGGCGGCGGGGCGATCGGTGTCGCAGTCGACGCCGACCACGAGCGCCGTGAATCGTCCCGCGGTGCCGGTCGGCAGCAGGATCACCGCGGCCGGCCGGCCCTGCGCGGTGATCGGGCCGGTGCCGAGGACCGGAGTATCGGCGCGGTAGCCGTTGGCGACGAGACAGCGGGTCCGCGCGTTGGCATCGGCGAACGGCGTCGGGGTGGTGCGACCGATGACAGACAACAGCTGGTGTTTCGCGGGCGGCGCAGCGACGTCGTCGGACTGGGCCGACCCTGCCCGGTCGGGTGTCGACGAGTCGGAGCCGCTGAGCACGATCGCCGCGACCACGCCGGTCGCTGCCGCAGCCACGGTGCCGCCGCCGACCAGCCAGCCGCGCCGAACCCGGCGATGCCGCTCGAGGTCTGCGACAGGGGCAGCGTCGGTGTCGGCCGCGGTCTCGGCACGAACTGTGGCGAGTGCCGCGTCGATCTTCGTGAGGGCGAAATCGGGAATGGGTTCCGGCTCGGGCGGACCCAGCGCCCCCAAACGTCGGACCAGGTCCGCGATGTCGGCGTCCCGGGGCCGGCCGTCAGCGTCACGATCACCGTCGCTGCCATCTGCCACTGCCCAACGCCTCCCTCACCCGATTCGCGGCTGGCCCTGCCCGGACGACCTCTCGACATCTATGACGCACGGTTGCGCCAGGGGGTTCCATCGCCTGAATGACAACGTTCGGAGATTGCCCGCACCGGCCCTTAACGTTGACGCGAGCCGAGCCGAAATCGATGTTCGCACAGACGAGGAACTATCCCATGCAGCACTATCCCGGACAGGGAAATCCGCAGCCGTATCCACCGCAGCCGCAGCCGGCCCAGCCCTACCCGCCGCAGGGCTATTCGCAGCAGCCGTATTCACAGACCGGGTACGGCAAGCCGCCGCTCCCGCAGCAGCCGACGCATCCGCAGCCCGCGGGAACTCCAGCCACCGGTAAGGCGCTCTTCACCGCGTGCTGGACGATGCTCAAACAGGACAAGCAGCTGCTGTGGTTGCCGGTCCTCGGGTTCGTCGCCGCGGTGATCGCCGCGCTTGCGCTGTTCGTGCCGGGCTTCTTCCTCGGCGACGGCCTGGGCGGCGACTCGGGGACCCGGTTCGGCGTCTACGTCGGCGGGATCTTCGGCGGATTCGCCGCGTCGTTCGTGTCGATCTACTTCCAGGCGGCGCTGATCATCGGCGCCAACATGCGAGCCGACGGATACCAGCCGACCGTCGGAAACACGCTCCGGGCGGCCGGGCGGTTGGCCGGGAAGATCCTGGCCTGGGCACTCGTCACGACCACGGTGGGTACGGCGATCCGCGCGATCGAGCAGCGGTTCGGGCTGATCGGCCGGATCCTGGGAATCGTGACGGGAATCGCCTGGGCCATCGCGTCCTATTTGGTCCTGCCGGTGATCGTGGTCGAGGGACTGGGGCCGGTCGCGGCGGTGAAGCGTTCCTCGCAGTTGCTCAAGCAGACGTGGGGAACCGGGCTGCGAACCAATGTCCGGGCCGGCCTGATTCAGCTGGCTTTGATGATCGTCCCGATTCTCGCGATCGTCGCCGGTGTCGTGCTGATCGCCAACGCTCCCGCGATGGGCATCGTTCTCGTGGCCGCAGGCCTGATCGCGCTGTTTGCGATCGGTCTGGTCTTCGGTGCGATCAACGGCTATGCCCGCACGCTGATCTATCGGTACGCGACGGGCCGACCGATCCCGCTGGCGCCGGAGCTGGTGTCGGTGGCCTTCACCGCCAAGCAGCCGGCATATGCCGGTCCGGGCGGACCCAGCCCGTACTACCAGCAGCGCTGATATCGGTCTGATAAGACCGAAATCGCCTGGGAGGCCGCCGGACTCAACTGAGACCGGCGGCCTCCGAGCGTAGATGAGCCAGTACTTCGGCCAGCCGGGCGCGGCCTCGATGGCACCGGGACTTGATGGTCCCCGACGGCACGCCGAGCAGTTTTGCAGCCTCGTTGACCGAGTAGCCCTCGATGTCGACGGCGACCACCGCAGCCCGCTGATCGGCTGGCAGGACATCCAGCGCGCGTCCGATGGACACCGACAGGTCGACCGCCGAGGTGGCGTCGCGGGGATCGGCGAGCTCGGGCAGGAACTCGTAGTCCGGCAGCGGCACGGTGACCCGCGCACGATTGCGGCGGATCCGGTCGAGGCAGGCATTGACGACTATGCGGTGCAACCAGGACCGGACCTTGGAATCGGCGCGGAACCGATCGGCCATTCGATGGGCGTTGAGCAGTGCTTCCTGCAGGGCGTCCGCCGCGTCATCGGGACTGTGGCTGGTACGTCGCGCGACTGCCCAGAGGTAGTGCTGATGTCGACGGATCAGATCGTCGAACGCACCGAGCTCGCCCGCGACATGCGCCGCGAGCAGTTGCTCGTCGGTACGTGGGTCCGCGGTCATGCGAGAGAGGCTAGATCAAATCGGACAAAAGGGATATCTAGGGGTAGGCAATGCACAACGTAGTGTGCGAACACCGTGCCTTTTTGACGTAGCACGTGGAGAAAGATGTGCGAGCCAAACACAGCTGCTCATCCATCCGGTGCTTGATGTTGACGCCGCGATGCGGGCCACCGGCGCCTCGGATACCGCCACCTATCGCGTGCTGACCAACTCGTCGTTGCCGGTGTGCTCGAGGTGATTCCCGAATCCAAACGGCGTCGGGTCTGGGCGGCGATAGACGTGATGGATGAGCTCGAGCTCCTGTCTGATGCCTTTGGTCGTCGTCCGACGTGACGGCTCACTCGGCGGTCATCCCAGAGGCTGCGACACCGGAGCGGACAGACGGGACCGAGCCGTGCGCGAAAGCGGGCATACCGGCCGCCGCAAAGACATACAGTCGGAAACGGACATTTTGCGGAGGTAAGCAATGATCAAGATTCTGAAGCCGTCCACTGCGTGGCGACGTCTGATGCTGGTGGCAGCCGTTCTCGGCGTCGGCATGGCGTGGGCGCAACCGGCGACCGCTGCAGCGGCGCCGATTCTCTTCCAGATCGAGCCGGCCTCGTTCGGCAATCCGAATGGCAGCTTCGATGTTCCGCCGATCCATTGCTCCGTCGAAACCGGGCGGTCCAGTGGTGTCCTCACGGTCACCGGCGGTTTGGCGGGACGCTGGGGATGCATTCCGCAGGCGCAGGTCTCCTGGGTGAATCTGACCACCATGACCACCGGTGCGACGCGAGTGTCCAACGGGCTGAACGGGGTACCGGCCGAGGCGACGGTGCGAACCGGGGCCGGTCAGGTGATCGTGAAGATCGACGCGACCAGCGGAATCATTACGCCGGGCGTCGCGACCGTCTGGGTGCCCTAGTCCCGCTCCGCTTCCGGAATGTCACTGACATTCGAATCGAGCGGGGCGCAACCCGTGACCTGATGGTCACGCGGCACGATCGTGGGCCGTATGACGATCACCACCGCCCGGCCGACGACTGATGCCGAACTCGACTCCGTATTCGACCCCATCTATAAGCGCATCGCCGAGGGTGCGGTGCAACGCGAGCTCGATCGACGGCTCCCCTATGAGGAGGTCGGCTGGCTGAAGGAGGCGCGCTTCGGTGCCCTGCGAGTGCCGGTGGATCTCGGCGGATACGGCGCATCGGTGCGGCAGCTGTTTCGTCAGCTGATCAAACTCGCTGCAGCCGAATCGAATCTGCCGCAGGCCCTCCGCGTGCACTGGTCTTTCGTCGAAGATCAGCTGCTGGCCGAGCCGAGCGAGCGGCGTGACGGCTGGCTCCGGAAGGTCGCCGACGGCACGCTGGTCGGTAACGCGATCACCGAACCGGGAGTCGGCGCGGTGGACCGGTATCGCACCACGCTTACGGCCGACGGCGAGCGTTGGCGCCTGGACGGTGTGAAGTACTACAGCACCGGATCGTTGTTCGCCGACCACACGCTGGTCGCGGCCGACCAGGACGGAGAGCGCGTCGGCGTATTGGTCGACACCGATGCGGCCGGGGTGACCCAGCAGGACGACTGGGATGGATTCGGCCAGCGGCTGACCGCGAGCGGCACAACGATATTCGACGACGTGGTGGTCGAAGGTGATCGAGTTCTGGGCCCGGGCTACGGCGTCCCCGGACCGACCTACGCCACCTCTTATCTCCAGCTGGTGCAGCTGGCGGTTCTCGCCGGGATCGCCGAACGTGCGCAGCAGGATGCGATCGACTGGGTGCGTGAGCGCGACCGCACCTTTACTCACGGTTCGGCCGATCTGCCGCGGGAAGACCCGTTGGTGCAGCAGGTTGTCGGACGGCTTTCGGCGGCGGCGTTCAGCGCCCGCGCCGCGGTCCTGGCCGTGGCCGAACAGTTGGACGATGTCCTGGATTCCGGCGCGACCGATGAAAATGCTTTGAATGCAGTCGAATTGGCCGCGGGTCAGGCGCAGCTGAGCATCATCCCGACGGTGCTTGCTGCCACCACCGAGCTGTTCGAGCTGGGCGGTGCATCGATCGTGTCGGAGAAGCTGCGCCTGGATCGGCACTGGCGTAACGCCCGGACGGTGTCGGTGCACAATCCGGCGATCTTCAAGGCGCGCGCCATCGGCGATCATCTGGTCAACGGCGGCGAGCTGCCGTTCGGGTGGAGCGCCGGTCGGCGCTCGGGAGCGACGCAATGACGGCGGTGCAGGACGGTCGGCGCCCGATCCGGTTCAATGCCTTCGACATGAACTGCGTTGCGCACCAGTCTCCCGGATTGTGGCGCCACCCGGCCGACCAGTCGCATCGATATACCGACATCGACTACTGGACCGAGCTCGCAAAGCTGTTGGAAAGCGGGCGATTCGACGGGCTGTTCGTCGCCGACGTACTCGGGGTCTATGACGTCTACGGAGGCGACGATGTGGCCGCGATCCGGGAAGGAGCTCAGACGCCGGTGGCCGATCCCCTGCTGCTGGTGTCGGCGATGGCCGCGGTGACCGAACACCTGGGCTTCGGGATCACCACGGGCACCGGATTCGAGCACCCGTTCCCGTTCGCCCGTCGACTCACGACGCTTGACCATCTCACCAAAGGCCGACTCGGCTGGAACGTGGTGACCGGCTATCTGCCTTCGGCCGCAAGGAATTTCGGTGCCGCCGATCAGCTCGACCACGACGCGCGGTACGACCACGCCGACGAATATCTTGAGGTCCTCTACAAACTGTGGGAGGGCTCTTGGGAAGACGACGCGGTCGTCCGCGATGCGGAACGGGGCGTCTACACCGATCCGGCGAAGGTTCATCACATCGGTCATGACGGCAAGCACTTCACCGTTCCGGGCATCCATGTGGGCGAGCCGTCTCCGCAGCGCACGCCGGTCATCTACCAGGCCGGGGCATCGCCGCGCGGTACCCGATTCGCGGCCGAGAACGCCGAAGCCATCTTCATCGCCGGCCCTTCGAAACGGGTGCTGGCCCAGACGGTCTCGCGAATTCGCGATGAGTTGGAGGCCGCGGGGCGCGACCGGTACGCCGCTCGGATCTATGCGCTGGCCACGATCATCACGGACGCGACCGACGAGGCGGCGCAGCGCAAGCACGAGGAGTACCTCTCGTACGCCAGTGTCGAAGGCGGCTTGGTGTTCATGTCCGGGTGGATGGGAATCGACCTGTCCCGGTACGACCTCGACGACCCGATCGGCGACGTGCAGTCCAATGCGATCCAGTCGGCCGTTGCCGCGTTTCAGGAGTTCGACGACGATGGGCGGGAGTGGACGGTGCGCGACATCGGCCGCTGGGCCGGTATCGGCGGGATGGGCCCGGTGTTTGTCGGCTCCGGTGAGACGATCGCCGACCTGCTGGCCGACTGGCAGGCCGACACCGATGTCGATGGATTCAATCTCGCCTACGCGATCACCCCGGGCACGTTCGAAGACATTGTGACGCACGTAGTTCCGGTGCTGACGGCGCGTGGGCAGTACCCGGAGGCGTATGTGCCGGGGACGCTTCGCCACAAACTGACCGGTCGCGGTGACCGGCTGCCCGACGAACATCGGGGTGCTCGGTATCGGATCGGCGGGCCAGGCTCCACCGCGCTCAGTGATGCGGAGGTTCGTGCCGCATCGTTGATTGACTCGCGCTGAGCGCAAGGGTGTTGAGTATAGCTGTTGGCGCGCAACATTATTGACATGACTACTCAACAGACATCCTCAGCAAACCAACGTAAGGCGGCCGTGATCGGCGCCGGTCAGACCGGTGTCACCGCGGCACTCGGCCTGCTGGACAACGGCTTTGCCGTGACTCTCTACAGCGACCGGGACCAACGGGCGTTGCGTGACGACGTTCCCGCGACCGGAACCGCGCTGGAGTTCGGCGAGACGCAGCAGGCCGAGGCCGCGCTCGGCCTCGACACCTACACCGGCCGGGCGCCGCGACATACGGGACTCAGCGTCCGGATCGCCGGACCGGCCGAGGACGGCGGCCGTCCGGAACTCATTGCCTTCGATGGTGATTTCGCGGGCTATGTCGGTGTCGCGGTCGATACCCGGCTCAAGGCCGACGAACGACTCACCACCTTCCAGAAGCGCGGCGGCACCTTCATCGTCGACGAGGTGACGCCGGAATCGCTGGACGCGATCGCCGAAGCGAATGACCTCACCCTGGTCGCCACCGGCAAGGGTGGGCTGGCGGACCTCTTCGCGATCGACGATCAGCGCACGGTGTACGACCGGCCGCAGCGGACGCTGCTCACCGTCACCACCCGAGGGCTCGGCTACGGACCGGAGGTGTTCGCACACCGCGGGCCGTCCGGCGGAGCGCACAGCTTGTTCTCGATCGTCGCCGATCAGGGCGAGGTGTGGTGGGGCCCGTACCTGCACAAGGATGCCGGGCCGACGTGGGCATTCCTCGGTTGGGCTCGGCCGGGCAGTGATTGGGAAAAGCGTTTCAGCACAGCCGATTCCGCCGAATCGGCGCTTGCCTTGGTGAAGGACCTCTACCGGGACTATCTCGACTGGGATCTACCTGAGGTGCTGGCCACCGAGACCATTGCCGACGACCCGCACTCCTGGCTCAAGGGAGCCGTGCGCCCGGTCATCCGTGCCGGCGTGGGCCGGACCGCCGGCGGCCACGTGGTCGGAGCTCTCGGTGATACGGCGATCGCGCACGATCCGGTCGCGGGGCAGGGCGCGCAGGGCGGACTGATCCAGGCACAGCGCCTCGTCGCGGCCGCCGCACGACATCAGGGCCCGTTCGACGAAGCATGGCTGACCCGCCAGTACGACGAGTTCCTGGCGGCCCGCGGCGAGGCTGCGGCCAAGGTCACCCGGTTGTTCCTGTCGGATCCGGAATTCGCCGACGTCGGTGGCCAGTTCTTCGCCACCGCGGCCGTCGACCCGGTGTTCGCGTCGGCGCTGGTTTCGCTGCTGCACCGGCCGCAGCCATTCCTGTCGGTGGACACCGCCGAGGACGCCGCCGGCTACGTCGCGGAAGTGACCGGCGCCGACCCGGCCGAGCTGCTGGGCCGATTTGCGCCGGCCGGCCGCTTCAGCCGTTCCGACTATGGCGAACTGGTCGCGGCCGCCGGTTGACACATTGTGATCGGGCCGGTGCGAAACCTGTTGCGCCGGCCCGATCACTGATGAGGTGGTCAGGTGACTACCTCGACTGCACCCGCTATCGATGATCTACTCGCGGCGCCGGCCGACCCGGCCGGATTGCGTGGCGCGTTCGCTCGATTTCCGAGCGGACTGGTCGCGGTAGCAGCCCGGGTCGGCGATGCACCCCACGGATTGGTGGTGGCGTCGTTCGTCCCGGTGTCCCTCGATCCCGCGCTGGTTGCGATCTGTGTCCAACACACGTCGTCGACCTGGCCGAAACTGCAGACCGCGGCCAAGATCGGCGTCAGCCTGCTCGGGCAGGAGCAGCACGGTGAGGCCCGCTCGCTCGGCGGGCGCGGCGATCGGTTCGCCGATGTCGATGTCCACGACGGCCGCCATGGTGCCGTATTCGTCGGCGGTGCGGCGGCGTGGATCGAGGCGACTATTCACACCGAGGTTCCGGCCGGTGACCACCTGGTCGTATTGCTGCGGGTCGACCGCATTGCGAGCAATCCCGACGCCGAACCGCTGGTATTTCACGGATCGAGCTTCCGCCGACTGGTGGCCGCCGGCTGAACTGATCGGCGCGTTCGCGACGTCCGCCGCATGGCGCCGGTTCGACTAACTCGGCCAGACTCCCGAACTACCCCGGCGATGCGAACCCATCAGATGCGTGTCGACGATTCCGACCGCCTCCATCAGAGCGAACATCGTGGTGGGGCCGACGAATCGAAAGCCCTTCTTGCGCAGAGCCTTCGACATTGCCACGGACTCGGCAGAGGTGGTCGGCACCTCACTCATCGTGCGCGGTCGCGGCGTCTGTTCGGGTTTGAACGACCAGAGAAATTCCACCAGCCCACCCTCATCGCGTAGGTCGATGGCTGCCCGGGCGTTCCCGATGGTGGCGTCGATCTTCGCGCGGTTGCGCACGATCCGCGCGTCCTGTATCAACCGCTCCACGTCCGCGTCGGTGAAGCCGGCGACCGTGTCGACATCGAACTCCGCGAAGACTTCGCGGAACGCAGGTCGCTTGCGCAGGATGGTGGCCCAGGACAATCCGGCTTGAAAGCCTTCGAGAGCCAGGCGCTCGAAGTGGGCGCTCTCGCCGTCGACCGGCATTCCCCATTCGGTGTCGTAGTAGTCACGCAGCAGGGGATCAGCGCTCGCCCACGTCGGCCGCAGGCGGCCGTCCTCCCCCGCTATCAGCCCGCTGTTGTTGATGAGCTCGTCAGCCATGGCGTGACCATAGCCGCCGTGTCCGACAGGAAATCGGACATCGCGTCACTGTTCGATCGACACCTGGGCGATGGTTCCCTGATAGCGACCGTGGGTGTTCTGGGGCAGCTCGGTGATCCAGACCAGTAGGTACTGCGTCGGTCCGCTCAGGGTCACCGGGATGGACGTCGTTCGCTGGGCAAGTGTTGCGCGGCCGACGACGGTGCTGCTGGCGAAGGCGTCGTCCGGGGAGTCCACCGTGCGGATCTGAACCACGACGCCCGGTGTGGTGGTGCGGATCGTCACCGACGTGAACGATGCGGGCACGGCCATCGTATAGAGCAGGCCCACACCGGGTTTCAGATTGCCGAAGCGGGGGCTGCGGAGGTACGAGTCCGTCGACCACGGTGGCGTCTTACCGGTGAGGGTGTTCTGCACGTAGTCCGACGAATCCGGGTCCTGGGACGAGTAGTCCTTGACCTCAACGGATTTCAGGACGGGTGCCACGACCGGGGCACTGCTCGGCGCCACCGAGCTGGTACTGGACTGCGCGGATGTGCCCGCACTGCTGGAGTGGTGGGTGTCGAAGGCACCGGCCAACCAGACGACCAGAGCGATCACCAGGAAGAGCGCCAGCAGCGCACCGCCGACGATCAGCGCCCGCGTCCGGCTGCGCCGTCGCGGCGATTCGCCGGCGACCGAATGGGCCAGGACCGCCGGCCTGCCGTCGACCGGCAGAATCAGCTCGGTCTTCTGATCGAGCACCGTCGCCTGGTCGAGCAAGTGCTGAACTGTTGCAGCAGTGCGGATTCCGCTGTTTCCCTCCAATGCGCGCACCGCGACGGTGGAGATCTCGAAGGGAACTCCGGCGCGCGCGGCGCGGGGCTCGATCGGCAGGCCACGGCTGTTGGGGGATGCGGTGGGCAGCCCGCCGACCAGTTCGGTGGTGTCGGCGGTCGTCGCCAGCGCATTGCCTCGAGTGGGGTCCAGGGGCCAGGTGGCGAGCAGCAGCGCATACAGCACCGCACCCAGCCCGCGGACGTCGTTGTCGCGGCTCGCATCGGCCAGGGTCCCGGGGAACGCGAGCACCGCTTCGCCGTCGGCCGAGATGCGGATGCGGTCGGGGTGATCGATCGATAGAGCGGCGCCGCTTCGATGCGCGGCTTCGGCACCGGCGGCCAGGGTGCGTACCGCGTGGGCGGCGCCGATCGCGGAGGGCCGACTCTGGGCGACCTCCGCGAGAGAGGAGCCGGGAACCCATTCGGCGACCACGATGCCACCGGACGAACCGCGCACGACGTCGAGGACACGGGCCACGCCCGGAGTGTTGAGGCGGCCGAGCCGCAGTGTGCGGGACAGGACGGCCTGCGGCCCGGCGCCGCGGGCGGTTTCGGCACCGTCTGGATCCGGTACCGGCGCAAGCTGATTGGCGTCGACGAAGGTGAGCGCCACGTCCCTGTCGAGACTGATGTCGCGGGCGCGCCAGAACTGCAGGCCCTCCGTCCCGCCATGCGGCTGCAGCAGTCGGTACCGGCCGCCGGCCACTGCCGCGCCGGGCACCAGCATCGGGCCGCGCGGCCGCGCCGCGCCGGTGTCCGGCCGCGGAGATCGCGACAGCGCACCGGGTATCGGGGCGATCGCGTCGGCCGGCCCGCCGGCACTGTCGGCCTGCCGGCGATAGCGGAGATCGTGTTGGGCGCTGTCGGTCCGACCGCGGTCGGCGGCGCCACCGCTGAGTTCGGAATACGTACGCCAGCTGGAGGTGGCCGGATCGAACCGCTGACCGATCTGCACTTCGCCGCCGTACGGCACCGACTCGTCGGTGCTGATGCGCGGCAACCGCAGCGTCATCTCGGCGCGCGTCTCCGGATGCGGGTCGGCCGGAGGTGCCAATGCGGGGATGAACCGGCCGAGGGCGCGGCGTGCGGTGACGCCGACCGCGATGATGTCCGGCACCCGCATCAAGGTGAGAGCGGCGTAGGTCAGGCCGAGTGCGACCAGGGCGGTGAGTGCCAGGTAGGCAAGCGACCCGAACTTGCCGGCGTCGGTTCCGAGCTTGTGCATCCCGGAGATCTCGGCGAGACCCCAGACGATTCCGGAACATGCGACCGATGCGGCGAACGTCTGCGCAGTCGTCCGGGTGACGTTGGTCATCCGGATCGGGCCCATGCGTCGACGCAGCAGATAGTGGCCGACGATCGCGCCGACCAGATAGCCGAGCCCGTTGGAGAACGCCAGCCAGCGCACGACGTCTTGGCCGTTGTCGAAGATGGCCAGACCCAGGTACGAGAACGCGACTTTAACGACCGTGATGCCGACGGTCATCACCGTCGGCGTCCAGGCGTCCTCGCGCGCGTAGAAGACGCGCAGCTGCACGAGCGTCATCGAGTACGGAATGATCGTGAACGCACCGCAGGCCAGCACCGTGCCGAGCTGGTTCGCGGTGTGTTCGTCGAACTTGCCGAAGTTGAACAGCGCGACGCCGATCGCCGGGCCGAAGAACGTCATGAACGTGATGATCGGGACCAGCGCAACCATGGTCAGACGTGTCGCCACGGACAGGTCGTCCACCACCGATGCAGTGTCGCCCGCCGCCGCGTTGCGCGACAGGCGCGGCATGATCGCCGTCAGGATGGTCACGCCGAGAACGCCATACGGCACCTGCAGCAGCATCCAGTGCTGGCTGTAGTTGGCCGGGCCCGCCGCGTCGGCGTGGGCCGCGATGCGGGTGGTGATCACCCAGCCGATCTGCAGTACGACTACGTACAGGATCACCGCGGAGGCCATGTTGCCGAATTTGCGCAACCGCGCGTCGAGGCCCCACTTGAGCTTGAGATGCACGCCGGAGCGACGCAGGGCCGGAACCAGGATGAACGCCTGCGCAACGACGCCGAGCGTGGTGCCGATGCCCAGCACGAGCAGCTTGGTGTCGCCCATGCGGACGGGATTGAGCGAGATCTCGCCGGGGACGATCGCGTAAACGATCAGCGTGGTGATCTGCACCAGGTTGTTGACGACGGGTGCCCAGGCGCCGGGTTTGAAGTTTCCGCGCATGTTGAGCGTCGCGATGAACAGCGCGGAGAGCCCGTAGAACAGGATCTCGGGCAGCAGAAGGAAGCTCAGATGGGTGGCGAGGGAACGGTTCACCTTGCCGTCGCCCAGCGACAGCATCGTCAGGACCGGTGCCGCGACGAGCGCGATCACGGTGCCGACCGTCAGCACCGCGAGGGCGAGCGTGAAGACTCGGTTGATGAACCCGGCGCCGCCGTCGTCGTCTTCGCGCTCGGCCCGCACCAGCACCGGGATGACGATCGCGGTGAGCACGGCACCCAGCAGTGCCTCGGCGACCATCGACGGCAGCGTGTACGCGGTGATGAACGCCGACGAGATCGCCGCGCCGAGCATCGACGTCACCAGAACGGTGCGGATGAACCCGGTGATCCGGCTTGTCAGCGTCGCGATCGCGATGGAGCCGCTGGTCGCGAGCAGTGACTCGTCGGAGTCGTTCGGTTTGGTCTGGGATTCGGTCACCGCGGACCGTCCGGATGATCGTCGATCCGCACCGGCCCATGTCCGGGCTGGTCCTGGCCGGGGTCGAAATTGGCCGGATTCTGGTGCAGGCTCACGTCGTCGGCCATCTTCCGGTCTCGGGCATCCGGCTCGGGGCGATCGAGGTCCGCGGGATCGGGTTCACCGCGGAATCGGTGCCACAGGCGTCGACCGGCGAGCAGCACCAGTAGTACCGCCGCACAGATCGTGATGATGAAGAGCACCTGTCCATATGCGTTGGAATGTACTGACAGTTCAATAGCCTGTCCCAATTTCACGCCGGTGTCGGACGCCAGCCCGATCTTCACCGAGACGGTGCGCGATGAGTTCGCCTTGGTGGGCAACTGGATCTGACGGGTGCCGCGCGGCGGAATCTCCACGACTCCGACATCGCCGACCGTCATTCCGGTCGGCGCCTGAATATCCAATCGCACCCGCATGGGCACCGGCAGGTCGTTGCGAATCACCAGCAGCAGCGGGCTGCGCTCCGAAGCCAGGGTGTATCGGCCGCCCGGATTGAGAATGCTGACCTGGTCTCGCATCGACGTGAGGGTGGTTTGCACCGCGCCGACCCGGTCGGCGTCGGCCGTATTGTTCTGTGCGGCGCTGGCGCTGCTGCTGCGAGTGGTCGCGCGGAGCAGGTCGCCGAACAGCGGGCTCATGAATGTCTGCGGTGAGATCGGCTGCTCGGGTCCGTTGACCAGGGCACCTTCGAACTGGCGCAGGTCGTTCAGATTGCGGCCGATGGCATTCACGGTGGACTGCGGCAGCGCATCGACGGCGGTGTCCGGATTGCGCAGCGAGCCGGGGGGCAACGCGCCGCCGAGCTGAGTCGCTATGCGCGGCAACGGCGTAGCGCTGGCGAGACCGGACTCCAGCAGCATCGCGGCGGTCTGCAGGATTGCGTTCGCATCCTCGGTCGTGGGGTTCCAGACGGCGGGCGGCAGCACGACCTGGCTGCGGCCCAGGGCGGTCGCCGTCGGATCGTTCGGCGCGGTAGGACCGGCCGATGGGCGCAGCGCAGCGTAGGCGATGGCGCCGACCGCGTCGGCCCGGCGAGCGATCGCGGAGTCGTGCGCGAGGTTGTAGCGATTGTCGGCCGGAGTGTTCGCCGGTGTGGTCGGGGTGTCACCCAGCGCGGCCAGGGCGGTGGTCACTGCGGGGTCATAGGACTGGACACCGACTCGACCGGGTGATGGCGCGGCACCTGCGGTGGCATCCTGCGGCACCGGTATCGACAACTGGCCGCTGCCGTCCGAATTGGTGCCGGACAGGCCCGGTGCGGCCAGCATTGCGCCCGATATGCCTTGCGCGGCAAGGTCAGCCAGGCTGCTTCGATCCAATGTCCCCGATGGGGGGATCGCGATATTGCGCACCGACTTCACGTTGAGGATGGTGTCGACGGTGGCTGCCGCGTCGGTGGTCGCGGACTGGGTGAATGCCGAATCCTGCACTCGGGTCACGGAATTGAGATCTGCTTGGGCATACGGCAACGCCACCACACAGCTCGATCGTCCGGCCACGGTCGCCAACCTGGTCAGCCAGGCCTGGGCGGCGGACCCACCATGCCCGGCCTTCTCCCGGGAGGCCGGGTCGGCCGGATCGCTGGGCACGGTGTACCCCCGGACCATCGTCTGCGCGGTCACCAGTAGGTCTGGATCGATTGCGAGACAGAGGCTCTGCTTGACGGTGTTGTTGTTGTCGTCGGGTATCGCGGCGTCGGCTGCCGACAGCAGTCGATCGAGGCGACCGCCGCGCGCGAATGATGTCGCGAGGTCGTCCGAGACCAGCCGGGTCGGCTTGTCGTCGCCGACTCCCCCGGCGGCCACCTGCGGCGGTTCGGCGAAGGGCCACAGCAGGGTCAGGTGGGTGGGGCTGGAGATGTCCGGGGCCACCGAGCCGTCCGCGGTCGGCGCCAAGTTGTCGGTGTCGCCGGAGGTGTTCTGTTGTGCGCGAGCTGAATCCGGTGGCAGGCCGAGAACCGAGAGCAGCGTGCGCGCGTCGTCTAGACGGGCGGCGGTGCCGTAGTCCGGCGTGCCGTTGACATTGACCAGCAGCGGATAGACGCCCGGTCGGCTGATCTGCAGCGAGGTATCGCTGCCGCCCGCGGACAGTGGAATGCTCACGGAGAACGGAATTTTCGCCCCGGGAGCGATCGTGTGCGAGAGCGGATGGAACGCACCGGTGGTATCGAAGGTGTTCGGGTCGCGCACCAGGACCCCGCGGGAATCGTCCGTCGAATCCAGAGCGGGACCGCGTTGCAGCCGGACGGCTACGTCGCGGACTGTGCGGTCGCCGAAATTGGTGATGGTGCCGGTGACGGTCACGGTCGGTGAGCTGGTGGTGGTGACGGTCGTCGGGGTCAGTGTGTCGATGACGACATGCAGAAACTCCGCCTGCGGGCGGTCGGCATTGGCCGGTGCGGCCAGACCGAGGAGCGCGCAGCAGCCGATGAGGAGGGCTGCGAGCACGATGCGCAACGGGCGCGTTCGACCCTCGCGCGCAGCGCGACCCTCAGTACCGACCGCCGCGGTCGGACCGGATGCGTACCAATTCATACCGATGCCGTGGGATTGCCTGAACTCGATGTGGCGTCGCCGCCGCGCTTGGCGTCGTCGGAGGTGCGCCGACCACGCCCACGTCCCCGGCCCCGCCGGCGGGGCTGCGGCGCCGGGTCATGACGGCGCTGGTTGCGGGCGGCCGCCGCCTTCTCGTATTCGTTGGGCTCGGTGCGCATGGCGTCGGCCTCGCTGGCCGCCAGCCGTTGCGGGTCGGCCGACAGGTCGGCGATCACGGATTCGGCGACGCGTGCCAGACGGCGCTCGTCGGAGTAGGTCAGTCGGCGGGGCAGATCCGTGATCGGCACCCAGGCGACTTCCGTCACCTCATGGTCGGCGTCCGAGAGCTCGCCGCCGGTCGACCGCATCAAATAGTGATGCACGGTCTTGTGGATGCGTTTGCCCTCGGAGACGAACCAATAGTCGATCTTGCCCAGTGGGGCCACGACGCTGCCCTTGATACCGGTCTCTTCGGCCACTTCGCGGACGGCCGTCTGCTCGGCGGTCTCGCCGGTGTCGATATGGCCCTTGGGTAGCGACCACATCATGCGGCCCCGGCGATCGATACGCCCGATGAGCGCGGCAAGGCGCTCCCCGTCCGGGGCATCCATCCCGGACACGACCAGCCCGCCGGCGGATGTCTCACGCACCGTCCGCAGCCGCGGACGATTGCCGTTGTCGTTCGATCGAGCTGAGCCCTTGCGCCCGGTCCCGATGGTCCCGGCCTTCTCCACGGCTTTCTCGATACCGGTCTTTGCCGCCGAGGCTGATCGTCCCAGGTCGGACGGCTTGACCTGACGCGCCGGCGCATCGCGATCGGCGGTCGGAAGGGCGTTCGTCGCATCGGCCGGGTTGGCGGTGCCGTTGCGGCCTCTACGGCCGCGGCGGCCCCGGCGGTTGCGTCGGCCGCCACTTGGCTTGGGTCCATCGGCCGCAGGGCCCGAGGCCCGTGGCTGATTTCCGTTGGTGTCCGATGGCGGCGTCGTCGGCTTCGGAGCGGAGCCGCTGCTGTCTACAGATCCGGTCGTCGAGGTGTCTGAACTGCCCGAATCACCCGCGACGCGGGGTGGACCGGGTCGCCGCCGACCACGCCGACGCGGACGTCGAACGACGTCACTATTCGGCTCAGAGGGTTCGGTGGACACCACACCGATGCTAGACGGCGATAACCGCACGTCCTGACACCGCTGCCGGATGGTGACACATTTGTTTCAGGGAGCGGTTGCCCGGATTGGTGCGACGGCTTGCCCGGATTGGTGCTGTGCACACGCGCAAGTACCCTCGTCAGACGTGACCGACCCCAATCCCGCAGCGCTCGCCGAGCGCCGAACCCGGCTGCTCGCCGGCGCCGCGGCGACGCTGCAGACGGTGTCGGATGTGCTCGCACCGCTGGGCGCGCGTTTCGCCGAGGCCGGCCACGAGCTGTATCTCGTCGGCGGCTCCGTCCGGGACGCAATTCTCGGTCGATTTGCCGGAGATCTGGACTTCACCACAGATGCCCGCCCGGAGCAGATCCAGACGCTACTGCGCGGCTGGGCCGACAACGTCTGGGACACCGGCATCGACTTCGGGACGATCAGCGCGTCGAAAGATGGTCAGCAGATCGAAATCACCACATTCCGTTCGGACAGCTATGACGGGCAGTCACGCAATCCCCAGGTCCGGTTCGGGGACACTCTCGAGGCTGATCTGATTCGCCGTGACTTCTCGATCAATGCGATGGCGGTACGGATCACCGCCGACGGTGTCGGCGACTTCCTCGACCCGCTCGGTGGCCTCGATGCCCTGCTGGCAGGCGTGATCGACACTCCGGATGCGCCCGAGATCTCGTTCAACGACGATCCGCTGCGGATGCTGCGCGCCGTTCGGTTCGTGTCCCAGCTCGGTTTCGCCCTGGCGCCGCGGGTCCGCGACGCGGTCGTGGCGATGGTCGAGCAGATCGACCGGATCACCGTCGAGCGGGTGTCGGTGGAGTTGGACAAGACATTGCTCGGCCAATATCCGGCGGACGGCATCAACATGCTCTGCGACACCGGGCTGGCCGACCGCGTCATTCCCGAGATTCCCGGGATGAAGTTGGCGATCGACGAGCACCACCAGCACAAGGACGTCTATTGGCACAGCCTGACGGTGCTGAAACAGGCTGTGGATCTGGAGGATTCGGATCCGGATCTGATCCTGCGGTGGGCCGCGATCCTGCACGACATCGGCAAGCCGGCGACGCGGCGGCATGAGGCCGACGGCGGCGTGAGCTTCCACCACCACGAGGTGGTCGGCGCGAAGATGGTGCGAAAGCGCCTGCGCGCATTGAAATATCCGAAGCAGGTCGTCGATGACGTGGCGCAGCTGGTGTTCCTGCATTTGCGCTTCCACGGCTACGGAGACGGCAACTGGACAGATTCGGCCGTGCGCCGATATGTCACCGATGCCGGGGATCTGTTGCCGCGCCTGCACAAACTGGTGCGCGCCGACTGCACGACCCGTAACAAGCGGCGGGCCCGGCGGCTGCAGGAGAGCTACGACGATCTGGAACAGCGGATCGCGACGATCGCGGCGGCCGAGGATCTGCAGCGGGTGCGCCCCGATCTCGATGGCAACGCGATCATGGAACTGCTCGGGCTGCCGCCCGGCCCGGAGGTCGGCAAGGCCTGGAAGTTCCTCAAGGAACTACGCCTGGATCGCGGACCCCTCTCGCGCGAGGGCGCCGAAGCAGAGCTACTTGCCTGGTGGGCGCAGCAGCCGCACTGAACCGTCGTCGGCAGACCTCGTGGGTGCTCGCTGTCCCGAGCACCCAACTCATTTGGTTGAGCGGCGATCGCTCGCCGTGTCACGGCTCGGATCAGCTGTGGATCGAACGTCATGCCGGCTCGTGCTGTTTCGCGCTGACGGGTGCCGCGCCGGTAGCCGCTGCACGCGTCGGAGCGAAGACGGCAACGACTATAGCGGCGGCCACGGCGAACGCTGCGGCCACGAGGAACGCGGCATCGTATCCCGCGGAACTCAATCGAGGTCCATGACCACCGGTAGCGGAGGTTGCGACCGTGGCGAGTGCGGCGAGGCCGATGCTGCCGCCGATTTGTCGGCTGGTGTTCACCAGACCACTGGCGAGACCCGCTTCCTGCGGGGCAATACCGGTCGTGGCGAGTGTGGTGTTGGCGACGATGCAGAGGCCAAGCCCGATAGAGGCGATGATCGATGGCCCCATGAACCCGTCGAGGAAGGTCGAGTGCGCGTCCATCTGGCCGAACAGGAACATCCCGATCGCGGCGAGGCCGAGTCCGGTCGCAATCACGGTGCGGGGACCGAGCCGTGAGACGAGACGACCGGACAAGGCTGCGCCGGCGATCATGCCGACGCAGAACGGTAAGAATGCAGCACCCGCGGCCAGCGGGTTGAATCCGAGAAGATCCTGCAGGAACAGGGAGGCGAAGTAGAAACCGGACGTCATAAGCGAGCCCTGCAGGAGTGAGACGATGTTCGCGACGGCAACCGGGCGGGAGCGCAGCATTCCGAATCGAACCAGTGGTTCGGCTGCGCGCCCTTCCCAGACGACGAACGCGGCGCCGGCTACCGCGGCCACCGCGAAGGACCCGAGTACCCAGCGGGAGCCCCATCCGGCGTCGGCGCGGACGGCCCCGTTGACCAGTGAGACGAGAGCGAGCGTGATCAGTGCGGCGCCGGTCATATCCAATCGCGGCCGCCGGTGGGTGCGGGTATCCCGAATGGACACCGCGGCGAGGATCACCACGGCGATCACGATCGGGATGTTGACCAGCAGCACCCAGCGCCAGGACAACCATTGGGTCAGTAGTCCACCCATCAGTACGCCCAAGGCACTGCCGGCCCCGGCGACCGTCGACCACGCAGTCAGGGCCCGAGTGCGGGCCGGCCCTTCGGGGAAGCCGACCATGATCACAGTCAGGCTCAGCGGGGCCAGGACCGCGGCAGCGAGCCCCTGGCCAGCTCGGGCTGCGATCAGTTCGGCGGGGGTTTGCGCCAAGCCGCCGGCGAGCGATGCGACGCCGAACAGACCGAGGCCCGCGAACATTGCGACACGATGTCCGATGAAGTCGGCAATCCGGCCGCCGAGCAGGAGGAGTCCGCCGAAGACGAGCGTGTAGGCGTTTACCACCCAGGACAAAGTGCCCGTGGCGAAGTGAAGGTTGGTGGCGATCGATGGCAGAGCCACGTTTACGACACTGATGTCCAGCACCACCATCAACTGACACAGACAGGCGGCGGCGAGCACCAGCCCGCGCTGGCCGGAGGCATCCGGGATTCTGATCTGAGACACTGCGACTCCTTCGCGGTCGTCTAATGTGAACGATGATCACAGGTGATCGTTGTTCACATTAGAATTGCTGTGCGAGAGTTGTCAAGGAAAGGGGCCGGTATGGCGGTGCTGCGGAAAGCCGATGTGATCGACGGAGCTTGGTCGCTCGTTGATTCCGAAGGGCTCGATGATCTGACAATGCGCAGGCTCGGTGCTTCGCTCGATGTCCGGGGCAGCGCGATCTATCGCCACTTCCCCACCAAGGAGGCGCTTCTCGACGCGATGGCGGATCGGCTGCTTGAGGGCGCCGTCGATTCCCTGCCCGACATCGCGTGGCCGGATCAGCTCGCTCTTCTCGCCGACCGATTGCGGACGGCGCTCCTGTCCCGCCGCGATGGTGCACGCGTCGTCGCGGGGGCCTTCGCCAACGGGGCCAACACGATTGCCGGGACCGAATTGGCGATTTCGGTGCTCTGCCGCGCCGGCCTTCGGCCGGCCCAGGCGGGCTGGCTCGCGTTTGCGCTGTTCTACTACGTGCTGGGCCATACGATCGAGGAGCAGGCGCAGGTCCGGATGCCCCCAGGCGACGACTGGCGCAGTCGCACCGACCGACTGGATATCCCGACATCGTCCCAATACGAGGAAGCCCTCGAATCCCTCACGAGCGTTGATCCCGCCGAACGATTCGCCTATGGATTGCGCACCTTCATCGAAGGGATTATCAGCCGAGCGTCATAGTCAACCGGCCTGCGCGGCGAGTGTGCGCATGAACGCGACCCGGTCCGTCGGTGAACGGGGACGGGCAGCGTGGCGGTGAAGGTCGCGTGAGCGCCCTGCGAATGGTCATCCGCTATCCAAGCCGATCGACGATTGGATCTGATTTGTCGCGCTGATCGGGTCGAGCAGACTGTTGTGGTCGTGTCGAAGGAAGAGTTCGATAGAACCGTGGCCGTCGGCGGAATGCACCCGTGGAAGGCTGCACTCCCGGATTACGACTAGCGGTCCGGCGCCGACGACGATGTCGCACTCGGGCCGAAACCATTGGTAGAGAACGGAGTAGCTGTGACCGAACAACTCATGCGGACCCGAACCATCGCGGCCACGCCCGAACAGATCTTCGCTGTGCTGGTCGATCCGGCGCAGCACCAATTCACCGAACCCACGAACTGGGTGCGTGACGCTTACGACGTCGAACCGATCTCCGAGGTCGGGCAGATCTTCGGCATGCACATGTTCCACCAGGACAATCCCGAGGGTCACTACCGGATCGACAACAAGGTGATCGCTTTCGACCCGGGCCGCGCAGTCGCCTGGCAACCCGGACAGATCAGGGATGGCACCTGGGGCAGTGGCGGCTGGTGGTGGCGCTATGACCTCGCGCCGCGCGATAGCGGCACCGAGGTGAGTCTCACCTATGACTGGACCGATGTGGCGCCGCCGGTCCGCGAGAACTTCGGCGGCTTCCCGGCGGTCCCACCGGAGTTCCTGGATGAATCGCTCGCGGCGCTCGAGCACCACGTCACGGGCGGCTGAGATCAGGGAACGAGCAACCGCACCGCGGCGGGATCGACGGTGATCGTGATCGGTAGATCGCCGATCTTCTCACCGTCGGCGTAGGCCAGTGCGCTCGGCGCCGATTCCAGCCGGATCTCCCTGCCGCGCTTGGTGATCACGTCCGGCAGATCGACGTGGGTGCCCTTGAAGATCCGTGGGAAAAAGGCGATGCCGCGCAGCTTGCTGGATGCTTTGATGAGCGTGACATCGAGCAACCCGTCATCGGGTTCCGCGGCCGGTGCGATCGCCATGCCGCCGCCGTAATAGCGGGTGTTGCCGACGCTGGCCATGGCCAATTTCTCGGTGATGACCTCGCCGTCGATGGTGACCCGGTAGTCGAACGGGTCGAACTTCGACAGGCCTCGCAGTGCCGCCAACACATAGCGCGCCTGGCCCTTCGGCCAGGACATCAGGTTGGCCTGCTCGGTCACCAGGGCATCGAGTCCGGTCGCAGCCACGGTGGCGAAGACCGATTCGGTGCCGTCGGCAGTGGTCGCGACACCGATATCCATCGGGCGGGTTCGACCGCCCGCGATCACCTGCGCTGCCGCATCGAGTTCCTTTGCCGGAATACCGAATTCACGTGCGAGATCGTTGCCGCTCCCGGCCGGAATGATGCCGATAGGCGTCTGCCGCCCGCGCGCGGCCGTGAGGGCGAGTGCGACGCTGCCGTCGCCACCGACCACCACCACCGCGTCGAGTCCGGAATCCATTGCCTTCGTGGCCAATTGACGAGCATGTTCGGCGGTGTCGCCGATGAGCTCATAGACCTCGAGGCCGGCGTTGCGCAGCGCAGCGACCGCCTGAGTCGCGGTGGTGGCACCCAACCCATGTCGGGATGCGGGATTCAGCAGCGCGGCGACGCGGCGGATGGTCAGGGTCTCGGTCACGGAATCAGCTTCCCAGGATTGAGGATTCCCTTCGGATCGAGGGCCTCCTTGACTGCGCGCAGCACCGTGACGCCGGTGTCACCGATCTCGGCAGCCAGCCAGGGGCGGTGATCGGCGCCGACGGCATGGTGATGGGTGATCGACGCGCCGACGGACGTGATCGCCTGGTTGGCGGCGGCCTTCGCGGCTTGCCATTGTGCGACCGGCTCCCCGATCTGCTTGTAGATCACCGTGAAGTACAGCGACGCACCGGTCGGATAGACGTGCGAGATGTGGCACATCACCAAAGCGAGAGAACCGGATTCGCCGAGTGCCGCCGTGAGCGCCTCGGTCACCGCGGTCTTCAGGTTGGTCAGATTCGACCAGGTGGTGACCGTCTCCAGGGTCTCGCAGCCCGCGTCGACGGCGAGCAGCGAGTCCCGCAGGTAGGGCGCGTTGAACCGGCCGTGCTCCCAGGCTTCCGCCGGACCGGCGCCCACCGACTGGCCGCCGAGCGAGGCGAACAGGTCGGCGGTCAGCTGCTTGCGAGCACTCGCCGCGGCCTCGTCGCCCTCGTATGTGGTGACCGCCAGCACGCCCCCGGACGGAACCGGTGCGGCGTTCTCATCGCCGATCCCGGACGGGTTGGCCAGGTTGATACCGGTCTCGACCTCGTCCGACAACCGCATCACGGTCGGACCGACGCCGCGCTGGGCGACAGCGCGCAACGCTGCAGCACCCGTTGCGAAGTCGGGAAAATGCCAGGCCTCGTGCAGCGTCACGGCGGGGACCTTGTGCACCCGGACGGTGACGTCGGTGATGACGCCGAGCGTGCCCTCCGAGCCGACGAACAACTGCCGCAGATCCGGGCCGGCGGCTGATTTGGGAGCGACGCCGAAGTGGGCGATGCCCTGTGGAGTCACCACGGTCAGCGCGGTCACCATGTCGTCGAAGCGGCCGTAGCCGGCCGATGCCTGACCGGACGAGCGGGCGGCGGCGAATCCGCCGATGGTGGCGAACTTGAAGCTCTGGGGGAAGTGGCCGATCGAGAAGCCCTGGGCGCCAAGCATTTCCTCGGCGGCCGGGCCGGTGACGCCGGCGCCGAGACGGGCCTGACCGGACTCGGCATCAAGATTGATCAGCGCATCGAAGCGGCGCAGGTCCAGCGAGATCACGGCGCGCAGACCGCCGTCGTCGGGGTCCAGGCCGCCGACCACGCTGGTGCCGCCGCCGAACGGCACGACGGCAACGCCCGCTTCGGCGCACCACTGCAGCACCGCGAGCACCTCGTCGTCGGTGCCGGGGGCCACCACGCCGTCCGGGGCGTCTTGGTGAGCCTGCTTGCGACGCAACAGATCCGGCGTGCTCTTTCCGCCGGCGCGGTAGAGCCGGTCACCGTCGGCGACCGAGACCTGGTCGGTGCCGACCAGGACCCCGAGTGCGGCGATGTCGTCGGCACGCAGCCGCGAAGCGGTCAGCTCGACGTCGGTGGCGGCCAGTTCGGTCGGGGCGTCGGTGTCCAGTCCCAGGACTGACACGAGCAAGCCTTTGATCGAGTTGGAGAGGTCCGATGCCAGCGCCGGGTCTCCCCACGCATTCCATTTCATCGGCGGAGCCGGAAGTCGGTGGTCAATCGTGTTGCTCATGCGTTACAGTGTTACACATCATGTCAAGCCGTAACGATCAACAGTTGGATACACAATCGCCGACCATCGAGACCCGGGTCCTCGACGCCGCGCGGGCATGCCTGCTGCGTTCCGGCGGTCGGCGCGTGACCTTGGCCGAGGTCGCCCGGGAGGCCGGCGTCAGCCGGCCGACGTTGTATCGGCGCTGGCCGCAGCTCGAATCGATCATCGGCGACGTGCTGACACGCGACCTGTTGCGGCTGATCGCCGAGGTGCCTCCGGCCGGAAACGACCTCGATTCGCAGGTTACGCGGATCGTCGCCGTCGCAGAGGCGATCAGAGACGACGAACTGTTGTCTGAGCTGATCAAGAATCAGCCCGATGTGCTGGCGCCCTACATCTTCGCTCGATTCGGCTCCAGCCAGCGTGGCGCTTTGCAGGTGATCGAGGCCGGGATTGCGGCAGGCCAGCGCGCCGGCGAGATGCGTCCGGGCGATCCGGCGGTGCTGGCGGCGATGGTCCTCACGCTGACGCAGGCGGCCATCCAGTCGTATGCGCAACTGGCTCCCATCCTCGGCGTCAGCTGGTCGGCAGAGCTGCGCGCCGTCCTGCTCGGTTATCTCGCACCAACGGCCCGCCCCGCCGCACTCGAACCCGCCCCCGAATAGGAGCACTGCCATGCCCGACAGTCAGACCACTCAGCTCGACGCCGTCTATCGATATGCAGCGTTGCAGCGCCTTGCCGAGCGCAGCGAACCCGTGGACGTCGTCGTCATCGGCGGCGGTATCACCGGCGTCGGAGCGGCCCTCGATGCGGCGACGCGCGGGCTGTCGGTGGTGCTTGTCGAGGCACATGACCTGGCCTTCGGCACCAGTCGGTGGAGCAGCAAGCTGGTGCACGGCGGACTGCGCTATCTCGCCACCGGAGATGTCGGTATTGCGCGGGAGAGCGCGGTGGAGCGCCACCGGATCATGACGACCATTGCACCGCATCTGGTTTCGCCGATGACGCAACTGGTGCCGATCCATTCCGACACCAAGGCGCTCACCCGAGGGCTCGTGCGGGCGGGCTTCGTCGCGGGAGATGCGTTGCGGCTCAGTGCCGGAACCAAAGGCGCGACACTCCCCAGGTCCCGCCGCGTGGGCGCGGCGGCGGTACTCGAACACTGCCCGACGGTGCGGCCGGACGGGTTGCGGGGCGGCCTCGTAGCGCATGACGGGCAGCTGATCGACGACGCGCGACTGGTAGTCGGCGTCGCGCGGACCGCCGCGAGTCACGGTGCGACCATCCTGACCTACACCAAGGCGATTGCGGTGGAGCCCAACGAGGTCCAGCTGGAGGACGTGCGGACCGGGCAGACCTTCACGCTGGCAACCAGATCCGTGATCAACGCCGCCGGCGTGTGGGCCGATCAGGTCGATCCCACCATCAAGCTGCGCCCCAGCCGGGGTACGCACCTGGTGTTCGACGCCAAGGCGTTCGGCAATCCGACGGCCGCACTGACGGTGCAGATTCCGGGCCACACCAACCGGTTCGTCTTTGCGATGCCCGAACAGCTCGGTCGCGTCTACCTCGGACTGACCGACGAGGATGCGCCGGGCGCGGTGCCGGACGAGCCGGTGCCTGCGGAGTCGGAGATCGACTTCTTGATCGACACGATCAACCTTGCTCTCGCGCAACCGGTTTCCCGCGCCGATGTGATCGGCATGTACGCGGGGCTGCGTCCGTTGCTGCAAAGCGAGGGCAGCACAGCCGACCTCAGCCGCAATCATGCCGTGCTGCAGGGACATTCGGGCATGATCAGTGTGGTCGGCGGCAAGCTGACCACCTATCGAAAGATGGCCGAGGACGCCGTCGACAAAGTTGTGGAGACGGCCGGGCTGCCCGCCGGTCTATGTCGGACCACGACGCTGCCGCTGATCGGCGCAGAATCAGTTTCGCCCGCCCCCGGCACTCCCGCGTCACTGATCGCTCGATTCGGCGGCGAGTCGGCTCGGGTGGTCGAAAAGGCAAGCGTCAGTGAGCCACTCGCACAGATTGCCGATGGTATCGACGTGACCCGAGCCGAGATTGAATACGCCTTCACCCACGAGTGCGCGATCACCGTCGACGACGTGCTGCACCGCCGGACCCGTATCGGGCTGGCCCCCGCTGATGCCGACAAGGCGCGCCCTGCGGTCGAGAAGATCGCCGACGCGGTCGGTATCACGCGCTGACAGTCACCACATCTTCATGCCGTCGATGGGATTCCACGATCGATTGCCGTGGACGACGTGAAGGAAGTACTGGTAGTTCGCGATGGTCATCTGGAACGAGGCCAGTCCGATTCCGGCATACAGGTTGAATCGGCTGAGGCCGATGAGCGCCAGGACCGCGCCGATCGCCAGACCGATCGCGAGGAGGGTCACGCCCTTGCGCCACATGCCCTTCGCCATGAAATAGAACGGACCGAACAGAAACGCCCAGATGTTGCTTCCCAGCCTCATGCGTTGCCCGAAACTCAACGCGCGGTAGGCGACTCGGTATTGCGGATGGCCCGGGCGGCCGTTCACGTAGTAGAAGGTGAATCGGTCTGCCCACGGGCCGGGGGCGCCGCCAACGGTGTCGGGCAGCGGGTACGGAACAGCTGTCATCGGGACAGGCTAGCAACCGATGCGGCCACTCCCGACCAGCTTGTCGGCGGGGATATCGGCGGTATCCGAACATTTCTCACAATTCGGCCTCATCAGAATCGGCCTCATCAGAAGCTGAGCTCGCGCAGCGCATTCGCCAGACTGTCCAGCTGGCCATAGCTGACATCAAGGTGCGGGCTGACGCGCAGGACCGACTGCTCGGTGGCCAACGGGGCCCGCCACGGATGGGCACAGGTCAGCAGGATTCCGCCGGACAACAGCCGGGCCGCCGCGGCCTCCACGTCAGCGGCGTCCCATCCGGGAGGCGGCGCGAGAGTGGTTGTGGCACAGGGTTCGTCTATCGGCTCGATGACTTCCCAACTGCCGACACCGGTGAGTCGTTCGCGCGTCACCTGGCCGATCCGCGCCAGCTCTTTTTGCACTCGGGCCGGCCCGAGCGTGTGGTACTCCTGCAGTGCGATGCCCAACCCGAGCCGCCCGGCGATGTAGGCATCCGAGCTCTGCAGGTCGACCGGCAGGCTCGAATCTGCCCGCACAGCAACGAATCCCACACCGCGCGGTCCGGCGAGCCATTTGCGACTGGTGCCGTACACAACGTCCGCGTCGATTACGCAGCCCAGATGACCCAACGACTGCGCCATGTCGACTACCACGGGAACACCGGCTTCCCTGGCCAATTCGACGATCCGAGCGACGGGCTGCACGATCCCGCTGTGCGCTCCGATGTGGCACACGTGAATGAAATCGGGCTGCTCGAACTGCAGCATGTTCTGCAATGCGTCCGTATCGATGTGGCCGACGGCGTCGACGGCGGGCATGGTGCGCACCACGTAGCCGCGGCGCTCGAACTCGTCGAGGTTGGGGCCGAACTCGTTCGTTCCCACCCACACCGACGCGGACACCGGAAGTTGCCAGCCGGTCAGCAAAGCCCGCAGGGCCGAGCGCGCCGATTCCCGGAAGTACAACTCGTCGTCATCCCGACCGATCAACGAGGTGATGTCGCGTCGGCAGCGCAGCAACAGCTCCGCGACCTGATCTTCGGCGACGTACGACCCGCGCTCTGCTTCGCGCCACAGATGCGCGGTCACGGCATCGATGGTTTCGGTGGATGAACGGGATGCGGCAGCGGAGTCCAGATGGGAGGTCGCGGGCTCGCGGCGGGCTCGGTGCCACAGATCGCCGAGTTCGCTGATGTACATTGGCCCACTCCCGATAGCGTCCGCACTCGATTCTTCGGTCGTGTCCGATCATTGCATTGCCTTCCGATCTCCAATCGGTCGACCGTCCAGACGGCGGAACCGGCCGCGCACCGACGGCGTCCAAGCCATCGTGAGTGAACTCATCGAGTACGTGTTCGGGACCGGCGACGGCTCGCCGAGCCACTGGCGCAGCGCTGCGGACTGGGACATGTCCGGGGACGGACGAGCCGACGCGGTGCGGCTGGATTTCGACGGTGACGGACGCCGAGATGACGTGCTGTGGGACGTCGATGGCGATGGGATCGCCGATCGCGCCGGGCTGGATCGCGACGACAACGGGGTCCCCGAGCACTGGTACGTCGACCGGAACCGTTCGGGTGTCTGGGGAACGCCGGTCACGGCGGATCCGCGATCGTCGGCCCAGCCGTTGACGCCGATCCCCGAGTCACCGCCCACGCGGTCGCCGAAACCGAGCCCGGTGCAGGGCGGACTGGTGTGGTCGGGCCTGGACGGTGCCGAGCATCGACAGCCGAATACGACGACGGATGCCGTCGGTCGACGCGCCGGTGCGGATCTCGATGACGACGGATCGGCCGATGACGAGGTGTACGACACCGACCGCGACGGGCGCGCGGATGTCGGACTGCTCTCCGGCGGCGGAACGCTGGCCGGCGACAGGCTGTATCTCGACGTCAACCACGACGGGCGTTTCGATCAGGTCCTCGCCGATACAAATCACGACGGCCGCCTCGACCGGGTGTTCGCGGCCGCCGATCCCGGGTTCCGGTCGCGCGATTAGAGGTCGAGGCTGCTAGACAAGACGGGTGCAGGTGGTAGCTACCCGGGCGACGCAATCGGCGGAGACCCGGTCGATCGGAGCGATCGCGGCGGTCATCGTGGCGCTGCATGCTGTGGGGTTCGGGATGCTGGCGCTGGCGGCGACCGGACATTTCCATATGGCCGACGGACAGATGTTCGGTGTCGGACTGGGTATCACGGCCTACACGCTGGGCATGCGGCATGCCTTCGACGCCGATCACATCGCCGCCATCGACAATGCCACGCGCAATATGGTCGCCGCCGGGCGACGACCGACGACCACGGGATTCTGGTTCTCTCTCGGGCATTCGACGGTGGTCATGCTGCTGTGCGTACTGCTCACCGTCGGGGTCAAGACTCTCGCATCCCAGGTGGGTGACGGTGCCTCGACGTTGCAGAAGACTGCCGGGACGATCGGTACTTCGGTCTCCGGTCTGTTCCTGCTGATGCTGGGCGTGCTGAATCTCATTGTGCTGGTGCGGATCATCCGGTCACGGCGGTCGTCGGCGACGTCTGAGTCCGCCGACATGGGGCCGGTCGGACCGATCACCCGCATCGTCGCTCCCCTGTTGCGGAGCGTGCGTGCGCCCTGGCAGATGTTCCCGGTGGGTTTGCTTTTCGGTCTCGGCTTCGACACCGCCACCGAGATCTCGCTGTTGGTCCTCGCCGGCGCCGCTGCAGTGCATCTGCCGTGGTACGCGGTGCTGAGCCTGCCGATCTTGTTCACCGCCGGAATGTCGCTGTTCGACAGCATCGATGGTGTCGCAATGCATTACGCCTACGGCTGGGCACACGCGCAGCCGCAGCGTCGGGTCTTCTACAACATCGTGGTGACGACGCTGTCGGTGATCGTCGCGCTGTTGATCGGCGGAATCGAGCTGATCGGTCTGCTCGCCGACCACCTGGGGATCACCAGCGGCCCGCTCGCGTGGATCGGCGGAATCGGCCTGGACCACTTGGGATATGTGGTCGTCGGACTCTTCGCGGTCACCTGGGCGGTGGCACTCGCCGCCTGGCGGATCAGAAGCCCGGGCCGGACGGCGACCGCAGAGGCGTAGCGGGCTCCGGCCCGGCTCAGGCCACGACGGCCGGCGTGCGCCAATCCGCGTGGTGCACCGGGCATCCGCGCTGAGCGCCGTGGCAGACATCGCACGGGTCGCCATCGACCACACCGCTGCCGGCGCAGTCGATGCAATCGGTCAGCGTGCGTTCACATTTGGCGCAGGTGGCACCGTCGGGAGCCGCATCGGCGACCTCAATGACCTCGATGAGGCCGGCCTCTGAGGTGTAGGAGGCGCGGGCCTCGGCCAGCGCCCGTCGTGCCGATTCCAGGGTGATGTCGTCGGGGTTGAGGCCCTCGCGACGGAACGCCTTGGCGGCGAACGACATGTACCGCATCTCCACTGGCAGCCGCAGCCGGGTGCTCACGATTCGACCGAAGCGGAGTGCTTTGATGAGCCGGCGATACCTGCGCCGGTCCTTCTTCGTCCAGTATTCGCTGAGCCGAAGTCGTTCCAGCAGTTCGGGTTCGAAGTGTCCCATCGTAGTGATTCGCAGCATCGCGGCGACGGCCGGTGAGGCGAGCTTGGCAACCCGCTGATACTTCTTGGGCATCGCGCGGACGAAGTAGTCGGCGGTCTTCGCCGAGCCGGCGGTGTATTGCGCGATACCCATATCGATGAGGTCGTGCTCCTTGACGTGCGCGATGTACTTTTCATAGTCGGCGTACGTCTCGGGCTGCGCGCGGTCGTCGACGCCGTACATCGACCACCAGTGCTTGCTCTCCTCGAAGATCTGCTCCTTCTCGTCCCGCGTCAGGTCGATCACGCCGAGTTCGCTGGCGCGGTAGATCAATTCGAAGAATGTCACGTGCGCCCAATAGAAGGTCTCGGCATCCAGCGCGTGATACCGGCGCCCGTTGGGCATCTCGCCCTTGATCGACTTGTGGAAGTTGCGCACCTGGATTCCGAACTTCGTCGCCTGTTCCGGCGTCGCGTAGACGACTCCGCCGATCGTCTTGAGGGTGTTCGCGGCGCGCTCGCGCAGCGACTTGAAGTCGCCCCGTGACACCAGCACGGAATGGTCCGACACTCCCTGGCCGAGCTGCGGCCACATGTTCTCGATGATCGCGGCGCGCTGACCGACGGCGGCCAGCACGAACGGGTCGCCCATGTACTTCCACAGCAGCGAATCCGGAGGCACAGTGTGCTGCTCGCGATCCTTCGGGCGCAGGCTGTCGTCCGTGGGCCGCTCGGGGATGCGGGTGCCCGCGTGGAAGGTGTTGTTGCCGACTCGGGTCTCGACCTCGATCAGGTCGTCGTCGCTCACATTCTGAGACATAAACGCAAGATTATTCCAACGTCGCGCCATTTGCCAAGAGACAGAGGGTCCGTGCTGGTCAACGCGGAGGGCCTGCCTGGATACGCTCGGTCTGATAGGCGAATGGATCGTCGGGCTGGGCCATCCAGTCCGAGTCGAGGTACCAGGTCATCCCCGCGTCGGCGACCGCCCGGGCGTGCGCGGTGGCACGGTCGCGGTCGGCGAGATCGGTGGTGGTCTCGTAGACCACGTCGTAGTCGCCGGTGTAGCCGAGTTCCCGGCGCAGTTCGGTGATCTCGCCGACGATGTCGACCCATTGCTGGAAGGTCTCGCCGCCCTCGGGGCCTATCCCGGGGAAGTTCGGCAGCAGACCGTCGCAGCGCGCCGCCCGCGCCATCGACTTGCGCGATCCGCTCATACCCACACACCAGGTGGGAATGCGCGGCTGCTGCACCGGCGGCGGCGGCACGTGTAGATCCGTCGGCTGTACCGGGAAATGTTTGCCCTCGTAGGTGAACGGTTGGCCCCGCCACAGGCCGAACAGCACATCCAGACCCTCATCGAACTTTTCCGCACGTATCCGCCGACCCTCGTCCGGTTCGAAGGCGACCCAGTTCGGCGTGATCGCGCCCAGGCCGGTACCGAGTATCACTCGGCCGTCGCTGACCAGGTCGACGGCGGCGGTGGCCTTGGCCAGATCCCACGGCCGCCAACGCGGAACCGGGGTCAGCATGGTGCCCAGCCGAATTCGTGATGTCCGCATGGCCGCAGCGGTCAGCGTGACCCAGGCGTCGGAGCCCCACACGGTCTCGTAAGTGAAGATCGCGTCCCAGTCGGCGGCCTCCGCGGCCTCCGCGTGCGCCACGAAGTCTTTGCTGTCGCCGGCGGCGATGATGATCCCGAACTGCATTCTCTGATTGTTGCGCGCGGGTCCGACAAATGAGACCGAGTTCGACGCGAGAACTAGTGGGCGATGGCCCGCTGCGGCCCGGTCGGTACGGCATCGGTGGGTGCCTGGTGGCGCTGGGTGTGCACGACAGCGACGACAAGGAAACCGACCGCGAAGACGGCCGCGCCGGCCCACGCCAGTGATGGGGTGCGGCCGTCGGGCGCCACGCAGAACGCCGCGACCGCGATGGCGGATACGAAGGTCACGTTGAACACTGCATCCTGAAACGCGAACGCCTGCCCACGCCAGGCGTCGTCGACGTCGAGCTGCATGGCGCTGTCGCCGCAGAGCTTCGCCGTCTGGCCGACCAGGCCGAGAACGGTCGCCGCGACACCGATGACGATCGGGTTGAACGTGGCCAGCGCCATTTCGGCGACGATGCCGACGATCATCGCCGTCATCAGAGTGTGCCGACGGCCGATGCGGGCCACCGCTATCGGTGTGACGGCGGCCGCTACGAACATGCCGACCGCGGTGAGCGCCGCCATCGCGCCGACGCCGGTCATCCCGCCGCCGCCGATCGAGCTGTGTTTGGACAGGATCAACAGCATCAGCGTGTTGAATCCGAAGACCCACCGATGTGCTGCCATCGCGGCAAGAGATGCCGCGACGGGACGCGCTCGCTCGACCGCGCGGGCGCCGTGGACCAGACCGACAGCGATGGCCCGCAGGGCCGAACTACTGTGGGCCGAACCGCCCGGGTGGCTCCGCGGATTCAGGACGCCCGACGTATCGGGCCGGTCGGGACCGAGCTGCAATCGTTCGAATCCGATCGCCAGGGCCGCTCCGACGAGCGCCGCGACCACCGCCCCCAGCGTGGTGGCTGCGCTTCCGGTGTTACCGCTGCCGAACAGAGTGCGCAGTGCGACCGCGGCGCCCGCACCGAGCCCGAGCGCGCCGGCCCCCGCGGTCGTGAACAACGAATTCATGCCGACGATGAGGTCGCGATCGGCGACATGCGGCAGCCCGGCGGACAGGCCGGAGGCGACGAAGCGGCTGGCGCCGGTCACGGCGAGCGCACAGATCAGGACCGCACCGTCGGTGGCTCCGGTCGCGATGGTCAGTGCCACGGTGCCGATGAGCGCGGCCCGCAGCACGTTGGCCCAGATGAGAACGGTCCGCCGATCCCAATGGTCGAGCAGCGCACCGGCGAACGGCCCGACCACCGAATACGGGAGTAGGAGCACGGCCATGCCGGCAGCGATCGCCATCGGATCGGCGTGCCGTTCGGGGTTGAACAGGATCGCGGTACCCAGCGCGGCCTGGAACAGCCCGTCGGTGAACTGACTGATCAAGCGGACCGTGAGCAGGCGAGAGAGACCCGGTGAGGTGCGGAACGATCGGACGAAAGCATGCCAGCGTGAACCGCCGGCAGCTTCGTGGCGGCCGGTGGCGTCGGAGACGAGTGGGGCGGCGTCGGTCATCGCAGACTCAGAGTACGTAGTTCAGATATGCGTAGCCTGAGTTCTCCCTGCTTACCTACCCGCTCCGAGCCCGGGACCGCGTTCGATCATGTCGATCGAAACGCCGCGTGGTCGACGCCACAGTGGCCCATTGCGTGCGATGATTGCAAATGTGGGGATCGACGATTCCGAAGGTGGCGTCCCGGGCTCCGACCGGATGTGGGATCCGAGTTCAGGTGCCGGTGATATCGGGCGCGTTCGCCCGGGTTCACTGTTGATCTCGTCGACCGATCTCTCCGAGCCGACGTTCCGCCGCACCATCATCTACATGATCGAGCACAACGACGGCGGCAGCATCGGCGTCGTGCTCAATCGGATGAGCCATACCGCGGTGCACAATCTCCTGCCGCAGTGGACCGATCTCGCCGGTAGTCCGAAGGCGATATTCGTCGGTGGACCGGTGAAGCAGGATGCGGCACTCTGCGTCGGAGTTCTCCGGCCCGGGGCGCGGAGCGCTGACCATCGAACGCTGCGACCCGTCAACGGACGCGTGGTGCTGGTCGACCTGGATGCCGATCCCGATGAGGTCGCACAGTCCGTCGAGGGTGTCCGGATCTTCGCCGGATACGCGGGCTGGGGCATCGGTCAACTCGAGGACGAACTACGCGCCGACAGCTGGATCGTGTTGTCCGCGTTGGCATCTGACATCCTCGCACCGCCAACGGCCGACCTGTGGTCGGTGGTGCTGCGTCGTCAGCCGTGGCCGATGAGCCTGCTGTCGACCCATCCGATCGAGCTGGAACGCAACTAGGCCGCTCGCCGAGGAATCGGGCTCGGTTAACGCCGCTTCACTACTGAACCACTGTGCGGTACCGCTGGTTCCGCATGCTACTGTGACCGCCGTTACTCGATCGTGACGCAATGTGGGCCCCGGGGCCGGCCGAACTCGGTCGGCGGGGCGGTAAAGGAGAACATCGATGTTCCGGATGCGTTCAGGGTGGCGTCAGCATGGCCGTAAGCGGTCGGCGGCTGCCGTATTGCCATTGCTGGTGTCGACGGTATTGGTGGTATTTGCCGTCAATCCAGCTGTGGCACAAGCTGATCCGACGGGCGGCGCCGATGGTGCGCGCTGGACCGCCGATCACGACCGCAATCTGCGGTACCCAGAGGTCAATGTGCAGTGGGACGTGCCGATCCGCATGAGCGATGGCACGATCCTCCGCGCCAACATCTACCGGCCGGCCGACGCGAACCGGGTCCCGGTGAACACCAAGACCCCGGTCATCTTGAACATGACGCCGTACACCAAGTTGGTGTCGGCCGTGGCCTCGGCGGCGATGGCCAATCCGGTTCTCGGACCGTTTGCGTTGTGGCTGGCGAATGCCATCAACGTGTCGGGCACCCCGATCAGCGGGCTCAATGACATTCTGCGGACCGTGCCGGGTGGTCTGATTCAAAACTTCTCGGTCGACTTCAATCTGGTTCGGGCCGGCTACACGCAGGTGGTCGCCGATGTGCGCGGCACCGGAAACTCCGACGGCGACTGGCAGGTGTTCCAGCCGCGCGAACAGCAGGACACCGTCGAGATGATCGACTGGGCGTCCAAGCAACGGTGGTCGGACGGCAAGGTCGGCATGACCGGAGTCTCGTATTCCGGTATTAACCAGCTGTATGCCGCGAACAAGAACCCCAAGGCGCTCAAGGCGATTGTGCCGATCGAGCCGGGCGGCGATCTGGTGCGCGACGTGGTCGCCCCGGGTGGTGCGCTCGGCGTCGGATTCCTGCCGCTGTGGTTGATGGCGGTCAACACGTTGAAGATGGTTCCGGACCTGCGGTCGATGGTCACCGGCAACTTCGACTGGAACTGGCTGGCGAGTCGCGTCAGCGATCCGCTCACCTTCTTCCCGCAGCTCATCCAAGCACTGACGGCGCCGACGGTGCAGTCGGTACCACCGGAGCTGCGACGGCTGCTGTCGACGAATTCCGTTGAGCGCCAGTCGTGGTTGGATCACGCCGACCAGATCAAGGTGCCCACGATGATCTACGACGGTTGGTGGGATCTGTTCACCAACAGCGTGCCGCGCGTCTACGGCCAGATCCCGCTGACGCCGGGCAGCGGCAAACAGCTGATCATGGGGCCGACCTACCACATAACGGCGACATCGGGCATGGGTCAAGTCGGCGCTCCGCCATCGATGGCGGTTTTGCAGAAGGCATGGTTCGACCATTTCCTCAAGGGGATGAAGAACGGCATCACCAAGTACGGCCCGGCGACCCTGTACCAACAGGGCAATGGCTGGACCACGGCACCGAGCTTCCCGCGCCCCGGAGTGAACAGCCAGCGGCTTTACCTGTCCGATCGCAGAAGCGGCACTGCGCCAACAGCATTGCGTGACGGCAGCCTCGTAGCGGCCAAACCGAACAGCAGCGCCCGGTTCACCGTCGCGCCAGGTCTGACGACCCTGTGTTCTCGAGACAGTGGCCAGCAGTCGATGGGGCAGACGGCCATCTTCCCGTTCTGTACCACCGACAATCGCATCGCGGAGACCAACGGACTGACCTTTACGTCCGCGCCGATGGCGGCGAATACGGCGCTGTCCGGTCCGGTGAACGTGCACCTGAACACGGTGCTCGACGCCACTGATGGCTACTACACCGCGATGCTGACCGACGTTGCGCCGGACGGGACTTCGACTCCGATCACGACCGGCCAATTGGTGACATCGCTGAGGGCGATCGATCGGAGCAAGTCGACGTTCGCTCCCAATGGGGATGTCACGAACCCGTACTACACACTCGATCTGGCGGATCGAAAGACAGTGACTCCCGGCCAACCCACGCAGATCGACCTCGGGCTGTGGCCGACCGATGCACTGATCAAGCAGGGGCATCGGCTGCGGGTGGACATCTTCGCGATGAACATGATGAAGGGGCTTCCGTTGCGCCCCTTGCTGAACGACTCGCAGTTGCGGCCCGAGCACATCCAGCTCGATCCGAGCAACCCGAGCTTCGTCAGCGTCCCGCTGAGTCGGCAGGTCGGCGAGAGTCAATGAGATAGGCGGATCGCACACGCGCCTTTGACGAATGCGCGTGTGCGGTAACTGATTTCGTCTAAGTTGTCAGACCTCGCCGGTATGGTCGTCGGTATGTTCGAGGATATCGACTGGCGAGATCACAGCGTGCGTACGCTGCGTCTGCCGGTGCCTGAACTGTGTGTCGACGGTGAGCTTCCCGCGATCATTCGCACGGTGCAGCGTGGCGAGGCAATGCTGTTCGCCGACAAGCATGCGGCGATCGCCGAGATGCACTACCGGCAGGTGGCTCCGGTGCAAGATAGCGATCACTTCGGCCTAGATGCCTGGGCAATGCTTCAGGCGGAAGTCGGCGCCCTGCTGGAAGTGTCTGCAGCGCTTGCCCATAACGCGATCTCGGACGCGCTTGCTTTGCGCGATCGTGTCCCGGCGGTTGCCGATCTCCTTCATGACGGCATCTTGACGGTGCGGCAGGCCAAGATTGTGATCGACAGAACCAACCTGGTCGATGACGACTCCGAGTCCGCGGTCCAGCTGAATGCTGCGCTCGCTGCGAGCCTGAGCCGGCCGGGATCCTGGTCGGACGCCCGGCTGCGCAATGCCGTCGACCGATTGGTCGGGCTGGTCGATCCCGATGCTGTGAAGCGCAGGCGTCAACGGGCACACGGTGAACGCGGCGTGCGCTTTTCGGCCCTGGAAGACGGCATGAGCGAGATTCTTGCCAAGGTAACGGCGGAGGATGCCGCATCCATCAGGGACCGCGTCGAGCGGCTCATTCGTGACGTGTGCGTGAATGATCCGCGCACCAAGACACAGCGACGTGCGGACGCGTTCGTTGCCGCGCTGCTCGGCAAGCCTGCGCTGGCATGCGCGTGCGATACCGAGGGTTGCTCGGCCCGTTCGAAAGAAATTCTGGCGCAGGCACAATCGTTTGATTCAGAGGTGATCGATTTCAGCCGCCGGCAGGTAGCGGTGCATGTGGTGGTCAACAAGTCGACGCTCGCCGGGCTTGATGACCGGCCTGCGCTCATCGAAGGCGTGGGCGTCATCGATGCGGATCACGCACGCACGCTCGCCACGATTCCAGGTGCGGTCATTCGGCCGATCAGCATTCCGGAACTCTCAGCCGAACTGACATACCGGCCTGGACGTGCGCTGGACAATTACATCCGTATCCGAGACGGGTACTGCGTATGGCCCGGATGCAGTCAGCCCGCACGGTTCGCTGACATCGACCACACGGTGGAATTCAATCATCGGGAACCGGCGGCGGGCGGCTCCACTACGCATACGAACTGTAAGACGTTGTGCCGCTTCCACCATCTGGTCAAGACCTTCACCGAGTGGCGCGATCGCCAGTTCGGCAGTACCGGGCTTGAGTTCACGGCGCCGGATGGATCGCGATACGCCGGGCCAGCGGCCAGCACAGTTGACATGTTCCCTGACCTGGAGCCGCCGCCATCCCGAAGGCGGCCGCGGGTCAAAGACCGCTCGTACCGAAAACGGCTCGAGCGCAACAAGAATCACACCGATGTCGATGATGCCCAACGCGGTCGAGACCACGACCTTTACGACCGGATCCTCGACGACTCGCCGCCACCGTTCTGAGCGGTGCGGCTCAGGCTCCGCACTCGGGTGAGCTGCCGTACGTCGAGCTGCACCACGAAAGGGTGTCGGTGTTGCCGGCGCCGGTTCCGTGCGTGCGCAGAATCGTTGTGTTCGCGGAATCGGTGGCGAGTTCGCCGGTGATCAATTGGCCCTGGGACAGATAGCCATTCAGCCCGGCACCGTACTTCGCGGTCCGGCTGCCTAGCGTGATCACGATGCCCCTGCCTTCCGGCTTCCACGTGAGCGACCAGGTTTCGCTATCGACAGCGCTGGCTCCGATGAGTAGTGAGCCAGCCTGGCTGATGTCCAAGGTGAGCCGGCTCTCATGACGTTGCCAATTGCCGGCGAACGCCGATGCGCCGACGCCGTGGCCCGGCGGCAATGTTGCGGCGGTCTTGTCGCTCGATGTAGCAGCAGCGGTCGACGTGGGGCCCTGTTGGCTACCGGAATCCGGTGCACCAGCGGTCATCGAGACGGCGGTGCTGACGGCGGTGTGCGACGGCGCCGAGCTGGTGTCATCGGTGGCTGTGCCGCTGTCGGTGCCGCAGGCCGTCAGCGCCATCGCTGCGACCGCGGCGGACATGACTGCGGCGATCGTTCGGGATTGCATGGGCGCACCTCCAGATCCAAGGCCCTCACAAGAGGCAGATATCAGGCTTATCGCAGATACCGGAATTGCCGATACCAGTGTCGGCTGAACGATCGACGCTCTGGTCGGTTTAGATGAGACAAATCGGTCCGTCGTGCGATGAGAGGTGGTCCGCTGTCCAGGTATGACTGGGAGTCAGACCAACAGGCCAGGTCGCGTTTCCGGCTGCGGTGGGGTGCATTCGCGGGGTTCGCGGTCAACGCTCCGCTGTTCTTCGTCTACCTGGGCATGCGAGCAGTATGGGACTTGGCCAGGCCGAGTACGCCACCAGTTCCGCCACCCCCTCCTGGGCCGACTGTTCTTGAAATCGCGAAGCACGTCGGCGCGGGGTACTGGGCTCCTTGGGCGATCATTCTGGGAATCGGGGTGATCATTCCATCAGCGGTATTGCTGTCACGATTTCGTACCAGGCGCGCGGGCAGAGGATTCCTGCTCGTCGGTACGGCGACATTTCTGTTCGGGCTGGCGGTCGTCTTCGGTGTCGACACGATCGAGTTCGAGCCGTTGCCGAACCGCTAGTGACCACGTCGGACCAAGGGCATTTGGTCGAGCCGGCCTATCGGAATCGACTTGGAGATTGACGAATTCATCCAGACTGCTTCGTCGTCGTGCAGCTGGGGGGCGAGCATGACGCGGTTAATGAAAGGCCACAACCGGAACCGATAGCCGGCGAGGAAATCTTGTACCTCGCCGGCCGTCCAGACTGTGGCTTGGGCGGCCGAAGCGTCCACAGAGTAGCCCCGGCCGACCTGAAAGCCCGTATCGCCAGACGCGCTGTGCATCCCGATCATCATTCCGCAATCGCCGCTGGCATCGAGGGCCCAGATCTGGTCGTCGATATCGAGCGGCTGCCCGTCACCGAGGAATGGCAGATCCCGAGTGACCGCCTGTAGGGCCGCTGCCCACTCCGACGGCAAGTCCCAGGGAATCTCGTCGATCTGGGGCAACGGAATTCGCCACGAGGCGTAGATGTCCGGGTCCGGCAGCTGCAGCACATCTCAGTCTTACAGTGAAGTGCACCGACTCATTTGTAGCAGGCCTGGTATCCCTGGGTCCGCAGCACGTTCACGTCGCAGTACGTCGCGCGCGGGTAGTACGGCCCCATCGTGGTTGCCGGATCCGAGTGCTGAGCTTGCGAGGCCTGCACAGTCATCGGATAGAACGACGACGACGGCAGCATGTAGCGGAGGAACACGACCTTCACGGGAACCGATGTCGATCCCCATGGGATCAGTGTCAACGCAGGGTCATTGGTCTGAGCCATGTCCTGTGGCGCCGCCACCACGTACGTGTAGTAGCCCTGCGCGTCGATGCGAGTCTGGAAATCTGCCGCACACGCCACCACCGGATACGGGGTCACCTTGTCGTTCTGGCACATCGACCAATAGCGCAGCTGGACGCCAGGCTGGGCCGGGGACGCACCGGCTCGGGTGTTCGGGAACGTGGGCGCCTTCGCGCGGATCACCGCGACGCGTCCGGGTTGGTAGGTGAGCCGGGAGCCGATGTACTTGTTGTCGCCGTTGGGAAACAGACCCGAGGTGCTCGCCGGATTGACGAACGTCACGTCCGGAGAATTCGGCGGGAACGAGCCGCCCGCCGCCTGGCCGATCGCCTGATCGAATACCGACGTCATGGCAGCCGCGATCGGTCCGGAGTAATCACTCGGGTTGAACGGAGTCGCGCACGGCGCCAAGTGAATCGACGATCCGCCCAGGTGCATGGTCACATCGGGAAGCGTCACGCCCCCGTTGTTCGATGCCGAATCCTTCGGCACGTACACCCGAATGATCAGGAATCCCATGGGGATTCGCTGCGCGCCGGCCGCCGGCAATCCGCGGATCTCGTTGCGCTGGTGGTTCGCATCGCGATTGACGACGGTGGCGTGCCAGTGCCCCGCGCCCAATGCCGACGACGCCGCGACCGACGCATACGGATTGCCGCCGGAATCCGGGTTGATCTGGTTGTCGCGCAACGTATCAACGGTGTTGAAGTCGGTGCCGTAGGTATTCAGCGAGAAGTACCGGGCTGTCGGGTAGGTACCCGACAGACTGATGGAGTCGCCCCCCCCGAGGATGTACGGGAGGATCCAGTAGGTGGCGTTTGCATCGGGGAACGCGACATTGAGGTCATGGTTGTTCGACATCAACTGCCAGGCACACCCCGGCGGCGGCGCATAGCCCTGTGGCGCCGCCTCGGCGGGTGCCGTGAAAGCCAGTGGAATCAATGACATGACCGACAACAGGGCGGCACGCCGCGCGGCCCGGAACCAACCGAATTTCTCCCCCATGGCGATCGAGACTAGGCCCGCGATGCAGGTCAGAGGGACGAATCTGGCAAATCCGCCGTGGACTATGTCGGCGGATTATGTCCGGGGCTACGCAGTAGCGTCGAGCTGGGCGACAACCCGGGTCGGGGTGATCCAGACGACCAGTTCGCCCGGTACTCCGTTGCGGGCGCCGAACTCCTCGGCCCGATCGGCACCCATGTAGCGCGACCCGCAGGCCGTCGCGATCCGCCGGCACTCGTCGAGGTCCTCGCTCAATTCCGCAACTCCCTGCACCTGAACGAAGGCGTAGGGCGGTTCGGGCAGATCCGCGCACAGGGCGACGCGCGGATCGCGGCGCATCGCGGCGGCCTTGGCGTTCGATGCATCGGTGTTGAAAGCGAGTCGATCGCCGTCGACGACGAACCAGATCGGCACCGTGAGCGGCCGTCCGTCTGATGCGGTGTATGCCAGGTGGCCGGTACGGGTTCCGGCGGCGAGAAACTCTCGGACCTCGGGATCGTCGAACGAATAGCTCATCACATCTCCTTGTCCGGGTACGGGCCTAGTCTGCGGCTGTCACCTCGTCGGGATGCTCAGCACGATATTCGCGGTCGTACTTCGACGCGAGCGCCGCGCAGAGCATCAGCTGCACCTGATGGAAGATCATGAGCGGTAACACGATCAGGCCGACCGGCTGCCCGGCGAACATGACCGTCGCCATCGGCAGTCCGGTCGCGAGGCTCTTCTTGGTGCCGCAGAACTGAATTGCGATCGAGTCGCCGCGGTCGAACCGGAGCAGTCGTGCCGTGTGGATCGTGAGCCACAGCATGAAGATGACGAGCGCGATGGCGCCCGCGACGAGCACGATGATCTGCCACCACTGCACCTGCGACCAGATGTGTTCGCGCATGCCGGCGCTGAATGCGGAGTACACGACCAGAATGATCGAGCCGCGGTCGACGAGCTTCGACGGCTTCGCATTGCGCTCCAGGAACTCTGCATATGTCGAGCCACCGGGGCGGAGTCGGGCCCCGCGCAGCAGCTGACCGAGGACGAATGGCACAAACAGCTGCAGGGCGATATCGAGGATCGCCGAGCCGGTGATGTGTACCTGGCCGGCGCTGCTGATCAACGCGATCGCCAACACCGGGGTCAGAAACACCCCGAGCAGATTCGACGCCGACGCGCTGACGATGGCCCCGGCGACGTTGCCGCGGGCGATCGAGGTGAACGCGATCGATGACTGCACGGTCGACGGGATCAGACACATGTACAGGACACCGGTGTACAGGTCCTTGCCGATGACATGCGGCGCGATCGGCCAGAGCGCCAGCCCGATCAGCGGAAACACCACGAAGGTGAATCCCAGGATCGTCAGATGCAGTCGCCAGTGCTTGAGCCCGTCGAGCGCTTCTCTCGGATGCATCCGGCCGCCGTAGAGGAAGAACAACAGCCCGATCGCTATCTTGACCATCCAGTCGAGAACCGGCACGAAGCCACCTCGGGCGGGCAGCACGATCGCGACCAGGACGGCGCAGATGATGCCGAAGATCAGGGCATCGATATTGAGCCGGGCCGTCAGCCGGCGGAGTGTGCTCAGCATTTTAGGACGGCAGCTTGCAGGCGCCGGCCAGTGAACACGAGGCGCACGCGCTGCCGGTTTCGCAGCCGTCGTCGGAGTGGTCGCCGACCGCGTTCTCGCCGGCGGCGGTTCTAGCGGCGGCCGCGTCGGCCGAGACGATGGCCTGCGCGGACCGGATGCCGACGCCGCTGACCCAGCCCGCGAGCGGGAGCGCAACCAGCAGTGCCACGACTACCGCGACCACCGCCATCGCTCCCGAGGCGGCGAATCCGACGATCGCGCCCAGGAAGGTGACGAGGCCGGCGCAGATCAGCCCGGGACCGGCGATCTGGTGGGCACGAGTCCAGGCGGCATCGCTGTGCAGGGTCGCTGACGTGCGGATACCGGCCCAGGAATCAGCCTTGAGCTTGCCGGTGACACCCGCGACACCGACGGCTACGAACGCCGCGCACAACACCAGTGCGATGACGGCGAGGGTCGCGGCGATGGCATTCACCCCGCTGACTTTACCCAGGACGGGTCGCCTTTACGCTGGTCGGGTGACCGACCCCACCAATGCGCACCGCTACACCGCCGATTTCGCCGGCCAGATCGAGCAGCACTGGCAGGAGCAGTGGCAGCTGCGTAAGTCGTTCGAGGCGCCGAACCCCGTCGGCGACCTGGCTGTGGGCGATTCCGGCCCGTCCGGTGAGCTGCCCGACGACAAGTTGTTCGTGCTCGACATGTTCCCGTACCCGTCCGGCTCGGGCCTGCATGTCGGGCATCCGCTCGGCTTCATCGCGACCGACGTCTACGCCCGGTACCACCGGATGCTGGGTGTCAACGTGCTGCACACGATGGGCTTCGACTCCTTCGGCCTGCCGGCCGAGCAATATGCGGTGCAGACCGGCACCCACCCGCGGACGACCACCGAGACCAATATCGAGCGCTACCTCGGCCAGATCCGACAGCTCGGTCTCGGCCACGATGAGCGCCGCCGCGTGGCGACCACCGATGTCGAGTTCTATCACTGGACGCAGTGGATCTTCCTGCAGATCTACAACGCCTGGTACGACGTCGATCAGGACCGGGCCCGCCGGATCGACGAGCTGATCGCTGAATTCAATTCGGGTGCACGCACTCTCGGTGACAATCGCGACTGGGCGACACTGAGTCAGGTGGAGAAGAACGCCGTTATCGACGGCTATCGTCTGGTTTACCAGTCGGATTCGATGGTCAACTGGTGCCCGGGCCTGGGTACCGTGCTGGCCAACGAGGAGGTGACCGCCGACGGACGCTCTGACCGCGGCAACTACCCGGTCTTCCGGAAACACTTGCAGCAGTGGATGATGCGGATCACCGCGTATGCAGACCGCCTCGCCGACGATCTGGACCTGCTGGACTGGCCGGACAAGATCAAGGCTATGCAGCGCAATTGGATCGGCCGGTCCCGCGGTGCCCGAGTCAGTTTCGCGACCCCGACCGGACCGGTCGATGTCTTCACCACGCGCCCCGACACCTTGTTCGGTGCCACCTACATGGTCCTCGCGCCCGAACACCCGAAGGTGGACGAGCTCACGGCGGCGGCGTGGCCCGAGGGTACGGACGAACGGTGGACCGGCGGTGCGGCCGATCCCGCGTCGGCGATTGCGGCCTACCGCAAGGCGATTGCCGCGAAATCCGACCTGGAACGGCAGGAGAACAAGGAAAAGACGGGCGTCTTCACTGGTAGCTTCGCCACCAATCCGGTCGACGGGCGCCAGGTCCCGGTGTTCATCGCCGACTATGTGCTGATCGGCTACGGCACCGGCGCCATCATGGCGGTTCCGGCGCACGACGGTCGCGACTACGAGTTCGCGAAGACCTTCGGGCTGCCGCTGATCGAGGTCGTGGGCAGCGACCAGGGCATCGCCGACGAGGCGTACTCCGGTCCCGGGCCGATCATCAACTCCCAGTACCTGAATGGGCTGTCGGTGGACGAGGCGAAGGCCACGATCATCGAACGGTTGGAGGCCGAGGGCACCGGAGTCGGCCAGATCCAATACAAGCTGCGCGATTGGCTCTTTGCGCGGCAACGGTATTGGGGCGAGCCATTCCCCATCGTCTTCGACGACAACGGCCAGCCGCATGCGTTGCCCGAGTCGGATCTACCGGTGACCCTGCCGGAGGTCGAGGACTACGCACCGGTCTCGTTCGATCCGGACGACGCCGGCAGTGAGCCCTCTCCCCCGCTGGCCAAAGCGAGCGACTGGCTGAACCTGGAGCTCGACCTGGGCGACGGCCTGCAGCACTACCGCCGCGACGCGAACGTGATGCCGCAGTGGGCCGGGAGCTCCTGGTATCAGCTGCGCTACATCGACCCGACAAATTCAGAAGCGTTCTGCGCCAAGGAGAACGAGCAGTACTGGACCGGCCCGCGGCCCGGTGTGGACGGTCACGGTCCGAACGATCCCGGTGGCGTCGACCTCTATGTCGGCGGCGTCGAACACGCCGTGCTGCACCTGCTGTACGCCCGGTTCTGGCACAAGGTGCTCTTCGACCTGGGCCACGTGAGCAGCAATGAGCCGTACCGACGGTTGTTCAACCAGGGCATGATCCAGGCCTACGCCTTCACCGATGCGCGCGGCATCTACGTTCCCGCCGAGGAGGTCGAAGAGCGCGACGGCTCGTTCTTCTATCAGGGCGCCGAGGTGAACCGGGAATACGGCAAGATGGGCAAGTCCCTGAAAAACGCTGTGGCCCCGGACGATATCGCCCGCGAGTACGGTGCGGATACGCTGCGCGTCTACGAGATGTCGATGGGTCCGCTGGACCAGTCGCGGCCGTGGGCGACCAAGGACGTGGTCGGCGCGCAGCGCTTCTTGCAGCGGGTCTGGCGCACCGTCGTCGACGAGGAGACCGGCGCGGTCCGGGTCACCGAAACAGAGCCGGATGAGGCGTCGAACCGATTGCTGCACAAGACGATCGACGGGGTGCGCGATGACTACATCAACATGCGCGACAACACCGCGATCGCCAAGCTGATCGAGTTCACGAACCACCTCACCAAACAGTTCGGCGACGGCGCACCGCGCGCCCTGGTGGAACCGTTGGTGCTGATGCTGGCCCCGGTGGCTCCGCATATCGCAGAGGAACTCTGGGAACGGCTGGGCCACGCCGATTCGCTGGTTGCCGGACCGTTCCCGGAGGCCGATCCGGCCCTGCTGGTGGAGGATTCGGTGGAATATCCGGTGCAGGTCAACGGCAAGGTGCGTAGCCGTATCACGGTGGCGGCTGATGCCGAGCAGGACGCCATCCGGTCGGCGGCGCTGGCGGACGAGAAGATCGTTCCGTTGCTGGATGGCGGGGAGCCGAAGAAGGTCATCGTGGTGCCGGGCCGCATGGTCAACATCGTCGTCTGACCGGCGGCCCGGCCGGTCAGGTCAGGTTGTCTGACGGAGCAGCCGCGACCGGTTGTGCGTGTCGAACTCATTGATCAGTTCAACTCGTGCCGCCGCGTCGAACTCACGGTAAGCCACCGGCGGACGTCCGACCCACTGCAGGATCCGCTCGTCGGTGTCCCACCCCTCGTCGCGCAGTTGGGTTTTGATCACCTTGTTGGAGCCGGTCATCGGCAGCCCGGCCGATACCCGGACCAGCCGTGGCGCACCCTTGCGGCCCAGATCGGCCTGCGCATTGACGAATTCGGCGAACTCGGTGGGATCGAAGGCGGCCGGATCGGCCACCTCGATCGCCGCCATCAGCATGTCCCCGGACCGGGGGTCGGGTAGTCCGAACGCCGCGGCCGCCAGGACCTTCGGATGCCGACGCAACACGCGCTCGGTGACCAGAGTCGAGGTGTTCTCGCTGTCGACCCGGACCCAATCCCCGCGTCGCCCAGCGAAATACAGGAAGCCGGCTTCGTCGACATAGCCCAGGTCGCCGGACCAGTACCAGCCATTGCGTAGGCGCTCGGCGTCCGCGGCCTCGTTCTTGTAGTAGCCCTCGAACTTGGCTGATGCGTACTTGTCGACCATTTCGCCGATCGCTTCGTCGGAGTTGAGCACCAGACCGTTGGCGTCCAGCCGCGCGATGGCCCGGTCCTCCATTGTCTTCGGATCCACGATCGCCACCCCCGGGTTGGGCCGCCCGAGCGCGCCTTCCGGCGCATCCGGCACTTTGCTCGCCATCACGCCGCCCTCGCTGGAGCCGTAGCCCTCAGACAGTTTCGCGCCGAACCGCTTGGCGAAACGCGCCTGGTCCTCCGGCGAGGCTTCGGTGCCGAAGCCGTGTACCAGCGTGTTGTCGGCGTCATCGGAAGCTTCTGGGGTGGCCAGGATGTGTGCCACCGCCTTGCCCACATAGGTGAAAAAGGTGGCTTCGAAGAACCTGATGTCACTGAGAAATCCGGATGCCGAGAACTTCGGCGTCTGGCAGATCGTGGCGCCGTTCGCCAGCGCCGGGAACCACAGGGCCATCAGGGCATTGCCGTGGAACATCGGCATGCAGCAGTAGTCGACGTCATCCGGGAGGTGGCCGAATTTGTCGATCGCGGCGTACGAGACCATCGCCAGCCGGCGCTGAGTGCAGATGACGGCCTTGGACCGTCCCGTGGTGCCCGAGGTGAACAGCAGCAGGTATAGCGATGACTCGAGATCTCCACTGGCGGCGGCCAATTCGCGCGGATCCACGTCCTCCGGAAGCGACCGCTGATAGATGGGATCGTCGATGTTGAGGATGTTCGCCTTCGCGACGCCGGTATCCAGTGCGCCGACCCGCGCGGCACCGGCGGTGTCGGTGACGATGATCTGGCAGTCGGTGTGCGCGATCTCCTCCGCCATCGTCACGTCATCGCGCGTCGGGTTGATACCGACGATCGTGGCACCGGTGAGGGCGGCGCCGCCGAGCCAGAACGCGAACTCCGGGACGTTATCCAACAGCACGCCAATATGTTTGGGGCCATCGGTCAGCAGCGTCTGACTGAGTGCGCCGCGCCGCGCGGCCTCGTGCACGACCTCGTCCCAGGTCCATTGGGCCTCGCGGGTGCGCAGTCCGGGCTTCTGGTCGCCGAGGCGGTCGAGGAACATCGACCCGATGTCGGTGCGGCGGCCGGAGGCCGGCGAGGTACTAGCGGTGTGCATTCATGATCTCCACATAGGTTTGCGGTAGTTGCTCTCTGGTGAGTTTCATGACTCGGGACGGACCGGAGTTGTACGAATCCTCACCTTGGATCCTGCCGTCGGCGTCGATGTTCCAGATGATCAGCTGCCGGAACTCGATCAGGTAGTCGCTGCCGGGATCGTCGGCAATGAGCCCCAGCGCAAATGCGGCTTGACCGGGATAGATCTGACGCAGAAATCCTTCGGTCACCATGCCGCCGCTATCGATGAACATGCGATCGATGGCGAACTCCAATACGTACGAATGCGACTGGAACAGCCCGTCGTAGTAAGCACGCACGCCGTCCGCAGTCTTCGGCCCGATGTCATCGCCGTCGTCCCAGAATCGGAAGGCCGGGTCGGGGGCCAGCGTCGCCATCACCCCGTCCAGGTTCGCCACCGCCGTCTGCTGCATGTTCTCGATCACGGTCTCCATGATCTGGCGGTGTCGGGGGTCGGTGGTGATGGCGAGCCGGTCCTCGATCGGCTTCCAGCTGCCGGCGGGGTCGATGACAGGTGCGGCACCTTCTGGGCGCCGTTTCCGGAAGTGGAGCATGGTTTGAATTATGCGCGCGTCGGATGCGCTACTTGCACGAATTCCCGGCAGTCTCAGTTGTCCCCGTGCATCATCTCGACATACGCCTCCGGGAGCTGGTCCTCGGTGAGCTTCTCGATGCGCGACGGACCCGAGTGGTACGAGTCCTCACCCAGGATCTTGCCGTCGGCGTCGACCGGCCAGACGATCAGCTGACGGAATTCGATGAAGTAGGCGGCGTCCGGGTCGTCGATGGGGAAGCCGAGCTGGGCGGCGTACTTGCCGGGGTAGATCTGCCGCAGGTAGCCCTCGGTCATCAGGCCCTCGTCGTCGACATAGAGGCGATCGATATCGAACTCGAGAACATTCGACTGCGAGGCGACGAAGTTCGCGTAGTACTCGCGGACTCCCTCGGTGGTCTTCGGGCCGACGTCGTGGCCGTCGTGCCAGAAGTGGTAGTCGGGCTCGGGGGCGAGCGTCGCCATCAGACCGTCCAGATCGGGCTTGGCTTCTTCGTACATGTGCTCGAGAACGACTTCCAGGACCTGGCGGTGCCGCCCGTTGGTCGTGCGCGCGAGACGCTCCTCGAGCGGCTTCCAGGTGATATTGGGATCGATGATGGGCACGTACGTACTCCTCGAGTTCAGATCGGGATCCCGCGGGCTGTGCGGGAGTGACTAAATCTTCTGTTGCCTGGGTCACGTTCGTCTGCCGACGCTCGTCGGCAATCGCCACGCCCGCAGCCGACAAGAGTCGGGCCCTGGAACCGTGTGACATCGGGCGAGCGGAGGACATAGTGGCCGCCCCGGCTCTATGTCACACGGTTCCAGCAGAGCTCAGGGCCATGCGCCGGACCATCAACGCGAGCATCGCCATGAACCGGTCGATGGGATCGTCGAGATCCCAGTCCATGTGTTCGGAGATCGCGGCGAGGCGCGCGGCCACGGTGCTGTGATGCACGTGCAGCTCGGCCGCGGTGCGCCGCAGCGACCCGAATACGAAGAAGGCCTCGGTGGTGGCCACGGCCTGAGCTCCGGATGGGGTCTCCGCGAGCTCTTCGATGCGCAGGACGTCGGGATTGCTACGGATGATGTCGACGGGGATCTCGGAGAGAAGCTCGAACATGTGCAGCCGGTCGTAGGCGATGACGCGTCGACCCTGCGCGGTCGACGAAGTGAACTGCAGACACCGCACCGCCTGCTGCCAGGATCCCGGTGCATCGAGGGGATCGCCGCTGCCGCCGATGCCGACCCACGGCCCGGGGTCGGCATTTGGTGCGATGGGTGCCGGAAAGGCCTGCGCAATAGCCGATTCCATCTTCTCGGCCAGCTGCCGGACGCTGCCGGAAGGGTGATAGAGCAGCGCGGTGAGCGCACCGATGCGGACCCGTCGATGGGCCGTACCGCCGAGCGCGTCGACGACTACGCGCGCCGACGACGATCCGGGCCGGGTGGAGACGGCCAGAACCTGCAGCGGCCGTTCGGTGTCGAGCCCGAGTAGACGCAGCGCCCGGGTGCGGGCTTGCGGACTCTCATTGTCCGACAACACGATTTCGGCAAGCGCAGGATCGTCGATATGCCCGTGCCGGTCGCCACGAGCCCGGTCGGATTGGCGTCGTAGGGCCCAGGCGAGGCGATCGGCCAGCACCGCATCGAGGGGATGCGGCGTGCCATCGCGCTCGACGCGTGTCGATGGCTCGCCGTCATGCCAAGTCACCTCGACGCCGCAGCCGGCGAGGTCGCCTGCTGCGTCGATCAGTTCGGTCTCCGTCGCCGCCGAATGGTCGAGGCGATCGAAGACGTGGACCACCGACAAGGCCGACTTCGGCGTGTCGGGTAATTCGGTCAGTCGCAACGCCACTACTTCTGCTTCGGCTTCTGCTTCGACGGGAGAGACCGGCTGTAGTCGGCACCGCGGTCGACCCATTCGGTGAGTTGCCGCCCGGTGCGAATCGCGTCGTCGCCGATCCGCAACCAGCCGGCCATCTCTCGTCCGCGCATCACCATCGGCTCGACATGCTTGCGCGACAACAGTTTCTCGCCTGATTCGGGATCCACGCGCACCATCAGCCCGCCCCGGCCGCTGGCGGCGATCGCCATGTTCCCGTTGATGAGAAACGCCAGCCCACCGAACATCTTCTTCTCGGTGATCCCCCGCTGGCCACTGAGGCACTCGCGGATGCGGTCAGCCAGGTCCTCGTCGTACGCCATGGCCCCGATTATGCGCCGGTAGGCTCTCCGCCGAGATCGGATCGGCCGCCCGACTCAGCGTGGCTGAACGACGGCGATCGAGCGGATTCATCGCGACGTTTGAGTGTGAACCGCCCCATCAGCCGACCCGGATTCCGGAGAAGCGCTCGTCCACCTCATTCTCGGTGAGTCCGATGTCCGCGAGGGAGTAGGTGTGCACCGGGGCCCGGTCTCCGGTGCGGCTGGCGACGACCTCGGCCTCCATCGCGGCACGCGCCTGCTCGGTCAGATCGATGCCGAAATGCGAATAGACCGATCCCGCGGTGCCGACCGGGTCGCCGACGAAGTCGCGGTAGTCCACGTCGAGGAACTGATCCGGGTTGTAGGCGCCGCGAGCACTGTTGAACTGCTCCAGGCCACGGGCCCACAGCTCCAGCTGCGTCGCGCCGACCTTCTCCGGGGTGAACGTGTCCGACCAGCCGATCGTTGCCTGCTGGTTGACGCTGCTGATCGAGCCGATGACGGCTTTCGGATCGCGATGGGTCACGATGACGAGGGCGTCGGGGTACACCGACATGATCTCGTCCAGTGCGAACAGATGGCTGGGGTTCTTGAGCACCCAGCGCCGGTCCCGATCGTTCGCGCCGATCAACTGCAGATTGCGGCGATGGCGCTGGTACGGGATCGTCCAGTCCGCCTCGCGAAGCCACCGGGAGTATGTCGGTACGTAGCTGAGGCACTCGTAGGCGATCGAGCGCATCGACTGCTGCAGGACCCGCCAGCATTCCTCCACCTCGACGGCATCCATGTAGTGCATACCCATCAGTTCCGGGTTGTCGGCATGCTGTGCGGCGAACGACGCGTTGATTTTCTGATAGTCGGGATTGGACTCCCACTCCGTGCGTGGCGGACGCGGTTGCGGACGCTCGGCGAGCCACATCTCCATGCCCTGGTGCGCCGGGTCGACGCTGAGCAACCGATGCAGTGCGGTGGTGCCGGTGCGCGGGAGACCGGTGAGAAAGATCGGCCGCTCGATCGGTACGTCGAGGTGTTGGGGGTAGCTGTCCAGCGCCGCCTCGCTCTTGAGGCGGGCGATGAGTGCACCGACCACCAGTTCCCGAGTGGCGATCACGCCGAGCGGGGTGAGGCCGGCTTCGCGACCGTAGCTCTCGAGCAGGACGTGGAGTCCCTCGAGATAGTCGTTCTCGCCGAAGTCCGACAGGCCGGTTCGCTGCCGGGCCTCCTCGTGGAGCTCGTCGACGGTGAAGGGGTCGACGGTGAAGGGGATTGTCATGAGATGTCCTTGTGGTTCAGTGCATTCAGCGTGATGCCGGTGGCTCAGTGGTGGTATTCGCCGCAGTTGACGTCGATGCACTGCCCGGAGACCGCGATCGCCATGTCGGACGCCAGGAATAGCGCGGTGTCGGCGATCTGGTCGGGCTCGGGCAGCCGCCGCAGATCGCTGTTGGCGGCGGTCGCGGCATAGATCTGGTCGATGCTGGCGCCGGTCTGCTCGGCGACACCGGTGAAATACTCCTTCAGTGTTTCCGCCCAGATATAGCCCGGGGCAATGGAGTTCACGCGGATTCCGAGTGGCCCGATCTCGCTGGACAACGTCTGCGACATCGACAGCAATGCACTCTTGGCGAGCTTGTAGCTGCCGTAGGTGGGGTCGGAGTGTCGCAGCACCATCGAGTTGACCATCACGATCGAGCCCTGGGACTTCGCAAGGGCGGATGTACAGAGCTGGCTCATCCGCAGCGATCCGATCACCGAGAGCTCGAAGGCGTCACGAATGTGCTGGTACTCGGTGCCGGCGAAGTTGGTCATCGATGGTGTCAGATACGCATTGTTCACCAGGGTGTCGATGCGTCCGTAGGCTGAGAGTGCTTGGTCGACAACGTTCTTCGCTGACGCTTCCGCGGTCAGATCGGCCGGTACCACGATGGCCCGGCGGCCCTGATCGACCACCTCTTTGGCGACGTCGTGCAGCGTCGATTCGGTGCGGGCGACAAGCACCAGATCGGCGCCGGCCTGAGCGGCGCGCACGGCGATGGACCGCCCGAGCCCGCCGCCGACACCGGAGACGATCATGACCTTGCCGGCGAGCAGGCCGCCGTGGGTAAGGCTCGATGTCATCGCCGTCACCCCTGCATCCGGTTGGTGACCGAGGCCTTGCGGGCCGCGATGCGTGCTGCGAAATCCGCTGCGCTGATGGCGTTGTCGGAGGAATACGGCAGGTGGGCGGCGACCTCGTGGAGCTTGACGATCTCGGAAGTCGGTCCGTCGGCCTTGGTGAGTTCACGGTTCAGACGCTGCCACCGGAACTGCAGGATGCCCTTCGCATGTCCGGTGGTTTCGATCCAGTTGGTGATGCCCGGGTTGCCGTTGCTCACCACCAGCCGGATCTTGCCGTCCGGATCGACTTGCGACTGTGCGGAATTCAGTGACGTCTGGTGGTTGATGTAGTCCAGGGAGATGTACCACATGCTGCCGAGCTGGAAGCCCTGGTACGGCGCTTGGGAGTTCGGGATGGTGATGATCATCGCCTCGTCGTCGGCGAGGTCGTAGTGTCCGACCGAGGAGTACTGGGTGGCGAGTCCGCCGGGCGTCAGTCGCGGCTCGGTGAGGGTGTTCACCGGCAGATCGAGATAGAACCACTTCGGGAACGCCAGCCAGGTCTTGACTCGGGTGATCAGATCGCGGCCGGCCTTGTTGTAGTGATGCTCGACCTGGTCTTCGGTGAGTTCGGGAATCGGCTGACCGGCCGTCGCGGTGCGTTCGATGATGATGGTTCCGCGTTCGACGTTCCAGTCGCTGTAGACCTCGCGGACCAGGAGTTGCGTTGCGCCGCTGGGGAGTTTCAGATGATTTGGATCATCCTCCGAGCCCTGGGGACTGAATCGCAGCACGAAGCTGCCATCCGCGTCGATATTCAGCTCGCGGTCGTCGAAAGCCATGACACTGGCCGGGACGTTGGTGTCGGTGTAGTCGCCGGCCAGGATCTGAAAGCTGAGATCGGCAGTGCCGCCGCGCTTTCCGGTGACGACATATTCCGCGTCGTCGGAGATGGTCGCGCCGAAGTAGAAGGTGTCGGGGTTGTCCAGGCCCTGCTTGGTGAACGGCCCGGTACCGGAGATGAACATGGGCTGCGCCAGCTCACCGGCCCAGTTGCTGTGCAGCACCGCTTCGATGCACGCCGCCAGGTACTGGTAGCCCTCGTTGAGGTCCTGCTGCGTCTCGATATGCGGCGCGGTGGCGATCAGCTTCTCCGCCTCGGCGATGCTCGCCGCGAACTTGTCTGTCAGCACGGTTGATTCCTTTCGGTGTGGATGTCTTGGGGATGTCGGTGTGGGCTGTTTCAGCTCTCGCTGCAACGGGGTTTGAGGCGGACGGCGAGTTCATCGACGTTCCAAATATCGAATGCTCTGATCGGTTAATGGAATCTGAACGTAAGACCAGGAGCCGACCAGCGGCAATGGCGCAGTCCCGGTCAGTGGAACGCCTACAGTTGTTCGAAATATGGAACAGTTACTCGAAGTGAGAGGGGCCGTCATGGAGGCCAAAGACTCCGACCAGTCCGGTCTCGGCCGCACATCCCCGCCGACCGCGAGGGTCGTGCGGGTCTTGAATTTCCTGGCAGTGGCCCCGGATCAGCGGTTCACGCTGGCCGAGTTGTCGCGCGGCTGCGAGATCAGCAAACCGACCTGCCTGGGGATCGTCACCGAGCTGTGCGCTGCGGGCTATGTCGCGCGTGACCAGGACACCAAGACGTACATGCTGGGGTCGGCGGTGATCGGGGTCGGGCTTGCCGCCCAGCGCGGACATCAGGCGAGCCCGGTGGTTCGGGACGAACTGGCGTCGTTGTCGCGGCGATTCGGCACGATCTGCAACGCATCGGCGGTCGTCGGCGACAAGATCGTGGTCCTGGAGTCCGTGACCCCTCCGGGCCAGATCGCCCCGGCGCGGGTCGGGCAGACGTTTCCGTTTGCGCCGCCGGTCGGCATTCTTTACCTGTTCTGGCAGCCCGATAGCGATTTGGAGCGCTGGCTTGCCGGCGAATCCGTATTGCCTGCGGACCTCGATCGGGATCGGCTGTGGGATCTGGTCCGGAATGCACGAACCCGCGGATTCGTCATCGAGGGTATGACCGCAGACCAGATGCGACTGCACACGATCCTGGCCGGCGCGACCGCTCATCAGCTCCCGCCGGATGTGCGCCGGTTGATCGGCGAAATGGCGGCAGGCCTCGGTGATCGGCTGTATTTCACTGGTGTGCAGCAGGATCCGTCGCCCGACGACGAGATCTTCTTGATCGCGACACCGGCCTTCGACGCCGACGGCAGGCAGACGGCCGTCATCACGATGTACGCCGACGGGGCAACGGTGAACCAGGATCCGCTGTATCTGGGCGCTGAGCTGCGGGCCGCCGCGGATCGGATCACCGCGTCCGTCGGGGGTCGCGATCCGTATGTCTCACTGAGAGGGAGTGGGCGTTGAGTCGCCTGTGATGGCGGTCATAGCTTGTGTGCGTTGGTCAAGTATCCGACTGGGCTATTCGAAATATGGAACATACGGAGGTTCGTATGCGGCGTCGGCCGGCCGGAGTTGACCGCCCGAATCCCCAGGATCAAGGAGTTTATGAATGACGCAGAACGAATCGCGCAACATCGAGTTGGTGCACACCTATCTGGAATCGCTGATCTCGCATCGGGTGGAGGACGTCCGGCTGGCGGATGACTGCAAGCGATTCGAGAACGGCATGGATTGCGGCTGGTCCGGTCAAGCAATTCTGGACTCGCTGCGGGACGGCCCGCAGTATCTGCCGCTGCGGGAGATCCGCGAACTGACGTTCCGGGATCTCGGCGCCGAAGTCGTCGCACGCTATCTGCTCGACGTGGAGATCGAGGGCGGCGCGCTGGCTACCGTCGTGCTGACGGAGCACTTCGTGATCGCCGACGATCGGATCGCCGCGATCACGGCCATCTACGAGCCGCAGGAGATGTGAATATGAGCAATGGATACGGGGCCATCAGCAATCTCATCGCGATATATGCCGAACGCATCGACGCGGGCGATTTCGCCGGCGTCGGCGAACTTTTCGCGCATGCCACGCTGACCACCGACATGGATGAGTCGCGCTCTGGCGCTGAAGAGATCCGCGGCATGTACGAGCAGTGGACGCGGAAATATCCGGACAACGGCACACCGCATACCAAGCATCTGATGACCAACCTCATCGTCGATGTCGACGACGAGGCCGGCACCGGCAGCTGCCGCACGTATTACACGGTGCTGCAGTCGACGCCGAAACTTCCGCTGCAGCCGATCATCACCGGTACCTACCGCGACACGTTTGTACGCGCGGACGGCGTGTGGCGCTTCGAGACGCGGCATATGACCACCGACTACGTCGGTGACTTGAGCCAGCATCTGCTGCACGAACTCGGCTGACCCGTTCGGCAGCCGAAACAGAAAGCTCCTGCAGGAATCCCCTTCCCCTGCAGGAGCTTTCTGTTGTCAGTCAGCGGTTGAGATTGCCCATATCGACCGGGATCTGGGCGCCGGTCATGTACTTGGCCTCGTCTGAGCACAACCAGGCCACCACGTGGGCGATGGCCTCGGGCTCCATCATCTCGTAGGGCAGGCTGTTCATGAAGATCGGCGACAGAGTGGCAGCATGCTCCTGCAGTAGCGGCCCCATCGAGGGGCCCATGTCCATGCCGGTCAGCACGCCGGCCGGGTGCACGCTGTTGACTCGGATGTTGTTCAGCCCCAGCTCATTTGCCATCACCCGGGTGAGTCCGGTGACGCCGGCCTTGCTCGCGGCGTAGCCGGCGACGAACGGCGTGCCCTTGAGTCCGGACTGCGAACTGGTGAATACCATCGATCCGCCCTCGCCCTGTTCGAGCAGATGCGGAATCGCGGCGCGCGCGGTGTTCCATACGCCGGTCAAGTTGACGTCGAGGACCTCCTGCCAGGTTTCGGGGGAGATCTCCCAAGACATTCCGGACGCGCAGATGCCGGCGTTCGCGACGACGAAGTCGAGGCGGCCGAGAGCTTCGATTCCTGCGCTCAGCGCGGCGTCGAGGGCGGCGAAATCGCGGACATCGGTCTTGGTGGCGATGATCTTCCGGCCGGTCGCCTCGACCTGCTTGACGGTTTCTGCCAGGTCGGCATCCGTGGCGCCGGAATAGGGCGTGCTGGACAGGGTTTCGCAGATATCGAGGGCGATGATGTCGGCCCCCTGAGATGCGAATAGGATTGCCTCGCTGCGGCCTTGGCCGCGCGCGGCGCCGGTGATGAAGGCGACCTTTCCGGCGAATCGCTGTGCGTCTGACATGGATACCCTCCGATAGATTGACTGCCTCAATCGTGCGAGATATCGCGCGCGCGAACAAGAGGTATTCCCGGTCATCGGGCATAGACGTGCCGCCGCACGCACAACGAAATCCGCGCCACTTCCCGCCACGCACAACGAAATCCGCGCCACCTCCGGCCACGCACAACGAAATCCGCGCCACCTCCGGCCACGCACAACGAAATCCGCGCCACCTCCGGCCACGCACAACGAAATCCGCGCCACTTGTGCGGATCCGCGCCGGCTACAACCGGCGCGAATCCACGAAAGTGGCGCGGATTCCCGTGGGGCGGTGTCAGGCCGCCGGTGCTGCCTCGGCCGGTTGCGCGGCCGGCTCCAGGGCGAGCTTGACGATTTCCGCGACGTCGGTCATCGGCCGAACGTCCAACGCGGCCAGCACTTCCGCCGGGACATCATCCAGATCGGGCTCGTTGCGCTGCGGGATGAACACCAGATTCATATCTGCTCGCTGCGCGGCGAGCAGCTTCTGCTTCAGCCCGCCGATCGGGAGCACCCGACCGTTCAGCGTCACCTCTCCGGTCATCGCCACGTCCGACCGGACCCGACGACCCGTCAACAGCGACACCATCGCGGTGACCATCGTGACGCCCGCCGACGGCCCGTCCTTCGGGGTCGCGCCCGCCGGGAAGTGAACGTGGAAACTGCGATCCAGCAGCGCCTTGTCGATGCCCAATTCATCGGCGTGCGAACGCACGTAGGACAGCGCGATCTGTGCCGATTCCTTCATGACGTCGCCCAACTGTCCGGTCAGTGTCAGCCCGGGATCACCGTCTGCTGCACCGACTTCCACGTACAGCGTGTCGCCGCCCATGCCGGTGACCGCCAATCCGGTCGCCACGCCCGGCACGGCCGTCCGCTCCGCCGAGTCGGGAGTGAACCGCGGCCGCCCGAGGTAATCGGTCAGCTCGTCCAACCCGATCGTCAGCGGTGCCGACGCACTGGCCAGCTTCGTCGCCGCCTTGCGCAGCGCCTTGGCCAGCAGCCGTTCCAGTTGTCGCACACCGGGTTCGCGGGTGTAGTCGGCCGCGACCTTGCGTAGCGCCTCGTCGGTGATCGTCACCTCGTCGGTGTTGATCGCCGCGCGCTCCAGCTGCCGGGGCAGCAGGTATTCGCGCGCGATGGCGACCTTGTCGTCCTCGGTGTAACCGTCGAGCTGAACCAATTCCATTCGGTCCAGTAGCGCCGACGGGATCTGCTCGATCACGTTGGCGGTGGCCAGGAAGACCACATCCGACAGGTCCAGATCCAGATCCAGATAGTGGTCGCGGAACGTGTGGTTCTGCGCCGGATCCAGGACCTCGAGCAGCGCGGCCGACGGGTCGCCCCGGAAGTCCGAGCCGAGCTTGTCGATCTCATCAAGCAGGACAACGGGATTCATCGATCCCGCCTCACCGATCGCCCGGACGATCCGTCCCGGCAGTGCGCCGACGTACGTGCGCCGGTGTCCGCGGATCTCCGCCTCGTCGCGCACACCGCCCAGGGCTACGCGAACGAACTTGCGGCCCAATGCCCGTGCCACCGACTCCCCCAGCGACGTCTTACCGACACCGGGAGGTCCGGCCAGCACCATGACGGCACCGGAACCGCGCCCGCCGACCACGGACATGCCGCGTGAAGCCCGACGAGCCCGCACTGCCAGGTACTCGACGATGCGATCCTTCACGTCGTCGAGGCCGTGGTGATCGGCGTCCAGGATCGCCCGTGCGGCAGCGATATCGGTGGAGTCCTCGGTGGTCACGTTCCACGGTAGTTCGAGAACCGTGTCCAACCAGGTTCGGATCCAACCGGTTTCGGGACTCTGGTCGCTGGAGCGTTCCAACCGGTCGACCTCGCGCAGCGCGGCTTCACGAACCGCTTCGGGCAGGTCGGCCGTCTCGACGCGGGTCCGGTAGTCATCGGATCCGTCGGGCTCGGACTCCCCCAGCTCCTTGCGGATGGCTGCGAGCTGTTGGCGCAGTAGGAATTCCCGCTGCGTCTTCTCCATGCCCTCGCGGACGTCAGTGGCGATCTTCTCGCTCACCTCCGACTCGGCCAGGTACTCCGTGGTCCATTCGACGAGCAGCGTCAATCGATCGACGGCACCCGGCGTCTCCAGGAGCTGTCGCTTCTGCTCGTCGGTCAGGTACGGCGCGTAGCCGGAGGTATCGGCCAGCATCGCCGGATCGCTGATGCGGTTGACCGCATCGATCATCTGCCATGCATCACGCTTCTGCAGCAGTCCGACCACGAGCTGCTTGTATTGCGCGGCCAGTTCCTTGGCCGCCTCGGTGACCGGCTCGTCGGGGATTTCCTCGGCCTCCACCCACAGGGCCGCGCCGGGTCCGGTGGTGCCGGAGCCGATGTGCGCGCGCCGCTGGCCACGCAGTACGGCGGCGGCATTGCCGCCTGGTGTGCGGCCGGTCTGCACGATCGATGCGATCACGCCGTGCGTCGGGTACCGGTCATCCAGTCGTGGTGCTACCAACAGTCGCCCTTGATCGGCCTGAGCGGCGTCGATCGCCGCCTGGGCCTTGTCGTCCAGCTCGATCGGGACCGCCATGCCCGGCAGAATCACCTGGTCAGTGAGGAAAAGAACGGGCAGCCGGGTCACGTTTTCACTCATCGCGCCTCCTACGTCGAATTGAGTCTGTTCCGCTCAACCCGATCGGCGGTGAGGCTATTCCGGAGCGTGCCCTCCGTTCATCCTGAGCGAACGTACGCCGTGTTCGACGGCCTTTGCCGCAGCCACCGCGAGGGCGATCGGCAGCAACAAGCCGAGCGGGGCGCCGGTGAATTCAATGGTCAGCGCCATCGCCGACCAGGGTGCACGCTGCGCGACCGCCAGAACCGCGGCCGCGCCGAAGAGTGCGAGGCCGCCGACCTCCGATACGTGACTCGCCGACGGGACCGCGTGCGCGGCCACGCCCAGTGCCACACCCGTCGCGAACGCCGGGGTCAGCAGCCCGCCGATCGCGCCGCCCCGCAGGCACAGTGCGGTTGCCGCGGGCTTGAGCAGCACGAGCCCGGCCGCGGCCGCGCTCGACACCGATCCGCTGAACGCGTCCTGTGCCAACGCCTTGCCATTGCCCAGCAGGTCGGGTACCCAGATGGACACGACGCCCAGCAGGGTGAACGCGACGGGGATCAAGATGGCGGCGCGCCAGCCGTGCGGAGCGTGGGTGCGGGCCAGGGTCATCACCCAGCGGAAGGCGATTCCGATCGGTACGGCGCAGATGCCGAGGACGACGGCGACGACGCAGACGCCGAAAGTCAGCGATGGCAGCGGGAAGTGGTAGGTCTCGTCGGGACCGAGGAAGGAATCCGCCACGACCGTCGCAATGGCCGCCGACACGATGGCCGGTGCCAGCGCTGCCCGTCGACTGACGTCGCGCAGCAGTACCTCGAGGGCGAACACCGCTCCGCCCATCGGCACGTTGTAGACCGCGGCCAGACCGGCGCCCGCGCCACAGGCCAATAGGATTCGGCAGTCTTCTGGTCCGAGGCGCAGCCGTCCGCCGATGATTCCGGACAGCGCTGCGCCCACCTGTCGCGGTGCGCCCTCGCGGCCGAGCGAGGCCCCGGCACCGACGGCGACGATCTGCAGGAGAGCGTCTGTCGTGGTGGCCAGCAGCGGCAGCTTCGGCTTGTCCAGGGTGAGCGCATGCGTCACCGATACGTTCTGCCGGCGAAACCATCGGCGTTGCAGCCACCAGCCGAGCCCGACAACGACACCACCGACCAGAAGAGCCATGACCCGGCGCAGCGAACTGGCGTGCTCGACGCCGACCAGGAAGGTGTCCTCGGTGTAGCCGAAGCTGACGTGCTGCACGGCATGCAGAACGACGGTAAGCGCAACGCCGGAGAGGCCGGCGAGTACGCCCGCGACTGCGGCGGCAGCGATCAGCCGGACGAAGATCAACCCGCCGCGAGTCGCCGTGCTGGCGTCCGCGGTGGGCATGCGCCGATCGTAGCGGGAGCGAAGCTCGGCCGGATCGGATCTGACGGTCGCTCAGCTCAACTCACGAAACGCGGCCGAGTTTGCGGAGGGTCGGCATGATCGCACGTTCGACGGCGAGTGCGGCGCGCAGAGTACGTTCGCTGGGCGGCTTCCTGAGCTGGATCGGCGATAGCTGCCCGATCGCGTAGTAGAGCATGTCCCAGTCGGTGTCGATGTGGCTGATTCGGATCTTGCCGTTGCCGTCGCGCACCGTGGTGTATCGATCGACTCCGATGAAGTTGATGCAGCGGCCGGTCGGCGCGATGGTCAGGTCGGTATCGGGAATATTGAACCGTCCAGACTGACGGCCGATACCGCGCCACGGAATGGTGACGCGGAGCTCGTCTTCGGCGAAGTCGAAGTACGGCAGGGAGCGGATGGAGTCGTCCTGGGGGTAGAACGCGAAGTCGGGAAAGGCGAGAAAGCTCTGCCTGCAGGAGTCGAGGGTGCGTTCCTTGACCTTGCCGAAGCTGGTCGAGTCGATGTAGGTGATGTCCTCTGTCATGCGGGCCGATAGTTTATCGACACTTTGCGAGGCCCATCCGTCGAACCAGTCCTGGCAGAAGTCCAGAATGCCCTCAGCTGGGTAGCCGTGGTCGACAAGGTCTTTCTCCTGCGCCGCAACACGTTCCCAGTATCGCGGCATCAATCCGACGTATTTGGAATGCTCGGGGGAGGGGCCGAGATGATCGAGTGACATGGTGTTCCTTTCGTGGGGCTATTGGCGTCGGTCGGTGGCCGGCTATTGGGCGACGGCTGTCAGTCGTACAGGCAGACCCTTCTTGAGTCCGGTCGACACACGCAGCGCGGGCTTGGGATTCCAGCCCGGACGTAGCTGGAACCTGAAGCGCTGCAGAATAATTGCCAGTGTCAGGACGCCTTCGATGTACGCCAGTTTGGATCCCATGCACTTGCGGGCCCCGAGGCTGAACGGGATGAAGGCGTTGTAGTTGATCTCGTCGGTGTCGAAACGCTCGGGTATGAACGACTCAGGGGACCGCCAGAAGCGGGAGTCCATCTGCAACCCGATCGGCGAGAACACCACATGCGACCCGGTGGGTATCCGGTAGCCGCCGATCTCGTCCTCGACCCGCGCGGTCCGCACGTTCGCGATCGCGCCCTGGAGGCGTTGGGCCTCGTCGAAGCAATTCCGCAAATACTTCAGTTTGGGAAGGTCGGCATACGTGGGAGTGTTTCCGCCGAGGGTATCCACCACTTCGTATGCCCGAAGAAGCTCAGCAGGATTGCGACCCAGGTACGCGAATGTCCACGAAAGAGCCTCAGCAGTGGTCTCGAATCCGGCGAAGACCAGACCCATCAATTCGGATCGCATCCGGCGGTACGGGTAGTCTCCCTTGCCCGGAAAGTCCATTGCCAGGACGACATCCAATATATCCGGCTCATCATTGCGGGGACTGGCCAGGCGCTCGGCGATCATCTTGTCGAGCTCGGCCATCATGAACTGCATCGCGCTGAGTCCGGCTTTTTCTCCGCGTACCCGGCGTGCGACCGGAGCGGGCAACGGTGTGGTTGCCACGCGGCGGACGACGTAAGCACCGTACTGGTGCGCTGACGCGACCCAATCGTCAAGCAGTCTCGATTCGGGATGGGAATGGAACATCGCGGCGAGCATGCCAGCCATCACCGCAGTAGCGATCTCCGATTCGAGGTCGATCCATTGATCATCACGTACGAAATCGTGCCAGCCGTCGACATGCCTGGTCAGCGCTTCGACCATGCTGCCTGTGACTTTGGCCAACGACCGCTCAGTGAAATGGGGATTGAGGGCTAGACGAACGCGTCGCCATTCATCGCCTTCAAGAAGAGGCAGCGCCAGCGGTTCTCCGGCGACCAGTTCGATTGCCAGCTCGTGCTTCCGATACTTCGGTTGGTGGCGCACCATCATTTCGGCGACGAGGTCGGGATGGCCCAGAGCGGTCAGCGGGAAGCCGGGAACGCTGAGATCGATGACGTCACCATTGGCGCGCAATAGCTCGGGTAGCACGTGGTACATGCCGCCGGCCAGTAGTCCCGGCCTTGCGGTCCGCCGAAGGCTGACCTTCGGTGGGCGCCGGGCGTCGGCGACGGTTGTCGTTGTGCTCATCTGTGAATGCCCCTTGTCGTAGTGCGTGCATTGGCATGGCCCGGGCTGGAAGCTGAGTGAGGCGCGTCACGCAAGGCGAGTTTGGCACACGCTGTATCAGAATGCAATAGAATGTGGCACACTCTGTATCAGATGGTTTCAACAGATGGCGAGGATCTGGATTGGCTGGGAAATACCGTGGTCAGACCGCTGATGAGCGGCGCGCCGAGCGCCGGCAGCGGATGATTGACGCTGGCCGCGAGCTCGTTGTCGATCACCGGATAGCGGATATCGACATCGTCAGGGTGTGTGATCGTGCAGGGCTCACGCGGCGGTACTTCTACCAGGAGTTCGCCGATATCGACACCTATCTCGATGAGGTATTTCGCGCTCATGCGGAGGATGCGGCCGTGGCGATCATTGCGGCCGCAGTGGCTGCGCGCGGAGATCTGTCGGACCGGATCGCGGCCGGTATGGAAGCCGCGATCGCCTTCGTGATGGAAGGGTTCGGGGGTAAGGGATCCGCAGAGTCGACGTTGTCCGCCACGGCGATGTTCTCCCGGCATCGCGCCGCACTTACTGATGTCGCGTTCGCGAAGGCGCTGGAGATGTACAAGGCGGTGAACGGCGGAGAGCCAATGCCGTCAAAGCTGCACGGCTATACGGCGATCGTGGTGGGTGGCACGGCGGAGGCCTTATTGCGTTGGCTCCGAGGGGATCTCGATCTCACCCGCGATGAACTGGTCGCGACCTGCGTTGACGGACTGGGGCTTATGCGGAGCGCCCTGGATGACACCGCCGCGATCCAAATCCCGGATTGACCCCAAGTCGACGAAACGTCTGTCCGCAAAGTAGGCCAAGCAAAGGAATTCCGATGGCACACATCATCACCCGGCCGTGTTGTAACGATGCGAGCTGTGTACCGGTCTGCCCGGTCAACTGCATTCACCCGACACCGTCGGAGCCGGACTTCGCCACTGCCGAGATGCTGTACATCGATCCGGATGCGTGCATCGATTGCGGCGCGTGCGTGAGCGAATGCCCGGTCAGCGCAATCATTCCCGACCATGCGATCAGGGACGAGCATGAGTTGTATGTGAAGTTGAATGCCGACTATTTCACCGATCACCAGGTCGACTATGGCTACTTTCCAGCGCAGTACGACGAATCGGTCCCAGAGGTCGTCGGAGAACTCACCGTCGCCATTGTCGGCGCGGGCCCCGCCGGCATGTTCGCGGCGCAGGAATTGCTCAGGGTAGAGAAGTCGAAAGTTGATGTATACGACCGACTTCCGACGCCCCACGGACTGGTACGCGCGGGGGTAGCGCCGGACCACCAGGCGACCAAGGGTATCGAGGAGACGTTTTCACGGATTGCGGACGATCCCCGGTTCACGTACGTGCTGGGCGTGGAGGTGGGCGTCGATCTGACTGTTGACGAGCTGTCCGCGCACTATGACGCGGTGCTGCTCACGGTGGGGGCGAGCACCGACCGACAGCTGGGTATTCCAGGTGCGCGACTGGGCGGCGTGATCGGCGCCAGCGAATTCGTCCGCTGGTACAACGCACATCCGGACGCCACCGACCTGCATCCTGACTTCTCGTCCGATACCGCGGTCATCATCGGCAACGGCAACGTCGCTCTCGATATCGCGCGGATCCTCGCGACCCCGGCCGAAGACCTGGCGAGCACCGATATCGCCGGCCATGCTCTGAATGCCTTGCGGGGCAGCGCTATCACCGACATCTACGTGGTGGCGCGGCGCGGGGCCGCCGATAGCGCCTTCACCAATCAAGAGTTTGCCGCCCTCATGGATACGCCGCAGGTGAATGTGCTCGTCGAGCCGGAGACACTGGCCGTGGACAGCGATGCGGCGATGGACTCCACCGTCCGCAATAAGATCGAGCTGCTCGGCAGATGCGCTGTCACGGTCGACGAGCGTGGTGGCCGCCGCGTGCATGTGCGCCATCTCGCTACCCCTGTGGCGATAGTGGGTGACCGGCGCGTGGAATCGATCAGCTTTCGCCGAACTGGAAGCCCGGATGAATCGGTCACCACGATTCAGGCCGGTCTGGTGATTCCGTCGATAGGCTATGCGGGGACCGCGATATCGGGGCTGCCATTCGATGCCGACACGGGCACTATTCCGAACGTCGACGGCAGGGTTCGTGGCGAGGACGGCGACGCGAGGCCCGGCGTGTACGTATCGGGGTGGATCCGGCGCGGGCCTTCAGGTGGGATCGGAATGAACAAGAGTGACGCGAAGCAGGTGGCCTTAGCCATCATCGAAGACTTCCGAGCCGGTCGAAACCCGTTGCCTCGCAGCTATGACCGGGATGCTTTGTTGGCGCTGGCAGAGCAACGTGGTGCATCGGTAGTGGGGCTGGACGGCTGGCGTCGCATCGACACCGCAGAACTCGAGGCGGGACGAGCGCTGGCGCGAGCGCGGATGAAACTGACCACGCGTGGTGAGATGGTGCGGATCGCGACTACTGGCCGTCGCTAGAAGGTCAGGACGATGGAACGGCCACGCGCTGCCCGAGTGTTGCCGGAAGATGTTCGTAGCCATGCAGATTGACCAAGCCGCGATGCACCGGCGCACCACTGAGCGCGAGCTCCGGGTAGTTCTCGAAAAGCGCGCGCAATGCGATGACGCCTTCCTTTCTGGCGAGACTGGCGCCGAGGCAGGCGTGGACGCCACTGCTGAAGGCGACGTGCTCGCGGGCATTGTCTCGGGTGACGTCAAAGGCATTCGGGTTCACGAACACGCTCGGATCGCGGTTCGCGCCGCCCAGCAGCAGGACGAGCATGCGCCCCTTGCGCAGCCGGAAACCGGCGATCTCGACATCCTCGGTCGGTATCCGGCCGGTCACCTGTACCGGGCTGTCGAAACGCAGGATCTCTTCGATCGCGTTGGGCCACAATTCGGGATCGTCGTGCAGCAGCTGCAGTTGTTCCGGATTGTTCTGCAGCGCAACGATTCCATTGCCGATGAGATTGACGGTGGTCTCGAAGCCGGCGCCGAGCAGCAGAGCCGCAGTGGCCTTCTGCTCCCGCAGCGTGAGGTCGTCGGAATTGACGATGGTGCCCAGTATCCCGGCGTCAGAGTTGCCGTTGCCGCCAGCGGCCCGGAGCCGGGCGATGTGCTCACCCAGGAATTCATCGAACGCCAGTAGCGAGTCGGACGCGCGCTTGTAGGTGCCGAAGTTGATGCCGATATCCAGCAGCGGCGACGCATCGCCACCCCACTTCAACAGATTCGGCGTCGATTCGAGTGGTACCGAAAGCATTTCGGCGATGATGGCGACGGGCAGGCGCGCGGCGAAGTCTTGGACCAGGTCGGCTCGGGTCTGGCCGGCGAACCCGGCGAGGAGTTCGTCGGTGACCTCCTGGATGCGGTCGTCGAGCGCGCTGATCGCGCGCGGGGTGAAGGCGCGCGAGACGAGTTTGCGAAAGCGGGTGTGTTCCGGTGGGTCGACGGCGAGCATCGAGGGCGGTTCGACAGGGTTGGCCAGACCCGGATCGGTCTTGTCGAAGATCCAGCGTACGGCCGGACCGCCGGCGACGTTCTGCGGTGAGACCGTGACGAAGCGGCTGTCCCGCAACACGTCTCGCACGATGTTGTAGTCGGCGCTGACTGCGCCCACCGCGGTGCGCGAGATCGGTCCATGCTCGCGGACGCGCTCGATCACCGGATACGGATTCTCGGTGCCGCCGTCCCCGCGGATGAACTGTGCGAGCGGCGCTCCGCGCTTGGCCTGCTGGCGGATCGCGACGCGCGCCAGGCCGTGCATCGGTAACCATCGAACCCAATGCGATGCGATCTGTCGCCGGTTGAGTCCTGCGGACATGTGCGCTCCTCGCTCCGATCGGCTTACTGAATTCCAGTGTAATAGCCGGGGACAGGCGTGACCAGAGTTTGGTGGACCAATCGGGGACAGCTGGTTACCCTCTCGAACTAGAACCTGTTCCAATTCTGAGGGAGTCTTCCGATGGCGCTGACCGCCGAACAGATCACCACCGCCGTACACACCTACATCGAGGCCGTCGCGGTCGGCGACCCGGATCGCCTCGGCGCACTGTTCGCGGAGGACGCGGTGCAGGAAGACCCGGTGGGCAACGTCAACACCGGTCGCGACGCGATCATCGAGTTCTTCGGCAACATCAAGGATGTCAAGAAGGAGGCCACGCTGAAGTCGCTGCGGGTCGCCGGCGACGTGGCCGTATTCGAGTTCAGCATGCTCACCTATGCCGGTGAACAGAAGTTCTTGCTGGAACCGATCGACGTCATGCGATTCGACGAGAACGGCCTGATCAAGAGCGTCGTCGCGGTCTGGTCGCAGGAGGACCTCAAGGTCGTCTAGGCCCCAGCCCTAATCGCGGGGCCGGATCACCACGTCCTGGATATCGGTGCCCGGTGCCGCGGTCACTGCGTGAACGACCGCGGCCGCGACAGCCTGCGGTGACAGGTTTCTGCTCGGGTCGTATTCGCGACCCTGCATCGCGGTCAGATCTTGCTGCATATCGGTGTCGATGCGGCCGGGGAAGATCGATGTCACGCGCAGCGTCGGCTCCTCGGCCCGGAGAACGTCGGCGAACGCGGTCAGGCCGAACTTGCTTGCCGCATACGCCGACCAGCCGGCCGAGGCCCGCTTGCCCTGGCCGGAATTGATCAGCACGACATGCCCCCGGGCGGCGCGCAATGCCGGCAGTGTGAGGCGGGTCAGCTCCGCGACCGAGATCAGATTGACCTCGAGCATCCGTCGCCACTCCTCAGGAGGCGTCTCCTCGATGGTCCCGATCGAGGCGATACCGGCGTTGTGCACCAGGAGGTCCAGCCGGCCGATCGGCTCGGCCGCTTCGGCCATTTCGTCCGGATCGGTCAATTCCACCGGCCAGGTCGACGCGCCGTCGAGTTCGGTTGCCAGCGTGTCCAATTCGATCGACGGTCGGCCGCCGAGCAGGAGATCGTACGTGGGCGAGAGCGCACGAGCGATAGCCGCGCCGAGGCCGCGGCTGGCGCCGGTGATCAATCCGGTCGGTCGGGTGTCTGCCATGTCCTGAGCTTAGTGTTCGGCAGCCACGGGCCCGGTCGTTGCCGCTCGCAGTGCCAAACCCGGCCGGCCGGTTCAGAATGTTCCGATGGGGCAGCACCGATTCTCGTCGACGCAGCTGGCGGCGCGCGCGGCGTACCTGCTGCGCGGCAATGACCTGGGGACGATGACGAGCGCGGCCCCCCGGCTGTACCCGCACATGTGGAGCTGGGACGCGGCGTTCGTCACGGTCGGGCTGGCGCCGCTGAGTGTCGAGCGCGCGGTGACGGAGATGGACACGCTGCTGTCGGCGCAATGGTCGAACGGAATGATCCCCCACATCGTGTTCGCGAACGGGCGTGATGGCTACTTCCCGGGCCCGGCATGGTGGCGCGCGACCGAACTGGCTGCCGCATCCCCGGCTTTTCCGGCGACGTCGGGGATCACCCAGCCGCCCGTGCATGCCCTTGCGGTGCAACGGATTCTGGAGCATTCGCGTCGGCAGGGCCGTGCGGTGCGCCAGCTGGCCGAGGAGTTCCTGGATAGACGGTGGAATGATCTGATGCGATGGCATCGATGGCTTGCGACTGCGCGCGATCCGAAAGGTCATGGCCGGATCACGTTGTATCACGGCTGGGAGTCCGGCATGGACAACTCGCCGCGGTGGGACTCGGCATACGCCAATATTGTTGTGGGGGCATCACTTCCGCCGTACCAGCGCGAGGATCTCACCCATATCGGAGATCCATCGATGCGTCCGTCGACCGCGGAGTACGACAAGTATCTCTGGCTTGTCGAGCAGATGAAGTCGGTCGGGTACGACGACGAGAAGCTACCCGGCGTCATGGATTTCGAGATCGAGGACGTCTTCGTCAGCGCGATCTTCGCGATGGCGTGCGAGGTACTCGCCTACATCGGCGAGGACTATGCCAAACCGCTGTCGGACATTCGGGACCTGCGGGCATGGTCCCATCGCTTCCGCCGGGGAGTCATCGCCACGTGCCGCGAGAATAACGGCGCGGCACGTGATTTCGATGCGCGAACGGGTCGTTGGATCGACACCGAGACCATCGCGATGTTCGCGCCGTTGTTGTGCGGGGGGCTGCCGCGCGATCGAGAGCGGTCATTGTTACGCATGTTCGACGGCCCTCGATTCTGCGGGCACCCGGATCTGCGCTACGCCGTGCCGCCGTCGACGTCGCCGGTGTCGGCCGATTTCCGCCCGCGCGAATACTGGCGTGGCCCGGTCTGGCCGGTGATGACCTGGCTCTTCTCGTGGGCCTTTGCCAGGCGCGGCTGGCCGGAACGGTCGAAACGCCTGCGCGAGGAGGGATTGCGCCAGGCCGAGGAGGGGTCGTTCGCGGAATACTACGAGCCGTTCACCGGTGAACCGTTGGGCAGCATGCAGCAGAGCTGGACCGCGGCGGCGGTGCTGGACTGGCTGGACTAGTCGCCGCGGTCCGGACTGCTCAGCCGTTCTGCGCGTCCCGCCATTCGCACAGCGCCTGCGCCACCGAGAGGTCGTAGGCGGGTCCGCTGACGCCGACGGTGATCATCCGGATGCCTTCGTCGGTGAGTCGTTTCGCCTCGGCCGGAGCGCTCGTCGCATCGAGCCGCAGGCTGTGGTCGAAACCGGCGGAGTGCATGATCTCCGACGGGTCGCGCCCGACATCCGCGCAGTGGCGCGCGAGGATCGCCGCCTTGCGGCGGTAGCTCTCGACCGACACGAAGTAGTGCCAGATGTCGGCGTGCTGGGCGACGTAGCGGAGTGTTTTGCGTTCGCCACCGCCGCCGATGAGGACCGGCAACTTGCGCGTCGGCGGCGGGTTGAGCTTCGCCCAACGTTGTTCGATCAGCGGCAGTGCCTCACCGAGGGCGTCCAGCCGGGAGCCGGCCGTGCCGAACTCGTATCCGTACTCGTCGTAGTCGCGCTGAAACCAGCCGGAGCCGATGCCGAAGATGAGTCGTCCGCCGCTGATGTGATCGACGGTCCGCGCTATGTCCGCGAGCAGTTGCGGGTTGCGGTAGCTGTTGCAGGTGACCAGTGCGCCGATTTCGATCCGCGAGGTCTGCTCGGCCCAGGCGCCGAGCATCGTCCAGCATTCGAAGTGGGCGCCGTCCGGGTCGCCGTACAGCGGATAGAAGTGATCCCAGTTGAAGGCGACGTCGACGCCGAGGTCCTCCGCGCGCCGCACGGCGTCACGCATCTCGGTGTAGTCGGTGGAATGTTGCGGCTGGAGTTGGACGGCGATGCGCAGTGGAAAATTGCTCATGTCGCACAGTCTGCACCCGTCTGCGGCGGCGGGCCGTCGATGTGCGGGAATGGGCCGTCGTGGTGGATAATCGGCCGGAGATTCGAGGAGGCGTGCGATGACCTATTGGTCCAGTTCGTGTTCCCGTGTCCTCACCGAGCAGGAGTTCATTGCGCTCATCGGCCGCCAGGTGCAGGGCGCCGCGCCGCGCGGCGCCAACGGCGCGCGGGTGACATTCTCCTTCGCCGGCCGCGACGTGCGGTATTCGCTTGTCTACTACGGCAATGTGCCACCGGTCGCGCCGGCGCTGCCGCAGCCGGCGATGGAACTGGCCCGTGAGCTGCGCGTCGGTCGCTACCAGGTCGGGGATGGCGCCTGCCTGCTGATGGAGGTCGTCGTCGGACCGACCGGCGAGACATCGGTGCGGTACAACAGTGGCGAGTTCGGTCCGATCAGTTCGGATCTGATCTTCGTCCCGACGAGCTACGGCGATGATCTGCAGCGCTACCCGCGCCAGGCGCCACAGTGGCTGTCCGACTACATCGCCGGAAAGCCTTTGGACCAGTTACATTCCGGAATGGACTTCCCGTTCCCGGCACCCGAAACCGTTCCCGCCCGGCCGACGGATGACCGCGCCGCCGTCTTGCTGGCCCTGAATCACATCCGGACCGCGGCGGTGAATTTCACCGGGCACAACCTGTATTCACTGACCACACAACGGATTCAGACCGGCTGGCGGGTGTTCACCCAGGCACCGCCGGTGCTGACCGCCGGCCCGGTCGAACGCAACCGGCTGATTCTGCTGGTCGCCGACGACGGCGTGGTCGAGGTGCCGTCGATCGCCTTGTCGCCACAGGTCAACGAGGCCCAATTCGTGCAGCGCTTCCTGGAGCGATCCCGCACCCAGTCGCGGCCGCTGGTGGCCGCGGTACCGCCGAGTTCAGCGGTACCGGTGAGCGGGCCGCCGACCGGCGAGGAGTCGACGATCGATGTGCCCGGCGCCGATCAGGCGCGGGAGGCACGGAATAACCTGTGGCACAACGTAGGCCGACCATATGAGGACGTGATCCCGGTGCCGGCGGATGATCCGACGCGGTGGCCGGGAGTCGATCGCGGATATCGAGTGATCGCTCGTGAAGGCACGAGAATCATTGCCACCGAAGGTCTTTCCGCACCGTCAGCGTCCGGCCTGGGTTCTTCGCTCGGACTCGGCGCCGAAGTATTTCTGGAATCGACTGATCCGGACCTCGTCGCCGACGGGTCGGCCGTGCGGCACTGGCTGTTCGGCGTGCTGGCCGCCGCGGGCGCGCGGGTGTCGACGGGTGGCGCGGAATTCGTTGCAACGATTGCGAATTCGTATGAACCGATTTTCGTCGAGCTATCATCGTTGACCGCACCGCGTGAATGGCAGATCGGCGGAACGGTGGGCGTGCTGCTGTGGACTCGCGGCTGGGGCGCACCCGGTGGTTTCGATACTCCGCTCGGTCGGGTCGGGCTGATCTCGGTGACGTTGTTGCGTGCCAGCGAGGCGGTGACGGTCTCCGCGAGGCCCACCGCGGCCGGCGAGGTCATGCGGATCTTGGGGGAGCGGCGCGTCGGTCATTGCTTCGACCCGATGCGCGACCCGATCTTCTAGTCCGGGGCGCGTCGCAGCGTCGTCGCGATCAGGGGGCATACCAGTACAGAGAGCACCCCGCCGCCGACCAGTACGGCCGCCTGGGTACCGGTCAGAAAGTGTTCGCGGATACCGATATTGGTCGCGACCACGATGATCGGCAAGCCGGTCGCCGCCATCACGCCTACCGCGGCCCGTTGCCGACGCGTCGAGTCAGGCGGTGCCGCCAGCATCGAGGGAACGCCGCGCACCAGGATCAACGCCAAGGTGACGGCCGGCACCAGTGCAAATGCCGCCGGGTGCCGGATCAGCGAGCTCAGATCGAAACGCAGACCGGTGGCGATGAAGAAGATCGGTATCAGGAAGCCGAACGCCAGCCCCTCGATCTTGCTCTCCACCTGCTCCTGGGTCTCCGGATCGGCCTGACGCATGACCAACTGCCAGACGATGCCCGCGGTGAAGGCGCCGAGCAGCATGTCGACGCCGAGGGTCACGCTGATCGCGACCAACACCGCCAGAATCGCGAGCACCGTGCGAATCGCCAGTTGGCCGGACGTATGCATCGTGCGCTCGATGAACCGATGCAGGCGTGCGTGCGAGATTCGGTGCGCCTGCCAGATCGCCAGTGTCGCGATCACGGCGAAGAGCGCGAGGATCAGAGTCGATACGCCCGGTGTGTGTTCGCCGAGCAGGACCGAGATCGCGATGATCGGTCCGAACTCGCCGACCGTGCCCAGGGCGCTGATGCTTTGTCCGAAAGGGGTTTTCAGCTCACCTGAGTCCCGCAGAATGGGCAGCAGGGTGCCGAGGGCGGTCGATGCCAGCGAGATTCCGATGATCACGCCGCCGAGCCCGGGACTGACTGCCAGGCCGATCCCGAGTCCCACAGCGAAACTGATCAGCCAGCCCAGCCAGGCGCGGCGCCCGGTGCGGCCGCGGATCGCGTTCGCATTGATCTCGGTTCCGGCGATGAAGAACAGCAGCAGCATGCCCATGTCGGACAGTCGGGATACGACATCGGTGGAGTGCACCCAGTCGAGCGCGTCGGGGCCGACGATGATGCCGAGGACGATCTCGAGCACCAGGCTGGGTACGAGCACCCAGCGGCCGAGGAGATGCGCGGCGATGGGTGCGGCCAGCGCGAGCAACGTGAAGACCAGCACAGACTGCGTGGTGGGGTCGAGATGCATCGGTTCGTCGACCGTCTTTCGTCAAGCGTTCGGGTGCGGTCATACAGTGTGATCCATGTCGCAATCGGAAACCACTGCGACCCCCGACATCGTGACCGTTCCGGTCCCGACCCACTGGTACAACCTGGCCTGACGCGTTGCTCAAACCGTGGGCTCTGCGGGGTGCCGTTGACACTATGTCCACGGCACCCCTGTCAGAGCACGGTTTGAGCAGACGCCGAACGCAAAGAAGGCCCCCGCTCGTGCTGAGCGGGGACCTTCTTCATACAGAACTGTCTACGCGTCGATGATGAACGCCTCGAGCTGCTGACGAGCGATGTCGTCAGCGATCTGCTCCGGCGGCGACTTCATCAGGTAGGCCGAAGCCGGGAGGATCGGGCCGCCAAGGCCGCGGTCCTTGGCGATCTTCGCTGCACGCACGGCGTCGATGATGATGCCGGCCGAGTTCGGAGAGTCCCAGACCTCGAGCTTGTACTCCAGGTTCAGCGGCACGTCGCCGAAGGCCCGACCCTCGAGGCGGACGTAGGCCCACTTGCGGTCATCGAGCCATGCGACGTAATCCGACGGGCCGATGTGCACGTTCTTGTCGTAGACCTTGCCGGCCAGCGAACCGCTGAGGTTCGAGGTGACGGCCTGGGTCTTGGAGACCTTCTTCGACTCCAGACGCTCACGCTCGAGCATGTTCTTGAAGTCCATGTTGCCGCCGACGTTCAGCTGGTATGTGCGGTCGAGGCTGACGCCGCGATCCTCGAACAGCTTGGCCATCACGCGGTGGGTGATGGTCGCGCCGACCTGGCTCTTGATGTCGTCGCCGACGATCGGGACACCGGCGTCGGTGAACTTCTTGGCCCACTCGGGGTCCGAGGCGATGAACACCGGCAGGGCGTTGACGAACGCGACATTCGCGTCGATGGCGCACTGCGCGTAGAACTTGTCAGCCTCTTCCGAGCCGACCGGCAGGTACGAGACGAGCACGTCGGCCTTGGCGTCCTTGAGTGCCTGGACGACATCTGCGCCGGTGCCGTCGGCCTCGGTGATGGTCTCCCGGTAGTACTTGCCGAGACCGTCGAGCGTGTGCCCGCGCTGCACGGTGACGTTCAGCGGCGGGACGTCGCAGATCTTGATGGTGTTGTTCTCGCTCGAGTTGATCGCCTCGGACAGGTCGAAGCCGACCTTCTTGGCGTCGACGTCGAACGCGGCGACGAACTTGACGTCGCGGACGTGGTAGTCGCCGAACTTGACGTGCATCAAGCCGGGAACGACCGCACTCGCGTCGGCATCCTTGTAGTACTCCACACCCTGAACCAGGGATGAGGCGCAGTTGCCGACACCCACAATTGCTACACGGACTTCACCCATGGTCGGGTTCTCCTTCTTTCTGTGTTACTTCAGTTGCTGGGGCGGTAGCCCCCGCCGTTGATGTGGCGGAACCCGCCACCGCGGCATTCGAGGCACCGGCCTCGGATGCGATGAGTTCGTTGAGCCAGCGGACTTCACGCTCGCTGGACTCGAGGCTGAGCTGATGCAGCTGCTTGGTGTACCGGTCGACGGCGCGGTTGGACCGGCCGACCGCCTCGCGCAGACCCTCGCGGCGCTCCTCGACCTGCCGGCGACGGCCTTCGAGGATCCGCATCCGGGCCTCCGCGGGAGTTCGGCTGAAGAACGCCAGGTGGACGCCGAAACCGTCGTCCGTGTAGTTCTGCGGGCCGGTATCGGCGACCAGTTCGGTGAACCGGGCCTGGCCGGAGTCGGTGAGGCGGTACACCCGGCGAGCGCGGCGCTTCATGGTGCCGGCCGCTCCAGGGTTCTCGACGATCAATCCGTCGGTCTGCATCCGACGCAGCGTCGGGTAGAGGGAGCCGTAGGAGAAGGCGCGGAACGGACCGAGCAGGCCGGTGAGCCGTTTGCGCAGCTCATAACCGTGCATTGGCGCTTCGAGGAGTAGACCGAGCACGGCGAGTTCGAGCATGTGACGTCCACCTCCCGCAGCTGATCCGTATGTTCCGCAGTTACCTCTGGGCAACCTGTTTGTCTGATGCTACATGCGTATGTATCGCGCCGATATAACCGGGGCACGGTTGATTGCTTCTGACCACGTCGATGTGGGAGGGCCACGTACTCTTGACCCGTGCCCAACGACCGCCGAGCCGCCGCCCCGCAGCGCGGCGCCGCTCCGATGCAGCGGCAGGTCGTCGAATACGCATTGCAGCGACGTCGACGACTTGCCGATGTGACGGCTGGGCGAGTGCAGATGGAGCAGGTGTGTGACGCGGATCGCTACCTCCTGCGAGCCGCTCAATACCACGGACGACCTGCGGAAACGCTCTGTCCTATCTGCCGCAAAGAGCAGCTGACATTGGTGTCGTGGATATTTGGTGACAAGCTGGGCTCGGCGAACGGTTCGGCCCGGTCGGCTGCAGACATCGCGCGGCTGGCCGACGAGACCGAGGAATTCACGGTCCACGTCGTCGAGGTGTGCCGAACATGCAGCTGGAACCACCTGGTCCAGTCGTATGCGACCGGCCTGCCGCCCCGGCCACGGCGTCCGCGGACGCGGGCCGGATCGACCGGGGGACGGAAAAACGACAGCGGTCGGGATAGGGCTGCTACGTCTGACGCGCCAGCGCAACAGGCGACGAGTATGGAGAAGTATCTGTGAGTTTTGGTTCTGGGAATTCCCGCAGCGGTTCGGGGCAGCTGCCGCGCGAAGAGAAGGCCAAGCGCCAGAAGATCGCCGCGTGGGTGCTCGGCGTCATCGGTGGGTTCGTGCCGTTCGTAGCGCTCGTCGGCGTGCTGACCTTCCTGGTCCTCTATGCGACGACGAACGTGCCGTCGCCGGACGAGGTCAAGCAGAATCAGGTCGCCACGATCCTCGACGACCAGGGTCACGTCATCTCGAAGATCGTGCCCCCGGCCGGTAACCGGACCGACGTGAAGTTCGAGGACATCCCCGAGCCCGTCCGGCAGGCCGTGATCGCTGCCGAGGATCGCGACTTCGAATCGAACTCCGGCTTTTCGATCTCCGGACTGGCCCGGGCCGCCTGGGGCCAGCTGACCGGCAACGAGGTCGCCGGCGGTGGTTCGACGATCACGCAGCAGTACGTCAAGAACTCGATCGTCGGCGACCAGCACTCGTACATCCGTAAGTTCAAAGAGCTCGCGATCTCGACCAAGATGGCCAACGAGTGGTCCAAGGACGACATTCTGGGGGCCTATCTCAACACCATCTACTACGGCCGTGGTGCGTATGGCATCGCGTCGGCGTGGAAGGCGTACTTCAACGAGGACATCACCAAGCAGAAGTACGATCAGATGAACCCCGCGCAGCAGAGCGCGCTGGTGGCGAAGGCGGCGGTGATCGCCTCGTCCATCCGGTCGCCGTCCTACTACGACCCGGCGAACAATCTGGCTGCGGCACAGACCCGTTGGAACTACGTGCTCGATGGCATGGTGGTCACCAAGTACCTGACCAAGGAGCAGCGCGCGCAGTTCACGCTGGCGCAGTATCCGAAGGTGGCGCCGCCCCCGTCGACGGACAGCTCGGATCCGCAGTCGAACGGACCCAACGGACTGATCAAGCAGCAGGTGCTGGCGGAGCTCGAATCCGAAGGCATCTCCGAACAGGATGTGCAGACCGAGGGTCTGAAGATCACCACCGGCATCGACCCCAAGGTGCAGGCGGCAGCGGTCAAGTCGGCGAACGACAACCTGCAGAACGATCCGAATCCGGACGATCCGAAGTCCGCATGGCGGACCTCGGTGGTATCGGTCGATCCCCGCACCGGACGCATCGAGGGTTACTTCGGCGGCAACGACGGGCACGGTTACGACTACGCGCAGGCCGCGCTGCAGGCCGGATCGGCATTCAAGGTCTTTGCCCTGATCGCCGCGCTGGAGCAGGGCGTTCCGTTGTCGAAGGTGTACAGCTCGGCGCCGTTCCAGGCCCCGGGTGGTACGACGATCACCAACTCCGACGGCGAATCCTGCGGCAGCTGCAACCTCGCGACCGCCCTGAAAATGTCGTTGAACACCGTCTACTACCGGCTGATGATGGATCTGCAGGGGCAGGCCCAGGCGGTGGCCGATGCGGCGCACGCGGCCGGCATCGCTGAGAGTTTCGGCGACATCCCGCACACCCTGCAGGAGGCGAATGGCAGCGTCGAGGGCGGTGTCGTCCTGGGCCAGTACGGCGTTCGCGTTCTCGATATGGCGTCGGCGTACGCGACGATCGCGGCGTCCGGCATCTACCGGCCGGCGCATTTCGTCACCAAGGTCGAGACCTCCGACGGTCGGGTGCTTTACGACGACGGCTCGAAGACCAAGGGAGAGCGCAAGTTGCCGGCGGCGGTGGCCGACAACACCACTGCGGCGATGGTCCCGATCGCGTCGTATTCCAATGGCCACGGCCTGTCCGACCCGGAGACCGGGAGCAGTCGCCCCTCGGCCGCCAAGACCGGTACGACGCAGCTGGGCGATACCGGTCAGAACAAGGACGCCTGGATGGTCGGGTTCACGCCACAGCTGTCCACGGCGGTCTGGGTCGGCACCAACGGCGGTGTCGCGCTGAAGAGCTCGTCCGGCGGAATCATGTACGGATCGCAGACCCCGTCTTCGATCTGGCAGGACGCGATGAACGGCGCGCTCGCCGGTGAAGAGATCATGCAATTCCCGACGCCGACGGAGATCGGCGGCCAAGCGGGTGTCCCGTATGACGCTCCGGTGCAGACCTACCAGCGGAGCACCACGCCGCGCCGGACGACCGAAGACTTCCCCGGACAGAACCAGCTGCCGTCGGCGGTCACCCTGGCCCCGGGAGTGACGATTCCGTTGCCGGGCAACGGCAATGGCAACGGAAACCAGAATCCGAACCAGTACGGCAACGGAGCCGAGAGCCCGAACCAGAACGGCAACGAGAATCTCGGCCCGAACGGTGGCGGCGGTGATCCGAATCAGAACGGGAACGGGAACGGTCGTAACAACGGCGAGGTGAACCCCGTACCGGGCCTCGGGCCGGGCCAGTAGGGCCGCGGGTGCGACCTGATTCGGGGGCCGGCGGCTATCAGTCGCCGGCACGGTACGCCGAGGAATGCGTTCCGGCGCATGGCGAACGGGACATTCCGAGCCGTACCGACGCGGTCGCCCGCGACTTCAGCCACAGCCTGGGCGGTCCGATCGGCCGCCATGCGGTGATCGGTCGGCAGAAGTATCTGACGCCGGTCCGATTCATTCTGTTGGTGGCGTTGGTATTCCTGGCGCTGGGCTGGTCGACCAAGGCCGGCTGCCTGCAACAGCACATCTCGCAGAGCGGTCCCGACAAGGGCAGGCTGGCGCTCGACTGGGACGGCAACCGCCCGTTCACCGCGATGTGCTACTCCGACATCATTCCGCTTTACACCGCCGAGAAGCTCAACGACAAGAAGCAATTCCCTTATCTCGCAAGTTGGTTCGACAATCAGGGCCAGCCGAATCAGGTCCGCCGATACATGGAGTACCCGGTGCTCACCGGTATGTACATGTACGTGTCGGCCCGGGTGGCCGATGTGTGGATGGACAGCCCGCTGCCGAAACCGCTTGCCGTGGTGGCATTCTTTACGATCGTCGCGTTGGGCTTGGCGCTGTTCTGGCTGGTGACGGTCTGGGCCACCGCGATTCTCGCCGGACGGCGCATCTGGTCGGCGATGCTGGCGGCCGCATCTCCGCTGGTGATGGTCCACGCGTTCACCAACTTCGATGCCATCGCGACGGCATTGCTGGCGCTGGCGATGTTGTTCTGGGCCAAGAAGAATCCGGTGCTCGCAGGCGCCTTCATCGGCCTTGGTATGGCGGCCAAGCTCTATCCGGCGTTCCTGCTTCTCCCGCTGTTGGTGCTGTGTCTGCGGTCGGGCAAGATGCGCCAGTTCGGCATCACGGCGTTGACCGCGGTCGCGGTCTGGCTGGCGGTCAATCTCCCGTTCATGGTGGTCGCGCCACGCGGGTGGTGGGAGTTCATCCAGCACAACACGCAACGCGGACCCGATCCCGACACCCTCTACAACGCACTGAGCGTCTTCGGCGGGGTCGATTGGGGTGCAGACAAATTCGGGCAATCGAATGTGGTCAACTGGCTGTCCCTGCTGCTGTTCGTCGCGGTGTGTGCGGCGATCGCGTACGTCGGACTGTCGGCGCCGACCCGCCCGCGCGTCGCCCAGCTGATGTTCCTGGTGGTCGCCGGATTCCTGATCACCAACAAAGTGTGGAGCCCGCAGTATTCACTGTGGCTGGTGCCGCTGGCGGTGCTCGCGATTCCGCACACCCGAATCCTGTTGGCCTGGATGGCGGTTGACGCCTTCGTCTGGGTGCCGCGGATGGGCATGTATCTGGGCGTCCAGCACAAGGGCGTGCCGCCGGAGTGGTTCGTGGGCGCGGTACTGGTGCGCGATATCGCGGTGCTGGCGCTGTGTGCGCTGGTCGTGTACCAGATCTATCGACCGGATCAGGACCTCGTGCGCGGCAAGGGATTGCATACCGCCGATGACCCGATCGGTGGTGTGCTCGACCGCGCGCCGGATGTCCTCCGGCTGCGTGGATTACGACTACGGCGCGATGCGCGCCAGGAGCCGCTCGCGGCAGTCGGTCCAGTCGTCGTCGACCATTGAGTACTGGGCGGTGGTGCGCCAGCCGCCGTCGACCGCGGGCCGATGCTTACGGAGCAGCCCTTCAAACGTGGTGCCCAGCTTGAGGATCGCGGCGCGTGACTGTGCGTTGCGTTTGTCGGTGTGCCACACGATTCGGACGGCGTTCAACGTCTCGAATGCATGACGCAGCAACAGATACTTGGCGTCGGGATTGATGCCCGCGCCCTGCGCCGACGAGGTGTACCAGGTGAATCCGATGGCCAGAGATCGATAGGCCGGCGAGATCTCGTAGTAGCTGGTGGTCCCGATGATCGCTCCGGAGCGTCGGTCGGTGACGGTGAACGCCAGCCGATCGGGCGTGGCCAGAGCACGGTCGATGAACTCGCGAGTCGCGTCGACTCCGATGGGGACCGGTGTCCACGCGAACGCGGCGGGATCGTCGATGGTGGCGGCGAGCGCCTCGGCGTCGGCGGGCCTCACCGGCGTGAGGACGACGCGCTCACCGGTCAGCGTGGGGGCACCGATCCAATCCCGCTCTGCAGTCATGCAGATCAGGCTATGGACGCGGGCTGAGGTTCGCGAGCCAATATTCGGGTCGGTCCGAACTCCCGCAGGTAGCGCGGTGATGCGTGGATGAACAGCACCAGCATCGCCAGCAGCACCACCACCCGGCCCCAGACGCCGAATTGCACACCGAACATCACCCACCACTTCATCGGCTGATCGGCGTTGTAGATACCGAACATACGGAAGATGTTGACGTCCAACGCGAAATCGGCCAGCAGGTAGACGATGACCAGGCTCCACGGCACCCGCAGCAGGAGGAAGAACGGCAGGATCCACAGTGTGTACTGCGGCGAGTCGACCTTGTGCAGCACGATGAAGGCGCAGAGCATCGACGCACTCGCGCCGACCAAGGGGAATGCGTTGCCACGCAACCAGACCCGGATGCCCAGCCACATTGCCAGCGCGAAGCCCATCATCACCAGCAGCGGCGACAGAATGCCGACAAGGCTGTTGTAGGTCGGCGTCATGCCGTCGGTGAGATGCCGCAGGCCCCAGTACCAGATCGAGTTGGTATCCAGCACAGCTCGGCGTTTGCCCTGATAGTCCAGGGACGCCTTCCATCCGGAGTAGCCGGCGATCATGAACGGGAGATTCACCGCGATCGCGGTGACCGCGGCGGTGCCGATCACGGCGAGGGTGCCGCCGATGTCGAGTTCGGATCGCTTGGGGCGCACCGGGTTGCGTCCACCGGTGAGGACGTACAGCGCAAGCGGCACGACGAAGAGGCCCGGATAGAGCTTCAGGCAGAACCCTAGCGCCAGCAGTATCGCCGCGACGCATGCGCTGGTGCGCAACGGTATTCGCGACCGGCCGGTCTTGGGATTGGTGCTCTCACCGAAGACCACGACGGCGATCGCCGCCACGGAGGTGAACACGACCGGCAGTTCCCAGTTGTGGAACGAGTACAGCAGCAGCGGCGGCGCCAAGACCCAGATCAACGCCCACCAGCGCACCAGCAGGCCGAGCAGCACGGTCGTCAGGATCCCGAACGGAGCGAGCAGCAGCGCCGACTGGGCGAGGAACGCGTGATCGGTATGCGCACCGATCGCGCCGACGTACATCAGCAGGCCGGAAAGCACCGGGTATTCGACGACGCCGCCGTACAGTTGCCCGCCCTCGGTGATGCCGCCGTGCACGTAGGGGAAGACGTGATTGTTGATGTCGCGGCCGATCCACAGCGACTGGATGTCGGTATAGCAGGGGATCAGCTGGTTGCCGTACGGGTGGCCGCCGGTGTGGTGGCCTGATGCCCACCAGACGCTGCGCCCGTCGGGATGGAAGGGAGCCCCGGTGCAGTCCGACTTCAGGTAATAGCTCAGGCACATCACGGCCATGCTGAGCAGCACAAGAACCAGCAGCATCACCGCGGTCTCCCCGCGCATGGTCGTCAGTCGCAGATAGCCGCGATGCAGGCGATCCGAAAACGACATGGCCACCACCCTAGGATGCTCGACTGATTTCGTTCCACCTGGGGAGATGCGGTAGCCTGGGCCGGTTGTTTCCAGTGGGCTCTCCGCAGGAAACGGCAGGTAAGACCCTCCTGTCACGGAACGTCCGTGGCCGAGTAGCCCATAGGAGGTGAAGTGGTCTTATGCGTAAATACGAATTGATGGTCATTCTTGACCCGAGTCTGGACGAGCGCACCATTGCGCCGTCGCTCGATACGTTCCTCAATGTTGTTCGCCAGGACGGCGGCAAGGTCGATGGCGTCGACATCTGGGGCAAGCGCCGGCTTGCTTACGAGATCGCCAAGCAGAGCGAAGGCATCTATGCCGTCGTCGATCTGACGGCGACCCCGGACACGGTCAACGAGCTCGATCGTCAGCTGAAGCTGAACGAGTCGGTGCTGCGTACCAAGGTGCTGCGTCAAGCCAAGTAGGCGACAGCCCGGCTGCAACCGACCGGACGGTTTCATCGTCCAAGCTGTCGACCGATTCGAAAGTGCCAAGCCAAGATTTTGTGGGTGCTGTCACATAGGGTCGGCCTGAACAGCTTCCAGCCACGACACGTAGGGGAGACGCCATGGCAGGCGACACCATCATCACCGTCATCGGAAATCTGACTGCTGATCCCGAGCTCCGGTTCACGCCGGCGGGTGCAGCGGTCGCCAATTTCACGGTGGCCTCGACCCCGCGGACCTTCGATCGCCAGAGCAACGAATGGAAAGACGGCGAAGCCCTCTTCATGCGTTGCAGCATCTGGCGCGATGCCGCGGAGAACGTAGCCGAGAGCCTCACCAAGGGCTCGCGGGTGATCGTGTCGGGCCGGCTCAAGCAGCGGTCGTACGAAACCCGTGAGGGTGAAAAGCGCACCGTGGTGGAGCTGGAAGTGGACGAGATCGGTCCGTCGTTGAAGTACGCGACTGCCAAGGTCAACCGCGCCTCGCGCGGTGGCGGCAACAGCGGTGGCTTCAGCGGCGGCGGTGGCGGAGGCAACCGGGGTGGCGGTGGCGGCGGCGGCAGCAGCCAGCCGGCCGACGATCCGTGGGGCAGTGCCCCGGCGAGCGGATCGTTCGGCGGTCAGTCGGACGACCCTCCGTTCTGACCTTCAAGAACAACTAATACGTATCAAGCAAGCGGAGTAACTAACGATGGCTAAGAAGCCGACTCGGAAGCCGCGCGTCGAAAAGGTCACCAAGGCCAAGGCGTGCACTTTCTGCAAAGAGAAGAACCTGAAGATCGACTACAAGGACACCGCGCTGTTGCGTCGGTTCCTGTCCGACCGGGGCAAGATCCGGTCGCGCCGGGTGACGGGCAACTGCGTCCAGCATCAGCGTGACATCGCGATCGCGGTCAAGAACTCGCGTGAGGTGGCTCTGCTGCCGTTCACGTCGACGGCACGGTAAGGGAGGCGACACAGATGAAGCTCATTCTTACCGCTGAGGTCGAGAACCTGGGTGTCGCCGGCGACACCGTCGAGGTCAAGGACGGCTACGGCCGCAACTTCCTGCTGCCGCGCGGCCTGGCGATCGTCGCCAGCCGTGGCGCCGTCAAGCAGGTCGAGGGCATCCGTCGGGCCCAGGAAGCGCGCGCTGTGCGCGGCCTGGACCACGCCAACGAGCTGAAGCAGGCCATTGAGGGCCTCGAGGTCTCGCTGGACGTCAAGACCCATGATTCGGGCAAGCTGTTCGGCTCGGTCACCGCTGCCGATGTCGCCGCCGCGATCAAGGCTGCCGGCGGACCGGTCGTCGACAAGCGCACCGTGGAGCTGCCGAAGGGCCACATCAAGGCCACCGGCAAGTACCCGGTCGTGGTGAACCTGCACAACGACATCGCCGCCAAGTTCAACTTGGACGTCGTCGCCGCGCAGTAACCGCGCCTAGCTCACGAAGAGGGGCTCGCAACCGGATCTGGTTGCGAGCCCCTCTTCGTGCGTTCTGTCAGTCGTGGCGGTTGTCACCCGCGGGGTAGTAGAAGTGATGGCCCTCGGGGGAGACGACGAATCCTCGGCTCGGGCTGGTGCACGCGACCACAGCCACCTTCAGGACGGCGCAGCTGCTGTTCTGAATGACGATGCGCCGGCCGACGCCCAGCACGGGCGGCACCCACGGCCCACTGGGCAGGTTGGTGACCGAGATCCACGGCGCAGTCCAGTTCCAGTACGGACCGTCGGTGTCGCCGGCGATGTTGACGCCGATCGTGCCGGGAGGAGCGTCGCGCGGCACCGTGGTGCACCCGGCGTAACCCTGCACCGGGCCGAACTTGCAGGTTCCGCGTCCCGGCACGCGGAAGAAGTAGGCCCCGTTGTCGTCCCACAGCGGTGACTGGAACGGTGCGGCATTCACCGTGGCGATCCCGGCCAGGTTCGGCGGCGCCTCCGCGGCCGCCGCGCCGGCCCCCAGACCGGCCGTGGTCATCGCGGCAGCCGCCACGACACCGATTGCGGCGGCCATCCGGCCGATGACTCGAGGTGTGGTCACACCGTCTCCAAGCGTCGATGGGCATTCGTGATTCAGGTCACGATATCGGTTTGAGTATCGCCTATCTCACCATGCCTGTTGGACGAAGGGAACATCGGTGTCGTTCAGCGGTGATGAGCTCTTCCACAAGTCCCGTGAGCGGCAATATCGCCGTGGCCTGCAAATATAAGAACTTCTGCGAAAATTGTCCCCAGGTTGTGCACAACTCGGCAGCGCTGTGACATCGGATTTTTCAATTGGGTGAACAGCTTTGTGCACAGCCAAAACCGATGATGTGATGACACGCCCGAAATCCGAAACCGGCCAACACGCCGCAGAGTCACAAAGTTGATTCCTCCACAGCCGTGACCACCGGCATGAGCAGCGCGGGAGCGCTGAATCGGGGTCGTTGTGCATCTGGTTTAAACAGTCTTTACACAGGTGGTGCACACGCTGGCCGCGAGCTATCCACAATGTTGTCCACAGGACGGTTTGCCGGGGTGAACCGCGGGCCCCTAGCCTCTGTGGGTCCTGGGTTACCGAACGAGCCGGCGGTTGCCGGTCGATGTCAGACCGGGACGGTATACCCAGTGCAGTCCATATCGGTTTGCGAGTGTCACGTCGTTCGGAAAAGGGGGTCAGGTGTCGCAGGTCGACGACCGTGAGGCCGAGCAGATCCCCAACGGCCCGCCCGCGGAGGAAGAATTCGGACGGCAGCCGCCTCAGGACATGGTGGCCGAGCAATCAGTGCTCGGCGGCATGCTGTTGTCCAAGGATGCGATCGCCGACGTTCTCGAGGCGCTGCGTCCCGGAGACTTCTACAAGCCTGCGCATCAGGCCGTCTACAACGCGATCCTGGAGCTGTACGGCAAGGGCGAGCCCGCTGACGCGGTGACCGTCTCTGCCGAGCTCGAGCGCGCCGGGGAGCTGCGCCGAGTGGGTGGGGCGCCGTATCTGCACACCTTGATCTCAACGGTGCCGACCGCGGCCAACGCGGGCTACTACGCGGAGATCGTCGCCGAGAAGGCGCTGCTGCGCCGGCTGGTCGAGGCCGGTACCCGCATCGTGCAGTACGGCTACTCGGGTGCCGACGGCCAGGATGTGGCCGAGGTGGTCGACCGGGCGCAGGCCGAGGTCTACGACGTCACCGAACGCCGGACCGCGGAAGACTATGTGCCGCTTGAAGAACTGCTGCAGCCGACGATGGACGAGATCGACTCCATCGCCTCGCGCGGCGGATTGTCCCTAGGCGTGCCAACGGGTTTCGCCGATCTCGACGACTTGACCAACGGATTGCACCCCGGCCAGATGATCATCGTGGCGGCGCGGCCTGGTGTCGGCAAGGCGCTGGCGCTCGATACGCCGCTGCCGACGCCGACCGGCTGGACCACGATGGGTGCGGTGCAGCCGGGGGACCTGCTGATCGGCGCGCAGGGTCAGCCGACGCGGGTTGTCGCCGCAACGGAAGTCATGCATGGTCGGCCCTGCTACGAGGTCGAGTTCTCCGATGGTTCGGTGATCGTGGCTGATGCGGAGCATCAGTGGCTGACCGAGACACGAGCATCACGGAAGTCGGCTCAGGCCGCGGCTGTGGGCTATAACCGGACCCGAAGTCAGCGAACGTTCGCACAGATCCGGACGACGGCTGAGATCGCAACGACGGTGCGCCTCAACGTAAAGGATCGCCGCCTCAACCACGCGGTCGTCAATGCTGAGGCATTGCAGCTGCCGAAGCAGGACCTGCTCGTCGGCCCGTACACATTGGGCGCATGGCTTGGAGATGGAACTTCTGCCGCGTCAGCTATTACGTCTGCTGATCCTGAAGTGATCATGTTGATCGAGGCTGAGGGCTACGCCTGCACCAAGACGAGCGCGCAGTACCGCTACTCGATCGCGCTGCCCGCAGATGAACCATTGGCCCCGAAGAGCTGTGTCGTCTGCGGGGTCGAGTTCATGCCACGGTTCGCACACGTTCGGACCTGCGGCCAGTCATGCGGCGGCAAGGTCCCCCGCTCGACTGTGCCGGTGCCGGTGCCGGTGGCGCGTTGCAAGTACTGCGGACAGGAGTGCACCGGCAAGTACGCCTGCCAGAACTGCTTGACCACAGTTGGAAGCGTGCAGGGACGCCTGCGAATATTGAATGTGTTGGGTAACAAGCACATCCCCGCGCGGTACTTGCGTGGGTCGGAGACGCAACGGCGGGCGTTGCTCGCCGGCCTACTGGATACGGACGGCACGGTCACTGGGGGCGGTTCGGTTCAGTTCACCGGCACCAATCAGCGGCTGGTGTCCGATATTCGTGAGTTGATCGTCAGCCTCGGCTACCGCTGCCAGTTGTCGATGAAGAAGGTTCGGGGACGCACTGCGGACTCATCGATTGCTTACACGTTGACGTTCGCGACGCAGGACGAGGTGTTCGGGCTACAGCGGAAGGCTTTGCTGCTCAAGGAGCGTCGCCGGTCCACGAACACTGTGCGCTCGGGTTCGCGATACATCGTCGACGTGCGCCCGATCGAATCCGTGCCGGTGCGATGCGTTCAGGTCGACAATGATGCGCACCTGTATCTGGCCGGCGAGTCGATGATCCCGACGCATAACTCCACTCTCGCAATGGACTTCCTGCGGTCGTGCTCGATCGGCCACGGTATGGCCTCCGCCATGTTCTCGTTGGAAATGAGTAAGACTGAGATCGTCATGCGTCTGTTGTCGGCAGAGGCGAAGGTCAAGCTCGGAGACATGCGTGCCGGCAAGATGAGCGACGACGACTGGACTCGGTTGGCGCGCCGCATGGGCGAAATCTCTGAAGCGCCACTGTTTATCGACGACTCACCGAACCTGACGATGATGGAGATCCGGGCCAAGGCCCGACGACTCAAACAGCGCCACGACCTGAGAATGGTTGTGGTGGACTACCTGCAGCTGATGACGTCCGGCAAGAAGGTCGAGTCACGTCAGCAAGAGGTCTCGGAATTCTCGCGAAGCCTCAAGCTACTGGCCAAAGAACTCGAAGTTCCGGTGATCGCGATCAGTCAGCTGAACCGTGGTCCCGAGCAGCGCACTGACAAGCGTCCGCAGGTCTCCGACCTTCGTGAGTCGGGATCGCTCGAGCAGGACGCCGACATGGTCATCTTGTTGCACCGGCCTGATGCGTTCGAACGAGACGACCCGCGTGCCGGCGAGGCAGACATCATCGTCGGCAAGCACCGTAACGGCCCGACCGCCACGATTACCGTTGCGCACCAACTGCATTTGAGCCGCTTCGTCGACATGGCGCGGGGCTAGCGCTCTCACGCTTCTCGGTGTCACCCGCGGGGCAGATGGCCGGTGACTCCCGGACGAGCGCTCAGCGCCTGGTTTCGTACCTGGTCATAACCACGCTGCCGGGAAACGTCCGCGTCTCCAATAGATTCAGGTTCGTCCAACTGTCCAGCGTGCTGAAGAACGGCGTGCCCCCACCGACGAGGACCGGGTGGGTGACGATCTCGTACTCGTCGATCAGCCCAGCCCGCATCGCCGCTCCGGCGAGCGTTGCACCGGCGATCTCCATCGGTCCGCCGTCTTCAGCCTTGAGCCGGGTGATCTCGGCAACCGCGTCGCCCGTAACCAGACGTGCGTTCCAATCGACCTTGTCAAGCGTCGAGGAGAACACCACCTTCGGCGTGTCTCGCCAGTTCCGAGCGAACTCGATCTCCGCCGGGGTGACGCCCGGCTGCCGGTCGGCGGTCGGCCAGAAGGAGCTCATCGTCTCCCACAGCTTTCGCCCGTACAGCATCAAGTCGATTCCCAGCTCCTGGTCGAGCCACCACTGGAACAACTCGTCGCTCGGCCCACTCCAGCCGATATCGTCGCCGGTCGCTGCGATGTAGCCATCAAGGGTGAGGTTCATGCCGTAAATCAGTTTCCGCATGACGCCAGCCTTTCGTGAGTCGATACCAGGTGTACAGACCAGCGCGCCGCGAGAAACTCATCGGTGCGCGATCCGGCACGCGGGCAGTCCTCGTGTTCGGGCTCAGCGGGGCGGCACGGACCGGCGCACCCGTCCGACGTCACGTCGACCAGTCAGCATCCGGTCGCGTCCGTCATCTCCCGCTGTGACCGCCCCGCCCTCAGCCCCTTCCGTTAGGTCGCCGTCGAACCGGGCGTCCATCTTGTTTCGACTGTATGACCGCGACGCCGATGATCTATCGTCTTAATGTCTGTTTACTTAGGTCGGAGCCCATGACATGCGGAGCCAGCGAGTCGCGGTGCAGCGACGCCCGAAGGATCGGAAGGATCAGATACTGGACGCTGCCCGGACTCTGATAGTCGCGCATGGCTATCGGAACGTGTCGATGGCCCAGATCGCAGATGAGGTGGGCATCACCGCGGGCGCGCTGTACCGCCACTTCGTCAACAAGTCGGTTCTGCTTGGTGCAGTGATTGGGGCCAGCTTCGACGATGTCACGCCGCCTGTTGCCGACGGAGAGACACTGGACGAGGTCATTGCCGCCAGCTGTGCCCACATCGTCGCGCGTCCGGACGCCGGGGTGTTGTGGTGGCGCGAATCGCGGAACCTGCCGTTCGAGATGCGCGATGATCTGGGCGGCCGGCTACGCGAGATCAACCAGCGCTACGCATACCTCATCGGCCTGGAGCGGCCAGAGCTGGCTACTACCAGTGCCGAAGAGCTCGCCTGGGCGGTGCAATCCGTATTGGCCACTCCCGGCTCGCAGGCATCGAGACTGCCGTCGCATGAGTACGGTGAATTGCTTGCCCGGGCTTGCAGGGCGGTGTGCGCGGTCGAGATCGGACCACCCGCGGTCGTCTCGTCGCCGCACGGATCCGGCCTGGTGCCTTTGTCAAAACGAGAGGCGATTCTGGGCTGCGCAACCGCTCTATTTGACAAAAATGGTTATGCTGCAACGTCTTTGAGTGAGATAGGAGCTGCTGCGGGGGTGACCGCACCGAACCTCTACAGCTATTTTGAGAACAAGGCCGACCTACTGAACGTCACCATTGAACGTGGCACCAGCGCGCTCTGGCTGATGCTGCACTCGAGCTTGCGGGAGAACGACAATCCACGTGATGCTCTGATCGCCTTGGTGCATGGATACACGCGCCTGGCTCTGGAAAAGACCGTTCTCGTAGGGATTCTTGGTGCGGATGAGGTGACGCAGACGGAGGTGGTTCGCGCTCGTCAGCGCGAATACGTTGCGGAATGGACCGGGCTGCTCGTCAAGGCGAGACCGAACCTCGGTGACAGCACTGCGAGGGTTCTTGTGCATACGGCGCTTGGCCTCATCAACAACATGGCCGGGATCGATCATCTTGGCCGTAACGCTGCGTTTGAGGCGGATCTCACTGCGATGGCAACCGCAGCGCTCCTCTTCGTCTGACTTCTCCGCCCGACTCGACGTATGTCGCGCCACCTGTCTCAGTTGGGCGCCCCTTCCCAATGAAGTAAATATGCATTAATCTCAGCTGCAGAGACTGAGCTGAGAGGATGGCGAATGACCAACACAGTCACTGTGGCCGGGGTGGGAATGATTCCCTTCGCGAAGCCAGGGAAAAGCGCAAGCTACAACGAGATGGGGGAGTTGGCGGCCCGGGCGGCACTGGCCGATGCGGGTCTTGACTACGCACTCGTGCAGCAGGCATACGTCGGATATGTATATGGTGATTCAACATCTGGTCAGGCTGCGCTGTACAGCCTCGGCCAGACCGGGATTCCGATCGTCAATGTGAACAACAACTGCGCCACGGGATCATCAGCGCTCTGGCTCGCGCGCCAGGCAGTCGCGAGTGGAACGGTCGACTGCGCGCTCGCGCTCGGATTCGAACAGATGACTCCCGGTGCGCTCGCGTCGGTGTTCACGGACCGGCCCGGTCCGATGCGCCGGCAAGAGGCGCTGCGTGATGAGCTGCAGGGCGTTGATCCGCAATCACCCATGGCGGCACAGTTTTTCGGCGGTGCCGGCCAGGCCTATGTCGACGAGTTCGGGATCGATCCGGCGGTTTTCGCCGAGATCTCGGTCAAGGCGCGTAAGCATGCGGCGAACAACCCGAACGCGGTCTTCCGGGACTTGGTCACCGTCGAGCAGGTTCTGGAGTCGCCAACGATCTGGGGGCCGCTCACCCGGTTCCAGTGCTGCCCGCCCACCTGTGGTGCCGCCGCTGCGGTGGTGTGTACCCCCGAATTCGCCAAGAAGCACGGGTTGCCCAGCGATGTGGTCATCCGTGCACAGAGCCTGACCACTGACCCGCCCAGCACATTCGAGGCGCGAGACATGCGCCAGGTCATCGGTTACGACATGGCGGCCAACGCGGCCAAAGCGGTCTACGAGGCCGCCGGGATCGGACCAGAGGACATCCACGTCGTCGAACTCCACGATTGCTTCACGACCAATGAGTTCCTCACCTACGAGGCACTGGGGCTGACGCCGACCGGTACCGCGGAGAAGTTCATCCGCGACGGTGACAACACCTACGGCGGCCGAGTCGTCACCAACCCGTCCGGGGGACTGCTGTCCAAGGGACATCCCTTGGGCGCGACCGGCCTCGCGCAATGCGCCGAGCTGGTATGGCAGTTGCGGGGACAGGCCGATGCCCGCCAAGTCGACGGCGTCAACCTGGCACTGCAGCACAACCTCGGTCTCGGCGGAGCGTGCGTTGTGACCCTGTACCAGAAGGTGGACGCCTGATGACCATCGATCGCGGAGTCATCGGCCGCCAATCGCAGCCGCAGTCCCTACTGATCACCCGGAGCAGGCTGCGGAACTTCGCGACCGCGACCGGCCAGACCGATCCGGTCTACGTGGATCTCGAGGCGGCGAAACAGGCCGGCCACACCGATCTGCCGGTGCCGCCGACGTTCATGTTCGGCATCGAACTCGAGTCGCTCGACCCGTTCTCCTTCCTGACCGAACTCGGGGTGGACCTGCGCACCGTCTTGCACGGCGAGCAGCAGTTCGAGTATCGCCAGATGGCCTATGCGGGAGACGAATTGACTGCCCAGAGCACGATCGTCGATGTCTACGACAAGAAGGGCGGGTTGCTGGAGTTTCTCGTCCGCGAAACGACGGTGACCAACCCCGCCGAGGCCGTCGTCGCAGTGCTGCGTGGTGTCACCGTGGTGCAGAACCGGCCCGCAAAGGATGCGTCATGACCACTTCATCCGCACTCGCCGTCGGCGCCGCACTGCCTGCGCTGACCATCGATCCCATCTCGAGGACCACCCTCGCGCTGTTCGCCGGTGCATCGGGAGACCACAATCCGATACACATCGACATCGATGTCGCAAAGAGCGCCGGAGTCGACGACGTCTTCGCCCAGGGCATGCTCTCAATGGCCTACCTGGCCCGACTCCTGACGAATGTTGTTCCACAGCAACAGATCCGGTCGTACAAGGTGCGCTTCGCCGCGATCACACCGGTACACGGCCAACCGACGTGCACCGGGAAGGTCACTGCGGTCGACGAGATCGACGGGGAGCAGCGAGCGACCGTCGAACTGACGGTCACCCTCGCCGACGGCACCATCACGCTGATCGGCGAAGCCGTCCTCGCGCTGCACTGACCCACCACATACAGCCACGTCACACACCAATCGAAGGAACGGCAAGAACCATGGGCAAATTGAACGGCAAGACCGCGATCGTCAGCGGGTCCGGACGCGGCATCGGGCGGTCCATCGCACTGAAGTTGGCAAGTGAGGGAGCCAACGTCGTGGTCAACGACCTCGACTCGGAACCCGCCGCAGCGGTCGTCGCCGAGATCATCGCCGCGGGCGGCAACGCGGTCGGCTGTGCGGGCAACGTCACCGATGCCGACTTCGGTGAACGGTTCGTGGGCACCGCGACTGCCGAATTCGGCGGCCTCGACATCGTCATCAACAACGCCGGTTACACCTGGGACACGGTCATCCAGAAAATGGGGGACGACCAGTGGGACGCGATCCTCGATGTGCACCTCAAGGCGCCGTTTCGCATTCTGCGTGCAGCGCAGCCAGTGATCAGCCAGGCGGCCAAGGCCGAAAAGGAATCCGGCGCAGCGACGAACCGCAAGGTCGTCAACATCTCGTCGATCGCCGGTCTGTATGGCAATCCGGGGCAGGTCAACTACTCGTCGGCGAAGTCGGGCATCGTCGGTATGACCCGTACCCTCGCCAAGGAGTGGGGACGTTACAACGTCAACGTCAACGCGGTGGCGTTCGGCTTCATCGAAACCCGACTGACCAAAGTCGCTGCCGATGGGGGAGCCAGCATCGACATCGAGGGCCGGGAGATCAAAGTCGGGATCAATCCCCAGCTGCTTGAGGCGATGAAGGCCACGATCCCGCTGGGCCGCCCGGGCACGCCGGAGGAGGCCGCAGGGTCGGTCGCGATGCTGACCTATCCGGAATCCGACTACGTCAGTGGTCAGATAGTGGTCACCGGCGGCGGATACGAGGGGTAGGAAAATGCCCTCCACCACTTACCATTCCGCTTGGCACACCCCGGAGATCGACGCGCTCGGTGATCTGGCCGACCGCTTCTTCGCCCGTGAGTTGACCGCCCATCGGGACAAGTGGGAGAACCAGCACTATGTCGACCGAGATGTCTGGCTCAAGGCCGGCGAATTGGGCCTGCTGTGCTGTTCCATCCCCGAGGAATACGGTGGTGGCGGAGGGACTTTCGCCCACGATCTAGCCGTGATCGAGGCACAGGCGCGGGCCCTGGACACCGGGTTCGGCAACATGGTGCACAGCGGGATCGTCGCACACTACATCCTGGCCTACGGCACCGAGGAGCAGCGCAAGCGCTGGCTGCCATCGCTCGCGACCGGTGAGGCCATAACGGCGGTCGCGATGACCGAACCGGGGGCGGGTTCGGATCTGAAGAATATCCAGACGACCGCCCGCCGCGACGGCGATCACTACCTGATCAATGGTGCGAAGACATTTATCTCCAACGGATCTCAAGCCGATCTGATCGTTGTGGTCGCCAAGACCGATCCTGCAGCCGGTGCCAAGGGGGTGTCGCTGATCGTCGTCGAGACTCGCGATTGCCCTGGCTTCACCCGAGGCCGCATCCTCGACAAGGTCGGCCAGCAGGCCGCGGACACCTCTGAGCTGTTCTTCGACGACGTACGGGTCCCCGTCGACAACCTGCTCGGCGGGGTCGAGGGCCGCGGCTTCAGTCAGCTGATGACACAGCTGGCACAGGAGCGTCTCATCATCGGAATCACGGCGGTCGCCGTCACCGAGACGGCGGTCAAGGAGACGGTGGCCTACACGCAGTCACGAAATGCCTTCGGAAAAACGATCTTTGATTTTCAGAACACGAAATTCGTGCTCGCCGAATGTGAATCGGTGGCGCAAGTCGGCCGGGTGTTCATCGACTCATGCATCGAGCGGCACCTGGCTGGCGAACTCGATACCACCACCGCCGCGGTGGCGAAGTGGTGGCTGACCGAGCAGCAATGTCAAGTCGTAGATCGGTGTGCCCAGCTGTTCGGTGGATACGGGTACATGCGCGAGTACCCGATCGCCCGGATGTATTCCGACTCGCGTGTACAGAAGGTGTATGGAGGTGCCAACGAAATCATGAAGGATCTCATCGCGAGATCGCTGGCACCTTCAGCAACAGCTACCCGTTGAAAACCCTTTGCCCGAAGGATAATCCATGTATTTCACACAATCATTGCATCGCAATCTGCAGCAGCAGCCCAACGAGGCAGCGTTTGTTTGCGGCGAACTCACGTCGACATACGCGCAGACGGCGGAACGCGTGAGCAGGCTGGCTGGCGGCTTTCGCGCGCTGGGCGCTGACGATGGCGATCGGATTGCGGTCCTGGCGCTCAATTCGCACCGCTATCTTGAGACGATGCTGGCCACTGCGTGGGCGGGGGCAGTGATTGTTCCGGTGAACATCCGGTGGAACGTGAAGGAGATCGCCTATTCGTTGGTGGATGCCGGGGTTCGGCTCCTCCTCGTCGACGACGCCTTCAGCGAACTCGTCGGAGAGCTGCGCACCAGGTGCCCTGCCCTGCAGGTCGTCATTCATTGGGGTGAGAAGTCCACGCCCCCTAGGATGTTGGGGTACGAATCGTTGATCAAGGACACCGCAGGAATTTCCGACGCCTACCGCAGCGGCGACAGCCTGGCTGGCATCTTCTATACCGGCGGCACGACGGGCCTGCCGAAGGGCGTGATGTTGAGCCATCGCAATCTGATGGCCTCTGCGGCCGGTAGTGCGGCCGCCGGTGCCTGGGCTCGGGGTGGCCGGGTGCTGCATGTCGCGCCCATGTTTCATCTGGCCGGGATAGCCCAGTTCATCGGAAAGTTCATGCTTGGTGGCACCAATGTAGTGCTCGGCGCTTTCGATCCGGTGGCGGTGCTGAAGACGATTGAGGAACGCCAGATCACCGATATTCTATTGGTGCCGACCATGATTCAGATGGTTGTTGACCACCCGCGCTGTTCCGATTTCGAGGTTTCGTCCTTGCGCAACCTCATGTACGGGGCGTCACCGATCTCCGAGGCCCTGCTGCTACGCGCGCGCTCGGTTTTCTCCGAGGCGAAGTTCGTCCAGGCGTATGGAATGACCGAGCTATCGCCCTCGGCAACGATGTTGCTCGATGAGGAGCACAACAACCCGGTGCACCGCCGGTCGGCCGGCCGAGCGGCACCACATTCACTGGTTAAGATCGTCGGCCCCGATGACAGCGAACTGTCGTGCGGTACGGTCGGGGAGATCGTGGTGAGCGGTGATCATGTGATGCTCGGCTACTGGAACAAACCAGACGAGTCGGCGGACGCGGTGCGTGACGGCTGGATGCACACCGGAGATGGCGGCTATATGGATGAAGACGGCTACGTCTTCGTGGTGGACCGCATCAAGGACATGATTGTCACCGGGGGAGAGAATGTCTACTCGGCAGAGGTCGAGAACGTTCTAGCTAGGCATCCGGCCATTACCCAATGCGCCGTGATCGGTGTCCCGGACGACCGGTGGGGGGAGCGTGTCCACGCCGTCGTGAGCCTGGCACCGGGCACCACTCTTACGGTGGCCGAGCTTGCCGACCACGCCCGGCAGGACATCGCCGGCTACAAGGTGCCGCGCAGCATGTCCATCGTCGAAGAGTTTCCGATCTCGGCTGCCGGAAAAATCCTCAAACGTGTTTTGCGGGAGCAATTCTCCGACGGTACCGCGAAGTCCTGATGTCGTCGCCCGCGCTGGGGCGAGCAGAAGCCAACGGCGGAGATGGGGCGCGACCGACTGCGCGGCCGCGCCCGTGACGTGATGTCGAGGGTGGCGTTGCCTGCCCGCCGAATTCAGTCGCCGCTACGGTCTGTGGTGCTGAAGTAGCTTTCTTCGACCTGCCCGAGGTCGGCGCGAAGTTCTGCACTTGATCCGGATAGGACGACATGTCCTTGCCGGAGTACGAGTGCACGATCGGCCAAATCGAGCGCCACGTGGATGTGCTGCTCGATGAGTAGGATGCCGATGCCCGTGTCGGCGGCGTGGCGGACTGCCGCCAGCAGATCTTTGATCACAATGGGGGCCAGGCCCATCGTCATCTCATCGATCAGCAGCACTCGCACGGGCGCAGCCAGTGCGCACGCGAGCGCGAGAATCTGTTGTTCGCCGCCCGAGAGCAGACCGCAGGGGCGCGCGGCCAGCGGTGTCAGCGTGGGGTATTGGGACAACAGTCGAGTGGCGGCGCGCGCTGAGCGGGTACGAAGCCGAAGGTTGTCGTGGACGCTGAGTTGGCGGAAGAGCCCTCGAGTCTCCGGCAGGTAACCAAGCCCATGGCTGACCGCGTCACGGGTGTTGCGGACGGTGTGCCCGTCGAGGGTGACCTTGCCGGCGATCGGCGGGATGATGCCGGCGATCGTGTCCAGGGTCGTGGTCTTTCCGGCTCCGTTGGGTCCGAGCAGCGCGACGATTTCACCGGGCTGCACGGCTAGGTCCAGGCCACGGACAGCGATTACTCCGGCGTGGCCGGCGTCGAGGCCGTGGATTTGCAGACAGGTCATGAGATGTCCTCGTGGGTAATGAGTTTCAAGGGGCCGGCGGCCTCGACGAAGTTGTCGTTCTCGGTGCGCTCGCCACCGACTGCAGGCTCGCCGAGGTATGCCGTTCGCACAGCGGGATGGCTGCGCACTTCGGCGGGGGAGCCGCTGGCGATCGTCGAGCCGAATGACAAGACGGTGACGGTGTCGCACACGTCCAGGACAAGCGGTAGGTCGTGTTCGACCAGCAATATGGCAACGCCGGAGGCCGCCACGGTGCGCAGGTGGCGTCCCAGCTCTACGCTTTCATCGGTATCGAGTCCTGCCGCAGGCTCGTCGGCGAGCAGCACCGCCGGACGCCCCGCCAGCGCTCTCGCCACTCCGACCAGGCGTTGCTCGCCGGTGCTCAGTTCGTCTGGCATCCGGTGTGCGAGTTCATGAATGCCGAGCAAGTGCAGGGCCCAGTTGGCGTCAGTTTCGCGGCGAGGCGGACTGATGATGTCGCGGGCGAGATCGCCGACGCGGGCGGGCCGGGCAGCAACTAGGAGATTGTCGAGCACCGTGAGGTCGGTGAATAGGTCACTGGCCTGCCATGTTCGCGCGAGCCCGGCAGTGAAGCGGCGGTGCGGTGAGCGGTCGTCGATACGAGCGTCACCCAGGACGATCTCGCCGGTCGCCGGAGCGAATCCGGCGATGGCGTCGAGCACCGAGGTTTTGCCGGCGCCATTGGGACCGATGAGGCCGTGGATGGCACCGGGCTCTAAGCGCAGCGAGACATCCCGGACGGCCTGCACACCTCCGTAGCGCACCGACAACGAGGTGACATCCAATCCGGTCGAGTGGGCCGCGGGTACCGCGATGCCGCCGCCGTCCACCGGAGGTGGCTTTGTGGCCGATTGTCGGCGGAATCGCTGCAGTCGGGCCGAGAGCAGAGCCGCAGCACCTTCGGGCTGGAAGATCGCAGCGATGATCATCGCCACGCCGCCCAGCAGGTCATAGATGGAGCCGAGATGGACGAGGTTGTTGACCAGGACGTATCCCAGTCCGAGCGGCGCGATGACCCCTGCCAGCAAGGCTCCGCTCACGCTGGTGATGCCGCCGAGGAACGCATAGACGAGGAAGGTCAGGCCGGCAAAGAAGGTGAAGCTGCCTGCCGAGACCGCGCCCTGGCTGTAGGCAAGCAAGCCGCCGCCGATTCCCGCCAGAAAACTGGCCACGGCGAATGCTGACAACTTGACGCCGGCGACATCGATTCCGGTTGCCGCAGCGGCACGTTCGTTGGAACGCACCGCGAGAAACCGTCGGCCCGTCCTCCCGGTGATCAGCCGTGAGACTGCCCAGCAGCAGACTGCGACGACGAGCAGGACCGCAAAGATGAAAGGGATCCGGGCAAGGGAGTCACCCTTTTGGACCGCAAGGTCGAGCGGTCCCAACCGCGGCCGGGTGACCGTCAATTGCTCGGCGCTGGTCGCGGCGTTGTTGAGAACCACCGATTGGATGGCCACCGCCCCTGCCAAGGTGATCACCGCCAGTTGAGCTCCCCGCACCCGCAGCGCAGGCAGTCCCATCACCACACCGACTATGGTTCCGGCGAGCGCCGACAGCACGATGCTGACGGGGAACGGCAGGAAGTCGGTGTAGCGCGCCAGCACGAACGCAGAGATGCCCGCCGTGCCTGCCTGTCCTAGCGAAACCTGACCCACAAGGCCGACGAGGACCACGAAGCTCAGCGCGACGACCACCATGATCATGCTGACGATGAGACCGTTTCGTTCCGACGGGCCGAGCACGAGCGCCATGATCGCCACCGCCGCCGTACTGGCCACCAGCACCCGAGGACGCAGGCGCTGGCGCACGACCGCGGGTAGCCGCGCGGTCACAACCGCGCCTCGGCCGGGAAGCCGGCTGCCGGAGGCCACGAGGGCTATCGCGACAACGACGAACGGCACGGCGTCGACAAGACCCGACGGGAGTCTGTGTGGCCACCATGGCTGTACCTGGGTGTAGGTGAGAATCGATTCGACGGCACCCAATGCGAGACCGGCGAGAGCGGCGGCGAGTACCGAAGAAAGCCGACCGACGAGCATCGCCGCGAGGCCGGGAACGATCAGCATCCCGATGCTTGCCGGATTCAGTGACGTGATAGGGCTGGCCAGGGTCAGCAGTAGTGCGGTGATCGCGCTGCCCATCACCCAGTTGACGATGGCGAGGTGCGGCGGTGACCATCGCGACAAGCGCAGGGCGTCCTCGTCCTCGGCGCCGGCGCGAGTGGCCAAGCCCAGCAACGTATATCGATAGAATGCGGCCACCAGCCCGGCGATGAGCAGAGTCAGACCTGCAAGCCACAGGCGATCCACGGGAAAGCCGACTGTGCCCACACTGATCGGCTTCGAAGGCAGTATCGGATCGACCTGCCGGGCGTCATTTCCGAAGCGCCGCACCAGCAATGTCTGCACCAGCATGAACACGCCGATGGACCCCATGATCTGGGCCAGCAGCGTGGCCCGGCCCAACGGCCGGAAGACCACTAGATAGACCAGGCCGCCGAGCACAGCGCTCGATAGCACGCCGATGGCGACGGCTGCGGTGACCGGTAGCGGTGCACCCAGGTCGATCGTCCCTACGGGTAGTACCAGTCGGCCGGTGCGGTGCAGTTCATCAAAGGTGAACGCTCCCCACAGGCCGAGGCTGGCTTGGGCGAAGTTGATGACGCCGGAGCACTTGTAGACCGAGACCAGCCCCATCCCCAGCCCGGCGTAAACCGCACCGGCGCCTAGTCCCAGTACCGTGAAAACGAGGTAGGTGTACACGCGTCAGCTCACGGGGAGGAAGTCGCGATTGACGAGGGTCTCGTTGCCGCTGTCGTTGGTCTTGAGCACCGCTATCGCGGTACCGCAACTTCCGCCTGGGGACGGACGCTGGGCGCAATTGATGTTGGGCTGGCCCATGAAAACGTTGCCTTTGAACCCGTCCAATGCCGGCTTCGCCGATGCCGCGGTCACCTCTCCGCTGATGGGGTCCAGAGCCGAAGCCAAGGTCATGACCGCTGAAAAACCGTATGCGGCAAAGCTTCCGACGTCACTGGACTTGCCGGCTGCTTTCATGGCCTTCTCGTACACATCGATATCGTGTTGCGTGGCCACGGGAGCGGTGGCACGAGCACCGGCCGGCACCACATAACCGAAGGACAACACGTTCTTGGCCTGGCTGCCCAACGCGGTCGCGAACTTCGTGCAGTAGGACGCGAAGATCTGACCGCTGTATCCAAGTGTGCGTGCGGTTTTGATGAGATTGGTGCAGTCACTGTCGAATCCGAGGATCGCGATTGTGTCGGCATGGGCGGCCTGCGCGGAGGTGACCGCAGAGCTGAAATCGGGTGCCGCCATCTCGAATGTCGTGTAGACAGCGTCCATACCCGCCGCGTGGTAGCTGGGGATTATCAGATTCTCAAAAGACTGCTTGACCGCCGCACCTTGGTCAGGCGCGACGATGACGATCTTTTTGGCGCCCTGGTTTTTCAAGGTCAGTAGTACCGCCTTGTACTCCAATGACGTAGAGACACTGGTGATCGTCGAGTAGGGGTCCTGGAGCACGGCGGTTCCGTTCGTCTGGATGCCGAAGATCGGAATTCCGGCTGCCTTCAGCGGGGCGACCTTCGCGTCGGGTGCGACATCCGCGCCCTCCAGGCTCACCGCGACCTTGTCGGTGATGAACTGGTTGGCGCAGGCGACCACCCCGCCTGCCGTTCCGTCGTTCTTACAGAGGTCGAGCTTGAGCGGGTGTCCGTGTACGCCACCGTTGTTGTTCACGGCGGTGATGGCCGCCTGTGCGCCGATTCGGACGTTCGGGTCGGATGAAGCGCCCTGCTCGGTACTGCTCAGCCCGACAAGAACTGGCGACCCGGTCAGATTAGCCGTCGAGGGCCCGGACGACGAGCCGCTGCTGCTGTTGGAGGAGCAGCCGGTGAGCGCCGTCGATGCGATGGCGCCCGCGACGACGAGTGTGGACAGAAGATTCAGCTTGGACATCGTTGGTCTTTTCTGGAGGAATAGCTAAGGAAGACAGTGGAATTCATGTTGACGGAGACTTATCTGATTGCTGGCTGCGCTATTCGGCGGCCGCCCGTTGGCCAAGGTGCTCAACAAACCAGTCGCGAGCGGCGGCGATCGCCTGCTCTTTGTGCTCGGTGTAGACCGAATAGTGGTGTCCATGGAGCATCAGTAGCGACTTAGGTTCTCCCGCAGCTTCGAAGGCCGCGAGTTGATCGCGGCCGGAGGTATCCGCGTCGGCCAGGATCATGAGCAACGGCGTCGGAGCGATATCGCGCATCAGGAACATGATGTCGGTGCCCAACGCGGGCTCGAACGAGCGCAGCGTCAACCGCCGGTTCCAATTCCGTTGCTCCGCTTTGCCGAAAGTCGCCCAGTAGTCGGCATGTTCGGCGTCTGGGTCATCGTGCTCGAACGTGATGTAACGAGGATCATTTCCCGACGCGCGTTCTCGGCGGTCTTCCGCCAGGACGCGATAGAACTCGTCCACGCCCGCGCCGGTGAAGGCTAGGGCGGTCATCGTCACATCGAGGGAAATCGGCGGCACCTGTACAACAACACATTTCGCCCTTGGGTCGAGCGCGGCCACCGCCAGAACGTTGCGTCCGCCGAGGCTGGTTCCCCACAGACCGATCCGGTCGCTATCGATCTCGGGAAGCATGGTCGCGTGGGTGATCGCGTTGCGCCAGTCCTCGATCTGTCCGGCGTGATCGACCTCCTCCCGCGGGTTCCCGCCGCTGTCGCCGAAGTTGCGATAGTCGAATGCCAATGCAGCAAAACCTGATTCGACTAGGGAGTTGGCCACCTCGGGGATGGTCCACTCCTTCAACCCGCCCAGACCATGCGCCAGAATTATCAGTGGGTGCGGGCCCGGAGTCGGCGGTGTGCGCAACCAACCCCGCAGAACCACACCGCCGGAGCTGAACTCCACGTCGAGTTGGTTCGATAGGTGCAGTCCGGTGTCGTTGCTCGTGCTCATAACGCTCCTTTGCGCTCGCCTGCCTGCTCGCTTTCGGCAGCCACTCCTGGGAAGCGGAGTGTGAGTTGAGCGTGCGTCCGCGCAGCCGGACTGTCTATTGAATGTTTCGCACGGCGTCTCCCGGTCTACGCAACACCAGTGCTCAGGCGGGATTGCGAAAAGCCGGTCCTGCGAGGTTGTTTCGTGCGCAGTCACCGAATGCCTTCGCCAGGGGGTTGTACTGGCCCCTACGGGTCGCGAGCACGACGTGGCCGGGCTCCACGCCGAGAAGCGGAATCGTCGTGAGATCGGGACGTACGCTGCTGACCGGAACGCTGGCAGGCAGGATGGCAACGGCCCGGCCGCTGGCGACGAGTTCGACCATGTCTTCGACGGTATCGATGAATGGACCGTCTGGTGCGCGACTACCATCCGGCCTTGGATCGATGCGCCAGAACGCATTCCAGGCGGGATCGATCGCGCGTGGCACCGGCTCATCGGCGATGTCGGCGATGGTGACCGACTCTCTGCCCGCCAGACGGTGCTCCCTCGGTACGAGCAGCACCCTCGGCTCGTCGTAGAGCACCGTGACAGTGAGCAGATCAGTCGCGAACGGCAGTCGTGACACCGTGGCATCTACTCGGTGCTCCAACAGTGCCGTCCGCGATTCGTTCCACTCCAAATACAGCGTTCGCACGTCGGCGTCCGGGTAGAGACGGCGCAACGCGCGCACTGCTGGAGTGATGACGATGTTGACGGTGTATCCGATGGTGATGCGGTTCGGCTCGGCCGCTGTTCGCGCTCGCGCGCACGCTTCGGCGGCAGACTGCAGCAGCGCTTGTGCGAGAGGCAGGAACACCTGACCGGCCTGGGTAAGCGTAGTGCCTCGCGGGGAGCGATTGAGCAGGCGCGCACCGACCTGCTGTTCGAGCCGGCTGATTTGTCGGCTGAGCGATGACGATGTCAGGTGCCTCGTCGCCGCTGCACGACCCAGGTTCTGCTGTTCGGCCACCACGACGAAGCTGCGTACCAGGTCCAGATCGAGGTCTGGAGGCATGGCCGAAGACTCGTTCATGTCAGTCAGAATCGCTCATGTCAGTCGATTTTGGCGGCGATTGCGCTGCGGAGCTGCGCTGTCGTCGCGGTAAGGCAGGACTCGAAGTCGCGAGCTCCGGCGGCGTCGATCCAGGCGTCAAAGGCATTGCGGAAGATGACCGTGCTGACCTGGGCCACCATGCGCGCGGTGGGCGCATCGACATTGCGCTGCACCAGAGCTTCCCGAATCGCGGTGGCGATGTCGGCGAGCTTCGTGCGTTCGCGTTCGCGCAGCTCGGGGCTCGACTGGATGATCGTCCGCCGCCGCGCCGGGTTGTCGATGTAATCGACCAATTGACTGCCGACGACCGAGAGCGCGCGCAGGGCGTCGGTAAAGGGTGAGCCGGTCTCACCGATCGAGGCAAGCGTCTGAGTCAGCGCCTGCGGAAACTGTTCAGAGCCGGCGAAAAGAACTTCGCGCTTGTCGGCGAAGTATCGGAAGAACGAGCGACGGGTGAGCTCAGCACGCTCGGCTATTTCAGCGACGGTGACGTCGTCGTACCCGCGCTCGAGGAACAGGTCCACCGCAGCGCGCCGGAGTCGGTCTTGAGCTCCCGGATCCCAGCGTGCCATGGTGCTGATCGTATCAGTGATGTCTCACAGTGTAGTCACCTGATAGACTGCACTGAGTGTCATCACATGCGGCACGCCGACCCGGTCGGCAGGAAATGAAGGAGCAACATGACAAGCAGCCACAACACGGGCGAGGTCTGGATCTTGGGAGCGGCGGGGCGGATCGGCAGGGCGGTTGCCGGGCTCCTTGCCCAGCAGAAAGTGCCTCTGGTTCTGGTGGGCCGCAACGAAGACGAACTGAACAAGGTCGGGTCGGCCATCGACGGTGACTTCCGCATCGCCGCTGCCGATTCGATCGACGGAATCGCCGACGAAATACGGCGGCAGCGCCCAGCGGTAGTCGTCAACACTATGGGCAACTATGCGGCAACCGCGGTGCCGATCGCCCGCGCGATCATGCCGGTCGGCCACTACGTGGACATGGCCGCCGATCTCGCGGCCGTATCGGGGCTGCTCGCACTGGACGAGGAGGCGGCAAAGGCGGGCAGTGCGCTGGTGACTGGCGCGGGTTTTGGCGTACTGGCCACTGAATCCGTCGTCGCCATGCTATGCCGGGGACAATCCACCCCGGAGTTTGTTCGAGTCGATGCGGTCGCGTCGGTGGCGACCGAGGCCGGACTGATGGGTGCCGCGTTCGCCGCTACGTCAGTTGATGTGTTGACCACAGGCGGGAGGCGGTACGACGCCGGGCGGCTCGTCGATGCCCGGCTCGGGGGTGATCTGCAGAAACTGACCTTGCCGGACGGGCAGACGGTAAAGACGGCGGGGGTTCCGACTCTGGAACTCTATGCGGCCAAGATCGCTAGTGGCGCGCCGGCGGTGGTCGCTACGTCGGCATTGGCTCCGACCGCACCGGTCTTGCGGGCGCTTCTTCCGACGCTGAAAGCGATGCTGTCGATTCCTGCGTTGCGGCGCTTGGCGTTGCGGCGCCTGGCTCGAACCCCGATCAAGGCCGCGCCGCGCCCCCGCGAACACTCCTGGGGCCACGCGCTCGTTCGGTGGCCGGACGGCACCAGCCGCGACGGTTGGTTGCGCGCCGATGACGGCATGGACTTCACGGCCGCGGTCGCGGCCGAGGTCACGCGCCGCCTCTTGCAGGGCGAAGCCCGACCCGGTGCGTTCACCCCGGCAGCGGGCTTCGGCCCGGAGCTGGCCGTCGCCTGTGGGGGCACCTTTCTCGTCGATTGAGGCCAGCGGCGGCCACTCCGTCACCACGAGTAGATCTGCCAACGGGCATGTCGCGATCGGATTCGCGGCTGTCGGAACAGGTTGCCCGCGTGCTCCCGGGTCGGGATCGTCGTCGCGACCCTAAAACTGCCGGGCCTGCTGCGTCGACATGACGAATCCGTGTCCGGCGCCGTTGGTGCAGGTCATTCCGGTTTCGCGGGAGGTGCAGTTGTAACCGTTGGCGGAGATGGTGTAGCCGTAGGGCAGCGCCTTGGGGTGCGGTGATGTGAAGATGCCCTGGTTGAAACACGTCGGGACCACCGAGTGGCCGTCGAACCAAAAGCCCCTGGACAGCGAACTGGGTGGGTACATTTCGTTTCCGGCGCAAGACTTCTCGGCGCCTGCCGGCACCGGTGCGGTCTTCGCCTGGCATCCCGCGGTCGTTCTCGTGGCGCCCAGGCGGCACCAGATGTTCTTGGTCGGTGACACGAATGCGACGTCAGCACGGACTCCATCACGATATTGCGCCGGGTCCGCATTCGTGAGTTGCGATCCGCGGGGTGGCGCGCCGACCGCAGTACTTGTGCTGCCGCCGGCTCCGGTGGCTGTCTGCGCGGTGGATTGCGGTACCGAGCGGTCGGATTGCGATGTGTGGTCCTGCCCGCAACCAGCGACCAGAGTGCCGGCGCCGATCAAAGCCGCGGTCGCGATTCGAATCTTCATGCGAGACCTGCCGATTGATGACTGGAGTGCTCTCGCCCGCACGATAGCTGCTTGTCCGCTCGCCCGAGCGAAAACAGGTGCACGTCCGGCTGGCGCTCCTACCGTTCGGCCGAGTTGAGGAGCTTTTGCAGGCGATCGTGCATGGCACGCAGCGCACCCGTGTGTTCGGTGGTCTTTGCTGCGAGGAAGATCAAGTCCCCTGCATCCCGTTGGTGCCCAGCCGAATGCAGCTCGGTGGAGCTACGGCGTAAGTCGTCCGCCTTCTCCGTGAGAAGCGTGCTCAGTTGCAGCATCTCGGATGCGATGTCGTGAAGACTGGCTCTTAGATCACTGGGTAATGCCATGCTTGCCGTTGCCTCTGCTCTCGATGGCCCCGATGTCGAGGAGCATAAGCGCGGCCCGGGACCACATCGTCGTCGGGCTGTAGCTTGCGGAGGGCCAGATGGTCCACACCCACCATCGCGGCGGATTCATCTGACTTGATGTTGTGAAGATCGAACTCCGGAGGGGGTGCTGGTCAGCCGCGGAGTGCGTTTCGAGATCTGAAGTCATTTGGGGCAGACGGGATTTGGTGCCTCGAATGTCGGGTTCCGCTGGGTGGGCATGTGCATACACGGCGGCGGCACCCGCGGTTATCTTCATGAGAAGGGAATGGTGTGCATGAGTAATGATCAGCTGACGATCGCCGGGCTACTCGACCGGCAAGCCATCTACGAAGTGGTTTTGCGCTACTGCCGGGGCATCGACCGCCGTGATTTCGATCTGGTTCGCAGTTGCTATCACCCGGACGGCATCGACCACCACACCGGATTCGATGGCAACGTCGACGAATACCTGGCGTGGGTACAGCCCAAACTCGAAGAGCTCGAAGGCACTATGCATCACGTCGGCAATCATCTGGTCGAGCTGTACGGCGACAGCGCCATCAGCGAGACGTACGCGACCAACGTCCACTGGGGCCACGCGGATCTCGGCGCATTCACCAGTGGAGCGCGGTTCGTCGATCTGATGGAACGCCGCGACGGACGTTGGGCGATCGCCGAGCGATGGGCGGTCCGGGAATGGACCCGATCGGACACGGGCCGCATGATCGCACCGGAGGCACCCGGACCCCGTGGCGCCCAGGGCGATTCGGACGTTGTCTACGTGCTGCGGGACCGACTATCCGGGCAGCGATGACATGCTAGGCCGACTTCAACGCGGTCACCCAAGTCAGGAAATCATCCAGGTCGCCGCGGTCCACCCGAAGGGCTGACGGCCGCGCCAGAAGAGTGTCGGCGCCCATTGCGAGCCACTCCTGACCTATCGCTTTGACGGCTTCGAAATCCACGCTGCCGGAACGGCCTTCGATCGTCGGGAGCAGGACCTGCACCTCGGCCGTATCCGGATCGCGGCCCTGCTCTTCGAAGCAGCGTCGCAGCAACGAGACGCTGTCTTCGAGCTGCGAGATGTCGGCTGGGTTGACCGTCCAACCGTCACCGACGCGGGCGATCCGTTCGAAGTTGCGCCGCGACGGCGCCATCCCGAAGATCACCGGCACTCGCGACTGGACCGGCCGCGGCAGGCTGTAGAGATCGGTGAACTCGAACCCCGCCCCGGAATGCGCGGCCGGCGGCGGCCCCCATAGTTGGCGGCACGCGGCCACCTGGTCTTCGAGTCGGCCGAATCGTCGCTCGAACGGAACCCCCGCCGCCGCGAACTCCGCCTCCTGCCAGCCCGCGCCCACGCCGATGTGGGCGCGGCCGCCGGATAGAACATCGAGCGTGGCGATCTGCTTGGCCAGCAACAGAGCTGGACGCAACGGGGCGATGAGGACGTACACCCCCAACCCCACACGGGAGGTCATGGCGGCCATCGCCGACAGCATGCACATCGGCTCGGGCCACGGACGCTCCAGGGGAAACGGGAACCCGTGGTCGCGGACTCGGTCGGCATGCGCCTGCCGCGAGAACCCGAGATGATCCGAGGTGGTGATCAGATCTACGCCCCGACGGTCAGCGTCAGCGGCGAACTCAAGCACTCCCCGAAAGTCGCCATCGAACAAGTCCTCGACCCCGAATACGTCGACTCCGACTCGCATCACTCACCTCCGAGGCCGCGGCTTCTGAATCCGGTCGTGCCTGATTCGAACACTAGCCGCCAGGGGCGAAGGGGGACCGCCGAGTTTCCCCTGACCGGAACGACACGTCGAGGCTCTCCAATCAAGTCCAGTCCCGTTGTGTGGGCGTCCCTATTGAGACACCGCCACCGTGGTAATAGCTTCATCTGGCATGGACCAGTCAGATCTCATCGCCATCACCGAAATCACCCAGCTCAAGTATCGCTACGGGCGCAATCTCGACAATCGCAACTGGGACGCGTTCGCGGCCACATTGGCGCCGAATGTCAAGGCGCGCTATGGGTCCGTCTACCAGGAGCGGCCGCTGGATTTCGACGGACGCGACGCGGTGGTCGAATACCTCAGCACCGCGATGTCGGGAACCATGATCACCGAACACCGGTTCGCCCAACCGGAGATCGCCGTCGATGGGAGCATCGCAACGGGTACCTGGGCCATGTCCGATGTCGTGATCATTCCCGACCACGACATCATCATCAGCGGTAGCTGCTACTACACCGACAAATATGAGCTCGGCCCGGACGGTTGGCTGATCGCCGAGACCGGCTACTACCGGATGTACGAAGCAACCCAACCGATCGCAGCAAATCAATTCACTTTGCTGTCCAACCACTTTGGTGCGCAGACATAGTCACGATAGAACTCCGCCGACGCGGTGCTGGACGTGCCGGGGAGGTCTCAAGGCGTCGGCACGTGCGGCAATCAATGTCGGGCCGCGAAACACCATCTTCTCGGCCGGGTGTTGAATAGTCCGAATCACAAGAGGGCGGCGACCTTTTTGGCGGTCTCCTTCGCCGATCCGGGGTTCTGCCCGGTCACGAGATTCCGGTCGACCACGGCGTAGGAGACGAACGGAAGCTTGGCCTTCTCGTACTGCGCGCCACGCTTTTTCATCTCTTCCTCGGCGTTGTAGGGCACCAGCTTGTCGACGCGGGCGAGTACCTCTTCCTGCCAGGCGAACCCGGTGAGCTTGCGGCCGGCGACGAGGTAGGTGCCGTCGGTAAGTTTGGTGTTGAGTAGACCGCAGTAGCCGTGGCAGACTGACGCGACGACGCCGCCGCGTTCGTAGATCTCCCGGGTGATCTGTTGCAGGCCTTCGCTATCGGGGAAGTCATACATCACCGCATGCCCGCCGGTGAAGAAGATTGCGTCGTAGTCGGCTGAGTCGATCTGGTCCGGTGCGCGGGTGTCTTCCAGCAGCGACATCTTCGTCTCATCGGCCCGCCAGGCCTTCGCGGTCTTGTCGTAGTTGGGGAACTTGAGCGAGCGTGGTTCCAGGGGAGCGGGTCCGCCCGCTGGACTGACGAGTGTCTGCTCGAATCCGTGCTCGTCAAATACTTTCCAGGCATGGGTCAGCTCCGAGAGCCATAGCCCGGTCGGGTGTGACGGGTCGTCGTAGTGGCCGACATTGGTGACGACGTTCAGGATGCGCTTGGTCATCGCTGGCCCTCTTTCATAAGGGGATTGGTATAGGAGTGGGTTGTTCTTCCCGGTGTTACTGCCGGTGCCCGAGAATGGCGAGTACTGCCGATGAGACCCTCTGTGTGACAGCCTTGTCGGACGACGCGTCGAGCTTCCCGTCCGTATGCAGGAATGCCAGCCCGTGGACCAGGGACCAGACGGCGATCGCCATGGGCTCCGGGTCGGCGTCGGGCATTGCATGTTTCACGATCGAACCGAGATAGTCATGAATCGCCGCGACGGCGGCCACCCGGTCGGGGCTGGTCGTGTCGCAGCCTTCGGCGAACATCACGCGGAACAGCCCGGGCCGTCGCAGCGCGAACTGAACGTAGGCGACCGCGACGGCCGCCAGCTCTTCGGGCGTGCTGGGCGCCGTGTTGACCGCGGCGAGGTCACGGGCCAGTTCGGTGTAGCCGACGGCAGCGACCGCCGACAGCAGGGCGTTCCGGTCGGGGAAGTGGCGATAGGGGGCTCCGGTCGATACTCCGGCCCGTCGTGCGGCGGCCCGCAATGAGAGGTCTGCTGCGCCGTTCTCCTCGAGTAGTTCGATGGCGGCGCGTACCAGCGCGCTTGGGAGATCGCCGTGGTGGTACGGGGTATCAGCCATATGCGGACCTCCGTTCTGGATGAACATATTTGAATCTACCGGCCAGTGTTCACGCCGCTCACACAGCGGTTGCGGGCCACCTGATGGCGTCGGGTCAGTCGTCGGCAGGCAGGAGCAGAACCTTGCCCACCGAGCTCTGGGAATCGAGCAACGCCTGGCCACGTTCGGCGTCGGCGAGTGGCAGGGTTGCGGTGATCACGGGGCGAATGAGGCCCTGCTCGACCAGCGGCCACTCGTCGGCCGCGACCGCAGCGACGATCTCGGCTTTGGAACCGGTACCTACAAGGGGCCGGTTGCGAACATTCAGGCCGATCACCCGGGCGCGCTTGCCGATGAGCGCGCCGACATTGACCTCACCGGTGAATCCGCCTTGCATGCCGATGATGACCAACCGCCCGCCGACGGCGAGTGCGTCGATGTTTCGGGACAGGTAGCTGCCGCCCATGATGTCGAGGATCACGTCGGCCTGACCGGCGAGCTCCACGGCGAAGTCCTGCTCGCGGTAGTTGATCACGATGTCGGCGCCCAGCTCCCGGCAGCGCCGACCCTTGTCCTCTGAGCCGACGGTGACGGCGACCGTGGCACCGAGCGCCTTGGCGACCTGGATGGCGTGCGTCCCGATACCGCTCCCACCGCCATGCACCAGCAGCGTCTCGCCCGCCTGGAGTCCGGCATCCATGACGATGGTGGACCACACCGTGCTCGCGACCTCGGGCAGAGCAGCCGCTTCGACGATGGAGACTCCTGCGGGGACGGGCAGCAGTTGACCCGCAGGTACGACCACGTATTCGGCGTAGCCGCCGCCCGCGATGAGCGCGCACACGGCCTGACCGATGGCGATGCCGTCGACGCCGTCGCCGAGTGCGGCCACCGTTCCGGAGAGCTCGAGGCCCATGATGTCGGTGATACCGGCGGGTGGCGGGTAGAGACCCTGACGCTGCATCAGATCGGCACGATTGACGCCTGCGGCAACGACTTTGACCAGGACTTCACCGGGGGCCGGCGAGGGCGTCGAGATCTGTTCGAGGTTCAGGTTCTTGTCGTCGTCGACGACGATCGCCCGCATGGTGGCGGGGACCACGCGGTCCTCCGTAGGGACGGCGGAGGTTCGGTCGGTCATGGTGATTCCTTTCGGGATTCTCTCGATGAGGTGAGGCCGGCGATCAGCGGGTGGGTACGGACACCGGCACCGGCATGTGCAGGGCCGCTTGCGCTTTGGTGTTCACCTGGAGTTGGACGGCGCGGATGGGCCGCAGTGCGCGCAAGTCGTCGGACATACGTCCTTGTCCCATGGTCAGTTCGAACCCTCGCGGAAATGTCGCCGAGCCGGAAGCGAGCACGTTCGTCTGATTGAGTGTGGATTTCCAGACGCCGCCGACCTCGGTGTACGAGGTCAGCGTGGACACCTTGTCGCCAGTGGCGAACCGCTTCTGCTTCGGGGTGGCGGCCGAAAAGGCAATGTCGACACCGCCTTCCGCGTTCGCGATGCGCGCCGAGGTGCGGGCCGCGTCGATGTCGACATCGAGCTCGGTGACCCATTTCGGGAAGCCGTAGCCGTCATGCCCGCGGACCTGAGCGATATCGGTGTTGACCGGCAGCGACAGCACGTAGGAGTGGAGGTGATCGTTGGCCAGGGCCGAACCCAGATCGGCCAGTCGCAGACCGCCGTGACGTGCCGGCCGGACACCGACACCGACCGCGGCCTCGGTGTAGAAGTCGATATCGCACACGTCGTAGCGGAAGAACATCACCGAGACCAGCCCCAGGCCCGGCGCGATCTCCAGCGGCGCGAGCTCGGCCGGGATCCGCCGTCGGATCGCTTTGCTGGGGGCGATCATCGTCAGCCGGGCCGAGGACATCGCGTAGTAGAAGTTCGGCGTGGCGGTCGAGCCGATCGGGGAGTCGACCCGGGTCTTGCTCAGCGCACGAAAGAAGTCGACTGAGTCCACGCGCGGATCGGCTGCCACCTCATCCAGGTCGGTGTCCATCCGGTAGCGGTCGAACAGGCCTCCCGCCGGGACAGCGACGGGCCGCCCTCCCAGGTCGACATCGACGGTGTCTTGGTTGGTTGCCGGCATTTCGAGCTCCTTCATGTAGCGGCTTTGTATGCGGTGCTTACATGAAGATACGACTGAATGTGAGCAGTGTCAACACTTGCGATGAAAGTATCGCCTGAACAGGAACTTGGGAGGGTTGGCTGCGGGCCTCAGGGCCGGGTGCCGGTGCGCTGATTCGCTGCAGGACTCGCCGGACTGTCGAGGTCTTGGAGGAAGTCGACGATGGTCCGGCCGTACAGGTCTGGGTGGGTGAAGCGGAACATGTGCCCGGTGTCGGGGAGTATCACCTCGCGGGCGTTGGGGAGGCCTTCGCGCAGCTCCTGCGCGGCTTGTTCCCCGACGAGCAAGTCGTCTGCAGGGGTGATGAGCAGGGTGGGAACGTTGACCTTGGTGAGCTGATCGCGCACGTCGAAGGAGATGACGCTGCTGACTCGAGCGCTGTAGGACTCGGCCGGGGTGTTCTCGATGAACAACTGGCGGTAGTCGTTCTGGGTGTGCGGAACCTCGGCATCGCGATCGAACCTGGAGGCGAGGCTACGGGCGTGGTAGCGCAGTGTGCCGTTGCGGTAGAACGGTCCGCGGACATAGTGCGAGGCGCGGCCGGCACCGTTCTTCCAGCGCGGAAGGGGATTTGCGGCGAACCCGCCGGACAACACCAGCCCACGTAGTCCGGTCGGTTGCCTCAACGCGAAGGTGAGGCTGATGACGGCGCCGAACGAGTCGCCGACGAGCACGTAGTCGGTGAGGCCCTCGACCTGCGTGGCGAGAAAGTCGGCGTAGTGGTCGACGTCGTCGACCGACTCGGGCAGGCGCATCGTGCGCACCGCGTAGCCCCGTAGCGGGGCCAGCTGGCGCTCATCCCAGGGGGCGCCGGAGAAACAGGGGACCGTGACAAGCGTTGGCCGGGTGGTGGGCATGGCGATCTTCTTTCGATGGTGGAGCGTATCCAATTAGATGACGTGTCACCTAATATACATGACATGTCACCAATTGGCCATATAGGGTGTTCTCGATGGAGCCAGTAGAGGAATTCCGCTACCTCGTCCTCGCGGCGCAGCGTGAAGGGGCGCGGGCGTTGACCGCGGCGCTCAAGCCGCACGATCTGACGCCCTCGCAGGCCGAGGCGATCGCCGTCTTGCGCGACGCCGGGCGGCCACTAGCCGTCAGAGAAATCGGCGAGCGGCTCGTCTGTGAAGGCGGTAGCCCGAGCAGGCTGATGAGCACGCTCACCAACAAGGGTCTTGTGCAATCGACCGAAGGCGCCGTGGACCGGCGAACCACGCTGCTGTCGCTCACCGCAGCCGGCGTCGATGCCGCACGAAACGTGGGTCAGATCGAGCAGAACCTCTATGGCGCTCTCGCCATGATCTTGGGCGAGGACGAGTTCGCCGCCGCGTTGCCGGTACTGCGCACGCTCGTGGCACAACTCCCGGCTGGACAGGCGTTGCAGCGCCGGATCGCCGACAAGGCTGGGGCCGACTAAGGCGAACCGGGCGCATTGCCTGCGTGCCGAATAGCCCCGGCGACGATGTCAGTCGTCGAACTCGACCCGCACGCTGAGCAGATCCGTGCCGGCGGTTCGGACGGCTGTGCTGACGTAGATGGGCAGCTGCCGTAGCCTCGCCTGCACATCGTCTTCGGGCACGGGAAACGCTGTGCCGCTGTGCCATTGGCCTTTGTTTCGGACTCGAACCTGCGGGTTCGCTTTGATGTTCTTGATGTATTGCGAGTGCTCGCCGAACTCGGAGACGAACCAGAAGTCGCCGTCGATGAGCTGGCCACTGACCGGCGTGGTGCGAGGTTCGCCGCTCTTGCGCCCGATGGTTTCGAGCAAGGGCTGGCCGTCCCGCCGCCGCGCGATCGGGTTGGCGACGTGGCGCTGGAAGCGAGTGATCACGGTTCGCTTGATGCTCATGCATTGACCGTAGGCCGTGTGACGTGTGCGCGCTCGGTGTCGGCCCTTATCGGCCTAGCGCTCTGGTCCGCGACACCCCTGGCGTCCATAATGTCGTCTTTCGGCTCGAATTGGTCTGGGGCGCAGGCGCTATGCGGTCGACAATGCCGCACGGGCCGATGCTTCGTCGGGTAGGTCGGCGTCGGGCCGAACCTTCGGTGTGAAGCGGAGGCTGCCGTCATCGATCGACGATTTCCGGAGCATCCTGGCGTCGCGCCAGTAGCTGTGGCGGACCACCCAGGGACCGCGTCGTCCCTGTCGGGGCAGCTTGTCGGCGCCGCGTTGCACATAGCCGGAGGTGAGGTTGCCGAACACCGAGCCGTCGGTCGTTTCGCCGGCCGGCGCTTGCGGCTGCACTTCTGCGTACCCGTGGGAGTCCATGTAGCTGATCAGTCGCGAGAGGTATTCGGCGGCGATGTCGACCTTGAGGGTCCAGGACGCGTTGGTGTAGCCGAAGATGTACGCGGCGTTCGGTACTCGGTCGATCAGCACGGCCTTGTAGGTAAGCCTGCTGGAGATGTCGATCGGTTCGCCGTCGATCCGAAGTTCGATGTCGCCGTTGACCTTCACGTTGAGGCCGGTGGCGGTGATGATGATGTCGGCGTCGACGTGGCGCCCGGAATCGAGCTGGATGCCGGTCGGGGTGAACCCGGCGATCGTGTCGGTGACGATCTCGGCCCGGTCTTCGTTGAGCGCGGTGAACAGATCGCCGCCGGGAACCACGCACATCCGCTGATCCCACGGGTTGTAGGTGGGGGTGAAGTGGGCGACGTCGATGCCGGGCTTGAGCTGCTTGCCGACCATGTTGATGATCGCCCGCTTGATCTGCTTCGGGAAGGTGCGCATGGCCGCATACGAAACCTGACCGAATCCCAGCGTGAGTGAACGCACGATCCGGTAGACCGCGGTGTCGGGTAGATACCGGCTGAGCGTCTTGACAAGCTGATTCTCGCTCGGCATCGGAATGATGTAGGTCGGCGAGCGCTGGATCATCGTGACGCTGGCGGCGGTGTCGGCCATGTTGGGCACCAATGTCACTGCGGTGGCGCCACTTCCGATCACGGCGACGGACTTGCCGGCGTAGTCCAGGTCCTCTGGCCAATGCTGCGGATGGATGACCCGGCCTTCGAAGGCGTCTTCGTTCGGGAATTGCGGGCGGTAGCCCTGGTCGTAGTCGTAGTAGCCCGTGCAGCCGACCAGGAAGCGGGCAATATACCTGTGCTCCTCGCCATTTCGATCGCGTGCGATCACGGTCCAGCGCTGTCGCTCGCTGGACCAGTCGGCTGATGTCACGGTCATGCCGAAGTCGATCTCGTGTCCCAGCCGGAAGTCGTCGGCAGTCTCCTGCAGGTAGTCGCGGATGGCGGCGCCGTCGGCGAGGACCTTGGAGTCGGTCCAGGGTTTGAAGTCGTATCCGAAGGTGTACATGTCGGAGTCCGAACGGATTCCGGGGTAGCGGAACAGATCCCACGTGCCGCCGATGCGTTCGCGTCGATCCAGGATCCGCAGTGTCAGGCCGGGGTGATTCATCTGGAGACGGCAGGCGACGCCGATGCCGGAGATGCCGGCACCGACGATCAGCACGTCCACGTCGATCCTGGGAACGGGCTTGGGCTTTCTGGACATTAGGTGAACCTCTCGTTCGAAGAGTGCGGGTCAGGGGTTGGGGACGGGCTGGTCGGTGGCGGCCGCGACCTCGAACGGTGGCGTGCTCTTGCCGATGATGCGATAGCGATTCCATGGATCCGGGTCGCCGATGAAGGCCTCCTTGGCGCCGTGATCGGTCCGGACAAGAGCTTTGACGCGTGCCTGGCCGGCCAGGATCTCCGATAGCCGCGGATTGGGCTCGATCCGGCCGATCCAGCGGAAGATCCCGTCGATCGGCTCGCGATAGCCCTTGAGTTCGACCTCGACCGGTACTTCGGTCCCGCGGATCACGATCACAGCGTGCCCGATGTAGTCCGAGCCGTCGTGCGGGCTGTGGGAGATCGCGCTGTTCATGGAGGCCCTTCTGCTCTGTGGTCGTCGTCCGCGACTACCGGTAACCGATTCCCGCTGAGGCATTGACATCGGTGATACCGGCGGTCCATTCTTGGACCGTCAGTATGTGATACTGGCGGTTGGAGAGCCGAAGCGCAAGGGCTCGCGGCGACAAGTTCTCAGCAGGGAGCGGATACGCATGGCAGACGTGGTCGACAGAACCTTTCCCACGCCGGTGAGCAGGGCGGGCGGACCGGCCACCCGCCGCCGGAGCGTCGCGCAGCGACAGGCGGCCGCCCAACGGCTGCTGTTCGAGGCCGCCGAAGAAACCTACGACGGAGATCTCGACGTCAACTGGGAGGCCGAGCCGGTTGCCGGTGCGCACTGGATGCCACCGCATCTGACGTCCCTGTACGGCACCCGGACGTGGCGGAAGATGTCGCCGCAGCAGCGCCTGGATCTCGAGCGCGACGAATTCTGCAACATCCTCGCGATGGCGATGTACCTGAACACCGCGGCCTCGATGTTGACGTTCCGCGGCGTGATGGAGCATCGCGAGCTGGTCGATGATCGGTCGCGGTTCCTGCTGTCAGTGGTCAACGACCGCTCGCGCAATGTGACGATGTTCAGCCGGCTGATCAACCGAGCCGGAGTCACTCCCCATCTACCGCGTAGGTTCGGCGAACGGCTCGCCACGTATACCCTGTCGCTCCCGAACGGCTCACTGGTAGCGGTGTTTTCATTGCTGGCCGACGAGATCGTGAATTCGCTGGCGGGTGAGATCGCCCGATCGGACGTGGAGATTCAGCCGCACGTGAGCCACCTGTTCGCATTGGGTGCTCCTACGCGCGCTCGGCACATCGAGTTCGGCCGCGCGGAGCTTGAAGACAGCATTGTCGCCAGTTCTCGCACCGGGTCGGCCGTGCAGTGGCTCGCCTCGGCCGTGCTGGTGACCGCGGTCGGTCGGCTGCTGACCAATCGGGAGATCTATCGGGACGTGGGACTCGGGCCGCGACGTGCCTTGCGGGCGGCGCGGCGTACCGGCCAGTACCAGCGGCGGATCCAGTCGCTGGTCGGGCCGATGGTCATCGACGCGATACGAGTGGGCGGATTCGCCGGAGCCGGCAGTCGCCGAATTCTGAAGCGGGGGAGGTGCTTACCGGATTCGGTGGCCGAAATACGTTGACCGCGTGTCCTGTTGCCACACCACCACAAGCGATTTCACTACCAAGAGTCAGGAGACTGATATGACAACCATTGACGAACCCGCAACCAAGAAGCAGCGACTTGCGGTCAACCGGGCCGGTATGTCGACCACCACGCTCAAAAACGTCGGTGATCGGCAGAAGACCGCGCAGCGTTTGCTGCGGTCGACCGCCGACCGCGCGTACGACGGTGAGGTCGACATCGCGTGGGATATGCCGCCGGATCCGGACAAGCTCTGGATGCCGGTGCATCGTGTGTCGATCTACGGAACCGAGTTGTGGGACAAGCTGACTCCCGAGCAACAGTACATCCTCGGTAAGCACGAACTCGTCGCGATCCTGAGCTTCGGGATCGCCGCCGAGGTCGGCCTGAGCAGCATGCTGCTACGCCAGGTACTCGAGAGTGACGAGCTCGTCGACGATCACAGTCGGTACGCGCTCGCAGAGGTCGGCGAAGAAACGCGGCATTCGACCATGTTCAGTCGCCTGATCAACCTCACCGGCGTCCGCGCCTATCGGCCGCCGGCCGCCATGGTGTATTTCTTCCGGATCATGGGCTTCATCCCCCGGGGGCCGGCGGCGCTGGCAGGCACGCTGCTGATCGAGGAACTGCTCGATCGTCTGCAGCGCGAAGCGATGAACGAGCCGGGAATGCAGCCGCATGTTGTGCAGCTGATGAAGATCCACGTACTCGAAGAGGCCCGGCACATCACTTATGCGCGTGAGGAACTCGTTCGGACGATTCAGGCACGGGGTCGGGTGTCGAACGCGATCCACCGGGGACTGTTCGCCGTGCAGAACCTGTTGGTACAGCCGACGCTGGTCAATCCGCTGGTCTACAAGTCGGTCGGGATCAAACCGCTGACGGGCCTGCGTGCGGCATTCACCGGACCGCTTGCGAGGGAACAGGCCCAGTTCCGGTCCGAGGAGCTCATGCGCTTCCTCTACGAGGTGGGCATGATCCAGGGGCGGATCACGACTCGGCTGTACAAGCTGTCCAAGGCTCTTCCCGACGACATTCTCGCCGACCTCGAGAACCAAGAGGGACACGACATGGCAGCGGCGACGGACATCGCTCGGGGTGAAGGAGCAGCGGCTTGAAAGACTTCACCAACAAGGTCGCCGTCATCACCGGCGCGGGGTCGGGAATCGGGCGGGCACTATCGGTGGCACTCGCGAAACGTGGTGCACACCTTGCAATCTCGGATATCGATGCAGACTCCGTCGATGCGACCGCGCAGCTGTGTCTGGACGCGGGGGCACGGGTGCGCTCATTCGGGTTGGACGTTGCCGACCGGGACGCGGTCTACGCGCACGCTGCGTCGGTTCGCGAGGAGTTCGGCGGGGTCAACCTGGTCGTGAACAACGCCGGCGTCGCGTTGGGCGCGCCCGTCATCGACATGCAGTGGCAGGACTTCGACTGGCTGATGGGTATCAACTTCGGCGGCGTGGCCAACGGCACCAAGGCATTCCTCGACGACCTCATCGCGTCCGGCGACGGGCATCTGGTGAACATCTCGTCGGTTTTCGGCCTGATGGGCATCCCGTCGCAGAGTGCCTACAACGCAGCGAAATTCGCGGTCCGCGGGTTCACCGAGTCGCTGCGGCAGGAAATGGTAATCGGCGGGTTCCCGGTCGGGGTGACCTGCGTGCATCCGGGCGGAATCAAGACCAACATCGTGGCGCACAGCCGCGGTGCCGGCGCCACCGACGCCGAGCGCGCCGAGGCGCACAAGCAGTTTCAGAAGATCGCGATCACTCGCCCCGAAGGTGCGGCGAAGGCGATCATCCGAGGCGTCGAGGAGAACCGGCCACGCGTTCTCATCGGCCCGGACGCTCGATTGTTCGACGCTATTCCGCGTCTGATCGGTCCGCGCTACGAAGACATCATGGCCCGCGTATCCAAGCGGTCCCCGCGCGCGGCGGAACTGTCCGGCACGCCGTCCGACACGTCTGTCAGGTCGTGCACATGACGCAGCAGACGGCCGATCCGGAGATCGTGCACAACCCGCACGTGCGGACCTTGAAGGTCGCCGAAGTGATCGACGAGACGGCCGACTCGGTGTCGATCGTGTTCGAGGTGCCGGAGTCGGCGGTGTCGAGTTTCCGTTACCACCCGGGTCAGTTTCTGACCGTGCGGATCCCGTCCGAGGAAACCGGGTCGGTGGCTCGGTGCTATTCGCTGTCGAGCTCGCCGCACCTGGACGACGACCTCGTGGTCACCGTCAAGCGAACCGCAGACGGGTATGCGTCGAACTGGTTGTGCGACAACGCCACCGAGGGGATGGCGCTGTCCGTGCTGACACCGTCGGGGGTTTTCACGCCGCAGTCACTCGACGTGGACCTGCTCCTGATCGCTGCGGGCAGCGGTATCACCCCGATGATCTCGATCGCCAAGTCGGTACTGATCGGCGGCACCGGCAGCGTCTACCTGTTCTATGCCAACCGGGATCGGGAATCGGTGATCTTCGGCGCCGAGCTCGACGAGATGATGGTCGAGTTCCCGGATCGGCTCAATGTGCATCACTGGTTCGAGACGGTCGACGGACTGCCGACGGTCGACGCGATGGCCGACATCCTGGGTGCCTACCGGGCGTACGACACCTACATCTGCGGACCTGCCCCGTTCATGGAGACAACCAGGCAGACATTGGCAGAGATCGGTGCGCGCGAGGCGAACGTGCACATTGAGACCTATCGGTCACTGACCGGAGATCCATTCGCGGACATCGTGATACCTGACATGGACGACGGTGACGCGCCGGCACGGGTATCGGTTCTGTTGAACGGTGAGCGGCATGAGCTGACCTGGCCGCGGCAGACCAAGCTGCTCGATCTTCTACTGGGCAAGGGACTGGAGGCTCCGTACTCGTGCCGCGAAGGAGCCTGCAGCGCGTGCGCGTGTTCCATCCGCGAGGGAGAGGTGAAGATGCTGCGCAACGACACTCTCGTGGACGCAGATTTACGACTGGGGCTGACCCTTGCCTGCCAATCCGTCCCCATTTCCGACAACGTGGAGATTGCGTTCGACCAATGACAACGACCAGCACAACACCACTGCCCCGCTCTGTGCCTCGGCAGAATCTGTTCACGACCTCTGACGGCAACGACATTCCGTTGTGGCGCTACGGCTCGAGCGAGCCGTCCGTGACCTATGTGCTGCTGCACGGATGGACCCTCGACCATCGAAGCTGGGACAAGGTGGCGCAGGGCCTGGTGCGTGCCGAGCCGGATGTCCAGGTCATCACCTACGACCATCGTGGCCACGGCGCGTCGAGTCCCTTCGATCCCGCGAGCGCCACACTGGAGCGGCTGGCAGATGATTTGGCCGAACTGATCAACGCCGAGATACCGGAGGGGCCGCTGGTGCTCGGTGGACACTCGATGGGCGGGATGACGATCATGACGCTGGCCGAACGCGATCTCGAGCTGATCGTCGACCGCGTCGTCGGCGCCGCGTTCGTGGCCACCTCCGCCGGCCGGTTCTATCCCAACCTGCGGCGCAGTTCACTGTTCCGCGACCGTGTCTTGCCCGGTGCGTTCGTTCGTATGGAAGAGGCCGCGCAGCGGGGCAGTTCCGACCGGGCGGCGCGGATGAACGCGCGGATGTCGTTGTTCGGCAGGGGCGCACCGCGGGCAGACCTGGATCGAGCGGTCGCCATGACCCGGCTGGCACAACCCGGCGTCACGGTCGGCTTCGGACAGGCGATCGCGGACCACGATCGGATTCACGCTCTCGACGGGTTCCGCGACATCCCCACGGTGGTACTCGCCGGAAGCGTGGACCGACTCTGCCCACCGCGACACCTGCGCACGATCGCGGCGTCCCTACCGCTGGCGACATACAGCGAATACGAGGGAGCCGGACACATGCTGCCCTTCGAGCGATCCGACGCCGTGGTGGGACGGTTACGATCATTACGCCCGGTCACGACTACCATCGACGACTGATCCCGGTCGTGAGAGGTGCGACCGAGCGGTGCTCGAGGAGGAAGACGGTGGCGGACGCTCGCACCGAACGCTGGGCGTCGCATCGTCTGGAGATGCGTCAGCGAGTGACCACGGCGGCGATGTCTGCCATCGAACGCGATGGCCCACAGGTCAGCATGGAGGAGATCGCCAAAGAAGCCGGCGTCCCGAAACCGACGCTGTACCGATTCTTCGCCGACAAGGCCGATCTCGCCGCCTCCGTCGCCGACCAGGCCCGCGAGGACATCGCCGGCCGGCTCGCGGAAGCCTGGCAGCCGGGCGTGCGCACGATGGGTGAGCTGGTCCACGCCGGGCTCACCGGCTACGGCGCACTGATTGCATCGCACCCCAACGTGTTCCGATTCCTGGTCGGCTCCGACGGTGCCGCGCCACACGCCACCGAGAACGCCAAGACCATCGCCGGTCAGATCGTCACCGTTCTCGAGGCACTGAACCGCGCGCTGGACGGCGAACCCGTCGACCTATCGGTCTACGGCGCGATGATCGTCGGAATGGTGTCGGGAGCCGCGACATGGTGGCTCGACCACGCGGAGGAACCGGGCTCCATCGACCGCTTCGTCGCTCGACTCGAGCCGGGAGTCCGGGCCATCGCCGAACTCGTCGGCGCCGAAACGGGCATCAGGATCGACTTCGACGAGCCGATCCCCGATACCTTCCCCGTGATCCTCACGGAGCTCACGCCGCCGACGTCCGCATAGTCACCCGGGGAGCACTGCGTTGCGCCGAGTCCGCTGGATCACCGGGTCGGGATAGGGGACCGCGGCGACCAGCTCGGCGGTGTAGGCCGACACCGGCGCGGTCAGAACACGCAGCGCGACACCGGATTCCACGATCTTGCCGTCACGCAGAACGGCAACCCGATCGGACACTTGCTGAACGACTGCAAGGTCATGGCTGATGAAGATCGCCGCGAAGCCGAGATCCTGCTGCAGCTGCGCGAAGAGCTCAAGGATGCGTGCTTGCACCGACACATCGAGGGCGCTGGTGGGCTCATCGGCGATGAGGAGCGCGGGCTCGGTGGACAGCGCGCGGGCCAGTGCGACACGTTGACGTTGGCCGCCAGAGAGTTCGTGCGGCAATCGGCCGGCGAAGGAGCGTGGAAGGTGAACTGCGTGGAGCAGTTCCTCGACCCGTCGCCGCCGACTCTTGTGATCTCCGATGCCTTGGATGTCGAGCGGTTCGGCGATCGACTCGGCGAGGGTGAACCGCGGATCGAGAGAGGCGGTCGGATCCTGCGGCACAAACGCGAGCTTGCGACGGATCGATCGCAATTCGGAGCGGGAGACGGCGGCGATATCGTCCCCGTCGACGAGGATCCGGCCGCCCGACAACGGCAACAGCCCCCCGATCGCGCGGCCAAGAGTTGTTTTGCCCGAGCCTGATTCGCCGACGACCCCGATCACCTCGCCCTTGTGGACGTCGAGCGAGACTTCGTCGAGTGCCGTGTGCTCCTTGGTGCCGAGCGCAGCGCGGTGAATCACCGTTACGTTCTGAACGGAGAGCACTGGGTCGCCGGCACGAGCCGGCTCTTGTCGGTGATCGGCGGCCGGCGTCCCATCGGCGGCTTCGGGCAGCCGGGGAACTGCGCTCAGCAGCTGGCGGGTGTACGGCTGCTCAGGCTTGGAGAACACCTCGTAGACATCGCCTGTCTCGATCGACTCGCCGAGTTGAACCACAACAACGCGGTCGGCGATATCGGCGACGACACCGAGATTGTGTGTGATCAGCAGGATTCCGGCGTTCGTTCGATCGCGGAGCCGGGCCAGCAGATCGAGGATGTCACGTTGCACTGACACATCCAGAGCGGTGGTGGGTTCGTCGGCGAGTAGCAATGCCGGATCATTCGCGAGTGCCAAAGCGATGACGACGCGCTGTTTCTGTCCTCCGGAGAGCTGATGAGGGTAGTACGCGACCCGCTGACGGGGATCCGGAATCTCCACCAGCTCGAGCAACTCGATCGCGCGGCGCCGCGCCTGCGAGCGTGACAGCCGTTGATGGGTCGTGAGTGCCTGTCGAAGTTGCCATCCGACGGTCTGGACAGGATTCAACGCTGTCTGGGGTTCCTGAAAGATCATCGCGACACTCTTGCCGCGAATCGACTCGAGGGTTCGCTCCGTCTGGTGGAGTACCTCGTGCCCATTCACCTTCACCGACCCCGTCGCGACGGCACCGTCCGGTAGCAGGCCGATGGCGGCGCGCGCAGTCATGGTCTTACCCGAACCGGATTCGCCTACGAGAGCGACGATTTCGCCGCGATCGACGCGCAGGCTGATTCCGGATACGGCCGGCCGGGGATAGTTGAAGGTGACGTGCAGGTCATCGACCTGCAACGCGGGCGGTTGCGGGGCCGGTGGCGACACTGGCTCGGGCGATGTCATCGGGCGGTCCTTCGGTCGGTCGAGATCGACTGTGCGATCAGGTAGAAGCCCAGTACGAGGGCGGAGACGACGAGCAGCGGACCGACCGAGAACAAGGGGTTGGTCTCCATGTAGTCGTTGCCGGCCGACAGGATCGAGCCCAGTGACGGGGTGGGCGCCTTCACGCCGATGCCCAGGTAGCTCATGGCGCCTTCGACGAACACGCCGAGTGAAAGCGACAGCGCGAATTGGACACCGAGTGTCTCCACGGAGTTCGGTAGGACGTGGCGGAACAGGATGCGGGTCGTGCCGGCGCCGCTGACCCGGGCCGCTTCGACGTACGGCGTCTCCCGGACCCGCAGGACCGCGGTACGGGTCAGTCGGCCGAAGATCGGGATTTCTGCAAGCGCGATCACAATGCCGACGGTCAGCGCGCCCGGGCCGAGGATCGCGGTGAGGGCGATGCCGAGGATCAATACGGGGAACGCCAGGATGACATCGAATACGCGCTGGGCGATCACATCGGTGACACTGCGGCCGACCGTGACGAGACCGAGCAGCGTGCCCAGAGCCGCACCCAGCGGCACCGAGAGGAACACGATCACCAGGTCGACCCGGATGCCGTAGAGCACTCGGGTGAGCACGTCGCGATTGACGTCGTCGGTCCCGAACCAGTGACTGCCGCTCGCCGGCAGCAGGTAGGCGCCGTCGATCTGCTGATCGGCGCTGTATGACACGAAGAGCGGGCCGAAGACACCGAGTGCCATCACTGCCAGCACCAACACGAGGCCGAACAGTCCTTGGCCGCGAGTAACGCTGCGCCAGAGTGGAATTCGAATACTCGTCTGGTCACGGTCGTCGGGGGATTCCGGTACCAGCCCAGGGCCGATACCGGGTTCGGTGCCCCGGCTGCGGTCGGTGGATTCGGAATTCTCGGTGGTGGCGGTCATCGGCTTCCTGCCAATCGGATTCGAGGATCGATCCAGGCGTGCAGCACGTCGGCGAGGAGTTGGATGATCACGAACACCGTGACGGACAGCAGAACCAGCACCTGGACCAACGGATAGTCACGAGTGAAAATGCTCTCTTCGGTGAGCAGGCCGAGTCCGGGCCAGCCGAAGATCGACTCGACCAGGACGGCGCCGCCGAGTAGTCCGCCGATGCTGAGTCCGAGCGCGGTGAGGGTGGGCGGCAAGGCGTTTCTCAACGCATGTTTGAGAACGATGTCGCGCCGGGTTGCGCCGAGGGCCCTGGCGGTCACCGCGTACGGCTGGTTCAATTCGGTGCGCAGCGCCTCGGTGAGGAATCGGGCCAACAACGCTCCGGTCGGTAGGCCGAGTGTCAGGGCCGGCAGTATCAGGTACTGCGCACTGATCTGCAGGCTGTCGGTGAAGCCCTTCGGTGGTGTACCACCGGCTGGTAGCAGCCGAAAGTGTATGGAGAACAACAGGATCAGGGTTGTACCCACCACGAAGGTCGGCAGTGCGATGGCCAGTGCGTTGACGGCGGTCAGCACCCCGCGCAGGACACGGTTGTCGTAGAGCACGCCGGTGAGCGCGAGCGAGAAGGCCAGCACGACGGCGATTACCAGCGCGGTGACCGTCAGCACCACGGTGTTCGTCAGACCGAAACCGACCAGCGAACGGACGCTGCCGCCCACCGCATAGCTTCGGCCGAGATCGCCGGTCAGCAGGTGGCCGAGCCAGCTGAAGTACTGGGTGAAGAAGCCGCGGTCCAGACCCAGGTCGTGCTGGATCGCGGCCAGATCTGCCGGCGACGCATCGGGTCCGGCCAGTGCCGCGGCCGGCGAGCCCGGAACCAGTCGCAGCACCGAGAAGATGAGCAGGGATGCGACGAACAGCACCACGATCGCGGTCGGGATACGGCGCAGTAGATAAGAAATCACGGGTCAGGACCTCCCGGCCGAGTTGAAGTAGGTGCCGGCAAAATGCGGTTGGTCGCGGCGGTCCCAATCGACACCGCTGACATCTGGGGCCGCGGCAGCCTGCGGGATCACCACGCCGATCTCAACGAGAAACAGGTCATCGAGCCAGCGCTGGTCGAGTGCTCGGTATGCGTCGACGGCGGTCGGCGACGTCGCCAGCGGTGCCAGCCAGGCGGCGTTGGCCGCTGCCGTGTACGCGGCGTTTTGATAGTGCGAGGAGTTCTTGGCGGCGTTGAACGGGTAGGCCGTCACCGCCAGCGTCGACGGTGTGTACTGCGCGAAGGCGTGCTGCTGGATCCAGAGGCCGCTGTAGGTGCCCGCAATCAATTTGGTCCCCTGGACAGTCTGGTCGTTGGGCACCAGGTTCACATTGATGCCGACGTCCTTGAGATTCGACTGAACGATCTCGGCGATGACGCGGTCGGAGCCCTGGGTCGAGTAGTCGAGATCCACCGTGGGGATCGGACCGACCTGCGCGACAAGGGCTTTGGCCTTGGCGACGTCACGGGTGTAGACCGTGTTGGCCGCCGGGTCGTAAGCCGGTGACGTCTTGGGCCACGGCACGTTGATCGGATAGCCGCTGCCCTGGTAGACATCATCGATGATGCGCTTCCGGTCGATGGCGTAAGCGATCGCCTTGCGTACCCGCACATCTCGCAACGCCGGGTTGCTCACGTTCACACCGACGTACTCCTGCGCCTCGCCGCCGGAGAGCGAGATGTTGGTGAACCCGTAGCGGGATGTCGCGAGCTTCTGGTCGTGACTCGCCAGCTCGAACGCGACGTCCAATTGTCCGGTACGCAGCCGCGTATAGAGCGATTCCGGGTCTTTGCCCACCACCAGGGTGATCGAGTCCAGTTTCGGTGCGCCGCCCCAATAGCGATCGTTGCGCACCAGCTTCACCGTGGAGTTCGGTGTCCACGATGCGAATTTGTACGGCCCCGTGCCGACGAACTTCTTGCCCGCCTTGAGGTCGGCCAGTGAGTTCTGATCGAGGATGGGTGCGGAGTCGAGTAGGTCGAAGATGTTGCTCAACGGATGCTGGAAGTGCAGCACGACACGGTGCGGATCGGTTGTGTCGTATGAGGTTATCGCCGCGGCCGTGCGTTTGAACTGGGGAGTCCACGGCCCGCTGAGATACGCCTTGATGGAGTTCTCGACATCTGTCGAGACGAACGGCCGGCCATCGTGGAAGGTGACTCCCTGGCGCAGGTCCAGAGTCAGCGATAGTCCGTCGGGCGCGAGACGCCATGCGGTGGCCAAGTCGGGCCGCACGACGAGCTTGTCATTTGCATAGCGAGTCAACGTGTCGAAAACGTTCGCCGACACGATCCCGTTGGGCCCTGGTTGATTGATCTGCAGGAAGGTCTTCGGCTGCAGGTCGTCGAGCACGCCCACGCGCAGGTCGCCTCCGTTGCGGGCCTGGCCGGCCACCGAGTCGCCTGAGCTCGACTGCTGATGGACCGCCGACTGGCATCCGGCGACACCGAACACGGCGGCGACCATCAGGGTCGCCCAGCCAATTCGGAGACGTTCTCGTCGGCGCATGACACCACACATTCGGGCTCGTCGGAATACGAAGTAGGCCCCGCTATGGGGGTGACGTAATAAATGGTCGAGCAGAAACAACAATTTCGGGTCGGTTGAATTTAGGGAAAATTAAACTGTTTACAGTGCCGCGATGTTTGGGACCCTTTGAGTTACTGAACCAGGAAACTGTGGCGAAGAATTGTAATCACGAAGGGTTTATTCGTAGGTGACAGAAACACAACGGGAACGGTTTCCCGACAACGCGCGGGGATACGAGGGCTTCGGCGGGATCGTCGGGCGCACCACGTCGCAGTCGCAGCCGTGGTGGCCGCCGGAACCGTCGGCACCGACACGCAGCCCGAACATCGTTGTGGTGCTGGTCGACGACATGGGCTATTCCGATATCGGGCCGTTCGGTGCAGAGATCGACACCCCGAACATCGACCGCTTGGCCGAGACCGGATTCCGGCTCAGCAACTACCACACGACCCCGGTGTGCTCGCCGGCCCGGGCTGCGCTGCTGACCGGGCTCAACCCGCATCGTGCGGGCTATGGCAGCGTCGCGAACTCCGACCCGGGGTTTCCGGGCCTGCGGCTGGAGCTGGCCGACGACGTCCTGACGTTGCCGGAGATCCTGCGTTCGGGCGGCTATGCGACGTATGCGGTCGGTAAATGGCACCTGGTGCGTGACGCGAACATGAGTCCGGGACGGACGCGGGACTCGTGGCCGTTGCAGCGGGGCTTCGACAGCTACTACGGGTCGTTGGAAGGCCTCAACTCGTTCTTCCATCCAAACCAGCTGATCGCCGACAACTCGGTGGTCGATGTGCGTGAGTATCCGGACGACTACTACGTGACCGACGACCTCACTGACCGGGCGATCGGCCAGATCAAGGCGCTGCGCGCGCACGACGAGGACAAACCGTTCTTCCTGTACTTCGCACATATCGCCATGCACGGCCCGCACCAGGCGAAGGAGTCGGATCTGGCCAAGTATCGCGGTCGGTACGGGCGGGGGTGGGACGTGGTGCGAGCCGAACGCTTCGAGCGGCAGGTGAAGGCCGGTCTGTTCGATCCGGGCACTCCGATCGCCGAGCGCAACACCGAGCCCGGTTACGACGCGCCGCCATGGACTGGCCTGACACTCGATGAGCAACGCAGATATCAGCGTTACCAGGAGGTGTACGCCGCGATGGTCGACAGCATCGACCAGAGCCTCGGCCGGATCACGGACACCCTGGAGGAGCTCGGCGAACTCGACAACACCATCATCGTCTTCACCTCGGACAACGGGGGGACCGCTGAGGGCGGGCCGCGTGGGACGCGGTCCTATTTCAGCCAGTTCGTCCACGGGCCGGTGCCGCCGGATTGGGAACGCGACGTCCCACACGACGAGGAGCTGATCGGTTCTGCGGCGCTTGGAGTGCACTACCCGCGTGGCTGGGGTCAGGCCTCCAACACGCCGTTCCGTTTCTACAAGGGCCAGACGTTCGCCGGGGGCGTGCGGGTACCGTTCGTCATCTCGTGGCCCGCGGGATTGACTCGTGGTGACGGCGACAGCGGCGTGCGGCGGCAGTTCTCGTATGTCACCGATCTGGCCCCGACATTGCTCGATCTAGCCGGCGTGTCGACTCCGGCGACCCGGAACGGCTCGCCCGCGGCCCAGCGTGACGGCGTCAGCATCGCCGCCGTCCTGCGCGATCGTCAGGCCGCTTCGCCGCATACCGAGCAATACGCAGAGTTCGGTGGACATCGAGGGTTCTACCGCGACGGCTGGAAACTGTTGTCGCTGCATCGCGACCCGACGAAGGTCGACGACCCGGAATGGGAGCTGTACGACGTGCGTACGGACCCGGCCGAGACGTGCGATGTTGCGGCCGAGCATCCCGACAAGGTCGCGCAGCTGGCGGCGGCGTGGGACCGTGCGGCGTGGCACAACACGGTGTTCCCACTGTTCGATTCCGCCGATGCGCAGGTCCGCCGGAGGCCGAGTGAGGAGCGCTACTCCCGGCCGGTACGGCTGCTGCGCGGTACACCGACGCTCGAGCGCTATCGATCGAGTCGTCTCATTGCCTACCGCGACTTCGAGGTCGTGGTCGAACTCTCCGGATGGACCGCCGCGGACGAGGGCGTGTTGGTGGCGCACGGTGATCCACAGGGCGGATATCTGCTCTACATCGAGCACGGAGTGCTGGGTTTCGTCTTCAACAGCTACGGGCGTGTGGCTCGGGTGTCCGGGCGACTGCCGGAACACACCTCCCACATATTTCTGCGGGCGGGAGCCACGGAGTCGGTGCGTTGGAACTTCGGATTGGTGGCTGTCGCCGATGGGGTGCACACCCCGGTCGCTCATCTGAACGATCAGTTTCAGCTTGTCGGGATGGCGCCGTGGACAGGCATCAGCGTCGGCCTCGACGCCCGTGGTCCGGTCGACTCGGACCTGCGTCGCCGACGCGGAGTGTTCGAGTTCGGCACGGTTCTGCGTGCCGTGACATATATTCCGGGGACTGTGCGGGTTCCCGACCCGGTGCGGCGGGAGCTTGATGAAGCAGCCGAGCTCCAGGCTGATTGACATTGCGGGAATCTATTCCCGTTATATTCACCGGGCACTAATACCTCTGGCGGCATTGAGTCCCATGATGTCGTGGTGATCGTCGTGAGCGCATATTCGCGCGGGGATTAATCGAATGATGAGAGGAACATAATGACTTTGGCACAGATCGAGAATCGTTCCGAGCGCCACACGGTCGCAGAGGGCATCTATCGGGACGCCGGAATCACTGTTCAGCGGCGCGGCGAAAACATAGGTGCGCAAGTCGGCGGCGTTCGGCTGGGCGGTGATGTGTCGACCGAGCAGGTCGAGGCGATCCGGTTGGCGCTGGCACTGAACAAAGTGATCGCCTTTACCGGACAGGACCACCTGGACGACGACAGCCAGTATGCGTTCGCGCAGCTGCTGGGCGATCCGACCGGGCCACACCCGACCGTGACGTCGCGCGGCGAGCGCCTGCTGACCATCGAGGGCGCGGCCAACAGCTGGCACACCGACGTATCGTTCGTCGACCGTATCCCTAAGGCCTCGCTGTTGCGGCCGATCACGCTGCCCACGTGGGGCGGTGCGACTACGTTCGCCTCGACGGTGGCCGCGTACGAACAACTGCCCGCGCCGCTACGCGCGTTCGTGGATGGACTCTGGGCCAAACACACCAACCTGTACGACTACGCGACGGCGACCCAGCACAACGGGTCGGGTGACGCGGAGCATCGAGCGGAGCACTACAAGGAGTTCACGAGCACCGAGTACCAAACCCTGCATCCAGTGGTCAGGGTGCACCCGCAGACGGGCGAGCGGAGTCTGCTTCTGGGCCATTTCGTCTCGGAGTTCCCGGCGTTGAAGCCTGCGGAGTTCCAGGCGGTCTTCCAACTACTGCAGTCGCGGATCACGCGTCTGGAGAACACTTTTCGATGGAACTGGACGCCGGGCGACCTCGTCATCTGGGACAACCGCGCCACCCAGCATTACGGTATCGCCGACTTCGGCAACCAGCAGCGACAGCTGCACCGCGTCACGTTGGCCGGTGATGTTCCGGTGGATATCCACGGCGAGCACAGCCGCATACTCAAGGGTGATGCTGCGCACTACTCGAGTCTGGATCAGCCGCAGCTGCTGGGCGTCTACGCCGCCTGACGCGGATCATCGGAACAAGACGATGTAAATATCCATCTGCTGCCACTGTTGGCGCACCCGGGTTCCGGGTGCGCCAACAGTGCCTTGTGCGGGGTATTGCCACTCCACGCTCTTTGAGTTGGTCAGTGCAGCAATGATTTTCATGAGAGCTCCGGTCGGTACCGTCGAAATTCGCGGATGTCGACACGAGTCGCAACTTGTCGGCTTTCAACAATTCGTCTGATTTGAACCATCGCGACTGTCGTTGCCGCGTGGCATCTTTTCATCCGAAAGACCATCAAGCACAACAACTCCCGTCCAACGGCGTTGGTGTGAGACTCGAGTAGAAGGATGCAGATGCCCCGCACAGTCAGACCCGCCAGACTCCTATTCGCCGTTCTCGGCGCTGTGGCACTCGGCGCCCTCACGGCCGCCGAAGCGCATGCGGACACAGTGGCCCGACCGCCGAACGTCAGCGAGCCCGGCGACAGCGGCCTGCGATTGTCGATCACCCAGCAGGTAGCCAGAGTCTCGCCGTCGCTCGCCGCCAACGGTGCGGGCCGTGTCGCCTGGCTGAGTGCGCATGTCACGGTCAACGCCCCACATCTGATCGCCAAGGCGGCCGACCCGAACAATGGTCCTCTCGGAGAGAGCACCCTTCCCGGGTCCAATGGCACTGCCTGGACCGGCGGTGCAGCGACCTTCTCGGTCGGTTACATCATCGGCTGCCAGGTGGGCGTCGGCAGTCTCTCGATCGGCGGTTCGACGACCCTGTCGGCGAGTGCAGAGGCGCTCACCGGGTCATTGTCGGTTCCGCTCACGCCCGGTGCGGTCAACTACGTCCTGATCGACTACAAGAACCTCTCCAAGTCAGGCGACTACGTGATCGACTATCGCGACTTTCAGGTCAATATCGAGGGGTGCGGCGGCTACGCGCAGGCCCGCGCCTATGCCGTTGTCGAGACCGGCGGAGCGGACCACCAGAAGATCGAGGCCTACGGGCAGCCATTCTCCGTCGGCTGATCCGACCGACACCGCCAACCAAGCCAAAACCACATATTCACTTAAGGATTCATCATGTCAGTCCGTTTCTCGGGCGTTCGCCGCGCCGCCGCGGCCGCCGCCATCGTCGGCACGGTGACGGTCGCGGCGCTGGTCGCGGGTTCCGCGACCGCTACCGCCGGCACCATTCGACTGCCGGCCCAAACACAGAGCAGGACCCTGTCTGACGGCACTGTCGTCAGCGTGACACGCTCCGGCGAGACCGCCGCCGTGACTCCGTCGCTCGGCGGAACCCCGTTGCAGCGCAACGCGAATGTGTCAGGACGGTACAGCGTGCATCTCAGCAAGCCGTCGCCGCAGTTTCGGATCCAGGCCGGCTACGTCGTGGGTTGCCAAGTGGCCGTCAGCGGTCTGAACGCCTCGGGCGCGAATACCGGAACGGCGACGTCGAGCAATCCCACGGACTCGGCCACCCTCGGCACCACACTGACACTCGGGCCGGGGCGAACCGTCCAGTACAACATCACCGATCATGAGCGGGCCGATCCCTTCGGTGCCGATCAGCACAAGCCGTGGGTCAACTACAACAACGCCGCCGACGGGACATACAGCTACCGCAACATCTCGTTGTCCGTTGTCGGCTGCGCCGGTTACGCGCAGGCCCGCTCCTACGTCAACATCTGGATATTCAACGACACCGTCGATCAGATCGTCACTCTGTACGGCCAGCCGTTCAGTCTGGGGTGATGCATCACGTCGCCACGCATACACGCGGTACCGTCCGGGCATGAGTTTCTACGTGCTCGGAGCTGTCGGAATCGCGGTGCTGGTGGGCGCATTCGCCGCGATTGTCGGATCGTGGGCGTGGTGGCTGGTGGTCGCGGTCCTGGCCGGCCTGCTGGTCCTCGGGGTCTATGACGTGGTCCAGCGTCGGCACTCGGTTCTCCGGAACTATCCGATCCTCGGGCACATGCGGTTCCTTTTGGAGTCGATCAGGCCCGAGCTGCAGCAGTACTTCATCGAACGCAACTATGACGGACGGCCGTACGACCGGGACGTACGCACCGTTATCTACGAGCGTGCCAAGGGAATTCATGGCGAGCTGTCGTTCGGCACCGAGCGGGACATCGAAGAAGTCGGCTATGACTATCTGGTGCACTCGACGGTCCCGGTGCCCGAGCCAGAGGAGCCGCCACGGGTGCAGATCGGCGGGCCCGATTGTGCCCGGCCGTATTCGATGTCCTTGTTGAACGTTTCGGCGATGAGCTTCGGGGCGTTGTCCGCCAACGCCATCCGCGCGCTCAATGGTGCGGCGGCGCGGGGTGGCTTCGCGCACGACACCGGCGAGGGCGGCCTGACTCCGTATCACCTCAGTGGCGGTGGCGATCTGGTGTGGGAGATCGGTTCCGGCTACTTCGGCACCCGAACCGACGACGGGCGCTTCGATCCGGACAAGTTCACGGACAAGGCATCTCATGACCACGTCAAGCTGATCAACATCAAGCTGAGTCAGGGTGCCAAGCCCGGCATCGGCGGGGTGCTGCCGGCCGCTAAGGTCAGCGCCGAGATCGCCGAGTACCGCGGCGTTCCGGTGGGCGAGAAATGCGTGAGTCCTCCGGCGCACTCGGCATTCTCCACGCCGCGAGAACTCATTGCGTTCGTCGCCCAGCTTCGTGAGTTGTCCGGCGGAAAACCCGTCGGGTTCAAACTCTGCGTCGGCAGTCGTGTCGACATCCTGGCGATCTGCAAGGCGATGATCGCCGAGAACATCACCCCGGACTTCATCGTCGTCGACGGTGCCGAAGGCGGAACTGCGGCCGCCCCACTGGAATACGAGGATCACGTGGGGCTGCCGCTGACCGATGGACTGATGACCGTCCACAACGCGCTCGTAGGAACCGGGCTACGCGACCGCATCAAGGTCGGCGCGAGCGGCAAGGTCGCGGCCGGCAACGACATCGTGAAGCGACTCATTCAGGGCGCCGATTACACCAACGCTGCACGGGCGATGATGATGGCCGTCGGCTGCATCCAGGCACAGCGTTGCCACACCAACAAGTGCCCGGTAGGGGTCGCGACGCAGGATAGCCGCCGCGCCCACGCACTCGATGTCGACGACAAGACGGTGCGGGCATATCGGTACCACGCTGCGACCGTGGCGCAGGCGGCACAGATCATGGCGTCGATGGGCGTGGCGGACCCGGCGCATCTGACACCGCATCTGCTGCGGCGACGAGTGTCGCCGACCGAGCAACGCTCGTATGCCGAATTGTACGAATGGCTTTCGCCTGGCGAGCTGGTATCGCAGGCACCGGAGACCTGGGTGGGCGATTGGCAGGCGGCGAGCGCCGACTCGTTCCGCCCGCGGGTCTGAGTCGGCGATACCAGCGCTATTCGGCCGAGTTCTTGTTCGCGCGCTGGATCGCGCGATTGAATGTGGTCGCGTCGTCGGCCGTGATCTCCGTCCAGCGGCGTGCGGCAAGGAAGCGTCCGACGTCGTCCGACCATGACAACCACGTCTCGAGTTGTCGGATGCCGAGCCGGAGGGTCAGATGAACGCCGCCGAACTTCTCGAGGACGTCCGGCGGGACCGAGCGAAACACGCTGTCGATGCCCGACAACTCGTCGAGCTGGCGGCGGCAGTGGTCGCGCCGCGCGGCGAATTCTTGTTGGAACACTTCGGGATCCGATAGATGGATCGACGCCAGTTTCACCAACAGGGCGTCGTTGATGTTGGGGGCCTTGGTCGGCGTCGCCAGCCAGTCTCGCATGGCGGTCCACCCGGAATCGTTGAGTCGATACACATTCCGGGGCGGTCGGGGCGAGTTGGCCACGATCTCGAGGTCGACGAGTCCATCGGCGTGCAACTTCGCCAGGTCGCGGTAGACCTGCTGGAAGCTGGCGTTCCAGAGGTACCCGTACGTGTCCTGGAAACCCTTGACGATGTCGTACCCCGAGGCCGCCTCGGTCGCGAGATACACCATCAGAACCTCACGTAACGCCACGTGTTCTCCTTGCCGCAGGACGACCGAAGCCGGGTTCAGCGTAGACCAGGCAATCACTCTGATGAATACTCAACTGGTTGACTATTGCTGATGGCGAGCCTACCGTTTGGCGCAGCCGACCGACCGCTGGAGGCGCGATGACTGCCACTGCCGACACCACTCGACCGACCTACTGGTCGCGAATCGACCTGATCCGGGACATGCAGATGTCGCCGTGGGCGGAGGTCGGCGATCCCCTGGCGGAAGCGGTCGTGGCGACGATGCGAGACCGGCGACTGCCGATGAAGGACCCGATCCCCGAGATCAGACGGCTCGCCGCCGACGGCGATCAGCCGTGCCGAGACTTCCTGGACGACATCGAAACACCGCCGGCGTGGGCGGATTTCGATCGGATGCGCCCCGGTGGTGCGATGGCGGCGCGGCACTTCCTGCAATACTCCGTCGCCCTGGGGCACGGCGCGCTGATGACGACGTTCTGCAATGCCGAAGCCGCGTACATCCTGGCGCGGACAGGCCGGTTCGAACGGGATGTACCGCGTCGGCTCGCCGAATCGGGTGCCCTGTTCTTCGGTGTGCTGGACACTGATGGCTTGCGGCCAGGCGGCCCGGCCTGGGCGGTGTGCGTTCGAGTTCGACTGATGCACACCATGATCCGGCTGCAGCTGCTTCGTACGGATGCGTGGCCGATGTTCGGAATCCCGATCTCGGCGCTGCAGACCGCCGCGGGCCCGCTCTATTTCGGCGACATGACCCTCGATCGGCTGCGCGCGCTCGGTGCGCAGATAACGCCTGCGGAGGCGGAGGGGCTCAAGCTCACCTGGCGGTACGTCACGAGATTGCTGGGCGTGCCACCGGAATTGGTCGGCGAGACTGCCGACGAGCAGGCGGCCCTGAATGAGCGCATCAGCCCGTTCTACTTCCGGCCCGATGACACGTCGCGGTACCTCGCACAGGTGTTGATCAGTGGATTCGCGGGGGTGCGGGGAGCGGGCCTGGCGCCGCGGCAGGTACATGAGGCCCTGGTCCGCCACCTGCTCGGTGACGAGCCGGCCGACGCAATGGGAATCGCTCGTCGCCCGCTGGGAAGGGTTGTGCTGCGGGCCATCTCGTTGCTACTCAAGCCATATGGCTGGGTCCAGCGCCTTCCGGGTGTCGCTGGCCGACTCGAATTGTTCGGCCGACGTTGGCTCGACGCCACGATGTCGGCAGGGCTTGCCGGAAAGCCCGCCGATCTCCAGCCGCTCGATCACTAGCGAATCGGGCTCAGTGGAGTATGTGTCCGTCCGCGCCACGGGCGCGGATCCGGTGCTGACTGAGAATCGAAATACGATTGAACGTATTGATCGTCACCGCGATCCACTCGGCGGCCACGAATCCCTCGTCGCCCAGTACTTCTCGGGCGGCTTCGAGATCGGCGACCGCGTCGTCGGACAGTGGCAGTCGGGTCGCTGCCTCGGCGATCGCCAGGACCGCGGCCTCCCGCTCGGTGTAGATGTCGGCCTCGCGCCAAGCCTCGAGTATGTCCAGCTTCTGCTGCGGCACACCGTATTTCCGGGCGTCGCGCGAGTGTAGATCGAGGCAGAACGAGCAGCCGTTGAGTTGAGACGCCCGGACCTTCATCAACTCGGCCTCGCTGTGTTCGAGACCCTGCAGGGCGGCGAAATCCGCGACCGCAGCGGAGTACTTCTGGGCGGCGGACCACACCTGCGGGGCGGCCTTATCCAGATAGGGGCGCATTCGTCTCCTTAGTCGGTCCACCGACGTCCCAATCCTAGTCTGGAGAATTGTTGCGATCGCAACGATGCCGATGGACGCCGATCTGCCGCGGGTCCTGAGTACGCTGGACCTGAGGAGACATCATGGTCAGCACCCGGACCAGAAGGCCACCACCGGAACGATATTTTCGGAACCGGCGTGAGGCGGGGCGGGTGTTGGCTGATCACTTGACGGCCTATCGCGATCACGACGATGTCCTGGTGCTCGGGCTGGCCCGCGGGGGCATACCGGTGGCGTTCGAGGTCGCGGCGGCGCTGGGCGTCCCGCTGGATGCCTGCATCGTGCGCAAACTGGGTGCCCCTGGCCATGAAGAGTTCGCGGTGGGCGCGCTGGCCGCCGGCGGCCGGGTGGTGCTCAATGACGATGTGGTGCGCCAGTTGAGCCTGACGCCCGCGCAGCTGCGAGAGATCGCCGACCGGGAAAGTCGCGAGCTGCATCGCCGTGAGACGGCTTACCGCAGTGGCCGCCCGCCGCTGAATGTCGCAGGCAAGACGGTGATTCTGGTCGACGACGGCATCGCGACCGGCGCCAGCATGCGGGCTGCCGTGCTGGCGCTGCGCGAATCGAATACGGCCGAGATCGTTGTTGCCGTGCCGACCGCGCCGGAATCGGCCGCCTGGGAGTTTGCTCGCCTTGTCGATGATCTGGTGTGCGTGTCCATGCCGACACCGTTCCTGGCAGTGGGCTTGTCGTACTGGGACTTCGACCAGGTGAGCGACGACGAGGTGAGTGCATTGCTGGCGTCCGCGATGACGTAGAGCGGTTACGCGAAGCCGGCGTGCATCTCCCAGATCAGCACCTCGCTCGGCCCGATCGCGGTAATGGATTGGCCGCCGGTATCGGTCAGCCGTACCGTGTCGCCCTGCTCCAGCTGCCCGGCCGACTCGAAGTCGACTCGACCGCGGGCGACAAACACATGACCGAACGGCGCGTCGGGGATCGTCACCGCCGAACCGGCGTCGAGCCGCGCGACATGCAGGGCCGCGTAGCGATTGTGCAGGGTGATGGCCGTCTCGTCACGGTGGCGGCGCATCCCGGACGCGACGGTGACGAGTTCGTCTCGTGCCAACTCGTCGGCGACATCCATCTCCTGGTACGAAGGGGTGATTCCGGATTGGTCGGGCGGTAGCCACATCTGCACGACGCGCAGCGCCGGCTTCTCGTACCGGCCCGCGCCGTTCTTCTCCGAATGCATGATGCCGGTCCCGGCGCTCATCCGTTGCGCCAGGCCGGGATGGATGATTCCGGAGTTTCCGACTGAATCCTGATGCACCACACTGCCTTCGAGCACCCAGGTGATGATCTCGGTATCCACATGCTGGTGGGTGTCGAAGCCCTCGCCAGGGTCGACGATGTCTTCGTTGTGCACCATGAGCAAGCCGTGCGCGTTCGCGACGAGGTCGAAATTGCCGGTGGCCGGGAACGATTGACGCGATTCCAGCCACTCGTTGCTCCAGAAGATCCGATCCTTGTTGCGGATCACCTGCACCGGGGTCTCGCGCGTCGGCATGGCACTACCTCTTCCGTCTTGCAGACTGTCCAAGTCCGCAAGGCCGCGCGATATTCCCGAACCGCCCGGGGTCAGAACGACGTCTGGTTGTACTTCGCCAGGACCGCCCGGATCCGATCGTCGTTGCGGTCGGCCGCCGGCACCAGCACCTCGGCGACGACGTCCGTCAACTCGGCAACCCGCTGCTGCAGCCGTCGGTTCTGCTGCACGTCGGCCTCGAGTTGTTTGAAGCGCTGCGGCAGCTCGCGCGCCTTCGTGACTGCCCATGCGGCACGGTTGTACTGAAAGACAACGGCTCGGCCACCGTTCCGGGTGCGCCTTCTCAGCGCTTCCACGTTGCTATCAACCGACATACGTGCGGATCCTCCTGTTTGTATACGGCCAGACCGTGGCCGGCCTCGCAATGTTCGATCTGTCCACCGCTCGCCTCGATCTCGGCGATCACGGCTCCCGGCTCGAGATAGCGGCGGAAGTGCTCGCCGAACTCGTGCTCGGCGCCCTCGTCGAGACCGGTGCGGAACTCGAGGTAGAACTTGCCGCCGCGGCGCAGGCTCATGTTGGCGATCCGCCAGAGATTGAGCCGGCCCGCATCTTCGAGTGCGTGAATCAGGAAGCGCCCGTACAGCACCGGGGATTGCTCGCGATGCGCGAGGTCGGCACCGATCGCGAGAACCTGGCGGATGTCATAGAGGTTCAGCGTCCGGAATCGCGCCGGGAGGTTCTCGTCGCGAGCGATGTTGCCGGCGCGTTCGGTCGCCGCCGGAATGTAGTCGAGACCGAGGACGCCGTGTCCTTGCCGCGCGAACCACAGTGCGTCCCTGCCGGTTCCGGTGCCGATGTCGACTATCTCGGCACGTGGAGACTCCAGATCGTGCACCCAGCGCGCAAACGGCGACGGTTCGGTCGATACCGCTTCTTGCGACCGGCCGAAGTAGAAGGACCACCAATGGTCGTGATTGCCGTTGGTGGATCGTAACCACCCATCGAGGCGTCGCTGCACGGTGTGCGGCGGCTCGAACTTGAACGACGGATCCGGCACTCGCCACGTCGGTCCGTACAGAATCTCCAGCAGCGCTTCGGGATCGGCGGGCGCTACGATCGACCGGCCGTGCAGCTCCACCTTGCCGAGCGGCAGCACGATATCCGTGCGGAACTTCGTCGACGCCACCTCGGGCAGCAGATAGAAGGTGTCTTCGACCACGAACCCGGCGAACACGTCGATCGCCCGACCGCCCTCGGGATCGGGAACGATCACTTTGAAATCGGCTGCGGAGAAACGCCACGTCCAGTACCCGGCCTCGATCATGACGCGTTCCAGCGCGAACGACTCGCGCGCCACGTCCACCGGATTGGTGTGGTGGCTCAGGTAGGCGACATCGGCGTCGGAGTCGTGCGCGATGAAGGAGCCCTCGCGTACCGCACCGAGCAGCGCCCCATACGCGAGGAAGGCATCGGCGCCGGCGTCCGACAACCGGGCCAGAACGTCTTCGACGGCGTCGAGCAGCGCTTCCACGGTGGCCTCGCCGCGCGCGGCGAACGCGCATTGCAGTTCGCCGGCCTTGTCGACCGTCAGCGGTCGGCCGGCATCGTCGACGATCGAGACGCGGTCGGCCCGGTCGTCGAACGCGTACTCGCCTTCGAAAAGAACGTTCTCCGAAGAGCGCTCGACCACGGTGATGTGACCGGTCCCGTGCAGAAACGGTTGCAGAGCCGTCGGCCACGACGCCAGCCGGTTGGCCGCACTGCCGAGCCGAAAGGTGCGCGCGGTGTCACGTGCTGCCTGGAATGACCAGACCCACTGCCCGTCGAAGAGCACGTCGATGACCGTCGGATCGGCAGAATCGACGGCGACACCGGCGGCGTCGACCGTCGCGAGGCTGGGCGCGCTTATGACTGCCACCAACCGGAGGTGAACGTTTTCGACGTCCAAGTGAACATGCGATGGACGGTAGTGGCAGTCGTGGCTGAGCAGCAGTGATGAAATCACCGCGAATCAAGCTGTCCGTATTGCCTTACTGAGGGTGCTCACCCGGGATCCAGAGCCGTGGCTCGACGTGCAGCTGGAACACCGGCGTATCGACGACGATCGCCGGTGGTGAGACCCACTGCTGGGGATGCGCTGCCGCGTACGTCTCGTCCGCACCGGCGCCGCTGAAGATGCAGTGCCCATTCGGGTTCAGCGTGACGGTGCCACCTGCCGTGGTCGGCAGCGCGACGGCGATGGCTCCGATCGCGTCCAGTACGACGCCACGCGGCACCGGAATCGCGTTGTGCACCGCCGGGCTGATGTAGGGGTAATAGGTGTAGGACCGATGAGCGGCCGGGCGGCTCCCCGCGAGTGTCCCGGCAGATGGGTCGCTGGTGGTGGACACTTTCGGTGCGGGAACCTGGATCGGCGACACCGGCGGCGTCAGCAGCGGTGTCCGCGGGTACTGCGGAGTGCTGATTCCGTTGGGGGGTACCCGGTGATCGATCGTCAGCGGCTGCGCGCCGGCTGTCGATGGGGCGCCCAGGACTACGACCGCCGCGCAGGCGGATCCGACAATGGCGACAGTTCGTGACCGCATTCATGCGCTCCTTCGACTCGATGTCGACCAGTTTTGTTGGCTGCCACAGGTTTCGACATGTTCTCGACCCGGCTGGGTTTAACCGCGTGCGAACGGGGTCGCCGTGGTGGCTGGCCCGGACCGGAAGTGCTGCTGAGTAGCGTGGGGATTGGACATCGAAATGAAGGGACAGCGCATGGAGTTTCGCCGACTAGGACAATCCGGACTCGTCGTCTCGGTGGTCGGGCTGGGCACCAACAATCTCGGAATGAAGCTCGACGAGGAGAGCGGACAAGCGGTCGTGCACGCGGCACTGGACGCCGGAGTCACCCTGTTCGATACCGCAGATTCGTACGGTCAGTCGGAGGAACGTCTCGGCCGCTTCCTCCGGGGCCACCGTGACAACGTGGTCATCGCAACCAAATTCGGCAGCGACGTCCGTCGGCGCGGCAACGACAACGGAGATGACTGGGGAGCGCGTGGTTCTCGCCGGTACATCCGGCGCGCCGTGGAGGCTTCGCTGCGCCGCCTGCAGACCGACTGGATCGACCTCTACCAGATGCACCAGCCCGACCCCGCCACCCCGATCGACGAGACGCTCTCGACACTGGACGACCTCGTTCACGAAGGCAAGATTCGCTACATCGGTCACTCGAACTTCTCCGGATGGCAAGTGGCACATGCCGAATGGACCGCGAGGCAGCGCGATTGCACCCGATTCGTCAGTGCGCAGAACGAATACAGTCTGCTGCACAAGGACATCGAGGCCGACTTGGTGCCGGCACTGCAGGAGTACCGAATCGGCCTGCTGCCGTACTTCCCGCTTGCCAGCGGTCTACTCACCGGCAAGTACCGGCGCGATGTGGAGGCGCCGGTGGGCAGCCGGATCGAGTCCTGGGGCATGCAGTCGCGGCTGAACACCGAGACTTTCGACGTCGTCGACCGTCTGCAGCAGTTCGCCGACGAGCGTGGCCGGACGCTGCTCGACGTGGCCATCGGCGGGTTGGCCGCGCGGCCAACCGTGTCATCGGTGATCGCGGGCGCTACATCACCGGCCCAAGTACAGGCCAATGTCGCGGCAGGTCAATGGATTCCGACGGATGCGGACCGAGCTGACCTCGAGTCGCTGCCGGGGCTGCCGCGGCACTGAGGTCAATGGTGGGTAAGGAGCTCGATGATCTGCACCTGGAGCTCGCCGACCAGTCCTCCCAGGACGGCGCCGAGTGAGATCATCAGCGGCTCATCGTCTTTGAAGATCGGTCGGAGGATGCTCTCATACTCCTCCGGGGTCAGCTGGTTCATCTTCTCGACGATGGTGTTCTCGAGGTCGATGACATTGAGTGTGTATTCCTCGGCGGCGGCGAGGGTGTTGGGCAGTTCGTCGAGCACCATCGTGACGATGCCGTCCTTGAGCGCTTGGTACCGGGTGGTTCCGACGGCGAACTTCAGCACCGAGCCGCCGATGCCGGTCTCCTCGTCGATCGCGTTGTTGACTTCTCTCGCGATCAACGCAAAGAGACGATCGGCGCCGGGTCCGCGCAGGATGCTGTCGATCAGCATGTCCGGGGCGAACAGATCGGTCGCGAGCAATCGGGCGTAGTCGCGAGTGATCTTGTCGCGCTGCGCATGCAGCATCCCCTGGAACTGGAACAGTCCGCGGAAATACGGCCTGCGGTGGATCGGCCGGAACAGCATGTTGAGCGCCAACCAGTCGCTGACCAGACCGATTCCGAAGCCGAATGCCGGCATGATCCACGGGTTTTTGAACAGGGCCCAGACGATCATCTGCACCAGGCCGATGCCGAGACCGAAGTAGATGCCGGCCCGTCGGATGAAAGCCATCGCGTCAGCGCTGACACCGCGCAGCAGCCGGTTCAGTTTGGACTTGTTGCGCACCAGGGTGGTGATCGCCAGGTACTGCAGATCGATGAAGCGCGGCAGATCCGCCTTCATCTCCTCGAGCATCTTGGCGGTGACCCGGGGCACCTGGGACTGGATGCGACCCACGATCGCGCGGCGCCCCGCGTCGGGCAATGCGTCCCATACGCCAGGGCGAACCTGCTCGGCGACATCGCGCGCGACCTTGTCGATCGCATTCGAGATCGGTTCCTGCAGGGCGACGACCGCCTCGTCGGCGTCGATGCGCTCCAGCAACTCCTCGGGTTTGAGGAGGTTCTCGGTGAACAGCTCCATGGTCTTGGACCCGACCTTGCCGGCCCGCCGCGGAATGATTCCCTGCCAGCCGATCGGGCCGATACCGACGAATTTCTCTGGGCGGTAGATCATTTCCATCGCGACGATCTTCGTGCTCCAGCCGACGAAGGCGGCAACGAGTGGCATCGACAGGTAGATGAACCAGTAGTGACCGAAATCGTGGACGATCTCACTCCAGGACATCATCGGCGGGCTCCAGACATCGCGGCTATTTCCCGGTCGTCTCAGCGGCGGCCCAGAGGGCGGCACCCAGGTCGGAGATCGTGAGGGTGAACCGATCGACGCGAGCCGGGATCGGGCCCACCGATGCGGCGTTGACGGCGTCGAGCACGATCGGCTCGGCCATCAGCACCTCGTAATCGGTCTTCAGGCCCGGATCCTCCGGCCCCGACTTCACCAGCCCCAGCGCCAGCAGATGCGTCACATACTGAGGCGTCAACTGGATCAATGAGACGTTGGCGGTCCGCCCGACCAGGGAGGCATTCGACAGCACGGCCCGCGACTGCGTCTTGGACCGTGTCCACCCATAGACCTTGACCATGGGGGACGGAGAGCCGTCCGACAACGCCCCGAGGATCCGTGCCTCGTCGGGAACCAGCTGATTGAGCAGGTGGTGGTAGAGCTCGGCCTGGCTGGTCTGGGTGTCCTGATCCAATGCTCGATCGAGTAGCCCGTTGAGTTTGTGGTGCAGTGAATCCTCGGGCGGCTCGGCGACCAGCACGACGGGCTCTTCGGGCGGGCGGCTCGGACCGGCCTCGAGTTGAAGGGTGGGACGCGGATTCGGATCGAGCTCGTTCAGTCCTCGCCGAATCAGGTCGTTGATCTGACTCTGGGTCCAGCTGGTGATGTCGACACCGGCCCGGACCACGTCGACCGCGCGGCTCACCAGTCCGAATGGGTTGAAGGTGTTGGCCATCCGAAAACCCTATCTGCGCTGCGGCGTCGCCCCTGGGGCCGAAGTCTAGATTGTGTCGTGCGCCACCCGACGCGGATCAACCGGTTCGATACCTTTCCGAGTTGCTGCGCGAAGTCCTCGTCAAAACCGCCGACCAGACGGTCGCAGTCTGTTCTACTGGGTAACGATCGCGGTCCGGGGGTGCGCTGCGGGCTCAATCCCGGTGGCGCTGTATGCAATTGAATTCACGATTCGTAATGCTGTGAGCGTGAGGAGTTGGGGTGACGCAGCAGGCAATGGAGGCTGGGCGGGTCATATTTGACCGGTCGGATCTCGACCAAGTGCACGGTGGCAGTACCGCCTGGGATGTGATGGCGTATCTGACGCAGCAGCCGGTCAACACGGTGCTGGTGCTCGGCGCCTCGGGCAACGTGGGATCGATGATCGCGCAGATCGCCGTCGGTCGGGGACTGCGAGTGATCGGCACGGGGTTCGACGCCGATCTGGACTATCTGGATTCGCTTGGAGTGGAACCGATTTCGTGCACCGAGAACCTCACCGAGGCGCTCAGTGAATTGGCGCCGACCGGCGTGGATGCCGTCGCGGATACCGCCGGCTCGGTGGAACTGCTACGGGAGGCACTACGGCTGGCGCCCGGGCCGCAACGCGTCGTCACGTGCACCGCGCTGGAGTGCGTCGTCGAAGACGGGGTGCAGTGGGCCGGTCGGCTCAATCTGTAGCCCGACGTGAATTACCCTTCTACACAACGGAATTAGCGTGTTGGCCGCTCCGCGAATTGATGATGTGGAGCGGGCAACACTCTAATTGTCGAAATGGTGCGGGTGTCCGCCGAGCGATGCGGTGTAGATGGCTACCGGCGAATGCGAGGCCATGAGGTTCGCTCGTTCCTGCGGAGTCAGTAGCCGCCGGTCCCACACCTCGCGGAATCGGTGGCTGCACGTGGATGCCAAGTGACCCAGTGAGTGCGAGTGGTCGTGATGGATAGTGAACGCCTTCATGGCGGGCACCTCCTAGCGTAAGAATCCGACATCGCGTCGAATCTCGGCATTTGTTGCCGACAACCGACTATGCGCTGGGAAAATGCACCTGTCAACGTGCGTATACGGGTTCTTTATCCCGCCGCCGGGACCCATCCGAACCCATCCGGATCGGTGGCCGCACCGATCGAACCGTTGACGACGAGTCGGTGCGAGCCGCTCCCGTCGGCCGGGACGCCGGCGTCCTTCGCCAGCGACTTGTGGCCGTACAACGCCAGCTGAATCGGACTGTCCGGCAGATCGAACTGGACGTACTTGTTCATGAAGCTCTTGCCGATCGGGAGGCCCTGACCGGAATAGAAGGCCTTGGTCGCCGCCACGTCGGTGGCGCCCAGCAGCAACACGATCTGGTCGATCTGGCGGGTAGCCGGGCCGGTGTCCTTCTTCGCCGACGACGCGAACTTCCAGATGGTGCCGTCTGGCGCGGAGACCGTGCCGCCCACACCCCAGAATGATTTGGCGAACGGCTTGATGGGCGTCGCGCCGGCCGCGACCGCGGAGTCGTAAAAGCTTTGGGCAGTGGAGGGTTGGGCCGTCACCAACGACAGCGTGAATCCGCGGAAGCCGTCGGTCGGGTCGTCGGACTGGGCGAGCTTGATGGTGTCACCCAGTCCGAAAGCCGCGTCGTAGAACTGCTGTGCGGCGCTGATGTCGTTTACCTGAAGAGTTACCGAATCGATTGAAGTCATGTGGGTGAGCGTATGGCGGGGCGGGGTCGCCGCACTTCTCGATTCCTGCTCGAATGCCTACGGGGCGGCCATGGACCCGGAGTTATTTAGGTGATGCTAACCTAACTTTCCATGGTTGAAGGAGCGGTAGGACTGGACGGAGATCCGGAGGTATCCAAACCCACCAAACCCGCGCCTGCCACTCGCCCGTCGCAGACCGTGCGACGCCGCCGGACCCGCAGGCCGATACGTAAAGCCTTGGTGATCACTCACCGGTGGTCGGCGCTCGTCCTCGGCGTGGTTCTGGTGATCGTGTGCACATCGGGGGCGGCTCTCGTCTACGAGCCGGAGCTGGTGCACGCGTCCCACGGCAGGCTGCTCCACGGAACCCGTTCTGTGCATCCCGTGGGCTTCCAGGACGCCGAAAATGCCGTGCACGCAGTCGATCCACACTTCCGCCCGACGCAAATATCGCTCAAGAATGACGTGTACGTGCTGGCCGGCGACAGTCCAGATTTCCATGATCAATACTTCGTGGACGCGGGCACGGGAGGCGTCAACGGGCGTGGAAATCTGTACGGAGGGGTGCTCGGCTTCCTCGTCAACCTGCATGACTGCGGGCTGACCTGTACGGGTTACCCCGGGTATCAAACGTGGCTCGCTGAGCCGTCGGTGATCGCGAAGATGCCCTGGTTTTCCGGGATGACCTGGGGCGCAGCCATTCTCGGCGGTACAGGTTTGGTTCTGCTGTTTCTCGCGATCGGCGGCGCGATCATCTGGTGGCCCGGACGAAAAAAGTTGCGGCACGGGTTCCGCGTCAGATTCGGGCGGGGACGGTTCGCCCGAGACTACGACCTGCACAACGTCATCGGGATCGTGGCGATGCCGGCGTTGCTGGTCTGGGGGCTCACCGGCATGAACTTCGAGATTCCCCAGGTCTCGAAGCTGTGGTACTCAGCGACCGGCGGTGATCGCGTCGCCGACGACGCGTACACCATGGATGCGGCGGGCACCGGCCCGGACATCGGGCTGCCCGCCGCTGCCGCCGCCGCGCGAGCGGAGTACCCGCACGCTGACATCACTGCCGTCGGACTGCCGATCGACGGCCAGGCCTATTACACCTTCACGCTCTTCGATCACGGGGCGTCCGGTTCCAACGCTGACCTCTGGAAGTACCACCCCACCTACACCGGCAACCGCTACCTCGGCGTCGACGCGCACGACGGGGGCAACGTCAAAGTGATGACGGGCCGGCCGAAGACTTTGTCCAACAGCATCATCGATGACTGGGCCCAACCCACACTGCACTACGGCATGTCGGTGAATCCCTGGTGGCGCTCATTGTGGTTCATCTTCGGGCTGACACCGTTGGCCTTGATGATCACCGGACTGTCCACGTGGTTGTTCCGGCGACGTACCGCCAGGCGGAAGACGGCTCGAGCGCGAGCTGCGGCAGGGGCGGTCAGGTGAACCCGACAGTGGCCGCGGCCGTAGTCGTATGCGCCATCGCCGCCGCGATCTGGTCGACCGTGAGAGTCTTTGCGGCGCCGCGATCGCCAGCCTCCGGAGTGCCGCCGGCGATGGTTGCGTCGATCGTCATGGCCTGGCTCGCAACCGGAGTCGGCGCGTGGGCGACCGGCGATCCGCCTGCGCGACCCGGCGTGTTCGCCGGGTACGCGGTGGTCGCGGCGGTGACCGTACCGGTCGGATGGGTGTACTCGGAGCGAATTCCGGGACGACGTTCGGACATCGTCTTGTTCGTCACCTTCGCGCTCGCCGCGTTTCTCTGCTACCGGACGCAGCAGGTGTGGATGAACCCGTTGTCGCCGCGCTAACTAGAGCCGAAAATCGGCGGGCTGCTGGGAGGGCCCCGGTCCGCCGAAGATTTCTCGGCAGCGTTACCAAGGTCCGAGCAGAGCCGCCTCGAGTCGCCTGATAGAACGAGTTAAGCGGTTGCCAACTATCGGCGGTGGATACATGAGCACAACGAAGCGTGACGAATGGACAAGGTCGGGCGTGTACGAGGTCGCCGCGGGTGTCTACCGGATCCCATTGCCGCTGCCCATGCAGGGGCTGACGGCGGTCAACAGCTATTTGTTCACCGGCCCGGAGGGGTTGGTCTATGTCGACCCGGGATTCTCGGATGACGCCAGTCGTCGCACCGTCGAACGCGCATTTGCCGAACTCGGGCACAACACCACCGACATCGTCACCTGCGTGTCCACGCATCATCATTGGGATCACTACGCGCAGGCTTATGCGTGGCGCGGTGAGATCGGCAGCAAGCTGTACATCGGGGACCAAGAGCGGCACAGCATCCTCGGTTACGACGCCGCGGCGCAGGATCGCTGGCCTGCCCAAAGTGCGCAGCTGGCGGAAGCCGGCGCGACGGAACTCGCTCGTGCGGTGGCCGAACAAGAGGCACCGGAGATGGAGCAGAAGACGGCGTACGGTCCACCCGACGGCTGGCTGTCCGATGGTGATCGGATCGAGCTGGCCGATGGAGCGCTGGAGGTGATCATGACTCCCGGGCACACGCGTGGGCACGCCATCCTGCGGCATACCCCGAGCGGCGCGCTGGTGACCGGCGATCACGTGCTCCCGTACATCACGCCGTCGATCGGATTCGAGTGGGCGCCGGAAGATCAACCGCTGCAATCATTTTTGCGGTCCTTGGGAAACACTCTCGAGTTGCCCGACGGCAAGCTGCTGCCGGCGCATGGTCCAGTGACCGAGAGTACGCATGTGCGGGTGAAGGAACAGATGACCCATCACGAGGAGCGCCTTGCCGAGGTGCTGCAGTTGATCGGCGATGAGCCGGGGTCTTCGTACGAGGTGGCGCGGCAAATGACTTGGACTCGCCGCGCTCGACCGCTCGATGATCTTCCGGTCGAACACCAGATGATCGCGGTCAGCGAGATCCGCGCTCATCTGGAGGTGTTGCGGCTGGACGGACAGGCCGCCGTCCATGTCGATGACGGTGTGCGCCGCTACGCGCCGTCGTCCCAGAATCCGCGCGACTCCAGCAGCGCCACCGCCTGATCACCGCCGCGGCGGAAATGCGCCTCGGTCAGTGCCCGCGCGGCGGTTCCGTCGCCGCTGCGCAGCGCCGCGACAATCTCCTGATGGTCGTGATTCGAAGCCTCGCGCCAGCCGGCGTGAGACTCGAAGAACCCCTTGGGAATCGCTCGACTCAGCGTCTTGAGCTCGGCGATGAGGCGACGCGACCCGGCGGCCGTGTTGATCACCTTGTGGAATCGGTGGTTCAGGAGCTCTTCGGTTTCAGAGGTGGTCGCGCGCTCCATACCGGCGACGAGTTCGTCGAGCGTCGCGAGTACGTCGTCGGTCAGCCGGGTGGTCGCGCGCTCGGCGGCCATTCCCGAGATGACGCCCAGCATCCAGTACTGATCCAGGATGTCCTCACGGCCGAGCGTGGCCACGAAGGCGCCTCGCCGGGGTTCCAGCTGGACGATCCCCTCGGCCGACAATTCGATCACCGCCTCGCGCACGGGAAGCTTGCTGATCCCGAGCTGCTCGGCGATCGCGTCTTGATCGATACGGCTGCCGGGGCGCAGCTTGCCCTCGAACACTTGGCGGCGGACCTCATCTGCGGCAACGGTTTTCAGGCTGGTCGGTAGCGCCTGACGGCGGACGCCGGGCGCGGTGTTCGGTGTCGACATGAGGACCTTCCTGGTGTGATGGATGCCGATAGGCGGCCACTCCTGATTATGATATTTTATTTTCTATGACGACGGCGTCAAATCGGCGCGACGTCGGGTATCTGATCGGCTGGGAAGGATTCGAACCATGGGGCTGAGCGCGGACGAGGAGCAGATGGTTGCTCTGGTCGCCGAATTCGTCGACGAGCGGGTGCGCCCGCGCGTCCGTGAGTTCGAACAGGACGACATCTACCCGGCCGAGTTCATCGATGCCATGAAAGAGCTGGGGTTCTTCGGCCTGCTGGCCCCGGCGGAATTCGGCGGTGTCGACGTCAGCACCGCGTGCTTCGCCCGCGTCACCGAGGAGCTCGCCCGCGGCTGGATGAGCCTGGCCGGCGCGATCGGCGGCCATTCCGTGATCACGTACCTGATCAGGACTTTCGGTACGGACGAGCAGAAGTCGAAGTACCTGCCGAAGATGGCCACCGGTGAGATCCGGGCGACGATGGCGCTCACCGAACCAGGTGGCGGCAGCGATCTGCAGGCCATGCGCACCACTGCCAAGAGCGTCGATGGCGGCTGGTCGATCAGCGGATCCAAGACGTGGATCTCCAACGCGGCGCACTCCGGGCTGTTCGGTCTGTTGTGCGTCACCGATCGTGATGCCGAGCCCGCACACAAGGGCATGAGTGTCATCCTGGTGGAGCCCGGGGACGGTTTCACGATTTCCAAGAAGCTGCCGAAGCTCGGCTATCGCGGCGTCGAGGCATGCGAGCTCGTGTTCGACGGACTCGTCGTGCCCGACGGCGCGATTCTGGGTGGCGAGCCGAACCTCGGTTGGGGACACATGATGCGGGGCCTGGAGGTTGGCCGAATTCAGGTGGCCGCGCGCGCGCTCGGCGTCGGCCAGGCCGCCCTCAACGATGCGATTCGCTATGCACAGGAACGGGAATCGTTCGGCAAGCCGATCTGGAAGCATCAGTCGGTCGGAAATCTGTTGGCGGACATGGCGACCAAACAGCAGGCCGCGCGCCTGCTCACCGAAGACGCCGCCGAGCGGCTGGACTCGGGCAGGCGGGTCGACATGGAGGCCGGCATGGCCAAGCTCTTCGCTTCCGAGGCGGCGATGCAGATTGCGCTCGATGCGATCCGCGTGCACGGCGGCTACGGCTACTCCCGGGAGTACGACGTCGAGCGCTACTTCCGCGATGCTCCGCTGATGATCGTCGGCGAAGGCACCAACGAGATTCAGCGCAACGTCATCGCCGGGCAGCTGGTCGCCCGCAACAAGATCTGAGGCCGGAGCCGAACATGACATCGAATACCTTGCGCCGCGCCGCGATCGTCGCGCCCCTGCGCACACCGGTTGGCACCTTCGGCGGGTCGCTGCGCGACGTACCGGTGGAGGATCTCGGCGCTCATGTCGTCAAAGCCGTTGTGGAGCAGTCGAAAGTGGACCCCGCGCGTATCGACGACGTGGTGTTCGCGCAGTCGTACGCCAACTCTGAGGTGCCGTGCGTCGGGCGCTGGATCGCTCTGCACGCCGGGCTGCCGATAGAGGTACCGGGCATGCAGTTGGACCGGCGCTGCGGCGGGGGGCTGCAGGCACTGGTCACGTCCGCGATGATGGTGCAGACCGGAGCCGCCGACGTGGTGTTGGCCGGCGGTGTCGAATCGATGAGCCGGATCGAGTACTACAGCATCGCAACTCGTTGGGGTGCGCGCTCGGGCAGCACCACGCTCTATGACCGGCTCGATCGTGGACGCGAGCGTTCGCAGCCGGAGGACCGGTTCGGCAAGATCTCCGGGATGATCGAGACCGCGGAGAACTTGGCCAAGGACCACAACATTTCTCGCGACGAGGCAGACGCCTACGCTGCCCGCAGTCACCAGCGTGCGGCAGCGGCCTGGGCGGCGGGCAAGTTCGCCGACGAGGTGGTGCCGGTGTCGGTTTCGCGGCGCAAGGGCGACCCGATTCTGGTCGACCGCGACGAAGGTGTCCGGCCGGATTCCACCGTCGAGACGCTGGCCAGGCTGCGGACGGTCGTTCCGAACGGCACGGTCACGGCCGGCAACGCCAGCCAACAGAATGATGCTGCCGCGGCGTGCCTGGTCGTGGCCGAAGACCGGCTGGATGCGTTAGGGCTGGAACCCATTGGCTTCCTGGATAGTTGGGCCGCCGCGGGTTGCGAGCCGTCGCGCATGGGCTTCGGTCCAGTGCCGGCAGTGGCGAAACTCGCCGCGCGCTCCGGAGTCTCGGTAGCCGATCTCTTGGCGGGCTTCGGTCTGGTCGAACTCAATGAGGCCTTTGCCGTACAGGTGCTCGCGGTTCTCAAGGGTTGGGGTTGGGACGATCAGGATCGCTTGAATGTCAACGGTTCCGGGATCTCTCTGGGTCACCCGATCGGCGCCACGGGCGTGCGGATGGTGACCACACTGCTGCACGAGCTGCATCGGCGCGGTGGCGGAAAAGGCTTGGCGACCATGTGCATCGGCGGCGGGCAGGGCCTGGCCGCCACCTTCGAGGCCGTCTGACCCCGCAGTAGTCAGCTCTCGGGCCCGTCCCACAGACCGCGCTCTTCGAGGATCGCCACGACATCCTCGGCACTGCGGGCGATGTGCGACTCCATGAGGGTGCGGGCCTTACGGGCGTTCCGCTTGCGCAAGGCGTCGATGATCTCCCGGTGCTCGGTGCGGCTTTCGGCGACATGTGACTCAAGCGTCGCGTAGAAGCTGTTTGGCAGGTGTTTGGCTATGCCTGCCAGCAGCAGTGAGAGCCGGTGCGAGCTGGCGGCCAGGTTGATCTCCCGATGGAAGGCGTGACTGAGCTCGGCGATCAGGTGGCTGTCGTGTTCGGCAACGGCCTGGTCGTAGCGGTCCTCGATCGCCTCAAGTCGGGCGATTAGCTCGGGCGTGATCCGCTTGGCCGTGCGTGCGGCCAACTCGCCAGCCAATTGTCCTTGCGCCCAGAAAAGATCACTGACGTCCTGGCGGGTGAAAGGCGCGACTACGAATCCGCGACGTGGGACCAGACTGACGAACCCTTCGCTGCTCAACCGCAGGAGGCCCTCACGTACGGGCGTATTGCTGACCCCGACAGCCTCGGCGATCGGCTCCATGCGCAGGAAGTCGCCCGGTCGTAGGTGGCCCGACATGATCTGCTCGCGGACGTAGCTGGCAACTTCATCGGGCAGCTGACGTCGTCGATTGCGATCGGCGATGGGAACGATGCTCTCAGCACTTGCCATCGCAGCCGGCTCCTTCGGTGTTCTCACTGGCGGTCGGGTTCACAAGGAATATATGTCATATCCAGTATTGTCAGCTGACATCTCGCTCGTACGTGTTCGTCACGAAGGCAACTATGAGCGACCCGCACAACCTCGTTGACACCGGCAGACGAGGCCGGAAGCGTTTCAGTCGGCCCGGGAGTGCCGCCCCCGCGTCGGGGGCGCGGGCGGCGGGGGTGGTGCGGGCGTCGGCGGGCCCTGCGGCGAACGTGGTTCATTGCGCGGCTCCGCGGCCGCGATGAGTTCGGACCGAACCCGGTCGGCCTGCGCCACTTGGTCCTGCCGCCCCATCGATCGGTCGCCAGGCTCCGGCCCCGCTGTGGATACCGCGTGCCGATGATCGGCGAGCATGGTGGCGATCGCGGTGGTCAACGGGACCGAGAGGGCCAATGCGATGCCACCGACACATGATCGAGCGATCTCGATGGCGATCGTGTCGCTTGTGGCGTTCGTCGAAAATGATTGGCCTGATACCGAATACAGCAGCAGCAGCGGCAACGCCGCACCTGCGTAGGCGAACATCAACGTGTATACGGTGCTTGAAATGTGATCACGGCCGACGCGCATCGCGGACAAGAAGGTGTGCCAGCGCCCGGTGCTCCCGATATTCGCCAACTCGAATACCGTCGAGGCCTGCGTGACCGTCACGTCGTTGAGCACACCGAGCGCGCCGATGATAAAGCCCGCCAGCACGATTCCCTTGATCGAGATGCCGTTCTGGTATGCCTGCAGGTTGCTGTTGTCGTCGGAAAATCCGGACAGGTGCATGGTTGTTACGGCCAGTTGTGACAGCCCTGCGGCCATCCCGAGCGATACCAGGGTGCCCAGCAGGGCCGAACTCGTGCGCAGGCTGACTCCGTGCGCCAGGAAGATCACCACGATGAGGATCGCGGCCGACGCCACAAGTGCCACGGCCACCGGCGAATGGCCGTCGAGCAACGACGGGAGCGCGAACCAGAACAGCGCGGCGAAGGCGAACGCCAGGCCCAGTAGCGATCCGACGCCGCGCCAGGCAGCGACTGCGACGATGGTGATGGCGAACGCGATGATCCACACGAGGGTGGACCCGCCACGCGCGAAGTCGTAGAACGCATAGTTGCGGCCGGTGTCGCTCGGGAAGATGACCAGCCGAACATGGTTGCCCACCTTCAGATCCGGCTGGTTCGCCTGCGGGCTGTTCAGTTGCTGCTGTGACATCGTCGGACTGTGGCTGTCCGGGGTCGTACCTCCGCCGGCGCGGTGGGTCGGGATCTGGAGGACCACTGAGGAACCTTTGTCGGGCCCGGAGGTCAGCGAGACGACGCTGCTCAGACACGCCCCATCTGGGACGGGTGTGACGGCCGGGGGAGTATCGGTCGGCTGGCCGGCGCCGGCGGTGCCGCAGTCCGACTGGGTCTGACTGGTGACGGTCCCGGTCGTCAGCTGGGCCGGTCCGCCCGTGGACGACTGGAACTGCAATGGGATGTCATGGTGCCGGTTCTGCGGCCACAGCATGACGACACCGACCGCGACCACGGCCGTAGCCGCAATCAGGATCCCGACGACCGTCCGCGCGACCCACGGAGAAAGTGGGACCGGTCCGGTTCCGCCATGGTTGTGCGTGTGGCCCATCGGCACAGCCTAAGCGGTGCGCAAATTGGTCGCCGGTTGTCGGTACTCACCAGGCAGGCAAGGGGTTCGGGTGGATTGCGCGGTATGACCGATGGCGCTCATGGCACGAGGACGGTGAGTGTCTCGGCGACGCATGCCGGCTTGGCGGCGCCGTCCGCGGTGACGACGAACTTCGTGGTCAGCACGTAGCTGCCGGCACCTTCGGAGAGGTCGACGAAGGTGGAGGTGGCGCGCAGTGTGGAGCCCACGGGGACCGGCGACGGGAAGCGAACCTTGTTACTGCCGTAGTTGACTCGGGAACTGCCGAAGTCGAGCTGATACAGGTTCTGCGAGAAGAACGGCAGCAGAGACAGCGTCAGGTAGCCGTGGGCGATCGTCGCGCCGTACGGTCCGGCGGCCGCGCGTTCGGCGTCGATGTGGATCCACTGATGGTCGCCGGTCGCGTCGGCGAAGGCGTTGATCCGCTCCTGCTCGATCACGATCGGGTCGCTGGGCCCGATCTCCTGTCCGAGGGCCGAGCGAAGATCCTCGATGGAGGTGAAAACTCTTGGCATGATGGGCCTTTCCGGTGGGTGATGGGTTACTCGAAGCTCAGGTCGACGGTCGTGTGTGCGCCGGCTTCGACGCCGCCGGGCCCGATCAGGTCGACGGTGGTCCCGGCGTCGGTGGCGGTCGCCCGCAGCTGAGCCGGTTGCCCGCAGAACAACGGTGCCAGATTCCGATGCCGTAGTCCGATGACCGGACGTAGCGACCCGGTGAGGCGGTAGGTCTGCACCAGCGCCAGTGTCATCAGTGGGCCGTGCACGACCAGGCCCGGATATCCCTCGATCTGTGTCGCATACGGCCAGTCGTAATGAATTCGGTGGGCGTTGGATGTCGCAGCGGAGAACCGCATCAGGAGTGTCGGGTCGGTGCGGAAGTCCCACACGCCCACGCTGGACGGGGTGATCGCGCGATCGACGGGCACCATGGCCGCGGGCACCGCCGCATCCGGCGGTGTCGAGGAATTGCCGGGTGCCGCATCGCGGTAGATGATGCTCTGCCGCTCGTCCACCGCGACCGAGCCGTCCGGGCCGTACAGCACCGTGCGAACCACGACGATGACCAGCAGCCCCGACCGGCCGGCCTTCTCGGTCACCGACTCGACGATCGACTCGCGGCGGATCTGATCGCCGATGGTCAGCGGCGTGCCGAACTGAACACTGCCACCGGCGAACATCCGGCGCGGCAGTTCAATTGGCGGCATGAACGAGCCGCGTGCAGGGTGGCCGTCGGGCCCCAGCTCCGATGACGACGCCCAGCGCGGCAGCGCGACCCAATGCCACAGCGGCGGAAGCGAATCGCCCGGACCGGGGGTGGCCAGCCCGTCATCGAACAGCGATGCCAGCGTGGCGATCGGCCCCGGGTCGATGGTTTCGATGGTCGCGACGGTGTGTGGCTCCCAGCGCTGCACTACATGTGCCTTCCGCCGGTGACCTCGAGCACCGTGCCCGTCATGTACGACGACAGGCCGGAGGCCAGGAACAGGGCGACCTTGGCGACCTCTTCCGGCTCGCCCGCGCGTCCCATGGGAATATCGGCGAGCTTGGAATCCCAGGCGGCCTTGGGCATCGCCTCGGTCATCGCGGTGCGGATGAGTCCGGGCTGGATGGCGTTGATTCGAACACCCTGGTATGCAACCTCTTTCGCTGCCGCCTTGGTCAGTCCCACGATGCCGGCCTTGGCGGCCGAATAGTTGGTCTGTCCCAGATTGCCGATCTTGCCGGAGATCGACGACATGTTGACGATCGTGCCGCCGCCGGACTCGCGCATGATGCCGGCGGCCTGCCGGGTGCCGTTCCAGGTCCCGCGTAGGTGCACCGTGATCACCTGATCGAACTGTTCTTCGGTCATCTTTCGCATGGTGGCGTCGCGGGTGATACCGGCATTGTTGACCATCACGTCGAGGCTGCCGAACGTGTCGGTGGCTACCTTCAGCAGAGCGTCGATGTCGGCCAGCTTCGAGACATCGCACGCAGCGCCGACGGCCACGTCGTTCCCCCCGAGACCGGCGGCGGCCTCGGCGGCGGCGTCGCCGTTGATATCGCCCAGTACGACGCGCGCCCCCTCGGCGACGAACAGGGTGGCGATCGCCAATCCGAGCCCCTGGGCACCGCCGGTGATCACCGCGGTCTTACCGTCTAGTAGCTGTTCTGACATAAATTTCCGTTCTCTCACTGGTTGATACGACCATCGCCGTCGAGCGCATTGCCCGCCAGCCGAAGAATGCGGGTGGCCCGATCGATCACCGGCTTGTCGACCATCTTTCCGTCCACGACGGTCACCGCGCCTGGATTCGCCGCGATCGCGGCGCCGATCTTGGTCGCCCACGCGACCTCGGCATCCGACGGCCGCATTGCAGCGGCGACCGGCGGGATCTGGCGGGGATGAATGCAGAGTTTGCCGGCGAATCCGAGGCGGCGCGCATAACCGACATCGTCCGCGATGCGAACAGCGTCGTCGACCGACGCGGTCACACCGTCGATCGGTCCGGCGAGGCCGGCCGCCGCGGAAGCCAGTACCAGGGTTCGGCGCGCGGTGGCGAGCGCATCGCGGTCATCGGGATCGACGCCGAGTTCGGCGGCGAGATCGAAGGTACCGATGGCCAGTCTGCGGACCCCCGGCAGCGCCGCGAGATCCGCTGCCGACAACACCCCTCGGGCGGTCTCGATCAACGCGATGACGTCGCCATCCGGTCCCAGCGCAGCGATCGAATCGGCCAGTGCACGAGGACGTTCCGCCTTGGCCACCATCACGGTCGCGCCGGTGCCGGCCAGCGCCGTGAGGTCGTCCCGATGCCATTGCGTGCCATCGGCGTTGATCCGGACTGCCACCGCGGAATCCGTATCTGCGGCGAGCCATTCGGCGACAACGGTGCGCGCGGCGTCCTTGTCATCGGGAGCCACGGCGTCCTCGAGATCGATGACGACCGCGTCGGCCCTGGCGGCGAGTGCCTTGGCGAACCGCTCGGGGCGGTCGCCGGGTACGAACAACAGGGTCGCTGCATCGGCGACACCCGCGGAGCCGCTTTCCGTTGCACTTTGGGTCATGAACGCTTCTTCTCGGCTCGCACCAGACCACCGCCGACGATCAGTCGCTGGATCTCGCTGGTGCCCTCGTACAGGCGCAGCAGCCGGACGTCGCGGTAGATGCGCTCGACCGGAACACCGCGCATGTATCCGCTGCCGCCGTGTACCTGGACCGCGAGGTCCGCGACCTGGCCCACCATCTCGGTGCAGAAGAGCTTGCACGCGGACGGGGCGATGCGGCGATCCTCCTCGGATACCCACTTGGCCGCCGTGTCCCGGACCAGCGCGCGTCCCGCGAGGACACCCGCCTGCTGGTCCGCGAGCATCGCCTGCACCAGTTGGAAGTCGCCGATCGGGGTGCCGCCCTGGGTGGCCGTCGCCGCGTAGCGCACGGACTCGTCGAGTGCGCGTTGCGCCGCTCCGACGGCGATGCCCGACACGTGGATGCGTCCGCGCGCCAGGGAGATCATCGCGGCCCGATAGCCCTTCTCGACGTCGGCGCCGATCAGTGCCGAGCTCGACACGCGGACGCCGTCGAAGGTGACGACGGCAGTGGTTGAGCCCTCTTGTCCCATCTTCTTGTCCTTGGGCGCAACTGTGACGCCGTCGGCATCCGCGGGAACCAGGAAAACGGCTATGCCGGTGCCCTTTTCGTCAGCAGGCCGAGCCCGCGCGAAGGTCACGAACAGATCAGCGGTGTTGGCGTTGGTGATGAAGCACTTCTCGCCGTCGATGATCCAGTCGTCGCCGTCCTGGCGTGCTTTGGTGCGCAGCCCGGCAGGGTTCGATCCGGCGCCGGGTTCGGTGAGGGCGAAGGATGCAACCACCTCGCCCGACGCGATCTTCGGCAGCCACTCATCCTGCTGCTGCTCGGTACCGAAGTTGACGAGCACCTGCCCGGCGATGCCGTTGTTGGTGCCGAACATCGATCGCAGCGATAGGGATGTGTAGCCCAGTTCCATCGCCAGCTCGACGTCCTGGCTCATGTCGAGGCCGAGCCCACCCCACTGCTGCGGGATGGCGAATCCGAACAGCCCCATGTCCTTACAGGTCTGCCGGAGGTCGTCGGGGATGGCGTCGGTGTCCGCGATCTCTTGCTCGCGCGGCACCACCTTCGTCCGGACGAACTCACGCACCTGGGCGACGATGGTCGCAAAGTCGTCCGCGCTGACTTCAGTCATCTGTTCTCGCTTCCGCTCCGGATAGGCCGGAGGCCTGTCGGTCTTGATCTGCGGGTCCGCAGACCCAATATAGGTACGGTCGTCGCGGTTCGGGATGGGCGCTCACTATTCGCTATTCGGCATAGTTCTCCAAGAGCCGTCGGCCGATGATCATCCGCTGGATGTCGGCGGTGCCCTCGCCGATCAGCAGCATCGGCGCCTCTCGGTAAAGACGCTCGATCTCGAACTCCTTGGCGTAGCCGTACCCGCCGTGGATGCGGAACGCGTCCTCGACGACGTCCCGGCAGTATTCGGAGGCAAGGTATTTCGCCATGCCGGCCTCGAGATCGTTGCGCTGGCCGGAATCCTTGAGCCGGGCGGCACGGACGACCATCTGGTGTGCCGCTTCGACTTTGGTGCCCATCTCGGCGATGCGGAAGAGTACCGCCTGATGGTCGGCGATACGTTTGCCGAAAGTCTCGCGCTGCTGGGCATAGGAGATACCGAGTTCGAAGGCACGCTGGGCGACGCCGGATGCGCGGGCGGCGACGTTGACGCGACCGACCTCGACGCCGTCCATCATCTGATAGAAGCCGCGACCCGGTGTGCCACCGAGGATCTGGGCGGCCTCGGCGCGGTAGTCGTCGAAGAGGAGTTCGGTGGTGTCGACCCCCTTATAGCCCATCTTGTCGATCTTTCCCGGAATGGTGATGCCCGGCAGCACCTCGCCGAAGCCAGGAGTCTTCTCGATGAGGAAGGTGGTCAGATTCTGATGCGGCCGATCGTGGCCGAGCGGGGTGCGGACCAGCACCGCGACGAGGCTGGACGATCCGCCGTTGGTCAGCCACATCTTCTGGCCGTTGATCCGGTACGAGCCGTCCGTGGTCTCGGTAGCCGTCGTGGTGATTGCCGCGACGTCACTGCCGAGGGCGGGTTCGGACATCGAGAAGGCGCCGGTGAGCTCCCCGGCGGCCATGCGCGGCAGGAACTTCCGCTGTTGCTCGGGCGTGCCGTGGTGCAGCAGCAGGTAGGCGACGATGAAGTGGGTGTTGATGATTCCGGACACGCTCATCCAGCCGCGGGCGATCTCCTCGACACACAGCGCGTAGGTGAGTAGTGACTCGCCCAGCCCGCCGAACTCCTCGGGAATGGTGATGCCGAAGATTCCCAGGTCCCGCATTTTTGCGACGATCTCGGTCGGATACTGGTCGGCATGTTCGAGCTCGGTGGCGACCGGGAGTATCTCGGTGTCGACGAACTTGCGGACAGTGGCGAGGATGTCGCGCTGAGTGTCGGTCAGGCCCTCGGTCGCAGCCAGCCGACGGGAGTCGCTGATAGGCATCGGTCCTCCTGGGGTCACTCCGCGAGACAACTTGATAACATATATTCTTAGCACGTTGGCGACAGCGTGAGCGGGATCGCCAGGTGGGTGGTGCCGGGCGGAAGCTCTCGATCTACCGGCCGAGAAGGGAAACATGATGCCGGACAACGGAAACAGCGGAAATGCGGTGAAGCCGCTGGCCGGGCTCCGGATCGTGGAGTTCGCCAGTTTCGTCGCGGGCCCGTCGGGCGGCATGACGCTCGGGCAGCTCGGTGCCGATGTCATCAGGATCGACCCACTCGGCGGCGCCGCCGACTACAACCGCTGGCCGGTGTCGCAGCAGACCGGCAAGAGCCTGTATTGGAACTCGCTCAACCGTGGAAAGCGCAGTGTCGCAATCAATGTGCGCGATCCGAAGGGGCAGGAGCTGGTGCTCGCGCTTGCGACCGCCCCGGGCGCGGATTCCGGTCTTGTCATCGACAACAATCCGAATCGACCGTGGTTCGGGTACGACGCTTTTGCGCAGCGGCGCCCGGACATGATCCAGGTGCATATCGAGGGGCATGCCGATGGCCGGGCCGCGGTCGACTACACGGTCAACACCGAATACGGCGTCGCCGAACTGACCGGGCCGATGGACTCGGCGGCCCCGGTCAACGCGGTGTTGCCGGCCTGGGATCTGATCGCGGGAATGACCGCCACCACCGGCCTCCTGGCGGCGCTGCACAAGCGCTCGCGCACCGGCGCGGGTTCGTACCTGCAGCTGGCGTTGGCCGATGTGACCCTGGCCGGCATCGCCAACCTGGGATGGCTGTCGGAGGTCGCCGAGACGGGCGATCGTCCGCGGCACGGCAACTACATGTACGGCAGCTTCGGCGTCGACTTCACCACGAACGACGGCGAACGCGTCATGGTCGTCGCGCTCACGCCGCGGCAGTGGAAGGCGTTGGGCGAGGCGACCGGAAACACGAAAGTCTTCGCAGCCTTGGAGGAATCGCTGGATGCCGACTTCGGCGACGAGGCGCAGCGCTATCGGCACCGCGAAACCATCGCGGCCGTGCTGCGGCCCTGGTTCCGCGCCCGCGGAATCGACGCGGTGCGGGCCGGGCTCGCCGAGGCGGGCGCGCTGTGGAGTCAATACCGGACGCTGGCCGGCGTCGTCGAACAGTTGCGCGCGGGGGCGTCGTTGCCGGTGCTCGCCGACCTCGATCAGCCGGGCATCGGCCCGGTGGTGTCAGCGCATTCGCCATTGCGCATCGATGCCGCATACAGCGGCACGACACCCGCCCCGGAACTGGGGCAACACACGGACGAGATCCTGTCGGACGTTCTCGGGCTCGGCCCGGCCGAACTCGGCGCCTTGCACGATGCGGGCGTGCTCTGACATTCGGCCACGCGGGATCCGCGCCGCTTTCGTTGATCCGCGCCGGCTGCAGACGGCGCGGATCCGTACATGTGGCGCGGATTTGCTCGGGAGGGGAACTCCCGCCTGGGGCCGCGACCGGTGAGTGAGACCGGGCGCACATCCGGTGAATGCCTGGTGGCAGGATCACAGTATGACTACAGCAGTAATCGTCGACGTCGTACGTTCCCCGATGGGCAAGGGCAAGATGGCCAAGGGTGACCGGCCCGGCGGCTCGCTGAGCACGTTGCATCCGGTCGAGCTTCTCGCTCAGGTGCTGCGGCAACTCGTCGAGCGCAATGATCTCGATCCGGCGACGGTCGACGACGTCATCACCGGCTGTGTCAGCGGAGCAGGGGAACAGGCCGGCACGATCGGGCGGTGGGCATGGCTGGCTGCGGGTCTGCCCGAGGGAGTTCCGTCGGTCACCATCAACCGGGCCTGCGGTTCCAGTCAGCAGGCCTGTGACTTCGCGGCGCAGTCGATTCTGGCCGGCGCCAACGACATCGTCATCGCCTCCGGTGTGGAGTCGATGAGTCGCGTGCCGATGGGCACTGCGCGCGTCGGGATGGACCCGGTCGGCCCATCGACCGCGGCTCGCTATGCACCCGGGCTCATCACTCAGGGCGTCTCCGCCGAGCTGGTCGCCGCACGCTACAAGCTGGATCGGCAGGCGCTGGACGAGTACTCGGCGCGGTCGCATCAGCGCGCGGATGCCGCAGATCGGTCCGGCGAGATCGTGCCGATCACGCTCCCTGACGGCACCGTGGTGTCGGCCGACGAGACGATTCGGCCACAGACGACGGCGGAGGGCCTAGGCCAGCTCAAGCCGGTGTTCCGTACCGACGAGATGGACGAGCGATTCCCGGAGATCGGCGAATGGAAGATCACCCCCGGGAATTCGTCGCAGCTCACTGATGGTGCGTCGGCGGTGCTGATCATGTCCGAAGCGAAGGCCGCCGAACTCGGTCTGCGCCCCCGCGCCCGGTTCCATGCATTCGGACTGGCCGGCGATGATCCGGTCACCATGCTCACCGGACCGATCCCGGCAACCGAAAAAGCGTTGCGGCGCAGCGGATTGTCCATTTCCGACATCGACCACTACGAGGTGAACGAGGCGTTCGCATCGGTGCCGATGGCCTGGCAGGCGCATTTCGACGCCGACCCGGCGAAACTGAATCCGCGCGGCGGTGCCATCTCGTTGGGACACCCGCTGGGTGCCTCCGGCGGTCGGCTGATGAACACGCTGCTGCACGGTCTGGAGACGACCGGCGGCCGTTACGGCCTGCAGACCATGTGCGAGGCCGGCGGCATGGCCAACGCGACGATCATCGAGCGTTTGTAGCCGATCGAACGACACCGGCGTCGGCGACGGATCGATACGCTGCACCGGTGGGAGTGACGAAGACCAGGACCCGTCTGCGGCATGTCATTTCGGCCGCGGGCGCCGTCGCACTGATCGCGATCGCGGTGACGGCGTGCGGTGACGACAGCAGCACGGGTTCGTCGAATCCGTCGCCCGGCGTCCCCGCTGCGCCGCAGTTGACGGTGTCCGCGGCGGACTCGAAGATCCCGTTCGCCGCGGCCGGGTCGGCCACCATCACTCCCGGCGTCCAGACCTATACCGATGACGCGCAGTGCACCACCAACTACGTGTTCGTCGACAATGCTCGCAACGTCTACCTCGGTCAGGCAGCTCATTGCTCGGGCACGGGCAAGGAAACGCAAACCAACGGCTGCCAGACGGGCAGCCTCCCACTCGGCACCACCGTGACGTTCAACAAGGGCGGCAATCCGATCACCGGCGAAGGCAGGGAGCTGGGGTCCGGCACCCTCGTCTACGACAGCTGGCTTACCATGCAGCGCAAGGGCGAAGGCGATCCGGCGACCTGTCAGTACAACGATCTCGCGTTGGTCCGGGTCGATCCGGCCGATGTCGCGAAGATCAATCCGTCGGTGCCGTTCTGGGGCGGGCCGACCGGTCTCAACACCAATGGAATCATCGGCGCTGCAGAGGTTTACAGCTATGGCAGCTCCAGTCTCAAATTCAGTATCGCGAGGTTGTCCAAGCAGCACGGCGTCAGTCGGGCCGATCGCAGTGTCGTGGACGGCTGGTCGCATACCGTGCAGATGCGCATCCCGGGAATCCCGGGCGACAGCGGCAGTGCCTATCTCGATTCGCAGGGCCGCGCTCTGGGGGTGCTGTCCACGGTCGGGCTGAGCTGGCCGGTGCTGAACAACATCGGCGACCTGAATCACGAATTGCAATACGCGCGAGCCAATTCGGGCATCGCCGGTCTGCAACTGGTCCTGGGTACGGAGCCGTTCCGGGGCGACTGACCGGCCTCTGGCGAAACGGTGACTTAGCGGTCGTCGGCGGGCATGTCGGCGTACGACTCGGAGACGCCGACGGCCTTGAGCGCCAACCGGTGCAACGTCTGCAACTCATCGTGGGTCAGCCGGGCGAACGTCTGCGCGTTGACCTCGGCGCATTCGCGCAGCGTCTCCTCGAGCTGGGCGCGGCCGGCATCGGTGATCTTCAGCGCGTAGCGGCGGCGATCCTTGGCGGAACGGATCCGCTCGACCAGGCCGTCGGCCTCGAGCCGGTCGATGAGTCGCACCATCTCGCTGCGGTCGACCTCGAGCGCGTTGCACACGTCCTGCTGGGACAGCGATTGCGCTTCGTTCTCGGCGAGCACGGTCAGGATCCAGTGCTCACGCAGGCTCGAGTCGATGCGCTGATGGAATTCGCGGTGCAGCTGGCCAAAGACGTAGGTCGGCCACCGATACAGCGACTTGACCTCGATCGTTGCCGTGGGCTGCGCGGTAACGCTGGGCATGAATCCAGAATAGCTCTTGTCGATGAGAACAATTGTAGATAATCTCAACAATTGATAAAACTCACGATTGGAGATTGAGATGGCAGACGACGCGGTATCGGATCCGGATTCGGGCAAGGTCCCGCCGCACGTGTGGCGGATCGCGTGTGTAGTCGTCTTCGGTGCGTTGATGAGCACCCTCGACACCTCGCTGGTCAACATCGGGCTGCACACCATCGGCGCTGATCTGCATGCCGGGCTGGGCGCGGTGCAATGGATCGCCAGCGGGTACCTGCTCGCACTCGCGGTATCGCTGCCGTTGTGCGGCTGGCTGGTTCGCCGGTTCGGCGGCGCCCCGGTGTGGATCGGCGCGATGATCGCGTTCACGATCACGTCGGCGTTGTGCGCGGCGGCCACCACCTTGCCGATGCTCATCGCGATGCGGGTGCTGCAGGGACTGGCGGCCGGACTGCTGCTGCCGGCCGGACAGGCGATCATCGGCGCCGCTGCCGGGCCCAAACGCCTGGGCCGCGTGATGAGCGTGATCGGGATTGCGGTGGTCGTGGCGCCAGCGATCGGGCCCACCCTCGGCGGGCTGCTGCTGCGGTGGTCGTCGTGGGAATGGCTGTTCCTGATCAATGTCCCGCTGGGAATACTTGCGGTGATCCTCGGGTGGCGGGTGATCCCCCGCGGCGACGGCGGTCAGGCGGGTTCGCTCGACGTGCGCGGTCTGTTGCTCACCGCTCTCGGGCTGCCCCTGCTGGTGTACGGCGTCACCGAAGTCGGTCAAAAGGGAAGCATCGCAGCGGTTTCGGCGTGGCTGCCGACGCTGATCGGTGCCGGTCTGTTGTCGACCTACGTCGCCGTGGCCCATCGCCGGACACATCCGATCCTGGACTTGACGATGTTCCGAAACCGCACTTTCGCGGCCGCATCGGTGGCGACGGCGTTCAACGGCGCCGCGCTGTTCGGGACAATGCTGGTGCTGCCGCTGTATTTCCAGCAAGTTCATCACCAGTCGGTGGTATCCACCGGTTTGTCATTGATCCTGTTCGGTGTCGGCGGAATGATCGCGATGCCGCTCGCGGCCCGATTTTCGGAGCGTTTCGGTGGTGGCAGGGTCGGATTCGCTGCAGCGGTGCTTGCCGCAGTGACGTCGTTTCCGTTCATCTTCCTGGGTGACGATCCCAATATGATTCTGCTGCAGGCATTGCTTCTCGTTCGGGGATTCTCGATAGGTCTGACGGCGATGCCCGTGATCACCGCTGCATACGCGACGGTGCGCAAGAATCAGCTGCCGGATGCCGCCGCGCTGATCAACATCGCGCAGCGGGTCGGCGGTTCGGTCGGATCAGCGCTGCTCGCGGTCGTTCTTTCGCGAGCCGTCGCGAACGGTTTGTCGAGCGCGGATGCATTCCAGCACACCTACGCGTGGCTGGCCGCAACATCGGTGGTCGCGGCCGTGGGCGCAATCGGATTGCTGGGCATTGGTCCCGACATAAATGAGCAGACTCTTGTCGATATCGACAAGAAAGATGATGAATTGCGCACCGCGGGGGATGCGTACGAAGAACTTTCGTCAACGAACGCTAACGATTAGGCAAACCGGACCATGAAATGTGGAATCCCGACATACATTCTTGTTCGGAAGGGAGGCGGTCCGCGGCAAACTCGCTGATCTCACGGCCGTCGACGACTGTTGAATCCGCTGAAAGGAATTGCAATCGTGAAGTTGGTGCCGGCCCTCGTGGCTGAACTCATCGGGTCGTTCTGGCTCGTATTCGCGGGCTGCGGCAGCGCGGTATTCGCTGCCGTGCAGGTCGCGACCGACAAGGACAACAACTCAGTTGCGGTGGGAATCGGATACGTCGGCGTCGCGCTGGCGTTCGGGCTGTCGGTGTTGGTGATGGCGTACGCGGTGGGCGGCATTTCCGGCGGTCACTTCAATCCGGCGGTGAGCGTCGGTGCGACGCTGGCGGGCCGGCTCGATCCGAAGCTGCTGGTCCCGTACATCGTCACCCAGGTGATCGGCGGCCTGATCGGCGGCCTGGCGGTCTACGGAATCGCCAAGGGCAAGCACGGTTTCGAGGCGAAGGGGCACATGGCTGCCAACGGTTACGGATCGCATTCGCCGGATGGGTACGGCATGGGTGCGGTGCTGGCCGCGGAGATTCTGCTGACCGCGATCTTCGTGTTCATCATTCTCGCAGTGACCGCGAGCCCGAAGCTCGCGTCGGCCGCGCCGGCTGCAATCGGCCTGTCGCTCACGCTGATTCACCTGATCTCGATCCCGATCAGCAACACCTCGGTCAACCCGATGCGCTCGACCGCCGTGGCGTTCTTCAACGGCAATGGCGCTCCGGGTCAGCTCTGGCTGTTCTGGGTGGCCCCGATCGTCGGCGGCATCATCGCCGCGGTGGTGTACCAGGCGATCTTCAACAAGGCTGCAGCCGAAGAAGAGGCAGTCGCCGCCTGATCCGGCCGCAACGAACGACACGCAGCCGCCGTCCTTCACCGGCGGCGGCTGCGTCGTGTTCGGGGCGAGTCGTCTATCCGGCTCGCAGTCTCGAGATCACCCAGCTCGACACGTCCGAATTCTGCGGGAACGTCTGGTGTTCGAAATGCTGAGTGGGCCAGATGCTCTGCGCGAACAGGTTCTCGACACCGGGCTCCCGGATGAACGATGCAATGCCCGGCGGGGTCACCACGTAATCGTCGTCGATGGCCATGATGTGGTAGCTGACCCCGCGTTGCGCGAGCGGCGCTACATCATGGGACTTGAGATAGGCCGATCCGACCAGTAGATCGGCGCAGGCGGGGCATAGTCCTGCTTCCAGAACCGGGTCGGTGAGACGACGCAGGCCGAGCGGGTCCAGCACGTTGGTGAGGCCGTCCAGGGTGGTGCCGTGTGTGGCCGCAGCCAGGCCGACGACCGTGTGCACCTCGGCGGAACCGAACTGTTTGGCCAGCTGGATCACCATCAGACCGCCCTCGGAATGACCGACCAGATCGACCTGGTGGGAGCCGGTCCACGATCGGATCTGATTGATGTAGCCGGCCAGGTCGGCTTGCGAGTTCACCAGTGACGCTATGCCATTCGCGTGGATCGGCGAACCCGGCTGCTGGCCGTAGTCCTTCATGAAGACGCACGCCCCCTGGGCGGCGAGCATCGGTGCGAGCGGATTCCAGGCCGCGGTGCTGCCGAAGAATCCGTGGATCAGAACGACTGGCCGCGGGAATGCCGGCGATGTCGGCCGGCATTTCGGGTTGTTGATGACGGTCGCCGATGCCGATGCCGATGCCGACGCCGGTGCGGCAACGATTGCGCCGAGTGCCAGCAATAGCGCGCAGAGGCAAGACACGATGGCTGTACGTTTCAAGGCGACTCCTTCTGGTCGGCGATGCCTTCGGCTCGCACGGGCCCAGTGTGCGCCGGCCACCGATACTGCGGTGCATGATCAGAAAAATGAATTGCCTTGGGACGGGCGCTACTTCAGTCGAGCGAGGACTCGGCCTGTGCGCGCAGGGATTGGAATCCCCAGTTGAGGTCGTTGACGTCGGTGCGGCCCGCCGATTGGAAACCGATCATGACCAGCAGCGCGGTCACCGCGTAGTGGTGGGCGATATCTGCCGATAGCCCGAGCTGTACGTAGCTCTCGGCAATCACGGCGAGGCGAGCGTCGTCCACCTCGCTGATCGCCCGGTGCACATCTGGATCGTGCGCTGCCCACACGCGGATCGCGGCCTCGGATGCGTGCGGCAGCTGCAGGCCGACCTCGGTCAATATCTCGATCCGCTGCCGTGGGTCGTCGACCGATTCGATACGGGCGATCAGCTGGTCATTCGCCTGGCTGCGCCAATGCTCGATGAGCGCCGCGGTGTAGTCGGCCCAGCTGCCGAACGCGTAGTAGAACGAGCCCGTCGTGACGCCGACCGTTGCGCAGACTGCGGACTGCTTAAGGCCCGGGTAGCCGTCGGAACCCAGAATCTGCAGGCCGGCATCGAGAAACCGGGTGTGCCGCTGTGCCGCCGACATCGCTGCCCCTTCCGGTGGGTTTGCCTCTTGCCAGCGATTATAAGTCGACTTATAGTAGCTGCACCACCGAAGGGAGCGTGCCGTGCGCACATCGAGTCGGAACTGTGGCCTTGATCCGGAAACAGACTTCGCGGAGATCTATCGCAATCTCGCGCTGTATGACTTCCCCTGGGACATCAACCAGGCCTTGAGTTTTGCGCTATTCCGCACCTACGCGGTGCCGTCGATCGGTCGGCTGCTGTACGAAACGGGGGAGTTCACCGAGCGCACGCAGCAGCGCTACGACGACACCGCTCTGCTGCTGGAAGCGCCGATGCAGTTCGGCTTCGGCAGCACGCAGGCACGGGATGCGTTCCGGCGGATCAACGCCATGCACCACAGTTACGACATCTCGAATGACGACATGCGATACGTCCTGGCGACCTTCGTCGTGGTGCCGAAGCGGTGGTTCGACGACTACGGCTGGCGGCCGCTGACGCGAGACGAGCTGATCGCGGTGGTGCGGTACTACCAGGCGGTCGGTAAGCACATGAACATCAAGGACATCCCGGCCGACTACGTCGAGTTCGAGGATTTCCTGAATTTCTATGAGCGCGAGCACTTCGCCTACGACGAGGGGGCACGACGGGTCGCCGACGCAACCCTTGAGCTGCTGAAATCCTTCTATCCGCGCGTCGCGTCGGGCGGCGTCGATGTGTTCAGCAAGGCTCTGATGGACGAACCGCTGCTGAATGCCTTCCGGTACCGCCGACCCGCGCCAGTAGTGCGCTGGGCATCGGCGGCCGCGCTGAAGCTGCGCTCGCAGCTGATCCGGGTGCTACCGGCGCGTCGTGAACCGAAGCTGATGGCTGACGATTACCGAGTTCGCAGCTATCCCAACGGTTTCGAGCTGACCGCGATCGGCACCTTCCCGGCCGGCTGTCCAGTCCCGCATGCGGAGAGGTCAGCGGCGAAGGCATAGCACGCCAGTCGGGCCGAGTGACCAGTATCGGGATTTGCTGACAATCCCGACATTCATCGTTGTATGTTCCGGACACTGCTGTTCACCTTGCTAAGGGGAGTGCTTGATGCGTCGTTTTTCGGTGTTGATCGGGTTTCTGTGTCTAGTGATCGGATTCGTCGGCGCGTGTTCGTCGTCGTCCGGCAGCGGCGACAAATCGAGTGCAAGCTCGTCGACCTCGACGTCGTCGACTGCCGCCTCGTCCGCGGCCAGCACCACCGCCGCGCATGGGTCCACCCCGGGCAACCGCAATTCGGGACCCGCTCCGGCAGCCGGCTCGTGGGACGCCAACGGCAACCCGGTCAACGGGGGCCCGCGCGGCGCCGACGGGTCGACCGGAAACGGTCTGACGCGGAATTACTGTGCGACGCATCAGGATCCGGGCTGCCCGGCGGGGTCGTACGTGGCGCAGAGCGTCATGCCGAATCCCAACGGCCAGGGCAATCTGGTGCCGTGTGAGGGCACCATTTGCACTAATCCGAATCACGGCGCGGGAACCGATCCGAGCGAGAACGGCGGCTCGGACATGCAGAACCCGAACGGCGACGGACAGGATGTGCCGTGTGAGGGCACCATCTGCACCAACCCGAATCACGGCGCCGGGACCGACCCGGACGATAACGGCGGGGGCGACACGGGGCAGTAGACCAAAAGATCAGCGGTCTGCTCGGACGTCGCCGTAACCGATCAGGTCAGCCGAGTAGACCGCTGGCGTACCAGTCCTTGTCGTCCTTCACGCCCGGCAGCACGAAGAAGTATCCGCCGCCGAACGGCTGGACGTAGTCGATGAGGGGCTCGCCGGCCAGGCGCTTCTGCACCGTGACGAACTGACGTTCCAGGTCCTGCTGATAGCAGACGAAGACGTGGCCGGTCTGCATGTTGCCGTTCAGATCGACGCCCAGATCGTAGTTGTACGAGCGGCGGATCAGGCGCTGGTTCTCGGTCTGCGGCGTCCGCGGATTCGCCACGCGGATATGGGAATCGAGCGGGATCACGGCACCGTCCGGGTCCTTCTCGAAGTCCGGCGTATCGAACTCGGCGTTGCCGTCGAGCGGCGCTCCCGAGTCGCGGCGACGCCCGAACATGTTCTCCTGCTCGTTGATCGACACGCGATCCCAGAACTCGACGAGCATCCGGATGATCCGGATCACCTGGTAGCTGCCGCCGATCGTCCACTCCGGCTCCGCGGTATCGGTCACCCACACCAGGTCCGGCGCTTCCGATCCCGTGGGATTGGCGGTTCCGTCCTTGAACCCCAAGAGGTTTCGGCTGGTGCCCGAGGGCCTCGGCGGTGCGGCGTAGCCGTCGATCTTCCACCGCATCTGCATCGCACCGCGGGTGTGCTTGGTGATGTCGCGCAGCGCGTGATGAACCACGTCCTGATGGTTAGCGCACAGCTGCAGAATCAGGTCGCCGTGCATCCACTTCAGGTCCGGGGAGTCGTCCGGGAAGATGTCCATCGGCCGGAGCAGCTTGGGCTTGCGATCGGCCAGGCCGTATCGATCATCGAAGGTGCTGGCGCCCAGGCCGATCGTGATGGTGAGGCCGTCGGCCGGCATGTCCGGTCCGAGGACATCACTGTCAGCGGGCGGTTCGCCGACACCCAGGTCGACCGGTGCACCGCCCGCCGTGAGGACGCGGGCCCGATCGGTCAACGTCTTCATTAGGGCCGTCAGCTCAGACTTGTTGGCGCACAATAGATCGAACGACGCATAGGTCGACGCGGCCTGCTTCGTCTCCGGGCCGGGCGTCAGGATGCCCGACTGATGTGTCCCGTGGAACGGGTAGTCGCCCTTGGTGGCCACGCTGTGATCGGAGGCCTTGTTATCGGCATCGATGCCGCCGATCACCATGCCGCCCACCAGTGCGGTACCGCCCACGCCGGCGGCCGCGCCCTGAAGGAATCGGCGGCGATTGACGTTCATCGAGGTGCTTTCTTTCGGTTCTGGTCCGGCGGCGTTGAATTCGGTCATTGCGGCGTCTTCGTGTCAAGCAGCGGCGGCACCCCGGCCAGCGTCTGTAGTGCGTCGCCGATGGCGCCGTTGATCCGCTGTCGCTGTGCGAGAGTCGCTTGATTGAAGGGCACGAACTGTGTGAGGCTGCCGGCCTGGACCGCGTCGAGCGCGGCCTGCAGCGCATCCAGCTTCTGGTTCGCGGCGGCGATCAGCGTCGGTCGCTGCGGGTCGACCAATGGTGCGACTTCGGCGAGTACGGCACGGGTGACCGCGATGTCGGCGTAGGTCGCCGGAAACGCGGCGTTCGAACCCTGGTCGTCGATACCCGAAAGATGATCACGCAGAGCGTCTTCCAGAATTTCATGAGCGCGCAGCGGAAGGTTGGTCGGATCGCCGGCGACGTCGTCCGAGGTCAAATTCTTCTGCAGGGCAGCGATATCGGCGAGCAACTGATCGGCTACCGGCGTCAACTGCGCCGCGTTCTGGCCATGCCAGAGCCCGTATTCGAGACGGTGCAGGCCGGTGAACCCGGAGTCGTTGACACCATCAGGCAACCCGTCGGGCAGCCCGGCGACCGCGGTACCGGCGTCGCCGAAGCTGTTGTACGACGCGCCGACCCGTTCCCAGGACAGGTAGGCCGGTAGCCAATCCGTCCGCGCGGCATCGAGATTGCCGCCCGTGATGTCGTTGCGCAGGGTCGTGACGAGTCCATTGAACGTTGTCAGTTCGCCGGCCGCGTACTGCTGATACTGGTCGTTGGGCGCCTTCAGATCGTCGTCGGTCAGCTTCGCGACGGGAGGCGGCGCTTGTAGCTGGCTGCCACCGCTGACGGCGAGGGTGGCCGAACTGAGCGTCTTCTGCCCGGCCAGCAAGCATTTGATGGTGTAGTTGCCCTCGGTGAGGGTGACCGGCATGTCGGCAGTCGTGGCCGGGCCGAGCATTTCGATCTCGGCGACGACGGCGCCCGACCCGTTGACCAAATTGATCTCCGCGGCCTTGCCCGACTTGTTCTCCACCGAAATGGTCTGCTTGCCCGAATGCGCGGAGCGCCAGCTCTTTGCGCAGTCCTTCTTGGTCAGGGCCACATCGGTGCGGGTCGACTTCGCGGCAGGCAGCGCCACGATGAAAATCGCTGCGATGACTGCGGGAACCAGCACGAGTGTCGCCGCGGTGGCCCACAGCCGGCGGCCCGCGACCTTTTCGAGCCAGGTGGCCGACTGCGCATCGGAAGCGGCGGTGGCGGGCTTCGCCACCGGGGCCGGCTGCGGTCGCAGGAACAGAGCCAGCACGATGACCAGGTAGACCACCCACGCGGTCACCTGCAGCACCGTCATCTTCGGCGTCAGCTGGGTGATGCCCGTGATGATGGAGGCCCACCAGGAGTTGCTGTCGATGTGCGCGCTGAAATCGAAGGCGATCCATTGGGCGCCCGGCAGCCAGCCCGCCGTCTGCAGATCGCCCAGTCCGTATGCGAGCACACCGGCGGCGATCACGATGAGGAGGACCGCGGTGCGCGAGAAGAAGACTCCGAGGTTGAGTCGCACGGCCTGCCGGTACAGCAGCCAGCACAGCAAGACCGCAATGATGATGCCGATCGCGGCGCCGATGATCGGTTCGACGGCGTGGCCGGATGCCTTGGCGGCGGTCCACAAGAAGAGCGTGGTCTCCAGCCCCTCGCGGCCGACCGCGAGGAATGCGGTCAGCGCGAGTGCGCCGGCGCCGAGACTCAGTGCGGCCACGACCTCGCCGCGGAGCTGTCCGGACAGCGACGTCGCCGTGCGCCGCATCCAGAAGATCATGGCGGTCACCAGGCCGACGGCGAGAACACTCAGGACGCCGGCTACGGCATCCTGCGCACCGCCGGAGAGGACATCGGTGCTGAACGTCAGGACCGCGGCGAAGCTCACCGACAGCGACAGCGCGCCGAGCACGCCGAGCCAGATCGGTGCGCTGGAGCGGTGTCCGCTCACGTCTGCCGAGTCAGCTGCAGGCAGTTTGCGCAGAGCAGCCAGAAGGATACTGATCACCAGTCCGGCTTCGAGGCCCTCTCGGAGCCCGATCAGTAGGTTCGGTACCGCATCTGCCCACACCACGCGATTAAGTTAAGCCATACCTAACACGGAGTACAAACAATGCCTGATTAGCGCTTTTCGTCGGACTTATCGGGGATCGAGTCCGGTTGCGGGGCTTCGCGAAGCTTTTCGATTCGTTCGGTCAGCTCGTCGAGCAGATTGTCGAGTTCTTTGCGTAGATAGTCCCGACTGACCGCGTCGCCGACGGCCAGTCTGACCGACGCCAGTTCCCGGGCGAGGAACTCCGTGTCGGCCTTCGTCTGCGCCGCCCGCATCCGATCCTCTTCTAGCGCGATGCGGTCGCGGTTCTCCTGGCGGTTCTGCGCCAGGAGAATGAGCGGCGCCGCGTAGGCGGCTTGGGTCGAGAACGCCAGGTTCAGCAGGATGAACGGGTACGGGTCCCAGCGGACCGCGACGGCCGACACGTTCAGCCCCACCCAGACGAGGACGAAGATCGTCTGGATCATCAGATACCGACCGGTGCCGAGGAAGCGGGCGAGTCGTTCGCTGTACACGCCGATGATCTCGGCATCGAGGCTCAGCCGACGGCGGCGCACGCCGGGAATATCGAGACCGCCGAGGCGAGTGGTGGCCGTTCGGGCACCGCGCTGCGATTTGTCGGGCCGCTGCTTCTTGCCCGGCCGCTTCTCCGCTGCCATCACTCAGCCTCCACCGTCGTGGCTTCGGGTTCGCGTTCCCGCCAGTCGTCCGGCAGCAGTTTATCGAGGAGGTCGTCGACGGTGACCGCGCCGAGCAGGTGTCCGTCGTCGTCTACCACCGGCCCGCACACCAGGTTGTAGGTGGCGAAATAGCGGGTGACGGACGCGATCGGGTCCTCGGGATTCAGCCGTGGCAGGTCGCCGTCGATGATCCCGCCGATCAGATTGGCCGGCGGCTCGCGGAGCAGCGCCTGCAGGTGCACGCAGCCGAGATATTTGCCGGTGGGCGTCGCGGTCGGCGGTCGGACGACGAAGACGAGGCTCGCGGCCGCCGGGGTCAGGTCGGGATTGCGCACCCGGGCGAGTGCTTCGGCGACGGTCGCTGCCGCGGTCAGCACGACCGGTTCGGGTGTCATCAATCCGCCGGCGGTATCCGGCGAGTGCGTCAGCAGTCGCCGAACCGGTTCGGACTCAACGGGATCCATCTCCTGCAGCAGTTTCTCGGCGTCGCTGATCGGCAGCACGCCGAGGACGTCGGCGGCATCGTCCGGATCCATCGCCTCGAGGATGTCGGCGGCGCGGGCCGATCCGAGTCGGGTGAGCAGGTCGGTCTGGTCGCCCTCGGGGAGCTCCTGGATCACGTCGGCGAGGCGTTCGTCGTCCAGTGCCGCGGCGACCTCATGTCGACGCTGTTCGGGCAGCTCGCGCAGGGCGTTGGCGACGTCGGCCGCACGCATGCCTTCGAACTGGGCCAGTGCGGTGCTGACGCCGTGGCCCGGTACGCCGAGCGCGGTGCTGGTCAGTCCTCGTACGTGGCCCCAGGGGACGACCTGGGTTCCGCCGCGGCGGCCCAGCAACGATCGCGGCGCCCGCACGGCGACCCGGGTGATCAGCCAGTCGCGGGTGCGCGTCTGTTCGAGACCGAGATCGACCACGAACACCTCGCGGCCGCGGAGAGCCTCGAATTCGGGGTCGTCCACCTGCACCGGCGAGTCGAGAATCTGCCCGAGCACCAGCGCCTCACCGGGGCGTAGCTCGATCTTTCGCAGGCTGACGGTGCCGGTGTTCAGGTGCACGGAGCTGGGATCGATCGCCGCGACGCGCAGCATCGGAACGAAAATCCTTCGGCGGGTGATCATTTCGACTGCGAGTCCGAGGACTCGGGGTTCGCGGTTGTCGATCCGCATGGAGACCACCACATCGCGCACTCGGCCGATGGATTCGCCGTCTGGTCCTAGCACCACCATTCCGGCCAGCCGGGCCGCGAATACCTTGTGCACAGCTGCCATACCGGAAAGGGTAGAGCGACGTGGCCGGGAACATGGAATCGACCGCGCCACGGATCGTTGTTGGACACCGAGACAATAGCGATTTAGACTCCGAGACAACCCGGCGAGATCGTCTCGCCTGCCCCGACGAAAGGCCCACGATGGCTGTACTGCAACCCGCTGACGAATCGTTTCTCGCGAATGCGCCGGTCAAGGTGACCAAGTCGGTAGAGCTCCCGGTGGCCCCCGAGGTCGTCTGGCGCGAGCTCACCGGAGACAACGCCTTGAAATGGGTCGGCCTGAAGGTGGTCTGGGGTCCGCAGCGCAGCGGCGTCGGCGCCACCCGTCAGGCCGGTCCGCCGGTCGGACCGGCCGCCACCGAGACGTTCTTCATCTGGGAAGAGGGCAAGCGGAAGGCGTTCTACATCGAGAAGCTGCCGCTGCCGGTTCCCGGGCTGAAGGTCTTCGCCGAGGACTACGTGATCACGCCGACCGCGACCGGATCACGTTTCGAATGGACCTTTGCGCTCGAGGGCTCCGGCCCGATGGGCAACCCGAAGTTCGCCGGCAAGGTGCTCGACGGTGTGCTATCGACCGCGATGAAGCGCACCTCGAAGCATTTCGCCAAGCTGGCCTGACCGCTCCTCAGAAATCGGGGATCTCGATGCCGCGTTGACGCAGATCGGTCTCGATCGCGTCGGCGACGGTCTCGACGACCTGCACGCGCGCATAGCGCTTGTTCTCCGCCGACACGATCGTCCACGGCCCCTTCTCGTGGCTGGTCCGCTCGAACATCTCGTTGACCGCGGCTACGTATTCGGCGTGCCGCTCGCGGTTGCGCCAGTCCTCGTCGGTGAGCTTCCACCGCTTGGTCGGATCGGCGGCGCGTGCCTCGAATCGCCGAAGCTGTTCGTCCTGCGACAGGTGCAGCCAGAACTTTACGATGATCGTGCCCTCGTCGGCGAGACTGCGTTCGAAGTCGACGATCTCGGTGTAGGACCGTCGCCATTCCGCTTCTGTCGCAAAGCCTTCCACCCGCTCGACCAGCACCCGGCCGTACCAGGAGCGGTCCAGTACCGCCATCCCGCCCCAGCCCGGTAGCGTCGGCCAGAATCGCCACAGGAAGTGGTGACGCTTCTCGTCGTGCGTGGGCGCGGCGAACTGCGCGACCCGCACATGCCGCGGATCCAGCGGGGCGACCAGGCGCTTGATCGCGCCGCCTTTGCCGCCGGCGTCCCAGCCCTCGAATACCACGCACAGCGGCGGGCCCAACTCGCCCGTGCCGATCTGTCCGCCGAGCAGGAGCCGCAGTATCAGCAGCCGGTCCTGCGCGACCTTCAGCCGCTCGGCCTCGTCGCTACGGCTGAGCTTGAGCGTGAGATCGACCTGATCGAGATGCGGTGCTGACACGAGGAGATTGTGTCATCGCTGGGCCTCGATGACCGCGGATCGGCGGGTGACGGCCACTCTTGCGATGCCCGGTTTGCCGGAGTATGATTAGAACATCAGTTCGATTCAGGGGGTTCTGATGGCTGCTCCGGTGTTGTCGCTGACCGCGCACGCGGTTGCCGATGGGGTAGCGGCCGTCGATGGTGCGGTCGACGTGCTGGCGGGAGCAGATCTGGTCGAGCTCGATGACGACGGGTTGCAGCAGTTGCTGATCGATACCGAGCGGCTGACACGGCGGATGTCGAGTGTCGGGCTACGGGTGTTCCACGAGGCGAGCGAACGCGGGCTGCACGCACGCCGCGGATACGCCTCGCCGTCGGCGATGCTGGTCGGGCTGCTCAATATCAGTCGGCATGAGGCGAAGATGCGGGTGCACCACGATTTTCATTTGTCACCGCGCAGTGAACCCAGTGGTGGGGTGCGGCCGCCGCGGCGCCCGCATATCGCCGACGCACTCGCCGCCGGGAAGATCGGCACCGCTCATGTGAAAGCCATCTTGGACATCGTCGACGAGGCGCCGCCGCAGGCCACCCCCGACGATGTGGACGAGCTGGAGAAGGCGCTGGTCGCTGTTGCCCGGTTGTTCGAGCCGTCGGTGGTGCGGACGGTCGGGACCGAACTGCTCGCGTGGCTTGATCCGGATGGTGATCCGGGTGATGAACGAGTCCGCCGTAAACGGCGTGGCCTCACCCTCGGCCAGCAGGACGAGAAGTTGATGTCGAAGATCGGTGGTGAACTCTCACCGACCGCACGGGCCTACCTAGAGGTACTGCTCGACACCTGGGCGCGGCCCGGGATGAACAACCCTGACGACCCGGCCTCGCCGACGGGGGCGTTCGCCGACGCCGATGCCGATGTTGTCGCTGACTGCGCGACACGGGATCTGCGGACCCCGGCCCAATGCCGCCACGACGCGCTCGAAGCCATGCTCAAACACTTCGCCGAACAAGGCCATCTCGGCGACAGTCACCGTGGGTTGCCGGCGACAGTGGTGCTGACCATGACCCTGGCGCAGCTGGAAGCTGCCACCGGCCGCGCCATCGAGTCAATACCGGCAGCCGAAGGCAATGGCTGCGGGGCATCGCCGCCGGAGGCGGCCGAGGCTACCGCTGCCGAAGTGGCTGCGATCGCCGATGAGCAGTTCGCCGGGCGGGATGATCCGTTCGCGCGGTCGGCCACTCCATCGGCGATCCGGGCTGCCCGCCAGCCTGTGCGTACCGCCTCGGGCACGCTGCTGCCAATCAAAGACGCGTTGACACTCGCCGAACAAGCCCACCCGGTGCTCGTGATCTTCGACCACACCGGAGTACCCCTGCATTTCGGCCGAACCAAACGACTAGCCAGCCGGGCCCAACGGCTGGCGCTGCTGCCGAACCACCGCGGGTGCACCCACCCCGGGTGCACCAAGCCCGCAACCTGGACGCAGATCCACCACACCCGCGAATGGGCCGATGGCGGCCGCACAGACATCCAGGACCTAGCGCCGGCCTGCAACGAACACCACGCCCTGGTGCACAACCGGCCCAACGGCTGGGCCACCTACGTCGTCAGGTCAGGCCCAGACGCGGGGCGGTGCGCCTGGATGCCGCCGAAAACTGTTGACCCACAACGAAGCCCACTCATCAACCGCGTGCATCACCCCGAGGAGATGTGCCAAGGGGTCGGTGCCGCCGTCCGCGACGGCTGAATCACCACATGCGGAGTGGCGGCGTGCGCGAACCGGCGCCGCGGCTTCAACGTGCTAGGTGATGCTGACGCCGCCGTCGACGGTGACCGTCTGTCCGCAGACGTAGCCGCCGGCGTCGGAGGCCAGCCAGATCATCGTCGCCGCGAGTTCCTCGGGGTCACCGGTGCGGCCGTACACCAGACGCGGCGCCATCGCCTCGAGGTAGCCCGGCTTGTAACTGTCGGTCATTTCGGACTTGAAGAATCCCGGCGCAATCGCGTTGACCCTGATGCCTTTTCGGCCGCCCCACTGCTGAGCCAGGTCGCGGGTGAGACCGATGACCCCGGCCTTGCTCGCGGCGTACGCCGCCTGCGGCAGACCCGCGGTGGTGATGCCCAGAATGCTGGCGATATTGATGATCGAGCTGCCGGGCTGCATGACGCGGCCGCATGCCTGCGCCATCCAGTACGAGCCGTTCAGGTTGATATCGATCACCCGGGTGAACTCGTCGACCGTCTCTTTGGTGGCCGGCACCGCGGTTCCGATGCCCGCATTGTTGACCAGGACATCGACCCGCCCGAATTCGGCCATTGCCGCCTCGATGACCTTCGTCGCGTCTTCGGGATTGGCCACATCGGCGGCGACGGCCAGTGCCTTGGCGCCCGCGGCCGACACCAGTTCGGCGGTGTCGGCGAGTTTGTCGGCCCGGCGCGCGGCCAGCACCACGCCGGCGGCCCCGGCTTCGGCCGCTGCCGTGGCGAACGACACTCCCAGTCCCGATGATGCGCCGGTGACGATGACGACCCGTCCGTCGAGCCGGAATTTGTCCAAGATTCCCATGAGGGAAACCATACTTCATACCGAGTGCTCGTTCGGTTCGGTCGGAAATGCTCGTACGGACCACCGACGTGACCGTGCGGTGGTCCGGGACGCAAAATTGAGCGCGATCACAGTGGTAGGACTACACATTTCGATCGCCGATGCGGCACTGTAATCACATGCGGGATTCCTGGTGGCGAGTGTTGGCCGCAGTGGCCGTCCTCGCCGTCGTGGCTCTCGAGGGTGCGCTGCTGCGCAACGACAACAGCCCGCTCGACACGATGGACGATGCGACGCACCGGTGGGCGCTGCACAACCGCAACGGATTCTTCACTTGGGGCGCCAAGCTCATCGATCACCTCACCGACCCGATCCTGGCCGCAGTGCTCGCGATCGTCATCGGCGCGCTGTTCATTTGGCGTGACCACGGGCTGAAGCGCGGCGTCACGATCATGGTGACCGTGTTGGGCGCACAGTCCATCGCCCAGGTCCTGCGAGTGCTTGTCGATCGGCCTCGGCCGCCGGTGACCTCGCGATTGATCTCCTTCTCGAATGCGCCGTCATACCCGTCGGCCCACACGACCGGCAGCACCGCCTTCATGGTGATCGTGGCATGGGTTGCCACGGCGTATTCGGTGAAGCTGTGGATGCGCCTTGCGCTCGATACGGCGGCCATCGCCACCGGATTCGTGGCGTCGAGCCGGGTATACATCGGCGCCGGCTGGGCCAGCGATCAGATCGCCGCAATCCTGGTCGCACTGGCCTGCGCCCTGCTGGCGACCGCACTCATAGAGCTCGCGTGGCCGTGGGCCCGCACGATCTTCCCGAAGTCGGTGGGACTTTGGTTCAACGACGATTCGGATCGGCGCCGGCCCGCCCTGGATCTGGCCGACGGTCCGGCCGAGAGCTGAGGTCGGGCCACCGATGCGCGTACTGCTGGTCGAGGACGATCAGGGTGTCGCCGAAACGGTCCGGCGCACTCTGGTCGCGCAGGGCTGGACCGTGCAGTCGGTGTCGAACGGGATCGACGGATTGCACGAGGCCACCGAAAACAGTTATGACGTAGTAATTCTCGACATCATGATGCCAGGCCTCAATGGTTACGAGGTGGTACGCCGGCTGCGGGCACGCGAGATCTGGACGCCGGTGCTGATGCTGACCGCGAAGGACGGCGACTACGACCAGGCCGACGCGTTCGACCTCGGCGCCGACGACTATCTGGTCAAGCCGTTCTCGGTGGTGGTGCTGACAGCGCGGCTGCGCGCACTGACCCGTCGTGGTGGTCCACAGCGGTCGGCGGTTCTCAGCGCGGGCGACCTGACGCTGGACCCTGCCGCGCACCGGTGCCGCCGGGGAGAATCCGAGATCGATTTGACTCCAAAGGAATTCGCCATGCTCGAATACCTGATGGGGAACGCCGGGAACGCGGTGTCGAAGACCGACATCCTTCGCGAGGTGTGGGATCCGCACTACCGCGGAGACGTCAACGTCGTCGAGGTGTATGCGGGGTATCTGCGGAAGCGGATCGATATTCCGTTCGGACGCAAGGCCATCGAGACCATCCGCGGCGTGGGGTATCGCCTCGATGCTGACGGCGGGTAGGGCCGCGGTCTCAGCCCGCGCGTGTGGCGAATAGGTGAGGCACTAGCCCGGCGGCCGGGGCAGTGTGACGGTGAATGTCGCACCGCCACCGGCGGTATCGCCGACGTGCACCGTGCCGCCGTGGGCCCGCACGATCTCGTCGACGATCGCCAGGCCCAGCCCGGTTCCGGTGGTGGCGGTGCGATGGCGGTCGTCATCGAGCCGCACGAACCGTCGCAGCACTCGATCCTTGTCGGCGTCGGCGACTCCTGGACCGTCGTCGGAGACCGCCACCGACACCGTGTCCGTCCCAGAAGACATATGAATACCGATGTGCCCCTGGGTATATTGGGAGGCATTGTCGATCAGGTTCCGGATCGCGCGTCCCAGCGCGGCGCGGTCGCCGCGTACCCGAGCCGGCACGATGGTGACCGCCGGGTCGACGCTCAGCACCTGTTCGATCCGGCGCACTTCGTCGCTCACGACGTCGTCGAGATCCACGTCGACCAACGGCCCCAGCAGCCGGTGCTCGTCGGAGCGGGCGAGCGTCAGCAGGTCGTCCACCAGACTTTGCAGTCGATACGCCTCCGGGAGGAGCACGTCCTCGACGGTCGGAACGTCGATGGGTTCTTTGGTGTTCCGCGCCAGATCGAGTATCCCGATCAGGGTTGTCAACGGGCTGCGCAGTTCGTGGGAAGCGTCGCCGACGAACTGCTGTTGGCGGCGTTGCGACTCGTCCAGGCGCGACAGCATGTTGTTCATCGTCGATGCCAGCACAGCGATCTCGTCTCCGCTGCCAGGAATCGGAACACGTTGGGACAGATCGGAACTGGATATCTCCGCGACCCGGGCGGTGATGGAGTCGACCGGTCGCAACGCGCGGCCGACGAACCAGAACACCGCTCCGACCACCAGGATCAGGATCACCGGGAAGACGATGCACAGCAGGACGGCCACGGTGATCACGACGCGGTCGAGGGGGCCTTCGTCGATCCCGGCCACCACCCAGGCCGGGCCCTGCGGCGTCGCGACACCGCGGACGGTCCCGCGATAGTCGGTGTCCCGGCCGGGGAAGTCCGCATCTTCCATCTGCTCGGTCCTGCCCGGCGCGGGGCGCGTGGTGGTGAGCGGCGGGGACTGCCGATGGGTCGGATCGGCCGCTATCACCGTGCCTCGAGCATCGACGATCTGAATGACGTCCACGCCGCCCGGTGCCAGCAGCCCGTCCAGATCGGCCCCGCCCACCCCGTGCGTCGCGATGGCTGAGGCGATGACCGACGTCTTGGCGGCGGTGGTGTTGGTCGCGTTGTGCATGAGCGACCGATGCAGCAGCAACAGCACGATCGCGCCCGCGCCGGCCAGCGCCAGGGCGACGAGCGTCGTCGCGATCACGGTCAGCCGGGTCCGCACACCGCTGCCGTGTTGCCGGATCCACCGGGGTACCGCGGAGATGCCGACCATGCCGGAAGTCTAGGGCCGGGCTCCGAGAAATCGGACTCAGCAATTGCTCAGCGCAGCTGCGTCACAGTGGGGCCCATGTGTGCAACATCGTGGCGTCTGTGGGCGTCGGCCGTCGCCCTGGCCTTGCTGCTCGTCGAGGGTGTGCTGATAGCCGTACATGCCAATCCGTTCGGGTCGCTGGATAGGGCGGTCAACCACTGGGTTGTCGATCACCGCAGCTCGGGGATGAACTCGTTCGCCAACCTGCTCACCGACGTCTTCAGCCCGGGAGCGATCGTGGCGATCACGTTCGCGGCCGCGGCCTTGTTCTGCTGGCGCGACCACGCGTTCAGGCGGGGGGTGACTGTGCTCGGTGCGGTCGCACTTTCCAGTGCATTGTGTGAGGTCCTGAAACTGTCGGTGGATCGTCCCCGGCCGCCGGCGTGGACCCAACTCTCTCCCGAGGCGTCCCAGTCGTATCCCTCGGGCCACGTATCGGGCACGACCGCGCTGGTGCTGATCGTGGCGCTGGCCCTGACCGCCGGTGTCGCAGACCGCCGGTGGCGATGGCCGGCCGTGGCAGCGGCCGCTCTCGTCGCCGTGGTCGTGGCGGCCAGCCGGGTATACGCGGGTGCGCATTGGCCCAGCGACGTCGTCGCCGGATTGTTGGTCGGGGTGATCGGTGGCCTGGTGGCCCCGGTCGTCGTGGATGCCGGGTGGCCGGTGCTGTTGCGGCGGGCACCGGCCCGGATACGAGCCGGAGCCGAAGAGCGGACCTAGCCGTCGGACCCGAATCGTTGCGCCAGCGTCGGATCCTGGGTCCACCACAATCCGCCGCCGCCCGACTCGTCGCCGGCATCGGCGGGCGGGGCGTCGTCGGCCGCATCCAGTCGGGCATCGAGATCGGCGGTGTGACGTTGGTCGTCGCGACGCAGCGCGACCATCAGCAGCGCCAGGAACGGCAGGCCGATCACGTCGGCCAGGATCCAGAGGATGCCGGCGGCCGCGATCTGGTCGGTGCGGACCATCGCCGGATTCGCTCCGGTCACTCGCTCGTAGTAGTCGACGTTCAGGGTCGGGCCCTGCCACAGGACGACCCCGAGGATGCCGTCGGCGATGGTCTCGACCAGCGTGATGATCAGACTGAGCGCCTGCGGATACCGGTGCGGCACCGGGTCGACCTGCAGTCGGGCATAGAAATAGCCGAAGCCGACCACGACGATGATCAGCCGAGTAACCGCGTCCAGCCACTGATGCTGCACCGACGAGATGTTCCAGGGCGTGAAGATCAGGAGCCAGGGCAGTCCGAGCATGGCGACCGAGGTGGTGATCGGATTGGTGATCGCTCGGAGGAAGTCGCTGCGCAGCAGCCGAATTCCACGCAGTTGGGCCTGGGGAGACAGGGTGGCCGCGATGGCCGAGATCGGCCGGCCGGCGGCCATCATCATCGGGCACACGTAGAGGAGCAGGACGATCTGTAGTGCGCGTACCCAGAACCGTTCGGCGGCAAGGTCGTTGATGAAGCTGATCGAGGCCAGCAGCCAAACCACGGTGCCAAGATAGAAACTGAGGCGACGCGCCGGCTCGACGACGCGATCGGGCCGCATGCGAGCGCCCTTGCGGCAGGCGAAGAAGTAGGCGACGGCGACGGCTATAGCCAGTACCGCATGGATGTCCAATACCCACGACGTCGCTATCGCCGACCAGGAAAGTGCCGCACTCACCTCGCTCACGCTACGCGTGCGGCCGCCGGTCGATGCAGTTGATATCTCTCAAATCGGTTGGCCCGCCGTGTATATGGCAAAGAACGGATATGCGGCAATTGGCGGATTGAAGTAGATTTCGACCGGCTGCCGCCTACACTGTCGACCATAGCTGTCTCCGTCAGTGAGGTGTGATGAGCAACATCGAGAGTCATCCCGACGAGATTCGCTGCGAGTCGACCACAGTCGCCGGTCCGGTCCAGGTGGTCGAGCCGCGCGAGGTGCCGCTGGGCGGCCCCCGCGCGATGACCGTCCGCCGCACCTTGCCGACGCACGACCGCACGATGGTCGGCGCCTGGTGCTTCGCCGATCATTACGGCGGTCCTGGCGATCGCGCCGGGGGCGCCTCGATGGATCTGCCACCGCATCCGCATACCGGGCTGCAGACGGTGACGTGGTTGTTCTCCGGCGCGATCGAGCATCGCGACAGCCTCGGCAGCGTGCAGGCGGTCCGCCCGGGTGAGCTGAATCTGATGACCTCTGGCGGCGGGATCTGCCACAGCGAGGTAGCGACCTCGGCTGAGCCGTTGCACGGAGCGCAGCTGTGGGTGGCGCTTCCGGAGTCGGCCCGCCACGGCGACCGCGACTTCGAACATTATGCGGCACAGCCAGTTTCGCTCGAGGGTGGCGAGCTGCGAGTGTTCATCGGCGAACTCGCCGGACAGCGGTCCCCGGCTCGGACCTACACGCGGTTGCTGGGTGCCGAACTCATGATCGAGCCCGGCGCCGAGCTGACGCTGGTGGTCGATATCGGATTCGAACACGGTGTGTTGGTGGACCTGGGCGTCGTCGAATTGAACGGAACCCGTTTGACGCGTGGCGATCTCGGATGTGTCGGCGTCGGGCGCGAGTCGCTGACCCTGAGGGCGGTCGGCAGTGAGGCGGTCCGGGTACTGATCCTCGGTGGCGAACCGCTCAACGAGGAACTTGTGATGTGGTGGAATTTCGTGGGCCGCTCACACGCTGAGATAGAGCAGTTCCGAGCGGACTGGCAGGAGCAGACACAACGTTTCGGCAAGGTCATCGGGTACCTGGGTGAACCACGCTGGCTGCCGGCGCCGGTGCTGCCCACGGTCCAGATGAAGCCGCGGCAGAATCCGCCGCTGCACTGAGAGGAGTGACAAGTGAGCTTGACCGACAAGTCCGGTGCGCAGGTGCGTGTCGCGGTCAACGATGCTGCCAGTCGGTACGAGATCTTCGTGCGAGACGGCGAATCCGAAGTGCAGGCGGGATTCGCCGAGTTCCTCGATAGGGATCCGGAATCAGCTGCGCCGCAACGGATCATCTACCACACCGAAGTCGATTCCCGGTTCGGTGGCAGGGGACTGGCCGGCATCCTCACCGAGCAGGAGCTCGCCGGTGTGCGCGCGATCGGCAAACATGTTGTGCCGGTGTGCCCGGTGGTGGCCGGCTTCCTCGCCAAGCACGACGGGTATGCGGACATTGCAGATCCGGTGACGCCCGAGATCATGACCGCACTGCGCCGGATGTAGTCGACCGGCCGGTCGCCAACGGGCTAGAGCCCGGTGGACAGGAAATCGGTGCACGCGGCGGCCATGTTGGATGCCTGATGTCCAGGAACACCAAGGGAATTCGTCACCCGAAACACGTTGCGCCGCCCGTGCAGCGGCAGCACCGGCACGGCCACGCTGTAGCCGACCTTGGCATGAAGCCTGTTGGCCCACAACGTGTTTATATCCATCCGCGATGATCCCATGCCGAACCCGTGCAGGCAGACGACCCATGGGCGACTGGTGTCCCGCTGACGCAACAGTCGCACCCATACGGTGCCGTTGCGCATGTGGTGGTCCCACCGCTGCGTACCCGGTTCGATGTCACCGGCGAACAACCGCCAGCATCGTGTTATCAAGTGCTACTTGAGATTTGGCTACGAACTTGTCTCGCATCGTCGCCGATGGCATACTACTACTCACCGGTAGCCTCCTTCTCAAGGCGACTCTGCCCTGGCTGCCGAACGTAAGCCGGAGCCCCGCACCCATACGTCGTCGAGTCTCATTCACCGGGAACTGATCTATCCACCACAACGACTCGGCAGTAGATTCTGCGAATCGCAAACGGTGCGCGTGAACGGAGTTCAAAGTGGCTAAACGACTATCAGGCATGGATGCGTTCTTCTTGTCCATGGAAGGTGGCGCGTGGCCACAGCACGTCTTGGGAATGATGATCCTCGATCCTTCGGAAGTGAAGGATTTCGGCTTCGAGACCATCAAGGCACATCTCGAGAGCCGGCTCGATTACATGCCGCAGTTCCGGCGTCGTATTCAGCAGGTCCCGTTCCAGCTCGACAAGCCGGTGTGGGTGGACGATCCCAACTTCACCATCGACGCCCACATGCACCGCGCGGCCTGCCCGTCCCCGGGCGGCCCCCGGGAATTCTCCGACATCGTGAGCCACATCCTGTCGCGGAACCTGGAGCGGGGGCAGCCATTGTGGCAATGCTGGTTCGTCGAGGGTCTGGCAGACGGACGCGTCGCGTTCGTGACCAAGACGCACCACGCCATGGTCGACGGTGTCTCGGGCGCGGGTCTGGCGGACGTGTTGTGCGACATCTCGGCCGACCCGAAAAAGCGTCCGGCCGCGGTCAAGGAAGAGGAACAACCGCGCCGCGGCAAGCGTGAGTTGCTGGTGCAGGGCGCCGCAACCGCCGTCACGAACACCCCGAAATTCGCCAAGTTCCTGGTGCAGTCGGTGGAGGGTGCAGCGACGACGATCAGCCACCTCCGTAGCGAGGATCCGCCACCGCCACCGCGGCCGCTGAGCGCACCGCGGACCATCTTCAACGGCATCATCAGCCCGCGTCGCGAATTCGCTTACACCTCACTGCCAATGGCCGACGTCAAGCTGGTCAAGAATCACTTCGGCGCCACGGTCAACGACGTGATCATGACCGTCGTCGCCGGCGCGGTCCGGTCGTACCTGGTGGATCACGACGCGTTGCCGAAGGAACCCATCATCGCGACGGTGCCGATGTCGACTCGTCGTGAAGGCGACACCGAGATGGGCAACCAGGTGCATCCGATGGCGGCCTCGCTCGCCACCGATGTCGAAGATCCGGTGGAGCGCCTGACGGCCATCCATGCCGGCATGGGCAGCGTGAAGCGCTTGGCCGAGGACATGACGGCGAAGCCGAAGGTCGGGTTGACGGAGATCGCGCCTCCCGTTTTGTTGAGCCTTGTTTTCAAGGCGTACCAGGACGCCGGCCTCGAGCAGAAGCTGCCGCTCAACAGCAACCTGATCGTCTCGAACGTTCCCGGGCCGCCGGTTCCGTTGTATCTCGCGGGCGCTCGAGTCGAGCACATCTTCCCCGTCGGCCCGCTGAATATGGGAATGGGACTGAACGTCACCGTCTTCAGCTATCGCGATTCCATCGATGTCGGAGTGCAGGCCGACCCGGCGCTCGTGGACGGCGCGTGGAATCTGATCGATGCGGCCGCGGCCGAACTGGAGAAGCTGGTGACCGCGACCAAGTCGTAGGGCGCCGATCACAACCGTTGTGACAGACCGGCCGGGCATCGATGCCCGGCCGGTCTTGTCTGCTGATGACCTGATGCGTGCCGACCTACCCGATGAATGATCTAGTTCACATCAACTAAGTGAAGTGAGCTCCCGCACAACGGGACCGCGGGCGGTCAGTCCCCGATTTTGGACCTAACGTCCTGTTCACGGCGGAATTCCGCCAGTAGCAAACCCGGGTATCCGTGATCGCGCAGAGGCGCGGTGACCGTGCACGGCCTGAACAGACGGGGATCGCATCAATGTGCGGGTCCGTGCGGAACCGACCGCATCACGAAAGGGGATCAGCATGAAACTGAACAACACTCGGGCGCTCGTCACCGGCGCCAGTCGGGGTCTCGGGAAGAGTATCGCCGCCGAACTGGCGAAGCGCGGCGTCGATGTCGCGTTGGTCGCGCGTAAGAGCGACAAGCTCGACGCCGCCGCGAAAGAGGTCGGTGGAAAGGCCTACCCGTGCGATCTGACCGATCCGGCGGCCGTCGCCACACTGCTGGCGACGGTTGAGAAGGACGGTCCGATCGACATCCTGATCAACAACGCCGGTCTGGACAACGTCGGTCTGTTTCCCGACGCCACCGCCGACGAGGTGCGCGATCTGATCCAGGTGAACCTGTTGTCGCCGATGGAACTGTGCCGGCAGGCAATTCCGGAGATGGTCGCCCGGGGCCGCGGCCACATCGTGAACGTGTCGTCGATGGCGGCGGTCAGTACCAGCCCGGGCGTCACGCTGTACGCGACCTCCAAGGCCGGGCTCAGCCACTTCACCGCGGGCATCCGGATGGAGCTCGCCAACAAGCCGGTCGGCACCACGCTCGTGCAGATCGGCAACGTGAAGACCGACATGATCGACAACATCAACGGCTTCGCTCCGGCGCAGCGGGCTGTGGAGCGTGCCGCGAAACTACATCTCCTGCCCAAAGAAGATCTCGAACCCGACTTCGTCGCGTCGGCGATCGCCGACGCGATCATCAAGGGCAAGGAGCGGGTGACGCTGCCGAAGAGCCTGGTGGCCACCACCCTGTTCGTCGAGGCGCCGCGCAAGATGAGCGAAGTGATGCTGCGCGGCCTCGACCTGGACACCAAGTAGCCCCCACCCGCCCCGCGAATTCTGTTCGGGGAGAGGCGATCACCGATCGTTACGCCAGAGGTAATCGACTGGGGCCGGCGGGCCCGATAGCGTCACTGGAATGACGGCGTCGACGGCTGCGCGGAATGGTGACACGGATTTCGGGCGGCTGTTGCGTGGCTGGCGGGAACGCCGGCGACTCACTCAGCTCGATCTCTCGAACCAGTCGAGTATCTCGACTCGGCATCTGAGCTTCCTGGAGACGGGGCGTTCGCGGCCGACGACCGAGATGATCCTGCGGCTCGCCGAGCATCTGGATGTACCGCTGCGTGAACGCAACGAGCTGTTGCTGGCGGGCGGATTCGCACCGGCGTATCCCGAACATGCGCTCGACGGGCCGGAGCTGGCAGCCGTCCGCGCGTCGCTGCGGCGTGTGCTGGAGGGACATCTGCCGTATCCGGCGGTGGTACTCAACCGATGGTGGGAGATCGTCGACGCCAATCCGGCGATCGCAATATTTCTGAGGGGCGTTGAACCCGAGCTGCTTTCGGCGCCGGTGAATGTGATCCGGCTGTCGCTGCACCCGGACGGGCTGGCGCCGCGGATCGAGAACCTGCCGCAATGGCGAGGGCACCTGCTGAGCCAGTTGCGCCGACGGGTGGAATACACCGGGGACTCCAAGTTGGCGGACCTCCTCGGCGAGGTGACGGCCTACCCCGGCGGCGAGGATCATCCACATCCCTCAGAGGTGGTGCTGCCCATGCGGTTTCGTCACGAAGACACGGTACTGTCGACGTTCAGCATCGCCGCCCAGGTGGGAACCGCGCAGGACGTGACGGTGTCCGAGCTGATGATCGAGTCGTTCTATCCGGCCGACGACGGCACCGCCGAGTACCTGCGCGGGTCGGTGTTGGCCTCACGATGATCCGATTGGAATTGCGGGACCCGGTCGGGGCGTTGTTACACCTATGAGCACAACAGTGGTGGCATCAGCGTACGGCGGACCCGACGTACTGACAGTGATCGATGAGAGCGTGCCGGACCCGGGCGAAGGGCAGGTCCTCGTCGAGTTCACGGCGGTGGGCGTCAATCCGGTCGACTACAAGGTGTACGGCGGCGCCTTCGGCGAGGATCCGGACGCGCTGCCGCTCCATCTCGGAAGAGAGGGCGCGGGAGTCGTGGTCGCCGTCGGCCCGAATGCCATCGGGCCTGCCGGGCCCATCGGGGTCGGCGATGAGGTCATCGTCTACCCCGGATCGGGCACCTACGCCAAGCGTGCGCTGCAGGCTGCGGATTCGGTATTGCCGAAGTCGACGTTGAGTTGGGAGCAGGCCGGCGGGCTGCTCCTCACCGGAAGCACCGCGTACGACACCGTCGAGACGACCGGGGTGAGCGAGGGCGACGTCGTACTCATCCACGGGGCGGCGGGCGGCGTGGGGTTGCTTGCCGTGCAACTGGCCCGACTGCGCGGGGCGACGGTGATCGGGACCGCGAGGGAGTCGAGCCACGAGTATCTCCGCAGCATCGGGGCGATTCCCGTGACATACGGCGACGGACTCGTCGATCGAGTCCGGGCGGCGGCACCAGAAGGGATCGATGCGGCCATCGACACCGTCGGCACCGACGAGGCCGTGGACGTGTCGCTGCAGCTGGTGGCGGACAAGTCCCGGATAGCGACGATTGCCGCGTTCGGCCGCGTCGCGAGCACCGGGATCGTCGCGCTCGGCGCCGGCAATCCGGCAAGCGCAGAGCTGCGGAATCGAGTTCGCACCGAGCTGATCGACCTCGTTGCCGGCGGCCAGATCACGAATGTCATCGCGAAGACGTTTCCGCTGACCGATGCCGCGAAGGCACATGAGGAGCTTCAGAAGTCGCACCCGATCGGGAAATTCGTTCTCATCCCGTAGAACCGTCGGCTGAATCGGCCCGACACGGCTGATGGCTTGCTCTGTGGCGGCCACGGCGCCGGGTGGAGTGTCGGATCTCCAACCCTGACTCCACCTGTGGATGGGTCCGCGGAAGTAGTTGCCGGACAAGAGTCATGGTCATGACTTACACCGACTGGATCATCGACATCGCGCTCATCGTCATCGTGCTGCGGCAGCTGCGCGAGGAAAAGCTCACTCGCCGCTTCGTGATCATTCCGATCGGGATAGTGGCCTACGTCGCCAACACCTACCTCCACGGCCTGCCCAGCGGTGCCGCGAATCTGGAACTGATTGCGATCGCGACGGTCGCCGGCACCGCGCTCGGTCTCATCGGGGGGCTGCTCACCCGGGTACGCGGCGAGAACGGCGCGGCCTACGTCAAGGCGGGGTCGGCGGCAGCCGGTCTGTGGGTCGTCAGCATGACTGCCCGGCTCGGCTTCATCGTCTGGATCACGCATACCGGCGGCGAGCAGGTGCTGGCCCGTTTCTCCGCGGCTCACGGGATCACCGCCGCCGATGCCTGGCAGACCGCCCTGGTCCTACTCGCGTTGTCCGAGGTCGTGGCCCGAATCGGGACCATCGTCGTCCGGGGTCTACTGGTCGCCGGAGCCACCCGCAACGACCAGCCGACGCGGCCACTGGTCGACATGGTCAACGTCTGATCCCGGATTCGGAACCCGCTGCCTGGTGACCTACCAGTACTGACCGCGAACGACTCCGGTGATGACGGTGACCAGACCGAAGCCGCCGGCCGTCCACCACAGCACGTGCAGCCCGAGGTGGTGGTAGGACAGAGCGCCCGCAAAGCCGCCGACCGCGAGCGCCGCCCAGAGCAGTAAGTGGCGCAGCCACAACGTTCGATCGCCACCCGTGAACGCGTCGACGAGCCGTTGCCCGGATTTGACGAGCGTGCCGGTCATGTACGTCAGTCCGACCGCGACCTCGCCGTCGCGCTGGAACACCGAGTTGAGAGCACCCATCGCGGCGCACAACAGCAGCATGCCGGCGATATCCGCGCCGTTGTTGCCGAGAGACGCGGCGAGCAGCAACAGCGCGCAGACCAACCAGAGCACCGTCATACGCGACCGCCCGAGCCGGGCCGCGACCGCGCCGAGAATGACGCCGACGAAGAAGGTTCCGATGAGTCCGGCGGCCTTGCCTGCCGTCTTCCAGGTATGCAGCGCGCCACCGGCGGCCATCTCCGTCGTGTTGCCGCTCATGAACGACACGAAATACCCGCCGAGATGAACGAATCCGACGGCATCGATGAAACCGGCTATCGCCGACAGAACGACGGCAAGCAGGACCTCACGGCGTTGAATTGTGCGCAATGGACTTCTCGGCGCGATCCGGTCAGCGTGCCTGAATCAGCGTGGGCCGTAACGACGTTCGTAGGCTGCGCGGTCGTGACGCTCCTTGTGCAGTCGCAGCTCCTCGGCCTTCTCCGGATCGAGGCCATGCTGCGACAGCCGGTGGCGGCGGTACACCTTGTTCAGCGCGAACGCGAAGTAGACGAACGGGATCAGGATCGGGAGCGTCATCGAAGCGTGCACCACCGCGCTGGCGGGGAACAACAGCAGCGGCGACAGGATGATGATCGCCGGAATGGTGAAGCGGACGACGATCCGCATGGGCGCGCCCTTGCTGGACAGGTCCTGCTCGACCCACGCGTGATACTTCGGCCCGAGCACCTTGCCGTAGCAGTAGAGGAAGTAGTTCCACGGTCCAGGCCGCACAACTTTCTGCGTGTTAACCGAGTCGGACATGTAGGTGAATCTACTCCTACTACAGCCTGTAGTCGATCCCAGGCAACCTGGACTTATGCGACGAAGATGCGGCTGGTCACGGTCGCCGTGGCGACCAGTTCGCCGTGTTGTCCGCGCACCACCACGTCGGTGATGGTCTGGCGTCGTGTGCGGTGGACGACATCGGCGGTCGCGGTGAGGCCGGTGCCGTTGGCGGCAGTGACGTAGTTGATGTTCAGCACCGTCGTCGCGCCGCCGGTGGTCGTGTCGTCGGTGATCCCCGATCCGGAGGCGGACGCGCCCGCGACGTCGATCAGCGTCGCGATGACCCCGCCGTGCACAGTGTCGCCGACGGTGACCAGCGAGTCGTCGTACGGCAGCGAGAGCACGACGTGGTCGATGTCGGCGGCGTCGACCGTGATGCCCAGGTGGCGGGCGATCGGTGAGTTGGCAAGGACCTGATGAATGAACATGTCGGCGATCGGGTGCAGCGTGGTCGTCATGTCTTGATCGTGCGATGCGCCGTGCGGACCATCAATTACCCGACAGGTAATGCGCCACCCGCCGGCATCGGGGGACCGCTGACCGGGAAACCTGCTCCGAAAAACTAGAACATGTTCTATGTCCCGGCTACGCTCGGTTGCCATGAAGGCGGAGATCCCAGAAGTTGTGTCGGCGGCCGATGTCACCACGTGGTCGCATGAGGTCGATGTGCTGGTCATCGGGTTGGGGGTGTCCGGCGGCTGCGCGGCGGTAGAGGCGGCCGAGGCAGGCGCCAACGTGCTGGTGCTGGAGCGGTCGGCGGTGTCGGGCGGCACCTCGGCCCTGGCCGGTGGGCACTTCTATCTCGGCGGTGGCACCGCGGTGCAGGTGGCGACCGGACATGACGACTCGGTCGAGGAGATGGAGAAGTACCTCACCGCCGTCTCGCGGGAGCCGGAGCCGGACAAGATCCATGCCTATTGCGTCGACAGTGTCGATCACTTCAATTGGCTTGAGGCCCTGGGCTTTCAGTTCGAGCGCACCTACTACCCGGAGAAGGCGGTCATCCAGCCGCAGACCCAGGGACTGATGTTCACCGGCAACGAGAAGGTCTGGCCGTACAACACGATCGCCAAGCCGGCGCCGCGCGGTCACAAGGTGCCGGTGCCAGGCGACACCGGTGGCGCCAAGCTGGTGACCGACCTGCTGGTGAAACGCCTTGAGTCACTGAATGTTCCGATCGAGTATGAGGTCGGTGCGCGCCGGCTGATCGTGGACGACGGCCGCGTCGTCGGCGTCGCGTGGAAGCGCCTGCAGGAGAGCGGATTCATCAAGGCGAAGGCAGTCGTGATCGCGGCTGGTGGATTCGTGATGAACGAGGAGATGGTGGCCGAGTACGTGCCGCAGTTCGGCTCCAAGTTCTACACCCTGGGCAACACCTACGACGACGGTCTGGGCATCCGGATGGGCATGTCGGTCGGCGGTGCGGTCAAGCACATGGACCAGCCGTTCATCACCGCACCCGTATACCCGCCGTCGAAGCTGCTGACCGGCCTCGTCGTCAACAAGGACGGCAAGCGGTTCGTCGCTGAGGACTCCTACCACTCGCGTACCTCGGGATTCGTGATGGATCAGCCCGATGCTGCGGCATTCCTGATCGTCGACGAGGCGCACATGGAGCGGCCCGATTTCCCGCTGTGCCCGTTCATCGACGGCTGGGAGACGGTCGCGGAAATGGAAGCGGCGTTGGGGATTCCGGCCGGTAACCTGCAGGCGACGCTCGACGCGTACAACGCCAACGCGGCGAAGAAGGAAGACCCCGACTTCCACAAGGGCGCGGAATGGCTTGAGCCGCAAGATAGCGGCCCGTGGGGTGCCTTCGACATGTCGCTCGGCAAGGCGTTGTACTCCGGCTTCACGATCGGCGGCCTGGCAACCTCCGTCGACGCCGAAGTGCTCGACGAGTCCGGTAACGCCATCCCCGGCCTGTATGCGGCGGGTGCGGGCGCGGCGAACCTGGTGCAGGACAGCAAGGGATACGCCAGTGGCTCGCAGCTCGGCGAAGGCTCCTACTTCGGCCGCCGGGCCGGCAAGCACGCTGCCGCACTGACGTAAGCGGTTCCCATGTCGGCCACTGGGCCGATTGTGCGTCGTGCGTACGATCTGCTTCGCTGATCGCATGGCACGTCGCACCGCCGAGATCGGCGCACTGGTTATCGCGGTATTGACCCTGGTCGCGGTGGGGGTCGTGGCGGCGATTCGACCGGCGGTGACCACCGCCGGCACTGCGGCGCTGCCGACCGCGCCGCCCATTCATGCCGGCACCGATCCTCTATTGAAACCGGTTGCTGCACAGCCTAATCCGGTATGGCGAATCGATGCGCACACCTTGTTCGGGCCGCAGGCGAATCCGAAATACTTGATGACGGTGGCGGCCGACACGAAGATGGCCGTGGTCGAGGCGCAGTCGGACGACCCGAACACGAACGGTGCGATCATCGCGGTGGATCCCCAGTCGGGCACGGCATTATGGGCGGCTCCCAGCAGCTTTCAGACGAATGGCTGCGCGATCAGCCGCGATGGCAAGATCGGGTGCGTCCAATACACCGATCGATCTCAAGAACATGCCGTCCTCGGCATCATCGATCCGGCCAACGGCAAGCTCCTCAGCAGCAAGCCCATCAACAGCGCCGGGTACGCCGACATCCAGCGGGCGGCTGACGGGTTTCTCGTGCCGACGTCGGCATACTCGCCCGATGATTCACACAAGACCGTCACGCTCAACTGGTTCAGCTCGGACGGGGCCCGTAGCTGGACCCACCAGGGGGCGCAGGATCTGGACAATCCGAAGTTGTCCGAAGCCGGTGATGTGGTCGCCCTGTCCGACTATGACAAGGGGGCGCAGGTCTACCAGGTGGATTCGGGACAGCTCGTATACGACGGCACGGCAGACCTGGCGCAGGCGAGCAATGTCTCGGATTCGAACTCGGCAACGATCGAGGTCGATACGGAGGCAGGCGGATTCGCTGTCAGCATCGACGATTCGACCGGGCAGCATGATCGGGTCAGGATCTTCGACAGACTGGGTATCGAGCGCCAGGTGCTCGACGGGTGGAAGCTGCCCTTCGACCCTGCCGGTACCGAGAGTGATGTGATCGCCGTGCAGCGCCACGACGATCAAAACTATTCGGCGGGTGCGTATACGGTCTCCCAGGGCAGATTGTTGTGGCAGACCGGCGGCCTCGGCTTCGACGGCGGTGACCACCTGCAGCTCGTCGGCTCGAAGTACCTCGCCTACTACGAGTCGGGAACGGGCAATGGGCAGCCCTGGACCGTGCTGGATGCGGCGACCGGAGCCAAGCGCGGTCAGATCCCGGCGAGCATCTACATGGATTACGCCGGATTCGACGGCAGCCGAATCTATTTCACCGGCGACACGACTGCAGATCAGCCGGGGCCCGGCGCGGTCTCCGCCTTCGATCCCGAACACGGCGGCCCGCCGCTGTGGCAGTACAAGGTCACCCAGAGCGCGGACGAAGTCAACGTACGCATCGTGGGACCGTGGCTGTTCCGCTACGACGCGAGCGTGACCGGTTCGGTGGCGGCGCTGAGCCGGATGGGCTGATCAGCGCAGATCGAGGCCGAACGGCAGCCCGCGGTCGCGGGCCCAGGCCACATGCAGTTTGCCGTGATGCGTGATCGGTTCGCCGACCCCGTCCATGTCGTCAGCCTGTGCACGCACATTGATCTCCGCGCCCAATTCGACCAGAATCGCGTTGATCCCCAGGTTGATTCGGGCCAGCATCACGTAATCAGCGGGGATGTCGAGTTTCCTTGTCGCGACTCCGGCCGCATCATTGCTGAACGCGGAGGACAACAGCGCGGTGGCGTCCTCCGGCACGTACCGATGCGGCTGTGGGCCGCGGACGGGGCCGGTCATCATCGTCCACCAGGCGTAGCCCTCTTCCGGTGTCAGATCGGAATCGTCGGATACCCATCCACTCGATCGCATGTGTCGATACAGCGCATCGCGATCGTCGTCGCGGATGGCGTGGAACATCGTGACGATGCCCATACGCACCCGTTCGGGAAACTGTTTGACACAACCGAAGTCGACGAACCCGACGCTGCCGTCGGCGCCGAATCGATAGTTGCCCGGATGCGGATCGGCGTTGAACAGATTGCTGTGTCGATAGGCGCCGAAGGCGAAGTACGAGATCGACTCGGCCCACTGGTTGCGCAGGTCCTGATCGGCCTCGCGGGCCTGTGCCCAACTGATCCCGTCGATGTACGTCATCGTCAGAACCTGGTCACCGCAATGACTTTCGATCACGTCGGGGATACGGATGAAGGGGTGCCCGCGGTACAGATCGGCGAAGCGGCTGACGCTGCGCGCCTCGTGCCGGTAGTCGATTTCTTCCACGATGCGTTCGGCCACCTCGGCAGCCGCCGCCCGCTGATCAGTGCGCATGCCCTTGGGTACCAGCGACATTCCGAGTTTCATGAAGGTCGCCAACAGTTCGGTGTTCGCGAGATCGTCGCGAATCGCTTGGGCCACCCCGGGGTACTGGACCTTCACTGCGACATGTGAGCCGTCCGGCAGCCACGCCTCGTGTACCTGACCGATCGACGCGGCGGCGATCGGGGCCTCGGTGATCCGGTCGAACAGCTCGCTGATCGGCCGGCCGAGATCGGACTCGATGACGCTGCGTGCGGTGTCGAAGCTCATCGGCGGCGCATCCGACTGAAGGCGTTGCAGTGCTTGCTGATACGTCGAGAACGTGCTGGAGCCGGCCGGGTCGAGATCGTACGTGGACAGCAGTTGCCCGGCCTTCATCAGGACGCCCTTGGAGTGACCGAGCATCTCGGCGTAGCGCTCGGCGGTGCGTTGATGGAACTTGTCGACGGCCTCCGGGTCACCGGTTCGGGCCCGCAACCCGGCGACCATACGGCCCCCGGCCGACCTGGCCGCGAACCCGGCGATCGGTACGGTGCGCCGGATGCGACCGGAGCGGACGGTCTGGGCCGCGGGTACGCGGGGCTGATCGTTGCTCATCATCGGGCTCCTTCGGTGAAGACGACAGGGACGTGCGTGGGCGAGCGCAGAATCGTGGTGTCCCGCCAGGTCGGCGTACCGATGAGGCGCGGCTGTCGAGACGCTATGCGATGCAGGGCGATTCCGGTCTCGAGCCGCGCCAGCGCGGCGCCGAGGCACCGGTGGCGTCCGTAGCCGAGTGCCAGATGCGGCGGCGCTCCGATGCGGTCGAGCCGGAATTCGTCCGGATCGTCGAAGGCGTCGGGGTCCCGATTGGCGGCGGCCAGCATCACCAGCAGCCGGTCGCCGACCTCGATGCTGTTGCCCTGCAGTTCCATCGGTTCGAGTGCGGCTCGCCCGACCGCCTGCGCCGGCCCGTCGAGCCGCAGCAGTTCATCGACCACCGCCGGATCGGTGACGTCGATCCGGTCGATCAGCCGGGTACCGGCCGACTCGTCAAGAAGTCGAATCATGGACGCGCCCAACAAACTTGCGGTCGTCTCGTGTCCGGCGATGGCAAGCAGGATCGCGTTCACCACCACCTCGTCCAGAGTCAGCGCCGGATCGCTGGCGATGAGGCTGAGCAGATCATCTTCAGGCTCATGCCGACGCTCGGCGGCCAGCGGCAGGAACTCCGATAGCAGCGCGGCGAACGGTGCGGTGGCCGGGAGCGCGGCGTCCGGGGCCAGGATGCCGTCGAGTACTCGTACCAGCTCGCCCGCCTCGGCCATCAGGATCTCCGCTACTCGGATATCGATGGCCAACCATTCGCTGATCACCGCGACCGGCAGGGGCAGCGCGATCTCCGTCATCAGATCGAACTCCGCGCCCGTCGGAATCGGATCGATGGTGTCGGCCGCGATCGCGTCGACACCATCGCGGAGCTGTTCGATGTAGCTGGGGGTGAAGACGTCGCGCACGGAATCGCGAAGCCGGGTGTGATCCGGCGCGTCGATCATCAACATCGTCTGCCCGAAAGGTGACTCGTCGATCCCGATCTGCGCCAGCGCCTCGCGCGCCGCCGCGCTCGACAACGGGTCGCTGCTCCACCCGGGGCCGATCAGCACTTCGCGAGCGGACTGATAGTCGCTGACCACCCACGACCGCAGATCCTGGTCGAAGTAGACCGGCCGCGTTCCGTGACCGGCGAGGGTGTCCACGCTCATCGGAATCCTCCTAAGTGCTCACTTAGCTGCTTCACTTGGCTACACTAAGTGAGCACTTAGGGAACTGTCAATGAAGTTGAGACGCCGCCGGCGTCGGAAAGGTGCGCCGATGACCGCCCCCACCCGCGAGCGTCTGGTCGACGAGGCGATGCGGCTCTTCGGTGAGCAGGGCTATCGCGCGACGAGCGTGGCGCAGATCGAGGCTGCCGCAGGCCTGACGCCCGGATCGGGCGGCCTGTATCACCACTTCCGATCGAAGGAGCTGCTGCTCGAGGCCGGTATCGACCGGCATCTCGACCGGGTCCGCGCGCTGCGCGACATCGGTCAGATCTTCGAGGGTCTGGCCGATATGCGCTCGGAGTTGACGGTGCTCGGGCGCTTCACTCTGGAGGTGCTGGACGAGGAGTCGCAGCTGCTGCGCATCGTCTCGTCCGAGCTTCGCGATCGGCCGCAGAAACTGACCGATGCTGTCGAGCAGATGCTCGCCGATTCGTATCGGCAGCTCGCGAATTGGATGGAGCGGCAGGTCCCGGACATCGACCGGGCCCAGGCCGAGGTGACGGCTGCCGTCGCGCTGAATGCGTTGTTCGGTTACCGCGCCACCCGTGACGTTCTGGGGGAGGCGGGATCGCTCGATGATGACGAGGTCGTCGCCGAATGGGTCGAGTTTGTTGCGAGTCGGCTGGAGCGGCTGAGCGGACGGCATTAGCCCGATTTCTGTTGCTGTGGAGCGCGTACTGACATGTCCGCGCCAGGGCAACAGTTATCCGGGGTAGGTGTCCTGCCGGGCGGCTGCTGATCGGAACATCTGGCGGAAGAGCATGAATCGGGTAGCCGTCGCGACGAGGTTCACGGCCATCAGAACGACCAGCTCGGTCGCCCGGGACGGCGATCGATGGATCTGGTGCAGGGCGAACAGTCCGAATGCGGTGAGGCCCCAACCGAAACCGAAGACCAGCACACCCTGGATGTGATGCACGGTTCGGCCCTCCGGTCCGCGCACGCCGAAGGTGAAGGCGCGATTGCCGGCGGTGTTGAGCACCGCGGCGGCGAGCATCGCGATGAAGTTCGCGGCCTGGGCGCCGACCATCGGGTGCAGCGCGATGTACATCAGGGCGTACGCCGTCGTGCAGCTCAATCCGACGACCGTGAAGCGCACGAGTTGCCCGACGATCGGCCTCTGCGGCGGAGCGGTCACGGCGCGGGTCTCGTCGAGCTCCTCGCCGGGTACTCGGCCGATGCTCACCGGCTCACTGTATGGCTTCATTCAAATCCTGGTATATGCGACCCGGGCGAGCACGCTTACCGGCGACGCATTCCGAGCATCGCGGCCATGACACAGGCGATTGCTGTTGCGCCCGCGAACCACGGGAAGATGCGCTCCAGACCCCACTCGGTGGCGGCCCAGCCGGCGAGGATGGTCGGCACCGCCATCGCGGTATACGCGAGCAGGTAGTACGCCGACATGGTTTCGCCGCGGGCCGACTCCGGAACCACGTTGGACAGGTGCCGGATGGATCCGCCGAAGCCCAGCCCGAACGTGCCCCCGAGCACTACGGCCGCTGCGACGATCCAGCCCCACTGATGGCTGTTGATCGCAGGGATCGACAGCCCGAGCGCGGCCGCCATGCCGATGTCGCCGATGATCGCCGACGTCCGCGGGGTGAAGGCGCTGCCGAAGAACTGCGCTACCGCAGCGGTTGCGGCGGTGGTCGCGACCACCGCACCGCCGAACGCCAGATTGTGGATGTGCGTCGAGGTGCTCGCCAGCGTCGGATACAGGGACAGCAGCACGCCCAGCACGGACCAGGACGCCATCACACCGAGAGCGGCGAACCAGAAATCAGCGCGGATCGACGCCGGTATGGACGGCTTGGCGACCCGGATCTTGGCCGGTTGCCGCTCGAGGTGGGTTTCGTCGAGCAGCGCCACCCCGATCACTGCGAGCAAGCAGATCACGCTGACCACCGCGTACGGGGTGAGCAATGGTTCGGAAACGTATTGGGCGAGTACTGCCGAACCCGAGATCGCGACCGCCATGCCGACGTTGAACATCACGCCGCTGAGCTGTCCGGAGCGGGCGCCGTGGCCCGGCCGCAGGTCCAGGAGCGCTGCGGCGGAGGCGACGACGATCGATCCGACTGACAGACCGTGGATCGCGCGGGCGACCAGCAGCATCGCGACATCCTGCGCGGTCATGAAGACGACCAGTCCGACGATCAGCCCGGCGCCGGCTACCAGCAGGACCGGCTTGCGTCCGACGACGTCGGAGACCTTGCCGGCGACCAGGATCGCGGCCAGCGCGGCGACGGCGTAGACGGCGAACACGATAGTGGTGGTGAGAGGTGAGAGATGCCAGCGCGATTCGTACAGCCCGTATAGCGGGGCCGGCAGCCCGGAGACGCCGAGTCCGATTGCTGCGAGCGTCAGGATGAGGCCATAGGCCACGCGGCGCGCGGCCGGAGGCGCGGCGTCGACAGTGGTTGTCACTCCGGGTGCAGCCGCGGTCACCGTCATCGAAGTCCTCCTGCGAACCCGGGATGCCCCCAAGGCGTAGTTTGATGGTTATCGAACCCGGGTGTCAGGCTAGCCCCGAGGTTCGATGGCGATCAAACTTTGTAACGGAGGCCACATGCCTGATATTCCGGCGATCGGCGAGGTGTTGGCGGCGCTCGATGATCCGGTGCGCCTTGAGATGGTCCGCCGCCTCGCCAATGCGGGCCGACCGGTGCAGTGCAAATTGCTCTATGAGGGCATCAGCAAGTCGACGGCATCGCATCATTTCGCGGTGCTGCGCGAGGCCGGGGTGACGGAGTCTGTCTCGGTGGACGGGAGCATCCATCAGCGCTTGCTCGACGACGAGCTGGAACGGGATCTTCCGGGCGTCGTCGGCTCGATCGTCGCCGCGGCAAATGAAGTGTCCAACTGATGGGAGTTACCTCATACCTTACTTGTCAGTAAGGTGGACACTCGCCTAGTGTCGTTACAACTTCTCGCTGCCCGGCTGAAACTAGCAGGTCACAGCGGATAACGCGCGGGTTCGAGGCCTGCGGGCCAAATAGGGTTCGACGGCTCGTGGTCAACTGCTGTGCCGTAGATATGGAGCTACGCATGATTATCGGAGTCCCTCGCGAGAGCGCTCCCGGCGAAACACGGGTTGCTGCGACGCCCAAGACGGTGGAGCAGTTACGCGCTCTCGGTTACGAGGTCGTCCTGGAAAACGGGGCCGGCGTGGCGTCGAGCTTCGCCGACTCGGCGTACGAAGCGGCCGGTGCGCGTATCGGTTCGACGTCCGAGGTGCTCGCCGCCGACGTCGTCCTGAAGGTCAACGCGCCGACCGACTCCGAGATCGCTGAGCTCAGCTCGGGCGCGACCGTCGTATCGCTGATGGCGCCCGCGCTCAATCCCGAGCTCGTCGATGCGCTCACGGCGCGCGGGGTCACCGGCCTGGCGATGGACGCGGTCCCGCGGATCTCGCGGGCGCAGTCGCTGGACGTGCTGTCCTCGATGGCCAACATCGCCGGCTACCGCGCGGTCGTCGAAGCAGCGCATCAGTTCGGCCGGTTCTTCACCGGGCAGGTCACCGCGGCAGGCAAGGTGCCGCCGGCGAAAGTGCTCGTCTGCGGCGCCGGCGTCGCCGGACTCGCCGCGATCGGTGCGGCCGGCAGCCTGGGCGCGATCGTGCGGGCCACCGATCCCCGGCCCGAGGTCGCTGATCAGGTGAAATCACTTGGCGGCGAATACCTCTCCGTCGACAGTGGTGAGTCCGAGGTCTCCTCAACCGGCTACGCCAAGGAGATGTCGACGAACTACAACGACCTGGCCGCCCAGCTCTACGCCGAGCAGGCGCCGGACGTCGACATCATCATCACCACCGCGCTGATCCCCGGCCGCCGTGCGCCGCAACTGATCACCGAAGAGATGGTGGCTTCGATGAAGTCGGGCTCGGTGATCGTCGACATGGCTGCCGCCCAGGGGGGCAACGTCGCGGGAACCGTTGCGGGCGAGGTGATCACCACCGACAATGGGGTGACCATCATCGGCTACACCGACCTCGCCGGTCGACTGCCGGCGCAGGCTTCGCAGCTGTACGGCACCAACCTGGTGAACCTGATGAAGCTGCTGACCCCGGCCAAGGACGGCGAGCTCACCCTCGACCTCGACGACGTCGTGCAGCGCGGAATCGCGGTGTCCAAGGGCGGCGAAAAGCTTTGGCCGCCACCGGCCGTCGCGGTCTCGGCGGCTCCGGCGGTCGCGGCTCCGGAACCAACCCCGGTCAAGCCCGAGAAGCAGCCGATGTCGGCGCGGACCAAGCTGGGACTAGTCGGTCTCGGTGCGGTGCTGCTGTGGCTGGTTACGGCGTACGCGCCGGACCCGATTCCCGAGCATTTCACGGTCCTGATGCTGGCGATCGTCATCGGCTACTACGTGATCGGCAAGGTGCACCACGCATTGCACACGCCGCTGATGTCGGTGACCAACGCGATCTCCGGAATCATCGTGGTCGGCGCGCTGGTGCAGATCGCTGACGACAACAACGTCATCCGGGCGCTGTCGTTCATCGCGATCCTGCTGGCTTCCATCAACATCTTCGGCGGTTTCGCCGTGACCCGGCGCATGCTCGCCATGTTCTCCAAAGGCTGATCATCAATGACCGCACAGAGCATTGCTTACGCCGCCTACATCGTCGCGGCCCTCTTGTTCATCCTGTCGCTGGCAGGACTGTCGAAACACGAGACCTCCAGACAGGGAATCGTTTACGGCATCACCGGCATGGCGATTGCGCTCGTTGCCACCATCGGCGAGGTCGCCAACCATGCCGCCGGTATCGCGATCGTGCTGCTGTTCGTGGCCATTGCGATCGGCGCGGTGATCGGCCTGTGGCGCGCCAAAGTCGTTGAGATGACCGGGATGCCGGAGCTCATCGCACTGCTGCACAGCTTCGTCGGTCTCGCCGCGGTGCTGGTCGGCTGGTCGAGCTACTTCGCCGTCGAGCATCACAGCGGGCAGACCGAGTTCGCCGGATCGCTGCTGAAGATCCATCACGCCGAGGTCTTCATCGGGATCTTCATCGGCGCGGTCACCTTCACGGGCTCGATCGTGGCGTTCCTGAAGCTGTCGGCGCGCATCAGCTCCAAGCCGATGATGTTGCCGGGCAAGAACTTCATCAATCTGGGCGCGCTTGTCGCGTTCGTGGCGCTGACCATCGCCTTCGTCGTGTCGCCGAATCTGGGGCTGATGATCGCCGTCACGGTTGTGGCGCTGGCGCTGGGCTGGCATCTCGTCGCCTCCATCGGTGGCGGCGACATGCCGGTCGTCGTGTCGATGCTCAACAGCTATTCCGGTTGGGCCGCAGCGGCTTCGGGCTTCCTGCTCAACAACAACCTGCTGATCGTGACCGGTGCGCTCGTCGGGTCCTCCGGTGCTTACCTGTCGTACATCATGTGCCAGGGCATGAATCGCTCCTTCGTGTCCGTGATCGCCGGCGGCTTCGGCGTCGAGGCGCCGACGTCGTCGGAGACCGAGTACGGCGACCACCGCGAGGTCAGCGCGGCCGACGCCGCCGAGATCCTGGCCGACGCGTCGACCGTGATCATCACGCCGGGCTACGGCATGGCCGTCGCGCAGGCGCAGTATCCGGTCGCCGAACTCACCAGCAAACTGCGGCAACGCGGGATCGATGTGCGCTTCGGAATCCACCCGGTCGCCGGCCGCCTGCCGGGCCACATGAACGTGCTGCTCGCCGAGGCGAAGGTGCCCTACGACATCGTCCTGGAAATGGACGAGGTCAACGACGACTTCGACGGCACCTCAGTGGTTCTGGTGATCGGCGCCAACGACACCGTCAACCCGGCTGCCGCCGAGGATCCCGGTTCGCCGATCGCCGGCATGCCGGTGCTCAAGGTCTGGGAGGCCGACGAGGTGATCGTCTTCAAACGATCGATGGCGTCCGGCTATGCCGGCGTGCAGAACCCGCTGTTCTTCCGGGACAACGCGCAGATGCTGTTCGGCGATGCCAAGGAACGCGTCGAAGACATCCTCAAAGCCCTGTAGTCGGCGCCAGATGAACCCCTGGCTGCGTTGTCAGTCGTCCATCTGATCACCGACTACTACTGCGGCCCGGGCCTAGCTCTGTGGTACGACGACTGAACGGAAGTGGCTGATCAGCCGGCCATCGGCATAGGTGTGGAACGCCAGGCCCGGCGGCTGAGTCGGGTTGATGACCTCCGTGCCCTCGAAGGGCAGATTCAGCGTCGACGCGACGCCCGGCGCCAAACACAGCGGACGCCCAGCGAAGGTTGTCACGGCACCGGTGTGGGCATGACCGCAGAACATCGCCTCGATATTCGGATGGTTCGCGACCAGCTGCTCGAGCGCTTCGCTGTCGGCCATCCGGATGTGATCCATGAACGGCATCCGTAGCCGCACCGGTGGGTGGTGAAACGACAGGAAGACCGGCGTCGTCGTCGGCTGCGCGTCGATCTGTGCCTCCATCCACGCCAGAGTGTGGTCGCTCAAGTGGCCGTACGGCTGCCCGCGCACGGAACTGTCCACCGAGATGAACAGCGCGCCCGCGATCAGCAGTGCGCGATTGAGTGGATCGTCGTGGCTGTGCTTGCCGAGCAGTCCGAACCCGAATTCATCTCGGGCATCGTGGTTCCCGGGACAAATGAGCATCGGCAGGGGCGACCACAGCGACTTCGCGGCCTCCTCGTACTGCGATGGATGGCCGCTGTCGGCGATATCGCCGGTCACCAGCAGCACGTCGATCTCACTGCTGCGTTGGTTGATGTAGTCCAGGACCGCACTGATGCGGCGGCGGTTGTGTTCGGTGCCGTTGAAATGGAGATCGCTGATATGTGCAATCGTCAGACCCGCGGTGTCTGACGCTGGGTCGATTTCCGTCTGCACACCCACACCGTAGTCGGTGGTTCGGCTGTTTGCCGCCGCCGCACCTCGCTACAGATCGCCGGGCAGCTTGTCGCGTCGGATGCCCCGCCACGTGGGGTGACGTAGGTGGCCGGTGCTGGTCCAGTCCATAAATCGCACCTCCACCACGAGCTTCGGCAGCACCCAGACCGCGTCGAACTGGACCGGGCGATCCAGCTTTTCGACGAAGGGCGAACGTTTGATCTGCAGCGGCTCCAACTCGGCGCGGAGGTTGTCGAGTTCGCGATCGGACAGGCCCGATCCCACCCGCCCGACGTAACGCAGACCGGTCTCCTCCGGCAGGCCCACCAGCAGGGACCCGATGCGATTGTCGCGGTTGCCCTTGCCGGGCCGCCAACCGCCGATGACCACCTCGATGTCGCGCCAGTTCTTCTGCTTCAGCCACGTGGTGGTGCGTCGGCCCTGCTGATATGTGGAGTCACGGCGTTTGGCGACCACGCCCTCCCAGCCCTTGTCGCGGCTGTGCGCCATCGCCGCCGAGCCGGGACCACCCAGCAGGGGCGGGATCTCGACCATGTCCGAGCCGGCGAATACCGGCGCCAACTCGTCCAGCAGCGCACGTCGGTCGGACCAGGGGCGACGCAGGAGGGACGCCCCGTTGATATACAACGCGTCGAACAGCATCAGTTTGATCGTGACGTCGTCACCCGGCTCGGCATTCGTCCGTCGATTGCGGCCGGCGAGCAGAGTGAAGTTGGTCCGGCCTTGGGGGTCGACGGCGACGACCTCACCGTCGAGGATCACGTCGATCAGTCCGAGATCGTCGGCGACCGAATGCAATTCGGGGAAATCGTCGGAGAGATCCTGGCCGCTGCGACTGGTGAGCCGCAGCTGTCCGCCCTGATAGCGCACCAGGATTCGGTATCCGTCCCACTTTCCTTCGAACGCCCAGCGATCGTCGGTCAGGTTCTCGATCGATTCGTCGGACGCCAGCATCGGGCGCGGGTCGCGCAGGCTGTCGGGCAGGATCGGGCGCGGGACGTCAGACATCAAGTGCGCCAACCAGTTCTTGTCGCCGGTCTTGATCAACACATAGCGGCCCTGGATGCGGTCGCCATGCAGTCGGACGATGATCTCGTTGTCGCGCCACTTCTCGGTCTCGTAGGTGCCGTGATCCCAGATCGACACGGTGCCGCCGCCGTACTCGCCCTTGGGGATCTGCCCTTCGAAGGTCGCGTACTCCATCGGGTGATCTTCGGTCTGGATCGCGAGCCGGTTCTGATCGCCATCGACGGGAAGATTCTTCGGAACGGCCCAGGACACCAGCACGCCGTCGCGTTCGAGGCGGAAGTCGTAGTGCAGCCGCGTGGCGTGGTGCTCCTGGATGACGAATATCGGGTCCCCCGGACCGGATTCGCCCTGGAGCTGCTCGTCGCCGAACGGTTCGGGTGTCTTGTTCTCGTCACGCTTGCGTCGGTACTCGCCCAGGTCGATGACCGGGCCCACGTCCCCGCCGAGCGGACGCTCCGGCTCGGCGACCGGCCGTTCACTCGGCGGGTCGAGGTCGGCCAGCAGGTCGCCGAACTCGTCAGCGCGCGCGGCCACCTCGGTGAAGGTGAGTTGCCGAAGATCCTTGTCTTCCAGCTCGTCCCAGTCCCGCGGGGCCGCGGCCCACGGCTGCGGGGTGCCGCGCAACGAGTAGGGCGCCAGGGTGGTCTTCGATCCGCTGTTCTGGCTCCAGTCGATGAACACCCGCCCGATGCGCTGCGACTTCGCCATCGATGCCGTGACCCGATCCGGCATCTCCTTTTGCAGCTGCGTCGCAATCTGTTTGGCCACCTTGCGTGCCCCATCCGGCGACACGGGTGCGGGCAGCCGGGCGTACAGATGAATTCCCTTGCTACCGCTGGTAACCGGGTATGCGGTCATCCCGACGCCGGCCAGGATGTCGCGAATGGACAACGCCACCTCGGCACATCGAGCGAGTTCGATGCCCGGTCCCGGGTCGAGGTCGAACACGATCCGATCAGCCTTCCGGGTTGCCCGCAGCTCCTCGCGACCGATGCTGCTATCGAGCGCGGTGTCGAACCGATACTGCGGCACATGCAGTTCCAGGGCCGACTGCTGGCCGAACCAAACCAAGGCGGCCCGGGTGTCGATGATCGGGTACTGCACATCGCGGTCGCTGTGCTCGATGGACTGCCGCTCGATCCATGCGGGCGCATGATCGGGCAGGTTCTTCTCGAAGAACGGTGCCGCGTCGACGCCGTCCGGCCAGCGCTTGCGAGTCACCGGGCGTCGGGTGATGTGCGGGATCATCACGTCCGCGATCCGGTTGTAGTAGTCGATGATCTCGACCTTGCGGGTACCGGTCTGCGGGTAGATCACCTTGTCCAGATGCGTGACAGAGATCTGGTGACCATCGACGTCGATCGTGCCCGTTGTCTTCATGGCTTCCGACCCGCCTTCATCGCTCCCGCCCGTTAGATCTACACGTCAGTCCGATTCTGCTGCACAATGTCAACTATGCGCTCAATTTGGAAGGGCGACCTGAGCTTCGGGCTGGTCAACGTGCCGGTCAAGGTGTACTCGGCCACCGAGAGCCATGATCGCAAGTCGCACCAGGTCGACAAGTCCGACGGCACCCGGATCCGCTATCGCCGGGTCCGCGAGGGGACGGACACCGAGGTCGAGTACGCGGACATCGCGAACGCCTACGAGAGCGAGAGTGGCGAATCGGTGGTCCTCACCAAGGACGATCTGGCGGAGTTGCCGGTCGAGCGCAGCCCGGAGATCGCGATCACCGACTTCGTGCCCATCGATCAGGTCGACCCGATCTATTTCGACAAGCCCTACTACCTCGAGCCGTCGTCGAAGTCGCCGAAGGCGTACGCGCTGCTGCGGCAGGCGCTGGAGGAGACCGATCGGCTCGCGATCGCGACGTTCACCCTGCGCAACAAGACTCGGTTGGCCGCGCTGCGGGTGATCGGCAATGTCATGACATTGCAGACGTTGCTCTGGCCGGACGAGGTGCGCGCGGCGGATTTCCCCGCGCTGGAAACAGATACGCCGATCAAGCCGCAAGAGCTGAAGATGGCCGCGTCGCTGATCGAGTCGATGGCCGATGATTTCGATCCGGGCAAGTACGAAGACACCTATCAGACGGAGCTGTCCAAGCTGATCGAAGCGAAGGCCGACGGCACGCAGGCGTTCGAGCCGGCCGCTGCCGCCACGGACGACGATGACGACGACGAGGTCGCGGATCTTCTTGCGGCCCTGCGGGCTTCGGTGAAGGATCGTGGCGAGTCGGCAGCGCCGGCGAAGAAGGCTCCTGCCAAGAAGGTGGCCGCGAAGAAGGCCCCCGCCAAGAAAACCCCTGCGAAGAAGGCCGCGGCGAAGAAGGCGCCCGCCAAGAAGGCCGCGGCGAAGAAGGCCGGTTGATGCCGACGATTGTTGTTGCAGCCGTGACGATTCGGGACGATGCCGGCCGAGTGCTGACCGTCCGGAAGCGTGGAACCAGCAGATTCATGCATCCCGGCGGCAAGCCGGAAACGGGTGAGTCGATGATCGACACCGCGATTCGCGAGTGCGCCGAAGAACTCGGAATCGTCATCGGGCGCAATCAGCTTCGTGAAGTCGGCGTCTGGCATACAGCCGCGGCGAATGAACCCGGTCACGACCTGGAATCGACCGTCTTCGAGTACACCGGCCCGCCGATCGATCCGTCGGCGGCGGCCGAGATCGACGAAATACGTTGGGTGACACCGAGCGAGGTGTCGGGCGACGACTACGCACCATTGCTGATCAGCGTCCTGGACGCGACGCCGAGCTGATCGGTGGTGCGGAGGTTCGGGCCCTGAGAGTGAGCCGTGCGATCAGGGTGCGACGAGGACCTTCAGGGATCGGCGATCGTTCATGTCCTGGTAGCCGCGGGCGATGTCTGCGAGGGTGACTTCGGCATCGAATACCCGGCCGGGATCGACGGTGCCGGACAGGACGTCGGGGAGCAGTGTCTCGATGTAGGCGCGCGCAGGTGCGGGTCCACCGGTGAGGGTGACGTTGGGCCCGAACAGAGTGCCGAATCCCACAGGGGCGTCGTCGTATTGGGGGACGCCGACGCGGCTGATGGTTCCGCCGGCACGAACGGTGCCAAGTGCCTGGCTGTAGGCGGGCATGTGACCGACTGCTTCGATCACGACGTGTGTGCCGTCACCGTCTGTGAGCTCGCGCACCCGGGCGATGCCTTCGTCGCCGCGTTCGGCGACCACGTCGGTGGCCCCGTAGCTGCGGCCGAGGTCGGTGCGGGAGGTATGCCGCCCCATCAGGATGATGCGTTGAGCGCCCAGTTGTTTCGCGGACAGCACCGCCATCAGCCCGACGGCACCGTCACCGATCACCGTGACCGAGGTCTGTTCGGTGACACGGGCTTTCATTGCAGCGTGATAGCCCGTGCCGTACACGTCGGACAGCGTCAGCAGCGAGGGGATCAGCTCAGAGGTCTCCTCGACCGGTACCGGAACCAGCGTGCCGTCGGCGAGCGGCACTCGCAGCGCCTCGGCCTGCATGCCGCCGACGTCACCGGCGTTCCAGAATCCGCCGTGCCGGCACGACGTCTGCAGTCCTTCACGGCAGAAATCGCAGGTGCCGTCCGACCAGGCAAACGGGGTGATCACCACGTCGCCCTTCTTGACGGTGGTGACCTCGCGGCCGATGTCTTCGACGACGCCGATGCACTCGTGGCCCATGGATTTCCCGTCCGGTGTCGTCGGGATCGAGTGATAAGGGTGCAGATCGGACCCGCAGATGCACGCGCGCACGACCCGGATGACCGCATCGGTCGGGTGTTTGATGGCCGGGTCGGGAACATCGATGACACGGACGTCAGCCGGGCCGTACATGAATGTTGCTCGCATGGTGCGCCTTTCGTAGTGGGGGAATTCGCCGGAGACCGTCAGGCCTCGGGGATGTCTCGGTGGAACGCTTCCAGGGTGACGTCGGCTGGGTCCGGGCCGCCACGGACGCCGGTGTTCAGCTGATCAATTGCGTGCAGCTCGTCGCTGCTGAAGCTGAAGTCGAAGACGTCGAAGTTGGCGGCAATGCGTTCGGGGGTGATCGATTTCGGGATAGCCGAGCGGCCCTGCTGAAGGTGCCAGCGCAGCATGATCTGCGCGGGTGTCTTCTCGTGCGTGGTGGCGATATCGCCGATCACGGGGTCGGTGAATGTCGAACGGCTGGAGTCGCCGCGGTAGCTGGTGATCCCGCCCATCGGCGACCAGGCCTGGGTCAGGATGCCGAGGCTGGTGTTCGCGTGCTGGACGTCGGCTTGAGTGAAGTAGGGGTGCACCTCGATCTGGTTGACGGCCGGCACGATGTCGGTGCGCTCGAGCAACGCCGACAGGTGCTCGGGCATGAAGTTGCTGACGCCGATCGCGCGGACCCGACGGTCGGCGAGCAGTGTCTGCAACGCCTGGTACGCGCCGATGGTCTTGTCGAAGTCGCTCGGGAGCGGCTGATGCAACAGCAACAGATCCAACTGGTCGACGCCGAGTTTGCCGACCGACTTGTCGAACGCGTGCAAGGTCTGGTCGTAGCCGTAGTCGCTGATCCAGACTTTGGTCTCGATGAAGATGTCCGAGCGATCCAGTCCGGAGCGTCGGATGCCCTCGCCGACCTCGCGTTCATTGAAATAGCTTGCGGCGGTGTCGATCAATCGATACCCGGTGTGCAACGCCTCGGCGACGCATGCCGCAGTCTGCTCCGGTGTGGTCTGAAAGACGCCGTATCCGAGTGTGGGCATGACGACGTCGTTGTTCAAGGTCGCAGTGGTGGTCATGATGGTTGTCCTTTCGTCGGGATCATGGAATTCCGCAGACGCGGGGCGGCGCTGCGGGATTGGTGTGGGAATCGGGGCTAGGGGCCGGTGCGGTCGGCCTGTGCGTCGTCGGTGGTGACGGCCAGACTGCCCAGCAGTCGCAGCCGCTCCTCGGTGGGACTGTCGGCTTCGGCGGGAACGTAGGCGAACATGTACCACTCGGGATGGTCGGGGAGATCCATTACCTCGTAGCAGAATTCGAGATCACCGACCTGCGGGTGATGGATCCGTTTGCTGCCGGTGCGGTGAAATCGCACATCGTGGGCTGCCCACCGATGCCGGAATATGTCACTGCGAGTGACTAATTCACCGATCAGGTCGGTGAGCGCTTTGTCGCGGGGGTTCTGCCCGGCGTAGGTGCGCAGCGTTGCCACCATGTTGGCCGCATCACGTTCCCAGTCCGGAAAGAAGATCCGTGCCGCTGGATTGAGGAAGGTGAACCGGGCGGTGTTGGCCTGGTTTGTCGGGTCGTCCAGAATCGGTGCGTACAGCGCCCGCCCGAGTGCGTTTGCGGCCACGAAGTTCATCCGGCGGTCGCGGACCCACATCGGGGCACCGGTCACCGCGTCGAGGAACCGTTGCAGGCTCGGCCGCACGGTGATTTCGTGGGATCGGTTGCGACGACGAGGATCCGGCGGTCCGGCTGCGGCGATCAGATCGTGTAGGTGCTCGATTTCCGCCTCGTCCAGCTGCAACGCGCGGCCCAGGGCTACCGCGACTTCGGCTGAAACCCCGCGGAGATCGCCGCGTTCCATCCGCGCGTAGTACTCCACGCTCACCCCGGCCAACAACGCCACTTCCTCGCGCCGCAGACCCGGCACCCGGCGCCGGCCACCGCCGATGATGCCGGCCTGATCAGGGGTGATCCGGTCACGGCGGGTCCGCAGAAACTCTGTCGCTTCGCTCCGCTCGTCCATGACAACCACGCTAAGCGTCAATGCAGGTGTGTGGGAGGACCTGTCAATACACCGATGACCAGTGCGCGCCCGGATCGGACATTCAGTCGGCGCCGGTGATGGTGCAGAACGTCGCATAGTGGTCTCCGGTGTAGTAGTACACCGGAGGTGACTTGAGCGGCGTTCCGCCCGTGATGACTCGGCGGGTGCCGCGGGTCGCCGCGCCCGGCGTGTCCACGGTGTACTCGTGGTAGTAGCCGCCGGCCTTCTTGGGCAGCTGTCGTTCCCGATTCTGGAAGACGACACCGTCATTGCGCGGATGCCGGAATGGTCCGCCCGAATGGATCAGCCGCACGGTGTCGGCGGCCTGCGACGGCAGGCTCGACAGCGGACAGGTGCCGGCGGCAGCGGCGGCTCGCTGATTGCTCTGTGTGATTCTGCTCTGCGTAGCCACCGAATCGTGGTGGGTATTCGAGCTGCAGCCGGTGGCCGCGGCCCCGATGGCCGCAGTGGCGGCCACTGCCGCTGTCAACAAACGAAGACGATCCGTCACGAATGAATCATGACGGATCGTCTTCGGCGTCGATTGATCGGCTGTCAGCGCGGTGCGTCGCCGGTGATCTCGCAGACCCACTGATTACTGGAATCCGACCAGATGTAGTGGCCGGGCGCGCCGCTCTGATCGGTGCAGGGCTTGCCGCCCGGATCGTCATCGCGCACCGGCGTGGTCGTCTGCGGCGCCGGGTTGTTGTGCGTCGTGGTGACCGGCGCCGGCGCCTGGTGAGTTGTGCTGGCCGAGGAGGTGGCCGGACTGCTGGTCGCGCTGGATGACGATGACGAGGTGGGCGTGCTGTCCTTGTCGGAGCTGCTGCATGCGGTAGCTCCGAACACCATCAGTCCGAGTGCGAATCCACCGGCGGCGAGCCGGTTGCTCAGGTTCACGATCGAATGCCCTCCCGTTGACGACTCGGCCGCGTGGTCAGCCGAAGTCTTTCGGATGTTAGGACCGATCGGCCCGAGGTGTCGGGTATTCGTAGAATTGAAGTGTGGCGTTACTAAGACGATGCCGGGATTGTTCGGTGGCACTCTTGGATGTGATGCTTCCTCAACGATCTGCGCACCGGCCGAGCGCCCTGCCCGACCCGGCGACGCTGCGGCGGGTGAGCGTGATCGAGCTCGCCGAGGCCGCGGCGTTCGCCGATGTCGCGGCGGCGATCTGTGTGCTGAGTCGGTTCCTGCCGATCGCCGGGTTCGCGATGGGTGTCGCGTCGATCCCGTTCGCGGTGCTCGCCGCCCGACGACGGCTCCGCGTCGACCTGATGGCCGCCGCGACGGGGTACGTCGTCGCCTTCCTGTTCGGCGGCTACGGCACCGCGAACATGGTGGCGGGCGCGGCGATGGTCGGCGTGATGTCCGGCATCGCCATGCGTCGGCGGTGGTCGATGGGGACCCTCACAGTCGTCGCGGCCGGAACGGTCGGCATCGGGTCCGCGGCGGTGTCGGCCGCGACGCTGGCGATCTTCGGCAGCTATCGCGAGTTCATGTTCGACCAGGCCCGCAACGGCTGGGGTGGCGTCGCGCGAGGATTGCGGAACGCCAACGCGTCCGGCGTCGCCCGGGTCGGCGACGACATCCTCGACTGGACCTTGCGATGGTGGTGGGTGACCATCCCCGCCGCATCGTTGCTCGGCGTGGTTCTGTTGTGCCGGTTGGTGTTCCGATTGCATCGACGCTTCGTGCCGGGGCTGGTGAATCTGCTCGGCACGCCGGCCACCGATCGCGTCACACGCAGCGCCGCGTCGCCTGATCCGATCCCGCTGACGGCGCGCAGCGTGGCGGTCGTTCATCCGGGCGCGGAGCAAGCGGCGATCGCCGATGTCGATCTCGATCTGAGCGGCGCCGAGCTGGTGGCCGTGGTGGGCCCCAACGGCGCCGGCAAGTCGACGCTGGCCCGGGTGCTGGCCGGCCGTGAGCCGACGGGTGGCATCGTCACCCGACCGGGCCCCGCCGGGCTCGGGGAGGTCGGCGGGACGGCGGTGATCGGGCAGCGGCCCGAGATGCAGGTGCTGGGCATGCGGGTCGCCGATGATCTCTCCTGGGGCGCAATCGATCTCACCGACGGCCAGATCGATGCCCTGTTGCGGCGCGTGGGATTGACCGGTCTGGCCGACGCCGAGACCGGTTCGTTGTCGGGCGGTCAGCTGCAACGCCTCGCGGTGGCGGCCGCGTTGGCGCGAGATCCCCGGCTGCTGATCAGCGATGAGAGCACGGCCATGATCGATCGTGCCGGTCGCGCGGACATCGTCGCGCTGTATCGGGAGGCGGTGACCGACGGCGCCGAGGTCGTGCACATCACACACGATCCGGCCGAGATCGCGGACGCCGACCGGGTCATCGATCTGCATCCGGTGGCCGGTGTGACCGACCGCGGCCATTCGAATTCTTCAGTGGCACCGGACAGCCCGTTGCGAATGCTCGGAGCGCCGATCGTCGTCGACCGCGTCGACTACGCGCACGACGCCGGCACGCCGTGGCACCACGACGCCCTGCACGATGTGAGTCTGGCGATCGAGCCCGGTGAGATGGTGCTGATCACCGGCGAGAACGGCGCCGGCAAATCGACGTTGGCGCGCCTGATCGCCGGACTGGACCGGCCGGTGTCCGGCCGCGTCGTGATCGACGGTCGGTCCGCCGAGAACGGCAGGCGCGCCGCATTGTTCGGGCTGCAGCATGCGCGCTTGGGATTGCTGCGGCATCGAGTCCGTGACGACATCCGACACGCGGCCGACGTGCCACCGCATCGGGCCGATGCGGTGCTGGCGGAGTTGGGACTGGACCCGGACATATTCGGGGACAAGCGGATCGACGAACTCTCGGTCGGGCAGCAGCGACGCGTGATGCTCGCCGGCCTGCTGGCCTGCAAACCGCGGGTGCTGGTGCTCGACGAGCCGCTGGCGGGCTTGGACGCGGCATCGCGCGTGGCGATGATGCGGGCACTGCGGCGCGTGAAGGCGTCGGGTTTGACCACCGTCATCGTCTCGCACGACCTCGACGAGTTGGCCACCCTGGCCGACCGCTCCATCACGCTCGCCGATGGTCGCATCGTCGACCAGCCGCCGGTTCAACTGCCGCCCGGATTGCCGGAAGCAATTGCGTCGCAGTCGAAATCGCGGGCGACCCTGGCGACCGTGATGGGGCGCATGCTGCCCGGTGAGTCGCCGGCGCACCGCCTGTGGGTGGGTACCAAGCTGGGGACACTGATCGTCCTGGCGTTGATGTTCGCGCTGAGCCCGACCTGGGCGAGTGCCGGCGCCGCCCTCGTGATCGTTGTCGGCTGGTCGTTGCTCGGCCGGATACCCGGTTCCGCGCTGCCACGGCTGCCGTGGTGGCTCGTGGTCGCGACGCTGGCCGGCGGGGCCCTCACGGCGTTCGGCGGCGGTGCCCCGTACGTCAGCGTCGGCGGCGTGCGGTTCGGGCTGGGCGGCGCCAGCACCTGGGGCATCTTGATCTCGATCACAGTGCTGTCGCTGTATGCGTCGATGCTGCTGTGCTGGACCACACCAATGGTGGAGATCCCGGCGTTCCTGCAGCGCATCGTGCGGGTGGCCGAGTTGGTGCGCGTGCCGCTGCGGCCGCTCGCCACCTCGATCGCGCTGGCGCTGCGGCTGTGCCCGTTCTTTATCAGTGATTGCCGAACGCTGCTGCAGACGGTCCGCCAGCGGCGGCCGGATCGTCCGCAGACCGGTCGTGAGAGATTCCGTGAGGTCGCCGGGATCCTGCCGATCGCGTGCATGCTGGCCAGCAGCAATGCGCGGGAGTTCGCCGATGCGATCGATGCTCGCGGCGGGTTCGGCGCAGTGGCCCGCGTCGACCGCGGTCCCCGCGTACGTGACGCCGTCGTGTTCGCGGTGGTGCTGGCGCTGGTCGCGGGGGCGATCGCACTGCCGACGCTGGTCTGACCCTTGCTGCCCGGCCTTCGGGCAAATGTCATCATTAAACGTGCCATTGACAAATGGCACTGTTGGTGGTGATGTACCTGATGTGAATGAAACCGAGCCGTCCGACCTGCCGGACGTCCCGACGTCGACGAATCTGCGCGCCGCGTCCGCCGCGGCGGTCACCCGATGGACGGTGGGACTGCTGTCGGACCTGATGCCGGCCGGTCGACCGGCGGTGTGGGTCGATCGCGGCATCGTGGCCACTGTCATGTCCGCATTGGGTTCGACGCCGGACGGAACCCGAGTGATCCCCGTGCGTGAGAAGCACCTGCGCGGCGAATGGGTTCTGGCGCCGGGCGTGGAGTTCGGCGAACGGGCCGGTTATTACATCCACGGCAGTGCCTACGTGATCTGCTCGGCCCGCACCCACCGCAAGCTGGTCGCCCGTTTGTCGGAGGCCACCGGTCTGCCGATCTTCTCCGTCGATTACCGGCTCGCGCCCGAGCACCGATTCCCAGCTGCCGCAGAGGATGTCGAGGCCGGGTACCGCTGGCTCCAGGGTCAGGGCTACGCCGGATCGGATCTGATGATCGCCGGCGATTCGGCGGGCGGCCATCTCGCGCTGGACCTACTGCTGGCGCACATCGACGAGCCGCAGTTCCAGCCGGCCGCGGTGGTGCTGTTCTCTCCGCTTATCGATCTCACGCTGGGGCTCGCGGAGCAGATGGTGCGCGAACCGGCGATGTCAGCCGATACCGCTCGACGGCTGGTCGAACTGTATTGCGGCGGAACGGATCCGGATCATCCGCGGCTCCGACTCGACTTCACCCGGGCAGCTGACCTGCCGCCCCTGCTGGTTCAGGTCGGCGGGTACGAGATGCTGCGCGCCGACGCGCGCCACCTCGCCGCCGCGGTCAATCGGTCGGGCGGCAGCTGCGTGCTCGAGGAATGGCCCGGGATGATGCACGTATTCCAGGCGCTGCCGCGGTTGGCGCCAGAGAGCGCCGATGCGCTGCGTCGGGCCGCGGACTTCGTGGCCGGCGCGTACGCCACCAACGAACGCGCGGCCAGTCTGGTGCGCATCGGTTGATCGACCGCCACGTCTGACTGCAAGAGCAAGTTCGCAACCGTCTGAAAGGAATTCGCTATGGCGATGGATCTCGACAACATGCTGCAGATGATCAAGGACCGCCAATGGGCCTTGGCCGACATCGAGTGGGCCGCACCGGGGGCCGAGCTCATCGAGCCGGACCTGTGGGCAAAGCTCAAGCCGTTCATGACCGACTTGATGTGGATCGAGAACGTCGGCGCACGCGGCTTCGCCGCGCTGGCCAAGAAGGCGCCGACACCGACTCTCAAGAGCATCTATGAGCACTTCCACGCGGAGGAGCAGAAGCACGCGAACGCCGAACTGGCACTGATGCGCCGGTGGGGGATGCTCGAGGAGGACGAGATCCCGGCGCCGAATGTGAACGTGCAGCTGATCATCAACTGGCTCGACAAGCATTCCGATGAGATGTCGTTGTCGTTCCTCGGCACGGTGATTCCGATGCTCGAGGTCGCGCTGGACGGCGCGCTGATCAAATTCATCACCGACGAGGTGAAGGATCCGGTGGCGCAAGAGGTGTTCAAGCGCATCAACAATGACGAATCCCGGCACCTGGCAGTCGATTTCGAGGTGATGGATATCCTCGGCCATGCCGGCGTGCGCAAACTCGTCATCGAGACGATCGGCGGCTGGACCAATCCCGCGTTGCTCATCGGCACCCTCAGCTACATCCCGCTGCTGAACAAGATGCGCGACAACATCGTTGCGATGGGCGTGGATGAGGAGAAGCTTTACGGCGCCATGCGCCGGTTCCGTAGTGTCGGCGAGCGCAGCGAGTTCGTTCGCCGCGTGCCGATGTACCAACTGATCTCGTGGCAGGGCAAGAAGGTCATCGACCGGACCTCTAGCTATCACCTGCTGGCCGACTCGTTGGTCAAGATCACCGGCGTGATCCCGTTGCCGCTCGTGCACCGGACGCCGACCTGGTCGCAGGAACTCACCTATGAGCCGGTCGCGTAAAGGACATTGGATATGGCAGACACTTCGCGTAAGACGTTGTCCGTTGCGATCATCGGGGCCGGCTTCGCCGGAATCGGTGCCGCCATTCGTCTCCGGCAGGAGGGCATCACCGACTTCGCGATCTTCGAACGCGATACCCGCATCGGTGGAACCTGGCGAGACAATACTTATCCCGGAGCCGCCTGTGACATTCCGTCGCGGCTCTACTCGTACAGTTTTGCGCCCAATCCCAATTGGTCGCACACCTACTCCGGCAGCGGCGAGATCCTCGACTACATCGATCGGATGGCAACCGATTCGGGGATCACACCGCATATTCGATTCGGGCACCACGTCACCGGGCTGGTGTATGACGAGGCCGCGGGGGAATGGACCGTCGAACTCGATGACCGCGAGCCAGTCCGCGCTCGCACGGTGATCGCGGCTCCGGGGCCGCTGTCGAACGCGAGCCTGCCGGACATCCCCGGTATCGAAACCTATGAGGGGCACAAGATCCACAGCGCCCGTTGGGATCACGACTACGATTTCACCGGCAAGAAGGTCGCGGTGATCGGTACCGGCGCGAGCGCGGTACAGATCGTGCCCGAGCTGGTCAAGACGGCGAAGTCCGTCAAGGTCTTTCAGCGCACCCCCGGATGGGTGCTGCCGCGGCTGAACCGACCCACGAGCGGACTGCTCAAGCGGCTCTACCGCACAGTGCCCTTCGCGCAGGACGCGTCGCGCACGGCCTGGTTCTGGGGCCATGAGTCGGTGGCACTCGGCGTCGTCTGGGACACGCCGTTCACCCGCCTGGTCGAGCAGGTCAGCAAGGCGAATCTGCGTCGCCAGGTGAAGGATCCGTGGTTGCGGCGGCAGTTGACGCCCGATTTCTCGGCCGGCTGCAAGCGACTGCTGATGACCAGCGACTACTACCCGGCACTGCAGGCCGACAACTGCAAACTGGTCACCTGGCCCATCGCCCGGTTGGCGCCCAAGGGAATCCGTACGGTCGAAGGCATTGAGCACCAGTTCGACGCGATCGTCTTCGCGACCGGTTTCGAGGTCTCGAAGGCCGGAGCGCCGATACCGATCACCGGCATCGACGGCCGCAGCCTCGGCGAGGAATGGAGCGGCGGCGCCTTCGCGTACCGGAGCGTCGCGGTGTCCGGCTACCCGAATCTGTATTTCACGTTCGGACCGAACTCGGGTCCGGGGCACAGCTCGGCGCTGGTGTACATGGAAGCGCAGATCAACTACATCGTGGAGGCCGTCGAGAAGCTGTTGCGCCTCGACTGGAAGGCGCTCGATGTCCGGCCGGAGGTGCAGGCTCGCTACAACGCCGGCATCCAGCGCCGGCTGCAGTCCACGACCTGGAACTCGGGTTGCCAGAGCTGGTACCTGACCGACGACGGCTTCAACGCGACGATGTTCCCGGGCTTCGCGACGCAGTACGTCAACCAGCTCAAACAGGTGGATCTGGACGACTACAAGATCACCGGATACTCGGACCGTCCGGCGGCAGCCCTGCCGCCGGAAGCGCCGAGCGACCTCGTCGGCGTGCAGTAGCGTCGGGGTATGTCTGGTGAATCTGATCAGAGCCGGATCGAGCACCGCGACCTGCTGATCGTCGGAGCCGGTCTGTCCGGCATCTGCGCGGCGTACCGGGTCGCCGACGAGTTCCCCGGGCTGAGCTACGAAATCCTCGAGCGTCGCGAGCGCGTCGGCGGGACCTGGGACCTGTTCACCTATCCTGGCGTCCGTTCGGACAGCGACATGTTCACTCTCAGCTTCCCGTTCGAGCCGTGGCGCGGAGCCAAACAGATCGCCGACGGTCCGGACATCCGCGAATACATCGAGACCACCGCGGAGCGGTACGGCATCGACCAGCGGATCCATTTCGGCACCACGGTGCGCAGCGCCGCCTGGGACAGTGCCGCGGAGCAGTGGACCGTGATCGCGGAAAACGCTTCGGGCACAGTCGAGTACCGGACCCGATTTCTGTATCTGTGCACCGGCTACTACGACTACGACGACGGGTACACCCCGGAGTTCTCGGGCATCGAGGACTATCGCGGGCAGGTGATCCATCCGCAGCACTGGCCGAACGACGAGGACTTCGCGGGCCGGCGGGTCGTGGTGATCGGAAGTGGCGCAACGGCTGTGACACTCGCGCCGGCACTGGCGCGTGACGGCGCGAAGGTCCAGATGCTGCAGCGGTCACCCAGCTACGTCTATCCGGTTCCGACGGTCGGCGTGTTCCCTGACACCGCTCGAAAGATCTTGCCCGCCCAGGTGGCTCACGACCTCGTTCGGTTCAAGAACGCGGCCTGGACGGCGATGATCTACTGGATCTGTTCGAAGTTTCCGAACTACTCCCGGCGCCTGCTGACCAAGAAGATGGCCAAGAAGCTGCCGGCCGACTACGACATCGACGTGCACTTCAATCCCGCGTACAACCCGTGGGAGCAGCGACTGTGCGCCGATGCCGACGGGGCGCTGTTCGAGGAGATCGCCGCCGGCGATGTGGAGATGGTGACCGATCACATCGATCACTTCACCGAGACCGGGATCCTTCTCAGGTCGGGGCGTGAACTGGCGGCCGATGTCGTCATCACCGCCACCGGGCTCCGGCTCCAGGCGTTCGGCGGCATCGAGCTGTCGGTTGACGGCGCTGCGGTCACGCCGGGGGAGCGCTTCGTCTACAAGGGGTACCTGCTCGACGGTGTCCCGAACTTCGGCTGGAGCGTCGGCTACACCAATGCGTCGTGGACGCTGCGCGCCGATCTGTCGGCTCGGGCGCTGGTTCGGCTGATGGGCTACATGCGCGGCCACGGGTATCGGGTGGCCTATCCGCATCTCGGCGACCAATCGATCGAGGCGCGCCCGTTCTTCAATCTCAGTTCGGGATACGTGCAGCGTGAGGGGCATGTCATGCCGCAGTCGGGAACCCATCGGCCCTGGGCCATTGAGCACCATTACTTCGCCGATGCGTTGGCCCACCGTCGCGATCACATCACCTTGAGCATGGTCTTTGCACGCTGAAATCCCTTATTGACTCGCAGTACAACTAGCCGTATTGTGACATGCAACGTTGTCGCGGTTTCTTGACGCTCAAGCCCCGTCGTATACAGAAATCGCGCCAGAGGTAAGGACATTCATGACCACGGTTGCCGATAAGAAGGCCAAGACCACCACCGGTCCGAAGGCTGAGTTTCACGACGTGCTCATCGTCGGTGCCGGCCTGTCGGGCATCGACGCGGCGTACCGGATCCACGAGCTCAATCCGGATCTGGACTACGCGCTGATCGAGCGCCGCGAGCGCACCGGCGGCACCTGGGATCTGTTCCGCTACCCCGGAATCCGTTCGGACAGTGACATCTTCACGTTCAGCCTGCCGTTCAACCCGTGGACCGGGAAGACCTCGATCGGCCAGGGCGAGGACATCCGCAACTACATCTGGGACACTGCCCGCAAGTTCGGCATCGACCAGAAGATCCAGTTCCAGACGCACGTCAAGTCCGCGAACTTCGACTCGACCACCGACCTCTGGACCGTCGAGACCATCTCCGACGGCAAGCCGAAGACTTACCAGGCGCGGTTCCTGTTCATGTGCACCGGCTACTACTCCTACGACGAGGGCTACACGCCGGAGTTCCCGGGCATCGAGAACTTCGGCGGCCAGGTCGTGCACCCGCAGTTCTGGCCGGAAGACCTGGACTACAAGGGCAAGAAGGTCGTCGTGATCGGCTCCGGCGCGACCGCCATCACGCTGATTCCATCGATGGCCGACGATGTCGAGCACATCACCATGCTGCAGCGTTCGCCGACGTACATCACGTCGCTGCCGAACAAGGATCCGATCGCGCTCGCGACCCGAAAGGTGTTGCCGGCGGGCCTGGCTCACAACGTCACCCGCTGGCGTTGGGCCACCCAGACGCTGGGCAGCTACCTGTTCATGCGTAAGTCACCGAAGGCCGGTCGCGCGTTGATCCGCCGGATGACCAAGGCGATGTTGCCGGCCGACTATCCGGTCGACGTGCATTTCAAGCCGAAGTACGACCCGTGGGATCAGCGACTGTGCGTGGTCCCCAACGGTGATCTGTTCAAGGCGATCCGCAACGGCCAGGCCGAGGTTGTCACCGACACCGTCGACCACGTGACCGCGACCGGCATCAAGCTCGCATCGGGTCGCGAGCTGGAAGCCGACATCATCATCACCGCCACCGGACTGCAGATGCAGGCGCTCGGCGGCACGGACATCGCGGTCGACGGGTCGGCGGTGAAGATCAGCGATCACTACCTGTACCGCGGCTACATGCTCGACGGTGTGCCCAACATGGCTTGGACCATCGGCTACATCAACGCGTCCTGGACGCTGAAGGCCGACATCACCAGCCAGCATGTCGCGCGGCTGCTCAAGCACATGGGCGACAACGGCTACACCCACGCCGAGGCCGACTTGGCCGGCGAGGTCCTGGCCGAGAAGCCGGCGATGGATCTGTCCAGCGGCTACGTGCAGCGTGCGGCCGACCAGCTGCCCAAGTCGAGCAGCACGATGCCGTGGATGGTCCGGCACAACTTCCTGCTCGACTACTACGACTTCCGTCGTGCGTCGGTCACCCAGTCGATGAAGTTCGGCACGGTTGCAGACGCCAAGGAGAAGGTCGCCGGCTGATACCGCCCGCATAAACTATTGGTCACAGGCGTGTCCAATAGTTTAGGGTCGATGCATGAACCGCGAACAGGCCGTCGAACTCTTCGAGCAGCGGGCCGCGGGCCGGCAGGTCAGCACGCCCGCCGAGCTGGACGAGGTCTGGGCCGCGCTGGAGCCCGTGTCGATCGACTTCATGATCGGTCCCTGGACCGGCGGCGAGCTGCCCAGTGGTCACAAGATGGACGGTGGCCTCGAACGCGCCTCGTGGCACGGCAAGACCTTCGGCTCGCGCTATGACGTGCAGCCGCTCGTGTGTCGCGACAGTGACGGAAACCTGTTCTCCGACAAGGAGATGGGCAACGGCGAGGCCAGCCTCTGGATGGTCGAGTTCCGGGGCGAGGTGACCGCCTCGATGGTCTATGACGGCCAGCCGGTGATCGACCACTTCAAACGGGTCGACGACGACACGGTCATGGGGATCATGAACGGCAAGACGTCGCTGGTGCGGGACGCGCATTACTACTTCTTCCTGCGCCGCGAGAGCTAATCTCCACCCGGCCTCCACCCGTGGGTGGTGGGGCGTGGCGCCGCGTCCGGCGAGTCTTGATGCATGGTCATCAACGTCGTTATCGCAGTCTTCGTCGTCGGGTTCGTTCTCTACCGCCAGATGACTCCCCGGCTGGTGCTCCGGGCAGACCGGGGGCCGGGCGTTGCGCACCGTCAATCGCGACTGCCGTTCATCCTGCTGATCCTCGGTGGCGTGCAGACCGTCCAGCATTTCCAGCACTCGGTCTCGTCGGTCGCCGATGTCGCGCTTGTTGCGGCGTCGATCCTGGTCGGGGTCGGTCTGGCGGCGGTTCGGGCATATACCGTCCGGCTGCGTCGCGATGAGTCGGGGCAGGTGTGGCGTACGGGAACGTGGGCGACGCTCGCACTCTGGATCGTGGCGATCGGGCAGCATGTCGCGATCCATCTGGTCGTCGATGCCGGACTCGCGTCGGCAACCCTGATGCTCTACTTCGGGGCGGTGCTGCTGGTCCAGAACCTGCTCGTCGCCCGGCGGGCCGAGCGACTATTCGGAAGTCCGGTGCGCGGGTTGGCCGAACGAGCGATCGGATAGGCACTACAGTTGGGCGAATGAACAACCAAGCGGGGCAGTTGAGCCGCGATTCCGGACGCGGAACTGTCGTCGACTGGCGCGAGTTCGGGGACGCGGGTCTGGCCGGGCCGTTGAAGGCCGCGCTCGAATTGTTCTCCGAGCAGGGCTACCACGGATCGTCGGTGCGGGAGATCGCCAATCGCGCCGGCCTGTCAGTGCCCGGTTTGTACCACTACTACCCGTCCAAGCAGGCGCTGCTGCAGGCGCTGCTGGACGCGGCGATGAGCGATCTGCTCGAACGTTCGGACTCGGCCGAGGCCTCCGCGGGCGCCGATCCGGTCGCGCGTTTCGACGCGGTCGTCGAGTTGCTGCTCCGATTCCACATGTACCGCCGCGAATTGGCGTTCGTCGCATCCACCGAGATCCGGAGCCTGGATCCGGACTATCGGGTCGGCTACATCGCTCGCCGCGACCAGCAGCAGCGCACGCTCGACCGGATCGTTCAGGACGGCAGGGACTCCGGCGACTTCGCGATCGAGTACCCGCTGGATGCCAGTCGCGCGATCACCACGATGTGCGTCGCGGTATCCACCTGGTACCGGCCGAACGGCGCGCTCGGCCCGGACGAGCTGGTCCGCCGCTATCTGAGCGTGGCCCGGCAGGCCGTCGGGTACCACGGCTGATCGGTTGACCCCACCTGGCCGGGACCGTTAGCCTATGACCAGTTCCGAGCGAGTGCTCGGTCGGAAGGATGGATATGGCGATCGAGCTGCGACACGACGAATCCGTCCGGGACCTGGTCGCCCGCACGGAAGAGTTCATCGAGCGGGTCGTGCTGCCGGTCGAGAATGAATTCGACGGTGACATCACCGCGGCCGGCGGCGACGAGCGCCGGATCGATCTGCAACGCGCGGCCAAAGCCGCCGGCGTCTACGCGCCGCATGCGCCGGTCGAGTTCGGTGGGCTCGGACTGAACATGTGCGACCGGGCCCCGGTGTTCGCAGCGGCCGGGTACTCGGTGTTCGGTCCGGTAGCTCTCAATATCGGTGCGCCCGATGAAGGCAACGTCCACATGATGGCCGCGATCGCGACCGTCGATCAGAAGCAGCGGTACCTGGCGCCGCTGGTGGCGGGCGATATGCGCTCGGCCTTCGCGATGACCGAGCCGGCGCCGGGTGCCGGGTCGGACCCGGCGGCCCTGGCGACGACGGCAGAGCGGGTCGACGGCGGCTGGAAGATCAACGGCGCCAAGCAATTCATCACCGGGGCCGACGGCGCGGGGTTCTTCATCATCATGGCGCGAACTGTCGGCAAGGCCGGCGACCGCGGCGGGGCGACGATGTTCCTGGCACCCGCCGATGCTCCGGGAATCGCTGTGGGACGCCATATTCCGACGATCGACCGGTCGATGGTCGGCGGGCACTGCGAGGTGCGGTTCACCGATGTGTTCGTGCCGGACGGCGACGTGCTCGGCGAGCCTCATGAGGGCTACCGGTATGCGCAGGTGCGCCTGGGCCCGGCGCGGATGACGCATGTGATGCGATGGCTGGGCGTGGCGCGGCGTTGTCAGGATGTCGCGGTCCGGTACGTCGCGGAGCGGCAGGCGTTCGGATCGGTGCTCGGCGATCTCGGGATGATTCAGCAGCAGGTCGCCGACAACGAGATCGATCTGGCGGCATCGGAGGCGCTGCTCATGGTGGCGTGTGCCGAGCTGGATCGGGGCGAGCATGCGTCGAACTCGACATCGATCGCGAAAACCTATGCTGCCGAGGCCTACTCGAGAATCGTCGATCGCAGCATGCAGATGTGCGGCGGGCTGGGCGTGTCCGATGATCTGCCGCTCGCCCGGCTGCAGCGCGAACTCCGGCCGTTCCGGATCTACGATGGGCCGTCCGAGGTACATCGTTGGGCGCTGGCCAAACGCGCTGTGGGGCAGGCCAAGAAGGCGCTTCGTAGTGAGGCGCGGGCATGAGTGAGCGTCAGCGAGCGACTCATCCGGCACAGTGTGACGGTGCCTCATGGTCGCACGGAGCGAAGCGAGTACGGGCATGAGTGACCATCCGATGGACCCGGTGCTGCTGCAGAAGTTCCTGATCGACAACGGTGTTCCGGTGGAAGGCGAGCTGGACGTCACACTGATCAGCGGTGGCCGGTCCAATCTGACGTACGAGGTCACGGACGGTAAGCATCGCTGGGTGGCCCGTCGTCCGCCGACGGGTGGGCTGACGCCGTCCGCACACGACATGAAGCGTGAGTGGACGGTGACGAAGGCGTTGCAGGACACTGCGGTTCCGGTGGCCGGCACTGTCGCCGCCGACCTGGACGGCACCGTGCTGGGGGCCCCGTTCACCGTCGTCGATTTCGTCGATGGATCCGTCGTCCGTGACACTGCCGAGCTGGCCGCTTGGACCGATGCGCAGGTGGATGCGAACGCCACGGCCCTGGTCGACGGGATGGCTCGGCTGCACGCGGTCGACTACCAGGCCGTCGGACTGGGCGCTTTCGGCCGGCCGGTCGGATACGTCGAGCGTCAGGTGGCGCTGTGGGCGCGGCAGTGGGAGATCGTCCAGACTCGGGACCTGCCGGACGTTGCGAAACTGCATGCCGCGCTGGCCGAGTCGATCCCAGACGATTCGGCGAACACCGTCGTGCACGGCGACTACCGGGTCGACAACACCATCCTGGCGGCCGATGATCCGGGAACGGTTCTGGCGGTGGTCGATTGGGAGTTGTCCACTCTCGGTGATCCGCTCACCGACGTCGCCCTGATGTGTGCGTATCGACAGCCGATCTTCAACGTCGTCCTGGGTGCCGAGGCTGCCTGGACGAGCGACCGTTATCCGTCGGCCGATGACCTTGCCGAGCGTTATGCCCGGGCATCCGGAAACCAGTTGGCGCACTGGGACTTCTATCTGGCACTGGCGAACTTCAAGATCGGCGTGATCGGTGAGGGCATCACCCACCGCGCCCTCAGCGGCGCCGATTCCGGCGCACCCAATGCCGCGCACGCGGCCGAGGTGACCGGCGAGTTCATCGCCGCCGGGCTGAAATCGATCGCCCGCGCGCGTTAGGTGAGTAGGTCGGCATGCCGGTCGGTTCTCATGTTGGGCGGATCGCAGTACCGGCCGGATTGGTTGTGAGTGTGATGAGGCGCTTGGTTGCGCGAGTTTGCGCTACGTAGAGGTCTCGGAGGCCGGCCTCACTCGCGTGCTGGATCTCGTCCGGGTCGACGATGATCACCGTGTCGAACTCCAAGCCCCGTGCGTCGGGTGCGGGCACGACCGTGGCGCGGCTTCCGATGGCTGCGATGTCGAGATTCGACACGCGCTGCGATGCGGTGACGACGCCGATGAGTTCCTCGGGATGCGCTTCCCGTAGACGTGCGATCAGGTCGTCGATCGCGGAGTCGACTTCACCGCCGGTCACCGTGATGCTGGTCGGGTGTTCGCCGTGGCGGATGGAGCGTGAGAGCCGTTGTGTCGGGGCGATGCGGGCCAGCATGGGCCTGGTCGCTTCCAGGATTTCCGCCGTGGTGCGGTAGTTGATTGTGAGGGAGCAATGGACGTGTCGGTCGGCGACGAAAGGCCCCAGCGCGTCGGCCCAGCTGTTGATGGTGGTGGTCGGTCCCGCTTGAGCGAGGTCTCCCACTACGGTCATCGAGCGGTTCGGGCAGCGGCGCATGAGCATCCGCCATTGCATCTCGGAGAGCTGCTGCGCTTCGTCGACGACGATGTGCCCGTAGATCGTTTCGGGTGGCCCGTCGATGAGTTCTCGCGCTTCATCCAACAACGCTAGATCGGCGCTGCTCCACCCTGCACGGGCGCCGTCAATGATCGACGCCAGGTCTTCCTCGGTGAGCTCGGGAAGCGCGCTGGCGAGCGTGGCGCGATCCGAGAGCATGCCAAGGACGACGTTCTCTGCGCGAAGACGAGGCCAGATCTCGTCGACGACGCTGTCGATGCCGACATCGTCGAGGAGCTCGTCGCGGATTCGATCCCAGTCGATATCTAGTTCACCCGTGGCTAATTCCGCTTCGTCCGGGGCGGTTTCTCCTGGGCGGCCGGCGAACATGCGGTCGAGGTCGATGCCGAGGAGCTCCCTGATCTCGTCTTCGAAGTCCGAGATCTCTTTCGCGGTCTGCTGTTCCAGCTCGTTCACCAGCTCATCGACGATGTACTCGACGAAAATCTCCCGTCCGCGGTTGTGACCGGAGCCGCCCTGAAGGGCGGCATGCCGCGCAGCGTCGACGCGGACGGAATCGACGACGACACTGCCATGCGCGGTGTTCAACCGCAGTGGTGTGCCGTGCGGTTCTCGGGCCTGCACCCACTGCGCGAGCCCATCGGCGAACTGAGTGCGTCCTTTGATGCGGGCGAGTTTCTCCGGTTCGGTCCTCATCACTTCGATCCCGATGAGGTCGGGCACCGTTGCCAACTGCACATCGTTCTCGCCGAGCGATGGCAACACGTCGGAGATGTAGGTTAAGAAACGCCTGTTCGGGCCAAAGACAAGTACGCCGCGCTCGGCAATAGAGGGGAATGCGTACAGCACGTACGCCGCCCGGTGCAGGGCAACGATCGTCTTGCCCGTTCCTGGGCCTCCGTCGACGACCATGATCCCGCGATGCTCGGACCTTACGATCGCGTCTTGTTCGCTCTGCAGGGTTGCCGCCGCCTCGCGCATGCGACCGGTCCGCGCTCCGCTCAACGCGGACGCGAGGGGGCCATCGCCGACGATGTCCGCGTCGGTAGGCGCGGTTCCGTCGAGGATCTCATCGGTGACTTCAACGACCTTGCGATCCTCGATGCGTAGATGACGGCGGCGGCGCAGACCCAGTGGTGAAGCCATCGTTGCCGCGTAGAAGGGTCGCGCGGCCTCTGCCCGCCAGTCGACGAGCAACGTCTCGCCGAAGCCGGACATCAGCCCGATCCGGCCAATGTGCAACGATTCGCCGTCGCCGGCACGGTCGATACGCCCGAAGCACAATGATTGCTCCGCCAATCGGAGCTGACGGATGGCGTTGGCCAACCGCGAGAGTTCGGCATCTCTCACATAATGGGTTTCCGGCTCTTCTGCGGGCGAGGCCATCGTCCGTTCCCGCGCAGAGAAACTCCTGGCTGTCTCGGCGTCGAGGCGCGCATACATCGCGTCGATCGACCGCTGCTCATCTTCGATCTGCCCTGCCTTATTGGCAATCGCATCCATCCGCATCGCTCTCCCTCGTTCGCCGATCGGTGTCAACTTTGGAGAGTGAATTCCGTAAAGACAACTTTGACTTTGCCGCAGAAGTCTGGCCTTCCCGCCGATTCTCAAGTACGAAGCGCAGCGTGCTCCCATCCGGGAATCGTGAAGGCACAGATGATGATCAATGGTTCACATCGGGGCCGACGCAGCCGAGAAGCCCGCTCCCGTATCGGGCGGATTGCGCCGGAAGGCCTGCGTTCAGAACGGCGGTGGGTTCTCTTCGGCCCAACGCGCGCGGTCGTTCGGGTTGGAGATCAGCGCGGTGAACATGTCAGTGCCGGTGTAGGGGTTGCCGGTGAAGCTGTGGCCGGTGGGGCTGGTGAAGACAGTCTTGTGCTATTGCGTTTGGTGCTGTTGCCATCCGTTGAAGGTTTTTGCGCGGTGGTGGAATCTGCAGAGTGGCCCGAGGTTTCGTCGATCGGTGGTGCCGCCGGCGGAGTGGGCGAGCTGGTGGTCGAGGTCGGCTTGGCTGACGGGGTTGTTGCAGCCGGGGAATTGGCAGCACAGTTCACCGGATTGAATCAGCGCGCGGAGTTTGCGGGATGGCCGATAGCGTTTGTCGGTGATCGCAGGGTCTGCTGGCGGTGGATGAATGTATGACCGTTTGGCCTGTGATCAATTTTCTTGGCGCGGTGCCGGGTGATGCACAGGCTGGCGCCCACGTCGGCGACCGCGCGTTCGAGTCCGTTCAGGCCGAACTTCTCGTGTGGTGTGCGTAGTTCGCTGATGCTTCGTGATTCGGTTGGTGGATGCGCTTGGGTGTGGGCGGCGACGTCGGCGATGTATTGGAAAGTGTTGCTCGGCACTGGTTTTGACGCGCTATTCCGACAAGAACACGCGACATCGATAGGGTGGCGACTCGTGGCCAAGGCGCCCGGAGTCGACAGTCAGCGGTATGTCATCAGCGGTTCGGGCCGCTCCAAGTGCGCGTGCTCGTTGAAGGAGATGAGCGTGATGCCGCTCGCACCGATGACCAGCTTGGTGACCGAGGCATTGACGACAGACGACGCGAGGGTCGGCCAGGTCTGGGTTTCCACGCCCCAGAGCTGCGCGAGTACGGCCGTGATCGTTCCGGCCGACGACACGACGATCGCGGTCTGGCCCGGTCCGCCGATCTCGCGCAGGTCCGCGGCGGCGCGCTGCACCCGGACCCAGTAGCCGCCGAAATCTTCTACCGCATCATCGGTTTCGCCGGTGATCCAGGCGCGCAGGCCCTCGTTGATCCGATTCTGCAGCTCCTTCGGCGTCCCGGTGAAATCGTCGAATCGACCGCCGATCGGGTCGGCGCGGTACTCGTCCCAGTCGGTGCTGATCGTCCGCGGCAGCGCCGGGTCGAACTGCTCGGCGATGAGATCGGCGGTGTCTTGTTGCCGATTGAACGAGCCGGACAGCACGACCGCCGCCCCCGGCGCCAGCATCCGGAGATGGGCGCCGGTGGCGGCGGCTTGTCGTCGACCGAGTTCGGTCAGTTCGTCGTGCGCGGCGATGCCGTGCGCCTGACCGTGCCGGACCAGATAGACCACACCCATGCGGTCCATCATGGCCGGTTGGCGGTGGCCGCCTTCACTGCGGGGTTGCGGCGACGTAGAGCGTGCTCGGCGACCGGCGGTCGCCACGCAGTAGGACGACGTTGGCGACCCCTACGGCGAAGAGGACCACGGCGCCGATGATGGCGGCGACGGTCATGCCGTTGGTGAACGCGGTACGGGCGTGGTCGATCACGGCCGCGGCATGTGCCGGGTCGCCGTTCGCGGTCTGCAGGGCCGTCGCGAGATCGGTGCGGGCGGCGGCTGGATCCGACCCGACCGGATAGGTGTGGCGGTAAACGGCGGCCAGCACGCTGCCCAGGATCGCAATGCCCAGGGCCCCACCGAATTCGCTGGTGGTTTCGAGCAGGCCGGCGGTTGCACCACTGCGTCCGGCGTCGGCACCGGAGACCACCTGGTCGGCGACCAAACTGGTCGCAATAACCAGTCCGCACGCCAGAAGCGTGCAGCCGATGAGCATCGGCCACAGCGGCCGGTCGGCTGCCGACACCGCGATGACCACGAATCCGGCTGCAGCACAGGTGAGTCCGGCAGAAACGATGCGGGCCCGACCGAACCGTTCGGCCGCCATGCCGGCCAGCGGTGCCGCAGCCCCGACGAGGATCGACGGCGCCAGACTCCACAGCGCGGCCCGCAGCGGCGAATAGCCGAGCACTGACTGCAGGTATTGCGTCACCAGGATCGCGTTACCGACCAGGCCGAACATCGACACCAGATTCACCACCAGGCTGACGTTGAAAACCCGGTCGGCGAATGCCCGCAGGTCGACGAGCGGGTGTGTCGCACGATGCTGTCGGACGATGAACGCGGCACCCAGCGCCAGCCCGAACACTACGAAGGCGACGCGGGCCACCGAAAGCCCATCGGCGGCAAGCGACTTGATTCCGTGGATGGTCGAGCAGATCGCGGCGAGCACCAGCACTGCGCTGAGCAGATCGACGCGTCGCGAGCGGTCACCGGTGTCGCTCGGCAGCAGGAAGGGGCCGAGCACCAGCAGCAGCGCCATCACCGGCAGATTGATCAGGAACACCGAACCCCACCAGAAATGCTCGAGCAGCAGACCGCTGATGATCGGGCCGATCGCGACGCCGCTGGCCATGACGGCCGACCAGATGCCCACCGCGCGGGTGCGGTCGGAGTCGTCGTCGAACATCTCCCGGATCAGGGCCAACGACGACGGCATGAGTGTTGCACCGGCGATCCCGAGCAGCGCGCGAGCGCCGATCAGCATCTCGGCCGAGCTCGAATACGCCGCGAGTAGCGAGAGGGCACCGAAGGCGGCGGCGCCGATGAGTAGCAGTCGGCGGTGGCCGTAGCGGTCTGCGATGGTGCCGGCGGTGATTAGCAGCCCGGCGAGCACGAAGCCGTACGCGTCGAAGATCCAGAGCTGCTGTTCGGGCGACGGGTGCAGGTCCGCGGAGATGAACGGGACCGCGAAGAACAGCACCGAAACATCCATCGACGCGATCAGCATCGGCAGGCAGAGGGCGGCCAGGCCGATCCACGGCGACCGATCCCCGAGGCGGGTAGCCGAGTGTGGGCTCATTGCTCAATCCAATCTGTGTATGGCAATAACTGTTTATGAACAACGCAATAATGCAACAGAACTGCGTAGGGCGCAAGCAATTGGCGTAGGCTGGCGTTATGTCGGGTACGAGCGATGTCGGAGCAATGGGCGCTGACCTGCCCAGGTACCTGCAATTGCGGTGGGATCGGGAAGCCGCGGGGCGACGCGGCCCGAAGCCCCGGATGTCCATCGAGGAGATCGGGGCTGCTGCGGTCGAACTGGCGGACCGCGAGGGATTCGACGCGGTGTCTATGAAGGCGGTGGCCGATGGTCTGGGGATGACCGCGATGTCGCTCTATCGCTACGTCGATTCCAAGGACGATCTGATCGATCTGATGCTGAACGTCGGGTACGGCGCGCCCGACCGGGCGTGGACCAAGGGCGTCGGATGGCGCGCCGGCCTGGATCGATGGGCCCGGGAGATCGCCGCCGGACTCCTGGCCCGTCCCTGGATGATTGCGGCACACGCCGCGACAGGTCGCCCGCCCCTCGGTCCGAATGTGCTGCTGTGGGAGGAGTGCGGCCTCGCCGCCTTCGAGGGGATCGATCTACCGGAGACGGCCAAGTTGTCCGCGATGCTGCTGCTCGACGGCTTCGTGCGCAGCCATGTGGGGCAGTCGGTGCAGCTCGGGGCGGTCGGGGCCGGCGTCGACCCGGGTCAGCCACACGAGGATCGGTATCACGAATTGATCGGGGAACTCGTGACACCACAGCAGTTTCCGCTGTTGACCGTGGCGGCGGAGGCTGCGGCACACGATGATTCGGACTTCTACGGCACCGAGCTGGACTTCGGTATCGGAGTGATCCTCGATGGCCTGGCGGTGAAGATCGAACGGGCCGTTTCGCTGTGAGCGAAGAGGCCAGGTCGGTTCGGTGGGCGTGACGCCGGTGGGGATAAAGTGGCGGACACCCGGCGCACCGGCACGGGGTAGCGAAGGAGGAGACATGGATCTGCGCGTGGTCGCTGCGGACGCCGCTTCTCCGGCCCCGGAACCGCTGATGCGGGCGCTTCTCGGAGAGACCTTGCGGTCGGTCCGGCAGCGGCAGGGTCGCACCCTCAAAGAGGTGTCCATGGATGCCGGAGTGTCGATGACCTACCTGTCCGAGGTCGAACGTGGGCAGAAAGAAGCCTCCTCGGAAGTGATCGCCGCGATCACCCGGGCTCTGGGCGGAAGCCTCATCGACCTGCTTGCCGAAATGAGCGGTCAGCTCGTTGGCGCTGATGCGGCGGTGGCACCGGCCACCGGTGTGGGCGCAACCCTCGCCGTCGCCTGAGTACTCCCTGGTGACCGGCTTTCCGGCGTAAAATCAAGGCGCAATAAAGGGGCTACCGGGCTCCTAGGTTGTGGAGGGTCTGCGATGTCGGTGATCATCGGGTTCGACTCCCATCCGTCCAGTCGGGCGGCACTGACCTACGGCGCCACCCTCGCGAGACAACTCGGGACCGAGATCCACGTTGTGCACGTCGAAGACTCGTCTGATCAGCCGGTCGATCCCGACGAGCTCGACTACGAAGCGGAACTGCGTAGCAATCTGAACCGTCACGAAAGCCAGGCCCGGGACCTGCTCGGCGCCGATACCTCGGACTGGGATTTCACCTGTGTGCACGGGCCGATCCGTGATGCGCTGCGGCGGATGTCGGACCGCTACCCCGAATCGATCCTGGTGATCGGGGAACGACGACCGGGCCTGCGGGCGCTGCTGGCCTCGGTATTCGACCGGCCGGTGGCGTCGAGCATCGTCCGGCACACCGGTTGTCCCGTGCTGGTGGTGCCCGAAGGCTGACGCCCTACCGGTCCGGCCAGTAGTCGACGTCGAGCGGCCGGCCGGCCTGTGCGGCCTCCAGATCGCAGACGAATCCGGGGACCCATTCTCCGGTCGACAATTCGACTGAGCCGAGCGTCATCGGTGCCGGCAATTCGGCCAGGAAATCACCGAGAGCCGCGGCCGGAACATTCCATATCTCGCCACGAATAGTCTTTCCGGCCAAGGAATCTCGCAATAATCCGGGCTTGGGCGGGGACGTCGCCAGCTGCACCAGTCGGTAGGAGGGTGCCGTGCTGATCGAATGCGACCAGCGGGCACCGCGGCCGGTCAGCTGCCAGGTCAACGGCTGGCCGCGCAGGTGGGCGCCGAACACCGCGAGCGGAATCGACTGCGCACCAGATGATTCCGGCCAGTACGGTTCGGTGACGGAATCCCCGGTGAGACGGGCGGCGACATCGAGGGCGGCCGCATCACGTCCGGCGGGCGTGAAGATGGTGACTCCGAATTGTGCTGTGCCACCGGAATCGTCGACGGTCCCGGCGGGGAAGGCGACCGCGCAGAAGTCGAGCAGATTACAGAAGTTGGTGTACGTTCCCAGCTGGCTGTTCACGCCGACCGGATCGGCGGCGACTTCGGCGATCGTCGGATGTCGGGGCGCGGTCGGCAGCAGCAGGCCGGCGCATCCGTCCAGCATGTCGACGGCCTCTGCGGTGAGTTCGGCGAGGCGTTGTTGGTCGGCGGCGAGTGCATGCGCCGGAATGTCTTTGGCCGGAGCGATGATCGACGCCACCGTCGGATCCAGGCCGGCCGCCGCGCCGGCGTTGTCGATGAAGTGGCCGACGGCCGCATACCGCAAGGCGACCAGCGAGCCGCCGTACAGCAGTTTCGCGGCCTCGTGCAATGGTGCGATCGACACCGACTTCACGGTCATGCCCAGCGCCTCCGCGCGTGCGACCGTGGCATGGAAAGCATCGCGCCACGCCAGCGAGAGGCCGGGCAGTTCGTCAGGAACGGCGAGCACCGGCGACTCGCCCGCGGTCAGGGGGGCGTCGGCGGGCCAGGCTCGTGAACCGGTCGTGCCGAGCACCGACATCACTCGATTGGCTGTGCCCAGGTCGTCGGTGAACACAGTCACGCAGTCGTAGTCAGCGCAAGCGGGGACCACCCCGGCGGTGCTGACCGCGTCGATCGTCGGCTTGATGCCGATGAGTCCCTGAAAGGCGGCCGGCACCCGGCCAGACCCGGCGGTATCGGTGCCGAGGGCGGCATCGGCGTAGCCCAGGGCGACCGCTACCGCGGACCCGGAACTGGATCCGCCGGACACGTAATCGGGTCGGCGTGAATCCCGCACCGCACCATAGGGACTGCGGGTTCCGACGAGCCCGGTGGCGAACTGGTCGAGATTGGTCTTGCCGAGAATCACCGCACCGGCCGCGCGCAATGCGGCGACTGCGGCGGAATCATACTGCGGCACACAACTGTATCCGGGACAGGCGACGGTCGTGGGCAGGCCGGCGACGTCGATGTTGTCCTTGACCGCGATGAGCATTCCGGACAACGGGCCGCCGGCAGCCACCGAGGCGGTGTAGTCCTGCTGAACGTCGGCTTCGGGACGCAGCGTGATGAAGACCTCGTCGCGGCCGTCCGCCTCGATTTTGCGGTAGATGTCGGAAATGCGGCTCATGCCACCTTCTTTCGGTCCGTGGTGCCGGGTTCCCGCTTGAGCGTACGTCCGGCGTCGAATTCCCCGGCGTCGGCCCAGCGTTGCCGCTCCTGTGCCCGGGCCGCCTCCATCGACCCGCGCACTCGCGCGATGTCGGCGGCATTGCGGCTGCAGAACTGCCGATGCTGAGCGAGGGAGAAGGTACCGGGCGTGATGTCGATGTGTCCGCGGCCCGCAGCGGTGTCTGCTCGGAGATCGGCGAGTTCTTCCGTGGAAACCGGATACCAGCTGATCTTGTCGAAATGCCGAAGTAGCCAGGGGTTGTCGGGTTCGAATCCGTCTGCGGACTGCGGATGACGGTGATTCCAGACCTGCGTGGTGCGCCCGACGAACTGATAGCCGCCGGGTCCCTCCATGCCGTAGATGCACAGGTACGCGCCGCCGATGCCGACCGCGTTCTCGGGCGTCCAGGTGCGTGCCGGGTTGTACTTGGTGGTGACGAGTCGATGCCGCGGATCCATCGGAACCGCCACCGGCGCACCGAGATACACATCGCCGAGACCGAGCACCAGGTATTCGGCGTCGAAGACGATGTCGAACACGTCCTGCACCGAGTCGAGGCCGTTCATTCTGCGGATGAATTCGATGTTCCACGGGCACCAGGGGGCGTCATTGCGGACGCCGTTCATGTACCGCTCGATCGCCTCGCGGGTGGACGGGTCGTCCCACGACAACGGCAGTGACACCGAGCGACTCGGAACGATCAGATCCTCAGCCGATGGTAGCTGCGACTCCGCTTCGACGATCCAGTCGAGCACCGCCTGCTGCGAGATTCGCGCCGAGTCGAACTTGACCTGGAGGGAACGGATTCCGGGAGTGAGGTCGGTCAGCGCGGCGGGACGGTCGGCACCGAGTCGACCGGCGAGTGCATGCACCCGCGCCCGCAGCTCCAAGTCGAGCGTCATGGCGCCGTATTCCACGAGCACGTTGTCGTCGCCGCTACGCCGATAGGTGATCGGCGTCTCGCCGTCGGCCGTCTGTCCGCGACGCAGGATGCCGGCGTCGGTGTCACAGGGGAGCGGCGCGACTCGGGCCTGCCCCGCACGCCGCGCCGGACCCGTCGCGGCCGGTGAGGCCGCGGCCGACACGGCCACCGGGACGAAGCGGATCTTGTCGCCGGGTTTGAGCTGGCCCAGCTTCCAGCGATCCGCGGCCGTCACGGTGACCGGACAGACGAAGCCGCCGAGGCTCGGGCCGTCGGGCCCGAGCAGAATCGGGGTATCCCCGGTGAAGTCCAGTGCGCCTACCGAATACGGGGTGTCGTGAATGTTCGACGGGTGCAGTCCGGCCTCGCCGCCGTCGGGGCGGGCCCACGCCGGGCGCGGGCCGACCAGCCGCACGCCGGTCCGATCGGAGTTGAAATGCACCTCGTAGTCGGTCGCGTAGAGCGACTCGATGTCTGTCGGGGTGAAGAATTCTGGTGCACTGTGCGGCCCCACCGTCACGGCCAGCTGCCAGGTGTTCGAGATGAATGGCAGCTCATCGCCGAGGATGCGGCGCGGATCCCCGGATGTCTCGGTGCCTCGGTTGATCTCATCGGCGGCGGCAAGGGCTCGACCCTGTACACCCCCGAACTTGCCCAGCGTGAAAGTTGCTTTGCTGCCGAGATAGTCGGGGGCGTCGAGGCCGCCCCGGATCGCGATGTAGATGCGCATCCCGTAGGCGCCGGTCGCGCCGACCCGCAGCTCATCGCCGGCTTGCACGGCGATCGGAAGCCATTGCGGCACCGGCTTTCCCGAGACGGAGACGTGGACCTGCGCGCCGGTGACGGCCACTACGGCGTCCTCGTGGAAACGCAGGGTCGGGCCGGCGAGAGTGCACTCCAGTGCCGCGGCACCTTCGGCGTTACCGACCGCGATATTGGCCAGCCGCATCGACAGGTCGTCCATCGGGCCCGACGGCGGCACCCCGACCTCCCAGTAGCCGGTGCGGCCCGGCCAGTCCTGGACGGTGGTCTGTGGACCGGGCGTCACCACGGATGCGATCGCTGCGCTCGTCATGGTCAGGCCTCCGGCGCCGTCACGACGACCCGTACCGACGTGGGGTCGAATCCGTTGCAGGGGTTGTTGATCTGCGGACAGTTCGAGATGAGCACCAGGGTGTCGATCTCGGCGCGCAGCACCACTTTCTTGCCGGGCGCGGACAGGCCGTCGACGATGCCGAGGCTGCCGTCTGGATCGACCGGCACGTTCATATAGAAGTTGATGTTGCCGACCAGGTCGTCTTTGCCCAGTCCGTGCTTGGCGCCCTCGATGAGAAAGTTCTCGACGCAGGCGTGCTGGTGCTTGGTGTGGTGGCCGTAGCGCAGTGTGTTCGATTCCTGCGAGCAGGCGCCGCCGAGGGTGTCGTGGTTGCCGACCTCATCGTCGACGATCGTCAGCATCGGCCGCGATTCCTGGTCACGGAGAACCGATCCCGTGGTCAGGAAGATGTTGCCCTGCCCGACGATGGTTGCCTGTGCGGAGTAGCGGATGCGATGATCGCCGGCGCCATAGAACAGAGTGTCGACGGCCTGGTTGCCATGCAGGTCGATCAGCGTGATGGTGCCGCCGGCCGGGACGATGTCGGACCAGGGTCCGCGCCCACCGACCGCTTCGTCGAGAATCACGGCGGGAAAAGCGGTGACGGTCATGATGGCTCCTGAGTGAGGGCGAGGTGGGCGTCTTCGGAATTGGCAACGGCACGTTGATATTCCGGATCGGTATCGGTCCGGACGAGCTGTGCGGCGAGGTCGGCGCCCGCCCGCCATGCGAGCACCTGGATCGGGCCGACGTCGAATGTCTCCGAGGGATCGAGCGGGTGCGCGGTGTTGACGATCGCGACCGTGCACGGCAGGTGCAGGATCAGGTCGACGTATTTATCGGGCCCCGCCGATCCGGTGGACTCGAGCGCGCCGTCGCTCGCGACTCGCACGCCGTGGAAGAACGAGACCGAGGGTGCGACATCGGTCGGGGTCAGCCCGTGCTTGGCGGCGGCGAGCGTGAACAGCTCTCGCCCGGCCGGGGTGGCCGAATGCGCCTCGCCCGCTCCGTACTTTGCGGTGTTCTGCGTCAGAGTCGTTGTGCCGCAGAGTGCATCATGCTTGCCGGAGGTGTCGGCGAGCACGGTGGCGAGTACCCTGCCCTGGTCGGACAGTAATGGATGGCCCGCGCCCAGGTACGCCTGCCACGGCACCTTGACGGTATCGGCGACGTTCATCCGCTCCCACGGAGCCCCGGCGCGCCAGAGCAGAAGGTGCGCACACCCGGTTCCGGCGATGTCCGTCAACCGGATTCGGGTGCCGCGGGCCAACACCTTGTTGGTGTAACGCCCGCCGGGGACGGTTTCCGCCCACACCATGTCCGGCGCCTGGGCGCCTTCGGGAATGTCGGAGAAGCTGCTCGCCGGTACAAATGGCATTGACTCGGTGATCGTGCCGGCCTGTGCCCGGGCGTGCGCGCGGGCGGCACTCGTTGTCGCGGTCATGTCAGGCTCCTTCGGTGATGACGGGGGTGCTCACGGGCATGGGATGCGGCTTCCGGTGCGGGAAACACAGCACGCCGAGCAGGATGGACCCGAGGATCGACAGTGGACCCGCCCACAGCAGCACCGGGTTGTTTCCTGCCGGGTTGTAGATCTCCGAGCGTGGCCACGCCAGGTTGATCACCATCGCCAGCCCGTAGAGCACCGCGAGAGCGTTGACCGCGATGCCGATGCGTCCCAGACCGAAGAGTTTCTTGCCGTCGGAGTCGGTGAGCGTCTGATCCGGTTGCCAGCCGCGGATGCGCTGGTACAGCATCGGTCCGGTGACCGACAGGTACGCCAGGTAGATCAGGACGATGCAGACGCTGGCCAGCGTGGCGAAGATCGCCGCATTGCCGAGGTTGACAAGCAGTACGCCGATGCACAGCACGCCGATCAGGATCGACGGAGCCAGCGGGGTCTTGGTGCGGCCGTTGACTTTTGACAACAGCGCCGCGGCGGGCAGCCGGTGGTCGCGGGCCATCGAGAACATCAGGCGCGAACATGCGGTCTGAATCGCCAAGGTGCAGATGAAGATCGCGACGCAGACATCCGCGAGGAGCACCTTGCCCCAGAACGATCCGAGAACGGCGTTCAACACGTACGGCAGGCCCTGGGTGGCGAGTTCGTCGCCGAGTTTGGGTGCGGCCATCAACGCCGCCAGGAGCATCAGTCCGCCGCCGATCGCCGAGGCGGTCAGGGCCATTCGGATGGTGCGCGGGGCGACGCGGCGCGGGTTGCGGGTCTCCTCGGCGAGTTCGCCGGCCGAGCCGAACCCGACCATGACATAGGCGGCCATCAGGCCCGACGCGATGAAGGCGCCGAGATAGCCGCCGTGGTGTCCGATGTCCCCGGTGTGCAGGACGACACCCGGACCGCGCTTGGCGTGGAAGAACAGCGCGAGGATGACCGCGGTGACGCCGACCAGCTCGCAGGTCACGCCGATGCTGTTGATCCGGCTCATCCATCGCACACCCACGCAGTTGATGACGGTGGTCAGCGTCAACAGGATCGATCCCAGGATGACGGCGTTGGTGGCGCCACTGGTGCTGGTGAGCGACGGGTCGCCGTCGACGAGCTGGAATCCGGTCCAGATCGCCGGCATGACCACCTGCAATGCGATCGCGGCGGCGGCCGCGGTGACGATCTGCGCCAGGATCATGAACCAGCCGCCGAACCAACCGACGACCTCGCCGCCCAGACGACGGGACCACTGGTAGATGGCGCCCGAGATCGGATAGCGTGCGGCCATCTCGGCGAAGCACAGGGCGACCAGGAACTGGCCGCCGTAGACGATCGGCCAGGTCCAGAAGAAGGCCGGGCCACCGAGCCCGAAACCCAATCCGAACAGCTGGAAAATCGTCGTCAGGATCGATACGAACGAGAATCCAGCGGCGAAGGATGCGAACGTACCCAGGCTGCGATGCAGCTGCTCGGTATAGCCGAACTCCGAGAGATCATCGGAATCCTTTGAAACGATTGGTGTTTCGGTGAGAGGCGGTGCAGTCATGGGAACCCCCAGGGAATGGTTTATCTGTCGATTGATAGAAAACCGGTTGCCCTTGTCGTCGTGATGACCGGACTGTTTCCAATCGACTACCGCATGCAACGGTTGTGTTTCCTGGCCGCCGTGCGGAGGTCATTTCGGCGGAAACGGACATGTGGTGGTGCCGGTACGCTCGACGGGTGCCCAGTGCTGCGTCGACGTCATCCGGTGGACGTGGTCGGCCGCGGCTGGAGCCGAGACGCCGCCGCGGGGCGTCCGCGGCCGAAGAGATCCTCGACGCGGCAGCCGAACTCTTCACCACCCGCGGCTACGCCGGAACGTCGACACGGATGATCGCCGAGGCGGTCGGTATTCGACAGGCTTCGCTCTATCACCACTTCGCGACCAAGGACGACATCCTGGCGGCGCTCCTGGATCAGACGGTGAGCACAGCCCTCGCCCGTGCGCGGGAGCTGGCCGCGGCCGATGGCCCCGCTATCGATCGGCTCTGTGAACTGGTCCGGTTCGATGCGGATCAACTGGCGTCGGCGCGGTGGAATCTGGGGGCTCTTTACCTGTTGCCCGAACTGGGCGCCGAACGATTCGCCGAGTTCCGTGCCGCTCGAAGCGAATTGGCGGTGGCGTACGAAGAACTCGCCGCGCAGGCCCTGGGGCGGGCCGACGATCCGCTGCAATATCTGCCGTTGCGGCTCGTGGAATCGGTGATCAACCTGCGTTCGGATGACGCGATCGGTGGGCGGGGTCGCCCTGGCCGTGCGGAGATCGTCGACGCGATCGTCACCGCAACGCGACGGATCGTCGGCGGCTGATCAGTACGGCTCAGTACGGCCGGGCAGGCAGGCCGAACCGGGCGAACAGCGCCGGCATGTCGTCCGTGAAGAACACCGTCACATGCGCGACACCGGTGGCGGTCACGTCCAGCACCTGCAATTGGAACGGGTAGTGCGCCGGATCGTCGCCCTGCCGCATGTACAGGCCGAAGGCCGGCTGGGCATTGGCCATCGTCGGCAACAGGATCTGGTCGCCTGGCCCGGACGCGGGACAGTTCTCGCGAATCAGGTCGCCGATGTTCTGCGGACCCTGGTACCAGCCGGTGAACGGGGGCATCTCCCAGATGGCCTTGTCGGTGAACAGATCGACGATCGCCTCGACGTCGTAGCGCTCGAACGCGTCGACGTAGCGTCGCAAGAGCTCGCGTTCGGTGGGACTGTCCGGCTCGACCAATGAATGCTGCACCCGCTCACTGTCTTTGAGCTGAGTGCGGGCCCGCTGCAACAGGCTGTTCGCGGTGGCGACGGTGATCCCGAGCGTATCGGCCACTTCTGCGGCCCGCCACTGCAGGACGTCGCGCAGGATCAGCACGGCGCGCTGACGTTCCGGAAGATGTTGCAGTGCAGCGACGAAGGCCAGTCGTACCGACTCGCGTACGGCGACCACCGCTGCGGGGTCGGCCGCGGGCGATCGGGTGTCGTCGCCGGCGAAGGGTTCCAGCCACGGCACCTCGTGATCTTCGAGGAGTGGCGCCCGCGGGTCGGATGCGTCGTTCCCGAGCCCGGACGGCAACGAGCGCCGGCTACTGCTGCCGAGGGCGGTGAGGCAGGTATTGGTGGCGATCTTGTGCAGCCACGTGCGCATCGACGCGCGCCGGTCGTAGCCGCCGTAGCCGCGCCAGGCCCGCACCATCGTTTCCTGGACGAGGTCTTCGGCGTCGTGATGGCTGCCCACCATTCGATAGCAGTGGGCGATGAGCTCGCGGCGATACGGCTCGGCCTGTTCGAGGAACTCGGCATCGGCGGTCGCGGTGGTCATCACACCACGATAAGCGGCAGATCCGACAATGGGGCACCGTGCCGCCGGGCGGCGGCGCGAGGGATTTACGCACGGTGATTCCATTTGTCGACGACACCATGAATGCGCATGCCAGAGGCGGTTTTATGGCGTCCGCGCGCGCCGGGTGGCCGGCCGGACGATTGTCGGCATTGTTGGCCGGGACAGCCGGTGCCGCTAGATTTTTGCGCATGTCGAGTCAGCCGCGGATCCCGTCCGCCACCCAGGTGGCGGACGAATGCGTGACGGTCAGCTACATGACCGTCGCGCTGGGATGTCGTCTGCCGCTGGCCCGCGTCCTCTGTTGTCGAATGTCCTGATCGATCCAGCCGACATTTCGATTCCACCCGGGTGAGATCCACTGATGCTGTCTGCGGCATCAGTGTGCGCCCGGCCCTTTTCAGAGGACTGAACTCAGATGACCGTCATCACCACCACATTCCCTGCCCGTGTTCCGACTGCCGGTACCGGCGCCGATGTCGCCGGACTGGTTCGGCGGCCGTACGCGCCGCGCGCACCCAAATCGGCACCGGCACGTACGGTTGCGCCCATACTGGTGCGCAATCGCGCGCGAACTCCGCAGCCGGAGCGCACCCTGACAGCCGCGACCGCACGGACAGGGAGGACCGGAAAGATTCACGTCTCGACACCCAAGCTGCAGCTGTCGACCAAGCCGTCGGCGGTCGTGTTGCGGGCCGCTCGACTGCGTGGGCCGGTCTTTCGGGACGCCGCCGCCCAGGCTTCGGGGCTGAGCATCTCGACAGTCAACCGCCAGGTCAGCGCGTTGCTGAAGGCCGGCCTCCTGCGTGAGCGGGCCGATCTGGCCCCGGCTGGCGCCATCGGCCGACCTCGACTGCCGTTCGAGCTGAACTCTGCCGAATTCCTCACCGTCGGAATCCATATCGGTTACAAGGTCACCTCCATCACCACCCACGATCTGTTCCACCGGGTCGTCGGAGCGATCCAGATCCCGACGCCGGCGGCCGATACCCCGGAGCAGACACTTGCGTCGATCTCCGTGAGCGCCAAGCGATTTCTGACGCGATGGCCGACCAAGCATGTGCTGTGGGCGGGTGTGGCGATCGGTGGTCGCGTCGGCGAGGGCGGTGTTGTCGATCACCCGCGTCTGGGCTGGCGCGGTGTTCCGGTGGGGGCGACCATCGCTGACATCACCGGCTTGCCGGTGTCCGTGGCCTCCCACGTCGAAGCCATGGCCGCGGCGGAGTTGCTGCTGAATCCGTCCGATACCGGAGCCAACTTCTTGTACTTCTACGCCCGCGAGACCGTGGGTGTCTCGTTCACGGTGGACGGCGCGGTGTACACCCCGACGGCAGGTCCGCCGGTGATCGGGCATTTCCCGGTCGGCCGCACCGAGCTGCTCGATCCGAAGAACACCGGCCGGCTCGAGGACACCGTGAGCGACACCGGAATCGTCGATGCCGCGCGGGCCGCCGGCCTGGCAGTCGATGAGGCCGATGAGGTGCACCGGCTCGCCGCCGACGGCGACGAACGGGCACAGGCGATCCTCGACGAGCGGGCCACGGTGCTCGGCCGTGCGGTCGGGATGATCGCGGACATCTTCAATCCCGACCACGTCGTGCTCGGTGGTCAGGCGTTCACCGATGCGCCGGCGACGCTGTCGAAGGTCGCCGCGGCGGTGCGCGAGACGTCGGTTGCCGCGAACCGTGACGTTCGGGTGTCGCGCTCGGGTGCGACCGTGCAGCAGCTGGCGGCCGGCGCGGTGTCGCTGGACGCGATCTACAACGACCCGATCGAGGCGCTGGCGCTCACGAGCTAAGCAGGTCGAGCTCGCCCGGCCGCGCAAACGAAATCCGCGCCACTTCTGTGGATCCGCGCCGGTTGCAACCGGCGCGGATCCACAGAAGTGGCGCGGATTTGGTGGTGGGTGACGGGGAGTGACGCGGATTTTGCTCCGCGTCAGAGGTCTCAGTTCTCGGTGCGACGGTTGTACGCGCGCAGCGCGAACGGTGCGATCAACGCGGCCAGGGCCAGTGACCAGACGATGGTCATCACGATCGAATGTTGCAGCGGCCATTGCGAACTCGCGCCCGCATTGGGTCCGTTGCCCCAGAGTTCTCGCATCGCCTGGGTCAGTGACGAGATCGGGTTCCATTCGGCGATCACCCGGAGCCAGGTCGGCATGTTGGCGGTCGGCGCGAAAGTGTTGGCCAAGAACGTCACCGGGAACATGGTCGAGAACATGACGCCGTTCACGGCCTCCACCGATCGCATCAGTGACCCGACCAGAATGCCGAACCAGATCATTGCGAAGCCCCACAACAGAATCAGCGCGAACGCGGCGATCGCCTTGCCCACGTTGGTGTGGATCCGCCAGCCGATCGCCAGACCGGTCAACGCCATCACGGCGACCCCGATGGACGAGTGCAGCAGGCCGGCGAGACTACGACCGATCAGTACCGAGGAGCGGGCGATGGGCAGCGACCGGAACCGGTCGATGATGCCCTTGTCCAGGTCGGCGGTGATACCGGTCGCGACGACGAACGATGCGAAAGTGATCGTCTGCGCCATGATGCCGGGGAGCAGCCACTCCTTGTAGCCGAAACCCGGTGCGGGGGAGATCGATGCGCCGAACACGTACGCGAACAGCAGCACGAACATGATCGGCTGGATGGTCACGTCCGACAGCATCTCGGGCATGCGCTTGGTATGAATCAGGTTGCGCTTCACCATGATCAGCGACTGCTGCAGCAGGCTGGTGTCGGTGATCGTGGGACGTCGGGACGCGCCGGTGGCGGCGGTGGTGTCAATGGCGACGCTCATTGCGAAGCCTCCTTGTCGGAGTCGGTATCGGCGGAACGGTCGGTGTCAGCGTCGGTATCGCCACCGTCGCTGCCGGGTGCATCTTCGGCGCGGTGGCCGGTGAGCGACAGGAACACATCGTCCAGGCTGGGGCGGGACAACCCGATGTCGTCGACGGCGATCCCGCTGCGTTCGAAGACGCCGGCGATCTTGGTGAGATCGGCGATGCCATCGGCCGGTGCGGTCAGCCGGCGGGCCGACTCCTCGACATAGACGTCGCCGCGCAGATCGCGAAGCAGTCGCGCGGATTCGGCGATGTCGCCGGGTTGCGTCACGGTGACCACCAGCGCCGCCTTGCCTGCCTGATCTTTGAGCTGCAGCGGGGTGCCGGCCGCGATGATCTTGCCGCGATCGATGACCACGATGTCGTCCGCCAACTGGTCGGCCTCTTCCAGGTACTGCGTGGTCAACAGCAGTGTGGTGCCGTCGCGGACGAGATCCCGCAGGACCTCCCAGAGCTCGTTGCGGCTGCGCGGATCGAGCCCGGTGGTCGGCTCGTCGAGGAATAGCACCGGGGGTGCGGCAAGCAGGCTCACCGCCAGATCGAGCCGGCGCCGCATGCCGCCCGAATAGGACTTGACCACCTTGTCGCCGGCGTCGGCCAGGGAGAACTGCTCGAGGAGTCGTTCGCCGACCGACTTCAATTCGCGCCGGCCGATTCCGTACAGACCCCCGATCATGCGGAGGTTCTCGCGTCCGGTCAGCAGCTCGTCCACCGTCGCGGCCTGACCGGTGACGCCCATGTTGCGGCGCACGGCATCCGGATCTTTGAGGACGTCATAGCCGGCGATCGTTGCGGTGCCGGCCGTTGGTTTGGTCAGCGTGGTCATCATCCGGACGATGGTGGTCTTGCCCGCGCCGTTGGGACCGAGCAGGCCGAGGACAGTGCCCTGCGGAACGGAGAAGCTGACGTCATCGACTGCGGTCTGCTCGCCGAATTGCTTGACGAGACCGATGGCCTCGATCGCGATGTCTGAACCTGGGGTGGGATGCGGGAGTGACGGTGCGGGTGCAGTCATGTGTTCCAAGGTAGCTGGCAACTCGGACATGTTCGCAAGCTCTTTTCTGACGCTGAGACGTGGACATCTGGGTAGACCATGCGTGCCAACGAAACTCATCGGTACGGCGATGAGTTTTCTGGAAGAGCCCCCTGAGGACCGGCCGAAGGTCAATGCCTATCGATGTTTCCGAGCAGCGCTCGCTTCGCTCCAAGTCAGCGTGGTCGGCCAATCCGGACCGTTGATCACCGGCACGTGCGGTGCATGCCTCTGCACGGCGGCGATCAGGCGAGGCCGTGACACGGTCCAACCGTCCATTCGGCGATAGCCGCGCCGGATCGTGCCGTCGGCCCCAGGGATGAGATCGGCTCGTCCCGCATTGCGCAGGTATCGTTCGGTCGCCTCCGGCAAAGGCGCCGCAGCAGGTCCGCCAGTGTGCCGGGTCTGCACTGCCCCGAGTCCCCGGACACCGACGCAGCGGCGGGCGAGTTCCCCTCGGGGATTTCGTCTGCGCTCGGTGAATAGCTCGACGGCGCAGATCTCGGCCCACCGAACCAACTCGGCCGGTCCGCCCTCGCCCGGAGCGGGCCCGAAGTAGACGCCGTTGCTCGACACTGCAAATGCGACCTCCCGCAGCAGCACTTTGCGGACCTCGATCGCGAACACCGCCAGCACTGCGACCCCGACGACCCCCAGCGCGATATATCCCACAGACGAATAGCTGCGGATTGCCACGGCGGCAGCCCAGGTCAGCAACAGCGCGGCGGGCATCAGCAGCCCACGGAAACCGGCACGTACGACGTAAGCGTCGTGGCCGACGCGGGCGTCTGTCATGTCAGATCCTCTGCAGGTTCAGTGCCTCGTAGGTCGCGGCAGGCGAGTGACCGGTGCATACGATTTGTCGGACTGTACATCTAGCAGTGCTTCATATGTACTGATACCAGCGTATAACACAGCAATAGATGTATTATTTACAAACGGATCGAGGAAGCGATGGCACTGTTCGGCCGTGACCCGGAGAGGCTCGCCGTGAAAGCGGCCGCGAAGCAACGCACAGATGCCGAAGCGGTCAGATTGATGAGTATCGATCTCGATGAGCTCGCCGCTGAGGCGTTGCCCGCGTTCGGAGAGGGCGGTGCCAAACAGGCACGGAGCGGACTGGGTGCGTTGATGGTCGCCAACTGGATCATGACGGATTATCGGGGGACGGGTTATCTGAAAGAACTCACACCGCGGATACGTGAGGCGATCAGTCGGCTGCAGGTGGCCGGACTGGTTGTGCTGCAACCCCAATCGGAGCGCTACTTCATCTCCGAGGCGGGTCGAAGAGCTCTCCAGGAGGGTTCGACGAGCGACTATCTGGCCGGCCGACTGCGGGCCTGAACGTCATGACCAACTCGTTGAGGTTCGTGCTGGCCGTCATGTTGGTCGGATCTGGCTGGTTGATGGTCCCGTCCGCAGCCAACGCCGATCTGAGCTTCTCCTGCGAGCCGGGTTGCTGGGGTGCGATCGCAGCATCTCCCTCGACCGGGGAAGCGGAGGGCATCACCAATGCGTCGTCGGAAACCAGGGCGCAGAACCAAGCCATCCTGTGGTGCGACATCAACGGCAAGACGAACGACTGCCGGGTCTACGCCTCCGGTCTCTATTGCCTCGCACTTGCCGAACGTCGTGACGGAAAGTCGTATTCAGGAAGTTCCGCTATGACGCAACAGATCGCCGACTCGCAGGCGTTGGCGATAGCCGGCCCAGGATCGCGAATCGGCATGCGGGACTGCGGCAATCCGCCGATCTGACTGCAGGGAGTGCGGATTGCCTCGCCGGGTGTCCGGCTCGGCGCGAAACCAAACACCAATTGAAAGAGTGAATGATGTTCGGACGCAAGGAAAAACCGGATCGCGCGGCACAATCGGCAGCCTCCACGGCGGAGGCCGAGCGGTTGGCGGCATTGAGTGCGCGTGAATTCGGCGCGATGCTGATGCCGGCCTTCGCCGAAGGCGGTGCACGCAAAAAGGGTGACAGTGTGCAGACCATGCAGCTGCTCCAGTGGCTGCGCGCCACCAATCCGGCCGAACCGGATCTCCGCCCGCTGATCACCCCGGCACAGGCCGCGTTGCAGGCTTTGGAGAACGCCGGGTTGTTGGTACACACCATCAGCGGCACCGGCTCGGGAGTGCGGCGGTACAAGCTGACACCTGTCGGCTCCGCGGCTCTGCGCGACGGTGCCTATCGCGAAATGCTCGGGGTCTCATCGGGATGACTCGGGGTCTCATCGGGACGAGCTGTCGTGACTCGTGCGGATAGAGCAAGAGATCATGCAATAGAGTCAAGGTCAACTTGCGGGTAGAGCTGTGGGAGTGGGATGTCGAAAACGCTATTGCGTGGACTCGATCTCATCGAGACGGTTGGTCTCCACGGGCCGATGACCATCAGCGAAATCGCGCGCGCAACGGGGACTGAGATGTCTGCGGTGTCGCGCACGGTGACCGCCTGCGAGCCTGGCGGCTGGCTGGTGCGCGCTGCCGGCAAGGTCAATGTGGGGCCGCGCTGTGCACTGCTCGGGCTGACCAGTCCTGCCTCGGCGGCCATCCGCAGGGCCGAGCCTTTGGTGAATGCCATCGCCGGCGCGATCCGGGTCAGCACCAGTGCGTCGGCACTCGTTGGGCACGAAACAATGGTGCTGAGTTCCAGCAGTGGCGCGGGCAGTGACCCGGCGATCGCCGACGGAGTGCCGAGCCGGACACCGGTGCATCTGATGGCCGATGGTCGGGCGATCGCGGCGCAGCTGTCACCTGAAACACTCACCAAGGTGCTACCGCCCGAACCGTATCCCGTTGGCCCGCAGTCGGATGCGAACCTTCAGGTTGGCTCGGCGATTGCACACTTCCTGGATGCCGCGGGTCCAGGCGGCCTGACGGCGACTACATCCATAACAACGCGGGCCCAGCTTAATCTGGCCGTGGAAGCTGTTGTTGCTGAAGGCTTTTCCCGAGACTCCGGCCAGATCCACCCACGTGTCTACTGCATATCACGGCCGTGGCCCGCCGCCGGGCTACCGGCCGCCATCACCTGCATCGGTAGCCGCGATGAGATTCTGCAGCGGCAGGCGGCGATCGAGGCCTGCCTGGCCGCCGCTACCGAGCCGGGAGCTACGGCGCAGGACGTGGTCCAAGCGGCGGCGACCGCGTCCACCGTCGTCTGATTCGCGTAGAACGGCATCCGCAACTTTTCGCCGCGGGAACGAACCGGACATAGTCGAAGAACTCCCATTGTTGCGCGTCGAGCCAGACCGGCTCGAGACCGATAGCATCAGGCGAAGCAAAATCGGCCGCTGAGAGGGTCTGCGATGAACTGGTACACCAAGGGAACTGCCGTCGTCGTTGCCGGCATATGCGCCGCGGGATCGGTAGCAGGCTGCTCCGACGACGGCAAGAGCGACAAGACGACACTGACCGTGTTCGCCGCTGCATCGTTGAAGGACTCCTTCGAGAAGCTCAAAACGGCCTACGAGAGCCAGCATCCGGGTGTCGTCGTCAATATCAGCTACGACGGTTCCAACGCGTTGGTCACCCGCATCAAGCAGGGGGCCGGCGCCGACGTGATCGCCACGGCCGATACCGGCACGATGGACGCGCTCGGTACGCGCGCAGCTGACCGCGGCGACTTCGCGACCAATACGCTGACGATCGTGACGGCCGAGGGCAACCCCAAGCACATCGCCTCGCTCGCGGATCTGACAAAGCCCGGCGTGACCACGGTCCTGTGCGCCGCGCCGGTGCCCTGCGGGAGCGCCAGCCTGAAGGCGGAGAAGCAGGCTGGTGTCGCCGTCAAACCGGTCAGCCAGGAGACCTCGGTGACCGGCGTCCTGACCAAGGTTCGCACCGGGCAGGCAGATGCCGGGATCGTCTATGTGACCGATGCGAAGTCGGCTGCCGACCAGGTGGATACGGTCAACGATCCGGCTTTCAACAACGTCGTGAATCACTATCCGATCGCGGTGGTCTCCGGCACCAAGCACGAGTCCGACGCGTCGGCGTTCGTCGATCTCGTGCGCGGCCAGACTGGGCGGGAAGTGCTGGGACAGTTCGGATTCGGCCCCGCATGACAGCGAAGCGGCGGCAGTGAAGGGCGTTCCCCGCTGGCTGTACCTGCCCGCGGCGTTGGGAATCGCGGTAGTGCTGCTGCCGCTGGTGGCGATTCTGGTGAAGACGCCGTGGCGACATTTCTGGTCGCTCATCACCTCCCATGATGCGTTGACGGCACTCGATCTGAGCCTGCGCACCGCGGCGCTGAGCACGGTCGGTTGTCTGGCGCTGGGTGTTCCGTTGGCAATCGTGTTCGCTCACAATCGATCCCGCTGGATGCGGATTGCCCGCTCGGCGGTCCTGCTGCCGCTGGTACTGCCGCCGGTCGTGGGTGGCCTGGCCCTGCTGTACGTGTTCGGTCGCCAAGGGATGCTCGGAAAACAACTGCACGCCTTGGGAATCGATATCGCTTTCAGCACCACGGCGGTGGTTCTGGCTCAGCTGTTCGTGTCGTTGCCTTTCGTGGTGATCACGGTGGAGGGCGCGCTGCGCACGGTCGGTGACCGATATGACCGGGTCGCGGCGACGCTCGGCGCATCCCCGGCCCGCACCCTCGGCCGGGTCACGCTGCCGCTGATCGGCCCGGCGCTCGCCTCCGGGACGGTGCTGGCGTTCGCCCGAGCGCTCGGCGAATTCGGTGCCACGATCACGTTTGCGGGCAACCTGCCGGGCGTCACGCAGACGGCGCCGCTGGCGATCTACGTCGACCAGATCGACGATCCGGTGCAGGCGTTGCCGATGTCGGTGGTACTGGTGGTGGTCGCTCTCGTCGTGGTGATCGCCGTGCACGCGCGAGAGTCCAATCGGCAACGGAGTCTGGTGATTTGACGGGACTGCGCGCGCGGCTGCGGCTGCGGACCCCCGATATCGAGGTAGCCGTCGAGGTGGCGGCGGGTCGCACCTTGGCATTGCTGGGCCCGAATGGTGCCGGTAAGTCGACGATTCTCAATCTTCTTGCCGGGCTGATGGATCCGGATGACGGCCGGATCGAATTGGGTGACGAGGTGCTGTTCACGTCGGGCCGATCGATACCGCCGCACCGTCGCGGTGTGGTCCTGCTGACGCAGCAGCCGACACTGTTTCCGCATCTGAACGTTCGCCACAACGTCGGATTCGGTCCTGCCGCACTGGGACTCACGCGCCAGGCGGTGGCCGGGCGGGTCGACGAATGGATGGAGCGGGTCGACGTGGGCGGGCTGGCCGATCGCCGTCCTGCGGAGCTGTCCGGTGGCCAGGCGGCACGGGTGGCGCTGGCGCGGGCGCTGGCGACGCATCCGCGGCTGCTGCTGCTGGACGAACCCTTCGCCGCGCTCGATATCGATATCGCAGATCGCATGCGAATCCTGCTGCGGGACTTGCTCGTCGAGCGGACCTGCGTGTTGGTGACTCACGATCTAGCGGATGCAGCGGTCCTGTCCGATACGGCGGCTGTCGTCGAGGACGGCCGGATCATCGACAGCGGGCCCACCCGTCGAGTGTTTGCACAGCCGCAGAGCCCGCTGATCGAGCGATTGGGCCGGCCCACCGCGGGCGTGGCCGACTACTTCTCGGAACCCTGATCCGCGGTCACGCGGGCATAACTGAGCACCCGGGCCGATAGCCGCCGATAGCCGCGAACGTTGAGCGGCGGGATGAAGCGCAACCGGAAGCGCGGGTCGGTGATGGCGTCGGCGCAGTTCTTGTCCACCAGCACGGTCCCGGGTCGCGCGGAGCCGGTGAGTCGTGCGGCGATGTTGACCGGTTCGCCGAATACATCGCCGAATCGCCACAGCACCTTCCCTGTCGCGACCCCGCCGCGCAGCTGCGGCAGGTCGTGATGATCGGGGAGCTGCTGTAGCCGCATGGCGATCTCGGCAGCCGTATCGGCCGTGTCGGCGGAGTACATCACCTCGTCGCCGATCGTCTTCACCACCGCGCCTCCGGCATCGATGATTGCCCGATGTGCGTGTGTCTCAAAGGTTTCCAGTAGGTCGCTGAGTTCGGTCAGTCCGACGCGACGCGACAGGCTGGTATACCCGACCAGGTCGGCGAATCCGATCGACTGCGGGCGGTGGTCGGGGTCGGCGGTAGCGGCGAGGCTGGTGATGGCGGCCGCGAAATGACGGCGCCAGATCAGGCTGTGGATGCGTTCGATCGCCGTAACCACCTGGGACATCGACACATCCATGGTCGGGTCGCTGAGCACCTCGGCGAACTGGGAGGCCTCCCAGTCGGCCAGCCGGGACATCGTCTGGCCGATGGATCGCGCCATCGCGACCTCCAGCGCCATGCGTTCGGGCTGCGCGTTGTCGATCATCGACATCAGCGCCAATGCCTGCACATCGTCTTCGGTGAGCACTTTGGCGTCCGGGTCGTTGTTGGAGAAACCGAATGCGCTCCAGACCCGGTCGGATCGCTCGGGATCGATGCCCACCATCTCGGTGGCGTCGTTGCGCGAGTACTGCGGTGTGCCGGTGCAGCCGTTGAGCTGGCTCAACAGTCTGTCGGCGTCGAGCTCATGGGCCGTGGTCTCGGTGGGTGGATCCGAGCGATCGTCCATCGAACTAGCTTGCAATACCAAGGGCGCCTTTGGCCAGGTATGCGAGAGTTCCGCTGATCTGTGAGCCGCGCAGCACACCGGCGTCGACCCGGCGCCAGTTGCGGCGGACCCGCATCGCGTCGTTGACGATGGTCAGGGCGGCATGCACCGACACGGCTCGTTCGGGCTCGGTGAGCTCGGGATGCAGCTCGCCGTACAGGTCGATCCAGCGGCCCACGTAGGAGCGTTGCACCGCGACCAGATCCGCGGCCGCAGGAACGTCGTGCAGCGCAGCGCGATTGCTGAACGAGACGGTGAGATCGGGTGTCGCGGTGAGGACCTGCACGTAACTGTCGACGAGGGCGCGCAGGCGCGCGGCCGCGTTGTCGGTCTGCGAATACGCGGCGATCACCGTGGCGTCGAGGCGGCTCGCGTTGCGGCGAGAAATCGACAGCAGGATCTCGGCCTTGTTCGAAAAGTGTTTGTACACACTGGGTCCGGAGATTCCGACGGCGGCGCCGATCTCGTCCACCCCTACATCGGTGAAGCCGCGCAACCGGAACAGGTCCGATGCGGCGTCCATGATCTCATCACGGCGTCCGTTCGGGCTGGGATGCGCGATGGGTGAGTCCGGCAGCGGTGCGACGTCGGCCGGATCGAGAGCCAGCAGGCGGCCGACGGTGGCGGCGATCATCGCCCGGGCGCGCGACGCGGGAATTCGGGTGCCGTGCACGGTCAGGCTGCCGGTGACCGACAAGATCGCCCACGCGAGCTGTTCGCGTGTCCGCGAGCTCAGTTCGGGACGATCGCGGAGCAGGGCATCGGCCCAGCGGGTCAGCACCTCGCGGGTGCGTCGCGCGACCTCGACGTTCTGCTCGTCGGAGAGGAAGTCGCTGTTCCAGCGCCACAGGACGGCGGCGTCGGGGCGGTGGACCGCCAGCCCGGCGATGGTGTCGATGATCTGTTCGCGAGTCGGCTCGCTGCCGTCGGGCCGAGTCGCGAGCGCCGAATCGGTGCAGGCCTCGAGATCCTCGACGCCGGCGAGCACCGCCGCCGCCAGGATGTCCTGCTTGTCCGTGAAATGTCGATAGAGAGCGGGTGCGGTGACTCCGGCAGCGCGCGCGATGTCGGCCATCGACACCTGTGAATAGCCCTTGTGCAGGAACAGTCCGGTGGCATGGCTGATCAGCCGCGCACGCCGGTCGGCGGGGCGGGCGCGGCTGGGTCCGGCGGCTGTATCGGTGGGCATTGTGAATGCACCCTAGCGCAATATTTGTTCCTCGCCCAGCATCTTGATCAGGGGGTATAGCCAAATAAGTTATGGCGCGTTAGCCTGGTACCGCACGCCCCCTCCGGGCCCCTCCGTGGGAGGCGTCTGCGAACCGGCACAACGCCGATCTTCAGCGGAAAACACGCGAAAGGACATCGCAATGAGTGATGCGTTCATCTACGAGGCCGTTCGGACGCCTCGTGGCAAGCAGCGCGGCGGCGCGCTGCACAGTGTCAAGCCGATCGACCTGGTCTCGGGCCTGATCAAGGATTTGTTGGCGCGTCACGGCAGCCTCGATCCCACCGATGTCGACGACGTCGTGCTCGGTGTCGTCTCGCCGGTCGGCGAGCAGGGTGCGGTTATTGCCCGTACCGCGGCGCTCGTATCGGGCCTCGGCCAGAGCGTTCCCGGCACCCAGATCAACCGCTTCTGCGCCTCCGGCTTGGAGGCCTGCAACCTGGCCGCGGCCAAGGTCGCCTCGGGCTTCGACGATCTGGTGCTCGCCGGTGGCGTCGAGTCGATGTCACGCGTGCCGATGGGCTCCGATGGCGGCGCACTGTTCATGGATCCGGCCACCGCGTACGACAACTACATCGCCCCCCAGGGCATCGGCGCTGACCTGATCGCCACCATGGAAGGCTTCAGCCGCGACGACGTCGACGCGTTCGCCGCCGAGTCGCAGGCGCGGGCCGCCAAGGCCTGGGAGTCCGGCTACTTCGCCAAGTCGGTCATCCCGGTCACCGATATCAACGGTGTCGTCGTGCTCGATCGCGACGAGCACATGCGTCCGGGTACCACCGCCGAGATGCTCGGCAAGCTCAAGCCCGCGTTCCAGGGGCTGGCCGATATGGCCGGCTTCGACGATGTGGTGATGCAGAAGTACCCGCAGGTCGAGAAGGTCAACCACGTGCACACCGGCGGCAACAGCTCGGGCATCGTCGACGGCTCCGGCCTGGTCCTGATCGGCAGCGAGGAGGCCGGTAAGCGCAACGGCCTGGCCCCGCGCGGCCGCATCGTGACGTTCGCCGAGGTCGGCAGCGAGCCTTCGATCATGCTCACGGGCCCCACCCCGGCCACCGAGCTGGCACTGAAGAAGGCCGGCCTCACCACCGAGGACATCGACGTCTACGAGCTCAACGAGGCTTTCGCGTCGGTTGTCATGAAGTGGGAGAAGGACCTGAACATCCCGCACTCGAAGGTCAACGTCAACGGCGGCGCCATCGCCATGGGCCACCCGCTCGGCGCCACCGGCGCGATGATCCTGGGCACCTGCCTCGATGAGCTCGAGCGCACCGGCGGCCGCTACGGCCTGGTCACCCTCTGTATCGGCGGCGGCATGGGCGTCGCGACCGTCATCGAACGCCTCTGAGCCGCAAGACCACACAGAAAGAATCATTGAAAAGCTATGACTGACAACATTATTGCGTGGGAGAAGGACGCGGACGGCGTCGTCATCCTGACCATGGACGACAAGTCCCAGGGCGCGAACACGATGAACGACGCCTACAAGACGTCGATGGAGGCCACGGTCGATCGGCTGGAGGCCGAAAAGGATGACATCACCGGTGTCGTCCTCACCTCGGCGAAGAAGACCTTCTTCGCCGGCGGCGATCTCAAGGACATGACCGCCGAGCGGACCCAGACCAAGGCAGAGCTCGCCACCGAGATCACCAACAGCGCCAACGGCATCAAGAAGGTGCTGCGTCGTCTGGAGACCCTGGGCAAGCCGGTCGTCGCGGCCATCAACGGCGCCGCACTCGGTGGCGGCCTGGAGATCGCACTGCACACCCACTACCGGGTTGCGGCCGACGTCAAGGGCTCGAAGATCGGCCTCCCCGAAGTCACCCTCGGCCTGCTCCCCGGCGGCGGCGGCGTGGTTCGCACCGTGCGCTTGCTGGGCTTCCAGAATGCGCTGATGGGCGTTCTGCTGCAGGGCCCGAGCTTCGCGCCGGCCAAGGCCAAGGAAGTCGGCCTGGTCGACGAGTTGGTCGGCTCGATCGACGAGCTGATTCCGGCTGCCAAGGCATGGATCGCCAAGAACCCCGAGGCCCAGCAGCCCTGGGACGTCAAGGGATACAAGATCCCCGGTGGCGCCCCGACCAACCCGGCCGTGGCCGCCAACCTGCCGGCGTTCCCGGCGCTCCTGCGTAAGCAGATCAAGGGCACCAACATGCCGGCGCCGCGGGCGATTCTCGCTGCGGCCATCGAGGGCGCCTACGTGGACGTCGACACCGCCGACATCATCGAGACCCGCTACTTCGTCTCGCTGGTCACCGGTCAGGTCGCGCAGAACATGATCAAGGCGTTCTTCTTCGACCTGCAGCACATCAACGGCGGCGGCAGCCGGCCCGAGGGCTACGACAAGTACACCGCCAAGAAGGTCGGCGTTATCGGCGCGGGCATGATGGGCGCGGCCATCGCGTACGTCTCGGCCAAGGCCGGCATCGAGGTCGTCCTCAAGGACATCGACATCGAGGCCGCCAAGCGGGGCAAGGGCTACTCCGAAAAGCTTGAGGAGAAGGCGCTTTCGCGAGGCAAGACCACCAAGGAGAAGTCGGACGCGCTGCTCGCGCGGATCACCCCGACCGTCGACCCCGCCGACTTCAAGGGTGTCGACTTCGTGATCGAGGCCGCGTTCGAATCGGTCGAGGTCAAGGCCAAGGTCTTCCAGGAGATCGAGGACATCGTCGAACCCGATGCGGTGCTCGGATCCAACACGTCGACGCTGCCGATCACCATCCTGGCGGAGAACGTCAAGCGTGGTGAAGACTTCATCGGCATTCACTTCTTCAGCCCGGTCGACAAGATGCCATTGGTGGAAATCATCAAGGGCGCCAAGACCTCTGATGCAGTGCTGGCCAAGGTCATCGACTACACGCTGCAGATCCGCAAGACCCCGATCGTCGTCAACGACAGTCGCGGATTCTTCACCAGCCGCGTCATCGGCACCTTCATCAACGAGGCCGTCGCGGCTGTCGGCGAAGGTATCGAGCCTGCTTTCATCGAGCATGCGGGCACCCAGGCCGGCTACCCGGCAGCCCCGCTGCAGCTGATGGACGAGCTGACGCTGACCCTGCCGCAGAAGATCCGCAAGGAGACCGAGGCCGCGATCCGCGCTTCCGGTCAGGAGCCGCCGCAGCACGGTTCGTACGCGGTCATCGACTGGATGGTCGAGCAGGGCCGTACCGCGAAGAAGGACGGCAAGGGCTTCTACGACTACGCGGACGGCAAGCGCGGTCTGCTGTGGCCGGGCCTGCGTGACCACTTCAAGTCCGGCAGTGTCGAGATCCCGCTGGAGGACATGAAGGAGCGCATGCTCTTCGCCGAGGCGCTCGAGACCGTGAAGTGCTTCGACGAGGGCGTGCTGACCTCGGTTCCGGATGCCAACATCGGCTCGATCTTCGGCATCGGGTTCCCGGCCTGGACTGGCGGCGTCGTCCAGTACATCAACCAGTACGAGGGCGGCCTGCAGGGCTTTGTCGACCGGGCTCGTGAGCTGGCCGGCAAGTACGGTTCGCACTTCGAGCCGCCGGCCTCGCTGGTCGAGAAGGCCGCGAAGGGCGAGAAGTTCAAGTGAGCCGAAACCTGCTGAGCTAATCGGTAATTCGGTCAAATCGGCCCGGTTCCCAAACAGGGGAACCGGGCCGATCGCCGTCTGCCGGGGCGATTAGGTTGGAGTCGATAGCTCACAACCAGGAGAGGCTCGTATGAAGCTCACGCGTATCGTCGCTCGTCCACTGTTGGCATCGATCTTCGTGTCGGCAGGGGTGAATCACCTGCAGAATCCGGGGCATGCGGCCGGCCTGGTCGAGCCGCTGACATCGCAGCTGCCGGACACGGTGCCGCCGCAACTCGCAGATCCGGAGAAACTCGTGCTGGCCAATGCCGTCGTTCAGGTGGGCGCCGGCTCGGCGCTCGCGCTGGGCATCAAGCCGAAGTGGGCGGCGTTAGCACTCGTCGGTTCGCTGGTCCCGACGACGCTTGCGGGACATCGTTTCTGGGAGATCGAGGACCCGCAGATGAAGGCAATGCAGCGGATTCAGTTCCTCAAGAACACCGCGCTCATCGGTGGCCTGTTGAGCGTCGTCGGGCAGGACTGAACCCCCGCTAACGAAATCCGCAGTCCCGCTAAGGAAATCCGCGCCGCCTTTGTGTATCCGCGCCGACTGTAACCGGCGCAGATCCGCAAAAGCGGCGCGGATTTCGTGGTGGTGGGTGCAGACTTCTGAAGTATGTCGCGAATGCGCGGTGTCACAGTCCTGCTCTGCAGTGTCGGACTGGTGGCTGCGTGCACCACGAGCAAACACACGACCGACCAGTCGACGACGACGCTCGCCCCGTCCGCGACGATGCAGACCGACGATCAGGCCAAGGCCGACGCGATCATGAAGATCGTCAACGACTACAAGAACGAGGCCCACCTCAAAGCCGTCATCGTGCGCGTCACTCAGGACGGAAAGAACCTCGTCACCGCGGCGACCGGCGAATCGATGACCGGGGTGCCGGCCACCGTCGACATGCATTTTCGCAATGGCGCGGTCGCGATCTCCTACGTATCGACGCTCCTGCTCGAACTCGTCGACGAACACAAGCTCAGCCTCGACGACAAGCTGGCGAAGTATCTGCCCAACATCCCGCATGCCGATGAGGTGACACTGGGCCAGCTCGCCCAAATGACTTCTGGCTACCATGATTTCGTCATCGGCAACCAGGCCTTCGGCGAGGAGCTGCTGAAGAATCCGTACAAGGCCTGGACCACGGACGAACAGCTCTCCTACGCGCTCGACAAGCCGCTCTGGTACCCGCCGGGAACCAACTGGGACTACGCACACACCAACTACGTGCTGCTCGGCTTGGTGCTGTCGAAAGTGACGGGAAAGTCGCTCGCGGACGCGTTGCAGGAGAAGGTGCTCGGTCCGCTCGGGCTGAAGAACACCAAACCCAATCTGACTGCTGAGATCCCGCAACCGGTGCTGCACGCCTTCTCCGGCGAGCGCCGCGCCCTCTTCGGTTCGCCGCCCGGCCTGTACGAGGAGTCGACCTACTGGAATCCGTCGTGGACCCTCAGCCAGGGCGCGATCGAGACCTCGAACATCTACGACCTCGAGGCCAGCGCGGTCGCCGTCGGCACCGGAAAATTGTTGACGCCGCAGTCGTACAAGCTGATGACGTCGCCCGATCTGCGGGGTAAGACCACGGCCATCCCGGGTTGTGTGAACTGTCGACCGATGACCGAGGCCGCCACCTACGGCCTGGGGGTGTGGATCAGCGGCGACTGGCTGCTGCAGAACCCGCTGTTCTTCGGCTATGCAGCGGTCAACGCCTACCTGCCCAAGCACAAGATCGGGATCGCCGTCGCCGTGACCTATGAGCCGGAGGCCTTCGGTCCCGACGGCTCGTACACCAACGGCGGTCAGTCGATATCCAGCATGATCGGCGCCTATCTCGCGCCGGACGACCCGCCACCGACGAACTCATCGCACAATTGACCGACTGGGACGGCGCGGAATACGCCCAGATCAGCGGGCTACAGCGGGCGATGGCGAGCGCCTCGCTGGAGTCCTTGGTGCTGGCGGGCACCGAGCGGGTCCTCGACGTCGGATGCGGTGACGGCTTCGTCACCGGCGAGATCGCCAAGCGACTGCCGGGCGGCAGCGTGCTCGGTATGGATCCGTCGCCCAGGATGATCGCGGCTGCGCAGGCGATTGACCGTGGATTGGCGAACCTGGAGTTCGTCGCGGGCGATGTCACCACGATGACATTCGGTCCCGACTTCGATCTGGTGGCGTCGTTCAATGCGCTGCATTGGGTTCATGACCAGCAGGATGCGTACCGGAACATCGCCGCCGCGTTGCGCCCTGACGGGCGGGTGCTAGTGCAGTTCGTGTGCGAGGGAGAGCGACCGAGCATCGAGGACGTGGCCTGGGAGGTGTCCCGCGAGCCGCGGTGGGCTTCGGCGTTCGCGGACTTTGTGCGCCCGTATGAGCACATCGATCCGGATTCGCTGGCCACCCTTGCCGCCGGTGCCGACCTCCAGGTGACCGCGCTGGCGGTGCGCGACCGCGAGTGGGACTTCGGATCGCGCGCCGGGTTCGCCCAATGGTGCACGGTCGGTTTCGCCGACTGGGTTTCCCGGCTGTCCGAAGACGAGCTGGCGGCATTCGTGGACGAGGTCGTCGACGGGTATGAGGCGGTCGTCGGGCAGGCCGGGTTGTTCAGATTTCTGCAGCTGCGGGCGGAGCTCAGCCGGTCGCCGGCTGCCAGCTGATCACCGGCTCCAGTGCCGGACGCTTGGGTGCCCGACCGTCGCCCATCGACACCCCGCGGACCTTGCGAATCACCCAAGGCGTGAAGAATTCCACCGCCCACCTGGCGTCCCGAATGAGCTCGTTGACCCGTGCGGTGGCCAGCGAATCCGGATGCGGTGCAGCCCAATCGGGGTCACTGCCGGGCAGGCCGAGAGCGTGTGCGGCTCCGGCCGCGAACCGCTCGTGACCCGACGGCGAGGCGTGCAATCGGTCGCGTGACCACGATCGCAGATCCATGAGTACCGGGGCCGTGTACAGATCGACGAGGACGAAACCGAATTCGTCGGCGTAGCACCGCATCACCTGATTCAGCCGCAGCAGCCACGGCTCGACGCGCCGGGCCACCGGAATGGTGCGCACGACATTCGGGAAGGTCGAAATCATCACGGTTGCACCGGATTCGGCGAGACGGCTGTAGATATAGTGCAGATCCTTCTCGACGATATCGAGATCGGCGCGGCCGATCACATCGTTCATGCCGAGCGGTGCGGCGATCAGATCCGGCTGCAGCTCCAGCGCCGGTTCCAGCTGGTCGATCCGTGCGTCGCGGGTGTTCTTGCCGCGGACCGCCAGGTTCGCATAGAGCAGACCGGGATTGACGTGGGCGAGTCGGTCCGCGAGCCTGTCTGCCCACCCGCGGTAGCCGGCCCGGTCATCGCCGTCGCCCATGCCCTCGGTCTGACTGTCACCGATCGCGACGAATCTTGAGTACGTCACACACCCAGTGTGCCGATCCGCCGATTCGATATCTATCAACGTGGCCGAGGCGTTTCGTCGGATTTTCGAAATCGTTATGTGAGGTCGTACCACCGAGGTTCAGAGCACTTGCGCCAAAAAGGTCCGCAGCCGTGCGGATTTGGCGGATTCGAAGATCTTCTCCGGCTTCCCGGTCTCGACCACCGCACCCTGATCCATGAACAGCACATTGTCGGAAACGGTTCGCGCAAAGCTCATTTCGTGGGTCACCACCACCAGCGTCATGCCCTGAGAAGCGAGGTCCGACATCAACGCGAGGATGCCTTTGACCAGCTCGGGATCCAGCGCCGATGTCGCTTCGTCGAAGAACATCACCTGCGGCGACATCGCGAGGGCGCGGGCGATGGCGACGCGCTGCTGCTGACCGCCGGACAGGCTGCTCGGGCGGGAGTCGGCCTTGCCGCCGAGCCCGACGATCTCCAGCTGCCGCACCGCCAGGGCGCGAGCCTCGTCCTTACTCAGTCCGAGCAGCTTCCGCGGCCCGAGTGCGACGTTGTCGGCGACCGTCTTGTGCGGGAACAGATTGAAGTGCTGGAAGACCATGCCGATGCGGCGGCGCAACTCGTCGGGGTTGTCGCGGAGCACCGACCTTCCATCGAGCAGGATGTCGCCGCGGTCCGGCTCATGCAGCCGATTGAGCACCCGCAGGAGCGTGGATTTGCCCGACCCGGACGGGCCGATCACGGTGGTCGTGGTGCCGGCGTCGACCTGAATGTCCACGCCGCGCAAGACGTGATGCTTGCCGAAGGACAGATGCAGATCGTTGCCGGCGAGTGAAACAGCTTGGGCTGCGGTGGGGTTCACGGTGCTCATCCCTTCTCCACGGCGAGTTCGATCGATGGACCGGGATCGGCCTCGGGCTTGCCCGTGCGCAGACGCTTGTCGATGTAGTTGACGAGATGGGTGAGGGGGATCGTCAGGACGAGGTACATGATGCCCGCGGCTACCAGAGGCGATAGGTTGCCGGTCTGGGCGTTGAGGTCGCGCCCCACCGCGAACAGTTCGCGCTGGGTGGCCAGCAGGCCCAGGAAGTAGATCAGCGAGCTGTCCTTGATGAGGCTGATGAACTGATTCATCAGCGCCGGCAGCACTCGCCGCACGCCCTGCGGAATCACCACCAGGCTCATCGACTGGCGATAGCTGAAGCCGATGGCGCGGGCGGCCTCCATCTGGCCGGCCTCCACACTCTGGATTCCGGACCGGAAGATCTCGCCGATGTACGCGGCGGCGAGGAGTCCCAACGCGATGGCGCCGAGCCAGTACGGGTTGTTGTCGGTGACGTTCTTGACGACCGGCCCGATGCCCAGGCCGATCACCAGGATCACCACGACGGCCGGAAGCCCGCGGAAGATATCGGTATAGACCCGCGCGGGATATCGCAGCCACCGCGATCGCGAGATGCCGGCGACGGCCAACAGCATTCCGAGGATCGTGCCGATGATGCCGGAGACCACGGCCAGGATGAGGGTGTTGGGCAGACCGGTCTTGATCAGATCCGGAAACGCCTGGCGGTACAGACTCCAGTCGAAGAAGGTGGCCGACAGCTGCTGCAGCGTGTTCTTGCGTTTGACGGGCTGGTTGCCGGACTCCTTTGCGGCGTTCTCGGCCGCGATCTTCGTGAAATCGGGGAGTTGCGGCACCGGCGCGGCCTTGCTGCCGGGCTTCCAACCAGGGGGCAGGGTGCGTGGTTCCCAGTCGGTGTAGAGCTTGGCGTAGGTGCCGTCGGCGATGATCGCGTCCAGCCCGGAGTTGAGCGCATTGACCAGGTTCGGGTTGTCCTTGGCGACCGCCCAGGCGACGAAATTGTTGACGCTGAAGGTGTTTTCGACGATCGCGGTGCCATCACCGGGTTTCACCGCACCTTCGGCCTGCGCGGAGGGTGCCACCCAGGCATCGATCAGGCCGCTCTTCAGATTGGCGTAAGCGGTGGCGTAGTCGGGGAACTTGACGGGATCCAGATGCAGCGTGTTGACGACGTAGTCGTCCTGGACGGTGCCCTGCACGACGCCGATGCGGGTCGACTTGCCGAGCTGTCCGAAGCCCTTGATTCCGCTGTTGTCGGGAACGACCAGCGAGAAATAGCCGAAGTCGTAGCCATTGGTGAAGGCGACGGTGTCGCGGCGGGCGTCGGTGGTGGTGATCGACGAGGAGCCGACGTCGAAGCGATGAGTGGCCACCTGGGAGAGCAGTCCGGAGAACTCGGTGCCCGCGAAGTCGATCTTGAGGTGGAGCTTGTCGGCGATCGCCTTGAGTAGTTCGTTGTCGAACCCGGTGAAGACACCCTTGCCGTTGACGCAGATGCTCGGCCCCGCGTCCGACAGTGTGCCGACCGAGATCGTCCCCGGCTTGACCAGCCCCAGCGCGGCGGTATCGATCTGATCCAGCGGGGTCACGGTGGCCGTGGTGTATCGATCGACCGTGCTGTTCTCGGCGGCGGCGAGATTCGTCGGAGCCGCTGAGGCCGAAGCGATTCCGGGCGGGGAGCAGTTGTCGGCGGGGGCGGCTGACGCCCGGGTGTTCCATCCACCGGCAAGGGCGAGTATTCCGATCAGGGCCGCCACCAGCAGTAGCGACGGGCCGCGCGGAATCGATCGTGCAGTCACGCCGTACGACCCTAGTGATCCGCCCACGTTTTCGGGTGGTTCGGCTCAGCCGTGCCCGTAACCTCCGGTTCGCGTTCGGTACCGCAAAACTGGAACACGTTCTATTCTGGGGCGGTGGACGTGACATATGAGGGCACCAAGAAGGAACTGAAGACCGACGAGGGCACGCTGGTCTATCACGAGGCGGGGGAAGACAAGAGCGGCGAGCCGCTGATCCTGCTGCACGGCTCGGGGCCGGGCGTCACCGGTTGGCGGAACTACCGCAATAACCTGGGCGTCTTCGCCGAGCACTTTCACACCTATGTGCTGGAGTTCCCCGGCTTCGGTGTGAGCGAAGCGGTCGAGGGGCACCCGGTGCTCACCGCCGGCGGCTCGGTGCTGCGGTTCATGGATGGCCTGGGTATCGAGAAGGCGAAGATGATCGGCAACTCGATGGGCGGCGTCGTCGGCGTCAACCTCGCGATCAAGAATCCGGACCGCGTCTCCAAGCTGGTCACCATCGGCGGTGTGGGCGGGAACATCTTCAGTGCCAGCCCGACCGAAGGACTGCAGCTGCTGCAGGAGTTCACCGATGCGCCGGACCGGGACAAGCTGGTTCGCTGGCTCAACTCGATGGTGTGGAACAAGGATCTCGTCACCGAAGAGCTCATCGAGGAGCGCTGGGCGGCGGCCATCGATCCGGACGCGCACAAAACCGCGTCGATGATGTACGGGTCGGCGGCGTGGAAGATGCAGCAGAAGTTCTTGGCCACCGCGGACATCCCGCCGTATTGGTCGATGATGCACAAGGTCACCTGTCCGACGCTGCTGACCTGGGGACGTGACGATCGGGTGAGCCCGCCGGACATGTCGCTGATGCCGATGCGCCTGATTCCCAACGCCGAACTGCACATCTTCCCGAACTGTGGGCACTGGGTGATGATCGAGGCCAAGGCGGCCTTCGAACGTGCCGTGATCGAATTCCTCAGTCGCTGAGGATGATTCGCGGGGCCTAGCGACCGCCGCCGGTGTGCTGGTTGCCGCCCTGGCCGTTGTTGGAACCCTGGTTGCCGCGCTGGTTCTGGCCGTTGCCGTTGCCGTAGTTGCGGGTGTTGGTCGGAGGCACGGTGACGGTGGTCGTCACGGTGTCGGTCTCCGTCGAGGGCGCCACCGTGGTGGTGTCGGCCGCGGTCGTGTCGGGGGCCGGGGCCACCGCGGGCGCCTGGTCGGTGCCGGTGTCGTTCACGCCGTAGTGATGGTGATGCGGATCGGCGGCCGACGACGAGGCGGCGCTGGAGGTGGTCGTGGCTGCCGACGAAGACGAGCTTTCGCTGGTTCCCTTCGAAGACGAGCAACCCGCGATGAGCGCCACAGCGGCGACAAGAAGTCCGACGAAAACAAGAACCCGACGCACGGTGTTCCCCTTTGCTTGGTCAGTCGCGGAACAGATCGTCCCGGCGCTGGAGCAAATAGAACACCGGCGGCCGCCGACTCAGCAACGCCTCAGGCAGTTGTCAGCAAGTGCCCGAAATGCCTTCCTGCGGAACGGAATCAACCGGACATAACGGCGTGGTCCTCGGCGCCGAACTTGTCTTCGAGGGCCTCCGGTGAGTAGTCGACGTCGATCTCGGCCACCGGGCGGCCGCGTGCCGATTCGATGGCGCCGAGGCGGCGCTGCGCGCGATCGGCCGCGTATTGGACGAACTCTGCGTTGTCGAACCCGAACGGCGGGTCGTCGAACTGATCGTTGACCCACGTGATCATGTTGGCGACGTGCGGGAGCAACTCGCCCATCCGCTCGCCGACGACCGCCCATAGCGAATCGTCGGCGGCGACGTGGCGGCGGCAGGTGAAGGTGCCCCAGGCCATGTGGCGACGTTCGTCGATGCTGATGTTGCGGATCAGTTCGCGCATGCCCGGGAAGATGTCGTTCTCCAGACAGATCTTCTGCCATGCGTAGTAGCCGGTCAGGGCGAGGCTGCCCTCGACAACGTGGTTGTAGGTGACGCTCGCCCGGACCTGGTTGACCGGTGACGGATCGTCGGCCAGCGCCCGCAGCGTCGCCGGCTGCTCCTGGTAGAAGATCTTGCGGTAGTGCGGATTGTCGTAGACGTACGAGTGCAGGTCGCCGGTCAGGCCGATCGCGTCCATCCACAACCGGAAGCCCTGGGTGTGCTTGGCCTCCTCGAAGCAGAACTGCGTGAGGTACAGCTCGTCGGCGATGCGGCCTTCCGCGGCCATCGCCTGCATGAACGGCTGGATGTCCTCGGTGACCGATTCCTCGCCGGCGACGAATTGCGACACCAGGTAGGTGGCGCTGCGCCGTTGCTCATCGCTCAGTGTGTGCCAGTCCGCGGCGTCCTGGCTGAAGTCGATGGCTGACGGATCCCAGAACATCGCGTTGCCCTTGGTGAACAGGCGCATCGGGAATGTGCGTTGATCGAGACCGCCGCGGGACAGCGAGCTGAACCCGCCGCGGAGATCGGAGTCGGACGAAACGGTTGCCGTCATGGCGACATCACCTCGGAAGAGATCGGCGGGCTGACTGCCTTGCCCTCCACGATAGTTTGGTCACAGTCGTAGCAGGAATGGTTTCGCGAATTCGGTCCGCCCGCAACGCCTTCGGGAACGGCAGCTCACAGTGGTATCCCCCCAGGGGGTTATGCAATGATGGTCGGGGCCTGGAAGGAGCTATTCGATGACTGAATTCACGCTGACGAGGTCGGTGCCGCACACCTACGCCGAAACGGTCCGTCGCGTCCGGGAAGAGCTGGCGGCGGTGGGGTTCGGGATTCTCACCGAGATCGACATGGCCGCAACGCTCAAGGCCAAGCTCGACGTGGACACGCCGCCGATGTTGATCCTCGGGGCCTGCCGTCCACAGCTGGCGCACCAGGCCGTGCAGATCGACCCGCGGATCGCGACGCTCCTGCCCTGCAACGTCGTGGTCACCGCCATCGACAGGGGGGCCGTCGTCGAGGTGCTCGATCCGATGGTCATGCCGGAGTTCACCGGTCGCGACGAACTGACGGCCGTCGCGGAGGACGCGCGCGACCGACTGCTGCGCATGCTCGACGCGATCACCGCCGCGCCGTCGGAGGCCTGATGAAACTGGAACAGGATGATGCGAAGCCGATCGTCACGCGGATGAAGCGCGCGCACGGCCACCTCGCGACCGTCATCCGCATGTTGGAGGAGGGCGAGGATTGCGAAGACGTCCTCACCCAGTTGGCCGCGGTGAACAAAGCCCTCAGCCGCAGCGGATTCGCGCTGGTGTCCGCCGGGTTGCGGCAGTGCATCGCGAACGAGGGTGTAGACGGGGTGGACTCCCGCAAGCTCGACAGGCTGTTTCTGGCTCTCGCCTGAAGCCCTAGAAGGCCGGCAACGGGTATGCGGAGCTGTGCAGCAGCTCGACCCGGTCCTCGCCGATGTGCTCCGCGAGCACCGACAACACGGTGTCGCGCAGCTCGATTCGCGTGCGTTCGGTGTAGACGACGCCGAGCTGTACCGGCGGCGGCTCGGGGGCTCCGGGCAGCGCGATCAGGCCGTCCGGTAGCCGATCGACTACGGGCACGAGCATCGCCCCGGCGCCGGTGCGGACCGTGTCGAGCCCGGTCGCGAGGTCGTTGACCTCCGCGGCGACCGACCAGCCCCGACCGGACACGCTGAATGTGTCGAAGCTGGGCTGGCGCAGCGTGCATGGCGGAGAGAAGACCACGAGTGGCACGTCTGCGCCCGGCGCGGGGGCCGGAGCCGCGGCCGACCACAGCCAGCACAGCCGGAAACCCGATGTGCGTGAGGACAATTCGGGTGCGACGCGGCTGGTGACGGCGATGTCGACCTGGTCGGACTCCAGCAGCGTCCGCACATTGGAGTTCCGGTCGAGATGAAATCGCACTTCGCTGTCGGGGAAGGCGTCACGCAGCCGCGAGACGGCGACCGGCAGGATCACGCCGGCGCTGTTCTGCGCCGCACCGATAGTGATGACCGTGTCGGAACTCTTATCGAATCTGGCCACTGCATTGTCGTGGGCCGCCAGGATGCCGCGGGCATGTGCCAGCAGCTCCTCGCCGTCGCGGGTGAAGGCGATGCGCCGGCCCTCGCGTGTCACCAGGGCCACCCCAGACTCCTTCTCGAGTTTGCGAAGGTGCTGGCTGACAGCGGATTGGGTGATCAACAAAGACGCGGCGGCGCGGTGAACCCCGCCCGTGCTGGCCACGGCGACCAATGATCGCAGCGGGGTGATGTCGAAGGTGCGCGGCACCATCACAGCATACGTGGCGCGTCGAGAACAATCACGATTACTGATCAATTGGTTCAGAATGATTCGTTGGACCCGATCGAGCGGTGACGGTGCAATGAGAGATATGAAGAAGCTTTCTCTGCCGCTCGGGGCGTCCACCGCGTTCTTCTACGCACTCGGGTATCCGGTCGGCGCGCTGGCGGTGCGGGCCGCCACCCCGGGCGTCGTACTGCTCGCCCGGTTTGGTGTCTCCGCGCTCATCCTGATCGCGATCGCGGCGTCGCGACATCTCGAATGGCCGCGCGGTCGCCAGGCCGGGCACGCGGTGGTGGTCGGATTCCTCACGCAGGGAGTCCAATTCGTCGGCTGCTACGAGGCGATGTACTCCGGCGTCTCGCCGGTGCTGGTGGCGTTGGTGATCGCGACGAACCCGGTGATCACCGCGGCGGTGGCGAGTGTCGTGTTGCGCGAGCGCCTGTCGCCGCGCCGGATCCTTGCGGTGGCGCTGGCGATGATCGCGGTCTGCGTGGCCTTCGCGGGGCGCGTATTCGCCGTCGGGCACGTAGACGTGGCGATCGTCTGGGTGATCGTGGCGGTCATCGGGCTCGCTGTGGGCGGTGTCTACCAGCAGCGGTACCTGAAGCAGGGGCATCCGCTGGCGATCAACGCCATCGGCGTATCGGTGGCCCTGGTGCCCGCCGGCGTTTTCGCGGCGATCACTCCGCAGCATGTCGCGAACGCCGCGCACGCAGTCACCTGGATCGGGGTGATGATCATCGCCAGCTCGGTGATCGGCGCGAGCCTGTACTTCGCGGTGATCAAACGGTCCGGCGCATCGGCCGCGGCGCTGCTGTTCGGCGTGATTCCCTCGATCGCGGCCCTGCTGACCTGGGCCATGCTGGGTCAGCGACCGGACGTCGGGGTGATCGTCGGACTGATTGTCGGAGCCGCGGCATGCCTGATCGGTGCCGGGGTACGAGTGGACCGGCGCGGGCTGCTACCGGACTCGGTGTCGCCCGCGGCGGCCCCGCTGGTTCACCAGATGCGCACGCGCTCAGTGGGTTCCAGATACAGCGCATCACCCGGCTGCACATCGAACGCCTCGTAGAAGGCGTCGACGTTGCTGATGACTCCGTTGCAACGGAACTCCGGTGGCGAATGCGGGTCGATCGACAGTCGCCGAATCGCCTCGGCCTCACGGGTTTTGGTGCGCCACACCTGCGCCCAGCCGTAGAACACCCGCTGCAGTCCGGTCAGCCCGTCGATCACCGGCGCCTCGGCGTCCCCGAGTGCCAGCTGGTATGCGACCAACGAGATGGACAGGCCGCCGAGATCACCGATGTTCTCGCCGATGGTGAACTCGCCGTTCACCTTGTACCCGGTGTCCAGGCCCTTCGGGGTGAACCGGCCGTACTGCTCGATGAGCTTTCCGGTGCGCTTGCCGAATTCGGCGCGGTCGTCGTCGGTCCACCAGTCGATGAGGTTTCCGTCGCCGTCATACTTGGCGCCCTGGTCGTCGAAGCCGTGACCGATCTCATGGCCGATCACCGCGCCGATGCCGCCGTAGTTGGCGGCGTCGTCGGCGGTCGGGTCGAAGAACGGCGGCTGCAGGATCGCGGCCGGGAAGACGATCTCGTTCATGCCGGGGTTGTAGTAGGCGTTCACCGTCTGCGGCGTCATGAACCACTCGTCGTGATCGACCGGCTGGCCGATCTTGGCGAACTCACGATTCTGTTCGAATACGCTGGCCCGCTCTACATTTCCGATCAGATCGTCGCGGTCGATGGTCAGCGACGAGTAGTCGATCCAGCGTGCGGGGTAGCCGATCTTCGGGGTGAACTTCTCCAGCTTGGCCAGCGCCTTCGTGCGGGTCTGCGGGCTCATCCACTCCAGGTCGGAGATGTTCTGGCGATATGCGGCAACGAGATTGGCGATCAGCTCGTCCATCCGGGCCTTGGCCTCGGGCGGAAAGTGCTTGGCGACGTAGAGCTTGCCGACCGCGAAGCCGATCGACTGCTCGACCAGCTCGACGCCGCGCTTCCAACGTTCGCGGATGACCTCGGCGCCGGTGAGCTTGCGGCCGAAGAAGTCGAAATGCTCCAGCGCGAACGGATCCGACAGGTAGCGCGCGGTCGAGTGCAGCACCCGCCAGGCCGCCCAGGCCTGCCACTGCTCGAGCGAACGCTCCTCGAACAGCGTCGCAACGCCGACCAGGAAGGACGGCTGCCCGACGACGACCTCGGCGAACACCGACTGTTCGGCATCCAGCCCGTCGAGCCACTGCCGCAGGTGCAGCCCGGGAGTCTCGGTGCGCAGGTCGTCGAACGTGCGCAGGTTGTAGGTGAGCTCTGCGTCGCGACGCCGCACGACGTCCCAATGATGAGCCGCGATAGCGGTTTCCAGGTCGAGGATGGATTCCGCACGCGCGGCCGCATCGGTGAATCCGGCGAGCGTCAGCATCCGCTCGACGTGATCGCGGTAGTCCGCGCGGGTCTGCGCGTGCTTGTCCTCGCGGTAGTACGACTCGTCCGGCAGGCCCAGCCCGGACTGCGTCAGGTGCACCAGGTACCGATCAGACTGCTTCGCATCGGTGTCGACGTAGAAGCCGACCAGGCCGTGGCTGCCGGCCGTCTGCGCCGCGCCGATCAGCCGCGCCAGTTCGGACTTGCCGGTGGCCCCGGCGATCGCGTCCAGCTGCGGCCGGATCGGATCGAGCCCGAGCGAATTGATCCGGTCGGTGTCCATGAAGCTGGCGTAGAGATCGCCGATCTTCTGCTCGTCCGAGCCCGGCGCCGCCGTCGTGTCGGCGAGTGAGGTGATGATGTCGCGGACGTTCTCCTCGGAGCGGTCCCGCAGTACGAGGAATGCGCCGTCGATGGGGCGATCGTCGGGGATCTGATGGTCGGCCAGCCACCGGCCGTTGACGTGCTCGAACAGGTCGTCCTGGGCGCGGGTGTCGGTGTCCACCCACTCGAGATCGATTCCGGAAGGCTGCTGCGTCGTGGTCACTCGGTCCATGGTGCCAGCGAACGCGAATATGCGCCGTCCGGTTTCGCGGGCGGCGGAACGTTCCCGGCCCAGGGCCCGGTGCATCTCCCAGACCAGGATCTCCGAGTCGGTGTCGGCCACCACTCGTTCGCCGCCGCCGGCCGTGATCCGGGCTGCGTCACCGGCGTCGAGTTCGCCGGCCCCCTCCATCCGCACCGAACCGCGAGCTACGAAGACGTGGCCGAAGGGTAGATCCGGCAGCGTCACCGATCCTCCCGCCGGCAGTCGCGAAACATGGAGTGCAGCATCACGATTGGCAATCCGGATTGCCGAGTCGTGGCCGGGCATCCCGGACGCGATCGGTACCAGGGCGCCGTTCGCGAGCTCGGTGTCCACCTCGAGTTGCTCGTAGCCGGGTTCGATGCCGGGTTCATCGGGCAACACCCACATCTGGATGAAATGCACCGGGTCCTCGCCGGTGCGCGTCAGGCCGGGGGAATGTTCCCGCCAGCTGTCGTTGCGCTCGGAGTGAGTGATGCCGGTTCCGGCGCTCATACGCTGGGCGAGCCCGGGGTAGATGACACCGGAATTGCCCATCGAGTCCTGATGCACCAGCGATCCCGACAGCACCCAGGTCACGATCTCCATATCGCGGTGCGGATGGGTGTCGAAGCCCTCGTGCGGCGCGACCACGTCGTCGTTGCTCACCATGAGGACGCCGTGGTGGGTGTTGTCCGGGTCGTAGTTGTCGCCGAACGAGAAGCAGTGCTGCGACGCCAGCCAACCGGTGTCGGTGCGCGGTCGCTCGTCGGAGCGCAAGACCTGATAGCTCACGTATCGATTACACGCCCCACCCGCCGCGGCGCGCAAAGTGCGGATGCGTCGACCGCAGTTATCGAATTGAAACCGGCTTGTAAGCGTTCCGGGAACGACAACGACGTGATTCGTTATGTGACCAGAGTGAAATTTGTGAACATGAGTTCACTCGCCTCGCGTTGGTTCGCCATCGGTACCGCTGCCGCATTCACGGTGGTCTCCGCGTTCTCTCTGCAGGCCTGTGGGAGCCCCGATCGCGTCGACACGACGGCGAAGGGCGCCATCGACGCGTTCGTGGCGGCGATGGGCAAACAGAACGCGCAATCGGCGGCGGCGCTGACGACCTCGCCGTCCGATGCCACCGAACTGCTCGGCGGCTCGTTCGCCGCGATGCACGCGAAAGAAGTCACGGTCACCCCGAGCGCGCCGGCGTTGTACTCCGATGGAAGTGCGACGTTCTCGATGAAGACGACGTGGACGTTCGGGCCGGGTCGGCAGTGGACCAATGAGTCGCAGGGATCGGCCCGCAAGTTGACGGTCGGCTGGCGGGTCCAGTGGGATCCGCAACTGCTGGCCGCCGGTCTGACGCAGGACGGGGTGCTGCGTGAGGTGAAGACGTATGCCGCGCCGGTGCCGATGGTGCGCGACACCGCCGGCAAGCCGTTGATGAATCTGGAGACCATCAACGACATCGTGGTCAATCCGGATCAGATCAAGGATCCTGCGGCGATCGGGCAACAGCTGGCCCGCGTGGTCGCTCCGGTCGCGCCGCTGGCGACCGCTCAATCGATCACCCAGAAGATCACCGGATCGGGGGACCAGCCGGTCACCGTTGTCTCCGTGCGGGATTCGGACTTCGGCGGCTTGAACAGCGATCCGACGCGAGTCCCCGGCACCACCATCCAGAAGCATCAGCAGTTGGTGCTGATCAATCGAGAGTTGCAGTCGCCGCTGCTGGATGGTGTGACCGACTACTGGAATGCGTTGGCGGACGCCACCTCCGGCTGGGCCGTCGAGGTGGCCAATCCCGGCCAGCAGCCGATGCGGATGAGCGGGGCCCAGGGCCCGGCCGCACCCGATGTGCGGACCACCTTCGATCCCGCGGCACAGGCGAAGGTCAAACGTGCAGTTGTACAGGTGGCGCAGCCGGCCGCGATGCTGGCCATGAACGCCAACTCGGGCGCGCTGCTCGCGGCCGCGCAAAACGACGCGGCGGCGGCTCAGAACATCGGTCTCACAGATGATTTCACGCCAGGCCATGCACTCGACCCGGTGGTGTCGGCGGTCCGGCAGGCTGCCGATGGCGATATCAACCGCGAGAACGCGATCATGGATCAGTTGGGTCTCGGCCTGTCGTTCTCGGTGCCGGGGGTGCGACCGGCATCGGTGGCGCCCGCAAATAGCGACACCTTCTCGACCGCTGCGCTACACGTGAATCCGGTATCGAACACGGCATCGGCGGCCACGTCGGTGTCCGCGATCAACATGGCGGCGATGGCCGCGTCCGTGGCGCACGGCGCGACGGTCATCCCATACGTGATCAACGGTTTGGCCACCAAGGTCGACGGCGGTGCGCCGGGAGCGATCGACGCCGGTGTGCTGACGGCGATCCGCTCGGCGATGGCCGCCGTCGTCAAGAACGGCGACGCCAGTGACCTGACCCGCGACGCCGGTCTCACGGCGCTGGTCGGCACCAACGGTCCGCAGGGGCCCGGGTGGTTCGTCGGCGTCAGAAACGGTGTGGCGCTGGCGATCTACTGCGCCGGAGCGAAGTCTGGTACCGCCGCACTGCAGGTGATGCAGCAGTACCTGAGTGGTACCTAGGCGGTCCGGGCGCCGCGTCGGGTGGCGATGATCGCGACGGCTCGCCAGCCGATCAGGAACACGCCCAGGAAGATCGATGCCACGATCACGAAGCTGACGGCGATGCCCTGGTGGAACTCGACGCGGAGCACCATGCCGATCGCGACTGTGGCGACCCAGATGATGATGCCGTCGGGCGCAATGCGATTCGGCTGATAGCGATGTCCGCCGCGGTGATCGGTGAAGAAGTGCATCGCGACATAGGCGACGGACCAGCCGATCAGGGCGCCGGTGAGAAAAGGCCACGCCGTCGACCACATGCCCGACCAGGACATGCCGTCGTCATGGTTGCTGCGGCCGATCGCCACGAAGATGATGATGAAGACGAAATCGAGTGCGGCATAGAGCGGGAGTCGCATGAATCAGGATCCTCGGGTGTCCGGTTTCAGGGTCTGTTCGGTTGCTGATCCGGCGACGTCCGGCGGGTCTTCGGGTTTGGCCGTCGGCGGGACCTCGTCGGGATCACCGGTCTCGGTCAGCGACCGCCGGAACATCACCGCGATGACGACCCAGCCGACCAAAGCCACGAGCACGTAGCTGACCAGGCGATAGACCAGAACTCCGGTGACGGCCTCGGCGGCGTTCATGCCGGCCGAGGCGAGAGCGGGCACCAGGACACCGTCCATGACGCCGAGGCCGCCCGGCAGCAACGGGATCGCGGTCGCGACGGCCTTGCCGGCGGCGTAGGCGACCATCAGGCCGGAGATGGAAGGCTTGCCGCCGACCGCGTAGCAGGCGAACGCGAGGCAGGCGACGTCGGCGATCCAGTTGAACAGTGACCACCCGAAGGCGATCGTCATGTCCTTCGGATTGAGCTTCACGGCGCGGGTCTGCTCAATGATCTCGTGCAGACGGTTGACGCCGTGGTTGGCCGGCTTGTCACGAATCCCGTTGAGCCGCCTGAGGAATCGGGCTCCCAGGTTTTCGATGACCTCGGGATGCGTCGCCAGATACTGGGCCACCGCGAGGAACGCCACGAACCCGCAGATCGAGAAGATCACCGAGAAGGGGCTGGTCTTGGCTCCGGCCAGAACCGCGCCGGTCAGGCCGAGCACCGCCAGGCCCGCCGCCGCGAGCAGCCCGGACATGACGACCTGCCACGACGCGACGACCGGTGTGGCGCCCCACTTGCGGGTCTGCCGATAGGTGAATGCCGGCGACATGACCGCGCCGGCCGGGAGTGTCTGGCTCATCGAGTTTCCGGCCAGGATCACCGCAAGCGATCGCCACTGGGTGACCTTGACACCGGCCGAGCGCAGCAATGCCCGCTGCACCTGGCCGTAGCTGTCCATGGAGAGACCGGCTGCGAGGATGCACAGCAGCACCATGTCCCAGCGCATGCGATCCAGGTGATGCCAGGCTTTCTCCAGGCTGGGCAGGATCAGATAGATCTCGACGCCGATGATGATCAGCACGATCGCGACACCGACCCAACGCAACCAGGGCCAGCTGCGTCGCAGCAGACCTTCCGGTTTCTCCTCGGATTGGTCGGTCACCACTGCACTGTATCGGCACGAGTACGGGCTTTGACCGCAAGCCCATACCACTGCTAACGGATGATCGCCCGGGATGCGCGCGCGCCCGACCGAGCAAGGTCGGCCGGGATAGGGTGAGCGCGTGTCCGACTCTTCCGGAAATCAGGAGCAACCTCAGCCCGAGAGCGGCCTGGCCCGGCTGCGCCGCATGGCCGTCGGCGGTGATCAGACGGTCGACCGAGCCAATGTGCACCCGTTCGTCCGGGCGGCGACGGAGTGGTCGTGGCGGCTCATCATTCTGGTCGTGGCGCTCTACCTGTTCGCTCATGTTGCGAAGCAGTTCGAGGACGTCGTCGTGCCCGTCGCGATCGCGCTGCTGGCGAGTGCATTCCTGAATCCGGCCGTCAGATGGTTGACCGCACACCGGGTACCGCGTGGCCTGTCGGTGTTGCTGGCTTTGCTGGTCGCCATCGGGTTGGTCGCGGCGATCATGACCTTCGTCGTCCAACAGTTCATCGACGGCCTGCCGGATCTGACGACCCAGGCGACGCATTCGATCAACGAGCTCAAAGACTGGTTGGTCAACGGCCCGGCCCACATGAAGCGACAACAGGTCGACAATGTCGGCAACGACGTCGTCGACATGCTGCAGAAGAATCAGGACAAGATCACCAGCGGCGCGATCGCCACGGCGACGACGGTGACCAAGATCGTCACCGGCGGGCTGCTCGCACTGTTCCTGACCATCTTCTTCTTGTACGACGGTCGCGGTGTCTGGGGTTTCACCACGCGGGTCATCCCGCAGAAGTCACGGGCCAAGGTCACCGAGGCCGGAGTCGACGCTTTCAAGACGCTCTCGCACTACGTCCGCGCGACGGTGGGCGTCGCCGCGGTCGATGCGATCGGTATCGGTGCGGGACTGGCCATCATGCAGGTGCCGCTGGCGCTGCCGTTGGCGTCGCTGATCTTTGTGGGTGCGTTCATCCCGATCGTCGGTGCGGTGGCGACCGGAGCGCTCGCGGTGGTCATCGCGCTGGTCACCAAGGGCTGGGTGGTCGCGGTGATCGTCCTGGCGATCGTGATCGCCGTGATGCAGCTCGAGGGCCATGTGCTGCAGCCGTTCCTGCTGGGCCGCTCGGTCCGGCTGCATCCGGTGGCCGTGGTGCTGACGATCGCGGCCGGAATCGTCGCCGCCGGAATCATCGGGGGTCTGCTTGCCGTGCCGCTGATGGCCGTGCTGAACACCGCCATTCGCTCGATCCTCGCCGCGAACCAGCGCGAGGCCGAAACAGGCGAGACAGACACGGCCGACGACACGGTGGACGACCCCGTCACCTAAGCGAAATCCGCGCCACTTTTGTGGATGCGCGCCGGCTGTAACCGTCGCGGATCCACGAAAGTGGCGCGGATTCCGTTGGGGGAGTTGGGCACTCAGTCCTGGTGCGGCCCGCGGCGACGCATCAGGTCGCGCACCGAGAGCTGTTCGCCGTCACCACGAGCCCGGCGTCGTCCGCCTGAATCGTCATCGCCGTCGTCCGCCGAGGCATCCTGGACCGGCTGCGCGGCCGACTCGTCGAGACGCGGGAACTGGTTGACGTCGATGTTCGGTGACGCCCCGGCCAGTGATCCACCGGTCAGCGAACCGCCGAGATCGCCGGAGCGGCCCAGCAGTCCCTGATCGCGTGCCTCCGAATCATGCTCGGACAGATCGGGATTCGGATTGGGCGATGCCACCAGAGGCTGATCGGCAGCTGGCGCACCGCGATCCGGGATCGGACCCGCCGGATCGCGTCGCGCCGACGGCGGCTGCCCGGTCGGGTCGGGCCGGCCGTCACCGTTGTGGGGTTCGCCCAGATCTGGCCGACGTCGCAGCGGCGCGCGCCCGGTGCGCAGCGGGCCGCGACGCTGCTGCGGCGGTTGCTGTTGAGGAGGCTGACTCGGCCGCGGCGGCTGTCCCGACGTCGGCTGAGGTCCGGGCGGTGGCGTACGACGCGGTTCCGGTCGCGGTGCCGCGGGTCGTGGTCCCGAGCTCGGGGTCTCGCCCGAACCCGTTGTCCCGGTGGGTGTTCCGGTGGTCCCGGACAGCTCATCACCCAACCGGATGCCGGACGCTCCGAGTCGCCAGCCACCGGTCTTCGGACGATTCGGATCGTCGTCATCGGTACCTGGACGGGTCGACGGGGCTGGCGACACACCGCGACCCGGCATCCGCACCCGGCCGCGCTGGCCGTCCGGTGCCGGACCGCGCTGGGGTTCGCCGGAAGGTGGGGTCTGCGGCCGAGGTGTAGGCGTCGATGCCGTCGTCGGTGGGACGGCGGGCCGCGGGGTGGGGCCGCTGCCGGGTGGGGTCGGCGGTCGTGGCGTCGGGTTGGGTCCGCTGGCCGGCGGCGTCGATGGCCGCGCGACCGCCGGTCGGGGGCCACTGCCTGGTCGGGCGTCGGCCCTACGCGGGGTCTGCATGGCGCGGGTGGGCGCCTCGGCGATCACCGTTCCGGCGCGCAGCGGAGCGCCGGACGTCGAGACCGGGGAACGGCCCGAACGCGGCTCGTCATCGAGGATGTTCTCGCCGAGTCCGATCTTTTCCTGCAGGCGCTTCATCCACCGCGGTGCCCACCAGCAGTCGTCACCGAGGAGCTTCATCACCGCAGGCACCAGCAGCATGCGGATGATGGTGGCGTCCAGGATGAGTGCGGCGATGATGCCGTACGAGATGTACTTCATCATCACGATCTCGGACAGCCCGAAGGCGCCGGTCACGACGACCAGAATCGCCGCGGCCGCGGTGATGATCCGGCCGGTGTAGGCGGTGCCCTTGCGGATTGCCTCGCTCGTGGTGGCGCCGCGTTGACGCGCCTCCACCATGCGGGACATCAAGAACACCTCGTAGTCCATCGACAAGCCGAAGATGATCGAAATGATCAGCACCAGCACCGCGGACATCAGTGGCTGCGGAGTGAAATTGCCTATCGAGGCGCCATGGCCGTCGACGAAGATCCACGTCAGGATGCCGAGCGTGGCGCCCAGACCGAGCGCGGACACCAGCGCCGCCTTGATCGGCAGGATCACCGAGCCGAACGCCAGGAACATCAGCAGGCCGACCACCAGCAGCAGCAACACCACCATCAGCGGCAGGTCGCCCATCAGAGTGTCGATCGAGTCTTGGGTCAGCGCCGGGGTTCCGGTCACCCACATCTGCGTGCCCTGGGTGTCGATCTTGCGGAGCTGCTTGACCGCGTAGGCCTGATCGGAGTCACTGGCCAGGGGCGCGGATGTCTTGATGTAGCAGACGTCGCTGCAGTCGGTGGACGACTTGAAGCTGGTGTCGCCGCTACCCGAGGCGACCGCGGAGAAGTCCTTCGTGAAGATCTTTCCGCCGCGATCGTTGGTGCCGACGTTGCTGGCTTCTTCGACCACCTGCTGCAGATTTGCGGCGGAATTCGCGTCGTAGCGGATCACCAGCGTGATCGAGTTGGTGCGCTGGGCCGGGAAGGCCTTGTCGAAGTCCTGCTGCGCCGTGCGGTACGGATTGTCCGGCGGCAGGTACTTCTCGGAGAGTCCGCCGAACTTGATGCCGGCGAACGGAATGATCAGCACCAGCAGAAGGAGGATCACCGGGATCGCGGTCTTCAGCGGGTGGCGCATCACCCAGCCGGCCATCCGGCCCCAGAAGCCGTTCTCGATCTCTTCGCGAGTCTTGGTGCGGCGCAGCGCCTTCAGGCCCCACATGTCGATGCGCGGCCCGAGGATCGACAGGATCGCCGGCAGGACCGTGAGCGACGTCAGCGCCGCGAGGCTCACTGCGCAGATCGCACCGTATGACACCGACTTCAAGAAGCCCTGCGGGAAGATCAGCAGACAGGCGAGCGCCGCGACGATGATGGTCGCCGAGAAGACCACCGTCTGCCCGGCCGTCATCACCGTGCGGCGCACCGCTGTTCGCGTGTCGTAGCCGTCGGCTATCTCTTCACGGAATCTGGAGACTATGAATAGGCCGTAGTCGATGGCGATGCCGAGCCCGATCAGCGTCACCACCGATTGGGCGAAGACGTTGACCTGCGTACTCATCGCGATCAGCTTGAGGATGCCCAGCGATCCGGCGATCGTCAGACCGCCGATCATCACCGGGAGCACGGCGGCCACTACGCCGCCGAAGATGAAGAACAGCATCAGCGCCACCACTGGCAGCGCGATCACCTCGGCCCGGTGGATGTCCTCGTTCATGCCGTCGGACATCGCCGCCGCCACGGGCTGCAGGCCGGCCTGCTGGATCGTGGTGCCCTCGGGAAGCCCGTGCGCCGAGACCGCGTCGTCGAAGAACGGTTTGATCGTCCGGTAGTTGGCCAGGACGGTGTCGTCGTCGTCGCCCGCGATGCCGATCGACAGGAACGCCTTGGTCTTGTCCGGGTTGAACAGGGTCTGCTGAACCTGTTGCTGCGCGGTACCCGGGGAGAACGGGTCGTAGATGCCGGGGTTGTCGCGATTGACGATGTTCGCCTTGACGGTCCCCTGCGGCCCGAACTTGGCGACCATGTCGTTGATGACCGACTCCATCTTGGCGCCGAAGGCAGGGTCGGCGACGGAGGTGCCCTGCGGCGGGGTGACCAGCAGCAGCATGTCCTGGGTGTGGTCGCGACCGAACTCCTTGTCGGCGAGCACGCTGCCCTGCGACGACTGTGAACCCGGGTCGAACCAGCCGCTCTGCGAGAGATGTTTCTGCAGGTCCAGGCCGAACAGGCCAAGCCCTAACATCACCGCCACGACCACCGCGATCACCGCGAACCGTAGCCGGTACACGAATGAACCGATGGCGCCGAACACTTAGTCTCCCTGTCTTCGATGGAGTGCTTGTGGCTGTAGATTTGTCGCGGCAAGCGGGACGGTTACGGGCGCGTCCGGCCGGCGGCGTACAACACCCCGCTGTCGGAAGGCGATTCTTCCAGCCTCGACGTCACCCCCGCCATTTTCTGCTCGATTCGGTTACCCGGTTGTGGGCAACTCGTTATCGACAGTAGCCAGTGACTTCCGCCTCCGGCGCGGAGCCGGCGGTCTTCGCCGGCTGTAAGCCCGCACGCTGGCGATTCACGCAGGCCGCCCACTCAGCAGCGAGGACAGCGGACGGAACGGTGCCAGCCAGGCGCCTTCCTCCGGCAGCGAATCGAGGTTGATCCGCGGCAGCGGCTCCCGGAACACGCCGGGAATGTCCTCGAGGTCGATGAAATCCAGCTCGTCGGCCGTCAGGGCCCAGCTGGCGTGCTCGCGGAAGCCGAGCACCTGCACCGGGGTGCCCTCGCCGGCGACCTCGAGCAAGGTTTCGCGGAAAGCCTGGCCGTCGGCCGAGGCGACCATCAGGCCGGCCAGCCCGACGGTATGACGACGCAACTCGATGTGGTCGAGCATGTCGGCGTCGACGTCGCTGTCCTCATCGACCTTCGGTTTGGCGAAGACCGCGAAGCCTACGTTGCGCAGCGCCTCGACCCAGGGCCGTACGACCTCGGCGGTCCCCGGCGCGATGTTGGTGAACACCGTCGCCTCGGGCTCGATATCGCCCGTGCCGCCGGCCGTCCGGCTGATCTCGGCGGTGCGCTGGAGCAGCCATCGGCCCAGAGCGTCGAAGCGCGGTCGGTACACGTTGGTCGGGCGGCCGCCGAGAATCGCCCCGAGCCCCATATCCAGGTTGGGTGCATCCCAGACCAGCAGTACCCGCCGAGAGCCGGTGTTCCCCGAAATGATGTCGCCTACCTGCGGTTTGCCGTCGACGGTGTCGGGCGTCATGATCGGGCCTTCCGTTGCAGGACGAATTCGGTGATGTCGCGGCCCTCGGTGTGGGCCCGGCCCTCGAACTTGGTGACCGGACGGTCGAGGCTGAACGGTGCGTCGCCGGTCAGCGGCTCGAAATACTCCTGATTGGTCAGCTCCTCCCGGATCCACTCGGCGTAGTCGGCATGATCGGTCGCGATGTGGAGCACGCCGCCGTCGGCGATGACGCGGGCCAGCAGGCCGAAGGTGCCGCCCTGCAGAAGCCGGCGCTTGTGGTGCCGGGCCTTGGGCCACGGATCCGGGAAGAAGACGCGCGCCCCGATCAGTGACGCCTCCGGAACCATGTGCCGCAATGCGACGATGGCGTCGCCGCGAATCATCCGGATATTGGTGATGCCGCCGCGGTCGATCAGCCCGATCAGTTTGGCGAGTCCGGGCTTGTAGACCTCGACCGCCAGCACGTCGAGGTCTGGTTCGTCGGTGGCCATCGCTGCGGTGGATGTTCCGGTGCCGCAACCGATTTCGATCACGGTCGGCGCGGTTCGGCCGAACCAGCCAGGCAGATCGAGTTCGTCCTCGTCGGCGTCGTGGCCGATCTGTGGCCACAGCCGGTCCCAGTTCTCCAGCTGATTGGGCGTCATCGCGCCCCGACGGAACCGGTAGCTGGTGACGCGTGGGAACAACCGCGCGCGTTCTTCGGGCGTCAGCTCTCGCTCGCCGCCACGCGCATCATCGGCCTGGTTGGGCGGTGGGGTCTGAGCTTCGGTAGATGTGTCTGACACGTACCCATCGTCCCGCATCGGCCGCCGCGGCGGGTAGCCGCTTCTGTTAATTCGGGCGAATCGGACATTATGGTGGATCCCGAAGTTGTAACCGATGACCCGGATTGGGGGATCAGGTGGTTCAGGCAACCGGCACAGCCCGTGCCGCGGAAACCCATCACCAGGTGGCGGTGCGGCTCGGCGAACTCGCTGACAGATATCCGCGGGCCACCGAACTGCACGAGGTGACGGCCCGGTTCGCCGGTCCGCCGCGGATTGCGGTGTCCGGCCGGGCGGGCAGCGGCCGGCGGACCCTGCGCCGGGCGTTGGCCGAGCGGCTGGGATGCGTGACGACCGACGTTGCCGGTGGTGAGGCAGATATTGCGATGCACCTGCTGGTCTCGGCACCGCGCGACGAGGATCGGCAGACGATCGCGCGGCTGCCGGTCGGGCGCACGCTGCTGGTCGTGGGGAAGGCAGACGTGATCCGCGGTCCGGCGGTAGATGTCGATGGCCTGTGTCCGGTGGTGCGGCGGGCGGCGCCCTTGCTGGCCACCCTGCGGCCCACCGATGCCGATGTGCGGTTGCTGAGGGCGTTGGCCGTGGCAGGAGTGCGCCGGCCGGTGACGGCGGCAGAATCGATCGCCACCGTGCCCGACGAGATATCCGGCGCGGCAACGGAACTGGCGCGGCGAGTCGGCCGCGGGGCGATGCATCTGTGCTTGGAGGCGGTCGCCGCTCAACCCGATATCAGTGGACCGGAGTTCGAAATGCTGCTCGTCGAACGCAGTGGCATCGCCGAATTGCTCGACCCGATCCGAGAATTGGCACGAGCCGCTGTGCCGCAACGCCTCTCTCGGGTCGCCCGCGAGCTCGACCGGCTGGCGGCCAGTGGAGTAGCGCGGGACGAACTGGAATGCCTACTGGCCGGCGAATTGCTGGCGGCCGACAGTCTAATTCCGGCGAACATCGATTCTTATCCGGCTATTAGACGTGCCGAATCAATTACGGCTGATCGCACCGATGATCATCACAATTCGGGTGGGTCGCTGAATTCGAATATCGCGGCGACCTAGATGCTTGTCCCAGGAGGTCAACTACCGGAGCCGCTGAGGCTGCCCGCACCGAGAATTGCCAGCACCGCCGGCAATGCGCCCGGAGTGGTGATGACGGAGCTGCCCAGGCCGAGGGCCGCCGAACCCTGCTGCACCTTGCTGCCCACGAAGACCGGCTGGTACGCGACGGCCGGGTGGGTGATGTTCGGATTCGCGCAGACGCCGAGGGCAAGGTAGATGCCGGGGCGTACGCCGGGGATGTCGTACGTGCGTTGCCGCAGCAGCGCGCTGGTGACGTCCAGCGACGGACCCCACGTGAACAGGCCGGGATCGATGGAATTGAGCGGCGGAAAGACGCCCGTGACCAGGGCTGGAAGCAGTGGAACCGCCTTTGTCACGTCGATCAGCGCGGCCGTGCAGAAGGTGGCCACTTGAGCGAGTCCGCTGTTCGGATCATTGAGCTGAACGGTCACGTGATCGGAATTGGCCGTCGCGGTGATGCTGGGCTTCGCGGGCGGCGGGATCAGTGGGGCCGCGGATGCCGATGGCGCGGCGGCGAACGCGAATGCCATCGCGACTGCGGTGGTCGTCGCCCCGGCGAACGTCGTCATTCGACGAAGGCGAGAGGTGGTCCTCAACATTTGTTCACAAGTCTTTTCGGTCGGATCGGACTGCTCGCGATGAATACGAACAGTGGCTCACGAAGCGGACCCCCCGGTTTCCATTCGGCCGTGAATATGCCTGATCGCCGCGGCAATGCTAGCAATACCCACATAGTCAGGAAAGGCTAAATTGCCTCTATTCTCGTCAAATTCAGTGTTAGAGATCGACGGAACAATCCGGACCGACGTGGTCCTGTCAGGCATGCCGGCCGCGGGCGGCCGGACGTTGCATCGGGCACTGGCCGCCGACCTCGACGACGTACGTGTCACAAGCGGGCCGGATGTCGCCCACGGTGCGCCGGTCGGCCTGTTTCTGATCGATCCGGTTGCGATCGCCGGCGACGACGATGTGCGGCTGCTGTCGGAACTGCGGTCGCATGCTGCGGCAGTTGCCTTGGTGTGCACAAAGATCGACGCATTCTGGGATTGGCCGGACGCGCTGTACCCATCCCGCGAGTTGCTTGACCCCGACCGTCGGCTGCCGGTATTCGCAGTGACGGCGGCCGGTGCGCTCGCGGGAGCTCGCAGCCACTCGGGTCTGCCCGATCTCGTGGAGTGGATCCGGCAGCAATGGGCGGTCGGTGCCGAATCCCTGCAGTCTCTGGAATCGGATTCGCTGGCGCAGAATGCGATAGACGAAGTCCGCGCCGAGATCCGAGCGGACGACTCAGCCGTCATCGCCCGTCGGCGAGAATCGATCGTCGCCCGGCGAGACCGTGGCCGGACCGATCGGCTGCATGCTGTGCGGGTGGCCTCCGGGCAGCTGCGAGCCCAGCAGCTGGCCGAGATCCATGCCGACAGCAGGTCGTTCACGAACATCGTCGGACAGGAGGTCGACCGAATTCGAGGCCGTGGCAACGGTTTTGAGGTCTGGTTTCGCGACGAGCTCGGCCGACGGTATGCGCTGGCCCGGCAACGCCTGGCCGAGGAGCTGGCGGCCGGGGAAGGCGTCGCGACCGCGGGCCTCGATGAGGCTCCGCATCAGCTCGACACTTCCGCCCCCGCGCCGCCGCTGCGGTCGCCACGGTGTCGGCCGGTGCCGCCGACGGCGGTCCGGCGCGAGGACCTGATGGTGGTGGTGTTAGGAGCGTCGGCGGGTCTCGGACTCGGCCGACTCGTGGTCTTGCCGATGGCAGCGGTCGACACGCTCAAGTGGGTGTCGATGCCACTGAGTCTGCTGCTGGGATTCGTCGTCGCGGCGGTCGTCGTGCGTGAGCGGCGGTTGGGGGCGCTGCGTGGCCGACTGCGCGGTTGGGCGCTGGACGGGGTGACGGAGCTACGCATGGCGCTGGAACAGGAAGTGGTCGGGGCCATCGGAGCCGCCGAATCGACCTTGGCCGGGCGTATCGGTCGGCACTACGAGCGCCGCTCGCGGTCGATCGCCGAACAGGCGGCCGACCTGGATAGCTCGCTGGCCGCGGCGCATCGGCAGCGAGCGGATGCGGAGGAGCGCTTGGCCGAACTGCTGGCGGCTCGGCGGGTGGCAGACAGCCGCCGGGCCGGAGACTCTGACTCCGCGGAACCGATGCAGCGGTCGCCGGCGTCGTAACAGCATGTGTGCTGACTTCGTGCCCGAATTCGCCGAATCGCCTGACCACCTTGAGTCGTCGGTATCGGCGCGGCACAACCTCTGGGTCGTCGAAAACGATCGGACCTGGGATCTCGGCCCGGCCGAGGTCGATACGGATGCCGATGGCATCGCCGACTCGCTGACGCGGAACGGCCCCGACGGGCTGATGGTGTACACCGATTCCGATCGCGACGGCCAGGTCGACCGCATCACGCAGGTGCGCTCGGACGGCAGCTTCGTCGCGCGGCAGCTCGAGCAGGCGAGCGGGCGCTGGATCCCGACCGATTCCGGTCGTCTTGCCTAGCGCCGGTATCGTGCCGGGATCCTGATCCTGTCGGAGGGCATTAGTTCTGCCGAATGACCACGATTGAGTGCTCGTCTTCGACGTGGTGGATACCCGGTTTGCCGGCGACGTGAGCAGGCGCCGCCCATATGCCCGCGAACGGCGCCACGATGTGAACTACGTGGTCCTGGACCGCGGGGCTTGCGGGCGGGATTTGCCGCACAACGAGCCAGTAGCCGTCCCCGCAGTCGATCATGTCGCCCAACCCGACTGATGTGTGTGGCACCAGCTCCGTCATCGGCATGTGTCCAGCGTGTCACAGCGCGGCGAGGTTTCTTGGCCCACCGAAACAAACTCCGACCGTATCTCGGGAAACCCCACCATTCGCGGACCAGTGTGAGTCCGGTCGGTAGCCACGTGCTGGTCACCGCGGGCCCGGTATTCGACCAGCCCAACGGCCTCAAAGTGATGTGCTGAACAAAACTCAGCCCCGTTTTCGTGAACCGGGCCATGGGCGCTAGCCTGGGAAAAGGATGCCACGACCGGGTGGGCTCGCCGCCCGGACTGATTTCTGCGGGTCCGGCACTGGGTCCGCGCACAGGAGAAGGTCATGACTGCTGCCACCATCCCCGGGCTGGAGCCCGACAACGCGCCCACCAAGCATGCGGGACTGCTTGCCTGGGTCGCCGAGGTCGCGGAGCTCACGCAACCAGACCGGGTGGTGTGGTCCGATGGCAGCGATGCGGAGTGGGATCGACTCACCAACCAGCTGGTGGAGGCCGGCACTCTGACCAAGCTCAACGAGTCGAAGAAGCCGAACTCGTTCCTTGCGCATTCGGATCCGGCCGATGTGGCCCGCGTCGAGTCGCGCACGTACATCTGTTCCGAGCGTGAAGAGGACGCCGGCCCGACCAACAACTGGGTCGCCCCCGACGAGATGCGCGCGACCATGACGCCGCTGCTGCGCGGTTCGATGCGTGGCCGGACCATGTACGTCATCCCGTTCTGCATGGGCCCCCTCGGCGCCGACGATCCCAAGCTGGGCGTCGAGATCACCGACTCCGAGTACGTCGTGCTGTCGATGAAGGTGATGACCCGCGTCGGTCCCCAGGTGCTCGAGGCGCTCGGCGAGGACGGGTTCTTCGTCAAGGCGTTGCACACCGTGGGCGCGCCGCTGGAGCCCGGTCAGGCCGACGTGCCGTGGCCGTGCAACACCGAGAAGTACATCACCCATTTCCCGGAGACCCGCGAGATCTGGTCGTACGGTTCGGGTTACGGCGGCAACGCGCTGCTCGGCAAGAAGTGCTACTCGCTGCGCATCGCCTCGGCGATGGCCCACGACGAGGGGTGGCTGGCCGAGCACATGCTGATCGTCAAGCTGATCAGCCCGGAGAACAAGTCCTACTACATCGCGGCCGCGTTCCCGAGCGCCTGCGGCAAGACCAACCTCGCGATGATCCAGCCGACCATTCCGGGCTGGCGCGCCGAGACTGTCGGCGACGACATCGCCTGGATGCGCTTCGGCAAGGACGGCCGTCTGTACGCCGTGAATCCGGAGTTCGGCTTCTTCGGCGTCGCGCCGGGAACCAACCACAGCTCCAACCCGAACGCCATGATCACCATGGAGGCGGGCAACACCATCTACACCAACGTCGCCAAGACCGACGACAACGATGTCTGGTGGGAAGGCCTGGAAGGCGAGCACGATCATCTGATCGACTGGAAGGGTAACGACTGGTTCCTGCGGGAGACAGAAACCCATGCCGCGCACCCGAATTCGCGTTACTGCACCCCGCTGAGCCAGTGCCCGACCATCGCTCCTGAGTGGGATGACCCGCAGGGCGTGCCGATCTCGGCGATCCTGTTCGGCGGTCGTCGCAAGACCACCGTTCCGCTTGTGACCGAGGCTCGCGACTGGCAGCACGGTGTCTTCATGGGCGCCACGGTCGGCTCCGAGCAGACGGCCGCAGCGGAGGGCACCGTCGGCGCCATCCGACGCGACCCGATGGCCATGCTGCCGTTCCTGGGCTACCACGTCGGCGACTACTTCCAGCACTGGCTGGACCTGGGTAAGAACAACGACGAGTCGAAGCTGCCGAAGGTGTTCTTCGTCAACTGGTTCCGTCGCGGCGACGACAAGCGCTTCCTGTGGCCCGGATTCGGCGAGAACAGCCGTGTCCTGAAGTGGATCATCGAGCGCATCGAGGGCACGGCTGCCGGCAACGACACCCCGATCGGCATCGTGCCGTCGCCGGACGCGCTGGACCTCGAAGGCCTGGATGTCAGCGTGGACGACGTCGCGGAGGCTCTCGCGGTGAACGTCGATGAGTGGCGTGATGAGATCCCGTCGATCACCGAGTGGTTCGAGTTCGTCGGCGACAAGCTGCCCACCGGCGTGCAGGACGAGTTCGACGCACTCAAGCAGCGCCTGGCATAGGCACTACTGACTGACGCCGCCGGCGCATCCGACAAGCGGGTGCGTCGGCGGCTTGTTCACTGATGGCAAGGACCCGACCGACTAAGGCAAACCTCAATTAGGTTAGGCTCGGCTATAGCTGAATCGACCGATGGGGAGTGGCATGACGAACGTCGAGGCGCAGCCGTCCGGCTCGCGTGGCTGGCAGGGCGCGGTGCTCAAGATGTTGGGCGCCGACGATTACCAATTCACCGTGACCGGCGTCGAGCGGATCACCGAGCACTACATCCGCGTCGGTTTCACCGGCGGTGGCCTGCTGGCCGCGCGCCCGCTGCACCCGACGATGTGGGTGCGGATCTGGTTCCAGGACCGCGCGGGCAAGCTGCATCAGCGGGGCTACACGCTCGTCGACGCGGACCCGGCCGCCGACACCTTCTTCATCGAGTTCGCGATCCACGACGGTTCCGCAGCGCGCTGGGCGCAGCAGGCCGCCGCGGGTGAAACCATCGCGGCCACGTTCATGGGTTCCAAGTTCGAGCTGCCGCAGCCGGCGCCGACGGGGTGGATCCTGGTCGGCGACACCGCGTCGCTTCCGGCCATCAACTCGCTGCTGGACTCGGGGATCTCGGCGGCGCAGATCTTTCTCGAGTACCAGCACGACAGCGACATGGAACTGCCGGTGCGGACCCGCGATTCAGACGTCGTCCACTGGGTTCGGCGCGGCGAGGGCATCGTGGAAACCTTGCGGGACCACAAGTTCGATGCATCCGGTCATTTCGGCTGGGTAGCCGCCGACACCAAGATCACCCGGTCCGCGGTGCGAGTCCTGCGCGGCGAGTACGGGATCGATCGCGGGTCGATCAAGTCGCAGGCGTACTGGATGGCCAACGCCAAGCCGTCATGAGGAGTTCGTGCGCGGAGTACTCGCGTGAGCGGTAGCTCGGCCCGGCGTCGAGCCCGCTTCTGGGGAGCGCTGGCGATCGGGCTGCTGCTGCTGGCGGCGATCGTGGCGTCGATAGCCATCGGCGCTCGCACGCTCAGCCCCGCACAGGTGTGGGACGCATTGTGGGCCACCAAAACTGAGCACAGTCCCGACGCCGTCGGCATTGTGCAGGACTTGCGATTGCCGCGCACCCTGTTGGGCATCGTCGCCGGCCTCGCCCTGGGAGCGGCCGGCGCGCTCGCGCAGGGACACACCCGAAATCCGATGGCGGAACCCGGATTGCTGGGCGTGAACGCCGGGGCTGCCTGCGCCGTAGTGGGCGGCGTCTATCTGGCCGACATCTCCAGCCCGATCCAGTACATGGTGTTCGGGCTCGCCGGTGCGGCTGCTGCGGTCGCGCTGGTGTTCGTATTGTCGGTGCTGGCCGGTCGGATGGCCGGTGCGGCCGGCGCCAGCCCGCTGACCTTGGTGCTTGCCGGAGTCGGCATCAATGCGGTTCTGCTGGCGGTGATCTCGGCGATCGTGCTCACCGACACCACGTCGATGGACGCCTGGCGCTTCTGGAATGTCGGCTCGATCAATGGCCGCGGATTCGATGTGCTGTGGGCGGCGATGCCGTTCGTGGCGGCCGGTCTGGTGCTGGCGGTGGCCGGGGGCTTCTCGCTGAACCTGCTCAGCCTGGGCGACGACGCCACGAAAGCCTTGGGCGCCAAGGTCGGACGGGTGCGTGTCGTCGGGGTCATCGCGATTGCACTACTCGCCGGGGCGGCGACCGCAGCTTGCGGTCCCATCGTGTTCCTCGGACTGGCCGCCCCGCACATAGCCCGAATGATCGTCGGGCCTGACTATCGCTGGATCGTTCCGTACTCGGCGGTGATCGGTGCCGTGCTGCTGCTGGCCGCCGACGTGCTCGGCCGGGTGCTCGCCCGTCCCGGTGAGGTCCAGTCGGGTGTGGTGCTGGCGGTGCTGGGGGCGCCGGTCTTCATCGCGCTCGTCCGCTCGCGCAGGCTGGTGTCGGTGTGACAGCGGGACTGACGATCGAGCAGGCCCCGATGCGGTTGCGGCGCAATCGCATTGCGGTGGGTCCGGTGTCATTGCTGGTGCGTCCGCGGCAGCTGGTGATCGGGGGGCTGCTGGTGATCGTGGTGGTCGGATTGTTCTGCGGCAGTGTCGCAGTCAGTGACTACCCGATGTCGTTGGCCGACGCCATTCGGATCCTGTTCGGCGGTGGCACCCGCATCGAGAACGTCGTGGTGTTCGACGCGCAGTTGCCGCGCGCATGGACGGCCGCGCTGGTCGGCGCCGGATTCGGACTGTCCGGTGCATTGACGCAGACCATCACCCGAAACCCGTTGGCCACCCCAGACTTTCTGGGCATCTCCGCCGGCGCGAGCGTCGGCGCCGTGCTCGTCATCACCGTCGGCGCCGGCTGGGGCCTGGGCGCCGTCGGTATTCCGGCCGCCGCACTGGTAGGCGGATTCGCCGCCGCCGCGGCGATGTATGTCTTGTCCTGGCGCCGTGGTGGTCTGGATCCGCTGCGGTTGGTGCTGGTGGGTGTGGCGGTCACCTGGGCCCTGCAAGGCGTTGTTGGATATCTGCTGACCCGAGCCGTCGTGACCGATGCGACTCGCGCTCAGACCTGGCTCGTGGGTTCGGTGTCGGGCTCCGACTGGTCGTCGGTGAAGTGGCCGGCGATCGGGGTGGCGATCGGTGCCGCCGCGGTGATCGCGGGTTCCCGGACGCTGTCGGTGCTGCCGTTGGACGAGGATTCCATTCGTGGTCTCGGGGTGCAGCCGTCACGGGCCGCCGGGGCATTGCTGCTGGTCGCGGTGGCGGTCGCGGCTCTGTGCGTCGCGTCCGCCGGGCCGGTCGCCTTCGTCGCCTTGCTCGCCCCGCAGATCGCCATGCGGTTGTCGCGCACGCCCGCGCCGGGCCCGCTGACCTCGGCTCTCTGTGGAGCCGCGTTGGTGCTGGCCGGCGACCTGATCTGCCGCACGCTGCTTCCGGTGGCGCTGCCGGTCGGTGTGGTCACCGCCGCGCTGGGTGGTCCGGCCCTGATCTACTTGATGCTGATGGCGAGCCGAAGGGGTGGGGCATGAGTGCAGTGAGGCCCGACGATACGGCGACCGTGTCGACCGAATCACGGTTGGCTGCAAGGAACTTGACGGTCGGCTATGGCGACGCGCCGGTGATCGCCGGGCTGGACGTCCTGGTGCCCGACGGCCAGATCACCACGGTGATCGGACCGAACGGGTGCGGGAAGTCCACATTGTTGCGGTCGCTGGCGCGGTTGCTGCGGCCGAAGTCGGGCACGGTGCTCCTGGACGGACAGGACATCGCGTCGGTGCCCACGAAGCAGGTAGCCCGGACCCTCGGTCTGCTGCCCCAATCACCCTCGGCGCCAGCAGGTCTGACTGTCCTGGAATTGGTGTCGCGGGGCCGGCACCCGCATCAGTCCTGGTACCGGCAGTGGTCGACGGAGGATGAACAGGCCGTGCGGGAGGCGCTTGAGCTCACCGATGTCGCGGACCTTGCGGACCGCCCCGTGGACGCGTTGTCCGGGGGGCAGCGTCAGCGGGTCTGGATCGCGATGACCCTGGCCCAGCAGACCGATCTGCTCCTGCTGGATGAGCCCACGACGTTTCTCGATCTCGCGCATGCGATCGATGTTCTCGATCTGGTCGAGGATCTGCGCACCACCCACGGCAAGACCGTGGTGATGGTGCTGCACGACCTCAATCTCGCGGCCCGCTACAGCGACCGGCTCGTGGTGATGCGCGCCGGCGCCGTGCTCGCCGAAGGCGCCCCGGATGAGGTGATCACGCCGGCGATTCTCGAGGACGCGTTCGGGCTGCGGGCCCAGGTATTGGTCGATCCCACCGGCGATTCCGGGCCGCGGCCGCGACCGTTGATCGTCCCGCTGACCAGGCGGCAGTAGCTGCGGCGACCGGCGCGGCCGGGGAAACCCACGGGTGAAGATGGGGGAGTTCACCTATGGTGGCAGGCAGGGCCCGTAGGTCAGGATTGTCGCGCACTGTGCAATGTCGGCGGTGCGCCCATCAGCGGGCCGGCCGGCAGACGAAGTCAAGACGACCGGCCTCCGGCCTGCCCGTCGAGAGAGGTAACGCATGTCAGTCCCCCCAGGTGGTCCGAATGCCGGAACGAACGCGGCGGCCCCGAATGCGGCAGCAACGCAGACGGTCGCGGCCCGTGCCGAACAACTGACCAAGGTCTATGGCTCCGGCGACACCATCGTGGAGGCGTTGCGGCATGTGGATGTCGCCTTCGCCGCCGGTGAGTTCACCGCCATCATGGGGCCGTCGGGCTCCGGCAAGTCCACCTTGATGCACTGCCTCGCCGGTCTGGACGCGTCGACCAGTGGTCGCGTGACCATCGGCGACACCGACCTGTCGGTCCTGAATGACAAGCAGACGACGTTGCTGCGGCGCGACCGGATCGGCTTCGTGTTCCAGGCGTTCAACCTGGTGCCGACCCTCACCGCGAAAGAGAACATCACGCTGCCGCTCGATATCGCCGGCCGCAAGCCCGATTCCGCCTGGTTCGACACGGTGATCGACCGTCTCGGACTGCGGGACCGGTTGGGGCACCGGCCTTCTGAACTCTCCGGTGGTCAGCAGCAGCGCGTCGCGTGCGCGCGGGCACTGGTCGGCCGGCCCGACATCATCTTCGGCGATGAGCCGACCGGCAACCTCGATTCGCGATCATCGGGCGAGGTGATGAGCATCTTGCGGGCGGCGGTCGACGAGTTCCGGCAGACGGTGATCATCGTGACGCACGATCCGCGCGCCGCCAGTTACGCCGATCGCGTCGTCTTCCTGGCGGACGGGCGAATCGTCAACGAACTGCGCAACCCGTCGGCCGACGACGTATTCGAGTACATGAAGCACCTCGACGATCCCGCCCAGCGGCGGGGCGCGACGCCCGCGCAACAGCAGAACGCGCCGGTGGCGGGCGCGGCGCCGGCGCCATTGGCTCCGCCGAATCCGCCCCAGCTGAACCAGTCGCCGCGCCCGGCGGACCCGATACCCCCGGCCCAATCGAGCTGGCAGCCGCTGGCGGCAGATTCGGACGGGCCCGATGGTCGCTCCGGTCGTCACTCGCGCGGATAGGCGGCGGCATCAATGACTTCCAGCACGTTGCGCCCTGACACGTCCAGCGCAAAACGCCCGCTCGCGTCGAGCACCATGCGAAAAGTGTCCTTGCGCAACATCGGCGCCCACAAACTGCGCCTTTTCCTGACAGTGTTGTCGGTGGTGCTGGGGACCGCGTTCGTCGCCGGTGCCCTGGTGTTCACCGGAACGGTGAAAGATTCGTTCAACGGCATCTTCGACAAGACCGCCATCGGCGTCGATACCCAGATCAGTTCGGCGAACTCATCGGATCAGGCCGGCGTTCCCAATTCGGTTGTCACTGCACTGAACAACAGCAAGGCGCAACTCGGCATCGACCGGGTCGTCCCGCAGTACTCGCAGCCGGCCGTCATCGCCAAGAAGGGCGGCGGTCGCGTGCAGAGCGGCGGCGCACCATCGTTGGCCGGTGCCTACCTGCCGCCCGATCAGGCCTTGAATCCGGCTGACGCCAAGCTGTTCCCGGGCGGCGCCGCGCCGCAGCCGATGGTCGGCGACACACCATCGCCGAGCGCGCCGGTCGAGGCCGTGATCAACAAGAGCGCGGCCGACCGGGGTGACCTCGCTGTCGGCGACACCACCCAGGCGCTGATCGAGCGGGGAGTGAACAGCCGTCCGTTCACCGTCAAAATCGTTGGTATCACCGATCTTCCGGGTGCCACCAGCGGATTCATTCTGTTGCAGTTCAACACCCAGACCGCGCAGAAGCTGCTATCGGATGGCAACAGTGTTGGCTCCGTGGAGCTTTCGGCCGCATCAGGGGTGAGTCCAGAACAACTCCGGGATCAGGTGGAGAAATTCCAGCCAGCCGGTGAGCAAAAGAATCTGGGTGCGCAGTTCAAGGTGCAGACCGGTCAGGAAGTACGTGATGACGCCAAGAAGCAGGTCAACAGCTTCCTCAATATCTTCAACTACATCCTGCAGGCTTTCGGTGCGATCGGTCTGATCGTCGGAATCTTCCTGATCTACAACACCTTTTCGATGATTGTTGCGCAGCGGATCCGGGAGCTCGCTCTGCTCCGGGCGATCGGCACCAGTCGCGCGCAGATAATCCGGTCGGTGCTTCTCGAGGCGTCGATCGTCGGACTCGTCGGCGGCCTGATCGGCCTGGCGGCCGGCATCGGGATCGGGGCGGCGCTCAAGACGTTGCTCAGCTCCGGCAGCACCGGTCTGCCCGATGGGCCGCTGGTGATCGGGGCGACGCCGGTGATCGCGAGCCTGGCCGTCGGCATCATCGTGACGGTGATCAGCGCGCTGGCGCCGGCGATGCGTGCATCGTCGATCCCGCCGGTCGAGGCGATGCGCGAGAGCATGACCGACGGTGCGCAATCGATCAAGCGCCGCACCATCATCGGTGCGGTGCTGGGGGCGATCGGCATCGCGGTCGTGATCGCCGGGACGACGCAGACCGGCAACGGTGCGATGGCGATCGTCGGACTCGGTGCGCTGGTGGTGATCATCGCGATCGTGTTCGGTGCGCCGGCGCTGTCACGTCCGGCCGTGCGCGGGTTGTCGTTCATCTTCGCCAAGCCGTTCGGCAAGATCGGGCAGCTCGCCCAGACGAACGCCATCCGTAATCCGCGACGCACTGCGGCTACCGCCTTCGCGCTCACGCTGGGGCTGATGCTGGTGGCGATCATCGGAACGTTCGGCTCGTCGTTCAAGGGTGCGATCAACAGTTCCGTCGACCAGGGCATGAATGCCGATCTGGTGATCAGCTCGAGCCAGGGCGGCGTGCCGCCGGCCGTCGCCAACGACATTTCGGCCCAGATCAACGGCATCGACAAGTCCGTCGGAATGGGCACGGTCACGGCGAAAGTCGGCGACGACACAGTGAACGGGTACGCCCCTCGGCCGTCCGCCGACGCGGAGTCGGTCGCGCCGTACACGATGGAAAACGGTGCGTCGTCGACGATTCCGGACGACGGCATGCTGGTGTCGGCCAAGACGGCTGCGTCGAAGAACTGGAAGGTCGGCGACACCATCAGCATGACCAGCGTCGACACCAGCCGCGGACCGGTGCCGGTCAAGGTGGCCGGGATCTTCCGCGACACGCCGTTCACCAAGCTGATCTCGCTGAACTGGATGGTCGGCCAACAGGCCTATGAGCAACTCATGCCGTCGAGTCTGCAACAGGACGCCGTGGTGCTGCTCAAGGTGAAGCCGGGCACCAGCGTCGCGACGGTACAGAACAGTGTCGAGGACCTTGCCAAGCCATACCTGTCGATCAAGGTGCAGACCAAGTCGGAGTTCAAAGGCGAAGCCGCACAACAGATCGACACCATGATGACGGTGCTGTCCGGCATGCTCGGATTGGCGCTGCTGATCGCGGTGATCGGCATCGTGAACACGTTGGCGCTGTCGGTGATCGAACGGAAGCGGGAGATCGGCATGCTACGGGCGCTCGGCATGAGCCGGGCGCAAGTGCAACGCACGATCTACATCGAGTCGGTGCTCATCGCGCTCTTCGGCGCGATTCTCGGCACGCTGATGGGCGGGGTGTTCGGCTGGGCGCTGATGCATGCCCTCCGCAACGGAGTTGTCACCGAAGCCGTGATTCCGTGGGGACGGTTCGTCGTCACGATCATCGCGGCCGCGGTGGTCGGAGTCTTGGCTGCGGCCTGGCCTGCGGTGCGCGCCGCCCGCACGAAACCGCTGGAGGCGATCGCCGACCTGTAATCGGCGATCGCCCGTCGGGTGTTCAGTCGCGCTTGCGGTTCCAGAGCTGATGCACCACACCGTTCTGCGCCGAGGTCGACTCGATGGTGAACCGTTCGTGGATATCGCCGAGGCCCTCCCACAGTGACACGCCGCGGCCCAGCACGATCGGCTGGATCACGATGTGCATGAAGTCGATCAGGTCGGCGTCCAGGAATTGCCGAACTGTCGACGGTCCGCCGCCGATGCGCACGTCGAGTCCATTCGCCGCCTCCTGCGCGACCTCGAGGGCCTCGGCTGGAGTGGCGTCGATGAAGCGGAAGCTGGTGCCGTTGGCGAAGTCGATCTGCTCATGCGGGTGATGCGTGAGGATGTAAGTCGGTGTGGCGAACGGCGGTTCGTCGCCCCACCAGCCCTTCCAGTCGTCGTCGGCCTGCCAGGGGCCGGTCTGCGGCCCGTACTTGCGGCGCCCCATGATCTCGGCGCCGATGCCCTGACCCCAGAGCGTTGTCAGGGCCGAGTTGAATCCGACCGGCCCGTTGTCGAGATCGACACCGCCGATCCAGCGTCCGTCGAACTCGCCGAACAGGGCCTCGGCACCGCCGATCGGATGGTCGAGGGTGACCTCTTCGCCGGCCGCGAAGCCGTCGAGCGAGACGTTCATATTGTGAACCCGGGTATACGGCATGGCTGTAGACTAATTCCAAGCGATTGCAAAATGCAACCACTATTTGATCGATATGTCACGAGGTGTCGATGCGCGACGAACCGAGGTCCGGGTGTGCGATCAATGCCGCGGTCGAGGCACTCGGCGACCCGTGGAGCCTGATTGTCTTGCGCGACATCATCTTCGGTGATCGTCGCTACTTCCGCGAGTTGCTCACGAGCAACGACGAGGGCATCGCGTCGAACATCTTGGCCAGGCGCCTTCGACGATTGGTTGACTATGGGCTGTTGACCAAGGACGAGGTGGCCCGTGGACAGAAGGCCCGCTACACCCTCACCGAGGCCGGTATCCAGACCGTCCCCGTCCTGGTGGCGCTGGGCGCCTGGGGCGTCGCGCATAGGCCGACCACACCCGCGCTGGCCATTCGGGCGCAGCTACTGGACGAGGGGTCGCCGGAGCTTGCCGACGACCTGATGGACGAGCTCCGTGAAGCGCACCTCGGTGTACCACGTCCCGACCCGGCCAGGCCGCGTGCGGCTGATCGGTTGCAGCAGGCCTACATGCGCGCGGTGGAGCAGGAACTCGGGTAGCCGGGTGCTTGGCGATCGCAGTTGTTGCGTCACAACACCTATCTGAGTTTTTCGATCCTGACGAGCGATATCGCCCAGTGAGCGCCGCGACTGGATACATTGATCGGCAGATATCTGCAGTGCCGATGGTGAATGGAGCCCCCATGAATCCGACCGAGCCGCCCTTCAACGCACCGCCGCCGGGTGGACCCCCATGGGGCGGGCAACCGCCGAGTGGACCGCCGCCCGGCGGCCCGCCGCCGAACTACTACCAGCAGGTGCCGCCCCCACCTCCGCCGCAGGGAGAACTACTCCCGGAGATCGACATCGCCCCGCCCGGGGAGCAGCCCCGGTTGACTGTGTTCTTCCGCCTGCTGCTGCTGATTCCGCATTTCATCGTGCTGTGGCTGCTCGGAATCGCCTCCGGCGTGATCGCGATCATTACTTGGTTCGCGGCGTTGTTCACAGCCCACACACCGGAGTTCGCGCGCAGCTATCAGCAGGGCTATCTGAACTGGCAGGTACGCGTTGACGCCTACCTGTTCTTTCTGTCGAGCAAGTATCCGGAATTCTCGTGGAAGCCGACCGGTCAGGTCATCGCCTACCTGCCGCCGCCGGTTCGAATGAACCGCGCCGCGATCTTCTTCCGCATCATCCTGGCGATTCCCGCCGCGATTCTCGGTGCGCTGCTCAGCTACGGACTCGCGATCGCCTCGATTGTTCAGTGGGTCATCGTCCTGATCCTCGGCCGTACGCCCGAGCCGGTCTTCGCCGCCAATGCCGCCGTGGTGCGCTACCGGTTCCGCCTGGAGTCGTACTGGCTGATGGTCACGTCGGCCTACCCGAAGGGTGCGTTCGGCGACAACAACGCGACGGGCGTCCCGCCGGCATCGCCGACGCGGCCGCTGATCGTCGAGAGCACTGCGAAGGCGCTCGTGATCATCTACATCGTTCTCGGCATCATCGCCTATGCCTCGACGACGACGGTGAACGTGACGACCGACTCGGACTCGTCGAACAGCGTCAGTACCTAGGGGCGGTTGCCGCTAGCCGGTGCGCTGCAGCACGAGAACCAGGTTGGTGGCCAAGACTTCTCGGAGCACCGGCACGCGTAGGACCCACCACATCCACCGCGGCAGGTAGCGGGGGAAGCTCCCGACCAGGCGCGCGCGCCGTGGGTCGACGGTGCGCGCCCAGCCCAGGCCGTCCGCGGCGGTCACCCGGAAAAGTGAAGTGCCATAAAGATTCTTCGGCGGATGGCCGTGACGTCGGCCGTACCAGCGCGCCGCGCGGGCGCCGCCGGCGTAGTGCGTCAGCCCCATTTCATGCCCGCCGAACGGACCGAACCACAGGGTGTAGCTGATCACCACCAGTCCGCCGGGACGGGTAACCCGGACCATCTCGTCGCACATGCGCCAGGGATCGGCGACGTGCTCGACGACATTCGATGAGTAGCAGATATCGACGGCGCCCTCATGCAACGGCAAGTGGGTTCCAGAACCTCGAATGGTGCCGCGCTGGGGCAGGCCGGCCGCATGCATTTCGGTCGGATCGGGCTCGACCGAGACGTAACGCGCCTGCCGAAGCCGGAACTCGTCGGCGAAGTAGCCGGGCCCGCCGCCCACGTCCAAGATGGTCTGTCCGGCGAGCGGGCGTGGCGACAGCGCCTCGATCATCGCCGCGGTGTCGCGGGCCATCGCACCATAGAAGCGATCCGGGTCGGGCTGTTCGAAGCGGAAGTCGTTCAGCAGGCCGGCCGCGCGTCCGAACGTGGCCAGCCGGCCGAATCGGGAAGTCCGGAGGCCGGTCGGGGCGAATCGGGAGGTCAGGTGCCGTGACACGGAATGTGACCCTACCGGCCAGGCCGGAGGCCGGTAGCTGTGCTTCGCGCGCGGGCGCTCGCTACCGTGGGAGCCGATGAATGACCAGGTACCCGGAGCCGAGCAGGTCCGCAGCGTGCTGTTGCTCTGTTGGCGCGATAGCGATCACCCGCAGGGCGGCGGCAGTGAACGCTATCTCGAACGGGTGGCGGCGGAGCTGGCGGCCGACGGCCTCATGGTGACGCTGCGGACGGCCGGCTATCCCGGTGCGCCGGCCCGGGAAGAGCGCGACGGATACACGATCTCGCGTGGCGGCGGCCGGTTCACCGTGTATCCGCGAGCGCTCGGCGCCATGCTCGCCGCTCGCGTCGGGCGCGGGCCGCTGGCCGGGGCGGTGCCGGACGTGGTGATCGACACCCAGAACGGCGTGCCGTTCTTCGCTCGCTGGGCGGGCCGTCCGACGGTGGTGCTCGTACATCACTGTCACCGCGCCCAGTGGCCGGTTGCCGGACGACTGGTCGGCCGCATCGGCTGGTTCATCGAGTCGCGTCTAGCGCCCGCGGTCTATCGCCGTAGTCAGTATCTGACGGTGTCGGTGCCGTCGCGCGCCGATCTGATCGACCTGGGCATCGATGGCGATCGGATCGCCATCGCCCGCGGCGGGCTGGATGCGGTGCCCGTGAATCTTCCGGCGCCGCGGCATGACGCCTTGCGACTGTGTGTGTTGTCGCGGCTGGTTCCGCACAAGCAGATCGAGCATGCGCTCACTGCCGTGGCTCGCCTCCGGCACCGGCATCCCGGCATCGCGCTCGACGTGGTCGGCGACGGCTGGTGGCATGACGAATTGGTTTCGCGTGCATCAGAATTGGGAATATCTGATCGTGTCACCTTCCATGGGCGAGTCAGTGAGTTCGACAAGTACCGACTGCTCGGCGAGGCATCGGCACTTCTGATGCCGTCCCGCACCGAGGGATGGGGACTGGCCGTCATCGAGGCCGCGCAGCGCGGCGTGCCGACGATCGGCTATCGCAGCTCACGCGGTCTCACCGATTCGGTGGAGTCCGGAGTCACCGGGCTGCTCGTCGATGATCTCGACGAGTTCATCAGTGCCACTGAACAATTGCTGGACGAACCGGCTCGGGCGCGGTCGCTCGGCATGGCCGCCCGGACCCGCGCCGAAGGGTACAGCTGGCCCGATACCGCGACCGCGGTGCGTCGGGTCATCGATGCCGCGGCGACCGGGCAGACGATCCAGGGTGTCGTCGCCGCGAGCGACGACGCAGCCAACCACCCAGTGCCAGCACAGGTCCGCTGACAATCAGCGCGAGCCACAGGCTGTGAGCCAGCCAGGCGAGCACGCGCCGCGTCGTCGACGCCTGGTGGATCACGGGGTCGCCGACGCGGTAGACGATCAGCGACGAACCGGCATACTGCTGCGGAAGCTGCTGCAGTGCAGCCGATTCTGGCCCAGTGGTCGGCACGCCGGTCTCGACGATCACCCAGCCGACTCCGAGATCGGCCAATCGCTGCGGCGGTGCGCCGGCGGCCAGCGCCTGCTGTGCTGCGGCGGCACGTCCGTCGGTCTGGTCGATATCACGTCCGTCGATGGTGAGCGCGCCGGTCTGCAGCACGTCCGCGCGCAGAATCCGGGGCAGCGGGTCGAGCGTGGTCTGCCCGTGCGCGAACGCGTACCGCCGCAGCATGCCACCGGGCAGCACCAGCACGTCGCCCGAATCGGCCGGAATCAGGGCGGCAACCGCCGAGAAATCGCGGGGATAGTGCACCGGCCGCAGGGTCGATCCGAGGCTCGCGGGGCCGGTGGTGACAACGTCCGGCAGCGGGGCGATCACCAGTACAAGTGCGATTGCGGTCGCGAATCCCGCTGGGACGTAACGGCGAGCGCCCCGGATCGCGGCGGCAGCCGACAACGCATAGAAGGGGATGGCGAGCGCCACCCACTTCTGACCGTCGCGCAGCAGCCCGAAGCCGGGGACGTGATCGATGCCGGCGCGCATCACGGCCAGTCCGGGACCCGTCGCCGCCAGCGTGGCGACCACAAGGACTACCGCGGCGAGCGCGAACAATCGGCGGTACAACGCTATTCGACGTCGTCGCCACAGGGCGGGCAGGCCTGCGATCACCACGGCCAACAATGCGACCGTGGCGACGACAGCCCATAGCGTGGATCGGGTATCCGGGACGGCCTGCGAGTTCCAGATGCCGCCCAGCCCGGCCAGCGATCCGATCGTCGACAAGCCGGGCTCGGCCCGGGCCGCGAATGCCTGTGCGCCCGCCGGATCAGAGGTGGCGCCCCCCGATCCGAGTGCCGCGGCGGTGAGCCAGGGCAGACAGGCGATCACCGCGATGATCACTGCGCCGCACCACGTTCGGCGATTACGGGTGCGCAGCGTGACCGCGGCGACGAAGATGGCGAGCAGCGCCCCGGTCGGCGTCAGTCCCGCAACCGCGAGGGCGCTACCCAGCCGAATCACCTTGGTAGTGCTGAACTCCGCCGACAGGTCTCGTGTCAGGACCACGACCCATCCGAGGACCGCGTAGCCGAGCAGCAGACTCCACTGGCCCTGCATCAGTCGTTCGACGACGAACGGATTCCACAGCGCGACCGTGGCGGCGGCCAACGCCCCGGCGACGCCGCAGCCGGGCACCACACGCAATGCCATCCGGCCATAGCCGATGCCGGCCAGCAGCAGGGCGGCCACAATAAGCAGCTTGACCACGACGCCGCCGTCGACCACTGCGCTGCACAGCGCCAGGAACCAGTCTTGCGGTACCGCGCGCGGCGCCATGTCGCCGAGCCCCAGTACCGAATCGGTGATGTGCGACCGAGGCGTCGAGACCGCGTCCCGCACCAGCAGATAGCCGGAGGACGCCAGCGGCCGACAGATGACCGCGGTCAGGAGTGCGCAGTAGCCGACGAGCCACACCATCGGTCGCCGCGCCATACCGGCAGCTTAGTGGGGCCGATCGGGACCAGTCGGAGGCCGGACCCGGTCGCGCGGCATCCACCTGGCCGGGCAGACTGGCCCGGTGACCAGAGCAGCCCGATCGATAGATGCCGGTACCGGCGCGGTCGTGGTGGGCACGCTGGCGGCGAATGTGTGCAGCTACCTGGTCCACCTGCCGGCGAGCCGCTGGCTGACGGCTGGCGAGTACGGCGAATTCGCGGTCCTGCTGCAGGCCACGCTGCTCCTCGGGGTTCCCGCGCTGGCGGTGCAGGCGGTGGTGGCACGAGAGGTGGTGCGCGGCATCGCCATCGGCGACGTGTACCGATCGGGGATGTGGCTGTTCGGAGCCGTCTGTGGGCTGAGCGCCGCGGCCGTACCCGTGGTCATGGCGGTCGCGCGCACCGGATTCGTGGCGACGGCGTCGGCGCTGGCGACCGCGCCGCTGTTGGTGCTGGTGGCGCTGGCGCAAGGGGTGATCCAGGGTCGACGACAGTTCGGCACACTCGGGCGTCTGCTCGTCGTGGTCGGTGTGCTGCGGGCCGCGCCCGTAGTGGTGGTGCTGGCGATGGGTGCCGGCCCAAGCGGCGCGCTGGCCGCGACCAGCGCCGGATGCGGCGTGGCCGCGGTGGTGGCGATGGCGACGGCCAGGGTGGCGCCCCAGCGCGGTCCGGTCGATCGGGAGACATTCGCCGGAGTGCTGCGCGCGACCCAGGTGCAGGGTGTCTTGATTGCGCTGACATCTGTCGACCTGTTGCTATCGCGGCCGGTGCTCGGTGCCCACGACGCCGGGCTCTATGCGTTGGGCACCATCGCGACCAAGGCAGCGTTCTGGCTGCCGCAGGCGATCGGTGTCGTCATCTTTCCGAGCCTGGCGGCGCCGGGTCGTTCGGCAGCGGCGTTCGATCGAGGCCTGCGTCTGTTAATGGCTCTCGGTGCGGCGGTGGTGATCGCCTCGGCCATCGGCGGGCCGCTGGTTCCGGTGGTGATCGGGCATACCTACCGGCCGGTCGCCGGATGGCTATGGCTGTTCGCGCTCACCGGATGTGCGTGCGCGGTGCTGCAGTTGGCGTTGTTGGCCGCCATCGCGGTCGACCGGACGCGGCTCGCGGCGGCTTCTTGGGTGGCGCTGATCGCCGAGATCATTCTGGTTGTGACACTTGCTGATTCGGTACTCCAGCTGGCCGCGCTGACCTGTGTCTGCTGCGTGGCAGCCGCGGGAATCAGCGTCGTGCTGCAGCGCAGCGCCCTGAAAACCTGACCGCAGCGCCGACTCATCGCCATATAGCGGTTCTGCCCGCGCCGCGGTCAGGGTTTCAGGGTTATCCACACTTTCGGTTTTCATCCACAGATGGCCGTCGGTCATCGGTATGAGCATTCGGCCTGTTCGACGATGAAGGAATGAAGCGGCAATCGGGGGTGGTGAGGGCAGCGGATCTGCGCGCACATGGGCTGACCGACTGGGAGATCCGGAAGGCTTCGACGAACGGCGGGCTGACCTGGGTCAGACAGGGATGGTACGCGTTGCCCGGCGCCGACTCGCCCGTGGTGGAGGCGGTGCGGCGAGGCGGCGCACTGTCCTGCGTGTCCGCGCTCAAGTGGCACGGTGTGTGGGTCCCGCCGATCGCCAGGTCGCATTGGCGGGTGCCGCGGCATCGGCTCGACGGCAAGTCGTGTCACGGATACGGTGCGAGTCCTCCGGTCGCCGCGGCGGTGGATCCCGTCCTCACGGCATTCGGTTGTGCCGCAAGATGTTTGTCGGCCGAATCGTTGGTGGTCGTAGCCGATTCGATCATGAACAAGAGGTTGGCTGAGCTTGCCGATCTGCGTGGAGAAGTGTCCGCCGCACCGGTACGGGTCCGCGAGCTGCTCGGCAGATGCGACAAGCGCGCTGAGAGCGGAACGGAGACGATGGCACGGCTGCGCTTTCGGAGTCGGCGTATTCGAGTGCGGATCCAGGTGTACATAGCGGGGGTCGGCCGAGTCGACCTCCTCATCGGGGACCGCCTGATCATCGAATGCGACAGCACTGAGCACCACACTTCGCGCGCGAACTATGCCAACGATCGGCGACGTGATCGGCGGGCGGTGGCGAGGGGCTATCTGGTGATCCGGCTGACCTATGAGGAGGTGCTCTTCGGTTGGGATGAGGTGATTGCCGACATCGTCGCGATCATCCAACGCGGCGATCACCTCGGTGCTCCCTGAAAACCTGACTGCAGAGCCGACTCATCGCCATATAGCGGTTCTGCCCGCGCTCCGGTCAGGGTTTCAGGGCAGTGATCAGTCCTGTTGCGGTGGATCGATGCGCCGGGGATCGGCCCGCGGCGGCTCCGACCAGCCCCACTGATCGGACGGCGGCGGCTGATTCGGCGGGGCCCACTCGTGGTGGCCGTGGGTCTGCGCGTCCGGGTTCGGCTGCGGCTGACTTGGTGGAACCTGTTGCGGCGCAGCCGGGTTGTCGACGCGCGGCATAGCCCGGGTCTCATCGGCGCCCGGCTGTCCCGGCGGGGGATCGAACTGCGGCGCGGCGAACTGCTGAGTGGTCACGGTCGAATGGTCCGGGTACAGCGGGACCGGCTCGGTCGCCGCGGTGTCGGGCGCGTTGGGTCCCGGAGGCTGCTGCTCCTCGCCCCAGATGGCGCCGAGGTCGGACGGTCCGTCGTCGTCGCGTGGCTGCACGCGCTCGGGCTGCGGGCGCAGCGTCAGCCAGATGCCGAGCACCAATGCGACCAGGCCGATGACCCCGAAGATGATAGGCATCAGCCGGCCCCACAGGTGGATTCGGTCCATGGTCTTCTTCGCCGACGAGGCCAGCGTCTGCTGGGTCTCCTGGTTGTAAGCGAACGTGCCGTCCAGATTGGTGAGCTTGAAGTCCTTGAGGGCAGCCGGCGCGTTGTCGGGCAGGTCGGCCAGCTTGAAGTACTGCGTCACATGCTCACGCATGTTGATGATGGTGCCGCTGTCGGGATCGACCCACACGTCGCGCGTCGTCGTCTCGTATAGATGCGAGGTGACTTCCTGCTTGGGGTTGACGCCGGGCACGTTGCCGTACCACGACGCCGGCTTCTGCAGCACCGTTCCCTGCGGCGGCTCGAATCCCTCGCCGTTGATGGTGGTCAGATCGACCTCGGGCACCTGCTGGGTGAAGTGGTAGACGTTGACGCCGCTGATATCGCTGGAGTCGACGTACTTGAGCGGGTTGTTGGTGCGGGTATCCAGGTCGTAGAAGGTGTAGTCGTTGCTCTTCTTGGTGCCGAACGGGAATCGGTACTGCTGACCCTCGCGGCCCTGGATCTGGATCGCCTTCGCGGGCTGACCGGGCAGGCTCGGTTCGACCTGCAGCTGGGACTGTCCGCCGCTCGCGCTCGACGGGCGACCGGTCTTGCGGTCGACCGTCAGCATGTCGACGGTGGCGGTCACCAGCGGTGCCGGGCATCCGGCATAGGCGTTGGACTGGTCCAGTGTCTGGGTTCCGGCGGCCGTCTTGATCTGGTCGATCAGGATGGTGCTGCCCGACTGGTAGGTGAGGACATCGGAGTTGGCGGGCTTGGTGACCAGCAGTCGTTGCTGACGGGTCAGGTGCGCCTCATCCACTTCGGGCTTGGCGGTATTCATCGAGCACGGGTTCAAGATGGTCGCCGGCATCGGGTTGACCGAGCTGTCGCCCGACACTGTCGGCGCGACGATGGTCACATCGGTGTCGGTCGGGGCCTTCTTGAGGGTGCCGACCAGATAGAAAGGCAGCGCGAGAGCGGCGATGACCAATGCCGCACCGACGAAGATGACGACCGGTCCCAGCAGGTCTTTCCCTGTCAGCCGCGCGGCCATCCATCATCTCCTTCGTTGCCGAGTACCCCGAGGGCGAGACTAACAGTAGATTTGGCGCCGATGTCCGTCCTGCAGCCGCAAGTCACCAGAGCCGGAAGCCTCGGACGGGGATTTCAGCCGGCGCTGGAGGGAGTGCGCGCGCTCGCGGCGATCGGGGTGCTCACGACGCATGTGGCGTTCCAGACCGGATCGGTGCGGTCGAGCTTCCCCGGGCCGGTGTGGGGCCGCTTCGATATGGCGGTCGCATTGTTCTTCGCGCTATCCGGTTTCCTACTCTGGCGCCCGCACGCGTTCGCCGCGGCCGACGGAGGCCCCGGGCCCGCAGTCGGTCGCTATCTCCGCCATCGTGTGCTCCGCATCTGGCCGGCGTATCTCGTGGTCGTGGTGGTGGTCCTGACTCTGCTGCCGGATGCGCGCGGCGCGTCGACGTCGGTGTGGCTGGCGAATCTGACTCTGACGCAGGTGTTCGTGCCGCTGTCGCTCACCGCGGGGCTGACACAAATGTGGAGCCTCTCGGTGGAGGTCGCCTTCTACCTGCTGCTGCCGATCATTGGCTGGATGCTGTGGCGGTTGCGCGGAACCACGCAGCGGTGGCGCATTCCGGTCCTGTTGGCGGTGGGCGTGGCGGCGCTCGGCTGGGGAATGGTCGCCGAGCGACTACCGGTGGCCGACGGGGTCGAACCGAAGAACTGGTTGCCGGGGTTGTTGCCGTGGTTCATCGCCGGCATGGTGCTCGCCGAGATGTGCGCGGCCGGCCATGCGCCGCGATGGTTCGCCGCGCGGTGGGTGATGTGGCCGTTGGCCTTGCTGATGTTCGCGCTCTCGTGCACGCATATCGCCGGGCCGACCGGCCTGGTGGCGGTCAGCGCGGCGCAATACACCGTCAAGACCGCGCTGGGTTCGGTGCTCGGGTTCGCGGTGTTGGCGCCGTTGGTGTTCAGCGCGCCCAGACGAGACCGGTTCTCCGATCGGCTACTGACCAGTGGGCCGCTGCAGGCGTTGGGGCGGTGGTCCTACGGCATCTTCATCTGGCATCTGGTGATTCTGGAGGCGATCTTTCCGGCCTTCGGCATCGTCCCGTTCTCCGGATCGATGCTGTCGGTGTGGCTGCTGACGGTCGCCGCCACCGTTGCCGTTTCGGCGGTGAGCTATTCGTGGATCGAATCGCCGACGCGAGACTGGTTGCGGCGTAGGGAATCTGCGCGTCGTGATGCGCGCTCGGCAACGATGGCAGCCGTCACGGTCACCGCGAGTGCGGCCCCGGCGAACGCCTGGATCCAGCCTTCCCAGCCGGAATAGCCGGTCGACGAATGCCACGGCCCGCGGGCCAGGCCGACCGTCGCGATCATCAACAGTCCCGTCGACGCGAAGACGCGAGCACGGCCGATGGCATTGGCGGACAACGTCGATCGGCGCAGCGACCACACGAGTCCGAGCGTCACCGCCCCAGCGACGACGACTCCCCAGCCGGTGAGCAACCAGAGCGCGACAGCCGCCGCGACCGCACCGGTGACCGGTCCGGCCCAGGGCTCGGCGACCGGCCCGCTGCGCCGTCGAGCCGGGATGAGAGCCAGGATGAACAGCACGACCACCAGGCCGAGCCCGCCGAAAAGTGCCCAGCGATACGCGGAGTCATAACGGTAGTCCAGATGCAGGGTGCCGCCGGATCCGGCCGGCACGATCCAGCCCTGCTGCCATCCGCTGATGGTCAACGGCCGCAAGGATTTTCCGTCAAGTGTGGCCCGCCAGCCGGAGTTGACGCTCTCGGGGACGACCAGCACCCGGTCGGCCGCGGCTGCGGTGACCGTCACGGTTCGGTGTGCGGGTCCCCAGGTCGGTGTCGGCGCCGGTTGCGGCGCGGCGGCGACAGGGGCCGGACCCGGTGGAGCCAGATCCACCCGGTCGACGATGAACGCGGCGCCGGGGTCCACCATCAGTTCCTGTTCGCCGGACGGCAGCTGGATCGGGTTCGGGTCGCACACGGTCGCGGTGACCGGCTGTCCGGCGAGCAGCGCGGCACGCGTGGTCATCACTGACAGCTTCACGATGCGTCCGGCGATGCTGACGCTCGGCCCGTCGGCGCAAGAGATCGTCACGGGTGCAGCGGGATTCGGAGCAGGTAGCGGCCCGTCCGGCCCGATGACGCTGATCTCGCCGATTCCGGTCGGGGCATCGGCGGCGAAGCCGAGGCTGTTCACGTCCAGGAGGCTGCTGTGCCGCAGCACCGACACGGTGATGTGGTCGGTGGTCGCGGGATCGAGCGTCACAGTGCCATCCGGGTTGATGGGACGCACCTGCCGGCCGGTACCGAGATCGACGCCGATCATGGTCGGGCGCGCCGGATACGGCGTCCGCGGCGGCGTGACCTTGAGCGCGCGTACCTCGGTCGGCCCGGGCAGGGACAGCTGCACGGTCGGCGCCGCGGCGCCGACTCGCGTCGATGCGGGCGCCGCGGTCCAGCTGGTTCCGGGGTCGCCATCGACGGCGGCGTCGGCATTCCCACGCGGGTCGGCGATCGCAGAGGCGCCGGTGGCGGTGACGACGCCCGGCTCGTTCAGCAGTGCGGCGAGCTCGGTTCCCGGTTTCGGCAGCAACGACACCGTGGGTGTGACGCTGGCCGGCGACGGCACCGACAGCACCCGCTCGAACGTCGAGGGCTCCTCGGCCGACAGGGCCAGCGCATCCGAGCAGTAGGTCACGGCGTCGGGGGCGCCCGGCGCCGGCGACGCCACACAGGCCGGTCGACCCGGAAACTCCTGGCGCAGTTGCCAACCGGTCACTGTGGTTCCGGTCGGCAGCGTGGGTAACACCGTCCGATGACGGACGCCGATCGGTGTCCCGGTCCGCGCGTCGTACAGGCCGAGCTCGGCGATGGCGAACTGGTTGCCGGCCGATCCGTTGCTGGTGGAGAGCGCCTTGATCGTCAGCCAGCGGGTCGCGCCCGATGGGGTGAGGATGCTCGTCGGGTGGTCGGGCGTGACGGACTGGACGGTGGATCCGGTCTCGGTGCTGACCAGCACCCGAGTGACGGCGGGGCCGAGCGCCTTGCCGACGGTCAGCGTCACGCCGAGATGGTCGCGGGGCGTGGCGAAACGCAGCCGGATCCATTGGCCGACAGCGGCATCGAGTCCGCTGCTGACCCAGGACGTACCGGCGTCGCCATCGAAGGCTGCGGCCGGTGAACTCGCGGGCGCCGACTGGCCCAATTGTGTTGCATCCGAGGCTGATCCGGAGGCGTCGACGCGGAGCTGTCCGGGCTGGCCATCGACGAGCCACTGCCCGGTGGTCAGGTCGGCCCCGTCGACCGGATAGTCGGGCGCCGCGTTCTGCGTCGAGCGGGGATCGCCGGGCGCCCGGATCGCCGAACTGTGATCGTCCACCCGGCCGAAATCGACCTCGCGGTCGGTCGGGGTGTCGGTGGCGATCATCGGTGCGGCGGGCAGGCCGGCGCGGCGGGCATCGGCCTCGAGAATCGAGGGCCGGCCGGCGGCCGCTTCGGGGCCGCCGGCGATGCGCGGCAAGTCGGACAGCGTCATCAGCGATGGGCCCGTGCCGTCGAAATCGGCCGGGGCGTCCACCGAGAAGATCTGCACCGCAGGGAGTTTCGGACGCAGGCCGTCGTCGCCGACCACGTCCTTCACATAGCGCGGCCCGACCGGCTCACCGAACTCCGCGACCCGGGTGAGTCCGGGCGACCCAGCGATGGCCTGCTGCGCGAGGAGTGGTCGGGTCGATCGGGAGCTCTGGGGATCGAGATCGGCGCGGAGCACGACGTAGCGAATGCCCTGTGCGGCCAGCGTCGCCGCCAGGCCGGGGGTGGCCCGGCCGTCGGCGATGTCGCGCTGTACGGCATCCAGCGCGCGGATCGCGCCCGGGGGTGTCAGCGGAATCGAATCACGAACGGCCCAGGGTGTTTTCGCCAGCGCCTGCAGGGGTTCGTCGCGGGTCAGGCCCCAGATCTGGCTGGCGAACGGCGATCCCGGCACGACCAGGGCGCGGGCGGGGTGATCGCGGGAGCCGGCATGGTCGTTCAGCCACCGTGCAGTCTGCGGCCAGTAGCCTGGGATGGCGCGGTAGGTGCCGGTCGGCGCGAGATGCCCGGCCCACGCCATCGAACTGGCGCCGAGCAGGGCGACGACGACAGCCATCGCCCCGGCGACCGCCGGGTCCCGTTCGGGATGTGCGAAGACGCTGCGCCGCAATCGAAGACGGCCGAGCAGGTGGGCGATCCCCAGGGCAAGAGGCAGCCGAATCAGCGGGTCGAACTTGTGCACATTGCGCAGTGCGGCACCGGAACCGTCGAGGAAATCGCGGATCGGACCGGAGATCGGCGAGCCGAAGGAGCCTGCGTACCCGATCCCGATCAGCACGGTTCCGACCATCAGCAGCACCAGAAGTCGTCCGCGGAAAGGCATGCGGCGCATGGTGAGCCCGGCCAGACCCGCGGCCGCCAACGCGCCGGTGCAGAGCACGGCGAAGGGCTGACTCACCAGGGCGGCGCCGGCGACGCGCTCGTCGGAGACGAACGGTGTCCAGTTGCTGGTGCCGCGCAGGATTTCGGTGAGTGAGGCCCATTCGGTGGTGGTACGCGAGGACTCGATGTAGTCGAGGAACGGCGGGCTGACCCGCGACAAGATCAGCAGCGGAACGATCCACCACAGGCAGGCCAGTACCCCGCCCAGCAGCCACCAGCCGCCGAACGTCGCCCAGCGCCGGTTGGGGCGATGCAGCAGGAACCACAGCACCGCCACGCCGGCAGCGGCCGCGGTAGCTGCCGCGTTCACCGCACCCATCAGCGCCACGGCGCACGCCGACCGCAGCGCCAGCTGCCGCGGTCCGGCGCGGACGTCGGAGCTTTCGGTGTTCAGCGCTTGAATCACTGGCAGCAGCGCCCACGGCGCCAGCATCATCGGCAGGGTTTCCGAGGAGATGGCGCCCAGCGTGGTCAGCACGCGCGGGCTCAGAGCGAACGCAGCCGCCGCGATCAGTCGGGAGGCCGGGCTGCCGATCGCCAGCGCCTCGGCCAGCCGCACGATGCCGATGAACCCGACCCACAACAGCAGTGCCCACCAGAGGCGCTGGGTGATCCACGGCGGGATATGCAGCCAATGCCCGACCAGGAACCAGGTGCCGTGCGGAAAGAAGTAGCCGTAGGCCTGGTTCTGCACCTGGCCCAGCGGCGCTTGCGATGACCACAGATGTGCCGCGCGCCCGAGGAATCCGGCCGGATTCGCCGTCAGATCGAGCTTGGTGTCGGCGGCGACGTCACCGAACGACTGGCCGAACGCCAGGAGCAGCGCGATCGCAGCCGCGATCAGCGATCCGCTATGGGTGAGCCGCTGGGGCACGCCCACGGCCTGCGTCAGCTGTTGACCCCGGAATTGGTGCGGGTGCCGTACTGCACGGTGCCCTGCAGAGCCCCGTTCTTCGGGTCGAAGTTGATCTGGTTGGTGGACGGGCTCGTGTTAGACGCGATCGCGCCGACCAGGAAAACCGCAGCGATGGCCACGATGACGCCGAGGATCCCGGCGATCGCTCCGGCGATGAGGCGCTGCTTGGTCATAGCTGCCGAAACTACCATCTACGAACACGAAAGTGTCCGGGCCCGCGGCGCCGAGTGATGCCGCTCTCCGTCCTACGCCTGGTGCTGCGCGCTCGGGTGGAAGTCAGGTGCTGCGGCCGAGGTGCCCGCACACGCTGCGGGGACGATGAACACCGGACGATGACAGTGCTTGAGCACGGCTTCCGCGGTGCTCGAATGCAGCAGCGCCTTGAATCCGGATGCTCCGCGAGTCCCGGTGACGAGAAGATCGACGTCGAGTTCATCGGCGACGTCGACCAGCGCCGACCAGACGGTGGTGGAGACCTCGACGAGTCGCCCCTCGGCCGTCATGCCCGCGTCGTGGGCCTGATGAACCCCCCGGGAGTTGACCTGTGCGGCTTCCACCTTGAGTTCGTCATCGACCGCGACGTCGTACTCGGACGACATCGCCGGCTGCAATCCGCCGGCCAATGACGAGAGTCGGGCGGCCTGATGGCTGCCCGATTCCCACGCGGTCACTACGTAAGTCCGTTTGGCGCGCAGAAAACGCGCGGCATAGCCGATCGCGCGTTCGGCGTTCTGGCTGCCGTCGTACGCGATCATGATGGTGTCGGATGTCATGGGGCCGCCTCCCGCAGGCGCTGGTAGCTGTATTCAACGATACCCCCGAATAGTGACCCAGATAACACCTGAAAGATGGGCATTCATGAGAACTCGCAGCGTGATGAGAATCAGCACGTTCCGCATGGTCGTCGTCGCCGCGACCATGACCACGGTCATCGCGGGATGTTCCGGAAAGAACTCTCCGGCGCCCGCTGAGCTGAGCAGTTCGAGCCCGTCGTCGAGCAGCCCGTCATCGTCGGCGGCGCCCGCGGCCGCGTGCGGTGCCGATGTGCTGAAGACGATGTCGCTGCGGCGCAAACTGGCTCAGCTGTTGGTGGTCGGGGTGACTGGAGCCGCCGACGCGCAGGCGGTCGTCCGCGATCAGCAGATCGGCGGGATCTTCGTCGGTAGCTGGACCGACATGTCGATGCTCGGAGCGCCGCTGAAAGGTATTGCCGCGCAGTCGACGTTGCCGCTGACCGTCACCATCGATCAGGAGGGTGGCCGGGTCAACCGGCTCACCGAGCTGGGAATCGTGTCGCCGGCCCCGCGCACGTTGGCCAAGACCCGCACGCCCGACCAGGTGCGTTCGCTGGCGAAGGAGATGGGCCAGAAGATGAAGGCCCTCGGCATCACCGTCGATTTCGCGCCCGACTCCGATGTCAGCGACGAACCGGACGACGAAGTGATCGGTGATCGCTCCTTCAGCAATGACCCGGCGACGGTCACCAAGTACGCGGGCGCCTTCGCGCAGGGTCTGCGGGACGCGGGAATCATGCCGGTGTTCAAGCACTTTCCCGGCCACGGCCACGGCAGCGGTGACTCGCACACCGGCACCGTGCGCACGCCGCCGCTGTCGTCGTTGATCGGCGATGACCTGGTGCCGTACAAGACGCTGATCGGTCCCGACTCGGGTTCGCCGGCGGCTCCCGACTGGGCCGGAGTGATGGTCGGGCATCTCATCGTGCCGGGTCTCACGGGGTCGGAGACCCCGGCGAGTATCAGCCCGGCGGCAATGCGATTGCTGCGCAATGGAACCGGGTACGGCGGCCCTGCCTTCGGCGGCCCGATCTTCACCGATGATCTGTCGGGCATGGCGGCGATCAGCGCTCAGCATCCGATCACCGACGCGGTGCCGCTGGCGCTCGAGGCGGGAGCCGATCAGGCGTTGTGGCTGAGCACCACTCGCGTTCCGGCGGTGCTCGACGCGCTGATCGCCGCGGTCACCTCGGGCAAGCTGCCACTGGCGCAGGTTGATGCGTCGGTGGTGCGCGTATTGCGGGCCAAAGGCCTGATCAAGTGCTCGGGTTGATCAACGTGCTCCCGTCCGAGCCGCGCTCTGTGAACGTTCGGCGCACCACAGGCAGGTCGGATCGAATTCGGGATGGCGTTCGGCGTGCAACTCATCGGCGAGGGCGTCGAACGCGGATCGCATGGTGGTCGCCTTCTGGTAGATCCGTCGGTCGATGAGGCCGGGGGCAAGTGGCCGTACCCGTGTTCCGATCTTCTGAACGATCGGCGAGAGATCGATCTCGCGACGACGATCCACGATGGCGGCGACGCACTGTTTGGCGACGGTGCTGGCCGGCACCCGCGGAATGTCGTTCTTGCGACGGATCGACAGATCGACCTTGTGCTGGCTCCCGTCGGGTGCGAACACCGTACGGCCCGCCCCGTCATCGTTGTACATATCGCCCGGGTTGATGCCGAGAACATCCACGTCACGGGGGAACAACTCCAGACGGAGTGCTTCGAAGAACCCGTTCATCGCGTGCTTGCTGGTTGTGTATCCGAGGTATCCGGCCATCGGAAGGTGGCCGGAGCCGGAGGTCACGTAGGCGATCAAGCCCTTGGCCGCGACCAGGTGTGGCAACGCCAGATAGGTCGGATATGCGGCGCCGAAGAAGTTGATCTCCATCGCGTCGCGAATCGGGTCGAAGTTCTGCAACTCCTCCAGCCGCCCGTAGGCAGCGAAACCGGCGTTGAGAACGAGAATGTCGATACGTCCGAACCGCTCGATCGTGGTGTCTATCAGCGCTCGGCAGTCGTCCTGACTCGCAACGTTTGTCGGGATCGCGATAGCGGTGCCGCCAGATCCCTCGATTTCGTTCGCGACGGCCTGAAGACGTTCGACATTGCGTGCTGCGAGCACGACAGTCACGCCCACCGAGGCAAGCTCGTGTGAAAGATACTGGCCCAGCCCCTGTGATGCGCCGGTGACGATCGCGACCTTTCCGCGCAGGCTCTCCTTGTCGGGTGTTCGGCGTTGCGAGCTGGTTGGCATGGTGCATCTCCTCTGGTTGATCGGCGTGAGAACGCCGCGGGCGAACTCATTCTGACGTATTGATTGATAATCAGTCAATAGTCGAGAAGTCGGCGGACGATGCGGCGTGCGGCGCGCAGGGGGAGGTGCTCAAGGCCGCGGAGGACATGCGGCGTCACCTGTTTCTGCCAGCCTCGCAGGACCTCCGGGATCTCGACTTCGATCAAGTGCGGCCCGGGCTCCGCGAACGCTCGGTTCAGTTCGTCGACGAGCGCAGCAGCCGACATCGGTCGAACAGCCGGAACTCCGAGTCCTCGAGCGATGGACACGAAGTCGATAGGGGGCTGACTCAGGTCCATCTGGGCTCGTGCACGTCGTCCGCCACGGCGGGCACCGACGCGACCCAGTTCGAGGTTCAGGATGGAGTACGCCCGGTTGTTGAGCAGGACGATTGTGACGTCCAGGCCCTCACGCGCCATGGACCACAGCGCTTGGATCGTGTACATCGACGACCCGTCCGCCTGGACCGCGACCACAGGTCGGTTCGGGCATGCCGCCGCCGCACCGACCGCGAGCGGGAGCCCCTGGCCGATTGCGCCGCCCGTCAGTGCGAGCCAGTCATGCGGCGGTGCGCCGGCGGTGAGGGTGGGAAGGCTGGTCCCCGACGTCTGCGCCTCATCACAGACGATTGCGTTTTCGGGCAGGGTGTGTGCGATGGCCTGGCACACGGACTTGGCGGTGAGACGGCCGATCGGACGTCCGGGCGTCGTGGGCTGGTTCAGTGAGGGCCGGACTGTTTCGAGGTCGAGATCGAGGGCGTCGGTCAGGGCTTCGAGGCTGTCGGCGATGTCGTGGTCGGGGGCCAGGAAGTCGACGACGGCACAGTGGTCTGCCGTGACCGCGTTCGAACGGCCGGGGTAGGCAAAGAACGACACCGGCGGTGCCGCATCGACCAGGACAAGGCAGTCGACGTCGGCGAGTTGTACCTGTGCGACTTCGGCCAGATAGGCGAGGCGTTCCACGACGGGGGAGCCCGCTCCTCGCTGCCAACGCGCCGGGAAGGTCTCGACGATCACCCGGGCACCGGCAGCGGCAGCTATCGCTGCAGCGGTGCTCAGGGCTGGTTCCCGCAAGATTCGACCGCCGACTAAGAAGGCCGGACGTTTCGCGTTGCGGATTGCCTGGGCGACGGACTGCAGTCGGTCGGCGTCGACGGCCCTGCCTTCCGCGTCGGCGTCGACATCTGCGGGCCTTGCGCCTGAGGTCCACGACACGTCGGCCGGAAGAATCAGTGTCGCCACCTGTCCCTGTGACGCTGTGATGACCGCTTCGGCGGTGTCTGCGCCGACCGTATCCGGCGACGACGCGGTCCGTGTCCACGGCGACACGTTGGCCGCGACAGTGCGGATGTCCGATTGAAGCGGCGAATCGACGGCGGTGTGCCAGGTGGCGTGTTCACCGACGATGTTCACGATCGGTGTGCGCGCCTTGCGTGCGTTGTGCAGGTTTGCGAGGCCGTTGCCCAGCCCGGGGCCCAGATGCAACAGCGTCGCCGCCGGCTTGCCCGCCATGCGGCCGTAGCCGTCGGCGGCACCGGTGGCCACCCCTTCGAAGAGCGTCAGGACAGCGCGCATCTCCGGCACGCGATCCAGCGCAGCCACGAAGTGCATCTCCGAGGTTCCCGGGTTGGTGAAACAGGTCGTCACGCCGCCCGCGACGAGGGTGCGCAGGACCGCGTCGGCGCCGTTCAGAGGGTGCGCCAGTTCAGGGTGCGATAGCCGGCCTTCTCTTTTCGGCCGGGCGCCGTCGCGGATCCGCGTTTGATGAGTTCGGTGTGCGGCACTCCCAGCGCCAACTTCGCCTCGAGGATCTCGGGATCGAAGTCGACGCCGATCGGGTTCGCATCGAACTCGCCGCTCTGCAACCAGGACAGCAGTTCTTGGTTGGTCGCGAAGTTGTCGACCTGGAGCTCGAGTCGGTGGCCGTCCGGGTCTTCGTAGTACATCGATGTCGTCGGTCCGTGGTTGATCGTCCAGACCGGGTCGATCCCGAGGTCGGCGAGTCGGCGGTAGTTGGCCATCAACTTGTCGAGGTTGTCGTAGGTGAAGGCGACGTGGTCGATTCCCCAGAATTTCCGGTACCTGCCCCACACGATCCCCGGGATCCGGACGAAGCGCGGGAGCCGCAGGAGTGCGATCCGATGATGTTCGTCGTCATAGGTGATGAAGGTGATCATCTTGTCCTGGAAGGTCACGATCCCGTCGAGAACCGTGGTGTACCAGGCGGCCATCTCCGTCATCCGTGGCGTCTTGATGACCACGTGCGCGAGTTTCGCCGGCGCGAACGGGCGAGGTCCTCGGTCGAGGTCTTCCGGACCGACCATGACGCGTGAACTCCTGCTCTTGGTTTTCATTCGGATTCCTTTGATGCGAGTGATGCGAGTGCGGGCAGCGACGTCAGACGATGACGCTGCGTTGGGTGCCGAAGGGGCGGAGGGTGAGTTCGAGGAGGTCACCTCGTTCCAGAAAGGTCATCAACTCGATCCCGGACCCCCAGGTGCAGCAGCCGGTGCTGAGGACCTCGGCCGGCATCAAGGTCTCGCCGCGGGAGGCCTCCGCGACCATCGACGAGACGGTGTGGTGCATGTCCGCGGTGGTGCAGGTGGAACGGACCTGTCCGTTCACCCGGACCTCGCCGGAGAGCGCTCGCGGATCCGGTATCTCGTCGCGGGTTGCCAGCCAGGGCCCGAGAACATTGCCGGTGTCGAAGTCCTTCCCCTTGGCCGGTCCCGTTCCGGAGAAGAGCTCGCGGGTGAGCACATCTCGCGCCGACACGTCGTTGAGCAGGGTGTAGCCGAAGACATGCTCGAGCGCCCGACCGTCCGAGATGTTGACGCCCGGCCGGCCGACGACGATCGCGAGCTCGAGTTCGTAGTCGAGCTGAGTCGTGTAGGGCGGAATCACGATGTCGTCGTGGGGGCCGACGACTGAGAGGTGATTCCCCTTGTAGTAGGTCGGTCGGCGATACCAGCCGCGCGGAAGCCGCACGATCTTCGTGCGGCGTATCGCACGTCCGACGGTTCGCCCGGCTCGCATCTCGATGCCGGATTCGAAGGCGTTACGCAGGTGGCCTTCGTAGACGCTGAAATTCCGCAGCCGTCGCGGCGCGACCGGAGCGAGTAGGTGGAGACCGTCGATGCGGCGGTAGGCGCGCTTTGGTGCCTTCGCCGCCTTCTGCCCGGCGGCCTCCAGAGCGTCGTGTCCGCCGGTGATGAGTCCGGTCATCGGGTCCGTGCCGGGCGCCCAGCTCGATTCATCGAGCTCGAGGTCGACGACATGCTGGTCGTCAACGCGCGCACCCACTCGGATCCGGTTATCGGCGAGGTAGCGCCCGAGGATCATCGATACCTCGGCGGATCGGCCAGAGGCTGGGGACGCGGAGGGCAGGTCATAATCTCCCTTTCGATACTTGACTGATTATCAATCAATTGGAAATATAGGTCTCCCCGCCGCCGCCGTCAACATCGCCGGGTCGTCTCGCGAAGTGGCAGGCGACGGTTCAATGCACGGGTGCTTCGACGCCCGGAGAGGATCTGTAATGGGTAAGAAGAGTCAGGTCAATGGCCGGCGAGTGCTGCTGACGGGAGCGTCCAGCGGTATTGGACGCGAGCTTGCCAAGCGTCTGGCGAGCGAAGGTGCCCAGCTCGCGATCGTCGCGAGACGCACCGAACTCCTCGACGACCTGGCCCTGGAGATCGGCCGAGACGGCCATCCGGCGCCCGTCGCGCTGACGGCCGATCTTTCCGTCCGCGGAGCGGCCGCCGATCTTGCCGACCGTGCGCTCGCCGAGCTGGGAGGCATCGACATCGTCATCAACAACGCCGGGAACAGCCTGACCGGAGCGTTGAGCCGGTACTCGGATGCGGATGCGGCGCGAGCGGTCTTCGAGATCAACCTGTGGACTCCCTTGGCGTTGGGCGCGGCACTGCTGCCGACCATGCGCGCACAGGGTCACGGCACCATCGTGAACGTGACCTCGACCGTCCAGGCTGTTCCGCTGCCGCTTCTTGGTTACTACTCGGCTTCCAAGTCGGCCCTCGCACAGGCGACGCGGTCGCTGCGCGGCGAGCTTGCCGGAACGAGTATCCGAGTGCTGGAAGTGATTCCCGGCGGTACCGACACGGCGCTGCGCGACGTCGATGACCTGCCGTGGAAGGGAGCGCCGCCGAGGACCATCCCGCCCACATCCGCCGACAAGGTGGCGGCGGCCATCATGCGAGCGATTCGACGGGGAAACAACAGGCTCGTCTATCCGTCGTACGCCGTCCTTCCGATCGAGCTGCCGGCCGTCGGCCGTCTGGTCGCCACGGTCGGGGGTCGCAAGGTCGATTCCGCGTCCGCGCTCCCCGAAATCGTCTGAGGAGAATCGCGATGCCTGCGCAACCATTTGTCGTCACCCATTCCCACGAACGGCTCGGCGCGGTCGCTGCCTTCGCACACGTCAGTGGGGCCTTGCTCGCGCATTTCGCAGTCCCGAAATCGCTCGAGACCAGGCTGGGCCTGGTGGCCGACCCGTGGTTCCGCAAGGAGACCGGCACGGCGAACGCGGGATACGCCTATGGCGCCATTCGTCTGTACCAAGGTCATCGTGATCCGACCTTTCTGCGCGCGACCGCCATCGCCGGGTTGTCGATGGCTGCGGTTCGTTCGGTGGCGACGTTGCGAGGTAAGCGGGCCGGTGCGCTCAGCCACTCCGTGATCGTCAGCGACCTGGTGCTCGGATTGGGCGCGATCGGCATGGCTCATCTGATGGACCGCGAAGTGGATGGCCGATCGTCGTGGCTCCGGAGATACGTCACCACGCCGGTGTTGGCGGACGGGGCAGGACGTTGACCCCCGCCCACATGCGAGGCCTGACTGATCGTCAATTAACGTGCTGACATGGCTGTCACCTCGTCGTCTCCCGATCGATCACGTCTGCTCGTCGCCGCAGCCCGCGAACTCTTCGGCAGCCGCTCCTACGAGTCGGTCACCACGACCGAGATCGCGCGCGAGGCCGGCGTTGCCTACGGCCTGATCGCCCACCACTTCGGGAACAAACGCGGGCTCTATCTGGCCGTCATGAACGAGATCCGAGACGAACTCGCACATGAACAGGACTCGCCCTTAGCCGGTGACAGCCTCGATGAGCTGCTGCACAACGCGCTCCGACGCCACATCGAGTACATCGAAGCCCACCAGACCGGGTTCCGTGCGCTGCTGCGTGGCGACCTCGGTGCCGACCCGGACATGCAGAAGATGTTCGACGAGCTGCGCTGGGGTGGTGCGAGCCGAATCCTTGCCCGAATCGGCGCGTCCGGCGACCCGTCTGCCGAGCTCCGTGCCGCGATGATGGCTTGGGTAGCCATGTTCGATGAGCTCATGCTCGACCGCATCGAGAATCGGTCCATCTCGGTCGAGGTGGTCACCGTGCTCGCTGCGAACGCTCTCAAGACGGCGCTCAGGACCGTCATCGAGATAGACCCCTCGACCCGCTTCGAGCCGCAGGTCGAGGAATTCTTACGGGGGTAGGCGCCCAAGTGTGGGAGGCCGGCGATGCGATGAGATCGGCGTGCTCGGCCGCCGCCGCGACGTCGGGCCCGGCTACCGCCCGCGGCGACGACCCGCTGCGAAAGCGCGGCGGCGTGCGAGAGCCAGGGCGCCGACGCCCAGGGCGACGTCTTCGATCACCAGCAGTCTGTTCAACCGGCCACCACGTGCCCCCGAGGCGACTGCCGCCGCGCGCGTCGCGCCGATGGCGATTGCCGACGTGCCCCACGACACCAGGAACGCTTCGTTGTCACGGCCCCGCGCTGCATGAATCACACCGACCGCCAGGCCGAGGTTCAATGCGCCGATCTCACGCTGATACCAGCGGTCGTGTGCCCAGCCGTATCGATCCGCGACCTGGTTCGGCGCGACGAGATGGGCAGTGAATGCCCCCAGAGCCATTGCGGTCGCCCCGGCCCCGATGAGTATCTCGAAACGACCTCGGGCCTGCGCAGAGTCAGCCATACAACCTCCTTGATTGATAATCAGTCAATCATGCATTGCGCCTTGGGGCAACACTCTGTTGCGCGTGGCATCAGCCGGGCCGTAACTATTTATTTAAAGTAATGAACGGCAGTGTGATAGTCCGCACGATATTTGGTATCGACTCAGCTCTTGGGTAGCTTTTCTTAACAACGCCTGAGACGACTTGGGTGATGTCGTCTCGCGGTGCTGTGCACGGGGACGTTCCGGTCAGCTGAATCAAGGAACTCGCTCGTGCGAAACTCGTTGTTGTTCAATCATGTCCGCCGCTCGGCGATCGCCGCCGCGATGGCTATCGGTATCGGTGCCGGGATTGTCGGGACTTCGGTACCGGCAAGCGCAGCCCCGGCGTTGACTGCGGTTCTGGACCTGCCGCTGACCAACCGCGACGCGGCCCACGCCGCCGGTGGGGTGAACGCTGCGCTGCCCACCGATCCGGCCGTCCTGCAGAAGCTGGTCGACAGTGCGCGGGCGTCCGGTGTGAGCCCGCATCGCTACGAGGCGCTGCTGTACCAGTACTGGTTGGCTCGCTCGACGACGTCGGCCGGTATCGATCTGGCCTCGTGGAATCCGCGCGCCGGTGTGCAGGCCAACCGCGAGAATCTGATCAAGTCGTACCGCTACTACGAGAATTTCCAGCTGTCTCATCGCGAGCTCCAGTGGGCCGGGATGGGCGGTCAGGTCGGCGCCGACTTCGGCGGCGGGTTGATCGATTTCGAGCTGATGTCGAACATCTACGACTTCCCGGCGATCCAGCAGACTTCGCGGGCGATCGTCAAAGCCGTGACGGATGTCGCCGGACCGACCGCGTATCCGCTACTGCCGGAGGGGCTTCGGGCGCTCGCCCGGGCGGGATCCACGATCACCGGCGACGATCTGCACTACATCCTCGGGATGATCCTGGTGATGCAGAAGAACATCTTCTCCGACCTGATGCCGATGCACCAGGCATATGTCACCGCAGGACTGCCGGCGCTGGCGGAGATGCGCGACGCGGGACTGTTCGGCGAGGACATCCTGGATGCCTGGCGCGATGTCGCGTCGAAGGATCGTGCGCGGATCGCGCGCGGCAACGGCGTTCTGCTGCATCGCGAGCAGGGCGTGGTGGTGAAGGCCCAATGGGACCAGGTCCGTGCCTACAAGGGCGATGTCGGCGAAGGCGTGACCTATCTGTCGACGATCGCCGGATCGCCGTCGGTGGCCGGGGTGATCCCGCTGCGCTCGTTCGACTCGGTGAACTACCAGGTGCAGACGCCCACCGGGCAGACTGCGACGGTCACTGTGCCGCTGCCGAATTGGAACTGGGCCGTCTTCGACCAGCGGTGGAACTACATCACCACTCAGCTGTTGCCCAAGTACGCAGCGATGGTGAACGACCATTGGCCGACGCTGAAGGCGGAGCTGGAGGTCCCCAACGGGATTGCGATCGAGACCCATCGGCCGCTGATGAACATCCCACAGATATTGCAGTCGATGCTGGCGAGCACGAAGGTGACGGTTTCCTGATGAACGAAAAGACATTGATGCGTGCGGGTATTCGAGGAATCATCGCAGGCTTGGCGGCCGCGACGCTGGCGGTGTCGGTGGCTTCGGCGGCAGCCGGGCCCGCGTCCGCCGATCCGGTGCCGCCGGTGCGCACGCCGGGCCTGGGCGAGGTGTTCAACGGATACGCCGTCGGCGCGATGACCGGCGGGCACTTCGGCTCCCCGAACGAAATCTTCAACGCGCTGCTGCCGAACGACCCGTTCTACGCCGAACCGAAGCTGACCGGAAACGAGAAGCCGGGCACCCTGCTCAAGTCCAAGAAGGTCGACGTGATGTTCACCGGCCTCAAGCCGGCGAACCTTGATGCCTACAAGATCATGTACGTCACAACGGGTCTCGACGCCAAGACGCCGGAGATCAGCACAGGCATCATCATGGTGCCGCGTGGTAAGCCGACAGCGTCGCGCAAGCTGATCAGCTACCAGGAGGCGAACGACTCAGTGGGCGGCTACTGCCATCCGAGCTCGCAGTGGACCGGTGGCGATCCGATGGACGGTGCGTCGTGGTCGGCGCTGGGGCCGCTCGCGCTGATGTTCGACAAAGGCTACTCAGTCGTCATCTCCGACGTCGGCAACAACGGTGACCTGTCGCCGCACGGTGTCTTCGCCGGAAAGTACGCCGCCCACACGCAATTGGACGCGATCCGGGCCGCTACCCAGGTGCCGTCCGGGCAGGGAACGACTGTCATCGTCGCCAAGCCGAAGGTGGTCATGTTCGGCATCGCGGGCGGCGGCGTCGGCGCGGCGACGTCCGCCGAATTGCAGGGGTCCTACGCGCCCGAGCTCGACGTGCGCGGAACCGTGCTTGAGGGCATGGTGGTCAACCAGCGCAATTTCCTGCGCGTCACCAGCGGCTCGGTCGGATCGGGATTCGGCTTCGCGACCCTGCTCGGGTTGGAGCCGAAGTATCCGGAGATGAAGCTCGACGCGAAGCTGACCCCGGTCGGCAAACAAGTCGCCGACTACTACCGCAGCCAGTGCCAGACCCCGGCCTACTTCATGATGCCGTTCATCCCGCTCAGTGCGCTGTTCGTCGGGAACCAGAATCCCGCTGATATCAAGGATTTTCAGCATGTCTACGACGACAATCAACTGGGCAAGCACGCGCCGAAGGCGCCGGTCCTGATCACCTCGTGTCGCGGGGACGATTCGCCGATGTCGTTGGTGCCGGCGCAGGATGCGCGCGATCTGGCGGCGACCTACCGGCGGGGCGGCACCGACGTGACCTACGCCGGCAGCGATTGCAGCATGTTGAAGGCGATCACCGACATCTACGGCTGGGGCACCGACCTGTTCGGCATGCAGACGCTGCCCTGGATCGACAGCCGGTTGCGCTAGATAGTCCGCGCCTAGAAGGGCGGCGGGTTCTCTCGTTCCCAACGCCATTGTGCCTGCTGCCGTTTGGTGAGGCTCGCTTCTCGACAGTGGTCGAATCGCCGGCGGCTGGGATGTTCTGGTGCTTTGTCTTGGGGGAGGGTGCCGGTGATGCGCGCCTGCCCAGAGGTGAAACGGTCGGGGTCAATGATTCCGTCGGACATCGCGCGGGCGGTTTCGGGTAGGCGGTAGCGGGCTGCGGACGCGGTGGCGATCAGCTTCCGCGCACGAGTTCACTCAGGATTCGTGGTCGCCGCGTTCTTTGCGGTCACCGGAGAGGCCGCGCCAGATCAGCGACGTCATCATCTCGGTGGCGTCGTCGATGCTGATGTCTCCCTCGGAGATTCGGTCGGCGACCGCTTCGCCGGCGCCCACCAGGGCGATGGCCATCAGCTCGTATTCCGCGTCGGTGTGCGGCATCGTGGTGCCCCGGCGGATCAGCCCGGCGACCATCTCGATCATCTGTCGGCGCGTCGACGCGGCCAGGGCCGCGAACGCCGCCTGTCCGGTGGCGACGCGGTAGAGCACGCGCCAGGCTTCGCGGTTCTCGTCGACGAACTGCAGGAATCCCATGATGACCGTGCGCGCCTGATCCCGCTGCTTCAGCGACGGGCTGAAACCGGGTTGCAGCGCCTCGAAGAATCGGGCGCCCTCGCGCTGGACGCAGGCGCCGAACAGTTCATCCTTGGAGCCGTAGTACAGATACAGCATGGGTTTGCTGATATCGGCTTCCGCGGCGATCGCATCCATCGACGCTTCGCGGAAACCGTTGACGGAAAACACCTTCACCGCCGCGTCGAGCATCTGCTGCTCGCGGACGGCGCGAGGCAGCCGCTTGGTTCCGCCGGCCATGGCTGCCTCCCTGAGTTAGATCGAATGGTGGGGTGGTCCCGCCCCTCCGCGAGGATGGGGCGGGACCGTCTGAAAACTATTCTCCCCGAATGGTTCCCGTCAGATGCGGGAACCCCTTCTTGCGGTCCAGGATCGAGATGTCGAATCCCCCGTCGACCGGCTTGACGTAGCCGTTGACCTTGGCCGGGAGGAACATCGGCCGACCGAACTGGACGTCGTACCGGACCGCGTCGGGTAGCTGCCCTTCCACGCTCGCGAGGATCGCGGCGGCGCTCCATGCACCGTGCGCGATCGCCCGATTGAATCCGAGCGCCTTGGCCGGCAGGTTCCCCATGTGGATCGGGTTCCGGTCGCCGCTCGCCGCCGCGTACTTGCGGATCAGCGAAAGATTCGGCGTCAGAACCACATCCGGCGGCGGGGGCCGGTGCTCGACCGGCGGCGCGGGGCGCTCGCCGCCGGACAGGCTGGTGCGCTGCTGAGACAGGATCGTCGACGTCTGCTCGCACACCACCTCCTGACCGACCCGGATCTCCGACACCACGTCGAACAACATGCCCTTGCGGTGCTCGCGCAGGTTGGCCGTGCGGGTGTCGATGTCCAGCGGTTCGGTGACCGAGATCGGCCGCAGCCGCCGCATCGAGTTCGCGATGTGGACCGAACCGATTGCCCGGAACGGGAAATCGCTCGCCACCATCGAGCTCATCATCAGCGGGAACTGCAGTGTGAACGGATAGAACAACGGCAGGGTGTCGCCGTAGGGCAGCCCCGTCACCAGTGCGTAGTCCCGCAGGTTGTTCTGATCCGCCTTGAGCCCACGAATCGAGAACACGGTGTCCGGCAGCTGCACGGATGCCGGCTGCGATGCCGGCTTGCCGAGCCCGGGAAGCATCCCGAGGGCGGCCTTGCCGTAGATGTCCAGGGTCGAAACGTCCTGGAGGGTCACCTTCTTGGCCATATCAGGCACCCAACAGGCTCTGGCCGCAGACGCGCACGACGTTGCCGGTGACCGCGTTCGACGCCGGGCTGGCGAAGTACGCGACCGTCTCGGCGACGTCGACGGTCTGGCCGCCCTGCTGCAGCGAGTTCATCCGGCGGCCGACCTCGCGGGTGGCGAACGGGATGGCCGCGGTCATCGCGGTCTCGATGAAGCCGGGGGCGACAGCGTTGATGGTGATGCCGCTCTTGGCCAGGATCGGCGCGTAGGCGTTGACCAGACCGATGACGCCGGCCTTGGAGGTGCCGTAGTTGGTCTGGCCGCGGTTGCCCGCGATACCGGCGATCGACGAGACGTCGATGACCGCGCCGCCCTCGCGCAGCGCCTTCTTGGCGACCAGATCGTCGACCAGCTTCTGCGGCGCAATGAGATTCACGCCGATGACCGCGTTCCAACGGGCATCGTCCATGTTGGCGAGCAGCTTGTCGCGGGTGATTCCGGCGTTGTTGACGATGATGTCGATGCCGCCGTGACGCTCCAGGGCGTGCTCGGCGAGCTTCGCGCCGGCGTCGTCGGCGGTGACATCGATCGGGAAGGCGGTGCCGCCGACCTTGTTGGCGGTGGCCGACAGCGCCTCACCGGCGGCCGGGATGTCGGCGGCGATCACGTGGGCGCCGTCGCGGGCCAGGACCTCGGCGATGGTCGCGCCGATGCCGCGCGCGGCACCGGTGACCACTGCGACCTTGCCTGCCAGCGGCTTGTCCCAGTCGGCCGGAGCGGTCGAATCGGCGTCGCCGATGCGGACGACCTGGGCGTCGACGTACGTCGACTTGGCCGACAGCAGGAAGCGGACCGTCGATTCGACGCCGGACAGGCCGGTCTTGGCCTTCGGCGAGACATACACGAGCTGGGCGGTCGCGCCGCCGCGCAGCTCCTTGCCCAGCGACCGGGTGAAGCCCTCGAGGGACCGCTGCGCGATCTGCTCGTCGGCGGTCTTGGTCTGGTCGGGGGTGGTGCCGATGACGACGAAGCGGGCACTGCCGGCGGTGCTGCGCAGGGTCGGCTTGAAGAACTCATACAGCTGCTCGAGTTCGGCCGACTTGGTGATGCCGGTGGCGTCGAAGACGATGCCGCCGAACTTGTCGGCGCCGCGGGCGCCCACGTTGTTCACGACCAGCTCATAGCCGGCGCCGGCGAGGAGTTCGCGCAGCGGCTCGACCAGGCGACCCTGGCCGCCGAGGATGACCGGGCCGGCCAGGGGCGGGGCGCCCGGCTTGTAGCGACGCAGGGTCGGGGGCTGGGGGAGGCCCAGTTGGCCGGCCAAGAAGGAGCCGGGGCCGGACTTGACGAAGGTCGAGTACAGATCGGTGTTTGCCACGAGAGCGAATCCTTTGCTTGCGGGTGATCGTGCGGGGCGTTCGTTGCGGGTGGGCGGCCGCGTTTGCCGCTGGCTGCGGTGTGAGCGGCCCGGTTCGACAACGAACTTACTCGCGAGTAAGAATACGCCATAAGAGCAGTCCGAAAAATTGGGAGATGCACAGTGGCAACCAGCCAGAACAAAGCGGCCAGCAGCAGCAAGACCGCAGCCAGCAAGAGCAAGACCGTGCGGCCCGTCGCCATCCTGGGCGGCAACCGCATCCCGTTCGCCAAGCAGGACGGTGCCTACGCCAAGGCCAGCAACCAGGACATGTTCACCGCCGCGCTGTCCGGTCTGATCAGCCGTTACGACCTCAAGGGCGAGCGCCTGGGCATGGTCGCCGGCGGTGCGGTCCTGAAGCATTCGCGTGATTTCAATCTCATCCGCGAATCGGTGCTGGGTTCGGCGCTGTCGCCGTACACCCCGGCGTTCGATCTGCAGCAGGCGTGCGGCACCGGCCTGCAAGCGATCTCGGCCGTCGCCGACGGCATCGCCACCGGCAAGTTCGACGTCGCCATCGGCGGTGGCGTCGACACCACGTCGGACGCCCCGATCGGCGTCAGCGAAGATCTGCGTCGCACCTTCCTGGAGATCAACCGATCCAAGTCGAAGGTCGACCTGCTCAAGAACGCGCTGAAGCTGCCGGGCGCACTCGGCATCGAGATCCCCAAGAACGGCGAGCCGCGGACCGGCCTGTCGATGGGTGAGCACGCGGCCATCACCGCCAAGGAGTTCGGCATCAAGCGCGCCGACCAGGACGAGCTCGCCGCCGCCAGCCACCAGAAGATGGCCAAGGCCTACGACTCGGGCTTCTTCGACGACCTGATCACCCCGTTCCAGGGCCTTACGCGCGATGCGAACCTGCGTCCGGGCAGCTCGGTGGAAAAGCTGTCGACCCTCAAGCCGGTCTTCGGCGTCTCGCTCGGCGACGCCACGATGACCGCGGGCAACTCGACCCCGCTCACCGACGGTGCGTCGACCGTCCTGCTGGCCACCGACGAGTGGGCCAAGGAGAAGGGCCTGCCGGTGCTGGCCTACCTGCGTGACGTCGAGACCGCCGCTGTCGACTACGTCAACGGCCCCGACGGCCTGCTGATGGCGCCGACCTACGCGGTGCCGCGGCTGCTCGAGCGCAACGGCCTCACTCTGCAGGACTTCGACTTCTACGAGATCCACGAGGCGTTCGCCTCGGTCGTGCTGGCGACGCTGGCCGCGTGGGAGTCCGAGGAGTACTGCCGCGAGCGGCTCGGCCTGGACAAGCCGCTCGGCTCGATCGACCGCAGCAAGCTGAACGTCAACGGCTCGTCGCTGGCGGCCGGGCACCCGTTCGCCGCGACCGGCGGCCGGATCGTGGCCCAGGCGGCCAAGCAGATCAAGGCCAACGGCGGCGGACGTGCGCTGGTGTCGATCTGTGCGGCCGGTGGCCAGGGTGTGACGGCCATCATCGAGGGCTGATCCAGACTCTCTGAACTGCATATTCTCGGCGGTCCCGCGGTCATCGCGGGGCCGCCGAAAAATTTGCCCGGAATTTCTTTCAAGATCCTGTAACGCCCAGGTGGTGGCGAGATATAAACAGGATGCTCCGGATGACCTGCCAGACCCCCGACCCGGCAGGTCGCCCGGAGCTTTTACGTTCCACGGCATGGCCGCGTCGGCCGAACCGATCTGTGAGAATCGGCGCATGGCCGATCACCTGTCTCGCTCCGACATCGATTTCCTCCTCTACGAGTGGCTGGACGTGCCCCGGCTGACCGAGCGGGGACAGTTCGCCGAGCATTCCCGCGAGACCTTCGATGCGGTGCTCGATCTGTCCGCCGACATGGCGGAGAAGTTGTTCGCACCGCACAACAAGAAGTCTGATCAGAACGAGCCCCACGTCGGCGCCGACGGCAAGGTCGAGATCATCCCGGAGGTCGGCGCGGCTCTCGCCGAGTTCAGCAAGGCCGGACTGATCGCTGCGGGCTTCGACGAGTCCCTCGGCGGCGCGCAGCTCCCGACGGTCGTGAGCCGGGCGGCGATGGCGTTCTTTCAGGCGGCCAATGCCGCGACATCGTCGTACCCGTTCCTGACGATCGGCAACGCCAATCTGCTGGTCGAGTTCGGTACGCCGGAACAGATCGACACCTGGGTGCGGCCGATGCTGGAGGGCCGGTACTTCGGCACGATGTGCCTGTCGGAGCCGCAGGCCGGATCGTCGCTGGCCGATGTCTCGACGAAGGCGACGCCGGCCACCGATGGCAGCGCGTACCCGGGCAGCTACCGGATCACCGGCACCAAGATGTGGATCTCGGGCGGGGAGCATGAGCTGACCGAGAACATCGTGCACCTGGTGTTGGCGAAGGCGCCGGGCGGCGGTCCGGGCGTCAAGGGGATCTCGCTGTTCATCGTCCCCAAGTATCTGCCCGATGGCACCCGCAACGACGTGGCGCTGGTCGGGCTGAACCACAAGATGGGAAACCGCGGCACCACCAACACGCTTCTCAACTTCGGCGATGGAACCCATTCGCCGACAACAGAACCCGGCGCGGTCGGTTACCTGGTGGGCGAGCCGCATCGCGGTCTGTTCTACATGTTCAACATGATGAACGAGGCGCGCATCGGCGTCGGATTCCTGGCGACCTCGCTCGGCTACGCCGGCTACCTGGCGTCGCTGCAGTATGCGAAGGAGCGCACCCAGGGCCGCGCGGTGTCATCCAAAGACCCGTCAACGGCCCCGGTGCCCCTCGTCCAACACGCCGATGTGCGACGGATGCTGTTGGCGCAGAAGGCGTATGTCGAGGGCGCGCTGGCGTTGGGACTCTACGCATCGAAGCTGGTCGATGAGGAAAAGACCGCACCGGACGAGGCCGACCGAGCCCGAGCGCATCTGCTTCTCGAAACGCTCACCCCGATCGTGAAGAGCTGGCCGTCGCAGTGGTGCCTACAGGCCAACTCGCTGGCCATCCAGGTGCTCGGCGGCTACGGCTACACCCGCGAGTTCGATGTGGAGCAGTACTACCGCGACAATCGGCTCAATCCGATTCACGAAGGCGCCCACGGCATCCACGGCCTGGATCTGTTGGGCCGCAAGGTGGTCATGGACAATGGTGCCGGACTCAAGCTGCTCGGCGAGGTCATCGGCGAGACCATCGAGAAGGCCCGGGCGGCTGGTGGCGATGCGGCCGGCTATGCCGATCAGCTGGCCGTCTCGCTGGAGCGTATTGCCGCGACGACGGTGGTGTTGTGGGCGTCGGGCGATACGGAGCTGGCGTTGGCCAATGCGACGATCTATCTGGAGGCGGTCGGGCACGTCGTGGTCGCCTGGATCTGGTTGGAACAGTTACTGGCGGTCGGCGATCAGACGGGTGCGTTCTACGACGGCAAGCGGGCGGCGACGCGGTACTTCTTCCGCTATGAACTACCCACCACCGCAGCACAGTTCGATCTTCTGGACAGCCTGGACCGGACGACCCTCGACGTCGACCCGGCGGTGCTGTAGCTGCTGCTGGAAACGTGGCTGATACGGCGAGTGGAGGAGATAGTCTCCTTTACTCGCCGTATTCCGCACGGTTTCAGTCAGGCTCGGCGGCCGAGGCCGGCCGCGAACATTGCGATCGCCGCCACGAGAAGGATCACCCCGGCGGTCAGGATCGCGGTCTGGATGCCACTGGCGTAGGCGGTGGTCGCCATCAACCGAATGGCCGGAACCGGGGCGTTCATGGCTGCGGCACCCGACGATTCGACCATGCCCCGCAGCCGGTCCGGCACCGCGGACAGATCGAGCGAGTGGCGATAGGTCGACGCGAGAACACTTGACAGCACGGCGATTCCGATCGCGCCGCCGAGTTCGCGGCTCAGGTCGTTCATGGCGGAGGCCACACCCTGCTGGGCCGGTGGCAACGCGGAGGTGATCGCCGAGGTGGCCGGCGGCATCGCGAGGCCCGACCCGGTGCCGAGCAGCCACAGGCCGATCGCGATGGCCCAGTACGGTGTCGCCGCGTCCGCCTGCGACAGGCAGATGACCGCGATGCCGGCGACGGTCAGGCCGGTGGCGCTCAATCGCGCCGCAGGCATCTTCTGCGCCAGCCGTGGCGCCAATCCTCGTGCCGCGGGCATCATTCCGAGCCCGAGTGGCAGCATCGCGCAGGCTGCGGCCAACCCGGAGTAGCCGCGCAGCAGTTGCAGCTCTTGCATGAAGACCATGATGAATCCGAAGAAGGCGAAGAACTGCGCGGCCAGCGTGAGCGTGCCGGCCCAGAAGCCGCGGATCTTGAAGTACTTCGGTGCCAGCAGCGGCCGCGGCACGCGGGTCTCGTAGGCGAGGAACATGCCGATCACCACGATGCCGACCGCCAGTCCGATCAGCGTACGAGCGGACGCCCAGCCGTAGGCCGGCCCTTCGATGATGGAGTAGACCAGCACACCCAGTCCGACGACGGATGCGATGCTGCCGCCGAGATCGCGTGAAGCATCCTCGGGCGCAGCCGATTCCGGCACGAACAGGAGGACTCCGATCAGCGTCACCAGGGCCAGCACGCCGCTCACCACAAACACGGAGCGCCAGCTCCACCATTCCAGCAACAGACCGGAGGCGAGGAGCCCGAAGATAGCGCCGGCGCCGGCGACACCGGCCCAGGTGGCGACGGCCTTCACCCGTTGCTGCGGCGGGAAGCTGGCGGTGATCGTCGACAGGGTCGCCGGCATCACGGCGGCGGCGGCCACGCCTAGACAAGCCCGCACTCCGATCAGAGCCCCGGGTGCGGATGTGAACAGCGGTGCGAACGATGCCACCGCGAACAACGCCATGCCCGCCAGCAGGACGCGTCGTCGGCCGATGCGGTCGCCGAGCGCGCCGGCCGGGAGCAGCAGGGCCGCGAACGCGAGCGAGTAGGCGTCGACGATCCACGACAGCTCGGTCTGCGACGCGTGCGTATGGACGGCGATGGACGGCAGCGCGACCATGAGCGAGCTCACTGCCGAGATCACTGTGGCCAATGCCAACAGAATGACGGGCAGGGTCGCCTTGTGCGGCGCGACGGACGATTGCGCAGGACGGGTGCTGGTGTGCTTTGTCATTCCTGCAGGTTGCGCGGTGAATGTGTCACCATGCAACGGTGGTGAATTCTTCGCGAGGGCGTCCGAGTGGTCCTTCAGACGTCCGTCTCAAGCTACTGAATGCAGCCAGATCAAGCTTTTTGGAGTATGGATACGCTGCCACCTCGGCTCGCTCGATCGCCCGTGCGGCCGGTGTGGACCATGCAATGGTGAATTACTATTTCGGCTCCAAACAGGGCCTCTTCGCAGAGGTCATGCACCTCGCGCTGACTCCGTCGACGGTGGTGGGACGAGTCTTGGCCGGGCCGGCCGCATCCCCCGAGAAGCTCGCGGAGCGATTGATCAGGACGTTGCTGGCGGTCTGGGAGAACCCCGCTGCTCGCGAGCCGCTGATGTCGATGCTCGAGCACAGCATCGGCGATGAGGCGATCAAGGCGACCGTGGCCGAGTTTCTGGGAAAAGAGCTTTCCGGCCAGATCACCGAGTACATCGGGGGCCCGGATGCTTCGGTGCGCGCGGCGGGGGTCATTTCGGTGCTCTCGGGCATCATCTTTGCTCGCTACGTGATGCGGATAGCGCCGATCGCGGACATAACGCCGCAGCAATTGCTTCACGCGACAGTGCCGATGGTCGCTCTGCATCTACGGCGCGGCGCGACCTTGAACAGTCGGTGAAAATCGGGGAACGACAAGACATTACGTCGGACTTGTCCGATTTGTGCGCACTAGTGTCCACCCGTGGACTCATCCCGCCGTCTGGCGTACGGCGCCTTCGGAGTGGCCGCCCTGGTGGCGGTCGGTGCGGTGGTGGGCAACATCGTGCTCGACACGCGTGACTCCGGGTCCACGCCGCGGACCATCAACGGGCTGCCCGCGACGACGGTGGCCGCGAATTCGTCGTCCTGCGTATCGCTGCCGTCCGGCATCGATTCCGGGCCGAGAGCGTTCTCGGTGACCAATACGTCGATCGAACCCGTCAGCGTCACATTGACCGGGCCCAATGGAACCGCGTACGCCGAGGTCGAGTCGCTCGCACCGCGGACCACCCGGACCATGCAGGCCGACCTCGGCGGTGGAACCTATGAATTCCGTTGCTATTTCGGTGCGGCCCCGGAGATCACCTCGGCGACGTTCACCGTCCGCGGTGCCGCGGCGGCCGGGCCCGCGGTCACGCCCGTGTCGACGCAGGATCTGACGCCGCCGACGCTGCAATACGAGAACTGGGTGGGCTCGCAGCTGCCGGTCCTGGCTGCCGACGCACGCGCCCTGGCGGCCGCCGGCACCATCGACGATCAGCGTCGAGCCTGGCTCACCGCACATCACCGGTACGAGACATTGGGCGCGGCCTATGGTGCGTTCGGCGATTGGGACGCAAAGATCAGCGGTGACGGATTCGATGCGATCGAGGCGAGTCTGTGGTCTGCATCGCCGACCATCCCGGCCGGCGAGGAGACCAAGCTGGTCGCCGATGTCGACGGCCTGAGCGCGGACTTTCCGAACTTGGCGATCGACCCGCTCGACATCGGTTTGCGCGCCCACGAAATCACCGAGAACACCATCGAATTCACGCTCAGCGGCAGGGACGACCACGGCGCGCACGCATCGCTGGACACCGCGTCGGCAAATCTCGCCGGCACGCAGGAGGTCCTGAATGTGCTGCGGCCCTTGCTTGCTCCGCGATACGCCGAGATGGCATCCACCGATGCGGAGTTGGGGCGGGCCCAGCAGCTGGTGGCCGACCTTGCGGTGAAGTATCCCGGCCGGCCGCTGTCGGATCTGGATCAGGGCGATCGGGAAGGGCTCAACTCCGCTTTCGGCGGACTCGTCGAATTGCTCGCCCCGATCGCCGCGATCACGGACGTGCGGCGGACCCGGTGACTGTGTCGAGGCGGAACTTCCTGCGCGGTGGCGCCGCCGGGATCGCCGGGGTCGCGGCCGCGAGTGGGCTTTCGGCCTGCACGGACGGCAAACATGCCACGGCCGCAACGCAATACGAGGCGAGCTACGCGGCCTTCGACATCACCGCCGGGACGACGGGAGAGATCACTGATCTGCTCCGCACCCTCGACACTCATGTCGCGCGATTGCTGACGAGCCATGTACCCGCGGCGGTGGGGATCTCGGCGCCGCCGTCGGATTCGGGAACATTGGGTCCGGTGGTCGAGCCGGGTTCGCTGACCATCAGCGTGGGCTATGGAGTCTCGTTTTTCGACAAGGCTTTCGGCGATCGGCGCCCGACCGGTCTGGCCGCGATGCGCACGTTCCCGAACGATGCCTTGATCGAAGACTGGTGCCACGGCGACCTGTTGGTCGAGATCCGCGCCAGCCGGCGCGACGTCGTCCTGCATGCGCTTCGGGACATCACCCGAGCCACCCGGGGCGGCATGCAGATCAAATGGCGGCAGGACGGATTCATCGCTGACCCGCGCCCGGAAGGCGCGCCGCGCAATCACTTCGGATTCAAAGACGGAATCGTCAATCCGGTCGATGCCGACTATCGGCGGCTGACGATGATCGACGACCCAGCGCAACCGTGGACCGCCGGGGGGAGCTTCCTGGTGGTACGGCTCATCCGAATGTTGACCGAGTTCTGGGATCGCATCAGCATCTCCGAGCAGGAGAACATCTTCGGCCGCAGTCGCGACAGTGGTGCGCCGCTGGACGGCGACCACGAAAACAATGTTCCCCGTTATGAACTCGACCCGACCGGCGAGGTCATCCCGTTGACTGCGCATATTCGGCTGGCCAATCCGCGACAGCCGGCGACCGACGATTCCCGGATATTCCGCCGCGCCTACAACTACAGCAACGGCATGGATGACAACGGAAACCTCGACATGGGCCTGATCTTCACCTGCCTGCAGGCCGACATCCGGCGTCAGTTCGAAGCGGTGCAGACCAGGCTCATCGATGAGCCGCTGACCGACTACATCAGCCCTTTTGGGGGCGGGTACTTCTATCTGCCGCCGGTCGTATCCGGCGGATCGATCACGGGAGGAATCGTATGAGGACGCCGAACCGAATCCGCAGTCGCGCGACGGCATTGGCCGGCGCGTGTGCCATTGTGGGGGGTGTTGCCGCGCTGCCGATCTCGCCCGCGTCGGCCGATGCCGCTCCGGTCACGCCGATCAAACATCTGGTGGTGCTGTTCGACGAGAACGTCTCATTCGATCACTACTTCGGCACTTATCCGAGCGCGGCCAACACCGCGGATGAAACCCTGCAGGGTTCCGGCGACCAGGCGCCACGGTTCGAGGCCGCGCCCGGCAGCCCGACACCGAATACGTTCAGCCGTGCCGGATTGGCCGGGGAGGCCAATCCCAACCAGTACAAGCCGTTCCGATTCACCCCCGGCCAGGCCGTCACCTGCGACCAGGACCATGCGTACGACGCCGAGCAGAAGGCCATGAACGGCGGGAAGATGGACCAGTTCGTTCAGTACACGACCAAGGACAAGTGCGCCTCAGCCGGGCCGAACATGTACGACCATCCCGGCGAGGTGATGGGCTACTACGACGGCAATACCGTTACGGGGCTGTGGAACTACGCACAGAACTACACGCTCAACGACAACTACTGGACCACCCAGTTCGGCCCGTCGACACCGGGCGCGCTGAATCTCATCGCCGGCAACACTTTCGGAGCGCAGTCGTACGACCCGAACACCGAGAAGAAGACCGCTGCTCCGGCCGTCGTCGGTGCGACCGCAACCGCCGGCGGGCCGGGCACCATCTTCGACGATGCCGACCCGATCTATGACGACTGCTCGAACAAGAACCACACGGGTGCCGACGCGGTGATCGGCATGAGCGGCAAGAACATCGGTGATCTGCTGAACGGCAGGGGGGTCAGCTGGGGCTGGTTCCAGGGCGGCTTTCGGCCGAGCACCGCGAGCAGCGACGGCTCGGTGGCTCAATGCAACTACACGCATACCAACGTCGCGGGTAACGCGTCGATCGACTACAGCCCACATCACAATCCGTTCGCGTACTACGAGTCGACGGCGAACCGGCATCACCTCGCACCGGCGAACGCAGACGAGATCGGCCACAACGGCCGCGCCAACCACAACTACGACCTGACGGATTTCGACACCGCGCTCGGCGCGGGCAATCTGCCGGCCGTCAGCTTCGTGAAAGCTTCCGAGTATCAAGACGGCCACGCCGGCTACTCCGACCCGCTCGACGAGCAGACCTTCCTGACGACCCAGATCAACAAGATCCAGCAGTCGGCCGATTGGGACAGCACGGCGATCGTGATCGCCTACGACGACTCCGACGGTTGGTACGACCACCAGCTGCCGACCATCCTGTCCGGCAGCAAGGATCCGAAGCTGGATTCAGCAGTCTGCTCGGGTGCGGCCGCGGCACCCCTCGGCGGCAACCAATTGCGATGCGGGCCGGGCACGCGGCAGCCGCTGCTGGTCGTGTCGCCCTTCGCTCGCAAGAACCATGTCGACTCGACCCCGATCGAACAGGCCTCGATTCTCAAGTTCGTCGAGGACAACTGGCGGACCGGCCGCATCGAGGGCTCGGCCGATGAGCGGGCCGGTTCTCTGCAACCACTGTTCGACTTCGCCGCGCCGCGCACCGACAAGCTCTGGCTGGATCAGGTCACCGGCGCCCCGCGCGACACGTCGCCACCCGCATCCGAGGGTGCCCAGCAGGCGTCCATCACGAACGGCGCGACGCCGTCCACGCCGACCGCGGCCAAGCACGGCTCGTCGGTGAACTGGGCGGCCATCGTGATTCCGACGGTCGTCGTCGTGGTCCTGATCGCGCTCGGCGTCTGGTTGTTGCGCGGTCGGCGGCGGGCGTCGGGCGGGCAGTCGTGACGCACATGGGTCCGAGCGAACGCTCTGCACGGATGCAAGTAATGTGCCCCACATGGATCTGAAAGATACGAGTGCAATTGTCACCGGCGGTGCCTCGGGCATCGGCGCTGCGGTGGTTCGCCAGCTGGCGGCCAAGGGAGCCAAGGTCGTCATCGCCGACCTGCAGGCAGAGAAGGGTGAGGCGCTGGCCTCCGAGGTCGGCGGCGCGTTCGTGAATGTCGACGTGACCAACACCGAGCAGATCGAGGCCGCGGTCAACAAGGCCACCGAGCTCGGTCCGCTGCGGACCCTGGTCAACTCGGCAGGCGTCGGCTGGGCCCAGCGCACCATCGGCAAGGACGGCCAGTTCGAGTCGGCCCACAACATCGACCTGTACAAGAAGGTCATCAACATCAACCTGATCGGCACGTTCGATTGCATCCGCCTCGCGGCCACCGCGATGAGCCGCAACGAGCTGTCGGAGAGCGGCGAGAAGGGCGCGATCGTGTCGATGGCGTCGGTCGCGGCATTCGACGGTCAGATCGGCCAGGCTGCGTACAGCTCGTCCAAGGGCGGCGTCGTCGGCATGACCCTTCCGGTCGCTCGTGACCTCGCTGCCGCCGGGATCCGCGTCAACACGGTCGCTCCCGGCCTGATCGACACCCCGATCTACGGCGAGGGCGAAGCGTCGGAGGCGTTCAAGGCGAAGCTGGGCGAGAGCGTCCTCTTCCCGCACCGCCTGGGCCAGCCGGATGAGCTCGCCTCGATGGTCGTCGAGCTGGTCACCAACTCGTACATGAACGCCGAGGTCGTCCGCGTGGACGGCGGCATCCGGATGCCACCGAAGTAGGTCGTCAGACCTCCTCCAGAACGCAGCGAACCCCCGCAGGCCATGGCCCGCGGGGGTTCGTCGTTGTCTGATCCGGCTCGCGGCCGGCGCGTGCGTCAGCCGGACCGGCGGTGGCCGAAATTCGACAGAGCCTGGTTCTCGGTCCGCAGCTTGCGTGCCTCTGCCAGCCATTGCGGCGGACTCACCCAGTAGTCCGGCAATGGTCGCAGTCCCCGCCCACCGACCGTCATCTGTGACCGCATTAGCTCAGAGTACGATCAAATCCCACTATGTGTTAGAAAAATCAAACAAAATTGAGGTGGTCGGCCGATCACTGGCGGAAACTGATCGGGGCCGAGGGCTGCTCGCTTTGATCGATGCTTGCGATGGAGACGACGCAGGGCGTCGCCGCAGAGCAGGTGTGTCCGTTGAATTGCTGCACGACTTTAAGATTGATCGTCACCGTCCCATCGGAGTTCGGGTCCCACGTTTGCGGCAGGTTGGTGAGGCTGAGATTCGGGGCGAGGTTGCAGGCGCTCGGCCCACTTGCGTTGTCCAGGCACTGAACGGCGAGCACCGGTTTCGAAGGGGCGAATCCGCGGCCGCGAATGGTGATGGTCTGTCCGTTCGTCAGTCCGGCACAGGGAGTCGCAATGACCGAGGGTGATCCGGTCTGCCAGGCGCACGCCGACATTGGTGCCGGCGCGCCTGCGGCCGGACCCGACGGCACAGGACCCGCCGGCGGGTTGGATGCGGGGGCCGGCATCCCGGGGGGCGGCGGCGGGCCGGCCGGGGGAGTGCTCTCGGAGGCGCTGCTCGGCGGCGCGGAGACCGAGGCTGGAACAGAAGCCGAGGCCGGAACCGAGACCGAGGCCGCCGGCGATCCGCTGGCCGAAGCGCTGCTGTCAGTAGAGCCTCCGCTGCTGCACGCGGCAAGTGCGCCGGCAAGGAGTGAGGAGAGCCCGACGAGGAACCATGAACGGCGTGAGGTGAAACCCATATCAGCATCCTTCCAACGGTGCCCCGGCAAGGTCGGGGACGGTTTCCAGGTCTTCTTGTCTGCTTGGCTGTGCGAAGAGGGCGATTATGGCTGCGACCGCGATGACGACGGCGGCGATGACGAGGGAGACTTCCAGGCCGGAGCGGAAGGCTCCGTACGCGGCGTTCACGACAGTCGTGACGATGCTGCCGTAACTGTGCTGGTACTGGCTGACGGTGCCGGAGCCGCCTGAGGGCACCCGCCCGGTGTAGAGCGCGTTCAGGACGATGGAACGGTAGTCCCCCACGCCCAGTTTGTTCATCCGCGTCGTGAGGTCCGAGGTCATGGTGGAGATAACCATCGAACCCAGCACGGCCACCCCGACCACGGCCCCGATCTGGCGTGCGGTGTTGACCATCGAAGCGGCTACTCCGGCGTGGTCGGCCGGCACCGCAGAGAGCACTGCCGTGGTGGTCGGCACGATGCCGAGCCCGAAGCCGACGCCGGCGACGCCCAGGGGCACCGCGATCTCGACGGTGCTGCCGCCCCGTACGACGGCGACATCGGTCAGGGCGATGCCGATCGCTGCGACGGCGCAACCAACGGCCATCGGCGTGCGGGGGCCGACACGTGCCACCCAGCGGCCGGAGACGATCGAGGAGATGATCAGCGTGATTGCCATGGGCGCGAAGGTTGCTGCGATTCGGCCGCCGGAATAGGCGAGCACCTCCTGGAGGTACAGCGCGGTGAAGAAGAAGATGGAGAAGACCCCGAAGTACATGGCGAAGTTGACCAGCAGCGAACTGTTGACCACGCGGCCCAGGTGGGTCCGGGGGATCATCGGGACCTTGGCGGCACGTTCAACGAGCAGGAACACGAGCAGAGCAAGGCCACTGATCACGAACAGCGTAATGACGCCTGTCGAATCGTAACCGGCGGTCTCGCCGTCGATGATCGCGAACGCGCCACAGGCGAGGAAGGCCGCGCCGAAGACGAAGCCGCCCAAGTCCAGTCCGCCCTTGGCGAGAAGGTTCGAGTCCTTCGGTACGTAGACGAGGGCTATCACCAGCAGCAAGGCGCCCAGGGCCAGGTTGAACCAGAAGATCGCCCGCCAGTCGGCCGCCGCGATGAGCAGGCCGCCGACGACCGGCCCGAGAGCGAGAGCCGCGCCTGCGGTTGCGACCCAGAGCCCGATAGCGCGTGCGCGCGGCCCGGGCTCGCGATAGATCTGCCGGATCATCGCCAGCGTGCCGGGCTCGCTGGCGGCGGCGCCGAGACCCATCACAGCTCGGCCTGCGATCAGCATGGCGATGCTGGTGGCGGCAGCAGCGAGCACCGAGCCGACGCAGAAGATCACCACACCGATCAGCAGCACATTGCGCCGCCCGACGCGGTCCGCGATGGCGCCAGCCATCAGCATCAGACTGGCGAACACCAGTGAATAGCCGCTGACGACCCATTGCAGGTCGCTGACGCCGGCGTGGAGATCCGATTGAATGTTGCCGAGCGCGACACTGGCGATGGTGGTGTCAAGGAAAGTGAGGAACAGTACTCCGCACAGCGCCATCAAAGCGATGTTTCGTTGGGTGGATGACAAGGACACGGGACTGTGCTCCAGCGTTTTGCTCATCGGTGCCATCCAGACAGTGCGCTATGAATCTCCGAAGACTCTTTTAGCTTTCCACATAAACGTCGACTGCTGCTCGGACTTTCGTCTTCGCGCCGTGTCGGAAACAGCCCGGTACAAAACGACAAACCCCCGCAGATTCATCTGCGGGGGTTTGTCTTCGGAGTACGGGCTCAGGAAAACCCTGTCGATCAGAAGGCGGCTTCGTCGAGTTCCATCAGATCGTTGTCGATGGTCTCCAGGATGCCGCGGGTCGAGGTGAGCTGCGGCAGCATGTTCTTCGCGAAGAAGCTGGACACGGCCACCTTGCCCTCGTAGAACGCCTTCTCGCTGCCCTCGGCGCCGTTGTCGAGCGCGGTCAGCGCGATCTCGGCCTGACGCTGCAGCAGCCAACCGATCAGCAGGTCGCCGACGCTCATCAGGAAGCGCACCGAACCGGTGCCGACCTTGTACAGCTCGGACGGCTGCTCCTGCGCGGCCATCAGGTAGCCGGTGAGGGTCGCAGCCATCGCCTGCACGTCCTCGAGTGCGGTCTTCAGCAGCTCGCGCTCGCCCTTGAGGCGGCTGTCGCCTTCGGCGGTCACGAAGTCGTTGACCAGGCCGGCGACATGTCCCAGGGCCTGGCCCTTGTCGCGAATGATCTTGCGGAAGAAGAAGTCCTGCGCCTGGATGGCGGTGGTGCCCTCGTACAGCGAATCGATCTTCGAGTCGCGGATGTACTGCTCCAGCGGGTAGTCCTGCAGGAAGCCGGAGCCGCCGAAGGTCTGCAGCGACTCGGTCAGCTTCTCGTAGGCACGCTCGGAGCCGACGCCCTTGACGATCGGGAGCAGCAGGTCGTTGACCTTGAACGCGAGGTCGGCATCCGCGCCGGAAACGATCTTCGCGGCGACCGCATCCTGGTGCGAGGCGGTGAACAGGTAGATCGCCCGCAGGCCCTCGGCGTACGCCTTCTGGGTCATCAGCGCGCGACGCACGTCCGGGTGGTGGGTAATGGTCACGCGCGGGGCGGCCTTGTCAGTCATCTGGACCAGGTCGGCACCCTGCACGCGCTCCTTGGCGTAGGCCAGAGCGTTCAGGTAGCCGGTCGACAGGGTCGAGATGGCCTTGGTGCCCACCATCATTCGCGCGTGCTCGATGACGTCGAACATCTGCGCAATGCCGTTGTGGATCTCGCCGACGAGCCAGCCCTTGGCGGGAACGCCGTGCTGGCCGAAGGACAGCTCACAGGTGGCCGAGGCCTTGATGCCCATCTTGTGCTCGACGTTGGTGACGAAGGCGCCGTTGCGCTCGCCGAACGTCTGGGTCTCGAAGTCGAAGTGGGTCTTCGGGACGTAGAACAGCGACAGGCCCTTGGTGCCCGGTCCGGCGCCCTCGGGGCGGGCCAGCACCAGGTGCATGATGTTCTCGAACATGTCGTCCGAGTCGGCCGAGGTGATGAAGCGCTTCACGCCCTCGATGTGCCAGCTGCCGTCGTCCTGCTTGATGGCCTTGGTACGGCCGGCGCCGACGTCCGAACCGGCATCGGGCTCGGTCAACACCATGGTGGCGCCCCAGCCGCGCTCGGCGATGATCTTGGCCCATTCCTTCTGCTCATCGGTGCCGTTGTTGTAGAACACCTCGGCGAAGGCGGGGCCGGCCATGTACATGAATGCCGGGGGGTTGGCGCCCAGCAGCATCTCGCCGACACTCCACTTGAGGGTCGCGGGCACCGGGATGCCGCCCAGCTCCTCGCTCAGACCGGTCAGCGCCCAGCCGGATTCCTGCAGCGTCGCGACCGACTTCTTGAAGGCCTCCGGGATGGCGATCGTGTGGGTCTCGGGGTCGAAGACCGGCGGGTTGCGGTCGGTGTCGGCGAACGGCTCGGCGAGCGGGCCCTCGGCGAGCGCCTTCACCTCGCGCAGCATCTCCTGCACGGTGTCGTGATCGAGATCGCCGAACTCGCCGGACTTGAGCACCTCGTCCACGTTGAACAGCTCAAAAAGGTTGAACTGCAGGTCACGCAGGTTGCTGAGGTAATGCGACATTGAATTTCCCTCTGGTTCGAGTCTTGTCATTAATGGGCTTGGGCTGCTCGGAACCCGACTGGCGCAGTGCCCGCTTCGGCCTGCCCGGAAGCTAAGTTACTCGCCAGTAATATGCACAATGTACCGCGCTTGCAAGAGTTGAACAAGTGGCGTGCCGGCTGATCGTGAGGATCGTCACGACGACCCCGTGCAGGTCAGCGGCGTAACTCCTGGGTCGCGTCGAAGGCCTCGGCCTTACGTCCGATCTGCCAGGCGTGCCACCGCTGCCACCGCCGCATCGAGCCGCGCTGCCAGCGACGGTCGACGCTGGGGGACAGTCGCCGAAGGATCTCGATGGCTGCGATCAGCGGCGCCCGGCCGATCAGGATCGCCAGTCCGGGCAGCCCGCTCGGCAGCCGGTACTGCCGGCGATTCCACGGCAGCATGAACAGCCGCGTGTATCCGGCCTGCACATGTAGGTGGTACTTAGCTCGCAGGCGGGCGACTCCGTGCATGTCGGCGGGCGGTTCCCAGGACGGCACGAAGCTCTCGACGAGCTCATGGCCCAGTTGGCCCGAATCGTGTTGGCGCGTCGCGTCGAAGTAGTAGAGGAGCCGCAGGCCGTCGGCGACGGTCGCCGGATACATGTCGTCGACCCGGCAGCCGACCAGATGGCCCAGATAGCGGTTGAAATGCAGCACCGCCCGCATCTCGGCCGGGCTCGTCAGGAAGCCGAGGCCGAACAAGCCGAAGGCCGGCCCGACGCTGCCGCCGAGCAGCGTCAGCATCATCTCGGTCTGGCTGATTGGCAAACCCCAACGCGCACTGTCCCACTCGGCATGTCCGGCGACCCGCGCGCGCACCGACACGTGCATCACCCGCACCTTCAACGACACCGTGCGCGCCGTCGACCCGGGGGCCAGCACCGCGCCCGGCCGGCAGACCTCCAGCCACCAGCGGGATGTCTCCAGATAACGATGGAGCGCGCTGGCGCCGGCGTAGCCCCCGGACAACGACAGCGGAACCGCAAGGGATGCTTCGGTATAGGTGTCCATCGTGCCGGCATTGCCGACCGCGCCCAGGCTGTAGCCCCAGCGGCGCCAGACCGCGGCGCCCGCCTCGATCAAATCCGGGTCGACCCAGTCGGGAATCGTCTCGAATTCGGCGAACAACGCCCGCATCGACTCCGGGGCGTCCTCGATGGCCGAAATGCCTTCGCGCAGTGCCCGATCCAGCAGTTCGGTCGCCACTTTGCCGCCCATTTCGCCGTGGTAGGTGTCGGCGACGAAGCGCTCGGCGACGGGATCGCCCGCGGTGTGACCGCTCAGGTACGCGTCCTGAATCGGTTGCGCGGGAAGGAGGTCGAACCGGGTCAGCCGTTTGACACGGTCGGCCAGCCGCCGATGGCTTTGGGCGACCGTCAGCTCCATCGCCTAGACCGTCTCGCGCAGGAACTGCAGATCGTCGGCCACTCCGTCGGCCGGCGTCTCCAGGATCACCGGCGCGCCAGCAGCTTTCACCACCTCGATCAGCGAGTCGGTATCGATATGCCCGTCATGCAGGTTGGCGTGACGGTCGCGACCCGAGTCGAATTCGTCGCGCGAATTGTTCAGGTGCACCAGGTCGATGCGGCCGGTGATGGCCTTGACCCGCTCCACCAGTCCGACTAGATCTTCGCCGCCGGCCCAGGCGTGGCAAGTGTCGAGGCAGAACCCGGCCTGCTCGAAGTCGCCGACCGCATCCCAGAGTCGCTCGATCGATTCCAGCGTGCGCGCCATCGCATGATCGCCGCCGGCGGTGTTCTCGATGAGGATCGGCACTCCGAACCCGCCCTTGTCGGCTTGGCGCTCAAAGAGTTTGCGCCAGTTCTCAAACCCCTTCGCGTCGTCTTCGCCGTCGCGCAGATGTCCGCCGTGGACGACCAGCCCGAACGCGCCGAGTTCGGCAGCGGCCGCCGCCTGCAGTTGCACCGCCTGACGCGACGGCATGCGCAGCCGGTTGTTCAGCGACGCGACGTTGATCTGATAGGAGGAGTGCACGACGACGTCGATATCGGACTCGCGCAGCTGCTGCGCTTGCGGATGCGGCTGCGGTTTGTCCCATTTCTGCGGGTCGGTGACGAACAGCTGGATGACGTCTGCCCCCAGCTCCATCGCTCGTCCCAGCGGGTCATTGTCCTGTCGCACATGTGCACCCAAACGCATGAGGCAACAGTAGCGCCGCCCGCCGACCGCATCATGTGTGACAGAGTTGAACGAGCGACCACTTGTGTGTTATGGCTCAATTTCGCCGCGTGGCTGTGTTCGCCCCCACCTAGTTGCTATATAGATGACTACAGGTTCCGGGGCGCACCGTGCGATGAGCCTGGGGCGAAAGGAATCCAAGAAACCCATGGAACGACTCAGTGGACTTGATGCCACCTTCCTCTACATCGAGTCCCGCTCGCAGTTGATGCACGTGTCCGGGGTGATCCAGATCGACCCCGAGACCGTCGAAGGCGGCTACCGCTTCGAGGACCTGCGAGCCGAGCTCGCCCGTCGCATCACCGCTATGCCCGCGTTCCGGCGCAAGCTCTACAACCCGCTCATCAACCTCGATCACCCGGTGTGGGTGGAGGACAAGAAGTTCGACATCGAGGCCCATGTGCATCGCGTGGCGGTTCCGGCACCCGGCGGTCAGCAGGAACTCGCCGATCTGTGTGCACATGTGGCCGGAGTCCCACTCGATCGCAGCAAGCCGCTCTGGGAGATGTGGGTTATCGAAGGTCTGGCCAACGGGTGCGTGGGCATCATGATGCGCATGCACCACGCCGGCGTCGACGGCGTCACCGGCGCCGGGCTGATGGCTCAACTGTGCTCGATGACCTCAGAACCGCCGGAGCTCGATCCCGAACTGATGAAGGAGAGCGCCGGCGATGCTCCGGCCTTCGAATTGGCGGCCAGCGGTCTGAAGAACGTCGTCACCCGGCCGTTGAGTCTGGTCGGATTGCTGCCGACAACGGTCAAGGTGCCGGTCGACTGGTTGGCGCGATCCAAGCGCGGCGATGCCATGCCGGCGCCGTTCTCGGCGCCGCGGACCTCGTTCAACGGATCCATCACGGGCCATCGATCGATCGCGTTCACGCAGGTCAGCCTCGACGACATCAAGACGATCAAGAACCACTTCGGCGCCAAGATCAACGACGTGGTGCTCGCCGCGATATCCGGTTCGCTGCGCAGGTTCCTCGCCGATCGTGGTGAGCTGCCGGATCAGCCGCTGGTCGGCATGGTCCCGGTGTCGGTGCACGAGGCCGAGATCGGCGCCACGCTGGTCGAGGGCACAAACAAGGTCAGCGGCATGTTCACCCGACTGGTCACAGACATCGACGATCCGATCGAGCGCATCGAAGAGATCACCAATCGGATGGCGACCTCCAAGGAGCATTTCGGCAACATCAACGCCAACCTGATGCGATCGTGGGCGCAGTTCGCGCCGCCGCTCACCATGCAGGCCGTGATGAAGCTCTACGGCAGTGCGCAGCTGGCCGACCGGCACCCGGTGATCCACAACCTGGTGATCTCCAATGTGCCGGGCCCGAACTTCCCGCTGTACTTCCTGGGAGGCGAGATCAAGGCCATGTACCCGCTCGGCCCGGTCTTCCATGGTGCCGGTCTCAACGTCACCGTCTTCTCGTCCGAAGGACACCTGAACCTGGGTGTCATCGCGTGCAAGGAGCAGGTGCCGGATCCGTGGCCGATCGTCGAGGCGTTCGTCGACGATATCAATGTGCTGTTGAAGGCGGCATCCGAGTAGCTTCCGCGGGGACAACGTTCCGGCAGGCCTCGACGAACGTCGGGACGAACTTGCCGGGCTGCATCACGCAGCAGGCGTGCCCGGCGTCGACGTCGAATCGGCGAGCTCCCGGAATGCCGTCGACCAGCAGCTGCTGACGGCTGGGCGCGACCGTGCGGTCGCGGGTGCTGACGCACACGGCGGTCGGCACGTTCAGGGTTCCCAACCAGTCACGCGAATCGAACTCGTTGAGGCCATTGTTGAGCAGGCGGTAGCGCGAGAACGGGGTGGACCGGAACTGGCGTGCACCCCAGACGCCCGGGGGTACCGAAAGATCGTCCAGCGCAGCATGATTCGTGGGAACAATGAGCTTCGGCTGGTGCTTGTGGGTCAGTCGGGTGAACATCGTCTCGCCGCGCCCCGGGGGGCGCTCGGAGTCGGGGTGGCCGCTGAAGAACGGGCCGGTTGAACACAGCACCATCGCCGAGGTTCGATCTGCGTGCCGATGTGCCACCAGCTGCGCGACTCCGCCGCCCATCGAGAAGCCTGCGACGGCGAAGTGGTCGAGGTCCAGCACGTCGGCGAGCGCGGCCACATCGTCGGCGCAATCGTCCAGATGGAATTCGTCGGACAGGATGCCTCGGCCGTGCCAGCGCTGGTCCAGCGTGATCACTCGAAAATGCTCGGCGAGCGCCGGAATCGACGGGTACCAGCACAGCTGTCCGGTGGTGGTGACCGAGTGCAGCAGGATCAGCGCGGGTTTGCCGCCATCGCCGTCCGGGCTGTCGGGTCCGCCGCTGTCGGTGACGTAAGTGCTGCCGCGTCCCGGCAGATCGACCATGCCGCCCAACGGGACCCGATCGATCGGCTGCGCCCGAACGAGCCGACCGAGCCCGGCAGCACCGGCGTGCAGTGCGGATCTGCGTGCACTCATGGGATCAACCGTAGCCGCTAGGTTCGGCCGGGGTTCAGTCGTCGGGCCCGAGTTCGGTCTCGACCGATATCGGTACCCCCGCGGCGATCAGTACCCGGCAGGGCATCTCGGTATCCGGGTACAGCGTCAGCCATTGGTGTCCGCCACTGCCGTTGGCGTAGACCTGCTCGACGGTTCGCTCCAGCCGCGCCTCGGCCTCGCGATTGAGGATGTACTTGCGATCTCCGTATCGGAGGAAGCGCTTGGGCATGGGCCCGATCTTGCCTCCCGGAATCGATGGCCGACGCCGGATCGACCGATTCGGTACTCTGCATACCGGTTGGGGGTATCGGAGGAGGTGCGATGCGCGGTCGGTTCGTGGTCGTTCTGGCGTCCGTCTTCGCCATCTTCCTGATGCACCAGGGCGCGGTCGGTGTCGCCGCGGCCGCTCCCATGACCATGCCGATGTCGACGCATGCGCAGCACGAGCCGACGGCGATGTCCGTTGCGGAGAACGTCGGCGCGGCATCGGCAGTCGAGGGCTGTTCGTTCGGGCATCACTGCGTCTTCGTGCGGTCGGCCGAGGCCGGGCCGGCCACCGCTGCGCTGATCATGATCGTCGCCGCCGCCGTCGCCGTCGAAATCATCGGAATATGTTCGCGCCGACTGCGTTTCATCGCCGAACGGCCACCCCCGTGGACCGTTCCCACCCAGGCCTCGTTGTCGGTGTTCCGGCGCTGAGGGACGGCCCGGTGCCCCCGACTGTCGGGGCCGACCGGCGCCGACCTCTACCCGAAAGCTCGATTCACCGAGCTCGAACACCAACCAAGCAGGGAGTCTTCTCGTGCACAAGTTCACTAGGATTGCCATCGCCGCGGCCACCTCGATCGCCGTGATAGCGACCGCCGCAGCATGTTCCGACGATTCATCGTCCAGTGATCACTCGACGGAATCTCCGACAATGTCGATGCAGTCCGGGTCGGCGGCTTCGTCCATTCCGGCGTCGGCCGGCTTCAATGCGGCCGACGTGATGTTCGACCAGATGATGATTCCGCATCATCAGCAGGCCGTCGAGATGGCGAAGCTGGTGCCCTCGCGAACCACGAATGAGCAGGTTCGCGCGCTGGCGGCGGCGATCGAAGGAGCTCAGCAGCCGGAGATCGACCAGATGACGGCCGCGTTGCAGGCATGGAATGAGCCGACGTCGATGCCGGCCATGGGTGGCCACGGCGGACACTCCATGAGCGGAATGATGTCCGACGATCAGATGAGTCAACTGAAAGCGTTGTCCGGCAGCGCTTTCGACAAGATGTGGCTGCAGATGATGATCGAGCACCATCAGGGCGCGATCACGATGTCGAAGACCGAGCTCGAGCAGGGCAAGGACGCGGCCACCAAGGCGCTGGCGGAGTCGATCATCGAAGGTCAGCAGAAGGAGATCACGCAGATGCAGTCGATGCTGCAGCAGTAGTCCCCGACTATGACTGAGCCCCGACGGAAATCCGTCGGGGCTCAGTCATAGTGGAGATCGATTACTTGAACTGCGCGAGCGGCAGGCGCGCCAGCAGCACGTTGTAATTCTGGTACTGCGAGACCGTGAAGTACAGGTTCGACCCCGTCGACCACGGGTGGATGTACGGCGCGTAGGCCGACACCATCTCGCCGCTGTTGATGATCGTGCGCGGCGCGCTCCACGGGCCCTCGGGGCTGGACGCGGTCTGCATCATGATCGCCGGGTTGGTCGACAGCATAATGTATTTGCCGAGGTAGGCGTTCCATGCGACCGATAGCTCGCCGGTCGGCTTCACGTTCACCGGGCTTGCGACATTGGGATTCTTCGGCACCCACTTGCCGTGCGACCAGTACGAGTAAGCGCCCAGGTCGGTGAATCGGTTGGCGTCGACCCGGGCCAGGTAGACCATGCCGTTGCGGCCAGCCGGCGTGCCGTAGACGTAGATCGTATTGCCGACGCGCAGCAGCGATTGCATCTGGAAGTTGAAGTTGCCGCCCGCGGACGGTCGCACGGTGTTCGGCAGTTCGGACCAGTTCTGGCCGCCGTCTCCGGACACTGCGATCGCGGAGAACTTGGTGTCCCAAGTGTTTCCGCCTGGCCAGCGGGTGACATCCATCCATGTCATGTATTGCTTGCCGTTGATGGCCATCGCGGATGTCGGGATCTTGGTGATCTCCGCGCCGATCTGCGGGGTCAGCAGTTCCTTGGCGTGGCCCGGGAAGTCGGTGATGGCGCCGTCGAAGTACATGCCGCGGCTCAGGTCGCGGGTGTGGCTGGTGAAGATCACGTTGGAGCGCCAGGCGAAGAACGACCGGTTCTGCACCCATGACAGCGGGTTGAAGCTGGCCGAGTCGCCGAAGACCGACAGGATTCGGCCGTGGCCGTCGTCCCAGGTGATGCCGAGGTCGGCGCCGAGAACCGCGTACTGGGCGGTGTTGTTGATGCTGTTGAGTCCGGTGATCCAGTTGACCGGCTTGGCCATGCCCGTCAGATTCGGGACACCCCACACGCCGTTGATGCCGGGAATGGGATTCGGTCCGGCGGACGCTGGGGCGGCGACAGTGGCGGTGAGTGCTGCGGTGGCGGTGAGTGCGGCGGCCGCAATGGCCAAGCGCGCACGTCTGCGTTTCAAATGGCTCAAAGTAACTACTCCCATGACCGTGCGCGCCACCGAGGCGTGACCGAACGCACTCCGGAGAAGCTACTACCTGACAACTATCGCGGCAAAGCGAGAACCGGATATGCCGGAATAATGCGAGCCGCCCGTGCTAGTGAAGCGGTCAAACGCGGTGCCGAAATCGCTGTGGGATACGATATGAGCTGATCAGGGGCAGAATTTGCGCTGTCGAATCTAGGAATTGGGTGAGTAATGGCGAACGATCGGGAAAGGCACAACGGACTACGTGACGAGGGATCCGCGCGCATTCTGATCACGTTCGGTCGCTCGTTTCTGACGCTGCACCTGGCGCGCCTGTTGGCCGACGCCGGACATGAGGTGATGATCGCCGACTCGATGAAGCTTCCGGTCAGCCGCTTCTCGAACGCAGTGAGCCGGGTGTTCCGGGTGCCCGCCCCGCGTTTCGACCCGCACGGCTACGGCCGGGAGCTCGCGCGCATTGCCGAGCAGGAATCGATTGACCTGATCATCCCGATGCACGAGGAGACCTACTACCTGTCGATGCAACGGGAACTCTTCCCGGCGACGACCAAACTGTTCCTGTCTGATTTCCGGCTCGAGAATCAGCTCCACAACAAGGTCGAATTCCAGAAACTGCTCGTCGACCGGTCGACGCCGGTCATGCAGTTCGCCGAAGTCCGCTCTCAGCAGGAGCTCGACGACCTCGACATGGGAGATCTGACCTACGCGCTCAAGCAGAGCTACTCGCGGGGCTCGGCCGAGGTCTACAAGGTGCGTCCAGGACAGAAGCCGACGGGACTGACCTTCGAGGCCGACAATCCGTGGATCGCTCAGGAATGGGTCGACGGACAGCAGTACTGCAGTTACTCGGTCTGCCACGAGGGCCGCGTGCTGGCCGAGGCGATCTATCCGGTGCGGTATGCCATCGATGGCAGTTCCAGCCTCACATTCGAGCAGACCGATCACCCCGGCATCAGCGATTGGATCGCCGAGCTGGTCAAGGATGTCGGGTTCACCGGCCAGATCGGGTTCGACTTCATCGACTCACCCGAGCGTGGCCTGCTCTCAATCGAATGCAATCCGCGATCTACGAGCGGCATTCTGATGTTCGACCGCGGCAGTGGGATTGACAAGGCATTCCTCGGCACCGCAACAGAATTGGTGACGCCGCGGCCGGATGTGCGCCGCATGATCGGCCCGGGCATGATGCTGTACGGCTGGCGCAAGTCGTCGTTGCCCGGCAACACCTGGCGCGGCTTCTGGCGTGACTATCGCGCCACCGACGAGATCATCTCCGATCGGCACGACGGCAAGCCCGTCATCTGTGTTCCGTTGGCGCTGGGCAACATCAGCCTGCACGCGCTCCGGTACCACGTATCGCTGCCGGAAGCCTTTCTCTACGACCATGACTGGGACGGCACGCCGGTTCAGGTTCAGTGAAGCGCTGTTCAAGGGGGTCAATCGAGTGTGGTGGTCGCCTTATGGAGCTCCGTTAGGGCGTTCAGCGTGAACTGAGCGAGCCCGGCCTCGTCGGCGCCTTGAGTGCCGGACCATTCGTCATAGCCTTGTTTGAAGGCGAGGGCGCCAAGCTCGGCGGCAAGGTGCGCGGTCGGATCCGGAACTCCGCGAGCGATCAGCGCGGCCCTCATGGACGCGGCGAGTCCGATGTTCTTGAGCGTGGCGCGTTCTTGTAGTTCGATGCTGGCCGCGACCGCAGCCTTGATCCGCGGACCCAGCGCGCGATTCGCCGGACCCATCGACTCCGCGGCGCGCTCCAGTCCCACGCCGACCGCCTGTAATGGTGTGGCACCCACGGGAGCATCGTTGATCCCTTCGGCCAAGAGACGGCTCAGTGTCTCCTGGCCGGCGGCCAGAACCTCCCGCTTGTCGGTGAAGTGGCGATGAAACGTGCTTCTGGTGACCCCGGCGCGCTCCGCGATCTGGGCGACTGTCGTGGTGTCGTAGCCCTGCTCGGTGAACAGGTCGACTGCCGCAACTACCAACCGCTCCTTCGAGCCAGGTTCCCATCGAGCCACTGACCCAGCATAGTTGATGGGACAGATGTCTCATCACTGTGTACAGTGATGAGACATCTGTTGCATCACTGTGAGGAGTTCCCATGCGCGTCTTCATCACCGGCGGCACCGGCACCATCGGCTCCGCCATCACCGCCGAGTTGCTCAGCGCGGGCCATACGGTCCTCGGCCTTGCCCGCTCGGATCGCTCTGCAGAATCGTTGAGAAGGGCCGGAGCCGAGGTGGTGCGTGGCGGGCTGGCTGACCTCGATGTGCTGCGTACCGCGGCCGAGAGCGTTGACGGTGTCATCAGCTTGGCCTTTAGCTTCGGCGGCGACGACGCCGGTCCTGACGCGCTTGCGGCCGCGATCACGGAAGAGAGCGCCGCAATGGCCACGCTGGGTGACGCTCTCGTCGGCACCGACCGGCCGATCGTCACCGTCTCCGGGACGCCATGGGTGCCCGGTCGGGCGTCCACGGAGGCCGATCCGCTCCCGCTGGAGGGGCCGGTCGCCGGCCGCGCCCGATCGGTCAACGCGCTGTTGGATCTCGCCTCACGCGGCGTACGTGCCACGGCTGTGCGGATGCCGCGCACTGTCCACAACCGGGGCAATGGCGGTTTTGCCGGGATACTGACCGAGCAGGCCCGCCGCCTCGGCGTGGTCGGATACCCGGGCGACGGCACCCAGCGCTGGCCTGCCGTCCACGCCCTCGATGCCGCAGTGCTGTTTCGGCTCGCACTCGAGTCGGCGCCGGCAGGCACGGCCTGGCACGCCGTAGCCGATGAGGGTGACGCGGTCCGTGACATCGCTGCGGTGATCGGCCGCCGACTCGGACTCCCGGTTCAGTCCGTGCCCGAGGAGACGTTCGGGCCGTTCGGGCCCATCTTCGCCATGGACCAGTCGGCCACCGCCGCCCACACGCGCGAATCCCTCGGCTGGCAGCCGACACATCCCCGACTCCTTGATGACCTGGAGAACATCGAGGCGTAGCGGGGCACGGCCCACTTTCAACCGTGACGGGCCGCATTCTCGATGCAGAACAGCTCAAGGTGATTACCGACCTCGGCGGGGTGCGTGATCAGACCGCCGTGCGCGGCGCCGTCGACCTGCACGTAGCGCGCGCCCGGAATCAGCTCGGCGGCCTGCTTACTGGTGCCGGGCGGGAAGAACGCGTCGTGCTCGAAGGCGATGACCAACACCGGCTTTGCGATCGCGGCCAGGGACTCGTCCGTGGGCTCACCGGCGTCGACCCAAGCACGGGATGCCTCTAGCTGTCCGCGCATGCCGCGTTGGTGGGCGGCCGGATCGTCGGGGACGACGCCCTCGAGCATGCTGCGCCACGCGCTGACGGTGGGCTGGTCCTGGACCATCCGCGGCGGCAGGGTGGTCATGATCGTCTCGAAAGTCAGTACCTGCGAGGGTAATTCGCCGTACTTATCCATCAGGCCCAACTCCATGTCGTTGACCAGCTTGCTGATCGCCGACGATCGCAGGCCGCCCACCATTGCGAGCGCACCGATCAGCTCGGGCCGGCGGCGCAGAATGGTTTGTGCGACATAGCATCCCATCGAGTAGCCGATGGCGATCGCGTCGGTCAGGCCGAGATGATCCAGCAGTGCTTCGGCATCGGCGGCCAGATCGGCGACCGAGTACGGCGGTTCGGGCGCCGACGACGGGGCCAACCCGCGAGCGCTGAAACTGAGGACGGAGAAGCCGGCAGCGGCAAGCCGGTCCACCAGACCCACGATCTTCCACGTGCTGGCCGGCATGCCCAGCCCGCCGAGCAGCACGATCGTCTGGTCGGCGGTCGGATTGGCCCGCTCGTAGTGCAGGACGACGCCCGGCGCTACCTCAATCGCGGACGACATGCTCGCCGGGCTGGTCGTTGCTGAAATCGATCTGGGCCGCCGAGTTATTCAGCGCGACAACCATTCCGGTGCCGAACGCGCCCTCTGTGTCGTAGAGCGTTGCGGTTCCCACCGAGATACCGGCGTCGGTCCAGTGACTGTCGGCCTCGAGTCCGATCTTGTCGCCTGACGGCAGCCGGGACAGCCCGACGGTCAGGTCGGCGTTGATGTAGCCGATGCCATCGGTACCCAGGTTGGTGATGAGGCTGGTCGACTCGGCCGCGATCACCGCGCGCTGGAACGGTGAGAGTGATTCTCCCGGAACGACTGTGGCCGGCAGGGTCGACCACAGCCGCTTGCGGCTCGCGTTCTGGATGTTGCCGGTTCCGCCGGTCCATCCGGTGTCGTCGGAACCGATGAGTCCGATCCGGCTGCGATGTGCGCCGATGCTCGCCAACTCCTGATCGGCCGGCGGTGTGGGCAGCTCGACGCGGGTCCACTCCGATCCGGGCGGTGGCGCCGATTTCCTCAAGAGCACCAACAGGGTTCGGGACACGATGGCGCCCTGCTGCATGAGCCGCGCCTCGGCCACCCGAATGCGACGCCCATCGCGCAGTGTCTCGATCTCCACCGTGATCGGATCCATCTTCGCGGCTTTGAACAGATCGACCGTGAGGCGCGTCGGCAAGAATTCGCCGGAGGCGTCGATGCATGCCAGCTCCAGCTCGCGGGCGGCAAGGGCGACAACGGCGGGACCGTGCAGGGTGTCCTTGGACCAGCGGCCCAACGCCCATTTGGTGGGGATGTAGCCGTCGGGTCCGGGCTCGAAGAATGCGGCGGTGCTCATTCTTCGGATATTGCACCCTCGTCAGGCCGCCGGTGATTCGGGGGTCGTTATTCGATCCACCGACCCTGCACCGGCCGGCGCGCCGAGCTAGGGCGCGTCGTCGCCGGGGGAGACCGGCGGTTCGTCAGGCAGCAGCGACAGGCTCGCGGCCAGTTCGGCGAGCCGCGCACTACCGGGGAGCGCCGAAATCCGTTCCAGCAGTGCGGTGACCGGGTCGGCCTCCGCGAGCGACCGCAGCTGACTCAGCCCCGCCCGCAGCAGCGGCAATGCGCCGGTCTCATCCCCGGCGTTCACCAGCGCGGCGGCCGCGCGGACGTACAGGTCGGCGGCGGCCCCGCCCTGGCCGGTCTGGCTCTTCGCCCAGGCGAGCCATTTCGCGGCTTCGACCGAGATCGCGTCCGCGGCGGGATGGGTGCGCAGGTACTTGTTGTAGAACTCGGCTGAGATGGGTTCCAGGTCGGTCCAGCGCTCGAGCATGCCCATGCACCGGACGCTGCCCAGCAGGTCGGTCAGGTAGTGCTTCGAGTAGGGCCCGTCGCGTCGCGCGCGGACCTCGCGGAGCACCGAAAATTCGGCCAGCGCGGAATCGTAGTCGCCTTGGGCGTACAGGTCGGCCGCCTCGGATTCCATCTCCTCGAGCACGCTTTCATCATGGCCGTACCCCAGCGGAATCCGGGAGCTTTCGGGAAACTACAGTGTCAGAAACCACGAACGAACTAGCGATCGCTCGGTTGATCGCCGTGAATCGATTCGTCGGCATAGAGTGACCTACGACACGATTCTCGGAGATCGGAGCGCGAGGTGGATGTTTTGGGTCGGCTGCGTACGTTGCCGGATGGCGTTGCCGCGATAGCCAGGGAAGCCGGTGCGGTCGGTGTGGAGCTCGCCCGAGTGGGCTGGGAGCTATCGGATCCGCAGAACGTCGTCGTGGGGCTGCGCACCCTTCGCCAGGTGATCGCATTGGCCGATCCGGATCGTCCGCTGGGCAAAGCGCTGGCCGCCGAGGGCGGTATCGGCGAGGCACTCGCGCCCGGCGGCACCGTCGACAAGCTGCTCGATGTCGACGGCGGGGTCGGCGTGCTGTTCGGGCCGGACGGACTGCTGGAGCGCGCGGTCCGCGAGGGCGGCACTCTCGATCAGGTCAAGGCCGTCGAGGAGACGCTGCAGGTACTCGCGCCGACCCTGAAAGAACTCACGCCGCGGCTGCAGGCCGCGATGGATTACACCGCGGGCCTGAAGGACACGGCGCTCGGCGATTTCGCCACCGGGCTGCTGGCACAAGGACAGCGACGCGGCCGGCGGCGGTCCAGCCGGCCCACCGACAAGACAACCGTCATCGACGCGGAACTCGTTGAGGTAGAAGACGATTCCGATGCCGATTCCATCGATCCGGCCCTTCCCCAACGAGGAGACAAATGATTCTCGATCGTCTACAACGTCTGGCCGCCCCGGCCGTCGTCAACGCCAAATCGGTGGCGGTGATCGCCCGATCCGGCGCCCTGGACTTCAAACGCCCGGACCGCCTGGTGCAGTCGGCGCGCGACATGCGCTCGTACGGGCCGCTGGCGTCGCCGCTGAAGGGCAGCGCGCGGCGATTCCCGGACACGATCGCCATCATCGACGACGACTCGCAGATCACCTACCGCGACCTCGATCGCAGCGTCGATCAGCTGGCCGCCGCGCTGCACAAGCGGGGAGTCGGCTCCGACTCGGTGGTCGGCACGCTGTGCCGGGACCGGCTCGGTTTGGTGCAGGCGATGGCGGCCGCCGGTCAGCTTGGCGCGCGGGTGGTGTTCCTGAACACCAGCATGTCGGCCAAGCAGACGGCGGACGTGTGTGCCCGCGAAGAGATTTCGGCGATCTTGCATGATGCGGAATTCACCGAGGCAGCCGCCGCTGCGGCGCCCCAGGTGCGCGTGGTGGTGCACGGAGAGGCGGGCAACGCCGAGTCGGTGGCAGACCTCATCGCGGAGGGGGCGAATCTTCCCGCGGCGCCCCGGCCGTCGCAGCCGGGATCGATGGTGCTGCTGACGGGCGGCACCACCGGGCTGCCGAAGGGGGCCTCGCGGTCGGTGAGCAATCCACTCGACGCGGCCGGCATCATCGAGCGAATCCCGCTGCCGCTGAACGGAATCACCGTGTACGCCGCACCCATGTTCCATGGCACGGGGCTGAGCCAGTTCCTGTATTCGATGACTTTGGGCAGCACGAATGTCCTGCGTGCCAAGTTCGATCCCGAGGAGACGCTCGCCGCGATCGAGAAGTATCGCGCGACGACGCTGGTGTTGGTGCCGACGATGCTGCACCGGATCCTGTCCGTACCCGGTAACGAGAAGTACGACACCTCGAGCCTGCAGGTGATCTTCTCGGCCGGCTCGGGCATCCCGATCAGCGTGGGCAACAAGGCGATCGAACGGTTCGGACCGACGCTGTACAACTTCTACGGCTCGAGCGAGGTCAGCGTCGTCACGGTCGCCAAGCCTGAAGACTGGATCGCGTCGCCGGGCTGTGCCGGATACGCGCCGTCGGTGGTCAGGGTGCGGCTCTATGACGCCGATGGCAACGTGGTCGAGGGACCGGACAAGCGGGGCACCATCTACGCCGGCAGTTCGTTGATGTTCGACGGCTACTCCGGGGGCGGCAGCAAGAAGATGATCGATGGATTGATGTCGACGGGAGATGTGGGGCACTGGGATTCGGATGGTCGCCTGCATGTCGACGGTCGTGACGACGACATGATCGTGTCGGGCGGCGAGAACGTCTTCCCCGGCGAGGTCGAGGATCTGTTGTATGCGCATCCGAAGATCAAGGAGGCGGCAGTGTTCGGCGTTCCGGACGATGAATTCGGCCAGCGGCTCGCGGCTGTGCTGGTGCTCGACGGCGGCGCGGAGTTCCCGGCGGACGAGGTGAAGGCGCATGTCAAGGAGAACCTCGCGCGCTACAAGGTTCCCCGTGACATCCACTACATCGACGAACTGCCGCGGACCGCGTCCGGGAAGCTGCTGCGCCGCAACCTGATCGCCGATTTCGGTGGAACGGCAGGCTAACGGTTGGCGGTCGAGCGCGACCTGATCAGTCTCGGTACATCGTCCACAGAGTGGGACCACCCGCCGGCAGATGAATCTCGCCGGTGACCTTGAACCCGAACCGCTCATAGAGAGGGTTGTTGGCGACATTGGAGCTTTCCAGATAGGCGGGACCGTCGATCTGCTCCAGCCGATGACGGAGCAATGTCGTGCCGATCCCTTGTCCCTTTGATAACGCACCGATCGTTGCCAGGTACCAGTGCGGCTCCTTCGGTCGGCGCCGCGCCGTCGACACCGCCAACGCGATTCCTCGCGGGAGACGTGCTCGAAGAGCTCGTGTGAAGATCGGCAGGCTGCGTACCGATTGATGGGCCGCCGGCTCGTAGCCAGGCGGATCCCATTGCGCGGCACCGACCGCGACGGTGCCGTCGTAGAGCAGCTCAGAACTGTGCGGCGCACCGTGCAGCGCCAAATCGAGCCCTTCGAAGACCGAGCGGTCTCGAACCGGATCGGCGATCACCCACCGCATAACCGGGTCCGCAGCGAATGCGGTGGCAAACACTTGCCAGGCAACGTCCCGGTTGCTGTGATCGATCGTGCGAATCTCTCGGCCCATAGGATTCAGTTCTACCCGGATCGCAACGCCTGCGCCGGGCCAGTTCCCTGGGAGCCTGCAGGCTCGGTAGTTACTCGAGTGGCGGCTTAGCGTGGCCGGCGCACCGGTCGGGTGGCTAGTTTGCGCCACGCCAGCCGGGTAGCCGCGCCGACGACCCGGGCGGGCGCCGGCGCGGTGTTGCGGTCGCGACCGTCCGGCGCGGTCTCGCCCATCGCCTGCCCGGCGATCAGGTGTGCGCCGAGCCGAGTGGCGCGGGGGGTGAAGCTGTGCGCCATTGTGATGAATGGCCCTCCCGCCGAGTTGACCACTGGCTTCTTTCGGATTATCGCCTGGCGCACAATGTATTTGTGCGCCGCGGCCTCGGCGGTGAGCACCGGAACCCGCCGGTTCACTTCGCGACTCGGGGCGCTCATCGGCGTAGCCACCAGTGGCATCCGCACGTTTGACACGGTGATCCCCTCGGACAGTAGATCTTCGCCGGCGATCAGGCCGAACGTGTCGATGGCGGCCTTCGAGGCGGTGTACGCCGACCACTTCGCGAGCCGCGCGTCGACGGCCGCGGTGGTCACATTGACGATATGTCCTGACTGCCGCTCGATCATCGACGGCAGCAGCGCCAGGGTCAAGCGGACCACGGCGGTGTAGTTGATCGCCATTGTCCGCTCATAGTCATGGAGGCGATCAACGGAGGCCATTACCGACCGGCGGATCGACCGGCCGGCATTGTTCACCAGATAGTCGACGTGATCGTGTTCGGCGAGAATCTGTTTCACCGTCGCTTCGACAGCGGAATCGTCGGTGAGGTCGACGGGGTACGCGCCCGCCCGCCCGCCCGCGGCAGTGATCTCGCGGACCACCGCGTCCAACTCGTCGCCGCGGCGTGCGAGTAGCAGCACGACGGCCCCCATGGCGCCGACCTCCACGGCCAAGGCCCGGCCGATACCCGACGATGCGCCGGTGATCACGATGACTTTGTCACGCAACGGATGTCTGCGTTCGGTCCGGCGGGCACGGTCCGGGTCGAGGTTGTCGAGCCAGTAACCGATCAACGCCGGCGCATAGGACCGCAGTGGCGGGGGTGTGCCCGGCCGGCCGAGTTTCTCCAGCGCCGCTTGAGTTTTGGTGGTATCGAATCGCACCCTGATCGGCGGCATCGCCAGCAGCTGCGGAGGGATGCCGACCTCCGACACGGTCTCGTCGAAGACGCGTCGGATCATGCTGCGGTGCCCGCCGCTGGGCAAAGGAAAGTTGAGGGCCGATCGCACCCGCGGAGCGTTGAGCACGTCGGCGAAGACGTTCATCACGCTGAGGTAGGTCTCGTCGGTCGGCGAGCCCAGGTGAAAGACGCTGCCGCTGGGGATATCTGCGTTGATCAGTGCCGCCATCGACGACACCACGTAGTCGACCGGGACCACATTCATCCGGGAACGCAGAATGCCGCCGGGGTCCGGGCTCACCAGCGGCAGCCGGTGCGGCAGCAGCGCCATCCGGGTCATCATCGGCAGCAGGTAGTACGGCCCATCGACCTTGTCGATCTCGCCGGTGGTCGAGTCGCCGAGCACCACCGACGGCCGGTACACCCGGTACGGCACGCCGTCCGACTGGTCCGCTTGGTCGCGGACCAGCTTTTCGGCTTCGAATTTGGTGCGGTGATACGACGACGGAAAGCCCTGGCCGAGGTCGAAGTCGTCCTCGGTGAAGGGGCCCGCGTGATCGCCGGACACCGCGACCGAGGACACATGGTGAAAGACCGGCGACTGTGCGGAGCGTCGCCCGACGGCGGCGGCGAATTCCAGCGCGTGCCGTGTGCCGTCGACATTGGCGCGGACATTGACCTGGTCGTCGACGGTCATGTCGTAACTGGCCGCCAGATGGACGACATGTTCGGGCGCGGGATCGAGTGCCGACACATCGACGCCGAGCTCTGACACGGTCAGGTCGCCGACGAGCGGCACAGCCTTGTCGGAGTTGGGCCATTGCGCGGTCAGCTCCGCCAGCCGGGTTCGGGACGATTCGCGAACCAGCAGGTACAGGACGTCGCAGTCGGGTCGATCGAGCAGCGCGGCCGCCAGGCGCGATCCGATGAATCCTGTCCCACCGGTGAGGAAATAGGTGGTCATGAGTGCCTCCGTGGGGGTGTTGCGGCCAACTTACCTACATTGATGCATATATGTAAATGGTGGTTTCGGTCACGAAGCCGGTTCGGTTCGGTTCCTGACGCGCAGCGGGTCATAATCGACAGCGTCCGTCGGCCGCGCCGACAATCCGCTTCAGTGCGACGAAAGAGGATTCCCGTGGAGATCAAGCGTCATCTCGAGATCGACAAATCGATCGATGAGCTGCTGACGGAGTTCACCGCCGCGTCCGGATCGATCAGCCAGGCCGAGGTCGAGTCCGAGGTCGGCGTACCCATCGAGGTGAAGAACGCTCCGAGTTGGGAGACCGTCGCGCCGGGCGACACGATCAGCGTGGTGGCCACCGTGATGGGGATGCCGCAGGAACTGGTGCTCACCTTTACCGAGGCGGACAACAAGGACGCAGTACTGGCGAATAAGAAGGGCCGCTACCGGATGAACGGCGTCGGCTTCGGCGACACCAACATCGCGGTGGCGATCGACCTCGACGGCACGTCGGGCACGAGCGTCGCCGATGTGGACACCTCGTTGACCGGCGAGATCATGGACGGCCCACTCGGCATGATGGCGCAGCAGACGCTCGCCGAGCAGGAGGACTCCGTGATCGCGAAGATTCAAGAACGATTCCCGGTGCTGGCGGGGGCCCGGATCACCGCACCGGAGTAGATCTGATGAGCCAGCGATCGGACAGCCCTCGATCGGCGCGCCGCCGACCGGTTAACGACGCCTTGATGTTGCAGAAGGTACCCGCGGCGACTGAGGTTCGCCGAGTGGGATCCCTGCTGCGGCAGGCCGGTCGGGCGGGGGTTCAGCTCGCCAGGCCGGGGCACGGAAAGCCACTCAAGATCCGGGCCGCGCAGCAGACGCGCGAATCGTTCGCTCGGCTCGGCCCGACATACGTGAAGCTGGGTCAGCTGATCGCTTCCAGCCCTGGCGTCTTCCCGCTGCCGCTGTCCCGCGAGTTCCGATCGATGCTCGACCGGGTCCCGCCCGCGGATCCGGCCGAGGTGCGTCGCGTGCTCATCGAACAGCTCGGCGATGAGCCGGAGAAGATCTTCGCGCGCTTCGATTCCGAGCCGATCGCGTCGGCATCGATCGCGCAGGTCCACACCGCCACCCTGCGGGACGGTTCCGATGTAGTGGTCAAGATCCAGCGTCCGGGTATCCGGATGCGGCTGGCCTCGGACGTCCAGTTGTTGGCGCGGGCGGCGAAGTTCGCCCGGGTGACATCGGTCGGAAAGATGATGAACGCGCCGGAGGTCGTCGAGGACTTCACCCAGAATCTCAACGAGGAGTTGGATTTTCGGGCTGAAGCTCGGTCGATGGAGGAATGGGAGGCGGCCGTAGCCGACACCGATTACGCGGATCGGGTGCGGGTGGCGAAGGTCTATCACGAGTACACCACCGAGCGTGTCCTCACTATGGAGCGAATCACGGCGACGCGCATCGACGACCTGCGCACGATCCGTGCCAAGAAGTTCGACGGCACCAGGCTGGTCAAGACGCTGCTGCTGTCGTTGCTCGACACCGGCCTCAATCAAGGCATTTTTCACGGTGATCTGCATGCCGGCAATGTCTTGGTGGACGATGATGGCCGAATCGTGTTGCTGGACTTCGGGATCGTCGGCCGGTTCGACGAGCGATCGCGAAAGATCCTGCGCGGCCTGGTGATCGACCTGCTCGTGCGCGGCGACCATGAGGCGGCGACACAGAAGCTCTTCGAGCTCGGCGCGGTGCCGCGGCACAGCCTGGAGGGCGGCGACGTCGGACAGGTGATGAAGGATTTCACCGATCCGTTGGCGACCACCGACATGCGTGATCTGTCGTATGCCGATCTCGGCAAGCAACTCATGGATCTGGCCAAAGCATACGACCTGCGCCTGCCGCGGGAGCTGGTCCTGGTCGGTAAGCAGCTGCTGTACGTGGAGCGGTACATGAAGCTGCTCGCTCCGCGCTGGACTGCGATCAGCGATCCGGAGCTGTTCGCCATGATGGCGCGCCTGATGAAGGATGCCGAGCGCGAGCGCAAGGCGGCCGAAGCGGGGACCGGTACCGCCGAACCTGACGTCGCCGGCAACGCGTAACGAACTATTCTCCCAGTTGAAGAGGTATGGACGCAGCTCCCTCAATCGCATACAGTTCTGCATGTATGTGCCTGTTGATGGGACAAGGTCGACGTTTCAGGGAGAAATAGCAGATGTCCAAGCGCACTGCCGAGCGTGTATTCGTAGTCGGCGTCGGTATGACCAAGTTCGAGAAGCCGGGATCCCGGGAGGGCTGGGACTACCCGGCGATGGCCAAAGAATCGGGGACCCGGGCGCTCGACGATGCCGGTATTCCTTATGGTGACGTCGAAATCGCCTTCGCCGGTTACTGTTACGGCGAATCGACATCGGGTCAGCGGGGAATCTACGAGTTGGGCCTGACCGGCATTCCGATCGTCAATGTCAACAATAACTGCTCGACCGGATCGGCGGCGCTCTACCTGGCGGCCGAGTCCATCCGCGGCGGCCGCACCGATGTGGCGCTGGCGATCGGTTTCGAGAAAATGCAAAAGGGCTCGCTGGGAACGACTTTCAACGATCGTGAACAGCCGATGACCAAGCATCTGATGGCATTGGCCGAGATGCGGGAGTTCGCGATGCCGGCCGCACCGTGGATGTTCGGCGTCGCCGGCATCGAGCACAACGAGCGATACGGCTCCACCCCGGAGCATTTCGCGAAGATCGGCTACAAGAACCACAAGCATTCGGTGAACAATCCGTATTCGCAGTTCCGGGACGAGTACACGCTCGAGGACATTCTGAACTCGCGAGCGATCTACGGGCCGCTGACCAAGCTTCAGTGCTCACCGACGTCCGACGGTTCCGGAGCCGCGATCCTGGTGAGCGAGAGCTACCTGCAGGAGCATAACGAACTGCTCTCGCACGCAACGGAAATCGTCGGTCAGTCGATGATCACGGATACGCCCGGAACCTTTGAATCGAAGTCAGCCCAGACCCTGGTGGGCAAGGAGATGTCGCGGCGGGCGGCGCAGGAGGTCTACGACCAGTCCGGCCTGGGACCGGACGACGTCGACGTGATCGAGTTGCATGACTGCTTCTCGACCAACGAGCTGATCACCTATGAGGCGCTGCAGATCGCCGCCGAGGGCGAGGGCCACAAGCTCATCGACAATGACGAGACCACCTACGGCGGAAAGGTTGTCGTCAATCCTTCCGGCGGTCTCATCTCCAAGGGTCACCCGCTGGGTGCGACGGGCCTGGCGCAGTGCGCCGAGCTCAACTGGCAGTTGCGCGGACAGGCCGACGCGCGGCAGGTGGCCGATGCCAAGGTCGCGCTGCAGCACAACATCGGTCTCGGCGGAGCAGTGGTGGTCACGGCCTACCGGTTGGCCGAATGATCGACCGGTGTCCGGCCCGCCCGACCGCCGATCGCTGACCAGTACCGCAATTCGATTCATCTGAGCCAGAGGAAGATTCGGCATGACCGATGTAGAGGGCCTCACCTTCAATGCCGATGCGGTCGGACGATGGGTGCCCGGCAAGGATTTCCCGGTCGAACGGGAGCGCATCGTGGCGTATGCAGAGGCGACCAACGATCCGATCGCCGCGCACCGGTCCGGTGATGTCGCGCCGCCGGTGTTCGCAATCGTGCCGATGTTCGATTCGTTGGTCGCGACGACGATGGAAGTCGTTCCGTATCAACTCATTCCCCGAGTCGTGCACGGTGAGCAGCACTTCCGGTTCCATCGACCGATCCGGGCCGGCGACGTGCTGACCGCGCGTTCGCGAGTGATCGGCTACGTGGGCAAGGAGAAGGGCACACCGGGTGTGGTGCATGCGGAGGTTCGGGACGCCGCGGGCGAGTTGGTCAACGAGCAGTGGGTGACGTTCTTCTTTCGCGGCTTCAATGCCGGTGAATCCGTGGGTGATTCGGCACCCGACCATTCCTTCGACGAAGCGTTGCGCGGTGATGCGCCGACGGCGACAGTCAGCCAACACGTCGACGACGATCAGACCTTCCGGTATTCGCCCGCGGCCGGTGATCCGATGCCGATCCATCTGGACGAGGACGCGGCGAAGGCGGCCGGACTGCCGGGGATCATCGCGCACGGTTTGTGCACGATGGCCTTCACCTCGTGGGCGGCACTCACCGAGCTCGGCGGCTCGGATACGGCCAGGCTGCGGGAATTGGCGGTGCGATTCGCCAAGCCGGTATTGCCCGGACAAGACATCACGAGCACGTTCTGGCGTCGCGGAGCCAGCGACGGCACGTCGATCTACCAGTACGAGACCACGGCCGCGGGCGACGTGGTCATCAAAGACGGTTACGCCGTGATCGCAGAAGGAGACTGAGATGGGAAAACTCGACGGGCGCGTAGCGGTGGTGACCGGCGCCGGGCGCGGTATCGGGCGTGAGCACGCACTGTTGTTCGCCGGCGAGGGTGCGGCAGTGGTCGTCAACGATCTCGGTGGCGCCAACGACGGCACCGGCTCCGACGTGGGACCCGCGCAGGAGGTCGTCGACGAGATCGTCGCGGCCGGCGGCCGCGCCGTGGCGCACGCGGAGAGCGTCTCTGACTGGAACGGTGCGAAAAGCCTTGTTGATCAGGCGGTGTCGGAGTTCGGTGGCCTCGACGTCGTCGTCAACAATGCGGGAATTCTTCGGGACGGATTCATCGCCGGCCTCGATGAGTCACAGTGGGATGCGGTGATCGCGGTCCATCTGAAGGGGCATTTCAACGTCCTCCATCATGCGGCCGCGTACTGGAAAGAGCAGTCGAAGACGGGCAACCAGCCCAATGCCGCGGTGATCAACACGGCGTCGGCATCGGGCACCACGCTGCCGAACCCCGGCCAAGTTAACTACGGTGCCGCGAAAGCGGGCATCGCCGCGATGACTCTCGTCGCGGCGCAAGAGCTTGCGCGCTACGGCGTGCGGGTCAACGCGATCGCACCGATCGCGCGCACGCGCCTCACGCTCGCGACGCCAGGCATGAGTGCGATCTTCGCGGAGCCGGTCGACGAAGGTGCGTTCGACGCCTTCAGTCCCGCGAACATTTCGCCGCTGGTGGCCTACCTGGCCTCCGCGGATTGCGAGTTCACCGGGCAGGTGTTCGAGGTCCAAGGAGGGGCCATCGCGCAGCTGCAGGGCTGGACACGTAAGAATCTCACTGAGACCGACGGCCCCTGGTCGATCGATCTCATCGCCGAACAGACACGTGCCTGGACGTAAGCCCCCGCCCACGCCAGAACCGACTGGAAGTTAGACGAATGTACAAATGGTCCGATACTGATCTCGCTGTGCGCGAAGCGATTCGCGATTTCATCGCCAAGGAGATCGAGCCCCACGTCGAGGGCATCGAGCACGGCGACGAAGATCCCACGCCGCTGATCCGCAAGCTGTTCAAGACCTTCGGGCTGGACGTGATGATGACCGAGCAACTGAACAAGAGCTTGGAGTCCGAACGTGGGGGCGAGTCCGACAAGCCGTCCGGGGGTGGCAGCGGCGGCATGATGGGCGGCTCGGGTCAGTCGATGTACTACATCCTGATCAGCGAGCTGTGCAAGGTGTCGATGGGTATCGTCACCGGCTTCGGCGTGAGCCTCGGGCTCGGTGTCGGCACCATCCGGTCGCGCGGCACGCTGGCGCAGAAGGAGCGCTGGCTGCCGAAGCTGGTCACCTATGAGCATGTGGCGGCGTGGGCCATCACCGAGCCGGACTCGGGTTCGGACGCGTTCGGCGGGATGAAGACGTACGTCCGCCGCGATGGCGACGACTACATCCTCAACGGCCAGAAGACGTTCATCACCAATGGGCCGATCGCTGACGTGATGGTCGTGTACGCGAAGCTCGACGAGCAGGACGGCACCGATCCCCGCAATCGCAAGGTGCTCACCTTCGTGCTCGACAAGGGCATGGAGGGACTGGAGCAGTCGAAGCCCTTCAAGAAGATGGGTATCGCGTCCTCGAAGACCGGTCAGCTGTTCTTCAACAACGTGCGGCTGAGCAAGGACCGGCTGCTCGGCGAGACTGAGGAGCACGGCGGTGGCGACGGGCGCGACAGTGCGCGGTCGAACTTCTCGGCTGAGCGTACGGGCGTTGCGGTGATGGCATTGGGCGTCATCGAAGAGTGCCTGCGGCTGTCGGTCGACTACGCCAAGAACCGCGTGCTGTGGGGCAAGCCGATCGCCGACTTCCAGCTCATTCAGCTGAAGCTGGCGAACATGGAGGTCGCCCGAATCAATGTGCAGAACATGGTGTTCCGACACCTGGAGATGTCGGCGGCCGGTGAGCAGATCAGCCTCGCGGAGGCATCCGCCATGAAGCTGTACTCGTCACAGGCGGCCACCGATGTCGCCATGGAGGCCGTGCAGTTGTTCGGCGGCAACGGCTACATGGTTGAGTACAAGGTTGAGCAGCTCGCTCGTGACGCCAAGTCGCTGATGATCTACGCGGGTGCCAACGAGGTTCAGGTGACCCACGTCGCCAAGGGACTCCTCGCCGACTGAGGCCGGCGGCCATCGAATCGCGAAATCCGCGCCAGTTCCAGCCGCCCATGGCGAAATCCGCGCCGGTTGTGTGGATCCGCGCCGGTTGTAGCTGGCGCGGATCCACGAAAGTGGCGCGGATTTGGGGTAGTGGTTTGCTTCGCGAGTCCGCTCGGCTCAGGCCGTCTGCTGCTGTCCGGGACGAGCGGCGGCGACCTCGGAGATGAGGTCGATCAGCGCGGTGGACACCTCGGTCGGACGCTCCTGCGGCAGCTGGTGTCCGGCCTCCGGATAGATAGTCAGCCGGGCGTTGTCGATGGCATCCACCAGCGCCCGCTGCAAGCCGTTGGGCAGCAGCCGATCCCGGGATCCGCCGAGCACCAGGGTCGGGATCATGCTGTACGGGCCGACCCGATCGGTGAAGTCCTTGTCGCACATGGAGTTGGCGAATGCGGCGAGATCGTGCCGGTCGCCGTCGAGCGCCTGCTGCGCGACCAGGTCGACCTCGGCGCGCTCCGGATCCCGTCCGAAAACGCCGCGCGCGATCAAACGTGCCTGCCACCGCGGTCCGACCGAGCCGAGGCGCAGCACCGGCGGAAGAATCGTCGGCGCGTGGCGCGCAAGGAAATTCAGCGGCTTCGGTAGCGGAAGGCAACTCGATGCCACGAACGCCGCGCCGCCGACGGTCTGGGTGAAGAATTCCCGATGACGGTGCGCGAGCGTCGACATCGCCACTCCGCCCATCGAATGTCCTACCAGCACAACTGACTTGGCGCCGGCCGAGTAGCGGTCGGCGATCTCGGCGATATCATCGGCGTACTGCTCCACGGTCGCGGTGCCGGTCGGCGCCTTATCCGAGGTTCCGTGTCCGCGGCAATCGATGGCGATGACACGTACCGGTATGGCTGAGCCGGTGACGAGCTGTGGCACCACCTCGTGCCAGAGGCGATGATCCAGCGTCCAGCCGTGCGCCAGCACGATCGTCACCGCCGGATCATCGGCGCCGGCCACCGTCGCGGTCACTCGTGTTCCATCGCGGAGCACAATATCCATGTCGCTCAGTCCTTTTCCTTGACGTCGTTGTCGTGGTCGGTGAGTTGGGGGCGGCTAGAGATCGACGGTCAGGTGATCTCCGGCCGCCCGGGAAATGCACGCCAGCATGGTGCCCGCGGCCCGTTCGGGCTCGGTCAGCAGGCTGTCGCGATGGTCGATCTCGCCGTCGATTACCCGGATCTTGCAGGTCCCGCAGAAGCCCTGGCGGCACGAATACGGGGTGTGCGGACGGGATTTCAGAATCGCCGACAGCGCGGTTTCGTTGGCGGCGACGCCGATCGTCTCGCCGGACTTCAGGGTGATGGTGAACGGCTTGCCATCCTCCACCGGTGGTGGCGAGAACCGCTCGTAGTGCAGTTCGACGTCGGGGCGACCGACGAGTTCTCGACGGATGGCTTCCAGCATCGGTACCGGACCGCAGGTGTAGACGGCGGTATCCGGTGCCAGCGGGCCCAGAAGATCTGTGGCGGTGGGTAGTCCGTGCTCATCGTCCGTGCGGATGGTTATCCGGTCGCCGTACTTGGCGACCTCGTCGCGGAACGGGATCGAATCCAGGCTGCGACCGGAGTAGAGCATCGACCAGTCGAGTCCCACGCGATCGGCCGCGGCCAGCATCGGCAGAATCGGTGTGATGCCGATTCCGGCGGCGATGAACCGCAGATGCTTTGCGCTGGAGCCGAATCCGGGCATGGCGAGCGGAAACGCATTGCGCGGGCCCTTGATATTCACGACGTCGCCGAGGGTCAGCGCGTCGTGCATCTCCTTGGATCCCCCACCGCCGTCCGGAATCCGTCGTACCGCAATGCGATAGGCCTTCCGGTCGCCAGGGTCTCCGCACAGCGAGTACTCGCGCATCAGGCCCGACGGCAGCAATACGTCGAGGTGCGCGCCGGGGAACCAGGGCTCCAGGTCGGCGTCGTGTGGATCGGCGAAGGTGAACGCCACGACGTCCTCATCTTCGGCAACCACCTCGCGGTTGACCAGCCGCAGCTGCTTGACCCGATTCACCGACTCGACCCGGTGGTCGCGGGATACCAGCCCCCACACCGGAAACCAGGCTTTGAGGACGCCAGTCGCAATCACCATCAATGGATCGTGTTTGAAACGCCCGTGCAGACCCGGCGGCGGCGACGTCATCGGTGTCTGATGCGGATGGTTCAGATGATTCACGAGAGGTCAGTCCTCCACGGCCCGCGGCGCGTGTCCCGCCACGCGAGCCGCCGGTGACTTGGCCAGGTATGCGACCGCCTGTGCCGTCGATCCGACCTCGACCGGGCTGAACGACGGCTTGAAGTAGGTCATGGTCGCCCACAACACCGATCGCAGCGACGGCAGCAGACCTTTGTGCGCCGCCTTCATATACCGGGGCAGGATCAGCAACATGTGCGCCCCGCGATACTTCGGATCTTGAGCGCCGATGAACGCCGCACCGCGGAACACCACGGCGAGCAGGCCGACCAGGATCACCGCCATCGCGCGGGCGCGCCGGAGGTAGCCATCCCCGAAGTAGACGGCGACATCGTGTGCGACACAGCGGTGCTCGACCTCTTCGGCGCCATGCCAGCGCAGGATGTCCATCATCGCCGGGTCGGCTCCGTGCTTTTCCCACGTGTTGTTGAGCGCGAAGTTGCCGAGGATCGCGGTGTAGTGCTCGGTGGCGGCGATCAACCAGAGCCGTTCGACGAGCTGCTTGCGCTTGGCCTTCTCCGAGCCGGCCGACTTGGGGCCCAGCAACTTCCGGAACAACCATTCCATCTGGTCCAGGAATGCCTGGGTCTCGATGCCGTTGGCCTCGAGGAACTCGGCGATGGCGTGATCGTGGGCCTCGGCGTGCATGGCCTCCTGGCCGATGAAGCCGCGCATCGTCGCCGCGAGCTCGTCGTCCTGCACGAACGGCAGGGCCTCGTTGTAGGCCTGGATGAACCAGCGCTCGGCCTCCGGGAACAGCATGTTGACCACGCTGATCGCGTTGGATGCGGTGGGCTCGTTCGGGATCCAGTGTAGCGGCGTCTCGCTCCAGTCGAAGACGACGTTGCGGGCGTGCAGCTCTACGGGGCCGGGATCGAGGGCGGGCATAGCCATCGTGATTCTCCTTGAATGCTGGTGATCAGACGTCGTAGCGGGCCAGCAGCCGTGACATCCACGGCGCGAGCTTGTAAGTCAGGTTGCTGGCGTGCGCCTCCGGGGTCACCGGGGCGACGGCCTTGTTGCGTTCGACCGCCCGAATGATCGCGGCCGCAACCTTGTCCGGGGTGTAATGCCGGCGCTGGTAGAACTTGTCCATCTGTTGACGCTTCGAATCCTGCTGCGTCGCATCGAGTCCGGCGAACTCGGTGTTCTTCACAATATTGGTGTCGACGATGCCGGGGCAGACGGCGGTCACACCGATGTTGTCGCCGGCCAGTTCCGCACGCAACGACTCGGAGAACAGCAGTACGCCCGCCTTGGTGGCGGCGTAGATGCCGAGCGAGCGCGATGGGGTGAAGGCCGCCGCCGACGCGAGGTTGACGATGTGACCGCCGACGCCGCGCTCGACCATCTGATTGCCGAACAGCTTGCTGCCGGTGATCACGGCGCGCAGGTTGATGTCGAGGATGCGCTGGATCTGCTCGTCGCTGGCTTCCAACGCTCCGCCCGCCAGCCCGATGCCGGCATTGTTGATCATCAGGTCGGCGACGCCGTGCGTATCGCGGACAGTCGCGGCGAACTCGGTGAACGCCGCGACGTCGCTGACATCGAGTCGGTACGGATGGGCAAGTCCGCCAAGTTCTTTGATCACTCCGGCGGTCTCTTCGGCCGCATCCAGATTCACGTCGGCGATGACGACTTCGGCGCCGCGTCGGGACAACAGGTAGGCGGTCTCGCGGCCGATACCGCTGCCGCCGCCGGTGATGACGGCGAGCTTGCCGGTGAAACGGCCGGGTGCGCCCGTGACGCGGGTCCGGTCGAGTGCTGGAATCGGGTTGCCGCCCAGGCCCGAGATGAACTCGTGGACGGCATCGGCGATGTAGGTGGGCTTGTTGTACGGCAACCAGTGTCCGGTCGGGGAGCTGCGACGCCAGAGCTTGTCGGCGTATTGACGGGTGTCGTCGAAGATGGCTTCGCGCAGGGCGATGTCACGGGTGTTGACCAATTCCTGAACGGGCACAGTCGTTTTCCGCGGATCCGGATTGCTCAGGTGTGGAACGATGTTGGCGCGGTAGTACTTCAGGCCGGACTTGAAGTCCTCGTGCAGCGTCGGTCCGGTGACCACCTGTGCGGGGTCCATCCCCTCGACGGTCTTGAGGAACTGCCGCCAGATGGCAGGGCGACCGACGGCCGAGAAGAACAGCTTCGGCAACACCGGGGTCTGGAAGAAGGCGGTGTAGGCCGACGACGCCATCTGCGAGCCGGCCTGGCCGAGATTGCGTGGCGTCGGATTGCTGACCTTCTGCCGCGCCCAGGTCCCGAGGAAGTCGAGGTTCGGGCCGGAAATCGAGGTGAACGATGCGATGCGGTCCTCGGCGCCGGGAGTGGTCACGGCTTCCCATAGCTGCACCGATCCCCAGTCATGGCCGACCAGGTGGACCGGATGCGCCGGGCTGACCGCGTCGGCGACCGCGAACAGATCTTTCGCCAGTTCCTTCAGGTGGTACGCGGGGATCTCGTCGGGCTTGTCGCTGGCCCCGTAGCCGCGGGTGTCATAGGCAATGACGTGGTAGTTCTCCGCGAGCAGCGGTGCAACGTGCGTCCACAGATGGTGGGTATCGGGCCACCCGTGCACCAGGATGACCGTGGGCTTGTCGACCTCGCCGAGCTCGTAGAGCGCGAGTTGAAGGTCGTCGCGACGGATGGTGCGTTCGATCCAGTTCGGCACTGTGTCTCCTGTGACGGTGGCATCGGCAATAGGATTTGCACGTTACCTGCTGTCACAGTTAACCGCGTGCATGACCCGGTGTCTATGTGTCAGCCGTTCAATAGCCACCCGAAGTGTGCCTCAGGTCACAAAGGTGCAGGGTAAGCTTCGTTGCGCTACCGATTCTGATCATCAGGGTCGGGGCCAATCATTCGACGCTGATGGGGGTTAGAAGAGATGGACTGGTTCTGGCATTTCCTCTGGTACACGATCGTGGTCTTCGCGTTCGTTGCGTACCTGATCGTGTTGTGGCACATCGTTACCGATCTCTTCCGCGACAAGGAGTCGTCGGGTTGGGCCAAGGCGGCCTGGGCCATATTCCTGATCATCTTCCCGTACCTCACGGCCATCGTGTATCTGCTGGCCAAGGGGCGGGGCATGGGCGAACGGGAGCAGCAGGCACGAGTGAAGGCGCAGCAGGCAGCGGACGATTACATCCGCAACGTCGCCGGCACCACGCCGACGCAGCAGATCAATGAGGCGAAGGCGCTGCTCGATTCGGGCGCGATCTCGCCGCAGGAGTTCGAGGCGCTGAAGGCCAAGGCGCTGAGCTGACGGACCGATAGACAGAAGACCGCCGGATGCACGAGCGCCCGGCGGTCTTTTCTATGGAGCCGATGACGGGAATCGAACCCGCGCTGTCTGCTTGGGAAGCAGAAGTTCTGCCATTGAACTACATCGGCGTGCGGTGCTTGAACCGCGAAGACGAGCTTAGCAAGTCAGGAGCGACTCAAACCGTGGGCATACGGGCGCGCCGTCGACATAGTGTCAACGGCACGCCTGTATACCCACGGTTTGAGCAGGGCGACCCGATAGCCTGTCCGGGTGCTGCTTTCCGACCGCGACCTGCGCGCCCAGATCGCCGATGGCCGATTGGCCGTCGACCCGTTCGAGCCGAGCCTCGTCCAGCCCTCGTCCATCGATGTTCGCCTCGACCGGCTGTTCCGGGTCTTCAACAACACCCGGTACACCCACATCGACCCGGCGCAGCGCCAGGACGAGCTGACGACGCTGGTCGAGCCGGCCGACGGCGAGCCGTTCGTGCTGCATCCGGGCGAGTTCGTGCTCGGATCGACGCTCGAGGTGTGCACGCTGCCCGACGATCTCGCGGGCCGACTCGAGGGCAAGTCGTCGCTCGGCCGCCTCGGCCTGCTCACCCACTCGACTGCGGGTTTCATCGACCCCGGGTTCTCCGGCCACATCACGCTGGAGCTGTCGAACGTCGCCAATCTGCCGATCACGCTGTGGCCGGGGATGAAGATCGGTCAGCTGTGCTTGATCAAGCTGTCGAGTCCGGCCGAAAACCCATACGGCAGTTCCGCCGTCGGATCCAAGTACCAGGGCCAGCGCGGCCCGACGCCGTCGAAGGCGTATCTGAACTTTCAGCAGTAGCTAGAAATCGAGCCCGGCCGCGCGGGCCTTCGCCATGGTGGTGCTCGACCCGTCGAGGGTCTCGCGGATGATGTCGGCATGTCCGGCGTGCTGTGCGGTCTCGCGGAAGATGTGCAGCAGAATCCAACGCACCGAACGGTATTCGCGCTCGGGCGCCCACGGCGCGGTGGGCAGCGGGATCTGGGCGTCGAGGTCGGGCGCGTCACGAATGAATGCGGCGGTGCTCTCGGCGAGCGCCTCGTACTGCGCAAGCCAGCCGTCATAGGTCTCGTCGTCGGTCATCACATACGCTGTCGCCGCCCCTTCCATGTCGAAGGTGGACTTCGGGTCGGCATCGGAAATGGTCTGCAGCCAGTGCTGTTCGGTGAGCGTCACGTGCTTGAGCAGTCCGCCCAGGCTGAGTGCCGACGCGGAGGGAGTAGCTCGGGCCTGCTCCTCGGTGAGACCGCGGATCGGGGTGAGGAAGTCGGATCGCTGATCATTCAGGATAGTGATGAAATCTTCACGTTCACTCATCGAATTTCCTTGTCGTCAAACGGAATTGCCGTCCCGCCGAGGCTAGCCCGCTGCGGCCGGTTGCGCAGGAGATCAGGGCAGAGGCCTGCCGTCGGGTCGCAAGCCGGCCTGGTAAATGGCGAGTAGTCGCTCAATATTGTTGGCGGGCAACACTTCTGCGAGTGGGGGCAGGGGTCGCGTCAGTAGCGCGAGCCCGGAGATGAACTGGATCGTGTCGATGTCCGGGCGGGTCACGCCCGCGGCGGTGGTCTTGGCGAGCAACTCGGTGATGATCTCGATATTGCGGGCCCGGGCGGCGTGGACCGCGGCGGGCAGTTCGGACAACGAACGGTCGGCCAGCATCGGCAGTAGGGCGCCGGTCCGAAAGCGGGCCATCGCGGTGAGGAATTCGGTGATCGCCCGCTCGGGGTCGGAGTCGGCGAGTGCCGATGCCGCCGACGCCGCGGCGTGCGCATCGGTCAGGCTCGATACCGCGACCGCCTCGAGCAGCACCTCGCGGGTGGGGAAGTTGCGATACAGCGTGGCGATGCCGACCCCGGCCTGTTTGGCGATGACATCCAGCGGCGCGTTGGGCCCGCGCTCCACCAGAATCTCGCGCGCGACCTCCAGCAATCGCTGCCGGCGTGCTGCGGCGTCGGCTCGCATCGGCGTCCTCCCTCTTGACAAGCCGAGTCTATACGGAGAAAAATCCTCCACTAGTAATCGGAGGAAAATCCTCCGGAAATGGCTTTTGTGTGGATGCTCGGGAGGTTCCGATGGATGTGTCGGTCGCGAAGTTGCGGAAGGAGGCGGTCGCGCTTTTGGCGCTGGCCGCGGTGATTGTGGGCCTGACCGTGGCGTTCGTGTTGCCGGCGCAGCACAGCGGACCGCACGACCTCCCGATCGGCATCGCCGGTTCGGGGTCGGTTCAGGTCGCCGACCGTGTCGACGCCGCGCAGCCAGGCGCCTTCGACGTACGGCAGTACCCGTCGGCTCAGGCGGTTCGCGGCGCGATCACCGCTCGGCACCTGGTCGGCGGCATCGTCGTGGAGAACGGTGCGCCGGTCGTGCTGATCGCAAGCGGGGCCGGGGCGCCGATCGCGCAGGCGTTGAAGGGTGTTGCATCCGAATTGACCGTCGCCACCGGGCATCGCGCGGCAGTTCATGACCTCGCGCCGACCACGACGCGAGATCCGCAGGCTGCCGGCATCTCGGGGTTGGGTCTGCCGTTGGTATTGGGCGGATATGCGCCGGGGATGCTGGTCGTGCTGCTGATCGCCGACTCGGTGTTCCGGCGGCTGCTCGGGGTCACCGTGTTCTCGGTCGTCCTCGGCGTGGCGGTCGCGGCGTTCCTCCGGTTCGGATCGGGGACGGTGGATGGTCACTACTGGTCGATCGCCGGCGCGATAGCTCTTGGCGCGATGGCGATTTCGTTCGTGGCGGTCGGACTCAACGAGATCATCGGCAAGGCCGGGCTGGTACTGACCGTTCTCACCATGCTGGTCGTCGGTAATCCGTTGTCGGGCATGGCCACCGGCTGGCAATGGCTGCCGAAGGGCTGGGGCCGGTTCGGACAGCTGCTACCGCCCGGCGCAGCCGGCGATCTGTTGCGGTCGCTGGCTTTCTTCGACGGAGCGGGCGGGCTACGCCCCTCGCTGATGCTGCTGGGCTGGGTGGCGGTGGGCGTGGTTCTCTATGGGGCGTCGTGGCCGCGCCGACGGTCCGCCGACGCCGATTCCGCGACGCGCCCCGATCACCACAACTCGGCCACGGAGCCAGCGGTCGTCCCGGTAATGTGAACCCGGAGTATGGAAACCGGAACCGGCGGGCGTGTGTCGCTCCGCGAACTGCAGAAGAGCAAGAGCCGCGCGCACTTCCTGGAAGTGGCCGCCGGGCTGATCGCCGACCGCGGATACCGCGGCACCACCATCGATGACATCGCCTCGGCGGCCGGCGCCAGCCGTGCGACGCTGTACTCCTACTTTCCCGGCAAGGACGAGATCGTTCGGGCGATCGTCACGCAGGTCTGGGATGCGGCCGAAGCGTTGTACGCCGACTTCGGGTCGCTCGACGAATGGTCCCGGGACTCCATCGGCGGGTGGGTCGAGCGCGTCGTTCAGGCGTGGGAGGGCAGCGGGAGCGGGCTGCGAGTGCAGTCCGCCGGCGTGGTCTCCTTCGACGACTTCTACCTCGACTACCACCGCCGATTCATCGCCGCGCTCACCGCGAACACCGAACTCTGGTCGCGCTTCGACGACGACGAGGCCGAGCGTCGGGCGCTCCTGCTGATCAGCGGGCTCGAGCTGTTCCTCAACACCTGGATGGTGCGCGGCTTCCCGCTCGACCGGGCCGGCGCGGTCGGCACGCTCACCGATTCGTGGTGCGCGATCCTCGGTGTCGGCTGACAGATAGACCGCTCGTATGAGTGGTCAGTCGAGCTGCCAGGCGGCCGAACCCGGTCCGACCGCGAACTTGGCACGCATCAGCCCGCCGAGTTCGGCCATCGCCAGGCGGGCCCGCGACTGGTGATCCGCATGCATCAAAAAGCCATGGAAGACGCCGGGATAGCGCAGCAGTGCGGTCTGCACCCCGGCGTCCCGCAGCCGCTCACCGAACGCTTCCGCACCGTCGCGACTCGGATCGTGCGACGCGGTCAGCACGATCGCCGGTGGCAGTCCCGATAGATCGTCGGCCAACGGCGGCACACCGTACGGGTGGTCGCGGTCTGGATCGTCGCCGAGATAGAGGTTCTTGGTCCAGGCGAAGTCGCCGGCCGTGATGATCGGGCCGTCGGCGAACTCGCGGACCGACGGGCGGGTGTCGTCGCGCTCGAGGCCGGCATAGATGTGGAGCTGGAAGACGATCGGGGCCCCGCCCTCCTCTCGGGTCTGCAGCGCGGCGCCGGCCGCGAGCGCGGCCCCGGCACTGTCGCCACCGACGGCGATGCGGGTGGAATCGACGCCGAGCGCGGCGGAGTTCCTCGCCGTCCACTGCACGGCGAAGTACGTCTCGTCGCTCGCCACCGGATACGGATGTTCGGGTGCGAGCCGGTAGTCGACGGACACCACCACGGCCCGAGCCGCATCCGCGAGGAAACGTGCGAGCCGGTCGAAGGTGTCGACGCTGCCGATCACCAGGCCGCCGCCGTGCAGGTAGACCAGCGCGGGCAGGTCCGGCACGTCGACCGGTCGGTAGATGCGCAGGCGGAGTTCGCCGTGCGGGCCGTCGACGCGTCGGTCCTCGACGCTGTGCATGTCCGGGCCCGGTGCCTGAGGCAGCGCCTCGAAGGCGGCGCGCGCCGCGTCGATACCGGCCACATGCATCGGCACCATCGCTCGATCGCCGAGGTATGCGGCGATATCGGAGTCGAGGCCCGGCCACTTCGGCGCGGTCGCCGGCGCGCTCATGCCGTCACCTTCGCAGCGGTGTCGGGGCTGACGCGGACGGCTTGCCAGGCGGCGCGGGTGTCCGGCCCCATCCGGCCGATGAAGTAGTCGAGCTGTTCCCACATCGAGTGATGCACAGTCAGTTCGGCGGGATCGAGTACTTGGCCGATCAGCCCCGGCCAGGCCTCGGGAGTCGGTGCCGTGGACAGGGCCCCCGCCGACTCGGCGAGCACCACGCGCGTCACCAGGCCGCCGCCGACCGCGAAACACTCGCCGGACACCGACGTGTCGGCGTGCAGCAGATAGGCGGCGAATGCGGCGACGGTTTCGGGCGGGAAGTGCTTCTCCATGAATTCGGCGAAGCCGGGCTGCTGGATGCCCGCGGTCGATCGGGTCCACGCCGCGGGGAGGATCGCGTTCGACCGGATGCCCTCGGCCCGGCCGAGTACGGCCTGTGTGCGCGTGAGTGATTGGATGGCGCCCTTGGCCGCGGCATAGCCCGGCATGGCCGGAGCTGCGAAACTGCCGTTGGACGAGATATTGAGGATGCGCCCGCGCGTCGCGACCAGATGCGGCCACGCGGCTTCGCTGATTCGATGCGCGCCGCGGAGATGAACGTCGACGAGCGTGTCGAAGGAGCCGCCGGCCCCCGCGTTGTTCACGACGATGTCGAGGCGGCCATACTCGTCGACCGCCCGCTGCACGATGTCGTTCGCCTCGGTGACCACGTCGCCGGTGACGCCGAGGGTGGTGGCACCTTCCGCACGCAGGATCCGGACCGCCTCGACGGTGCCGGGCTCATTGGCGGCGCCGGTCCAATCGCGGCCGAGATCGTTGACCACGACGGCACAGCCGCGTTCGGCCAGTTGCCGCGCGTACGCCAGTCCCAGTCCGAACGTCGATACCCCGGTCACCAGCGCCACCTGACCGTCGAACCGCAGTTCGCTCATGCCGCCCGCTCCTCTCGTCACCGGTCCGCGAACGCTCCGCACACCGTCGTCGACAGGGAACGTAACCGATTTCGCCGCGCTTCGGCAGACGTTTGAGGTAAAAACAAGACTAAGAGTTCAGTTAATGAGTTTTTGATCTGGATAAAACCTTGGAAGGGATGCCGACATGGCCTTCGACACCGTCCGCGCCCCCGCGCCGACAGCCGAATCGCTGCGCGAACACCTGCGATCGGCCGATCCCGCCGTGCTGCTTGCGGTGCTGGCTCAGCTCAGCGGCAGTGCCGCGCCGCTCGACCGCTATGCCGACGCGATCACCCACGTCCCCGCGGCGCCCGAGATGGCCGGCGTTGCCGATCCGGCGATCGCCGAGGCTATCGTCGACGACCTGATCTCGGCTCTCGACCGACCCGGCGATGGCGTGGCGCCGGACGATCCGGGGTTGTTCGCCCGTCTGGCGCCGCTCGCGCTCGGCCTCGCGGTAGGGGACGAGTTCCTGCCGATGTTGGCCGAGCAGGGCGGGTTTCATCGCTCGCGTCCGGTCATTCCGCGCACCGGTCCACTCCCGGAGACGCTCACTCTCGCGATCATCGGCGGCGGCCTGGCCGGGATCGCGGCGGCGATGGCCGCGACGCGGGAGGGCATCGACTATCAGCTGTTCGAGCGCGGCGATCAGCTCGGTGGCACCTGGTCGATCCAGACCTATCCGGGCATCGGCGTCGACACCCCGTCGTCCTATTACTCGCTGTCGTCCGACCTGAACCCGGATTGGTCCAGTTATTACCCGAAGGGCGGCGAGTACCGCGACTATCTGCAGGAGCTGGGCCGAAGGCACGGCGTCGAACGTCGTACTCGCTTCGGCACGGAGGTCACCTCGTTGGCGTGGGATGACGATACGGCGTTGTGGGAGATCGGTTTCCGGGACCCCGACGGGATCGCGCACGCGGCCCGCGCGGCGGTGGTGGTGACCGCGCTCGGCTATCTCAATCGACCCAAGTTCCCGGACGTGCCGGGTCGGGAGAGCTTCGCCGGGCTCAGCGTCCACTCCGGCGAGTGGGATTCCGCGATCGACCTGGCCGGCAAGCGTGTGGCGGTGATCGGCGCCGGCTGCACCGCGGCGCAGCTGGTCGATTCGCTCGCCGACGACGTCGCACAGCTGACCCAGTTCCAGCGGCAGCCGCACTGGGTTGCGCCACGCAAGCGTGAATCCGACGACGTGCCCGAGTTCCAGCGCATTCTGTGCCGCGAGCTGCCGTACTACGCGAATTGGTTGCGGCTCAAGGCATTCTGGGGTTCTTCGGACGCCGCGTACCAGGTGGTGATCGTCGACCGCGAATGGGCGGCGTCGCATCTGTCGATCTCGCCGACCAATGACATCCTCTTGCAGGACTGCCTGGCCTACATCGACCGCACTTTCGGCGCCGACTCGGAGTTGGCTGCGGCGGTCACCCCGGATTTCGCGCCCTTCGGCAAACGCATCATCCGGGACCCAGGCGGCTACTACCCGGCGCTCACCCGCGATCACGTGGAACTGATCGCGGCCGAACCCGCCGAGGTGGTGCCCGCCGGGATCGTCACCGGCGATGGCCGGCTCGTGGAGCTGGACGCGATCGTCTACGCCACCGGCTATCACCTCGACTTCCTGTCGACCCTGGACATCCGCGGTCGGGACGGCCGCGCCCTGAACGACGAATGGGCCGGCAATCCCCGCGCCTATCGCGGCGGCACCGTCCCGGGCTTTCCGAATCTGTTCATCACGTCGGCGCCCAACGCCAACCCGAGTCACGGCGCGGGCAACAACTTCGGTATCGAGGTCGCGGTCCACTACCTCGTGGAATGCCTGCACCTGATGGCCCGGCGCGGGGCCCGGTCCATGGAACCCACCCGCGCGGCCTACGACGACTACGTCGAGCGGATCGATGCCGCCATGGAGGACACCGTGTGGCGGCACTCGCCGAACGCGCACACCTACTACCGCAACGACGCCGGCCGGGTGGTGGTCGCGTGCCCGTGGCGGCTGGTGGATGTCTGGCACGAGCACCGTGCGCCGCTGGAAGAGCATTTCGTCCTGCGCTGATTGGGGACCTGCGGCGTTGGGGTGATGCCGCCCGTTCACTCGCCAGCAATGTTGTGGCCCAACGGTTCACCGAACACGTCAGTGTCTGACACCCGTAGGTAGCGCCGGCGTCGATTGCGGCGCGTACTCAGAGCAGTATGAAGGTGACAGTCTTTGGTTGTGGGTACCTCGGTGCCACCCACGCGGCGTGCATGGCCGAGCTTGGCCACGAGGTCCTGGGCGTCGATGTCGACCCGCACAAGGTGGAACTGCTGAATTCCGGCGAGGTGCCCTTCTACGAGCCAGGCCTGACAGATGTCCTACGGCGTGGAATCGACTCGGGCCGACTGTCTTTCACCACCGACAGCGGCGCGGCTGCCGAATTCGGTCGGGTGCATTTCCTGGGCGTGGGCACCCCCCAGAAAAAGGGCGAGTACGGCGCCGACCTGCGGCATGTCCACTCGGTCATCGACGACCTGGCTCCCCGGCTGCGAGGCGAGCACCTGATCATCGGCAAGTCGACGGTGCCGGTCGGCACCGCCCGCGAGCTCGGCGCCCGGGCGCGTCTCGCCGCTGGTCCCGACGCGGCGATCACCGTGGCGTGGAATCCGGAGTTCCTCCGCGAGGGGTTCGCCGTCGAGGACACGCTGCATCCGGATCGAATCGTGTTGGGCCTCAACGCTGATGACACCGATACCCGGACCGAGGCGATCGTCCGCGAGGTCTACGCGCAGATCCTCGATGAGGGCACCCCATTCCTGGTGACCGATCTGGCCACCGCCGAACTCGTCAAGGTGTCGGCGAATGCCTTTCTGGCGACCAAGATCTCGTTCATCAACGCGATCAGCGAGGTCTGTGAGGCCGCCGGCGCCGATGTCACCACGCTGGCCGACGCGATCGGCCACGACGCCCGCATCGGTCGTCGCTTCCTCAATGCCGGACTGGGTTTCGGCGGCGGGTGCCTGCCGAAGGACATCCGCGCGTTCATGGCCCGGGCCGGCGAGCTCGGAGCCCCGCAGGCGCTGACCTTCCTGCGAGAGGTCGACTCGATCAACATGCGGCGCCGCGCAGCCATGGTCGACTTGGCCACGGCGGCGTGCGGCGGCACCCTGCTCGGCGCCAACATCACCGTCCTCGGCGCGGCGTTCAAACCGGAGAGTGACGACGTGCGCGACTCTCCGGCGCTGAGTGTGGCCGGCCAGCTGCAGCTCAAAGGGGCGACGGTGAGCGTGTTCGACCCGAAAGCGATGGATAATTCTCGGAAGGTGTTCCCGACGCTGAACTACGCGAACTCGATCGTCGACGCGGCCCGGGGCGCGGACGCGGTGCTGGTGCTCACCGAATGGAACGAATTCGTGCACCTCGACCCGGCCGAGGTGACGCCGCTGGTGCGGCGGACGAACGTCGTCGACGGCCGTCGTTGCCTGGACCGCAAGGCCTGGGAAGCGGCCGGATGGACCTATCGGGCCCTCGGCGGCACACCCGCCCTGCTCCCGACTGTGACCGCGAACACGCTGGTCAGGGGCTGAGTATTAGCAGTCACAGATCTCGCCGTCGATAATTGTGACAACGGGTATTGCAACATTCCGATCGTCGTCCTAGCATCGGGTTAACAGGTTCAGCTCTGGAGCTGAGACCCGAACAGGCAAGGGAGCCGACGATGACCCTCATGGACATCCGCAGCGCACGCAGCGTCGCCAAGAAGGGCAGCACCCGTAAGGGCGCGAGCAACGCTGACGGCGAGCGGTTCAATGAGTTCACCGACATGATCGACACACTCAACAAGGGGTCGGTCAACCGGTCGTTCGACGCCTACGGCGACATCGACTGGGACGCCCCCGAGATGCAGGTCGTCGAGAACGACGAACGCTGGATCCTGCCGGCGGTCGATCCGATCGGCAAGCACCCCTGGTACCAGTCTCAGACCAAGGAACGGCAGATCGAGATCGGCATGTGGCGTCAGGCCAATGTCGCCAAGGTCGGTCTAGAGTTCGAAGCCATTCTGATTCGCGGCATGATCCAGTACGTCATGCAGTTGCCCAATGGTGCACCCGAATTCCGTTATGGCATGCACGAATCGAAAGAAGAGTGCAACCACATCATGATGTTCCAGGAGCTGGTCAACCGTATCGGGATGGATGTCCCTGGTGGCCCCCGATGGTTCAAGCTGTTGTCGCCCTTCGTCCCCTTGGCCTCGACGCTGGTGCCGTTGACCTTCTTCACCGGCATCCTCGCGGGTGAGGAGCCCATCGACCATCTGCAGAAGGAGATTCTGCGGTCGGCTGATCAGTTGCACCCGATGTTCGCCAATGTGATGGCCGTGCACGTGGCCGAGGAAGCTCGGCACATCTCGTACGCGCACGAGTTCATCAGATACCACCTCAAGGACATGGGTAAGGCGAAGAAGTTCGTTGCGTCGCTGATGTTCCCGATCACCATGCGTGTGCTGTGCGATGTCATCGTCAAGCCGCCGAAGTCGTTCCGCGAGGAGTTCGACATCCCGAAGTCGGTGTTGGACGAGATCTTCTGGGATAGCGAAGACGGCCGCGCGCTGCTCAGTGGAGTGTTCGGCGATGTGCGGATGCTGGCAAACGAGTCGGGTCTGATCAATCCGGTGTCGCGCAGGCTGTGGCGGTTGCTGAAGATCGAGGGCAAGATCTCGCGCTACCGGAGCCAGCCGCAGGAGGAGATGGCTGCCTGATCTACACGAAAATCTGTGTAGCAGCAGTACATTCACATAATGCCTCACGTCGTCACTCAGTCGTGCTGTAGCGACGCCTCGTGCGTCTACGCATGTCCTGTCAATTGCATCCATCCGACCCCGGATGAGCCCGATTTCCTCACGGCGGAGATGCTGCACATCGATCCGTACGCATGCGTCGATTGCGGCGCCTGCGTCCGGGCCTGCCCGGTCGGCGCGATCGTTCCGGACCGGAAGCTGAATGCCAAACAGTCGCGGTTCCTCGAGATCAATCACGATTTCTATGACGGAACCGACCGCAGCGGATCCACTGTCACCGGGGCCACCGGCCGCTCGATCCTGGCCATCCCGATCCCGCTGACCCCGATCACCAAGACCGACGAAGTGTTGCGGGTCGCGGTGGTGGGCTCCGGCCCGGCCGCTATGTACACCGCCGAAGACCTCATCAAACGGCCCGGCGTGCAGGTCACGATCTTCGAGCGGCTGCCCGATCCGTACGGCCTGGCGCGCCGCGGCGTCGCCCCCGATCACCAGACGACCCGGCAGGTGGCCGAACTGTTCGACGGTGTCGTCGCCAACCCGCGCGTGCAGCTGTTGACCGGCGTGGAGGTCGGCAAGGACGTCACGATCGACGAGCTGCAGCGGCAGTTCCATGCCGTGGTCTACGCCGTCGGCGCGTCGACGGACAAGAAGCTCGATGTGCCCGGGGCTGAAAAAGTCACCAGCGCAACCGAGTTCGTCGCCTGGTACAACGGCCATCCCGACTACGCCGATCGTGAGTTCGACCTGTCCGGCGAGCGTGTGGTCATCGTCGGCAACGGCAACGTGGCACTTGACGTCGCGCGGATCCTGGCCGTCGACCCGGAGAAGCTGTCCGGCACCGACATTGCGCCGTATGCGCTACAGGCGTTGCGGGACAGTCGGATTCGCGAGATCGACATCGTGGCGCGCCGCGGGCCGGCACAGGCGGCCTTCACCGTGCCCGAGTTCGTGGGGCTGGTCGACCGGCCGGACATCACGCTGGCGGTGGATCCCGACGAGTTGGCGGTGGACCCGGAAACCGTCGCCCTTGAAGAATCCGGCGATCTTCCGCACGCCACCAAGTTCAAGCTGCAGATGCTGCGCGAGGTTGCGGCCCGCAACAACGCTGGAGCGAGCGGCGATCGGATGATCCGGTTCCGGTTCATGCGTGCGCCGAGCGTCATCGGCGATGGCACCGTCACGCTGGTTCGCAACGAGTTCCAGACCGACGCCGACGGCCGGACGACAGTCGTCGCTACCGACGACGTGGAGACCGTTCCGGAGTCGCTGGTACTGACATCGGTCGGATATCACGGCCGTCCGGTGGCCGGGCTGCCGTTCGACGACCGACGGGGTGTGGTTCCGAACTCGGCCGGCGGGGTGGACGAGATGACCGGCGTCTATGTGGCCGGCTGGATCAAGCGCGGCCCGACCGGGTTTATCGGTACCAATAAATCGGATGCGCAGGAGACGGTGCGGACGCTTCTCGATGACTTCAACGCGGGACGGTTGGCGTCACCTGCGCAAACAGCGGGAACCGTGGAGTCGCGACTGCGCTGACTGCGCGTGAGCACAGCCACAGTCGGAGATTGCAAAGTCGGTCAGAGAAAACGTGTCGTGTTCTAATCGTTATATGAGTCAGGCACCGGTGGTCGACGCTCCGCGGATGGGCGACGATCTGTCACCGGGCGCGGTCATCGATCCGGTTCTGCTGAGCACGATCCGACGCCGGCTGGCGTCGCAAGGTGTGCCCGTCGGCCCGGCGATCGTCCTCTTCGATCTGGTGGCCGATGCGTTGCACGTGGCTGCCGTCGACATGACATCCGGTCACGTGTTGGCGCATGTGCGCGATGCCGGAGCGAGTGCGCCGGCGCTGGATCGGAATATCGCCGACTATCTGGTTGCGAGCGGCGTTGCGGAGCGCCCGACCACCCGCCAGTGGGCTCGGGAGCTGGTCGGGTTGATGGCGACCGTGCGTGCGCGGTTGGCTGAGCATGCGAGCACCTTCGTCATGGGCTCCGACTACGTGGGGTTCATCCAGATCGATCGCGGGGTGGTCGACACCGCGCTGGCGCCGTTCGTGGCCCGTGCCGAGCGGTTGGGCGATCGCGCCGCCGTTGCTTCCGCGCTGGAGGTCACGGCGGCGGTCGTGACCGATCAGCAATCCTGGTGGCCGGGTCTGGCTTCGGGATTGGCCTCGGCTTACGGCGTGCCGGTGATCACGGTGGGACAGCCGGTCGCGGTGGTCGCCGGACATCGACATGGTCGACCGGGCGATCGGGCGACCGATGTGGTCGACCCGCTGGTCCGCGGACCGCAGGCGTCGCCGATGACCCGCGAACAGGATCAGCTGGCGGTGCCGTTGGCGCTCGCGTATTCGGAAGTTCCCGGCGCTGCCGGCGCGGTCGACGTGGACACGTCCGTGACCGACGAGCTGGATGTTCCGACGCTCATCGAGCGCCTGGACACCGATGTATTCCCGCCGGCGGAACTGGGCGAGCCGGTCGACGCCGTGGCGTTGTTGAACCCGGAGCAGCGTGCGGCGCGGCGGCGTCACAATCGGAACGTCCTCTTGGGTGCTGCCGCGGCCGCCGCTGTCCTGGTGGGCGGGGCCGTGGCCATCACCTCGCCGTCATGGTCGAATGACGCTCCGAGCCGCTCGACCGTTGACCAGGCGGCCATCGGCGCCGACGACCAGGGGGCGCCGGCGAGCATCACCCAGACGCCCAACGTGCCGATCCCATCGGTCGCACCTGACACAGCCGGCGCCACCGCGCCCGTCGTGCAGTTCACGCCCGGCCCGACGAAGCCGCCGGGCAATTCGGTCCACGGCGGTATAGGCAATGGCGGCAACGGCCCGAGCCGCGGTCACAAGCCGCGGCTGGTGCTGCCGAATCCGATTCCAGGTCAGCCGCCGATCGTCATCCCGTAGCCGCGCGCCGATCCTGTCAGACCCCGGTTCTACGATCGGTCCATGTCGTACGCGGTGATGGACACACCGATCGGCGAGCTGACGCTCGTCGGTGACGGGCACTCGCTCACCGGCTGCTATTTCGGCCTGCAGCGCCATCTTCCCGATCCCGGGTCGTTCGGCGAGCGAGACGACGCGCTGTACCCGGACGCCCGCGAGCAACTCACTGAGTATTTCGCGGGGCAACGTACCGAGTTCGATCTGGCACTGGCCCCGGTGGGCACCGAATTCCAGCAGCGCGTGTGGCAGCAGCTGCGGCAGATCCCGTACGGCCAGACCTGCAGCTACGGCGATATTGCCGAGAGGCTCGGCGGCCCGACGTTGACCCGTGCGGTGGGCGCCGCGAACGGCCGCAACCCACTGGGCGTCATCGTCCCCTGCCACCGGGTGATCGGGGCGGACGGATCGTTGACCGGGTATGCCGGTGGTCTGGATCGCAAACGGTTCCTGCTCGAGCACGAAGGCGTACTTGCACCGCAGCAGGATTCGCTGTTCTGACACGTCCGTCAGGTGGTGACGGGGACTCTCGTGCGCCGTCGGAATTGCGACGGCGACTCGTGGAAACGGAGTCGGAAGGCGCGGGAGAACGTGTCGGCTCCGCTGAATCCGTGTGAGTGGGCAATCGCGGCAATGGTCTTGGTGGAGCCGGCTTCGGCCAGTTCGAACGCGGCGTGATCCAGACGGGTATCGCGGATGAGCTGATTGATCGTGAGTCCGGACTTTTCGAACGCTCTGAACAGGCTGCGAGGGCTGATGCTGAGACGTTTGGCGATGGTTTCTGCGCTGAGTTCCGGGTCGCGAAAGTCGGCACCGATCAGATCGATGACTCGCATTCGAACGTCGTCATGTTCGACAACCGTGCCATGCGTGGCGATCCGGAAATCATCGAGAATGAGCATGGCTGTGCGCACCATCATTCCGTCGAGCCGGGCGGCGCGGATCGGATGATTCATCGAGGAATCGTCGAGGGCCGCTATTACAAATTCTATTGCCGACATTGTCAATGTCGACAATGTCCACGATTGCCGGTTGACCTCTTCAGGGTTGACGCCGGCCGCACCGAACATCGATAGCGGGTAGTAGATCTCCAGAGTGTCGATATCGGGTGACTTCGTCAAAAGTAGGAAGGTTTGATCGAACCGCGTCGCCATCGCTTCGCCGGCGGTCGCATCGAACTCGCGGCCACCTTGGAATCCGGCCCAGTGCCCGCGGAGAACGACGGTCAGCATGACGTAGCCCGACAGCATGTCGCCGAGGTGCTGCGCAGTTCTTTCGGCTTGCAGCGGCACGCCCGCGTATCGAACGAAGATCATGGTGCCGGCCTGCCCGGTCCACAACGTGGCGTCGAAATCTCCGTCGCAAGTCAATCTGAGGGATACCGACATCGCATCGAGGTCTGACTGTCGTGTCAGATGTGCGCCGGCCGCCCACTGCCGCCGTTGGCCCACCACATAGGAATGGTCGTACCGCATGCTTCCCCCGAATTCGACTCGCAACGAGTTGTTAGCCGCTGTCAGGATCGTATCCATGCGTGGCGGGTAAATGGCGGGAATCGTCGGATGGTCGGCAGCAAGCGTCGGGTAATGACCAGCCGAAAGCGGGAGCGGCCGGAATGGTCGCCATATGCTCTGAATTGCGTAGATCGGGACGGCGACGCATTAAGCATCTCATTACTTGGGTTAAGTACTCTCGGAGGTTGCGGTGACAGCGGTCAGGGAGGTTCCGGCCACCGGCCGGATGGTTGGGGAAGTCCGGCTGAAGGTGCGGGTCGCGGGTGCGGCAGCGCCGCCTCGACGAGGGGATCTGATTCGTGCCGAGCTGCGTCGAATTCTCGGTGCCTGTATCCGCAACGGAACCCAGCCGCAGGCGTGCCGATTCATCGAAACCGCCTTGGACGATCTGGCGCTCACCGTCCATCGCCCGCACGCGACTGATGCAGAGCGGCATGCGATCCGTGAGCATGCCACCGCCACCATCAATCTCCGGTTTCGCGAGGAACAACTGGGCGTGGGGAACGTTGCTGCCGATGTCATGGTGAGCCGGCGACAACTCCACGCCGTGTTCGCCGACATCGGAATGTCGCCGTACCACCTGATACTTCGCCGCAGAATCGAAGAGGGTCTGCGTCTGCTGCGAGATCCGGCGCGCTCCGAGCTGACGATCACGGAGATCGGGCGCATCAGCGGGTTCAACGGTCACGCGCAGTTCAGTCGGGTGATTTCGAAAGAAGTGGGGATGTCGCCACGCGCGGTCCGCGGCGAGAATGCCGTTGCGCGACAGAATGTTTGCGATCTGCGGCCGGACGAGCACGATATCGTGGCGGGACTGATAGCCATCAGCACCGAGCTGACAGCCGCGGCTCCGACCCTTCGGGATAGCGCGGTGCGGCACTACGCGGCCGCGGCCGCCGCCAATGTCGCGGCCGCGACGATCTACTTCCGCGGGGCCGAGTTGATCGGCGCACGAGCCGTCATGCGCTGCGCCGCACTGAAATTCATCGACGAGAACTTCCGTGACATGCGCGCGGACGCGGCGACGGTGGCCGAACATGTCGGAATCAGCGTGCGGCAGCTGCACACGTTGCTGGCCGAAGACGGATCCACCGTCGCCGGGCTGTTCCGGGAACGCCGCACTCAGGAGGGAATCCGGTTGCTGTCCGATCCGCGATGTTCGTCGCTGGGCATCCGCGACATCGCCGAACGAGCCGGATTCGGTGCGGTCACATCGTTTGCGCGCGCCATTCGCGGAGCCACCGGACACGTCCCGTCAGAGGTGCGTCGTTCGGCGCTGGCGCGCGGAATGAACCGGGCCGCGTCGTAAGCGTCGCTATCCCAGCTGCGGATAACGGCCGAGGACCGACGGGCCGAACACCGCACCGCCGCCGAACTGCGTCCGGTGCGAATCGGGCTGCGTCCCATCCACGTCGGTGATGCCGTATTCGAGTGCCGCCTCGGCGGTGATGATGGTGTCGCCGCTGCGATCGGTCACTTTAGGATCTTCGGCGACCGCCTGGATGACCCGGCCGACGAACTCGGGCGACTCGGCGCGCGTGATCGAGAATCCTTCGAACTCGTCGATGCCGAAAGACATGAGCATCTCCGTCTTGACCAATCCGAGCCAGAACGACACGGCGGCAACGCCGGTGCCCTGCAGTTCGACCGCCATGTCGGCGGCCATCTTGTCCAGGCCGGCCTTGGACATGCCGTACAACACGGAATGCAATTTGCCGCGGGTGCCGAACGAGCTGATGTTGCCGATGACGCCGGAACCGCGCGGCACCATCAGTTTGGCGGCCTCCACGGATGCGACGTAGTGCGCGCGCAGCCCCACGCCGATCAATGAATCCCAGTCGGACACCGGACGATTCCAGAACGGCGTGGCAAATCCGGCGTACCCGTCGTCCGGTCCGGTCCAGGCGTTGTTGACCAGCAGGTCCAGCTGCCCGTTCTGTTCGTCGGCGATCTTCAAGAACAGTCCGGCGATCTGCTCGTCGTCGCGATGATCCACCTGCACCGCAATACCTTTGCCGCCACGCTCGTTCACGATCTCGGCGGTCGCACCCAGCGGTGAGTCGGCGTCGATGGGTCCGCGACCGGTGACGTACACAGTCCAGCCGCCGGCGCCCAATGCGGTGGCGACGCCCTTGCCGACGCCTCGGCTCGCTCCGGTGACTACTGCGATCTTGCTCATCTGCGTTCTCCTTCAGTGGCTTTCGGTTGCGGCGGCGGGGCGCGCTAGTCGACGGCGACGACGGTATCCGCGGTGATCGGGCGGGTGATCGACCAGCCGGGGTGGAAGTGGCACTTCGACATCTTCCAGACGCCGTCCTCGATCACGTACTCGTCGTCGTATTCGCCGGTCGACACGGTCTCGGTGTTGTTGATCAGGTTGACCTGCCGGAATCTCAGGGTCCAGACGCCGGTGGCGGTGGTGTCCGACGTGATGGTGATGTCGGGCAGCACGCCGTGGTGCATGTCGAGGATCACCGGCTTGCCGTCGACCTTCTGCAGCGCAATGGATTCGAAGACCTCCGCGATCGGGTCGGCATCATCGAAGCGGCCCAATGCTCCGAAGTCGATCGAGGCGCCCTTGGCGATGAAGCAGTCCCGAAAACCCTGGGGGTTCTTACCATCGCAGGCGCGCCAGTAGCGATGCTTGAGGGCCTTGATGGCCTCGGTGGTTTCGATTCGCGCCAAGCGCTGGCGCAACTGTTCGAGTTCGGCTGTCGTGTCCTGGGTCACAACTCTGACGTTATTGGGTGCGCGGAAGACGGTCTACGTCGGGTTCCCCTCACCGGAACGGTCCGGCCGCGACCCACCGCACCCCGCGGCCGGTTAGTGGGGGAGCGTCACCGGGTTCACGCAGCTGGACGGAAGGTCGACGATGGAGCATGGTGCCGGCGCGCGTGTCGGCAGGTAGCCGGCAGGAACTCCGTTGTGCGCGATGATGTTCCGATAGACGGGCACGGCGTCGGTGGGACGCCGAGTCAGTATCGGGTCGGTGTTCACGTCGACGGTGTAGAGGCCGAAGCGCGGTTCGTAGCTGCCCCACTCGTAGTTGTCGGTCAGACTCCAATAGTTGTAACCGATGACGTTGATGCCGTCGGCCTTGGCGCGCTGCAACCAGTAGACCGTGTCGCGCAGGACGTTTGATCGAGTCCAGCCGTCGGCGCGCGGCCGGCCGTTGTCGGTCGGCATGCCGTTCTCGACGATGTAGAGCGGCCGGCCGGGGAACTTCTGTGCGTAGTAACGCAAGGCGTAGTAGATGCCCTCCGGGGTGAGCTCGGCTTTCCACGCCTGGTTCTGCAGTGCGGGAAGAAAGTTCGCGGGGTTCGAGGCCGTTGCGCCGTAGTAGTAATCGATGCCGACGAAGTCGAGTTTCGCGGCGATCCGATTCTCCAGCGTCGCGTCGAGCGCGGGCTCCGCGACCGGAAGGTAGGCGACATTGCTGGTCACCATCGCGCGCGGCTGGTGGGCATGGATGTAGTCGTAGATGCTGTCGTGCGCCGCCACGATGTCGTCGGTCATGCCTGGAACCGCGGTCGGGCTCATCCCGATGGTCCGCGTCTCCTGCAACGGGTATGCGATGGCCTCGTTGAACGTGACCCAGAGCGGGTTGTACTTCGCGTAGCGGTCGACCACCTTGCGGGCATTGACCAGCCAGTCGCCCAGCATCCGCGGATTGGCCCAGCCGCCCCGATCGGCCTCCCAGCCCGGGTATACCCAGTGATCGAGAGTGATCATCGGGCGCATGCCCGACGCGACGATATCCGCGATGACCTTGTCGTAGAACGCGAAGCCGGCCGGGTCCCAGACGCCGGGTTTCGGTTCGACGCGGGCCCACTCGACGCTGAGTCGGTACACCTTGACGCCGAGGTTCTTGGCCAGTGCGATGTCTTCGGGGTAGCGGTCATAGAAGTCGACCGAGTTGCGGTACGGCTGGTTGCCGGCCTGTCGCGCGTAGCGGCTCCAGTTGCTGTCAGGGGCATGGCCCTCGTTCTGGAATCCCGCGGATGCCACGCCCCACATGAAGTCAGACCCCAACGGGCGCAACTCGGTTGGCGCTGCGCTCGCGGTCGCGACGGATAGGGCCGCGGTGCTGAGCGCCGTGACTAGTAGTGCCATCACCGCGGACAGGACGGGGCGTCGGATGTGCCGTTTGATCACGAGGCACAACCCTACGGAATGATGCGGTCCGCGAGGTCGGCTAGCAGACGACTGCAGACGGCCATCACGCGTGGACCATCTCGCCGATCGCGTCGGCGGCATTGCGGATGGTGGGCAGCGCGGAGAACCGCGCCGATTCATGGCGGAAGTCGCACAGCCGTGACCCGACTCGACCGGCCGCCCAGGGCTTGGCCCGCGGCAACGTCGTGATGACGATGTCCGCGGCCTTCTCCGGCTCGTCGAGCAGCAACAGCACCCGCGCGATCGTGATCATTTCGAAGATCTGATCGGGGGCTGCGGTCGGCGGCGGCAGCCAGCGTCCGACCGAGTCGTGCGCCCATCCCGTCGACAGCGAATCGCCCGGCGGCAGGTCGCGATAGCCTGCCCCGACGATCTTGTGCAATTCGGCGGGACCGGGCACCCGGCGGCGTGGGCCGATGACGCATGCGCGATTCGCCGAGCGCAGGGTCCGCCCCGCCGGCGTAGCGGCGGTGTTGATCGGATCAGGTTCTGACAGACAGTCGTTCGCGAACACGCTGAGTCGCCGGAATGCCTTCTCTTCTCCGAGGATCAGCTGCGCCCAGGCCTGCCGGGTGGCCAATGCGGCTTCCAGCGCCGGACTGAGCGAATGGCGCGCCGCGTACTGCGCGAACCGCGTCAGCTCCAATGCTTCGACCGGCCGGTTCTGGTCCAGATATTGATAGGCCAACGACGCGAGTGTGGCCGCCACGAGAGCGTCGTCGCCCCCGCTGTGTGCCCAACGCGCGGCGAGGACGCCGTACTCCCGCGCCGCCGAATGGTCTTCGACATCCCAGGCCATCGCACTGGCCATGTCGGCCAGTTCGGCTGCGGCGACATATGTGCGTGTCGACGCGCCACGCAATCGGTCTCGATGCCGGGCGATCCATCCCATCACCGCTGCGGGTGCCGGGGTCACGTCGTCCCACTGATGTGCGCGCGCCCAGATGACCAGCGCTTCGGCATCGGCGGGGGGTGCGGAATTGTCTGATTCGTCGATCAGGGGCGTCTGCAGCAGCGGGGCGAGGCTGCCGAGCATTCTTGCCGCGTCGGTCTCCGCGAGGTGTACCCCGAGTGCGGACTCGTAAGCGGCGATGTGCTCGTCGTGAACTGTCCGGGAACCGGTTTCCAGTTGTCCCAGATAGGGTTTGGAGTACGAGGTACGCGATGCCATTCCGGCCAGGCTCACGCCGGCCGTCAGCCGGGCGGCGCGGAGCACCGCGCCCATCTCGCGGCTGGGAATGGATCGCATCTGCGCATCGTAACCAGACTCGGCCGGCGGATCCCGACTGTCTACAAAGGTCTGCCAAACCGTCGGAGCGGGCCGACGGGCCGATGCGCGCACCTAATGTTGGCGATCATGAGTGATGTGAAACATTCCTGGAGTCTGCGACTCTTTGTCCATGTCGCCGCGGTGATGCTCGCGTTGTCCGGATTGACGCTGATGAGCGCACCGCAAGTGCACGCGGCGCCGACCGTCGACGCGACCTACCACCAGCAGGGGCCGCTGAAGGTCTCCAAGCGGATGGGCTCCGACTGCTGCTCAAGCACCGGAGACCGCTACGACATCTGGTACCCGTCGAACCTCGGCGCGAACGGTGGTCATCACCCGATCATCACCTGGGGAGATGGCACGTTTGCGCATCCGTACCAGTACGACTACCTGCTGTCGCACCTTGCTTCCTGGGGGTTCGTGGTCATCGCGCCCGATCAGACGAACACCGGTACTGGCGCCCAGATGGTCGATGCGGCAAAGTATCTCGTGCGCCAGAACAGTGATCGCAAGAGCATCTTCTACGGGAGACTCGATACCCACTCGATCGGTGCGATCGGCCATTCACAGGGCGCGATGGGTTCGCTCAACGCGTTGGCGAACTCGCACGGCCTGATCAAGACCGCCGTGACCGTGGAGATGCCGTCGCCGGGCATCTGTCAGGGACTCGGGGTAGCGGTCCCCGGCCTGAGCTGCAAGGTGCCGACCAGGATCCCGTCCGGCTCGGTGCTGTTGATCGGTGGATCCAGCGATCCGGTCACCGACCAGCCGACCGTCCATGCGTACTACGACTCGCTGCCCCCGTCGATCGCGAAGGCGCGGGCGATGCTTGTCGGGGCCACGCACAATGACATTCAGGGGCAGCCGGGTTGTACGAATTTCCCGTGCACCGCGGGTGTCGACGGCTACCTCGGCTATCTCACCGCGTGGTTCATGGATCAGCTGTCCGGCAATGCCCGCGCGCACACTGCGTTCGTCGCCCGCACCGGCGAGCTGGCGCACAACCCGCAGTGGACCGACCAAGCCAGCAACATCACCCGCTGACCGTGAGGATGACAATCGTTCGCCGGCTCGATGAATTGATCGCTGCGCGTGAGGCAGGGACATGACGTGAGGCAGGGACATGAATGGAGTGCGCGTCGACATCGACGATCGGGTGGCGGTCCTGACGCTGGATCGCCCGCAGCAGCGCAATGCCTTCACCGGTGAAATGGGGCGCGCGCTCGGCGCGGCGTACCGGGAATTGGACGCCGACGACGACGTCCGGGTCCTCGTACTGACCGGTGCGCCGCCGGCATTCTGTGCCGGAGCGGACCTGTCGGATGGGGAGAAGACTTTCGATGCTCCCGGCGACGGGGAGTTTTCTGCCTCGCCGGTCGATCCGCCGGCGTTCGCGCTGCGCAAGCCGGTGATCGCAGCTGTCAACGGACACGCGGTGGGTATCGGGATGACCCTGGCCATGCAGGCCGACATCCGGATCGTGGCCGAGGACGCCGTCTACGCGATTCCGCAGGTGCGGTTCGGTGTCGTCCCCGATGCGCTGGCGCACTGGACGGTGGCCAAGGCCGCCGGTATGGCGGCCGCGGCCGACATCCTGCTGACCGGCCGGCGCTTCGACGGCCACGAAGCATGCCGTCTCGGTCTCGCGACCCGGTGTCTGCCGGCCGACGAGGTGCTGCCGGCGGCGCTGGCGCTGGCCCGCGACATCGCGGTCAACGTCGCGCCGATGTCGGCGGCCCTGAGCAAACGGCTGTTGTGGGACACCGCCATCCACGGATACGGCCCGGACCGGGTGGCTGCGCTGGAAACCGAGGCGCATGTGCGATTGATGGGTGGTCCCGACGCCGCGGAAGGGGCGCGGGCATTTCTCGCACGCCGCGATCCGGTCTGGACCGCCCGGCTGTCGGACGAGTGGGAGGATCTGCGATAGCCGAGGCCCGCGTGCTGCCCGACGCACAAATCGGCACAACCTGCGCTCGGGGACTGATTTCAGCCCTTCGCGCGTGCAGCGGTTGACTACTGCTTGTAGCTTGCGAGGAAATTGCCGAGGCGATCGATCGCGTCGACGAGATCGCGGGTCCACGGCAGAGTGACGATGCGGAAGTGGTCGGGCTTGCTCCAATTGAAGCCGGTGCCCTGCACGACGAGGATCTTCTCGCGCAGCAATAGATCCTGCACCATCAGCTCATCATCGTGAATGTTGTAGGTTTCCAAGTCGATTCGCGGGAATGCGTACAGCGCACCCATCGGCTTGACGCACGAGATGCCGGGGATCTCATTGAGCTTCTGCCAGGTGACGTTGCGCTGCTCCAGCAGTCGGCCGCCGGGCTTCACCAGATCGTCGATGCTCTGGTACCCGCCGAGAGCGACCTGAATCGCATGCTGCGCAGGCACATTCGAGCACAGCCGGGTCGATGCCAGCGTCTCCAGACCCTCGATGAAACCGCGCGCATGATCCTTGGGCCCGGTGATCGCGACCCAGCCGGCGCGGTAGCCGCAGACCCGGTAGGCCTTGGAGAGTCCGTTGAAGGTCAGGCACAGCAGATCGGGCGCCAGGGAGGCCACCGAGGTGTGCACCGCATCGTCGTAGAGGATCTTGTCGTAGATCTCGTCGGCGAGCAGCAGTAGCGAATGCTTGCGGGCCAGATCGACCAACTGCCGCAACACTTCCGGCGAATAGACCGCGCCAGTCGGGTTGTTCGGGTTGATCACCAGCAGCGCCTTCGTGCGGTCGGTGATCTTCGACTCGATGTCGGCGATATCCGGGTTCCAGTCGTTGGCCTCGTCGCAGACGTAATGGACCGCCTTGCCGCCGGACAGCGCGGTCATCGCCGTCCACAGCGGATAGTCCGGGGCCGGGATGAGGACCTCGTCGCCGTTGTCGAGCAGAGCTTGCATCGTCATGGTGATCAGCTCGGACACGCCATTGCCCAGGATGACGTCATCGACATCGAAATAGGGGAAGTCGGGAACCATCTCGTACCGGGTCACGATCGCGCGCCGCGCCGACAGCACGCCCTTGGACTCGGAGTACCCCTGCGAATACGGCAGCGCGTGGATCATGTCGCGCATGATCACGTCGGGCGCCTCGAAGCCGAACAACGCCGGGTTGCCGATGTTGAGCTTCAGGATGCGGTGGCCGTCGGCCTCCAGCCGGGCCGCATGGGCATGCACGGGTCCACGGATCTCGTAGCACACGTTGCGCAGCTTGGTGGACTGCTCCAGTGGCTTGAGGTTGGTGTTCGGCTGCATCACGTGTGGTCGGCTCACGCGTTCATCGTGCCAGGTCGGGGCAAGCGAATAACAACCACCGCCGGATCTGACCCGCCGCTGAGATCCGCGCCACTTGTGTGGATCCGCGCCGGCTGCAACCGGCGCGCATCCACGAAAGCGGCGCGGATTCGGGGGTTAGTGGCTGCCGGGTCGCTTCTTACCGGCAGCGATGCCGAAGCCCTTCGCCTTGGCAGGCTCGGCCTCGGTGGTGACCGCAGCGTCCGACGCGGGAGCGGCGGGTGTCGCCGCTGGTGCCTCGGTCGCTGGTGCCGCTGCCGGAGGCTCGGACTCGGGCTCGGGCGCGGGTTCCGGTTCGGGTGCGGCCGGAGTGGCCGCCGGTGCCGGAGCCGCCGGAGCAGCCGCCCGCGGAGCGCCAGGACGCTTTGCGCCGCCGCCCATGGCGAGGCCCTTCACCGGGGCAGCCGGAGCCGCCGGGGTTTCGGGTGCGGGAGCTTCCGCAGCGGGGGTTTCCTCGGCAGGCGCCGCGGTCGGGGCCGGTTCAGCAGGTGCGGCCGGTGCAGTCGCTGCCGCGCCGGGCTTCTTGGCTGCGGCGCCCATCGAGAGTCCGCCACCGGGCTTTTTGGCGCCGCCGCCCATCGCCAGCCCCTTTGCCGGTGCGGCTGGTGTTGCGGGCGTCTCGGTCGCGGGTGCGTCGCTCGCCGGCGCCTCGGCTGTCGGTGCGTTGTCCGCCGCCGGAGCAGCAGCTGCCGCACCGGGCTTCTTGGCCGCGCCGCCCATCGAGAGTCCGCCACCGGGCTTCTTGGCCGCGCCGCCCATAGAGAGTCCGCCACCTGGCTTGGGAGCGCCACCGGGCGCTGGAGCGCCGCCGGGTTTCGGGGCGCCGCCGCCCATCTTGAGCCCACCGCCGCCGGGCTTGGGTGCTCCGCCGGGCTTCTTGGCCGCGCCGCCCATACCGAGGCCGACCTTCGGCTTCGCATCGGCCGGGGCCGTCGCTGCTGCTGCAGCGGGGGCGGCGGTCGCGGCCGGAGCCTCTTCCTTGGTTGCTGTCGCTGCGGCACCGGCGCTTGCCGCGGCCGCGGTGATCGCGCCCAGGAATCGGCCGCTGCGTTTGATCTCGGGGGCGCCGCGCTTGACCGACTCGAGCAGCATCTGCGCGACGTCGACGACCTCGATCTTGTCTTCCTGATCGGTGCCACTGGTCCGTGCGGTGGCACCGTCGGTCAGCATGACGCGGCAGAACGGGCAGCCGGTCGCGATCTTCTTGGTCGACTCGCCGTTCTCCGGCGTGCCGTCCAGTACGCCCAGCGCCTCGTCGACCCGATCGATGTTGATGCGCTTGCCGATGGTCTCTTCCATCCACATCCGCGCGCCACCGGCGCCGCAGCACATGGAACGTTCGCCGTGCCTTGGCATTTCGGTCAGGACGCCGCCCGACGCGGCCATCAGCTCACGTGGTGCGTTGTAGACCTTGTTGTGCCGGCCCAGGTAGCAGGGGTCGTGGTAGGTGACCGAATCGCCCAGCGACGCAACCGGAATCAGGCGCTTGTCGCGGACCAGTCGGTTCAGTAGCTGCGTGTGGTGGACCACCTCGTACTGGCCGCCGACCTGCGGGTACTCGTTGCCGAGCGCGTTGAAGCAGTGCGCACAGGTGACGACGATCTTCTTGCGCTGGCTCGGCGCGGTATCGAAGACCTCGTTCAGCATCTCGATGTTCTGCTGCGCCAGCATCTGGAACAGGAACTCGTTGCCCGCGCGGCGAGCCGAGTCGCCGGTACAGGTCTCACCCTCACCGAGAACCAGGAAGTCGACGGCCGCGATGTCGAGCAGTTCCGCGACGGCCTTGGTGGTCTTCTTCGCGCGATCCTCGTAGGCGCCGGCACAGCCGACCCAGAAGAGGTACTCGAAGCCCTCGAAGGTGTCGGTGTCCTTGCCGAACACCGGGATCTCGAGATCGATCTCGTCGATCCAGTTGGTCCGCGCCGACGACGCCTGACCCCACGGGTTGCCCTTGTTCTCCAGGTTCTTGAACAGGCCGGCCAGCTCGGACGGGAAGTCCGACTCGATCAGCACCTGGTAGCGGCGCATGTCGATGATGTGGTCGACATGCTCGATGTCGACCGGGCACTGCTCGACGCAGGCGCCACAGGTGGTGCAGCTCCAGAGCGTCTCGGTGTCGATGACCGCACCGTCGACGCCGCCGGTGGCCGCGCCGACGATCTGCCGCTCAGCCTCGGCGCGAGCTGCTTCGGGGATCGCATCGAGCTTGTCGGACAAGACGTTTCCGTCCTTGTCGACCAAGCCGATCTCGTCGCCGCCCATGTCTTTCTTGCCGCCCGCCAGCAGGTACGGCGCCTTGCCGTAGGCGTGGTCGCGCAGCGACATGATGAGCAGCTTGGGGGACAACGGCTTTCCGGTGTTCCACGCCGGGCACTGGCTCTGACAACGGCCGCATTCGGTACAGGTCGTGAAGTCGAGGATGCCCTTCCAGGTGAAGTCCTCGATCTTGCCGGCGCCGAACGCATCGACGTCCGGGTCGGCGGTCTCCATCTCGAGGACCTTGCCGCCCGACATCATCGGCTTGGCCGCGCCGAGGGCGACGCCGCCGTCGTCCTCACGCTTGAAGTAGATGTTGAAGAACGCGGCGAAGCGGTGCCAGGCCACGCCCCAGGTGATGTACCTGCCGACCACGGCAAGCCAGACCATGCCGCTCATCAACTTTACGATGGCGGCCACGGTCACGGTGTACTCGCTGCTGCCGGTGAAGGCTTCGGCGAAGTAGTGAGTGAAGAACGACGTCCAAACGGGCGGGTTCTCCAGCCCGGACGAGATCTTGAAGGTCTTGACGAAGACCATGCCGAGGCCCTCGAGCAGCACCACGGCTTCGACGAAATATGCTGCGCCGAAGCGGGATCCGCCGAAACGCGACAGCCGCTCCGGGACGCGCGGATGGTTGAGCTGGCGGATGATGATCAACGCCGTGATGCCGATGACGGTGCCCAGGCCGAGCACCTCGTCAGCGAAGATGTAGATCTTCCAGGCGCCGATGACGGGCCAGTGGAAGTCGGGGTTGAAGATCTGGCCGTACGCCTCGAACCAGAAGAGGAAGCCGATCAGGAAGCCGAACATCACGAGCCAGTGCGCCCAGCCGACGGTCCGGAACTTCACCATCCGGGTGTGCGCGACGAACTCGACCAACATCGTCTTCAGGCGCGGGATCAGCGGCCACCAGCGATCGGGTGCGGGCTGGCCTTTCATCACCACTCGCACGATGCGGCTCACGCCGCTCAGGAACGATGCCCAGCACAGGAGGCTGATGGCGGCAGCGATGGCGCCAATGGTGATCGTCGTGGCGTTCACGGCGAACCGGCCTTTCTCTTCGGCGAATCTGGCCGTGGGGGCAACGGTCAGACTTGTTCCCCATAAAGGTAAAGCCAAGCCTGGGCGAAAATCTGCATAGGTTGCCCTAAGAAGCCCGTGTGAGCGTTCGATATGTGATCAATTGCGCCACCATGAAGCCATGCGCGATCGGTTGGCGGTACTCAGCATGTGCGGCGTATGGGCCGCCTTGGTGCTGACGATCACACTCGGTGCGACCATCGCGTATGTCGAGTCGGTCGGCCGGATTCATGACGACGCGCACAGCTCGACGCTGCTGGTGCTCGGATCGAAGGTGTCCGACGGCGTACCGGGGAACTATGTGCGCGGACGCCTCGATACCGCGCTGCGGCTGTACGCGGGCGGTCGGGTGAGCCGAATCGTGGTGTCCGGCAACGGTCGCGAGTCGGCGGGGGATGAGCCCGCCGTCATGCGCGATTACCTGCATGAACATGGCGTGCCGGACGATCGGATCGTCGTCGACGAGATCGGCTACGACACATCGGCGAGCTGCCGCAACATCCGGGCGAGCGGGGTGCGGTCGGCGACGATCGTCACCCAGGATTTCCACTTGTCGCGGGCCATTGCGCTCTGTCGTCACGCCGGTATCGACGCGTCCGGGGTCGAGGCCGGGTGTCCATGCGCGACCTGGACGGTGCTCCGCAACCACCTGCGGGAGACGTTGCTGTCGCGGCCGAAGATGTTGCTGACGCTCATCGGCTAGGCATAGGACAGACCCCACACCGGGCGACATGTCCCGCACCCGAAACGGGTCGCGGATGTCGCGCGGTGTGGGGTCTGCCGATCCGGCCGACTCAGCTGATGGGCGACTGCAGGTCGTAGACCGTGACCCCGCCGATCGTCTGCGAATGGAAGTTCGCGTCGACCCATTGCTGGATGTCGGCGGTCACCCCCGTCTGCCGGCCGAAGCCACCGGTCTGTTGCTGACCGGTTTGCTGCTGGCCGGTCGCGGCGCCCTCCGATCGCCTGCCGTGGTGCGTGCCACTGCCGGCCGTGGCGCCGTTCGCCGCGCTGGCGTTCGCCCCGCTCCCGGTCGCTCCGGTGGTCGCACCGCCGCCGAAGCCCGACTGGCTCTGTTGCAGGTAGTAACGGACGTCGTGGTCCTTCACGTACTGCTGGAACTGAGCCAGGGTCGGCGTCGGGTCATCGTTGAAGCCGCCGATCGCCATCACTGGTACCCGATACGCCAGCTCATAGCCTGCGGCTGACGACGAGCGACTGGTGGCGGCCGGCCAGCGGTACCCGCCGGCGCTCTTGAGGAGAGCCGACAGTTGCGGGTTGGCCTGCGTCGAACCGCCGAAGCCGAATCCGCCGCCGCCGCGGTGGTTGCCGCCGCCCATGAATCCATGCGAGCTGCTCACCGGGTTGGCCGAGGGGTTGCCACCGGTCTGCTTGGTGCCCACGGCATTTGCCGCGTACACGGCCGGTGCGGCCAAGGCGGCGATGACCGCGACACCCACGACGGCCAGGCCGACGCTGCGGGGAGTCCGGCCGGCCAACGCCAGTGTTCCGACGATGGCGGCGGCTGCAATCACGGTGAGTGCCAAGACAACCCAGGGCAGCCAGCCGTTCCAGTGCGGGGCCCGGTCGGCCACCACGAAGCCCCAGATGCCGGCGGCCACCACCATGGCTGCGAGGAATCCACGGCCGATCAGCCGGTTGCGCTCCGCCCAGGCGGCGGCCACGCCGATGCCGACGGTGCCGGCGATCCCCGGCGCGATGGCGAGCGTGTAATACGGGTGGATCATGCCCTGCATGTAGCTCAGCACGATGCCGTCGACAAGCATCCAGCAGAAGAACAGGATGCCGCCGGCACGGATCGCATCGGTGCGCGGCTTGCCCCAGCGCAGCACGATGATCGCGATGAACGCGACGATCGCCGCCGGGATGAGCCACGAGATCTCTACCGCGAACTCGCCTTTGAAGAGACGGAACAGTCCGGCGCTGGCGCCACCCATGCCGCCGCCGTGGAAGGCGTGCTGTATCTGGTCGCGGCTGACGGTCTGGCCGTTGACGTCGATGGTCGCGGGGAGGTCCTTGAGATTGAATCCACCGCCGGGGCCGTGGGACTTGCCCTGGATGCGGTCCAGGCCGTTGTAGCCCAGCACCAGGTTCATGAAGTTGTTGTCGGTCGAGCCCGCCATGTATGGCCGAGAATCCTTGGGCCACAGCAGGGTCAGCACCACGTACCAGCCGGATGCGGCGATCATCGCGATGCCCGCGTAGAGAAGATGCAGGATCCGCTTGTGCCACACCACGACCGGTGCGGCGATCAGATACACCAACGCCAGCGCCGGCAGGCTCATCAGGCCTTCAAGCATCTTCGCCAGGAACGCGAAGCCCATCGCGGCGCCGGCCAGAGCGAGCCATTTCGCCGAGCCGGCGAGGGTGGCCCGCACAGCGCAGTAGGCCGCCGCGGTCATCAGCAGAACCATCACCGCGTCCGGGTTGTTGAACCGGAACATCATCGCGGCGACCGGCGTGATGGCCAGGGCCAGGCCGGCGAGCAGCGAGGCGCCGCGGTTGTCGGTCAGTCGGTGAACCGCCGAATACAGCAGCCACACCGACAGCACACCCATGATGGCCTCGGGGATCAGCATGCTGGCGCTCGAGAAGCCGAAGATCTGCCCGGACAGGCCCATCACCCATTGCGATACCGGCGGCTTGTCGACGGTGATGAAGTTCGACGGGTCGACGGACCCGAACAGCAGAGCCTTCCAGTTCTCCGAACCGGCCCAGGCGGCGCCGGCGTAGAACGTGTTGCCCATCTGGTTGCGGGTGATGTCCCAGAGGTAGAAGACGGCGGTACCGACGAGCAGCAGGGTCAGCGGGATGTGCTGTCGCCAGTTGTGGCGGAGGTCGGTAGCCCGGTCCCGAATCGTCGTGCCGAAATCGGCAGGGGGCGCGAGAGTTGTCATGCCATCACTCTCAGGGCAGTTGCTGAACGGGTCCCGGGACCAACCTGTGAGCTTGCTGGCAGCCAACTGTCCGGTTCAGGCGAGTTGTCTGGGATGGCTACTCAAACCGTGGGTATAGCGGCATGCGAAGGACAATATGTCCACCGCGCCTCGCCATGCCCACGGTTTGAGTGGCGGCGCGGGTCATGGCCAGGTGTCGAGGAAGGCGCGATAGCTGCCGAGCGGCAGGGATGCGTCGTACACCAGCCGTCCGCTGCGATCGAACTCCGAGATGTGCGGCGCCATGCCCCAGCCGACGAATTCGTCACCGTTCGGCAGGGTCTGCACGTTGCCCATCGCGAATGAGGCCAGTCCGGCCGGATGCGTGAAGTTGTGCACGAGGCCTGCGTGATGGTGTGCGGCGTCGATGTGGATGGCCTCGGCGCTCGAGAGCCCGCGGGTATCGGTGCCGCTGGAGTTGTCGTTGAAGAGGGTGATCTCCTGCGGGCCAAAGAATTCCGCATCATGCTGGAAGGCGAACTCGACGCCCGGACCCGCCTGGAGTGTCGGGTGTTTGCCGCCGAGCTGCCAGTTGATCGCACCACTGGTCGGGTTCACGTCGTAGACCGCAGAGGTGTTCCGCATCGAGATCACCAGATTGCCGGTGGGGTCCAACGCGATCGAGTTCATATGGAACGGATCGAATGCGGAGTCGCCGGGGGTTCTGGCCGACTCCGTATCGGTGATCGGCACATGCTTCATCGCGTCCCAGCGGTTGACGACGCGGCCGGTCGCCACGTCGACGACCGAGGCGATGCAGTCGTACATCGTGCCGTTCGCAGTTCCGCCGATGGCGCGCAGGTCCGCGCGCACGGGCAGGTACGAAGTGATCAGTGCATGCCCATCGGGAGTGAGGCGGAACTCGTGGACGTCAGAGGTCAGTCCACCGCCGGGCGTGAGCGTCTTGATGATGTGGCTGCCGTCGGAGATCACGTCCTCGCCTGTGCCGTGGCCGCCGACGGACGTGCCCTGCCACCAGGTGAGCACCTTGTGGCCGCGGTACAGCTGTGTTCGAAAGTTGCTGACGCCCTGGCCATTCGGGGGAGTGTATCGCCAGATCACCCGGCCGGATTTGGTGGCGATGACGTTCGACGGCTGCGCAGCTGGGAGCGGAACGTTCGGCAACACCGCGGCCGCGCTCATCCCGGTCGTATAGAAGACGTCGCCGGGCGCGCCCGCCGGGCTGTTGACGTTGACGGTGTAGTCGGGCGGACCGATCGGAATCGTCGGCAATTGTGGCGCGGCGGTGGCTGTGCCGCTGCCGAGGATGGCCAGAGCTGCTGAGACGGTGGTCGCGATCAGGCCCGCACGCTTCATGAAAGTCGACGCTACGGGATGCGTCCCCGCTTCGATCAGGCGGTTGTCCGCTGAGCGGGTTTGCGACGCAACGGAATTCGGGATCTTCCGGTCAACAGGTACGAACCGGGCAGCCGCCGCAGGGCCTCGACGACGAGCAGCGTGAGGCTGATGGTCAGCAGATAGACCACGATGGTGGTCCAGCCGCCGAGATGTTCTTTCATCCAGCCCTGTTTGTTCAGATCCAGGGCGTTGAACTGCACCAGGAATTGCAGGATCAGCACGTGGACCAGGAAGACGCCGAACGATCGGTTGGCGCCGTAGGAGAATGCGCGCGCCGAGAACGATCCGGGTACCCGCCGGTCCGACCACCACAGCGCCAGTGAGTACAGCGCGACGATCGTCATTGCGATGAACGGGAACAGCGCGAGCTGGAACGGTGAATCGGCCAGCGAGACCGGGTTGCCGTCGGCGATCCGCCGCAGATAGAGCACGAGCTCGACGGTGCCGAGGACGAGCCAGCTCGCCGCGATCCAGGCGCCGCGGCCACGCAACCAGCTCTCCACGGCGTCCCGGTGCACCGCGGCGAGCGCGCCCGCGACGATGAAGAACTGATATGGCAAGAACGTCGCATAGGCGTGCCAGCTGTACTCGGCCAGCCAGGCCGGCTGATGCCAGTCCATCATCGCGACCAGGGTCAGCACCTGCAGGGCCGCGCTGCCGGCCAGCACCCAGCGATGGTTTCCGACGGTTCGGCGGACCAGCCAGATCAGTGCGGGGAACAGCAGGTAAGCCTGCATCGTCACGAACAGGAAGTACATCTGGAAACCGGACATGCCCCATGCGGCTCGCTCCGCGAACTCGGACAGGTTGCCGGGGAAGCCGCCGTGCCGGCTGGGATGCAACAGGATGTCCAGCCGGCCCTCGCTCCCGAGCGAGTACAGCCAGTAGACGAACGACCACACGAGATAGGGCACCAGCACCGGCTTGAGCCGGCGCGGCCAGAACGATCGCGCGGTGAAGTCGGTGCGATCGAAGTACTGGAACATCAGCACGAATCCGGTGAGCCCGAAGAAGGCGTTGCGGGTGAAATGCAGCACCAGGGTGAGGGCGCCGGCGCCGGCCGATGTACCTGCCGTGGTTGTCGACAGCACGTGCGCCAGGATCACGCATAAGAAGGTGAGGACCCGGACCAGATCGAGCTGGTACATGTGACCGCGCGCTGTCGAGCGAGTGGTCGAGCGTCCGCTCGTCTGCGGGGCGCTGATCCCGGCGCCGGCAGGCGTCGGAGTACCGGTGATGGTCATCGGTTAGCGCACACTCTTACGTCGGGGACAACGGACAAACCCGCGGAGCTTCTCAAAGCCCAAGGGTTCCGAACACGGTATCAGCCATAGGCTGACCGTTAGCTGTGCAAACGCGCCCGGCCCGCTGTGCGGTCCGGGCGCGTTCCGCTACTTCGTCGTAGTCGAAGTCGTCGAGCTGCTGGTGGTCGTTGTGGTGGACGGTGTTGTCGACGTGGTGGTGCTCGGAGTCGTCGTGGTCGCCGGTGCCGAGGCGGCCGGCGCGGTCGATGTCGTCGTCGGCGGGGTCGTCGTGGTGTCAGTCGTGATGGTGCCGGTCGACGACGAGGTCGTGGTGCTCGACGAGGTGGTCGACTGCGACGTGGACGAGTCCGTCGTCGTGGTCGACGGAGTTGCGGTCGTGGTCGAGGGGTTTGTCGATTCGGCCATCGGAGCCATCATCATCCGCTGTGCGGCGGCGTCCGCACCCGACACGAGAGCCGGGGAGTCCGGAGTCCATGACGTCTGCTGCTGCCAGGACGTCACGTTCTCCTGGGGGAAGGCGGACGAGCAATATGTGGAGTTGATGGTCGAGTTGTGGGTCGACCAGCTGATGTAACCGGTCGACTTCTCATTGGTCGCGATGTTGATCGAGTAGATCCGCACTCGATCGTCGGTGTTCGTGCCGCCGCCGCTGCCGCCGTACCACGCGTAACTGGTGCTGGTCTGAACCCCAGACCAGATCAACTTCGAGTTGTCATTGTTGCGGTACTCCTCAATGGAGTACTTCACGCCGGGCATGCTCGTCCACGTCATGTTCGCACGCTGGAAGCCGGCGATGCCGCTGGTGGAACAGCTCATCGACGTCGGTACCGGAACCGGGTAGAAGTTCTGGGTCGCGATCTGCGACGCATTCGCGGTGCCGGTGTCCTGCGTTGCCGCCTGTGTCCCAACGCTATTGGCAATCCCGAGGGCGATCGCGGCGACACCTCCGAGCGCGACGATGGCGCGCTTCGAGGGGCGCATGCTTAGAATCCTGGAAAAATCAGGCACTGTGGGCCTCCTCGGTCGCGACCGCGCCGTCGATTGCGGCGGTCTGGTGATTCATGAGTTCGGTGTCGCAGGGCGACGGAATGCCGTTGTCGGAGAGTGGCTTCCGGCCATCTGATCGGCGGTCGCCGGGCCGGCGCATCGGCCCGAAGGCCGGCATCAGCAGGGCGCCGGCGAGCACACCGCCGACGAAGATCGCTACGCCGCTCGACAGCCAGGCGACCAGGTAGCCGAGGAAACCGACATGAGCAAACACGCGGTCGACCTTCGTTACCGGGTACGGCAGCAGATCGGGCTGCGCGTTGGCATCGCCCTTCAGCGTCAACAGCGTTTGGCCGTCGAGGTGCTGAATCCGGAAGACGCGGTGGGTGATCCGGGTGCCCTGCGGATTCATCACGCTGACGACGTCGCCAACCTTGACCTTGTCGGCCGGGACGCTGTGCGACAGTGCCAATGATCCGGTCGAGATTGCCGGAGACATTGAGCCGGAACGGAATACGAGCGGCTTCACGCCGAATATCAACGACAAGACGGTGGCGACGATGCAGATCGTGCCAGCGATCGCGCCGACGTTCAGCGCCAGCTCACGCCGTGAGCGCGAACGCTTTTCGTGGCGCACGTCCGCGCCATCATCGTGGGTGTTCATGGATCAGCTCGACGTGGCGGTGAACTGCATGGCGACGCTGACAGCGGACATCCGGGCGCCGACCGGCGCTGTTGCGCTGACCTTGACCTGGATACAGAGATTCTCGGTGGCCGATGCGGCGAGTGCTCTGGCCGTGGTGACGATGTTCACGGGTGCGGACGTCGACAGCGCCTGCGACTGAATCAGCGTGCCGCCGGTGCAGGTCATGCTGCCGGCTGCGCCGGTCGTCGAGCCGCCGGCGTAGGTGCTGAGTGTCATGTTCTGGGCGAGAGTCGTGGCGCTCGCGGAGCCGTAGGTGGCCGTGCCGGCATCGGCCGTCGTGGCCTGCGCGACGTAGGTGAAGTTGACCAGGCCGGTGTTCTGTACCGGCAGCATCCCGGCGACGCTGCCGCCCTGGGCGAGGTTGATCTGGTTGAGGGCGGTGAATGCGTAGGTGGGACGGTTCCCGTTGAGTTTCATTTCGATGGAGCCGGTCGAGAAAGTGCCGGTGGCGGCATTGACCGATGTCGACCACTGGGCAAGCGTGCCGGCGGCACCCAGGCCCAGGATCATGCCGAGCGACGCGAGGGCGCGTAGCCGGATCCAGCCGGTCCGAGACAGCCGAAGCTGGTGTCGGTCAGGCAGTTTGGTCTTGTTGGGTGACGACATCGCGCTGCTCTTCTTCATTGGACGTGACTTCTCTGCTGGTTCGAATACGCCGGCCGGTGAGCGCCTGCGTGATTGGCGACGGGGTAGTTGACGACGGGGATCGGCGCGGTGGTCTCGGCATCGCTGGGCCAGGCGGCTTGCGGCAACGGACTGCGATGCAGCGGTGTACGCTGGGCCGCCGCGCCGGCCAGCGGTACCCGATACGGGGCGGACGGGGCCGCGTAGGCGGTCGGTGCCGGCTGCATGACCGGCGCCCGGTGCGTCGGCGGCAGAACCCGCGGCCCGGCCGACATGACCGGTGCCATCGCCGGTGCCGGTGCCGGCGTGTCATCGGTTCCCGGCTGATCGTCGCTCTTACGTCGGACGCGGTCCCGGGCCGAGGTGCCGAATGCGTAGAGCCCATACAGCACGAGTCCGCCGGCCAACACCTTGATGACCATCGATTTGTCCTTGCCCGACAACGCGTTGTTCGCGTAGCCGAGATACGGGATGGAGTACCACAGGCGGCCGCGCACGTTCTCGGGATGCAGCACCCACGGGTCGCGCGACGGGTTGTTGTCACCCTTGGTCTGGATCTGCATCTGACCGCCGGCCGTATAGGTGATCTGGTCGATGCGGTGGGTGACGATCTCCGGAGTGTCGGGGCGGTTGAACGTGATGATCTCGCCGGCGCGAAGTGCTTTGGGGTCCACTGGCTTCGAGACGACCAGTGTCCCCGGTGGGTACTTGGGCTCCATCGATCCGGTGAGGATCGTGTAGGCCGTCGCTCCGCTCATGCGGGGAACCACCACCATGGCCATCAGCACGCCGAACGCAGCCATGAACAGCACTGCCGATCCGATCGTGCGCACCCACCACCAGACGTCGGTGTCGTCGTCGGTGGTGACCGCCGCGCGCGCATCGGTCGATACGCGCGCGGCGGGGGCCTGTGTGGTGGTCATCGTCATGCCTGCGCTGCGCCGAACGTGAACGTGTAGGTGCCGTTCTGGTTCGCGGCGATGGTGTTCGGTGCGGTCGCGGCGAGGCAGAGGACCTCAGAAGCACCGGCAGCGATCGGACGCGTAGCCGTGCTGGCCCCGGTCATCGTGCCGTTGAAGAGCTGGGTTCCGGGGGTGCCGGTCGGTGTGCAGGCACCGGTGCTGGCCACCACCGCGACGCGCAGATTCAGCGGCGGTGGAGTGGTGCCGCTGGTCGGCTGCACGGTGTTGAGCTGGTAGGTGACCGGGACGGTGCCGGTGTTGAAGACCTCGAGCGGAACCTGGACGGTGGTGCCCGAGGTCATGTTCGTCGCGGTCAACGAGGACAGGTCGAGCTGGGTGGTCCCACCGGCGTCGGCCGAGATGGCCAATCGACCCGTCTTGACGGTGGTGGCTTGGCCGGAGCTGGAGGCGGTCCAGAGGGCGCCGGTCTGCAGGACGGAGAACAGTGCTCCGACCAGCAGAACCAGCGCCCCTGCGAGCGCCCACTTGTGATGGGACTTCACGGATTTCCTTTACGGACTGGTGGAGATCAGTTCTGCGTCAGCGTCAGCGACAGGCCGCTCACGTTGACCGACGTGTCCATCGACGAGGTGGCCGACGAGTCGAACGAGAGGACGCCGCCCGCGGTGACGGTCTGGCCGTCGTTGGCCTGGGTCAGGTTGGTCAGCGTGCCGCCGATGGCGTCCGGGGTGAAGGTCAGGCCGGCCGGCAGGCCGCTGGCGCCGGCGTTGGTGACCGCTGCGGTGGCCTTCAGGTTGGTGCCCTTGATGCCCAGCGTGTAGGTGCCGGTCAGGTGAACCGCGTCGCCGGGCGACAGGGTGTCGCTACTCGGGTTGAACGCGCCGGTGCCGCCGGCCGACCAGGTCCACGCTGGGGCCGAGGTGGCGGTGACGGTCAGGTGACCCGAGGAAGCGGTGCCGCCACCGGTCGAGGGCGACGAGGCGGTCCAGGCCGCCATCGATCCCGCGCCGCCGGCCAGGATGAGCGCCGCTGCGCCGCAGGCGACTGCGCCCTTGGTGGACTTCTTCATGTGGATTTCCTTACTTTGGTGGTAGCCCCGCAGGCGGAGCAGGAGTGAGCCGCCCGGCCACTAGTGGACGGCGCGGGGCGACCGCGCAGGCGGTCAATCAGCTGTGGTGGGTCGTTGCGCGGCCCACCACAGCCGAAGTCTTGAAACCTGTTGCGAGAGTTGGCGTTAGTGCACGTTGCCGTCGACGGTCGGGCCGTGCAGCGCGCCGTCGACAGCGCCGTTGGCCGTGATCTTCAGGCCGGCCTGCGTGCCGCCGAGGCTGCCCGTGGCGCTGCAGAGGCTGCCGGAACCGAGACTGCCGAGTCCGAGACCACCGAGGCTGCCGCCGCCGGCACAATCGCCGCCGGTGTTGCCGCCGCCTTCGGCCGGATCGGTCGGTGCGACCTCCTCGAGCATCAACGCCCAGTCCGGGTTGATGTCGAAGTCCTGCGCGGTCTCCGACTGCGGGATGCCGATGTAGAGCTTGACGTCGACCGCCTGGTCCTTGGTGAGTCGCTTGGTCTCGTTGATCAACTGGCCGGGATCACCCACGCCGCTCTGCAACGTCGTGGTCTGACCGGCATTCGTGTTGAGGGTGGCGTGCAGGGTCGCCGAGCCGTCCGGCGTCACCGACCAGTTGCCGGCGTAGACCTGGAGCTTCGCCGGGGTGTCGCAGTTGCTGCGGGCCTTGAAGGTGGCCTGGAGGTCGTTGATGTCGCCGGGAACGGGCACGACGTTGTTCCAGGTGATCACGGAACTGTCGGCCCAGGTGGTGCCGCCGTCCTGCGAGTACTGCAGACAGTTGTCGGGGAGGTTGTCGCCGACGGCCGCGTTGGCTGCGCCGGTGCCGAACCCGGCGAGTGCTGCCGCCGCGCCGCCCGTGACAGCGAGGATTGCAGCGCCGGTGGAGATTCGTGAGATCAAAGCCATGGCGACGATCATGGGTGGACCGTTGTCGGGGCGTCTGTACCCCAAACTGGGGACAGAAATGTGACCCTATCGGTATGTCAGGAGCCCTCCAGGTTAAGAATTACTAACAAATCTGGTCATTCTTTGCTGTCGCCCACCCCGTCTTAAGTGGGTCATCTGACCCATTTGATCGACCGTCTGACCAGTGGTTTCGACGCGTTGACGGGACGCGAAGGATTCGACATATGAAGCGGGTCTCAGTTACATAGCCAAGTGACTCGGGTCACTGAAAATCGGTCGACCAGATGGGTTCGCCGACCGAATGGTGTGATGTAAATCACATTGATCGGGAACCTGGATGTTCCGCTGGCTGGAACAAGCAATGAGGGTGGGAGGTTGAAGAAACCAAGAACTTGAGCGTGATCGACTCAATCTGGTTGACATCCGGTGGGGATGACGTACAGACTTGAGCGAGTGCGGCTGAGGTCTTGAACGTAGACATTCAAGCAGACGGGCGGCCCGTGCCACCGTCGTACATAAGGAGAAACACATGGCTCGTGCAGTAGGAATCGACTTGGGAACCACCAACTCGGCGATCGCCGTGCTGGAGGGTGGCGAACCGGCGGTCATCGCCAACGCCGAGGGTGCCCGGACCACCCCGTCCATAGTCGCCTTCGCCCGCAACGGCGAGGTTCTCGTCGGTCAGCCGGCGAAGAACCAGGCAGTCACCAACGTCGACCGCACCATCCGGTCCGTCAAGCGCCACATCGGCGAGGGCGACTGGAGCGTGTCGATCGACGACAAGAACTACACCCCGCAGGAGATCAGCGCTCGCACGCTGATGAAGCTCAAGCGCGACGCCGAGTCGTACCTCGGCGAGGACGTGACCGATGCGGTCATCACCGTCCCCGCGTACTTCAACGACGCACAGCGTCAGGCCACCAAGGAAGCCGGCCAGATCGCCGGCCTCAACGTGCTGCGCATCGTCAACGAGCCCACCGCGGCTGCGCTGGCTTACGGCCTGGACAAGGGCGAGAAGGAACAGACCATCCTGGTCTTCGACCTCGGTGGCGGAACCTTCGACGTCTCGCTGCTCGAAATCGGTGACGGTGTCGTCGAGGTCCGCGCGACCTCGGGTGACAACCACCTGGGCGGCGACGACTGGGATCAGCGCATCGTCGATTGGCTGGTCGACAAGTTCAAGGCCGCCAACGGCATCGACCTGACCAAGGACAAGATGGCGATGCAGCGGCTGCGTGAGGCCGCCGAGAAGGCGAAGATCGAGCTGTCCTCGGGACAGAGCACGTCGATCAACCTGCCGTACATCACTGTCGACGCCGACAAGAACCCGCTGTTCCTGGAGGAGAACCTGTCGCGCAGCGAGTTCCAGAAGATCACCTCCGACCTGCTCGAGCGCACCCGTGCGCCGTTCCAGGCCGTGATCAAGGACGCCGGCATCTCCGTCAGCGACATCGACCATGTCGTGCTCGTCGGCGGTTCGACCCGCATGCCGGCCGTCACCGAGCTGGTCAAGGAGCTCACCGGAGGCAAGGAGCCCAACAAGGGCGTCAACCCGGACGAGGTCGTGGCCGTCGGTGCCGCACTGCAGGCCGGCGTGCTGCGCGGTGAGGTCAAGGACGTGCTGCTGCTGGACGTCACCCCGCTGAGCCTCGGTATCGAGACCAAGGGTGGCGTGATGCACAAGCTGATCGAGCGCAACACCACCATCCCGACCAAGCGGTCGGAGACCTACACCACGGCCGAGGACAATCAGCCGTCGGTGATGATCCAGGTCTATCAGGGTGAGCGCGAGATCGCGGCGCACAACAAGCTGCTCGGCAGCTTCGAGCTGGCCGGCATCGCCCCGGCTCCCCAGGGTGTCCCGCAGATCGAGGTGACGTTCGACATCGACGCCAACGGCATCGTGCACGTCACCGCGAAGGACAAGGGCACCGGCAAGGAGAACACCATCCGCATCCAGGACGGCTCGGGCCTGAGCAAGGACGAGATCGACCGGATGATCAAGGATGCCGAGGCGCACGCCGAGGAAGACAAGGCGCGTCGCGAAGAGGCCGAGACCCGCAACCAGGCCGAGTCGCTGGTCCACACCACCGAGAAGTTCCTCAAGGACAACGAGGACAAGGTTCCGGCCGACGGCAAGGCGAAGGTCGAGACGGCGATCGCCGACACCAAGAAGGCACTCGAGGGCACCGACCTGGCCGCGGTGAAGTCGGCGGTCGAGAAGCTCGCCACCGAGTCGCAGGAACTGGGCCAGGCGCTGTACGCAGCGGCCGCGGCCGAGAACCCGGGCGCAGCCGAGGGCGGCGCACCGGCCGGTGACAACGACGTCGTCGACGCCGAGGTCGTGGACGAAGGCAGCGATGAGGCAGCGAAGTGACGTCACCGAACGACGGCGAGCAGGAGCCCGTCATCGATCCGGAGAGCAGTGAGCTGTTCGCGGATGCCGCAGGGGACGCCGGGGCGCAGGCCCCGGCCGACCCGGCCGCCGAAGCCGGCTCGCAGCCGGATCCGGGGGATCAGCTCGCGGAGCTGACCGCCGATCTGCAGCGACTGCAGGCGGATTTCGCCAACTACCGGCGGCGCGCCGAGAAGGAGCGCCTCGGTTCGGTGGAGTTCGGCAAGGCGTCCGTCGCCGAGCAATTGCTGCCGATCCTGGACGACCTGGACCGAGCACGCCAGCACGGCGACCTGGTCGAGGGTCCGCTGCGGGCCATCGCCGACAAGCTCATCGACACCCTCTCCGGTGTCGGGTTGCGTGATTTCGGTGCGCCGGGCGAGCCGTTCGACCCGGCGTTGCATGAGGCTGTGCAGCACGAAGGCGACGGTGCCAACCCGGTGATCGGCACGGTGTACCGAAAGGGATACCGGGTCGGCGATCGGGTGCTGCGCCACGCGATGGTGGTCGTCACCGACGCGGCCGGCGAATCCGCCACGGAAGCGCATGCGCCCCGGGCAGGATCGGCACAGCCAGAATCAAACAACGACTAGTACGAAGAAGGAGGTGACGCCCAGTGGCACCGCAACGTGAGTGGCTTGAGCACGACTACTACAAGGAGCTGGGCGTTACTCGCGAAGCTTCCTCGGAGGAGATCAAGAAGGCGTACCGCCGGCTGGCTCGCGAACTGCACCCGGATGCCAATCCGGGTGACACCGCGGCCGAGGAGCGTTTCAAGCGGGTTTCGGAGGCGCACAGCGTCCTGTCGGATCCGGCGAAGCGCAAGGAGTACGACGACACCCGAAACATGTTCGGCGGCGGTGGATTCCGTGCCGGAACAGGTGGCGGGGCGGCCGGCGGGAGATTTGCGGGCGGCGGTTTCAGCGGCGGTGCCGGTGGTGCCGGTGGCGCGGAGTTCAACATCAACGACCTGTTCGGTGATGGCGCTGCCGCCGCCGGCGGCGGGGCGGGAATCGGTGACCTGTTCGGCGGGCTGTTCAACCGGCAGCCCCGATCGGGCGGCACTCGTCCGCGTCGTGGCAACGACCTCGAGACCGAGACGACGCTCTCGTTCCGCGATGCCGTTCAGGGTGTGACGATGCCGATCACCCTGACCAGTCCGTCGCCGTGCACCACGTGTCACGGCAGCGGCGCCAAGCCGGGGACGAGTCCGCGAGTCTGCCCGACCTGCAACGGTTCTGGAGCGGTCAGCCGTAACCAGGGCGCCTTCGGGTTCAGCGAGCCGTGCCCCGATTGTCTGGGGACCGGGTCCAAGATCGACGACCCGTGCCCCGACTGCAACGGCAACGGCGTGATGGTGCGTACCCGCACCATCAACGTCCGGATCCCGCCGGGGATCGAGGACGGTGGCCGGATCCGGCTCGCCGGCCAAGGCGAGGCGGGACTGCGCGGCGCGCCGTCGGGCGACCTCTATGTGTCCGTCAAAGTCAATACCGACAAGTTGTTCACGCGTAGCGGTCACGATCTGAAAGTCACGCTGCCGGTGAGCTTCTCGGAGCTGGTGCTGGGAACCACGGTGTCGGTGCCGACGCTCGACGGAACGGTCGGGGTCAAGATCCCTGCGGGCACCGCCGATGGCCGAACCTTACGGGTCCGCGGCCGGGGTGCTCCGAAGCGAGCGGGCGGTGCCGGTGATCTGCTGGTGACCGTGAAGGTCGCTGTGCCGACGGCGCTGGACGAGGCGTCGACCGAGGCGCTGCGCAAGTACGCGGCGGCCGAGAAGGCGTCGGGATACGATCCCCGCGAGGATTGGGGTCGATGATGGCCGGCCGCGGAGAATCCGGATCGACGAGCGGTGGTTCGGGAGGTTCCGGACAGCCGCGGATGTTCATGATCTCGGTCGCGGCCGAGCTGTCCGGCATGCACGCGCAGACGTTGCGGACCTACGACCGGCTCGGGCTGGTCACTCCGCAGCGGGCCGCAGGCGGTGGCCGGCGGTACTCCCAGCGGGACGTCGATCTGTTGCGTGAGGTGCAGCGTCTTTCGCAGGACGAGGGTGTGAACCTCGCCGGGGTGAAACGGATCATCGAGCTGACCAATCAGGTCGACGCGCTGCAATCACGGATCGCCGAACTCGAGCACGAGGTGATGGCCAGGCGGAACGCCGCACGCGGCGGGGCGCTGGTCCCGGTGGAACGCACCAATGCGCTGGTCGTCTGGCGGCCACGCAAACGCAAGAGCGAGTAACGAAAAGAGCCCGGGCCGACAGTGAGAACCACTGTCGGCCCGGGCTCCTCGCTGCGCGGGATCAGTACGGGTCATGCTGGATGAAGCTGCCGCGAACACCGGCGAGAATCAGCCCCTGCTTGGTGCGCTCGATCATCTTCGGCGAACCCGCAAGCAGCACCTGGTGATTGGACCAGTCGCCGGTGTTCAGCACCGCATCGACCAGTTGGCCGTGAATTCTCCGGAAGCGGTACCGGTCGAGGTCTGTCAACCCCGCCAACCACCACGGGTCGGTCTCCTCTTCGGAGACGAGCGTGATCCGCAGCCACGGGTTCACCGATGCGATGCGGGCCAACGTCGGGACGTCGAAGAGTTCGCCGGGGAATCGCGTGCCGTAGAACAGGTGCACGCGCGGGCCGTCGCCGCGCTTGGACAGCTCCAGGATCAGCGAACGCATGGGCGCGATTCCGGTACCGCCGGCCACCATCAGCACGTCGCGGCGACTGTTCGGGATCGGAGTGCCGGCGTAGTCGACGTCGTCCATGGTCTGCACCGACAGTGATCCATGGCTCTGTGCCAGCGTCCAGACATCGCCCACAGCGGTCTGTCCGACGATGGACGTGCTGACCGCTCCGGCATCGACGGCCCGAACGTGAAACTCCAGCTCCCGCTGCGGATTCGACGGGGTGGCGGGCGACAGCAGTCGCCAGGACCGCGGATTCTGCGGTATCTGAACTTCCAGCGACTGCCCGGGCCGATAGGTCAGTGGCCGATCGGCAAGAAGCTGAACCACGGCCTGTCCGCGCGAAACCGGGTATTTGGCAACGACTTTCGCATGCCAGACGGCGGGGCCGGATGCTGATTGCGCGGCTCCGCTCATCACGCCGGTGGTCAGCATCAGGGCATGAGTGACCACCGCTTCGATCTCTTCGTCCCACGCCGGTCCCATCGATCGCTCGATGGCGCCCATCAGCGCGACGTAGAAATGCCGGTAGTGCACGTCAATGACGCCGTACTTGCGGTGGTCGCGGCCCAACTGGCTCAAGAAGTCCAACAGTGCGGTGTGATCGGACTGCTCGGCGATCGATCGGAGCACGTAGCGCACGGCGCGCACCAGCACCTCTCGCTGATGGGTCATCGAGGCCGGGAACAGGTCGCGGAGGCCGGGGTCGACGGACCAGAGCCGGAAGTAGACGTCGCTGGCAAAGCCGTCCGGGTCGGCGTCCAGCGCGGCGATCACGCGCAGCAGAGGGTGCTGATCGTGACTGCCCACGGTCGCAGACCTCCTATCTCGCCCGGTAAAGGCTAGCGCGTCAATGCCCAGATGACAGCTCTGCCTGACGCAATTCGGCCAGTCGGGCGTGCGCCAGCGGCACGGTCGAGGCGCCTTCGCCGCTCGCGGCGGCCACCCGTTTCATCGAACCGGAGCGCACATCGCCGGCGGCGAAGATACCGGGCACCGTGGTCTCCAGCGGGGCCGGCGGGCAGCCGTCCACCCACTGATCGATAGGGACTTCGCGGCCGGTCAGTACGAATCCGTGCTCGTCACGCAGTACTTCGGCCGGGATCCAGTCGCAATGCGGCGCCGCGCCGATCAGCAGGAACAGCCCGCCGGCCGGCACCTGTTCGGCGTGGTGAGTCGCGCTGTCGCACAGCGTCAGCCATTCCAGTCGACCGTCGCCGCCGGCATCGATGACCTCGGTACCCGGCCGCACGGTGATCATCGGGTTGGCGTCGATCTCGCGGATGAGGTAGTCGGACATGGTCTCGGCCAGACTGTCGCGGCGGATGACGATGGTGACCGACTTGGCGAATTTGGCCAGGTGTACCGCAGCCTGACCGGCCGAGTTGCCGCCGCCGACGACAAAGGTGCGTCGTCCACGCATCTCACGGGCCGCGCTGGAGGCCGCGCCATAGTAGACACCCGACCCGACCAGCGCCTCCACCGAGGGAACCGGGAGTCGCCGGTAGGCGACGCCGGTCGAGATCACGATGGTGCGGGCGCAGATCCGCGCGGTGCCCGCCATCACGTGGTGATGATCGAACTCGGGTCCGGAGACCTCGACGGCGGTCGCGCCGCGGCCGGTGTAGAAGCGGGCGCCGAATCGGCTGGCCTGGATCCGGGCGCGCTGGGCCAGCCGCATGCCCGAGACGCCGCGAGGAAAGCCGAGGTAGTTGCGGATCATCGAGCTGGTACCGGCCTGCCCACCGACCGCGTCGGATTCGATGACGATCGTCGAAAGCCCTTCGGATGCACCGTAAACGGCGGCCGCCAGGCCGGCGGGTCCGGCGCCGACTACCACCAGATCGGCGACGTCGGCGTCGGGAATGTCGTCCGGACTGCCGTACCACTGCTCGGCCACTTCGGCGACAGTCGGGGCGAACATCACGCGGCGCCCGCGCCAGGCGACCACGGGATAGCGGATCTCCTCAGGCGATTCCAGCTCCAGCGACTCGATCAGCGCCTTGCCGGCCACGCTGTCGGGAGTTGAGGTCTGGGTCGGAACCCCCATGCGGTCCAGGAAATCGCGGATAGCTGCGACCGTCGTCCGGGTCTCCGCCACCAGATGGACCGCGACCACCTCGGGCGTCGCCACCGACCAGCCCCAATCCGAGAGGTAGTCGACGATGGCGGCATGGAATTCTTCGTCGCGCTGACCTTGCGGGATCGACACGAAGCTGTCGAGTTGGCCTTCGGCCAGTGCCTCATGCAGCACCGGAAGCTCTTCGGCGAACCGTGCCGTCGGAACGGCGACGAGTCGCCGGGCGGTCGGCACGATGCGGTGCACCGTGTGCAGCAGTTGCTCTCCGGAACAGTCGGCGATACTCGCTTCGGCGATGATCAGGGCGATGGGAACACACTGCGAAACAAGGGCTTTGATTGTGCTGACCGTCTCGCTGCCGTCGGCGGTGTCGACCACCGTGTAATCGCGTCCGTAGCGCGAGCGGATCTCGTCGACCAGCGTGTTGCGGTGCTCAGGGGTGACCGCGACGATGATCGACGGACTCGGCCGGTCGATGCCCTCTTCGTGTCCCGGTGCCATTACCGGGCGCTGCTCTCGCGCTGGGAAGATGCCGAATGCAGGGCGAGACCGGCGCGCAGTGCGCCGGCCGCCTCGATCATGGCATCGCGCCCGGGCAGCCCGAACCGGGTGGCACTGGCGAACCCGTGAATCAAGCTGGGGTGACGCCGAATAACCACGGACACACCGACTTCGGAAAGCGCCCGACCGAATGCTTCGCCCTCGTCGCGGAGCATGTCGAAGCCCGCAGTGGCGATATAGGACGGTGGAAAATCGGCGAGGTTCGGTGCCAGGGCCGGTGATATCCGGGGGTCTGCGAGGTCGGCGGTGTCGGGGACATACATCCGAATGAACCAGTCGAGGACCTCGCGGTTGAGGAGGAGTCCGTCGGCGACTGAGGTGTACGACGGGTACGTCCGGGTGCGGTCGGTCGCCGGGTAGAACATCACCGTGTAGGCCGGTTTGTGGATAGCCAGCGCCCCGAGGACGGCGGTGATGTTCCCGCCCGCGCTGTCGCCGGACACCGCGATCCGATCGGGCGCGATACCGAAGGCGTCGGCATGCTCCCGGACGTGGTCGTATGCGGCCATCGCGTCCTCGATCGCCGCGGGAAACGGATGTTCGGGGGCCATCCGATAGTCGACCGAGATCACCTGCACCCCGGCGTACGCCGCGAAATGCCGGTTGACGGTGTCGTGCGATTTCGGGCTGCCCAGTGCGAACCCGCCGCCGTGGAAGTACAGCAGCACCGCGGGATCATCGAGTGGCTGACGCGGCATGTATTGCAGCGCCGGAATGGGTCCCGCGGGTCCCGGAATGTCGATGCGGCCGACGGTCGCGACTGAGGGGCGGCTTCCGAGCAGAGCGGCACCGGCGAGCGACCGGCGTGCCCGCCGGACAGCCTTGGCCGGATCGGGTGCCGACAGATCCACCAGATTCGTCAGTTGGCGCTTCGTTGCCCATTGCATCCGGCGGTCCAGCGTCTGGCCGTCCCAAGTGGTCCTGCTCATGCCAATCCGACCCGCAGCGCACCCGCCGCCTCGACAACGGTTGCCTTGCCGCCCAACCCTTTTCGGGTGAAACTGGCGAATCCGTGGATGAATCGTGGGTAGTGGCGCTTGATGACGGGAACCCCGGCCGCGGCGAGCCGGTCGGCGAACGCCTGACCCTCGTCGCGCAGCGGGTCGAATCCCGCGGTGGCGACATAGCTCGGCGGCATGCCGGTCAGGTCGTCGGCGTGCAGCGGCGAGACGCGCGGGTCGGTGCGGTCGACGTCGGCGGGTGCGTAGTGGTCGGCGAACCAGCGCATCATGCCGTTGGTCAGGAAGTAGCCGTTGGCGAAATCGCGGCGCGATGGGTGTTCCTCGGCCACATCGGTGACCGGGTAGAACATCAACGCGAATGCCGGCTTCACGTCGCGATCGCGGGTCGCGAGCGCCACTGCGGCGGTGAGGTTGCCGCCCGCGCTGTCGCCGCCGAGGGCGATCCTGGTGGTGTCGATGCCGAACGAATCAGCTTGAGCGACAACATGATCGAACGCCGCGACAGCGTCGTCGAAGGCCGCCGGGAAGGGGTGCTCCGGAGCCATTCGGTAGTCGATCGACAGGACCTGAACGCCGGCGTGCAGGGCTAGTAGTCGGCAGGTGGAGTCGGCCGACTCGGGCGCCCCGACCACCCAGCCGCCGCCGTGAAAGTAGATGAGGATCGGCATGCGCTCGACGGGCGGCAGCACCTCGGGCTGGTAGTGCAGGGCGCGGATGGTCCCGCCGGGACCTGCGAACTCGACCTCGCGCACCGGGACCGCGGGCCGTACACCCGCGGCCGCGGCGGCACGTTTGATCGAGGTCCGCGCCAGTTCGGTGCGTGTCATCAACACCTGTTCGTTGCGCGTGAGGGTGGCTCCGGCGGAGATCACCCGCATCGGCAGGGTGGGCTTGAGCATGTGCTCAGCCTAGGCGGCGCCGTCCAACCGGGCAGTCAGTTCCCCGTCATCGTCGACGAACCACAGCTGCCGACCGCGATTGGATTCCAGCACGTAGTCGCGCAGCGCATTGCTGGCTGCGACATGCCCGGCGATGTCGCCGACGATCGCGACCCGCATCCGATAGTTGAGCAGTTTCTGCGTGAACAGCCCGGCGACCGTGGTTTTCAGGTCGAAGAAGTCGGGATCGAGCCGATCGACGGGGATGGCGATCAGCTCGGCGCCGGTGCCATAGGTCGCGCCGAGCAGATCGGTGGCGTCGGCCTCGGTACGCAGCAGCGGGCCGTCAGCCGGAACGTGATGCACGACGATGTTCATGGTGTCGAACGATACTGCCGCACAACGTTGTTCGTCGAACGAATATCGAGGGATGCGAATGCCGGCTTTAGGTCATCATCGCGCGCGATTCCGGGCAGACTGTCGGCATGGAGAAGCAGCGATTGGCAGTGGTGTTGGGTGGCGGCGGTTCTGCGGGAATCGGCTGGATGTCGGGGGTCATTCGCGGACTCGCAACGGCGGGCGTCGACCTCGAGGGCGCCGACCAGATCATCGGTACCTCGGCCGGGTCGGTGGTCGGCACCTGGCTGGCCGCCGGTGTAGACATGGCTGAGCATGAGGTCTCGCCGCCGGTTGCGGTGGCCGCGGGCGGACATGACCCGAGCTGGATGGAGAAGGTCTTCGGGATCATGCTGCGCCACCAGGACGATCCTGCGGAGGGAAGACGTCAGCTCGGCGCGTTCGCCCGGTCGGCCGATGTGATGAGCGAGTCCGTACAGCTCGATCGAATCGGGTCTCGGCTGCCGTCGGCCGACTGGCCTGCCGGGCCGAATGGCTCGAACACGCTGCAGATCACCGCGGTCGACTGCGGCTCGGGCGCGTTGACGGTCTTCGACGGGGCCAGTGGCGTGCCGCTGGTCCGCGCGATCGCGTCCAGCTGCGCAGTGCCGGGTGTGTATCCGCCGGTCATCATCGGCGAGTCGGTCTATATGGACGGGGGAATGCGTTCGGCAACCAACGCGGACCTGGTGCGCCCGTCCGAGACGCTCCTGGTGCTGCAGCCGCTGGCGCATCTGACGCCGGCGGAAAGCCTGCGTAGCGAGTTGTCGCGGATCGACTGCGATCGGCAGATCGTGGTCGGGCCGGATGCCGATTCGGTCGCCGCGTTCGGCCCGGATCCGCTGCGTGCGGAGTCCTGGGGGCCGTCTCATCAGGCGGGGCGCGCTCAAGGCGCGGCACTGGCCGCCGAATTTCAAAAATAGTCGGAGTTGAGCGGAACAGACTCAACCTTGTTGGCGTTGGACCAATCGATGGCGTCAATCAGGCGCCGCAACCAGACTTGTATCCAACGATTTCGAGGAGGGAATAGTGGATAGCTTCAACCCGACCACCAAGACGCAGGCTGCGCTGCAGACCGCCGTGCAGTCGGCCGCCACCGCCGGCAACCCCGACGTACGTCCGGCCCATGTGCTGGTCGCCCTGCTGGATCAGACCGACGGGATCGCGTCACCGCTGCTCAAGGCGGTTGGCGTCGATCCTGCTGATATCCGTCACCACGCCCACGAGCTTGTCGAGCGGATGCCGACGGTCACGTCGGCCAGCGGACAGCCGCAGCTGAGCCGCGACACGATCGCGGCGGTCACCAAGGCGCAGCAGCTGGCGACCGAGCTCGGTGACGAGTACGTCTCCACCGAGCATCTTGTCGTCGGCCTGGCCGAGGGCGACGGCGATGTGGCCAAACTGCTCACCGGCGCCGGCGCGAATCCGCAGGCGCTGCGGGACGCGTTCGTCAACGTGCGCGGCAGTGCTCGCGTCACGTCGCCGGATCCGGAATCGAGCTACCAGGCGCTGGAGAAGTACTCCACCGACCTGACCGCCGCCGCGCGCGAGGGCAAGCTCGATCCCGTCATCGGCCGCGACACCGAGATCCGCCGCGTCGTCCAGGTTTTGAGCCGCCGTACCAAGAACAACCCGGTGCTGATCGGCGAGCCGGGCGTCGGCAAGACCGCCATCGTGGAGGGCCTGGCCCAGCGCGTGGTCGCGGGCGACGTCCCGGAATCGTTGCGCGGCAAGACCGTCATCTCCCTGGACCTGGGATCGATGGTGGCCGGCGCCAAGTACCGCGGCGAGTTCGAGGAGCGGCTGAAGGCCGTCCTGGATGAGATCAAGAACTCTGCGGGACAGATCGTCACGTTCATCGATGAGCTGCACACCATCGTCGGTGCCGGCGCGACCGGTGATTCGGCGATGGATGCGGGAAACATGATCAAGCCGTTGCTCGCCCGTGGTGAGCTGCGGCTGGTCGGCGCGACCACGCTCGACGAGTACCGCCAGTACATCGAGAAAGACGCTGCGCTGGAACGGCGTTTCCAGCAAGTGTTCGTCGGCGAACCGTCGGTCGAAGACGCCATCGGCATCCTGCGCGGGCTCAAGGAGCGCTACGAGGTGCACCACGGCGTGCGCATCACCGACTCCGCGCTCGTATCGGCGGCCACGCTGTCGGATCGGTACATCACCAACCGCTTCCTGCCGGACAAGGCGATCGACCTCGTCGACGAGGCCGCGTCCCGGCTGCGGATGGAGATCGATTCGCGCCCAGTCGAAATCGACGAGGTCGAGCGGGTAGTTCGCCGGCTCGAGGTCGAAGAGGTCGCGCTCGCCAAGGAGAGCGACGACGCGTCCAAGGAGCGACTGGAGAAGCTGCGGGCCGAGCTGGCCGATCAGCGCGAGAAGCTGAGCGAGCTGCAGGCGCGGTGGCAGAGCGAGAAGAGTGCCATCGACTCGGTGCGCGACCTGCGCGAGCAGCTCGAACAGCTACGGCTGCAGGAAGAGCACGCGGAGCGCGACGGTGACCTGGGCAAGGCGGCGGAGCTGCGCTACGGGCAGATTCCGGCGCTGGAGAAGCAGATCGCCGAAGCGGTCGAGAAGTCCGCACCGGCCGGTGATGACGTGATGCTGAAGGAAGAGGTCGGCCCGGACGACGTCGCCGAGGTGGTGTCGGCCTGGACCGGCATCCCGGCGGGCAAGATGCTCGAAGGCGAGACCGAGAAGCTGCTCCGGATGGAGGACGAACTCGGGGATCGCGTTGTCGGGCAGAAGGATGCGGTGCAGGCGGTGTCGGATGCGGTGCGCCGCGCCCGGGCCGGGGTCGCCGACCCGAACCGGCCGCTGGGCTCGTTCCTGTTCCTCGGACCGACCGGTGTCGGTAAGACGGAACTCGCCAAGGCGCTCGCCGACTTCCTGTTCGACGACGACCGCGCCATGGTGCGGATCGACATGAGCGAGTACGGCGAAAAGCACAGCGTGGCACGGCTCGTCGGCGCGCCTCCGGGATACGTCGGCTACGAGACCGGCGGTCAGCTGACCGAGGCGGTGCGTCGTCGCCCGTATTCGGTGGTGCTGTTCGACGAGGTCGAGAAGGCCCATCCGGACGTGTTCGACGTGCTGCTGCAGGTGCTCGATGAGGGCCGGCTGACCGATGGTCAGGGCCGCACGGTCGACTTCCGCAACACGATCCTGATCCTCACGTCCAACCTGGGCGCAGGCGGCGACAAGGAACAGGTGATGGCGGCGGTGCGGTCGGCGTTCAAGCCGGAGTTCATCAACCGGCTCGACGACGTCGTGATCTTCGATGCACTGACGCCGGACGAACTGGTCGAGATCGTCGACATCCAGTTGGCGCAGCTCGGCAAGCGGTTGGCGCAGCGGCGGCTGACGCTGGAGGTCTCGGACGAGGCGAAGAAGTGGTTGGCCGAGCGCGGATTCGACCCGCTGTACGGCGCGCGCCCGTTGCGGCGACTGGTGCAGCAGGCTATCGGCGACACCCTCGCCAAGGCGTTGCTCGCCGGCCAGGTCCGCGACGGCGACACCGTGCATGTCGGGGTCGCGCCGGACGGTGAGTCGCTGACCGTCAGCTAGCTGACTGGGAGCGTGACGAATACGAGGTGCCGTGGACATAATGTCCACGGCACCTCGCTATGTTCACGTTTCCAGTCGGATCCGAATTCGGCACTGGTGCGTCACACCCATATGACTGGTGTCTACTCGGTGCAGGAGCTGAAATCGCACGGACTCACCGACGCTCGAATACGAAAGCTGGCCGGTTCCGGGGATCTGACTCGGTTGCGGAAGGGCTGGTACGCCGAGAAGGCTGCCGACCCGGTGGTCCGCCAGGCGGTCACCGCAGGTGGAGTCCTGTCATGCGTTTCGGCACTGCGCCATCACGGAATCTGGGTGCCGCCAGATAAGCGGGTTCACGTCCGACTGCCGTTGCGCGACCGCTGTGACAGGCGATCCTGTCGCGGCTACGGGCAGATGCCTCCGCTGACCACGGCGGTCGACCCGCTTCTGGTCGCGTACAACTGTGCAGCACGGTGTCTCGATGGCGAGGGGTTCGTCGCGGTATCGGACTCGATCTTGCACACGACCGATTGCGAGCTGGCCGATCTGCGTGGCGCCGTCTCCGCGGGACCGCGGAGGCTGCGGGAACTGTTCGAGTGGTGCGACGGTCGGGCGATGTCGGGGACGGAATCGATCGCGCGGGTCAGGTTCCGCAGTGTCGGGCTGAAGGTGAAGGTGCAGTTCTACATCCGGGATGTCGGCTATGTGGACCTGTTGATCGGCGACCGACTCATCGTCGAATGTGACAGTCGGGAGTTCCACACATCTGCGAGTAACTATCAGACGGACCGGACGCGCGACCGGACGTCGTTGGCGGATGGCTACATCACGATCCGAGTGACCTACGAGGACGTGATGTTTCGGTGGGACGAGGTGATGCGGGATGTGTTGGCGCTAGTGAAACGCCGCGAGCATCGCCGGCGGCGACTGGGAGCGTGACGAATATGAGGTGCGGTGGACATATCGTCCACCGCACCTCGCTATGTTCACGTTCCCAGTAACTCTGCGAGATGAACCACCGGCCCGGGCTGGATCGACGGGTCCGTGGTTGCCAGATGATCGACCGCGACCTGACAGCTGAATCCGTCGGCAAGGACCGGCACCCCCGGGTTCGCACGCAGTAGCGGCGCCAGTGAGTGTGCGGCGACCTGCAGGCTCACCTCGTAGTGATCCTTCTCGAAGCCGAAATTGCCGGCCACACCGCAGCAGCCCTCGGCGTTCGCGACGGTCCCGATCCCCAACCGGGACAGCACTTGTCCGCGTTGCAGCGGGCTCCCGGCGTATTCGTGACAATGTGTCTGCGCGACCACCCGATCGGGCAACGGGCCCGGCGACCAGCCGGCATCCAGGCGGTGGCCGATCGCCGCGGTGAACGTCTGCACCCGAGCCGCAACCCGGCGAGCGCTCCCGGTGTCGAGCAGCCGCGGCAGATCGTCCGCGAGTGCCGACGCACAACTCGGTTCGGGCACGACGATCGGCCGGCCGGTGCCGTCGTCGAGAAGCGACACGGCGCGCCGCAGGACTTTTCGGGCGTGGTCGAGCTGTCCGGTGGAGATCCAGGTGAGTCCGCAACACTCGCCGACCGCTCCGCCGACATCGCCCAGAACTGCCGCGGCCGCTGTCAGCACCTGCGGCCGGAAACGGTGAGTGAAGGTGTCCGCGAACAGCACGCTCGACCCCGCGTGCAGGGGTGGCAGGGCGTCGATCGCCGCTCGAACCGCCGACCGCGAGGCGAATCGGGGCAGGGTTCGACGTGGATCGAGTCCGGCCGCCGACAGCGTCCAGCCACCGCTGAACGCGTTCGCAACACCGGGCAGGGTACCGGCACCCTTGAGCCACAAGGGAAGCCAACCCAGCGAGTAGTGCGACCGGGGCCGCCGGTGATCGCCGTAGTAGCGGTGCAGGAACTCCGACTTCATCGACGCCATGTCGACGCCGGTCGGGCAGTCGGTGGCGCAGGCCTTGCACGACAGGCACAGATCCAGCGCCTCACGGGCATCGTCGGCCGCCCGGGCAGGCCGGAGGCCGGTTGGGTCGGCCTGGTCCGCCGCCGGGGACCGCATCATCTCCTGCAGCATGCGGGCCCGCGCCCGGGTCGAATCCTTCTCGTCCCTCGTCGCGCGGTAGCTGGGACACATCACGCCGCCCGACGAGGTTCGGCAGCGCCCCACGCCGATGCAGGCGCGCGCGCCGTCGGCGAGTGGATCCAGGACATGTGAATCGGCAAGCGCCAGATCGTCGTCCAGTGGGGGCGGGTTGACGATGCTGCCGGGGTTGAGCACGCCCCGCGGATCCCAGATCGTCTTGAACTCGGTGAAGGCGCGGATCATCTCGGGCGAATACATGATCGGCAGCAACTCCGACCGTGCCCGACCGTCACCGTGCTCGCCGCTCACCGAACCGCCGTGCCGGACGACCAGATGTGCTGCGGCGAGACAGAATTCGCGCATGGTTCGGCGCCCCGACTCTGTGGCCTGGTCGAAGGTGATCCGGATGTGCATGCAGCCGGCGCCGAAATGTCCGTACATGACTCCGGTGAGACCGTGCGCATCGAGAAGCACACGTAGGTCGCGCAGGTAGCCGGCCAGATTTGCCGGTGGAACCGCGGAGTCCTCCCAGCCAGGCCAGCTCTCGTAGGCCGCGCGGCCGGTGGAATCGATTGGGCGAGAGGAGAGCCCGGCGCCATCCTCACGCACCCGCCACAGCGCGCGGCGGGCCGCGTCATCGGTGACCACGGTCGAGTCGACGAGTCGGCCGTTCGGGATGAGGCGCTGCATCAATGCCGTGGCGGTGTCCGGATCGTCGAGCTCGACGAACAGCCAGGCCGAGCCGTTCGGCAAGCCGGACACCGCATCCGGGCCCCGCCGGTGCCGCATCGTCGCGACGATGGTGTCGTCGATTCCCTCGACGGCGGCCGGCTCGAGGGGAAGTATGTCGGGGACGTCGGTCGCGGCGTCGATGACATCGCGATAGCCGAGGCAGACCAGGGCGCCGGTTGGTCGCACCGGGACCAGTTCGAGCTCGGCGGACACGACGATGGCGCAGGTGCCCTCCGAGCCGACGAGGGCCCGCGCGACGTCGAATCCGTTCTCCGGCAACAGTCGTGCCAGGTGATAGCCCGACACCTGACGGCCGAACCGCTCCAGCTCGGTGCGCAGCGCGGCCAGATGCCCGGCGGCCACGGCATCCAGCGCCGTCGAGATCTCCGCGGCCCGCCTGACCGCGGTGGCGTCGGATTCGTCGGTCGCCCGCAGCCCGTCCCGGCCGGCCGTCATCAGCAGGCCTTCGGCGGTGACGATGTTCAACGCGCGCACATGATCGCTGGTCCGCCCGTAGCGCACCGAATGGTTGCCGCAGGCGTCGTTGCCGACGGCGCCGCCGACGGTGGCGCGGTTCTGGCTGGACGGATCCGGCGCGAATGTGAGCTTATTGCCGGAATGCGCGAGCGCCGCGGTACGTACATCGGTGAGGACAGCGCCTGACTGCGCCACGATCGTGTCGGCGTCGACTGGGCCGACCCGATTCAGGTACCGAGACATATCCAGCACCACGCCGCGGCCGATCGCGTTGCCGCCCATCCCGGTTCCCCCGCCGCGCGTGGTCAGCGGAATCCCGTGGTCGTGGCACCAGCTCGCTACCGTGGCGACCTCGTGTTCGCTGTGCGGGAAGACAACGGCCCGTGGCCGGATCCGATAGTTGGAGGCGTCGTAGGAGTACTCGGTCAGTCGGCGAGAGGAGCCGTCGACTTCGATGCCGAGGCCACGCAGCGCGTCGACCACGGAGGAATCGGGGGCTTCCGACACTGCAGACACACGTACCTTTCACAGCCCTGTCTCAGACTACGATCGTAGCGTCGTGGTGTCTGGTGGCCTGCCCTTATGCGGCCGCCGATGAGGTCTGAACTCGGAAGATTCGCCTAGGAGGTGGGGTGCTCTGATGAAGAGCGATCGTTCCCCAGTCTTCGTCACCGTGTTGTGTGTCGCCGGGCTGCTCGTCGCCGGTGCGGGCATCGCCTACTGCATCAGCTGGGGTGGCCGGGCCGACGACAAGATGCCGGCCGCGGCACAGCCCGTCGCGCAGACCACCGCCGACGCGAATCCGGCGGACCCGAGCGTGAACGCGATCGGCAACACGCCGCCGCAGATCGTCACCAAGCGTTCGCAGATGATCCTCGGCACCATCAAGCAGGTCGATCAGCTGGCGATCGTGGTGGGGCTGGCCGACGGCTCCACCCGGCTGGCGAACCTGGATTCGCGGACGCAGATCAAGTCTCCGCAGGGCGGCACCGTGGGTGTGCTCCAGGAAGGCGAGACCGTGATCATTCACGGGTTCGAGTCGGGTGGCCTGTTCACCGCCGACCTCATCATTGCCGGTCGAGTCCCTGCCGTCGCCAACTGAACGGGGCGGGTTACCGCCGTCGTGAACCGAAGCTGACTAGGCTGGATACCGATGACTGCACTCTATTTCGTGATCGCCGTTCTGGCGCTGATCGGTGCCGGCTACCTGCTGTGGCTGGATCGACAGCGCAATACTGGCGCGCGCAGCCCCCGGGCACTCTGGGGCGACAAGCACAACTTCCGTTATCGGGCCACAGATCTTAAGCTGCGCAAGCAGTTTCGTCGCGCAGCGATGGACGTGCCGGAGCACACCACGGTGCACGACGTGGCGTATGGCAGCTACTTCGGTGAAGAAGCGGCGGTCTTCGACCTCGGCGACGAGTACACGATCGTGGCGATTCGACGCACGACCGGTTCGGACGTGGTGATCGATCTGCGCGAGGAGAGCGCGCTGGCACCGGCCGAGGACGACGTCGAACTGCTGGGCGCGATGGGGCGACGGGTGATCTTCGCCTCACACCTGGAGGTCGCACGCCGCGTCTGCGACCGGCGGATGGCCGCGCTGGCCGCAGATGCACCGGCGTATCTCGAGGTGATGTGGAACGAGGGCTCGTGGACCCTCGCCGCGATGCATCAGACCAATGATCGTGATCGCCTGGACACCGCGCTGGAGACAGTGCGCAAATTGACCGATTTGCTGCGTGTCCTGCCGCCGCGGGTCGATCCGCAGCCGGCCCCGGACCCGCGTGACCCGTCGGCGCCGATGGGCCAGCGCCGAGGTATGGCCGATCAGCGCACCGGCGATCTGAAGACCGACCGCCCGCGTCCCGCTACTCCTCCGGCACGGCCCGCCCAGCCCCGCCCGGCGGTCGGGAAGCCGCCGATCATGGATTCCGGCCAACAGGGCCGCCCGGGGATGGGAAGCCAGCGCGCGGACGAGTTCCGCGGCGACCGCGACTCCGAGTTCCGGGAGGCGGGCTATCGCGAAACCGGTTACCGCGGACGCGAATTCCGGGAGCCGGAGTTCCGCCGTCCGGACTATCTCAAGGATGAGGATCAGTGAACAACCCGATCGACCAGGCCAGCCGGGAACGATTGGCGGAGCTGGTTCGTGAGTTGGCGGTGGTTCACGGCAAGGTGACGTTGTCGTCTGGCAAAGAGGCCGACTACTACGTCGACCTGCGCCGCGCGACGCTGCACCACGAGGCGTCGCGACTGATCGGCAAGCTGCTGCGGCAGCTGACGGCCGACTGGGATTACGACGCGGTCGGCGGGCTGACGCTCGGCGCCGATCCGGTGGCGACCTCGATCATGCATGCCGATGGTCGTGACATCGACTCGTTCGTGGTCCGCAAGGCGGCGAAAGCCCATGGGATGCAACGTCAGATCGAAGGCCCGGACATCGTCGGCAAGCGGGTGCTGATCGTCGAAGACACGACCACCACCGGTAATTCGCCGCTGACGGCCGTTCGCGCGGCCCGGGACATCGGCGCCACGGTGATCGGCGTGGCCACCGTCGTCGACCGGGCGACCGGCGCCGACGAGGTGATCGCCGCCGAGGGCGTCGAATACCGTTCGTTGCTGTCGCTGGCCGACCTGCACCTGTGAGCGAGCCGGGTCCGACCGAATGGACGGCCGGCACCCCCGATCCGGCCCACGGCGTCGGTCCGCATCCGCACCCCTGGCCGGATGATCCGCGTCTTGACCCGGAGCTGCTGGCCGAGGGAGATCGGCGCAATGTCGTCGACGCCTACCGCTATTGGACGCGGGCGGCGATCGTCGCCGACATCGACGCGCGGCGGCACCCGTTTCACGTGGCGATCGAGAACTTCGCCCACGACGCCAACATCGGCACGGTGGTACGGACGGCGAACGCGTTCGCGGCGCAGGCCGTGCACATCGTCGGTCGTCGCCGCTGGAACCGGCGCGGTGCCATGGTGACTGATCGCTACCAGCACATAGAGCATCACGAGTCGGTGGCTGCGCTACTGGCCTGGGCCCATAAGCAGGGGCTGGCCGTGGTCGCCGTCGACAACACCCCGGGCTCGGTGCCAATCGAGACCGCCGATCTGCCTCGCGAGTGCGTGCTGTTGTTCGGTCAGGAAGGTCCCGGCGTCAGCCCCGATGCGCAGGAGCGCGCGGATCTGACGGTGTCGATCGCTCAGTTCGGTTCGACTCGCAGCATCAACGCCGGCGTCGCCGCCGGAATCGCCATGCACGCCTGGATCCGCCGCCACGCGGATCTGTCGCGGGCGTGGTGACCGACCCGGTCAGTCGCCCGCGGCATTGACGTCGTCGGACACGACCGCCTCGACGTCGGGCACCTCGGACAGGGCCACGGCCAGTTCGTTGACCGAGGCGGGACCGTGCACGTGCAGCGTCACGACGATCGTGCTGGACGGTTTTCCGCGCTCGGTCGAGACCTCCTCGATGGCGAAGTCCTTCTCCGTGGCGATCCGCAGGATGGTGCGGAGCAGGCCGCGGCCATCGGGATAGCGCACGCGGACAACGGATGTCGCGGTCGATGAGCGGGGCAGCCGACGGGTGAGGAACGGGAACACCAACGCGACGACGAAGTAGATCCCGGTCGTCACGGCGGCGATGATCGGGAGGCCGGCGCCCGCGGCCGCGCCGATGGCCGCGGTGACCCACACGCCGGCGGCGGTAGTCAGTCCGCGTACCGAACCACGGCGAACGAAGATCAGACCGGCTCCGAGGAAGCCGACGCCGCTGACGATCTGGGCGGCCACTCGCGACGGGTCGAGGACCACGCGGTCGTTGGACAGCACGTCCATGAAGCCGTACTTGCTGACCAGGACGAAGAGTGCGGATCCGACCCCGACCAGTGTGTAGGTGCGCAGCCCGGCGCTCTTCTGCTGCATCTCACGTTCGAGACCGATGGCGGCAGACAGCAGCAGTGCCAGACACAACTCACCGACCTGCTTCCAGCCTTCGCCGGTCGGGAGCTGGTCAGACGCGATGGAATGCACCACAGCCATGTCCACAGGCTACGGCCGAGTGACGGTTCACACTCAGCAACCCCACAGCCCGGTGTGGGTACGCTGCTCGGGTGATTCACACTGCTCTCGCGTCGGCCACTACTCACGCCGCGACCATGCAAGCGGGGTTGCTCCCCGGATTCCTGGACCCGATCAAGCTGCTCGGTTACTTCGGCACGTGGGCCCTGGTGGGCCTGCTGGTCTGCATCTTCGTCGAGTCCGGCGTGATCTGGCCGATCCTGCCGGGCGACTCGTTGCTGTTCGTCGCGGGCATGGTGGTAGCCGGCACCGCCGAAAAGGACGGCGTCGAGCGTTTCGCGAACCTGTGGGAGCTGATGATCTACATCCCGATCGTCGCGATCGCCGGTGGTCAGGTCGGGTACTGGATCGGCAAATATGCGGGGACGTCGATGTTCTCCGACGACAGCCGATTCCTGAAGAAGCGGTACCTCGACGAGGCCCACGAATTCTTCGAGAAGCGTGGACCCGTCACGATCTTCCTGGCGCGTTTCGTGCCGATCGTGCGGACGCTGGCGCCGCTGGTCGCGGGTGCGGCCGGCATGAAGTACCGAGTGTTCGCGATCTACAACATCGTCGGTGCGCTGGTGTGGAGCTGGCTGCTGATCATGCTCGGCTACTGGCTGGGCCGGATCGACGTCGTTCAGAAGCTCATCGAGCCGATCTTCATCCTGATCGTGCTGGTGTCGGTGCTGCCGATGGTGTGGGAGTGGTGGAAGCGGCGTCGCGCCGTCGAGGCCTGATCGGCCGCTCGGCGATGACCTGATTCGCCACGCTGCAGCCGGCGCATTCCTTCAGTTGCCCACTGGTCGGGCCGGCGCTCCTACTTGCCATACTGGGGGCACCGAGACTTAACACTGGAGGGAAAATCCATGCCCATCGCCACCCCGGAGCAGTACGCGCAGATGCTCGACCGCGCCAAACAGGACGGTTTCGCGTTCCCCGCGATCAACTGCACCTCGTCCGAGACGATCAACGCAGCGCTGAAGGGCTTCGCTGACGCGGGTAGCGACGGCATCATTCAGTTCTCAACAGGTGGCGCCGAGTTCGGTTCCGGCCTGAACGTCAAGGACATGGTCACCGGCGCAGTCGCACTGGCCGAGTTCGCGCACGTGGTCGCCGACAAGTACGGAATCACCGTGGCGCTGCATACCGACCACTGCCCGAAGGACAAGCTGGACGGATACGTCCGTCCGTTGATCGAGATCTCGCAGGAGCGCGTGAACGCCGGCAAGAACCCGCTGTTCCAGTCGCACATGTGGGACGGCAGCGCGGTGCCGCTGGACGAGAACCTCACCATCGCAAAGGAATTGCTGGCGAAGGCGGCCGCGGCCAAGATCATCCTCGAGGTCGAGATCGGCGTCGTCGGCGGTGAAGAGGACGGCGTCGAGAACGAGATCAACGACAAGCTGTTCACCTCGATCGACGACTTCGAGAAGACCATCGACGCGCTGGGCGCGAGCGACTCGGGCAGCCGCTACCTGCTGGCCGCCACGTTCGGCAACGTTCACGGTGTCTACAAGCCGGGCAACGTGAAGCTGCGCCCGGAGGTGCTGCGCGACGGCCAGGCCGCCGCCGCCAAGAAGCTGGGCCTGCCCGACGGTGCCAAGCCGTTCGACTTCGTCTTCCACGGTGGATCGGGCTCGCTGAAGAGCGAGATCGACGAGTCGCTGAGCTACGGCGTCATCAAGATGAACGTCGACACCGACACCCAGTACGCCTTCACCCGCCCGGTGGCCGGCCACATGCTCAGCAACTACGACGGCGTCCTGAAGGTCGACGGCGAGGTCGGCAACAAGAAGGTCTACGACCCGCGCAGCTACCTGAAGAAGGCCGAGACCTCGATGGCCGAGCGCGTCGTCGAGGCCTGCAATGACCTGAAGTCGGCGGGCCGGTCGATCAGCGCCTGATCTTCCCGCAGACAAGAAACCGCCCTCGGTCGTGCTGACCGAGGGCGGTTTCTTTTGTCTCTGTCCGTGACTACGGCGTGTTGCATACCTTCCAGCTGCCGTCGACCTTGTGCAGGGTCATCGTGACCGGCTGCGTGGCCTGCGGAGTCCCGGACTTGTATTGCATGATCTCCACCTTCGCGGCATTGCCGGTGAGCTGCACGGCTTTCACGTCGCCGAAACCGATCAGCTGGTTGTTGTCGCGCTGCGTCTGATAGATCTGCGAGAACTGATCGGACGACATGCCCTGATAGAACTTGGCCTTCTCGCCGCAGGTGACGTTCTGCAGAGTGCTCAGGTCACCGCTGTTCAGCGCCTTGCCGAAGCTCGACGCAGCCGACGCAGCCTTGTCGGACTGCGTGGACGAGTCGCGGGTCACCAGCACGGCGATCACGACCGCAACGATCGCGACGATGATTCCGGCCACAGATAGCAGCGCCACGAGCTTGCCGCGACCCTTCTTCTCCGCGGCGGGCGCAGCATCCGGGGCCTGCGGGCTGCTGCCCGGTGCCGGGATGCGCTGCGGCTCAGCGGTATTCGAACGCCAGCCGACATTCGACGGCGACGGCAGCGGCTCGTTCGGGACCAGGGGAGCGGGCTTGCTGCCCGCGGCCGCGGTCTTGATCTTCTCGGTTTTCGCATCGTCGGCGGGCGATGCGGGCTGCGCCGGCTTCTTGGCCTCGTCGGCCTTCTTGTCGGCGGTCTTGGCTGCGGCACCGGCACCGGCACCGGCACCGGCGGCCGCGACGGCGGCTACCGCGATCTTCGCGGTCTTGGCGTCGTCACCCTTGGGCTGCTCGTCGGCCTTGTCGGTGGTGTCCTTATCGGCCGGGTCCTGGTCGTCCTCGGCTGCCGGGGTCTTCGGGTCGTCGTCGCCGTCCGTGTCGTCGGCCGCGGGCGCGGTCTCGTCGGAGGTCTCCGTCGAGTCCTCGTCCGATTCTGCGGGCTCGTCGCCGGATACGTCCTCGTCATCGACCGACTTATCGGATTCGCCGGTCTCCTCGGTGGCGTCATCGGACTCGGCGTCCGCGGCCGGAGCGTCGTCGTCGCTCGCGGTTGCCTCGTCGGCGGCTTCGTCCGCCTCGGCCTCGTCCGCTTCAGCCCGGTCGTCGGCAGCGGGCTCTGCGGTCCCCTCGGCGTCGTCGGTCTCAGCTTTGTCGGCGGCAGCGTCCGCCTCGGCCTCGTCCGCGTCATCGGCGGCTAGATCCTCGGTCGGGTCGGCGGGGTCCGCGTCGGCCTGCTCCGGCTCTTCGGTGTCGTCCGCGGCTGCGTCGGCTGTTTCGGTCTTGCCGGCGTCGGAATCGACTGCCTCGTCGTCCGACTCCGCAGTCCCGGTGTCCGCATCGGTCGATTCGGCGTCGTCGGATACGACGTCGTCCGACTTCTCCGTCGCGGTGGACTCGTCGGCGGCGGCCGGCGTATCGGCGTCGGTGGTGTCAGTGACGATCTTTTTGGTTTCGTCGGCTGATTCCGCCGCTCCCGCCGCTCCCGCCGCTCCCGCCGCTCCCGTCGGTGCAGGCGTGCTGATCTTCGCCGTGGTGTCGGCCGTCGCGTCGTCGGAGACGTTGCTGCGGCGGTTGCGCAGCGACGTGATCGCCTTGGCCACGACAGACTTGCCCTCGTCAGTGGGGTGAGACATCGACCTAGTTCTCGCCTTCTGTAGTCCCCGGCCTACCCCCGGTTCGGCAGGTGGCATCGGTCGCCCAGCTTATCGAATGGGGCTGGGACGGGCACAATTGCAAGCATGACTTCATTCGGTGATCTTCTGGGCCCGCAGCCCACCCTTCTGACCGGCGACGATGAGGCCGAACTGGCCCTGGAGAACGGGGTCGATCCGACTACCGTCGCGGCCGATCACCCCGCCGCGTCGATTGCCTGGGCCTACCTTGCCGAGGCGGCAATCGAGGCAGATCAGCCGGTCGCGGCATACGCGTACGCCCGGACGGGGTATCACCGCGGGCTCGATCAGCTGCGCCGCCACGGCTGGAAGGGGTTCGGGCCGGTGCCCTGGAGCCACGAGCCGAACCGCGGTTTCCTGCGGTGCGTCGGCGTTCTGGCTCGTGCAGCGCAGACGATCGGCGAGGAAGACGAGTACTCGCGCTGTGTGGATCTGTTGACCGACAGCGATCCGACCGTGCTCGCCGAGCTGGGACTCTCCTGACCCCTGCGGTCCGGCCGCAGAATCGAATATTGCGATACATGCGCATCTATGCATAAATAGACGCATGGGGCACTCGCACAGCCACGGGCATTCGCCCGCCGGGACGCCGGGGGCGAACCGTCGGTTGTGGCCGATGGTGCTCGGCGCCGTCATCATCAGCACCTTCTTCGTGGTGGAGCTGGTTGTCGCGCTACTGGTGAATTCGCTTGCCCTGCTGGCGGATGCCGGACACATGCTGACCGATGTCGTCGCACTGCTGATGGGGTTGGGCGCGCTGCTGCTGGCCCGGCACGGGGCACGTGCCGGGGGCAGCTCAGATGATCGCGGTGATCGGGGCGGAGTGAAGACCTTCGGCTGGCATCGCGCGGAGGTGATGACGGCGGTAGTCAACGCCGCGTTGTTGTTCGGGGTCGCCGGATACGTTCTCTACGAAGCGATTCAGCGGCTCGGCACCGATCCCGATACCCCGGGTCTGCCGCTGGTCATCGTCGCGCTCATCGGTCTCGCGGCCAACGTCGTGGTGATGCTGCTGCTCCGCAGCGACGCGCAGGAGAGCATCGCGGTTCGCGGTGCCTACATGGAGGTACTGGCCGATGCGGTCGGCAGCGTCGGGGTGCTCATCGCCGGCATCGTGACGATGACGACCAGCTGGCGATACGCCGACCTGACGGTCGCGGTGCTGGTGGCGCTGTGGGTGATTCCGCGGGCCGGCCGGCTGGCCCTGGACGCCCTGCGCATCCTGGTGCAGCAGGCGCCGGCGCACATCGACGTGACGGGGCTGCGGGACCAGCTCACCGCCCTGGACATCGTCGATGAGGTGCACGACCTGCACGTCTGGACGCTGACCACGGGAATGGATGTGGCCACGGTGCATGTCACCAGCAGTGCCGACAACGCGACGGTGCTCGCCGCTGCGCAGGAAGTCCTCGACGCACACGGACTGCATCACGCGACGATCCAGGTAGACACTCCCGAGATGCGCGAGCAGTGCCACAAAGAGTTGACCTGGTAATTGCTGCGGGCCAATGAACCGCGGGCTGCGTTCCCGGTCGGTCGGCAGAGCTCCGCTATTACCGACCTCCCTCGGCCTGCCAGATCGACGATTGGTCCGGCAGCAACGGTTAGCCGATCAATTTCCAGTCGACGTTGTGTTTGTAGAACGTCGCCCGGGCGACGCTGCGACCATCGCGAATTCCGTTGCGCACCACGGTGATCGACTCGCCACCGGATTGAACCGCGCGTGCGGGGGTCCAGCCGCCGCCGAACCAGCGGGCGCGGCGAGTGCGCAGGCCCGGCTCGGATGTGGTGGGCTCCACCGTGATCACCGCATCGCCGGTCAGGCCGTCGTACACGGTGGCGTCGTCGGCGGTGGTCACACCGGCGCCGGCGAAGACGTGGTCGCCCTCGCCGATCAACACCTGGCCAGTGTCATCCCGGACCAGCGGCAGCGAGCGGACCGGCGCGGCCGCATCGGCGGCGATCGCGCCCGCGCGCGAGCCATGGGCCAGCCCGAGTATCCGTGTCCCCGTCGTCTTGATCGGCGACACGAAGGCGACCGGAACGTCCAGTCGCTCGGTCGCCATCAGCCGGGCCAGCACCAGCGCCAGGAATGCGTCCGGGTTGCTGTCCGAGGCCACGACCACCAGCCGGTCAGAGGTTTCGGCGAGGTGGGTGGCGATCGCCTCCTTCACCGAACCGCGATCTGACGCCACGATCTGGTCCGGCGTCAGCTCGGGCCATTGATGATCGGACTGTTCCGCCAGTACCAACATGTGTCCGCTTCCCATCCGTGACGTTCGTGTCCAGTAGGGTTATCCCACGGTCATGGCGACTGGACTGCTGCCGTGAGCCGGAAGGAGTATCAGAATGCCTGCGATCGTACTGATCGGCGCCCAATGGGGCGATGAAGGTAAGGGCAAGGCCACCGATCTACTGGGCGAGCGCCTGCAGTGGGTGGTGCGCTACCAGGGCGGCAACAACGCCGGTCACACCGTGGTGTTGCCCGATGGCGAGACTTTCGCCCTTCATCTGATCCCCTCCGGCATCCTGACTCCCGGCGTGAAGAACGTCATCGGCAACGGCGTCGTCGTCGATCCCGGCGTGCTGCTGACCGAGCTCGGTGGGCTCGAGGAGCGCGGCGTCGACACGACTGGCCTGATGATCTCGGCCGATGCACACCTGTTGATGCCGTACCACGTCGCGATCGACAAGGTGACCGAAAGGTTCTTGGGCAACAAGAAGATCGGCACCACCGGCCGGGGCATCGGCCCCTGCTACATGGACAAGATCGCGCGCGTCGGCGTGCGCGTCGCCGATGTACTCGACGAGGGCATCTTGGCCCAAAAGGTCGAGGCCGCACTGGAAATCAAGAACCAGATGCTGGTCAAGATCTACAACCGACAGGCGCTGGAGCCGGCCAAGGTCGTCGACGAGGTGCTCGAACAGGCCGAGGGCTTCAAACATCGCATCGCCGACACCCGACTGCTGCTCAACAAGGCACTGGAGTCCGGCGAGACCGTGCTGCTGGAGGGTTCACAGGGCACCCTGCTCGATGTGGATCACGGCACGTATCCCTTTGTCACGTCATCGAATCCGACCGCCGGCGGCGCGGCCGTGGGTTCGGGTATCGGCCCGACCCAGATCACCACCGTGCTGGGCATCCTGAAGGCGTACACGACACGCGTCGGTTCCGGCCCGTTCCCCACCGAGCTCTTCGACGAGCACGGCGAATATCTGGCCAAGCAGGGCGGCGAGGTCGGCGTCACCACCGGTCGCGCCCGTCGTACCGGCTGGTTCGATGCGGTGATCGCCCGCTACGCGACCCGGGTCAACGGCATCACCGACTACTTCCTGACCAAGCTGGATGTGCTGTCGTCGCTGGACACCGTCCCGATCTGCGTCGGCTACGAGGTCGACGGCGAGCGAATGCATGAGATGCCGATGACGCAATCGCAGATCCATCACGCCAAGCCGATCTACGAAGAGATGCCCGGCTGGTGGGAGGACATCTCCGGGGCGCGCACGTTCGACGATCTCCCGAAGAACGCGCAGGACTATGTGCTTCGGCTGGAAGACCTTGCCGGAGCACATATCTCCTGCATCGGCGTCGGACCGGGCCGCGATCAGACGATCGTGCGCCGCGACATACTGGGCTGACGGTGCGCGTTCTCCGGCGCGACTACGACTTCGGGTCCATCCTGCTCGGGTCGCTCGGTGAGAACGAGCGGGTTCTACGCATCCGGCTGCAGATCTTGATCTCGCTGGGGGTGCTGATCCCCAACGCGATCGGTGCCGGGCTGGCAATTCTGATCGCCACTGTGGGAGTCCGGAAGCCGTCGATGTTCCAGGTACATCTGTGGTGGATCAACTTCCTGGTGCTACCGATCTATGTCGGGGCGGCGTTCGTCATCGGCCAGGTGTACGGAATGACCACGGTCATGCGACGGCTGCGGTGGTCGCGGCTGCAGCAGGTGCCGACCGCCGCCGACGGTCGTTATGTGATGCGGATTCCGATGGTGCTGGCACGCCTCCAGCTGTTCTTCTGGCTGATCGCGGTCGTGCTGTTCACGACGCTCTACGGCCTGCAGGACTGGAACATGACGGCGAAGGTCGGCTTCGCGACCGGCATCAGCGCGATCGTGGTCTCGGTCTTCTCGTATCTCCTCGTCGAGTTCGCCTTGCGCCCCTTGGCGGCTCAGGTGCTCGAGGTCAACGGGCCGTCGGTGAGCCGCCGATCGGGTCTGCGGGTGCGGACCTTGGTGACGTGGGCAGTGGGCACTGGATTGCCACTGATCGGCATCATCCTCACCGCGGCGCTGTCATATGCCGGACCGCGGATGTCGCGCAGCGACCTGGCGGTCGCGATGCTCGGGCTGGCCGGTATCGCGCTGGGCACCAGTCTCATCCTGACGATGCTCAGCACCGGGTCGATCGTCGACCCGATCCGGTCGGTCAAATCCGGAATGAAGCGGGTCAGCAAGGGCGACAACAATGTTCATATCGCCGTCTATGACGGCAGCGAACTGGGGGAGCTGCAGGAGGGGTTCAATTCGATGGTCGCCGGCTTGGCCGAGCGCGAGCGTATGCGCGATCTCTTCGGCCGCCACGTGGGCCGCGAAGTCGCCGAGGCCGCACTGGATCAGAAGATGGAGCTGGGTGGCTCGGAGCGCCTTGTCGCGGTGATCTTCGTCGACGTCATCGGCTCGACGGCGTTGGCGCAGCAGCGATCTCCGGCCGAAGTGGTGGCGATCCTCAATCGATTCTTCGCCGTCGTGGTGAACAGCATCAGTCGGCACGGGGGGCTGGTCAACAAATTCGAGGGCGACGCGGTGCTCGCGATCTTCGGGGCACCGGTCACCGTTGCGGACGCTGCCGGTTCGGCGTTGGCCGCGGCGCGGGAGATCACCGACGAACTCGGGATCAAGGTGCCGGAGCTGCAGGCCGGGGTCGGAGTGGCCTACGGCCCGGCGGTCGCCGGAAACGTCGGCGCCATCGAGAGATTCGAGTACACCGTGATCGGTGACCCGGTCAATGAAGGCGCTCGGCTCAGCGAGGTGGCGAAGTCGGATCCCGGTCGGCCGCTGGCGTCCGGGCGCGCCATCGCGGCCGCCGCACCAGAGGAAGCACGGTTCTGGGAACGCCTGGACACCATCACGCTGCGCGGCCGGACCGATGCCACCGAGGTGTACGGCCCGCGACGCGCCTGACCATCCAGCCCTTCGATCCGGGAGAAGCAGTGGACATAGATGTGGATGTGAACCAATCCGGCGCGGTCTACGACCACTACCGGGAGCACCAGCAGGATGTCCGCAAGGCGCAGCTGATGTACGGATGGCTCGCAGCGAAATATCGGCCGCGCGTGCGCTACCTCGGCGACGGGCGCGCTCAGCTCAGATCGGCGATCGGGCGCGGTGCGTCCCTGCTGATCGTCGCCAACCATGTCCGGTTGACCGATCCGCTCGTCCTGGCTGCGGCCGGGTTCCGGTCACCGCTACGCGCTCGCATCGGCCATATCCGGGTCCTCGCGAAGGACGAGTTGTTCGCCGATCCGGAGCAGCGCCGGAAGATCGACGCCCTGGGCGGCATCCCGGTGTTCCGTCGGACCGATCACGGGATGCGTGCGGCATTGACTGCGGGACAACAGATGATCGACACCTGTATCTACCGGATGGTCCGCCACGACAGCATCGCGATCTTCCCGGAGGGCACTTGCAACCTCGAGGATCCGGAGCACGTGCAGAAGCTCAACAGCGGCGTGGGGCATATCGCTCGCCGTGCCGACGGGGCGGGAGCGAATGTGGTGGCAGTGATGGTCGGCATCGCTTATCCAAGTGCCTCACCGCGCCGCGCGATGGTCGTATTCGGCGAGCCGTTCGTGCCGTCCCAACTGGAATCGACGACGCCGGCCGCGATCACCCGCGTCGTGCAGTCGAGCTTGCAGGACGTTGTCGATGAGGCTCAACGACGGAAGTAGCCGGCGCGGTCATTTCGGGCCCGGCAGCCATGCGTAGTTGGCGGTGCGCGACCCGTACTTGGCGTATCGGTTGATCCCTTCCTTGCTTATGGCGCCGGTCCGCCCAGCGATGAAGATCCGCCGCGGAGTGTCGTCCCGGCGGCAAGCCTGAAGCAGGCCGTTGCGCCGTCCAAGGCTCAGCGCTTGGCCCGAGTAGCCCATGGAGAATCGTTTGATCTTGCGTCCCTTTGTCATCCGGATCAGCGTGCGGGCCGCATGCGCGCCCTGGGGCGTTGCTGTGGCGCAGGCGAAACGCGCACCCGGAACGCCGGCACAATCACCGACGACGAAGATGCGTGGATCGGTCACACTGCGCAGGTGCTCGTCGACCACTGCGCGGCCCTCGGCGTTGATTGCCAGGCCGCTCGACGCGACAAGATCGGGAACGCTCGCGACGATCGCCCACAAGGTGAGATCCGAGTGGAACTCCTGCCCGGACCGCAGCATCACCGCGCCATCGCTCGACGAGTCGGTGGTGCGCACCTGACTGACTGTGTCTTCGGTGACCTGAACATTCATCTGCTCGAGGTCGGCGCGTACCCGTCGCTGCGCAGCCGCCGACAGGGTCGCTCCGATCGTCTCTCCCACGATCTGCACCCGTAGGTCCGGGCGTGCTTCGGCGATTTCGGTGGCCGTCTCGATTCCGGTCGGCCCGCCGCCGACGACAGTGACTGCGGCGCCGGCGGGCAGATCGGCCAACGCGGCTCGCGCGTGTTGCGCACCTTTGAATGTGCCGACGGCGACGGTGCCGGGCAGTGGCGTGACCGTGCTGCCGACGGCGACGATCAGGTAGTCGAAACAGATGCTGGTGCCGTCGTTGAGGCCGATGGTGCCGTCGCCGATCTTGTCGACCGAGCCCAGATGCAGGTCCACTTCCTCGCGCAGCATGTCGGTCAGTGGTGTGGTCGCGGATCCGGTTCCGGCGATCTGCTGGTGCAGTCGCACTCGCTCAACAAATTCAGTGCGCGGGTTGACCACGGTGACTTGTGCATCTTTGAGTTTCTTCGCGAGCCGGTTCGCTGCGATTGTTCCTGCGTACCCGGCACCTACTACGACGATCTTCACGATTTACTTCCCATCCATTCTTGAAATTGATTGCGTGTTCATACGTTTCGTGTGAGTTGTCGGTTGATGGGGCGCAGCGCGATCTCGTTCGTGGACCATGTCAATCCACGCGTAGAACGGTCGCGGCGATGTCTTCCAGACCGGGACGGACGACACCCGGATCTGCGCCGACGACGGCCGCTGCGCGCAGCAGCCCGAGATAGCCGTAATACAGGGCGCGCGCGGTGGCGGGGGCTCCAGCGCCGCGACCGGCGGCACGGGCAACCTCCTCGAACTCGCCCATGAGTGTTTCCGCCAAGTTCCCGAACACCTCGGTCTGGTGCGCCCCGCGAGCGAGGATGGCTCCGTATTCGCGGGCGAGTTCGGCGTTGGAGGAGAACAAGTCGAGGAAGGGCTGCACGACCTCACCGACCCTGCGCACCGGGTCGTCCACGGGCCCAGGGACAGTTGTGGACCGCTTCTCGTGGACGGCACCGATCCACCGATCGAAGGCCATCAGCAGCAGCGAGTCCTTGTCTCCGACGGCCATCACACTTCCGACGCTTACTCCGGCGGCTCCGGCGATCTTGCGGACTGTCGTCGCTTGGAAGCCGTCGGCCATGAACAGCCGCTGGGCCGCGTCGACAATCCGCGTTCGCGTTTCCTCACGCTGTCGACTCCGGTTTGACTGAACAGGTTCAGTGAACATGTTCAGCACGGTACTTCTGCGCGATCCCTACGTCAAGGCCCCATGGTTTCACCGCCAGACGTGCCACTCCGCGAATACCCGCAAACGGACAGCGGCATTGGGGTCGGGTGATTGCGGGGGCCGTATGCCGGAACGGATGGTTGCCGGCAAGTCGCGTCGGTTGATGTCGACGGCGATGGCGAGCTTGATGATGTCGGCATCTCAGTCGTGCACGCACAGCTGCCGCCAGGTTGCGTTCGGTCAAGCCACCACCATCGTCACGATCGCCGCAGGTGACCGCGCAACACATCGTCCTCAAGAGCCAGGGGGTGATGCCGGGCGGCGCTATTCATCCCAGACGTATGTCGGTGGCTACCGGTTCAGTCGCAGAGCGGGCGCCGGTCTGGTGTTGCGGACAACAACTTCGCGTACAACTTTGATTCGAACACGCAGATATTCCAGTGTGAGGGTCAGGGCAAGCGTGGATGGCCGACGGCCTACTGCGCCTGGATCAATTCGTAGTAGCTGAAGCCGTGCCCCATGCCAGTGCAGTAGACGGCGCCGTGAAATCCGGTCTTGCATGACGAGCCGCCGCGATCTACTTCGGAACCGGCCATCGCGCCCGATCCCACCGGATGTCCGACCTTGTCGATCGGTGGATTGCCCTGGGGCAGCGTGTGCGGCGTACCGATGCCGAGTCCCGGATGCGCCGGGGCCCAGGGCACATCGATCAGCACCTCGCGCACGTTGAACGGCACCGACAACGACATCCCGCCTATCTCGATACTCATCGGTGCGGGATTGGTCAGATCGCAACCGACCACGCCATCGTCGGTGATCGAGCAGTTCAGCGACCCGGCTGAAAAGAACACCGGGCCCGAGTCGGGGGCCGCAGAGGCCGGCGCCAGACCCGCGCCGCCGGCGGCCACGGTGATGAGCGCTGCCGCTGCTGTTGCCACTTTCGTCAGTAATCGCATGCGTAACCCCTTTGCGGTTGCCCGACCCGCCCCCAACAATTAGTGAGGCTACGTTATTTGCGGCGCCGATTTGACGGGTTTGACCCAAAGACCTCAGACCTGAACCCAGCCGAGGGTCCGGGAGACCGCGTCCTGCCATTTGGCGTAGCCCGCCTCGCGGTGCTCGGCCGACCATTGCGGGGACCAGCGCCTCGATTCCTGCCATTGCGCCGCGAGTTCGTCCGCGGTCGACCAGTAGCCGACCGCCAGACCGGCCGCGTACGCGGCCCCGAGCGCCGTGGTCTCGGCCACGACCGGTCGGCTCACGTCGATGCCGAGCACATCGGCCTGGGTCTGCATGCACAGCTCGTTGGCGGTGACGCCGCCATCGACCTTCAGAACCTCAAGGCGCACACCGGAATCCTTGGTCATCGCGTCCGCGACATCACGGCTCTGATAGCAGATGGCCTCCAGGGTGGCGCGGGCGATGTGGCCGTTGTTGTTGAACCGGGACAGCCCGACGATGGCGCCCCGCGCGTCCGAGCGCCAGTAGGGGGCGAACAGGCCGGAGAACGCCGGCACGAAGTACACGCCGCCATTGTCGGGGACCTCGCGGGCAAGCGATTCGCTTTGCGCCGCACCGGAAATGATGCCGAGTTGATCGCGCAGCCATTGCACCGCGGAGCCGGTCACCGCGATCGATCCCTCCAGCGCGTACACCGCGGGGCGATCCGCGAACTGGTAGCAGACCGTCGTCAGCAGCCCGTTCTGTGAACGCACGATCTGCTCACCGGTGTTGAGTAGCAAGAAGTTTCCGGTGCCATAGGTGTTCTTGGCCTCGCCGGCCTTCAGGCACACCTGGCCGACCATCGCTGCCTGCTGGTCGCCGAGCGCGGCTGCGATGGGCACCTCGCCGGCGAACGGTCCGGCAATGCCGGTGTAGCCGTACGGATCGGTCGGCGACGACGGGCGGATCTCCGGCAGCATCGCCCGCGGCAGATCGAACAATGCGAGGAGCTCGTCGTCCCACTGCAGCGTCTCCAGGTCCATCAGCATGGTGCGGCTGGCATTGGTGACGTCGGTGACGTGCACCCCACCGTCCGGGCCGCCGGTCAGATTCCAGATGATCCAGGTGTCGACGGTGCCGAACAACACATGCCCGAGCTCGGCCGCGGCGCGTACGCCCTCGACGTTGTCGAGTATCCATTTCGCTTTTCCCGCACTGAAATACGTCGCGGGTGGAATACCGGCGCGATGGCGGATAAGGTCCCCGCCGGGCCCGGCGTCCAGTGCCGCTGCGATGGAATCGGTGCGGGTGTCCTGCCAGACGATCGCGTTGTACACCGGCCGGCCGGTGTACCGATCCCACAGGATGGTCGTCTCGCGCTGGTTGGTGATGCCGATCGCCGCCAGGTCGTTCGCGGTCAGGCCGTTCTTGCGCAGCGCGGTCTGCACCACCGACGAGGTGCGATCCCAGATCTCCACCGGATCGTGTTCGACCCAGCCGGCCTGGGGCATCACCTGTTGATGCTCGAGCTGATGACGTCCGACCTCGTTGCCCGCGTGATCGAAGATCATGAAGCGGGTGCTGGTCGTGCCCTGGTCGATCGCCCCCACGTAACTCATCGGACGTAGCCCATCTATTCGGTGTCCTCTCGTTCGAGACGGTCGGTCAAAACGCCTTCGGTGAGGTCGAGCTGCCGGAGTGCGCGGCGCAGCACCTCGTCGTCGATGAGGCCCGCGTCGCGGTCATCGATCAGCGATTCACGCTGCACGCGAAGCACTTCCAGGCGCATCCGGCGATAGGCGCCGGTGGGGCTCTCGCCGATCTGGTCGGGGCCGCGGCCCAGTTGTTCCCAGGCCTGGGACTTGCGGGCGCGCACCCAATTCCCCAGCGCCTCGGCCTGTTCGCGACGGGGATCGCTCTCGGGCAACTGCTGGACCAGTTCCTTGAGTCGTGCCATCGCCTTGCGTCCGGCGCGGTCCTGCGCCCCGGCCATCGCGATCAGGTCGGCCTGGCGATCGTTCGAGCGGATCCCGAGCCAGCGGATCACCAGGGGCAGGGTGGTGCCCTGGATCAGCAGCGTCCCGACGACCACGGCGAAGGTGAGGAAAACGATCTCGTCGCGGCCCGGAAATGGCTTGTGCGCGTGGGTGGTCAACGGAATGGCGAATGCCGCGGCCAGGCTCACGACGCCGCGCATGCCGGCCCAGCCGACGACGAAGATGCCTCGTGCGGGCGGCGGCGGTGTGTCGGGGTTCTTGAGGCGACGCAAACCCCAATTGGCGGTGGTGAACAGATACACCCACACGATGCGCACCACGATCACCGTGACCAGCACGGCGACGGTGGCCCACACCAGCGTCGGGGCCTCGTGGCCGTCGAGGTTGCGCACCACCGACGGCAACTGCAGACCGATCAGCAGGAATACGAACGATTCCAGCACCACCTCGAGCGACTTCCAGACCGCGTTGTCCTGCAGCCGGGTCTCGTAGCCCTCGCGCACCGAACGCTGACCCAGGAACAGTCCGGCCGTGACGACCGCGATCACCCCGGAGGTGCGTGCCTCCTCGCCCAGCCAGTAGATCCCGAACGGGGCGAGCAGCCCCATCGCCGTCTCCATCTGCGGATCATCAAGCCAGTGACGCAGTTTCGCGACGGCGACCCCGACCGCCAAACCGATCGCCGTACCCCCGACCGCGGCCAGCGCGAAGGTGCCCAGGCCCTGCCAGATCGACGTGACGCCGCCGACGGCGGCGCCCAGCGCGATCCGGTACGCGGTCAGCGCGGTCGCGTCGTTGAGCAGGCTCTCTCCCGATAGCAGCGTCATGATCTGTCGCGGCAATCCGAGGCGCCGGCCGATCGCCTGGGCGGCGACCGCGTCCGGCGGCGCCACGATCGCGCCGAGAACGAACGCCGCCGCCAGCGGCAGATCGGGGACCACCCAATGCGCTACGAATCCCACGACCACCGTGCTGACCAGGGGCAGCAGTACCGCCAGTGAGCTGACGGCGGCGACGTTGCGTCGCAGCGCCAGGTAGGAGCTGTCCAGAGCGGCCGCGTACAGCAACGGCGGCAGCACGATGAACAGCACGAAGTCGGGCTCGAGAGTGGTGGACGGCAGTCCGGGGATCCAGGAGATGGCCAGGCCGACGAGTACCAGCAGCAGCGGGGCGGATGCGCCGTACCGGCGCGCCGGCGCCGCCGTGATCAGCGCGATCACCGCCGCCATCAGCAGGCCTGTGTTCACCCGATGGTCCTTCCTCGACGAGTGTGCCGCCCTATCGTTGCATCAGCGCGGGCCCGCATCGGGCAGCCACGGGGGATTCAGGTGACGCGAGCTCGGTGGTGCACCAGAATGGAACGCAATGAGACTCATCAGACGATCGGCCATGCACCGCAACATGAAACCCGCCACGGACACCGTGGCGTCCGGCGACTGCGCCGAGCTCGCCGCGGCCACCGAGCCGCCGACGGATCCGGGCGTTGATCAGTCGGTCTGCCAGGGCTGCGCTGAGCTGGGCGAATCGCATTGGGCCCATCTGCGTAAGTGCCTGACGTGCGGTTACATCGGATGCTGCGACTCCAGCCCGCACCGGCATGCGACGGCGCACTACCACCAGACGGAGCATCCGGTGATGCGCTCGGCCGAGCCGGGGGAGACCTGGCGCTGGTGTTACGTCCACGCGCAGCTGGGCTGACCGCACGTGCATGCGTCGACCGAATGAATCAGCCCGGTGGCGTGCGATGTGGTCGCGCCGCGACCGATAGCCTGGTCGGGTGAACAGTCCTGACGAAGCCGGCAGCGTCGACGAGTCCGGTCCCCGCTCGGTCGTGAACATTCCGGAGGTCATCGGGACGCCGCTGACGCTGGGTGCGACCACCGTGATGCTGTTGGGCGCAGGCGAATTGGGCAAGGAAGTGATCATCGCCTTCCAGCGCCTGGGCGTCGAGGTGATCGCGGTCGACCGGTACGCGGATGCGCCCGGCCACCAGGTTGCGCACCGATCGCACGTGATCGACATGATGGATCCCGGCGCGCTGCTGGCGTTGATCGAACGGGAACGGCCGATGTTCGTCGTTCCGGAGATCGAGGCGATCGCGACGTCGGCACTGGCCCAGGCGCAGGCTCGCGGCTACTGCGAGGTCGTGCCGACCGCGCGGGCCGTGGCGTTGACGATGAACCGCGAGGGCATTCGCCGGCTTGCCGACGAGGAGCTCGGGCTGCCGACGTCCCCGTACGCATTCGCGGGGTCCGCCGACGAAGTGCGGCGGGCGGCCGACAAGATCGGCTATCCGTGTGTGGTGAAGCCGATCATGTCGTCCTCGGGCAAGGGCCAGTCGGTGATGGCGGGGCCGGACGACATCGATTCGGCCTGGGCGGCAGCGCAGTCCGGTGGACGCGTGGCGTCCGATCGGGTGATCGTCGAGGGCTTCGTCGACTTCGACTACGAGATCACACTGCTGGCCGTGCGATCCTACGACCGCGCCGCGGGCCAGCTGGTCACGCAGTTCTGCTCGCCGATCGGCCATCTGCAGGAGGGTGGCGACTACATCGAGTCATGGCAGCCGCACCTGATGAGCGAACATGCATTGGGGGCGGCGATGTCGGTAGCGGCCCGCATCGCCGTTGGGCTCGGTGACGGAAAGCTTGGTGGGCGTGGCATTTTCGGCGTCGAGATGTTCGTGAAGAACGAAGACGTGTACTTCTCCGAGGTGAGCCCGCGGCCCCACGACACCGGCCTGGTCACCATGGCCACCCAACGCCTGAGCGAGTTCGAGATGCATGCCCGGGCCATCCTCGGGCTGCCCGTCGACGTGACCCTGGCGTCGCCGGGTGCGTCGGCGGTCATCTATGGCGACCTGGACGAGCCGGCCATCGGGTTCGAGGGTGTCGCAGCGGCCCTGGAGGTCCCGGAGACCGATATCCGTCTGTTCGGCAAGCCGGTCAGCCATCGGCGTCGAAGGATGGGCGTGGTGACCGCCACCGCGGACGATGTCGACACCGCCCGCGGTCGGGCGAGCGAGGCCGCCGCGCGGGTGCGTCCGGTGAGCACCCAGCGTCCGGTGCCGCCGGAGATGGCCGAGGATTTGCGTCTAGCGGACGAGTCGGTCGCCAAGCCGGTCGAGGAAGCCTCGACGGAGGTGATCGATACCGCCGCCACGACCGAGGTGATCGATACCGCGGCCGCGACCGAAACGATCGCGACGGTCGGACCGGAGCCGAAATCGGACTCGACGTCGGCGGCGCAACCGAAAACGGCGCCCAAACCGGCCCCCGCGACCCCGACCTCCGATCCCACTCCCACCCCGCGGCCACACATTCGAAAACTGCCTCCGACCTCGCCGAATGCAGCGGCGGACTGACGCGCTCGGGTAATGCTCGCGCGTCGTTATCGTCGCTATTTCCCTGAATTTGCTAACGGAAGCCACACATTTACGCGATCTTTCCTAGGAAGGCCCGCCCGGGAGATACCCAGCGGGTCGCGTGGACCTAGGAGGGCCTGACATGAAGCAGAAGTTCGCTCGGGGGTTGATTGCGGCGGCCGCGGTCGTCGGCATCGGTGCCGGAACGGCGCTGGCAGCAGCGCCTGCTTCGGCTGCCGGGCCTGCCGACCTGCGCATGATCGGCGGCGTGAACTGTCAGTTCGGCGCTCCGGGTGTGCCCTGGCAGAACGCCTGGACGATGACGCGCTGGATGACGGTGCAGAACGTCGGCGGCACCACGATGCCGGGCGTCTGGATGCAGGAAGTCAGTGGCCAGCAGAAGTATATCGGCGACCTCGCGCCCGGCCAGGTGGCGTGGGCGCAGCAGATCAAGACGGTGCAGTTCGGCTGCTTCCCGGCCTCGATCTCCGGCTACACCTGGGGCGCGTACACCGAGGACCTGACCAACAACTACGGCTTCTGGTACAACATCAACTCATTCTGACCCTTGCGGTCGACGACCTGAACCGAGCGCACGCACGCGCGGAAACGACGAGTGGCTTCCGATCTGATCGAGGGCCACTCGTCGTTTGCCGTATATGGGTGTATCGCGAAATATGCCAATAGTTTGCGAAAACACCCGTTTCGATGCACGATCCCAGACGGGGTAGAAAACTGGGAACTGACTGAGGAGTTGCTATGAACAAGAAGTTGACCCGTGGGCTGGCCGCAGTGGTATCCGCATGTGCGATCGGTGCGGGCACGGTCGTCGCTGCTGCGCCTGCACAGGCCGACACGCCGGCCGACCTCGCCCTGCTGGGCGGGGTGGACTGCAACTTCGGCAAGCCGGGAGTGCCGTGGAAGGACGCCTGGAGCATGCACCGATGGATGGTCGTCAAGAACGTCGGCGGCACCACGATGCCGGGCGTCACGTTGCAGGAGATCAACGGGCCGGCCCTGAACATCGGCGACCTGAAGCCCGGGCAGACCTCGAAGGCCATCGAGACCACGTGGTTCGGCTGCTTCCCGACGTCGATCGCCGGCTATACCTGGGGCGCCAATGCCGAGAATCTGTCCAACAACTACGGATTCTGGTGGAATGTCCGCAAGTTGGACCAGCCCACGAACCCGAACTCACCCTCGGGTTCTTAGTCCGAAGGTCGCTGGGCCCGCCGTCGGCTAGATCTTGTCCGGCTCCGACGCGGCGAGCATGTCATGGCGCTCGACGACCTTGATGCGCTCGCGACCTTCGGCGGCACCCAGGGACCGCTCATGCTCGTCGAGCCGGTACCAGCCGTCCCAGGTGGTGAACGGGTGGTTCTTCGACTCGAGCAGCTTTATGATCGAATCCTCCTGCGGCTGCGCAGGATCGAGCAGCGCGCCGTTCACCATGTCCTCGACCAGGCATTCGATGGTCTCGTTGGCGTCGCCCTTGGTGTGGCCGATCAGGCCGACCGGTCCACGCTTGATCCAGCCCGTCGTATACAGGCCGGTCTGGTGCACGCCGCCGTCGAAGACGCGGCCGGCCTCGTTGGGGATGACGCCGGCCTGGTCGTCGAACGGGATCTGCGGCAGATTGTCCGACAGGTAGCCGACCGCGCGGTAGACCGCGGTGACATCCCAATCGGTGAACTTGCCGGTGCCCTTGACGTTGCCGGTGCCGTCGAGTTCGGTGCGCTCGGTGCGCAGCCCGACGACCTCACCGTTCTCGCCGAGGATCTCGACCGGGCTCTCGAAGAAGTGCAGGAACAGCTTGTGGATGGCGCCGGCCTTCGGGTCCTCGCGGATCGCGTAGTTCTCGATGATCGTGGCGACCTGATCGGTGATCTTCGACGACCGGCGCGCGACCGCGGAGCCTTCGTCGTACTCGATGTCTTCGGGTGCGACGACGACCTCGATGTTCGGCGAGTGGTCGAGCTCCTTGAGCTCCAACGGCGTGAACTTGGCCTGCGCCGGACCGCGCCGGCCGAACACGTGCACCTCGAGCGCTTTGTTGGCCTTGAGGCCCTCGTAGACATTGGCCGGAATCTCGGTCGGCAGCAGCTCGTCGCCGGTCTTGGCGAGCACCCGCGCGACGTCGAGGGCGACGTTGCCGACGCCGATCACGGCGACCTTCTCCTGCTCCAGCGGCCAACTGCGCGGGAAGTCGGGGTGGCCGTCGTACCAGGCGACGAACTGGGCCGCGCCGTAGCTGCGCTCCAGGTCGAGGCCGGGGATCTCCATCACCCGGTCATCGGTGGCGCCGGTGGAGAAGATGATGCCGTCGTAGCGGGCCTTCAGATCCTCGAGCGTGACGTCGGTGCCGTAGTCGACGTTGCCGATGAGCCGCACCTGCGGCTTGTCGAGCACCTTGTGCAGCGCGGTGATGATGCCCTTGATACGCGGATGGTCGGGGGCGACGCCGTAGCGGATCAGGCCGAACGGGGCCGGCATCCGTTCGAACAGATCGATGCTGACGCCGCGCGCGGCGGCGGTGTCGGACTTCATCAGGGCATCGGCGGCGTAGATGCCGGCGGGGCCGGCTCCGACGATTGCTACTCGAAGCGGACGGGTGTCAGTCATGGCGCGCTTTTACCTCGGATCGACTGTGTAACTGTGGGCCGCCGGTGCGCTCGCAGTGGTGATCTGCTCGCTGCGCAGGCGTGACCCGTAACCCCATTACGGTATGCGCCCGCGGCGCCGCGCACCAAACGCGGGGCACCTCCACTGTGGCCTGGTTAACTGCATGACTTAGGCGACGCTAACCCGCGGGGGCTGAGGGTGCCGTCGGCAAGACCAATACACTGCGGGCATGTCGAACGAGCCTTCCGGTGCCGACCAGTCCGATGCGGTGGAGCCGGAGCGTCCCTTCCTGTCTGTCGCCTGGCCATTTCTGGTCGCGGTGGCGATCGTCATCGTCGCAATCCTCGCGATCGTCATCATGCACATCGTCAAGCCGGGCAACGAGCGGCTGACCGACAGCGCCAAGATCACCCGGACCCTCAACGACTATTACTCATCGATCTCGGAAGTGAAGTACGACCGGTACCGCACTGCCTTCTGCGCCCAGGACACCCAGGTGTCGTCGTTCCCGACCGCACCGCAGTTCCAGGACAAGTACCAGGCGATTCGCGATAAGAACGGCCAGATCAAGATGGAGGATCCGAGCGAGGTCAACGTCAATGGCGACGTCGCAACGGCCAACGCGCACTGGGCATACACCAGCGGCGACACCAGCAATCACACCGACGCCATGAAATTTTTCAAGGACGGCGATGATTGGAAGATCTGCAACAGCATCCAAGCAGGGCAGAAATGAGTCCGAATTCATGAGCTACGCCGGAAACCTCACGCCGGAGCAGGCCTGGGAGATCTTGACGTCCGATCCATCGTCGGTGCTGGTCGACTGCCGCACCAATGCCGAATGGAATTACGTCGGCGTGCCGGAGTTGTCGGCCATCGGCAAGCGCACCGTCTTCATCGAGTGGATCAGCTATCCCGATGGCGCGGCCAACCCGACCTTCGTGCAGGAACTGCGTGCGGCCGGCATCGGCGACGATCAGCAGGTGTTGTTCATCTGTCGTAGCGGACACCGATCGATCGGCGCCGCACAGGCCGCCACCGCCGACGGTGTCGCACAGGCGTACAACATTCTTGACGGGTTCGAAGGCGACCTGGATGCCGAAGGACACCGCGGTGCGGCCGGATGGCGGGCGCGCGGCCTGCCCTGGCGACAGGGCTAGCGGAACGGGTCGAAGGTCCACCGGACCTTCCCATGAGGAGTAGAGAACAGTGAGTTACGAACTGCCCGAGGGCCTTTCGCCCGAGACGTTGGGCGTGCGCGGTGGACTGCTGCGAACGAATTTCGAAGAGACCACCGAGGCGCTGTTCCTCAATTCGGGCTACGTCTACGAGTCGGCCGAGGCCGCCGAGCGGGCATTCACCGGCGAGGATGTCCGATTCGTCTATTCGCGCTACGGCAATCCGACCGTCGCGATGTTCCAGGAGCGGATGCGGCTGATCGAGGGTGCCGAAGCCTGTTTCGCCACGGCAACGGGCATGTCGGCGGTGTTCGTCGCGCTGGGCGCGCTGCTGCAGGCCGGCGATCGGCTGGTCGCCGCGCGCAGCCTGTTCGGCTCCTGCTTCGTGGTCTGCAACGAGATCCTGCCGCGCTGGGGCATCGAGACCGAGTTCGTCGACGGTGAAGACCTGGAGCAGTGGGAGCGCGCGCTGAGCAAGCCCGCGACGGCGGTGTTCTTCGAGACCCCGTCGAACCCGATGCAGTCGCTCGTGGACATCGAGAAGGTCAGCGAACTCGCGCATGCGGCGGGTGCAAAGGTGGTGCTGGACAACGTCTTCGCCACCCCGCTGCTGCAGCAGGGTTTGCCGCTCGGCGCGGATGTGGTCGTCTATTCGGGCACCAAGCACATCGACGGGCAGGGGCGCGTGATGGGCGGAGCGGTGCTCGGCGAGAAGGAGTACATCGACGGCCCGGTGCAGCAGCTGATGCGGCACACCGGTCCGGCGATCAGCCCGTTCAACGCGTGGACGCTGGTCAAGGGCCTCGAGACGCTGCGGTTGCGGGTGGACGCCTCGACCACCGCGGCGCTGCGGATCGCCGAGTTCCTGGAGGCCGACGATCGGGTGCGCTGGGTGAAATACCCGTTCCTGCAGTCGCATCCGCAGTACGAGCTGGCGCGGCAGCAGATGAGCGGTGGCGGCACCGTGGTGACCTTCGAGCTCAATGACCGCGGCGGCGTCTCCGGCAAGGAGCGCGCTTTCGAGGTGCTCAACAAGCTGCGTGTCATCGACATCTCCAACAACCTGGGCGATGCGAAGTCGTTGATCACGCATCCGGCCACCACCACGCACCGGGCCATGGGGCCGGAGGGCCGCGCGGCGATCGGGCTGTCGGATGCGGTGGTCCGGCTATCGGTGGGCCTGGAAGGCATCGACGATCTGCTGAACGACCTCGACGGGGCTTTGTAAGACCGCAGACCATTTCGAACCGCCCCTGACCGATAGGCGTCCACGATGATCCAGTCGATAGCAGATTGGATCGTGCATGTGGTCGGGTCGACGCCGCCCTGGGTGGTCTACCTGCTGGTGTGGGGGTTGGTCTACAGCGAGGCGGCCTTCCTGGTGGGGTTGATCCTGCCCGGGGAGACCGCGCTGCTGGCCGGTGCGGTCGCCTGCGCGCTGGGTCCGACCAACATCGGTTGGCTGATCTTCGGCGCCTGTTTAGCCGCGATCCTCGGTGACTTCACCGGCTACCAGCTCGGCCGCCGAGCCAGTCACCGCGTCACTGAAACGCGGATCGGCAGGTGGATCGGCCAAGACCGATGGGACAAGGCCGAACATGCGATGCGGCGAGGCGGCGCCACCGCGGTGATGACGGCGCGCTGGATCGGCTATGTCCGGTCGCTGACGCCGTTCCTGGCCGGGCTCAGCCACATGCAGACGCGAACGTACTTGCTGGGCAACGTCGTCGGCGGCGTCACCTATGTGGTCACGGTGGGAACGTTGGGTTACGTGCTCGGAGCCAGCGTCGGTGCCCGGGTGCTGCTGTACGGCGCGCTCGGCGTCGGGGTGCTGGCGATTGTGGTGTTCGGCCTGCGGTGGTGGGTGCACACCACGCGGCGTCGTACGGGCTGAGTAAATTGGTCTGACCACTTGACAACCTGACCTGCTACTCGCCACCATTGTTCCCATGCAGTTCGAGACAGTGGTGCGTCGGTCGGTCCCGCAAGAGGTGTCCGACCAGATCGCATCGCGCGTGGTCAGCGGCGAATTGCCGCCCGGAGGCGCGCTGCCCAGTGAGCGAGAACTGGCCGAGGCGCTGGGGGTGTCGCGGCCGGCGGTGCGGGAAGCGATCAAGAGACTCGACGCCGTGGGCGTGGTCAACGTCCGACAAGGCGGGGGCACCACGGTGCGCGACATTCGTCGCGACGGCGGCCTCGACCTGCTGCCGATCCTGCTGATGAGCGGTGACCGGGTCGACCCGGCGGTCGTGCGATCGGTGGTGGAGGCGCGTTCGCAACTCGGACCGGTGGTCGCCGGTCTCGCGGCGCAGCGCATCGATGAACCGCATCTCGAGCGGCTCGGCCAGCAGGCCGAGGCCCTCGCGGCCGCCCCGGATCCGGTCGCGGCACAGCGAATCGCGTTGGCGTACTGGGACATCGTCGTCGATGGTGCGGATTCGATCGTCTACCGGCTGCTGTACAACACGCTGCGTGCTGGCTACGAGCCTGCTCTGGATGCGCTTGCGACGGTGATGGCGGACGAGGTCGGCGCCGTCGACAACTATCGGAACCTGTTGAGCGCGTTGCGCGCCGGCGATGTCACCGCCGCAGAATCGGCGGCCGGGGTCGTGCTGGCGCCCAGCACCGACGCGCTGATGGCGGCATGTCGAGCGATGGAGGACAGCCATGACTGACACGACCCGCGCGGTGGACTCCGCGCCCGGCACGCGCGCATCCGTGATGCGGCGAGGCGCCACGCTCCGGGTGGCGTTAGCCGAATTCTTTCGGCATCCGACACCGTGGATGATCGGCGCGGTTGCTCTCGGTGCCTGGGTGGCACGGTTCATCGTCGGTGGGTGGAGCTGGCGCGATCCGGTGGTGGTCGGCGTCCTGCTGGCGGTGTCGCCGCTGGTCGAGTGGCTGATCCACGTGTTCATCCTGCATTGGCGCCCACGCCGATTGGGTCGGATGAAAGTGGACACCCTGCTTGCCAGCAAACACCGTGCGCACCACCGCAATCCGCGTGATATTCCGCTGATCTTCATCCCGTGGCAGGTGGTCGTGGGACTACTGCCTTCGGTGGTGCTGATCGGAGTGTTCGCCTTCGTCGGTCAGCTCGGTGAGGGGCTGACGTTCGTCGCCATGGTGACGACGTTCCTGCTCGGGTACGAGTGGACGCACTATCTGATCCACACCGACTACAAGCCGCGGCACGCGTTGTATCGGGCGGTGTGGCGTAACCATCGCTTCCACCATTTCAAGAACGAGCACTACTGGTTCACCGTCACCACGTCCGGTACCGCCGATCGGCTGTTGCGGACCTATCCCGATCCCGAATCCGTCGAATCTTCGCCTACGGCAAAGAATCTGCACGCTCTGGGATGACCGCGGAGCCGGTGAGCGCCCGCAGGATCGTGGCGAACTTGGTGGTCGTCTCGGCCAGCTCGGCATCCGGGTCCGACTGCGCGACGATGCCGCCGCCCGCATGCGCGATCAGCGAGCGCCGATCGGCCGCCAGCTCGGCGCACCGAATCGCCACCAGCCAATCGCCGTCGCCGTCAGCGGTGTTGTAACCGATTGCGCCGGAATAGAATCCGCGCGGCCCCTCGACATCGGCGATGATTGCTGCAGCCGCCGCCGTGGGCGTGCCGCAGACGGCCGGCGTCGGATGCAGTGCCAGCGCCAGCTCCAGCGAGGTGATCGACGGATCGGCGAGCGTGCCGACGATCGGTGTGGCCAGGTGCCAGAGCTCCCCGGTGGCCAGCAGTACCGGCGTCTCGGGTGCCTGCACGTCGGCGCAGAACGGGGCGAGTGCGGTGCGCAGATAGTCCACGACGAACCGGTGCTCGGCGTGGTCCTTCGCCGACGACGAAAGTGATTGGGCGGCAGCCTGATCGGCGACCGGGTCGCTGGAGCGTGCAGCGCTGCCGGCATAGGGGTGCGCATAGACGCGGTCGCCGCGTTTGGAGACGAGCAACTCCGGCGAAGCCCCGATCAACAGGCGGTCCCGATAGTTCGGCCCCGCCGCGGACAGGTCGACGCAGAACGCATTGTGTTCGGCGTTGCCGCCCGCGAGCGCCTCGGACAGGGAATGCTCGTCGACCGCGGACGTGGTGGCCAGTTCGATCGCGCGCGCCAGGACGACTTTGTCGGCGGTACCGGTCGCGATGGTGTCGCGCACGGTGGCGACCCGGGCGCGATGCGTGCTCGCATCGGGTCGGGTATCACGCAGCGTCACCTGGTGATTCAGCGGTGGCCGGCCGGGCAGCGGCAGGGGATCCCGGGTGAGTCGGCCCGGAACCGACAGTGCGGCAGGACCGTCGGACTCGAACGCGAATGCGCCGACCACCGCGGATCCGGCCCGGGCCGCAGCCACCGCCGGCCCGCGAGCGGCGAACTGCCGGACCGAGCCGTCGGCGCGCACGGTGCCGTCGCGTCCGGACAGAAGAAAGCTCACGTCAATCACCGTAGCCATCGCGGTGATGTGTGCTGTCACACCTGTCTGACCGGCCCGATCTGGGCGTGATGACCGACTTGCTTCGGGCTTCGCCCCGAGCGCATACTTGCGTCCGTCAAGTAGTTGGCAAGTGAAACTTATTGAGGCGTAAAAGTAATGTCACGGACGGCCGACGTCGAAAACCTGATGGATGCGATGCGTCGCTTTCAGCATGTACGGGAGCGGTTCATCGCAGCTCGGATGCACACTTCGGACGGGGCGGTCGAAACCGCCGCGTTCGCGTGTCTGTTCGTGCTGGATCGAGGTCCCGCGCGGTCCGGCGCGGTCGCCGAAGCCCTGTACACCGACCCATCCACGATCAGCCGGCACGTCGCCAACCTGGTGAAACTCGGCTATGTGCGCCGGGAGGCCGATCCGGACGACGGCCGGGCGACCATCCTGGTGATCACCGATCTCGGGCACAAACGCCTGGGCCAGCTCCGCAAGCAGCGGGCGCAGTCGATGCTCGCCGCGATGGAGGACTGGACCGATACGGATTTGAACACGCTTTCCACACTTTATGAGCGCTTCGTGGATCAAGCTGAGGAGACCGCCTGCGGACTCGCCACTGCACCGGTCCAAGACTTGGAGGAAAACTGATGGTTACGGCCGAATCGACCAGCACAGCCCCGTCTGCGTTGACCCACCGGCAGATTCTCACGATCTTCGCGGGACTGATGATGGGCATGTTCCTGGCGTCGCTGGATCAGACCATCGTGTCGACCGCGATCCGGACGATCTCGGATGACCTGCACGGTTACTCCATGCAGGCGTGGGTCACCACGGCGTACCTGATCACCTCGACGATCGTGACGCCGCTCTACGGCAAGCTCTCGGACATGCACGGCCGCAAGCCGTTCTTCATGCTCGCGATCACGATCTTCATCGTCGGATCGTTCCTGTGCAGTACATCGACGTCGATGTACGAGCTCACCGCGTTCCGGGCTCTGCAGGGCCTCGGGGCCGGCGGCTTGATGTCGCTGGCGCTGACGATCGTCGGTGACATCGTCTCGCCGCGGGAACGTGCCAAGTACCAGGGCTACTTCCTGGCCGTCTTCGCTACCTCCAGCGTGCTGGGACCGGTGCTCGGCGGGCTGTTGGCCGGCCAGAATTCGATCATCGGCATCGCCGGCTGGCGCTGGGTGTTCCTGGTGAACGTGCCGATCGGCATCATCGCCCTCGGCGTCGTCTTCCGGGTCCTGAACTACAACCAGATCAAGAGCGCCAAGGCGAGGGTCGACTGGTGGGGCGCCGCGGCGCTGTCTGTCGGCGTCGTCCCGCTGCTGATCGTGGCCGAACAGGGCCGTACCTGGGGCTGGGGCAGCGGCAACGCGATCCTCTGTTACATCATCGGACTGCTCGGCATCGCGGGATTCATCGGCGTGGAGAAGTGGATGGGTGAGGCGGCGATCATTCCGCTGCGCATCTTCAAGCATCGCGTGTTCTCGCAGGGGATCGTGATCGCCGTCGTGGTCGGCGCGGTCATGTTCGGCGGCATCTCGATGCTGCCGCAGTACTTCCAGGTGATCCGCGGGTCCAGCCCCACCGTCGCCGGCCTGCAGATGCTGCCGATGGTGCTCGGTCTGATGGTGGCGTCCATCGCATCCGGTCAGATGATCTCCCGCACCGGGCGGTACAAGGTGTTTGCCATCATCGGTGCGGCCGTGATCACCGTCGCCACCTTCCTGTTCCACTACATGTCGGTGGACACCCCGCTCTGGCAGGTCATGACTATGGCCTTCTTCGTTGGTTTCGGCCTCGGCAATCTGATGCAGCCGATGACGTTGGCGTTGCAGAATGCGTTGCCGCCCAAGGATATGGGCGTGTCGACCGCCGCCGCGACCTTCTTCCGGCAGATCGGCGGTACCGCCGGCGTGGCCGTCTTCTTCTCGGTGCTGTTCAGCCTGATGGGCCCGAACATCGCGGACCAGATGAAGCACTCGGCCGCGGACCCGGCCTTCCAGCAGGCGGTGGTGCAGACCGCCGCGGACACGTCCAACGTGAAGGGCTCGGCCTTCGCCTGCAACCTGGTCGAGCAGGCCCATCCGGGGGCGCCGATCTGTGCCGGCCGCGCCGGTACCGGCGCGAGCATCATGGACGACACCTCCGTGCTCAACCACGTGCCGAAGATCGTGGCCCATCCGTTCAAGGCCGGATTCGCCGAGTCGATGGACACCGTGTTCCTGTCGGTGTCGGTGCTGGGCGTCATCGCGCTGATCCTGGTGGTCTTCTGGCAGGAGGTCGCGCTGCGCAAGCAGTCCGGCATGCAGGCGCAGATGACCGAGTAGCGCCTGCCCCATCGCACCTCGAACACGACAAGGGCCCACGGTCGATGACCGTGGGCCCTTGTCGATGTCCGGTGGATCAGTGTCCGGGGAACCGATCCTGCGCCTCGCGGGCGACCTTCTCGGCCTGCTCGCGGCCGACCCAACCGGCCGCCGATACCTCTTTGCCCGGCTCCAGGTCCTTGTAGTGCTCGAAGAAGTGCTGGATCGCCTTGAGCTCGAAATCCGGCACATCGTCCAGATCCTGGATGTGATCCCAGCGCGGGTCGCCGGCCGGAACGCAGAGCAGCTTGTCGTCGCCGCCGGCCTCGTCGGTCATCTGGAACATCGCGACGACGCGGGCCTCCACGAGCACGCCCGGGTAGACCGACTCGGGCAGCAGGACCAGCGCGTCCAGGGGATCGCCGTCCTCGCCCAGCGTGTTCTCGATGAAGCCGTAGTCAGCGGGGTAGCCGAACGACGTGTAGAGGTAGCGGTCCAACTTGACGCGGCCCGACTCGTGGTCGACCTCGTACTTGTTGCGCTGTCCCTTCGGGATCTCGATGGTGACGTCAAACTCCACGTCGGGGTCCTCCTGCTGGTGGTTCGGCCGGTGATAATCGCCTCAACGATACTGTTAGGAAAGCCTGGTGCACCGCGCCGGGACCCTGCGCCGGTGGCGGCGCGAACGGTGAACCGGAGGGATAGTTGCGCAAACGCTCGGGGCTTCTCTGGTTTGCGGTGGTATTCGTCGTGGTCGTAGCAGTTGCTGCGGCCGCGTTGATCTACGCACTGCGGGTCGATGAGAACACCACCAGCTCGCCCGAACCCGCTCCGCCGGCCGTGGCGCAGCGCATCAGTCCGGTCGCCGCGACGGCACCCGTTCCGACGCCCGCGGGGATCGCACAGGAGATCAAGCCGGCGCTGGCCAACCCCGACATCGCCGATGTCACCGGCCAGATCACCGATGCCGCGACCGGTCAGTTGCTGTGGTCGCATGACCCGGACGAGAAGCGGACTCCCGCATCGACCACCAAGCTGTTGACGGTCAGCGCGGCATTGTCGGCGTTGTCGCCGGACGCCACCCTGTCCACCAACGTCGTGCAGGGTCCGGGCGGTCAGCTGATCATCGTCGGTGCCGGCGACCCCACGCTGTCGGTGCAGCCGGACGGTCAGCCGACGTTCTACACCGACGCGCCACGGATCTCGGCGCTGGCCGACCAGATCCGGGCGAAGGGATTGCACCCGACCTCGATCGCGATCGACACGAGCGCCATCACCGGTCCCGACTGGGACACCACCTGGGATCGCGAGGACATCGCAGGCGGCAATCTGACGCCGATCCAGGCGCTGATCGCCGACGGCGGTCGGCTCCAGCCGCTCAAGGACTACTCGCCGCGCACGGCGACTCCCGCAATGGATGTCGGCAAGGCCCTCGCCGCTGACCTCGGCGTCTCGGGGCCGGTCACCTCGGTGACGGCTCCGGCGGGCGTACCGGTCGTCGCATCGGTGACATCGGCGCCGCTGCTCACGCGGCTCGGCGACATGATCCGCGACAGTGACAACATCCTGGCCGAGACGGTATCGATCGAGATCGCGCGGGCGACCGGCGGCCAGCCGTCACTGGCCGGCGGGGTCGCCGCCGTGCAAAGCGTGTTGACCAACAACGGGTTCGATCTCGGGTCGACCTTCCTGCATGACACCAGCGGCATGTCGACGGCGAATCTCATCAGCCCGGACACCCTCGACCACGTTCTGCTGGCCGCCGCGTCCGGCCAGAATCCGAAGCTGCGTCCGCTACTGGACATGCTGGCGATCGGCGGGGTGGACGGCACGCTTTCGGGTCGATTCGACGTCAATGGCGTCGCGGGCTGGGTGCGGGCCAAGACCGGGACGCTCACCGGCGTCAACACGCTGGCCGGCATCGTGCAGGACACCGACGGACGGGTGCTGACCTTTGCGCTGATGGCGGGTGGCGACATCAACAAGTCGCGGATGGGGCTGGATGCGGTCGCGTCCGCACTACGGGGATGTGGTTGCCAGTGAACGATTCAGCAAGCAACGGCACGAACTCTGCCGACGACAAGCCCGACGGCTCGATTCCGATCGCCGATCGGGTCGACTGGGGCACCGCGGCGTCGCTCGGTCGAAAGCTGGTGCGCCCCGGACCCAAGACCACCGACTACACCCGGGATCTGGCGCGGGCCGAGCTGATCGCTGCGTCCGCCGCCGCCGAGGAACCGGTTCGTGAGGTGACTCGACTCGCCGACGGACAGGTGGTGCCGACCGCGCGAGTGCTCGATCGCGGTGAATGGATTTCGGCTGCGGCACAGTCGATGTCGGTGATGCTCGGCGGCGACGGCACATCGCACAGCACCGGTATCTCGGCGCGGCTGTCCGGAGCGCAGGCCGGCGGCGTGCTGTCGCTGCTGTCGTCGGCGATCCTGGGCCAGTACGACCCGTTCACGCCCGATCCGGTCTCCGGCGCCGACGGCACGCTGCTGCTGGTGCTGCCCAACATCATCGCCGTCGAGCGAGCGCTGCATGTGGTGCCCAAGGATTTCCGGCTCTGGGTGTGCCTGCACGAGGTGACGCACCGGGTCCAGTTCTCGGCGAACCCGTGGCTGCGCGGGTACATGCGCGAGAACATCGATGTGCTCACCGATGAGTCGGGTGAGTCGGTGAATGAACTCGTCAGCCGGATCGCCGCGGCGGTGAAATCCGATCAGCCGCGCGAGAAGGGTGTGATCGGGGCGATGCAGCTGCTGCAGACGCCGGAGCAATATGAGGCCTTCACGCGGATGATGATGTTGGGTACCGTGCTCGAGGGCCATGCCGACCATGTGATGGATGCCGTTGGGCCGCAAAAGGTTCCGACGGTGGCGGCGATCCGCGAGGCCTTCGATGCGCGCCGCACTCGCAAACCGAACCCGATGCAGCGCATCCTGCGCGCGCTGCTCGGCATGGATGCCAAGATGGCGCAGTACATCAAGGGCAAGGCCTTCGTCGACGAGGTGGTGGCGACGGCGGGGATGGCCCGCTTCAACACGATCTGGACCGGTCCGGAGACCATGCCCACACCCGAGGAGATCGCGACACCGCGGCTATGGATCGACCGGGTCCTGTAACCGCCGCGCTGAGTCGCCGCGCCGCTGAGTTCGTCGCGGAGTTCGATCTCGGCGATCGGGTCTGCGTCGGGTTGTCCGGCGGCGCCGATTCATTGGCCCTGACCGCGGCGTGCCTGGGCGCCGGCCTCGACGTGCACGCGGTGGTCGTCGACCATCGGCTGCAGCCGGGTTCTGATTCGGTGGCGGCGACGGCCGCCGCGGTCGCGACGGGCTGGGGAGCCACCAGCGAAGTGGTCGGCGTGGACGTCGCCGGTGGCGGCGGCCCGGAGGCGGCGGCGCGAACTGCGCGCTACGCGGCGCTGGAGAATGCCCGCCAGGGCCGGCCCGTGCTGATCGCGCACACCCTGGACGACCAGGCCGAAACGGTGCTGCTCGGTCTCGCCCGCGGCTCGGGGCTGCGGTCGATCGCCGGAATGGCGCCCTGGCGCGCTCCGTGGGGGCGACCGCTGCTCGGCGCGCGCCGCACCGAGACCGCGGCCGCGTGCGCCGAACTCGGCGTGACGCCGTATCGCGATCCGCACAACACCGACCCGCGGTACACCCGGGTACGCATGCGCCACGAGGTGCTGCCCCTGCTCGAGGACGTGTGCCAGGGCGGGGTGGCCGAGGCATTGGCGCGCACGGCCGTTCAGGTCCGAGACGCCGATTCCGCCCTGGACGAGGTCGCCGCCGCGCTGACGGTCGACACACCGGACCTGGCGCGGTGGCCGGCCGCGATCCGCACTCGGGTGGTGCGGGGCTGGCTGATGGGCGTCGGCGCGACCGAGCCGACGGCCGCGACCATCGAAGCCGTCGACCGACTGCTCTGCGGCCACACCCGGGATGCACAGGTCGCCATCGGTGGCGACAGCCGGCACCGGCTGGTGGCGATGATGATCGACGGTCGGTTGCAGACGGGCCGCACACCTCGCTGACCGTCCGGTCCGGGTGAGCGGCATTCAGCCGATGTGGCACGCTTGACCGGTGAGCGAAGACCGGGATCCGTACGGCGCCGACATCGAAGCCGTTCTCATCACCGAAGAACAGATCCGGACCCGAACCGCCGAGCTGGCGCACGCCGTCGCCGAGCGGTACCGCGACATCCCCGAGGACCTGGTGCTGATCGGCGTCCTCAAAGGCGCGGTCATGTTCATGACCGACTTCGCCCGCGCGCTGCCGATCCCGTCGCAGATGGAGTTCATGGCGGTGTCGTCCTACGGTTCGGCGACATCGTCGTCCGGCGTGGTGCGCATCCTCAAGGACCTCGACAGGGATATCGAGGGCCGGGACGTGCTGATCGTCGAGGACATCATCGACTCCGGTCTGACGCTGTCCTGGCTGATGCGCAATCTGCGCACCCGCAACCCGCGGTCGCTCGACGTCGTGACGCTGCTGCGCAAGCCCGACGCGGTGCGCACCACGGTCGAGGTGGCCGAGGTCGGCTTCGACATCCCGAACGACTTCGTGGTCGGCTACGGGCTGGACTACAACGAGCGGTATCGCGATCTGCACTACGTCGGCCGGCTGAACCCGTCCGTGTACTCCGACCCGCAGGATCTGTCCTGATGACCGCGGTCGAAACGGCCGACGCCGTTCGGACGGGAGAGCTGACGCCGCGCCAGACCGTGCAGGCCGCGCTCGATCGAATCACCGCGAACGACAAGACGATTCGAGCCTTCGTCACCGTGCGCGCCGAGAAGGCGCTCGCGGAGGCGGACGCGCTGGCGGCTCGGGCCGACCTGGCATCGTTGCCGCTGGCCGGAGTGCCGGTGGCGATCAAGGACAACGTTCCGGTCGCAGGCGAACCCATGACGATCGGCTCGAAGGCCACCTCCCGTGCGCCGCAGCCCACGGACCACGCCGTGGTGCGACGTCTGCGCGACGCCGGGGCGGTCGTGGTGGGCATCACCGCCGTGCCCGAGATGTGCATGTGGGGCGCCACGGACAACCCCGACGTGATCACCCGTAATCCGTGGAACCCGGAGCGGACCTCGGGTGGATCGTCCGGCGGAGCCGCGGCGGCCGTGGCCAGTGGGCAGGTGGACATCGCCCACGGCAACGACGGTCTCGGATCGATCCGGATCCCGTCGGCCGACTGCGGCCTGTTCGGCATCAAGCCCGGGCCCGGAGTCGTCCCTGCCGAATTCGGCGGCAACGGCTGGTACGGCATGAGCGAGAACGGGCCGATCGCGACCACCGTGGCCGACGCCGCGCTGATGTTGAGCGTGCTCGCCGACGATCCGAGCTACGCGGACGTCTCGGGCGATCAATCGCTGACGATCGCGGTGGCTGCGAATCATCCGCTGGCCGGCGGCCGCACCGACGTGCACTTCGCGACCGCGCTGCAGCGGGCCGTCGATCTGTTGCCGAAGCTGGGCCATTCGGCGGTGCATCGGGATCTGCCGTATCCGAAGAATCCGCTACCGCTGTTCCTGCGCTGGCTCGGTGGCTCGGCCGCCGATGCCCAGGACATCGCCGACCACGGCGGCGACGTATCCAAGCTGCAGTCGCGCACCAAGTTCCACGTCGCGATCGGCAAGCAGGTCAACAAGCGTGGGCTGGTCAACGACGGGCAGCGCGACAAGATCGCCGATTCGGTTGCGGCATACCTGGATTCGGCCGGTGCTGATCTACTGATGACGCCGGCGTTGGGGCGGCCGCCCGTCGAAGCCCGCCAGTGGAGCACCAAGAGCTGGGCGGCCAACGTCTGGGCCAACGTGAACTACGCGCCGTTCCAGGGCGTGTTCAACGTGATCGGGTGGCCGGCGATGTCCGTGCCGTTCGGGGTGCATCCGGTGACCAATACCCCGTTGGCAGTGCATGTCGCGGGGCGCCCCGGGTCCGAGAAGACGCTGCTGCGGCTGGCCGCACAGATCGAGCGCGAGCATCCCTGGCAGCGCGTCGCACCGGGCTTCTGACCGGCCCGATACGGCGTTGACCGGCAACACGATTCGCCACCCGGAGTCCGGCCCGCGGCTCCGCATTCCCGCCGAGGTGTGGGTGCTGGTCGCGGCCGCCTTCGTCATTGCTCTGGGCTACGGCGTGGTGGCGCCGGTGTTGCCGGAATTCGCGCGTAGCTTCGACGTGTCCATCGCCGCGGCGACGGTGGTCGTGAGTGCTTTCGCCCTGATGCGGCTGGCGTTTGCCCCGGCAACCGGTCCGCTGGTGCGAAAGCTGGGGGAGCGGCCGATCTACATGATCGGCCTGCTGATCGTCGCCGCCTCCACGCTGGCCTGTGCGTTCGCTCAAAACTATTGGCAGCTGCTGATTCTGCGCGGTTTGGGCGGCGTGGGCTCGGTGATGTTCACCGTATCCGCGATGGGTCTACTGATCCGTATCGCGCCACCGAAGATCCGCGGCCGGGTGTCGGGCGTGTACTCCTCGAGCTTCGTCCTGGGCAACATCACCGGCCCGCTCATCGGCGGGGCCCTGGTGGGATTCGGGTTGCGGGTGCCGTTCGTCGTGTACGCGGTCGCGCTGGTGGTGGCGACATCGGTGGTGTGGCTCGCCCTGCGCGGCTCGCATCTGGCCGATCCGGCGGGCCCGGCCGTCGCCGGTACCGATGTGCGTGATGCGCTGCGCGACAATGCCTATCGATCGGCATTGCTGACGGCAGTGGTGTTCGGCTGGGTATACGCGATGCGGATTTCGTTGGTGCCGTTGTTCTTCGCCGATCACCTCGGTGAATCCGCGGCGATGGCCGGCTTCGCGCTCGCGACCTACGCGGCGGGTGACGTGATGGTGATGATTCCGGCCGGTCGCGCGTCGGATCGTCTCGGCCGCAAGCCGTTTCTGATCACCGGCATGCTCATCCTGGCCGGCGCCACCGCAGCCCTGGCCCTGACGCATTCGGTGATGGTCGCGTTCGTCCTGACGATGATCGCCGGCTGGGGTACCGGGATGGTCTCGCCGGTGATCCAGGCGACAGTCGCCGATGTGCTCTACGGCGGACGCGGGGGCACCGCGCTGTCGACGTATCAGATGGCACAGGACAGCGGCACCGTGATCGGTCCGGTTATCGCCGGCGTCATCGCCGACCGATTGGGTTTCGGCGGTGCCTTTCTGGTCACCGCGGGGCTGGCCGCGGCCGCGGGCCTGGTCTGGGTGGTCACCCGTGAGACGCTGCGCCAGGACAGCTCGCCGCTCGCGGTTGAGCTGAGATGAACACTCCCGGCCGTCGAGGCGAACTGTTGATCAATCGACCCAGATCGTGATCCGCGGCGGCTGACGCTCCGCTAGCGTGTACGACGGCCGAGCTCGGAAATCGCGCGTGTTCGTCGGGGAGAGAAACACATGCCGTCAGTTGATCGTCGCCGGTTTCTGCAGATGGCCGGTGGTGCTGCCGCTGCCGCGATGCTGCAGCCGAGTATCGCGCGTGCCACCACCATCGCGCCTGCGAGCCGCACCAAGAGCATCAACGACGTCGAACACATCGTCGTCCTGATGCAGGAGAACCGGTCGTTCGATCACTACTTCGGCACGATGCGCGGCGTGCGCGGCTTCGGCGACCCGCATCCCGCGCTCCTGCACTCCGGCAAGGACGTGTGGCATCAGCCGGCTCCGCTGGGCGCCGAGATCCTGCCGTTCCGGCCGGCCGAACCGGGTGCCCGGGACCTGTCGTTGACCTTCATCCAGGACCTCGATCACAGTTGGAACGGGACCCACGCGGCGTTCGCCGGCGGCCGGTACGACGGCTGGATCGGGTCGAAGGGCCCCACGACGATGGCGCATCTGGCGCGGCCGGACATGCCGTTCCAGTACGCGCTCGCGGACGCATTCACGGTGTGCGACAGCTACTTCTGCGGAATGCTCGGCCCAACCGACACGAACCGCTACTACATGTGGACCGGGTGGGACGGCAACGATCGCAAGGGCGGCGGGCCCGTCGTCGACAACGACGAGCTGGGTTATGACTGGACCACCTATCCGCAACGGCTGCAGCAGGCCGGGATCAGTTGGAAGGTGTACCAGGACATCGGAACCGGGCTCGATGCGGGCGGGTCCTGGGGCTACGACAAGGACCCGTACATCGGCAACTACGGCGACAACTCGCTGCTCTATTTCAACGCCTATCGCACTGCGAAGGCGGGGAGTCCGCTCTATCAAGCCGCGCGGACGGGGACCAATTCTCAAGCAGGCGAGGGATTTTTCGATCAGCTCGCCGCCGACGTGCGCGGCGGCCGACTGCCGCAGGTCAGCTATGTGGTCGCACCCGAGGCCTACAGCGAGCATCCGAGCTGGCCGGTCGGTTACGGCGCCTGGTACACCGCGCGGGTACTGGATGCGCTGACCTCGAATACGGATGTCTGGGCCAAGACCGCACTGTTCATCACCTTCGATGAGAACGACGGATTCTTCGACCACGTCGTCCCGCCGTTCCCGAATGTCGGTTCATTACAGGGTGATTCGACGGTGTCGACGGAGAACGAGTTCTTCAACGGAGTTCCGGGGACCGCGGGCGGAAAAGGTGGGGTGCCCGGCAATTTCGGGCTCGGCATCCGGGTGCCGATGCTGGTCGTCTCGCCATGGTCGCGCGGCGGCTGGGCGTGTTCGGAGGTGTTCGACCACACCTCGATCATCCGGTTCATGGAAAAGCGGTTCGGAGTGCACGAACCGAATATCACGCCGTGGCGCCGCGCCGTCTGCGGCGATCTCACGTCGGCGTTCGATTTCACCGGGGACCAGAAGGCCGTGCCGAATCTACCGAACACCGATGGCTACCGGCCGACGCTCAGGCTCCCCAACCCGATCGGCTTCATCCCGATTCCGCCGTTGGGTGGCGCGGTTCCGCGGCAGGAACCAGGGACGCGCCCGTCGCGCACCCTGGGGTATCGGCTCGCCGCCGACTATTCGATCGAGGGTGGCCGACTGCGACTCGACCTGCGGAACACCGGCAGTCTGGGTGCGGTGTTCCAGGTGCGGTCGGCGACATTGCCGGGGGCGCCGTTGAGCTACACCGTCGGCGCCGGGCATCAGCTGACTCCATCCTGGGCGGTGGGCGCCTACGACGTACAGGTCCACGGCCCGAACGGCTTCTACCGGCGGTTCGCGGCGAACGCTGCTGCACAGCCGATTCGGGTCGGTTTCGCGGCGAACGATGCCCTCGACTCGGTGCGACTGGACTTCGACCTCACTGGTGGCCATACCGGAGATCTCACCGCCATCGTCGCCGACGCGTACGGCAAGACTCGGCGGATAAGGCTGAAACCCGCTCAGCAGCAATCGATCACGGTGTCGTCGGGCGAGCGCGGCGGCTGGTACGACCTGGCGGTCACGGTCGTCGAGCTGCCGGACTTCGCCGCGCAGTACGCCGGTCGGCTGGATGGCGCGGGCCGCCGAACCAGCGACCCGCAGCTCGGACGGCCGAGCCCGGCGCGGGCGTCCGGTTAGCTCGCGTGGGCCGGGTCGATATCCGCCCGCGACTCACCCAGTAAATCGCCTATTTGATGTTCGTAAGAGCTCTAATGTGAGCTATGCGCCGGGTTCGGTCACTGATAGTCGCGAGTTGTCTGTCGTTGATCGTCGCGGCCGGGGCCGCCACCGCTACCGCCACGCCCGCACCCCCGACCGGCGAGCCGAGTCCGCTGGCCCGGACCCTGCAGCGATTGGCGCTGCCGTCACCCACCGGAGACCCGTTCTTCGATGTGCCACAAGCGAATCTGGCCGCGCTCGCGCCCGGCCGATTGATCGGCCCGCCTCGTGACGTGACTCAGGTGGCGCAGCTCAAATGGTTCGCGCCCGGCATCCGCGCGTCGCTGCTCAAGTTCCGCACCACCGATGCGTTCGGCCGGCCGAGCTTCGGCACCGCCACGCTGTTGATTCCCGGCACGCCGTGGCATGGCCCGCGCACCCGCCCGATGCTGGTCGACAACTTCGCCATCGACTCCCTCGGTACCACGTGCACTCCGAGTTACCGGATGCTGCACACCGACGATGCCGATCAGCTGGCGGTCGTGGAGGCACCGCCGGTCGCGGTTCCCGCGATGCTGATGCGCGGTTACGCCGTCCTGGTGCCCGACCATGAGGGTCCGCACATGGCCTACGCCGACGGCCACACCGCCGGACCGATCGTGCTGGACGCCATCCGAGCGGCCTACGCGGCCGAGCCGGCGCTGCGGGACGCCACGTTCGCGATGGTGGGCTATTCAGGCGGCGCCATCGCCACCGGCTGGGCGGACAAGATGATGGCCGACTACAGCCCGGCGTTGCTGCCGCGTTATGCCGGATCGGTGCTGGGCGGCGTGCCTGCTGACTTCGATCGCCTGCGCTACACGATGGACGGCTCGCTGGGGACCGGCCTCTACACCGCGGCCATCGTCGGCCTGATCCGTGGCAGGTATCCCGAGCTCACCCAGCTCGCCTCACCCGACGCCGAAGTCGCCGGCAACTTCGCCCGCGCCATCGGCCTGCAGAACCAGTGCTTCCTGCAGCTCGCGTCGCTCGGCGCGACCTTCATCCCGGTGCGGCTGTTCGCGACACTGGCCAATCCGTATGTCACCCCGACCGCGCAATATGTGCTCACCGATTCGAAGCTTGCGGGGTCACCGCTGGCCGGGCCGTTGCTGCTGTTCAACGCGGCGAACGACGAATGGATCCCGGCCGCCGGCACCCGGGCGTTGTATGCGGACCAGCGCGATCGAGGTGTGAACGCGCAGTACGTGAGCGTTCCGGGCGAGCACGTCATGGGTGCGGCGACCGGCTATCCGCCCGCCGCTGACTGGGTCATCAGCCGATTGGGCTGATCAGGATGTTCTGTGCGGCGGGAACGACCTGACCCGGCCGAAGCGTTCACAGGTAGCCTGAACAGTTAGATACCGGGTACGGCAGTGCCCGGGATACCCATCACTGAGCACATCGAAGGGACCAGCCGGGCTCCCGGCGCAGTTCTATGAACCGTAAGACAGTCTTTCGCAACCTCGCGATCCTCGCGATCATCGTGCTCGCGATCTGGGGCTATTCGGTCCTCCGGGACAACAATCGCGACTACAAGAGCGTCGACACCTCGGTGGCGGTAGCGCAGCTCAACAGCAAGAACGTCGATAGCGTCAAGATCGACGACAAAGAGCAGCGGCTGCGCATCACCGTGAAGACGCCGAACGACGCGACCAAGAACTCCAAGAAGATCTCCGCGAAGTACCCCGATCGTGCATCCGGCGAGATCTTCCAGGATGTGCAGAATTCCGGGGCTTCCTACCAGACCAACGTCACCCAGCAGAGCATCCTGTCGCAGCTGCTGATCTTCATCCTGCCGCTGGTGCTGCTGTTCGGGCTGTTCTTCTTCGTGATGAACCGCATGCAGGGCGGCGGTCGCGGCGGAATGATGGGCTTCGGTAAGTCGAAGGCCAAGCAGCTGACCAAGGACATGCCCAAGACCACGTTCGCCGATGTGGCCGGGGCCGACGAGGCGGTCGAAGAGCTCTACGAGATCAAGGACTTCCTGCAGAACCCCTCTCGCTACCAGGCGTTGGGCGCCAAGATCCCGCGAGGCGTGCTGTTGTACGGCCCGCCGGGTACCGGTAAGACCCTGCTCGCGCGAGCGGTCGCCGGCGAGGCGAACGTTCCGTTCTTCACCATTTCCGGCTCCGATTTCGTGGAAATGTTTGTCGGCGTTGGTGCTTCGCGGGTCCGCGACCTGTTCGAGCAGGCCAAGAACAACAGCCCCTGCATCATCTTCGTCGACGAGATCGACGCGGTCGGTCGCCAGCGTGGCGCCGGCCTCGGTGGCGGGCACGACGAGCGTGAGCAGACCCTGAACCAGTTGCTCGTCGAGATGGATGGTTTCGGCGACCGGCAGGGCGTCATCCTGATCGCCGCCACCAACCGGCCCGACATTCTCGATCCCGCGTTGCTTCGCCCGGGCCGCTTCGACCGGCAGATTCCCGTCGGCAACCCCGATCTGGCGGGCCGTCGCGCGATTCTCAAGGTGCACTCGGCCGGCAAGCCGATCAGCCCGGACGCCGATCTCGAAGGCCTCGCCAAGCGCACCGTCGGCATGTCCGGCGCGGACCTGGCGAACGTCATCAACGAGGCCGCGCTGCTGACCGCCCGCGAGAACGGGTCGGTGATCACCGCCGACGCGCTGGAAGAGTCGGTGGATCGGGTCGTCGGCGGACCGCGTCGCAAGTCCAAGATCATCAGTGAGCAGGAAAAGAAGATCACCGCCTACCACGAGGGCGGACACACGCTCGCCGGATGGGCGATGGAAGACATCGAGCCGATCTACAAGGTGACGATCCTGGCGCGCGGCCGCACCGGCGGGCATGCGCTGGCGGTTCCGGAGGACGACAAGGGGCTGATGACCCGGTCGGAGATGATTGCCCGGCTGGTGTTCGCGATGGGTGGCCGCGCGGCGGAAGAGCTCGTGTTCCACGAGCCGACCACCGGCGCCTCGTCGGACATCGATCAGGCGACGAAGATCGCCCGGTCGATGGTCACCGAATACGGCATGTCCGCGAAGCTCGGGGCGGTGCGCTACGGGCAGGAGTCCGGCGATCCGTTCCTGGGCCGGTCAATGGGGGTGCAACCCGACTACTCACACGAGGTCGCGGTCGAGATCGACACCGAGGTACGCAGCCTGATCGAGGCCGCGCACACCGAAGCGTGGGCGATCCTCAACGAGAACCGTGACGTGCTCGACGAGCTCGCGACGGCGCTGCTGGAGCGGGAGACGTTGCACCGCAAGGATCTTGAAGAGATCTTCAGCAACGTCAAGACCCGTCCCCGGATCACCGAGTTCAACGACTTCGGCGGTCGCACGCCGAGCACCAAGCCGCCGGTGAAGACGCCGCGCGAGCTGGCGACCGAGCGCGGCGAGCCGTGGCCACCCGAAGAGGTCAAAGAGCCGGTTCCGGTGGGACCGGCGACGACGCCGGGCTTCCCGGCGCCCGCGCAACCGGGATACCCGAATCAGCCGGCCTATCCGCCGCCGTACCCGGGCTACCCCGGGGCGCCGAACCCGCAGCAGGGGCAGACGCCGGATTACGGTGCACCGGCCGGATGGTCGGCTCCCGGTTGGCCGCCGCCGGCGGGCGGTCAGGCCTACCCGAACGGCGGGCCGCAGCCGACACCGCGAGAGAACGGATCCGGGCCGGATTCGGACTCGCGCAACGGACAAGGACCGCAATAACGATGACGCTGGATGGGCTCGCGGCGACGGAAACCGGGGCCGGCGACGTGGCGGACGGCCGCAACGGCCGGGCGATCGCGCCGTTCGACGCAGCGCGTGCCGAAGCCGCGGTACGGGAGTTGCTCATCGCGGTCGGCGAGGACCCGAACCGGGATGGCCTGAAAGAGACTCCGGGCCGCGTTGCCCGCGCGTACGCCGAGGTCTTCGCCGGTCTGCATGTGAATCCCGACGATGTACTCGCGACCACCTTCGACGTGGGTCACGAGGAACTGGTCCTCGTCAAAGACATCCCGATGTACTCGACCTGCGAGCACCATCTGGTGTCGTTCCACGGCGTCGCGCACGTCGGTTACATCCCTGGAAAGACCGGCCAGGTCACGGGGTTGTCCAAGCTCGCTCGGGTGGTCGACCTCTATGCCAAGCGACCGCAGGTGCAGGAGCGGCTGACCAGTCAGATCGCCGACGCGATCATGGCGCGGCTCGATCCGCGCGGCGTGATCGTGGTGGTCGAGGCGGAGCATCTGTGCATGGCCATGCGCGGCATCCGCAAGCCGGGTGCCACGACGACGACGTCGGCGGTGCGCGGGCTGTTCAAGACCAGCGCGGTATCGCGCGGTGAGGCACTGGATCTGATCTTGCGCAAAGGTTAGCCGCGGTGACCACCGGCCGTACACGGATCATGGGTGTGGTCAACGTGACCGCCGATTCATTCTCCGACGGAGGTCGGTACCTGGAGGCGGACGCCGCCATCGCGCATGGCATCCAGTTGGTGCGCGATGGCGCGGACATCGTCGATGTCGGCGGCGAGTCGACGCGACCGGGTGCCGTTCGCGTGCCGGCCGAGGTCGAGCGGGACCGCGTGATCCCGGTCGTCGCCGGATTGGTCGCCGCCGGAATCACCGTGTCTGTGGACACGATGCGCGCGAGTGTGGCTGAGGCGGCGATCTCCGCCGGGGCGAGCATGGTCAACGACGTCACCGGTGGTGGCGGCGACCCCGACATGGCGAAAGTCGTTGGTGCATCGGGGGTTCAATGGATCTTGATGCATTGGCGTCCCATGGGCGGCGCCGAGTACCTGCACAGCGTGGATGACGTCGGCGGGTATCGCGACGTGGTCGCCGAGGTCAGCGGCGAGCTGCTGCGCCGTGCGGACACAGCCGTGACCGGCGGCGTCGATCCCGAACGGCTGATCCTGGACCCCGGACTCGGATTCGCAAAGGTGGCAGAACACAATTGGGCGCTGCTGCATGAGCTGCCGACGCTGGTGGGACTGGGGTTTCCCATCTTGATCGGCGCGTCCCGCAAACGCTTCCTCGGCTCGTTGCTCGCCGACGGCGACGGTCCCCGCCCGCCGGCCGGCCGAGAAGTGGCGACCGCGGTGGTGTCGGCGCTGGCCGCCGAGCAAGGCGCGTGGGGTGTGCGGGTGCACGATGTTCGCTCCACCGCGGATGCGATCGCGGTGACAACGGCGTGGGCGGACCGAGGACGGCGAGGGAGAGTCGATGGCTGATCGAATCGAGTTGCGTGGGTTGACTGTTCGCGGACACCACGGGGTGTTTCCGGAGGAACGCCGGGACGGTCAGGACTTCGTCATCGACCTGGTCCTGTGGCTGGACCTGGCGCCGGCGGCCCTGTCGGACGAGCTGGCCGACACCGTCGACTACGGCGCGCTGGCGCAGCGGGCACATGACATCGTCGCCGGCCCGCCGCGCGATCTGATCGAGACGGTCGCCACGGAGATCTGCGAGGACGTGATGAGCGACGCGCGGGTGGCCGCCGCCGAGGTGACGCTGCACAAGCCGTCGGCGCCGATCCCGCTGTCCTTCGAGGACGTGTCGGTGGTCGTGCGGCGCTCCCGGAAGTCACTCGGCGGGGCGAGGCCGCGGTGAGCCGTGCCGTCCTCTCGATCGGGTCGAACATCGGCGACCGGTGGGAACATCTGCAGTCGGTGGTGAATGACCTTGCTCCACATATTGTTTCGCTGTCGCCGGTCTATCGGACGCCGCCGTGGGGTCCGATCGAGCAGGACGATTTCCTCAACGCGATCGTGATCGTGGACGCTCCCGGTGTGGATGCGCAGGACTGGTTGGCGCGCGGCCAGAGCCTGGAGCGCGCCGCCGAGCGGGTCCGCGAAGTCCGCTGGGGACCAAGGACATTGGATGTCGATGTGGTGGCGGTGGATGGCGTCGTCTCGGACGACCCGGTCCTGCAGCTCCCGCATCCGCGGGCCCATGAGCGTGCCTTCGTCCTGATCCCGTGGCTGGCCGCGGATCCGTCGGCATCCCTGGCCGGAACACCGGTGGCCGAACTGGTCGAGTCGCTGCCCGCCGACGAGCGGGATGCCGTCACCGCCATCGATCGACGATTGGACCTGCCGTGAGCGCCCCGACACCGGAGCCGAAGAACGGTGGCGGAACGAACGGTCTGGGTCCCACCCGGATCCGTGATCTGGCCGCCATCACGGTCGTCACCGGCGTCGTGGTGTGGCTGCTGGTGCGGGTCGACTACGGGGATTGGCCGTCGTTGCCGCTGTTGGCCGGGATCGCGCTGTACGTGATCGCCGCGCTCGAGGTGATCATCGCGTTCGTGGTGCGTGCGCGCCTGGAGCATCGCGGGGTGGGTGCCGATTCGAGTCAATTGCATCCGTTGACGGCCGCGAAGATCGTGGCGCTTGCGAAGGCGTCGGCGTTACTCGGCGCCTTGGCGGCGGGATTCTGGGTCGGCTTGCTCGTCTTTCTGTTGACGCAGCGCGGCGAGCTGGACGCCGCCGGTCGCGATCTGCCCGGCGCGGTGGTGGGTCTGGTCGGCGCGGTGGCGTTGGTGGCGGCGGCGTTGTGGCTCGAATACTGCTGCCGGGTGCCGAAGGATTCCGGCGAAGATCCCGCGGCGGGCACCTAGTCGGCGGGTCGGACTTCGCGCACTTCGCGACTTTCCGGTGCAGGTCACCGAGGAAACGGTCACGGGACGGTATGTTGACCGGCATGACGACCTCGACCGGCCGCGGGGCTGACACTCGGCGAAGGAGCCGCAGTGCCGGACAGTGGTTGATCGGTGCATTGCTGGTGCTCGCCGTCGCCGCGAGCATTCTGATGATCTTCACCGCCAAGAACATGCCGATCGCGGCCGCGCTCGCGGTCGTGGCTGCGCTGTGGGCCGGTGTGATCGCCGCGATCCTGGTGACCCGGTACCGGCGCCAGGCGGACGCCGCCGAGGCCAAGTCGCGCGATCTGCGCCTGGTCTACGAGCTGCAGTTGGAGCGGGAGATCACCGCGCGTCGGCAGTACGAGATGGGTGTCGAGGCGCAGGTTCGCAAAGAGGTCGGCAGCAACGCGAATGAAGAGCTGGCGGCGCTGAAGGCGGAGCTGCGGTCGTTACGCTCGGCCGTCGAGGTGCTGGTCGGTGGTGAACTGCCCGAGGAGCAGACGGCGCTGGGCCGGGAGAAGCTGCGTGAGCTCGGCCATGGCGGCGACGCCGTTGATCAGCGCACGGTCTTCGACGGCGCGGTTGCCGAGCAGGACTTCGCGACCACCCAGCGCCCGGACGCGGGCGGGCAGCATTCGGCCGAGCACAGCGCGGCGGCCCAGACCGCCACGTTCGCCGTGGTCGATCCGGATATCGCTGTGGCCGAACCTGATTCGTCGGACGATGAGGCGAGCTCGGCGGGCATCATCGATACCGAGACGGTCTTCGAGACGCAGAATCCGCGGCCCGAACCGGCCGGGAACGTCGTCGAGGCGGAGTCGGTCGAGCAGCCGGAGGCCCCGGCCGGACGGCACGGCAAGCCGCTGTCGCGGCGCGGTGGACTGGTCGACGACACGCCTACCGACGAATGGGCGCCGATTTCGCGGCCGAACGGAATCCCCGCCGACCTGCTGGACGACGAGCCCGTCGCCACCGCCCCCGAGCCGGAGTACGCCGCCTCGTCGGCCGGCTCGTGGCCGGGACGGCACGGGGCATCCCCGACGCCGCCGAACAACGATGCGAGTGCAGCGACGCCCGCCGCGGAGGAGCCCACGCCCGGTGGCCGCCGTGGCGCCCATGCGTCGGGTCGGACCGTCTCCGAGTTGCTCAGCGGCGCGCAGTCGTTGGTTCCGGGCGGCGGACGCCGTCGTCGCCGCGACTGATCTACGCAGGTCGTCGCGGCTGGTCATGGTCGCGAGCGTGACTGAAATATGCGGGTGAAGCCGGTCACAACGAACTGGCGTGTCTCGGCACAGGCGAATACTCTCGGCGCTGCACAAGTACAAACCTGGTAACCGTCTGGTACCCGACTTCGGGACTGGAACGCACGCTTGGAGGAATCGGTGACGTCGAGCACCAACTGGCCCGCGCCCGCGCGGCTGTCTGTCGGTGTCGTCTCGGGCGGCCGCGTCGGCAGTGCCGTCGGGCACGCCCTGGAGTCGGCGGGACACGTCGTCGGCGGCGTGGTCGCATCATCTTCTACATCTGCGGCGCTTGTCGCGCGCCGCCTTCCGGATTCGCAGATCGGCGATCTCACCACGGTCGCGGCCGTGGCCGAGCTCCTGGTGATCGCGGTTCCGGACAGTGTTCTGGAAACTGTCATCGATGAGTTGGCCGCGGTGATTCGGCCCGGCACGATTGTCGCGCATACCGCCGGCGCGTACGGGGTCGGAATTCTTGATCCGCTGACGCAGCGTGGGGCCACGCCGCTGGCGATCCACCCGGCGATGACGTTCACCGGGTCGGATGAGGATCTGACTCGGCTGCGCACCGCCTGCTTCGGCATCACCGCCCTGGACGACATCGGATACGCCATCGCACAGGCATTGGTCCTGGAGATCGGCGGGGAGCCGGTGCGGATCCGCGAGGAAGCCCGCACGCTGTATCACGCGGCATTGGCGCATGGCGCGAACCATCTGGTCGCGCTGGTCAGCGACGCGGTCGCGGCATTGCGAATCGTGCTTGCCGGACAAGAACTTCCGGGTCAGGACCCGATCACCGATGCTCCCGACGGGTTACCGGAACGAATCCTGGAGCCGCTCTTGACGGCCGCACTGGATAACACCTTACGGTCGGGTCCCGCGGCGCTGACCGGGCCGGTGGCGCGCGGCGACGCGGCAGCGGTCGCTGCGCATCTGGAGGCGCTCGAGGAGGCGGATCCGCAATTGGCGGTGGCCTATCGGGCGATGTCGCGGCGGGCCGCGGCCTATACCGACGCTCCGGCGCCGCTGTTGGACGTATTGGCGGGCCCCCGATGACGGAAGGTGCTGTGGTGAAACCTGATGTGGGGCCGAGCCTCGCTGGGACGAAAGCGTTTGTGCCGGGCGAGCTCACCGTGCACCGCGACCCGGCGACCGTGAACCAGATCAGCCGGGCGCTGCGGTCCACTGGACGCCAGGTCGCGCTGGTTCCGACGATGGGTGCCTTGCACGCCGGACATCTGGAATTGGTCCGTACCGCAAAGCTGGGCGGCGCAACGGTATTCGTGTCGATCTTCGTCAATCCACTCCAGTTCGGCGCGGGCGAGGACCTCGATGCCTATCCGCGCACGTTCGAGCGGGACTGCGAATTGCTGCGGGCGGAAGGCGTGGAGATCGTGTTCGCACCGACCGTCGCGCACATGTATCCGGCAGGTTCGCGAACCACGGTGCAGCCCGGTCCGTTGGGGGCCGAGCTCGAGGGCGGTGCGCGACCTACCCACTTTGCGGGGATGCTGACCGTGGTCCTGAAGCTGCTGAACATCGTCGTTCCGCATGCGGCGTACTTCGGTGAGAAGGACTATCAGCAGCTGACCCTGATCCGGCAGATGGTGCGCGACCTCGATGTCGACGTGAAAATCGTTGGCGTGCCGACGGTTCGGGAACCCGATGGTCTCGCGATGTCGTCACGCAATGCGTATCTCGACGCCGATCAGCGCACGCTGGCCACCACCTTGTCCGCGGCTTTGGTCGCCGGCGCCCACGCGGCCGCCGGCGGGGTGGCGGGGATTCTCGCCGCCGCAACCGCGGTCCTGAACGAGGCGCCTCAGATCAAGGTCGGCTATCTCGAAGTCCGCGGCCCTTGGCTGGAGCCGCCGCCGGAGCAGGGCGACGGCCGGTTGCTCGTCGCCGCCACACTCGGAACCACTCGTCTGCTCGACAATGTCGGCGTCGCCATCGGCACCGGCTTCCTGAATCGAGCTGAACCCGGACCCGGCGAGCTGATCGCCCAGAAGGAAAGTTAGTCACCATGTTTCGCACCATGATGAAATCCAAGATTCATCGCGCCACTGTCACTCAGGCCGACCTGCATTACGTCGGGTCGGTGACGGTCGACGCCGACCTGCTCGATGCCGCCGACCTGCTCGAGGGCGAACAGGTGACGATCGTCGACATCACCAACGGCGCCCGGCTGGAGACGTACACCATCGCCGGCGAGCGCGGCAGCGGCGTCATTGGAATCAACGGAGCGGCAGCGCATCTGGTCCATCCGGGCGACCTGGTGATCCTCATCGCGTACGGCGTGTACTCGGAGCAGGAGCTCGCGCATTATCACCCGCATGTGGTGTTCGTCGACGAGCAGAATCAGATCACCCAGCTAGGCACGGACGCCGCCGAGGTGCCGGACGGTTCGGGCCTTCTCGACCCGCGCACTGCCGCAGGTGCCGTCGACGACCTCCGTGTCGTGGTAGCCGCGCGCTGATGCTGCTCACGCTCGACGTCGGCAACACGAACATCCATCTGGGAGTGTTCGCGGGCCGCGGCGATCACGCGACGCTGGTGCGCGATTGGCGGATGCGGACTGAGCCGCGGATGACCGCCGACGAGTTGGCGCTGACCATTCGCGGGCTGCTGGGCTCCGACATCGAACAGGTGACCGCCGTCGCCGCCCTTTCGACGGTGCCGTCGCTACTCCGCGAGATGCGCGTGATGCTGCCGAAGTATTTCGGCGCCGGACCCCATGTGTTGCTGGAACCCGGTGTGCGAACCGGTGTTCCGCTGCTGGTCGACAACCCCAAAGAGGTGGGCACGGACCGGGTGGCCAACGCCCTGGCCGCCCACCATATCTATGGAACCGCCTGTGTCGTCGTCGATTTCGGCACCACCACCCTCGTCGATGCGGTGAGCGCGAAGGGGGAGTTCTTGGGCGGCGCGATCGCGCCCGGGATTGACCTGGCCGTCGAGGCGCTGGCGGCGCGCACGGTGACCCTGCGCAAGGTGGAATTGCTGCCACCGCGCAGCGTGGTCGGCAAGAACACGGTGGAGGCCCTGCAGTCGGGGATCCTCTACGGGTTCGCCGGACAGGTCGACGGGCTGGTCGGGCGGATACGCGCGGAGATTCCGGGATTCGACGCGGCCGATGTCACCGTCGTCGCCTCTGGATTCCTCGCGCCGCTGGTGTTCGAGGAGTGCTCGACCCTGGCCGTGCACCATCCGTATCTGACACTCGACGGCCTGCGATTGGTGTACGAGAAGCAGCGAGCCAAGGGGCTCTGACCACGGCGGGCCGGCCACGAAGTGTGACTTTCGCCTCGGCCGATCGAAACGTTGGCTGTGCATCCGCGGGTATGCAAGACTGTCGGACGTGAGCAAGAGCTGTCAGGTGTGTTGCTAGGGGCCATCGCGCCCCATCCACGCCTGCCCTGATCTCTTCTCACGAAAGTCCTCTCGCCATGACATTGGCCATTACTGCCGTTTCCGTATCGTCCGCCCGCGTGCCGGTCGTTGCCAGCCGCTCCGCCGCGCCCCTGTCGGTCACCGCCGACCGGTTCGTCGACGAGGTTGTGGCCGGCGCCTACGCCGTTGACATCCGCGGGCAGCAGGTTCGTGATGCGGACGGAATCGTCTTGGGGGCCTTGGCAATAGAGCCCGCAGACGTCCTCGACCGGCTGACTCCCGGGAGCGGTCGGGAGCTTGCTGCCGCCGGACCCGACACCCGGTGGATCCTGGTTTCCGACGACGGCCACGACGCCGAATGGCTGGCCTGGCACCTGCAGGCGCGGGGCCTGGCCGGAGTGCGCTTCGTCGTCGGCGGGCAGCGGGCGCTGCGCCGATCGGCGGTGCCCGAGCATGTGCGTCGGGTGCTGGCGACCGTCGCCGCGCACTGACTTCTGTTGCTGGGGAGCGAGCACTGACCGTATTTGCCGGATACCGGCGGATCAGCTGCAGATAATCGGCGCCCGTCGCGACGCTCGACCGTCGTTTCGGCGAGGACGCATCTCGCCAGTACGCTGTGCATCTGTGACAGATTCGCAGCAGCCCACCGCAACATCTGGCAGCCCGGCAGGCGCCCCCGACGTCGCCGATCAGGTGCCCGAGCAGCAGCGGATTCGGCGCGAGAAGCGCGATCGACTCATCGCCGCCGGAGGTGAGGCCTATCGCGTCGATGTTCCGCGTACACATACGTTGGCGCAGATTCGCGAGAAGTACCCGGAGCTGGAGGCCGGCACCGAGACCGGTGACACGGTCGCTGTGGCCGGTCGGGTGATCTTCGTCCGGAACAAGGGAAAGCTGTGTTTCGGAACGCTGCAGGAGGGCGACGGAACCCAGTTGCAGGTCATGGTCAGCCTTGCCGGTGTCGGCGAGGAAGCACTGGCGGCCTGGAAGTCCGACGTGGATCTGGGTGATTTCGTTTTCGTTCGCGGAGAGGTGATCAGTTCGCGCACCGGCGAATTGAGCGTCATGGCTGCCGAATGGGGAATGGCGGCCAAGTCGTTGCGGCCCTTGCCCGTTGCACACAAGGAAATGAATGAGGAGTCCCGCGTTCGGCAGCGCTATGTCGACTTGATCGTTCGCCCGGGCGCGCGGGAAACCGCGCGGACCCGTGTTGCCGTGATGCGAGAGTTGCGCGCCGCACTCGATCGCCGCGGGTTCCTGGAAATCGAGACGCCGATGCTGCAGACGTTGCACGGCGGCGCGGCCGCGCGGCCGTTCGTGACGCATTCGAACGCTTTCGACATCGATCTGTATCTGCGAATCGCTCCGGAGCTGTTCTTGAAGCGCGCGGTGGTAGGCGGATTCGAGAAGGTCTATGAGATCAATCGGAACTTTCGGAATGAGGGCGCCGATTCAACGCATTCGCCGGAGTTCGCAATGCTCGAAACATACGAGGCCTATGGCACGTATGACGATTCAGCACGGATGATGCGGGAGCTGATCCAAGAAGTCGCCCAGGGCTCGATCGGCACATTGACGCCGACGATGCCCGACGGCAGCGAATACGACCTGTCCGGCGAGTGGACGTCCGTGGAGATGTATCCGTCGCTGTCGGCCGCGGCCGGAGTGGAGATCACCCCCGAGACCACCGTGGCGGATCTGCTAGCGCTGGCGGCGAACGTCGGCCTGGAAGTGCCGCGCGATCGCGGCTACGGCCACGGAAAGCTCGTCGAGGAACTGTGGGAGCACCTGGTCGGCTCGACGCTGTCGCAGCCGGTGTTCGTCCGGGACTTCCCGGTCGAGACGTCGCCGTTGGTACGGGCGCATCGCAGCAAGCCGGGCGTGGTCGAGAAGTGGGACCTGTATGTACGAGGATTCGAGCTCGCGACCGGATATTCGGAGTTGGTGGATCCGGTAATCCAGCGCGATCGGTTTGTCGATCAGGCCCGCCTCGCGGCCGCCGGCGACGACGAGGCGATGGTGTTGGACGAGGAGTTCCTGGCCGCGATGGAGCATGGAATGCCGCCCACGACCGGTACCGGAATGGGTATCGATCGGCTGTTGATGGCGCTCACCGGCCTGGGTATTCGGGAAACCATTCTGTTTCCGCTCGTCAAGCCGTCGGCTCGTTAGTCCGGTTTAATTACGCGATCTTCCGGTGGAAATGTTTCTCAATTCCGGTTACTGTTGCCGACAGCGAGAATAACTCGCCACTGTTTCCGATTAATTGGAGAATGGCGCAATGGCAAAGAAGGTCACGGTCACGCTGGTCGACGACTTCGACGACACCAAGACCGCAGACGAGACCGTTGAATTCGGTGTCGACGGTGTGACGTACGAGATCGACCTGTCGTCATCGAATGCCGACAAGCTCCGCAAGGACATGGCGAAGTGGGTTGAGCACGCTCGGCGGGTCGGTGGCCGCAAGCGTGGAAAGAGCCTGGGTTCGCGGGCAACCGTGGATCGGGAGCAGACTGCGGTAGTGCGTGACTGGGGGAAGAAGAACGGCTACGAGGTGTCAGCACGGGGCCGTATCTCACAGGAAGTCATGGACGCCTACAACGCGGCGCATTGAGCCTTAACAGATAATCGACAGCGGTCATCGGGTCACTCCCGGTGGCCGCTGTCGCATGTTCGGCGAGGAGGCTCCAGTGACACACCCGGGACCCGGCCCTGTGATCGGCCGACCGACCGCGCGGCGCGCGTACCGATTGCTCGGCATCTCGATCGCCGTGGCGGTCGTGGTGGCGGTCATCGCGACGGTACTTGCGGTGGTCGGAATCCCGGTGCACGGGTCGGCCCGGATCAATGCTGGCCCGACCGGGCGCGCCGGTGGGCCGTTCACGGCGTCGCTGCCGACGCAGCCGGTGCAACGGTGGACCGCCGCGGGTTCGGATGTATTCGGGCCCGGCGCGCACGACATCGGCTACACCAGCTCGGGCGGCGGGATCGCAGTGCTGGGTGCCCACACCGACGGCGACAACCAGGTGATGGCGGTGAGCGTGGTAGACGGCCGTCCGCGTTGGCCGCACCCCACCCCGGTGCCGCAGGCGAACGGCTGCTGGGTGACCGACTTCGGTGACGTGTTGTGCAAGTCGGCATCCATCGGGCAGAACCAGGCCTCGGTGTACTTCATTTCCGGCGCCGACGGTTCGGTCCGCAAACAGATCGGGGTGCCGGCCGGACTGATCGATGTCGCGAGCGTCGATTCGACATGGATCGTCTACGTGTCGCAGTACGGGTCGGATTCGACGGATGTGTACGGCTACGGGCCCGATGGGACGCAGCGCTGGCATGTCGGCGGCGATCTTTACGGGACTCCGCTGGTGTCGCAGTCGACCGGCCTCGTCGCGATCCAGAACAGCTCGCAGGGTCAGGTGCTGCGTGCCGCCGACGGCCACATCGTCTTCTCGACCGGCGGCAAGGATCCCGGTTTCAATCGGATCACCATGTTCTACAACGGATTCGCAGTGAGTTCGATCCCCACCGACGGGGGTGCCAACGAGGTGGCGCTGTACGACGGAACCGGTAAGCAGGTGGCGGTCAACCGCGACGACTGGCAGGCCACGAGTCAGACGGATTACGACCCGTTCAGCGCCAGCTATGACTGCGGCGGCGTCGTGGTCTATCAGAACTCCGGATCGGCGCAGGGTGAAACGCTCGGCGTGCTTGATCCGCTCACGGGAAAACTGTTGTGGCGCAAATCCATGGATGGCGGAGTCCGCAATGACCGCTGCAACGGCGATCGTGTGTTCTCCATCCCGATCGACAACGGATACAGCGACACCGTGTTCGATCTGCACAGCGGACAGCAGTACGGCACCGTCGACCTGGTCAGCAGCGACGCCCTGATGGGTGTCGACGGCAAGACCGCGGTATACCGGATCTCGGCTGCGCCGGGATCGAGCACCGTGGTCGCGATCGCGGCGTTCGATCTGACGACGCTGCAGAAGGTGTGGACCTATCCGCTCGACAGCGGCGTCGATTGGAACCTCGACGACTCGGGGCTGTGGAAGGTGAACACCACCACGATTTCCCATTACACCGCCGGCTGATCGCACGGACCGGCAAGTCGAAAGTGATCAGGCCAGATCGCGTTTGAGGATCTTGCCAGCAGCGTTGCGCGGGAACTGATCGACAAAGACCACCGTGCGTGGCACCTTGAAACCGGCGAGCCGTTCCTTGGCGAAGGCGATCACGTCGGCCTCCGACACCGAAACACCGTCGCGCACGGTGAGATAGGCCTTGCCGATCTCACCCAGCCGATCGTCCGGAATACCGATGACGGCGGCTTCGGTGATGCCATCCATGCGCGAGAGGGCCTGCTCGATCTCGGCGGGGTACACGTTGAATCCGCCGCTGATGTACATGTCCTTGAGGCGGTCGGTGATGCGCAGGTTGCCGTGGGAGTCGATGGTGCCGATGTCGCCGGTGTGCAGCCAGCCCTCCGAGTCGATCGCGGCCGCAGTCGCATCGGGGTCGTCCAGGTAGCCCTGCATCACCATCTTGCCGCGCGCGAGTACCTCGCCCTCATCCGACAGCGCGATCTCCATCCCCTCGAACGCTCGTCCGCAGGTGTTAGCGACGGTCTCATCGTCGTCGTCCGGCGTGCAGGTGGACACGAATCCGCTTGTCTCGGAGAGGCCGTACGCGGTGATGACCGTGTCGACGCCGAGGTCCTGCTGAATCCGCTCGACCAGAATGACGGGCACGATCGACGCGCCCGTGACGACCAGCCGGACTGACGACAGATCGAATTCGGACCGCTTCGGGTCGTCGAGGATCGTCTGGAAGATGGTGGGAGCACCGGGGAATACGGTGGCTTTGCGCGCCTGGGCGAGCTTCATGGCAGCCTCGGTCGAGTACACCGCCAACGGCAGCATGGTGGCACCGAACAAGGTGCACACCAGGATCCCGGCCTTGTAGCCGAAGGTGTGGAAGTACGGATTGAGCATCAGATACTGGTCGTCCGGGTTGATCCGGCCGTTGCGACCCCACGCCCGCGACCCATTGATCGTCTGCTGATGCTGTGCCAGAACACCTTTCGACCGCCCGGTGGTGCCGGATGTGAAGAGGATGTCGGAGATGTCGGTCGGTGCGACCGCATCGGCGCGGCGATCGGCGTCGGCCTGATCGAGAGCCGACGCGGCGGACTGGAAGTCGTTCCAGTCGATGGTGCCGTCGCGGGGCACGTCGTCGGCGTCGATACGGATGCGTACGACCGCGGCCAGATCGAGTGAATCGCCGTCCAGCGAGCCGCCCGCCGCGGCGACCAGGTCGTCGTACTTCTCGACACCGAGGAAGGCGCCGACGACGACCAGTGCCTTTGCGTGCGTGCGTTCGAGGATCTCAAGCGCCTCCGGTGCCGTGTACCGGGTGTTCAGCGGTACCAGGGCGGCGCCGGCATAGTGGACTCCCAAGGCCGCGATCGGCCAGTGGAAGCTGTTCGGCGCCCATACCGCGACGCGGTCGCCGGCCGCAACGCCCTGGGCGATGAGGCCGGTGGCGAACGTGCGTGCCTCCGCGTGCAGCTGCGCCCAGGTGAGAGCGACCGGTTCGCCCCACTGGTCGTCGATGACGGCGATCCGTTCGGGCCACAGGGCCGCGGCCCGCCGCAGCGCCTGCGTCGTCGTCGTAACTGCGTCGACGTCGACGACATCATTCGCTGAACGGACTTCAGATCCGGCCACAAATCCTCCAATAGCGTGCTTATACCCCTGCTCAGGGCACCCGAGATACAAAACCTAGCAAATGCTTGGTAGGTTGACTGCGTGAACATCGCCACCGCACTTGTCGACCGTAGCGTCGATCTCGGCGATTATGCCGACTCGATGGACGATTTCGTCGCGGCCGTCCGTGACTGGTTGTCGGCGAATCTCGTCGGAGAATTCGCCGAACTGCGTGGTCGCGGCGGACCGGGCAGCGAGCACGAGTTCCACGACGCGCGTCTGCGGTGGGATCAGCATCTCGCCGCCAACGGGTTGACCTGCCTGGGCTGGCCGACTCAATACGGGGGCCGCGGCGCCACCATCGAGCAGCGCATCGCCTTTCATCAGGAATATGCCCGGGCCGGGGCGCCCGCGCGCGTCAACCACATCGGTGAGGAACTGCTCGGCCCGACGCTGATCGAGTTCGGCACCGAAGAGCAGAAGGCTCGGTTCCTGCCCGGCATCGCCGATTCGACGGTGTTGTGGGCGCAGGGTTACAGCGAGCCTGGCGCCGGATCCGATCTCGCGAACGTGTCGACGTCCGCCGAGCTTCGTGACGGCAAGTGGATCGTCAACGGTCAGAAGGTGTGGACCTCGCTGGCGCATGTCGCCGAGTGGGCGTTCGTCGTCTGCCGCACCGAACCGGGATCGAGTCGCCACAAGGGGCTGAGCTTCCTGCTGGTACCGCTGCATCAGTCCGGCGTGACCGTGCGGCCGATCCAGCAGCTCACCGGTACGTCCGAATTCAACGAGGTCTTCTTCGACGATGCGGAGACCGACGAGTCGTTGGTCGTCGGTGAGCCCGGGGACGGGTGGCGAGTCGCGATGGGGCTGCTGCAGTTCGAGCGCGGCGTGTCGACGCTGGGCCAGCAGGTCGGGTTCGCCCGCGAGCTCGACGGTGTCGTCGCAGTCGCGAAAGCCAATGGGGCCGACAAGGTTCCGTCGATCCGCGAACGCATCGCGCGCGCTTGGCTGGAACTGCGGGTCATCAAGGCGCATGCGGCCCGGACCCTGGCCACCGTCGAGACGTCCGGCTCCGGCGCCGACGCGTCCGTGTCGAAGCTGCTGTGGGCCAACTGGCATCGCCGGCTCGGCGAGCTGGCCGTGGACGTGACCGGACCGGCTTCGCTGATCGGGCCGGACGCCACCTCCGAGGGCAAGCCCAATGACCTGGCAGACCCGGAGCACGTCGAACTCGACGAAGCTCAGCGGCTGTTCCTGTTCACCCGCGCCGACACGATCTATGGCGGCTCGAATGAGGTGCAGCGCAACATCATTGCCGAGCGGGTGCTCGGCCTGCCGCGAGAGGCCCGCTGATGTGTGGCCGAACCGGCTCATCCGACGCGAGGTTGCGGGCCCCCTCGCACCCAGATCACAGAGAGGCACGCTAGATGAAGTCACCCCTGGCCGCGATTCCCGAGGAGATCGGTGGACACGATCTGCTGGCCGGTAAGAAGGTTGTCGTCACCGCGGCCGCCGGTACCGGTATCGGTTTCGCCACGGCGCGCCGCGCCCTGCTCGAGGGCGCCGATGTGCTGGTGTCGGACTTCCATGAGCGCCGGCTTGGCGAGACTGTCGACACCCTCAAGGGCGAATTCGGTTCGCAGCAGGTCGAATCCTTCGTCTGCGACGTCTCGAGCACCGAGCAGGTCGACGCGCTGATCGCGGCGTCGGCGGAGAAGCTGGGCCGCATCGACGTCCTGGTCAACAACGCCGGCCTCGGCGGTGAGACCCCGATCGTCGACATGACCGACGAGCAGTGGGACCGGGTGCTGGACATCACCTTGAACAGCGCCTTCCGTTCCACCCGCGCCGCGCTGCGGTACTTCAAGTCCGTCGACCACAACGGCGTGCTCGTCAACAACGCGTCGGTTCTGGGTTGGCGCGCACAGCATTCGCAGTCGCACTACGCCGCCGCCAAGGCCGGCGTGATGGCGCTGACTCGCTGCTCGGCCATCGAGGCAGCCGAGTACGGCGTGCGGATCAATGCGGTCGCGCCGTCGATTGCTCGGCACCCGTTCCTGGCGAAAGTCACGAGCGAGGAGCTGCTCGACGAGTTGGCATCGCGCGAGGCCTACGGCCGCGCCGCCGAGGTCTGGGAGATCGCCGCCACCATCGCGATGCTCGCCAGTGACTACACGACCTACCTCACCGGCGAGATCGTCTCGATCTCCAGCCAGCGAGCATAATTTTTCCAAGCCTGGATTTTGCAGGGCCTGAAAGACAAAGGAGTTCCCGATGAGCGCACCGCAGGCCTACATCGTCGACGCCATCCGTACGCCGGTCGGCAAGCGCAATGGTTCGCTGGCGAAGACCCACCCCGCCGACATGGGCGCCCATGTCATCAAGGCGATCCTCGATCGCACCGGCATCGACCCGAACGTCGTCGACGACGTCGTCTTCGGCTGCGTTGACACCATCGGCCCCCAGGCCGGCAACATCGGCCGGACCGCCTGGCTCGCGGCCGGGGGGCCGCTGAGCGTGCCCGGCACCACGGTCGACCGGCAATGCGGATCGTCGCAGCAGGCAATCCATTTCGCCGCGCAGGCCGTGATGAGTGGCACGCAGGATGTGGTGCTCGCCGGCGGCGTGCAGAACATGAGTGCCATCCCGATCAGCCAGGCGATGATCGCCGGTCAGGAATTCGGCTTCACCACGCCGACCGCCGAGTCGAAGGGCTGGACGGACCGCTTCGGCGATGCTGAGATCAGCCAGTTCGTCGGCGCCGACATGATGGCCAAGAAGTGGGACATCAGCCGTCTCGACATGGAGCAGTGGGCACTGCAGTCGCACCAGCGCGCCAAGGCTGCGATCGCCGCGGGCCGCTTCGACAACGAGTACGTGGCATTGGGCGACTGCGTCGTCGACGAATGTCCGCGCGAGACCTCGCTGGAGAAGATGGCGTCGCTTGACGTGCTCGCCGAAGGCTCGGATCTCACGGCCGCGGTCGCCTCGCAGATCTGTGACGGTGCGGCGGCGACGCTGGTGGTCTCCGAAGCTGCTCTGAAGGCGTACGGGCTGACCCCGCGGGCCCGAATCCACCACCTGAGCGTCCGCGGCGATGATCCGGTGATGATGCTGTCGGCACCCGTGCCGGCCACCAAGTACGCCCTGGAGAAGACCGGTCTGTCGATCGACGACATGGACGTCGTCGAGATCAACGAGGCGTTCGCGCCCGTCGTGCTGGCGTGGCTCAAGGAGACCGGCGCCGACCCGGCCCGCGTCAACCCGAACGGCGGCGGCATCGCCCTCGGCCATCCGCTCGGTGCGACCGGCGCCAAGCTGTTCGCCACGCTGCTCAACGAACTCGAGCGCACCGGCGGAAAGTACGGCCTCCAGACGATGTGTGAGGGTGGCGGGACCGCCAATGTCACGATCATCGAGCGGCTTTAGTTCGGTTCGGCGGTCAGCCACGGTGTGAGGGTGGCGGGACCGCCAATGTCACGATCATCGAGCGGCCCGGCTGACGGCACAAATTCATACAGATCACCGCGCGAGGCCCGGGTCCAGAGGACCTGGGCCTCGCGCGGTTTCTCCCGGTGAGTGAAATATTCTCCACATCTGGTTTGAAACGCCCACTACCGACATGTAGTTTGAATCGGTCACTAATGGAGTGATCGCCCTCATGGTCATCGACTTCGTGTGGCGTTGGTTACAAACAGTTCGAGAAAGGCTTATTCATGTCCAACCTCCCAGATCTCAGCGGTCTCACCCAGTTGCTGGCCACCGTCAACGCAGTGCTCGGCCAGGCCGGCTCGAACGACCAGGGTGGTAGCCAGGCGGGCACCGGAAGCCTGGGCCCGACGGCCTGATCCGTCGACCGGGCAGTGTCAGAACCTGACATCGGACGCCGGGCCGCGACGCATTCAGTGCGTCGCGGCCCGTCTTCTGCGTCCGACAACTCGGCTCGGCCGCTCCGGATCGCCGAGCTGGCGGAGGCCGCGCTGCTGGTGGGTGACGCTCTGGTCGAGATGCCGCTGTTCGACTGGGTCCTGGGCGACGACGCGCGCGACCCCGACTCGCGAGCCTTGCTGGCCAGGGTGATCCTGCGCCCGATGCTGTTGTCCGGCCGGGTGCTCGGCGTCCACGACGGCGATCGGCTGGCCGGTGTGCTCGCCTGGCACGCGCCGGGTGACCGCGAGGCGAGTGCCGGGACGCAGGTCGCGGAAGATGCCCAGCAGCTGGTGCAACGACCCGACATGGCGCGGCGACTGATCGATCTCTGGTCGCGTGATCCGCTGCCGGCCCCGGAGGCCGGCGCGGTCGGGGTACCGATCGCGGCAGTCCGGCCAGGCGCGCGGAGCGCAGGCGTGCTGCATCGGCTCATGGAGCCCGTCGAGGAGTACTGCGCCGCCCATCGCCGACGCTTCTTCGTCTGGACCGGGCGCGAGGAGCTGCGTGATGGGTTCGCCCGCGGTTGGGCGCTATCGCTGTTCGCCACCGTCGAAGTCGCCGATCGCGCCACCCTCTACGGGTTGGTGTCGGCGCCGGTAGTCGATTCATGAGTTCGACGCCGTTTTCCGTCATTGATCGCGCGCAGCGCCGCGCCAAGGAGAGTTTGTGAAGTTCGCACATCGTGTTCGTGTTGCCGGGGTCGTGTCCGCGGCCGCACTGCTGCTTACCGGTCTTGCAGCCGGTCCGGGCCTGGCCGCACCCGCCGGCATCGCCTCCTCCGCTGACGTCAGTCCGCGGGAGTCGAACATCACCGTCCACTCGGCGGCGATGGGTCGCGACATCCCGCTCACCATCCTCAAGCCGCAGGATCAGTCCCGGCCGGCGCCGGTGCTGTACCTGCTCAACGGCGCGGGCGGTGGCGAGGACAGCGCCACCTGGCAGCACAACACCGACATCGTGAACTTCTTCGCCAAAAAGCATGTGTACGTGGTGATCCCGATGCAGGGCGCATTCACCTACTACACCGACTGGATCAAGACCGACAAGAAGCTCGGCGTCAACAAGTGGTCGACGTTCCTCGGCAAGGAGCTGCCGGCGGCGATCGACAGCACCTACAAGACGACTGGCAAGAATGCGATCGCGGGCATCTCGTCATCGGCGACGTCGGTGCTGAACCTGGCCATCCAGCACAAGGGCCTGTACCGCGCGGTCGGTGCGTACAGCGGCTGCGCCAGCACCTCCAGCGAGCACGGCATCCTCTACATGCGGTTGGTCGTCGAGACCCGCGGCGGAGGCAACGTCAAGAACATGTGGGGCGATTTCCACGGTCCGCTGTGGCGGGCGAACGACCCCGTGCTGCGTGCCGGCGAACTACGCGGACTGTCCCTGTATCTGAGCGCGGCGACGGGTCTGCCGGGCGAGCACGACAACCTGGCGGTCGTGCCGAACCCGGGCACTCTGGCCGATCGGATGATCGTCGGCGGCACGATCGAGGCGGCGACCCGGCTGTGCACCGAGCAACTCGCCTCCCATCTGCAGCAGCTGAATATCCCGGCGACCATTGACCGCCCGATCGCCGGAACGCATTCGTGGCCCTATTGGCAGGATCAGCTGCACAAGTCGTGGCCGCAGCTCGGTCGGGCGATCGGCGCCTGACCCGGACCATGTGCATGCACATCAAGAACGGTGTGTATCCGTTGTTCGTCGTGCCAGACTGGCGCCATGACTTCCCTCGCTGATCTGGCCGTCACACTCAAGTCTCTGCATCGCAAGGGCGACCCCGTCGTCCTGCCGACTACCTGGGATGCCTGGTCGGCGAATACTGCGGTGGCCGCGGGGTTTTCGGCGCTCACCGTGGGCTCGCACCCGATGGCCGATTCGGTCGGCCGAGCCGACGGTGAAGGGATGAGCTTCGACGAGGCGATGACCCGCGTCGCTCAAATCACCTCGGCCGTGTCGGTGCCGGTGTCGGTGGACATCGAAGCCGGGTACGGGCAGTCGGCCGAGCGGCTCGTTGACGGCCTGCTCGCGGCCGGGGCTGTGGGCCTGAACATCGAGGACACCGTGCACTCCGAAGGTGGACGGTTTCGGGAGGCGCAGGAGCATGCCGACCTCGTGGCCGCGTTGCGCGCCGCATCCGAGGCGGCGGGTGTGCATGTGGTGATCAACGCCCGCACCGACATCTTCAAAAATCAGGTCGGAGATGAATCCGATCGGGTCGACCGCGCGATCTCGCGGATGCAGCTCTGCGCCGACGCCGGCGCCGATTCGCTGTACCCGGTGGGATTCCACGACGACGACACGCTCCGCCGACTCGCGGACGGGTTGCCGCTGCCGGTCAATGCGATCGCCAACCCGGCGACGGGTGATCTGGCATCGCTGGCGGCCGCCGGCGCGGGCCGGATCAGTTTCGGGCCGATCTGGCAGATGGTGCTCACCGAGCGGTCGAACGAACTCCTGGCCCGCTGGCTCTGACATCTCGTTCGACGGGCACCACCTTCGCGACCGGCGGGCGATCGGAGACGACTCCGTACATCGTGATCTGGTGCCACTCGGTGGTCGCGAACTGGCTCGTATTCCACCCGGCCAGGAACCAGTCGCGGAGCGCGGGCGATCCGGTCCAGGCGTAAAACGGTCGCGCGCGGGTGCGGCAGAACGTTTCGATCGGCCGCATCAGGTCGAGCACCGTCCGGCCACCTCGGGCCTGCGGGAGCAGTGCGACAAACATGCAGTTGACCGCATCGTCGGCCGGCGGCGGGAGCGGCGGGCTCGTCCAGAGCTCAAGCAGGCGTTCGCGGAGTCCCGGGGTCTCAACTGCAACCTGGACGTCGTCCGGAGTGAGCGGCGGCAGTCCGTCAGGCGCGAGATCGATATCGTGCGGTTGCCACGCGAGCACCCCGACGAGTCGACCGTCTTCCTGAGCGCCGAGGGCGCAGCCGACGCGAAGGAGCGGGCGAAGCAGAATTTCGGCCAGCCATTCCCGCTTGTCTTGATCATCGACGTATTCGCCGAGTAGCCATCGATACAGCGGGATCTCGCCGATGCCGTGCGCCATGACACCGACCGCCGGTCGTAAGTGCGAGTCATCGAGGGTGATGATGTCTGCCATCCGGCTAACGACCACGGATTCGGCTCGACGGCGACTGGGCCGCTTCGCGATAAGGCGAAGCGGCCCAGTCACCGCTAGAAAGTCGTTTCGCGATCACTACGGGGCGGTGCTACCGCCGCTGCCGGAGCCGCCGCTGGAGCCGGAGCTCAACGTGTTGAGGATCGGGGTGAGGAAATCGATCTGCAGCTGGACTGGACCATCAGCCATTTTCGTACTTCTTTCTCTAGGAGAGTGTTTCGCCCGATTGGTGCCAAGCAGGCAAGACGCACGTTACGGATACGTGTTCAAAAAATCGCACAACTGGGTAGTTCGTTATCGAAGCGTAATAGTCGAAGTGTCGGCAATTTCCGCTTTGCGATCGCTGGTGGGCCGCTAATCCCGACTGATCGATCGCTCGGGCTGGATATCGGCCTGTGACTTGCCGCATACTGGAGCGGACACAGTCGTCACCAGAAGGGCATCTCATGACCAAACCGGCCGATACCAGCGCGTCCGTGGACGTACAGGCCTCCTCGGAGCAGCACACGCTCGAGGAGCTGGTGGATATCCAGCGCGCGGCGTTCCTTCGGGACGGCATCCCCGATGCCCGCACCCGGATCGACCGGATCAACCGGCTGCAGGCGCTGCTGCTCGATCATGCCGAGGAGATCGCCGAGGCGCTCACCGCGGACTTCGGCTCGCGTCCGCGAGAGCTCTCGATCGCGACCGACGTGGTCGGCTGCATGCTCGACATCGCCCATCAGAAGCGTCACCTGACCAAGTGGATGGCCACCGAGGCGCCCGGCAAGATCCTCGCGACGATGGGCCTCAAGCAGCAGGTCCGGCACGATCCGCTCGGCGTCGTCGCGATCATGGGTCCCTGGAACTTCCCGCTGCAGCTCACGTTCGTGCCGGCCGGTGCCGCGCTCGCCGCCGGAAACCGGGTCCTGCTGCGCCCGTCGTCGATCACCAAGCGCACGACCGACGTGATCGCACGCCACGCGTCCGACTACTTCTCGGTGGAGGAGTTGGCGGTCGTGACGAGCAAGCACGGTTCGGGTTCGGACTTCGCGAAGCTCAAGGTCGATCACATGTTCTTCACCGGGTCACCCGAGGTCGGTGCGTCGGTGGCGACCGAGGCGGGCAAGAACCTGGTCCCGGTGACGCTGGAGCTCGGTGGCAAGAACCCGGTCGTCGTCGACAAGGACGCCGATCTGGACAAGGCGGCCAAGCGAATCGCCGATTCGCGGCTGGTCAACGGTGGACAGGTGTGCCTGTGCCCCGACTACGTCTTCGTGCCCGAGGACAAGATCGGCGAGTTCACCGACAAGGTGCTGGCGCGGTGGCGCGAGACCAACCCGTCGATCCGCGGCAACGGCGACTACACCGCGACGATCAACACCAAGAACTACGAGCGCATCGTCGACCTGATCGACGACGCCGAAAAGCTCGGCGCCACCAAGCATCAGGTGATTCCGGCCGGCGAGCGGCTGCCCGATGCCGAGGTCCGCAAGATTCCGCCGACGCTGCTCACCGGCGTCAAGGCCGGGATGAAGATCGAGGAGGACGAGGTCTTCGGTCCGGTGCTGACGGTGTACCCCTACCGGGAGCTCAGCGAGGCGATCAGCCACATCACCAGTCACCCGCACCCGCTCACGATGTACTGGTACGGACCGGAGAACGAGCGTTTCAAAACGCTGCAGGACAGCACCCGCAGCGGATCGATCAACGCGAATGACTTCGTGCTCAACCTCTTCGGCCCGAATCTGCAGTTCGCCGGCGTCGGCAAGAGCGGCATGGGCGGCTATCACGGCAAGTACGGCTTCGACACGTTCTCGCATGCGCGCGGGGTGGCCATCTCCAAGATGCCGCTCTCGGTTGCGGAGATGCTGGCCGCGCCGTTCGCGCCGAAGGACATCCGGCTGACCAACATGCAGCTCAAGATGTGGCGCACGCTCACCGCTCGCGCCCAGAAGAAGTTGCAGCGCTGAGCTGAATCATGATGCGCGGCAGGCGCATCGAACCAAACGGCCCCGGTGAGCACAGTGCTCGCCGGGGCCGCTGGTTTCGGTGGGTTACTTGCCCTGCCAGCGCGGCTCGCGCTTCTCGGCGAATGCCATCAGCCCTTCCGCGGCATCGGCCGATGTGAATGCCGCCGCGCTGTCGGCGCCGGTGCGGGCCCAGTCGGTGGCCTCCGCCGGGACGGCGCCGTCGGTGATTCCGCGGGCGATGCGCTTGGTGGACTGGACGGCGACGGGCGCGTTCACCATGATTGCGTCGGCCAGGGCGAGCGCCTCGTCCAGTAACTGCTCGGCGGGGACGACCCGGTTGACCAGACCGAGCGACAGGGCCCGCTCGGCCGAGATCGGCTGACCGGTCAGCATCGCCTCCATGGCGATCTTCGGCGGAATCTGGCGTCCCAGGCGGAAGGCGCCGCCCGCCGCGGCGACGAGGCCGCGCTTGACCTCGGGTAGACCGAACGCGGCGGTGTCGGCCGCGACGGCCAGATCGCTGGCGAGCACGAGCTCGGTGCCGCCGCCGAGGGCGAATCCGTTGACGGCCGCGATGATCGGCTTGGAGATCGCATGCTGAACGAAGCCGGCGAAGCCCCACCGCTGCACGCGTTCGTCGGCGAGGAACTTACCCTGAGCGGCTTCCTTCAGATCTTGTCCGGCGCAGAAGGACTTGTCGCCGGCGCCGGTGAGAATCACGACCCACACGGCGGTGGTCGCCTCCGCGTAGTCGAGCGCCTCACCGATCCCGAGAGTGACGTTGGCACTGACCGCGTTACGCGCGGCGGGGCGGTTGATGGTGACGATCAGGACGTGTCCGCGGAGCTCGGCGAGGACGTCGCCGTCACCGCCGATCGGTACCTCGATTGCGTCGCTGCTTGCCATGGCCTGCCCTTCGTCGTCGTGCACGCTGATAGGTTTTCAAACCTAAGCGGCCGTACGCAGCCGGGCAACCAAGCGCTTGCTAGGGTGTTAGCAATGGTTGCATCTGGGAGGTTGCGGTGACAGGCGGGCCGAACGCGAAGACGTCGCGGCGCGAGGAGCTGCTGGCGATGGCCGGCCAGATGTTCGCCGAGCAGGGATTGCGCAACACGACGGTGCGCGATATCGCCGACGCCGCCGGAATCTTGTCGGGCAGTCTGTATCACCACTTCGATTCCAAGGAATCGATGGTCGACGAGATCCTCCGGCGATTCCTCGACCAGCTGTTCACTCAGTACCACGAGATCGTCGAGGCCGACCTGTCGTCGCGTGAGACCTTCACCCGGCTGGTGGTCGCGAGCTTCGAATCGATTGAGCGAGACCACAACGCGGTCGCGATCTACCAGGATGAGGCCAAACGTCTGGCGACGCAGGAACGCTTCTCCTACATCAAGGAACGCAACGTCGAATTCCGTCAGCTGTGGCTGGGAATGCTTGAGCGCGGCATCGCCGACGGCACCTTCCGCAGCGATCTGAATACGCGCATGGTGTACCGCTTCATGCGCGACACCGTGTGGGTGGCCGTGCGCTGGTATCGGCCCGGCGGCACATTCACCGCGGATGAGGTCGCCCAGCAGTACCTGCACATCGTGCTCGACGGCATCGTCGCCTGATCCTCGGTCCGGCCCTGAAACCCTGACCACAGAGAGGTCAGATCGCTGTTGGGCGGTTCTGACTCCGCTGTGGTCAGGTTTTCAGGGGCACTGCGCCAGGCCGCAGATCAGCCGTCCGTATTCAGCGTTCGCAGTGATCGTTTGAGGATCTTGCCGCTCTGGTTGCGCGGCAGATCGTCGATGAAATGAACCTGCTTGGGCACCTTGAACGGCGCGAGCTTCGTTTTGGCGTGGGCGATGATCTCCGAATCGGTCACTGTCACACCGGGCTTGGTGACCACATACGCCGTGACCGCCTCGATCCATTTCTCGTCCGGCGTGCCGATCACCGCCACCTCGGCGACCGCGTCGTGCGTGAAGATCGCGTCCTCGACATCGCGCGAGGCCACCAGCACACCGCCGGTGTTGATGACATCTTTGATGCGGTCGACGACAGTGAGATAACCCTCGTCGTCGGCGACGACCAGGTCACCGGAGTGGAACCAGCCGTCGCGGAACGCTTCTGCGGTCGCCTCGGGCCGATCCCAGTATCCGGTGCACAGCTGGGGCGAGCGGTAGAGCACCTCGCCGCTGGCTCCCGCAGGGACATCGTCGCCGCCCGCATCGACGACCCGGGTCTCGACGAACAGCACCGGCCGGCCGCAGGACGCCGGCCGCGCGTCATGCTCGTCCGGGCCCAGAACACATGCCAGCGGACCGATTTCGGATTGGCCGAAACAGTTGTAGAACTTCAGCTCCGGGTAGCGGGACCGCAGCCGCTGCAGGACCGTCACCGGCATGATGGACGCGCCGTACTGTGCCTTGGCCAGCGATGACAGATCGCGGGACTCCAGATCCGGATGGTTCGACAGCGCAACCCACACCGTCGGCGCCAGGAACAGCGAGCCGATGCCGCGAGACTCGATGCGGCGCAAGACCTCTGGCACGTCAGGTGCTTCCATGAGGTCGATGGTGGCGCCGACCGCCAGGTACGGCATCAGAAAGACGTGCATACCCGCCGAGTGGTACAGCGGCATGCAGATCAGCGGCCGGTCGTCCGCGGTGAAATCGAGAGCGACGATCGACGAAATGTATTCATGCTCAAGGGCGCGGTGCGTCATCATGGCGCCCTTGGGCTTTGAGGTCGTGCCCGAGGTGTAGAGCAGCTGCACGAGATCGGTGTCGTCGGCCGCTTGGTCGATGACAGGCACGGCACCAGCCGCGGCATGCTCGAGGAACGAGCCGGCGGCGTCGCGCAGCGCGTGGATCCGCACGCCGCCGAGCTGGCCGGCGATGGTATCGAGCGCGGGCGTCAGCGCGGGATCGGCCAACACCGCGGCCGCGCCCGACTGCGTGATCAGATAGGACAGCTCATCGCCGGTGAGCGCATAATTGATCGGCACATGGACGAATCCGCCTCGTGCACACGACAAGAACGCGATGGCGTAGGCGTCCGAGTTACGTCCGTAGGTGGCGACCCGATCACCGGGCCGGATCCCGAAATCGGCCAGGAACCGCGCTCCGCGGCTCACCGCGTCGTCGAGTTCGCGGTAGGTCCAGGTGCGGTCGGCGAATGTCAGGGCGTGCCTGTCGGGATGGCGGGCGGCGCTGCGCCGAAGGATGCCGTCGAGGGTGCCGGTACGAGGGTCGATGGTCATGGCAGTCTGCGTTCCTCTGGTTGCTCGGGCCGTTCTTCACTCGTTCTACACGTCGTGGTGAGTGATCAGACGCCATTGTGCCCACCGAGCGGAACCAGCGCGGCGATATTGCGAGCAGCACGAAAACGGCCCCGGCGGAAGTCGATTCCGCCGGGGCCGGGCCGTCGTCTGACGACTACAGCGACTGGAGTTTCGCGAGGCGTTCGTGGGCCTGCGTCATGATCTGCTGGATCAGTTCGTCACAGCTCGGCAGGTCGTCGATCATGCCGACGACCTGACCCGATGCCAGCACGCCGGCTTCGGTATTGCCTTCGACCAAGCCGGCCTTCAGCAGCATCGGGGTGTTGCCGGCCATGATCACCTGCTGCCAGGTGCGCTCGCCCGACTTGCGCATCGTGCGACCGTCTTTCAACATGGTCGACCACTTCATGCCCGTCATCTTCTTGAACCGGTTGGCGTTGCCGACCGCGGCGGTCAGCCCGCCGATGGTGGTGCCGTCCTCGAGCTTGTCGACCAGTTCGGTGCGCAGCACCCGGTGCGGCATGCCATCGACCTTGCGCGACACGACGGTTCCGTTGAACAGGTCGCGCTTGAGGTACTCCTCCTTGACCGAATCCGGCACCGAGCTGTCGCTGGTGAGCAGGAATCGGGTGCCCATCGCGACGCCCTCGGCACCGTACGACAGGGCGGCGATGAGGCCGCGTCCGTCGAAGAAGCCGCCGGCCGCGATGACCGGAATACCGTCCGGGCCCAGTGCGTCGAGCACGCTCGGGAGCAGCAGGGTAGTGGCGACGGGGCCGGTATGACCGCCGCCCTCGCCGCCTTGCACGATCACCGCATCGGCGCCCCAGGAGGCCACCTTGACCGCGTGCTTCGCCGCACCGATCGACGGAATGACCACCACTCCATTGTCTTTCAGCTTGGCGATGAGTTCCTTCTTGGGTGCCAGCGCAAACGATGCGACCTTCACGCCCTCGCGGATCAGGAGATCGATCCGCTGCGGGGCATCACTGCCGTCGGCGCGGATGTTGACGCCGAACGGCTTGTCGGTGAGCTTCTTGGTCTTGGCGATCGCGACCTCGAGTTCCTCGTAGGTCATCGTCGCCGACGCCAGGATGCCCAGGCCGCCGGCGTTCGCGGTGGCCGACGTCAGGGCTGGGCCGGAGACCCAGCCCATGCCGGTCTGCACGATCGGGTACTTGATCCCGACCAGCTCGGTGAACCGCGTGTTGATCGTCGGTGCACTCACTTGGCAGCCTCCGGTTGCGGAACTTCCTTGCCGCGCAGTCCCTTCGGATCCAGCTCTTCGCGGATAATGCGCAGCTCCTCGTCGGACGGCAGACGGGTGGTGCCCGCGTCGGCCAGCCCGGCGATCTCGAAGGCGGTGTTCTCGGCGACCTCGTCGGCGGTCACACCCGGATGCAGCGACAGCGCGCGCATCGTGTGATCGGGGCCGCCGAAATCGAACACGCCGAGATTGGTGACCACCCGGTGGATGTTCAGATCGCGGTATGCCGCGTTCTTCGGATCGACCTTGTCGTAGCCGACGCCCGAGACGATGTCGACCTGGTCGACGAAGACCCGCTTGCTGTGTCGCGCAACCCAATAGGAGGTCGGATGGTTGATCGTGTTGCCGGGTGCGCCCCGCACGCCGAACATTTGCCGCGTGGGCTGCTGCAGCGGTCCGAAGGCGCTCAGGTTCTGGTTGCCGAAGCGGTCGATCTGGTTGGCGCCCATCACCACATGGCGGCGGCCTGACGCGACGACGTCGAACACCTTGCGGAACGGCATCCAGCCCTCGATGTCGCCCTTGCCGCCCACCGCGGGGGTGCCCGCGAAGATCAGTGCCTCACCATCGGTGATCAGCAGATCCGGCTCGGTGGTCAGACGCGCCAGTCGGGCGCCGATCAGCGGGGTGGTGGCCATCGGCGACGCCATGATCTCGCCTGCGCCCGAGAAGATCTCGGCGCACGCCACCACACAGATATCAGCCAGGGTCGGGTTGCCCTGTGTTGAATTGTTCGCTTCGCTCACGCCTGCTCCTCCTGCCACAGCTTGACCTGCTTCTGATATTCGGCCTCGTCGACGGCCAGGAACCGGTCGCTGAACGCCTTCCACGACTCCGGGTCCTTCGCCGACTCGGCGTAGAACCGCTGGAACTTCTCGTCGCGGCGGTACTCGCCGGCGAAGGTGAAGTGAGCGCCGTTCGGAGTCTCGACGACCTTGTCGACGTTCATCCGGTTGAGCAGCAGTCGCTGCGTCGGAACGGTTTTCACCAATTCTTCGGTCTCCACGATCCGGTCGGTCTCAAGGTACCGGCGCTGCGCCGCGGCCAGGTAGAGATCGTCGAAGTACGGGTCGACGCCGGTGTAGGCGGCGTTGCCGTGCTTGTCGGCCAGATCCAGGTGCACGAATGCGGCATCCAGATTCAGGGCCGGCATCGCGATCAGGGTTTCCCCATCGTCGTACGGCGAAGCGACGGTGCGCAATTCGTCACCCCAGAAGGTGCGGACATCGCTGCCGAGCCCGGCGCGGATCGGCAGGAACGGGAGCCGGGCAGCGGCGGCCTCGAGGCCGCACTTGACCATGCCCTCGTCCATCTCGCGCGATTCGATGGCGCCGGTGGTGCGGGCCTGCGCGAACCACGGGTCGTAGAACGGCGGCGAGTCGAGCGACACGAAACCGTAGTAGGCCTTGCGGACCTTGCCTGCGGCACAGAGCAATCCGAGGTCCGGTCCGCCGTAGGTGACGACGGTCAGGTCGGTGATCTCCGACCGGGCGAGTGCGCGCACCAGGGCCATCGGCTTGCGCCGGGAACCCCAGCCGCCGATGCCGATCGTCATTCCACTGGACAGCTCGCCGATGATCTCGTCGAGGCTGCTGGTCTTGTCGGTTGCCATCAGTTGTCTTTCGCCTTCCCGGTTTTCACGAACTCGTCACGGTGCTCGTCGGCCACGCCGGCCAGATTCAGCTCGAAGGTGTAGCCCTGCTCGAGCCGGTAGCTGGTCTTCACGTCGACCGGGTCGATGCCGTTGATCGCTTCCTTGGCGGCCCGGATCACCCGGGTGTCCTTCGCGGCGATCATCCGCGCGACCTTCAGTGCGGACTCGTCGAGTTCGGCGCGCGGCACGACCTCGTAGACCGAGCCGAACTGGTGCAGCTGCTGCGCGGTGGCGTTCTGCGCCGTGTAGTACAGCGTGCGCATCATGTGCTGTGGAACCAGCCGCGCGAGGTGCGTGGCGGCGCCGAGCGCGCCGCGCTCGACCTCGGGCAGGCCGAAGATCGCGTCATCGGAGGCGACGATGCAGTCGGCGTTGCCGACCAGGCCGATGCCGCCGCCGACGCAGAAGCCGTTGACCGCGACGATCACCGGGACCGCGCAGTCGTAGACCGCGGCGAAGGCGTGCGCACAGCCGCGGTTGGCGGCGATGAGCGCGTCATAGCCCTCGGTGGCCTGCATTTCCTTGATGTCGACGCCGGCGTTGAAGCCGCGTCCTTCGGCGCGCAGAATTACCGCGCGCGTGTTCAGGTCGCGTCCGGCGGCCGTGATGGCGTCGCCCAACTCGAACCAGGCTGCCGACGGCAGTGCGTTGACCGGGGGAAAGTCGACCGTCACGGTCACGATCCCCGGCTCGACCGTCGCGGTTGCGATCGTCATGGTCCCTCCTCAGAAAACCAACCAAACATTTGCTTGGTAGGGTAGCAGGGTGTTCAACCTGGGACTTGATGGGCAGATAGTGCTGGTCACCGGCGGAGTGCGCGGCGTCGGTGCCGGCATCTCGCGGGTGCTGACCGATCTCGGTGCGACGGTGATCGCCTGTGCGCGGCGCGAGCCGGAAGGCGGCGACCGTCCGTTCGCGGAGTTCGCCGCCACGGATGTGCGCGATCCGGACGCGGTGGGCGAACTGGTCGACGGCATCGTGGCGCGTCACGGCCGGCTCGACGCGGTGGTCAACAACGCCGGCGGTGCGCCGTTCGCGCTGGCCGCCGAGGCGTCGGCGAAGTTCCACAGCAAGATCGTGGAGCTGAACATGCTTGCCCCGCTGATCGTTTCGCAGGCCGCGAATGCCGTGATGCAGAAGCAGGACGGCGGTGGGTCCATCGTCAATGTCTCCAGCGTCAGCGGGCACCGGCCGTCGCCGGGTACCGCGGGTTATGGTGCCGCGAAGGCCGGGCTGGACAACCTGACCGGTTCGCTGGCCGTCGAGTGGGCGCCGAAGGTGCGGATGAACTCCGTCATCGTCGGGCCGGTGCGCACCGAACTGGCCGAGATGCACTACGGCGACGAGGCGGGCATCGCGGCCGTCGGACAGACCATCCCGATGGGCCGGATGGCCGAGCCCGTCGACGTGGGCCGCGCGGTAGCGTTCCTGACCTCGCCACTGGCCGGTTACATCACCGGATCGACTCTGACCGTGCATGGCGGCGGCGAGCGCCCCGCCTTTCTCGACGCGGCCACGACGAACAACTGAAACCCGGGCGAGAAGGTGACCGTGGCCGCCGTCGTTCATCTCGTCGCAGACGCAGCAAACACCAACAAGGACAAGTAGGAGCAGACATGGGAATCGTTGACGGACGCGTTGTCATCATCACCGGCGCCGGTCGTGGCATCGGCCGCGAGCATGCGCTGGCATACGCCGCCGAGGGCGCGAAGGTCGTCGTGAACGACCTCGGCGCAGGACTCGACGGGACCGATGTCGGCGAGCACCCGGCCGAGCAGGTCGTCGCCGAGATCAAGGCGGCCGGCGGCGAGGCCGTCGTCAACGGCGACGATGTCGCCAGCTGGGACGGCGCCGCGAATCTGGTCCAGACCGCGATCGACAACTTCGGCGGCCTGGACGTGCTGGTCAACAACGCCGGCTTCCTGCGCGACAAGATGCTCGTCTCGATGGACGAGTCCGACTGGGACAACGTGATCCGGGTGCACCTCAAGGGCCACTTCGCCCCGCTGCGGCACGCCGCCGCCTACTGGCGCGCCGAGTCGAAGGCGGGTCGCCCGCGGGCCGCGCGCATCATCAACACCAGCTCCGGCGCCGGGCTGTACGGCTCGGTGGGCCAGGGCAACTATGCAGCGGCGAAGGCCGGCATCGCCGAGATGACCATCCAGGCCGCCGCCGAGATGAAGGGCTACGGCGTCACCGCCAACGCCATCGCGCCGGCCGCCCGCACCCGCATGACCACCAGCGCCGGCGAGGCGATGGCGGCGCAGATGGCGGCACCGGCGGACGGTTCGTTCGACGCGATGGACCCCGCGAACATCTCGCCGCTGGTGGTCTGGCTGGGCTCGGAGGAGTCGGGATCGGTGAGCGGCCGCGTCTTCGAGATCGAGGGCGGCCTCATCGCGCTGTCGGACGGCTGGCAGCGAAGTGCCAAGCGCGACAAGGGTGCTCGCTGGAACCCCGCCGAGCTCGGCCCCGTGGTCGCCGACATCCTGGCTGAGGGGCCGGCGCCGATGCCGGTCTACGGCGCGCGCTGATGACCGAGGGGACCAGTGGCACGCCGGCCATCGGCGACGAGCAGCTGATCGCCGCGGCCCGCAGTTACGTGGAGGCATTGGCCAGCCATGATCCGTCGCAGGTGCCGTTCGCTGTGGACTGCACCCGCACGGAGTTGGGGGTCAAGACCGGACGCAGCGGCGACCATCTGCGGCGCAGCCTGACCAGCGGTCCGCAGTACCGGGTCATCAAGTACGTCAGCGACTTTGCGCCGCGCGTCGAGAACGGGGTCGTGTACTCGACGTTCTACGTGAATGTGCTCTTCGGACTGCGGTCCAAGGTCACCGAGCGGTTCGAGTTCAATGCCGCCGGCGAGATCGTGCGCATCGTCGCGTCCTTCGGCCTGCCGCGGCGCTGAACCGTTCGACTTCCACCAAGCCGGGCGACCGAGTTCGTCGGGTCAAACACCGATACGGAGACTAGGCTCATGCCCATGACTGAGCACGACAAAGCAGCCACCCGCCGAGACATCACTCACGCCCTGGAAACCGCGCTGGAGCGCCGCCACGAGGTACTCGACCTGATCGTCGACGCCGAGGATCAGGCGGCGGCTGAAAAGGCGATCGCCGACCTGCTCGGCGTGCCGGAGATCGGCGCAAAGGCTGTGCTGGGCATGGCGTTTCGTCAGCTGACGAAGTCGGAGCGACGCAAGAACGCCAAGGAGCTGGAGGATCTCAACAGCCAGCTCACGTTCACGCTCACCGATCGTCCGGCGGCGTCCGGCGATGGACTGAGCCTGCGAGCTTTCAGCGGCGACAAGGATGCCGACCTGTTCAAGCTGCGCACCGACGAACTCGGCGCGGCGGGTGACGGTTCCGGTGCGCCTGCCGGTTCGATCGAACAGGAGATCGCGGCCGCCAAGAAGCGGGTCGACGCCGAGGAGGCGGTCTGGCTGATCGCTGCCGAGGCCGGCAGCGATGTGGGCATCGTGTTCGGCGAGTTGTCCGGCGGCGAGGTGGATGTGCGCATCTGGATCGCGCCGGATCATCGCAAGAAGGGCTACGGTACCGCCGCGCTGCGCAAGTCGCGCTCGGAGATGGCCGCCTACTTCCCGGGCGTCCCGATGGTCGTCCGGGCACCCAGCTCCTAGGCGCCGGGCGCGGTCAGGCGATTTCGGTGGCAGACCTTGCCGAGCTGGCTTCTCGGCTTCCCGACGGGGCGCTGATCTCCGACGCCGATCGGATGGAGAAATACCGGCGCGATCGGGCGAACGATCCGAATGCCGGTGTGCCGCTGGCGGTTATCCGTGTCGAGTCCGCGCACGATGTGCAGACGGTGGTGCGGTTCGCCGCCGAGCATTCGTTGCCGATCATCACCCGTGGTGCCGGTTCGTCGCTGTCCGGCGGCTCGACCGCAATCGATGGCTGCTTGGTGCTGTCGACGGAGCGGATGACCGCAATCGAGGTGGATCCGGGCACCCGGACGGCCGTGGTGCAGCCCGGTGCGATGAACGCCGACGTGAAGGCCGCCGCCGCGGAGCACGGCCTGTGGTACCCGCCGGACCCGTCGTCGTTCGAATTCTGTTCCATCGGTGGCAATCTCGCGACGAATGCGGGTGGGCTGTGCTGTGTGAAGTATGGCGTGACCACCGACTACGTCCTCGGTGTCGACGTGGTGACCGCCGACGGCGAGCTGGTGCAGTTGGGCGGTCCGCGACTGAAAGACGTTGCGGGACTGCCGCTCACGAAGCTGTTCGTCGGTAGCGAGGGCACTCTCGGCATCATCACCCGTGGTGTCCTGCGGTTGATTCCGGCTCAGCGGCCCGCGGCAACACTGGTCGCGAGCTTCGGCCGGTTGGCGGATGCTTGCCAGACGGTGCAGGACATCACGCGCCGGATGCGGCCCTCGATGCTGGAGTTCATGGATCAGGTCACCATCAACGCGGTCGAGGACGAGACCGCGATGGATCTGGACCGGTCGGCCGCGGCGATGCTGATCATCCAGTCCGACGAGCCGGGGACGCATGCCGGTGCGGAGATCGATGAGATCCGCATAATCTGCGAAAAGAACTCGGCGACAGAGATATACGCGACGGACGATGCCGACGAGGGTGAAGCCTTCGTGCAGGCGCGGCGGATCGCGATCCCCGCGGTGGAGCGCAAGGGGGCGGTGCTCCTCGAGGACGTCGGCGTGCCCATCCCGCAGTTGGGCGACCTCGTGTTGGGCATCGATGCGATCGCTCGCAACCGAGATGTCACGGTGGCAGTCATGGCCCATGCCGGCGACGGAAACACCCACCCGCTCATCGTCTTCGATCCGGCCGACGCCGCCCAGCTGGAGCGTGCCGAGCTCGCGTACGGCGAAATCATGGACCTGGCAATCGAATTGGGTGGAACGATCACCGGCGAACACGGTGTCGGGCGGCTGAAGCAGCCGTGGCTCAAGGACTATCTGTCGCCGCAGGCGTTGGCGCTCAACCAGAAGATCAAGGACGCGCTCGACCCGCAGGGAATACTGAACCCAGGCGTGGTCTTCACCTAGAGTCGAGCCCAATCGCCGCCTGCCCGCGTTGTCGGTCGGCCGACGTAGCTTCGCTATTGTCGACCTCCCTCCGCCTCGGCAGATCGACGATTGGATCTCGACTCTGTCTAGGAAACTGCCTTCTCCAGGTCCAGTAGTGCGTCCTCGAGGTGGTGAATCATCCGCTGCAGACTCGGCAGCGTCTGACGGCAGCCGGTCAGCCCGAAGTCGAGCTTGTCGTTGTTGCTGGTCAGCGTGATGTTCAGGGCCAAGCCGTCCATCGGGATCGATGCCGGGTAGACGCCGTCGAGACGTGCGCCGTTCCAATACATCTGCTCTTTGGGGCCGGGCACATTGGAGATCAGCACGTTGAAGGGCGGGCGTGTGTGACTGACGAAGCCGGGCAGCGGCGTCAGCGCCATCTGCGCCCCGTTGACCGCGCTCATCGCGAGGATCTGCAGCGGCGACAACTCGCTCATCACGCTCTTGGCGGCCTGCACCGACGCGCGGATGGTCGCCAGCCGCTCGGCGGGATCGTCGACGTCGGTGGCCAGTGTGGCGATGATCAGGCCGACGGAGTTGCCGCCGTCGTCGAGGTTGTCGCTGCTGCGCAGCGACACGGGCACCGCCGTGGTGAGTGATTTCTCGGGCAGGGCGTCTTGCTCTTCCAGGTAGGCACGCAGTGCGCCGGAGCACATCGCCAGGACGACGTCGTTGAGCGTGGCGCCCGCCTTACGGCCGATCTCGCGCACCCGCTCGATCTCCCAGGATTGCGCGACGAATCGGCGGGAGCCGCCGATCGGCTGGTTCAGGATGGTGTCGGGGGCGTCCAGCGGGGTGATCAGGTTGTTGTCGCGGAACGCCTGGTTGGCGATCCTGACGCCGGCGGGTAGTAGCCCGGCGATCGAGCCGACCGTGTCGAGAACCTCGGGAAACAAGCGTCCCAATGAGACTCGCGTATCGACCGACGGCTTGCCGCGCCGCAGTTTCGGCGACCACGGTGCGGTGCAGGCCTGATCGTCGGGGTCGGTCGACAGCGAATTCTGTAGCAGCCGCAGGGCCGAGACGCCGTCGACGATCGAATGATGAACCTTGGTGTAGGTGGCGAAGCGGCCGTCCTGCAGGCCCTCGACCACATGCATCTCCCACATCGGCCGATGCCGGTCGAGCAGGGCCGAGTGCCAGCGCGAGGTCAGCTGGAAGAGCTCCCGGATGCGCCCGGGCCGGGGCACGGCCGAGTGTCGGACGTGGTACTCGAAGTCGATGTCCTCGTCCTCCGTCCACCACACGGTGCCGCGGAGGTTGACCGGGTCGGCCGGGCGGCGACGGAAGCGCGCGCTGACGGTGGTCTGCGACCGCAGCGTGTCCAGCATGTCGGTGATGAACTCGGGGCCGGCGTCTTCCGGCGGGGTGAACAGCTGCAGGCCCCCGACATGCATCGGATGTTCGCGCGATTCGGCGAGCAGGAACATCGAGTCGGTGACCGGCATGTAACCCATAGCGATGATTGTCGCGCATCGCTGATCGGCGAGTAAGCCGTTTTAATCAGCTGGGCTGCAGATCACAACGGGTATCGAGCGCTCGGCCCACTCCTGATACTGGTCGTAGTCGGCGTAGACCTCCACCAATCGGGGCCACAGCCGGTCGCGCTCCGGCGGGCTCGCCGTGCGAGCGATCATGTCGCGCTTGATCTTTCCGATCTGCACGGTCACCCGGGGATTGGCGACGATGTTGCCGAACCACATCGGGTTGGTCGATCGACCGCCCTGGGACGCGACGACGACGACGTTGTCGTCGTCGGACATGTAGATCAGCGGAACCGTGCGCGGCTGTCCGGTCTTGCGGCCCGTGGTGGTCAACAGGCACACCGGCGCGGGCTTGCGCAGCCCCGCGCCGACGCGCCACGTCTTACCCAGCCGCCCACCGGTGCGGCGATACAACTCGGTGTTGAGCCGTGAGCCCCACTTCATGCCGCGCTGGACGGCATCCGAGTCGAGCTGCTCCGGACGGGCCTTGCCGGGCATGGTCAGATCCGCTCGATGATCGAGGCGGTCGATAGGGCACCACCGGCGCACATGGTGATCAGCGCGGTGGACTTGTCGGTGCGCTCCAGCTCGTGCAGTGCCGTGGTGATCAGCCGGGAACCGGTGCTGCCGACCGGGTGGCCTAGGGCGATGGCGCCACCGTTGACGTTGACCTTGTCCATGTCGGCATTGTGGACCTGGGCCCACGACAGCACGACCGACGCGAACGCCTCGTTGATCTCGACGAGATCGATGTCGTTCAGGGACATGCCGGACTTGTCGAGGACCTTCTGCGTCGACTGGACCGGGCCGTCGAGGTGGTAGTACGGCTCGGCGCCGACGAGTGCCTGCGAGACGAAACGCGCGCGCGGCTTGAGGCCGAGGGCCTTGGCCTTGTCCTCGTCCATGATCAACACGGCGGCCGCGCCGTCGGAGACCTGCGATGCCGTACCGGCGGTGTGCATTCCGCCTTCCATCACCGGCCGCAGGCCCGCGAGCGACTCCAGGGTGGTGTCGCGCAGGCCCTGATCCTTGGTGACCGACAACGTGTTTCCGGTGAACTCGCCGTCCTTGGTGCGCTCGGGTGCCTTGAGTTCGAAGATCTCCCGGTCGAAGCGGCCCTCGTCCCAGGCCTGCTTGGCCAGGCGCTGGCTGCGCTCGCCGAGGCTGTCCAGATCGGCGCGAGTAAGCCCGCGGCGCTTGGCGATTCGCTCGGCGGCCTCGAACTGGTTGGGCATGTCGATGCTCCACGAGGCCGGCCGCCGCTCGCCGGCGCCTTCCAGCATCACGTTGGCGCCCAGGGGAACCGTGGACATGGACTCGACGCCGCAGGCGACGCCCGCGTCGATGGTGCCGGTGGCGATCAGTCCGGCGATCAGGTGGTTGGCCTGCTGCGCGCTGCCGCACTGACAGTCAACGGTGGTCGCGCCGACGAATTCGGGCAGGCCCTCGTTGAGCCAGGCGGTGCGGGTGATGTTGTTGCCCTGCGCGCCGACCTGCATCACGCAGCCGCCGATGACCTGCTCGATGAGGGCGGGATCGACCCCGGCGCGCTCCAGGACCGCGCGCTGGGCGGCGCCGAGGAGCTCGACCGGGTGCAGGCCCGAGAGCCAGCCGTTGCGCTTGCCGATGGGGGTGCGGGTGGCTTCGACGATGACCGGGTTGCCCATGGTGAATCCTTCTGTACAGGTGCGCCGGCGGACGCCGAGCGGCAAAAAAACTAGAACACGTTCTAGTCGATGGTAGCGCACTGCGCGCGTCGGCTGTAGAGCGTCTCTCGGGTCGCCGTCGGAGGCCGCGCTTCGTGGCGCCTGAACTTGACGATCGTTCAGTTTCCGCAGGTAGCTGCGGTGAACGGGGCCCGGTGATTGACTGGAATTGAAACATGTTCCGCTATGACAGGAGCGCGGATATGGCCGCCCCGGAATGCCCATTTCATGATCTGACCGACCCGATGCGGATCGAGGCCGGGATCCCCTACGACGACTTCGCCCGGTTGCGGGCGACCGGGAAGCTCAACTGGATGGAGCAGAGCGGCAGCGGCTTCACCGACGGTGGTTTGTGGATCGCCAGTCGGCACGAGCACATCCTGGAGATCTCGAAGCGCAGCGATGTGTTCTCCTCGTGGCAGGACGGCGCGATCATCCGGTTCAGCGACGACGTCACCCGTGAGCAGATCGACATGAATCGGCTGATCATGCTCAATCAGGACGCGCCGGAACACACTCGACTACGCAAGCTGATCGCCAAGGGGTTCACGCCGCGAGCGGTCAGCGCGCTGCGGGAGGCGCTGACGGCTCGCGCGGAGAAGATCGTCGGCGATGCTGCGGCCAAGGGCGGCGGAGACTTCGTCGCGGATGTTGCGGTCGAGTTGCCGCTGCAGGCGATCGCCGAACTCATCGGTGTTCCCCAGGAGGATCGCGGCAAGGTGTTCGACTGGTCGAATCAGATGCTCGCGCCGGAAGATCCGGATCTCGGCATCGACATGGATCCGATGGAATTGTCGGCGCAGGTGATGGCGTACGCCTATGGCTTGGCCGAACAGCGGACGGCCGAGCCGCGCGACGACATCGTCACCAAGCTGCTGCACGCGGATATAGACGGTGAGAAACTCGCGCCGGAAGAGTTCGCCTTCTTTTTCATTCTGCTTGCGGTCGCCGGCAACGAGACCACCCGCAACGCGATCAGCCATGGCATGAACGCGTTCTTCGACTACCCCGACCAGTGGGAGCGGTACAAGGCCGAGCGGCCGTCGACCCTGGCGGACGAGCTGGTGCGCTGGGCGACGCCGGTGATCTGCTTCCAGCGCACTGCCTTGGAGGACTACGAACTCGGCGGGGTGACCGTCGAGAAGGGGCAGCGCGTCGGGATGTTCTACAGCTCGGCGAACTACGACGAGTCGGTCTTCGACGATCCGTTCACGCTGAACGTCTTTCGGGATCCCAATCCGCACCTGGGTTTCGGTGGTCATGGTGCGCATTACTGCGTCGGCGCGAATCTGGCCCGGATGGAGATCGACATCATGTTCAACACGATCGCCGACACGATGCCGGACATCGCGCGATCCTCCGACGCCCGCCGCATTCGACACGGCTGGATCAACGGCATCAAGGAACTTCAGGTCACCTACGGGTAGGAGAACCGCATGACATGTCCGATCAAGCACGACCTCACCGATCCCACGCTGATCGAGGAGGGCCTGCCGATCGCCGAGTTCGCGGCGGCCCGCAAGACGGGCGAGCTGCAGTGGATGGAGCAGGCCGCCAGCGGGTACGAGGATCCGGGCATGTGGGTGGCCACCAAGCATGAGCACATTCGCGAGATCTCCAAGCGCACCGATGTTTTCAGTACCTGGCAGAACAGTTCGATGGTGCGGTTCTACGAAGGTGTCACCCGTGAACAGATCGACGTCACGCGATTCTTGTTGATCAACCATGACCCGCCGGAGCACACCCGGCTGCGCAAGTTGGTGGCCAAGGGATTCACCCCGAAAGCCGTTGGTGCGCTGGAGGATGCGCTGACCGCCCGGGCACAGAAGATCGTGGCGGCCGCGAAGTCTAACGGCTCCGGAGACTTCGTGGCCGACGTGGCGGTGGAACTGCCGCTGCAGGCGATCGCCGAGCTGATCGGCATCCCCGACCAGGATCGCGAACAGATCTTCCACTGGACCAACCAGATCATGGCCTACGACGATCCGGATCTGTCCGGCGGCGTCGACCCGATCGAGGCGAATGCGCAGATCCTCGGTTACGCATACCAATTGGCCGACGCCCGGGCCAAGGAGCCGGCCGATGACATCGTGACATCGCTGGTGCAGGCGGATATCGACGGCGAGAAACTGAGTCCCGAAGAGTTCGCCTGGTACTTCATCATGCTGTCGGTGGCCGGCAACGAGACGACCCGCAATGCGATCAGCCATGGCATGAACGCGTTCTTCGATTTCCCGGACCAGTGGGAGCGTTTCAAGGCCGAGCGGCCGTCGACCCTGGCGGATGAGCTGGTGCGGTGGGCGACTCCGGTGATCTGCTTCCAGCGCACCGCATTGTCCGACTATGAGTTGGGCGGCGTCACCATCAAGGCGGGCCAGCGGGTGGGGATGTTCTACAGCTCCGCCAACTACGACGACGAAGTCTTCGACAATCCCTTCGAGTTGGACGTGTTCCGGGACCCGAACCCGCACTTGGGCTTCGGCGGTCATGGTGCGCATTACTGCGTCGGCGCGAATCTGGCCCGGATGGAGATCGACATCATGTTCAACGCGATCGCCGATCTCATGCCGGACATCTCGCGGGCGGGCGACGCCCGTCGCCTTCGGCACGGCTGGATCAACGGAGTGAAGGAACTGCAGGTCAACTACGGCTGAGCCCTGCGTCCCACGAATCGGGCATGTCGGTGTTTGCGGCGCCTCCTTGCCGCGTGGCGGTCGTGATCTTCGACCACTATCCCACGGTGCGGCTGCGGGCCTGAGCCGCTGCTGGCACTTTTTTCGTCGGCGGCCGCAGAGTGGCCTATTCCACAAAACAGGTGGCCAGCGAATGGATTCGATCGTCCAAATTAGAACAAGTTCACTTTGGACGGTAGTTCAGTTTCCGCAGGTCAGTGGCTTTTTTCGCACCGCGATGCTCTAATGGAGCTGTAACACGTTTCCATTCCCTTCGCGGGATGGGTTAGCCCAAACGAGGAGTAGTACCGTGACCGCAGCTGCCAAGTGCCCCTTCCACGAGCCCGGCTTCGACTTCACCAGCCCGGACCTGCTGGAGAAGGGTATGCCGGCGGAGGAGTTCGCCGAGCTCCGCAAGACCGCCCCGGTGTGGTGGAACGCGCAGGCGCCGGGCAAGGGTGGCGGCTTCGCCGACGACGGCTACTGGGTCGTCACCAAGCACGAGCACATCCGTGAGATCTCCAAGAACAACGAGCTGTGGTCGACGCACGAGAACGGCGTCATCATCCGGTTCGACGATGAGATGCAGCCCGAGCAGCTGGACGTCACCAAGGACAACCTGCTCATCAACCAGGACCCGCCGACGCACACCCGGCTGCGCAAACTGATCTCGAAGGGCTTCACGCCCAAGGCCGTTCACGCTCTCGAGGAGAGCCTGAAGGCTCGCGCAGAGAAGATCGTCACCGAGGCCGCGGCCAAGGGCACGGGCGAGTTCGTCCACGACGTCGCCGTCGAGTTGCCGCTGCAGGCGATCGCCGATCTGCTCGGCGTGCCGCAGGAGGATCGCGAGAAGCTGTTCAACTGGTCGAACTCGATGATGAACTACGACGATCCGGCCTTCACCGCGGATCCGCAGGTCGCGTCGATGGAGATCCTGGGCTACGCCTACCAGATGGCCGAGGCCCGCAAGAAGTGCCCGGCCGAGGACATCGTCACCACGTTGGTGAACGCCGACCTCGACGGAGAATCGTTGTCGGAGATCGAATTCGGCTACTTCGTCATCCTGCTGACCGTCGCCGGCAACGAGACCACCCGTAACGCGATCACCCACGGCATGAACGCCTTCCTGGAGAACCCGGATCAGTGGGAGCTCTTCAAGCGGGAGCGTCCGGCCACGGCGGTCGACGAGATCGTTCGTTGGGCCACCCCGGTCAACGTCTTCCAGCGCACGGCCAAGGAAGACCTGGTCCTCGGCGGCCAGGAGATCAAGAAGGGCCAGCGCGTCGGAATGTTCTACGGCAGCGCCAACTTCGACGAGGACGTGTTCGAGGATCCGTTCACCTTCAACATCCTGCGCGACCCGAACCCGCACGTCGGCTTCGGCGGCCACGGTTCGCACTACTGCGTCGGGGCCAACCTGGCCCGTGTCGAGATCAACCTGATCTTCAACGCGATCGCCGATTACATGCCGGATATCAGCAAGCTGGGCCAACCGAAGCGGCTGCGTTCGGGCTGGATCAACGGCGTCACCGAACTGGACGTGGCCTACACGAAGTAGCGCCCGCCAACAACTCTGGGTCGGACTCCGCTGGGGCTTGCGGGGTCCGGCCCAGTTTTCTGTTTCCAGCTTGGAACAGTTCTGAGAATCTGTGTCATCCCGTGCTAGGTTGAGACGGTGCATCGCGGATCGTCTCAGCTGGTTGCCGCGTCGGCGGCGGTGGCCGCCGGCCGTCGGCCTTGCGAGTCGCATCGACCTTTGACTGGTACGGTCAGTACCCGATACTGGTGGTACGCGGCAAAGGATGGTTCATGAGGCTTTTCGATGACCGATCGGTCGCCGTATGCCTTGCCGTGAGCGTCGCGTTGACCGGGATGCTGATGGTGTCAGGGTGCAGCTCAGATGATCTCCAGGGCGGCAAGGTGCACTACAGCTCCTACCCGCCGGTCAGCATGTTGCCGCCGGTGAGTCCGGGCAGCCCGGTGCTGCCCGCCGGCTTCCCCACGGCGATCCCGGTGGTGAAGGGTCTCTACGCCCTACGATCCGGTGCCGGCGGCACCCAGGTGCTGACGGTCACCGGTATCACCCCGGATGCCCTGGACGATGCCCGAAAGCTGTTCACCGCCGCAGGGTTCGAGCCGCAGACGTTCGTCGGGCAAGAGGCGTTCATGAACACCAGATACCTGGTGCTGCTCGGCAGCGAGGACCTTCCCGACTCCTTCTCGCTGACCTACACGGTCACCACGATGTCCATGCCGGGAATCGGTTCGATTCCCACGTCCATCCCGAATCTGTTCTGAGCCATGGCACATCAGTACAGCGCGACCTTCGAGCGTGCCGGACGGTTCATCGCCCGGCACGCGGTGCTGGTGATCCTCGTCTGGGTGGCGATCGGCATCTCTGTGAATGTGGCATGGCCGCAATTGGATCGGGTGGCCAATGAGCATTCGGTGAGTCCGCTGCCGTCGGCCAAGGTGAGTCCGTCACTCAAGGCCATGCGGGACATGTCGACGGCGTTCGGCCAGAAGAACGCCGACAACGCGATCGTCATCGTGATGGCCAGCGACCAGGGCTTCGACCGTGAGGCGCAGTCGCTGTACGACGCCCTGATCCACCGGCTGCGCGCCGACACCTCGAGCGTCGCGTACGTGCAGGATGTGCTGTCGAATCCGGATGTGCGTTCCAATCCCATTGCGCGCGAACAGGTGATGAGCAATGACGGCAAGGCGTGGCTGGTGTCGGCCACGCTCCAGGGTGAATTGGGTTCGCCACAGGCCGCGCGTGCCAGCAGGCAGGTGAACAATCTCGTCGAGCAGACCTTCAAGGGGACGTCGGTCGAGGCCAAGGTCACCGGTGCCACCGCCACGACCACCGACATGGCCGCCGCCGGCGCGAACGACATCATCAAGATCGGCATCATCACGGTGATCTTGATCAGCATCATTCTGCTGATCGTGTTCCGCACGCCGACAACCGCTTTGCTGCCGGTGATCGTGATGGGATTTAGTGTCGTGGTCGCGCGTGGCGTGGTGGCCGGACTCGCCGACGCCGGGGCGATACCGATCTCATCCGTGTCGGGCGCGTTGATGATGGCGGTCCTGATGGGTGCCAGCGTCAACTACACCGTGTTCCTGATCAGTCGATATCACGAGAACATCCGGCGCGGCGAGGATCCCACCGAGGCGCTGGCGCATGCCTGCGGCTCGATGACCCGGGTCATCCTGGCGACCGCGGCGACCGTCGCGATCGCGAACCTCGCGCAATTGACGGCCAAGCTGAAGTTCCTCGCGGCGTCGGGCCCCTGTGTGGCGATCGCGATCGTGGTCGGATTCCTCGTCGTAACAACGCTTCTCCCGGCCGTGCTCACGGTCGCGGCGAGATTCGGCAAATGCATGCCCGGCCCGGATCGCACCGGTCGCTACTGGCATCGGGTCGGCGTTCTGGTCGTACGCCATCCGGTGCGCGTGTTCGCGTTCAGTCTGGTGCTGCTGATCACGCTGGCGACCGGCATGATCTTCCTCAGGCCGTCGTACGATATGCAGGGGCAGCTGCCGAGCAACGCTCCGTCCAACGCCGGAATCGCCTTGGTCAACAAGCACTTTCCGGGCAACCGGATGATGCCGCAGTTCGTGATGGTGCAGTCGAAATCGGACCTGCGCAGTCCGCAGGGGCTGGCCGACCTGGATCAGATGGCCGGGCGCATCGCGCAGCTGCCCGGCGTAGACAAGGTCATCGGCATCACCCGGCCCGACGGAAACAAGCTGACCCAGGCGACACTGGCCTGGCAGATCGGATTCCTCGGAGACCAGATGGGTCGGCTGAGCCGGGACGCGTCCGATCAGCTTGGGCCGCAGATGGACCGGCTGACCAGGATCGCGGACGTGGTGTCGTCGATGATGTCGAATGTCGACACCGGCGAACTCGCCCGGCTGCAGCAGATGGTGCCCCAACTGATGGCGATGGCCCAGCAGCAATCGGGGCAGATCGACAAGTATCAGGGTCTGCTGGATCAACTGCAGCAGGCGGCGCCGCTGCTGCAGCAGGTCGATCAGGTCGGACCATCGCTGGATTCGCTGCTGGACGCGTTGAATACCAGCCTGCCGATGATCGCACCGGTGAGTGCCGCCCTCGACGAGCTGCCGCAGTGCGGACAGATCGCGCAGTGCACACAGCTGCGGAATCAGTTGGGAACACTGGAGAATCTGCAGCAGCGCGGCGTTGTCACCACCCTGAAGGGCCTGCGGTCGACGCTGTCGTCGGCGTCCGGCGACGGTGGCATCGAACAACTCTTCGCGCAGTTGAATGGGCAGCTCGCCACCGCCCGCGGGCTGCTGTCGCAGCTGCCGGCCATGCAGCAGCAATACGATTCGCTCAATCAGGGGCTGCAACAGCTGCAGGCGCTCGGGGTGGATCCGTCGATGGCGCGGAACCTGAGCCAGCGCGTCGCCCAGCTGAACGGCCAGCTGCAGCAGTCGATGGGTGCGATGACCGAGGCCGCCGCCTATCTGCAGACGGTCGGCCGGGACGCGAGTTCACCTGCCGCATCGGGGTTCTACCTGCCGCCGACGATCCTGAACAATCCGACCTTCCAGACCGCCGCCACGATGTTCATCACCCCGGATGGGCACACGGCGATGTATCTGGTGCAGTCGTCGCTCAATCCCTATAGTTCGCAATCGATGTCGCTGTCGCAGCAGATGGAGCGCGTCGGCCGCGACGCCACTCCCAACACCGCGCTCGCCGGATCGACCGTCTCCGTCGGAGGGTTTCCGGCGATCAACGCCGATCTGCGGACAGCTTTCAATCGCGACTTCAGCGAGATCGTCATCGCCACCCTGGTGATCATCGTGATCGTGATGTGCGTGCTGCTGCGATCGGTGGTCGCCCCGCTGTATCTGCTGGGAACGGTGATCCTGACGTATCTCGCGGCCGTGGGTCTGGGCGTGCTCGTCTTCCAACAGCTGCTGGGGCAAGAGATTTCATGGGCCATACCGGCGATGACGTTCACCCTCGTGGTCGCGGTCGGGGCCGACTACAACATGCTGTTCATCTCGCGGCTGCGCGAAGAATCGGTGCGCGGCACTCGGATCGGGCTGATCCGCACGGTGCATCACACCGGCTCGGTCATCACCTCGGCCGGATTGGTCTTCGCGGCAGCGGTGATGGGCATGATGGCCGGCAGCCTGCTGCAGATGGCGCAGATGGGTTTCATCATCGGCTGCGGAATCCTCTTGGACACCTTCGTGGTTCGCACCCTGATGGTGCCGGCGATCGCGCAGGCCTTCGGCGACTCCAGCTGGTGGCCGAGCGGCCGCGGGGGCTAGTGCACCAGCGGCGCGAGGTACTTCTCGGCGAACGCCCGCGTCGACTCCGGGTCGGTGATGTCGACGCGTTGGGACGGCACTTGGAACAGGGAGCCGGCCACCCGCATCAGTATCTCGGAGGTCGCGGCCAGGTCATCGTCGTCCATGGTGGATCCCGCGGCGTGCAGTGTCGCTCTGATCGCGTTCACCGCCCCCTCGAAGAACATCTGCTCGCTCGGCGACGACATGTCGATGATGGTGCCGAGGATCTCCAGATCGCTCAGGAAGAGCCGGCGCAGCATCGGGTTCTCGTTGAGGATGTTGGAGCTCTCGACGAAAGCCGCGACCACCGCGCCCTTGGGGTCGTGTCCCTGGCAGGCCTTGTTCAGCCGCTTCATCGCGTCGACGAAGACGATGTTGCCGACCCCCATGAGTAACGCTTCCTTGTTGGGGAATCGGCGGTAGAGCGTGCTGCGGCTCACTCCGGCGCGCTTGGCGACGTAGTCCATGCTGGCGCGTCGAACCCCAACGTCGGCGAACTCCTCGGTGGCGGCCGCCAAGATCGCCTGCTCCTGCTCCTCCGGAGTTGCGGTGCTTCGCAACTGGCGGCGCGGCGTACTCATCCTCACCTCGAAACTAGTCGGGAAATCTGGTCGCTATCACCGACATTCTCGCATGTCAGTGTGTCAACAGTGGCCATTCTCCGACGTGCCCGCGTTGCGCGGAATCGTGACGGTGGCCACGGGGACCCGATCGGCGCCGGCAGGCAGGTCGACGCGGTCGGACCCGCCCGGAACTATGCACCTAAACTGGCTGCGTGAGCGCACCGGTCGACACCACTGCAAACGCCGCCCAGACCCCCGACGAGCCGCAGCCTTTCCGTGAGCTGGGTCTCAAGGACGACGAATACCAGCGGATTCGCGAGATCCTCGGCCGTCGCCCGACGGACAGCGAGCTGGCCATGTACTCGGTGATGTGGTCCGAGCACTGCAGCTACAAGTCGTCCAAGACGCACCTGCGCTACTTCGGCGAGACGACCACCGACGAAATGCGGGCCTCGATGCTGGCCGGTATCGGTGAGAACGCCGGCGTGGTCGACATCGGCGACGGCTGGGCCGTCACCTTCAAGGTCGAGTCGCATAACCACCCGTCGTACATCGAGCCGTATCAGGGCGCGGCGACCGGCGTCGGCGGCATCGTCCGCGACATCATGGCGATGGGCGCCCGCCCGATCGCGGTGATGGATCAGCTGCGATTCGGCGCGGCAGATGCGCCGGACACCCGTCGCGTGGTCGACGGTGTCGTGCGCGGCATCGGCGGCTATGGCAACTCCCTTGGCCTGCCCAATGTCGGTGGCGAGACGGTGTTCGACTCGAGTTACGCGGGCAACCCGCTGGTGAACGCGCTCTGCGCGGGAGTGCTGCGGGTCGAGGACCTCAAGCTGGCCTTCGCATCCGGTGCCGGCAACAAGATCATCCTGTTCGGCGCCCGGACCGGCCTGGACGGCATCGGTGGCGTGTCGGTGCTGGCGTCGGAGACCTTCGACGATGCCGACGGACACCGGCCCAAGAAGCTGCCCGCGGTGCAGGTGGGCGATCCGTTCACCGAGAAGGTGCTCATCGAGTGCTGTCTGGATCTGTATCGGGCCGATCTGGTCGTCGGTATCCAGGATCTGGGTGGCGCCGGACTATCCTGTGCCACATCGGAATTGGCGGCCGCCGGTGACGGCGGCATGCGGATCGAGCTGGAGCGCGTGCCACGGCGGGCCGAGGGTATGACGCCGGCCGAGGTTCTCTCGTCGGAGTCGCAGGAGCGCATGTGCGCAGTGGTGGCGCCGGAGAACGTGGACGCCTTCATGGAGGTCTGCAAGCGCTGGGATGTCGTGGCCACGGTGATCGGTGAGGTCACCGATGGGGAACATCTGGAGATCACCTGGAACGGCGACACAGTGGTCGATGTGCCGCCGCGCACCGTCGCGCATCAGGGGCCGGTGTACGAGCGTCCGGTGGCCCGCCCCGACTGGCAGGACGGCCTGATCGCCGACACCACAAAGGATTTGGCACGACCGCAGTCGGCCGACGAGCTGCGCGCGCTGACGCTGCAGATGATCGCATCGCCGGCGCTGTGCAGCCGGGGCTGGATCACCGAGCAGTACGACCGCTACGTGCGCGGCAACACCGTGCTTGCCGAGCATGCCGATTCGGGCATGATCCGGATCGACGAGAACTCCGGTCGCGGAATCTCGTTGGCCACCGATGCATCCGGGCGCTACACGTATCTCGATCCGTACCGCGGCGCGCAGCTGGCGCTGGCCGAGGCCTATCGCAACGTGGCGGTCTCGGGCGCGACGCCGAAGGCGGTCACCAACTGCCTCAACTTCGGCTCGCCGGAGGATCCCGCGGTGATGTGGCAGTTCCAGCAGGCCGTGCGGGGTCTGGCGGATGGCTGTGCGGCCCTGGGCATTCCAGTGACCGGTGGCAACGTCTCGTTCTACAACCAGACCGGTTCCACCGCGATCATGCCGACCCCGGTCGTCGGTGTGCTCGGCGTCATCGACGACGTGCACCGGCGACTGCCTACCGGGTTCGGCACCGAGCCCGGTGAGACGCTGATCCTGCTCGGCGAGACCAAGGATGAGCTCGACGGATCGATCTGGGCGCAGGTCGCGCACGACCATCTCGGCGGCGTGCCACCCGAGGTCGACCTGGAGCACGAGCGGCTGCTGTCGGAGATCCTGGTCGCGGCGTCCCGCGATGGCCTGGCCTCGGCGGCGCACGACCTGTCCGAAGGGGGGCTGATCCAGGCAGTCGTCGAATCGGCGCTGGCGGGCGAAACCGGTTGCCGCATCCTGCTTCCCGAGGGCGCCGACCCATTCGTCTGGCTGTTCTCCGAATCCGCCGGGCGGGCGCTGGTCGCGGTCCCGCGCACCGAGGAGTCGCGGTTCAGCGCGATGCTCGACGCGCGCGGCATGCCGTGGACCCGGATCGGCGTCGTCGATCAGGGCAGCGATTCGGTCGAGGTGCAGGGCCAGTTCTCGATCACCCTCGACGAGCTCCGCGAGACCCACGAGGGGACGCTGCCGAAGTTGTTCGGCTCCCAGTCAGCTGCCGGAGTGCAACCGCCGGTGTAGGTCCCGCACCCGGTCGGCCAACTGGGGGAACGGTCCGGTGACCGGGAGACCGGGCACGACGTCGGCGATCGACAATGAGCGGACCGGGCCGGCCGGCACACCCAACTCCGTGAGCCACTGCGTCAGTTGAGCCGACGACGTGGCGAAGACGATGCGCCCCAGGCCCACCCAGCCATGCGCGGCCGAACACATCGGGCAGTGTTCGCCGGACGTATAGACCGTCGCGGCGGCCCGATCGTCGGGCGTCATGTTCTCGGTTGCCCAACGTGCGAGCTCGAACTCCGGATGCCGGGTCGAGTCGCCGCCGCCCACCCGATTGCGGTCCTCGTGCAGCACGGTCCCGTCGGCACCCACCAGGATCGATCCGAACGGCTCGTCGCCGGCGGCGAGTGCCTCCTCGGCGAGTTCGATGCACCGCTGCAGGTACTGAATCTCGTTGTCACTCATGAGTGCATTGTGGCACCGGTCCGACTCACGGCCGGCCGAGCCGGGCCGCCATGCCGTCGACGAGGAAGCGGATCGCGTCGTCGAACCGTTCGTCCGGGCTGCCCCACGAGGTGGGGCCCGACCGCGCGGCCAGCGGGTACCCGGCGGAATCGAGCCGCTGCGCCCGCGCCGCCTCGTCGTACTCCGGTCGGGGAGTGCCGTCCGGCAGATGGACCTCTTGTTCTTCGATGACGAAGCCGACCACCAGGTCGCGCATCGTCGTCCAGGCCAGCTTGGCGTCGCGTTCGGTGAACCCGGCCTCGACCAGTAGTCGCAGAGGCCGCTCCAGCTCGGCGACCACCGACGTGTCGGTGAGTCGCGACCCGCTGAACACCCGGGCGCCGTCGCGGTGCGAACGCAGGAGCGCGCGCAGGCCCCGCGCGCTGTCACCGACCAGCTGCCGCCAGTCGGTGGTATCGACCAGAGCAGCCCGCGACCGACGCGTGAGTTCGGTGGCCATCTCGTCGACGAGGGCCTTCTTGTCGGGGAAATGCCAATACAGGGCGGGTGCCTTCACGCCCAGCCGATCGGCGATACGTCGCAGGGTGAGTCCGTCCAGGCCCTCATCATCGAGAACGGCCAGCGCGGTCTCGGTGATCAGCGGTTTCGTCAGTGCCACCTAGCCAGTTTAACGCCGTTAAGGTACCGTCGGCGCCAAGTCGATTTAACAGCGTTAAGGAGAGTCTGATGAAAGCAGCAGTCGCCGACTACACGAGCGCTCCGCGATGGCAGGACATCACCGAGCCGGCGCCCGTCGATGGTCATGTGCCGGTCCGGATGTCCGCCGTGGCGATGCACAACCTGGCTCGCGGAGTCGCGGCCGGCGTGCACTACTCGAGTCCGGCCGAGGACGGTTTCGTCGTCGGGGTGGACGGCGTGGGCCGAACCGCCGATGGCGCCCGCGTCTACTTCAATCAGCCGGGAACAGTCGCCGAGCAGGTGTACGTGCACCCGGCCGCGCTGGTGCCGATTCCCGATGGGCTGGCCGACGATCAGGCCGCGGCGGTGATGAACGCCGCGATGTCGTCGTGGATGGCCATGCGGGTGCGCACGCAGGTGCAGCAGGGCCAGACGGTGCTAGTCCTCGGCGCCACCGGCGCGTCCGGCCGGCTCGCGGTTCCGCTAGCCCGGCACTTCGGCGCGCGGGTGATCGCGGCCGGACGCAACGCCGAGATCCTGCAGACGCTCAATGCGGATGCGACCGTTGACCTTCGGGGCAGTGACGACGAGATCCGTGCGGCGCTGGGACGCGAGAAGATCGATGTCGTCATCGATTACGTCTGGGGTCATCCGGCCGAACTGGTGCTGGAGTCCCTCGCCAAGCGTGGCCCGGCCACCTACGTCGAGATCGGCGCGATGGCGGGCGGCACCATCACCCTGCCGGCCGCGCTGCTGCGATCTACCGACGTGAACATCATCGGCAGCGGGTTCGGCTCGTTCACCGCCGCGGAGTTCCTTGCGGAGCGGCCGGCGATCCTGCGTGCCGCAATCGATCTGGGGCTGACCGTCGACGTGACCGCCCGGCCTGCTGTCGACATCGCGGACGCGTGGTCTGAAGACATCGGGAATTCCCGCCTGGTCCTGACGCTCTGAATGCTAGCGTGTGAACTAGAACACGTTCTAGTTTCCGAGGAGTGGAGAACATGTCCCGCACGCTGCGAGTAGTCGAATGGTCCACCGGTACGGTCGGGCGGCACGCCATCGCCGGCATCGACGCCCGGCCTGAGCTCGAGCTGGCCGGAGTCTGGGTCTCCAACCCGGACAAGGTCGGCAAGGATGTCGGTGAATTGGCTGGACTGGGAAGGGAACTCGGTGTTGCCGCGTCCGGCGACAAGGCGGCTCTGCTGGCTCTCAAACCCGATTGCATCGTGCATACGGCGATGACCGACGACCGCATCATGGAGGCCATCGACGACCTGGTCTCGTTCCTGGAGGCGGGCATCAATGTGGTGTCGTCGGGCCCTGTGCTGCTGCAATTCCCGAAAGGTGTTGCGCCGCAGGAGCTGGTCGACCGGATCCAGGCCGCGGGAGAGAAGGGCGGGGCCAGCCTGCACGTCAACGGCATCGATCCCGGTTTCGCCAACGACGTGCTGCCGCTGGCGATGACCAGCCTCAGTCAGCGTATCGATGAAGTTCGTTGCTTCGAAATCGCCGACTACGCAACGTATTACCAGCCCGTGGTGATGCGAGAGATCTTCGGTTTCGGTCAGCCGATGGATGACATCAAGATGCTCTGGCAGCCGGGGGTGCTCTCGCTGGCCTGGGGTTCGGTGGTGCGGCAGATCGCGGCCGGACTCGGCATCACACTGGACGAACCGCTCATCGAGAAGGTCGAGCGCCGTCCCGCTGATCGTGACGTGTCGACGGTGTCGGTGGACATCGCGGCCGGAACGATGGGCGCCGTCCGGTTCGAGGTCATCGGCACGGTCGACGGCATCCCGCGAGTGGTGCTCGAGCACGTCACTCGCACCGACCCCGCACAGTGCCCGGACTGGGCGCAGCCGCATGACGGCGACGGCTGTTACCGCATCCAGATCACCGGCGAGCCGATGATGCAGGTCGACTTCTCCCATCACGGCGAGCACGGCGATCACAACGTCTCCGGCATGATCGTCACCGCGATGCGCCTGGTCAACGCGGTGGAAGCGGTCGTCGACGCCAAGCCCGGCCTAGTCACCGCCCTGGATCTGCCACCCATAACCGGTCGTGGTCTCGTTGCCGGCGCCAGCTGAACGGATGCCTGCGTTGTCAGTCGGCCGATAAGGATCCGCCTCCATCGACATCCTTCCGCCTTGGCATCCGTCCAGCTGATCACCGGCAACGGCGGCAAATTAGGGTGGCGACTGTGACTGGCCCGCGCAAGACTGTCGACCCCGCCCAGATGCGGGCCGCTGTGCTTGCGGTCGCGAATTGGCTGGACGACGGGTCGGCGCCGCAGCCGACGCGTGCGCAGCTCGCCGATGCGGTCCGGACGACCGCGCGGATCCTGGCGCAATTGGCGCCGGGCAATTCGGTGGAGGTGCGGGTGCCGCCGTTCGTCGCCGTGCAGTGCGTGCAGGGGCCGCGGCACACGCGGGGCACGCCGCCGAATGTCGTCGAGACCGATCCGCGGACCTGGCTGCTGTTGGCTTCCGGCAGAACAGATCTCGCTGCCGCAGTCGCCGATCATCGGGTGACCGCGTCCGGGCATCGAGCGGTCGAGATCGATCAGTTTCTGCCGCTCGTCCGTGTCTGACGTCGTCACTTTGTAGGCTCTGACCATGGCTGACTGGCGAGTGGACACGGTGGATCGGATTCGGGAGCTCATTCTGGACGCGGCTCCGGACGCGACCGAAGAGGCCAAATGGAAGAAAGCCTCGAACCCGGACGGTGTGCCGACGTTCTCCTGCGACGGATTGCTCTGCACGGTGGAGACCTACAAGGACAAGGTCAAGGTCACCTTCGGCAAGGGCGCCGCGCTGCCCGATCCCGCGAAGGTGTTCAACGCCAGCCTCGACGCCGGAACCCGGCGCGCCGTCGACGTCAAGGAGAGCGACACCCTCGATGAGGACGCCTTCAGCGAGCTGATCCGGGCCGCGGTGAGGCTGAACCGGGACTAGGACGCCGCAAAACGGTGTTGCAGATTCGGTATCTGTCGGTCGCGGCCGTAAACTGACAGCACGCCCGCCCAGCCCGCAACACATCGGAGCGCCACCCGTGACTGAGCTGTCGATTCACTCGAAAAACCTGCTCATCCCCGGTCCAAACGACGGTTTCGACGAACCCGAGAACGAGCCCCGCGAGGAGTGTGGCGTCTTCGGAGTCTGGGCTCCGGGCGAAGACGTGGCGAAGCTCACGTATTACGGTCTCTACGCGCTGCAGCATCGCGGTCAGGAGGCCGCCGGCATCGCCGTGGCAGACGGCAGCCAGGTACTGGTGTTCAAGGATCTCGGCCTGGTGTCTCAGGTGTTCGACGAGCAGACGCTGTCGTCGATGGAGGGGCATGTCGCCATCGGGCACTGCCGCTACAGCACGACCGGGTCGACCACCTGGGAGAACGCGCAGCCGATCTTCCGCACCACCCCCGCCGGCACCGGCGTCGCGCTGGGCCACAACGGCAATCTGGTGAACACCGCCGAATTGGCTAGCCGCGCACGCGATCTGGGTCTGATGGACTCTCGCCGCGCCGGCGGTGCCACCTCCGACTCGGACGTCACGGGCGCCCTGCTGGCCCATGCGGCCGCCGACGCGACGTTGGAGCAGGCCGCGCTGGAGCTGCTGCCGACCCTGTCGGGTGCCTTCTCGTTGACCTTCATGGACGAGCACACGCTGTATGCGGCACGCGATCCGCAGGGTGTGCGGCCGCTGTGCCTGGGCCGCCTCGATCGCGGCTGGGTCGTCGCGTCCGAGACCGCCGCACTGGACATCGTCGGTGCCTCGTTCGTCCGCGAGATCGAGCCCGGCGAGCTGCTGGCGATCGACGCCGACGGGGTGCGCAGCTCGCGGTTCGCTCCGGCCAAGCCCAAGGGCTGTGTCTTCGAATACGTCTACCTCGCGCGTCCTGACTCGGTGCTGAACGGCCGGTCCGTGCACTCGACCCGGGTCGAGATCGGCCGCCGGCTGGCCAGGGAGCATCCCGCCGATGCCGATCTGGTGATCCCGGTCCCGGAGTCGGGTACGCCGGCTGCGGTCGGGTACGCGCAGGAATCGGGCATCCCCTACGGCCAGGGTCTGATGAAGAACGCCTACGTCGGCCGCACCTTCATCCAGCCGTCGCAGACCATTCGTCAGCTCGGCATCCGCCTGAAGCTGAATCCGCTGCGCGAAGTGATCAAGGGCAAGCGGCTCGTGGTGGTGGACGATTCGATCGTGCGCGGCAATACGCAGCGGGCGCTCATCCGGATGCTCCGTGAGGCGGGCGCCGCCGAGGTGCATGTGCGCATCGCGTCGAGTCCGGTGCGGTGGCCCTGCTTCTACGGCATCGACTTCGCGTCGCCGGCCGAGTTGATCGCCAACGGCACCGATTCCGTAGAGAACATGGTCGACGGTGTGCGGCACGCGATCGGCGCGGACACCCTTGGCTACATCACCATCGACGAGATGGTCGCCGCCACCGGTCAGAAGCGCGATTCGCTATGCGCGGCCTGCTTCGACGGCGAGTACCCGATCGACCTCCCGCACGAGACCTCGATGGGTAAAGCGGTTCTCGAGATGATGCTGAAGAATGCCGTCGGCGACGACTCGATGTCAGGCCGAAACGACAACGTCTCCGCCGTCCGCCGCCCCTAGGATTTCGCGTTCGATGAACCGCTGGCGGCGTTTTCAGTCGGCCCGCGTAGTTCCGCTGTAGCGGGTCTCCTTCTGCTTGCCACCGGCCCATCTATCGACGAAATCATCCGATTGATATGCGGCGGGTTGGGCCGGGTAGCGTATTCGCAGTGAGTGAGAATCGACCGGCCTCCGGCAATGTCCAGTCTGACGCACCCGCAGTGACCGCCTCATACGCGGCCGCCGGCGTCGACATCGATGCCGGGGATCGCGCGGTCAAACTGTTCGGACCCCATGCAAAACGCGCCACCCGACCCGAGGTCATGGGTGGGCTCGGCGGCTTCGCGGGCCTGTTCGCCCTGAAGGGTAACTACCGGGAGCCGGTGCTGGCTGCGTCGTCGGACGGCGTGGGCACCAAAATTGCTGTGGCACAGGCAATGGATATCCACGACACCATCGGTCGCGACCTCGTCGCAATGGTCGTCGACGACCTGGTCGTGTGCGGCGCCGAGCCGCTGTTTCTGCAGGACTACATCGCCATCGGCAAGGTCGTCCCGGAGAAGGTCGCGTCGATCGTGAAGGGCATCGCGGACGGTTGTGTCGACGCCGGCTGCGCGCTGCTCGGCGGTGAGACGGCCGAGCATCCCGGCCTGATGGGCACGAATGACTATGACATCTCCGGCACCGGCGTCGGCGTCGTCGAGGCGGACCAGGTGCTGTCACCGGACCGGGTCCGGCCCGGTGACGTGATCATCGCCATGGGCTCGTCCGGACTGCACTCCAACGGCTACTCGCTGGCCCGCAAGGTCTTGCTGGAGTGGGGCCGCATGGATCTGCACGGCCACGTCGAGGAGTTCGGTCGCACGCTCGGCGAGGAGCTGCTGGAGCCGACCCGGATCTACGCCAAGGACTGTCTGGCGCTGGCATCGGAGGCGGACGTCCGCACCTTCGCCCACGTGACCGGCGGCGGTCTGGCCGACAACCTGTCGCGCGTGCTGCCGGCCGGCGTCGTCGCCGAAATCGACCGCGGCACCTGGACGCCGGCACCGGTGTTCGGTCTGATCGGTCAGCGCGGCAAGGTCGAGCGGGCCGAGCTGGAACGCACCTTCAACATGGGCGTCGGCATGGTCGCGATCGTCGCGCCGGAAGACACCGACCGGGCTCTCGCCGTGCTGACCGCCCGGCATCTGAACTGCTGGGTGCTCGGCACTGTGTCACGCACGCATGACGGTGGACCCGAGCAGCCGGGTCGTGCCGAATTGGTCGGCGAGTACTCGCGGTTCTGACGGCTCGATCCGCGCCGAAGACTCGGCGCGGATCAGCGGAACTACGTCTAGTGCGAGATGCGGACGATGGTCGCGCTATCGCGCGGTTCGCCAGTCGTCTTCGTCGGTCCAGCGCTCCAGGTCGCCGGAATCGACTTCCTCGGAACCTGTGGAAAGCTCACGCTGCAGGTTCGCGAAGTCGGTGCTGGGTGAGCTGTACTTGAGCTCACGTGCCACCTTCGTCTGCTTCGCCTTTGCCCGGCCGCGGCCCATAGGGGACCCCCTTGCGCAATAGCGGGGCGGCCAATACGCTGGCGGCCCCGTTCGTCGTTACTAACTGTCGTGGTACCTACTCTACCCCGCATCCAGTTGGGCTGTCGCACCGCATGTCATGGCGGGTCGGGCCGCAGAGACGGTCGAATCAGCGCCCGCGAAGCTGCTGCTGTGCGCGCCGTCCGGCCGGTACTACCGAATCGGTCTCCAGCGTTGCCGGGTCGATGGAAACCGCGGCGCCGCCGGCTTCCAGGGCCGTATCGGCGGGTATCGCGCGCTTGATCAGTGCCAGGGCGATCGGACCGTTTTCGAAGTGATCGATCACCGTGCCGACTCGACCGACCGCACGGCCATCGGCGGTCACCGGGTCGCCGGTGACGGGCCGGGTGTCGGAACTGCCGTCGATATGCAGCAGTACCAGCTGTCGCGGTGACTTGCCGAGGTTGTGAACGCGGGCCACCGTCTCCTGGCCGCGGTAGCACCCCTTCTCGAGGTGCACCGCGCCCTGTTCGGCCGGGCTGCCGATCCATCGCGCCTCCTGCGGGATGGTGCGTTCGTCGGTGTCCAGGCCGAGCCGCGGGCGCAGCGCCGCAACGCGCAGCGCCTCGTACGCCCACATTCCTGCCGGTGCCGCGCCGGCCGCCGTCAGCCGATCCCACCAGGCGCGCAGCTGGTCCGCCGGGACGACGAGGTCGATCGTCGGGGTGTCGTGTGCTTCGCCGAGCGCCGGCATGACGCGCCAGAATCCGCCGCCCTCGAGCGAACCGGCCTGGTACACAACGGCTTCGGCAGGCAGGCCGAGCAGGCTCGCGATCTCGCCGGCGCGGACGGCCGGGCCGACGAGCGTGAGCAGTGCCATATCCGGTCGATCGACCGGTTCCACCTGCGCCCAGAAGACCATCTTCTGCAAGAAGCTCAGAAGTTCATCGGCGCGGCCGGCCTCGGTGTCGACCCAGGTGACTCCGTCGAGGTCGGTGAGCACGAAATGGTCCTCAACACGTCCGTTGCCGTCGAGACTGAGGTTCTCCGCACTGGTCCCATCGGGCAGCTCGGCGACATCCTGCGACGAGATGGTGTGCAGCCAGCTGAGTCGCTCCGGGCCGGTCAGCGCGAAGATCCGGCGATGAGAGCGATCTGTGACCGCCGCCTGCCGAGCGGCGGTGCGCTGCTCGCCCAGCGGGTCGCCGAAATGCCAGGCCACATCGGCGTCGGGGGAATCCACGGGCCCGCCGACCGCGCCAGAGTGGTTTTCGGGGCCGGAACCGCGCAATTCGCTGAGCAACGTCACATCACCATCGTACGAGCGTGCGCGCCCACGCGGCCCGGCCAGGCGGGTGTCGCTAGGGTGATCGCTATGGCGCAACGGATTCTGGTGACTCTTGATGGGGCAGTACTCGATCCGGATGTTCCCCTGCTGCATGCCGACGATCTGGCGGCGGTGCGCGGGGACGGCATCTTCGAAACACTGCTGGTGCGCGGCGGCAAAGCCTGCTGCGTCGGCCTGCATCTGGAGCGGCTGGCGCGCAGTGCGGCCGCACTCGACCTGCCGGCGCCCGACGAACAGGCGTGGCGGTCGGCGATCGAGACCGGTGTCCGGGCCTGGGCCAAGGAGAACGGGTCGGACGACGGGTCGAGCCCCGAGGGGTTGATGCGTCTGGTGTACTCGCGCGGCCGCGAGATCGCCCCGGTCGATCAGGTCGTCGCGCGCGACCGTACCGAGACCGGGCTCACCCGGGAGTCCAACGAGGCGACCGCCTACGTCACGGTGAACCCGGTGCCGGATCGGGTGCGAGCGGCCCGAACCGACGGTGTCTCGGCGATCACGCTGGATCGGGGCTATTCGGTCGACTATGCGCAGCAGGCACCGTGGGCGCTGCTGGGCGCGAAGACGTTGAGCTATGCCACCAATATGGCCGCGCAGCGCTATGCGGCGAGCCAGGGTGCCGACGACGTCATCTATGTCTCGAGCGAGGGGCAGGTGCTGGAGAGCCCGCGTTCCACGGTGATCGTGGTCCGGGGCCGGACGCTGGTCACACCGCCGCCGGAGAAGGTCGGAATCCTCAGTGGCACAACGCAGCAGGCGCTGTTCGCGACCGCACAGAAAGAGGGTTGGGACACCTCCATGGAGTCGCTGCGGACCGCCGATCTGATTCAGGCCGACGCGGTCTGGCTGCTGTCATCGGTCACCCTGGCCGCGCGTGTTCGGGAGCTGAACGGCTTCACTCTCGCGGCACCGCAGCGCCCGGAGGATTTCGTCACGCTGGTCGACAAGGCCATCTCCGCCGGCTGATCGCGATCACACCCGCCGTTTGCGCGGGATTCGCATCACACCCCGCATTCAGGTGTGTTCACATGGTGGGACGAGGTCTACCATGCAACTACTACGACTTGTAGTACTAGCGGCAACGAGGCGGCTATGAATGCATTAGACGTATCCCGGTGGCAGTTCGGAATCACGACCGTCTACCACTTCATCCTGGTTCCGTTGACCATCGGACTGGCGCCGATGATCGCGGTGATGCAGACCGTCTGGCTGGTCACCGGCAAGCAGCAGTGGCTGCGGGCCACCAAGTTCTTCGGCAAGATCTTCCTGATCAATTTCGCGCTCGGCGTCGCGACCGGGATCGTGCAGGAATTCCAGTTCGGCATGAACTGGAGCGAATACAGCCGGTTCGTCGGCGATGTCTTCGGTGCGCCGCTGGCGCTCGAGGGCCTCGTTGCGTTCTTCCTGGAGTCGACCTTCCTCGGACTGTGGATCTTCGGCTGGGATCGGCTGCCCAAGAAGGTGCATCTGGCCTGTATCTGGCTGGTGGCGATCGGTGTCAACGCATCGGCCTACTTCATCGTCGCCGCGAACTCCTGGATGCAGCACCCGGTCGGCGCCACTTACAACCCCGAGACCAAACGTCCTGAGCTGCACAGCATCTGGAAGGTCTTGACCAACAACACCACGCTCGCGGCGTTCCCGCACACGGTCGCCGGCTCCTTCCTCACCGCCGGCACCCTGGTGGCCGGCGTGGCCATGTGGTGGATGGTCCGCGGCATGCGCTCGGACAACGCCGCGTGGAAAACCGATGCGCGCGAGCTGTTCCGGCCGGTCACCCGCTTCGCGCTGTGGGTGATCCTGGTATCCGGTGTCGCTCTCTTCATCACCGGAGACACCCAGGGCAAGCTGATGTTCGAGCAGCAGCCGATGAAGATGGCATCCGCAGAATCGCTGTGCCATACCGAGAAGGGCGCGGCGTTCTCCGTGCTGACCATCGGCACGCACAACAACTGCGACTCGATCACCCGCGTGATCGAGATCCCCGGCGTGACATCGTTCTTGGCCACCAATACCTTTGACGCGACGCTGCCGGGCGTCAACGAGATGCAGGCGCATTACAACCAGACGGTCGGACCGGGTGACTACCGGCCCAATCTGTTCGTCACCTACTGGGCGTTCCGGGCGATGATCACCTGGGCTGCCGGGTCGGCCGTGATCGCGCTGCTCGGCCTCTGGTTCACTCGCAAGAAGCAGGTGCCGGACAAGAAATGGATCGGGACCCTTGCGATCTGGCTGATCCCGACGCCGTTCCTAGCGAACAGCTCGGGCTGGATCTTCACCGAGATGGGCCGCCAGCCGTGGATGGTGGCGCCGAATCCCAAGGGAGATCCGAATATTCATCTGACGGTGTGGGAGGGCGTCTCGAACAACTCGGTGACGACCGTGGCGATTTCGCTGATCACCTTCACGCTGATCTATGGCGCGTTGGCGATCGTCTGGTTCTCGCTGATCCGCAAATATGTCCGGCACGGACCCGATCCGGCCGCCGAGGAGGCGACGGACACCGAGTCCGTTGACGGCGATTCCGATGAACCGCAACAACTCTCGTTCGCGTACTGAGGAGTGGCGATGACTCTCACCGATCTCTGGTTCGTCGTGGTGGCCGTTCTTTTCACCGGATACTTCGTGCTCGAGGGTTTCGACTTCGGCGTCGGAATGCTGATGCCGCTGCTGGGCCGCGGTAAGATGCCCGAGGCCGACATCAAGCGCCGGGTGCTGCTGAACACCATCGGCCCGGTCTGGGACGGCAACGAAGTGTGGCTGATCACCGGTGCCGGGGCGATGTTCGCGGCCTTTCCCGGCTGGTACGCCACGACGTTCAGTGCCATGTACTTTCCGCTGCTGCTGATCCTGGTCGGGTTGATCGCTCGGGTCGTCGCGATCGAATGGCGGGGAAAGATCAACGATCCGCGGTGGCGGCGCCTGTGTGACGCGGGTATCGGGCTCGGGTCCTGGCTGCCGGCGATCCTGTGGGGTGTCGCGTTCGCCAACATGCTGCGTGGGCTGCCGCTGAACGCGGACTATCAGTTCACCGGATCGTTCGCCGACCTGTTGTCGCCGTACGCACTGCTCGGTGGAGCGACCACCTGTCTGCTGTTCTTGGCTCACGGAGCATTGTTCTTGGGAATCAAGACATCCGGCGATATCCAGTCGCAGGTGATGCGGATCGCTGCCTGGCTGTCGGTCCCCGCCGGCGTCGCCGTCGCCGCGTTCCTGCTGTGGACGCAGCTGTCGTACGGCACCGGATGGACATGGGTGGCGGTGGGTGCCGGGCTGGCGACGGCGGCCGCGACCATCGGCGCCGCGTTCGCGCGTCGCGACGGGCTGGGCTTCGCCGCGTCGGTGGTCACCGTGATCGCCCTGGGCGTCTCCATCTTCGGCTCGATGTACCCGGTGCTGGTGCCGTCGACCACCGATCACGCGCACGACCTGACCACGAGCGTCGCGACGTCCAGCCACTACACGCTGACGGTGATGAGCTGGGCCACGCTGGTGGTGCTGCCGGTGGTGCTGGGCTACCAGGCGTGGACGTATTGGGTGTTCCGTAAACGCATTTCGATGTCGCACATTCCGCCGTCGATCGGGCTGCCGGTTCGCGAGCAGGTGTAGTCGTGGTTGCTGGTGGTTCGTCCCGGTCCGCTCGTGGCCCGATCGACCCGCGGCTCTGGCGATATGCGCGTTCGTCGCGACGATATCTGGTGGTGCACGGCGTGTTCGGGGCGATCGTGACCGCGGCGACGATCGTGACCGCGGTGATGGTGGCGGGGGTACTCGCGGACCTGATCGTCGAATCCGGGCATCGCGCCCTCGGGCATCAGTCGCTGAGGCTGTCGATACTCGCCGTCGCGGTATTCGTCCGGGTCGGGGCGGTCTATGGACAGCAGCGGTTCGCGGACGCGGCCGCCGGAACGGTGATCGCCGAATTGCGCGGGCGAGCGCTGGCCACGGTGACCGATCCGCGTGGAGTGTCTCCGCGGCGGCTCGCCGAACTACGAGACCGCCTGGCCACCTTGCTGACTCGTGGTCTGGATGCATTGGGGCCGTATCTGACCGGCTTCGTCCCGGCGCTCGTCAGTGTCGTGGTCACCGTGCCGGTCGTGGTGATCGTCATGACGATCGTCGACCCCACCTCGGGGCTGATCGTCTTGGGCACGCTCCCGCTGATCCCGATCTTCATGGTGCTGATCGGTCGGCTCACCAGCGCTCGGACTCGCGATCGTCTCGACGCGATGGACCGGCAATCGGCCCAGCTGCTGGACCTGATCGCCGGGCTGCCGACGCTGCAGGCGCTCGGTCGACAGCGTGAGCCGGCGTCGCGAGTGCGGGCGCTGGGTGAGGCACATCGCCGAAGCACCATGTCCGCGTTGCGGATAGCGTTTCTCAGCGGGGCCGTGCTGGAACTGCTGGCAACACTGTCGGTCGCGCTGGTCGCCGTCAGCATCGGTCTGCGCCTGGTGTTCGGTCACATGGGCCTGTACGCGGGTGTGCTCTGTCTGGTGCTGGCGCCGGAGGCGTACCTGCCGCTGCGTGCCATCGGCTCCCGTTTTCACGAGTCGGAGGCCGGCACGGAGGCCGCGCGTGAGGTGCTCGACGTGATCGAAGGCGGCGCGGCGGCGCCGACCGGCGGGATTGTTCCGAACCCGCAGGCGCCCATCGTGATTCGCGGGGTCGGGCTGCGGGGCCGGGACGGCTGGGCGCCGCGCGGCATCAACATGACTATCGAGTCGGGAACGCTCGCGGTGATCGCCGGGCCGAACGGCTCCGGCAAGTCGTCGCTGCTGCTCGTCCTGCTCGGGGCGCTGGAGCCGGACGCGGGCGCAGTGGAGATCGGCGGCGTCGCGATGGCAGACATCGATCGGGAGGCCTGGTGGCGGCGAGTCGGCTGGCTGCCGCAGCAGGCGACCGACCCGGCCGAGCGACTGTCGGCCGGGCAGCGTCAGCGGGCGGCCCTCGACCGGGTGCTGAGCCGACCGGACGCCACGGTTTTGATGCTCGATGAACCTGCGGCGCATATGGATCGGATCGCCGCGGCGGGCGCGCTGGCAGAGCTGCGGGAGCGGGCGGACCGCGGTGACACCGTGATCGTGGTCAGTCACGATCACGACTGGATCGCGGCGGCCGACCAGATGATCGACCTACGGTCCGACGAGCCGATCGGAGCCGCAGATGTTCAGCCGTAGCCGTCGGGATCCGTTGTGGCGGGCGCTGGCGTTGCTCGACATCGGCCCGCGCGCCGTGTGGCGTCCGTTGCTCGCCGGGCTCGGTACCGCGGGCAGCGCACTGGCGCTGGCCGTACTGTCTGCTTGGCTGATCACGCGGGCCTGGCAGATGCCGCCGGTGCTGTACCTGTCCGTCGCGGTGACCTCTGTGCGGGCCCTGGGTATCTCCCGCGGCCTGTGCCGTTATCTGGAGCGACTGAGCGTGCACGACCTGGCGCTGCGGTCGATGACCACGCTGCGTGAGACCGTGTACTTCCGGCTGGCCGCCGCCGGCTCCGGCTACACGGTGCGGCTGCGGCAGGGAGAGCTGTTGTCGCGCACCGGTTCCGATGTCGACGACCTCGGCGATGCACTGATCCGGGCGTTACTGCCGACCGCAGTCGGCGCGGTCACCGGGGTCGCCGCGGTCGCGGTCATGGCGGCGATCTCCATCCCCGCAGCTGCGATTCTGGCCGCTGCGCTGGTCGTCGCCGGCATCGTCGGCCCATGGCTCGTGGCTCGGGGATCGCGCACCACAGCCGCCGACTCCGCCGCTTCCCGGGAACATGTCAACGACCTGACCGTGGAGTTGCTGTCGCACGGTACCGAGCTGGCCGTCGCCGGGCACCGCATGGAGCGACTGGATGCGCTGCGTGCCGCCGATCACGCGCGGGTCCGCGCGGAGCGTCAGGGAAATCGTTGGGCGGCAGCAGGTACGGCGGTGTTGCCGGCGACGATCGGCGTCTCAGTGATCGCCGCGCTGCTGGTCGCCGTCACGCTCAGCCGCACCGCCAGCCCGATGGCGGTCGGCATCCTGGTGCTGCTGCCGTTGAGCGCTTTCGAGTCCGTGGCACCGATGACCGAAGCCGCGCTGCAATTCCAGCGCAGTCGCTCGGCCGCGCGCCGGCTGCTACGCCTGCTCGACGGTGCGGGGGAGGCCTCGGTCGCCGAGCCGCCGGCCGCGCGTGCCGACGGGCGGCTGGTCGCCACCGGACTGCGATGGAGCCCCGAACCTGATGCGGCGGAAACGATTCTCGGTCCGGCCGCCGGACTCGACCTCACCCTGGAACCGGGCGAGCGGGTCGCTGTCATCGGCCCCAATGGCTGCGGCAAGACGACCCTGCTGTTGACGTTGGCCGGGCTGCTTCCGCCGGCCGCCGGCACGGTCGACGGATCGGCCACCTACTTTCCGGACGACGGCCATGTCTTCGCCACCTCGGTACGCGAGAACCTGTTGGTGGCGAAGGGTGATGCCACCGCGGCCGAGTGCGAGTCGGCGCTGGACCACGTCGGGCTCGCCGAGTGGGTGTCCGGACTGCCGAACGGACTCGACACCCCGATCAGCGAATCCGCCTTGTCGGGCGGTCAGCGCCGCCGAATCCTGTTGGCGCGGGCGCTGATTCATCCCGCTCCGATAGTGCTGATCGACGAGCCGGTCGAGCATGTCGATGACGAGACGGCCCGCGAGCTGCAATGGGATCTGTTCGACCGGGACTCAGACCTGCTGGACGCGCGCCGGAGCGTCATCGTGGTCAGTCATCGTCTGCCCACCGATCATCGGGCCGATCGCGTGCTGGATCTGAGTGGCGGCGCCTACCGTTCGCCCGGAGAAAAACCTGTTGCCGCGAGTTCCGGCCGAGCGTAACTTCGGCGGTACACGAGGAAGGAGGTGGTCTGAAGTTGATTGACATACGGACACGTGAGGTGACCGTCCGCTAGCCGGACTCTCGCCATAAACGATTGGCCCGGAAGCAAAACCGGGCGGTCACCCAGCCCTCGCGTCCCGGCCAGGTCCGGCTGGCACTCGGTTTGCTTCTGCGGACGGCGCGGGGGCTGTCCCATATCTGCCAGTCGGTGATCAGATGGACGATCCGGCCAGGCAGAAGGAGGCCCGCGATAGTGCGGTCCTATGCGGGGCCGACTGATAACGCAGCCGGTCGTTCATCTGGCGCCGACTCAGCCGGCGTAGCGCTGGAGGCGGGCGGACAGACGGGGGACGAGATCGCCGTCCGGGTCGACGCGTTCCTCGACGTAGGCGAGATCGCCGTCCTCGACCAGGCCGTAAAGCCGCTTGGCCCCACCGGCTTTGAAGCCGGACTCGGACTTGATCACGACGTCGGTGGTGAGATTCCACGACGTTTGATTCAGCGGCCGGCCATAGAACAGCTCGATCCATCCCTCGGCGTGTGCGACCAGGAATTCGATACTGTCGTCCTCGTCGATTCGCCAGTAGCCGGTCTCCCGTAGATCGGGGGCCGCGTACTGGCCGTCGTCATCGAGGCGCCACGAGCGCGATTCCCAGTTGAGGAAGTTCTGGCCGTCGTGGCTGATGATCAGTTGCTGACCGAAGCGGTAGTCGCCGGTGACGGGGTCGTTGCCTTCGCCCTCGCCGCGCCAGACACCGACCATCGGCAGCAATCCGAGCAGGCCCGGATGCAGATCGGGGCCCTCGCGCAGATTCGCCGTGTCATCGGCCAACGGGAGCCCGGTCAGGTTGGTGATGTTGCGCTGGCCGGTCTCCTTCGCGCGTTCCTCCGCGTGACCGATCGCCTTGTTGGCGTCGGCCTGCTCCGGGGAGCTCACTGCTTAGGACTCGTCCTTGATCAGGCGATAGAGCGTGTAGCAGCCGAACCAGGTGATCAGCCCGGAGCACAGGATCAGCAGGACCAGAAAGAATGCTTCCACGGCTTGAAGTTTACCCCGGTGGCCACCAACGCGATCGGCCCGGCCATCCTTTCGGATGACCGGGCCGATGCAGCCGCGTACCGGGTATCAACCCGGCACGGAATTACTTCGCGACGGTGATGTCGTTCTCGTAGATGCCGGCGCCCTCGGGGGACACGATGACCTCGCCGTTGCCGGTCGACGACAGTGCACGCAGCGTCCACTTGCCGGGGGCGGCGAAGAACCGGAAGTCACCGGTGCCCGAGGCCACGACCTCGGCGGTGAACTCGCCGCTTCCGTCAAGCAGCCGGACGTACGCGCCGGCGACCGGGTTGCCCGAGCCGTCGAGAACCTGCCCGGTGAGCACGGTCTCCTTCTCGGTGTCGACGCCGGCCGGCAGCTTCTGACCCTGCTTCGGTGCAGCACACATATCTCTTACTCTCCCAACTCGATCGGCGCGCCGACCAGCGAGCCGTACTCGGTCCAGCTGCCGTCGTAGTTCTTGACGTTCTCGTGGCCGAGGATCTCCTGCAGCACGAACCAGGTGTGGCTCGAGCGCTCGCCGATGCGGCAGTAGGCGATGGTCTCCTTCTGTCCGTCCAGACCGGCGGTGGCGTACAGGTCGGCCAGCTCTTCGTCGGCGCGGAAGGTGCCGTCCTCGTTGGCCGCCTTGCTCCACGGCACGTTGATCGCGCTCGGGATGTGGCCCGGACGCTGGCTCTGCTCCTGCGGTAGGTGCGCCGGAGCGAGGATCTTGCCCGAGAACTCATCAGGCGACCGCACGTCGACCAGGTTCTTGGAGCCGATCGCCGCGATGACCTCGTCGCGGAACGCGCGGATGTCGTTGTTCGGCGCCTTCGCGGTGTAGGTGGTGGCCGGGCGGCTGACGGCGTCGGTGCTCAGCGGGCGCCCGTCGAGCTCCCACTTCTTGCGACCGCCGTCGAGCAGCTTGACGTTCTCGTGGCCGTACAGCTTGAAGTACCAGTACGCGTATGCGGCGAACCAGTTGTTGTTGCCGCCGTACAGCACGACGGTGTCGTCGTTGGCGATTCCCTTGGCGGACAGCAGCTTCGAGAATCCATCAGTGTCGACGAAGTCGCGCTTGACGTGATCCTGGAGGTCGTCCTTCCAGTCCAGCTTCACAGCGCCGGCGATATGGCCGCCGTCGTAGGCGCTGGTGTCTTCGTCGACCTCGACGAACACGGTCTTGTCTGCGTTGAGGTTCTCCTCGGCCCAGTCTGCGGAGACCAGGACATCGGCGCGAGCCATGGGTGATTCCTTTCAATAAATGGAGACATCTGAGGGGCGGGCAGCACGGAATAGACGTGAAACCACGGGAGAAGGTGAATCTAAGGCGCCAGAAGGCGCACGTCACCGCTTATCGACAGCAACAATTGGCGGTGCGACAGAAGTCGATCGCACGGCGCCGGGTGAGCAGCAGCTCGAGTTGCATGTGGACGAGGGTACAGCACGCGGCCGGGTCACTCAGCGCGCGGCCAGAAGTCGGTCAACCGCAGCTCACGGGCCCCGCCGGTGCCTTCCAGTACGACGTCGCTGCCCTGGGTCTGCGCCACGGTGGGGGCGACTCCCCACGGCATTCGCAGGGGCGGCAGGGTGGCGCTGAACTGGGCCAGAACCCCTGGCAGATCGGCGTCGGCGATGTGCGTCGACACGTGGTCCTCGGGGCCCGAATACCGCCCGGTGGCGCGGACCGACAGCGCGCCGTCGACCACCGATAGATCCGCGAGCACGCTGACCTTCTGCTTCTTGTCGTCCAGCTGCACCGAACCGGTGAGAAGGATTCCGGTGGACTTGCTCAGCAGTCCGTCCTGCGGGCCGCCGCCACCGGCGTCGTTCTTGTCGGCGGGGGTGGTGACGGTCAGATCGACGATGTGCAGGAAACGGCCGAGATTGACCGAGTCGATCTTGATCGACGAATCCACCGCGTCGGCATGGAACGGCGTGTTCGCATCGATCAGCCAGGTCGGGGTGCGCACCGACGAGATCCGGGACCGCAAGTCGATCTGGCGTCCTTCGCCGACCAAGGCATTGCGGGCGGTGATTCCTATTTCTGAATATCTGCCGCGGGCCGCATGGGTGGTGAATGGAAACCCGGAAATGGTGATTTCCGGATCGCTGCGCAGGTCGGCCGCGGAACGCAGCGATCGGGAGAAGCGGTACTCAGCGACGATGCCGGCAGTGAAATCGGCCACTACCGCGAGTACAGCCACACTCGTCACCAGGGCGATCGCCGCGACGATGAGCTTTCGCACGCGGCTCCTTCCGCTCAGACAGTGCGCTGGTTCCGGCTATTCTGTCACCAATCTTTCGCCGTTCGGAAAAAGCTGCATCCGTTCGGACGGTGGAAACATCGATGAGAAGGGCACCGAGTGGATCTTCTTCTGCTGACGGCCGATCCCCAACCGGAATCGGTGCTGCCTTCGCTGTCATTGCTGCCGCACACCGTTCGGGTCGCCGCGGCCGACGTTTCGTCGTTGATGGAGGCCGGCAAGGCGCAGATAGTGCTGGTCGATGCGCGTACAGATCTAGCAGCGGCCCGCGGGTTGTGCCGACTGCTGGGCAGCACCGGTACCGGGGCTCCGGTCGTCGCCGTGGTCGGCGAGGGCGGACTGGTCGCGGTGAACGGCGACTGGGGTATCGATGATTTCCTGCTCCCGGCGACGGGGCCCGCGGAGATGGACGCACGGCTGCGGCTGCTGCTCATCCGGTCGCGCGGCGAAGCCGGCACCGACGAATCCGGCGATGTCACCCTGGGCGACTTGGTAATCGACGAATCGACCTATACCGCGCGGCTTCGTGGCCGGCCGCTGGATCTGACCTACAAGGAGTTCGAGCTCCTGAAGTACTTGGCGCAGAACGCCGGTCGCGTCTTCACCCGCGCGCAGCTGCTGCAAGAGGTGTGGGGCTACGACTTCTTCGGCGGCACCCGCACCGTCGACGTGCACGTGCGGCGACTGCGGGCCAAGCTCGGGTCCGATCACGAGGCGCTGATCGGGACCGTGCGTAATGTCGGTTACAAGGCGGTTCGGCCCTCGCGCGGCGGGGATTCGGCCGATTCCGATGACACCGCCGACCGGGGCTGACGATGGCAAGACTGTCCGAGCGACAGCGGGTGGACGTGCATTCGATGCTGGCGACGGCCGCCGCTGTCGATGGTGTGGCACCGCTGTCGGAGCAGTCGGTGCTGCTGGTTGATCGTGACGCCGAGCATTTCTGGACCGAGATCGAGGGCCGGGTCGTCGGGTACGCGAATGTCACCCCGGGCCGTGCGGATGAACCCGCGATGGCCGAGGTCGTCGTGCATCCGGGTTTTCGGCGCCGCGGTATCGGCGCCGCACTCACGGGGCAGATCCTTGAGACGGTCCCGGGGGTGCGGATCTGGGCGCATGGCGATCTGCCCGCGGCAGCGGCACTGGGCCGCACCCTCGGGACGCGGCGCACGCGCGAGTTGCTGCAGCTGCGCCGCGATCTGACCGGCCTGCCGGAGCTGACAGTGCCTGCCGACCTGCGATTGCGCACCTATGCGGGGCCGGCGGACGACGCCGAGCTGCTGCGGGTCAACAACGCCGCATTCGAGTGGCATCCCGAACAGGGCGGTTGGACGCAGGCGCAGATCGATGAGCGCACCGGCGCCGACTGGTTCGATCCAGCCGGAGTGTTCCTGGCCTTCGACGCGGCAGATGACCAGCGGCTCCTCGGCTTTCACTGGACCAAGATCCATCGCGCGGACGACTCCGGGCGGCCCGGAGGGCCATCGCACGACCTCGGCGAGGTGTACGTGGTCGGCGTCGATCCGGCGGCCCAGGGGCGTGGTCTCGGTCACCTGGTGACGCTTGCCGGCCTGCGTTACCTCGCCGACCGGGCGCTGCCGACGGTGCAGCTGTACGTCGAGGGCGACAACGCCGCCGCACTGAAAACCTATGAGCGGCTTGGGTTTACCCGATACGCTGTCGATGTCGCCTACGGCGCGTCGACCGACCCCGGTACATCGGACTAGCCGCCGGTTCCGATCGACGACACCGGCGCTGAGCGGTGGGCTGATGAGTTCATGCTGCGTTCACCTCGGTGGCGGCAACTGGCCACCGGCAGCACCTACTTTCATCTCGACCGCGCGTGCCATTCGACGGCCGCGCACCTAGCAAGGGGAATCCACAGTGAATCTGAGTCGAACCTCGGTTGCCGCCGTATCGGTGGCAGCGGCGTCCGCCCTCATCCTCGGCGCATGCAGCAACAACTCGGACAAGAACTCCTCGGCCAGCTCGCAGGCATCGAAGGTCGAGAACGTCGCCTGCGCAGGCAAGCAGGACCTGAAGTCGTCCGGATCGACCGCGCAGGCGAACGCCATGCAGGTCTTCATGAAGAGCTACGCCAAGAGCTGCCCGGGTGCACAGCTGGCCTACGGCGGCGGTGGCTCGGGACAGGGTGTCTCGGACTTCACCAAGGGTCTGACCGACTTCGGTGGGTCGGACTCGCCGCTGACCGACGCGCAGGCCGCGGACGCCAAGAGTCGCTGCAAGGGCTCGGACGCCTGGAACCTGCCGCTGGTGTTCGGACCGATCTCCGTGGCCTACAACCTGCCCGGCGTGAACGACGTCGCGCTGTCGGGTCCGACCATCGCGAAGATCTTCGACGGCCAGATCACCGAGTGGAACGACAAGGCGATCGCCGCGGACAACCCGGGCAAGCAGCTGCCGGAGAAGAAGATCGACGTGCTGTACCGCGCCGAGGAGTCCGGCACGACCGACAACTTCCAGAAGTACCTGACCGCTGCGGGCGGCTGGACCAAGGGCGCCGGCAAGAAGTTCAACGGCGGTGTGGGCGAAGGCAAGCAGGGCAACCCGGGGGTGGGTAGCGCCGTGCAGTCGACGCCGTACTCGATCGGCTACGTCGAGTGGTCCTTCGCCAAGCAGAAGAACCTGCAGGAAGCCAAGATCATCACCGACCAGGACCACGCCGGTGTGGACCTGACGTCGGACAGTGTCTCGAAGACCATCGGCACCGCCAAGCTGAAGAACGGCGATGCCAGCAACAACCTCGTCATCGACACCAGCTCGTTCTACAACCCGACCGCTCCGGGCGCGTACCCGATCGTGCTGGCCACCTACGAGCTGGTCTGCTCGAACTACGGTGACACGGGCACCTCCGGCGCCGTGAAGTCCTTCCTGAAGGTTGCTGCTTCTCCGCAGAACCAGGGTGTTGACCTGCAGAACCAGGGTTATGCGCCGCTGCCGGACTCGTTCCGGGCTCGGCTGAACACCGCGATCGACGCGATACAGTAACGCCACAACGTCACTGAAAAAAGCAGCACTCGTGACGCGTGAGCGAATAGAGATCATGTCAGTGGATGACGCCCTGGAACCCGAATCGGATTCGACGGACCGGCCGGTGGAGACACCGCGCGAGGCCGGCCCCGTCGAATCCGGTCGGCGGCGCGCGGCGCGCGCCGCACGTGGGCCGTCGGGTTCGGGTCCGAGCGCCTTCGGTCGGTCGGCGTCATCCGCCGGCGATCTCGTCTTCTCGTTTTTGGCCAAGGGCATCGGGCTCCTCGTCATCCTGCTGATCGCGGCCATCGCCGTCGATCTACTGGTCCAGGCCATCCCGTCGATCTCGAAGAACAACGCGAATCTGTTGTTCTCGTCCGACTGGGTGGCGGACGGTCCGTCGTTCGACGACGGAACCGCGAAATTCGGTGTCTGGGAGCTCTTCCGGGCCACGGTGCTCAGTTCGGTGTTCGCTCTGGTTCTGGCGACGCCGATCGCGATCGGGATCGCGACCTTCCTGGTCGAGTACGCGCCGCGTTCGGTGACCCGGATCCTCGGCGGTGCCGTCGATCTGCTCGCCGCCGTGCCGTCGATCATCTTCGGCCTCTGGGGCTTCTACACGCTGGCGCCGAAACTGGAACCGATCGCGCAGTGGTTGAACAGCAACCTCGGCTGGTTCCCGCTCTTCGCCACCGGCAAGGTGTCGATCGCCGGCGGCGGCACCATCTTCACCGCCGGCATCGTGCTGGCGATCATGATGCTGCCGATCATCACCTCCATCACCCGAGAAGTGTTGCGGCAGACACCGGCCGGGCAGAAAGAAGCGGCGCAGGCACTCGGCGCCACCAAGTGGGAGCAGATCCGGCTGACGTCGTTCCCATATGCGCGCAGCGGCATCGTCGCCGCATCGATGTTGGCTCTCGGCCGTGCGCTCGGCGAGACGATCGCGGTGATGATCATCCTGTCGTCGGCCTCCGGGCGTCTCAAGTGGTCGTTGTTCGAGGGCGGTGACACCTTCGCGTCCAAGATCGCCCGCGACGTCGGTGAGTTCACCGGCAGCACGCAGAGCGCAGGCGCCTATATCGCGGCCGGCCTGGTGCTGTTCGTCTTGACCTTCGTGGTCAACGCGATCGCTCGCCTGATCGCCGGCAGGAAGGTCAACGGATGAGCATCGCCCTGGACAAGGCGCCCGGCGAACCGGTCAAGAGTTCCCCGAGCGCATTCCGGCCGATCTCGCGGTCGCGCCGGCTCCGCAGCAACGCGGCATTCGTGGCTTTCGGCCTCTGTTTCGTGATCGCGCTGATCCCCTTGGTGTGGTTGGGATCTGCGGTGATCGGCAACGGGATGGATGCGGTCACCGATCCGCACTGGTGGTTCGGCAATTCGCTCGGTGTGGACATGACCAGCGAATACAACGCCGGCGTCGGACCGGCCATCCTCGGATCGCTGATCCAGGCCGCCATCGCGACCGCGATCTCGGTGCCGATTGCGGTCATGACCGCGGTGATGCTCGTTGAGTATCCGACGTCGAAGCTGGCCAAGCCGACCTCGTTCATGGTGGATGTGCTTTCCGGCGTCCCGTCGATCGTCGCCACGCTGTTCATCTTCGGTGTCTGGGTCATCGGAATGGGCATGGGGCAGAGCGCTTTCGCGGTCGGCCTCGCGATGATCCTGTTGATGGTGCCGATCGTCACGCGATCCACCGAAGAGATGCTCAAGCTGGTGCCGGACGAATTGCGTGAGGCCGCGTACGCATTGGGCATCCCGAAGTGGAAGACCATCGTCCGGATCGTCATTCCGACGGCGCTGTCCGGCATGCTCTCCGGCATCTTCCTGGCAATCGCCCGGGTCATGGGTGAGACCGCGCCGGTGCTGATCCTGGCCGGACCGGCACTGGCGACCACGGTGACCAACCCGTTCGAGGGCGGCATGAATTCGTTGCCGCTCTTCATCAAAGACGCGTGGTCACGAGCGTCCGATGCGTCGGCGTTCTACTACTGGGGCGCGGCGCTCACGCTGATCATCATCATCGCGGTGCTGAACATCATTGCCGCCCTCATCGCGAAATTCCTTGCGCCCAAGACGAAGTAGGTACTCCAAGCCATGGCCAAACGACTCGACATCAATGATCTGAACATCTACTACGGCAAGTTCCATGCCGTGAAGGACGTCACCCTGCAGGTGCCGCCGCGGTACGTCACGGCGTTCATCGGGCCGTCTGGCTGCGGCAAGTCGACCGTGCTGCGCACGCTGAACCGGATGCACGAGGAGACGGCCGGGGCACGCGTCGAGGGTTCGGTGGAGCTCGATGGCGAGAACATCTACGGTCGCGGCGTCAGCCCGGTCAGCGTGCGAACCACCATCGGCATGGTGTTCCAGCGGCCGAACCCGTTTCCCACCATGTCGATTCGTGACAACGTGGTCGCCGGGCTGCGGCTGCAGGGCGTGCGCAACAAGGCTCAGCTCGACGAGGTGTGCGAGCGCAGCCTGCGCGGCGCGAACCTCTGGGAAGAGGTCAAGGACCGGCTGCGCAAGCCGGGTGGCAGCCTCTCGGGTGGTCAGCAGCAGCGTCTCTGCATCGCGCGGGCGATCGCCGTGTCGCCGGACGTGCTGCTCATGGATGAGCCCTGCTCGGCCCTCGATCCGATCTCGACGCTGGCGATCGAGGATCTGATCACCGAGCTCAAGAAGGACTACACGATCGTCATCGTGACCCACAACATGCAGCAGGCGGCGCGGGTCAGCGATCAGACGGCGTTCTTCAACCTGTCCGGAGTCGGGCAGCCGGGTGAGCTGATCGAGATCAACGACACCGAGACGATCTTCTCCAACCCCGACAAAAAGGCGACAGAGGATTACATTTCCGGCCGTTTCGGCTAATTTGCTGCGGCCCAATGGGCCGCGGGCCGCGTTATCAGTCGGCCCGCATAGAAGGGCGCTATAGCGGACCTCCTTCTGTCTGGCCCGCGGCCCATTGGATCCACAGCAATCGGGCTGGTGCGTCATGATGGATGCCGTGAGTCTTGCTTCGGTGCTGCCCGGTTCCGGCCTGGTGCTGCGCCGTGGTCGGCTGTCCGCGGTCATCGATGGCATACCGGCCGATCGGGCAGCCGCATTGCTCGCCGTACTCGCCGACACGGAGCCGGACGCGATCGGCGCGGTGATCGGCCGTCGCCTGGCGGACACCGGCGAGACTCCGGCGCTGGCGGTTCTCGCCGACGCCGGTGATCATCTCGATGCCTTCGTCGTCGGGCCGGCTTCCGTGACGGTCGATGTAGCGGGGGAGTCGCAGGTCATCCGTGCCTCGGTGGATTCCGCGGAGACGCGCCGGGTGGCCGCGGGGGCGCGTGTGACGCTGGTCGCGGACGGTGGGGTGGCCCAATCGGCCGCGGCGCCGATCCCGCTGCTGTCCTTCGACGCGGGGATGGTGCCGGCCCGTGGACTGGTGATCTGGACCGTGCCGGCGTCTACCGCCGCCGGAGACGCCGTTGTACCGTCCGCCGAGCTGCCGGCGCCGCAGATCAGTGCCCGGTTGGATGATCCGGCCGAATGGCCTTCTCCCGACACCGGACGAAAGCCGTTGGCGCAGCACGGCACCAGCCGCGTCGAGGGTCGGCCGCGCCGGGCCGCGGCGCCGACTCTGGTGCCGCCCAGCGACGACATCCCTGAAACCGGCGACTCCGATGCGGACCTGGCGAATGCGCGCACCCAGGTATCGGCCGTCGACGTCTCCTCCGTACAGCCGGTGGCGCAGTTGCAGATTCATGGATTGCTGTGCCCCAACGGGCATATCAACGATCCGCGTCTGCAGCTCTGTGCGCGCTGCGGGATCCGGATCGACCGGATCACCGGCGCTCTGGTGCAGGGGCCGCGGCCGCCGTTGGGGCTCCTGGTGATCGACGACGGCGCCACCTATGTGGTCAGCAGTGATCTCTTGATCGGACGCGATCCCGAGCCGACCGCGCAGCGTCGCGGCGGTATCGCCGCCGATGGGGTCGGACCGTTGAATTCGATTCGGCTGGCCGATAATTCGGGTGCGATGTCGCGGGCGCACTGCGAGATCCGGCTGGTGGAATGGGACGTGCGGTTGCTGGATGCCGGGTCGGTGAACGGCACTTTCGTCTGGCTCCCGGGACAGCCGGGGTGGCAGCGACCGGTTCCGGGACAGGACGTGCTTCTGGTCCCGGGCGCGCAGATCCGAATCGGAAACCGGGCAATGCTCTTCGAATCACCGCACGGCACAGCACACTCCAGCTCCGGACCGCACCTGTCGGCGCCGGCGGTGCCACCACCGATGCCGCCACCACCGATGCCGCAGGCGCCGCCCGGCTACGGTCCGCCGCCCCAGGCGCCGGGCTACGGCTCGCCGCCGCCGCCGTATGGTCCGCCGGGCTACGGGCCGCAGGCCTATCCGAATCGGTGGACGCCATGACAGCGGCCACCGAAGCATTCGCCGATTACCGCATCGTCGGGTACCTGGGCGGTGGCGGTCACGCCCGCTACTACCGGGCGGTGACGCCGCAACGGCTGCGTTCGCCGGTTGGTTCGGCGCCATCCGTCGATGCCGAACATGTTGCGCTCAAGGTCTATTCGACGCCGTGCGGCCCCGAAGCCTTCGACCGCGCCATCCACGAGCTGCGGGGATACGCCGCGACCGAATCGCCGTATCTGGCGCGCGTACACGACGCCGTGCTGCTCTCGCAGTTCCTGTACGCCATGGAGTATTTCCCGCTGGGTTCGCTCTCGGGGCCGTCGCGTCCGGAGCGCCGTCATGCGGTGCAGGCATTGGCTGATGCCGCGCGGGGTGCGCACGATCTCCACGAGCGCGGGATCGTGCACGGCGACATCACTCCGGCCAGAATTCTGTTGACCGACAACGGCGGTCGGCTGTCCGGCGTCGGATTGACACGGGTGCTGGGTTCCTCGACGGCGGTGCTCGGTACGGGGCCGGCCGGTCAGATCGACTATGTCGACCCGTCGACTCTGGTCGGCCAACCGCATTCCCGGGCGACCGACATCTGGGCGCTCGGTGCCTGTCTGAACCAGGTGTTGTCCGGCGAGAGCCTGTTCGGTGATCTGCAACAGCTTTCGGCGCTGCAGGCCATCCGCACGATTCAGTCGACCACGCCGGTGATCAGCGCGCGGCTGACTCCCGCGGAGCGAGATGTCGTGGGCGAGGCGTTGGCGCCCGTCGATGACCGGATCCCGACTGCGGCCGAATTGGCCGATCGGATCGAGAGGCTCCGCTAACCCGTGAAGCCCTTACCGCTCGTCGATTCGTCATGGTGGGTGTAGTCGAGCGAGACGTTGTGATACTTCTTGGCGACGTGTTCGAGCTGCCCGATCAGCGCCTTAACGCCAATGGGCCCTTCGCGATACAGCCGCTTGCGGAGCACGTCGATTCCGGGCACCCGGTCGCGCAGCGCCGCCCCGTGGGACGCCACCCGAGCGAATGCCTCGTAGCCGAGTCCGAACAGCTTGTAGTTGTAGCCCAGGGACTCGAACACCGAGCCCTCGACGAAGTCGTCCACTTGTGACGGTCCGAAAACCATTGCCAGCGGGGTGAAGTAGAAAGCTGCCGTCGTCGCGCGGCTGAGCGTGTCGGCACGGTCCTGCAGGAACTGCGGCCGATTGCGCAGCCGCAGCTTCATCACCTCGTGCTGGTAGTCGGCAAAGGTATCCACGACCTCCGCACGCCACTTCGACGGCTCGCCGCCCCGCGCGAAGATATAGTTCAACGACTTGACCAGTTCGAGTCCGTTCTTGCAGCGCAAGCGTTCCGGCGCGCCGAGTGCCCAGGACGTGTAGGCCGAATACATCGCGATGTCATCGAGCTGGCGCCGGGACAAAGTGCGTCCGAGCTGATGATCGACCAGCCGGATCAGCACCGGGCCGTTGCCGAATCCCAGCAGCGACGACGCGGCGATCGGTTCCCCGTACGTGCGGTAGGTCTCCTCACCCCACTTGCGCTTGAGGCCCCGGCTGACCAGCGCGTGCATCAGCCGCACCCGGATCACGGTCTGGAAGGCTTCCGAATCCCGTTGCATCACTTCGGGTGTGGTCATCAGGGCGAACATCCGAAGGGTCTCGATGTTCCGTCGGACGCCGTCGTTCTTGAAGCGGCCGGTCGCTCCGGTGGCCGCGGAGATGTCGCCGGTCATCGCGGTCTCGAAGTAAGCCCAGCCGGCGGTGACGGCCGTCGCGGTCAGGGTCGCCGACGCGACGAGCAGGCGGCCCCGCTCGGCGGCCTCCCGGTCGAACCAGTCGGGCACATTGTCGAGATGGGCGAAGAGCTCGACCAGTTCCTGCGGCGGATTGTCGACGGTCGCGATGCCCTGGGTGAGCGCCTGCTCGAACATCGGCCGCGCTGTGCGTGCGCCGACGCGTTCGAACATGTCGACAACGCCGATCATGTGCTCATCGGCCTGCCAGAAGTAGTCGTCGCGGGCGCGGGTGAGATCGTTCGGGCCGAGTTCGGCGTCGATGTCGATCCACGGGCCGAACAGGAATTCCTGGCTGCGCCGCCAGCGGGGTGCGAAGAAGTCTCGGCCCGGAGGGATCGGCCGCTGCTGGCGGTCCTCGTTGCCTCGTCGATTGAAGTCGAGGTCGGCGAGCGGGATCGACGCGTCGATCTGGGTGTCCGGTGCCGTGACGGTCATAGTGCCTCCGGGGTTGATGAGACGAATACACAAAAGCGTATCACCATCGATCCAGTGCGGACACCCGTCGATGACGGGCGAATGTCCGGTCAGCGGGAACGCGCCGGATTCGGCTGTCATGCTCGCCCTAGCGTGCTTGGAAAAGCCAAGGGGCAGAAATCCCGTGTGGAAGGAGAACCAGCGTGGACTGGAACGAAGAAGTTGACGTGATCGCCGTCGGTACCGGTGGCGGCATGGCCGGCGCGTACACGGCCGCCCGCGAGGGGCTGCGGGTCGCGGTCATCGAGGCGACCGAGAAGTTCGGCGGTACCACGTCGTACTCGGCCGGCGGCGGAGTCTGGTTCCCAGTGAATCCGGTGCTGATGCAGGCCGGCACCGATGACACCATCGAGGACGCGCACGAGTACTTCCATGCGGTGGTCGGCGACCGGACGCCGAAGGATCTGCAGGAGACCTATGTCGATCGCGGCCGCACCGCGATCGAGTACTTCCTCGAGGACCCGGCCCTCGCGTTCATGGCCTACCCGTGGCCGGACTACTTCGGCAAGGCGCCCAAGGCCAAGCTCGACGGCATGCGGCACATCGTGCCGGCGCCGTTGCCGCTCAACGAGATCGGTGAGGAGCTGGCCTCGAAGATCCGCGGCCCGCTCGACAACGACCGTCTCGGGGTGCCCGCCGACAACACCATGCTGATCGGCGGTCGGGCACTCGTCGGCCGGTTCCTGGTGGGACTGTCCAAGTACCCCAACGCTTCTCTGCATCTGAACACCGCGCTGGTCGAGCTCGTCACGGACGCTGGCGGCAATGTCGAGGGCGCGATCGTCGAGCGTGACGGCGAGCGCATCGCCATCCGTGCCAACAAGGGCGTCATCCTCGCCGCCGGCGGATTCGAGCAGAACGACGAGCTCCGCACCAAGTACGGGGTGCCGGGTGTCGCTCGAGACACCATGGGGCCGTGGGGCAATGAAGGCAAGGCGCTTGAGGCCGCACAGGCCGTCGGCGCCGACACCGACCTGCTCGATCAGGCGTGGTGGTCGCCGGGTATGACCCATCCGGACGGGCGCTCTGCGTTCGCGCTGTGGTTCACCGGCGGAATCTTCGTCAACCAGGACGGCAATCGGTTCGTCGACGAGTCGGCGCCGTACGACCGGCTCGGCCGGGACATCATCCGACAGCTGAACGACGGCAGTGCGACGCTGCCGTACTGGATGATCTACGACGACAAGGAGGGCGAGGTTCCGCCTTGCAAGGCCTCGAACGTCTCGATGGTCGAGACGGAGAAGTACGTCGACGCGGGACTATGGCACACCGCCGATACCCTGCCCGAGCTGGCCGCGAAGATCGGTGTGCCGGCCGAGAATCTGGTCGCGACCGTCGAGCGGTTCAACAAGTTGGTCGGTACCGGCGTCGATGACGATTTCGGTCGCGGCGACGAGGCGTACGACCGGTCGTTCACCGAGGGCCAGTCGCCGTTGGTCACCATCGAGCAGGGGCCGTTCCACGCGGCGCAGTTCGGCATCTCCGACCTGGGTACCAAGGGCGGCCTGCGTACCGACGCGAAGGCACGCGTGCTGAACGCGAACGGTGAGGTCATCGGCGGGCTGTACGCGGCGGGCAACACCATGGCCGCGGTGAGCGGTGAGGTGTACCCGGGCGGCGGTAACCCGATCGGTGCATCGGTGCTGTTCAGCCACCTGGCGGCGCTGGATATCGCCGGCAAGTAACGACCGGCGACGCACTTTCGCGGGGGAGTCGAGCTATTCGCTCGGCTTCCCCGCGAACTGTTCCGGGGTCTTCCCGGTCACCTGGAACACGATGCGGCGGCCGATCAGCACGGCGTGGTCGGCGAAGCGCTCGTAGTAGCGGCCGAGCAGGGTGACGTCGACGGCTGCAGCCACCCCGTGCTTCCACTCACGATCCATCAGCACCGTGAAAAGGTGCTTGTGCAGGTCGTCCATCGCGTCGTCGTCCTCTTGCAGACGGAACGCGTCTTCGGGATCCTGCGTGGTCAGCACCTCGCGGGCGGTGTTCGCCAATTGCACTGCGAGACGGCCCATTTCGGCGAAGTAGCCATTGACTTCCTCGGGCAGGGCCTTGGCCGGATGACGTCGTCGGGCGACCTTGGCGACATGCAGTGCCAGGGCACCCATTCGATCGACGTCGGCGACGATCTGGAAGCCGCTGACGATCGAGCGCAGATCGCCGGCGACCGGCGCCTGCAGGGCGAGCAACGCGAAGGCCTTTTCCTCGGCCTGCGCCGACAGCTGGGTCACCTGCTCGTGATCGGAGATCACCTGTTCGGCAACGGCCAGATCGGCTTGCAGAAGGGCTTGGGTGGCGCGCTCCATCGCGACGCCGGCCAACTCGCACATGTGCCCCAGCACGTCGTTGAGTTCGCCCATCTGTTCCACATAGACGGTACGCATGGACCAACCCTACCCGCTGGTCAAGGGCGGTTCGGTCGACGTGGCATGAACGGGCGATGAATACGTGTCAGTCGCAGGAGGTATCGCCGGCGTTGGTGATCTGCAGGTCGTTCGGCAGTGATTCGCTGGTGCTGGTCTCCGGCAGCTGTGTCACGGTCAGCTGCGTGTTGCCGGCCGGTACCGAACCCACCGAGCCCGAGTAGTCGCTGCCGACGATGATCTCGACACCCGATTTCACCGTGTGATCGGGCTGGATCGCGGCACCCGGGAACATGCTGGCGAGTGTGGCCGCCGCCTGCTGCTCGCCCGGCCCGTACCGGACGATGGTGGTGTCGTGATGCTGTGACGCGTCGGCGACGCCTCTGACCTCGAATCCTTCGTTCTGCAGGCTGTCCTGAACGGTCTGCGCCAGGCCCTGGGTGCCGGTGCCGTTGAGCACCCGCACGCCGATGTTCGACGCTCGGACACTGGCGACGGTGGTCGTGATCGGGGGGCCGGCGGGCGTGCTCGGTGCGGGGGCCGCCGATGAACTGCTCGACGTGCTCTGCTGGCCGCCGCCGGGCTTCTTCTTCGAGCTGGCCTCACCGGGCAGCGGCTTGTCGTCGATGATCGCGTTGAAGATCGCGTCGATGTCGTCGGTGCGCGGAATCTCGTTGCCCGAGCCATCTTCCGCCGTGCCGGACGTCGGCACCGTCAGGAAGCTGACCCGCCCGGCATCCAGCCCCTGCATCGAATTGGCAAGCTCCATCAGGTCATCGAGCTTGACGTTGTCGACCACACTGTTCTTGATGAAAGTGTTCAGGATCGACGTCATCTTGCTCGGATTGGTAAAGACTTTGTTGGACAAGGCGCCTCGCAGCATCGCCGACAGGAACAGTTGCTGGCGTTTGATCCGCCCGTAGTCGCCGTTGCCCTCGGTCTCGACTTTCCTGGCGCGTACGTAGTTGAGCGCCTGCTTGCCGGTGATCTGCTGCTTGCCGGCCCGCTTGAGGATATTGCCGAGCTCGTAGTCGTACAGCGGTGTGGGAGAACAGACTTCGACGCCGCCGATCTTGTTGACCACCTGCTCGAAGCCGTAGAAGTCCATACCGATGAAGTGGTTGATCTTCAGGCCGCTGATCTTTTGGATGACCTTGACCGCGCACTTGGGTCCGCCGTCGCCGTATGCGGTGTTCAGCTTGGCGTCCGTCTCGGCGGGCACGATCTCGTCTGTGTAGGTCTCGGTGTCGTTGTTCCAGGTCTGACAATCCGGCCGGTCGATCTGCAGATCGCGCGGGAATGACACCGCGACGACGCGGCTGCGGTCGGCAGGGATGTTCACCAGGATCACGGTGTCCGAGCGGGCGCCTTCGGCGTCCGCGGTGCTACCGGCGCCGACGTTTCCGTTCTGTCCGGACCGGGTGTCGGTGCCGACGATCAGGTAGTTCTCGTCGCCGCCCTGACCTTCGCGGTTGCGGATGTTCGCATCGTTCGTGTCGATGGCCGACACGTTGTGCCAGCGTCCGTCCGCCCGTACGACCTCCCACCACACGTATCCGGTGCAGATGATCGCGAAGACGGTGGCCAGGGCGATGGCGACGCGCACGCCCTGCGTCGCGATCACGGATCCGTGGGCGTTCCCGACCGCGGCGGCGATGCGCTGCGGGAGGGGCCGATCGGCCGGGCTCGCGGCAGGCGCGACAGGTTCGGAGGGCACAGCAGGGGTGGCTGGTGCCGGAGGAGCGGGTGGACTGTCGGTGGGGCCCGCGGTGATCCGAGGGATTTCGCGGGTCTGCTCGTTGTCGCTCTCGAGTGCCGGAGTCGGTACCTGGGGCTTCTCTGGGGCCGGTTCTGTCGACGACGACGGCGGTGGCTCGGGGGCCGATTCGATCTCGCCGAGGATTTCGCGGACCGATCTCCGGCGTCCGGACTGTGCGCGGCCAGACAGCGATTGTCGCAGGCCATCGCCCGGTTCGACCAGGTCTCCGGGGTGCGGCGGACGCGCGTCGTCGTGCTCGTCGCCGTCGCTCACAAAAACCTCAAGAAGTCCCTACATACCGAAATATGTCTTGTACCGAAATGTCCGGTCCACGATACGGGTGAATGCCGCGACCCGACCAACCATGGGTCCTGGATCACAGGCCTGGGCGACCACCGTCGGGATGGTCTCAGCCCCCGGATCCGCCGTGTTCATCGGCGCCGATCGGAACCGCATCGTCTTCCGGATCGTCCAGCCAGCCCTCCGGCAGCGCGACCGCGGCCGGCGATCCCTGCCGGCCCCGCGGACCATGGCCGTCGCGGGGGAACGGAGCATCGGCGGGCAATTGCCCGACCAGGTCTTCGAGCTGCGCGACGGTCTGCACCAGCGCGAGGTCGCGACGCAGGTCTGACCCGACGGGGAAGCCGCGCAGGTACCAGGCGACATGCTTGCGGATCTCCCGCATGCCCTTGTTTTCGCCGTGGTGATCGGCCAGCAGCTGGCCGTGCCGGACGATGATCCGGGCGACCTCGCCGAGATTCGGGGGCTCGGGCGTCGCGGTGCCGTTCAGTTCGGCCGATAGCTCGGCGAACAGCCACGGCCGGCCGAGGCAGCCGCGACCGATGACGACGCCGTCGCAGCCGGTCTGGTCCATCATCCGACGGGCATCGGCCGCTTCGAAGATGTCGCCGTTGCCGAGTACCGGTACGTCGCTGACATGCGCCTTCAATCGGGCGATCTGGTCCCAGTCCGCGGTTCCGGAGTAGCGCTGTGACGCGGTACGGGCGTGCAGCGCAACGGCTTTGGCGCCTTCGCCGGCCGCGATCCGCCCGGCGTCCAGGTGCGTGTGGTGATCGTCGTCGATGCCGATGCGGAACTTGACCGTCACCGGGATGTCGGTGCCCTCGACCGCGCGCACCGCCGCGGCGACGATGTTCTGAAACAGCCTGCGCTTGTAGGGGATCGCCGATCCGCCGCCCTTGCGGGTGACCTTCGGGACCGGGCAACCGAAGTTCATGTCGATGTGGTCGGCGAGGTTCTCGTCGACGATCATCTTGGCGGCGGCGTAGGTGTACTCGGGATCGACGGTGTACAGCTGCATCGACCGCGGCGTCTCGTCGGGACCGAAGGTGACCATGTGCATGGTCGTCTCGTGGCGCTCGACAAGGGCGCGGGCGGTGATCATCTCGCAGACGTACAGCCCGGAAACCGTTCCGGTGCGCGCGATTTCGAGCTCCCGGCAGAGCGTGCGGAACGCAACGTTGGTGACCCCGGCCATCGGCGCCAGCACCACCGGGCTCTGCAGCGCCATCGAACCGATCCGTAGGGCCGGAGCGCCCTGAAAACCTGACGGCACAGAGCCGCCGTCCCCGTCTACGGGATATGCGGCGGCTCTGGTCAGGGTTTCAGTGGCGGTGCTCAGGATGCCTGCGCCTGCAGCTTCTCGCGCTTGGCGGCCTCACGGGCCAGCGACCGGTCGCGCATCTCTTCGAACTTGGTGGCATCCTTCTCGAGCTGTACCAGGAAGGCCATCAGCTCATCGCGACGGCGCTCGCCCTCAGGCCCGAAGTCGTTGCGGTCCTCGATGTTCCACTTGCGTAGCACCGGCATGACGACCTCGTCCAGGTGCTGGCGCAGGTCGTAGATGCCGTGCTTGGCCATCAACACGCCGTTGCGACGGAAGTTCGGCATCCCGGCGCCCGGCATCTCGAAGTTGGTGACCACGTCAGTGACCGCCGACATGGCCTGGTCGGGGGCGAGATCGATGGCCGCGCTGCAGATGTTGCGGTAGAAGATCATGTGCAGATTCTCGTCGGCCGCGATGCGGGTCAGCATCTTGTCGGCCAGCGGCTCCGCGCAGGCGCGGCCGGTGTTGCGGTGCGACACGCGGGTCGCCAACTCCTGGAAGGTCACATAGGCGACCGAGTGAATCATCGACGCGTCGGGCAGATCCGTGGAGGCCTTGCCCTGGGCCACGGCGGCTGAGGAATAGCCGTTGCTCATGTGGATCATGCGCGCCTGCTCCAGCGCCACCGGGTCGACCGCGCGGGTGACCACCAGGTAGTCGCGCATCACGATGCCGTGGCGGTTCTCTTCGGCAGTCCATCGGCCGACCCAGGCGCCCCAGGCGTCGTCCATGGAGAAGTTGTGGGCGATCTCGCGGTGGTACGACGGCAGGTTGTCCTCGGTGAGGAGGTTGGTCACCATCGCGGCCTTGGCGACCTCGTCGAGTTGCGACTGCTCGGGATCCCAGTCGACACCACCGAGCTCGGCAAAATTCCGGCCCTCGTCCCACGGGACGAAGTCGTGCGGGTTCCAGTTCTTGGCGATCGTCATGTGGCGATTGAGGTTCTCCTCAGCCACCGGCTGCAGCTCCCGCAGAAGCTCGAGTTGCGTCAGTTCGCGTGCCATATAAGTTCCGTTCATTTCTCGTGCCGCCCCGCTGGCCGCTTATTTCATCGTCGCGCGTCTGCGTCGCATTTACCAGTCCTCAAGAATACGGGATCAGGTAGGTCCACCCAAGTCGAACCTACGGATCCGTAGGTTCGGAATTCCTGGGAGTTTCGCCTAAATGTGCTTGGAAAACGTCCGTGTCAGCCGAAGAACTTGCCGGCCGTCTCCATCCAGGCCTTAGCCTCGTCGGTCAGGTTGCCCTGCTCCTGGGCCTTCTTGCACCAGGCCATCGAGGCCTGACCGAACTCCAGCGGGTTGTAGACGTCCTCTTCGCACGACCAGAGCCCGTTGCCCGCGTACGTGAGGATGGTGATGTTCGTCGCCCCGATGACCGAGCCGTCACCCGGGTCGCGCATCGGGTTGTCGATCTCGCAGATCACCCGGGAGGTCGGGGCGTCCACCACGTGCCACAGCGAGGGGAACGCGACCATGTGGTTGCCGGGGAAGCTGCGCATCGTCTTGCAGATCCAGGTCTTGATGGCCGCACGGCCCTTGAACCGGCCCATGGCGTGCTCGATGTAGTCGGCGTCTTCGGTGAACTGGTCGGCCCAGCGCTCCCAGTCGCCGCTGACCGCGACTTCGGCGACGGTCTTCTCGAACTGTTGGAACGCTGCGTCGAGCTCCTCGACGGTGAACTTTGCGGACATGACCGAATCGTAGAGTCCGTGTGTTCCGGGTCACGTAGCTGGGGCCAGCCATTCGTTCGACTGAATTCGGATTGAAGGATGGCTATTGCCCGCCGGGTGCTCGTTAGGATTCACACCGAATCGCTGGGGAACCGGCGCAGTGACGGTGACACCGGCGAAGGGCAGAGGATGGCAATCGGGGTCGGCTCGATCATCGCCGGGTACCGGCTGCTGGAGCCGCTGGGCCAGGGCGGCATGGGCCAGGTGTTCAAGGCCGCCCATCCGCGCCTGCCCCGAGCCGATGCGCTCAAGCTGCTCAACGCGGCGTTCACCGCCGACCCGCAGTTCCGGTCGCGCTTCGCCCGAGAAGCGGACCTCGTTGCGCCACTGAGTCATCGCAACATCGTCAATGTCTACGACCGCGGCACCTTCGAGGATCAGCTCTGGATCGCCATGGAATTCGTCGCGGGTACCGATGCGGCGAAGATGACGGAGGCGGGCCCGCTGCATCCGCGGTTGGCGGTGCACGTCATCGCCGAGACGGCCGCCGGGCTCGACTACGCACATCGGCACGGCCTGCTGCATCGAGATGTCAAGCCCGGCAACATCTTGATCACGCCCGGCGACGACCCGATGCGGCCGGAGGCGGTCAAGTTGACCGACTTCGGCATCGCCCGGGCGGCCGACGAGGTGTCGTCGCTGACCGGCACCGGCGCCGCGGTGGGCACGTTGCGTTACTCGGCGCCGGAACAGATCGAGGGCGCGGCACTGGACCGCACGGCGGACGTGTACTCGCTCGGTTGCACCCTGTTCGAGTTGCTCACCGGTTCACCGCCGTTCGATTCACCCACCAAACAGTCGCTGATGATGGCGCACATGATGACCGAGCCGCCGCGGCCGAGTCTGCGCAATCCCGCGGTGCCGGTGGCGATGGACCGCGTCATCGCCACCGCCATGGCCAAACGTCCGGCCGATCGCTACCGGTCCTGCGGCGAATTCGCGGCCGCCGCGGCCGAGGCGTTGACCGGCGCTGGTAACTCCATGTCGCACTCGCGGCCGGCGGCGGCAATCCCGCCTCCGGTGCCCCGGCAGATGCCGCCGACCCCAAGGACCCCGACGCCGCTGCTGACGGGCGGGGCGTCCGGCCCGATCGGCCGATACAGCGACGGCTTCCGCCCGGTCCCGGCGGACTACCATTCCGGTGCCACGCAAGGGGGTTCGCCGAAATCCACGACGTGGCGTGACGCCGTCCGGCGGCCGCTCGTCGTCGGCGCGGCCGCGCTGGTGGTGGCGGTCGCTGCCGGAATCGGTGTGGGCGCGGCAACGAGTTCCAGCGGTGGGGCGCCGGCTACCGGGGCGGCGCTGACCGCTCCGGGCAACGTGGCGGCGTCGATGTCGAACGATTCCAAGTACGTGATGGTCAACTGGGATGCGGTGCCGGGTGCGACGGAATATGTTGTGCAGCAAGGCGATACTGTCGTGTATGCGGGCGACAAGACGCAATTCCAGCAACCCATGCCGCTGCCCGGGCAATACAACTACGCGGTGTCGGCCCGCGCCCCGAAGCGTAAGGTTTCGCCGCTGAGTCCGCCGGCGCCGGTGACGGTGACGGCGACCTGGCGGGAGATGCAGCCGCTGGTCGATCTCTTTCCATACGTGTTGCCGCCGACGCCCGTGTCGACGGCGGGGTTTCAGGGCGTGTCCTGCACCGGATTCAACGGCACACTGAATTCGTCCAAGCGAGACTCGGTCACCATGCATATCTTCTGCTCGCATGGGAACCCCGATGCGCCGGACTTCACCACGGATTTCGTCATGTACGACTCGCAGGCCGACCGCGACGCCGACATCAATGGTGCGGCAGCCGATGTGAGCAGTGTGCAGTCGAAAAACTACCTCGCCGGAAAGCTGTACGCGGGTACCAAACAGAACGTGGGCACCATCTACTTCGCGCCGACTGACGGCGACCGCGCTCGGGTCAACATCGTCGTCACCGTTCCGGGTAAGCCCACGCAGGCCGCGATCGACTTGTTCAAGCAGATGGAGCTCTGATGGCTGGAACGAGCGTGGCCCGGAAGTGGGTGTGGCCCGCGATAGCACTGGGAGCGGTTGTCGCGCTGGTGGTCTCGGTGTTCGTCACCCGCGCGCTCGCGGGCGGCGGAGGAGGCTTCCCCGCGCCGGCGGGGTTGTCTGCGAAGGCCAACACCGGGTACGTGAGCCTCAGCTGGCACAAGGTGTCCGGCGCCGCGTCCTACGTACTTCTCCGAGACGGGCAGGTCGCATACGCGGGCCCCGCAACGTCATACGACGATCATGTCGCCAGCGATACGCCGGTCAACAGCCTGCTGAACCCCGGCTCGCGCGACTACTCGGTGCAGGCGGTGTCGCCGGACGGCGCGGTGTCGCCGGTCAGCGCGCCGATCAAGGCCACCGCGAATCGCAGCTGGGCCGAATACGCGGGCGACGTCGCTCTGCTGGGATCGTTCATGCCGCCCAGCCCGAGCAGCACCGGCTGGGACGACATGACGTGCTCGCCGGTGAACGTCGCGCGTGACGCCAACCGCGGTAGTGACCCCAAGGGCAATGGACAGCCGGGGATGCGGTTCGGCGTGGCCTGCACCGTCCCCGGCGATCAGCCGCTGAGTGTTCTCGAGTGGTTCCTGAATTCGCCCGATGACCTGAATGCCGCGTGGGCGCAGAAGACGGGCAGTGGCCAGCCGGTCACCTGGAACAACGGCACCGGTGCGACCGTCACCAAGCCGGACGGCAACTACATATTCTTGCGTTTCTCGGATCCGAAATTGTCGCTGGTGATGATTTCGATCAGTTCATCAGCGCCGAACGCTATTTCGACGGCCGACCTCTTGTCGAAGGCCAACACGATCACGACTGCCTAGCCGACTCCGGTGGGTATAGTCGGCTCGCCTCGGACGGTGTGATCTCCATATCATTGGCAACCGATGGTGTCCCCGCACGGAACGGAACATGCCCCGATGTCGAGCTTCAACGACCGCACGCAGTCCCCGCCGTGGCATACCTCTGGTGATCAGTCTTCCGCGCATTCGAGCGCGCTTCGGCCGTCGGCGCCGTACCAGCCGTCGGCGCCGACGATCCCGCCGCGGATTCGGGGCTGGCGTCGAGCCTTGCGCAGCGCCTCGGGCGGATTGATCACGTTTGGCGGCAACACCAGTGCGGAGGCCGTACGCGAGCTCGTGAGCCGGGTGCGGCAGCCGGTGCGCGAAGACTTTCGGGTGGCGGTGCTGTCCCTCAAGGGCGGTGTCGGAAAGACCACGGTGACAATCGGTTTGGGATCGGCACTGGCCTCGCTGCGCCAGGACCGGGTGATTGCGGTCGATGCAAACCCGGACCTCGGAACCTTGGCTCGGCGGGTGCCGTCGCAGACCACTTCGACCGTCCGAACGTTGTTGCAGGACGAGAACGTCAACTGGTATACGGATATTCGCCGGCACACCAGTGCGGCGCCGAGTGGACTGGAAGTGCTTGCCTCCGAGAGTGATCCGGCGATCTCCGAAGCGTTCAACGAGGACGAGTACCTGCAGGTGATCGAAACCCTCGGCAGCCACTATCCGCTGATTCTCACCGACTGCGGCACCGGGCTGGTGCATTCGGCGATGACCGGTGTACTCAAGTCCGTCAGCAATCTGGTGCTGGTGACGTCACCGGCGATCGACGGCGCGCAGAGCGCGGTCGCGACACTCGATTGGCTGCAGGCCCACGGGATGGGGAAACTGGCGGCCGACTCGATCGTGGTGATCGCGTCCACGAAGACCAAGAATCCGCCCGTCGACGTAGCCATGCTGACGCAGTACTTCCAGTCGAGAGTCCGTGCCGTACAGGTCATCCCGTACGACGAGCATCTGGCCGTCGGTGGGCTGATCGACCTGGACCAGCTCAGTCGCAAAACGCGTTCGGCCTTTCTGGAGCTGGCCGCCGCGGTGGTCGACCGGTTCGCCCTGCCGCCGCAGACGATGGCCTGGCCGCAGCCCCAGCCCCAGGCCCAGGCTCCGAATCAGCCGCAGCAGCAGCACACGCCGGCACCGCATCAGGCTCAGCCGCAGCATCAGGCTCAGCACCAGTGGCCGGGCCCTGCGCAGTCGGCTTATCCGGGTCACCTGCAGGCCCCGTACCAGCAGTGGTCGGTTCCGCCGATCCAGTCCGGACCGATGTACCCGCATACCGGAGCACAGCCAGGCGATGAGACGGGTCCGGGACTGCCGTACGGGCCACGGTGAGCCTTCGGGCGTGCGTTATCCTGTCCGGCACGCCCCTTTAGCTCAGTTGGTAGAGCTACGGACTTTTAATCCGCAGGTCGTAGGTTCGAGCCCTACAGGGGGCACTTGTGTCGAGTGCAGGAGGCCGGTAGTGGGTAACCACTCCGATGACGACGATCTGCCGAGTTGGACCGATCTCGGCGGCGATGACGATGACGATTTCCCGGAATTCGCCGACACGGCGGTCCCGTCCGCTGACACCGGTTCACCTGACATCGGCTCGGAAACAACAGATTTCGCCGGTCTGGAAGGCAATCCGTTCGTCGCCGCCGTGCTCCCGCAGCCGTCTCCGCGACGGCGACTGTATGCCGCTGCCGGAGCGGCGGTTGTCGTTGTCGCAATCGTGGTCGGTCTGATCGTGTGGTTGACCACTGACTCGTCGTCGGGCTCATCCGCCCCCAAGGCCGCGTCGGCGGCCACTTCGGCGCCGAGCGCCCCGGCGCCCACACCTGTGGCCGGCGCCTGCCCGTCGGCGGCGCGCGGAGCGGTGTACACCGGCGACACCGCCGGCGGTGTCGACAGCGGTCCCGCGGTGATCATGGCCTTCGACTACGCCTACTACGTCAAGCGAAGTGGTCAGGCGGCCCGCGATGTGGTGGCTGCCGACGCCAGGGTGGGAACGGCCGCTGAAATTCAGAGCGGCATAGACAAATTGGCGCTGGGCACCACGCATTGCCTGAAGATCACCGACCGCGGTGACGGGCTGTGGGGCGTGGAGCTCACGCAGACTCCGCCCGGCGCAGCGCCGGTGGTGATCAAGCAGCAGATCCAGACGATCGATTCGGGCGGCCGGACATGGATCTCATCGATCGTGCCGGATCCGCAGAGCTGAGCCTGGTTCCAGGTTTGTGGACTAACTCACACCAGAATCGGTTGACCTGGGCGGAATTGGTCGGGCGCCCCTGCATACGGGCGGATTGGCCTAAAGTTCCAGATTGTTCGGGGGAATTGCGGCGTCCGAGGGGGTCGGCCGCGGATGTCAGGAGCGTCGGGTGAGTAGAAGCCGTCATCGTGAGGCGCCGGGTGCCGGCGCAGTGAAGACGCGCGCAACGGTGGTCAGTGTCGCCGCGACGATCGCGGTGGGCACCGCGTTCGCGAGCCAGGCGATGGCTGATCCGGAGCAGGGCGGTGTGACGCCGTCGGGTCCGTCGCAGGGCGGCGTGACGCCGAGCGCGCCGACTCAGCAGATCGGGGTGGCTCCGCAGCCGGTGCCCGATCCGGATCCGGGGCCCGGCCTGATTCCCGATCCGCCGCAGGAAGTTCCGTACCGGCAGCTGCCGTCCTACGACGGCGGTGTCGGCGCGATGCCGCAGCAGACGCCGAACGTGATCGGCCGAGCCGCTCCGGTGGCACCGATCGCCGCGCCGGAAGGCACGGTCCGTATCGGCACGTTCATCGAGAAGAAGCCGGGCTGGCTCAGCGATCGGGATGCCCGGTCGATCAACCGGTGGGCCGCCTACGGCGAGGCGAAGATCTCGCAGGCCTGGCGCGCCGCCGGCGTGCCGGACAAGGAAGCCGATCGTCGCGCCGCGGCAACCATCCTGGGGGTCGCGGTAGGCGGCACGACCGGCGCCACCGTGCTGGGTGTGCCGGCCGCCATCATCGGTGGTGCAGGCGGAGCCGGGATCGGCGCGATCACCGGCGCCATCATCGGCACCTCGCCCGCGTTCGGCGGGGCGATGACCGGACCGGGTGCCCTGCTCGGCGCCGGCATAGGTGCGGCGGTAGGCGCTGCGACACTGGGCATCCCGGCCGCGCTGGTCGGTGCGGTCGGTGGCGGGCTGCTCGGGGGAGTCATCGGCCAGGTGTACGGCGTCGGCGACCCGAAGGCCGATCCGAACCAGCCACTGCTCCCGTGGCAGGAGGAGCAGCTCGACAACAGCCCGAAGGTCTACCGGTTCACCCTGCCCTCCCGCGACGCGCAGCGCGCCGGGCTGCCGGAGGTCGACTACACGGTGAACGTCCACGGCGACGTTCGGGCTCAGGTCGGCGGCAGCACGCTCACCTGGAGCGGGGCACAGGCACAGGGGCCGTACGGGGCGCTCGGCGGCGGGGCCGATGCCGCTCGCAAGACGGTGAACGATTGGACCAAGCAGGCCGGGAATGCGCTCGGCCACCAGCTTCCGGGCCTGGCCATCACCTACGGCCCGGCTGCCACACCGCCGCCGGCCAAGCGCTAGCGCACTGACGCCAGCACTGCTCGGACGGCAATGTCGATGTCCTGCGGTTCGATACGCATCAACGTGTCGGCATCCAGGTCGGTCAGGTCGACGTCGCCGGACGAGAGGCGGTACTCCCGCTCCTCCTCGGCGGTTTCGATGACGTTGCGGATAAACCGACCGTTGCCGGCCAGATCGATGAGCGCGCGGGGCTGACCGCTGGCCGGGTCGGGCCGCGTGGTCTGGGTGAGCGGCAGGCACAACTGCTGCAGCATTGCCGCCGCGTCGGGTGTGAGCCGTGAATCGCGTTTGGCGGCAAGGTGTTCGCCGATCATCGCCAGTTCGCCAGGCGAATACGAGTCGAACCGGATGCGGCGCGCGAATCGGGACGCCAGACCGTCGTTGCTGGCCAGGAACCGGTCGATCTCGCCGTCGTACCCGGCGATGATGACCACCAGTCGGGCGCGGTCGTCCTCCATCCGGGCGAGCAATGTGTCGACGGCCTCGCGACCGAACGCATCGCCACCCGAAAGTCCTTGCTGGATAAGGGTGTATGCCTCGTCGATGAACAGCACGCCGTCGAGCGCGGAGTCGATGAGGGCGGAGGTCTTGGGGGCGGTGGCGCCGAGATGTTCGCCGACGAGGTCGCGCCGGCCGGCTTCGATGACGTTGTCGGTCTTGATCAGCCCCAACGCGAAATAGGTCTTGGCGATGATGCGGGCAATAGTGGTCTTGCCGGTTCCCGGCGGCCCGGTGAAGGCGAGGTGCAGACTGCGTGCCGACGTCGACAGGCCCTTGTCGGAGCGCACCTTGGCGAGCGTCGCTGCCGAACGAAGTTTGGCCACTTGGGTTTTCACCTCAACCAGGCCAATCTGCTGATCGAGCTCGGCCTGTGCGCCGGCCAGGAGATCGGCCTGGCCCGCGGCGGGATCATCGGGAATGGTGTCCGGGCCGGGCGCCGAGTCTGGATCCCAGCGGTCGGTTCGTGCGGCGATCTCCTCCGACGAGGTGACGACCAGTCGGAACTTCGGGTCGGTGAGAGCCTGATTGTTGGCGGCGAAGTTCGGGTCTTGGGTGTACACCTGCTCGAACAGCGACCGAGCATCGGACTCGTGGCCGGTCTCGCGTAATGCCAGGCCGCGGGTGAACTTCGCGGCCAGCGCGGCGGTCGGGATCGGCCCGGACTCGGCGTCGAGCAGGCGACGCTGGGCCTCGTCGAACAGACCGAGTTGGGCACACGATGATCCGGCCATGACGTCGGCGCCGCAGCGGAGGAAGTCATCATCCCAGGTGTGCGAATCGCGTAGCGCGCTAAGCACATCGGGCCATCGTTGGGTCTTGTAGTGCAGGACCGCCCGAATGTAGGAGGTGCTCGGCTCGGCGACGGATTCCTCGTCCAGCGTCGCCTCGGCGCCCGGGTAGTCGCCGTCGTCGATGAGGGTTGCGGCGTAGGCCGCGATCGCCGACGCTGGATTGTTCAGTGGCAGATCGACATAGAGCCCGCTGTTGAAGCGGCCGCCGAGCGCGTACGGCGGCAGCCCGAGACGCCGTAGTTCGCGGTGCAGCCGGCCGCGGCTGCGGTGCAGGTGGAAGAGGACGTTCGTGCTGGTGTCGCCGAGTGCCGCCAGACCCAGCCAGGCGTCGGCCATCTCGGGCTCCCATTCGGCGGCCCGGGTGAAACCTGCCTTCGCCTGTCGCAAGTCGCGAACGCCTTCCTCGTCGTCGACAGGGAATCCCAGGGAGAGGATCGCGACATCGAACGCTTGACGGGCGCGGTGGAGGTCGGACACGTGGGTCACCCTTTCTGGGAGAAATACTTCTCGGCGGAGCGCCAACCGAGTCTATACATTTCGGGCAAATCGGACGCGACGGTGTCGATCACCGTTTTGGGGTCGGCCGAGCGCGATATCCGTGCAGGTAGGGCCCCGATTTGGGTATTCTGACTGCCGTGTCCTAAGCTGATTCAGCTCCCAGCGGGAACACCGGCCCCCTTCGTCTAGCGGCCTAGGACGCCGCCCTTTCAAGGCGGTAGCGCGGGTTCGAATCCCGTAGGGGGTACGCAAGAACGGCGAAAGTCGTTGGAGCACAGCAAGGCCCTGTGGCGCAGTTGGTTAGCGCGCCGCCCTGTCACGGCGGAGGTCGCGGGTTCGAGTCCCGTCAGGGTCGCTTTCTCGGTTCAACCGAGGGGGTGCGGTTCCTAGAACCGTCCGGCCAGGTAGCTCAGTTGGTACGAGCGTCCGCCTGAAAAGCGGAAGGTCGCCGGTTCGATCCCGGCCCTGGCCACCGCGAAACCCGCTGTTATCAGCGGGTTTTTTCTTTGGCGGCCACCGCGGCGCAGCTGGCGCCAGCGCGTCAGTCTTCTTCGAGGTGGGCCAGCAGCAGGCGGACAATCCGATCGAGTGTCTTGCGATCGGCGGGCGACAGCGCCGACAGAATCTGCGTCTCGTTCTCGAAATGCTCGCTGACGACGATGTCGATGAGTCGGCGGCCGCGATCGGTGAACGCGATCCTGATTGACCGACGGTCCCCGGAGTCGGCGGTTCGCCGCACGAGTCCGGCCCGCTCCAGACGATCCAGGCGGCTGGTCATGCCGGCCCGCGACATCATCAGAGTGTCTGCGAGGGCGGACGGGCTGAGTTCATAGGGCTCACCCGAACGTCGAAGTGTTGCAAGGACATCGAACTCGCCCCGCTGCAACCCATGTGCCGTGAACACTGAATCCACCTTCGCGGTGCCGACCGTCATGAGCCGTCCCAGCCGGCCCAGGATCGCCATCGACTCGTTGTCCAGATCGGGTCGTTCCCGGCTCCACTGCTCCGCGATGATGTCGACCGCGTCGGTCCGCTGCTCGTTCACACCCCCAACTCTATTCGATGGAGTATAGTTCGATAGCGAACTATTAGCCGACGAATCTTTTGGAGTAAGTCATGAACGAGCCAGTCGTGAACACAGCCTCTCGTCCGGTCGCGATCCGCCGCCCCGAGGAGTCCGAGATCATCGGGGCGGGGCAACCCGCCTCGGTGCGCCTGCTGATCGATTCCAACGAGGCCGGAGGCTCGGTCAGCACGATCGAGGTGACCCTGACCGACGGGGCGGATGGTGCAGCGCCGCACTATCACACGCTGTCCGACGAGCTGTTCTTCGTGGCCGACGGTGAACTACAGGTGTTGGCCGGGGACGAGGTCGTGACGGTCGGTGCGGGTGGCGCCCTGGTCGTTCCGAAGTTCATGCCGCACGCCTTCGGCGCCGCGCCCGGCAGCGCCGCACGGCTGTGTATCGCACTCATGCCGGGCGTCGAACGCCACGGTTATTTCCGATTCCTCGAGCGACTTGCGCTGGGCGAGGCCGAGCCCGATGAATTCGACGCGGCGCAGAAGGAATACGACAACTACTTCGTCGACGCTCCGCAATGGTGGGCGCAGCGCACCGCCAACCGCGGCTGACGGCGGTCTACGTTCGCGACTTCGGGGCGCTGCGGGTGCGCAGCTGCTCACCGCGACCGGCCATCGCCTGCGCGACCAGGTCAGGGTGGGTGAGCAGATAGAAGTCACCGGCGGCGGCCTGAGCGAAGACGCGTTCGGCGGCCTCGACCGGAGACACCGCGGTGTCCCGGAGCTTGATCATCGCCTCGCGGGCAGCCTCCGACGCGGACGTGTCACCACTGCTGTCCACGCCGCCCGCCGACTGAAAGATGTTGCTGGTCACCGACGCCGGCAGCACCGCCGCGACAGTGATATCCAATCCCGCGGCCTGCACATCGACGAGAAGGTTCTCGGTGAGTGCCAGCACGGCGTGCTTGCTGATGATGTACGGGGCCTGCCGGGCCACGGTCACGACGCCGCCGATCGATGAAAGATTCCAGATGTGCGCGGGTACACCCGCCTCCGTCATCCGCGGCACGAACGCCTTCACCCCGTTGAACACGCCGGTGACGTTGATGTCGAGCAGCCGATGCCAATTGTCGGCGGGCGTATCCCAGAGGTAGCCGAACTGCTCGATGCCTGCGTTGTTGATCAGCAGCGTCACCGGTCCGAGTTCCGCGTAGACGGCGTCGGCCCAGGCCTGCACCTGGGCCAGATCGCGAACGTCCACGCGATGGGCGATGGCCCGTCCGCCGGATGCAACGAGTTCGCCGGCGACCTGCTGCGCCGCCTCCAGATCCACATCGCAGATCGCGACCGCCATCCCGATCGAGGCCGCGTATCGGGCCAGCCCCTCGCCGACCCCGGCCCCGCCGCCGGTGATCGCGAGTACTCCGCCGCCGTACACCTGCTCCGCACTGGTCATTTCTCGTCCTCCTGCTCGCGCTGCTCGCGTCGGGACTTTACGCGGACACACGGGATTTGGGCCGAACCGTCCGGTGAGCGGGACTGCATTCCCGAGGCGACCGATTGCGGACGAGGATCACGCCATGGAGCTGCTCGGTCTCACGAACACGGTCGCGATTGTCACCGGCGGCGGTGATGGCATCGCCCGCGAGGTCGGGCTGCAGCTCGCTGCCGCGGGCGCCGCGGTCGGAGTGGTGGACGTCGATCCACCGCGGGAGTCCGCAAGGGGATCTTGGACATGACCGCGGCGGACTGGCAGGCCCCGTTCGATCTGAATCTGGTGCCCACGGTGCACTTCACGCGGGCCGCCGCTCGGCAGATGATGGCTGCAGGCCACGGCGGCGCCGTGGTGAACCTCGCGTCGACCACCGGTCTCAGTGCTGCCCCGAACCTGGCCCGCGTACGGCGCGGCGAAGGCTGCGATACCTGTCGCGGTACATGACCGGGCACACGTTGATCTCTGATGGCGGCGTCTCCACGTTGGCCGCGGCCCGCGGTTCGGGGAGGACTGAGCGGCCGGTGCGTCAGGGCGCGTGGAAGGTGCCCAGGCCGGGGATGATCGTGTTGTGGCTGCCGGAATGGGCGAACGCGATAGCCGCGACCTGGCCGGCGCCGGTCGTGGCGAACGCACTGGCCGAAAACGCCGGATAGACGCTGTCGGGGATATCGGTGACGCCGCTCGCTCCGGTGTTCAGGTTGACCCAGCGCACCTCGATGCCGATGGAATAGCGCATCGGGCCGGTGGCCATGGGGCCGGTCGCGCCGGTGCCGAACTCGACACGGCCGCCGCCGAGTCCGCTTGCCGAGAGGGCCTGGGTCGCAACCGGAACCGGATCGCCCATGAAGATCGTGATCGGGACCTGGAACGGCGTGTTCACCGCGATCGGCGGCCGGATCGGCACGGCGGCGGCCTCGGCCGCCACCGGGGTCAGTATGGCGCCGACGATTAACAGCGACAGTGCAGTGCGGCGAAACATCTTGTGCGGCTTCATAGTTGATTCCTCTGGCCAGGGATGACATTCGTTATCCTTGGTACGTTAATGCTCTTCGGGTCGCTTTGCCGGAAATCGGGACGTGCGATGCCCGTTGCCGGGATTTCATTTGCCGCGCCGGTTTTGTCGATAAGTTCGTTGCAGGTACCGCTTGCCCGGGCGCGTGCCGCCCCCTGGTTCTCTGGCAGACGTTCGACACCCGTAATGGTCGATCCACGTAAGGAAGTAGTCATGGAACTCATCCCCGTCTCCCCGACAGTGAAGGGGCCGGCCGACAGATTCTTCGGCGACGTGTATGTCACGCCCATCTCCGCGCCCGTCGAGCCGCTGTTCCTCTCCGCCGGCGTCGTGCATTTCATGCCTGGCGCGCATACCAACTGGCATGTCCACCCGACCGGGCAGACCCTGCATGTGCTCGCCGGTGTTGCGCTGGTCGGCACTCGCGACGGTGCTGTCGTGGCCGCGCATGCGGGTGAGACGGTGACGTGCGACCCCGCGGTAGAGCACTGGCATGGCGCTACTTCGGCGAATCTGGCGGTGCACATTGCAATCGTCGCTGCCAGCGCGGACCATGACGGCACCGATTGGCTGGAGCCGGTCAGCTCCGACGAATACACGGCCGCAGGTCGCCGCTTTGGCTCAGTAGTTCGGCTTCGTCGCTCCTGAGCGGCGAGCGATCCGGAGAGTAGCGTCGGATCGGTGGACGATATCCGGGACATCGCCAGGCATCGTCTGTCGACATTCGTCCCGCGGACCCATTCGCTGGATGGCCGCCGGAGCGCGGCGGTGGCCTTGGCGGTGAGCACGGTCGATGGGCAGCCGGGTATCTGGCTCACCATGCGTCCGGACGGGATGCGCGAGCACGCAGGGCAATTCGCGCTGCCGGGCGGTCGACTCGAACCGGGTGAGGACTATGCGCAGGCCGCGTTGCGGGAACTGTCCGAGGAGCTCGGGGTGTCAGTCGACGACGACCAGGTCCTCGGACGGCTCGACGACTATCCGACGCGGTCGGGCTACGTGATCACCCCGATCGTGTGCTGGGCCGGTCACGACCGGGTCCTCGCGCCGAGTCCCGGTGAAGTGGCCGAGGTGTTTCACCTGACCTATGACGACCTCGATGTCGAACCACGCCTGTTGACCATCCCGGAGTCCGACCGGCCGGTGATTCAGCTGCCGCTGCTCGGCAGACGGGTGCATGCCCCCACGGCGGCGATCATCTATCAGTTCATCGAAGTGGTGTTGCGCGGCCGCCCGACCAGGGTCGACCACTTTGAGCAACCCGTGTTCGCCTGGCGATAGCCGGCGGCGGCACCGATACGCCCAAACAAGTGATCTGCGTCACACCAGGAAGTTATCGGACTACGGTCCGGTTACCCTTTTCGTAGAACTCGTTCGGACTGATCAACACCAAGGAGTCATCATGACCGCACCCGCCATCTCGCACCCGCTCCCCGCCGGCAGCACCTGGGAGGTCGACCCGACCCACACCACGGTCACCGCCACGGTCCGCCACCTCGGCCTGTCGAAGGTGCGCGTCAACTTCCTGACCTTCAGCGGCACCATCACCATCGCCGCGGACGGCACCCCGTCGGTGACCTCGCAGGTCGACGTCACCTCGATCGACTCGCGCAACGAGCAGCGTGATGGCCATCTGAAGTCCGGCGACTTCTTCGACGCCGAGAACAACCCGTCGGCCACCTTCGTATCGACCGGCGTACGTCCGGGCAAGGGTGAGAACGAGTACCTGGTGGACGGCGAGTTCACCATTCGCGGTGTGAAGCAGGCCGCGACCCTTGAACTGGAGTTCCTCGGCGTGAGCCCGGGTATGGGCGCGGGTGAGGTCGCAGCGTTCGAGGCGACGGTGAACCTGAACCGCAAGGACTTCGGTGTGAGCTTCGACGGCGCCCTCGCCGACGGCGCCGCGGTCGTCAGCGACAAGGTCGTGCTGACCTTCGAGATCGAGGCCGTGAAGCAGTAAGCAACACCCCACCACACATCGGGGTGACCCGAGACCGGCCCGTCGGCAGCACACTGCCGGCGGGCCGGTCTGCGTTCTGCGAGTCCGCGTTCTGACCTCCGTTTCCTATACTTCAGTGCAGATGCGTGTCGCACTAGAGCGATGCCTGCCAGGAAAGCGGGGCCGCGGGTGCGGTGGGAGTGGCTGAACAGGATTCCGGGGGCAGGCCTGTTCGCGCTCGTCGAAGGAGACGACGGCTTTCCCGCGCGAGACTGGTCGCTCGTCACGACGGAGACGCGCCGCCGTCTCGCGAAGCGCATCATGATCATGATCACCCTCGGCATCGCCGGCGGTAACGCCATCGCAGCGGTCGAGACACTGATGATGATCAAACTGGCGATGTCCGGGGGCAGCATCGACTTCCTCACCGCCTACAACAACGACACGATCCCGATGCTGCTGGCCTTGATCGTCGGTATCGCCGTCGGCCTGCTGCTGGGCCGCAGGATGATTCGGCAGCAGCTCGACTGGTTCATCAGCGGCAAGCCGGCCGGCCCGGCCCGGCGCCGGGCGATCGTCATGATGCCGATGTATCAGGTGTACGCCACCCTCGGCGCGTGGTGCGCGGGCGTGCTCGTCTACGAGGTCGCCGCGAGATCGACGGGAGTCTCACTCGCCGTCATCACTGCCGCATTCGTCATGGCCGGCGCATCGGCCTCATGTATCACCTACCTCGTGGTCGAGCGGGTGGCCCGGCCGCTCGCGTCGGCCGCGCTGGAGGGTGCGGTCGTGGTGCGACCGGTGCTGGGCGTGCGCGAGCGAATGATCGCCATCTGGCTGGTCAGTTGCGCGGTTCCGGTCGCCGGGATCATCACGATCAACGTCGGCCGGCTGCTCGACTGGGTGCCGCGGTCCAGCACCGTGATCGACGTGCCGATCATCGTCCTCAGTGCCATCTGTGTGGCGTCCGGCATTCGGGCGACCTTGCTGGTGTCCCGGTCGATCACCGATCCGCTGCACGGCATGCAGCGCGCGATGACACAGGTGCGGCGCGGCAACACCGATGCCCACCTCGAGGTCTACGACTCGTCCGAACTCGGTGTTCTGCAAAAGGGTTTCAACGACATGGTGGCGGGGCTGGCCCAGGGCCAGCAGGTGCGCGATCTTTTCGAACGCCACGTCGGTGGTGGGGTCGCCGAGCAGGCGCTGACCCACGGCACTGCGCTCGAGGGCCGCAACTGCTTCGTTGCGGTGCTGTTCGTCGACATCCAAGGGTCGACGCGGCTCGCCGAATCGGCCGCGCCAGAGACGGTTGCCCTGACGCTGAACGCCTTCTTCTCCACCGTGGCCGACGTCGTCGATCGCTATGACGGCTTCATCAACAAGTTCGAGGGTGACGCCGCGCTGGTCGTATTCGGCGCACCCCGCGAGTTGGACAATCCGGCCGCATCTGCGTTGGCGGCGGCGCGGCATCTGCGTATTGCACTGGCCGATCTCGAACCGTTGAAGTTCGGCATCGGGGTGTCTGCCGGCACGGCGTTCGCGGGCAACATCGGCGCCGAGCGACGTTACGAATACACCGTGATCGGTCGGCCGGTCAATGAATGCGCCAGGCTGTCCGAGGTCGCGAAGTCCGTGCGCGCCAACGTTGTTGCATCGGGTGCTGCGGTCAACGCGGCTCCGGACGAGACCGACTACTGGCGGTCGATGGGATCGATGGTGCTGCGCGGACACAGCGCACCGACGAAATTGTTCTATCCGGCCGGCGCCCTTGATCCGGCCATGGGAGATATTGCGACATTTGTCGGCAGTCTGGTCAAGTGGCCGTTCCGCGGTCGGTCGCACGCGAGCCCCAATGACGACGCTGTGGGTAGCCGCGCGCCCGTCGCCGATGATCAGTAAGGTCGAGCCATGAGTGCGTGGTCCACGGCGGATATCCCTGATCAGACCGGCCGAACGATCGTCATCACGGGTGCCAACAGCGGTCTCGGAGCCCAGGCGACCCAGGCATTGGTCGGCGCGGGTGCCACGGTGGTGATGGCCTGTCGAGACCTCACCAAAGCGCAGAAGGTCGTCGATGGACTCGGGTCCGGTGGTGAGCGCGTTCGGATCGGCTCGCTCGACCTCGCGGACCTGGCCTCGGTGCGTGCGTTCGCTGACACCGTCGATGGCGCGGATGTGCTGATCAACAATGCCGGTGTGATGGCGGTGCCGTTGCGGCGCACCGTCGATGGGTTCGAAATGCAGTTCGGCACAAACCATCTCGGCCACTTCGCGCTCACCGGTCTACTGTTGCCGAAGATCTCCGACCGCGTCGTGACGGTATCGTCCGGTGCGCATCAGATCGGCAGAATCGATCTCGAAGACCCGGACTACAACTCGCGTCCGTATCGACGGTGGTCGGCATACGGGCAGTCCAAGCTCGCGAATCTGCTGTTCGGCTACGAGCTTGCGCGACGTTTGCAGTCGTCAGGTTCATCGATCAAATCGATTGTGGCGCACCCGGGTTACGCCGATACGGGTCTGCAGTCGCATACCGAGTCGGTGTGGGACAGGCTGATGGCTGTCAGCGATCTGGTCGCTCAGAGTGCCGCCGACGGGGCGCTGCCGGAACTGTATGCGGCCACGGCGGCCGATGCGCAGAGCGGAAAGTTCTATGGACCGACCAAGTTCGGTGGCACGCGCGGCGCACCGGGACCGGCCAAGTCGAGTCGACGGTCGCACGACGAGCGCACCGCGGCCGGTCTATGGGCGTTGTCCGAGCAACTCACGGGCGTTCAGTACGCCTTTTGACACAGCGTTCCGATAGCGGCGTTCTGACCACGAGAGTTTCGACGGGAGTGAAGACATGGCGTGGAGTCCGAAGGACATTCCGGATCTGACGGGCCGGACCTTCATCGTCACCGGGGCCAACGGCGGCCTCGGCGAGATCAGTACCCGAGAACTGGCGGCGCGTGGAGCGTCGGTGGTGATGGCCTGTCGCAACGTCGAGAAGGCGCAGCAGATCGCCGACGGGATCAACGGGTCGGGCGCCCCGGGGGATGCCCGCGTGGCCCGGCTCGATCTGGCCGATCTGCGGTCGGTGCGTGAATTCACCTCGCAGCAGGACGAATTCGATGTGCTCATCAACAACGCCGGGCTGATGAACCTGCCGATGCGTCGGACCGTCGATGGATTCGAGATGCAGTTCGGTGTCAATCACCTCGGTCATTTCGTGCTCACCGCGCAACTGTGGAGCAAGCTGCGGGATCGGGTGGTGACCCTGGCGAGCATCGCGCACAAGCAGACGCCGAAGCTGTGGGTCGGCGACCTCAACTACGAAAGCCGTCGCTATCAGCGGAACCTGGCCTATGCGCAGTCGAAGCTGTCCAATCTGATGTTTGCTCGTGAGCTGCAGCGTCGCCTCGACGAGTCAGGCTCGACGAAGAAGTCGTTCGCCGTCCATCCCGGGGTGTCGGGCACCGACCTGTTCGCCGGTACCGAGCTGTCGTTGTTCGATCGAGTGGGCAAGCAGGGCGCCAAGCTGGTCGGGCATGCGCCGAAATATGCGGCCCAGTCGACCCTGTACGCCGCGACCACGCCGGATGCCGATCCGCATACCTACTGGGGCCCAACGGGTATCGGCCAGATGCGCGGCCCCGTCGGCGCATCCGCGTCCAACAAGCTGTCGCAGGATCAAGGGCTGTGGGAGCGACTCTGGGATGAGTCGGAGCGGATGACCGGAGTCAACTTCGTTCCCTGAGTTCGTGTCCCGAGCGAGCCTTACCAGACGCCGAGCGGCCGGAACTGAACACTCACCCGCGGACCGACGCCGGAGGTCTTCGGCACCGCATGCTCCCAGGTGCGCTGGCAGCTGCCACCCATGATCAGTAGATCTCCGTGCCCCAGAACGAATTTCAGTGACGATCCGCCACCACGTGGGCGGAGCAACAAGGGTCGAGGAGCGCCCAGCGACAGGATCGCGACCATCGTGTCCTCGGTCTTGCCCCGGCCGATGGTGTCGCCATGCCAAGCGACGCTGTCGGACCCGTCGCGGTAAAAGCAGCAGCCGGCCGTGGCGAAACCCTCGGGCAACTCCGTGCGGTAATGCGCGGTGAGATCGCTGCGCGCCGTGTCGAGCAACGGATGCGGCAGCGTCGCGGTCTCGTCGTAGGTGCAGACGAGGCGCGGAACCGGCAGCACGCGGTCATACATCTGGCGCTGCTCTGCCCGCCACGGGACCTCGTCGACGAGTGTTGCGAGAAGTTCGTCCGCGCCGCTGATCCAGCCCGGCCGTAGATCGACCCAGGCTCCATCTGTCAGTTCTCGCCGTCGGGTGGCACCACTGCCGAGCGGATTCACGCAGGCTTCGCCGCCCACTTCTTCAAAGAGGGTTGCCTGCCACGATGATTGGGCGTTCGTGCTCATCAGAAGAGGGATCGGGGATCGTCACGACTGACCGCTGGACCGGGCAGCGGAACCGCGGCCGGCCCGAGCCCCGCCCAGTCGATCGTTTCGAACATGCGTGCGATCCTATCGGGGAATGGATGCGTCGGCAAGAGTGAAAAAGTGGTCTGACACGCCGTTTTGCCATCGTCGTCAAGAGGTTCCCATTACGCCATCGGTCAATGGCACCTTTGGTACTGTCGAAGTATGACGATGTCAATGCGGTCCGATGAACGCTCCGCGGCTTATCGCGAAAAGGTGCAGATCCTGTCGGAGGGATCGGTGCGCCGAAAGTTTGATGCCTATCGGGACATCGATTGGGATGCCTCGGAGATGCAGGTGTTCCGCGACGATGAGCGATGGATTCTGGGTGCTGAGGATCCGTTCGCGGCGCATCCCTGGTATCGGTCGCAGTCTCGCGAGCGGCAGATCGAGATGGGCATCTGGCGGATGGCGAATGTGGCCAAGGTCGGCCTGCAGTTCGAATCGGCGTTGATTCGCGGCATCCATCAGTACGTGCAGAAGCTGCCCAACGGCGCTCCAGAATTCCGCTACGCCGTGCACGAGGCGGCCGAGGAATGCCAGCACACGCTGATGTTCCAGGAGTTCGTCAATCGCACGGGTGTCGATACCCCCGGGATGCCGCGCTGGGCCCGGACGGCGTTGCCGCTGATCCCGGTTGTCCTCGCGCATTGGCCGCCGTACTTCTTCGCGGGCGTGCTGGCGGGCGAAGAGCCGATCGACCATCAGCAGAAGACGATGCTGCGCGCGGCGCAGTCGCACGGTCACCCATTGTTCGCGCAGATCATGGCGATCCATGTGGCGGAGGAGGCCCGGCACATCTCATTCGCGCACGAGTATCTGGCGCAACGGATTCCGCGGATGACCCGTCGGCAGCGGCGCTGGTTCTCGTGGACGCTGCCGATCACGATGCGCGTCGCCTGCGACCTGATCATCAAGCCGCCCGTGTCGATGCGCCGCGAGTTCGGGATCCCGAAGTCGGTGATGCGTGAAATCTATTGGGAAAGGCCGGAATCGAGAGAGATCCTGCGCGACTACTTCGCCGACGTGCGCATGTTGGCGGAGGATCTGGGCCTCATGACGCCGGGGGCGCGGCGGGTCTGGCGCTGGATGAAGATCGACGGCGATGTGTCGCGGTACCGCAGCCAGCCCGCGACCGATCGGCCCGCAGCCTAGTCAGTTCCGGCTCCATCCGGGCGGGGCGAACCCCCTGGCGGACATGAAACGGGCCATCGAGCGCAGGTAGTCGGGCTGTCCCAGGTGCAGAATGTGGTTGCCCGGGAACCAGTGCAACTGACTGTGATCCCAGTGTTCCCAGAGCATTTCGGATTGCTTGGGAGGCGCGAGCCGATCGCCGAGCCCGACGACGATGAACCGTCGATCCTGCGGGACGCGCGGCGGATAGGTGAGCGCGGATGAGTATCGCAAGGCCCGCAGCGTCAGCTCCTTGTCGATCGAACCCCAACGCAGACCTTGGTTCAAGACCGGCTGGATCGGCAACCAACCGGGAAGCAGGTCGCCGATGCTGGTCACGGGTACGTTCGGAATCGCGACCTGCCATTTGTCGTCGGTCGCGGCCAGCAGCGCGGTTGTGTAGCCGCCCAAGGAGATTCCCGTGACCCCGATCTGCTGCACGCCGGTGGACTCCAGATAGTCGGTGAACAGGCGGAAGTCGTGAATCGCCTGTGCCATCGACTCGTTGACGCCGCAGATGCCGTGCGAGAAGAAGCCGTGGCCACTGAACGGCGAAAACCGTTCCGCCCGTTGTCCGTGGAACGGCAGCGTGTACAGCAAGACGTCGTAACCCTGTTGGAAGAACCAAGACAGTGCGAAGAAGGCGCTGTTGAGCAGGTATGCCGAACCCATGAATCCGTGGATGACGCAGAGCGTGGGTCGCGGCCCGTCGAGGTGGCGCCAGTGCTGCGCGTGGGCGACTGCATTCGTCCGAAACCCGGACCACCAGTCGCCGAGTGCGGGATTGACTGTCTGGTAGGGACTTTGGAAGCTGATGTTCTCCACGGTGCCGCCGGACGCCATGGCGCGCGCGAACGGATTCGCCGGCCGGGAGCGGACCAGGACGCGTTCGGTCGGCCGTGGGAACGACTGATCGACGTCGCCGTTGTCGGCGAGCTCGGCGTAGAACGGCAGATTGTCGCGCTCGCGTGCGGGCACCGTATGTCCGATCACCACCGGAGCAATCGACGCCAGCAGCGTGATGCAACCGGCCGTGCGGAACGCGATGTCGGCGGCCGCGGTGGTCTCGGTGACCAGTCGCGTCATGGGAGCCAGATCGGCGATGGCGGGAATTCCGGTGGCGGTCGCATCGCCGCCACCGAGCCGGCGTGGTGATGCGGCCGGTCGGCTCACGGGGGCTTCGGTCATGCGGGCGACAATAGCGGTACCAGCGGTACCGGATTAGGTGTTCGAGGATATTCCGCGGTAAGCGGCGCTGTTCATCTCGGTCGAGAAAGGCGGGCCGCGGCCTCCGCGATCACTGCGTCCTCCTTGGCGAATGCGAAGCGCACCATATGCCGCCACGGCCGCGCGTCGTCGACAAAGGCACTGACCGGCACGGCGGCGACGCCGGCCCGCTGCGGCAGGGTTCGGCAGAACTCGTCGCCGTCGTGGAATCCCAGCGGTCGGGGATCGGCGCAGACGAAGTAGGTTCCCTCGCTGCGATGAACGCCGAATCCGGCCTCCCGCAGGGCATCTGACACCAGCGTGCGTTTGCGTTCGAGCGCGGCCGCGGATTCGGCGACCCAGTCCATCTCGTGATCGAGCGCGTGCGCGACGGCGGGCTGGAACGGTCCACTGCCGACGTAGCTCATGAACTGTTTCGCGGTGCGCGCCGCGCCGACCAGGTCGGCCGGGCCGGACAACCATCCGACCTTCCAGCCGGTGACATTGAAAGTCTTTGCCGCACTGGAAATTCGGATGGTGCGCTCGCGCATCCCGGGCCAGGTGGCCAGTGAATGATGCTTCCGTCCATCGAAGATGAGGTGCTCATAGACCTCGTCGGCGACGGCGATGACGTCGTGCCGCCGGCACAGCTGTGCGATCAGTGTCAGGTCGTCGTCGCTCAGCACCGTACCCGTCGGATTGTGCGGCGAATTGATGATGATGGCGGCCGTCTGCGGACCGAATGCCGCGGTGAGGGCCTCGCGATCGAGCATGAAGCCGTCGCCGTCGGTGACCAGCGGAACGACGCGACGGACCGCGCCGGCCATGGCGACGGTGGCGGCGTACGCGTCGTAGTACGGCTCGATCAGGATCACCTCGGCACCCGGCTCGACCAGTCCGACGATCGCCCCGGCGATCGCCTCGGTCGCACCGACCGTGATGAGCACTTCGCTGTCCGGGTCATAGTCGAGGCCGTAGTGCGTGGACTGATGCCGAGCGACGGCCCGGCGCAGCTCGGGTACGCCGAGCCCGGGCGGGTACTGGTTGTGCCCGTCGGCGATGGCATGCTGCGCGGCGGCCAGCATGGATGCGGGTCCGTCGGTGTCGGGGAATCCTTGGCCGAGGTTGATCGCTCCGTGTTCGGCGGCGAGCCGCGACATTTCGGCAAAGATCGTCTCAGTGAACGGCTGCAGACGCCGCACCGGATGCCGGGGTACATCTGTCATGCGATCAGCTAACTCGGATTCGCCGCCTCGTGTCGAGGCACGTACGGTTATTCGGTGACGTCATTCCCGCCGAATACCCCGCCCGGACCGCCGGGCCCGGGCCCGTTCGGGCAGGGTGGCGGGCCCGTCGGGCCACTCCCGCCGCCGCAACCCGGCCCGGGATATCCGCCGGCGCCGTACGGCCAACCGGCCTACTCCCGACCGCCGTACGGCCAGCCGCAGTATCCGCCGCCGCCCGGTTCGATGCCGCCGGGTTCGATTCCTCCGGGGCCTCCGCGGGGCCGCGGCCTGTCCACTCGGGCGATCACGGTCATCGTCGTGGGCGCCGTGCTGGCGATGATCGGTGTTGCCGTGGGCGTGGTGTTCGCGATGTCGCGGGCCGCGGATGACCGCCGGGCTGATGTCGGCAACTGCCTGCAGGTCATGCAGACCACGCCGGCGAAGCTGAGGAAGGTCAGCTGTGATGATCAGCAGTTCAACTACATCGTCGCCGCGAAGGTAGGCCGAGGCCAGTCGTGCCCGACGAAGGCATACGGCTACGTCTCCGACGAGGACGGCAGCCGGATCTGCCTGACGCCGAGCTATCGCGAGGGCAAGTGCTATCTGCTCGATCAGCGCGGGAAATACACCAGGATCACCGATTCGGACTGCGATGCAACCACATCCGATGGCCAGCACGTGATCAAGGTCGTCAGCCGTGTGGAGTCCACCGATGTCCCGAACTGCGATTCGAGTGAACTCGAGATCTCAGTGAGCTATCCGCAGCCGTCGCCGATCGGATACTGCCTGTTGGTGCGCGATGACGGAACCCAGCTGACCGATCCGTACGGTCAGGGCCCACCTGATGGGCCGGATTCGCCCGATGGTTCTGATCCGAATTCGCCCGATCCGGACCAGTCGGGCTCGCCGACCACCACGGGCACCGGAAGCCTGCCTACGATCTGATCCATGACGATCACATCGGCGACCCCGCCCGAATCACCGGGCCGCCGACATGGCTGGTGGCCGCTGATCGGTGGCGCGGCGGTCGCCGTGGTCGTGGTGTTCGCGGTCCTCGGCGTCGCAGCGGTGCTGTTCGGTTGGAAGGACGGAAAATCGGTCAACCGCGCGGATATCGGCATGTGCATCACCGTGTCGGGGACTGCTCCGGACGATGTCCACAGTCGCAAGACCGACTGTGACAACCAGTCGCTGAACTATTACGTCACCGACAAGCAGCCGTCGGAGGCCGATTGCAAGGCTGCCAATGCTTTCTACGCGACGATGTCGGACAGTCGCAGCCACCAGGCGCTGTGTCTGACGCCGAATATGCGGGTGGGCAGCTGCTATCAGGACGGCGATCGGGTCGCTTTGCGCCAGGTTTCGTGCACGACCCCGTCGAATGGTTCGGCGCCGGTGCTGAAGGTGACCCAGCGCGTGGCGGCGGTCGATGTTCCCGGCTGTCGCGACCCCGATACCCAGCAGGTTCGTGCATTCGGCGACGCGCCGGGCGGTCCTATCGGTTACTGCCTGTCGATCCAGGGCGATCTCACCTTCAGCCGTCCCGGTTGACCGAGCCGTGCCCGATTTGTCGGTGGTGGCGGCTACCGTGCATTCGTGACTTCTTCCGCGCTTGAATTCCAGGTGACCGTCGACTCCAAAAACCCGCACGCACAGGCGGATTGGTGGGCCGCAGCGCTCGGCTGGCAGGTGGATGCCGGTGACGAGGCGATGATCGAACGCCTGGTCGCCGCGGGTCATGCCCGCGAGGACGACACGCTTCGCTGGAACGGACGCCTGGTATGGCGGATCGGTCAGGCGATCGTCGACCCGAGTCATCCCGATCGGCCGCGAGTGCTGTTTCAGCTGGTGCCGGAGGGCAAGACCGTGAAAAACCGACTGCACCTGGACATTCGCGCGGGTGACGGTCGGCAGTTGAAGATCGACGAACTCATCGCGGCCGGTGCCACCTGGCTGCATGACGGTCAGGTGGGGCCGAGCGTGTGGACCACGCTGGCCGACCCCGAGGGCAACGAGTTCTGCGTGTCCTGACCCGGGCCGTCACATTCCGGTCGACCGCCTCGTCGTAGTGGTGTCAGCAGTTCACACCCACTGGAGGAAGTCATGTCCGGTACCCGAGTTCCCGCCGTAGCGCCCGCTGATGCACCCATGCTCATTCGGGTCGGCTACAGGTTTGCGCGCCACCAGTTCGGTGAGGTGCCCGAGCCGTTCGCCGTGTTGGCGCAGCATCCGAAGTTCTTCATGGCCGCCGCACGCCACGAGCAAGCGGTGCAGAAGGCGCGGGCTCGTGCCGATGGTCTGCGCGAGGAGATCGGCCATCTCGTCGAGTTCCGGGTGGCCACCACGATCGGCTGCTCGTGGTGTGTGGACTTCGGTCAGATGCTGACTCGGCTCGACGGGCTCGATGTCGAGAAGATGCAGCGGATCGGCAGCTTCGAGACGGATCCGAGCTACACCGAGGACGACCGTGCGGCGATCCGGTACGCGGACGCGATGACCGCCACACCGACGGCGGTCACCGACGAGCAGGTCAATGACCTGCGAAACCGGTTCGGGGACAAGGCCGTCATCGAACTCACGTACATCATCGGGGTGGAGAATCAGCGCGCGCGGATGTATTCGGCGCTCGGGGTCACCGACCAGGGGTTCTCGACCGACGCCTGCCGCGTGCCCTGGGCCACCGACGCGTAGCCGTCAGAACTTGGCGGTGGTGAGCTTCTCGATATTGGCGATGTCGTAGGCCGCGACGATCCGTCCGCCGGACACCGCCATCGCGGTCACTCGCCGACCGACCGGCGAATCCGGGGCATCAGTGAGCAGTCCCAGTCGGCCGTTGATGTACACCACTCGATTGCGGGTGGTGAAATCGTCGCCGTACTTGCGGCTGAGACCGAGGAGGAAGCCGCCGACACGCTTCACGCCGTGCAGGATGTTGACGGCCGTCCGCGCAGTGCCGTTGGCGTCGCCGATGAATGTCACGTCCGGATGCAGCAGCGGCACCAGGGTCTCCAGGTCGCCGGACGCCATCGCCGCCACGACCTGGCCGAGGATCTCGTTGTGCTCGTCGGCGGACGACGGTTCCGGGGCCGCGGCGACCGCCCGCCGCCCGCGGCTGGCCAGCTGCCGCGCGGAATCGGCGGAAATGTCGAGGATTTCGGCGATCTGGGCGAACGGCACATCGAATGCGTCGTGCAGAACGAACGAGACGCGCTGTTGCGGGGGCAGCGTGTCGAGAACCACCATCACCGCCATCCTGGCGCCCTCGTCGGCGACGACCGCGGTGAGCGGATCGTCCGGAGCGTCGAGCTCGCGGACGATCGGCTCCGGAAGCCATTGCCCGATATAGCTTTCCCGTCGGGAAGTGGCCGAGCGCAGCTTGTCGATGCAGAGCCGGCTGACGACCGTGGTCAGCCACGCGGCCATGTTGTCCGGGCGGACATCATTGGTGGACAGCCGGATCCAGGCCTCTTGCACCGCGTCTTCGGCATCGACAACACTGCCGGTCAGCCGGTAGCCGACCGACAACATGCGCGGCCGCAATTCCTCGAAATCATCGGTGAGAGTCGGCGTGCTCATGGCAGGGAGATTACTCGGCCGATTCGCCGATCACCGGTCCGAGCAGGTCATCGGCGTCGATGATCCGGTACGCATACCCCTGTTCGGCCAGGAACCGCTGACGGTGCGCGGCGTAGTCGGCATCGAGCGTGTCGCGCGATACGACCGAATAGAAATGCGCCTGTCCACCATCACGTTTCGGACGGAGCAGCCGACCGAGCCGCTGCGCCTCTTCCTGCCGTGAGCCGAAGGTGCCCGATACCTGCACCGCCACCGAGGCTTCCGGCAGGTCGATCGAGAAGTTGGCCACCTTCGACACCACCAACGTCTCGATCTCGCCCGCACGGAACTGGTCGAACAGGGCCTCGCGCTCCTTGTTTCTGGTTGAGCCCTTGATCACCGGGGCGCCGAGCACTTCGCCCAGCTCGTCGAGTTGGTCGAGGTAGGCGCCGATCACCAGGGTCGGAGATCCCTTGTGCCGCTCCAGGATCGACTTGACCACTGCGATCTTGGTAGGTGCGGTCGAACAGAGTTTGTACTTCTCCTCCGCCTCGGCCACCGCGTACTGCAGACGTTCGTTGTCGGTCAGCGTCACGCGAACCTCGACGCAGTCGGCGGGCGCGATCCAGCCCTGCTGTTCGATGTCCTTCCACGGCGCGTCATAGCGTTTGGGGCCGATCAGGCTGAAGACGTCGCCCTCGCGACCGTCCTCGCGCACCAGCGTCGCCGTGAGGCCGAGGCGTCGACGTGACTGTAGGTCGGCCGTCATCCGGAACACCGGTGCCGGCAGCAGGTGCACCTCGTCGTAGATGACCAGGCCCCAGTCGCGCGAGTCGAACAGCTCAAGGTTCTTGTACTCGCCCTTGGACCGGCGGGTGATCACCTGATAGGTGGCGATGGTGACGGGCCGAATCTCCTTGCGCTCGCCCGAGTATTCGCCGATCTCGTCCTCGGTGAGCGAGGTGCGGGCGACCAGCTCACGTTTCCACTGCCGCCCGGCGACGGTATTGGTCACCAGGATCAGCGTCGTCGCCTGAGCTTTGGCCATCGCGGCCGCGCCGACGAGTGTTTTGCCTGCGCCGCAGGGGAGTACGACGACTCCGGATCCGCCGGCCCAGAACGAATCGGTCGCCAGTTGCTGGTAGTCGCGCAGCTCCCAACCGTCCGGCTCCAGCGCGATCGGATGCGCCTCCCCGTCGACGTAACCGGCAAGATCCTCGGCCGGCCAACCGATTTTGAGCAGCATCTGCTTGAGCCGGCCCCGCTCGGACGGATGCACGATGACGGTGTCGTCGTCGATACGGGTGCCGAGCATGGGCGCCACCTTTTTGTGGCGCAATATCTCCTCGAGGACGGCGCGGTCCAGGCTCACGAGGGTGAGGCCGTGTACGGGACTCTTGACCAACTGCAGTCGCCCGAACCGGCTCATCGTCTCGACGATGTCCATCAGCAGCGGCTGCGGGACGGCATAGCGGGAGTAGGTCACCAGCGCATCGACGACCTGCTCGGCGTCGTGTCCAGCGGCCCGAGCGTTCCACAGGGCCAGTGGGGTGACCCGGTAGGTGTGCACATGCTCGGGCGCCCGCTCGAGTTCGGCGAACGGGGCGATGGCCGCCCGCGCGGCGCCGGCCTGCTCGTGATCGACCTCCAGCAGCAGCGTCTTGTCGGACTGGACGATCAGCGGTCCATCGGTCACGATGTCTCCCTTGCGGTTGCTCGATCTTCGGTGTCGATGCTGCCGGGCGCCAGCAGTTCGACGCTGGTGATTCGGTGCAGCCGCAGCCGGATCTCGTCGGACGTGTCGATTTCGTCGCCGATCACCATGCCCGCGCTGATGGCGCGGGGGGCCAGCACATGCCGCGATGCGGTGCCCTGCGCGTCGACGTAACCGATCCGCACGTCGCGGCCGGCGTTGACAGCCTTGCTGAGCAGGAGCGTCGCCGCTTCGCCACCGCCGACCCGCCCCTCGCCGACGGGGCCGGCGCGGTGCGCCACGTCCTGGGAACGGATGTGTGCCAACACCATTGCCAGCTGATCGGTGTTCGGTGTGCGCGGGCGGGGCACGCCGTTGCGTTCGCGCTGCACCCGGCGCGCGGGTACCCGACTGCCGCGGTAGCGGATCTCGACCAATGTGCCGCTGGAATCCTCGGCGGCCGGAGCGAACCCGGCGGCGCGCAGCTCATCGAGGACATCGGAGAGGTCGGCGGCGGATACCGCCACGGTCGGCGCGAGCAGGCGCAAAGACAGTGCTTCGGCAGCAGGCGAATTCATCACGGCCGCCAGCGTGGTCGAGTCGTCGCAGCGGAGGAAGGCGCTGGCGATGCCGACGCGCAGCTGCCCGTGTCGGCGCGCGACATCCTCGATCAGATAGGTGAGCGACTGCGGCAGCGGAGTGCGTGAGTGCGTGGTGAAGAGCGTCAGCAGGTCGGTACCACTGCGCCCGGCGTCGAGGGCCCGGCGCACCGTCGTCTCGCTGACCCGGAACACGGTCGCGGCGCCGGCCGATTCGAGATCGGCGACCAGTGAAACCTCCTCGGCCAGCTCCGAATTGAGCGGTCCAGGGGCAGTGATGGTCAGATCGGCCTGCACCAGGAAGTGGTCGATCGGCGTGGGGAGAGCGATGCTCATCGCGGCGCTCAACGCGTCGTGGTCGGCGGGCGCCGCGACGACAGCGCGGCCGACCGAGGTCAGTGCGTCATGCGCGATCAACCCCAGATCCTGAGCCTCGCTGAGGTTTTCGGCGATGATGGAGTCGGTGAATCGTCGTGCCCGCCGCGGATGCCGCCACGCGAGCGCGTGCCGCAGTGCCGTGCGGTCGACGGTCCGTCCGGCAGGCGCCGCCGCGAGTGCGGCGAGAATCATGGCGCGTTCGGCGGGCGCCGCCTGATGGATCAGATCGCCGGACAATGCGCCGATCGGCCCGGATTCGGGTGCCTTCTGGCCGATCAGCCAGGACAGCCGGGGCATCTCGAGCCATGCGGAAACCAATGCCTGCCAACGCTTTTCCGGTGCCAGATGGCGCCATGCGTCGGCCGCCGGCGTCGGCGCCCAGACGGGTTCGCCGATGTCGTTCGGCGGCGGTGGTTCGGCGAATCCGTGATCGATCAGCCGGGCGCTGCCGAGGAGTTCGATGATCAGGCCGGTGCGCCGATCGGTCAGATCGGTGGCCTTGCCGATACGGCGCAGCTCACGTACTCCCAGGCCGCCCGAACGCAGCAGTGCGGCGGGCGCGCTGCCGAGCGCGTCGAGCACCGCTGCCGCGTGGCGGAGAAGTTCGATGGCTTCGCCGCCGCCGGCGGCATCGATGTCTTTCGCGGAGAATCGGCTTGTCGCGGTGTCGATCTGTGGTTCATCAAGTGAGGCCGGCTCGGCGGGGGTCTCGTCGCGCAGCAACGCGCCGATCACCGGTGGCAGCTGCACAGTCTGATCGTCGACGCGCACCAGCAGCCCGGCGGCCAGCAGTCGCGGCACCGGCCGGTCGGGATCCGCGTCCGGTGCCGCATCGCGGGTGCGACCGACCGCAGAGCCGGTCGACAGTGTCGTCAACAGATCGCGTTGTCCGCTGGGCAGATCGCGCAGCTGTGCCGCGATGTCGGCAAGCGAGCGGCAGGTGACCGGTGCGGTGTAGACCAGTCCGCCGGTCGGCAGCGCCGCGAGTGCGGCCTGCGCCGTGGTGAATCCGTCCCCGCAGGTCCACACGAGGGCGAGCAAATGCAGTTCGGCGACGTGTGCCCGGACCGACTCATCGGTGGCCCGGCCGTCGAGCGCGGCAACGATCGCGTCGGCCGACAGCGGGGTGTCGGAGCCGATCAGCACCTCGAGTACGGCGACCGACAACAGATCGAGCTGCTCGCCGATCAGCTGCAGGGATTGGGGTGAGGTGGCCCGCCGGGCGAGCACTTCGGTGCCGCCGGGTGGGGGCGTCGCCAAGTCGGGCCGGCGACGCAGGAGATCGAACAGTTGGTCGTCGGACCTTGTCGAGAGGTCGTCGGCCAGGCTGCTCATCCCATCCAGTGTAAGTGCATGGCAGAATGTGCCCCGTGAGTGAGATCAAGCCGGGCCAGTACATCGACAACGGTTGGCCGCGCGATATCGCCGAGGCCGGCGACCATGCGGTTTCCGAGTTCGCCGCGCACCTGTCGGGCGCGCTGTCGCCGTTCGGTGACGTCGAGTTCCCGCTGCCGGCGGACTCGCTGCCTTACATGCATCCGAAGACCGAGATCAACAGCTGATCCGTGGGTCGGCACGCGTTCGCAGGGGATGATGACGCGGGTGCCGCCTGGATCAAAGGTCTGAATGGGTCACTTGACCAATGGCCCTCGCTCGCCGAGATCGCGACGCCCGTCGGCTCGGTCGAGATCACCCAGAGCATTCCCAAACTGACGCACCTGGATGAGTCGGGTGCGGCGCGCATGGTCGATGTCGGCGACAAGGCCGTGACCGCGCGGACGGCGGTTGCCGCCGGGACCTTTCACACCACATCCGAAGTGACCGCCCTGCTGAACAGCGGAGGGCTGCCCAAAGGGGACGCTCTCGCGACCGCGCGAATCGCCGGCATCATGGCCGCCAAACGCACCCCGGATCTGATCCCGCTCTGCCACCAGATCGCGCTGACCGCTGTCGACGTCGCGTTCCGGATCCAGGGCGGCGATGTCGAGATGATTGCGACGGCCCGGTCGGCCGACCGCACCGGCGTCGAGATGGAAGCCCTGACGGCAGTGTCCGTCGCCGGTCTGACGCTGCACGACATGGTCAAGGCGGTCGATCCCCGGGCGACGATCGGCGATATCCGGCTGCTCGAGAAGACCGGCGGCCGTTCCGGCCACTGGCAGCGATGACCTCGCCGTCCCTTCCGGGGATCGCGCACGTCATCGTCGCCTCCACCCGCGCCGCAGCCGGGGAGTACACCGACCGCACCGGGCCGCATATCGTCGCGTGGCTGGAGCATCAGGGATTCACCGGCGTCGAGCTGACGGTTGTCGCCGATGGCGATCCGGTCGGGCAGGCCCTGCGGCACGCGCTCGGGGTGAGCCCGGCAGTGATCCTCACGACCGGCGGCACCGGTTTGGCGCCGACCGACCGAACGCCGGATCAGACCCTGCCGCTGCTCGATAGGCAGGTTCCTGGGCTCGCCGATGCCATCCGTGCAGCCGGCTTGCCGAACGTGCCGACCGCGGTGCTCTCTCGCGGGGTGGCCGGAGTCGCCGGCCGGACGCTGATAGTGAACCTGCCCGGCAGCCTTGGCGGCGTGCGCGATGGGCTCGCCGTTCTGGAACCGGTGCTCGGTCATGCGCTGCAACAGATTTCCGGAGGCGGTGACCATTGATCGCTGAGGTGCTGTGTGCGCGGCTCGTCGACACCGAGATATCCGGCTCCGAGCATGAGGCGCTGGTGCGCAACGCCGCCGCCGGTGCGGTGGTCGTCTTCGTCGGCGTGGTGCGTGATCACGACCACGGCGAATCGGTTGTGTCGCTGCATTATTCGTCCCACCCCAGCGCCGAGTCGGTGCTGGAGGCGGTGGTCGCGGAGGTGGTCGGCCGCGCCGACGGAGTGCGGGCGGTGGCCGTGTCGCACCGGATCGGCGATCTGGTGGTCGGCGACACCGCGTTCGTTGTGGCGGTCTCGGCGGATCATCGGCGAGCTGCCTTCGCCGCCTGCGCCGACCTGGTCGAAGAGGTGAAGGCGCGGTTGCCGGTGTGGAAGCGCCAGGTATTCGTTGATGGTCGAGACGAATGGGTAGGAATGGCCTAGTGGTCGGGAGCTTCCACCTGGCTAACTGTCGATTGCGGTGAGCGAATTGGGGATAGGGTGTGGCATGCGCCAACGCCCCATTGCCGCTCTGCTGGCCACGCTGTTCACCATTGCCATCGCCTTGGTCGTCGGCCAGGCTCCGGCCACCGCTGCTCCCGCCGGCTGTCCTGACGTGGAGATGGTGTTCGCGCGCGGTACCGACGAAGTCGGCGCACCGATGGGGCTCACCGGTCAGTCGTTCCTGCTGGCGTTGCAGAACCGCCTGCCCGGCAGGTCGGTCGTGGGTTACGCCGTCAACTACCCGGCCAGTAGCGACTTCAACAACCGAGTCGCTTTCGCGCAGTCCGTCATCGGCGGTGTGGTCGATGCGCAGAACCGAGTGAAGTTCGTCGCTTCGACATGCCCTCGCACCCGGGTGGTGCTCGGCGGCTATTCGCAGGGCGCCGTGGTCGCGGGATACGCCGCCAACAGCGGCATCCGCTTTTCGGATAAGTACCAGCGCTATCAAGAACACGTGCCCCCGGCGCTCCCCGCCGGCGTCATGAATCATGTCGCCGCCGTCGTGCTCTTCGCGGAACCGTCACCGCTGTGGATCAGCCAGACCGGAGCTCCGCCGGTCGATATCGCGCCGATGCTCGCCAGTCGGACGAGCCGCTATTGCTTTCCCGGCGACACGATCTGCAACGGAGCGCCCCTGGGTGGGCCGAATGCCCTGCATGTCCTGTATTCGGTCAGCGGGTTTCCTGCTGACGGCGCGAATTTCGCCGCCGACCGTCTCTGATCGCCGGGCCGCCTAGGAGGCAGATGCGTCCTGATCCTCGGTGTCGTGTCGTGCCTCGAGGTATTCGGCGACCTCGGATTCGGTCGCTCGATCCATGGCCCGGTCGACGCCGTGATGGGCGGCCTGACCTCCGGCCTTGCGCATCAACGTGAGCAATTCGGCTGCCGCGGCCTTCTCTTCGGCTGTGGTGGGTGCCCAGCCGTCACCGTGCTCGCCGGCGAAATGACTGCGCGCAGCGCCGGTGAGCACACGGGCCGCGTCATCGAGTCGTGCTTGGAAGTCGTCATAGGCGTCGATCAGCAGTTGCCATCGGACGCCGCGTCGAATCAGGCGTCCGTAGGTCTTGAGCAGGTCTGCGTCGAGCAGCTCGAACTGATCGGGCGTGATGGCTCGCAGCGTCCCCAGCGCGGCGAGCCGGTCGAACAGTGCGGGATCATCGTTGCCCAGCAGCCGGGCCAGCTCCTGCGAGTTCACGCTCTCCGAACGGGTGTTGGCCCACGGCATCGCGATGATCTCGGGGATGTCCAGGACCTGTGCGAGGTCATCACCACGCTGCAGCCCGCTGAAGAACTCGGTGATGTGCTTGGCGGTGAATCCGCGGTTCAGCAACTTGTTGATGGCACGCAGAATCGCCAGGTGGTTGTCGGTATAGATCGCGACGCGCCCCCGGCGCTGGGGCTTCGGCAGCAGTCCGCGTTCCTGGTATCCGCGGACGTTGCGCGTGGTCGTCCCTGCTTCGCGGGCGAGGTCGTCGATTCGATATTCGGCCATGGCAGGGCTCATCGTATCGCGACCAAAGGGGACACGAACCCTCGATGCCATTGACAAATGGCGCAATGATGGGTGGAGTAGCCGCTGTGAGTAAGCGAAGCTATAACGCCAGGGCCGTGGTGACCGGGGCCGGCAGCGGGATCGGTCGATCGTTCGCCATCGAACTCGCCCGCCGCGGAGGCAGCGTTCTGTGTGCCGACATCGACGTCGAACGTGCCGAAGAGACCGTGCAGATGATCGAGCAGGACGGCCGCCAGGCCTGGGCCATCGAATGCGACGTGTCGAAATCCGATGACATGCGCGAGCTCGGGCGGCGAGCCCGAGAGCTGTTCGAGGGGCCGGTGTCCCTGATGATCAACAACGCCGGCGTCGGGATCGGCGGGCGTCCGGTGGGAGAGATCGGTGAAGATGATTGGCGTTGGGCGCTCGGCATCAATCTGTGGGGCATGGTCTACGGGTCGGAGGTCTTTCTTCCGCAGCTCAAGGAGAACGGCGCCGGCGGATTGATCAATGTGGCGTCGACCGCGGCCTTCGCGGCGGCGCCCCAGATGGCGGCCTACAACGTCGGCAAGGCCGGCGTTCTGTCGCTGTCGGAGACGATCGCTGCGGAGCTGTCGGGCAGTCCGATCGCCGTCACCGTGTTGTGTCCGACATTCGTGAAGACGAACGTCGCCGTGGATGGCCGAATCACCGCGGCCGGTAGCAAGTTGGCATCGGAATTGATGCGGCGCACGGGATTTCATCCCGACCGGGTCGCCCGGCTGACACTCGACGCCAATGACCGTGGCCGCCTGTACGTGCTGCCGCAGCTCGATGCCAAGGCCATCTGGTTGATGAAACGGCTCGCGCCACGCACCTACGCACTCGGCGCCGGATTGCTGAATCGACTGCTCGACGGGGCGGACGGCTCCGAGACGGCCGCTGAATCCGAGAAAACCGATGGATCACAGTCGGTTTCGGCCCCGAGCTGACATTCGTGCCGATTTCAGCCCGGCCGCGGATGCGGATGACTAGCGTCGACCTTGTCTCCCGGGCAGGCCGGAGGCCGGTCGCCACACCCGACAGCTAAGGGGCCCCATTGTGAAAGTCAAAGCCGCAATTCTCACCGAACTCAACACCGACTGGAAGATCGACGAGGTCGAGCTGGGTGATCCGGTCGAGGGCGAGGTCCAGGTCCGTCTCGCGGCGTCGGGTCTGTGCCATTCGGATGCGCACCTGCAGAACGGATCCAGCCCGGTGCCGTCGTTCCCGGTACTGGGCGGCCACGAGGGCGCCGGCGTGATCACCAAGGTCGGCCCGGGCGTGAAGAACCTCGCCGAGGGCGATCACGTGGTGCTGGCGTTCATCCCCGCCTGCGGGACCTGCGGGCCGTGCTCGACGGGCCTGCAGAATCTGTGCGACGAGGGCGCGGGGCTGCTCACCGGACTGTCGATCTCGGATAAGACCAACAGGGTCACCCGCGACGGGCAGCCGGTGATTCAGATGTGTCTACTCGGGACCTTCGCGCCGTACGTGACGGTGCACCAGGCGTCGGTGATCAAGATCGAAGACGACATCCCGCTCGACAAGGCCGCGCTGCTGGGTTGCGGCGTGTCGACCGGTTGGGGATCGGCGACGTCGATCGGAGACACCCGCCCGGGCGACACCGTGGTCGTGATGGGCGTCGGCGGCGTGGGCATCAACGCTGTGCAGGGCGCCGCGTTCGCCGGTGCCCGATATGTCGTCGCAGTCGATCCGGTGGAGTTCAAGCGCACCAAGGCACTCGAGCTGGGTGCCACGCACGCCTTCGCCTCGATCGAGGAGGCGACGGCCGCGGTCGGCGAGATCACCTGGGGCAAGATGGCGAACACCGCGATCATCACGGTCGGTCACATTTTGGGCGAACACATCCAGCAGGCCGCCAGCACCGTCGGCAAGGGTGGCCAGGTGATCGTCACCGGCATGGGCAACTTCAGCGACATGAAGGTCGACCTCAACCTGTTCGAGCTCACGCTGCTGCAGAAGCGGGTACAGGGCGCGATTTTCGGCGGCGTCAGCCCGCGGACGCAGATCCCGAATCTGCTCAACCTGTACCGTTCCGGCGACCTCAAGCTCGATGAGCTGGTGACGACGACCTACAAGCTCGAGGACATCAACCAGGGCTACCGGGACATGGCCGACGGCAAGAACCTTCGCGGCGTCGTCATATACGGCCCCGACGACTACTGATACCGGACGACAACGACGAAGCCCCCGCACGATGTGCGGGGGCTTCGCTGTATGTCATGCAGATCAGGGCAGCGGGATGAGGCCCTTGTTCTGGTTGTAGAGATTGATCAGCTGCGGATCGAGCTGGTAACCGTGCTGCGTGGCCTGCTGCTTTGCCTGCTCCCACAACGACTGGATGGCCGGGTCGACGGGCTTGCCGTCCTTCTTGGCAGTGTCCAGGGCCGAGTCGAGCTGATGCGTGACGTCCGCGGTGTTGGTGGCGGTCGGAGCAGCCTGCAGGCTGGTCTCCTTGTTGTGCGGCAGCGCCGGCGCGTTCTGCAGGCCCAGGTTCGGTGCCTCGTGGGCGGCCGAACGCGGGGTGGCAGCGCCGAGCCCGGTGCCGCACACCGGCCAGGCACCCTTGCCCTGGCTCGCGAGCACGTTCTCGGCGACAGCGATCTGCTGCTCCTTGGTGGCCTGATTCGCCGACGGCGCGTACTGGCCGCCGCCATTGGCGGACCAGGTGCCCGGGCTGAACTGCAAGCCGCCCTGGTAGCCGTTTCCGGTATTGATGGCCCAGTTGCCACCCGACTCGCACTGTGCGACCTGGTCCCACTGGTTGTCGGTGGCTGCGCTGGCGTTGCCCGCGCCGGCAACCAGCGCTGCGCCGCCGCCCAGCACGGCCGAGCCGAGGGCGATCTTGGCCACGGTGCGGCCGGTGGTGGTGGGCTTGCTATGACGTCCGGACATGTCCGTGTTCCCTCTCTCCACGCGCCTACGAAGTCAGCTGTCGGGTTCGGGCGAGAGAGTGCCCGGTCTGCTACCGCTATTCGGCAGCAGGCTTCACCCCAAGGGCGCATCCGTTGGATACGTCCGTGCTCGAGCGGGGAGGTGGTCCCCGCGGGAGAATTTGGGTCCCCCGTCCCTGCTCCTAGAAGTTGTTCATGCGGACTCGGCTCACGGAGCAGGGTTTGGCGCGGCGTGCCGAGTTGTCTTCAGTTGGTTGGTCGGCCAGCGAACCGGCCGTCACAGACGGTATTGGATAGGTCCACCGATGTCCTACTTTCCGTCCCGGTGAGTCGGAGGTCACCGGGCGGACCTTTGATCACGATTCGGGCATCCACGCTGGTCGTAGGCTGATAGCCGGGCCGTGACCACGCTGTGATCGTTTCGTTATGTGAGGAACCTCACAAGGCGGGTGTGACGGCGCTAACCGCCGGCGAACGGCGGAAGTACATCAATGGTCGAGCCTTGGGGTAACTGCCGGGTTCGTTCGGTTGTGGCGATCTCGTTGCACAGGTACGAGGAGCGCGATAGAACTCGTTCCATTTCGGCACGATCGCCTGGGCCATCGGTGCTGGTCAGGGCGCTCTCGAGATCATCGAGCGTAGCGCCGTCCGGCAGCGTGATCGCCAGCTTCTCGATACCGGATGCGGCTCGGGCGGCGCCGAAGAATCGCACGGTCACATTCATCGAATACTCACAAGTATGTTCAGCCGCCGATCGCCGACATGGGCCGGTCGGGCTGCTGGAAGGTGACATCGTCGATCCCGTGCCCAGCCGCTTTGGCCCACATCGCTTTGCGCCACGCCTGTTCGATCGTGTCGTCGTCGGCGTCACCGCGTAAGAGAGTGCGAAGGTCGGTCTCCGACCGGGCGAACAGGCAGCTGCGGAGCTGACCGTCCGCCGTGAGCCGGGTGCGATCGCAGTCGGCGCAGAACGGGCTGGATACCGCGGCGATGATGCCGATGGTGCCTTCGTCGCCGTCGGCGGTCCGTACCCGCCAGCGTTCGGCGGGCGCCGATCCGCGGGGACGCTCGTCGGCGATCAACTCGGCCCCGTCGGCTCGGAGCCGGTCGATCACCTGTGTCGCGGTGACCATCTCTGTGCGCTGCCAGTGGTGTCCGGCATCCAGCGGCATCTGCTCGATGACCCGCAGTTCGTAGCCGCGGCGCAGGCACAGTCGCAGCAACGCCGCCAGATCATCCAGGCCGGTTTGCGGATCGAGCACGGCGTTGACCTTCACCGGTCGTAGCCCGGCGTCGGCGGCGGATTCCAGCCCGGCCAGCACGTCGCCGATGCGGTCGCGCCGGGTGATCGCGGTGAAATGTGCCGGATCGGTGGTGTCCAGGGAAACGTTGACGCGGTCCAGTCCGGCCGCGGCCAGCTCGCCGGCGCGGATCCGCAGGCCGATGCCGTTGGTCGTCAGGGCCAGTTCGGGACGCGGTCGCAGGCTCGCGATCCGTCGGATCAGCTCGCCGATGTCCTTGCGTAGCAGCGGTTCTCCACCGGTGAACCGGATCGCGGTGATGCCGAGTCGCTCGACGGCGATGGTCGCCAGGCGCACGATCTCATCCAGGGTCAGCGCGGAATCCTTTGGCAACCAATCGATTCCGGACTCGGGAAGGCAGTAGGTGCAGCGCAGATTACACCGATCGGTGACCGAGATCCGAAGATCGTGCGCAATCCGGCCGAACTGATCGGCCAGCGGACCCGAGACGGGTGCGTTGTGATCGGCATTCGGTCCGGCCGGCGTCAATGACATGTGGCTCGCTCGCCCGCTCCCGGTGTCAACGATTCCCCAAGGCGCGAAAAGTGCTGGCGTGGAACACGAGCGGCTCCATCGAGGGGTCGGCGTGCAGATGGAGGATGCGCAGCATGATCAGCGTGTGATCGCCGGCGGCGATCTCTTCGGCGATCGTGCAGGCCATGGCGGCGGTCGCACCCGGCAGGAGCAGGGAGCCCTCGGGTCCGGATTGCATGTTCAGACCCTCGAATCGGCGTTCGGCCGGTCCGGCCAGTTGGCGGCAGTGTGCGCCCTGGCTGCTTGCGAACACGCTGACGCCCAGGGCCGGCGCGCCCCGCAGCCGGGGCCAGGTGGTCGATCCGTTGTCGACGCAGAAGGACACCAGTGGCGGGTCCAGGGAGACCGTTGCGAACGAGCTGGCCGCGAGTCCGACCGGCTGACCCTCGATCTCGCAGCAGACGGCCACGACGCCGGTGGGGAAGCAGCTGTACGCGCGCCTGAGTTCGGATCCGTCGCCGACCGGGCGTAACGGGCTGCCGGCCTCGACCGCGGTCATCGCTGCCGCTCCGCGGACCGGCGCACTCGACGTCCCGACAGCAGCGCGAAGACGAGTGCGAAGAGCAATCCGATCGGTGCGCACAGTGTCAGGCCGCCGACCACGCCCGGTGCCCGGTGGCCGTCGGCCATCGCCGGGTAGGTCATCAGAACCAGGAGGGCGATCAGGCCGACCACGAACAGCACGACGGACGCATGAAGCAACCGGTTGGAGCGCGGACGCGGCGAGCCGGACACCGCAGCCGCCGCCCCGGTCTCCGTTGCGCTGTCAGGAGTTCCCATGTCCCCACCATAAAGCGGGTACCGGCCCGCTGGGTGGACTGGCTACTATATTGGCGCCCCGCGCGTAGCGAATCCGAAAAAATGGTGCGTACCGATGCGGCGATGCCCGTCCGTAGCGGATCCGGGCCAGTGACTGAAGGTGTAGGTGAAGACGGTGCCGTCCGGCAAGGTGAAGTGGTACGACACGGACAAGGGGTTCGGGTTCCTGTCGCAGGACTCCGGTGACGACGTTTACGTCCGTAGCTCCGCGCTGCCCGAGGGCGTCGAGGAGCTCAAACAGGGCCAGCGCGTCGAGTTCGACATGGCCGCCGGCCGTCGTGGACCGCAGGCGCTGCGGGTCACCGTTCTGGAACCGGCCCCGAGCATCACCCGTAACAACCGTGAGGCTGCCCGCAAAGAGGCTGCCGCCAAGCGGCATTCGCCGGATGAGTTGCACGGCATGGTCGCTGACCTGATCACCCTGCTCGAGGGCAAGGTGCAGCCGGATCTGCGTAAGGGCAAGTACCCGGATCGCAAGACCGCGCAGCGTATCTCCGAAGTCGTGCGCGCCGTCGCCCGGGAACTCGAACACTACTGACCGACGGCGGGCCGGCCCGCCACAGCGTCAGGGCGTCGTCTTCAGGCTCCAGATTCCACTGGAGAAGTAGCCGTCATCGGTGCGGAACGGCACCCGCTGGATCTCGATGCCCAGGATCGGGTCGCTGGGCTCGGAGGTGAGCGTCACGGTGTAGCGGCTCCGCGGCCCGTAGACGGTCTGGTTGTTCGTCTCCGGTGTGTCGCCCCGCCGCACCACGATCAGGATCCACGGCTGGTCGGCCACCTCTTTGGGCACGGTGACCATCATCGATTCGCCAGGTGGCAGCGAGATCGTCGACATCTCGCCCTGCACCATGCCGACGCAGGTCGGTCCATCGATCTTGGGGCAGTACATCTTGGGTGAGACGCGGGTCAGCGACTTCTGGTGTGCCACTTGGACGACCGGGATCGGCTTGTGATGTCCGGCCGTCAGGGCCGCGACCGTGCCGCCGACGACTGCGACGAACAGCACCGCGATCACCGCCGCGATGGCCGCGAACTTCTTCTCACCACTGGACAGAGCTGGCACCGGTTTTCCTTGCTGATCGATGGAGCGAATTCATGGACTAGCGATCTCGTCGACTAGTCGGGCCGGCGTCGCATGTGCGGGTCGATCCGGATGGCGCCGGTCGGCATCGACATGGCGGGGCGTTTGCCGCCGAAGCCGGGCACCATCGTAGAACCGCGGCTGGTCAGGAGCGTCTGCAGCGTGCCGGCGGCCATGATCACGCCGATGACCGCGAAGCACAGCCAGATCGTCGACGGCAGCAGCACACCCAGCGCCGAGCCGGTCACGCTCGCCAGCTGCAGCACCGTCTCGGACCGGCCGAACGCGGAGGCGCGGGATTCCTCGGGGAGGTCGTCCTGGATCGACGCGTCCAGGCAGGCCTTGCCGATCGCGCTGGTGAAGGCCCCGACGAAGGCGGCGAGCGCGACGAACAGCATGTTGTCGAACACCGCCGCCACGATCACGGCGGCGAGCGCACCGGCGGCCACCAGGACCACGATCTTGCGTGGGTTCCGCAGCTCCAGACGGGTGGCGAGCGCGTTGCCGATGAAGTTGCCGGCGCCGGCCGCACCGCCGGCGGCGCCGACGATGAGCAGCTGGCCCATGCCGCTGGTGCCGCTGTGGTTTGCCTTCGTATAGAAGGGGATGAACATCAGCATGAAACCGGTGAGGATGCGAATCGTGCTGTTACCCCAGAGGCCGATCAACACGTTGCGGCCCAATGGTTGACGCATGCTCTCGCGGATCGCGGCCGCTGCCGACGCGGCGCCCTTGCGACCGGGACCGGGGTCGTCGGACGGATCCGGGTTCTGCTCACCGGGCCTGCGGGCGGGTTCGCCGTGATAGCTCAGGGTCGTCGGGACCTCGCCCTCGGTCACTTCGACCCAGGACGGAATGCGCATACACAACCAGGTGCCGACGACGGCGCCGATGGTCAATGCGATGAGCGCCCCCGGCGAATGGAACGGGAGGAGTTTGCCGAGCAGCGCCTCGAAGACGATCGCGATGGCGCCGCCGACGAACATGCCGCCGACCAGACCGAAGGTCGTCAGCCGGGCGTTGACGCGCACCAGGTCGATCGTCGGGGGCAGCACACGTGGTGTCACCGCCGATTTGAGCACGCCAAAGGATTTGGACAGCACCATCATTCCGAGCGCGGACGGATACAACACCCAGGGGTCGTACGTCAGCTGATGGCTGTGGGAATCCCAGCCGCTGTTCATGATGACCAGCACCGCCAGTACCGCACGTCCTGCGAACGTGGCGGCCATCGCGATGCGACGACCGCGCTGCAACCGGTCGAGCAGCGGGCCGATCAGCGGGGCGATGACGGCGAACGGCGCAATGTTCACCAGCAGATAGAGGGCCACCTTGCTCTTGGATTCGCCGCTGGTCGCGGCCAGGAAGAACGTGTTGGCCAGCGACACCGACATCGCTGCGTCGAGCGCGTAGTTCATCACTGCCGGATATGTCAGCGCGGTCAGGCCCGATCGATCTGCGCCGTCGGCGGTGGTCGCGGCGTGGATCTTGTTGAGCCCCTTGCCGGCCAGCTCGCGTCCGCGGAGGGCGGCTACCCGGGTGACGGTCAGCTTGCGGGGCACGCGTCGGGGTCGGTCTTGGGCCGCGCGGCGGTATTCCGCGTCCTCGTCGAGGGGGTGCAGATGTGGATTCTGCGACGCCCCCAGATCCGGCTGAGAGTAGGCGCGGGTGCGGGGTCCGCCGCCCGGGGCGGGCGATTCCCGCCGCGGATGGCGCTCGGTCGGAGCGTCTCCGCGCCCACGGGAGTCCGGCCGGCCGTGCGGTTCGTTCCGATCGGGCGGCGGAATGTGCTGGGGCGCGGCGCGTCGCGGCGGCCGTTGTCCACCGGCACCCGGCGGGTTGACCGGGTAGTTCGCCGCCCCCGGATGCTGATCCGGCCGTGGCGGACGGTGCCCGGAGCTGCCGCCAGGAGGGGTGTTCGGCCGATTCACAATCCCGATTCTTCCCTATCGGACCGACGACTGCCCGGAGCCCTGCGCTCGGGCGGCACCCGCCGCCCCGAACAGGTTCGCCGATACGGCACACTGGACGGGTGAACCCTGCTGGAGACATGCTCGAGGCCAGCCCGAACCAGGCGGTCGACCCCGTCCAGGGCCGGCTGGTCGACGCCATCGATGCCGCACGCGACGCCATCGTCGCGGTGGCCGGCGATCATGTGGGCGAGCACCTGCAGGCGGTCGCCGAGGGCGAGTGCTCGGTGACCCATTACTTCGTGGCTGACCAGCCCGGATACACCGGCTGGAACTGGTGCGCCGTGCTGGCGTGCAGCCCGGATGACGATCACATCACTATCAGCGAGGTGGCGCTGCTCCCGGGTGTCGACGCTTTGACGGCGCCACAGTGGATCCCGTGGGCCGAGCGGATCCGTTCCGGCGATCTCAACCCGGGCGACACCTTGGCCGCGACCGAAGACGACGTCCGGCTGGTCCCGGGATATGTCGAGAGCGGTGATTGGGACGGCAGTGGGCAAGACCCTGACTTCACCGACGTCGCGCGCGATATCGGGCTGGGCCGCAAGCGTCTGCTGAGTTGGGACGGCCGGGCCGACGCCGCCGAGCGCTGGACGATCGGAGATCACGGCCCATACTCCGAGATGGCGCAGTCGACGCGGCTGCGCTGCGCCGGCTGCGGTTTCTTCGTGCCGTTGACCGGATCGCTGCGTGACCTCTTCGGGGTGTGCGCCAACGAGTATTCGGCCGACGGCCAGGTGGTGCACGTCGACTACGGATGCGGCGCGCATTCGGATATCAAGGCGCCGTCCGGCGAGGGATCGCCGGCCTACCCCGCATATGACGACGGCGCGGTGGAGATCGTCAATCCGCGATAGCCGTCGCGCCGGCCGATGTCCGTGAATCAACCGCCCGCCGATCAGTCTCCTGACGATCCCTTTGGTACCCGAGCCATTCGGCGATCAACGCTGGATTCGTGGCGGAGTTCGCCGTCGCGCTTCGTGGAGGATGCCGCGGCCGAACGGGATCTGATCCACATCGGCTACCGCGATCGACTGGCAACCGAGCTGGTGGCGAACGCCGCCGACGCCGCTTCAGCAGCCGGCTCCGGCGGCGAGGTGGCGGTGTGGCTGGTGGCCGGTGGAGCAACAGAGTCTGCCGGGTGCCGGGCCGAGATTCACGTCGCCAATACCGGAGCACCGTTGGATGCGGCCGGGGTGGCCGCGCTGTCGTCGTTGCGGGCATCAGCGAAGGCCGGCATCGACGGTTCGTCGGTGGGGCGATTCGGGGTCGGATTCACCGTGGCGGCCACGGTCGCCGATCGGGTGGATGTTCGGTCAGGTTGTGGCGGAATAACATTCGACCGCGAGGCGACTGAAAGCGCGATCATTGACGAGGGGATCGACGATCGGTCGAAGGTCCCGCCGCTGCTGAGATTGCCCTGGCCCACCGATACCGTGCCGGCCGCTGGATTCGACACCGAGGTGGTTCTGCATCTGCAGTCGGATATCGATCCGGTGCAGGTGATGGCCGGCTTCGTGGACGCTTCCGTCGATCTGCTGCTGGAACTGCCTGCCCTGAGCGCGATCACCGTTGCCGGACAGCGATTCACGCGAACGGAAACCCCGGACGGACCAATGACTCTGGTCGAGGTCGGAAATCGGCGATGGCTGCGGTTTGCGGCTCCGCATGCGCGGTGGCTGGCCGAAATCGATTCTGACGGCGGGGTCATCCGGTCCGCCGGTGACCGGCTGCGTGCGCCGACGGAGACTGACATCGAGCTGACCGTTCCGGTTCGGTGCATCGCCGATCTCCCGACGACGCCGGACCGGCGGGGCCTGGATCCAGACGCTGATATTGCCGCTGCGGCAGTGGGTTACGCACTGTTCGTGGCGGCACTGCCGGAGGCGGACCGCCTGGCTGCGGTGCCCGACGCGGGGTTCGGCGCGAATCCGTACGACGTGGGTCTGCGCGACGCGCTGGTCGGTGAGCTGGCCGACGGTACCTGGTTGCCCAGCGCGGCCGGCCCCGACTCGGAGGCGCCGCTATTGGCTCCCGCGCGGTCGGTGGTACTTCCGGATTTGACGCCAGATCTGGCGGCCGTGATCGGCCCGATCATCGGACAGCTGGTGGCACCGGCCTTCTCGGACCGGCAGTCGATCCAAACGCTGACCCGATTGGGGGTGCGTCGAATCGGCCTGGCGGACATCGCCGAACGGCTCACCGGTGTCGATCGGGCCCCGGAGTGGTGGCGCGGGCTCTACGAAGCGCTGACTCCGGTGGCGACGGCTCCCGAGGATTTCGCAGAGCTGGGCGCATTGCCGGTGCCGCGGGGCGATGGCCGGGTCATGCCGGGGGCCCGCGGACTGGCGGTCATCGACGGGGTAGATGTCCCGGTGCCGTGGGTACAGACGGTCGACCCGGTCGCCGTCCATCCGTTGGTCTTGCGCATCGGCGCCGTGTCGATGTCGGTCGTGGAGGCGCTGTCGGATCCGGCACTGCAGACGGCGATTGGCGACTCGGACTCGGGTGAACTCGCCGAACAGGTGCTGGACGTGATCGCTTCGTGCCTCCCGCCGACCGCGAGCGGACCGCTCGACCTTCCGGATTGGCTTGGCGGACTGCTCATTCCGGACGCCGACGGCGAGCTCGCGCCCGCGGATGAACTGCTGCTCGCGGATGGCCCGCTCGCGCAGGTGCTGGTGGACGATTCGCCGTTCGCCGCGCCGAGCGCGGATTGGGTACGCGGATTCGGCACCGACGCCTTGCGGGCGATCGGTGTCGGCTGGGGCTTCACCGTGATTCGTGAGCAGTATCCGACGGGTCCGGATCATGACCTGGCCGATGAAGAATCCTGGTGGGCCACACTCGATGACGACCCGGCGGAGCTGGTCGCCGTCCGCGATCTGGATCTGGTGAACCCGGATCGCTGGGGACTGGCGTTGACTCTGCTCACCGAAGACCCGGCGATCGCGCCGTTGCTCGGCGATCGGCGCGGATACACAGCGTGGTGGCTGCGGCATTTCGCCGACGTGGATGGCAGGCCGCTCGGTCACTATCGGCGCGGCGACGACGCGTCGCTGGCCGGCGTTCTGGACCCGCTCGATCATTCGCAGGCACCGCAGCTCGCCGGTGCGTTGGCGGCGCTGGACATCGATGACGTCGAGGACGCCCGAATGCTGTTGACTCACTTGGCTGACCGGGAACGCGCGCCCAGTGCTGCGGTCGCGGCAGGCGTGCACTCGGCGCTGGCCGCGGCGGTTCGCCGCGGCGTGGTGCGTCCGGAGGACGTGGATCCGCCGGGAGTCGTACGGACGCTCGATGGACTCGCGGACGCCGACACCGCGGTCGTGATCGATCGACCGTGGTACCTGCCGGTCATCGAGACGGGGCGGACGGTGCTGTTGGCGCCGCCGTACGAGCCGGCCGATGCCGTCGCGCTCGCCGGCCTGCTGGATGTGGACCTGGCGAGCGAAGCGCTCGACGCCGAGCCGGTCGAGCCGGGCGTTCCGACGCGGTGGACGGATCAGCCGCAGGCGCTGGCGGCGGCCGTGCTGCTGCAGGTGCCGCTGCCGGATGGGGAACTGCGGCTGCATGATTCGCTGGCGATCCGCGTTCGTCAGCCCGGATCTGACGAGTCGGGGGAGCGGACGGTCGAGGTCGACTGGTGGGTCGACGCGACCGGGGTCACTCATCTCACCGACAGGTGGCGAGTGCCCCGATGACGAGCCCGGACCAATCGGTGCTGAATTGGGTTGTCGACCACCGAGATTCCACGCTGACCTCGATCATGCGAATCCTGTCCGACTGTGGGCGGACGATTCCGCTCGCGGTCGTCGTGCTCGCCGCGGTGGTCGTGCTGTTGGCGCTACGGCGATTCGGCCAGGCGGCGATGGTCGGGATCGGCTCGGTGGTCGGCTACTGGATCATGGTGGGCCTGAAGGACGTCACCGAGCGAGCGCGCCCGCCCGCTGCCGAAGCACTGGTGCACGAATCGTCGTGGTCGTTTCCGTCGGGGCACGCGATGATGTCGGCGATCGTGTTCGGACTCATCGCGGTCACCGTGTTCTGGAACACCGGTTGGCGGTGGGTGCTGGTGCTCGCCGCAGTAGCCAGCCTGGTGATCGGGTTGAGTCGGATCTACCTGGCAGCACACTGGTTGAGCGACGTGCTGGCGGGCTGGCTGATCGGGCTCGCGTGGGTGTTGTTGATGGCGAGGGTATTTCGGCGGTTCCGTGGGACGGCGGCGGCGCTGTCGGATGAACGGTTCGGGCAGGACGCGCGTAGCGGCGGGACACAGAAATCCGGAGGCTGACATGAGTGATCTGACTGGCAAGGTCGCCTGGGTGACCGGTGCCGCGCGCGGGCAGGGCCGGGCGCACGTTCGATCTTCGCCGGGTGGGGCCCTCTGGGGGTGCCGTGGCTCGAACCCGAGGACGTCACTCGTGCGGTGATGTACCTCGTCGATGACCCCGGGCTCACCATAGGCACGGTGATCGAGGTCAACCTCGGAACGACCGCGACGCGGGCCTAGAAATCAGCCGCGCAGGCCCTGCTGCGCGCCCCGGCGACCCTTGCGAACCGCCCATTTCTGCACGTAGACGAGGGTGCAGCCAAAGACGCCGACACCCAATCCGACCAGCGAGATCTGCAGCGCATGACCCCAATCGCGACCCCAGATGGCGGTGACGATGGTGGCCACCAAGAAGGCCAGCATCCCGGCGATGATCACCGGCTCGGGTGCGGTCAATGCGCGGGGCAGCTCGGGTGCCTCCGGGTGCGGGCTATCGGACATGCGGCTGATCTTACGGGCCGAGTGGGTTCGCTGACCTGCATCCCAGGATGGTCATCCATTCATCCAATGACCGTTTCGCCTGCATATAGGGGGAATTAATCGGGCTACGAATGTCTGATTCGGGCCCGGCACTGGCATATCCTTAGCTACGTGGAACAACTAGGGGATCAACTCGCCAGCGACCTCGCGGTCGCGGTGGTGCGGTTGGCGCGACACCTTCGCGGGCGTCGGCAGGGGGCACCGGTTTCGCTGACGCAATTGTCGGCGATGTCGATTCTGCGGTCGGAGGGCCCGATGTCGCCGGGGCAGATGGCCGCACAGGAGCGGGTGCAGCCGCCATCGATGACACGCGTCATCGCATCGCTGGTCGATCTGGGCTACATCAATCGGGATCCGCATCCGACCGACGGCCGGCAGGTCGTCGTGTCGCTGTCGCCGGCGGGCGAGGCGATTCTCGAAGACGAGACGCACGCGCGTGAGGCGTGGCTGCGCAACCAGCTGTCCAAGCTGGATCCGGAGTCGGTCGACGCGGTGCGAATCGCGATCGATGCGTTTGACAAGATGGTGGCTGACAGCGACTAGCGAGTCGACGGCATCTGCGCAGGCTGGGTGGGATTGACGACACCGTTCGACGTCATCGACATCGATGACCCCGCTGATCCGCGCGTGGATGACTTCCGGGATCTCAATTCCATCGATCGTCGGCCCGATCGAGTGGGCACCGTTGACCGACCGGGCAAAGCACTGGTCATCGCTGAGGGCGTGATCGTGGCTCAGCGGATGTTGGCATCGCGGTTTCGGGCGCACGCGTTGTTCGGCACCGATCGTCGCCTGGAACAGCTTCGCGCCGATCCGGCGACTCCGAACGGTGCCGAGTTGGCCGCACTGCCGTACTACCGAACGACCGCCGACGTCATGGCGCAGGTCGTCGGATTTCACCTGAATCGTGGAGTCCTCGCGGTCGCCCGGCGCCCTGATCCGCTCGATCCGCGCGACCTGCTGGAAACGGCGCGCACGGTGGCGATCCTCGAGGGAGTCAACGATCACGAGAACATCGGCAGCATCTTCCGGAACGCCGCCGGTCTGGGTGTGGATACCGTGCTGTTCGGCGCGGCTACCGCCGATCCTCTGTACCGGCGCGCGGTCCGGGTGTCGATGGGTCATGTGCTGCTGGTGCCGTTCGCACATTTCGATCAGTGGCCGTCGGACCTGAACCTGTTGCATGACAAAGGGTTCCGGGTGATCTCGCTGACGCCGGACCCGGACGTGCCGATCCTCGCGGATGCGATCGAGGGCGCGGCGCGGGTCGCGTTCATGGTCGGCGCCGAGGGACCGGGACTATCGGAGTCCGCGATGCGGGCCGGCGACGTGCGGGCGCGCATACCGATGTCCGGTGGAACCGACTCGCTGAACGTTGCGACGGCGGCCGCGGTCTCGTTTTACGAGCGAGTACGGTCGGGGGCGTGAACCGGCCCGGCCCCTATGCGCAGACGCCGTGGCTGACCGGCGTGGTGCTGTCGGTGCTGGCCGGGATCTTCACGGTCCTGGTCATGTTGTCGTTCTATTCGGTGATCGCGGCCTTCAATGCCGCCGTCGGTGTTGTGGTGGTGCTCATCGCGATCGCCGGTGTCGCCCCCACGGTGTGGGTGCTGCGCAGCCGGCCCGTGTGGCGGTGGGCGTGCGCGGGTGTGGCGATCGGCGCTGTGATCGGCGTGATCGGTGTCGTCGTCGACGGAATCGCGGCGATCTGACGCCGAGCCGGTCCGGAGCCTCGGCGATCGATGATCAGGGTTCGTTCGGCTTGGCGAAGCCGAACCAGCGGGCCACTCGGCCGCCGGAATAGTTGGCCGCCTGCCTCAGCTCGGCCGCGGTCGGCTGATAGCCCGCCGGTCGAAGTGCGAACCCGCACACGGGAATCGACGACGGTTTCGGGCGGTTGGCATCCTCGCCGAGGTAGCTGAAACCGAGCCACTCGATCACGGCCCGGTCGGCGAACAGCGCGGCGTCGAACGGAAGCGTGAAGGGGTCGGGTGCCACTCCGGGCGCCAGAATGCGCGGATGCTCACCCCCCCAGAACGGGCACTCGAACGGGTAGGGCAGACCCTCGTCATCGATGATCGCGGTGGGGGATGCGTTGAAGCCGCGGACCAGTTCGGCCGACTCCCAGCGGGCGAAACCGCCTGTGCCGGAAACGGTATCGAGTGCGAAGGCCATCACCAGCGGCGCCGAGCCCGGTGGTTGCCAGTTCTCGGTACCGAGTACCAATGGGTTGCTCAGCTCCGTACTCGTGACCACGGTGCCGCCGGCGAAGGCGCCGACGTAGATGTGATCGGGCTCCGGCGCCGACGCGCGCGCCAACGTCGAATCGGCAAGGGGGACAAGCGTGTTGTTCGGGAACAGGCGGGCGGCGACGGCGGCTGAGACGGTTCGATCGAGCTGTGGGCCGGTGCGTAATTCGGCGAACAGGTCGGGCGAGGTGACGTACCACGCGGTCCGGGCAGCCACCGGCACCGGCGCGGTGGCCGGGCCGACAGATTGCGCCATCGTTACTGCTCCCCGCTGCTGCGGACCCCGAGCAGGACGTCTTCCCAGGCCGGGACGGCGGGCTTGGGCTTGCCGCGGCGCTTCGGACGTTTCTCGGCAGGCTGATCGGGCTGTGCGTCATCATGCGCGGCGGCCGGCTGAGGTGTCGGCTCCGCGGGTGTCTGGGCCGGTGTCGGTCGCTGCTCCTGCTCGCGGGCGACCGTCTCCTCGCGCTGCTCCTGCCGCCGTGCGGTCTGTGCGGCGGTGATCCGGTCGGCCGGCACGGTGATCTCCTCGACCCGCTCGTGTCGGTGCGGGATCGGGGAGTCGTAGTCGAGTTGCGGGTGATCGCGACCCGGAGCGGCGACCGTCGGCATTGCCGGCACGGCCTTGAGTGCTCGGGTGGGAGTCGGGGTCGGCAGGGACAGTGGGCGTGACAGGTCCGGGTCGACCAGATCGAAAGCCAGCTCGTCGAGGCTGTGGACGGTGCCGCCGTGTGAACCCGGCGAATATGACCAGCGAGCCCGGCCGTCCCCGGCCTCGCTGAGCCAGGTGACCTCGACCACCCAACCGTCGGTGTCGGTCTTGAATGCGTCCCAACTGGTGTCGTCGGGCGAGACTCCGCGGGCACCGAGTGCCGCCGCCACGATCTCGCTCAGCGTGGAATTCGCAGGGCCGTCCTGGCGGATCGGGTGGGCCTGGGAGGCCATCTCGGCGGCGCGGGAACGTTCAAGAAGAACGGGATGTGCGAAACGCGCGACGCGGTCGGCGGCGACTCCCGCCATGGTCGCGACCTCTTCGACGGAGGCGCCAGCCCGGATGCGCGACTGGATCTCTTTGGGCCGCAGGCTGCTTTCCATTTCGATCTCGATCTGGCCCATCCGGGTCAGATCGCCGCGCGCGGCCGCGCGCAACCGGTCGTCGGCAAGGATCTGAAACTGTTCGCCGGATTCCGGATCGGCGCAGACGACGTGCTTACCGTCGGGTCCGAGTCCCACGACGCTAAGCTCTCGCATCTGGTTCTCCTTCGACCGCCTGGTATCCGTCTGCCCGTCTTCAGCTGCGCATTGGACCCACCGTAAACCAGGGTGAATGGAATTTGGTGGCCCGACACGCGACTGCGCCCAGGAAAGCGCCAGCTCAGGGGCGGCCCGGGTCACACCGGCCTGCACCTTAGACTGGGCGCATGAGCGCAGACCCAAGCAGCATCACGATCCCCGCCGACCTGTTGCCCGCCGACGGCCGTTTCGGCTGCGGTCCGTCCAAGGTACGACCCGAGCAGCTGCAGTCGCTGGTCGACGTCGGCGCCTCCGTCTTCGGCACCAGCCACCGGCAGGCCCCGGTCAAGAACGTGGTGGGCCGCGTTCGCGACGGATTGCGTCAGCTGTTCTCACTGCCGGACGGGTACGAGGTGATCCTGTCCAACGGTGGCACCACCGCGTTCTGGGATGCCGCGGCGTTCGGTCTGATCAAGGAGCGCTCGGCGCACCTGACCTACGGCGAGTTCTCGTCGAAGTTCGCCACCGTCGCCAAGAAGGCGCCGTTCCTGGGCGATCCGACTGTCATCTCGACCGACCCCGGCACGGCTCCGGACGTCGCCTCGATCACCGACTTCGGCGGCGCGGACCTGGTCGGCTGGGCGCACAACGAGACGTCGACGGGTGTGGCGGTTCCGGTGCAGCGTCCGGCGGCCGCCGGTGATGCTCTGATCGCCATCGATGCCACCTCGGGTGCGGGCGGTCTGCCGGTAGACGTCGCCGATGCCGACGTCTACTACTTTGCCCCGCAGAAGTGCTTCGCCGCCGACGGCGGCCTGTGGCTCGCACTGATGAGTCCGGCCGCGCTGGAGCGGATCGCCGAGATCGGCGCGACCGATCGCTGGGTGCCGGAATTCCTCTCGCTGCCGACCGCTGTCGACAACAGCGGCAAGAACCAGACCTACAACACCCCGGCGCTGGCGACGCTGCTGCTACTCGCCGATCAGATCGAGTGGATGCTGGGCAACGGCGGCCTGGACTGGTGCGTCAAGCGCACCGCGGATTCGAGTTCGCGTCTGTACGGCTGGGCCGAGGCCTCGGAGTTCGCGACCCCGTTCGTCGTCGATCCGGCTGCGCGCTCGCAGGTCGTCGGCACCATCGACTTCAATGACGATGTCGATGCCGCGGCGGTCGCAAAGGTGTTGCGCGCCAACGGCGTCGTCGATACCGAGCCGTACCGGAAGCTGGGCCGCAACCAGCTGCGCATCGGTATGTTCCCGGCGATCGACCCGGACGACATCACCAAGCTGACCCGGGCCATCGACCACGTGGTGGGCCAGCTCTAGTCACGCCTGCGATACCCGATCGCCGCGCTCGCAGAAGTTTGCGTGCGCGGCGATCGTCGTTTTGGGGGGGCGGATTCAGTCGCGGGCGATCTGCGACCAGCCGTCGACGTCCTCGGGCCGGCGTGGACCGGGACCGACATACAGCGCGGCCGGCCGCACCAGCTTGCCGAGGTCCTTCTGCTCCAGGATGTGTGCGCACCAGCCGGCGGTGCGGCCGCAGGTGAACATCGCCGGCATCATGTGCGGCGGTACCTCCGCGAAGTCGAGGATGACCGCAGCCCAGAATTCGACGTTGGTCTCGATCGCGCGGTCCGGTCGCCGCTCCCGCAGTTCGGCCAGGGCCGCCTGCTCCAGCGCCGCCGCTGCTTCATACCGGGGAGCGGCCAGCTTCTTGGCGGTCGCCCGCAGCACCCGGGCCCGCGGGTCTTCGGCCCGATACACCCGATGACCGAAGCCCATCAGCTTCTCTTTGCGGTCGAGGATGCCCTTGACCAGGCCGCGGGGGTCGGCGGTGCGCTCGACCTCCTCGATCATCGGCAGCACTCGGGCCGGGGCACCGCCGTGCAGCGGTCCGGACATCGCGCCGATCGCACCGGAGAGCGCGGCCGCGACATCGGCGCCGGTCGATGCGATGACCCGGGCGGTGAACGTCGACGCGTTCATCCCGTGCTCGGCGGCGCTCACCCAGTAGGCGTCGATCGCCTCGATATGCCGCGGGTCCGGTTCGCCCTTCCACCGCGTCATGAACCGTGCGGTGACGGTGCCGCATTGGTCGATCACGTTCTGCGGTACGGCCGGCTGGTGGATGCCGCGCGCCGATTGCGCCACGTACGACAGCGCCATCACCGACGCACGAGCGAGGTTGTCACGGGCGGTGGCGTTGTCGATATCGAGCAGCGGTTGATATCCCCAGATGGGCGCCAGCATCGCCAGGCCGGCCTGCACGTCGACACGGACGTCGCCGGTGTGGATCGGCAGCGGGAACGGCTCGGCCGGCGGCAGCCCGTCACCGAACTTCCCGTCGACCAACAGCGCCCACACGTCGGAGAACGTCACGCGGTTCTCCACCAGGTCCTCGATGTCGACGCCGCGGTAGCGGAGGTTGCCGCCGTTCTTGTCGGGCTCGGCGATCTGGGTGGTGAACGCAGTCACCCCCTCGAGTCCCTCGACGAAACCTTCGGGAAGTTGAACCTCAGCCATGAGCACACTGTAGCCACCGTCCCGTGCCGTCACCGGGCCGCCTTACGATCGACGAATGCCCGATGACCAGCAGCAGCGAACAGACCTTGCGGCGATGCGGCGGCAGTATGGGCAGTTGCCGGACGTCGGTGACGACGCCGCCGGTGCGGACGGACTCACCGGCAACCTCGATCCCAGCTGGTGCGGCGGCGAGCCGCCGTGGTTGTCGCTGTTCGAGCGGTGGCTGGCCGAGGCGGTGGCCGCCCGGATTCCCGAGCCGAATGCGATGGTCCTCGGCACTGTCGATACGGCCGGGACTCCGTCGACGCGGACGGTTCTGTGCAAGGGGGTCGACGCGGGCGGAATCGTCTTCTTCACCGGCTACGAGTCGGACAAGGGTGCCCAGCTGTCGGCTAATCCGGTTGCCGCCGTGACTTTTCCGTGGATCGCAATGGAACGCCAGGTGCATGTCCGGGGCTCGGTGGTGAGGGTCAGCGATGCCGAGTCCGATGCGTACTGGTACGCCCGGCCGCGCGAGTCGAGGGTCAGCGCGGCGGTGTCGGAGCAATCCCGTCCCATCGGTTCGCGGGCCGATCTCGAGGAGAAAGCGGCGCGGCTCGATGCCGAACTTGGCGAGAATGTTCCGCGCCCGGAGAACTGGGGCGGATATCGCATCGTCCCGAACGTGGTCGAGTTCTGGCAGGGTCGAGCGAACCGGCTGCACAATCGCGTCCGTCTGGCCCGCGATGGAAATGCCTGGGACATAACGAGGTTGCAGCCCTGAGCCCGCGGCTACTGGCGGACACGACGCCGCTGCGCAACGCCAATTTCCGGCGATTGTGGATCGCGCAGATCATCACGATGATCGGTGGGTCGCTGACCGTGGTGTCGGTGCCGTCGCAGATCTACCAGATCACCGGCAGCTCTGCCTATGTCGGCCTGACGGGCGTCTTCGGGCTGGTGCCGCTGATCATCTTCGGCCTCTGGGGTGGCGCGCTGGCCGACGTCATGGATCGCCGAATCCTGTTGTTGATCAGTACGAGTGGCCTCATCGCGACCAGCGCACTTTTCTGGGTGCAGGCGGCGCTCGGAGTGAACAACGTCTGGCTGCTGTTGGGGATCTTCTCCGCGCAGCAGGCGTTCTTCGGCGTCAACTCGCCGACGCGTACCGCAATTCTCCCGAAGATCATTCCGCTGCACGAGCTTCCGGCTGCCAATGCTTTGAATACCACGGTGTTTCAGGCCGGTTCGATCGTCGGGCCGGTGATCGGCGGCGCGCTGATTCCGGTGCTCGGGTACTCCTGGCTGTACCTGGTGGACACCATCTGCCTGTTCACCACGTTGTGGGCGATCATCAAGCTGCCGCCGATTCGGCCGCACCGCGAGCCCGGCGCACCCAAGCCGGTGGCTGGGATCCGTTCGGTGCTGGACGGTTTCGGCTATCTCCGGGGTCATCCGGTGCTGCTGATGTCGTTCGTGGTGGACCTGATCGCGATGATCTTCGGCATGCCGCGCACGCTGTTCCCGCAGATCGCGCACCAGAGTTTCGGCGGGTCGGACGGCGGCGGTCTGGCCTTTGCGCTGCTGTTCGCCGCGATTTCGGCGGGTGCCGTTGTCGGTGGGGTGTTCTCGGGTTGGATCACGAGGGTCCGTCGGCAGGGGCTTGCGGTCGTGGTCTGCATCGTCGTCTGGGGTGCCGCGATCGCGGCGTTCGGCGGTGTCTTGGTGTTCGCGCACGGTACGACATTGCCGATCCTACCGATCGCGGTCCTGCTGTTGATGATCGGCGGCGCCGCGGACATGGTGTCATCAGCCTTCCGCCAGTCGATGCTGCAGTCGGCGGCATCGGATGACGTGCGCGGTCGATTGCAGGGCGTCTTCACCGTCGTGGTCGCGGGTGGCCCGCGCATCGCCGATGTGGTGCATGGCGGTGGGGCCGCGACAGTGGGCACGGTCGCCACCACGGCCGGTGGCGGGATACTGGTGGTCGTGCTGGTTATCGTTGCTGCACTGGCGGTTCCGGCCTTTGTGCGCTATCGCGTCGCCACCGTGCCGCGGAAGACCGGCTGACGATCAGCGCTGCCAGGGCAGATCGGCGCGCCGCTCGGCGTGTACCGGACAGTAGTGATGCTCCAGATGCTGCTTGTCGGCTGGCGGCAGATTGCGCGTCGGGGTCTCGAGAATCGGTGCGTCGACGGACACACGGCCATTGGCACGGTCCCACGCGTCTCGCGCCCGGGGGTGCCAGCGGTAGCGTTCAGGTACCAGGCGCATCGCGGCGTTCACGGTCCGACCGAACCGGCGCAGCCACTTCTCATCTCGCGCAGACCACGTGAGCCCCAGCAATTCTCGGACCGGCTCGTCGTACAGGCCGGTGGTCAGCCACATGAAGAAGCGCTGTACCGGTTTGACCTGAGCGCGCCAGATCGGCCGGGGCATCCAGCTCATCCAGGGCGGGGGCGGCAGTTCGGCGATGTCGAGGACGGTGCGGGCCGCCGGGTGATCGATCAACACGTTGCGACACATGTGATCCCAGTATTCGAGGAAGTCTTCATAGGTATCCGGGCACGGTCGCATGCTGACCCCGTACAACGCGTACCAGTCGCGAGATTCGGCGAAGAGCGCGCGTTTGTCGGCCTCGGTGATCGGCGGGCCGAAAACCTCTGCGCACCTGATGTTTCCGTACCAGAAAGTGGCGTGCGCCCAGTAGAAAACGTCGGGGTCGAGCGCGTGATAGCGGCTGCCGTCGGGCATCTGGCCCTTGATGTCGCGGTGGTAGTCGCGGACCTGCTTGCCGGTGGCTGGCGTCTGGTCGAAGACGACGCCGCCGATCGGGTAGATCGAGCGCATCAGCCGTTGCCAGCGCTCCTCGAAGAAGTCGGAGTGCTCCCACACGGCGGCACCCAGCTTGGGGTGCATGTTCTGCATCGAGCCCGACCAGAGGCCCATCAGCAGGCCGCGCCATTGGCCGAAGTAGCGCCAGGTGGTCGACTCCGGGCCGAGCAATGTCGGCTGCTCCTCGGAGTCCACCGCTGTCGGCTCTACCTGCGTCATGAGACGAAACTATAAATGCGTCTCGGGTGGTGGGTCAATCTCGGCCCTGCCGTGACGGCTCAGGCGGCGGAGATCTGCACGATGTCGCCGGGCCGCAGCTGGGCGGCCCGGTCGATCGAATCCGCGGTCAGCACCGCTATCACCGGGTAGCCGCCGGTGGTCGGATGATCGGCTAGAAACAGCACCGGGTCCCCGCCGGGCGGAATCTGAATCGCGCCGAGTGGCATCGGTTCGGACGGGAGTGGATCGAGATGCGGCGGATGGGTCAGCGCATCGGTGTCGTCGGCGCGAATGAGCCGCACGCCGATCCGATTGCTGTCGGCGTCGACCCGCCAGAGACCGCGATAGAGCCGGTCCGGATTGTCGACGCGGAGCCGTCGTGGGCCGGGCGTGGCCCACAGCGTCACGTCGCCTTCGGCGCTGGGGAATGGCATCGGCGCCTCGGTGGCCGACGGCCAGGCGCCCGGGCTCGGGCCGACCGGGAGTTCGTCGCCGACCGCGACCGGCGGCGGCCCCAGGCCCGACAGAAGGTCGGTGGAGCGGGAACCGAGCACCGCCGGCACCGCGACCCCGCCGCGCACCGAAACATAGCTGCGGAGGCCAGAGGTGCTGGGGCCCAACGCCAATTCTTCCCCGCCACGGACACGGATCGCCGTGGCAAAGGCGGCCGGGGTGCCATCGATGGTGAGGTCGGCGGTGGCTCCGGTGACGGCGACCAGCATCGTCGTGCGGGCGATCACGCGCAGTCCGCCGGTCGTGACCTCCAGCCCTGCCGCCGATTCGTCATTGCCCACCAAGCGATTCGCCAGCTTCAGCGATCCGCGGTCGGCCGCACCGGACAGCGGGACCCCCAGGTGTGCGTACCCGGACCGGCCCAGGTCCTGCACCGTCGTCAGCGGGCCGGTAGCCTTGACCGTGAGGACGCGCTCGGCGGCAGCGCTCATGCGGCTACCTGAAACTGCACGATGTCGCCGGGCGACAGCATCGCCGGCGGCTCGGCCTCGGTATCCCACAATGGGATATCCGTGTGGCCGAGGATGTTCCACCCGCCCGGGCTCTCTCTCGGATATACCGCGCTGTACCCGGCGGCGACCGCGACCGCTCCTGTCGGCACCCGGGTTCGCGGGCTGGACCGCCGTGGCACGGTGGCCAGCTGCACTCCGTCCGAGTGCGGCTGCGGCACCAGATAGCCGAAACCGGGTGCGAATCCCATGAATTCGACGCGCCATAGCGTCTCGACATGGGCCAGGATCACCGACGTCTCGTCCATGTTCGTGGCCGCAGCCACTGCCGCGAGGTCGTCGCCGTCGTAGTGCACCGGAATGCGGACGGTCGGTCGCGGATCGGAGGCTCGATCGCGACGTCCCCAGGCATCCTTCTTGTCGTCGACACCATCGGCCTGCGGGATGGTCTTGAGTACTCGGCGCAATCCCAGCGCATCGATCCCGCGACCGGGTTCGGCCTGCAGCAAAACCGTCTGGGCGGAAGGAATCACGTCGATCACACCGCCGAGGGCTCCGGCGGCGAGGGCGGAGCGCAATGCCCGGTATGCCCGCAACACTGCGGCTCCTGGATCTGGCTCGTCGGCACAGTCCAGCAGCACTGCGTCACGTCCGGCCGGCAGGTCCCGCATGCACCGATGATAACCAGACAGTGCGAGGCCACCTCGGCCTATAACCGAAGCTTGTGGGCGGCATTGATATTCGCGGCGATCAGGCCGTTGTCCGGGTGGCGGTGCGTGGCTAGCGTGGCGATATGCACCTGACGCAGGGGCTGCATCGATCGGTGCAGCAGAAACCCGACGAGATCGCAGTCATCGACGGGGACCGCACGATCACCCATGCCGATCTACTGGATCGGGTGGCGCGGCTGGGTGGTGCGCTGCGTGCGGAGGGGATCGCGCCCGGTGATCGGGTGGGCATCCTTGCGACCAATTCCGCGATGTATCTCGAGTCGGCGTTGGCCTGCGCCTGGATCGGCGCCGCATTGTCACCGGTCAACAATCGGTGGAGTCCCGACGAGATGCAGTTCCAGATCGACGACGCCGGCGTCACGGTGCTGATTACGGATCCGGCCCATCGACAGGCGGCAGTCGATCTGGCGCAACGGGATTCGGTTCTGAACACAGTCATGTCCGACGACTACGAGGACCACATCGTCGCGGCCGAGCCGGTCGACGACGTCCGTGCCGATCCGGACGCGCTCGCCGTGTTGATGTACACCGGCGGCACCACCGGCCGATCCAAGGGCGTGATGCTGAGCGCGCGGCAGATTCTGACCTCGGGATACGGCACGTTCGTCACCGCGGGTCTGCCCAACTACGCCGAACGGGTGCTGCACGTTTCGCCGCTGTTCCATCTCGCCGCCTTCGGCGGGATGATGCAACACGTCGTCCTTGGCTCGACGCATGTCTTCATGGGCGATTTCGCGGTCGAGAAGCTCGTCGACACCATCGACGCCAAGCAGATCACCATCGTGACGCTGGTCCCGACGATGGTGCAGCGCATGCTCGATCATGCCGATTCGGCAGGCGCGAATCTGGGCAGTCTGCGGTCGGTGGGATACGGCTCTGCGCCGATGCCGCAGCCGGTTGTCGCGCGGCTGGCGGAACTCCTGCCCGACGTCACTCTGCGGCAGGCATATGGAATGACCGAATTGGGGCCGGTGGCAACGGTTCTGCGTGACGAGGACCATCGCGATCGCGACCATCCCGAGCGCCGGGGGTCGGTGGGCAAAGCTGCGATGCATGCCGAGGTCCGCGTAGTCGATTCCGAGGACGTCGAGATGCCACGGGGCGAGGTGGGGGAGATCGTGTGCCGCGGCGAGAACATGATGATGGGCTATTGGCAGCGCCCCGACGAGACGTCGGCGGCTCTGCGTGGCGGGTGGATGCACACCGGGGATCTGGGTTACATGGACGCTCATGGCTACGTCTACCTGGTCGATCGACTCAAGGACATGATCGTGTCCGGCGGCGAGAACGTCTACAGCGCCGAGGTCGAAAAGGTGTTGATCCACCACCCGGCGGTGGAGAGCTGCGCGATCATCGGTGTGCCCGATCGGGATTGGGGTGAACGGGTGCATGCGGTCATCGTCGCGGAGCCCGGAACCACTGTGACGGCCGAGGAGATCCGCGACTACGTCGGGGCCCGGATCGCCCGGTACAAGGCGCCGCGCAGCGTGGACTTCGTCGAGCAGATGCCGCTGTCGCCGGTCGGCAAGATTCTCAAGCGGGTACTGCGCGATCAGTACAGCGTCACCCCCTAGCGGATAGGTTCGGATCATGACTGAGACCACCCCCGAGATCACCTACGACGTCCGTGATCGCGTCGCGACGATCACACTCAATCGGCCGAAGGTGAAGAACGCCTTCACCGAGTCGATGGTCGACGCCTGGGCCGATCATGTCATCGAGGCCGGTCGCGACCCGGGTGTCGGCGCATTGGTGCTGACCGGCGCCGGCGATGCCTTCTGTTCGGGCGGCGATCTCTCGCTGGTCGAGGGAATGGGCTCATCGCCGGTCGAATCGAAAAGGGTTCTCTCGGAACATATTCACCGCGTCGCATTCGCGATGGAGGCGTTCGACAGGCCGAGCATCGCGGCCATCAACGGGGTGGCGGTCGGTGCCGGTCTGGACATGGCGCTGATGTGCGACATGCGGTTCATGGCGCGGGGGGCCCGGGTGAGTGAGGGCTACGTCAAGCTGGGCCTGGTGCCCGGCGACGGTGGGGCGTACTACCTGCCGCGGATCGTCGGTACCGCGAAAGCGCTGGAACTGCTCCTGACCGGCGACTTCGTCGATGCGGACGAGGCGCTGCGGATCGGTCTGGTCAGCCGGGTCGTCGACGATGAGGTGTATGCGGCGGCGCACGAGTTCGCCGCGCGATTGGCGGCCGGACCGCCGGTCGCCAACCGGCTCATCAAGCGTGCGGTCTATCAGGGTCAGGGCGCCGATCTGCGCACCAGTCTGGACCTGATCTCCTCGCATATGGGTCTGGTCGCCACCAGTGACGACGCGCGGGAAGCGTTGGCCGCCATGCGGGAACGGCGGGCACCGCGGTTCAGCGGGAGCTAGCCGAATCCGTCGGCGCGAGCAGGGACACGAACGCCCGCGCGGCCGGTGACAGGGGATCCTCGCGGTGAAAGCAGGTCCCGGCGCGGGTGGGCTCCATGTCGACCGTGCGCAGCTGGGCCCCGAGTCGCTCCGCCAATCGCGCCTCCGGCTCCGGGAGCAGCGCCACACCGGTGCCGGCGAGCAGCAGCGGCAGCATCATCTCGCGATGATCGGTCTGCACGGCCACCGGCGGCATCGGCAGATGTGCGGCGGCCAGCTGAGCGACGAATTCGATTTGGTTGGCCGACTTTTCGGGCACATTGAGCAACAGACGGAAGCGTGCAAGGTCGGCGAGCTGTATCGGATCGGCGTCCGGGACATCGGCGGCGTCTGGTGCGAACGCCGCGAACAGCAGCGGTGAGATCGCCAGTGGATAGGCGATGTGCCGTGGGTACGGCGCCGGGTGGTCGGTGACCAGCAGCTCGGCCTCGCCGCGCCGCAGCAGCTCGAATCCCTCGGGTCCGTATGGCGCATGCAGCACCCGCACCGCGATGTCGGGGAAACGCTTGCGGAAGGACACGATCGGCGGGCCGAGGGCGTCGACTGCGATGCCGTGCACCACCGCGATGTCGAGTCGGCCGGTGCGCAGCGACTCGACCGACTCCACGGCGGCACGGGCGTTGTCGAACGAGCGCAGCGTCTGTCGGGCCGGGCCGACCAGGGCGCGGCCCGCGGGCGTGAGCGTGAGGCGCTTGCCGCGAATGAAAAGCGGTGTCCGCATCGAGCGTTCCAGTTCGCGGATCGACTGAGAAACCGCTGGTTGACTGAGGTGTAGGCGTCGCGCAGCCGCCGAGATGCTCTGCGCGTCGACCACGGCGATGAAGTGTGCGAAATGGCGCCGCTCCATAACTGGAAGTTATCACTGGTCAAGGCAACTGGGCGGTTTACTTCGGGATGGAGCCTTTCTAACGTCGAATGCATGGGCACATTGGATGGACGGGTAGCGGTGATCACCGGCGGCGGCCGCGGACTCGGGCGTGAGCACGCGTTGCTGTTCGCCGCCGAGGGCGCGAAGGTCGTCGTCAACGACCTCGGCGGGGGTCCCGCCGGGGACGGCTCCGACATCTCGGCAGCACAGGCGGTCGTCGATGAGATCATCGCCGCCGGTGGGGAGGCGGTCGCCAACACCGACAGCGTCACCGATTGGGAAGGCGCCCGCCGGCTCATCCGGGCAGCGGTCGACACCTTCGGCGATCTGCATGTGGTCGTCAACAACGCCGGCATCCTGCGCGACCGCACGCTGGTGAACATGTCCGAGGAAGAGTTCGACACGGTGGTGAACGTGCATCTGAAGGGAACCTTCGCGGTCACCCGCCACGCAGCCGAATATTGGCGCGAACAGGCGAAGAACGGCGCCGACGTCGATCGGGTGCTGATCAACACCTCGTCGGGATCTGGCCTGCACGGCAATCCGGGACAGACGAACTACGCATCGGCGAAGGCCGGCATCGCCGCGATGACGCAGATCGCATCCAAGGAACTCGCGCGATATCACGTGCGCGCCAACGCCATTGCACCCGTCGCGCGCACCCGGCTCACCGAGCAGACGCCGGGACTTGGTCAGGTGATGACCGAATCGATCGGCGCCGACTTCGATGAATGGCATCCGGCCAACATCTCGCCGTTGGTGGCGATGCTCGCCGCGGCCGACTGCCGCTTCACCGGACAGGTGTTCCGGGTCTCCGGCGGCGACGTCGGCCTGTACCAGGGCTGGACCGTGGTCGACCGGGTCGTCAGCGATAAGCGTTGGAACATAGCCGATCTCGCCGCTGCGACAGCTCACATGCCGGCCGAGCCCGCGAGCGAGCTGCCGGGAAAGCACAACGAGAAGGCCAAAGCGATTCGCGGTGGGGTGTGAGATGAACCCGACCTACGAGATGCGGATCGAGCAGGGCAAGATCGCCGAATTCGCTCGCGCCACGATGTCGGACCATCCGGACTTCGCCGGTGAGAATGCGGTCGTGCCGCCGACGTTTCTGACTACATCGGGCTTCTTCTGGCAGTCCGATGAGTCCAAAGCGATTGCCGCCCATAGCCTGGATCGGGCGCGAACGCTGCATGCGCAGCAGGAGTACATCTTTCACGGCAAACCACCGCGGGCCGGCCAGGTGTTGACTGCGTCCGCGCGCATCGCCGACCGATACGAGAAGGTCGGCAAACGCGGCGGCCCCCTCACCTTCGTCGTGGTGGTCACCGAATTCCGTGATGAGCAAGGGAACCTGGTGGCCGAGCAGCGTTCGACAGCGGTCGAGACCGCGCACGCCCCGAAGGCAGGCTGACATGCCCGAGTCCGCAATACGCATTCCACAGGTCGGCGACCGAGCGCCCGAACGCGACTTCGGGCCGATCACGATCACCGACATCGTTCGCTACGCCGGTGCGTCCGGGGATTTCAATCCGCTGCATCACGACGATGCGGTGGCCCGGGCCGCGGGCTTCGACGGCGTCTTTTCGATCGGCATGTTCCAGGCGGCGTTACTCGGTACCTTCGTCGTGGAATGGCTGGGACCGACCAATATTCGGCGTTTCACCACCCGATTCTCCGAACAGGTGTGGCCGGGTGATGTGCTGGTCTGCGCCGGTGTCGTGACCGACGTCAACCGCGATGACGGCGTCAGGGTGGTCGTCGACCTGACCTGTACACGGCGCGGCGGCGGTGTGGCGATCGCCGGGTCAGCGGAGTTCCAGCTCGAGAACGCGGCGGAGGCGGCATGACTGAACTGTTGGGAATCGTCGGATACGGCGCCTATCTTCCGGTGTGGCGGCTCGACCGGGCCGAGATCGGATCCGCGCTCGGGTCGGGCGGCGGTCGCGGCACGCGAGCAGTCGCGGGCTACGACGAGGATTCCACGTCGATGGGTGTCGGCGCCGGACTGGCAGCGCTGGACGGCGCGGCCGCACCGGATGAACTGGTATTCGCCACGGCCACACCCGCATACACCGACAAGACAAACGCCACGATCGTGCACGCGGCTTTGGCCCTCGATCGGGGCGTGGCCGCCTATGACATCGCCGGCGCGTCCCGAGGTGGGATCGGCGCGCTGTCCGCCGCTGCCGACGCGGCCGCGGCTGGGCGCAGCACCCTGGCCGTGCTGTCCGATATCCGTACCGGCCTGCCCGGTTCGAGCGACGAGCGAGACGGCGGAGATGCGGCGGCGGCGGTTGTGTTCGGCACCGGCGACGCGGTCGTCGCGGAGCTGCTCGGCCGCGGTAGCGCCACCGCCGAGTTCCTGGATCGGTGGCGGGTCCCGGGCGACCGGTCGAGCCGGATCTGGGAAGAACGCTTCGCCGAAGGCATCTATCGCGAGCTCGCCGCCGACGCCGTGGACAACGCCGTCAAGGCGGCGGGGCTGACGCTCGCCGATATCGACAAGGTCGCCGTGGGCGGTCTGCATCGTCGAGCGGTCGGCGCGGTCGGAAAGACGTTGGCGGACAACGCCGAGCTGGTCGATGACCTCGCCGCGACGATCGGCACCACCGGCACCGCGCAGCCGGGCCTGTTGCTCGCGACCGCCCTCGATTCGGCCGACCCGGGCGAGCGGATTCTGTTGGTCCAGCTCGGCGATGGCGTGAATGCCATGGTGTTCCGTGCCACCGAGGCGCTCGCGGACTACCGGGATCGGCGCACGTTCCCGGCCCTCGCCGATCAGATCGGCGGGATGCCGGTCGCGTACCCGCGATTCCTCACCTGGCGCGGTTTCCTCGATCGCGAGCCGCCGCGGCGTCCGGATCCCGATCGCCCGGCCGCTCCGCCGGCGGCGCGCAACAGCGAATGGAAATTCGGTCTGTCGGGCTCCCGCTGCACCGACTGCGGCACCCGACACCTTCCCGCGGTGCGGGTGTGCCGCAGCTGCCACAGCGTCGATCACATGAATCGGCAACGGATCGTCGGTGAGCGCGGAACCATCGCGACGTTCCAGGCCGACCTGCTCGCTTACACATTGAGTCCGCCGCTCATCGGCGCCGCGATCAACTTCGGCAGTGAATCAGGAGCGGCAGACGGCCGATTGATGTGCGAGATCACCGATGCCGATCCGGACGCACTGAAGATCGGTGATCCGGTGGAGATGACGTTCCGGCGGTTGTACACCACCGCCGACGGGGTGCATAACTACTTCTGGAAGGCGCGCCCGATTCGGGTCGCGAAGGGTTGATGACATGGCTGCACATGGAATTCGCGACAAGGTCGCCATCGTCGGCATGGGCTGCACGCCGTTCGCCGAGCATTGGGACAAGAGCGCCGAGGATCTCCTGGTCGATGCGAACGTGGCGGCGCTGGAGAGTGCCGGTCTCGCGCAGGATGATGTCGATGCGTACTGGCTGGGGACGCTGGCGTCCGGCAATTCCGGTCAGCTGCTGTCGAAGTCGCTGAAGCTGAACTACAAGCCGGTCACCCGGGTGGAGAACTTCTGCGCCACGGGATCGGAGGCATTCCGCAACGCCTGCTACGCGGTGGCCTCCGGGGCGATCGATGTCGCGATGGCGATCGGTGTCGAAAAGCTGAAGGACTCCGGCTATTCCGGCCTCGTCAGCGGTACGTTCCCGAATGACGGAACGATCCCCGGACTGACCGCACCGGCGGCATTCGGGCTGCTCGCACCGGCGTATGCGAATGCTTACGGCATCGACGAGGACCAGCTCAAGGACGTCATCACCCGGATCGCCTGGAAGAACCACTACAACGGGGCGCGCAATCCGCGAGCGCAATTCCGAAAGGAGATGTCGCTCGAGGCGATCCGCAAGAGCCCCAAGGTGTCCGGGATGCTGGGTGTCATGGATTGTTCGGGCGTGTCGGACGGTTCGGCCGCGGCGATCGTCGTCCGCGCCGAGGACGCGCACCGATACACCGACAACCCGCTCTATGTGAAAGCGCTGTCGATGGTGGCCGGGCCCGGTGATGGGCCGATGGATCCGACGTTCGACTACACCTCCATCCGTGAGGTCGTCGAGTGCGCCCGCAACGCGTATCGCGAGGCGGGCGTGGAGAATCCGCGCGAGCAGCTGGCCCTTGCGGAGGTACACGACTGCTTCACCCCGACCGAGCTGGTGTTGATGGAGGACCTGGGCTTCAGCGACCGCGGTAAGGCCTGGCGGGATGTGCTGGACGGCACCTTCGATCTCGACGGCGAGCTACCGGTGAATCCGGATGGGGGACTGAAGAGTTTCGGTCATCCGATCGGGGCGTCCGGTTTGCGGATGCTCTTCGAATGCTGGCTGCAGCTGCGCGGCGAGGCGCCGCCCGAGCGGCAGATCGCGAATATCGCCAGCGGCGAACGAAAGTTGGGCCTGACGCACAACCTAGGCGGCCGACCGGGTGACTGCGTCAGCTTCATCTCCGTCGTCGGCACGGAGGTGTCGGAATGAAACGCACGCTCTTCGAGCAGGAGCACGACGACTTCCGCGCCACTATCCACAAGTTCTTCGAAACCGAGATCGCGCCCAACATGGATGACTGGGAGCACGCGGGCATCCTCCCGAAGTCGGTGTTCGTGCGGCTCGGCGAACTGGGGGTCGCCGGGCTCAACATTCCCGAGGAGTACGGCGGCGGGGGCGTCGACGACTTCCGTTTCAACGCGGTGGTACTAGAGGAGCAGGCGCTGACCTATTCGACCCTCGGTGGGTTCGGAGTGAGTTGGAACATCGTCACGCCGTACCTGCAGCATCTGGGCACCGAGGAGCAGAAGCGGCGCTGGCTCCCGGGTGTTGCGGCGGGGACCACGCAATGTTCGATTGCGATGACCGAGCCCGGTACGGGATCGGACCTCTCGGGAATCAAGAGCACCGCGGTCCGCGATGGCGACGAGTGGATCATCAACGGGTCCAAGATCTTCATCACCGGCGGCATCAATGCCGATCTGGTCATCGTGGCCTGCCGAACGTCGTCCGGTGACGACCGGCGCGACGGGCTCAGCCTGATCGTGGTGGAGGACGGAGCCGAGGGGTTCGTCAAGGGCCGCAAACTCGACAAGCTGGGATGCCGTTCGACCGACACCGCCGAACTCTTCTTCGACAACGTCCGGGTACCGAATGCGAACCTGCTCGGCGAGGAGGGCAAGGGATTCAGCTATCTGACGCTGAATCTGGTGCAGGAGCGGCTGACTCAGGCCACCTCGGCGGTGGCGACGGCGCAGGCCGCGCTCAACGCGGCCGTGTCGTATGTGCAGGAGCGACATGTTTTCGGAAAGCCCGTTGCGGCATTCCAGAACACGAAGTTCGAACTCGCGGCCTGTGCCGCGGAGATCGATGCCGGACAAGCCATGGTGGACAAGGCGATCGAGCTACATAACGCGCGGGAGTTGTCCGTCGCCGATGTCGCGAAGGTGAAGCTGTTCGTCACCGAGATGGCCGGCCGCGTCGTCGACAAATGCCTGCAGCTGCACGGTGGTTACGGGTACATGCTGGAGTATCCGATTGCGCGGCTGTACGCCGATATTCGTCTCGGGCGGATAGCGGCCGGGTCGAGTGAGATCATGAAAACGGTGATCGCAAAGTCACTGGGTTTGTAGTCGGGCCCGCTGATGCGATCGGTATTGGATTTCGAACCGGCGACGTTGCCGCCTGAACTCGACGACCTGCGCCGCGACGTGCGAGCGTTCCTGGCGGCCGAGTTGTCGGCGGGCACGTTCACGCCCCGGTCCGACAGCTGGATGAGCGCTGCCGATCTCGACTTCACACGCGCGCTTGCGGCGCAGGGATGGTTGGGCATGACCGTGCCGAGAGAGTATGGCGGACAGGGGCGGTCGGCGTTGGAGCGCTTCGTGGTTGTCGAGGATCTGGTCGCCGCGGGCGCACCGATCGCGGCGCACTGGATCGGCGACCGACAGATCGCTCCCGGGTTGGTCAATCGCGGCACCGAAGATCAGAAGCGCCGCTTCCTTCCGGGAATGTGCAGCGGGGACATCGTTTTTGCCATCGGGATGTCGGAGCCGGATACCGGATCAGATCTGGCGTCCGTGCGTACCAAGGGAACTCGGGTGGACGGCGGCTGGTCGGTCACCGGTACCAAGATCTGGACCAGCGGCGCGCACATCTCCCAGGCGCTCATGGCGCTGATCCGTACCGGTCCGCCCGGCGAGAGTCGGCACGACGGGCTGACGCAGATGATCATCGAGCTGCCGGACGACGGGATCGAGATCCGGCCGATCCGCTCGATGGACGGTTCCCATCACTTCAACCAGGTCACATTCACCGACGTGTTCGTGCCCGACACGAACGTATTCGGTGAAGTCGGTGCCGGCTGGGCTGGTGTGACCGGCGAATTGGCGTACGAGCGCAGTGGGCCGGAACGCCTGCTCAGCACCATGCCGGTCCTTCGGCTGCTGGCGGCGCGCGGGCTGATCGACGTATCCACATCGGGGCGCCTGCTTTCTCGGGCCTGGTGCCTGCGGCAGGCATCGATCTCCATCGCCATGTCGCTGAGCCAGGGCACCGCGCCCGACGCGGCCGCGGCAGTGGTCAAAGAACTCGGCACCCGGTTCGAGCGAGAAGTGCTGGAGGCCGCCCGAAGATCCGGAGTCGAACCGGACTTCACATCGCCGGACGAACTGGCCCGCATGCTGGCGCACGCCCAGGTGATGTCGCCGACGCAGACGCTTCGAGGCGGCACCAATGAGATTCTGCGAGGGATCGTCGCCAAAGCGGTTGGCGTCCGGGCGGGAGCGGTCCGATGAGTACGGATCTCTTGTCCGATACCGCGGACCAGATCTTCGGTGGCTGGACCGAACACACCGATCCCTGGGCGGTGGCCGAGGATGCCGGCCTGACACGGATCGGCATCAGCGAGGAGGCCGGCGGCAGCGGTGGCGACCTGGCCCAGGCGGCAGAGGTATTGCGCTGGTCGGGATTTCATGCCGTGTCGGCACCGATCACCGAAACGCTGTGGCTCGCCGGTCCGCTGCTGGCCGCGGCTCGGCTGCCGATTCCGGAGGGGCCCTTGACCGCGGCGTGGGCCGACGCGGGTCACGTGCGTCTGGTGGCCGACTCCGATGGGTCGTGGTCGCTCGATGGGGCGTTCACCCGGGTCCCCTGGGCGCGCGATGCGGTACGAATCGTGCTGGTGGTCGGCGATCGGCTGTGTTCGATCTCGCCCGATTCATGCGAGATCACCGCGGGCGCGGACCTGGCCGGCGACCCACGAGATACGGTGCACTGCAATCGGATGCGAATCGATGCCGATGACGTCGTCGAGCTTCCGGTGCAGCCGGATATGCAGATGCGGGCCGCATTGGCGCGCACCGTGCAGATGACCGGTGCCGCACAGCGCGCCGTTGATCTGAGTGTGCGGTATGCCGGCGAGCGGGTGCAGTTCGGCCGTAAGTTGTCGGCTTTTCAAGCAGTGCAGCAGTATTTGGCGACGATGGCCGAGGAGGCTGCTGTTGCCGAGCTGGCGTCGATCAGCGCCGTCCGCGCGTATGAGCGGGACGCAGAGGCGGGTCCGGCGGTGGCGGCTGCGCGGATCAACGCGGTTCGAGCGGCGACGGTCATCGCCGACCTCGCGCACCAGGTGCACGGCGCCATCGGAACGACCGATGAGCACCCGTTGCATCGAGCGACCCTGCGGCTATGGGCGTGGAGCGCCGAGTACGGCAACGCGGACCTCTGGGCGCGACGGCTCGGTGATCGGGCGGGGTCCGTCAGCGATCCTTGGGAATTCCTGACGAGTTTCTGAGCCGCTCAGCGCAGCTCGCAGATCACGACTGGGATCGAGCGGTTGGTCCGCTCCTGGTAGCCGGCATAACCCTTGTACGCGGCGACGATCTGCGGCCAGAGTTCTTCTCGTTCTACCGGATTCGCCGTGCGCGCATGGATCTGTCGCCGTTGACCGTCGATCACGATCTCCGCATCGGGAGTGGCCTGAAGATTGCGGTACCAGTCGGGGTTGCGGTCGTCGCCGCCCTTCGAGGCCACCAGGATGACCTGCTCGGAATCGTGCACGGGCGCGGTGAGGAAGCAGGAGCGCGGCATACCGGACTTGCGGCCGACCGTGTGCAACTCGACCAGAGGCATCCCGAAAGGCTTGGCCAATACCCGATTTCCGGTGATCTTCAGAATCGCCCGATGCGCGCGGTTCATCACCTTTGCGCCGATATCGCTGATGGCGTCGGTGTTCATGCGCCGGCTCCGTCGAGTCCGACGATTCCCGCCGACGCGGTCCATAGCCCGTCGACGAGCTTTTCGTCATGCGCCTGCGGATTCTCGCGGCCGTTCGCGCGATGTCGGGAGAAGTAGACGCCGTTGATGGCGGGATCGGCGCCCTTGCGCGCGAGTTCGATCAGCGGTGCGGCGCCCTGGGCCGGGGTGATCGCGGCGACCCGCTTCAACGGGGTGCGGTAGGCGAGCCCGACAATGAACGAGTCGCGCCCGAAGCTGGACGCCACTGGACCGGGATGTACTGCAGCGGAGACGATTCCATCGCCGGACCACCGCTTCTTGATGCCTCGGGTGAACAAGATGTTCTCCAGCTTGCTGGTGCCGTACGCGCGCAGCTCGAACTTGCGCCGCCGCTCGAAGTCGAGGTCGGTGAGATCGACCCGGCCGAAGTTGTTGCCGATGCTCGACGTGTTGACGATCAGTGCGCCCGCGCCCGCGGCGAGCCGATCGTGCAGGAGGTTGGTGAGCAGGAACGGCGCGAGATGGTTGATCTGGAAATTGGGTTCGTGGCCGTCGGTGGTGGTCTGGTTCGGGTCGAACGTGCCGCCCGCGTTGTTGAGCAGGATGTCGATCGTCCCGGCCTTGTCGCGGATCTGCGCGGCGAGTGCGCGGACGTCATCCAGCTTGGCGAAGTCGGCGGTGAGCGCGGTGGCCCCCGTATCGGCGGCAACCTTGGCGAGTTTCTCGGCGGAGCGACCGACGATGATCAGCTCGACATCGGGTCCCGCCAACTCTCGGGCGGCGACGGCGCCGATGCCGTCACTGGCGCCGGTGATCACGATTGTCTTGGGGGAGTTCATATCTTCTCCTGGGCTGTCATGAGATGACGATGTACGCGCACCGGCATGTGTGTGCGCCTAGGCGTAAGACTAGAGCCATATGTAAGCACCGTCAACAACGGATTGCGAAGCCGAGCCTGTTACTTATCGGCGACGAGGACCGTCTTAAGAGAGTCGCCGCGGCAGTGCTCGTGGAGTGCCGCCGGGGAGTCGTCGAACGACGCGGTATTGGTTGTTACGAGTTCAGGCCGGAAACTGCCGCCCGTCATCAATTCCAGGACCTCGGGGATATGGCTGCGAATGTGACTGCGGCCGACATGCAGGGTGATATTGCGCATGTATAGCGACTGCAGGCCGATACTGGCGCGTCGGTGCATCGACCACACACAACTGCTCACACCGTCCGGTTCGGTGTGCTGCAGTACTTTTCGCAATCCCGCGGGGCTGCCGGTGGCGTCAACCGTGAGTTCGGCCATCGGCCACGATCGTGGGTGGTGCGGATCGGGTACGGAGAACCCCAGTGACTCGGCACGCCGCTGAAAGGCCGCACGAGCGTCGACGACGCTGATGTTTTTGGCGCCCAGCGCCCGGGCGATCAGCGCGGTGAACAGCAGGCAGCTAGGCGTGAACGGGTCGTTGCGGTCGAGGCGCCCGACTATCAGGACCTGCGCGTCAGGATTGTGAGTCAGTAGTTGCGGTAGATGCGGCGCGACCTGGCGGTAGGCATCAGTGATGTTGTCAGCCACTCCCGCCGCGGCGGCCGGATCGATCCCGGGCGGAAGCGGTACCAGCATTGCGTCGGCGAACGGCACCGCCATCAGGTCGGCGAGCGCGCCGCCCCAGAGGCCGCCGGTGAGCCCGAAGCCGTACATCGACACCGGTGGTACCGAGAGGCAGTTACCCGTATGTCCCCGCTGGCATGCGGCGCAGTGACCGCAGCTGATCTGGAACGGCACCACGACACGGTCGCCGACGGCCACGCCGACGACCTGATCTCCCACCTCGATCACTTCGGCCACGACCTCGTGTCCGAGATGAAGCGGCAGCGGGAAAATCGTATGGCCCAACATCATCGGGCGATCCGCGTCGCAGGTTGCGACGGCGATCGGGCGCACCAGGGCGCCGAACGGCCCCGGCAGCGGCGGGCGCGGGACCGACTGCCAGCGCACCTTTCCGCCGGGGCCGGCGACCAGGCCTCGCATTCGCTCGTCCCGTGATCCGCGGCGGCTGCGTGCGGCCGCGTTCATCCGGGAGAACCGCATCCGCGCGTCGCGCTCCAGTCCGAGACGGGTCGCGGAGATCGCGGACGGAGTCAGTAGGCGTGCATAGTGACCGATCGCGGTGCGGGGTTTGACGGTGCGCGGTTCGGCTCGATCGGGCTGCGGAGAGGGGCTCATTGATGGTCACTCCTAGATAGGAACGATTCGGTTCCTACTTTGCGTTACGAGCTGCCCGGTGTCAATAGCTCACGGCTGTTCATACTGGTAGATGAGTACTCATCAGCAGATCCGGTGGGCGATGCGCGCGCGATATCCTCAAATAGGAACTGCGGTGTGCCAATATCGTGAGTGTGGGGCCATCAACGAGAACGTTCAAGGGTGAGACTGCCGACCAGCGGGTGCAGCAGCGGCGCGCCCAGCTGATCGCCGCGGGTGTGGACGTATTCGGGACGTACGGTTATCGGTCGGCCACGGTCGAGCACATCTGCGCGCGGGCGGGTCTGTCCAAGCGGTATTTCTACGAGTCATTCGCCGACAGTGAAGCGTTGCTGCTGGCCTGCTACGCGCGGTGCGCCAACGAGATCTTCGAGGCGATGACTGTCGCCGTGATGAATTGCCCCGACGATATCGACGAGCAGTTACGTGCCGCTCTCACTGGGTATTTCGAGGCGATCGACGCCGATCAGCGGCGGGCGCGCATCACCTTGCTGGAGATCTTGGGGGTGGGCCCCGCAGTGGATGCTGCCTACACCGAGCAGACCGCGCGTTTTGCTACGTCAGTACAAGCGTTGGCCAACAAGGCATTCGATGGCAGCAGGTTGCCGAACACGCAGCTGCATCTCATCGCGCAGGGCATCATCGGCGCTATTACAACTATCGCGGCGCAATGGCTGCTCGAGCAACGGCGACGGCCGTGTGCGCAGCTGATCGAGTCCGCGTATGTGCTCGTGAAGGCGGTTCTCGATCGGCTACCTCAGACGTGAGATGTGGCCTACTTCGTCGGGTAGATAGCTAGAACGGCGGCGGGTTCCGTTGCTCCCAGCGTCGTTGTGCTTCTTTCCGTTTAGTGCGAGTCGCGCCGCGTAGCTGGTCGAATCTGCTGCGAGTCGGGTGATGGGGTGGGCGGTCGGGTGGTTAGCCGGTGATGGCGGTGAAAATGTGGGTGCCGGTGTAGGCGTTGCCGATGTAGTGGTGGCCGTCAGGGCTGCGGAAGACAGTTCTGTTCCAGAGTCCCTGGTATTGCTGCCAATGGCCGAAGGTCTTGAGTCGATGGTGGAACCGGCACAGTGGTCCGATATTTGACCGGATCGTTGTGCCGCCGTTCGCGTATGGCTGGTTGAACCGTCCTGGTGTGGTCGGAGACCTGGATCAAGCCACAGCGGGTATCGCGGTGGCGTTCTGACGGTATCGCGTCTCATGGTCGACCGGAGCGCTGTAGGCGATCGCCGAGTGCAGACGCTCGGT